>Ga0213837_1000002_pt1 | contig 1446181 bp, 1242 predicted proteins | sample SWPATP12_FD_160572 | JGI IMG/M metagenome (GOLD analysis project Ga0213837, IMG submission 160572) | Coastal seawater microbial communities from Marineland, Florida, United States - SWPA TP1 #2 | ecosystem: Environmental > Aquatic > Marine > Coastal | place: USA: Florida | collected 2016-08-06
TAGAAAGTTTTTGTAGTATATGAAAATGCCTAAATAACTTATCGAGATGTGGCTTGCGTTTTCTAAAACTGCTGTTCCCATAACCATACCAATCAAAATGTGTATGCCATAAGTCAAACCACGCCAATTCAGTATTCGAAAAACTCAATCCACTCCAATCATCAGTCTTAAAATGCAAGTTTTTATAATACCTCCTTAGCCCACGATGTTTTTTATATCCATGCATTTGGTTTTAAAGATATAGTGCAATTATTATAAATCAAAACAATTACAGGCTTTACATAACTAAAATATTTTCCGTCTGAATTTTATCTCATAAAACGAAGGTATTCCTTCCCTACTGTATTTTTTCCTTTCAGCTTTAAGTTAGTAAGTATCAATTTTAGTGAAAAATAATGCCTGCAAATTTAACAGTACACATCGTTGCTCAATATTGGAATTCCGAAATTTGATGGAGTCATTGAGCAGCGGAAAATATTTGAAACATATTCTTATTTACCTTAAATTTCCCACGCTAAGTATTTTTTTAAAACGGCATTGTAATTATCGGAATTTGAAATAGTTAAATACACACCTATAGGCAAAAGCAAAACCTTGGTGGGATATTCTTCAACTTTAAAATCATGCTCAACTTTTCCATCAGACATTAATACTGGATAGGTAAAGCCCCTCTTGACCATAAAGTCGTCTACGTTTTTCTTCTTATCATAACACGCCATCGTAGTTACCGTTAATCTTGCTGGGTCTGGATTCTTCGAATATACGGCCTGTATCTTGTCAATTTCATCCACGCAGGCTCCACACCATGTTCCCCAAAAATCGACAAATACAAATTTATTCTTCAGATCAGTCTCTGAGATATTAGAACCATTACGTTCAGTAAGCGAAAAGGCGGGAATCTTCGGAAGTGTTTTTTGCAGTGCAGCTATGAAAAAATCTTTGAAGTTCCCATTCGGGTAAAATTTCGTGTAATTTTCTTTGAGCATTTGATATCTCTCGGGTTCAATGATGACCGTTTCGATATACCTTTTTAGCTTTTCATCTGCATTTATACCTTTTTCTCCGCCAGCTGCAAGATAGATGTCATTGTAGGAAACGTAGGGTGTAAACCCATATTCGGATTCTAAACCCTCATCATTACCCAAAAGATCTTGTTGAGTAGGCATATAGTCTGCTGCCATAATGAGGTATGAGATAGAGTCACTGGTTCGCAGCTTACTTTTTCTGTAATAGGCATCAGCCAAGTTTTTTTTATAAATTACTTTATTTTCTACGAGTGAATTCCTGAGGATAAATGAATCCAGTTTGTCTATCTTTCCTGTGCTGATCAAATTAATTTTTTGTTTTCCCAGTTCAATTACATAATCTATATATTTAAGTTTTAAAGAATCCGGCAGACTTTTCCTATTTAATTCATCGTAGATCAGTATGTGATACCTACCAGACATGTCAAATAGTGAATTAAATCTGGTGGCTGCTACATCAGATAATTCCTTCTTATTCTTGGCAAGCTTTGCTTGCGTATAGGTTTTTAGTCCTCGGAACAAGTCTGTCGCAATCGGAATACTCAGCGCCTCAATATCCTGAATAGCCTTTAACGCAATTGCAAGTGAATCGCGGTTCTTTGTTAAATGAACGAACTTACCAAAACTACTATGGATGCTATTGCTTATGTTATAAATATTTGGAGGATAAAAGCCTGTGCCCTTAAATTTCGTAAACAGAAGGTTTACGGCCTTTGAAGCATTCGTAAAATTACCTCTCTCTATCTCATCAACAAGTTTGCTCTTCACCTGATGTCCTTCTGTAAGAAATTCATAGGGCACTCTATTAAGCAGTTCCTCGTATCCAGTTCCAACATAGGCCAGAAGTCTAAGCTTTTGTCCAAGATATTCAAAATTATCAAAAGCAAATCCCCTGTCTAATGAATCAAGCGACTTCTTCACTTTTTCTTCAATATCCTGGCTACCTTTATCTCGGTCATACCAGCTCATCAATTTCGTGATCTTGTTTCTGGCTTTACTTATATTGGTAGAATATTTTTGATAGTTGATTTTTCCCTTCGCTTCCATCAATAATTTATCATGAAGATCTGTTGGTTTTCCATCAACCAATACCAGATTAAATTTTTTAAGGTAATGATTTTCCTCTGTCAGATTGCCAAGGGGGATCTGTCTCATCTCAACTGTGTCTAAAGCAGATGAGAGGATTAGACTTCCATTTGAATTGTCATGATAGGTAAATCTACCTTCTGGCTTAAAGAACGAACATAAGATCTCGTAATATCTTGCTGAGATTGTCCCATTAGCCAAATCGCGGAACTTCTGACCACCTTCAGGAATATTCATGTGAGCAAGTTTATCAAGAAGCGTTTCTTTAATTTTTTCCAGCCCACCTACCTTAACGATCTCCCGTTTATCATTTACCCATAAATCGAATGTTGATAATGTATTTATCTTACATGCAAAAGCCCAAAAGTCCTCCTGTTGCTCATCAAAAGGAAGACTGGAATCCTGAAAGCCATTAGCGGTTTTTTGGATAAATCTAGTAGGTGTAGCGTTGATTCTGTACAGTCCGTCTTTATGCTCAGCTACTACAAAGCTGACTAACCAATAGTCATAATTGCTAGAACTATAACTTTCGGTATGCCCATTGCTATATTTGGTAGCTTCGTAAGCAAAGCTTTGCCCAACAGATAATTTTAGAGACTGACCTTGAGATAGGTAAACTATAAATGTAAGAATTAATGTGAGCGTAAATTTCATGACAATGGTTATTGCCTAAGATAGCAAATAAATTATATACCTTCCTACACTATAACTCGAGACAGCGCCTTTATGTAAGGAAGAAATGAGGTCCTCCTTTGGTCCATCGTATGCCTTTATGGTTTCTCTATCTCGCTTATAAGAATCTAAAAACAAACAGATTTATTTAAGAGGCATAGAAATTGTAACCAAAGTATTCATTCCCTACAGTCTATCATTCTTAAATTGCAAAATTAATCACATGCATTACAGCAAAAAAGAAAATCGTCTCACAAAACGAAGGAAAATTTGTTATCGTTTGATTTTTCATTTTCCCAAAACTACATGATTTGTCCGTAAGTATTCTGTCTCATAAAACCAAGAAAAATAACTGAATAGAAAGCAAAACCATGATTCCCCAAATGATACTAAAGATGCTTCCAAAATAAAACAACGACCTTTTTAATAATTCAAACATCCGAAAGCTAACCTATAAAATTTTTAGGCTAATGTAACTTGAAGGCAACCATTTTACGATCAAGTCTTCCTTGGCATCCTCAATTGTCTCCGCGCTGACTTGCTTACCACTACCATGATTAACCTCTATACCTGCTTCTACAGGCACACCAAGTACAAGGACCAATTTTGACCCTACTGCTATTTTTCTGCTGACAAAGAAAGTATTTCCGGTGAGTTGTACCATTGTTTTCACACCGGGCGTAATCAATTGCCGCTTGCTATGATCTTTTGAATAGCTTGCCCGGAGCATGTCATCGTTCAATTTCAAGTAGCGGCCATCTGCCAGTTTTTCATAAAGCTGAATTTTGAGGTCCATATCCTTTTTGTTGACGATAAAACTTAACTCTCCGTCCAATGATCCCGCAATTTTTACCGCCTGTTCAAATTTACCAGTTTCAAAAACCAGGCAATTCCTGCCCACATTGATTGCACTATCCAAGAGCAGATTTTTGGTCTTGTTTGAAATCGTATCGGATCTGTCATGGAAATCAATCTTTTGCTTGATGGTCTTAGTTCCCTTAAAAACTTCCTGACTTAGCTGGTAAACACCATCTTTTTCCTCCGGACGGAGAAAATACTTCAGGTGCCTCCGACTGATATCCGCAAGGGTAGACGCATGATTCCAGCTGTTCTCACCCATTACCTGAAAATTAATCCTGTCTTTCAACATCGCTGGTTTTAGGCCATCCTTCAATACATAATCAAACCAGTCGAATGTTAATTTATAGGTCTTGAAAATGGCAGCTGAGTCCAGTTTATATCCCGCTACCATTTTCGGCATGCTCAATTGCTGCAGTCCGATATGGTCATAGGGACCTAGAACCAAATAGTGTTTTGCACCTGGGTTATTTTCATTGTGCTTTTTGAAGTAGTGCATTGCACCGGACTGATCGACATCAAAATAACCTGCGATGGTAAGCACCGGAATATCAAGTTTCGCATACTCTTCACTTGTAGGTGTAAATTTTGCCCAGTATTCATCGTATGATGGATGTGCCAACCACTCTTGAAATAAGGAGCTAGGGCGTCCTTCCATCTTATCAAGTGAGGCAAAGGATTTTCCGCTGGTGTGCAAGCTATTGAATAGCCTGGTCCATTTTTTCTGATCCGAAAACTGGGCCATACTTGTGCTGTCAAGTAATTTCCTGTCGGTTGCGTAATGTATCCAGTTGAGCATATAGCCCATATTGATATTATTGTGAGATGGGAAGTCTACCCCAATACCTACCGCTGATTGCGGTACGATTGTTTTTAGCGCGGGATGAAGTTTTTTTACTGCTGCCCACTGACTAAAGCCCAGGTAACTCGCACCATACATACCAACCTTACCATTGCACCAACTTTGTTTGCTTACCCAATCAATCATGTCCCATGCATCTGTAGCATCATTAGCAAAAGGCTTCACTTCGCCAGTGCTTAGATATTTTCCCCTGATGTATACAGTTACCCCCACATAACCCCGCAAACTGGAAAGAGAGTTGAAGTACTTATCAGTCTGTGGGCTGGCATAAATTGAATACCTGACCAAAGCAGGTAATGGCTGCGGAACTCCTTTGTTGTGGACAACAATTGCACTGAGTTCGTTGCCGCTCCGCAAGCGAATTGTGATGCTGTCTCTTGTGGTAAACTCCTGGGCAGATAAATTAAATGCTGTCAGGATTAGAAATAAAAGAATAATTTTTTTCATGAGATAGTTAATTTTTGGGCATAGAAAGTCCATATGTGCTGCTGTCATTTATTTTTTTAGTATGAATATTATTTAAGAATAGGTCTATTCTGTCTCGTCCAATAGCTGTTGAAGGTTTTTGATGTAGCGGCCGAAACCGAGCTCAAAAATGTATCTGGTAAAATATGGCTGAACCAGTATTAGTAAAGTATATACCCCAATCCGGACCGGTAAAGCGATATCCTGCCAGAAGTTAAAGGCAGTTGTAGTTTGCTGGTAAATTGTGATCTCTAGTACCAAAATAAGTATAACCAATATTATCCTGATAAATATCAATTGCTTTTTGGTATTAAGGTTAAGCAGGTTTAGATTTTCCTGTATCGCATTTTTCAGCGATTCGCTATAGGCATGTTCCATTTTGGATATCAATCTATAACCTTGATAGTACATTACTGCAAGAAATATCATAATTGGAATGATTACCCAGATAAAGGCATTTTGCTGCAATATCGGCTTATATATCATAGCTAAGCTCAAAAAGGCAGCGGCAAGAGGGAGCAACATCGCCTGCGTTTTATATTTTGCCTTCAGTTGACTTAAGATACCGCTGCTCTTGGAGGCAATTACCTTATCCAATTGGTAAGGGGGAATGAATTTATCGTTTGACTGATTCCAGTTCTGTTTTAATTCGTCAAGTTCCATTATGAATTGGTTTTAGTGATCTGGCGTAATTTCTCTTTAATTCTATTCATCTTAACCCGAAGGGTTCCATTGCTTATCCCCAGGATATCCTCCATTTCATCGTATGATTTGTCCTCCAAGTATAGCATAACTATTGCTTTTTCAATATCATTGAGCTTTTCGATTGCGGCATACATTTTTTGAAAGTTTTCTTCCTCTTCGGTATTGATGGTTGCATCGGGTAGCTCTATATTCAGGGTCTCGATATCGGTCGCATATATTTTATTTTTCTGCTTTCTGTATTGGGTAATTGCTACATTCAGTCCTATACGGTAAAGCCAGGTGCCGAACTGCGCATCTCCTCTATACTTTGGGTATGCTTTCCATAGTTGGATAATGATCTCTTGAAAAAGATCTTGCCTATCCTCATCTGAATTCCCATACAAACGGCAGATTTTATAAACCATCCGCTCATGTTCCCTGATCAGTTTTTCGAATGTTTGGTATAGGTTATGCTGCTTCAATTTTTTAATATTTGGACAATAGGTCGCAAGAGATAAATAAAAGTTACAAGAAATAAAAAAATTTTTATTGTACTTTTCCTCGTTGGCCTAATTATGATTTTAAAAAAGTTCCATACAGGAGTATAATGTTACTATTGACAGTTAGAATCTGCCGTTTTGAATTAAGAAAAAAGGCCAAAATTTGAAAGTTTAAGCTCACGAATCAAACGTTCTTAAGTTTTAATCTCGAAAAAAGAACCATTTATCTAAACTCGTTAAACTTTTAAAATCTAATAAAAACTAACATCCAAATACTCTACCTCGCCTGTTTTTTCAATTAATCCAAGCCCATGAAAACGCAATGTTTTTCTTAATGAAGCAAGGTTAGTTACATCTAATGAAAGATCATACTCCTCTAGATCAGCAATATTGGTAGTGATGATCATTTTAGCGCTATCTTCGAGGTATCCAGTCATTTTTTTCAAATTATAACTTACAACCTCAAAATGAGGGAAATTATCTGCTGATATACTGGAATGGTTGCTTTGCAATGGTTTGAAAGTATTTAGCTTAGCACTATCAACCACAACCAGCTCTAGATAATTTCCATTTTTTTTGATCAATTTTGCATTGAATTTCATGGCATCTCCCAATAATTCGACGACCATGTTTCGGCGGGGTTTGTCGGGTATAAGCCTATTAGCATATTTCCTGAAAAGAAGCGTATCAGATTTTGCATCAAAATTAAAGTCAATACTCTGATTCAGACGGGACATATCATTACTAATGAAACGAACCTTGCGACTGTATTCCGTTAGGTAATTCAATACGTCGCCTAACGGGGAGTTCCGCTTGGAAACACTTAACATATCGCCTCCCTTGTTGATGGAAGCACTTCCAGTCATATTTCCACCTGTTGCGGGGCTCACACTAAATGTAAATAATGGACCGACAGGTTTCAGAGGTACATTGTTACCAACGGCTTTGGACTTTTCTGTATTTGGGCCAAAGGTGGACAAATCTTTCTTGATAATGGTTGAGAGAATTTCTGCACTCAAATCCTGTCCTAAGCCTGCCCACCTTACAACGTTATTTTCATCGATGACCACGCTATAAGGAATAAAAAGAATTCCAAATCCCTTTTTAGTTATACCAGTGGTATCTAAGAGATTCAAACCTTTTATCTCTTTTTTTGAGCGGGCAAAAAACTTTTGTACTGTAGCCGAAGGCTCGTCTGTGATAATAGCAAATACTACATTTTTATTTTGATAGGTAGTAGCTAATTGATTAAAATGTGGAAAGTTTGCAATACAAGGCGCACACCAGGTTGCCCAAAAATCTAATACCAGAATTTTACGTTTATAAAAGTCTGGTTTAACTTTTTTACCGATATTCCGTTGAAAGGTTACTGGAGGAGCAGCTTTACCGACTACTGAAGAAATTTGACCTTTACAGATAGTTGTAGCAAAGAGTAAAAGAGCAATTAAATAGATGAGTTTTTTCATATTTTTTTAATTTTTGGCATACATTAAAGATTTGACCGTTAGCATTAAAGACTCATGCGATTCAAAATGGTTAATTAGCACACAGAATTTTTACAATCTTTTATTTTATCGCCGAGATATAATATTACTGTAGCCAATCATAAATTCTTGTCTTATGCATCTCGCGGGATTTAGTAAGCAGTAGATGACGAACACCTAAAAAAAGATTACAATAACTTCTTGTTTTCAATGAATTGCAGCAAAAGGATTTCCTGAGGTAAAGCTGGAAGATCTAATTGGTTTTATTTCAAATACTTATCCATTTTGAATTATTGAACGGCAGATTTTGGATAAGGCAAAGAATTTACTCCAACAACTTATCTTAATAAACAAAAGTATTGATATTAACTATCTATGCTTCAAGTTGAAATTGCAATACGCTCCAATACAATGAGTAATGAGAGTGATAACTAAAATTGAAAAGCTACTAGTTGTTAAAACTCTTTTTAAATTTAATTCGATATGTTTCATCGTTAGAATGCTCAGATTAGTAATGGAAGTTGGTGTTCTGGCCCGATCAATTGGCTTAAATTGATTGGCATTTCCTTAATTAATAGACTATCTGTTTTAACTAGGTTTCCCCTAGCCTCTTTATAATGTTTATTTGACATGGAACTATAGGTTTATCAACTACATTATACTGTTCCGTTTATGAGTATGAATGGGTTCAGATTATCAATGTCCTTTTGATTACTTTAATTATTAATGACACCTGATTAGGTGGTAATTTAATTACGTGATATGGATTGGGATGACATCAAATCATCCTTAAATAACTTCCTTCAATTATTGCTGTTTTTAACTGATTCAAGATTTGAATTATATTACCAAAATGGACGCGATTGAGAAATCTTAAAATCTGCAAACCTTATAACCAAATCTTCATTTTATTATATTTGCCATTCAGATGATTACAGAGGCGCTAAACAAAACAGGATCATATAGTGAATATGATTTTGATCTTTTTGAAAAGGAATATCAAATTCGGGACATTAGACCAGGTGAGATTCTTTTAAACGTTGGCGAGGTGGCTAAGTCTGCCTATTATGTTCTCTATGGAGCAATATATCAATATCGGTTAACTGATGAAATTGAGGAAGTCATATTGGATCTTGCTCCAGAGGGCAAGTGGGTGCTGGATCAGAAAAGTTTCGTTGCCCAAAAACCTTCAGAAAATTGTATTAAAGCTTACGAAACAAGTCAACTGCTTGAAATAAGCCTGGATTCTATTCACAAACTTATTGGACTTTCTCCAGCATTTTTTCAGTTGGGTCGCTTATTAGATGCGACTGGCCATCGGGCACTTTTTTTTGACCGCTCCCTCTCACCATTGGAGAAATATCAATCTCTTTTAGATCATTCACCTCTAATCCTAACGAAGTTTCCATTGAAAATGATCGCATCGTATCTTAGAATCGCGCCAGAGACAATTAGCAGGGTAAGAAAAAAAATTGTTGCCCCAAGAAACCCTTCTTGATCAGGATCAAGTGCTTTATTTGACTACGAGCAGTACCTTCGCTTTGCAAATAAAACGATGACCAATGACTACATCCTTACCAAAATTGACCGGCACGAGCCTCTTAACGGGTACGCTTATTGCTTTCGGAGCTATTATCTTGCATCCTAGTGGAGGTGATACTAATCATATATTAACTATTCATCATGTTCTGACGGCCTCCCATGCCATCATTATTCTTTCACTCCCATTATTACTATTTGGTTTTTCAGGATTGTCCATGGTTCTCTCCAGTCCGGGCAAAATTTCAAATTTTGGCTTGATTATGATGGGATTCAGTTTAATTGCTGCTATGTTCGCCGCAGTATTAAATGGCATTTCGCAGCCACGATTTATTCAGGAAAATCATCTTGAAAATCCGCATTCCTTAAGCATGATCGGAAGTTTAATATCTGCCATAAGTGCACCGTTGACCTTCATTTTTATTGCAATGAGTTCACTCTCCGTCTTCGTTTTTTCTCTGTCGCTCATTAAGCTATCAAAATATTGCCAGGTTTTAGGATATTTCGGAATGGCCATCCTTACCTTGATCTTATTTTCACATTTAGCAGGGTTAACCCTCGCCTATTTACTGAGTTTTCAAATTTTTGTTATTCTATTTTTAGCATGGAGTTTCTTCTGCGCAATATTATTGATTACTGGAAAAATAAAAGAATAAATATAATGAAAAGTGTATTACAGAAAAATTCTATAAGTATCCGGCCATTTATAGGTTCGAGAGACTTTGATCGGTCAAGGGATTTCTATAAATCTTTGGGCTTTACCGAAACAGTTTTAAGTCCGTTGCTTTCTTTATTTCAATCCGAAGGTGTGGGCTTTTATTTGCAAAATGCTTATGTGAAGGATTGGGTGGACAACACTATGATATTTCTTGAGGTGGAGGACGTTAATCAGACCTGGGAAGAACTTTCAGCCTTAACTCTTACCGATAACTATCCTGAAGTTAGGATAGTTCCTGTTCGTATGGCAAGTTGGGGCAAAGAATGCTTTCTGCATGATCCGTCAGGAATACTCTGGCATTTTGGGGAATTTTTCAGAAAATAACCATAATGAGCAGGGTAAACCCTTCCAGAATTTACATTAAAAAATGAAAGCTCACATAAGACGACAGCTAACAATGTTTGTTGAGCCGACAGATGGTGAAAAAATCGAGACGGCACGTAAAAAATTTAATCCTTTGCAGCATCGAATAATCAGGAGTCACCTCACCCTCTGCAGAGAGGATGAACTAACGGATTTAGACGGGGTAATGAAAAATCTGGATAATTTAAAATTAGGAAATTTAACATTTGAAGTTGGCGAAGTTGAGCGTTCGGATAATGGAAAAGGGGCTGTCTTACCGGTATACGATGAGAATAACAAGTTTAAGAACTTAAGAGAGCTGCTATTGAAAGGTATGGTTGACAACCCCAGGAATCTGAAAGCCCATATTACGATCATACACCCAAGAAATGCAACGTGCACTGATGGTATTTTCAGTGAACTGAAGAAGAAAATTTTCCCTCCTAAGTTGACATTTAAAAAAATATCGCTGATCGAACAGGAAGGAAATAATCCATGGAAAATCGTCAGAACAATAAAATTGAATGTTGATTCCGTTAATTAGATAATTCTACAGCAGGCTGCCGTTTTTGATGTGAGCCCTTTTCACGCTCTCAGTTTTAACTCATATTTGGTTTAACTTTCAGGAATACCTAAAAATCCTTCCAATTATTATATATTTCGAAGGATACTAATTTAGAAATTCTTGCTATAACCTTTATACGTATATGTCGAACTTTGTCCGTCAACTTACGTATGAAATCAGTTTTTTATAAATATTTCATGGTAACTTTTATGGACCCTCGTAACAAAGCAAACGCCTTGCTTTTTAGTATAAAAAGGCTCTCCCAAAAAAAAGAGAAAGCCCTTGTTAATCGGTAAAACTGTATTCTCTTGAAGATCTATTGAATACTCATTCCACCATCTATTACTTGTTCTGTCCCTGTAAGAAAGGATGATTCATCAGATGCTAAAAATACCACAAGGTCACTAACTTCACTCGCATCCGCCATTCTTCCCAGAGGCGTAACATCTGCCGCCCCGCTTCCATCTTCTCCAGTCGCTTCAACCATCATTGGGGTTTTGATATATCCGGGATGCACTGAATTGGCTCTGATATTTTCTTTACCATACTCAACCGCTGCTGCCTTTGTCAGACCTCTGACAGCAAACTTACTGCCCGTGTAGGCCAGGCTAGGATATCCGGGAATTGCTACTATTCCGGCAACTGAGGAAATGTTTACAATGGAACCTACACCAGCCTTCTGCATCGAAGGTATAGTATATTTCATTCCATAGTAAACAGCATTTTGATTAATCTCAATCACCTTCAGATATTCTTCTTCGGTAATTTCAGTGACCTTCTTTATAGGTCCCAAAATTCCTGCATTGTTGACTAAAACATTGATCGGTCCAAACTTTTCCTCCCCTTTCCCAACAACATCTTTCCATTGCTGCGTATCGGAAACGTCGTGTTGAATAAAAAAAGCATTTTCGCCTAATTCATCTGCGATCTTTTTTCCTCTGTCCTCATTCAGATCGGTAAGTATTACCTTCGCTCCTTCTGCAATAAATTTTCTTGCATGCGACTCCCCCATCCCTTGGGATGCACCTGTAATTATTGCTGTTTTTCCTTCTAATCGTTTCATACTAATTAAATATTTGTGATAACATAAAATTAGCGATTGATCTTCTCCTATTGCTTACCTGAAATTGGAGAAACTTTACCATTTTATGGATTAATCAAATTATGGTGTGTCCGGAACGAAGTGGGTGTCTCACCTGTCTGCTTTTTAAAATAACGGCTGAATGATTGAATATTGGTGAATTCAAGATGATCAGCGATTTGGCTGATGGAGTCCCGGGGATCCGACAAACGAACTTTGCATTCAGACAGCAGCGCCATATTGATGATCTCTGAAGGTGTTTGATGAAACTGACTTTTAACAATTTTGTGAAGGTAATTCGTTGTGATATTCAGCTCCTGAGCGTAAAATTCGATGTTTCTGAAAGTCAGGTAGTGTTTTGAGACAAGCTTTTTGAAGTCATATCCTATCTGTTCTTCACGGGGTTGGTGGTTGCTGTTTCTGTTCTCAATATACCGGTTTACTAAAAAATCACTTTCATTAATCAGTGCCAGCAGAATACTTTTAGCGGAATAGATCCATCGTTCATTGTCCGCTTCTGATGCAATTAAAAAATCAAGTGTTCTCGTGAACAATGTATTCATTTTTGAGTGATCCTCTTCAGTAAGAACAACCTGAGAACCGAACTTATTTTTTAGAAAAGAGTTGGGGGCAATTGAAAAGAAACTTTCGAAAAGATAATCCATAAACTTTTTCGTAAACAGCACAAACATCCCCTTCGTACCAGCTTCTATTGTGATCACTTTTACATTTTGTTCAGGACGATAGATCAATAATGAACGCTTATCTATCAAAAAATTCTGGTAATCCACTTCAATCATGATGCTTCCGGAATTGATAATTCCATAGGCAAAGTAGTGCGGTTTCATTTCAAAAGGCTCAAAAATCTCCGGTACATCTGTCAGATACAGGAAATCATCTGAAATACTCCAGTCGAGCTTTCTGTAGTTGATGATATTCCTGATCGTATACTCCTTGATTTCATCCTTTCTTTCCATTGATTTAAGTTATCAAATTTATCGCAAAGACACCTCATTTTCAAGCAATCTATTATTTAGTAGGCTTGATGCAACTTTGTATATTTCTTGATGATTAAATTCAGATGAAAACGTTTCGACTAAATCCTGAACGGAACATTTAGGCTCAGTAATGGTGTCTGATATTTGTTAATTAAGTAAAAGATGCAGAAACGATTATCCAATGTATTTAGGCCAAAGTCATTTACATCATGCCTAAAAAGTTTTTAAAATAATTTGTAACCTTTAAAAGCAAAAACCAGTTTATATTGAAGATTCAATTATGGTGCAGCTAAAGGTTCAGTCTCCTGCGCCAAAACAACAGGAGGAACGGAATAAACGGAACAGCGTTGAATGCTGAACTTTAAATTCGTAGCAGAATTGGATTGATACCACCTTCTAATCCCTATCCAGCCAGGCTCTCCAGAAAATCATCAATATAGCCAGTAGACCAAAACCCATTCCCACCCAGGGCGTAACGGTTATCCCATAATGACTGATGAACCAACCACCGGTTGCCGTACCGAGCGAAACTCCAAGATTTCCAAATGAAGTCTGGAGGCTATTTGCAAATTCCTTCGCATCCTGCGCCGCAGATACCATATATCCAACCCCAATCAGGAAACAAGGTCCATACATGACTCCCCAAAAACCTACCACCAGCGAAATATTAAGAAATGAATGGGTTACATACTGAAATGCAAACGGCATCAGAAAAATACCTGAAAGGAAAACCAGCGTCGTACTGATCATATGTTTACCTAATAGCCGGCCAGCCAAAAAATTAGACATCACACCCATTACGCCAAACAACAGGAGCATATAGCTGATTTGCGAATCCGTTAAGCCCATTGCTTTAGAAAGAAAATCTGCAAAATAACTATAAGCGCAAAACCACGCGGTGATTAGAAATAAATTCAGCCCAGTTCCCGCAATAAACTTTGGCCTTTTGAGTATACTTAACTGGTTTTTGAACGACTTTACCTTAGTGTTCGGCATAGCAGGCAGTCCTCTATAAATAATTACCAAGGTGAACAAAATCACTATAGCCTGAATCACGTAACTGAATTGCCAGGCATAAATACTGGCGATAAAAGTGGTGAAGGGAATCATTGTTACCTGCGCCAGCGCTATACCACCTATGATGATACTGGTCAGGCGCATCTGTATTTGAGGGGAAGTATCTTTAATTGCTGCAGCGATGGCCATCGAAAAAAAAGCCGGATGTAAGATGGTCGGCAAAATCCGCAGAACCATCAGCACCCAGAACGGAGGGCTGAAAGCCGAACCCACATTGGAAACCAAAAATAATCCCAATGCATAAAGCATGATTTTCTTTTTATCAAACCGCGAGACATATAAAACCATAAATGGTCCCGTCAACGCAATAGTCAAGGCGAACAAGCTCAATAAATAACCTGCCGTACCAATACTAAGATGATAATACGCCGCTATTTGCGGCAAAATGCCAATGACCCCAAATTCAGTACTGATAATTCCGATAACGCCCAGACATCCGATGTAGGCCACTTTTTTGTTGAGACTTAAATTCATATTAAACCGATCAGTTTAAAAAAGATTAAAAAAATATTTATTGTTGATTATTTTCAAAAAAAGGAACCCTATGCTTTGACCATGCTGATCAAATTCTCAATCATGTCATAAACCGCCTTTCGGTTTTTATTCAAAGCATAATTTTTAAATAGCGCACTGGAGGAAGCTGCAAAAAAATCAGCTGTCAGTTTAGCATCCACGTTATTTCTAAAGGATCCCTGGGCCTGTCCGGCTAATAAAATATTATAATAGATTTCCTCAATCTTCTTCTCACTGCTCAACAGTACCCGCCTGACATCTTCATCGCCTAGCGATATTTCAAAAGCCATCTTAACAGCCAGGCAAGTCCTCCCTTCTTTGATACTCTGGTCAACCGCCAGCCTGAAAATCCTCCTTAAGTTTTCGATTGCATCAGTATTAGCCCCCCCGGTAATGGCTGCATATTCAGCCACTTTACCTTTCAGGTACTTGGTCAGGCATTTGATCAGCAACTCTTTTTTATCCCCGTAAGTAGGATAAATACTGCTACGATTAATACTCATCTCCCGCTCCAGGTCAGTGATAGAAGTGACATGATACCCTTGCGTCCAGAAAAGTTCCAGCGCTATATCCAGCTTTTGCTCATAATCAAATTCTTTATTTCTTCCCATGATGCTACAAAGATATATTTTAAACTGATCAGTTTAAAATATTAACCTAATAAAATATAACTCATTTATTTGATCTTCACTTTTGGTGTAAAAAATTTACCTGTCAGACTTTCGATCTCCTTTCTTCTCCTCCAGTCGTTGGTTTCCATGGATTGAAGAATCAGGCTAAGCGTTTTAGCCAGGGAGCCAGATTCAGCCAATGGAAAGATCGCTAATCCTCCCTAATAAAGCCAAATCGAAAATAACTTCTCTTATTTTATTTGCAGTAATAAGCCTCAAACTGCTAGTACTTCCTCCGTATACGAATATTAGTCGTGTTGAAATAGCTGATAATATCAATGTCAACCCCATTTAAGCATTCCCGTATTGATCTTCGTAAAGACATTAATCAAATTGTATTTTCTGAAGATAATAAGATTATCAAAATGATAGAGTTTCCAAGGTCAAGTGGAAACTTCGAAAACGCTTATAAATCTGAATACATTACAAGGGCTAATGCAAATTTATATTCATAGTGCTGGTTCAAACTATCTTCTCAATTAATATGCCCAAGCTGCGTGACTAACACACCGAAAATGGGCCATCGTAATTTCCGGCAGCAAGCACCGCCGGTATTACGGGATGTTTTTCATTTCCATTATTTTAATTGGCGGCGTTACCGAGTTAATCTAGCTAGCCCTCCAATTACAATAACGCTTTTAATCTGGATCGAAACTGTAATTCAGATGGGTTTAAACCAACTTATTATCCAAAAATTTGATATGTAAAATATAACCTATATATTTATGCAACCGATTGCATAACCAAATTACTTAAACTAACCAAATGTATTTATTAGGTCTTGATATAGGCACATCATCTATTAAAGTTGCAGTTATTGATGTAAAAACGCAGAAAAGTATTGCGACAGCGCAATATCCCGAACAAGAAACCCCAATTAAATCCATTCATCCTGGTTGGGCAGAGCAATCTCCCCTAGATTGGTGGCACAATACACAGCAAGCGATTTTCAAGCTGAATGCAAATAAATCATTTGATTCAAAAAAAATCACAGCTATTGGCATTGCCTATCAAATGCATGGTCTGGTTGTGGTAGATCGAGATCAGAATATCTTAAGGGACAGCATCATCTGGTGCGACAGCAGAGCTGTTGAAATTGGAGAAGGGGCATTTGACACCATCGGTCATGCAAAGGCCTTAAACATCCTGCTCAATTCTCCTGGAAATTTTACTGCCTCAAAACTTGCCTGGATAAAAGCAAACGAACCTGCCATTTATCAGCAAATCGATAAGATCATGCTTCCGGGTGATTTCATTGCCATGAAACTAACTGATAAAATAACGACCAGTATATCAGCTTTATCTGAAGGCATTTTTTGGGATTTTCAAAAGGATGAAGTTTCAAAAGATATCATGGACTATTATGGTTTTGAACGGCGCTTTATCCCTGAAGTAAAAGCACTTTTTTCGGTGCATGGAAGTTTAAAGGATGACATAGCCAGCTTACTTGGCTTAAATGCTGGCATTCCGGTAGCTTATAAATCTGGTGATCAGCCAAATAATGCGCTATCTTTAAATGTACTTAAGCCTGGTGAGGTAGCGGCTACAGCCGGTACATCTGGTGTTATTTATGGTGTCAGTAGTGAGCTTACTTATGATCAACAATCTCGCGTAAATACTTTCGCACATGTCACCTATTCTCATGAAGAAAAAAACACAGGCGTTTTGTTATGTATAAACGGAGCAGGAAGCATGTACCGCTGGGCAAAACATACCTTTGCGCCGAAGCTAAGCTACCAGCAACTAAATGATTTGGCCGCGGAAGCTCCAATTGGCAGCAAAGGACTTAAAGTATTGCCATTCGGAAATGGTGCAGAGCGCATGTTAAATAATAAATATACTGGGGCTCAGCTTTTAGGCATCGATCTTAACATTCACAATCCATCAGATATTTTCAGAAGCGTACAAGAAGGCATCGCCTTTTCATTTCGGTATGGGCTTGACATTATGCGAGAAAACGGCATGAAGCCAAAAGTAATCAGAGCGGGGAAAGCAAACTTGTTCTTAAGCGATGTTTTTGCGCAAACATTTGTAGACGTAACCGGAATACCTGTTGAACTTTATGAAAATGATGGCAGTGTTGGGGCAGCGCTAGGCGCTGGAATAGGAGCCGGGATTTTCAAAACTGCTGATGAGGCTTTCGCACATCACCATCCCATCAAGATCTTAACGCCTCAAAATTCGGAAGCTTACGAAACAATATATCAGGATTGGAAAACAATATTAATAAAAGCATTAAAGTAGAACCACAATAAATAAGAAAATGACAAAAGTAGTAACAGGAGCGAAAGAATTTTTTAAAGGTATAGATCAAATTCAGTTCGAAGGATTAGAAAGCGACAATCCACTCGCATTTAGATGGTATGACGCCAACAAAGTAGTTGCTGGCAAAACCATGAATGAACATTTTAAATTTGCATGTGCCTACTGGCATTCCTTTAATGGAAACGGTGCAGATCCTTTTGGTGGTGCCACACATATTTTTCCCTGGGATGAAAAAAGTGATGTGATCGAAAGAGCTAAAGATAAAATGGACGCAGCATTTGAGTTTATCACGAAAATGCAATTGCCGTATTATTGCTTTCATGATGTAGACGTCGTGGACTATGGAGACAATATTGCCGAAAATGAACGCAGATTACAAATTTTAGTTGATTATGCAAAACAAAAACAAGCAGATAGCGGCGTAAAATTGCTTTGGGGAACTGCTAACTTATTTAGTCACAAACGCTATATGAACGGTGCATCCACCAACCCGGATTTTCATGTGTTGGCACATGGAGCGGCACAGGTTAAAGCAGCTCTGGATGCAACAATTGCACTAGATGGTGAAAATTATGTTTTCTGGGGAGGTAGAGAGGGATACATGAGCTTACTCAACACGAACATGAAACGTGAGCAGGAACATTTGGCTAAATTTTTACATACGGCAAAAGACTATGCCCGCAAGCAAGGCTTCAAAGGTTCTTTCTTTATAGAACCTAAACCGTGCGAACCATCTAAACACCAATATGATTATGATGCTGCAACCGTTAAAGGGTTTTTGCAGGAGTATGATTTGTTAAAAGATTTTAAATTAAACCTTGAGGTAAACCATGCTACTTTGGCTGGTCATACATTTCAGCATGAATTACAGGTTGCAGTAGATAACGGCTTATTGGGCTCAATTGATGCTAACCGTGGTGATTATCAAAATGGCTGGGACACAGACCAATTTCCGAACGACCTAAATGAATTAACTGAATCGATGTTGGTTATTTTAGAGGGTGGCGGTTTACAAGGCGGAGGGGTAAATTTTGACGCGAAAATCCGTCGTAATTCCACTGATGCAAAAGATTTATTCTACGCACACGTAGGTGGTATGGATATTTTTGCACGGGCATTAATTACCGCTGATGCAATTCTACAGAAATCAGATTATAAAAAAGTAAGAACAGACCGTTATGCTACATTTGATAGTGGAAAAGGTGCTGAATTCGAACAAGGTAAGTTGACTTTAGAGGATTTAAGAAACTATGCTGCTGAAAATGGTGAGCCAGAAGTTCGCAGTGGAAAGCAAGAATATCTGGAGAATCTGATTAACAGGTATATTTAAATCCCTGAAAAGATTTTCAAAGGGAAAACCTCAAAAATTGCACAATAAAATAGCAAGCAGTGTTTGCCAACGTAAACATTCTTGTTGTGAAACATATGCTTCCAATGAAATAAAAGAACATACATATCGGCTAATTGAATAATCAAGAAAGGGCTCCACATATAGAGCCCTTTCCATTGGACATTATGAGTTTGGTATGAAAATGCTCTGAGATCATTTTCAATCAATTTATAAGATCAGATCAATGGACAAAATTCATCAATTGCACACGATTTAGATCTTAATTGATTGTTATTTGTAACTCTTTTTTAAAGTATTATTGGCCGCATAGCGAAAAACAACTCAATCTTTCCAAAATTTCGAATCCTTAGCCACATATTTTGATGTCTGGACAGTACTGGTAGACATTAACTTATCTATCAGATGCGGATTGCAACCATTCATAAAATAATTTCGATGGAAATCGCGAGCCAACTGTTAATCTGTATAGGAATAGTTTATCTTATCATGTTTTCCGAAAAGAGTGAGCTAAAAACTTCCAGATGCTTTCTGCAGGCAAAATCAAAACGGATGTTCTGCTGTGCCGGGCAATATTAACTCCGCAAAACCTGCCTGTGCGATCGAATACCGGGCTTCCACATTCACTACTTTCTATTGTCGCATCGCCGACAAGGACATTATCAAAACCATCGGAACGTTCACTCCTTCCCCCGGAAAATGCGTATGATGCGTGGTTTAGCATAGGTTGTCCTTCCAGATAGGTTTCAACTGTAAAAGGCATACCCTTCCGAATGATATCGAGCTTAACCAAATCCCCCGCGTAATTAGTCAAAAAGGCATTAATGAAATCCCCAGGTTTGATAATGCGTCTTCCTTCTACATTTAAAATGTGATCATCTCGCATCAGTTTTGAGGAGATGGCTTTATTTAGAGGTACATCGGTAATGAGAATTTTTCCATCCTGATATTTAGCACCGACGTCCAAATACCCAATGCTATTTTGTGGAGGTAGCTTCCCAGCGAAATTACTGATAATCCCTGTTTTTTTGAATTTGTTCGGAAGAACAGAAATTATGATTTTGCCGATATAGCTTTCGTCATTAGCGTGGGAAGCTTGTTGAACCTTTAATCTTATCCCGCTACCTATTTTTAGATTTGGTTTTAATAATATCAGATCGGTCGTTCTTTCCCTGCTGATGACCTTACATTCATGGATTTTTCCATTAAGCAAAATACGGGGACTGACTGCAACCATGGAACTTTTACTGATCAGATAATTCTTATTTCTGAAACGAACCCACGTACCCATGATTTTTCTTACTTGATCACCATCATTACTCAAAATTGTCGCCACGCTCTTATCCAATTTGGACCTTATTTTTAGCACAGAGTGGATAGAAGGAAATGGTTGCATCTTGGGATTTGGCTCCAATAGTCTCAGGGTGTCCGGCACAGGCAACTGCTGATAATCTATTGGCTTATTCAGCGCTGTCCAATATCTTCGAAAAGAATCCACGGGAATGTCGAAATTTTGAGATTCATGCTCTTTTATTCTGCTATGTATCCCAATAAGTTGTCCTTTTAAATCGAATAATGCCCCACCGGAATCACCGGGCTCCATTTTAGCAGAAGATTGGATAAAGCCTTCTGCAGTATGTGTATTGGAAATCCTACCATAACGCACATTGGGTGTTGACAATAGGAATGAAGAAGGATAGGAAATGCTTAGGACAGGTTGATTTAAAACCATTTCGCTACCATTGGCCATTGGTGCACAGGCAAATTTTTCTCTTTCGATAATTTTAATTACACCCATATCATATACAGCTTTGTTTTCATCCCTTCCTATACGTCCTAAAGGTAGGGCTGTATACCTTCTCCCATCTACAAATCTAACCTGATAAACCTGGTTTACATTAATTGCATGAGCAGCGGTTAAGATATGCCCTTGTTCTGACACAATAACACCACTAAAGCCATCAGATTCAAATACTCCAACTGGCTTTTCATTTTTTACCGTATCCCAGGCGATGACATATACGCTAAAGGGCATTGACACCCGTATACCTTGGGAAATAACATCTTCAATTTTTCTGATTTTAAGAGGGTGTTGAGCAGATACTGTCGAACCGATAAGCAAAAGCAATAAAGCAAATGTGATGCTTAATTTAAAGTTAATCATCATTTACGCAATTTGGATTTAAATGATTTTTTTTCGTTTACCTTACGGTTGCTTATTACCAGTTTAGTACTGAAAATAAGCCTGGGATCCTGATACTGCTTTACGGATTGCTTTATCGTTTCAAAGTTGCGATTGAGCTTTTTGTGAAAAAGAACCTTTCCATCTTCAATGATTGTAATCGGCTGATCAAGATTTACCAGTACATCATTTAAGTTGATTTCAAGTACGTCGAAGGAGTTATGTGATATGGTAATGATGTTGCCTTTACGACTGACCTCAGCAGCATCTCCAACTTTAGCCGATTCAAGAGGAGCCGATAGCCAATAAAAGCGGTTTTGCAAGCGGTTATCCTGTATCCAAACAACCTTCTCTGGAAAAGTATACCTTTTATATCCGGACATCCAGGAAATTGCGATAGTATCCTGATGATCTAACCAGTGAGGTTTATCCGGATACAAATGAAACTGATGATCGAAGCCCTTAGTGTCCGATCGATGTAAGCTGTCAAGCTTCTTATTGTATTTAATGGCAAGCTTATTTCTATTGTAGGCAGAATCTAGGCCACCAATGAATATTGAGAATGGCAGGTTACGTAAATTACGCATTTCAGCATCACCTGGATGTCCGGCCATCATTGATGCGGCAGCAAAGCGGTCGGCCATTCGGGGAGCCAATTGAAATACCCCGTCTCCTCCGGCTGAATAGCCCATGATGTAAACTTTATCAGGATCTACATCTTCCATGACAACACTGTAGCGAATGAGTGAATCGATGAAATTATCGATATGATCTTCGTGCCAGAGGTTCCAGGTATTTGTAGGCGCCCGGGGTACAATAACCAATCCCTCTTTGATATTATAAAGTGTACGCTGATTTTCCCATTGCTGATCATTGACTGCAACAGGGGCGTTTCCTCCCCCATGTAGGGAAATATACAAACTTCTTCCAGCGGGTGGTTTTGTTCCAAAAACCCGGTAGGCAATGGCCATCTGATATTGTTTAAATTTGATTACGCCCTCATTCCATACTTTCCTGGCAGCGGGCGTTAAAATTTGCTTTTCTTTATTCCACTGCTGAACTGCGAGCTTGTCTGCTTCGATGCGACTCATGCTTTTCTGCGCTGCGCAGGTACCGCCGATTAACGCTAATAGCAATAAGCATTTTAACTTCAACGGGAGAAGGCTTTTATTTTTCAGATTCATATATTTAATTCTTTAGTAGTTCCAGGATACCTTCATTTTCAATGATTATCATACCTTGTCTGTCACTCGTAATTCCCGGCATTAATTTGTATGGGTAGGTGGGTTTATTTCCAGACATCACTGTCGGCATATAAGCAAACTTTATAGAGTTGCTTCCTTTTAATGCTTCGCCAACTTCGATTATATGTGTAGAAACTATGAAGGCCGTTTTACTATACTTCGCAAACGCTTCAGTAACTGCTAATGTAGCGTCATATGCATCTTTAACATTAGTACCTTTAAACAATTCATCAAAGAGGACTACGAAACATTTGCCGCTTGCTACCTGCAGGGCCGCATTTTTCACCCGCAATACTTCGGCGTAGAAATGGCTATAGCCAGTTTGAAGGTTGTCGGAGACATTTATTGAGGTATATAAGCCGTCACGCACAGAAAAAATGATTTCATTAGCGGCTACGGGAAACCCCATATGCGCAAGGTAAACTGCAATACCCAAAGATTTCATTATCGTCGATTTACCTGCCATGTTTGCTCCGGTGAGAAAAAGTAAATTCGCATCATGATCGAACATCAAGTCATTACCCACTGCTTTTTTCAAGGCAGGATGTCTCAGCCCGGTAACTTTCAATACATTTTTTTCTTTATCCAATGCCTCTGCATAGGAACAGCCCATTATCTTTCCGAGCCTGGCTACAGTAGAATAAACATCAATCGCGTAAAGGATTTCAAATACCTTCCTAAGAGAAGTATGTAACTTCTGTTTTAGGAGCTGGTCATAAAGCGCCAACTGATAAGGCTCAAATTCTTCATTAGGATGTGGAGCAATTAATTTAATTAAAAAAGGGTTATTGAGTATTTCATTGAGTGTGTTTTTTTCCTTTTCAAATGGGGAATGTAATTGATCGGCAAGAACTGCTGACAATTCTTTGGCGTATCTAAGGACGCTCATTGTTGACTTCAACCCGGCTACAAGTTCACCATAACGCTCATCCCGGATCAATATTGACTGGCCTTTTCGAATAAAAGATGTAAGTACAGCAACAATAAGCATTTTTGGACTTTCTATTGCCAGATAATTTTCAGCAGATTGGAAATACTTCCTTTCAAGTTTAAAGTCGATGTCCTTTTGTTCAAAATAACGGAAAATATCTCTTCGCTCATTGATTTCAACTGCGGTGATCATCGGGTTTAGGAACATCGATAACAAGAGCTGTTCTCCCCCGTCAGTCTTCGTTTTATTAAATAAGCTAAAAACTGATCCAGGTGTATATTTACCGAGCAGGTTTAAGTCGTCCTGCGTTTGTTTGTCAACGATTAAACTCATATCAATTTATTATTTGATTTTACTAATCCTGCATTCAAGATATCCAGAATGCCTTCATTTCTAATGATAATCATACCATGTCTGTCCGCAGTCAAACCTGATCGAAGCTTGTAGGTATAAATAGGTTTTGTTCCTTCCATTGTTGTTGGAAGATAGGTGAAGTTAATCTTGTCACTCTGCTCCTTGAGTACCTCGCCAGCTTCGATGATATGGGTAGAAATTACGAATAAACTATCCGGTTTACGGGCAAAAGCGGCTGTGAAGGCTATAGTGGCTTCGCACGCGTCTTTGACATTTGTCCCTCTAAACATCTCATCAAAGAGCACAAACAATCTCTTACCCATCTTTAATTCTGAGGCAATCTTTTTTGCACGAAGCACTTCAACATAAAAATGACTTGCACCCATACCCAGATTGTCCGGGAGGTTAATGGTAGTATATATCCCATCCAAGGCAGTAAATTCCATTTTTGCTGCCGGCACGGGGAAGCCCATATGAGCGAGAAATATTGCGATACTTACAGCTTTCATAAAAGTTGATTTCCCTGCCATGTTTGCTCCGGTAAGAAAAACAACATTCTGTTCACCACTCATCGATATGGAATTTGGGACAGCATTTTGAAGGTGAGGATGATAAACTTCATCAATTTTGATCATAGCTTTCTCTCCAGGAAAGGCTGTCGGGAAAACAAATCCCCTTTCCTTTGCCACTTTAGCGATTGAATAATAAACATCAAGTGTGTACAGCGATTCCAAAAGTTTTAATACAGCATCCCTCCTGGTAAACCTTAACGTTTCATCATATGAAATAAGCTGTTGTTTCGTGAGTTTGTGACTTTTAGGTATGCTTATCATGTCAATGAAGTGTTCAGACGCTAAAATGCCCGCAATAGTTTTTTTCTCAGAAAGATAAGGATGGCTGTCTTCCAGTACGAGGGTGTCTATAAACAGCTTAAATTCGCGTATTAACGTACCGATAGCTGAAATCCCGTTGTGTATCGCTGTCGTCTGCACATCAGGTGCGACAAAATCACCAATGCGTTTCGCAACTGACTGATCATATGCTGATAGCTTACTCCTCGAATCAGTATTATTGATATAGGTTTCGATAGCACTAAGCTGTTCGGTAGATATAGGGAAGTTTTCCGCACGACCCGCAAAATACTGAATGCTTTGGCTACGCTGGTTTATTTTTTCATAATCACCAATAGGGTTTAAAAACATTTCTTCCAAAATAGTAGCACCGCCATGTGTCCTGGTACTATTGAAAATTTCATATATCGAATTACTTCCCTGTGTGCCAAAAAGGTTAAGGTCATTAATAGTCTGCTGGTCTGTATTTAAAGGCATATAATATCTTATTTTCTTTTGCGTCTAAGCAGTAAAATGGTTCCACAGGCCAGTAACAAACCTGGAATAATCCATACGAAAATCAGTTTAAGCAAATGGATCTGATCTTTATCTACTAGTAACACCGTATCTTTTGGTGCCGGCCTGAAGCTACTGATGGGAAATTCGCCATAACTCAACCAACTGAATACGCCGATGTTGAAAGCGAAATTTGCTGTTCGAAGATTGAACCTGTTTAACTCCTTATTCGACATCAGATCGGCATCGCCGATGATGATGATACGCTGCTCTTTCTGATTGAATTTCCGAGTCAGGCTTGTTGCGAGCGGGAAAGGCCTTTGCAAATCCCCTTTCTCTGGTTCAAACTTCACGGCCGCAGAGTCATTAAGAAACCGTTCTCTTTTAAGCCAACTGCTCTTTGGATTTGTAACCAATAAAGGCTGAGCCTGGAATCCTTTTATATTTTCGATGGAAAGTGCGGTTGCCAAAGGCATCGAAACCACTACGCTATCTTTGTGCTCCCTTTCCAGTGGAATAAAAAGTTTGGTTGCTGCGCCGGTTAAATTTGGTGTCGCTAAATCTGGCTCCAATTGTTTGCTTTGCTGAACGATGGCTCCATCCATCAATTGGACACCAAATTGTCTGATTATGGGATTTAAAACATCCTGTTTACTGGGTTCTCCTGTAAAGAGCAGATTTCCACCGCCATCAATATAATCCTGCAAATTTTTAATAGCTGATATAGTGAGTGCTACTTTTGGATCTGCAACAACTAACACAGATATATCATTTGGAACAGGCGTGGTTGACAGGGATATCGTATCAACATCAAAGCCTTGGTTAAGCAAAGATTGCCTGAAAATCTTGAGATTTGTCAACGCCTGATATTCGCGATCGCCAATCTTATTGATGTTTCTCTCCAATTCGCCGTTGGCGAAAAGTATTTTAGGCATTTTTGCTTTAAGGAGCCTTTTAAATGCTGCTGATATTTCGGTTTCCGATGGCCAGTGTTCATTGTCCGGATAAACCCGGAGAAATGTCTTTCTATCTTTATATTTGAGTTGCATGATATAAAAATTGGGTTCTTTGGAAAGATCAACTTGTTTTCTGATCTGCTCAGGAGTCAAAAAATTTTTAATGTTCATTTCTTTAGTTCGCGCAATCTGTTCTGCTACTTGGGCAAGGGTTTTACCTTTGTTCCCTCTCATCACTTCACCCCCTTGAGCCAGCGTATCATAGTACATTACACTCTTCAAAATAATATTATGTTTAAAGCGTACGTAAGGGGCCCAGGCGTTAATATTTTTCTGATAAGATTCCGGGTTTCCATCCTCTTGGTAATTTCCGAAAAGGTTGGTATATCCGGTTATCTCTAGTGGTTCATCACCAAGTTCCTGGATTATTTTTTGGGTGTCCGGTTTTAAGGTATTGGATTTATTTTCCGTTACATCAGCATAAATGATGAGTTGAGGAATGGCGCTGAGGTAACCAAAAAGAAGGGTTATTGCAATAATTGAAAGATAGTGGCCTGCTTTTACCATTGGCGAAATGGTCTGCATGCTGAATTTCAATTTATAAATCGTAAGGGTAAGAAAAAGAAATATGATGGCAAGAAAATAAATAATACCGTTACTGGTAATCAAGCCTACCAACATCCAATCTGTCCTCCCTGATACAGAAAGAAAATAGGTAATGTCCCGTATAAACGGTACCCCCTTCCACAAATCTGCAACATTGTACAGAATAGCGAAAATGACAAATGTACTTACCGCTGCAACTATCTGATAAGTGGTTAATGAAGACATAAACAGCCCGATAGCTGAATATGCGCAAAGCAATAAAAACAGTCCCAGTAAGGCGCTTAAGAGCATTCCTGTATCTGGTGAATCTGCTGTAAAATAGCTTATTGCTAGAAAAATTGTTACCACACCTAGCATGATGGCGCTCATGAATACCATCGCACTAAATTTACCCAATACAATGTCTCGTATACGGATGGGCGAAGAATACAATAATTTAATGGTTCCACTGCTCATTTCTTTACTGATCAAGCCCATGGTCAAAAGCGGAAGGTATAAGTATAAATTCCTCATTATAGCGGAGAAAAGTCCATTGGAACCAAACAAGGCCTGGCCGACAACACTAAAAGGTATCTTGTATCCATCTGCCTGCATCTGTGCGATAGATTTTAATGTTGCCATGTAGCCCAGGCCACATTGAACCATAAAAACGATAATAAGAAACCAGGCAATTGGTGAATAAAACAGCATTTTAAGTTCTGTTTTAGCAATTTGAAAGATTGTTTTCATTAAGAAAATAATGTTGATTTAATGTTGTGAAAGTTGTTTGAATATTTCTTCTACCGAGTTCTTTTCTAAAGATATTTCCTGCAGGCGCCAACCTTTATGAACACTTTCAGCAATAATGGTCTCGGTAATTTCCGCATCTCCACTGAAAAATAAGCGGACAAGTTTTCCATTGAGAATATCTGCCTTGAGTATGCCTGGGATCGCTTCCAGCTCAACTACCTGCGGCATGTTCTGGAAAGAAACGAGCATACTATGGGGTTCGACATAATTATTAAAGGCGTCCATTGTATCAGAAAATACAATCTTGCCGTTTTCAATCATCTTGATATCCTTGCAAAGAAGCTGTACTTCTGAAAGAATGTGGGATGAAAATATAACCACTCTATCTTTTGCAATTTCTTTAATCAATGATCTGACTTCGATGATCTGATTAGGATCCAAGCCGTTGGTGGGCTCATCCAAAACCAGAACATTTGGCTTATGGACAATTGCCTGTGCAATCCCAACACGTTGCCTGTATCCCCCTGAAAGGTTTTTCAACAGGCGACTGCTGAAATGGGAAATGCCGCATCGCTCTTTTGCCTCGGAAACGGCATCTTTGCCGAGTTGGCCATACATGTTGCGCAATGCTGCGCAATAATGAAGATATTCATCAACGGTCAGGTCCAGATATAATGGTGGATTTTGAGGAAGGAAGCCGATTTCCATTTTCGCCCGCTGGGGATCCTCCCTGAAATTTATACCATTGATCAAAACATTTCCTTCCGTTTGGTTAATTGATCCGCAAAGAATATTCATCGTAGTAGATTTACCGGCGCCATTCGATCCCAGTAAGCCAACAATACCAAAATCATTGATTTCTATATTGATATCGCGTATAGCCCAGGTGTTACTATAGCGATGAGAAAGATTTTCAATCTTTACAATACTTTTTTCCATACTTTATAAATTTTTAGGCATATCAATCCCATTATGAAGAGACAATCTTCTCCATAATGGGATAATTGAGTTATTTAGGATTTTGAACCAATTCCGGATTTTGAGCAACAAGTTTTTCAGCAAACTGAAAGACATAAGCATTACTATTTGGTTCGAGAGAGTAGCTCACATTGCCTATGCTTCGGGTGATGACTCTAGCAAATGCAGCATCCTTGTTTAATCGCTTTTGATCAAACCAACGGAGACCGGTACCGAAAAACTCTCGTCTACGCTCATCTATAATTCTTTGCAATGCATCCTGATCGGATGCTGCCACCACCGGGCGGTAGTCAGACGGACGGAATCTCATTTTGCGCAGCTCATTGACCATGGTAAGCGCTTCTTCTCTCTTTCCTGTTCTTGCTAAGCATTCTGCCCTTATCAGCCAGGTTTCGTTAACAGTCAAGCCAACGGGCGTTCTATCATTATAATTTTCTCTCGACCAAAATCCCATCCCCTGAAATGCAGGGTAAAAATTCGAACCTGGTTTAACAAAAAGTTCATATCGGAGGTCTTTCGTATCTAGCAGATTCAATAAAGATGGGCTTAACTGCAAAGGATAAAAACTATTTCTTGGAACTTTACGAAGCAAAATCTGCTTATCATTATATTGAGTAGGAAGGATATTCGTTGTCAGGAAAGTATTATAGTCATAAAGAGAACCGTTCAAAGAGAGTGATTGCTCGGCAGCTGTTCTAGCTGCTTCGAAATTACGCATATTGAGGTAAACCTTTGCAAGCAAAGCATAGGCAGCCCCGCGGTTTGGTTGAACGGTGCTGACCTGAACTACTGGAATTAAAGGTAAGGCTTCCTGGAGATCTCTGATGATTTGATCGTATACTTCCTTTACCGATGCCCGGTTGAGTTTCACGAAAAGTTCCGGAGACAATAGCATGGGAATAGCAGGATCATTTGCAGCAGTCGACGCATCATACTGTTTAGCATACAAATTTGTTAAGGTAAAAAATGTGAACGCCCTATTGATTAGTGCCTCTGCATATAGCATACTTCTTTGTTCGGCAGTACCACCTTTGCTATCCATCACCCCCTGTAAAACAGTATTGTATACATATATTGCACTATACATATAATTCCAGTCAATATCCTCGGTTTCACCAAAGTAAAATGGATTTTTCCATGAGTAAATAGCGGAATTTATGGTATTATTTGTCAATGATGTCTGTAATTCAGGATCAGAAAGTTCTACATCATCACAACTCAAAATTGCGGTATTACCAGATCCAATCTCTTGAGCATTTCTGTTGTTAAGAAGCAGACGGTAATCCTGCGTGTAGACTAGTACACGCTGACCTTGGACAGGCACATTTTCTACGTATTTTCGGCACGAGGAAAATGCCAAGGTTAAAACAGTAATCAAAACTATTTTGACGGTATATGTTGATACTTTTTTATACATTATAAGCTTAGATTAAGTTGAAATGAATAACTTCTAACTGGTGCAAGTTGAAAAGTATTACCAGTATTATAGACATAGTCCGGATCGATCCGTTCTTTATTTGCAGTCCAGATGAGCCCAAGATTACGACACACCGCGGAAAGGGTTAAGCCCTTAACCCCAATAGGTTTTAATAATCTTTGTGGCAATGCGTAGCTTAAATTAATCTGCTGAAGTTTGATGTTACTACGGCTCCTGATTAAGTAATCAGACTCTGAATAGCGGATTATACTGTTAGCATAATAGTATCCTTGATTAAAATCGGTGTTAATGGTTGGAACATTGGTAAATAATTCATCCCCGGGTTTGCGCCATCGCATGCCCAGGTCACCCGCACGACTTACATACACTGAATTTTCGGTCACCGAAGGTTTTCTGAACACACCACCAAAAGCATACTGGAATTGGAAACCAAAACTAAATTGTTTGTAAGAAATACTGCTACTGTAGGCACCATAATAAGGTGAAGCGGTTCTGCCAGAATATTCCATGATATCGAAATACTGGAATTCAGACACATTAAGTATTCTTCCGGGTTGCTTTGGATCTTCAATCAGTGTCTGTCCGGTATTGTCCAAGCCAGCAAATTTGTATGAGAATAGATAATCCTGAGGATAGCCATCATAAATTTGATTTTTCCCTAATTCCCCTATCGGCAGGCTAAAACGCTCATCATGTATCTTGTTTGTATTGTAAGAAATGTTTATGGTATTATTCCAGGTCACCTCTTTTGAACGTACCGGAATAAAAGATAAGCCTACGTCAATCCCATTGCCATCGAGTTTTGCTGCATTAAAAATGGTTTGCGTAAATCCATAGGTACCATTGATGGGTAATTGAAAAAAGATATCTGTTGTTTTTTTCTGATAATAATCCACTGTTCCAGAAACACGTCCGTTAAACAATCCAAATTGGATGCCGTAATTGATCATACGAGTTTTTTCCCAGGCCAGGTTCTCTCTGGCTGGTCTATCGATCATAGCATAGGGCAATGAGGATTCAAAATCGGTACCAAGAAGGGAAATAACCGTTACCGGGGCATAACCTTGCGGAGCATTTCCCGTAAATCCATAGGTAAAGCGGGCCGATAGGTCACTAAGCCAATCCAGATCTTTCAAAATTATTTCCTTTTTCATATTCCAGCTCAGTCCAGATGACCAAAGTGGGATCGCTCGCTTTCTGCGTTCAACACCCAGAAGATTCAAATCATCAAAACGGGCGCTTCCGGAAATGGTATACCTGCTATTGAATGTATATGATCCGCTTGCATAGTAAGAAAGTCCTCTCGTGGTTGACTCAACAACAGGTGAAGATGTTGCTCCGATAACTGGTCGCTGTCCATAAATATCCAGATAACTTACAGTAGGATTAACAGACCTAAAAGCATTAATAGACTTATCATATCCATAGCGGAATTCATTACTTGCTTTACTAAAGTTCTGTCTGATCTCGTTGCCCATCAACACGTTCACTTCATGTTTTTCACTCCAAGCTTTGTTGATGCTCAACTGACCACGCAGGTTATAGCTTCGCCCCAGGGAATTGGCAAGTTCCAGCCGACCACCGTTTGGAATTCCGTACACAAGTGCTCCCGCGGCATTTATGCTTGTTGCCCTATTAATCCTGATTCGACTTTCATAACTTTCAGGCTCCTGATAGTTTTCCCTTTCATTAAAGTAACGCCCAAGGTTTCCTGATACAGAAGCACTTAACCAAGGGGTAATCTTCCCTGTGATGTTAAGATTGAGCGCTATATTGTTTGTGTTACTGGTAGTATTATTGAAATTTAGTTCATCTATTGCGGAATATCGAAACGGCAGGTATCCCTTGCTTTCAAAGTTACGGGCTACCAAAGGTGTACTGAAAACATCGTAATATTTTGTGCTCCCATCAGCATTAACCAATGCATCATATGGGCGCATTCCTAAGCCAGTTTGACTCATTGCCCTAACCGCTGCAGAATTTAAAATATCGGAGGTATTGTTATAGCTTAAGTTTGTGTTGATGGATACGATTCCTTTGAATAAGGAGGATACTGAACCCACATTAAAAGCATATCCCTTATTTTTGTTGCTTCTATATAGTCTATCTTCGTTATAATAGTAACCAGACATGTAATAAGAACTATTTACACCTCCTCCTGAAAGGGAGAGATTATATTGCTGCGTTTGAGGTGATTGTAACAAATATTCGGAGATTTGATCCTGGTTATCTATTTTAGCTAATTCGGCCAACTCCATATTCATTTGGTTTTCAGTTATCTCACCCCGTTTTTGTCTAAAAATGATCGCCTGGGCCTGACTATTATTTACCGGAAAGTTTCCAGTTTGTATTGGGAAAGGATCGCTTATTAAATTCATGTTGATCATATCCTTTTCCAGATCGATATACTCCGCTACAGACATGGATGATCCATAGTTGAGTTTAGGTTTTGCACTTGTACTGAAAGTGGTTGAGAAATTTACTGAGGGTGCAGTATTTGGCTTGCCTTTTTTTGTAGTCACAACGATTACACCGTTGGCGGCTTTTATCCCCCATATCGCAGACGCTGCAGCATCTTTTAAAAAGGTAATCTGCTCAATATCGTTTGGATTCATTAAATCAAGTGCTCCACCGGCTATAGAAACTTGGGACGGAAAGCCATCAATAACCAAAAGTGGCTCTGTACTCACCTGACCATAATCACTTATGATGGTGGAAATGCCCCGAATATTAATTGTCCCGCTACGACTTTTACCCGCTTCTGTTTTGGTAGATATATCAACCCCAGGAACCAGTCCCTGTAGCCGCTCAAGTAAACTGATGGTGGGATATTGAGCAATATCCTTTGCAGTGACGATACCAAATGAACCAGTAGCACGGTCTTTGTTGAGATTTTGATAACCCGTACTTACAATTTTCACCTCCGAAAGCTCAGCGGAAAGCGGTTTCAAAGTGACCACAATACTGCTTCGGTTTTTCAACGGAATCGTATCTGACTGATAGCCTATGAAGCTAAATATCAGCGTTTCTTTACCTGTTAATCCCCGTATGCGAAAAGACCCTGATTCATCAGAAAGGTAAAGTCTTTTGTTCTGTTGAACAAGAATACTTGCGCCAGGCATTGGAATTCCTTTCTCATTTACAATCACGCCTTTCAAATCGACTTCATTAAAATATGCAGTAACTTTATCAAGTAAAGAGGGTGTTTTTTTTGATACAATTACTATCTTATTCTGGATCTTATAATCTAATAATTCATCTTTGAAAAGAAGGTCCAATACATCGGAGAGTTCGGTGGTATTGACATTAATATTGATGGGTTTAACTGATTTTAAAAGATTGTCATCTGCAACAAAGTCATAACCGCTCTGCTGCTTTATCTTGGCAAACACTTTGAAGATTGATGCATTTTTTTCTGATAGGGAAATTTTCTGAGCAAATCCAGAAGCGGAGACCTGCATCAATGTTGCAAATAGTATTACGATGGTTATTCGCATAATTAGCAAAATTTTAGTGTATACGGTGGACCGTATACCAGTTTGTTTGGTATATTTTCTATACATTTAGTCAAAGTTTGGTTTCCAGTTTTACCTCTACTTTCCACGGAGAAGGTAAACTGCTTGGTTTAGTTGATATATTTTGGTTGACTATCGTCAGACTTTGCCAGATTTCCTTCGGGTTGTCTGGCTTTTTTGTAGTTATTTATTTACAAATACTTTCCTCCCTTCAATTCTAAAATGAACTAATTTTGTTGATTCCAGGGCCTGCAAAATTTGGCTTATATTTTTTGATCTTGAAACATTTCCGGAAAACTTTCCATCAGGGAGTTCACCTTCATAAATGACAGCGATGTTATACCATCTTGATATATCCTGCATGATATCCTTGATCGCAACCCCTTGAAAAATAAAATTGCCCTCTTTCCAAGCCAATGCATTTTCAAGGTTAACTTTTGACACCATAATATGGTCATTCTGTAGTATCGACTGTTGTCCAGGACTTAATTTTACTTCATCATTGTATCTAATCGGGCTATCCTTATTCCAGGCCTCTGCCTGATAAAGCACATTAACACTACCTTCAGCTAGGGTTGTAGTTTCCAAGAGCTCGTCGTTGTACGCTTTCACATTGAAATGTGTACCCAGTACTTTAACTTCCTGGTGTCTGGATTTTACGACAAAGGGCTTTCGCTCATCCTTTGCCACCTCAAAATAGGCTTCCCCGTCAAGCTGGACCAATCGTTGTTTACTTGAATTAAAGCTTATGTTATAAGTAATCGAGGAGGCAGCATTTAGCCAGACCAAAGAACCATCAGGAAGCTTCAACCGATAGGTTTCTCCTTTTTTTGTAGCCAGCGTATTAGTTCCCTGTGAGTGACCATTTTCTTTATCGATCAGCTCATAGACAAGTTCTCCTTTACCATTTTTTGAGATTAGAATTCCAGCTTCTTTGGTAATCATCCCTGTAGATGCCGAACCTAATTTGATTTCACTTCCATCAGCAAGCGTGAGCGTTGCCCCCATATGGCCAGGAGAAATATCCTCAGCGGCAGAAATATAAGTGAACTGTTGTGACTGCTTCTCAGCAAGTTTAAAATATAGCAAGGCTGAGCATGCAAGGATTAATAGTGAAGCGGCGATAGCAATCCGCGGGGTGAGAGCAAAAAATTTCCTCACTGGCTGCCGATGAGATATAATTTCTCTGAAAATCTGTTTTGAACGGAAGTTATCTATTTCACGAAGATGAATATCACTCAATTCATAATCCATTGCCAAAATATTAAATAATCGTTTTTCAGCATCATCGTCTCTCAAAAATTCGCTGAACGCTGCCAGCTCCTCCAATGATGCTGTTTGGTTGCAAAATTTTTGATATAAAGTAATGATATGTTCGTCCTGCAAATTCATGATAACCGAAGAAGATTGTCCCCTTTATGATAACAATCCGTGAGAATAGATTATGGGGGTATAGATTAAAAAATAAATCAAAATAATTTGAAAATAATGGCAATGATTATGGCATCTGTATTTTTTTTGAGGTGAGCCCGTAGAAAACGAAGGGCAAGTTTCATATACGCTTTGACTGTCTCGACGCTTAAATTCATCATCGCTGCAGCTTGCTCGTATTTATAACCTTGGTTGCGGCAAAGATCATAAACCATTTTCTGTTGAGGGGGCAGTAAGCTCACACCTTCCTGAAGCTTTTCCTTTATATCAGATACTAAAATGTTTTCTTCTGTTTCATTGTGGTGTTCTTTCCATTGTTTACCCATTTCCGCTGCCGTTTTCGCTTCTAAAACCTTTCTTCGCAACAACTGAAAGCTCCGGTTCCGTGTTAGCGTAGTTAAAAATGCAGCCAGATTACTATTTTCTTTTAAATTAGATGCATTAAGCCATAATTTAAGCATGACATCCTGGAGGACTTCCTCTGCAAGAGTTTCAGATTTCAAAAGATACAATGCCCTGGAAAATACCATTGGCTGGTAATGATCATATAATAATTTAAAAGCGTTCTGGTCACCTGCAGAAATCCTATTTAATATTCTTTTTTCTTCCGGAAGGGGTCTTGGCGACATCAAATTAAATTTAAATGAGGTTTCAAATTTATTAATAAGCAAAAAACATTGCCAACTGCATAACAGAATTCCATCAAGAATTAGGGATTCGACAAAAAAATGCATTGAAAAATGAGCTTATCCTACAATCATAACAAAATACTGATTAAATAACGATCAATTTACCTCAAATAACTTCAAAATAGACGATTCGAGTAAAAGCCTACAGTACCTGAGAACAAAAAAATCATAAAAGTCATATTTTGTAATCAAGTTTGCAGATCAACCGGTAAGTACCCTTTGAAAACTTAAATTATACTTCAACTAATATCTAATTATTTGTTAATATCCCACTGATACACCCACACCAAAACCCATATCACTATCGTAATGGGTCCGAACAGCGATGTTTCTATTTACAATATATCTTAGATCTGCCATGTATTCGATATCACTGTTTAGCATAAAGCCTGCTCGAAATCTTTTGCTCACGGGAATGTCTTCCCTGATGAGTGATAATCTAACAATACCATCGGGGTAGACTTGCGCCTGAAAATTCACCAGCATAGGTAGCAAGTAATTAAATCCTACGCTAAAGGAATGTCTTGTATTCTTCCTGTTTTGTTGATTGAACAAGTTCTTTTCTTTTTGATCGATTCCCATTTCACGGTATCGGTAATCAAAACCTATAAAAGGCATAAACCACTGCATTTTCCCTATGTACCTTCCAAGCTGTGTTTCAATTTCATAACCATGCATTTTATTGTAGCCAAGCCTCCATTCCGAACTTAACGACCACCGTGAATTTTGTAACATCGCCCCTCCGTCATTACCATTTGTCGCAAAATCATTCTGGATCATCAGGTGAGGCATATCGGTTTCCCTTAACATCATCTTATAACTCTTTACGGGATCTGCCAGATTTGGATTTTGATAATCGCCAACAGAGACCACTCTACCCATTCCAGCCATCATATGGTATAAAATGTGACAGTGAAAGAACCAGTCTCCTCTTTGGTCGGCAAGGAATTCGATAGTATCGGTTTCCATAGGCATAATATCCAGCACATTTTTAAGTGGTGAATGATCACCATTTCCATTGATTACCCTAAAGTCAAATCCATGCAAATGCATCGGGTGTCGCATCATTGAATTATTGTATAATGTGATGCGAAGGACTTCACCCTTTTTTACCCTTATCTTATCTGTTTCAGAGATGGTCTTGTCATCCATACTCCATACATACCTATTCATGTTGCCAGTCAGGGTAAACTTTAAATTTTTCACAAATGCTTCTGCAGGTAATGCACTTTTAGAAGTGGACTTAAGCATGGCGTAGTTTAGTGTAACGATATTAGATTGAGTAGTTTCCTTTTGCTGAATCAATACTTTTTCACCTTGTTTAACACGATTCGGCTTCATCGGCTCAATAATTTCCGCCCCGGCTATTTCCGGATACATCACTGTATTCATATCCATCTGATTAAGACTCATTTTCATGCCGTTGTCTTCCAAATCGCCATTCATCTTTGTCATCCCGTTCATCATTTTCATCCCTTGAAAATACTTTAGACGTGGAAGTGGTGAGATGAGTTGTTTGATCCCGCCCCCTATGAAATAACTTGCCGAGCGTGTTCTATCTTCAGTTGTAACTGAGAATTCGTAGGAAAGTCCACTTTGTGGAACCGTGAGAATGATATCGTAAGTTTCAGAGACGGCAATTAAAAACCGGTCAACCATTACAGGTTGGACATCATTCCCATCAGAGGCAACAACTTTAATCTTACCTCCTGCATATCGAAGCCAGAAATATGATGATGCGCCTCCATTTGAAATTCTAAGCCTAACCTGATCACCTACCTTGATGGGTTTGCCATTGATTGTATCTAATTTACTAATTTCCCGACCATTGATCAGAATTTTATCATAATAAACATCACTCACATCCATCGCATTCATTCTTTTCCATTCATTTGCAAGTTTTATCCCAAGCATTCCTGCATGAATAGATTCAAAGTACGATTGTGTAGCACCTTTTCTTATTGCAGACCAATCATTCGCATTATGAAGCATTCTATTGATATTATCAGGATTTAAATTGGTCCACTCACTCAGCACTATTGGGATAGCGGGCAAATCATCAACACCTTTTCTGAAGTCAGCATGGTCCAGAGGTTTTTCCAAAATAAAATTCCCATACATTCCGATCTGTTCCTGTAGCCCGGAATGTGAATGGTACCAATGCGTGCCATTCTGAATAATGGGAAACCGGTATGTATATGTCGATCTAGGTTTGATGGGTTGCTGAGTAAGAAATGGGACACCATCTTCTTTATTTGGAAGAAAAACCCCATGCCAATGCAAAGATGTACTTTCTTCCAGCAGATTGTGAACTACAATTTCTGCGGTATCTCCTTGTTTAAATTTTAATGTCGGCATGGGTATCTGACCATTAACCGCTATTGCACGTTTTTCCTTCCCTGCGAAAGAGACCAGCGTATCCTTCACATAGAGTTCATAATGGACGAGCTTTTGTGCAAGTGCGGGATAAGTACTCAATACAAATGGAATGAATAGCAGTATACTAAAAAGATATATTCTTGTTTTCATAATAACTTACTGGTAAAGTGAAGAGGAACTGGCTGAATTGCAATTCAGCCAGTTGTATTTTCAGAACTGAAACACAAACACGCTAAAGTGTTTTATTTTGAGGGATCCTTTTGTTAAGGATCGGACACACATTCCCCATTACTTATATGAACACATTAGCATACCACTTCAGATAATAAAATTATTTGCCTTTGACAGTTTCCAATGTTTTCCCGCAGTCCATCATTGCAGATCCATAGTAAGGATTTTCAACCGCAAGATTCTTACTCAACCAGTTAGCACCTTTTCCGTTATTGAACATCGGGCAATGTTGATAATAGAGATCACCCTGAATTTCATTAAGCTTTGCCAAGCTGTAAACCTGTTGTGAAAGGCGCATAAACATTTTCCTTTGTTCACTGAGATCATTTGATTTTGTGATTCCCGTAACCAGTTGACTGAATTCGCTACCTTGTTCGGCCCAGCCTTTTACTGTCGTTGTGGCTAATTTTTGATGATCTGTTTTTTGTAAAATTGTTATCAGGATCTTAGCTTGAGCTGATGATTCAGATGCATCGTTATGTACAAGCCCTTCTTTGATACCCAAATAGCTTTCTAAAATTATTGAAAATGCGTTCATCGTCGCCTTCTGCCGCCAAGCACTGTCGCCATGAAGATAAACAGCAGAACTTTGGCTCGGTATAGTTTTAATGGGCCGATCATATTGACAGCAGTCATCAAGATTTAAATAAATATCATTCGGGGCGCGATATACGTCGTTATCATAGCCGGCCAATGCTACACGTTTGAGGACATCGTCTAATTTAGTTTTGTTTTCGTTATAAGATATCGTAGCTACTTTACTCACTTTATCCCACTGTAATACTGTCCCATTTTTATCTCGGGCTGCTTTTTCTATCGTTGCCTCACACAGCCCGCAATTACCCCAGACCTTAACTTTTGTAATTTTATTTGCTTTAGATTGTGCATACCCAGCACCAGTAGATAGCAACAACGCTATCAATAATTTTGAAATTGATTTCATTTCTATTTTTGAAGATTTAAAAAAGTAAAGAATTAATGGTTACATCAACCATTGTGTTGGGACGCAATTATCCCTTCTGATTACTTTGTTTAAATATTGGGTGGGGTCCAGATAGAGTAAAATCCAGGAAATAACTGAGTGCTTCTCAAAGGATTTCTTTTCTTATCAGCAGCAACATGGTTGATTTCCATATCAAGTTGGGAATGATCAGAAAGGCTAAAATGATTGGAAGTAGAAGAGCATTTGCAGGAGCTATGCTTGCATTCATTACTGCAACCCTTACATTTATCTTTAGTACAAGAATGGCTATGTTTAACGTCTGAAATCCTATTTTTGATACAGTGTTCTACTTTTGAGATTGGTGAATGAAAAACATTCACTTTTTTGGCGCATGCACTGCTTTTAGCTGGGATCAATAGTGCCCCAACTAAAATTAAAATAGACAGAAAGAAGTATTTCAAACTTTTCACCACTTCAAATATAGTTATTAATTATCTTTTGTAGTTGAGCCATTTCAATAAAGAATATTTTAACGGACCTGAAATAGCCGGTACCGCTTCTGCAATCAAATCGCTTCTGAGAATAAAAAAATCAGATAGATAATTAAGCCCCTTCCGCTCAATGAGGTGGAAAAATCTTTGAAAGAAATTCTTCGAGCGCTGCGCCTCTAAGCTTTGTTGCAAGAATTTTCCCCTTAGGATCAATTATGCAATTAAAAGGCAGGGCAAGTATAGAATAGGATTTTGCTACTGATCCCTTTAAAGCATCAGGATCGTTCAACTGCGTCCAGCTCAAGCCATCATCTGCTACCGCTTGCTTCCAGTTTTTGTCATTGGTATCCATGGAAACACTCACAATTTTAAATTTTTCCTTTTGAAAGCGATCTTTGAGTTTCTTGAGCATCGGGTGCTCCTCCCGACATGGCTTGCACCAGCTTGCCCAGAAGTCGAGCAGTAGGTAGCCCCCTTCAAAATCGCTCAGCTTAACTTTTTCTCCCTTGAGATTGTTCAGTGAAAAATCTTTTGCAGCATTACCTATTTGCACCGATTTTGAACGGTCAATAAAATCTTTCAAACGTCTTGCATAGTACCCGCTCTTGCCTTGAGCAGACAACGAATTGTAACACTTTTCGGCCTTAGCCACATCTGTACTATTCAGATGACTATTGATTATCGCCAGCGAGGATGCCGTAGCACTGGGATATTGTTTTACAAAAGATAGCGTAAGGCTATCAATTCGGCGGTGAAAGTCGAGGTAAATTGTGCTCTTTTTATCATGGAAGTCAGTATTAGTTTGCTTGAGCTGTTTCCTGTAATCTGAGGTAATCGTTACCTTTTGATCTAAGAAGGTACTAAACAAAACATTTTCTGGCGCATCGGATACTTCCAGATAGTGAAATCTAGCCAACGTGCCTTTCAGATAAATGTTCTCATTACCCATGACAACAATTTTAACTTGATCATTAACAGAGTTGCTCAGCGTGCAAATCATGATTTGCGGTAAAGTGCCATGAATGACAACTTTATTATCATGCACAGAATCGAAGTTTACAATCTCTTTGCCATTGTATTCATATCTGACGAATATTTTTGAACCGTCTGGTGCAGATACATCACCCCGAATAACATAGCTGTCAGCTCTTGAAGCGAAGCTAAACAGATGGAGAAGAACCAACAGAAAAAATCCGTTAAAGATTATTGTTTTACTGCCTGAAAATAGTTGATTGAGATTCATATAAAATTGAAAAAAGTGGTGTATTATTTATAAATATTATTGATGTCCATTTCGAATGGGTCGATCAACTTGTATGATTCCGGATTGAATGACCATATGGATATCACCAAGACTTTTGACATCAGCTAAAGGATCACTGTTTAAAACAAGAAGATCTGCTACTTTACCTGGTTTTACAGATCCCAGATCATTTTCCTGCCCAATGACTTTTGCGGGTAAGATGGTTGCCGAGCGTATAGCATCAATTGTGCTGAATGCACACTTGTCTACGAAATAACTGAGTTCATCCAATAACCGTGGATGTTCGCTTTTAAGATCGACAATTTCATCTGTACCTGCACTAATTTGAACCCCTTGGGCATAAATCTTTCTGAGGAGACTAAAAATCCAGGGATCCCTGACTTCAGAAACGCATAAGGTTGCATCCAGTATAGCGTGCCTGGACTTCATGATCTTACAGAAAGGTGTGATGTCGAATTGGCGGGCCACACTGTCTTTTATGTTAAAGGGCGCTTTTCTTTTATGGAAATCCTTATCTGATATTAAGTTTTCGAGCATGAACACATGACTAATTACCTCTACTCCAGAGCTAGCCACTTCAATCGGAGTTGCCGGATACATCATTGCATGCCCCCAGACTTTAAGTCCATTCTTTTTTGCAGCTTCGACAACCTTTGGCAACAATACCTTATCAAATGAATGGTACAGTTTCACACCTGTTGCACCAGATTGCCTGGCAGCTTTCATTGCACTATCCAAATTGGTAGCTGGAGTAATCAGCTGTTCCCAAGGTTGATAGGGTTCCTTTCTTAGCCCGATACCCCGGTTATAATACCAATCCCCAGCCATAAAAGCTGAGAAATATACTTTTGCCCCCTGACGGGTATGTTCGAGGATTTCCTGCTGCGCTTTCTTTAGCGCCGCTCCGTCACCCGCCGCGTCACGGACGGAAGTGATACCATGCTGAAGATAATAGTTGAGGTTAGCAAATGTTTTTTCCATATTATTATGCATCATAGCGGTAACATGGACATGCCCATCAATTAATCCTGGGATAATATATTTTCCTTCAAGATCTAGCGTTCTTGAATTTTTAATTTTACGAACAGGAAATTTGATACTTACAATCTTTCCATTTGAAATGGCGACATTGCTCTCTTTCGAAAATCTTCCCTTTTTTAAATCCAGCACCTTTACATTTTTTAGCACCAATAGCGAGGTATCGATGGCAATCATCTTCAAGGCCATAGCAGGAAACATACTGAACAATAAACAGGAAAGAATTAAGCAAATTTTTAATTTATTACTCATGTTTTTAAAGTTTTGAAAACGCAGCGGCATCCACCAACTGCGTTTCAGTCATCACTAACTATCTACTTAATCAGAAAACGCTTATTAATAATTCAGACCAGGTATAGGGGATTCATCAATTATTTTATCCAACATATGCTTCAGATACTGTAAATGAATTTTTGTATCACGATCTTTTGTCATCGGGATGCCCTGGCTAATATCATTTCTCAAATCCCGAAGATGTGCATAGGCAAGCGCCTTAACATTTGAATAAAGCAATACATCAGTTGGGGTTAGTGCAGCAATAATGTTGTCCACAGATCCCTGTAGTGCGAACCGTTTGTTGAACATAGTGATAATGCTACCTACATACATCTTTTGCAAGGCCCTGCGGTATTCATCAGCGCTTGCACCGGAATAGACTTCAGAAAATATACCCTTTTTAAGATCATTAAGCCACTGCGATGGAGAATAGGCACCTTTGCCATTATCCCTTTGATTCACGATCATACGGTACAACCTGCTTTGGGCCGTGACAGCAGCGACAATATCCTGCTGGATTCTTTGCACACTGTTTCCACTATATCCCGGATCAATCCGGCTCATGATTTTTTTATCCAATAGCCATTTTGGCGTCGTGAATATCTGCTCATTGAAAAACTTGATAGCCTCCTTTTGTTTTTTCAGGCTGACTGGTGTGTATACCGCTCCGCTCTGATCGGACAACTTTGTGTTCACCATCACGCCACCCATACTTTTAAGTACATGGACTGCATAGGTATTTAACTGGCCAACTGCAGCACGATACATGGTATTTAGCTGGGAATAGTCTGTGCCTTCTTCACTTGTCCAGGCAATCAGGTTCGGCACGATGCGCTTTAGATTTTTAATGCCATACAAACTTGCTTTCACAGCGTCATCTCCCAAATCCTCCGATTGGGAACGCGGATCATAATCTCTCCCCTCTCCTGAAAACCATAACCTATTATTTTTAGACAGGCTATCTCTTGTTGCTGTATTTAATATTTTCTTTTCTTCAAGTGCATCCCTTGTATCTGGAAAAACCTGATATCCCCATTTAATTGCCCACTTATCGTAATCATTAATTCTTGGAAACAATCCTGATTCTGAAATGCCATCTTCAGGCTGAGCCACATAATTAAACCGGGCATAGTCCATGATGGAAGGCGTATGTCCATGCTTTTCCACCCATGTCTTATCCCTCAATTTTTCTACCGGAACTGTACTGCTTGCACCCATATTGTGACGTAATCCAAGCGTATGGCCAATTTCATGAGAAGAAACGAATCGGATAAGTTGTCCCATCAGCTTATCGTCAAATACATTTTTTCTTGCCCTGGGATCCACCGCTCCACACTGGATCATGTACCAATTATGTACCAGCGTCATCACATTGTGATACCAGCCGATGTGGCTTTCTAAGATCTCACCACTACGTGGATCGGATACATTGGGTCCATAGGCATTTGCATTTGCAGAGGCAAAATACCTGAGTACAGAATACCGTGAATCCTCCAGGCTCATTGTCGAATCACTTTCCGGCCATTCTTTTCCAATAATAGCATTTTTAAAACCCGCATCTTCAAATGCTTTTTGCCAGTCGTTAATGCCGGCTATCAAATAAGGTCGCCACTTTTTAGGCGTAGCAGGATCGATATAGTAAACGATTTGTTTTTTGGGCTCAACAAGCTCCCCTTTTTTATATTTTTCGAGGTCTCCATCTTTAACTTCCAAGCGCCAACGGTTAACGAAGGATTCGCTTTTCACAGCCTGCTGCTCATCACCATACTTGGTATAGCTATTCACAAAGTAACCCACTCTGGGATCATTATATCGTTTTCTCATCGGCACTTCAGGAAGCAATAAAAATGAATTGTTCAATTCTATCGTTACGGCACCTGCAAGCGCAGTACCAGGAAGAGTTCCTGCCAGCGAGTTGTAAGTTCGCACAGTTCTGATCTCGGTATTTGTTGGAAAGGTCTTTACAGCTTTGATGAACGATCGGTCTATTGCCAGCGTATTCAATCCAAAACTTTTTTTGCTGTCGCCATTAAAGGCCAGCAACGGATTTTCACTCATCAAAAACTCAGTCACATCAATGATAAAAGCGCTGGAATCTTTTGCCAGTGCTTTTATAGGAAACGAGGCCGTAATTGGATTAATATTTGAATTGGTTACCGCTTTGGCAATCATATCAGTTGAATCAGCAACGTTTACTAGCGCCGAAACTTTAAGGAATAGCTTGTTTTCTGGCCCTTGTTCCCAATAGACCATCCTTCTTCCGATTTCTTCACCAGCAAAACTCCCCGCCCCCGGTGTAGAGCCGCTAAGCCTTGACACGACCAGGATATCTCGTTTGATAATCTTTTTTGGAACCTCAAAAAAATATCTTTCCGCCACCTTATGGACATTCATCAATCCATATTGACTGACAGCCTTATTGGTAATTATTTCTTTGTATGGCTTTAATCCATTTTTCAGGCTATCTGCTTTTGGTTTTGGGGGCAAAGAAGCTGCGAGGGCTGTTGTGCCGGGCTTTACCTTTTTATGCCGTAAAAGGGAACAGGAACTTACCCCAAAAATGAGGCATACGATGGTAAGTCTCAAGCCAATTGGCTTGAGCTTAAGGCTAAGACTTTTTATTTTCATGGTGCTTTAATATCCAGGCGACTGGACTAGGTTTGGATTACTGTTAATGATTGATTGGGCAATGGGATAAAGTTTCGCTTCCGGTCTCCAGGTCGGCTTAATGGCTGCCAAAACAGCATCAGCCTGACCAGTGCGTTTGAGGTTAAACCACCTAAAACCCTGCTCGCAAAAAAACTCTTTACGGTTTTCAAGCGCAATTTCGGTCAGCAATGCGGTTGGCGTTACTGATCCAATTGCCGGCAAGCCTGCCCTGAGCCTGGTGACATTTAGATCACTGATGGCTCCACTAATGTCAGTCCCGAGTTTAGCCCTTGCTTCTGCCCTGATCAGATACTGCTCGGCCAGGCGTAAAATGACCTGCGCTTCTGTTACATTTGCGGTTACCGCTTCAGGGTTGGTGCGGTATTTGAATTTCAGCGGAATAACATATTGAGTGCCTGAAATGGTCAGATCCCTCATCCATAGCGTCCTTCTCCTATCCGTAGTACCATTGAACAAATCCAAAAAGGATGATCGAAATGCATGACTCAGCGAAGCAACGCTATTGGTAGCAGGAATAAATGATGCTGTCTCTGTGACATACTGGTTTGTCCCGGAAACCGCGGGCGGTAATTGCCAGATACTTTCTGAACTGTTTTTCACGAAAAGCGCAGTACCCATGGTAGCAGAGGGAATCATTGCATACAGGTTTGTGGCCTGAATGACTTCAGTAGCGTTGCTCTGAGCAAGTTCATTATTTCCCAGATAAAGGTATACTCTTGCCAGAAGCGCTGCTGCCGTAAACCTGTTCACGCCGATCCTGTTACCAGAGGTAAAGGAATAATCTGACAAAAGGTTCGCTTTAGCGTCATTAAGATCAGCAACAATCTGATTATAAATGTTTACCGTTGATTCACGCGGAAGATAAGCCGTCACATTCACATTGGTTTGCAGAACCAATGGCACATCACCATAGAAATTCACCAATATAAAGTAACAATAGGCCCTCATGAATTTAGCTTCAGCTGTAAGTTGTTTGTTTACGCTGGCAGAGGTGCCGGAATACTGCGCGAGGCCTTCAATAATCGCATTTGCCCTGTAGATAACCTGGTAAAAACTGGTAAATGGCTCAACTGATGCAGTCAATGCGCTGTAAGAATTCGCATTGTATTCCTGAGATGCAGAAACAGTAGAAAGATACCTTAAATCATCAGCCATCAGAGAAGTATATACCGGAAGACCTATCGTTTGCATGGGAATTTGTGAAAAGTGGCCATACATACCGGATAAGGCGGCTATTGCCGTCCGATCGGATGTAAAAACAGCGGCCGATGGTGTTTCATTCAATGGCGGCTCAATTTCGATCATTTTCTCGCAGCTAAACAGAGAAATAACAATCAGTAGCAATAAATATGGAATGGTTTTAAAAATTTTCATGTCTAAAAGTTAAAAGGTACATTGTAAACCTGCGGTGATTGTCCGAAGCGGAGGCGCTGATACACCTTGAGATTCCGGATCATATCCATCATAGTTGGTGATGGTGAATAAGTTTTGCCCCTGAACATAAATCCTAAGGTTCTGTGCTTTGATTCTGGAGGTTAATTTTGTTGGAAATGAATATGACAAACTTACATTCTTCATTCTGATGAAAGAGGCATCCACAAAATTTGCATCTGATCCTGAATAGTCTAGAAAAGCAAGATAAGCAGCTCTGCCATTGACACTTCGGGCATCCTGCGTAACCAACTGATCGGGAGAACCCAAAGCCAGATATCCCTGAAACACCGATGCTGCGCCATTGTAGGGATAACCCGGGGGATAAAAGGTGGAGGCAAACATATTTTTAGCTTTCTGTTTCACAAACTGGAAAGTAAAGTCTAAATTAAGACCCTTGTAAGTAAAGGAATTTGTCAGGCCTCCAAAAAAGTCTGGATAAGATGTTCCCAGATAATACTGATCCCCACGGCCTGTATCAAGAAAACCTGTAGATACCGCTCCGCTGTTATTCAAGTCAGCAAAGGCCGGTAATCCGTTTGCTGGATTAATGCCAGTAAACTGAAGTGCAAAGACTGGAACCAATGGTCTTCCAACGACATATCTAGTAAAATAACTTGTTCGCTCAATACCAGGATAAGCCGCCAGTTTATTGTTGTTTTTGGAAATATTGAATGATGATGTCCACTTAAAATCCTTTTGCTGAATATTTGTGCTATTGAAAGAAAATTCGACACCACTATTTTCAACCAGGGCAGGAAGGTTAGCCTGGTAACTCGGGAATCCAGACTGTGGGCTCACCGAAAAATTCAATAGTTGATTTGAAGTGCGGTTTCGGTAGGTTGCTGCAGTAAGTGATAACCGGTCATCGAAAAATCCAAGTTCTAGCCCAAACTCAAGTTTTTTAGTTTCCTCCCATCGGAATTCATTATTGGCCAGCCTTGTAGGCTGTAAACCGTTTATACCATTATAAGCATAATTAGAAGTTGCATAGCTATCGTAAAATTGATAATTGCCTATTTCGTCATTTCCAACTATACCATAACTTCCCCTCAATTTACCAAAGCTGAACCAACTGAGCTTATCTTTAATAAACTTCTCTTCAGAAAATATCCAGGCCCCGCCGGCAGAGCCAAAATTTCCGAATCTTCTTTCTGGTCCAAACCTCGAGGAGCCGTCTCGTCTGAATGAGAGATTAGCAATGTATCTGCTCAAAACATTATAATTCAAACGCCCGAAAACCGAGGCATATTTAAATTCCGAAGATGAGCTGGTGATGTTTCTTGTTGCAGCAGACCCAATGTTAGAGAGAAATTCATCAGAAAGAAAATCTGTTGCATTTACGTTATAGGGTTGTTTTGACTGTTTAAACTGCCAAGATCCGCCCAGTAGGGCTTCAAGATTTCCTTTCCAAATTTGTGTTTTATAGGTGAGTTGGGGCTCGAAAATGTAATTGTTGGTATAGACGTATGATTCATTCACGGAGCCAGTCGTCCTTGGGGTAGATCCCGAAGTATTTAACGAGCTTAAAGGACGTACTGCTGTAGTTCTCATGTCTGTTTTACTGTAACCGACCGATGTTTTAAAGTCTAAACCTTTTAAAATATTGTATCTGAGATTCAAATTGGTTAAAAAGTTGCTTCCCCGGGCATCATTCGTTTGGTTGAGAAAACCCAGCGGATTATTAAATCCTTGTGACCAATAAAGTGAGCCATCGGGATTGTACAATGGGTAGTGCGGTGGCAAGTTATAAGCGTATGTTCCGAGATCAGTTATCGATATATCATTCTTATCCGCGGAATAGATTGAAGAGATCGATAGGTTAAATCGTTGATCCTGGGAAGAATGGTTGACACTTAAGTGCGCTCCACCCCGGTTATAGGATTGTTCACCAGGAAAAATATTGGTTTCCTTATGAAAAGTTCCGCTTAGATAGAAATTTGTCCGTGCATCCCCACCTGATATGCTTGAAGTTATATCATAAGTTTTAGCGGTATTTCCCAGCAAAAATTCAGGAAAATTAGTATAAGCTTTTGGATCCCAGGTGAGATCGGCATCAAAAGCCGATGGTACGGCAGCTGGATTATTGGCAAATGCCTTACGTCTTAGCGCCAGATAATCATCAGTATTCAGTAGGTCGACAAAGTGTGAGACATTCGACATGCCCGTATTTGCATTTATAGAAAAAGCTGTTTTTCCGGCTTTTCCCTTTTTTGTGGTGATGAGCACAACACCATTAGCACCCCTGGAGCCATAAATGGCAGTAGCATCTGCGTCTTTGAGCACCTCAATGCTTTCGATATCCGAAGGATTAATAATATTCATAGGACTGGTTTGTCCTTCAGCTGACTGTGCTGCCGTTCCACTCACCGCACCGCTAATGGGTTCAGATAAGAAAGGTACTCCATCAATTACATAGAAAGGTCGGTTTGCCTTTTCGAGGGAGTTGACGCCTCTAATCTGCACGTTGATCCCTGCACCAGGTAATCCATTCGTTTGTGTAATGGTAACTCCTGGCAATCGTGCTTGCAGGGTTTGAAGTGCATTGGTTACCGGTTGGCGTTCGATATCCTTGGCACTGATTCCAGCTTGGGAGCCTGTGCTAAACCTGCGTGTAGTAGTACCATAACCTATAATCATTACCTCATCCAGTCTTGCAGGATCAAGTTCCATTTTCACCTCTAGCTTGCTTTGAGCAACTACTTCTTTGGTTCGATAGCCTACATAAGAAAAAACCAAAACGGGGTTTTTATCGTCTACATGTGTATAGAACTTACCGTTATTTCCTGAGACAACAGCACGATCAGTTCCTTTTATTTTAATTACCACTCCTGGTAAGGGTTTACCCTGCTCATCAAGTACGGTACCAACAACCTCTCTATCTTCGAAATAGTCCAGTACTTTGCTAAGGAATGAGCGTTCCTGAATAACAATGGTTCTATCCTCAATTGAATACATGAGGTTCTGGCCTGCAAGCATTGCTTTCAAGGCATCATCTAAACTTACATTTTTGATATCCAGATTGACTGGTTTTGCTTTTTCTAACAATTTCGTATCGAATACGAAATCGTAGCCACTTTGCTGGTGGATGGATTTGAAGATCGATTCCAGATCTGCATTTCGCTTTTTTAAGGTAATTTTCTGTGCCAAAGAAGATGCGGACACTTGCATCATGATGCCAAATACGAATACAGTGACTAGGCGCATAATACGGCGAATTAGTGGGATACGGCCATAAAGACCACCCCTTTTGGTAGTAAAAATTTTGTACATTTGTTTGGTTTAAGTTGAAAGGTCTCAATAATTCTGACAGCTTAAAATCATTCTACCAGGGTGTGTTCCACCACCCCTGGTTTTTTAATTTAAGCTCAATTTATTTCTATCTGGTAACGATCACCCTCCTTCCCTCGAGCTTAAAGTGAACATTGCCGGTTTTTTGTATCAAACTTAAAACCGAAGAAATATTTTTGTTACGTGAAATCCACCCGCCAACAGTCACGTCATTAGGGATGCCTGGTTCATAGATTACTTCAACGTCATACCAGCGGGCTATTTTACGCATAGTGGACCTGAAATCTCCACCTTTTAGGTTAAATTCGTCGTTTTTCCAATCCACAAAGTCATCTGCATCGACTGTTTTGATCTTAAGTTGATCGATGGTACTTTCTCCCTGCTGTCCTGGCCGAAGCAAAACATGATCATTCAGTCTGACACTTCCTTCCAGTAAAGTTGTTTTTTCTGTTTGCTCATCCGCATAAGAATTAACGTTGAAATGCGTGCCCAAGACCTCGATTTTCTGGCGATTGGTGTTGACTATGAAAGGCTGCAACCCTTTAGATGCATCTATTATTTTATTGACTTCAAAATAGGCTTCTCCAGTTAGCTTGACATTCCTTTTATCTGTATCCGCAAATGAGGTTGGATAAGTAATGGATGATGAGGCATTCAGCCAAACACGTGTTCCATCAGGTAGGATAATTTTGTATTTTCCTCCCCGTGGAGTAATTACTGTGTTGTATTCAACCTCCGAACGGGAAGGTATATTTTCTGTTTGTTCATAGATTAGTTCTCCATGGATATCCCTTGAGATTTTTACGCCATGTTGCTCCAGGCGCTGTTCACCTACCCTTAATGAATCAAGGTTAATAATGCTACCATCTGCCAGTTTCAAAATAGCCTGCTCACGGCCCGGTGCAATATCCTCAGAATTTTTCGTGATCAGCTGGAGCGATGACAGTCTCTCATTTTCAAGATATATATAAATGGAAATCAATGATACTAAAAGGATGACTGCCGCAGCAAGCAATTTATGCACTAACTTGATCTGGAAAAAACGCTTTTTAAAATCTGCTTTAGTATATTTTCTCAAATTTATTAAGATCTGTTCAAGACGTTCATCCTCATTCTCGACAGGCGCTTCCTCATATTCTTCTAGGACGTGATCCGAGACAAGAGACCTCGCTTCATCATCGGAAAGATTAGAAATGATCACAAATAATTGACGGATCTCTTGTTCAGAAAGCATATTCGCCAAATATTTACCATATAGTTCTTTAAAATTTTGATCTTTCGACATCAATGTTGTTCGGTTTTATAAGGTATACGTTTCAAAAATGCCCTTACTCTACTCAAACAAGAAAAATAATTCAAAAAAAAAACTTATTTATAGAAAAATAAATTTAAACCATAAAAAAACAGCTACTATAACGCACAAACAACCGTGATTACCTTAATTAGTAGTAAGTTTTTGAATATGCGTACAAGATCAAGCTGAAAAAAATTGAATTTTATAATCTACCTGACATGAGGCTGAGTGCCAATATTAAAAACCCGGATTCAGATTTAAAAAACGCCTTTTTCACTGCTTTGGTTGCTTTAACAATGTGGTTACTCACTGTTGAGGTTGAAATACCAAGCTTTGTGGCTACTTCCTCATAAGAATTGCCTTCCAGTTTACACAAAATAAAAACTTGCTTTTGCTGAGGAGGTAGGCTCTGGATGGCCTGATTCAACAAGGCCTCGCTTTCCCGGTAAAAGAGGGTATCTTCTACTGGATTGTATAGTTCTGCACTGGAAGAAACAATGGCGTTTAATAGTCGCTGATCTCTGGCGGCTTTCCTATAAAAGTCACTGACAAGGTTGTTGGCAATGGTCAAAATATAAAACGAAAATGGCTTTTCAGTATCTATAATAGCCCTTTTGTCCCAAACTTTTACAAAAACATCCTGCGTTAATTCTTCAGCGAGAGGAATGTTTTTGACCATTTTAACCAGTTTTCTTAAAATAATCTTACTGTAGTTCTGATATAAAACTTCGAAAGCACCGGTATCCCCTGCACGTAAAGCACTTAAAATGACTTTTTCAGTTTGTGGATACATTGACACAGCTTAGTTATTCTGAATTAATAAACCTTGAACAAATATAGTTTGATTGGCTATAGCAGCGAAAGTTTGGTGCAGGATTGAAATAACAAGATTCAAATATATTCAATGGGATTCACTAACCAAATTTTTACAAAAAAAATTCAGTTAAGACATATTCAACTGTAATTTGATCATTGATGAATTATTAATACGTAAAATCATCATCCATTATCTTGAATTTAAAAGTCACCACAATGTGTTGGTATAAAAGATATTAAATTGATTATCCAAACAATTTTAACAATCCTACCGAATCAAACATACTTGTGACTGTGTGGATTAACAGGCGATGCAATGTTGTTCAAAATTATGCCCCATAGAAAATTTATTCCTGGACGCCTTCAAAACCTTAAGATATTCAAAATAAATATCCAGAGGGGACAATGATTTGAATTGTTCTATTGCCAAGGCCAATTAGCTATGCATAAGTAAAAATGTGCTATAATATAATACATTTGTATCCTTGGCGATGGACACATGCTTCTAATTTTGTGCTTTCAATGAATATCATTTAAACGAGTTATGCAAAATTATCAAGATATCAGCATTTTTAGCAGGGACATTGGCGTGACCAGGCCGGAGCATCCACTCTTCAGCATCACGTTTGGGCACAAAAATAGCAATAGCATTGCAGATATTGTCTTCACCGCTGGCTTTTACATTATTTCTTTTCAGAAAGTTGTATCCGGAAACATCACCTATGGCAAAAAGGATTTTGATCATGGCCGCGGAAAAATGCTATTTTTTAAGCCAAATCAGATTATCACGTTTAGAAATGTAAAGTCTGAAGATGACTGTTTTTTGATCATGATCAAAGCGGATTATTTCTCTGGCACTGCGTTGCACAAAGAATTAAAAAACTACGGCTTCTTTGACTACGAAACCCATGAAGCGCTATATCTTTCCCCCAGCGAAGAAGACACCATCTGGAACCTGGTTAGAACCATGCATCAGGAAATGTACAACAATACCGATCCTTACAGCAAAGCGATTATGACGGCGCATCTAGGCACCTTGTTCTCGTATTCACAGCGATTTTACAGCAGGCAGATTATCAATCGCCTTGAAGTGAATGGACCCGTTGCTTGTAAGTTTCAACACATTCTGAATGCATATTATGATGAGGACAAAAAACAACGATCTGGTTTACCTACTGTTGCATACATGGCCGATCAATTTAATTTTTCCTCACGATACCTCAGTGACCTATTGAAGCAGGAAACTGGAAAAACAGCAATCGAACTTATCCATCTCCATTTAATTAACGAGGCGAAGAATTATCTTCTAAAAGGTAGCTTAAACATTTCGGAGATTTCTTTCATACTGGGATTTGAGAATCCAAATTATTTTGCCAGATTATTTAAAAAAGAAGTCGGTATCCCACCTAAAGAATTCAGATTCAATCACCTGAATTAATTCTACTTATTTCTTTTCCAGTCTCTAAGCAATCAGGTTACAAGTGGGCCTTGATCGTGCTGCGCCAAAAAAATGTAAAACGCAACCATTTCTTCAACACATTTAAAATAAAGTATAACAATGAAACAACTCTTTGAAAATTTCGAAATAAAACCAGGAATAGTCTTGAAAAACAGGATCGCAATGGCTCCTATGACAACTTGGGCGAGTAATAATGATTACACGGTTTCGGATGATGAAATCAGACACTATGAAGCCCGCGTGAAAGATGTTGGATTGGTGATTACAGGGTGCACCAGAGTCTTAGCCAATGGCATAGGTTTTCAGAATGAATACGCAGCGTATAATGATTCCTTTTTACCGGGCCTAAAAAAATTGGCAGCCGCTGCCAAGAGTGGTGGAGCACCGGCAATACTACAGATTTATCATGCGGGAAATAAAGCGGTAAAAGATCTTATTGCCCAGGGAGATGTAGTAAGCGTGAGTGATGTACCTCTGGTACCTTCGCCATTATATCCAGGCGGAGCGGCACCTCGCGAACTCTCTCATTCCGAAATCACGGAAGTGGTTAGGGCCTTTGGTGAAACTACCCAGAGAGCAATACAAGCAGGTTTCGATGGTGTGGAATTACATGGTGCGCATGGATTCCTTATGCAGAACTTCTTCTCCCCATACTATAATCAAAGAAATGATTATTGGGGAGGATCGGACGAAAAGCGGATGAATTTTGCTATTGAGGTGATCAAAGAGGTTCAAAAAGTAATCCATGAGCATGCTAACAGACCTTTTGTACTCGGATTTAGGATATCGCCAGAAGAGCGAGAAAGTTACGAAGTAAGTGACATTATGCCATTCATAGATAAACTTATAAGTTCTGGAATAGAATACCTGCATATATCATTGTCAGATTTACTACAACAACGTCCTATCAACGATGTGACTGGAGATAACACTATCCTGGAATTGATTTTAGCACATGTAAAGAACAGAATTCCTGTAATTTCTGCAGGAGGCATTCAGCAAAAGGAAGATGCCTTAAAAGCAGTAGAAAAAGGACTGTCAATGGTTGCAGTGGGTCATGCCTTAATTATTAATCCGGATTGGGTTGAGAAGACTTTGAATGGAGAAAAAGCCAATGAGGTGCTTCAAATGTCCAAGGCAGATGAGCTTTTAATTCCAAAAAAACTACAGGCATTTATCCGAGTTGCTACCGGTTTTTTTCAGATTGAAGATTGATACATCTATCATCAATAAAAAAAATTCAACCCGGTAAACAAGTACCGATACAAGCATAATAACCATTAATATTCCTAGATTGATTTTTAAGAAGTTAGATTATGAAAGGTTAAAAAGCATGTAGGAATAAACGGATGTGATTGAAGTCAAGTGCGAAAAATATTCGTTCATTAGACTTCAATCACGTCTATAAAAGATCCGATTCTGCGATGATGAGGAAAGGATTCTCGCACATTAAAGCAAAAAAACTAGAAAGACAAATTATCATCCAACCAGATTCTATTGCAAAATTTAAAACCAGCTGTTAATCAACACTATAATGGTATTAAATGAGATCCATTGCCAAATTCCCTTCTTAGATTTAATCGTTTTAAGAACACTCTTTTTCCTTTCTCCGATCCCGTCAATTAGCATTATCCTGAAAAGCGCTGCTTTGCTTAATGAAAAACCTTATTGATAAAAGAAACGATGTCTACGAGCATTGGATCAAACCAAGGTTCGTACAGGCAGAATGAATGTGGACTATCTTTGAACGTTTTTACCGCAGTATATATGCCTTTTTGATCCATCATCGCTATGAAATCGTCTCGTCCGGCATGCATACGCTCTACAGAACTGTTAAGAAATAGGAAGGGGACGTTGTTTTGAGCCCCATAGTTGAGTGGAGAAGCTTCAGCCCATAGATCCAGACGTTGTGTCCTGGGAAAACCCAACCACATTGCCGACGCGTTGACATTATTAACATTTTGAGCTTCCCATGATTCAGGGTGTACGAATGATAGCGTTCCATCAATATCGATTACTGCGTTCACTGCACTTGAATACTTCTTCAACGTCTTATCTTCTAATTTGGCAATACCTGCTGTCACGCCAAGTAAGGCGGCGAGCTGCCCTCCGGCGGAGAAACCAAGAATTGCAATTTTGTTCGTATCAACATTGAATTTTTTTGCATTTGCTTTCAACCAACGCACCGAGGCCTTGAGGTCAAAAACGGCTGCAGGGTAAAAGGCTTCCGTTGACAGACGATATTCCACAGTAAAGGATGCTATTTTATGAGCAGCAAGATGTTGCGCGAGGGGAACATGCTGTGTTCGATTTCCCGAACGCCAGCCCCCGCCATGAACAATGATCATGGCAGGTGTTTTAGGTATGACCATCGGTAAAAAGGCATCAATGTGCAGTTTCCTTTTCCTGACCTTTCTGTAAACCAGGTTCCGTTCTTCCTTAACATTTTCTTGAGTTTGATCGGTTACGAGTTTTATAAAAGGATATTTCTTCTTAATGGAACGATAATCACCTTGGTTGGAGTAGCTGGTATCCTTCACCCCTGTAAGCCAAGTGGTATTCTGGGCTTTAGCATCTGCGAGGCACAAGACACAGATGCAAACAAAAAAGTATCTATTCATAAAATATCCAGTTCCAGTATTAAAGCAGGTTAATCATAGTGCTCACTACGTTGCCACTTGTTTTATTAGGTTCATCTGGTTGACTCCCACCGACTGTAAGTTGAATTCGACCGCTAAACGGCTGTTTCCGCCCATTGCTGTCAATGTAGGAAAGTTCCGCTGCAGGCAATACAAATTTCAACAATTTGCTCTCCCCTGGCGCCAAGGCTACCCGCTGAAAACCTTTAAGAGCTTTCAGCGAGGTTTTAATCCCTTTATCCTGATTGACCAAATAAAGTTGTGCCACTTCATCCCCTTTGATTTTTCCGGAATTGGTAACCTTTACAATTAATACCAGCTCCTTAGTAGCTAAGCGTGATGGTGGTGCCTGCAATGCATAACTGAAACTGGTGTAGCTAAGCCCGAAGCCAAATCCATATAAAGGTTTACCCTTGAAATAGCGATAGGTCCGGTTATCCATACTATAATCTTTGAAATCTGGGAGGTCGTTATCACTTCTGTAAAAAGTTACCGGCAGTCTTCCAGAAGGGTTATAGTCTCCAAATAAGATATCAGCTGCTGCCGCCCCTGCTGCCTGGCCACCGTACCAGGAATTTAAAATTGCAGGAAGGTGATCAGATTCCCATGGCGTGGCTACCGCACTACCTGTCATCATAACGAAGACCACCGGTTTCCCAGTTGAATGGAGTTTTTGCATTAGCTGAGTCTGGATTTCAGGCAACAATATAGAAGTTTTGTCCCCTCCTTTAAAACCAGTTTCATTTACAGCCATCTGTTCACCTTCGAGTTGCGGTGCGATGCCGCCTACAAAAATAAATGCATCTGCATCTTGATGGCGCGTCACCAATTGATCAAAATTAGTCTCCAGATAATTTCCAATGCTTAACCTCACGCCTGCTTCTCTGTCCCCTTGCCAATATTCAATTATGATATGATAAAGACTGTCTTTTTTTACCTGTAGGTCTATTTTCTTTGCTTCATTTTTTTTTCCGGCCCATTCATCAAGCAAAATTTTTCCGTTTACCATTAAGCGATATCCATTATCAGCCTGCATCTCCAGTGCAATTGTTTTATCTTCGGTTGACTTGAAGTCGGTTTTATATCGGGCAGAAAAGTCATTCGCTTGAATGCCATCCACGACAGTTTCACCTTCCTGCCAAAAATGTTTTAGATCTTTCTCTATCCGGATTACAGGTGAACCTTTCAATTCGGTGTTGTTGTAATACGCTGCCTGAATTCCGGGCTTACCGTCGAAACTCATTTTTGTGCTGACATCTTCAAAGATCAGAATTTTATTAGTTGTAAAATTGGTTGCTTTCTCGTAAATAACATCGGTGTTATTACCAAGTTTGTCTTTTATGCCCTGTAGTATAGTGGTAAGTTTTGATGGATTTCCGTTATAGTTACCTAAGATCGAAACAGCGTTATCAGCATTTGGACCTAGCACTACAATTTTTTTAAGGTCTTTTCTTAATGGCAATGTTTGTTTATCGTTTTTCAGCAAGACCATTGACTCACGTGCCATTTTTAAAGCGTGTGACTGGTGAGTCGGACTCTCGAGAACATCGGAAGACGTTTGTGCATACTTTACCATCGAAACCGGGTCAAAAAGGCCTAACCTAAATCGGATCATAAATAAACGCTTCACTGAAACATCGATTTGTTTTTCGGGGATACTTCCATTTTTTACGGCTTGAACCAGTGCTAAATAGGCCTCTTTGCCACAGTCGATATCCGTTCCGTGAAACACTGCATCGGCTGCAGCAGATGCTGCATTGGGATGGGTTTTGTGCTTTTTATAGAAATCATCGATTCCGCCACAGTCTGAAGTGACATAGCCCTTGAAACCCCATTGCTTTCTTAAGATATCATTCATTAAAATGTCACTTGCGCAGCATGGCTGGGTTCGAAATGCGTTGTAGGCGCACATCACACCAGCCACCTTGGAGCTCACAACCAGTTTTTCGAATGCTGGCAGATAGGTATCCCAAAGATCATAAGCAGAAACATCCGCATTGAAGACATGTCTTTCTGGCTCGGGCCCGCTATGAACTGCATAGTGTTTAGCACAGGCGGCGGCTTTGAGATATTTCGGATCATCTCCCTGAAGCCCTCTTACGAAGGCGTCGCCCAGAGTGGCCGTCAGAAATGGGTCTTCGCCATAGGTTTCTTGACCACGGCCCCAACGTGGGTCTCTGAAAATATTAATGTTCGGTGTCCAATAGGTTAATCCCAGATATTTACCACCTTGTTTGCCATCTGCAATTGCCCTATTGTAAATTGCCCTTCCCTCCAAGGCTGAATAATCCGCCATTTTAAAAAGTGCATCTTGATCAAAAGTGGCAGCCATGGCAATGGCCTGGGGAAAAACAGTGGTTTTATAGGAAGTTCGTGCCACTCCGTGCAACACTTCGTTCCACCAATCATGAGCCGGAATACCTAGCCGCTCAATTGCAGGAGCGGCATTGAGCATTTGTGAAACTTTCTCCTCAAGAGTAAGTCGGCCAACAAGATCATCCACTCTCTTCTCAAAACTTAAAGAGGTATTTAAAAAAGGGAATTTTTGGTTGAGTAGAGACGGGTCCGCATGGGTTTGTGAACGGCTATTTGAAAGGAACAAAAAGTGATAAATTATCAGCGTAAAGCATAGTCTTAATCTCATCTGGCAAAATTTAATAGGGTAATTGGTTTTTAATTCCACTAGGTTATTTGAGTATGGAATTTTTATTGTGCTATGTTTCTAGAATGCCCACCTTGGGTCGCCTATGGTATTGCTGCTTGTACTGCCTTTTAGCAAGGGACTGCCAAGCGGAAGGCTCTTCAAACTGAACTCTTTCGTTGCGGCTGTCCAACCTAAATCAATTTCATTGTTCATAAACTGATAGAGCCCGGTCAGCACCATTTTAAAACCTCCTTCTGTGATCTTGGCAGTATTTAAACCAAAATAATTAGTGTTGGTGAAATTCCCAACAGCGGACTGATTCCGAATCTGGTGAGGGGTACCACTCACGGCAAGCCCACCAACACCAAGTGGTGTATTGGCTAAAATACTATTTTGAAAATTGAATACCACGTTTGTTCCTGTTCCTGCATCAATTAATACATATCTACCCTGTGAGCCGATATTGTTAATGGTACAATAGTCGAAGGTAACCGCCGGTACAGGTTCTATGGCTAAAACGGTGCTCATATTAATCAAGCCTGCTCCGAGGTTATATAATGTAGAGCGGTTAATGTTGAAAGTATTGAATAATAGTTTTTCAATGGAAAAAGTATAGGTAGCGTTCGCTCCTGTTTTATTAATATCATAAATAATGGAATTGCTGAGGTTGAAACTGGTTAAGCGATGTACGTTCGCAGCAGATCCATAATTGCCACGCAAGAGGTTAGTTGTGAAATCATGAATAATGCAATTATCAATATTAATTGATTTGAACACCGCTGCAGCGCCATCTGAGACGGCACCTTTAAGTTGAATGAATGTACCGCCAAAACTCGTCCCGGTATAATTGGCGTCAATCTCCAAGCCAGATAAGTTGATTCCGGACCCATCTCCTTTCAAATTAATCTCACGTAATCTAATTTTAGTATTAAGCGGGTTGTTGGAAACCGAGCGAAGCGTAATGCTTTTTCCTACCAAATCAACAATTGAGGTCAATGCGTAAGTACCCGGGTTTAAACCGATAATGTCTCCGTCAGCTGCAGCCGTTAGCGCAGTTGCCAAATTATCGGTGGGATTTAAGGTTCGGGAGTAACTGGGTTGCCGTGAGGTAGTGATCACTCCCAATCCTTTGCTTTTAGTACCAGATAGGATCTGCACGGTATAACGCGTACCGGGTGTTAGACCAGCTACTGTCTTCATACCTGATGCCGCCTCTGCCGCAGTCAGATCAAAGGATGTAGTTTTGTTGTCCTCCGTGGTGAGCACTACCTTATCTAAGTCTACAGTAACGGGATCAATAAACCAGTTTAAACTTACACTATTCTCGGTAATGTCGCTATTGCGAATCACGCGAAGATATTGAAGACCGATGATTCTGAATGGTCTGTCGCTATATACCCATCTCGATGGAGCTGCTGAACCCATTGCATTGGCTTTTAAGCGGGCGTAATAAAGTTTACCCACAGTTAGCGTCGGATCAATAATTTTTAGTCCAAGGGTATCTACAACTTTGGTATAATCGATTTTATTAAACAAGGAGTCTGTAGAAATGTCAAGCGTATACTTGTATCTGACCCCTGAAGACTGTGCTCCGGCGTTCCAGGTAATGATGGCAGAATCCTGGGTAGTTCTGATACGTAAATTTGTAGGTACAAAAGCCCTGGCGGTCGAGGGGTCCTCTATAAAACCCTCTGATGTTTTTGTACATGCTGCAGCAAATAGAGCCATTACCAACACGGCCAGCTGAAGCATTAGATAACTATTTTTAATTTTCATTTTCTTATCTGTTTACTGGTGAATAACTTTTAAATATGTACAGTCGTATTATTCTGCATAGCCAAAATTCTGGATGATGGAACCTCTGCTTTCCAATACAACCCGGCCCGGATAAGGCAAAAGCTCTCGGCTGTTTGGCACGAAATAGGTTCCCCATGCTTGTGGAAGATTGGTGAACAGACCGCTACCCAGCACTCCATTAGTCCAGATGCCTACCTCCCTTCTCCAACCTGTTCGCACATAAGTTCCACCCGGGTTGACTGTATTCAAAGTATACAGTACGTCATTGATTGTACCACCATAAAATAAAATGCTTGCCGTCTCTTCTGGATAAGTTTTATTGGTAAAAGTAGAAGGACGGTTGTAAATGTATTCGGAATAATTTGCGTAAGGATTGCCGGCTACAGGAGCCCCCCATGACAACTGTCTGAGTTTTTGATCAACTTCCTTAATTTTAGCATCCAGCAAATTCCATCTGATTAAATCATATTTTCTAATTCCTTCGCCACCAAATTCCAGTAAACGTTCTTTTACAAGAGCATTGAAGAACCCTGTTTTATCCATCGGTGTTGTTTGGAATGGGGTTAGTTCCAAAAGCTCTTTTTTGCACACGCTGCAGGGCCTCTATCGGGGTGATGGAACCACTATAATCCTGCAGTTCATTGGCGGCTTCTGCATACATTAAAAGAACATCTGCAAAGCGGATAACCGGCCAGTTTACTCCAAACTGAAGGCTTGGAGATGTAGCATCGAACTGCGTCCAGGACTTCCGAAATTTGCCACACATCAAATCATGAAGCCTCAACTGGGTTTTAGTATTGGCAGTCGTATTCACATTGAAACTTGGCAAGGTCACATCCCGGCGGATATCAGTTCCTCTTTCAAATTCGTAAAAGTAGGTTGGAACCGCTCGAGCTCCACCTCCACCATTTCCCCAGGTTGTATTGCTAAAGCCAAAGCCGTAAGACCTTGCCAGGTCGCTATCATTGATTCCTCCCCACATGGCCACTTCAAACATGATTTCATTGGCATCATCATATCTCGCCGTTCCGGAATGGAGTGATTTAAAAATATTTTCAAAAACCGGATTCAACTGATGTTGATTGGATTTGATCACATCATTGCATTCATCCATAGCAATTTTATAATATTTTTGAAAATCTTCTTTTCTTTGCATCATTCTAGATTTGGTTCTCAAAGAATACCCTCCCCTGAAAAGTGCTACCCTTGCCCTTAATGCTTTTACTGCCCCTTTGGTAAACCTGAAGGTCTTGTAGGCTGGCAATTCATTCCTCCATCCTACCAATTCAGATGCTGTTTTAAGATCCGTTAAAATATGATCGTAAGTGCTGTCACGATCGGCATGCCCAAAGAAAAGATCTGCCCGATCTGCAGCCGGAATGAATGATGCCGGCACATCTCCCCAATGCCTAATCAATTCAAAGAAGAACAGTGACCTAAGGGCCAATGCCTCGCCATAGTAATTTCTTAAACGTAACCTTACCTCTCCCGTACTGGTTTTGTAGAGACTAGAAGCTGGTAGGTTTTTAATGACAATATTCGCACGTTCAATACCTTCATAAAGCTGGGTAAAGGTACCCAGCAGAGAAGTATTGCCGGATGCTGCATTATAAGTAGAGACAGCAGATATGTCATTCCTGTTGTAAGGAGAGCCTCCACGAATCCAAAAGTCATCTCCACCGGTAGAAAAAGCAGTTGGTAGATTTCCTCCATACACATTCCGGCCTGCTGCCTTACTGTAGATGCTTAAAACATTGGCATTGATGTTGTCTGGACTGTCAAAAAGCTGTTCTAGATCCACGCGTGAGGGAGATTCCACATCAAGGTATTTTTTACAGGAGAAAAGTAGTGTACCAATGACCATAATGGCCAAGAAAATGTAAGTATTTATATATTGTTTCATATCAATAGAATTTAAAATGAGACGTTTAATCCAGCCAGCATGTAGCGGTTTCGTGGATAAGCATTGTAGTCCACACCAGGGGTAAGCGGACTGTTTCTCGTACTCGCCTCTGGGTCAAAGCCTGAATAATTAGTGAACGTGTACAGGTTATTTACCGTGGCGTAAATCCGCACACGTGATACCGGTTTGATCCTCGCCAGCCACTTTTCCGGAAGCGAGTAGCCTAAAGTAAGGTTGGTGATACGGAGAAACGAAGCGTCTTCAACCGCATCGGATAGCGCTACTGGCTGCCCGTATGTCGGGGTATAAATTTTCACATCTTTGTTTGCTTCTGCCAAGGCATCCCAGTTGGATATTAGATTTCCTTTGTCATCAAAATATTTCCAGCTATCGACAAATTTTTCTAAAAAGTTATTTCCGTTTACCTGATAGCGGGAACCCAACGTAGTCTTATTGGCATTATAGGTTTTACCGCCGTATGAGAAGTTCATAAACACGGTCAGATCAAAACCTTTGAAAGAAACCTGATTGTTCCATCCTCCAAAAAATTTAGGTTGATAAGTTCCAAGAACCATTTTATCCTCAGCGGTTAGAACCCCATCACCATTTAAGTCCTTAATTTTAAGTACACCTGGTGCAGCACCCTGGCCTATTGCTGACATTGTTCCTGTTGGAACACCGGGTTTCTCTACCCATCTTCTTTGTCCACTGGGTAGACCGGCTTCATAGGTTGCCCTGTCAAAATCATCCAGGGTAAAAAACCCATCTACCACGTAGCCATAAAATTGCCCTACCGGTTTATTGACTTGGACCCAGAAATCAAATTCTTCACTTCTGATGCCCCATCCTGAATTCACTCCATAACCATAATTTGGATCGCTATTGCCATTAAGTTCAAGAATTTTATTTTTATTAAAAGAAATATTGAATGCGGTATTGTAGTTCCAGTTTTTACCTTTTATTGCCTGAAAAGCAAGTTGCAACTCAAGACCTTGATTTCTTGTTGAACCAATATTCTGAGTTTGTGTGGAATAGCCATTCTGTGGTGCAATGTTTGCATTTAGAAGCAAATCTTTAGTGGTATTGGAATATAGGTCAACTGACGCATTTAATCGCCCTTTGAAAAGATCAAGATCAAAACCCAAATTTTTAGAAACAGTAGTTTCCCAAACGAGGTTAGGATTTTGCAACTGAAGGGAATAAAGTCCCGGGGTCTGGGCATTGTCGGTATCAGCATAGCCCTGATTTTGGTTAATACCGAACACTGTTGTGTACAACCGATCAGAAGAAATACGGTTGTTTCCCGCCGTTCCTAAACTTGCCCTGAACTTGATATTGCTTACCCATTTCATGTCTAAGTTTTTAAAAAATTTCTCTTCTGATAATCTCCAGGCGAACTGACCAGAAGGGAAGGTTGACCAGCGATTTCCGGGGCCAAACTTCGATGACCCATCTGATCTGACTGAGAGGTTGAGGTTATATTTTGACTTGTAAGAATACATTGAGCGCGCAAAAAAGGAAAGCAGTTTTTCCGGAGGAAGGATATTGGTTAAAGGCGATGCCTGAACAAATCCCTGTGGAGCATTCGCTAATTGAACATTGGCAAATGCCGCCTCCCAGGTTACATCATTTGGGAAAAACCTAATATTCTGAGCGTAACTTTCTGAATTAAGCGTATTGGTTTCCTCGCCTACTAGTAATTCAAACCTGTGGTCTTTTGCAAAGGTATTGCTGTAGCTTAGGGTATTGGTATTGGTTACCCCGATCGTTCTCGATTTGCTCAGATCAACAAAGGGCTGATCTTTATAGGTTCCGAAGTTGGAAAGACTTGAGGCCTCATATCGTACTACCCCTCTAAAAGAATCGTTTTTGTTATCCCCTACACGGTAACCGATATTGCTTCTAAAAGTAAATTTGGGACTGATTTTAATGTTTAGGTATCCGCTGGTGATCAAGTCATTATTTCTATTCAATCTCTGATCACGTAAAGCTGCATCAACAGGGGTGCTCAGATCAATTCTTTGTTCGAATAAGTCATCCTCATTCTGCTGCTGCAGATTTGCTATTCCTTCATAAGGTTGAAAACGAAGAGAATTTTGAAGCCCCCCATTTGAGCCTCTCACCGAGGTACCATTTCCGGTTACCAACTGATTACTATACCGAACATTAATGCCTACTTTGAAAACCCTGGAAATCTCGTTATCATATCTAAAAGTTGCAAATGTCCTTGCTAAATTAGAATTCAGCATAATCCCATCTTCATCGGTACGATTTACACTAAAATTGTAAGTGCTTGATGGGCTTCCTCCACTCAAGGTTACTACCTGAGTGTTAGAAAATGCCTGCCTGCCAAAAACGCGCTCTGCCCAGTTTACAGTTGGGTAACTTTTGTATATATCCCAGTCATCAACGTTTCCATAACGGCGGTAAAACGCATTGAGCAAGGTACTGTCACTGCTTACGATACTGCCACCGAAGTGAAGCCTATTTCCCTCATATTGGGTTTTCATGTAATCATAAGGCTTCATCATTTCCAGATAGTTGGTAATCTGTCTTACCCCGGCGAAGGTTTCAAAGGAAACAATGGTACGGCCGGGTTTACCAGTTTTGGTCGTAATTAAAACCACGCCATTAGCACCCCTCGCACCATAAATGGATGTAGAGGCCAAGTCTTTTAAGACGTCTATGGATGCAATTTCACTCGGTGAGATGATGGATAGCGCATTCTCTAACGGGATGCCATCAACGATGTATAAGGGAGAATTATCCTGCGTTATGGATGTACCTCCGCGAACCAGAATCTTAATTTCCGAACCAGGGGCGCCTTCTGTTGCAGATACGGATACGCCGGCTAGTTTACCTGCCAACGCCTCAGCAACCGTGGAAACGGGAAAGTTTGCAATATCCTTACCTGTAATGGACGATACCGATCCGGCAAGTTTCTCTCTCGAAACACTACCGTATCCCACATTCACAATAGTTACCTCTTCTAGGTCAGCTGTATTCTCTTTAAAAACTATATCGATAATGGTTCTGTTTCCTACTTTTTGCTCCACTTTTTTAAAACCTACGAACGAAAATTCCAAAACGGCATTTTGGTCCGGGACTTTGATAGAGTAGCGCCCATTGTTATCTGTCTGAACAACAGTACTTGTTCCTTTAACCCTTACACTTACCCCAGGCATCAAATTACCGGCAGCATCTTTTACCGTTCCACCTACAATAGCGGGTTCAAGAATACTTGTCTTACTTATGTTTTCGCCATTAGCAGTGAGAACAAGAAGTGTAAAAGTGGTTAACATGAAAAATAATTTAAGTGGCAGATACCTTTGTATCCAAAGGGAAATATTGCCTCGCTCACAATAGTTGTACATTTTAGTCATTAATATTTGGTTAGTGGTTAGCTTGACGCTGCGAATTTGCACCGCTTAATGCCGGTTTTGATTGATGTCTACTTTTGCCAAGTTGGGTACATTCGGTAAAAATGTAATCCAGAGAGATTCGTTATTTAGGTCTTCATCATCTTAAGTCTTAGATTAGTTTATTTATTGTGTAAACGGCATCAGTAGAATAAGACCTAACAGTTTTACTTAGAATATCGGGTTACGGAATATCTGGTTAGATCAGTCAAACTGATTAATCAAACCTAATCATGAACAGGTTTTTGAAAGGTATAATTTCAGTTCTAAAAGGGATAATTTTTATTCAGCGAACCTCTAAATCGCCATCTGAGGCCGATCTATGCCATAATTAGGTGAGGTTGAAGGCTAGGGCAGATAAAAAACTCAAAGGAAGTAATGGAGGCCGCTAACCATTTATGGACTTTCTGATTCTGATTGATTTTAGATAATCTGAGGGTGTCTGTGCATAATGACTTTTGAAACAGAGCGTAAAATATTTCGGACTGCTGAAACCAACTGAATAGGCGACCACTGAAATATTTGTCTCCCCCGCATCCAGAATTTCCTTTGCCTTTTTCAATCTGGTCTCCTTGACAAAATCGATCGGGGCGGTATCCGTAAGGCTTTTGAATTTCCTGTAGAATGCAGACCTGCTCATACCAAGTGATTCAGCTACATCGTCAATATTAAATGATGGCTCGTTTAAGCTATTTTCCACAACCTGCAGAATCTTAGCCAAAAACAACCTGTCATATTCCGTTAATACACTCTCTTTATCAACAGTATTGGTCTGATTTTGAATTTGCTGAAAGGCATATTTTCGGCGAATGATGATATTATCTACTGCAGCCTTCAAAAGCGCAAAGTTGAAAGGTTTTGCCAGGTAATAATCTGCACCATATTTTAACCCCTCTATCTGACTTTCAATTGAAAACTTCGCAGATAGTAATATCACCGGAATATGACTAGTGGAGCCATCATTTTTAAGTTCGTCCAGAAGTTGTATACCATCTTTTTTGGGCATCATCACATCTGACAAAATTAGATTTGGAATCATTGCTCTCGCTTTCTCTAGGCCCTCCTCCCCATCTGAAGCGGTAGTGACCAGATAAGTGTCCAGAAATTTATCCTTTAAAAATTTTTGGAGGTCTTGGTTATCTTCTACGATAAGCAGACTTGGCAAATCTCTTTTGATCAGTGTATTGCTTTCGTTTAATTCTATTTCTGATTCCGGGTCCTCCACTTGGGTTGACCCCTGGTACTGATAATTAAGTGCTGCTTGTGATTGCTCAAGTTCCAATGTGATTTTCAAGCCTCGGGGATGATTGTGTGTGGCCCAAATCTTCCCCTGATGCAGATCGACAAGCTCTTTAGATAAGGCCAGACCTATTCCAGTACCTTTTATCCCAGTCAGTGGCAGATGACTTCCCTGAAAATAAAGGTTAAAAATTTGGTGCAGATCGTTATCACTCACTCCTCTTCCCTCGTCTGCAACAGTCAACTGAAAATAACCTGGCCGATCGGCTGAGTTCAATTTGATCCAGATTTTAGCACCGTCGTCTGAAAATTTGATGGCATTGCCTAATAAATTATAAAAAATCACCTCGAATTTGTGTCGATCCAGCCAGCCAACAAGCCGATCACTTCCGGCCATTAGTTCGATGGATAGCTTTCTTTGGTCTATAGTTTGCTTAAAGCTGAAAATTAGTTCCTTTATCAAGGTATTAATCTCGACTTCGGTTTTCACCAAAGACTCCTTTCCGCTCTGCACTTTTCTCAGATTCAGCACCTGGTTGACCAAGTGCAACATTCTGCGTGCATTAGAGAGTACCACCGCGATATATTCACTTCCTTTTTGCGATAGTGCTTCCTGTTGTTGAATTTCCTCACTGGGACTTATAATCATCGTCAAAGGCGTCCGCAATTCATGGGAGATCTGATTAAAAAAATCTACTTTTAGCTCAGCAACCTGCTGCTCTACAGCTACCCTTTGTTTTAATTGTAATAGGGTTATTGCATTCCGTCTGATTAAGATGATTATCCCAGCAAAAATGATCAGATAGGTAAGGTATGCCCACCAGCTACGCCAAAAAGGGGGATGAACCACGATCTCCAGGGTGGCAGATGGAATTTCTTTATAGAGTTCATCATTTAGACTTTTTACCTGGAAGGTATAATTGCCGGGGGGCAATTTGGTGAAACTCACACTTCGCTGTCCTTCACTGCTCCGCCATACATCATCGTAACCAAGTAATCGATAAGCATAAATTTGTTTGTTGGTAGAGTGAAAGTCCAGAACAGCATAATCAAAACTTAGGGTGTTCTGATCGTAATCCAGTTCCACGCGTTTGGTATAATTGATCTGATACTTCAGCGGCGAACCATCCCCGGTTTCTACTACCTTGCTGTTGATTTGGAGTTTGGTAATTACCATCGGTGCGGTAATTTTATGGGTATGAATATTATTTGGATAGAAAGAGAGATAGCCGTTTGTTGTTCCGAAAACCAACTTCCCATCTGGCGACCCTGCACATGAGGATTCAGAGAAAGTGGACATGCCCAGACCATCGCTCTGGTTAAAATTCTGAAAGCTCTTTCGGTTAGCTGCAAACTTACTAAGGCCGTTTTGTGTAGCGATCCAGAGATTTTGCTGTTTGTCCTCAATGCAGCTCAATAGAAAGTCGCTTGGCAGGCCATGCTTTGTGGAGTAATTCACAAATGATAAAGATTTCATGGGATTGCTTCCCACAGCAAGATTGAGTCCACCGGTGGTGGTCAATATCCATACCTGACCTTTTGAATCCGGGTATATGTATTGGATATCATTTCCACCAAGGCTATGAATATTCCCGGATTCTTTTTTGTAAGCCTTGAAAGTATAATTCTCCGGCCGATTTGATCGAGGATCAAAGATCAGCAAACCATCCGTTGTGGCGATCCAGATCAAGCCATCTTGATCTTGGGCAAGATGTCTGATTTTACGGAATTCATTTTTCGGATAGTTTCTGAAGCTGTTTTTAAGGGTTTGAAACCTGACTTCATCAGCGCTTTGATCCACACGAATCAATCCCTGATCAAAAGCTCCAGCCCAAATCCCTCCAGTTTTGTCCTCTAAAATGCAATATATGTCATTGCTGCTGATCGATTCTGGATTTCTCTCATCGGCAACGAAATGTTTAAGGCCAATTGCACCACTATGCATATTCATTTTACCGTAGTAAAGCCCGTTTCCTTTTGTTGCCAGCCAGATTTGCCCCTGACGGGTACCTTTTATAAAATAAATACCAGAAGTATTGTTCAATCCTTCGCTTGAATAAGATGGAATACGCTTACCCCCTTGGCTTACAAATAGTTCGCCACGTTTATTGGCCATCCACAGATTACCAGCGGGATCGCAGTAGATGCCCCGTATTTCATTACTTTCTCGCTCTTCATTTGAAGGCCTGACCAATGTGTAAGTAAAAGGATTTTCCTGAAATACCATCTTGTCAATGCCATCGTAGCCGGATCCCACCCAGAGAACACCAACAGGATCATAATAATATCTGACCACATTTTTCGACCGAGGATAATTATTCAGTCGATCGCTCAATAGGGAAAGCTTATTGTTCCTAGCATCGTAAAAACTGATCTGCCCGTCAAAGTTGAGGTGCACCGTTCCGGCTCGGTCTTCAAAAGCTGTAAAATTCTTTACCCTTTCATGTACCAGATAATCCTTTTCTGGATAAAAATAGTTTGCTTTATTGATTTTGGGATCGAATCTGATCACTCCGTGTCTTTGAGATCCTAACCATAATACACCTGAAGAATCTTCGAAAATATAACCCATAGCCGTGGATTGCTTCGTTGTAAAAACAGTTTTGACCGACCCCAGTTTGTCAATCTCCAACAAAGAACCACCACTTGTTGTAAAGTATAAGCTACCTGACTTGGACAGCAGGATATGGTTGATGGCTTGCTTGGTAACCAGCTTTTTACTAGACATTCTTGAGTTACGGTCAAAGCTCAATATCATACCATTTGATGTACCCATTACCACCCCGGTTTTAGTATTGGTAACATAAGTGGGACTTATACCTTTAAGGTCATCCAAGTATCTAACGATATATTCGCCGGAAGCATGAAGCTGCACGATACGAGTGCCAAGTGCGGATGAGAGCCAAACATTTTTCGCCTGATCCAAATGAAATAGCGTGATATCATTAGATGGAATTCTATGGCTGGGCTGCGCTTTTTGAGAAAACCAGATTGCCTTGGGATGGTCACTGGAGGAATTTCTTAAAAGGAGAATACCTGCATGCTCAGTTCTCAACCAAATATCACTGCCTGATACCGCTAGAATTCTGGAAAAAGTTATCTTACCTATTTCAGTATTCTGAAGCAAGTCGGAGAGCGATACAAAGATCCCTGACTTTTTATCAAATCGGTAAATATGCCGGTCATAGGCACCAAGCCATAAAAAGTCTCCATCGCCATCTTCAACAATTTCATCAATCCTGTTGCTCTTCAGTGGAGAGTTATCCCCAGGATAGGATTTAAAGGTTTTAAACTGATAGCCATCAAAACGTGAGATGCCTGCCCAGGATCCAAACCAAACAAACCCTTCACGATCTTTAGTGATCACAGTGATTCTGTTGTCTGCCAGACCGTCCTGAGTGGAATAGTGCTGGGTATTCAGGACCAGTTGGGCATAACAGTGCATAGATAGCAGCTGAGTGACAAAAAAAACTAAAATCCTGAATCTTGAAAACATTTGGCTTTGTAATTTAATTAAAAAAATCTAATTGCCATAAATTCATCAAACGAGATCGAAACCATCTTGTCTCAATGATGCTTACCGATAACTGACAGCATTTGCTAAGGCACCGTTTTTAAATTCTATTAATTGAGCAGATTGCGGTAAAGAAGAATTCAAAATCCTTATTTTTTCGCTCCGCTTGCCGTCCAATAATAAAAAAGATGGCGCACCCTGATATTGAAGTCGGTCGAAAGTAATATTCTCTGAATTGGTGATGGATAACAGTGGTTTTTTACTATCGGCTTGCAGCCGAAGATTACTGATCTCGATGTTTGATGCATCGGTCATTTCTACGCCCGTCTTGGCCACAAGCCAAGAATTGAGAATTTTGATTCCCTGTACGTTCATTTCGGAGAGTCCTCGAATGAAAATCCCCACTTTTGCTCCATGACAGTTGATGTTATCAAATACCATATTCTTGAAAACGGGCGTCCCTTCATTCACTGTATAGCTCTCATTGCGATTGCCGTCTGTAGCAAACTTCACGAAGTAAAACATATCAAAATAGATGGCTTCCTGATCAATATCCTTCATAAAGACATTTCGAGCATAAATATTTTCCACCACTCCACCCCGACCCCGGGTTGATTTAAAGCGAAGCCCTTTGGCAGTACCGATAAAAGTGCACTTCTCTATAAAGATATCCCTGGCGCCGCCGCTCATTTCACTGCCGATGACCACCCCTCCATGTCCGTTATAAACAGTATTCCCACTTATAATTCCTTGAGCTGATGGAATACCACGTTTCCGACCTTCTTCATCCTTTCCAGATTTAATGCAGATGGCATCATCACCAACATCAAGTATACTATTTTCCACTATAAAACGCGTGCAAGATTCAATATCAATTCCATCTCCATTTTGCGCATAGGAAGGATTCTTGACCTTTACATCAGAAATCGTTAAATCCTCACACATGACTGGATGAAGACACCAGGCTGGAGAATTTTGAAAAGTTACTTCTTCAAGGAGGATCTGGCTGCAATTTTTTAAAACCAATAAATTGGGTCTTAAAAAGTCCTTCATGTCAGCAAAGCCAGAAAGATCGTTCCTTTCTTTAATAAGCATACTTTTATTCTGCTGATGAGCTTTTTTGAACTGTTCGCTCGGAAACCATGTTTTCTCATCATCACTCAAAACCCCTCCAGAGGAAACTTTAGTTTTCCATTGTTGCGGGGTAAGCTGGGACTGATTGACTGCCCTCCAGACATCGCCATTGGCGTCAACAATGCCTTTTCCGGTAATTCCAATATTTTTAAGGTTCGTTCCGTTGATTGGTGATTCATTTCTGGCTGCATTTTTCCCTTCATAAATTCCGGCAACCAACTTATATTTTGTTTTATCCGAGGTGAACAGCAAAGTCGCACCCTGAGTTAAGTGAAGGTTGACATTACTTTTCAAATAGATCGGTCCGGAAAGCCACATACCCTCTGGGATGAGCACTGTTCCACCGCCCCTGGTGTTGCAGGCACTTATAGCGCTATTAATCGCATCAGTATTGAGGCGTAAGCCATTCGCTAGCGCACCGTAACGGACGATATTAAAGGTGTCTTTCCGAAAGGTAGGTTTAGTGATAACAGGCAGATTCGTCCATGAGTAGGGCTTACTCGTTTTCGTTTGTGCAACTATTTGCATACTTAAAACAAGGATTGAAAGGGTAAGTATTTTGATTTTCATTTAGTTTTATTTATTTAGGCTAGTGGGGATTATCGACATTTCAATCATCCATTTTTCGCAAAGTGTAGTCCATAATTCTGCAGACCCTGGATTATTCCGCAAGGCTATGGCATGAGCTCCTTGTGGAAAAACATGCAGACTACTTTGCACGTGCTTTTCAAGCAGTGCCTGAAAAAATAACAGACTATTATGAGGATCTACTGAATTATCATTAAATGCATCTGCAATGAAGCAAACTGGCGTATCCTTAGTGACCTGCAGATGGGTAGAGTATTTGTTGATCATTTGCCGACTGGGACGCTCACCTAATAGATTTTTCCTGCTGCCTTTGTGGGCATATTTGTCCATGTCGATCACAGGCGAGACTAAAATCATAAAATCCGGCCGATAAGAAACCATATCTAAGGCATCGCCAATTTTTACTACATCATTTGCCGCCGTTGCTGTTAAACTCGCCAGGTGTCCTCCTGCAGATGAACCTTGAATACCGATCTTCTCTGGGTTGATCCCCCATTCAGAAGCATGGCTCCTGACATATTTAATGGCTCTTTGTGCATCCTGTAAAGGTGCTTTATCTCCTTCTATTAAATCAGGATCAATGGGCAGGCGGTAATTAAGCACAAACGCGGAGACACCAATCGTATTAAACCATTTGGCAAGTTGAGTTCCGCTAATCACATATGCTAAACGCTCGTATCCCCCACCGGGGCAAATAATCACTGCTGCGCCTTTGTTTTCTTGTTTGGACGAAAAAAACGAGTACATTCCAGGTGTCGCCACCCGGTAGATACGTTCATTTGCTATGCTGTCTTTTCGCTGGCTGCCTTTTGAATTAGGAATTTTACCATCCGGATATAGGGGAATAAGCTCTTGTGCCTTTGCTAAGGATGAAAGCACAAAGAAAAGGAGGTACAATATTTTTTTCATGTTTATAACTGGTTTTGAGCAGAAGTGAATTGAGCAAAAAATTTTCTGCGCTTTTTCATTGTTTTTTGATTTTTAGCGATGACATATACCGTAAGATGCGGTACATTTCTAAGCCAGGGATAGAATAATGATGAAATGGAGTGCTTTCCGGTAAGCAGATAAGCATCCTGGAAGTAATCAGCATGACCAGAATAAGGCAATTGCAACATATTTTCCAAAACATCCTCTTCACGAATCACAATGATGGCTTTTGAACCTAAATTCGCGAGCTGAAGCATTTCCATGCTTTTTTTGCTGATTGCTAGTGCTCCACGATCAGCAATGGCGACGCCAGCTCTTACCATGAACTCTTTTCTGGGCAAGATTCTCATTAAGGCAAAAGATTTACGAACTTCATTTCTATCCCTCACTTTCATTCTAATAGGGATGCCACCCAAGCGCTTTGAAATGAAATAATCTTGCACTTTAAGAACGACCTTTGCACCTGATTCTTCGAGCACGTCTATAAGAAGCTTTAAGGGATCTTTTGCCTTCAACATTTCTTGAAAGCCCGCGATTTGATAGGGATCATTTATTTGTGGTTTTTGAACTGCTAATCGTGCGAATGGGGTAATATCCATTATTTTTTTTTATTTATGGTTAACTAGAAAGAATTGTCCTAATAGGAAGTATAATCCCATTTCCTAAAAATTTTATCTATTTTGTAAGCTCTAAGGTTTGCTTTTTTAAGGACTTTGGACCACGCTACTCTTCCTCTGAGATCAGCTCCGGTGCCGCTGCTCTGGTATTCCCCATAATAGGCGGTGAGTTCCTTATTTGGAAACTCAGCATCTCCAGGCCAGGGGTGCCATCCTTCTGCAGTAATATGTCCACCCATTCTGGTTCGAATAAAAACAGTCTTTGCGTATGGCCGCCAGGGTCTGCCAAGATATACTTTATCAACACCCGGGCTGGCCACCAGTTCGCAGTCGAAAAAGACAAAGCCAAAAGGCTGATGTGTAGTTGTAGAAGCGGCAGTAATATACGAATTGGCGAGACTCTTGATCACACAACGCTGGAAAACGACAGTCGCCTCCCCAAAAATAAAATCTGTTGTTCCAGTTATTAAGCAGGATTCGAAATAATTTCGTCCGTCTTTGGAACAATAAAGTGTGTCTTGATTTCCTAGTATATTGCAGTTTATACCTCTAAAACGATCTGATTCTACAGCAAGTGCAACAGCTTGTCCAATCTTTCCCGCAGTGTTCTCAATTGTTATGTTTTCAATTGTGCAGTCATTCCCCTGAACCAGCACGGTGTATGAAGTATAGGTACTATATTTTGTGTAGCCGGTAAAATCTCTGTTTGGAAAATCTTTCCCTGAATAATCATTTCCTGTAATGATTGTTGTTTCTTTACTTTTCCCTAAAATCCGAATATTTTTCTTCCATGCAGGAATAACTAGTTTCTCCGCATAAATCCCTTCTTCGACCCTTATTGTTATTTTACCTTGCAAATGATCTCTGACAGCATTGACAGCCGACTGTATGGTTCTGAAATCCGCAGTTCCATCTTTAGATACTGTAATCACTTTTTCCGGCACGTTCTTTTCGGCAACTGCCTTTTCACATGCTAGGAACATAACAAAGAAAAGCAGCATGATTGTATGCTTCATCTGTAAATTACTATTTGGTTAGCGCTATTTCATTATAATAGCATGTTACTGTTAAATGTATTGATCAAACCTACCACCATTTGCATTTATGATGGTACAAGTTCTGGTCAAAAAAGTATATAATTTATTCACTTCGGTCATCAAACAGAAAGAAAAGCCCACTCGCGAAACCTTTTTTATAAGGGAGAAAGGAAAGTTTAGGCAGTTTTTTTTACCTAGCCTTGCTTTTATTGGACTTAAGTTTGTATTATCTTATTCTATAATGCAAATAGGCAAGCGCTTATTGAAAACTATTTCCCGGATATAGATTGATAATATTTATTGAAGTATTCCGTGTAAATTCCCCCTGTACACAGTTGGCGCCAAAGAACATTTAATATTGGAATTTTTTGCTACCTGCTACATTTTTCTAGAAGCCTGATTCGCCGAAAAATTCTTAACCGATTTTGATGTTGAAAGTTGCATCTGCGAATTAGCGTGTGAAGTTGAACCAACTTAAACCTGCATTCTCGAGCGACCAAACTAAATCTGTATTGATAAATAAATTTTACACATGATTAAGCAAATTTATTTTTCTTTATCTATACCCCCAGAATTATTTCTTATGGATTATCCTCATAAAGGATAGCAATTGAGGCGTTCGTAATTATAATTTAAAATGCATGAAAAAAAAACCTTTAGCCAAAGCCGTTTAATTAAAATCGGAGCGCAAGCATCAGCACCACCGTTTATGCTTCCTGATGAACCTCACTGGAGCGTGTATGCACCAGTTGGATCAGCATATCTCCAATCCATTTTGCTACAAAGCAATACTGGTGTCGTCGACATAGCTGCTATGGGCAATGAGACAAGAACAGTTGTTTACCATACTTCTGGTGAAACTAAAATCACAGCAGAAGTTGATGCAACTATTTATAAGGCTGGAGCAGAGTTAGAGGGCTGGAATATTTCAACATCTTCTAATACTTATAATAAGTACACGCTTTCTGGGATAGTACGGATCACCTATAACGGAGCAGGTTTACAACACAATTATAAACTGCCTGGCTTGAGTTATTTTAGCAATCTTAAGGTTACACAAACTGATCTTTTAAGGAATTAAAATATGAAAATTTCATCACATCACTTCAGGATCATCATGTTCCTTTTACCATTTTTTTCCTGGGCTTGTATCACAAAAAGAAATGTAGAGGCTCTTGAATACCGTTACGTTTCTCTTCAGACCGTCCCAAGGAATAAAACGGGAGCATTAACGGGAAAGCCCTCCTGGGCTTTTCATCACCACATTGATGGCCCAATGCCCGATTCATTTTATGTTTATGGCAATTTTGACAGTATCCTCTTTAAAGGTCCAACTTCATCTAGAATGTTCAGAAAAACAGATATTAGGGCAGAATCCTGGAAAGCGAAATCCCACTATGGCAACCTAAAATTTGTTGGCAATTATTTGGCTGAGCATCTTCCGGGACTTTATGCGAGTTATTATTTCTCTGATGATAGACGGAATATACTGCAGGCACTCTACACTAATCCCGGCACACTGGTTAACGCGGGAATGTTCCATAAAGACAGTGTGAATGTTCTGGAAAAAGACGGAATTGTTATCGAATCTTCACAGTAATCTGAAAAGAGTCAAATCGAAGACTAGTCAATATTTAAGTTACTTCATTACCAAACTCCCGATTCTATCGAGTTGATTTTAATGGCTAAGCTAAAACACGTAGATAATCGAACAATGAGCCCGGTTTTAATGCGTTATCACGATTCAAGCTTTTAATGCTGTCTTTCGGTAAGGGATGGGCAGTATAAAAGGCCATTAATTTCCTTAAATTACAAGATGTATATCACCAAGCGTGTTGAATATGTCATTTTTTTGAAGCATTTAAACAAAATGATCCGGAAACTTTTCTTAATAAAATAATTTCCACTCCTTTGCACATCAGTTAACAGATTAATTCTTTGGGTGATGTTATGAAGGAAAAAATTCTCCAGAAAGCGCTTGAACTATTTTTGCAATTTGGAATCCGGGAAATCTCCAATGTAAAGCTAGTGGAGGTGCTTGGTATTTCGACAAAGACCCTCTATAAATATTTTGAAAACAAAGAGGATTTGCTTGAACAAGTGCTCTATTTATATCATGATCAACAGTATCGGTGTCTGAATAGCTTATCCCTTGATAAAAATGGTGCATGTAGATTTTTTGATGCATGGCATTATGCCCTAGAAATCGCATATAACATCAATCAAAAATTTTTTGAAGATCTACATCATTATTATCCTGAATTAACTCGTAAAGTAGAGACTGCAATTGATCAAAAGTTTACGGAGAAATTTTTAAATATCATTCAAAATGCGATAAATGATGGCTCTTTTGAAAAGGATATCAAACCGATGGTCGTTTTAGATACTGTTTTTTTGCTCCATGCCACTATAGTGAGAACAGAAAAGTTTAAGAAATACCAGTTGCCCTCCTTTGATATTTTTTTAAATACCATGTTCATATACATCAGGGGATTATGCTCAGAAGAAGGTATAAGCATGCTTCAAGAACATATTCACTCTACTGGTTATTCACTTACAATCAAACAAAAGCATTTATGATCTTACCTATCAGAAATATAAAACATTACATGCAAATCAAAAATCTATGCCCAAATATCAGCTTGTCAGCTAAACTTGCGACTGGTTTATTGATTATACTTTCCTTTAAATATTCAGTGGCCCCTGCGCAAAGTAATTTAGTGAGCCAAAGCAACGAGCTGGTAAAAAAATTTAACACGACCGACACGCTATTTAAGCATCCATACGTAGATGTGAAAGAATGGCGGACGAAACCTGTAAGACATTTGTATGTTCACGGAGGCTTTAAAAATACAGATACTAAATTCTCCTTTTATTTTCCCGAAAAGAAAAAATATGAGAATCGTTTTTACCAGTACATTACGCCTATCCCTGATAATGAATATATTTCTCAAAATCAGAAGGGCGAAGAAGATAAGATCAGTTTTTCGATAGCAAGTGGTGCCTATTTCGTTGAAACCAATGGTGGTGGAAAACTTAAAGAAGGTGAAAGTACCCTTATCACTGCTTATCTTGCAAATGCTGCATCAGCAAAATATAGTAAGGTGGTGGCTTCTGAGATCTATGGTCAGCACCGTACCTATGGGTATGCGTTTGGTGGAAGTGGCGGAGCCTACAGAACTATTGGGGGTATAGAGAACACGGATGCCTGGGACGGAGCAGTCCCATATGTTGTAGGTTCTCCCGTGGCAATACCAAATATGTTTACGGTTAGGATGCATGCCATGCGAATTTTAAAAAATAAATTTCCACAGATCATTGATGCACTGGAGCCCGGGGGAAGCGGTGATATGTATAAAGGCTTGAACGAGAAAGAACGTGGAGCACTTACTGAGGTGACAAAAATGGGTTTCCCCCCACAATCCTGGTTTGGATATGAAACGATGGGTGTTCATGGTTTTTCTGCGGTTTATCCAGGAATGGTATCTGCAGACCCGAGCTATTTTAACAAAGATTTTTGGAACAAAAAGGGTTATCTTGGATTTGATGATCCACAATCTTTACAGAAATTTAGGCTACAAGCTGACAGCAGGATCAAAGCATTGATCTACGAAGATGAAGCTGTAAAGATGGGATTGATCCCAGCGCCAACCATCACTGAGAGAGGCTCTGCCGATTTAGCGTGGAAAGGTAATGGGCAAGACCAAAAGTTGCCGGTTGCTTTTCAATTGGAGAACATCTTACCTGAAGTTGACTTTTTAGGTGGAGATTTAAAAATATTAGATGGACCACATAAAGATAAAAAGATACAGATCTCAAAAACCGTTGGAGATAAGATAATCATCGGCGCTGGAACATATCCCTTCGCGGCGGACGTGAAAGTGGGGAATAAGGTACAGATCGACAATTCTGATTTTCTTGCAGCCCAAACATATCACCGTCATCAAGTTCCAAATACAATCGATTTTCCTGTATGGAAACAATTTGTTGGCAATGACGGAAAACCAATCTATCCGCAGCGAGATCTTCTTGTTGGCCCCTTATTTACCAGGTCTGCTTCGGGCGTATTACCATCTGGAAAATTGAAGGGAAAAGTGATTGTGCTGTCCTCGTTATGGGATAGAGAGGCACTTCCCTGGAATGCAGACTGGTATGCCAGAGAGGTTCATAAACAGCTAAAGGACCAAACTGACCACAATTTTAGACTATGGTACACTGACAGAGCTGTACACGGCGATGTCACTAAACAGGAAGATCCTGACAGACTTGTGAGTTATCTGGGAACTTTGCAGCAGGCTTTAAGGGACCTGAGCCAATGGGTTGAAAATGGAATTGAACCATCACCGACAACAAATTACAGGGTCGTGGACGGACAGGTCATTATCCCGCCGACGGCTGTAGAAAGAAAAGGTTTACAGCCCGTACCACAACTTTTGGTTGAAGACCAAAAAGCTGTGGTAAAAAATGTAGGTGAAAACGCCAAATTCAATGTTACAATAGATCTCCCTGAAAATACCGGAAAAATTGTGAGGGTCGAATGGGATTTTGAAAATAAAGGCACATTTAAAAAGGGTAAATTTAAAGCGTCCCAGGAAAAGAACGTCTATAATGCGGAATCAAAACATAAATTTGTGCATAAGGGTACTTACTTCGTTACAGTAAGAATTGTATCTCAGCGAAATGGCAATAAGAAAACGCCTTTTGCCTTGATTCAAAATTTAGACAGAGTTAGAGTTGTGGTTAAATAAATATTTCACTTATGGAAAGAAACACTGATTTTAAAAGATCAGGGTTTCTTTTGATCTAGTTTTTATAAGGTATCCTGTGATCCCGTCAAATGATTTTTCAAAAAAATCTGAGTTTTTTCATAGATCGAATCTGCTTTTTAAGTACATACAACTTCTTTAATTCTTAATGAATTCTGAAGCTCCATATAAATCCAATGAAACAACGAAGGAATAAGTTTCTACCCATTATCTTAATTTGTCTTTTAGGCTCCGCATTTTCAGTGATAATTTTTTTAATCAATTCCAAAAGTATGCATCTCTATCCATTTAGGACCATATTAACAAACAGGGCGTTTTAAGTATATTACCTTTACAACAAGGTATTCATTGCTTTGATTTATTGACCTAAAACCTCATTTCTTGAAATTACCAGTAAAGCCTAAACTTTATCTGTAATATGGACATATTGACTTCTTGGATAGGCCAGTCATTTAGTTTGAAGGGCGACGACGGGGATGAGATAATTTATTTTATATGGCATTAATAAAAGTGATGTAACCATTGATAACATTATAATCATCTAATTATTTACTGGAATGTTATCAATAGTTGCAGTAGACAGAGAAAGATCCATTTTTCAATAGCTAAGTTTAGTACTCTGATAGTGATCATTATACTTACTAGTAATGAAATAACAGTATGAGAGCGTTAAAAGATCTTATTTACACATTAATTATTCCCTAAAATGGTTTCCAGTTGCCAAGGACTTTCTTCTTTGTGTAGTCGCTTGCTTGCAAATCCGTTAACTCTTTTGCCCATCGTACTCGTTCTGCCCGTTGATCAACCTTGCCCATGCTGTGATACTCTGCATAAAAAGCTGTTTTTTCATTTTCTACCTTACCCCAGTTATGCCATCCCTCTGGCCGGATGTGTTCACCCATATCACAATTTAGAAAAACAACTTTTGCGTAAGGTCGCCAAGGTCTGCCTAAGTAAACTTTGTCTTTTGAGAGTGATGGCTCTCCAGTTAGCTTGCATTTAGAAAACACGTAACCGTATTTCTGGCCTTCTGGTGTAGATGCAGCAGTAAGGTACCCTGAAGAAATACTATGTAAAGTGCAACCTTCGAAATAAGCTGTAGATGCCCCGAATATAAAATCTACTGTTCCGGCTATGAAACAGTTCTTAAAATATTGAATGGTATTTCCACCAGCGTAAAATGTATCTTGATGACCAAGGAACCTACAATTTTTAAATGCCGCCCGGTCTCCGCTCACACTAACTGCTAAAGCCTGCCCTCCCGTAGTACCCGAACTATTTTCAAAGGTTAGATCTTCTGCAATAAAATTATCTCCCAACACATAAACAGATGCCGAACCAAATGTACCATACTCTTTTCCATTGACATCTAATTTTCTAGCCGAATTATCAAAAGTCAAAACAGTAACACTGGCACCTTCTCCTTTTAAAGAAATAAAGTTTTTTTCTCTAGGGATGTTGACCAACTCTTTGTAAATCCCCTTTTTTATAAAAATTGTATAGGGATGATTTCTTGAAACAGGCGCTGCATCGATAGCAGATTGAACTGTTTTATAATCCCCAGACCCATCCTTGGCGACAATCTTATCTGGTTTATTAGCAAAGTTTGTAGCAATTGCTATTTGAACACAGAACGTAGACATTAACATCGTTGTAATTAATAAGCAAATTCTTGTTTTTCTTTCCATGACTTCAGCTTATTTTTTCAAATACAAATTCAGAGGGCATTTCCTTAAGCCTTTAAGTCCTTCTACAAAAGCCTCTGCATTTAATTGTGCACCATTAAGATTAGTGTGTGTACCATCAATAGGGAAAAATGTTCTTACTTCTGCTGTGCCCAATACTTTCCATCTATTAGCAACAATGCGGTTTAAGTTAATATAATAAGCATTATTTCTTCCAGCAGTTTCTTCTGTCCATTCCGGATACTCCGCCTCTTTCACTACTTCACCATTTTTCCATTTATTTCTGGGTACTAATGAACAGGCAATTGGAATTGCGCCTCTAGATTTTGCTTCGGTAATAAATTTCTGCAGATACCATCCGTAGGTATGCACTATCTCTTCTCGATTCGTTCTTCTACTGATGATTACCCTGGTAGAGTCTCCAGCCCCAAGCAAAGTTCCCCTTTGATCTTTAGGGTCATCAACCCCCGAATGATCGTTGTGGCCAAACTGTATGACTACAAAATCGCCCGTTTTTAGTTTTGCCAGAATCTTTTCCCATCTCCCATCCAAAATAAAAGTGCGGGTACTGGTGCCTGCTTTAGCGTGATTTTCAACATCTATTCTATTTGTATCTAAATAGGCCTTTAATAAAGTTCCCCATCCCCAATACTCATTTTTGCCGTTTCCATCGCTATTTTGAACGGTAGAATCTCCAATGACGTACAATACAGGCTTTTCTTCCTTTTTCATACTGAGGAACAAAAACAATGCAAGACCCAAAACGGCTAATTTGCTGCCCCCTTTTTTTTCTTTCCTGCTCATCTTTTATCATTTATATTGATGTTCTGTAATATGTTTGACTAAGAAGTTGATGTAAACTTCAACATTGTCATAACCTGTACTTAGATCTCTTCCAATTGCATCAGCTTTATTTGGATCAAGTTTATTTGCTTTTTCCCATTCATCGGGCATCCCATCTAAATCTGTATCTAATAAAACAGTCCCAGTATTTAGTAACGGCCAACCTCCAACATCACTCGGTTTGTCTATAATTCCGTTTGTACTGTTAGCTTCTCCACTCGATCCATTTACCGTGAAAGTTCCCTTTCTGGTGTGCTCAATTATTCGGCTATCAATGCCATCCCTATTTAACGAGGCTCCAGCAAAATCAAGCACAACCCGGTAAGCCATTATTGCTGTATGTGTGGTGACATTGTTGCCTATTTCTAACGGATTGACTAGTTTCATTGCATCTTTATCTGCTTGTGAAACCTTTCCATATCTGCTATGATACTGATTGTAGACACCATAAGCCCAGTTATCATTGGTTGGAGCCGTTCTTCCATGTACATAATTTCCTGCAATATAAAATTTGCCCCATTTGTTGTAAATAGCTGATGAGCTAGATTTCATGTATTTATCAATGGAGAAGATCCGGTCCTTGTTCTTGGTTGCTGGTCCTGGTTTGTAATAGTTGTTAACAAGGTTGATGTTCATCGCTTCGCCGCCATAGGAACTGTTACTGCCCCAATTATAAAATACATTATTTCTTACATCAACCAAATCTGTCAATGCATAAACTGTACCTTCTCTTTCACCAAATCTTGGATTGCGGCTATCATGATTTGCCATAAGATTATGATGAAATGATGCCTTTTTACCACCCCAAATGCCGCCATACCCGTGAGCACCTTTACCATGGGACGACACCCTCAAACTTTCAGAAATGATGCACCATTGCAGTGAGAAGTTATCATTATTATAAAATGAAACACATTCATCTGTAGACCAGCTCATGGAACAATGATCTACGATGATATCGTGAGATTCGAAACCACCAATTGCATCTGCCTCTACCGCTTTTTCATCGCCCATTCTAAACCTCAAAAAACGAATAATCACGTTGGAGGTTTTTACATTAAGGGGATAGTTTTTTAAGGTAATGCCATCACCAGGAGCAGTTTGTCCAGCAATGCTGATGTCCTTGTTCTTTAATTCTATCGCACTTTTTAGTTCAATCGTACCTGAAACATCGAATACAATAATTCTCGCTCCAGAAGCATCGGCTGCGGCTCTAAAACTACCAATACCACTATCATTTAAGTTAGAAACTTTAATTACTTTTCCACCTCTTCCACCAGTTACTTCTTGTCCAAACCCCTCCGCACCAGGAAAAGCAATAGCCTTCTCAATAACTTGAATAGGTTTTTCTGTGTTTACGTTTACTTTTTCACTTTGAGCATTTCTTCTCTTTTCAAAATTGATCACGAAGAAGGCTAAGGAAATCATAATTGTAGATCTCCAAAATGCATTATCAATCATCGTTATTTAAATTTAGCTAAAGGAAGTATTGTTTTTCATGTCAGTTGTTGTTCTTAATATCATAGCTATGGCTTACTTTTCTGTGGTTAAATACTTGGTTACCGCGCCTTAGCTATCTATAATCTTGCGATCAATCTCGGATGTTAAATACAACACAAACTTAGTTGAAACCTATATAAAGAGGGGCAAATAATTGGTATAATAGGTCCAAAAATTGATCAAAAATGATTTTAACGTTGGGATTTCAACAGTACTAGCCAGCTGATTTTTAAGTCAAATTCTGCGGCAGATGTTCTGCCCATAAATATCAAGAAAGACACATTTAGCAGATGCAAGATAATATCTTCAAAGCATCTTGGGCAGCTTCATTTTTTCTTTACCCACTGTAAATTGTTTCAAAGCTACATTCTTAAAATCTCTAATCCTTAAAATCTCTATATCAAAAGTTGAGGCGGATGAAAACGCATAAAGAACATTCTACATACTCTTAATATGAAGTTCACTTTCAAGAATGGTTTTCAGCGCTATGGGAGATTTAGAAGCAGCTGAATGTCGATGAATCCACCAAGATAAAACGCAATTTTAAACGCGCATAAAATCAATTAACTGTACATTTCGAAACATGCTCAATGGACATTTCTAATTGTTTTATTGCGACCACTTTGTGTGAATAACAGTGGCACTTTTTGGAGAATCTCCAACCAAAGTCCGGCTTCTTAGTAATTATCGCTTTCAATCACTGAGGCTCAAGTGTGGAATCGGGATTTTTATCAAGGAATTGAACGTATCGGCTTATGCTAGTTACGCCAACTTCCTAGCTTGTAATAGGATCCCGAAAAAAACTTAAACAGCATATGAATCGCAACGGTAGTATGTATGCAATTTGCAGGGAGAACTTCGGTATTTTTTGGTACAAAAGATATAGAAATAGCCGGCCTGGAAGCGTGAGCTATAATAAACAGAAAACCAGGTATTTAGATTTCGTTTAGTCAGTAGAGGCTTGTTAAAGGTCCGCCCTGCTCACCCCGATCGCATTCGCCTTCCATAGAATATAACCCAACCTTCCGCAACACTCGGCCACAAAATATTCGATATCAGCGGGGACATCATTCACAATCCGGAAACGGATTTTATATTTGGGATTATAACTGATATACACTACCAGATCATCCGAAGAAAAACCCCTGCCCGATAACGGTTTAAAATGAACCTCCTGAAGATCTCTTGCGGTCCGCATCAAACGATCGTTCATTACCTTCGCTAAATTCTTTTCCGGCTTAAAATCAGTCTCCAGTATGGCCAGTACAGTTACAGTCATAGCGCAAAAATAAAAGCAGTTTCCATCTGCGCAAGCCTCAAAAAGTAAAGCCTTGAAAATGAGCTATAATAATTTTAACCTGTATTTTCTTAATCACCACAAGTACTTACTATACGAGAGGCCTTTCATAAAAATCGCCACCAGCAGCACCGCTATTCATTCCATTGATTCTACACCGAAAAAAATTAAGTGCAACTTGAAGCCAATAATTGTTTAGCTTAGCCTTAGGCAATAAATACTTATGAAACATACGCTCAACGTCAACTTCAAAATGATCAGGACCCCTAATGCAAATCCAATCCTTCTTACCGGCCTTTTCACCATCTTATTAGGCTTATGCGTTTTGCTTGGCTCTGCTCAGCAGGTCCCGAACGAAAGGATTATTCAGGTGGAAAACAACCTCACCGGCAAAACCCTTATCAGCGGAGAAAAACCAATGAATCTTCAGGAGCAAATGAGACATTACAATATCAAGGCCCTAAGCATCGCAGTCATCAAAGATTATAAAGTTGATTTTGCCAAAGCTTATGGCATGGCCGATTCCGCTACCCAGACTAAAGCAACGATAAATACCCTTTTTCAGGCTGCTTCCATCAGCAAATCTTTCAATGCCCTGGCCATCATTAAGCTCTTTCATGATAAAAAGCTAGACCTTTATACCGACGTCAATACCTACCTCAAAAACTGGAAATTCCCGTACGATTCCCTTTCCAAAGGTAAAAAAATCAATACCGCTCACCTACTCAGCCATACCGCAGGCCTGAGCGTCCACGGATTTGGTGGCTATCAGATTGACGCACCTTTACCCAATACAATCCAGATACTCAACGGCACAAAGCCAGCGAACTCTGATCCGGTACGGTCTCAATTTCCGCCCGGAGAAAAAATGCAGTATTCCGGAGGGGGAACGACCATCACCCAGCAACTCTTAACCGACCTTACCGGTAAACCTTATCAGGATTACCTGAACCAAACTACCCTTAAATCCCTGGACATGAACGAAAGTACTTTTGCCCAGCCGCCACTAGCAAATAAAAGACGACATCTCGCTACCGGGTATCTGGCAGATGGTTCAGCTATTACAGGGAAATACCACGTTTACCCCGAGCAGGCCGCTGCCGGACTATGGACCAATCCATCTGATCTGGCTAAATACATCATCGAAACCCAGCTGGCTTACCAAGGTAAATCCAGCAAAATCTTAAATCAATCCGACACCAAAATTCGCCTGACGCCCTACGCCAACACAAATGGATCCGCCCTCGGCGTTTTCATTGAATCTCCTGACAGCACCGCGTATTTTGGACATGGCGGCTCCAATTACGGATTCCAGTCCGCTTACTACGGTAGCCTGGAAGGCGGAAACGGCCTTGCAATTATGGTTAATTCGGATAACGGTGCCATCATCCCCGAAATCATCAACAGCATCGCTAAAGTTTACAGCTTCAAAGGCCTTTACCAAACCAAAGTAATGAATATAAGCGATGTTGCCGAATCGCTGCTGGAAAGTTATACCGGACGATACGAACTCATGCCCAATTTTATCCTCACCATCACAAAGCAGGGCAAACGTCTTTTTGCACAGGCCACCGGTCAGCCAAAGATAGAAGCCCTGCCTGAAAGCCAGACCAAGTTCTTTTCCAAAGAAATCAACGGAACCATAGAATTCGTTAAAGATGAAAACGGAAAAATAAAAGAGCTGATCTTGATACAAGGCCGGACTACACATGCAAGAAAACTCTGAAATGGATTAAAATGTTAAAAATCGTTAACCTGGCAATACACGCTTACTAAAAGGATTTATTATCATTATTTTAGAAAAAAATATTGTGATGAAACGCTCGTATCTCCTATTTAGCATACTTTTTATTGTAAACCTGACCGTAGGAATTTGCCAGACTGCACCTACTTTAAAATCAGTTATTACAAAAGACATTTCAAATCTGCCGCTTCCGGATTCAACAAGATTTACCTCCACGTTTTTAGCTATTGATGAAAAACCGGAAATAATAGGGACAATCAATCTGGGTATATTCAACCTAAAGGCAAATGCTATCGTTGCTTCCAGCCTGGGCAGCGGTAAGATACTGGCGTTTGGTTCACCGGCCTATTTTGAGAAACACCTTCTGAAGAACCCTTCCGTTGGTAAAATATTTCAAAACACCTTGAAAATTGCAACAGGGAACATTGCCGTTTTTAATCAACAGAACTACGATCTTGCAGATTACCTGACGACGAAGAAGTTTCAGGTGAGAAATCTAGGAAGCCTCCAACTGACAAAGGATATCAAAACACTTTTTCTCTCAGCAGATATCAATGACTCGCGACAGTTGCAGACCCTGGAAAAATTCGTCAGAGCGGGGGGAACACTTGTCGTTGCCTCACCAATCGAAGGTATCAAAACCCGCGAAAAGGATGCCGAGGTTTTTCCAAAACTAAATACCTTATTAGCCAAAGCGGGAATAATTAATCTTGATATGACCCTCCGTTCCAGCTGGAACAATAACCTTATTTCTATAGATCAAGCTCCACCCTATCTCCATATCAATACCATACCTGAGTGCTCTTTAACGCTTCAATACACCGAAAATCCACGAGACTACTACTCGTTTATCTGGTTCGTCAAACCTACCTTATATTTTAGTACCGAATACAATGACGAACACACCCTGATTGTAAAACGGCTGAAAGAATTTTACGGGATCCCCGATACATTCTACCGCCCGACACCAAAAAGCCCACTGGATTTATCTTCGCCAAAGAAAAAAATGGCCTACCTGATCTCGGGTAATATTCAGGAGTCACAATTAAAAATGAAATATGGAGCAAAAGCTAAAATAGCCGGACATGAAGACTTTCCGGGAGTGGTACCAGATACTGCTCCAAGAGTTACTAAAAATTTAAACATCAATGTGCAAGTAGGCAAACAGGGACTTTTCGAACCGCATTCGGCCTATTACCGCCCACATAGCACTGGTCTGTATATTACAGCCGGAGAAGTAGTTGAAATAATTTTAGATAAAAAATATCGCTCACAGAAACTTAAAGCCCAGATCGGTCTTCATGACGATGACCTCGCCAGTGGTGCGGATCACCTGGTGAGGATTGGATTCAACCTGACCAGAAATTTCGAACTGAATCAAGATACCACACGGATTTATTCCCCGTACGGCGGGTTACTGATGGTCAACATATCAGACACCACAAAATTAAAATCTATTTCGCTAAAAGTCATCGGAGCCGTAAACGCCCCTTATTACAAATTCGGTGCGACCGATGACAGTACATGGAACCAGACAATCAAAGACTACCCGGCACCCTGGGCAGAACTGGCCACAGAAAAGATTGTATTTGCTGTTCCAGCTGACCGGATCAGGCAACTCAAACATCCAACTGCGCTGATGATGTTCTATGATCAGGTAATGGATGCTGATGCCGATCTTCGGATGATCAACCGGAAGAGATTATACCCGGAAAGAATCATCGTTGATGAGCAAGTAGCTTTCGGGGCATTATTTACCACACCAGCGAAAATTGTAGTCCCCAATGATGACGAAAGTACCGGAATTATGCTTGATAAAGATCAGATTGAAACAAAAGGATCCTGGGGGCTTTTCCATGAGCTCGGCCATAGACACCAGTTTCATGACCTCGATTTCAATGGTCTCGGTGAAGTCACCGTCAATCTCTACAGCATGTATATTTATGATCAGGTTTTAAACCTGGGTAAGTACCATAACCAGGACAACATACCCAGCAAAGCGGGCGTGATCGAGAAGATTAAACAATATATGAGAAGTCAGCCCAGCTATGATAAGTTCCAACAAAACCCCTGGATAGCGCTGAGCATGTACATTGAGCTCATTGAGCACTCTGGCTGGGATCAAATCAAAAGCGCTAACAAAGTTTACGCAGATTTGCCAAAAAATCAATATCCTAAAACTAATGAAGAAAAAATAGATTTATGGTTTAAAACAATCAGCCATGTTTCGAAGACAGATCTATCAGATTTCTTTAAAATATGGCAGATCCCGGTTTCAGCATCCGCAATAGCTATCGTAAAAAAGGAAAATTATCCTATTTGGCTTCCTGATGAATTAAAGGAATTCAATCAATGAAAGTTTTTCGTTTTTCAGGTTAATACAGGAAGCTATCCATTGCCAATAAACCGTTATTTAAGTGCCTGGATGTGAGTCAGCTCAGGTTTAGATTGCTTTCACATTCATCACTGTTCTATCAAACACTTCGGAAGAAACAAGCGCTTTCGCTTTGATTCTCATTTTGTAGATATAAATGGTGTTTACCGAGTATTCCAGAATTGTGGCAATGGCTTGAGTATCGGTGATCCCAAGCCGGATTAAGGCAAAAATCCGAAGTTCGGTGTTAAGTAGTTCGGGTTGTTTAGGCCAAATCTGATCCTGGGGAGACAACATTGAATTTAACACGTTTATGAAGTTTGGAAAGATGCTGATAAAAACATCATCAAAAGTATTAAACAACAACTGCCTTTCTTTTTTGATGTTAATCTCATTTAAAGAAGAGAGTGCTTCGCTGTATCTCCCCGTCATAATTTTGCGTTCCACACTTTTCTTTTGCTTGTCAAGCTTAACAATATATCCAGAAATCGAATCAAAAAAGTAACCAATGTACCTTTCTTTTACGGTAGCATATTCCTGCAATTTTTCATTAATGGCAAGAAGCTGATGATTTACTAAATTCAATTCTTCATTCTTGTCTTCAATGATTTTTTCTTTAGTTTTCAGCTTTCTCAGCTGAATAAATATCATAAATAACACAAGAGAAATAATGATCGAAATTAACGAGATATAAAAAAAATAGTTAAAGAAACGATCTTTTTGTCGCGCAGTAGCGAGATTAACCTGAGTTGCAATTTCTGGCAAAATAGATTCGATTTTGAGTTTACGGAGACGGTTTCCGTAAAAACCAGCATCATCGCGGGAACATTGTATAAACAAATAAGCGTTCGGTAAATCACCACTATAAAACAAATCTTCAGCTAACAATAATGTTGCAAGCGTTTCTTTAGTTGAAGAACGTATATCGCAAATTGCTGACTTAGCGAGTACCTGTATTCTTTTATCATGGTCTTCTTTTTTAAGATAAAAAGCTGCCATTGCAGTGAGCACCCTGGCACTGTCGTGCGCAGATATTTTATCGTGGTTTAAAATATCAAGAAAATAGGTTGGAGGCACATCAGTTTGCCCTGATACCACCTGCTTGTTTCCCTTGGTAAACTTCCATTCGAATGATTTCGGCTTGCAGAGAGAAAGCGCTGAATCGAGATAATTTATGGCTTTTTCATTGTAGTTTTTACTAAAGTATCCGTCGCTGTTATAAATGGCAAGATTGGAGTAAGCACCCGATTTAAGGCAGAAGAAATCATATTTTGTTTTCGCATCCAATAAAGAGATATCAATATCCTTTAAATAATCAAATGTCTCTTTGAACAATCCTGCATGCAATAGCAAAGAGGCGAGTTTGACTTTACTTTGATTGATTTTAACCGGATCATTTTGCCTTAAGCTTAAGCTGAGCAGTTTATTCCCATAGACAAAAGCAGAATCAAACTTATAATATTCATACTCATCAAAAAGCGATGCATAAATTTTCAGCTGATCCAAAGGGCGTTGATTCAGGCTATGTTTTAACTGCTTTATCCTAACATGTTTTATTTCATCGTATCGGTCTTTCTTTGATAATTCATTTTTCAACATTTTTAAAACAGAATCCTGTTCAGCAGAAGAATTGACAGACAAGCTGGCAAGGATGAATGAAAAGCAAACGAAAAGAAATTTCATGATGAAGGATAGGGTAACCAAAATTATGATAAAATGTGCAGCTTTAATTTCCAAACAGGAATTTTTTATTTAAGCAACGTCGCCAGGGAATAGATTTTAGTTCCTTTTAACCGCAAAGTGTGGCATATAATTCCGAACCAATCTTTAAATCGATATTTTCCGCATAGAGATCAGGTTGCCTGCAGCGCAGTTTGATTGAATTTTTTCGAAAATACTATTAAAACGATTTATATAATCAGGAAAGCATACATTTTTAAAAATCTGTTTTTCAATGTATTACATTTATAAAAACAAGTTTTTCATTATAAAATTTTTGAGCTAATTAATATCCAGCTAATAGCGGAAAAGCTTTATTTATTTTTAGGTAGTGGAAAACAGCAGGATGTTAAACTGTGCTGTTGCCCATTCCCTAATTAACCAAATATAAATCATTCCGAAGGCTGTGGATCAATCAAGTTGCGTTTAGGTGCATCGATTTTCCGCATTCAAAGGGATTAAAATCGCTTGAAATGTGCCCTTACATCCCACCCTGATTTTAGGTATAGCGCAAAATCCTGATTGATTAATCAGATTGACTGATGCTCATGATTAACCTAAACTCCAACTAACCAAAACCTTCTAACATCGCTTTTATGCATAAAAATTTTATTTACATTATGATGCTATGCTGTTTTCTTTGTCTCTACACGGGTACAGCAAATGCACAAACCAGAACCATTTCGGGCGTAGTAACCGACAATACTGATGGGGCACCTTTATTAGGCGTAAACGTTACTGACAATCTCAAATCAGCTGTCACCACCACGAATAACAAAGGCTATTTTACCATTTCAGTTTCAGCCAACGCTAAATCTCTTTCCTTTTCATACATCGGTTACGATACCAGAAATATTGCCATTACATCGGCAAACACGATAAATATTACTTTAGGATCGTCCGCTAATCAATTAAATGAAGTTGTAGTAGTCAGTGTGGGCTACGGAACGCTTGATAAGCGAGAAGTATCAAGTTCGATTACACATGTATCAGGCAAAGATTTACTAACCGTTTCGGCAAATAATCCACTCATGTCCCTTCAGGGAAAGGTTCCCGGCTTGAACATTACGAACACCGCTTCGGCTGATCCAAACTCGAGTCCAAGGATACAACTTCGCGGTGTTTCTTCAAGAAGCGCAGGCTTAGGTCCTTTATATATTATCAACGGTGTACCCGGAGGAAATATTGACAACATCAACCAAAACGATATAGAAAGTATCGATGTATTAAAAGGTGGTGCCGCATCAGCAATTTATGGTACCAGAGGAAGTAACGGTGTAATTATCATTACTACCAAGAAAGGAACAGCTCAGTCGCAAATGTTTTATGATGGTTTTACCAGCTTCGATTACCTGAATAATAAACTGGAGAATTTGAGTGCTGAAGAATTTATCGCAAACAGGGTTCAAAACAAACAAGGGCAAAATTATGGCGCACAAACCAACTGGCTCAACGAGGTTACCCGATCACCCGCATTTGCCCAAAAACATACGGTCCAGTTTTCAGGCGGATCTGCAAAAACCAATTATTTTGCATCAGCAGATTACCGTAATGCAGAAGGAATAGATCTTCGGGCCAGTAAACGAGAGTATGGTGCAAGGCTAAATATAAACCATACCACAGATAATGGCATGTTTGTGGCTACCTTGACCGCAGCGCCAAGATACATGAATACAAGCAACGCCGACCAGGGAAATTTCAACAACGCGCTGACGCTAAATCCAACCTACCCAATTTTTAATAATGCTGGAAAATATAATTTCATCAACACTGGTTTCTTCTCCAATAATCCGGTGGAGAATGCAAACCTGATTAAATCACAGTCAGAAATTAAAGAGCTTGATATCAATGGATCCCTAAAAATGAATATTCTTTCAAATCTGAGTACATTAGTCACCATTTCTCAGATTAGCCGATCAGGCAAGAATCTTAACTTTTCTCCCTCAACACTCTCTTCGATTGTAAATGCCAACAGGGTAACCCAAACTAATTTTGCTTCTCAGGAACAACGGGAAGATGATCAGAAAAATATTGAATGGACCGGAAATTATGGACTGGATTTAGGTAAGAATCACTTTAAGCTCTTAGGTGGTTACTCCTACTCCCTTTATAACTACAAACAGGTGTATGCACAAAATTATGATTTTCCTTTCGACACTTACTTATGGAACAATTTAGGTTCTGGTTTGTATAACGGCGGAGCCGCAGGACAAGGTCAGAATGCTGTTTCATCCACTCAAAATGGTTCTACATTGATTGCTTTTTTTGGTAGGCTTAACTATGATTTTGATAACCGATATATTTTAACCGCCAGTTTACGAAGAGAAGGTTCTTCAAAATTCGGAGCAAATAATAAGTGGGGAAATTTCCCAGCCATATCTGGTGCGTGGAGGGTTTCTGAAGAAACATTTTTTAAAGAAAAACTTCCATGGATTAATGAACTAAAGGTTCGAGCAGATTACGGCGTAACCGGAAACCAGGATTTTGGAAATTACCTTTCACTTCTACTTTACGGAGGAGCTGGCTACTTTCCATTTAACGGACAGTATTATCAGGTTTACGGACCATCATCGAACGTAAATCCCAACCTAAGCTGGGAAAAGTCTGAAAATCTCAACATGGGTATTGACTTCTCCATACTCAAAGGGCGCCTAAGCGGTTCAGTTGATTATTATACCCGTAAGAATAAAGATTTGCTGGGAAACTATAACGTATCTGTTCCCCCAAATACACAAGCTACCACATTTACCAACGTAGGCACCATGAAAAATTATGGTATTGAACTGGCTTTAACCGGTCAAATCATTAAAAAAGAGAATTTTGAATATACAGCAAACCTGGCGCTTTCTTATAATAAAAACAAATTCATCTCTTTTTCAAATGACCTTTACCAGGGAGGAACTTTTCAGGATGTTGCCGGATTACCTGCACCAGGTTCGCCTGGAAATATTCAAAGAATCCAGGAAGGCCACAGCATCGGTGAATTTTATACCCTTCGTTCTGCTGGTGTAAATGATGCCGGCGCACTTTTAGTGTATAAAAAGGATGGATCTGTAGTTCCTGCCAATCAGGCAAATAATGATGATAAACAATTTGTAGGAAATGGCTTACCAAAATTTATCGCGTCTATGGGAAATACATTCAGGTATAAGCAATTTGACCTGGGTATATTTTTGAGAGGAACTTTCGACTATAAAATTTTTAATACCTCAGCATTTTATCTAGGAACACCATCCAGCCAAACCGATGCTAACGTACTTCAATCCGCTTATGACAGTGGAAGCAAATATTCTTTATTAAAAAGTACTTCAACCACTTCAATTGCCTCTGATTACTTTCTGGAAAATGGTTCCTTTTTAAAGATAGATAATGTCTCACTTGGCTATCGCCAGAATTTAAATATCAAATATCTAAAATCTTTCAGGATTTATGCTGCCGGCAGGAACCTGCATACTTTTACTAAATACACCGGTGGAGATCCGGACCTGGTAGAGGTAAATGGTTTAACCCCAGGTGTAAATACATCCCTGAACTACTACCCGTCCACGCTCCAGTTAATTTTTGGCTTACAGGTAAATTTTTAATACGAACAGAAATGAAAAATTATAAAATATTGATGTTTATCGTCCTGTTGCTGGCGGTAGCAGGATGTACAAAACTTGATGAAGAAGTTTATGATAGAGTTGACGCAGCGAATTTTCTTACCCGAAGAGATGATGTCATCAGGGATTTCTTGCGTCCGTTTGAACATGCCTACTGGAGTATTCAGGGGAATGATGTTTACGCGGTAGGTGAAAACTCCACAGATGAAATTGGTACCTTTAACCGCCAGGGCGATTGGCAGGATGGCGGATACTATCAAAGAATGCATTATCATACCTGGACGCCCCAAGACGGATTTACCAATGGTGCATGGAGAAATTTCTACCAGGGAATTGTGCTTTCTACAAACTCCCTTCAGGATATGGAAGCCATTGCCGATCCTGCGAAATTAAACGTCACCCAGGCAGAATTAAGTGACTTTAAAGCAGAACTCAGGACATTAAGAGCCTGGTTCTACTTACGCGCTTTCGATTTTTACCGCAACATTGAAATTGTAACAGATGTAAAAAGCAGCACGCAAGGCGGGGTTCAGTCTAGCCCGCAGGAAACTTTCAATTATATCGAATCCGAACTGAAAGCCTCAATTCCAGATTTACCAATGCGGGAACAGCTTGGAGCTACAGGTATAGGGAGATGGACAAAAGCTGCTGCAGCCACTCTGCTCGCAAGACTTTATTTAAACGCCAAAGTATATATCGGAACAGATAAGTTTACCGAATGTGAGGCGGTTTGTCGGGATATTATTAGTGGAAAATATGGAAGTTATACCTTAGACACCAGATGGGATGCGCCTTTCGATTATACCAACAGTTCGCTCAATTCTGAAGTAATCTATGGATTTCCAGGTACGTTGGCCCGGACTCACTGGCAATATGATAGCGGAATGTTCTTTTGGGGAATGACCTATGATGCTGCACCCCTGTATTGCGGATTTACAGATTTCGGTCGATCAAACCCAAGATTTGCTTTACAGCCCGGACGGGACGTAGATAGCGTGGAATACAGCCATACGCTGGGAAAACCATTTGTAAAATTTCAGAAATACCCTGATGATTTGCGATTGAAAAAATACAAAAATCTCGGAAACAGTAAACGGGAAGGAATGTTCCTCTATGGCTATCTTCCTTACACCGCTACAACAAATGGTGTTTCCCGACCAGATACAGTACGTGGCAATAAGGGTCCTTATGCACTTTTCATCAGAGACCAGGTGGGATTCTTTCTAGCGGCAAAACCAGGAACAAGAATCAACGATAAGGAGTCCAATATGAATCATGCAGATCACAATTCCGGTGTGTTTCTGGTAAAATATCCAGTGTACCCTACTCCGGATCCAAATCGTATCACTTCTGCCTATGCAGAAATACGTCTATCTGAGGTGTACTACACTCTTGCCGAATGTAGGTATCGTGCGGGGGACAAAGCTGCTGCCGCAGGATTTTTAAATCAGGTTAGGCAGCGCAACTATCCAGCAGGATCTCCAAGCCTATATACTTCAAATGGCAGTCAACTCACTGATCAGGAAATGCTTGATGAATGGGGACGAGAGTTTATTGGCGAAAACCGTCGGAGAACGGATTTAATACGATGGGGTGTTTTCAATGCCGGAACCTGGTGGGATAAAAAACCTGATGCGGATAAACACACGGAAATTTTCCCTATAGGAAGGGACATTCTTGGCGCAAATCCGAAGTTGAAACAAAATCCAGGTTACTGATATGCGATTTATTTAAAAACATTTGGTTTGGTTTAGTTGGGTGTTTCCGGTAAAACGGAAGCACCTTTTTATTTGCACAGCCGTAATTTCAATAGCGCCTTTGCAAGGTAAATTTTATAAAAGTCTTGACAAGCCATTAAAAACACTGCTTGCTTCACCGGTAGATTGCATCGAAAAATCTATATTTACGCTAAAAAAAGGGTTTCTGCTTTTAAACAGAAACCCTTTGGAATACGTTATGAAAATTACATCTTACTCATGGTGTCTTTCATTGTTGTATCAGTCATCATGGTATCCTTGGACATCGCATCCTGCATCATGGTATCAGTCGATGTAGAATCCATGGTGGTTGAGTCAGCACCATCGGCTTTCTTTTCGGAACAAGAAACTATTGATAAAGATAATGCGAAGGCCAGGAAACCTAATTTGAATAAATTTTTCTTGTGGTTTTGTTTTGAGGTTAATATTGTTTGCCTTTTATACCACGAAATTTATTAAGGTAGACAACTAAAAGATAGCAATTTGGTTAATATTCCCGCAGGTGGTAAGAAATATAAAAATCATTATTTCTGCCTATAAGCGAATAATCCACTGAATCAGAAAATCAGAATTAATCCTGGAAAAATAAAGCTGTTAAATCAGTTTAACAGCTTTCAGATCATGCTTACATGACACACTTACATCAGGATTTTTTTTTAGGCACCTTGGCGCCGTCCTTTCTGGCCTCTGAAAGTCCAATCGCGATTGCCTGTTTCATAGAGGTAACTTTTTTACCACTTCCGGATTTAAGGTCTCCTTTTTTCATTTCATGCATCGTTTCTTCTACTTTTTCAGATGCTTTTTTTGAATACTTAGCCATAACGATATTGTTAACAGTGTTTAAATTATAATACGTCCTTTAGTCATCAGAATCGTTGCACCCGCTAAGTAACTTTGTTGATCAGGGCCGAACAATATAAGCCGGTGCAATTTCTACGGCTGACCAGCCCTACCTATAGGGTTATTTCCAATCCGGTATAATCAAAAAATTAATTTACAGGTTTATAAAAAACGCTTTTCTAAGCAACATGGTTTTGCAAAAATCAAAAACCTTGATTACGATTAAGAAGAATTACAATATAAATCAAGGCGAAGAAAAACAGTAAAGTTTTGGGTTCTAAAATTAAGAGGTGATCCGTCAAAGGATAGTTAAAGTCAGATGACTTCGGAAAACAGCTTCTAATGAATTATTCCGAACCCTTCAAAAAGAACTATTTGTGATAAATACTCGCATACGTCGGAAACGAAAGTTGCTTTATAAATAAAACATGTTTGTAATTAGCTGATGATGCCCTTTAAAATTAGAATTTTGTTACAATTATCTAATGATGAGTATGGTTCCAGCCCCTTTTTCTAACCTGTAATAATAATGGCGTTCATGGCGTACCTCAACAATATCTATCTGAAGGACTTTACCTTTTAAGCCGCTATCACTTTTTATATAAGTGCCCAGCTCAATATTAGCCAAATCGCTCAAAGTCGACTGGCGGCCGATACGCACAAATTTGATTTTAGATTTTGACCGGCCTTTGAATAATCCTGTAGTTTGACTTTCTGACTCCAGACCGAATGTATGTTCGCTTTTCATCATAGTTTGGTTAGAAAGATATACGAAGTGCAACTAACTTGAGATTTAATTGCGAAAAAATACGAGAGAGATACGGATGCGGAAACCAAACAAAAGCAGAACCAGAAGGGGTCGACATTGACTTACTTCCTAATGAGAATCCTACGTGACCATTAAAATGAGGAGGCATAATATGAAGTTGTACCCTATTCACTTGCTGATATTTTTTTGCGATCCTTGTCTTGATAAATTGGTATTTACACTTTTGTGGATTGGCATAGCTATGATAGTTTGCTTTTCCTTTTAGCGAAGATTTCAAGAGATAATTAAATTGAAAGCCAGTTTGTCTTCTTAATGCAATCAGGTAATTGAGGTCTTTCAGAAGCAAGCGACTTTTTTTGTGATACAAAAGGGCTATTTATCAAATTGGACAAACTAATATTTTTGTATTGCGATCTATAAATAATACCATTTATTAACTTATGCCCGGATGGGATAGGGTGACTTTAACTGCAAGGGCGATACATACCCTTGCGTTTGTTGAATTATAAAGCCTTACACTCAATTCGTAAGGCTTTTTTTATGACACAAAAGGGCTATAGAATATACAGGCCGCAACAGTTAATTTTGATTACTTAATCTTTCCGGGACGATAGATTGATAAAGCGCTCTGCAGGTAGAAGGCAGAGCGCTTGACAAATTAGAAAAAATATTAAGCGCCCTGCTAACGTGGGGCTTTTTTATGCGCAGAACTTTTCCTTAGATTACTTAAAATATTAGTAACATTTACTTTATGAATAGTAAAGCAGCAACCGAAAAGAAAGAAATCAAAATTGGTCCAGACTTGATCACCATCGAACCCCTTAAAGGCGAGAAAACCGTTTCAGAATTTGGATTAACAATGCTTTAAAGGTTACGTAAAAGAAGGGGGAAGAATACTCCCTGACTGGAGAAAGAAAAATACCCACCTTGATTTATGCTAGAATTATCGATTGCATCAAAAGCGGCTTATGTACTTAGTACCAATATCTTTTATTGGTGCATTTCCGGATGGTGATAAAGTAATAAGTATTGCCTCACCTAATAATAGTGGAAGTAGAACGTAGCATCTAACGGTTGATAATTTCTATTGGGATTTGATTGGTTATTATACCACTGGATGTTAAGTACGTCTGCAAGGTGTCATTCCAGAATATTACACTGGTATTGAACTTGAGATTATCTCAGTATGGGAAAGAATAGTTTGAAGAGTATAAAATACATTTCAGTAACAACAAATTACGCCTTTTTCATCCCGTTGACGTTAATACGCTGAAGTTTTTGGAATCAGTGAATGGCTACCTAACCTAAATTGAATTATCTTCACTAATTTCTGATACATCAAATCAACAAAAAACAAAAAGGGGAATATATAACGATCAGTATTCGTGAATTCAAATGCGTTCTGATCAAATCAAAATTAACAAAGCTATATTCATTTAGAAAAATTCCAAATTTACTCAAGACAATTGGACGCTATTAAGTTGTGAGCCCAATTATCAATATTCCTTTAGTTTACTTTCGATAAGCATTCAGAAGGCATTATTTAAAAGCTATCCTTTAAATTTTCGCATTAGTTGACTAACATTGCCAGTGAAACCCTTGATCCATTTTTGTCAAGTACTGGAATGACATTAACAGCCTTCAACGCATTATCAACAAAGCCAACGGAAAACCTGACCACATCAAGTACTTTGAGCCTCACTTCCGGATGCTCGTTGTAAAACCTGATTTTGCGTTTATTGGCATCTTTGATGACGCCACACCTGATCACACTATTATAGGAAACTATGACTCCGGTCCTCATGAGAAGTTTACTCAGTGATATATTAATTAAAGGGTCCAGATAAAGATAACATAAAAACAAATTATTTAAAAATTCATGCTGAAGGGGGTATCCCCCATCGACAGGTTTCTTAACGCTAGTAAACTCAAGCAGCGACAAAAAGTAAAGATGGGATCATAATAACCCATCATCTGCAAATGAATAGTAGCCATTATCCTTCGTTAGGATAATATGGTCAAACACCTCGATATCTAGCAATTTTGCACCGTCTTTGATTTTTTTTGTAATATTTATATCAGACTGGCTTGGTATCAAATTACCAGAGGGATGGTTATGAGCCAAAATAATTCCTCTGGCATTCGCCAATAGCGCTGTGGAGAAAATAAGTTTACTGTCAATTGAAACAGCAGACATCCCACCAGATGCAATACTTGATATACCTAATATCCGAAGATTAGTGCTCAATAAAATAATCTTAAATTCTTCTCGTAACGCTATCTGGTTTAAATTCCAATGCTCTCGCAATATTTCATACAAATCCTCGCTGGAATCTGCTTTAGGACAATCTGATATTCTGAAATCTGGATGGTAGGTGATTTCGATTTCACAAATTGTTGAGAGTTGTTTTTGATGCACATGATAGTTTTCCATAATTCTATTTTTTTATGCATCGTTTAATGAAGGCTGGCAATTTGTCAATGGCGGTTTTTCCAACCGTTTATAAACCATTGACAAATTATAGGCTGCCTTTATAGGTTTGCATACAAAAAAATAGAATGGAAAACTTAAGCATCAATCTCACTTTGAATTTTGGCAATCCACTTGATTCGAGTACAGGAAATTTGTAGCGACATTTTTGACTAAATTTATGATAGCATTTTGCTTTAGACAGATTATTAAATACGTGCTACAATTTCACATGTTTATTGATAGCGACTCTACGAATTGCACTTTACAATCAGGAATAACTTATATAGCGTAAGTAGTCCCTTTATAAGCCGTAGTTAAAGCATGATCGTTGAATACCGCCTTAGTTCTGCCTCATCAGTTAGATCGAGTCTAAGCGGGGTGATTGAAACGTAATCATGTTCTACCGCCCAGCGATCACTGCCTTCGTCTGCTGGTTCTAATGGGCTTACCGTTATCCAGAAATGTTTTCTTCCCATCGGGTCTGTACCAGGCACTACATTTCCATCGTACAACCGGACTGATTGACGTGTCCACTTAATTTCTTTTGGGAATGGTGGGAAATTAACGTTGAACAAAGACAAATCTTCTACAGGCAAAAGCATTTTAAGTGTAGTTTTAACAAATGGTTCGAGTGCAGCAAAATCTGGCTCGGTCTGTCCTACAGGAGTACTCAAAGCAATACCCTTTACTCCTAGCAAAACAGCCTGCTTTGCCGCAGCAAGAGTACCTGAGTGCCACATAGAATTACCCAAATTAGGCCCCATGTTGATCCCTGACAAGACAACATCAGTATCAGGATACATATGGATGCCAAGTGCTACACAATCTGCAGGCGTTCCATTAACCCTAAAAGCTTCGATACCATCAAAAACGATTGGCGACTTTTTGTATGAAAGTGGCCTGGAATGGGTTATTGCATGCCCCATTGATGATTGTTCCACATCAGGCGCTACAATTCGTACCTTTCCAAAAGCACTAGCCATTAGAGCCAAAGCCGCAATGCCCGGGCTATAGATTCCATCGTCATTGGTGATCAGTATATTCATAATATTTTATTTTACCTACCCTAAAAACCATCTAGTTAAACCATTGTTTTGTTGAATATGAACAAGACACCTCAACAGGTAAGGTTAATCCATAATCCGAATGCTGGTCAAAAAGGCTTCAGTAAAACTACCCTTGGTAAACTGATAAAAAAGCAAGGCTTTAGTGTTGATTATGCCTCATCGGAAAAAAAATCTTTAAAAGATATAAGGCCCGACACTTCATTCATAGCCATTGCCGGTGGAGACGGAACTATACGGAAAACAATTATCAGGTTATTAAACAAAAAGTTACGCCTCAAACGCCCCATTGCTTTGCTCCCAATGGGAACGGCCAATAATATCGCCACATCGCTAGGCATCTCACAAAATGTTACTCAAAATGTATCCAGCTGGAAGCACTTTAACATCCGGAAATTTGACATCGGTCAAATCAGCTCGGTTGCTGGAACCTCTTTTTTTTTGGAGTCCTTTGGCTTTGGCATATTCCCGCAACTAATGAAACAGATGGAAGATTATCAGCGGCCGGAAAATGCTTCTACGGAAGAAGAGTTAACCTATGCCCTTGATTTATTGCAACAGATTGCAACACAATATAAAGCCAAAAAATGTACATTGGAAATAGAAGGGAAATTAATAGAGGACAGTTTTTTGTTGATTGAAGTGATGAATATTTCAAGGCTGGGCCCCAATCTTAAACTGGCAGTGGATGCCGATCCAGGTGATGGCTTTTTCGATGTCGTGATGGTACGTGAAAATCAGCGGCAGAGCCTTTGCACCTTTATAGAGAACACCATTAATGGGAAAAAGAGTCAATTTCCAATTAAACCTGTCCGAACCAAATCCTTGAAAGTTAGTTGGAATGGCAAGGATTGCCATACGGATGACCAGCAGATAAGTTTTTTAAGTAAGAAAAAACTATCGATAAACCTAATGCACAGTTTAATCGAGGTGATTGTTGGAGAGGATAAGCTTGTTTAGACAACTATTGAGGAATAAATAGACGGCATCGAGCGCATTGATAGGGATGACAATCGCTTTTTCCCATGTTATTTTAAGATAATTTTCTGACATTTTCCAGTCGCAAATCAACTTTTAAATTAAACAACGAAAATCTATTCAGTAGAGCTTTAGAAAAAGTATGTATTTGAAGGCTCTCAAGCACAATGCCAAAATAATATAATTTACACTTACTTTTGAAGTCCATTCAATTGAGCTAAATTGCTACATCATAAATGCGTTTGGAATGCTAAGCAGAATCCAAAGTGTTAACGCAAACGGAAAGAAGATTAAAGCCTTTTCATCGTGAGATTTTTCTCGTCGGAAAGGGAAATTGTAAATTCAGTTCTTCGATTGATACCTCAGCATTAACTGAAAGCTCACAAAACAATGCCAAAGAGTTGCTGTAACATTCCAGCCACCTTCCCTTCGGGATTAATCGGATGAACTCTGGAGGCTTTTACCTTTCGATAGGTAATTGATACCCTTCTTTCCCGGTGGTGGATAATACCATTTAGGACATCTTTCTTCCTTGGAGGTATGCCATGACTCCATTTTCTTCTCGCATCGTCCTGCATCACATATATAGACCGCCTCGGTATCTCAACATCTCTCGTTTCCAGGTTTGCACCTTTTATAAATCTCATCACACAGCCGCTTCCCAGGTTCACACCGCATATCTGATTTTCATAATAGTTGCGATCCTTATGCGGCCTGATCCCTTCACCAGGCATATATTCATTAATGATAACCTGGTCAGGCGCATCATCCAGAATCCCCTCTCTAACAATATCATCTGACAATAGTCGGATTTGATCCGGAAGTGATACCGGGAACGGTACCAGATCATAAGGGCTTTCCAACTCGTTTCTGTAACCGTAGTATTGCAGCCTTCGGGCATAATCAACCATCCAAACTTTGCTGTCTATCTCATCAAGAAGATCTTTCTCTTTTCTTTCATTTATAAAATCCGGAAATAGGAATAATCCTGGCACTGCTGTTTCCATAGTTTAATAATGTCCAAAATGCGGAAACTGTTTTAATTGACGGTATATTTATATCAAGTGATTTCCACCAGCTACAGTAGAGCTGTTGAAGCATAATATCATGGCACATTAGAAGGTTTTAAAAAATTAAATTCTAGACTATTAATTTATGTCCTCTTTAGGTATCCCCTTTAAGATTATACTAGTTTCACGCTTAGCAAAATCGATAAATACCAATTCCAAGTCAGAATATAACCGTATCCCTGCAGCAGTTAGTGACTGATAACCGAACGCTTTCATAGCATTTTCATCCTTAAAGGAAATCTCGTATGGTAGATTGATGGCAATAATATTTGGAATACCAACTTTAAGTGTAATATTGAAATTTTTAAATATCTCTTCCAATCTTCGCGCTACCAGTGCAAGTTCAGCGGGCGTTATGCAAGCCATAATTCACCTTTTAAATATATTTCTAGAACATAAAATTACTCATTCTCCCTTTCTCACGCACCACGTGGTCATGCTTCGCAAATTCTGCACGTTAGTAGTTTTTATAGGCTCGTGCAATATTCCGCCAAGCTTTTTGGTTAAACGTATAAGCATTTCCTGATTGACCAGGAAGCGTTCTGACTCATCAGGCAGTATGTATCTTCCGTTTCCGATAAACCTCACGGAAGATTCAATTCCAATATCTGACGCCAGTCTGCAAAACAGATAGCCACCTGGTTTCAGCACACGCCACATCTCACACAACATCCCCTCAAAATGCCCGAGACTTTGTGCAAAGTGTAGAACCGCGCTGCTGATCACCAGGTCAAATTTGTCATTTTCAAACGGCATATCTTCTACCGAAGCGATATGAAAATTTTCAGCAGCCTTTAAATTTAAAGTTTCTTTAACAAGACTTTTTATTTGATTAATGGATTCAGGATAATGATCAACTCCATGAACATCATACGCATTGTTCAGAAAGTAAATCAGATTTCGTCCGGTTCCGCAACCCGCATCTAAGACGGTGCGACAATTTTGATAGGTGCCTTTAAGCAGTTGATCAAAAAGATAAATATCAATATTTCCAAAAGTTTGCTGTATATCTTGTATTCGGTTCATGTGTACTGGCAAAGATAAAAAATGATATTAATCGAATACCATCAGTTTGCAAAGAGGCGGAACAAAAAAAGGCTATCTCGAGACCGCCTTTAAATTGTTTTTTGAAGTTAAGCTATTTACTTATAAGTAAAATGTAGACAAATAACAACGTATTATTCCCTTTGTTTTAATTGGTGACATTTTCATCCATCATTTAGTTGAATAACGTCAGATCGGGCCCTGAGGGCTTATTATTATCCTCATCCTTATTTCTGGCATTGTTGATTTTTTTATCGACTTGCCAACCTTTCAGCAAATTATTATCCGCAGGATGCAAGACTTTTAATCTTTCCTGAACTGGAAGTTCCCTATCAAGCCAGATGGCGCTTTCGCCCTGAGTGAGCATGCAGGGCATGCGGTCGTGAATCCGGGACATAAATTTATTGGCGGGCTGCATGATCATAGTACATGAGGGAATGACAATGCCGGTCCTTGGATCTTTCCAGCTGCCCCAATAACCAGCAATCAGCATCAGTGCTTTATCCTGCCGCTCAAAAAAGTAAGGCTGTTTTTGAGCACTATTCCTGTCCCACTCATAAAAACCTTCCACAACAAACACGCAGTGACGCCTGCCGACCAGGTGTTTATAAGTGGGCAAAGACTGCATAGTTTCAATGCGGCAATAGGTGGTATTAAACTTTGGAATTTCGCTGGAATATGATGGGATCAGCCCCCACTTGATATAATGAAGTTTACCCGGACGGGCATCCAGAATGACAGGCATATCGGTACCCGGAGGACGATTGGTATCTTTTGGTTTTGCTTCCCCGCCTAAGATGAGGCCTGCTTTTGCTGCCATGGCTTTGCTCTCGCCGATCAGTGTTCTTCCGCACATCGCTATATCTCCTTTACTTTTTTGTTTTATGTGTTTGTGGATTCTTAGTTGAGGCCGTTTATTATTTTGATGTTGACGTTTAATTTAAATTACTTTTATGATGTCACTCCAGCGTGTGGTATAACCCTTGGATAGGTATTCATGCTTAAGTCTCCATTTTTTCTCAAATCCTTCAGTCGCCATTCTAAGGGTTCCCCTGCCATAGGCAAGATTGAGCTTATCTAGCACTGCAGAAACCGTATCTTTTTTGCCACCATCGTGGTCTGAAAAGATGTTAAGCTGAAGTTCACTTTCCGGGATGAGCCCCGTTGCGATCACCCCGACTTTTCGATACTTGATGCCATACTTAAAAAGTTTCTGCGCTACCTTGACCGCGATGCTCACCAGGTCAGTAGTACTGTTACTGGCGATTAGTAATTTGTGGGTATGGCTGGGAAAATGCTGTGGATGGTCTTCGCGGTTTTTATTGGTATATAAGAACACCTGTAGGTACATGCAACGGAGCCCCTGCGCCCGCAGCTTTTCAGCCAGTCTGCTCGCGTAAAGCGTCAATGCTTCTGAAAGTATTTCGGGGCTTTCGATGTAGTTGCGAAACGAACGGCTGACCGTGATCCCTTTGGTTGCCTCACGAATTTCATCCAGCGGGATAGCTGGCCTGCCCCACAGCTCATTGTACATGCGTTGGCCCATAATAGTCATATTTTGTTTAAACCACATTTCAGGCATTTCTCTCAACTGTGCGACCGTTTCTATTTTCAGTGCCTCAAATTTTTTATAGTATTGTCTGCCCACTCCCCACAAATCATGTACAGGAAAGTCTTTAACGGCAGAGGCAATTTTCTCATCAGTATCCAATACCAAGACGCCATTGTATTTTTTAGCGAGCTTATTCGCAAGTTTAGCCAAGGTCTTGGTCGGTGCCACACCAATGGATACGGGAATGCCGGTATTCTGCACTACCGCTGTTCTGATTTTTGGGACATAGGAATTCAAGTTGTTGATGCCCCCCAGCCAGCCGAAAGCTTCATCAATGCTATAAACATCAAGTCTGGGGAACCACCGTCCAAGCTGGTGCATCACGCGTTCACTCATATCACCATAAAATACATAGTTGCTGGAAAAGACATTGATCTGGAATTTTTTAATCAAGTCTCTAACCAAAAACTCAGGATCCCCCATCCTGATGCCACAGGCTTTCGCCTCTTCACTTCTGGCAATAACACAGCCATCATTGTTGCTTAACACCACAATAGGCTTACCTTGAAGCTCCGGACGAAACAGACGCTCGGCAGAGGCATAGAAGTTATTGCAGTCACAAAGCGCAAACATGGCGATACTTCCCGGTTTTAAGTGATTTAGGCAATACGTTGCGGCAGATCGAAGTCACTACGCCCCAAACTTGCAAAGTATTTATTTCTGTCTGGAAGATGACATCGTTATCATTTTTCAGTACCGGAACCTTACTTGCGATCTGATAGATCCGGCAGGTAAAGTTTCCGTTCACAAAGGCAATGACAAGAGCGCCATGTTTAGGATTTAAGCTGCGATCAATAATCAGAATATCTCCGTCATGGATGCCGATCGACGACAAGGCATCCCCTTTCATTTGAAAATAAAAGGTGGAATGAGGATCTACGACCAGTGTAGAGGCGATATCAAGCCGCCCCTCCAGATAATCCGCAGCAGGTGACTGAAATCCCGAAATCTTTTGCTCTGCTCTATTTTCAAACGTCCTGATCATAAATACCCTGCCTTAGTGCATTACAAATTTATACTAATATTTTTAGTATTACAAATTTTTATGATTCATTTTTTAGTACAGTGCAAGCTTATGAGTGAGTACCTTATATCCAAAGCGATATTTTCGGCAAACTTTATAGGTAGAATTCAGAAATCTAAGACCCTCATTTGTGGTGACACCCCCAGAACAATTTTTATAGCTTAAAACAGTATCTATGCATACGTAACAATAGTTTTATTGTATTTTGGGATCCCGAAAAATAAAGGGTAACTATCAAGGTTCAATTTGACAGTGGAAGCCATATATTCTAATATCGCAAAAAGATGTAAGACGGCACTTGCAGTCTCATTAAATGATTTTGTCAACAGATGATACCAATTGGTTTCTTGCTGAATTGAGTACCTGATTCCTAATCAGGCTTGCTAATGGGCGGGAATGTAGAGCTGCCAGCATCATTGAGAATTGTATTTTTGCTGGATTCTTAAATTGAAATATCTCGAAACAATTGCGTTGATACCAAGGCATTCTGCGAATTGAACCTTTGTCAACAAATGATTCTATGATTTTAAGTGAAAATTGAAGAATCTTATTCCAGAAAGTTTTTGGATTTAAAAACCAACATTTGCTTTAGTATGTTTGCGACCGAAAAGTAAACCAAACCAAACCAACATAGCGGTGAATAAACCAAATCATTTTCTAAGCATCATTATTTTAGGGCTCCTAGCTTTAACCCTGCACTCGTCTGCCCAATCCTTTGTAGACTCAACGTGTTACAAATATTTTGAGATCACCGCAAAACTAAAAAATGGCGATACCTTAAGCCGGTCGGCATGGAAAACATTTATCTCTGACAAGGCCATTAAAGACTATATGGCTGATCAGGGTGTAGATGATGAGTATTTTGAGTCTTACCGCAAGAATATGCAAATCGTGTATATGCCTCAAAATGCCGATCGGTTGAAGAAAAGACTTATTGATCCAAATTCCTATTGGCTTACCTATATGATTAATCAGTATAAAATTAACGAGGAGGATATGAAAGCATATCTAAAGACAATTGATGCAAATCCAAGGTCTTATTTTGAAACCTCTTATCAATATGCCTATTCGGCGCTCCCAAAAACTTCCCATAAAACGCTGCCCGATCTGAAAGTAGCTATTATTCCTATTCATAATGATGCGCATGCGCAGGAAGGTCTAATCATTTACACGCTGCTCTGTGCTTTCAAAAATGATCAGAATAAAATGGGCGCATTGGGCGGACATGAACTTCATCATATGCTTCGCCCTCAACCCACATTCGATATAGAGCCACAGGATGAGAGCGCTGTGATGGCGATGTACAGGGTACTGAATGAGGGATCAGCTGATATGGTGGATAAAAAATATATGACTGATACCGCAACTAAGTTATTGCCTACCCAGAGATATTTCCAGGAATTTTTTGATGAGGGCAAAAAAATCCTTCCACGAATGGATTCTTTATTTCAGATGGGTGCAGGTAGCTGGAAAAGTTTACGCACCAGAGATTACTTTAAGGGGACACCGTTTTCAAGTGGTCATGTCCCCGGGACATACTTATCACATTATATTGAAAAAAATGGTCTTAAGCGTAAGCTTTTAAAGTCACTCGACGATCCCTTCTCCTTTTTTTTAATCTATGATCAGGCATCCAGACGAGACAAGGATAAGCCATTCCGTTTCTCAGCAGCAGCAATAAAAAATATCAAAAATCTGAGGGATAAGTACATCAGAAGGATATAGCTTTTTGTTTATCCGGGGATTTCAAAAACTAAATTTGATCAGGCGACATATATAACATGCCATATCCTATGGAATCTCCTTTTTGAGGATCAATGTGAGCATCAGCACTATCATATTCCTTGAGTGATCGTGCTGATGAGCATTAAAAACATAAGTACTATTTTTTTGCAATGATATTATTTTGCACTATCCGCAGCCTTTACATATCAATTGTATAAATGCTGCGATTTTACAAAATAAGTCTTGCGGCCACCGATTCTGTCACTTAAGACTTCTTCCCCCTTTGCAGTTTCTTTGATTCCGGCCCCATGTATACGCATGAAATCACGAAGTTCTCCCTTAAGTTCATCTCCATTTTCTTTTTCAATATCCCTGATCGCATTCTCCAGCACGTGACGCAGACTCTTGAAAAGCTTTTTGGCTTCCTTTACAGGAATGGCCTTTGCTATTGAAAAAGGTGAGATTCCAGCATAATATAAAATCTCGTCGGCATAGGAGTTACCGATCCCCCGCACTTGATGCTGATCCATCATCAGGGTTTTCAGGTTTGTTCTCTTTCTGGAAAGCAGATCCAGAAAATACGCTTCATCCATTTCCAGCGCATCAGGAACCTTTGTACTTGGAGGGTTGAGGGTTGGAGTAGCCTGTTTTTGAAGGTCCACCACAGCAAAACCTTCTCCACCCTTAAAATGAAATCCCAGTATCTGATATTTCGGGTTCACCTCGACATCTAGCGAAACCAATTCACCGCGAAGCATCAGATGTATACCCAGCACCTGGTTGGCAGAGAAATGTAGCTGAAGCGTTTTCCCCTCACGGGATACGTTTTCAAGCCGCTGTCCTTCCAAACATTGCTTAACTTCTTTACTACTTACATTTAGCTTTTTAGCAACAGTAACCTCTATCCTCTCCAAAGTCATGCCTTTAAAACGCCTGTAGAGTATCTTTGCAAAAACAGAAAGGTCTGGTAATTCAGCCATATTAAATGCTTAAAAATTTTTTTACGTTCCGAATTTTGTGGCCATGGAGTACAATGGCCGCCTTTAAATCTTGTACACTTATCTGGAATTTCCTTGCCCATTGATCGAGCTCATCTGGATCATCAGCATTTATTATTCCGGTAGTGGCAGCAAAACTATCCGCCTCAAGGGTATCTTCGTCACTTTCCAGGGCATTACGGTCCATTTCTTCCTTCATGTGAACAGCCAATTTATCTGATCTGCCTGCTAGATTTCCAGGATTGCTCTTAGTAATTGAAATTCCCATAATCGTTTTGTATAAGTTTAAACTTGATCGCTATTCTCACAACACACCGATTATGTAATTGGTTTTCGATACCTCAAGCCCTTGGCAGTAAGGGTATTAAAAGCGCTGATATATGGGCGGCTCATAAAAGCTTATGACCAATCATGACATGCGAAAGTCGTACAGGAAGATATTGGTAGCTACCGAAACGACTTTCAGCACCCTTTAACGATGCAAATGGTTTTTTCAAAAAACCACAATCGTGTATCGGTTCGAAAACTAAAACTTTTGAAAATGACGGAGCTATTATTGTTAATGATGCGGCATGCCATTAATTTAGTAGTTGGATTAATTTATAAAATAAATCTTGTAAAAATTACTCACCTTTTAGCGCTAACACTTATCAGTATTTAAAAATATATCAATGAAAGCAATAGGATTTAGACAATCGTTACCAATTAGCGAAGAGGAAAGCTTTATTTCCTTCGAAACAGAAAAACCTGAAGCCAAAGGCAGAAACCTGCTGGTTAAAATCCTCGCAATTAGCGTCAATCCGGTAGATTATAAAGTAAGGCAGAACAGCGCAAAAGATAAGGTACTTGAGCAAACCAAAATAATTGGCTGGGATGCGGTAGGTATTGTTGAAGAGACCGGAAGCGAGGTGACTTTATTCAAAAAGGGAGACCACGTTTATTATGCGGGTGATATCACCAAAAGCGGCAGCAATGCAGAATATCAGCTAGTGGATGAGCGCATTGTAGGTAGAAAACCCAAGAACCTTTCCTGGGCAGAAGCCGCCGCCATGCCTTTAACCCTTCTTACGGTCTGGGAGCTTTTTTTTGACCGGATTCGGATCAATGAAAGTGACAGCGGCAAATCATTGCTTATCATCGGTGGCGCAGGAGGTGTGGGCTCTATTGCCATTCAAATCGCGAAGCAGGTAGCCGGATTAACCGTCATCGCTACTGCCTCCCGTGCCGAAAGTCAAGAATGGTGTAAGCAACAGGGCGCAGATTTTGTCGTGAATCATCAGAACCTTGTTGAGGAAGTTCAACAGGCCGGTTTTCAACAGGTAGATTTTATAGTTGACTTCGTGGACGTCAATATGTATTGGGATGCGATGGTTACACTCATCAAGCCACAAGGTCAGATCGGATCGATCAGCGACCCGGTAGAAAGCGTAAACTTAAGGGCGCTAAAAGGAAAAAGCGTCAGCTTTCACTGGGAACTGATGTTTACCAGATCAATGTTTCAGACAGAAGACATGATCCGTCAGCACCACATTCTGAACCAGGCGGCGACCCTTTTTGAAAATGGAACCATCACCCCCACAATCAATCAGTGCCTTTCTGGATTTAGCACCGAGAACCTGAAACGGGCCCATGGATTGCTGGAAAGTGGTAAGTCTATCGGTAAGATAGTCATAGAATATTAATGCATACAGCCGGATACTTTTTAAATTGACACTGGCGTCATCCGGCAGCTATTCTGTTTGGAGTCCAGATTTGCTTTCTTTAGCACTTAAGCTGATTTGGATTCCAAGCTATACAAACAAGACGCTGGTGTAAAGCGAATATTTACCTACTCATGCACCAAAACAATTTTCCCGATATGTTCGCTAGACTCCATCAGTTCATGCGCCTGGATGACATCCTCAAAACTAAAAGTTTTGTAAATAAGCGGTTTTAATTGACCAGTTTCCAATAATGGCCAAACCTGCTCCTCAATTTCTTTCGCTAGCTGTTTTTTGAAAGTATATTCCCTCCCCCTGAGTGTGCTCCCGGTAATGATTAGCCGCTTTTTCATCACTTCGCCAATACTGATTTCCGGAGAATTACCCTCCATCGCATTAATATAAACCAGGCGACCCTCCGGACGCATTATGGCAATATTTCGTGGTAAATAACTTCCCCCTATCATATCCAGAATTACATCGACACCTTCCGGAGCGAGTAACTTCTGAAAGTCCTGAATTTTATAATTAATTGCAATGTCTGCACCGAGTGAAATACAGGCTTTTGCTTTCTCAGCAGAACCTACCGTTACAAAAACCTTTGCCCCGAATGCTTTGGCCAGCTGGATAGCCGTAATGCCGATACCACTGCTGCCGCCGTGAACTAAAAAATGTTCACCTTTTGTTAATGCGCCTCTTTTAAAAACATTTGACCACACCGTACAGATGGCCTCAGGCAGGCTGGCCGCCTCGGCAAAGGATAAATGTGCGGGGATAGATAAACATTGTCCTTCCTCTACTACCACCTGTTCTGCATATCCCCCTCCGGCAAGCAATGCACATACTTTATCGCCTAACTTCCACTGACTTACGTTTTTTCCACATTCAATGACCACCCCAGCAACCTCAAGCCCGGGTATTTGTTCAGGAACACCGGCTGGCGGCGGATATTTCCCTTGTCGCTGTGCAATATCTGCCCGGTTAAGACCAGCGGCTTTAACCGCTATTCTCACCTGCTGATCTGAGGGAGAAGGATCCGGGTAATCTACCAACTTTAAGACACCTGGACTCCCGGGACGAGTGATTTGAACTGCTTTCATGATATGGTGTTTTTTAAGATAAGTTTAATTTTTATGATACAGGCAATTCGCATACCAATAAAACCAAAATAATAAATGCGCTAAACTTAAATCTTTTTGCGGCAGGTAATGTTCTTCCATTACATCTTCACTTGAAAACATGGAACATAAAAAAAAATTTGCACTCATCACCGGTGCCACCAGTGGAATCGGACTGGAACTGGCTAAACTATTCGCCCAGGATCAATCCAATCTGATCCTTGTCGCACGCGACAAACAGAAACTCAATGCTACTGCTGAAATGCTGAAAGCCGAAGGCGTAGAAGTGGTGACCATCAGCACCGATTTGTTCATAGCCGGGAATGCCCAGGAGGTATACCAGCAGGTGAGCGCATTAGCGCTGCATGTAGAAATACTGGTAAATGATGCCGGCCAGGGCGTGTATGGTAAATTCACAGACAACGAACTGGACCGGGAACTTGACATCATCCAGCTGAACATCTCTTCGCTGGTTACCCTAACCAAACTCTTTCTCAAAGATATGGTGAGCCGGGGATCAGGTAAGATACTCAATGTTGCCTCTGTAGCAGGAAAAGCCCCGGGGCCATATCAAGCGGTATATCACGGCACAAAAGCATTTGTACATTCTTTTAATGAGGCCATCCGCAACGAGTTAAAAGACACCGGAGTAAGCGTCACTTCACTTTTACCTGGAGCGACAGACACAGACTTCTTCAACAAAGCAGATATGCTGGAATCAAAAATCGTTCAGCAGGGAGAACTGGCAGATCCGGCAGTGGTCGCAAAAGACGGCTACGAGGCTTTGCTGGCAGGAAAAGATATGGTGGTTTCAGGCTTTAAAAATAAAGTGCAGGTGGCTTTGGGAAATCTTACGCCTGATAGCGTGCAGGCCGCTCAAATGGAAAAAGTGCAGGAACCGGCAGATACCAAAAAGAAATCATAATGAGAATATAATAATCCTTGTAACCGCTATGGCAGAAAGAAGCAGTAAAAAAATGATTATCGTTCGCGGCGCAAGGGAGCACAACTTAAAAGATCTAAGCCTGGAAATCCCAAGGGATAAACTGGTGGTTTTTACCGGAATTTCCGGATCAGGCAAGTCCTCACTGGCATTCGGAACGTTATATGCCGAAGCGCAGCGACGTTATCTAGAGTCCGTTTCGCCTTATGCCCGACGGCTTTTTAACCAGATGAGTGTACCCGAAGTGGATTCTATCGAAGGGCTCCCGCCGGCAGTTGCACTTCAGCAACAGCGTGGCGGTACCAGCACTCGTTCCTCTGTAGGTAGTGTCACTACCCTTTCCAACCTGTTGCGCATGCTCTATTCACGGGCAGGAGACTACCCCGATAATCAATCCATTATATATGCAGAAGGGTTTTCACCCAATACACCACAGGGTGCATGCACAGTATGCCACGGATTGGGCAGTGTTTTCGAAATTAATGAGCAAACCATGGTTCCTGATCCGCGATTAAGCATTCGTGAAGGAGCCATTGCCTCCTGGCCCAAAGCATGGCAAGGACAAAACCAGCGGGATATTTTGGTTTCCATGGGATATAACGTTGATGTTCCATGGGAAGAGTTATCCAAACATGATCGGGAGTGGATACTCTTCACTGAAGAGACGCCAACAGTTCCGGTATATCCTGGCTTTACGCCAAAGGAAACCGCAAAAGCGATCCGGGACAAAAAAACGCCGGATTATATGGGGACCTTCATCGGCGCCAAAGCCTATATCCTTAAAACGTTTTCCTCGAGCCAGTCTGAACTGATGAAAAATAGGGTCAGACAGTACATGATCAGCACTACCTGCCCCCTCTGTGAGGGTAAACGTCTCAACAAAGCATCCCTTTCAGTAAAATTTGAGGGAAAAGACATTGCGGAGCTGTCCCGTCTGCCGCTTTCAGCCTTAGCAAGGATTTTTGACCATTATACAGGGCTATCAGCGAAAAATGAAAAACAAATTGTCACTCAACGCATTTCCGCTGACATCAGCTCAAGGTTATCAGTGATGCTTGAACTTGGTTTAGGCTATCTTACCCTGGAACGCAGCACCCCGACACTTTCACCAGGGGAACTGCAGCGGTTAAGGCTCGCGACCCAGGTACACTCAAATCTTTTTGGTGTAGTTTACGTTCTCGATGAGCCATCGGCGGGACTACATCCAGCCGACACAAGGGCATTGCTTAATATACTGGATAAACTGAAAAAAGCTGGAAACAGCATCTTTGTCGTTGAGCATGAGATCGAAGTGATCCGTCATGCAGACTGGATCATCGATGTCGGACCTGGAGCCGGCTCGGACGGTGGCCAGATTATCTATAGCGGCCTACCTGAAGGATTACAAAGAGCGACTAAGTCCCTGACCGCTGATTTTCTTTTCGATAAAACACCAAATATTCCAGTTGAACCAAGAAAACCTGTATCAAAACTTTGCCTGAGCGGTGTAACCCGTCATAACATCAAAGGTCTGGATATTGACTTTCCATTGGGTGTGATGACCTGCGTCACCGGAATTTCCGGTTCCGGGAAAAGCAGCCTGGTCAGTCAGGTACTGGTAGAACTTGTGGCCAGTAGCCTTGGACAGCAGGTCGAGATTGATACAGAGTTTACAAAAGATTTTCCACTTGTCGAAGTATCCCTCCCTGTAAAGGGAAAAATCACTTCCGGAATTGAAAAAATTTCCCGCCTGATTGTTGTTGACCAGAAACCCATTGGAAGGACGCCCAGATCTAATCTGGCAACCTACACCGGACTATTTGATCTGGTCCGAAAACGTTTCTCCAGTACTCCGCTCGCCAAAAAGAGAAAGTATGATGCCGGACGGTTTTCATTCAATGTAGCCAAAGGCCGTTGTCCGCACTGCCAGGGCGAAGGCTATGTTATGGTTGAACTTCTCTTCCTGCCAAGCGTGTATACCCCCTGCCCAACCTGTGGGGGCACCAGATATAATTCCGATACCCTGGAAATAACCTATAAAAAGAAGAACATTGCCGAGGTATTGGAAATGACTGTGGATGAAGCGTGTGCTTTTTTTGATGATGACCCTGGTGTTCACCGCTCCCTTCGGTTACTTAGGGATGTAGGTTTAGGCTATATCAAACTTGGACAATCTGCTACAGCCTTATCGGGCGGCGAGGCACAACGCATCAAACTGGCTACCGAACTTCAAAAAACCCAGAAGGGCTCCGGACTTTATGTCCTCGATGAGCCGACAACTGGCTTGCACCCATCAGATGTGAAAAAGTTACTCATCCAGCTAAACCATCTTGTTGATTCCGGAAACACAGTAATCGTAGTGGAGCACGATATGCAAGTGATTGCGCAAAGCGACTGGATCATCGATATTGGTCCGGGAGCAGGTGATCAGGGCGGGAATATCGTTTATTCCGGAGTCACCCACGGCCTCACCAGTATCAAGGAAAGCAAGACCGCTCCCTTTCTCAAACGTTATCTAACCTCATTTCAAAGCGCATAAAGTAGGTTTGGCTATCTCTTCAAACCAATGTCGTTTCAAATGGTTAAAAGAATATGGAAAAAATGAAAAGAAATGTAGTGATCACCGGTGCTTCGAGTGGTGCCGGCAGAGCCACCGCTCTGACATTCGCGAAAAATGGTGATGATTTGGTCATCGCCGCTCGACACTCAAAGGCGCTGGAAGAACTGGCTGATGAATGCAGGGCTTTCGGCGTGCTTGTAAAAGCTATACCGACCGACGTTTCAAATTACCACGAAGTAATCAATCTCGCAGGAATTGCCGCTGAAGGAAACCGGGATATCGACATATGGATCAATAACGCGGGCGTGCTTTCTATCGGCGCATTCGACCTTACCCCAATGGAAATCAGCGAACAAGTAGTCAAAACCAATCTGATTGGATACATGAATGGTGCGCATGCGGTCCTACCTTATTTTAAATCACAAGGCCATGGCATTTTGATCAATAACATCTCCATTGGCGGCTTTCTTCCTGTTCCTTACGGCGCAGGCTACTCTGCTGCCAAGTTCGGGCTTCGCGGATTCTCAGCAGCACTGAAGTCAGAATTAAAATCTTATTCCCGCATACATATCTGTGATGCATTTCCAGGATTTCTTGATACTCCAGGTATGCAGCATGCCGCAAATTACACAGGGAAAGCACTAAAACCCGGACCCATCGTGTATGATCCATTTCGCCTCGCGAATGCGATCTATGAACTATCAATTCATCCCCGGTCAGAGAAAATGGTCGGAAGTTTTTCAAGCTTGATGCGTATATCCTATGGTCTGCTTCCTTCGCTAACCAGGGGAATTGCATCGGCAGTAATAAATACCTATTTAAAGCAAGCAAAAACAATCACCCCTACGAGCGGAAATATTTTTAACAGCGTGGATTATGGGCATTCCACCCATGGCGGATGGGGAATCCCGGGAAAGCCCAAAGAACATCGTAAATATATAGCGATTGGAACGATTGCCCTACTTGCTTTGCTGCTCACGAAAAGAAAAATATAGACGTGATATCAAGCGCTATTGCAGAGGATAAGCCAGCTTCCCTGAAAAAAATTGCTACAATTATGACAACTTCGATCAGGTTAAAAACAATCCGGATATTGATGCGATTTATGTGATTACACCAAATGCATTGCATCATAGTCAGGTTATCCGTGTAGCCAATTCAGTAAAACATGCGATATGCGAAAAACCCATGGCGCTGAATGCCAGAGAAGGACAAGAGATGATAGACGCCTGTAAAAAAGCAGATGTAAAATTGCTGGTTGGGTACAGGATGCATTTTGAGCCACGCACATTGGAAGTGATTCGGATGCGAAACGCAGGAGAATTTGGTAAGTTGATGTTTTTCCAGGGGCAAGTGGTTTTAAAGCAGGAGATCCTAAACAGTGGCGTTTAAACAAAGCGCTCGCGGGAGGAGGATCAATGATGGATATTGGAATCTATGCTCTTAATGGAGCGAGGTATATGGTAGGTGAAGAGCCGGTTTGGGTGACCGCTCAGGAAACTAAAACCGATCCCGTAAAATTTAAAGATGGTGTTGATGAAACCATACAGTTTCAACTCAGTTTCGCCAGTGGCGCTGTAGCATCCTGCTTATCCAGCTACAATATCAATCATCTGGATAGATTTTTTCTGAGTGGTGACAAAGGATTCGCAGAAATGCGGCCCTCAACCGATTATGGTCCAATACGGGGAAGGACACATCAGGGAGAACTTACGCAGCCAGTAACCATTCACCAAATGGTACAAATGGACGAAATGGCCGACATTATCCTTACCAATAAAAAGCCGGTAGCTCCTGTGAACGGTGAAGAACCTTTGAAAGACCTAAAGATTATCGATGCCATTTACCAGGCGGTGAACAGGAAAAAATCCCACTTACTACTTAAAAAAACGTATAGGAACAGATTTAGCTGACCTCGTTTAAGAACGTAATAATGTTGATAGCAGACTGCAATAGATTACAGCCTACTACCAAAATTAAAGAAAATGAAATCGGGGTATTAAGAGTTATTTTTATGTTATCACTACCTGTTGAGCCATAAAAAGATATTTCATCTCATTTGCTACCTTCTTCTGTTTCACTTTCGAATAAATCTGCGTTGTTCGTATACTAGAATGTCCAAGCATATGAGAAACGCTCTCAATTGAGATTCCTTTTTCGAGCGTCACAGTGGTGGCAAATGTATGCCTGGCAACGTGGAAGGTTATTTGTCTTCCTAATCCGGCTTTTTCTGCTATTACTTTTAAACTTCTGTTGGTGTATTGATTCGAAGGGCAAGGGAAAATTGTCTCCCTATTTATAGCGTCCGGCGATAACTTATATTTTTGAATAAGTGACATAGCAATAGGCAGCACCAAAACATGAAAACTTCGCTCATTTGTATTTAAGGTCTTTTTCCTTTGCATCACGAGCCAGACTCCACCTTCGTTATCGGTCGTGATGTGATGGGAAGCAAGAGAACTGATTTCACTGTAGGCAAGTCCAGTATAACAACTAAACACAAACATATCCCGCACAACACACTGGACAGGATCGGGCAAATCAACTTGTCTGATTGAAGCCAATTCATCATCATTTAGGACATTCCGGTCTTTAGTTACGAGTTTTCGAGTAAAATGGATGAAAGGATCTCTCAAAATCCAACCAAATTTTAATGCCAGCCCCATCAACTTCTGAAATCTTTCCATGTGCTTCATTACTGTGTTGTTAGTGCATGGCCTCTGTCCTTTGTCTGGAGATTTAGTGCGCAGATAAACGCCAAAATCAGTGATAAACTTGAAATCAATTTTCGAAAGCTGAATATCTGACAACTTTTTTCTCTTTAAAAATTCTGAGAGAAAACGCTCTGTAGAATAGTAGTTTTTCAATGTTCCTGCAGCTAGTAATTTACCTGGTTGATCGAAATGGTATTTGATTAAGTCTCTTAAAGACTTTCCCTGATCTTCGCCTTCAACCTTAATTTTAATTTTTTCGGCAGTCACCACCTCTTTCTGAAAACGTAATTCATCGTAAGCCAAATTAATATCATTTACTATTTGCCGCATCCGGTCACGAGCCAAAATGTTCTCTGGTGAATTTCCTTTTAACTTTTGAGCCTTTTGGTTCCACTGCGCTACTTCTACTGTCTGTTTAACAGGCATAAAAACCCTGCTACCATCGACAGTTATTTTAACGTAGATTGGAGTTCTCCCAAAGGCCTCTCTATTGCGCCTAATAAAGAAATTGACGCTAAAACTGTGGTTAGATTTCATAAAATCTCCTCTTTAATTTGCAACCAAATCGACGACAAAAACAGCAAAAAAATTGATCGATTTAATCGTTTGTTTTTTTTGAAAAAAAAATTAGTTATAAAAATTCCAGTTTTGAAGAGATCACAAACTTATAAGAAAAATTTTGTCGTCGATTTGGTTGCAAAATGTTTGATATATATTGCCCCATAATGACCCATCTTAAAAAACAAAACCCCCTAAATTCACCATTTAGAGGGTTTTTGATACAATCTGTATCTGTATTCGTCGGGATGGCAGGATTCGAACCTACGACCTCCTGCTCCCAAAGCAGGCGCGATACCGGGCTACGCTACATCCCGAACTTAGGTATCACCTTTTGTTAACCATTTTTTGAAAAGTTGGTTAAAACTTTTTGTCGGGATGGCAGGATTCGAACCTACGACCTCCTGCTCCCAAAGCAGGCGCGATACCGGGCTACGCTACATCCCGAACTTGGTATCTTCTTTATTCCCTTTTTCTAAGGGTTGGCAAAGTAACGGTTTTAAAATGACAATTCCATTTTTTTTGTTACTTTTTTTGTCTCGCGGTGAGGGCGGGATTCGAACCCGCGGTACCGTTACCAGTACGACAGTTTAGCAAACTGTTCCTTTCGGCCTCTCAGGCACCTCACCGTTAACCTTCAAAATTTGTCCTACCGACCTTGTTTTGAGGTCTGCAAATATAGTAAAACAAGTTATTCTACAAAAAAAAATTACAAAACTTGTTGATAATCTATTCGCACATGATAGATACTCATCAGCATTGTCTTGAATATCAATTTGATAGTTTCAATATCTTTTAATGTTAAATCGCAATCATCTAATTGATTTTGTTCTAATTTGTAGTTAATTATCCGTTCAACGATGTCATTTATGTTCTGAGCATCGGGATTTTTAAGACTTCTTGAGGCAGCTTCGACGGAATCTGCCAGCATTAATACTCCTTGTTCTTTACTAAAAGGTATAGGTCCGGGGTACCTGAAAATATTTTCGTCGACGAATTTTTCTGGTGTATTTTTTAAAAATGACTGGTAAAAATAATCGACACGTGTGTTTCCGTGGTGAGTTCTAATAAAGTCGATGATGGCTTCAGGAATTTGATTTTTTCTCAAAATCTCAATCCCCTTGTGCACATGTTGAATAATAATCTGAGCGCTTTGTTCATAAGGCAGCTTATCGTGTGGGCTGACTGCGGTATTTTGATTCTCGATAAAATACTGAGGATTGTCTACTTTGCCAACATCATGGTACAATGCGCCTGCCCTAACCAACACAGAGTTTCCGCCGATTTTGAAAATGGCTGCTTCAGCCAAGTTGGCCACCTGTAATGAATGCTGAAAGGTGCCTGGTGCTTTAAATGCCAATTCACGAAGTAATTTGTTATTGGTGTTCGTTAACTCAATAAGCGCCACATCAGATGTAATTCCGAAAATTCTTTCAAAAAGATAAATCAGTGGATATGCCAATAGTGACAGTAATACACTAAATACGAAGGGCAAAAAGTTAATCCATTCGATTTCACGGAATGACCCTTCGCGAAGCAAAGCAATACCAACAAACGAAACGAAGTAGGCTAGCAATATGAATAAAGCAGAAACAAGAAATCTTTCTCGTTTTACAAAATTTTTAATACTGAAGATTGCCACCATTCCAGCGGTTACCTGATAAAACACAAACTCAAAACTATTCGCCACAAAAAAGCCAGCAATTAGAATTACCAGCATATGTAGATAAAGTGCCAAGCGTGTATCAAACAAAATCCTGATGATTATAGGAACTACACAAAATGGAATATAATATAGGCTAGGAATTTCCATCTTTATTGCCCAGGTCAGAGCAAGCAACATTCCGGTGGTGACGATCAGAATTAAGGATAGCTGACGATTGTCTGCAAAAATATCTTTCCTGAAAAGAAACAGGAATGACATGAGGATGGTAAGGATAAAACTGACTAACACTACCTGTCCAACATAAACGAGCACTCTACTTCCAATCGTTTTTGTTTGTGCATCGTAAGTGGTTTTGTATGATTCTAGCTTCTGATAGATTTCTTCATCGATGACATCGTTTTTGGAAACAATTAGTTCGCCCTTCTGCACCATTCCCTTCGTTGTAGAAATATTATTGACAGTGTTATCCTGAATTACCTGCGTTAAACGTTCATCAAAAACAATATTGGGAACAAGATGATCAATCACCAGATTAGACACTAAATCTGTCATTACCTGGTTGGTTGCCTTAAAATTAGCTTTAAAAAAAAGTAATGCGCTTTCGGTCGTGAAAACATCTTGAGTATTCCTCGTTTTGGAAACATTGTTCTCCATCAAAGAAAAATCGTAGTGTTTAGCACCTGCCTGATGTTTAATATTTAAACCAATAATTCCTTTCTGATAAATATTTTTTAAAAGATTAGCAGATTCGGCCTTGTATAGCACCCTATTTTTCTCATCAAGTTGTGTTGACTTCCATTTAATATCAAAATCATTTGAGAACTCTTCCAAAGCATTATCAGAGATTGCTTTGTCAAACTGATAAACAGGCAAGATATTTTTTAAAGCATTTTTCTTATCATTACTTACCTGAGGATTCGTTTTTAAAATCGCGAAGCTAAAAGGTGAAATTAGATCTTTATTTTTCCAAACTGTATTTTTCTCGAATTCATACCTAAAGCGTGGTTGCTTCGGTAGAAATAGTGTGATGATGAATACCGTAAAAATCATCATCACATATTTTAGGTTTGATGAATATTTACGGTAAAGGATTTTATGTGAGTTTTTTTTGATTTTAGCCAAAACGAAGAGATTATTGTGCTTTCAAAATTAACATTTTTATCTAATATACATTTTACTGTTTTTGTTTGCAATTACCAGATTTTATATTTTATTTTATGATATCAAATTAATATCAATCATGTATCAAGAAAAAATTATCAGTCCTCCGTCAGGTTATTTAACCTTCGTATTATGCCTTGCGCTTTTAGGCGCCTCTATTTTTTGCTTTGTAACAGAAAACTTTTTATGGGGTGGAATTTTGTTAACTATCGATGTATTTTTAATATTTCCCGGTTTTTTAATCATCAATCCAAATCAATCAATGGTTTTAACCTTATTCGGTAAATACATCGGCACAGTGAAAGCCGACGGTTTTTTTTGGGTGAATCCATTAACTGCAAAAAGAAGAATATCATTAAAAGCTAATAACTTAAACGGTCAGCAACTTAAAGTTAATGACAAATTAGGTAACCCGATAGAAATTGCAGCTGTTGTAGTTTGGAAAGTTAACGAAACCGCGAAAGCAGTTTTTTCTGTAGAAAACTATATGCAATACGTGAATATTCAAAGTGAAGCCGCAGTGAGGCATTTGGCAAATATTTTCCCTTACGACCATTCTGAAGGCGAAGAAGATAGCATTACGCTAAAAGATGGTGCCGAAAAGGTAAGTGAATTATTGGAAAATGAATTGAACGAGCGGTTATCAAGAGCAGGCATTGAAGTGTTAGAAGCAAGAATTTCACATTTGGCTTACGCTCCGGAAATTGCAAGTGCTATGCTGCAGCGCCAACAAGCTACTGCCGTAATTGCCGCCAGAAAACTGATTGTAGAAGGCGCTGTCGGAATGGTTGAAATGGCACTGGAGAAGTTATCACAAAAGGGTATTGTTGATTTAGACGAAGAAAGAAAGGCCGCCATGGTTAGTAATTTACTGGTAGTGCTATGTGGCGACCGGCATGTACAACCTGTGGTAAATACAGGAACCCTATACAATTGATAAAATGGAATTCGAAGAAAAACAAGGTTTGAAAATTTGGTGGTTATACCTCATCACCGGTTTGACGATATTTCCTATGGTAGCTATTCTTATTTTTTCTGAGGATGGACCGAATTTCGAGGAACTAAAAGCAATGTATTTCGCCCCTGTTTTTGCAGTTTTTCTTCCTTTCCTAATTATTTTTATCATTCAACAAAACCAACTTACTTTATTAATTACGCAAAATGGTTTATCGTACAAATATTTTCCATTTCATCGTAAAGGAAACATTTATTCATGGGAAAGTATCGAGAAAGCATACATCAGAAAGTTTGATGCCTTTTCTGAATATGGTGGCTACGGGGTAAAACACAGACTTTGGTTTAAGCTAAAGGACAAAGCCTACATTTTAAATGATTATTCGAAAGGGCTTCAATTTGAATTTAAGAATGGAAAAAAGGTTTTATTCAGCTCAAATAGAATTGATGAGTTGGAATTATTTCTAATCAATTTAAAAACAAAATACAGTATTCAAGCAATTAGTTGAGGGATGGCAGAAAAAGATAAAAAAGCTTTTGTATTGAGAATTAGTCATGCTTTACTGAAAGAAGTAGAGACCTGGGCAGCTGATGAATTTAGAAGCACCAATGGGCAAATTGAATTTTTGCTTAATCAAGCAATAAAAACACGAAAAAAGCCAAAACCAAGAGAAGAATAACTAAAGCCGCAGTTTTGCAGTTCTGGTTTTTGAATGGCATATCACTTATCCCCTATGCTAAAATGACATGATATACGTTATTGCAATGTTAAAATATTTATAACTTAGCAACCTAACCAATAATTCATAAAAGTTTTTATTCATGAGAGAAGTTGTAATTGTTTCGGCTACCAGAACGCCGATTGGAAGCTTTGGTGGTTCCATGTCGCAGTTTTCTGCTACACAATTGGGTGGGTTTGCAATTAAAGCTGCCATTGAAAAAGCAGGTTTAAAACCAGAACAGATACAGGAAGCATACCTGGGAAATGTACTTTCGGCAAATCTTGGGCAGGCACCGGCTACACAAGCCGCAAAATTTGCCGGCTTACCTGATCTTCCGGCAACAACTATAAATAAAGTATGCGCATCTGGCACAAAAGCTATTATGCTCGCTGCCCAGAGCATCGCTAACGGTGATAATGAAATCGTTTTAGCTGGTGGCATGGAAAGTATGAGTAACGTTCCTTATTATTTAGATAAGGCTAGAAACGGATATCGATTAGGGCATGGACAGGTTACTGATGGTTTGGTAAAAGACGGCTTATGGGACGTGTACAATGATTATCATATGGGTTCTGCAGCCGAGCTTTGCGCTACGGAATGTGGCATTACTCGCGAAGCACAAGATAATTTTGCTGTAGAATCTTATAAAAGAGCGCAAGCAGCCCAGACTGCCGGTAAATTCGCAAATGAAATAACGCCGATTGAAGTAAAGGATAGAAAAGGGGAAATTTCAATAATCGATACAGATGACGAGCCAACTGCTGTTAAGTTCGAAAAGATACCAGGATTGAAACCAGTATTTAAGAAAGACGGAACGGTAACCGCTGCAAATGCATCAACATTAAACGACGGGGCGGCAGCATTGGTTTTAATGAGCGCTGACAAAGCCAGGGAACTTGGTATTAAACCTTTGGCTAAAATTTTGGGTTATGCCGATGCGCAACAAGCGCCAGAGTGGTTTACCACAGCACCGGCAAAAGCAATTCCTTTAGCTTTACACAAAGCAAATATCGATATTAAAACAGTCGATTATTTTGAAATCAATGAAGCTTTTTCTGTGGTTTCGATAGCTAATAATCAAATATTGGAATTATCAGATGACCAGGTTAATGTAAATGGTGGTGCTGTATCGCTCGGCCATCCACTTGGTGCTTCAGGTGCAAGAATTGTAGTTACCTTACTATCAGTTCTTGAGCAAAACGATGGAAAGATAGGCGTAGCGGGAATATGTAATGGTGGCGGTGGTGCAAGCGCTATTGTAATCGAAAAATTATAAGCCTTGGGAATTGTTTCTTCAGCATTTTTATTATAAATGAGCATTAAAACAGTATATATTTTTTTTGTGATTGCTTTGTTTGGGCTTAATTTACAAGCCCAGCAAAGTCATCAGAAACTTGATGTATTTCAAGATACGCTAATTAAAATTTCTAAAGCCGCGATGGCCGAAAATTTTGATCATAAAAAACTAGACCTTAACGGAAAGTTTGTTAAAACTTTAGTTGAGGCTTTGAAAACACCAGGTTCCTTTAGTTATCCTTTCGATTCTTTAAAAAATGTTTCGGTTATAAAATCTCCAGATCACGCATTCCGAATCATTAGCTGGTACATGCAATTGGAGAATGGTGCCTATCGATACTATGGAGCCATTCAGATGAATACGAATAGCGGGCCACTAAAGCTTTTTCCACTAATCGATCAGACAGATAACATCAAAGATCAGAATGCGATTAATGATAACCAGAATTGGTTTGGCGCCCGTTATTATGAGATTATCCCTGTAACTAGCGGTAGTCGTTTGACATATTATGTTTTATTGGGATGGAAGGGTAACAGCCAGACAACAACTAAAAAAGTAATCGAAATATTATCTTTTACTAAAGATAAAGCAACATTCGGCGCACCGGTTTTTGATGGAAAAAACATCAAAGACAAAAACCGGTTCATATTTGAATATGCCAAATCAAATGCTATGTTTTTAAAGTCAGATAAAAAAGCCGGTATGATTGTTTTTGATCACCTCGCACCATTTGATTCTGAAATGTTGGGTAAATTTGAATATTATGGTTCTGACGGCACGTTTGACGGTTTCAAAGTCATCGGAGGAAAATTAAAACTTCAGGAAGGATTGGAACTTAACAATGATGCAAATTCCATGGACGAGCTTTATGCAGATCCGAAAAAAAATAATAAACCCATCAGAAAGTTCTAGTATTTCGCATTTCTTAACAAGTTCATTACCCCCCTTGGCGTAAAAATTTGTGAGTTTGCCGCTCACTGCCTATATTGCGCCTTGCAAACTAGCTTAACAACACACAAATTCTGAATTCATAAACTAACACCAACAAATGTTTTATGCAAACATCCATTGAAACCAAAGACGATTTCTTTAGTAGCAAAGTATTGGGTCATCCAGCAGGATTATTCGTACTTTTTTTTACGGAGATGTGGGAAAGATTTTCGTACTACGGCATGCGGGCTTTGCTCGTTTTGTTTTTAACTTCATCCATGTTTGGCGACAATCCGGGATGGGGATGGCCAAGGGAGCACGCATTAGCTATTTATGGCTCTTATACCTCATTGGCTTACCTTACTCCAATTCTGGGCGGTTTTATTGCCGATAGATTTATCGGTTACCGTTGGGCCGTAATTCTTGGCGCTTTATTGATGACATTAGGTCACTTATCAATGGCTTTTGAGTTCAACCCTATCTTCATGTACTTAGGCTTATGTCTTTTGGTAACCGGAAACGGATTCTTCAAACCAAACATGACTTCGATTTTATCGCATATGTATAAAAAACATCCTCAAAAGAAAGATGGTGCTTATACTATTTTTTATATGGGTGTTAATTCCGGCGCCTTTTTAGGAATGCTTTTATGCGGCTATATTGGTGAAAATCCGAATTGGGGATGGAGTTACGGTTTTGGTTTGGCGGGTATTTTCATGTTTGTGGGCATGCTGCAATTCTACTTCACCAAAAATATTTTTGGCTCAATTGGTTTAAAACCCGAGAAAAATAATGTGGTAACTGATGAAGACGAAGATCCGGCGGAAGCTAAAAGAAATCCTTTTTCGGTTTTCGATATCGTTCTTATCGGGTTAATTTCAATCATCGGGCTAGTATGGATTATCAATGACCCAGCTTCTAAAATCACAGGATCAACGGTATTTAATTTTAGCGTGGGCAGCTTAACCGGAGATAACGTGGCCATTATTGTTGCGTTAATACTATTCATTTTTATTTTGATTAAGAGAATTGCGCAATATACTCCGCAGCTTCGCGACAAAATGATTGTGGTTATCGTGCTTGCTTTTATCACCATTTTCTTCTGGGCATCCTTTGAGCAAGCAGGTGGTTCAATGACAATTTTTGCAAAAGATTATACAGCCAGATTGCTGGAAGGAAATGCGAAAATCATTTTCAATGTCGCCAATACCTTAATAACCGTAATCCCGCTGGTTATTATTACTTATGTGCTTTTCAGCTTATTCAGAAAAACTTTTGCCAAATTTGCCTTAGGAAATATTATTCTGGCTGCAGGTTTTGCTATCATTTGGGGTTTAGTAATTTACATGCTCAAGAATCAATATGCGGATGTTAAGGCTGAAGTTCCGGCAACGTGGTTTGGCGTTTTAAATTCTTTGTTTATTATATCCTGCGCACCAATTGTATCAAAACTTTGGGAGAGCAAATTTAACCCTACGGCAACGGTAAAAAATGGATTGGGAATGATCTTATTGGGGATAGGTTTTGCAGCCCTGGCTTATGGCTCAAGTTCCATTCCATCTGGAGCAAAAGTTGCATCTGTAAGTATGATCTGGCTTATTTTAGCTTATTTCTTTCATACCATGGGCGAATTATTTATCTCTCCGGTAGGTTTATCTTATGTATCGAAGTTGGTTCCGGGCAGAATGATCGGTATTATGTTTGGAATCTGGTACCTGGCTATCGCCATCGGTAATAAAATTGCCGGAACGATGGGTGGAGAAATTGATAAGATTACAGCTAAATATTCCATGTCGACATTCTTTTTGATTTTTACTTTGATTCCAATAGGGTTGGGTATTTTCATTATGCTCCTCACTCCTATCATTAAAAAACTAATGCACGGGGTAAAATAACATGCAAATCGCAACAGAAAAAACGCCTTCTATCGAAACTTTAGAAGCGATTCAGAATTTTGAAGGTAAGTATCCTAAACAGCTTTGGTATTTATCGTTAGTAGAAATGTGGGAACGTTTCTGCTTCTATGGCATGCGTGGTGTTTTAGCGTTTTTCATGGTTGATCAACTTGGATTAAGTGATCAGAAATCCAACCTACAATATGGCGCTATCCAGGCTTTTGTATACGCTTTTACTTTCATCGGCGGAATATTTGCCGATAAAATTTTGGGATTCCGTAAGTCGCTTTTCTGGGGAGGATCATTAATGATTATTGGTAACCTGATTTTAGCTTTTTCTCCTCAGGATTTATTTTATGCCGGCATCACCTTATCCATCATTGGAACTGGCTTTTTCAAACCCAATATTTCATCAATGGTTGGTGAGTTATACCATGAAAAAGATAACAGAAGAGATGCTGGTTACGGACTTTTTTATGCCGGAATTAATGTTGGCGGTCTTCTAGGTGGTGCAATGTGTATTTACCTCGGCAAATATGTTTCATGGCATTTATGTTTCCTTTCGGCAGCTTTAGTGATGGCTTTCGGATTAGGTACTTTTATTTTTACGAAGAAGTTTCTAGGCCCGATTGGTAATTCCCCGTTATTAAACTTGGAGAAAACGAAACGAACAACTTACGAAATTGCTGTTTATGCAGGTTCTCTGCTCTGTATTCCGCTTATTTTTATCATGGTAAAAAACACGGCCTACACTGATTACTTTATGTACACCATTGGTATTGTAGCCATGATTTATTTCATTTACGAAACCGCGATGATCAAGGATATCAAAGCACAGTATAAACTGATTGCAGCTTTTGTATTTATTTTCTGCTATTTTATTTTCATGGCCATTTCTGAGCAAAGTGGTGGCTCCTTATCGCTTTTTGCCAAAGACAATTTAGATCATAGCTTGTTGTTTTTTAACATCGATCCAAATGTGGTAAACAATAGTGTGAACTCATTTTTTGTCATCGTATTTAGTCCGCTGGTTGGTTTATTGTGGATTGGTATGTACAAAAGGAAAATTGAACCCAATACAGTGGTTAAATTCGGAATCGGATTTTTATTACTGGCGCTCAGTTTTTATGTGTTTTACGCCACGCGGTTCTTTGCAAACGATCAGGGCATTAGCTCACTAAATATTTTTACGCTGGCTTACCTGCTGCTAACCCTTGGCGAACTTTGTTTAGGGCCAATTGGCATGTCAATCATCACCAAACTTTCGCCAAAGAAAATGTTTGGAATGATGATGGGACTTTGGTTTCTATCGAGTGCATTTGGCCAGCTTGCTGCTGGTAAACTCGGTGCAGAGATGTCAAGTATCGATAATGCTTCGCTAATGGCTAAGCTAGTAGCCTATACCGAAGGTTATAAATCGCTTGCACTTTATTCGCTCATCGCTGGGGTAGCATTAATTGCCTTTTCTCAACTGGTAAAAAAATTGATGGGAGAAGTGAGATAAATCAATTCGAAATCAAAAAATCAAAAGCCAGAAAGAAAATTTCTGGCTTTTGATTTTTAATAGCTAATTTCGCCACATTCCAACAAATGGTCTATCGTTATTCTAAAATCTTAATTAATAGTGTCTGATAGTTTAGTAATCATCCCAACTTATAATGAAAAGGAAAATATTGAAAAGATTGTCCGCAAGGTATTCTCTCTAACGCAACCTTTTCACGTATTAATTATAGATGATGGATCGCCGGATGGAACGGCTGATATTGTTAAGTCGCTGCAATCTGAATACGATGGGCATCTGTTCATAGAAGAACGTGCTGGCAAACAAGGTTTAGGAACCGCTTACATTTATGGTTTCAATTGGGCATTGCAAAGAGATTATCAATATATTTTCGAGATGGATGCTGATTTTTCTCATAATCCTGATGATCTTTCGCGGCTGAGAGATGCTTGTGTTCAAGGTGCTGATGTTGCTGTGGGTTCGAGGTATGTGAAAGGTGTTAATGTGGTAAACTGGCCGATGGGTCGCGTCCTGATGTCGTATTTTGCCTCGATGTATGTTCGGTTTATTACCCGTATTAACATTCAAGATGCCACAGCGGGGTTCAAATGTTATCGCAGGATCGTATTGGAAACTATCCCATTAAATAAAATTCGCTTTGTGGGTTATGCTTTTCAAATTGAGATGAAGTTTACGGCGATTAAGTTTGGTTTTAAAGTGGTGGAGGTACCCATCATTTTCACAGATAGAACGGAGGGCACATCTAAAATGAGTACTAAAATTTTCAGAGAAGCTTTTTTGGGCGTAATTCAAATGAAAGTAAACAGTTGGTTTAGGAATTATAGTCGGAGTTAAAGAGTTGAAAGTTAAAAGTTTGGATGAACTTAAGCTGCAATGAAAATACTTGCTTTAGCATTCAAGACGCTCAATTCTTTTTTCCTTTGTTTTCTCTGATCATTGCACCAAAATCCTGTTTCTTCACCATCGCATCTACCGTCATCGCCAATCGTTTAGTCCTCGTCGTTTCCGTTTTTGCTTCATTAATCCACTTAATAAAATAATTTTGATGTGATTTTGGCTGCGCTAAAAACACATCCAGCAATCCGTCGTCATCAGCCAAACACATTTCCAAATCTTCAGGCATATCAATTTTAAAATCCTGATCTTCCTCTAGCCATAATTCAATTTTAGCTCCCGCCTCCTTTTTCAATTGCTTTCGAAGTGCTGCCTTTAAGGCGATAATAAAATCGCCCGCTCCCATTGGTATGGTTGCCACGCCACTAATTTCCACTGCATCAATTTTTCCTTTTACCCTAAAACTGACCTTACAATCTGGTTTAATTTTACTGGCAACATCTGCTGGAATAAAAACATAACTCCAACCTGTTTTTTCGCCCATTTGGTCGAATTTCTCTATTTCAGCTTTGATGTTAATCATGGATTTGAGAAACATTTAATATATAATGAACGCTTCTGCCTCCGCCTGAAACTATAAGTACTCCTAATTTCTCCAACTCTTGCAAATCTCTTGTTGCTGTAGCTTTAGACGCTTTTGTTAACGAGATGTATTTTTTCGCAGTCATTCCTCCTTCGAAACCATCTGGACCAAAGCTGTACATTTTATGTAGAACCTTTACCTGCCGTTCATTAAATCTATTCTTAAATAAGTCAAAAGTTTTGATTTTATTAAGTGTAAAATCAATCATGTCTTTAACATCAAGCTGAGCAGTCAATGCTAAATCAACAAAATAACTTAACCAATCAGAAATATCATTGCTTTGCTGGGCATTTTTCAATGCATTATAATAAGCAGCTTTGTTCCTTTCTATTATTTTAGATAAACTCAGCATAACTGGCCTTCCTAATGTTTGAGATAGTGCCTTTTCTGCTATGGCACGACCTATTCTTCCATTCCCATCTTCAAAAGGATGAATGCTTTCAAAATATAAATGAGCGATTCCCGATCTTATTACAGGATCTTTAAGCTCGTTTATGCCTCCAGGCATTGTTTCATTAAACCATCTTAAAAACGCTTTCATTTCTTGTAAAACCAAAGCAGATGGTGGAGCTTCAAAATGAATTGTTTCTTTATCTAACCCGCCCGAAATCACCCTCATTGGTTCGTCACTCTTTCTCCAAGCACCCACATTAACCCGTCTGTTTTCTCCAAGTAGTAGTATATGCCAATGAAACAGCGTACTTTCTTCCAGGGGGGCTTCAAAAGTATTCCTTACATCGATCATTAAGTCAGCTATGCCAGAAGCCCTTTTATCTTTAACTATTTCAGCGATTTTATTTATACCTAAGTTATTCTTAATTGATGACATCACATCCTCTCTACTTAAAAATTCTCCCTCAATCGCTGAGGTTTTTATTGCCTCCGATAAAATTGTTTCTAAAAGGGTTTCCTTTCGAAGATTACCGGGTAATGCTTTTAACAGTGCATTAACTTCGCCAGTTTGTTGGGCAAAATCATACAACCTCCCAGAAATTTTTTCAGTTGAATAGCTGAACTGTGGCCAATCAGAAAGCTCCCAATTATATTTCATGAGCCGAATATACGATTTATTCGGCTCAAAAAAAAGGTAAATCATGAGCCGATTAGGGCTCATAATCGGCTCATCATCTTTACTGAAACAAAGAGAGTTGCCCTTTTACTGGTGGTTTTCCTTGAAAAAAGAATTCATAGATAACCTCAAATTGTCCGATGGACGTATTAAATTTTCTAATCGCTATTTTTTCGCAGTTGAAATCTAAATTTATATTATTAAAAATATTTTTGCACCTTCTATTTGGTTTGGATCTAATGCTCTCCCGATTGATATGTGAGCCACTGAGCCATTAGTGACGTTCATATGTTTTAAACCTCTTCTAAAATTCTTTAGTAAATCTCTTAAATATATTTTCGAAGCAACGGCAGGCAGTAAAATAGGTGCTTTGCTTTGTTTAGATAATACTATATCATTAAATGAAATACGCTCAGGTTTTTGATACAAGCAAAAATTCTTTACATAATATTTATAAAAAATAAATTCATTTAAGTCAGCCTCAAATTCTATGATCGTAATATGAGCTTCTGAATTGCGACTTTTATAGTTGCCTATTCTATCTGCCAATTCATCTTTCATAATTTTGACTTTATTAATAATTCCCTTTTGAGGGTAAACAACTATTGAATACCAATCCTTTTTCAATTTTGGCTCCATACTTCTGTGATTAATCAACCGCGACCGGATTCATCATAATATCAAGCTTGGCAAACTTTAAAACCTCTACACTCGGAAAGCCAAAATCTTCTACTACTTTCCCTAATATCAAATAACAGCCCTTCCCTTTAAAAGGATATACTGGCGTTGAGTTTGGAAAATGTGTGGTATCAAAAAAGTCTCCATTATGATCTAAAAAGGTACCAAACCACATTTTCGAATTTTTAACGGTATGAACCGTTTTTTCGCATACATAGTTACCCACCATTCGAACGGTTTTGCCGATGTACTGATGCATATCGGCAGCCATTACTTCTCCACGATATTTCGTTTTCAGGAAATCGAACATGTTAAAATTTAGCGGATAGCCCAATAGTTCCCATTCAATATACGCATCTTCGAGCGCTGAATTTTCCAGCTCAGGCAATGCATAACTTTTTTGGGTTACACTAAAAAGCTCCGCCGAATTAATCCGTTTTTGTTTATGCCCCAGGTAATTATAAATATCCCAAAGTAAGGTTTTCTTATCTTTTCCGGTAAACCTCAAAGCCCCTAAACGGATTAGCAAAATTGCCTGTTCTAAAGTAATTTGAGTCCGCTTGATAAATTGCTCCAAATCCTGGTAAACGCCGTTTAACTGCCGTTCTTTCGGTATGAGTTCGATCAATTTCTGCTCTAATCCTTGTATGCCGACAAAGCCCAAATAGGCATCATTTTCTTTAATAGTTACCACCTCGTCGCTGTGGTTAACACATGGCAAATGAACCTTTGCTCCTGTTTTTTGCAATTCGTGAACATAAACCCATCGCGTATAAAAACCGCCATAATTATTTAAAACGGCAACCATAAATTCTTTTGGGTAGTAGGTTTTTAAGTATAAGCTTTGGTAACTTTCTACGGCGAACGAGGCAGAATGTGCTTTTGAAAAGCTATAACCAGCAAATGAAGAAATCTGGCGCCACACTTCAGTAATCAGCTTTTCGCTGTGCCCTTTTTTCCGGGCTGATACAAAAAACTTATTTACCAGTTCGTCAAAAGCAAGCTTAGATCGATATTTTCCACTCATTGCCTTACGCAACACGTCGGCATCAGCCAGATCGAGGCCGGCAAAATAATGGCAAACCTTAATCACATCTTCCTGATAAACCATTACCCCATAAGTTTCTTTGAGTTGGGTTTTCATTTCCTCGCAGAGGTAAACCACTTTATCGGGTGCGTGGTAGCGTTCGATGAAAGACTTCATCATCCCCGAACTTGCAACACCTGGCCTGATGATAGAGCTGGCTGCAACCAGGGTTAAATAATCTTCACACTTTAGTTTTTTTAACAATTGCCGCATCGCTGGTGATTCAATATAGAAACATCCGATGGGCTGACCTTCGCGTAAAATCGCATTTAGTTTCGGATCATTTCTAAACGTTTTAAAATCGTGAATATCAATATCACGATTGCAGTTTCGTTTAATGATTTGCACTGCTTCACGGATGTGACCAATTCCCCGCTGACTTAAAATATCGAACTTTTCATAACCAATTGCTTCGGCTTCATACATATCCCACTGTACGGTAACGAATCCTTTCGGAGGCATATCCAAAGCAGTATAATAGGTAATCGGTTCTTCAGAAATCAGGATTCCTCCGGCATGAATAGACCGCTGGTTAGGCATATTTTGCATGTGGCGATGTACCGCTGCCAATTTGTTATACGTCGCATTCTGTTGATTTTCCCGTTCCTTCGTCGGATCACTAAAACTATCAATCTCACTTTTAGGCAGGCCCAATACCTTTCCAATCTCCCGGATTATTGCCCGGTCTTTAAAAGTACTCATGGTCCCTAAAAATGCAACATGCCATTTCGGGTACTTCTTAAAGATATACTTCTGGATGGTTTCGCGTTCATCCCAGGCAAAGTCAATATCAAAATCAGGCGGACTTGTGCGCTTTTCGTGAAGAAAACGTTCAAAATACAAATCAAGCGCTATCGGATCAACATCGGTGATACGCAAACAGTAAGCAACGATGCTATTTGCGCCAGAACCTCTGCCCACATGATAAAAATTACACTTGCCGATGGCGTAACGAATAATATCAAAAGTGATCAGAAAATAGGCACAATAGTTTTTAAGTTCGATGATGCGTAGTTCTTTCTCCATTCGCTCCTGCGCAACCTTATTATCTGGTCCGTAGCGATAAACCAAACCTTTATATGCAATTTTTCGCAGCAATTTCTGATCGAACGCTGCACCTTCTTTACTGTAGGAAAATCTGTTTTTGGAAGCTGGTTGCGCTCCGGATTCGAAATAAACACTCAGATCACAATTATCGATTAACTTCTGCGTATTTTCAACAATGAAGGGAAAACGATCGAAACTGCTTTTTAATTGTTCTTCAGGAATCAAAACCTCCTCATTGCCACATTTTGCATCTTCAGGAACCATACTTAGCAGCGTGTTCAATTCGATGGCTCTTAAATATTCATGTAACCGATATTCAACTTTACTACTCACGGTAACCGGATGCCAAACAACCAATTTTTCTTTTGTGCAAAGGAGTTGGTGCTGATACAGGTGATTAAGCTGTTTCGCCTTTATCCCTACAAATTCATTCAATTTCAGCTTACGATTGAAGGTTTTTGTAAATGGGTAGATAAAAAAAACATCAGGAAGTGAAGGCGCATTATCGGGCAAAGGCGTAGCTTCTATATTATGATGACTTAAAAACTCATTAAGTTCACGCATTCCCTCTTTGTTTCTGGCGATACCAATGTATAACAGATGGTTATCTCTTCGGAATTCGATACCAGCAATGGGTTTTATTTGATAGGGAATATTGCCCGCCTGAATATCATCCGCTTCGCGAGCAATGCCTTGCTGGTAACATTCGCGAATAAACTCCATTACGCCGGTGGAATTATTGATATCGGTGAGCGCCATTTGCCGAATTCCCAAAGCACGAGCTTGCCTTACGACTTCTTTCACATCAATCGTTCCGTATTTTAAGCTATATGAAGAATGTACATTGAGGAACATATTTAGTTTTCAGTTAACAGTTCTCAGTTAAAAGTTTGTATTTTTCCGTTAGCGCTTGCCAATTTTACTACCGATACCGATTTAAAATAATGATCAATTGATCGATTAGCATTAATGAATTACACGGTTAATCACTATCATCAAAAACTACTAATCCAATTTTGTAGCCGTCCCTAATTCGGCATTAATGAAGGTTCTGATTCTCGATTTTTTACGTTCTTCGGTGTTTTCGGTTTCACCTTCCGTCTGGTTTTTGAATTTATTTTTCCGGGGATTATATTTTATCACTTTACCATTTTCATCTCTTTCAGGGCCCTTCACGATACAAGCCTTCACTACCGATTCGATTCCATAGTGATTCCGCACCTTGTCCATCGCCTGATATAAATCATATTCTTCCTCGGAAGTATGATATAAACCAATTTGTTCGAAACCACTTACCAAATGTGAAAGTTTAACACCAATCAATCGCAATAGCATTCGTTTAGCGTACAGCTTTTTAAATAAATCATGGGCCTTGGTAATCAAAAAGGAATCAAGTGCGGTATATGGAATCCGTGATTGTTGCGTCACGGTTTCGAAATTCGAATAACGAATGGTAACCGTTATGCAGGCGGTAAGTTTCTGCTGACTTCTAAGTTCATAAGTTAAATTGGTAACCATTCCGCTTAATATGGCCTTCATCTTTGAAATATCCATGCTATCGCTCTCGAAAGTAGTTTGGGTACCAATTGATTTGCGTTCTCTATACGGCACCACTGGAGAAAAATCTATCCCATTCGCCTTTTGCCAAAGTCCCAAACCATGCTGCCCTAAAATCTTAAACATTAAATCCTGAGGTATTTCAGCAAGCGTCTGAATCTTTCGAACGCCCATTTCACTCAATTTTTTAAATGTGGCATCACCAATGCCTGGAATTTTATGTACAGCAAGAGGGTTTAAAAAGTCACGCACTTCTGGAAAAGGAATTTCTTTTTCGCCATTGGGCTTGCATTCATTAGTTACGATTTTAGATACCGTTTTATTTACGGATAAGCCAAAGGAAATGGGTAAGCCGGTTTCTTTAATAATGGTCTGTCGTAATTCCGATGAAAATTTCATACAACCGAAGAACTTGTCCATTCCGGTCATATCGATATAGTGCTCATCAATACTGGCTTTTTCAAATAGCGGAACACGATCGGCAATAATTTCTGTAATCTCATGCGAAGCCTTCGAATAATCATCCATATTGCCCCTAACAAAAATAGCCTGCGGACAGAGTTGTTTCGCCATCCGGCCGGGCATTGCAGCATGAACGCCAAATTTCCGGGCTTCATAGCTACATGAGGTCACCACGCCCCGATCAGAATTGCCACCGACAATTACAGGTTTACCTATTAGCTTTGGATTTTTCCTCAACTCTACCGATACGAAAAACGCATCCTGGTCCATATGAATAATCTGTTTTTCTTTGTCCATCGCATTTCTCTCATTAAATTAACCACTACACACCGATTGATCAAAAATACTAATATAATTAGTTCTGTAAACTACATTTTTTTCCACAAAATACTAACATTTTTAGTTTTTTAGAGCTGACCTGTATTTTAAGAAGAAGTTAAGATTGCATGGTTTGGAGCAATTAAGATACACCCGATCGATGCCTGATGACTATCAATCAGCTATCTGTTTTAGGTATTTCTCGTTGCCTGATCTGCAAAATTCACGCTAATCTGGCTAGGGAATGCTTATAGCTAACTTATTAATTAAAAAAAATAAAAGTTTTATAAGTAATACTACGGGAATAAATAACATATGATGTTAGCGGTATGATGTTTGCCACTATTTGGACACATTACCTAAAAATCAAACCTATGAACAAAACAGAATTTAGCAGCATTGTTAATAGCAATGCGAGCTCGCTACGCTCTCACGCTCTTCAGTTCACAAAAGACTTGGATGATGCGAATGATCTGGTACAAGACACCCTGATGAAGGCAATCAGATTCTTCCATAAGTTTGAGGAAGGTTCTAACTTAAAAGGATGGCTTTTCGTAATTATGCGTAATACGTTTATTAACGACTACCGCAAAACAGCAAAGAAAAACGCATTAATTACTACGGAAGAAGAAATAACTTACGCAAATTTGAGTCATAGCGCTACAAGAAACGTAGCCGAGAACAAGTTTATGATGGGCGACATTCAAAAGGCTTTGGATAAACTTCCTAAAGCATATCGTGACCCATTTGTTCGATACTTTGAGGGTTATAAATATCACGAGATAGCCGAAGAACTTGGTTTACCCATTGGTACGGTAAAAACCCACATCCACCAGGCCAGGCTTGAGCTTAAAAAGAATTTAAAGAATTATAAAAATGATGCCTATTACCGGGCATAAAAAATGCCTTCCCAATATCGGGAAGGCATTTTTTATTTATTGATCTGGATCAGCATCGGCACCCTTTTGGTCGGTATCGTTGTCATCCAGTTGTTTAAAGGTTCCATCTTCATTATAGGCCTTATCGGCATCGCTTCCAGCCAAATCATTATCCGGAATTACACCTGTTTTGCTTTGATCCTTAGCCTGTTGCTCCTCTTGTTCCTCTTTGGGATTTCCATTTTCCATATCCTTAATCTTTTACTAACAACCATTTCGATTGATAAGGGTTTTATGTTTATGAAATTAGCTCAATGATTATTCCGGTAACGATATTTCAAAATCAGCATTAAAATATCCATTGAAAAAGAAAAGGCGTTTGTGATGAGAATGGGCCAGTCCATAATTAGCATCCCGTAATAAAACCATAAGCCATTTCCGGTGAGCAGTACGATAAACATAAAAGGCGAGACATTGGCTGCTTTTTTGGTTTGAAACGTTTTTACAATCTGTGGCGTGATGGCCAACGCTGTTAATACACCAGCGGTTATCCCAATTATTAATTTCAAATCCATCGTCTTTTTCTACACACAATCGCATTAGCTCAATAATGTTTTGTTTTCGAAAAGTTGCGTAGTTAAATCTTAAAATCTACTGATTAAGGCAGGTAGTTCACGCAGCGAAATACGGCTCATAAATGTATTTATACGCAACGTTTCAAAGCATAAAACTATGTCCATTTAAATCAGTTGTGTAACAAACATCAACCTAAATATAATATTATGGCTACTACAGCAAAAGCAAAAAAAGCAAGCAAAAAACCAACAGGTAATACAGGTAAAATGGAAGATTCAGAATTCCATAAATTCTTTGTTGACGAATTGAAGGATATCTATTGGGCAGAAAAGCATCTGGCTAAGGCGCTTCCAAAATTTAAAAAAGCAGCTACAAGCCCTGAATTGGTAGAAGCTTTTGAAAAACATGCACAGGAAACCGAACAGCATATCGTTACGCTGGAAGAAATTTTTTCTTCACTAGAAGAAAAGGCTACCGCAAAAAAATGTGACGCCATGGCTGGATTGCTTGAGGAAGCAAATGGAATTATCGAAGAAACGGATAAAGGTACAATGATCAGAGATGCGGGATTAATTTTGGCGGCACAGAAAGTAGAGCACTACGAAATTGCAACCTACGGTACGTTAGCGGTATTTGCGGAAAACATGGGCCATACTGACGTGGCTGCCTTGCTTAATCAAACATTAGAAAACGAGAAAGCTACTGATGCTATACTTACGCAAATAGCTGAGGGTACTATTAATGCACAAGCTGCAGAAGAATAGTGATTACGCTCAGCTAATTGAAAAGACTTCCAGGTTTGGAAGTCTTTTTTTTTCAGAAAAGTTGCATTCCTTATAGCTATGCAATTTTTTGGACAATGCTAAACAAATATTTGAAACTGCTTGTCATTATTACAAAATCTATACTATGAAAAAGACAATCATATTTGTACATGGCATGTTTCAGAACCCAAAAAGTTGGGAAGGCTGGATTAATTTTTTTGAATCGAAAGGTTATAATTGTATTGCGCCGGCATGGCCTTTTCATGATGGAGAACCTGCGACTTTACGAAACCATATCCCTGAACAACTAGGCGACTTGGAATTGGATGACATCATCACGCCAATTGAAACTGAAATTTTAAAACTTGATGAAAAACCAATCGTCATTGGTCACTCCGTTGGCGGCTTAATCGCACAGCTTTTGCTTGCGAGAGGTGTGGTGAGTTCGGCGGTTGCCATCTGTTCAGTAGCACCAAATAAAATGATCACTTTCGACTGGTCGTTTTTCAAAAACGCTGCCACCATTGCAAATCCATTAAAGGGAAATGAACCCATCCCGATGGATTTGGAAACTTTTAAAGGCGCTTTCGCAAATACTTTAACTGATGCGCAAGCTCAAACTGAATTCGAAAGAACAGCAACTCCAGATAGCAGAAATGTTTTCAGAACCTGCATGACTGATTCAGCAGATATCGATGTTGAATTGCCACACGCTCCACTCCTGCTCATTTCTGCTTCAGAAGATATGATCTGTCCGGCCTCGTTAATTGAGAAAGAACAGCAGGCTTACACGGATGAAACTAGTATTACCGATTTGAAGGAATTTCAGGGCCGAAGTCATTATATCTGTAATGAACCTGGCTGGGAAGAAGTTGCCGATTACACATCACAATGGATTGACAGGCAGCTGAACAATATGCCCTTAACTGAAGACTTTAAACAGATTTAAGAATCACAATATCCTAAAAAGCTCATTTTAATCATGAGCTTTTTTAGTTTTGTCGAATAGCGCAATCAACGGCTATTTTCAATTTATCGAAACTTTAAAAAGTAAACGGTGTTGATTTTTTAAAAGAATGATATATGAAACTTACCAATTTTACTTTAGCAGCACTTGCATTAACTTTTTTTTTAAGTTGTAGTAATTCAGAAAAAACCGGAGGAAAATCTTCTGATTCAAACGAAAATGCTATAAAAATAGATACCGGAATTACGGAAAACGACAATGCTTCAAAGCTTGATCTGGCAGATATTGAATTTTTAAAAAACGCAGCAATCATTGAAATGGCTGATGTAGAAATCGGAAATAAAATTATCCAGCTGGGCGCCACAAATGATATTTTAACATTTGCCAATAAATTGGTAACGGATCAAACTGCTTCTGGTAATGCCTTAAAAAACCTGGCTAAAAAAAAGGGTTTCAGTTTACCGAACACATTACCAGATTCGAGAATACAATCGATTAAACGCTTGGAAACTTTTAAAGAGGATGGCAAAAATGAATTTTTCATTGATACCATTATCAAAGACCATCAGACTACAATTGATCTTTTTGCGGCCGCTGCGAAATCTAAAGACGCCGATATTGCAGCATTTGCAGAGTTAACAAAACCAACTTTATTAAATCATTATGAGGAAGCCAATAAAATTAAGAAGAAGATACTCGAATCGAAAGCTGGCCAGGGAGAAGATCCGTTAAAAAAGAGCGATCAGAAGAATTTTAAGCGTTAACAAATCGCTTAATTCGATTCAACTGCAATTATATTTTTCACTGCCAATTCTACCGCACCAACTTCATCAGGAAAAAATGGCTGAATAACGGAAAAAGTTAGTGCTAATAAAAAAGCAATCAATATACAATAGAAACTAGCCTTGGCGCTATATTCCATTTGTTCGGGTCTTCTGCCTTGTTCCATTTTAATCATAGGGATAGTGAGAACAAGACAATAAATATTGCAAAATGTTTGCCGAAACAAAAAATATCTACTTAGGCATAAAAAGAAAAAATATGGCTTTAAAAACTACAAACAAACCTTACCAACTATTACTTGATGTACTTAGCGCAGCGGGTATGGGTTTAGGCATTTATCTCACCAAACCTTCATTGGAAAAAAGATTATCAAAAAGCTTTAGTCTGGCAAATTCAAGCGTAAATAAAACGTTCGAACATTCACCAGCATCGAAAAGCGTCAATCCTATAAATTTTGAACTTGCTGGTTTAGGTGGCATTGCCGCTTACAAGATCTATAAAGGATTTAAGAGAAATAAAAAAGCAAATGTGGTAGAAGGTTTTTTCTTAACTGCAGTGCTTACTGCAGCAGTAATTTACACAGCAAGCATATCGAAATCGAAAGCTAACATTGACCAAACGGGACAATTATAAAATGTCCCGTTTAAAATAACTTAACGAATGGTAGAATACCAATTAATGGGGTGCGACCTCAAATTCATTCCATCTCGTTCAATGTGGTATAAGATAATCGGTATCGTAAAATCTATCATTCTTTCTACTTTCTTAGATAATCTTCCAAGGAAATCAATACTGGAGATTCCCTCTTTTAGATGAACATAAATTACTGTCGGCGTTTTAAATTCAAAACGATCGATCATTCCTGGCCATTCGCTCTTAATGCGGTTTAGGAAATTAGGAATTTTAACGTAGTCTAGGTTTTTTTCCATATTTCAAGTATTTATTCTTTAAATTAAGTAATCGGTTGCAATAGTTAAAGCGAATATTGAAGATGAACAACTTTTTTACAAACGAGTAAATGCCTGTGCCGCACAAAATCGTCACTTAAATTTATATACCGTATTAGGCTACGTATTTATACTTAAACCATTTCGTTTATGAATCTTAATTTAGACGACTGAACAATAGCCGATTAAATGAGAAAGCGGGTGTTAATTCTTGATGATGATGATTCAAATGCAGAAGCATTGGCTCTAATTATGCAGGAAGAAGGCTACGAAGCCTTATCTATTATTTCTGCAACAGATTTATTGCAAACCATTACCCATTTCAATCCGCACATCCTGCTTTTAGATATACAACTCGGAACATACGATGGCAGAATTCTTTGCAGAAATTTAAAACAACAGGCAGCGACCAAGCACTTACCCATAATTCTCATCTCGGCCATGCTTTCTAGTCAGCTCACAGAAACGAATGCCAATGAGGATGGAATGATCAATAAACCTTTCGAAATTGATGAACTCATTTCGATGGTTGAGCGCTTGCTTAAACTGCCCTGAAATGAACACTTAATGATCGTAAATTTTTGAAAATTTTTGGCAATAAGTATTATTACGCAATAATATACTGATTTTAAAAAAGCCCGGATTTCTGCTTAGAAATTTGGGCTTTTTTTAAACTGCGTAACCGTTTAAGATGGAAAACCGCACAAGTGCTGCTGTGTTTTTACAACCCGTCCGATCGATGAGTGCCTGCCTTAAACCTTCAACAGTTCGTCTGCTTAAAAATAGCTTATCAGCCATCTCCTGGTTAGTCATTCCCTCTCCAATCAGTTTAAGTACGCTCAATTCCCGCTCTGAAAACTGAAGCCTGTGATTTTGCTCAGGAGAAAGCATAACCAACTGTTTATTAAACCTTTCCAATATCGAAATACACAAACTAGAAGAAACATAGCGATGGCCTTTCATTACATGTTGCAGGCAAAACAATAACTCATCAGCACCTACACTTTTTAATAAATATCCGTTTGCACCTGCCAAAAAAGCGTTTGATGGGTACTTCTCATCTTCCAAAACACTTAACAGAACAACTTTAAGATTTTTAGCCTTCTTTTTGATCAGGGGAATCATTTCAATCCCATCCATTTCAGGCATTAAAACATCTGATAAAATGATATCAGCCTGAATGCCAGTATCTATCAAATCAAGCAGTTCACGTCCGTTAGCAACATCTGCTACCACCTCAACCGATTCGTATTTATCCATAAGTGCGGTAAGCGACTCACGCATTAAGTGATGGTCATCTACCAGGATTATTTTGATCATAAACCAAATATAATTGAAGGAATGTAATTCAGAAAACAGGCCATTTTCAAGAAGCCTGAATAATGGTCTTTTTGTGCCAATTCAAGTATTTATTTGGGTAATTCTACATAAAACGTAGTCCCTTTTCCGGTCTCGGTATCAAACCAAATCCTACCGCTGTGAAGCTTGACAATATTATAGATAATGCCCATGCCCAACCCACCAGAATCTTTGCCTTGCAAGCCCGCCTTAAAACCTTGCTCGCCTCGTTCAAACAAAGTTGATCTGATTTCTTCGGGTATTCCTCTTCCATTATCGTATACCGAAATGATCACACTTTTACCCAAATCATTTACAGCAATACCAATTGTGCCATTCTCATCAGTAAATTTTATTGCGTTTGATACGAGGTTATTGATTACCTGCAAAAATTTCATACCATCAAGCGAAAGGTAGATTTTATCTTTATTGCTTTTAAATTTAAAATTCCTTACTGCCCGAAGCTGCGACCGGCGGTAATACCTTAAAGCATCTTTTAGCTCCCAAACCAATTCCAGCCGATCTTTACTAATTTCCACTTCGTTTGATTTGATAAACTCATGATTGATTACGCTTCTCACTAAACGCGTATTCCGATCGCACATGTCCATCATAAACCGAAGCGATTCCTTCAGTTCCTTATCGCCGGTACTGGCTATGCCCCTTTCCATTGATGACGCCGTCAATTTCATCATTCCCAAAGGTTCCTTTAAGTCGTGAGACAATACCTCAAGCGTGATGTTTTTACGGTAGTTGATCTGCTCGATGTGTAGTTTATTATGCCGCTCAACCGTAATGTCTTCTACAATACCACATAAAATTATTTCCGACTGCTTAAATGGATAAATACTTATTTTTACATATTTCTCCCTGTGGCCTGGAAAACTTAAACGAAACTCATACTTTTTAGCTGCCATATCTTCGAGGCACTCCTCGTAACAGGAAACGATATGTTCCCGGTCATCATCATGTGCAGATTCAAAAAGTAAATGAGGGTGATTTAGAATGGATTCTTTTTCTACTTCCCAAATTTTGGCCAGGCCAGCATTTACATAGATAAATCGTTCGGTTTGTAAGTTATAGATGAAATAACCATCGCTAGAACTTTCACCAATTTTGCAAAATAATTCGCTGCTTGTTTCATTCATACGGATGCATTTCAATTAGGATAGTTAGGCAAATCAGAAACGCAGATTAGTAAAAAAGGTTTTATTTATTTATAAAAAGTCTATCATCAGGTATGGTTATGAATAGCGCTGATCTTTCTGAGCGTTAGCGATTTAAAAACAAATTGTAATTTTTTGGAAATGGGATGAATTTTCATTTGTAACTTTACCTCATGACAATGCAGGAACTCCAGGAGCTGGAAGATTTTTTCGCCAATGCTGGCAAACAACAAGTGCCGATCTTTTTAAACCAGGCCACTGAAATAACGGATTACGATCATTTTCTGCAAAGCCACTTCCAGCCTTTAAAGGCTAATCTAACCTCTAAAGTAAATCAGCCATTAATTTACAGGTTAAAAACCTTAAAACTAATTATTGAATCAAATGCATAGTTTATTTATGATCGCTATGCCCCAAATCTTTCCCCGGACTAACATGATCCCGAACCAAACGTTTTAGTTCTTTTATCTCAGGAAATCGTTCCATCGCTTTTCTGTCAAAAATCAACAGGTCATCTGCAAAACGTAAAATGCTCCACCAGTTTCACTCGGAACCAACATTACACCCTTAATTTCGTCGGTAAAAGTTTGTAATAATTCCTGCGCCATATAAGCCGATCGAAGCATCCAGCCGCATTTCGGGCAATATTCAATAGTGATAATGGGTTTCATGTTGCCAATATAAAGATATCTTTTCTTAAGTTTCGCCGTTTCTATGAATGAGCTAAATCCGGCGGATTTATTTTTTAATACAGATTTAAAAAATTATCAACTATATTGGCGAAAGTTGGTTATTGTAATCAGTATTATCCTATTTTTTATGACGAAAAACATCTTTATCGCATCTGCAGAACCCTATACAGGAAAATCAGTGATTGCATTTGGCATGATTAATATGCTGCTGGCTAAAACCCAGAAAGTAGGTTATTTCAAGCCTATCATTGCTCAAGAAGATCCTAATAAAAGGGATGAACACGTTGAAGCCATGCTTGACTATTTTTCACTTCCTATCCGTTATGAAGATGCTTTCGCATTTACGCGACAGGATATGCTCCACCAGGCAGAAGATAGCGGAACGATTATCAATACCATCATTAGCAAATATAAAAAGCTGGAAGATAATTATGATTTTACGGTAATTGAAGGCAGCGATTTCCTGGGCGAAGGCAGTGCTTTTGAATTTGAATCAAACGCCCTGATGGCCAAAAACCTTGGCGCCCCTGTATTAATTGTAGTTTCTGGCAAAGGAAAAACAGCAAGTCAGCTATTTAAAAGTGCCATTAATATATACCGAAACTTTTTGTTAAGAGATGTTCAGGTATTGGGTGTTGTGGCCAATATGGTTAATCCGGAAGAAGCTGAACGAATTAAACAAGCATTAACCAATCAATTACCACCTGAATTACTAATTGCTGTAATTCCTATTGAAAGCGGCTTGCAAAGCCCTACAATGAAAGAAATTGCAGCAGCTTTAGACGCTGAGATTTTATTTGGTGCAGATTTATTGGATAACCAGGTTGATAATTTTGTAACCGGTGCGATGATGCTGCCTAATTTTTTAAGGCATATTAAGGACAATTTGTTAATTGTAACACCCGGAGATAGAGGCGATATCATCATTGGCTCCTTGCAGGCCAATCTTTCAGCCAACTATCCAAAAATCGCCGGCATTGTGCTCACTGCAGGCAGCTTGCCTGATGAGCCGATGATTAAATTAATTGAAGGTTTGCAAACCATCATCCCAATTATTGCGGTACAAAAAGGCACATTTGAAACTACTACAACTATTGGTTCCATCCACTCTAAAATTACGATCGATAACAAAAAGAAAATCGAACTGGCGATTGATATTTTCGAAAAACATGTTGATTTGAAAGCACTTGATGATAAAATTATCACTTTTAGTTATCAGGGCATTACGCCACATATGTTCCAGTACCAATCGGTAAAGTGGGCTAAACGAGAGAAAAAACATATCGTTCTGCCAGAGGGAAACGACGAACGGATATTAAAGGCCGTAGAAAAACTAATTGCTCAGGATATTGTAGACATTACTTTGTTGGGCGATCCGTTAGAAATTGGAAATTCAATTAAACGCCTTGGCTTAAATTTAGATGCAAACGCCATTCACATTCATAATCCTGCCCATTCAGCGCAATACGATGCATACGTAGAAACATTACACGAATTGCGCAAGGCTAAAAACGTAAACCTGGAGATGGCCCGCGATATGATGACCGATGTATCCTATTTCGGTACCATGATGGTTTACAAAGGTGATGCCGACGGAATGGTTTCTGGTGCGGTGCATACTACGCAACATACCATCCGCCCTGCGTTACAATTTGTTAAGACCCGACCAGGTGTTTCGGTTGTATCATCCATATTTTTTATGTGTTTACCGGAACGTGTAGCCATTTTTGGCGACTGCGCCGTAAACCCAAACCCTACTGCCCAACAACTTGCTGAGATAGCCATTTCATCAGCCGAAAGCAGTGCCAAATTTGGTATTGAGCCAAGAATCGCCATGTTGTCCTATTCATCGGGCACTTCTGGCGAAGGCGAAGATGTGGAACGCGTTAGAGAAGCTACTGCAATTGTGAGGGAAAGATACCCGGAGTTGAAAATTGAAGGTCCTATTCAATATGATGCAGCAGTTGATCCAATTGTGGGCAGACAGAAAATGCCGAATTCAGAAGTGGCCGGAAGAGCGAGTGTATTGATCTTTCCTGATCTGAATACAGGAAATAACACTTACAAAGCGGTACAACGGGAAACCGGTGCTTTAGCTATCGGCCCAATGTTGCAGGGTTTGAATAAGCCGATTAATGATTTAAGTCGTGGCTGTACGGTAGACGATATTTTTAACACGGTAGTAATTACGGCAATACAATGCCAGGATTTATAAAATTAACATGAACATTCTAGTCATCAACTCAGGGAGTAGCTCCCTAAAATATCAACTCTTTAAAATGCCAGTGAAAGCCCCCATCTGTAGCGGATTGGTGGAACGCATTGGGATTGAAGGATCATATATTAAACATACTGTATTTAGCGGAGCAGAGAAATTTGTAACCGAGAAAACCGATTTCATTGCTGATCATGCTGATGGATTGACCCAGGTTTTGGCGCTACTAACAGAAGGAGAACAGGCGGTAATTACCAGTCCTGATGATATTGCAGCCGTAGGCCACCGGGTAGTGCATGGTGGGGAACATTTTTCAGGCCCAACGTTGATTACTGAGGAAGTGAAACAGCAGATTAAAAAACTATTTTCACTGGCACCGCTCCACAATCCGGTAAATTTAAAGTGCATTGAGGTAGCTGAACACACTTTTCCAAACGCGAAGCAAGTGGCCGTGTTTGACACCGCATTTCATCAAACCATTCCACAACAGGCATTTAGATATGCCATTCCCGACAAATATTATAGAGAGCATGGCATTAGGGTTTATGGTTTCCACGGCACTAGCCACAAATATGTGAGTGAACAGGCCATTAAGTGGTTAGATAAAAAAGATTCGAAAATCATCACCATACATTTGGGAAATGGTTGCAGTATGACTGCCGTTCGGGATGGTAGATCCATTGATACCAGCATGGGTTTTGGACCATTGAGCGGTTTGGTTATGGGTACACGATCTGGTGATATCGATCCATCTGTTATTTTTCATTTGATTGAACATGCAGGCTACAGCCTCGATCAGCTCAGTACTTTATTTAACAAACAATCAGGATTATTGGGTGTAGGCGGTTCAAGTGACATGCGTGATATTGGTAAACTTGCTGCAGAAGGTAAAGATGGTGCAATACTTTCACTTGAATTGTATGCCTATCGCATTAAGAAGTTTATTGGTGCCTATGCTGCCATTTTGAATGGTTTGGATGCCATTGTATTTACCGCTGGTGTTGGTGAAAATGACAAATCGATGCGGGCAGCAGTGTGTGAAGAATTGAACTACCTCGGTATTGACATGAACAAAGAAAGCAATCTGGAATATTCCGGTGGGATTGCGGATGTTAGTTCAGCTGATTCAAAAGTAAAAATTCTGGTTATTCCAACCAATGAAGAGTATGAAATTGCTCACCAGTGTTTTGGGTTATTGGCGTAAAAAAAATCCCTCATCAGATTTTTTTTTGATGAGGGATTTCTATTTAAACTTCTAAAACGGATAAAATATTTCCAGAAGGATCTTTAAACCAGGCAATTTGAGGTCCCTCCGATCCTCTTGATATTCCTTTCTCATCGGTTTTAATGTATTCCGAATGATATTGTTCAAATTTTACACCTTTAGCGATCAAATCATTGACGGCTTGCTCGATACTTGCTACCGGAAAATTTAATACGGTGAAGGTTGCAGGTTCATGATCATCTTTTGGATAAAGCATAATATTTTCGGCGCCATCTATTATCAACTCCAATATACCCATTTCTCCAACTTTGGTTTGTAAACCGATTGATTCATAAAATGCTTTTGCTTCTTCTATATTTTTAACAGAAAAAGAACTGAATGCTTTGCTTGTTTGCAACATGATTATAAAAATTAGTTAAACAATATTTAGAGCGTTTTCGGTTAGCTTTTCCAGGCGCCGATCAATCTTCTGATCACAATAATTTCTGCAATGTGATAGGCATTGTGATCGGCTATTTGCAATGCTTCGCGTAAAAGTGTTTGCCCTTGTCCATGTGGAATTTGTTGGTAAAGATCTTCAGATTCGATGAGTTCGATAAATTCCAAGAGATCTTTTTCAATGCTGGCAATGGTTTTATTCCAGGCTTCTTCAGTTTCAGGTCCAACTTCTTTAGGCCAATATTCATCCGGCCATTTCGGCGATTGATGATTTCCATCTTTACTAAACTCCAGCATATCCCATTGTGCAATCCGGATATGCTCCGCTAACTGCCAAATGCTGTACGGTAATTGATAGGGTTTTTGCGAAACCTGTTCTATACTTAAATCAGCAAGTGCTTCTTTTAAACCCACGTGTGCTCCGCCTCCACTTAACAATTTTTTGAGTTCGTTGATGAGGATTGAGGTCTGATTTTCCATAAGATTGATAAATGTTTCCAAGATTTAACAAAATAGAAAGCTGATGGTTTGGAGTAGTTATTTTCTAGTACTTTTGAATATGAACTTTCAAGATATTTTCCCTGTACTTAAAGAATATACTTATTTTAATACCGCCTATTCCGGAATTTTATATCAACCATTAATAGCATGGCGTCAGCAGCATGATCAGCAATATTTAGTTGGAGGCAGTAATTTTAGGTTAGAAAGCGGAACCATCATCGAAAAACTAAGGCTAAAACTATCTGAAATTTTTCAGGCTAAAAACGTATTTCTGATACCGAACTTTTCTTTTGGCTTTAATACTTTGTTAAACGGCCTGGCGAAAAACCAGCGCTTTTTGTTGTTGAATGAAGATTATCCTTCTGTAGCCTATCCTGTAAAATCTAGTGGTTGTGAATTTCAAGAAGTTTCAATTGATGAAAATCTTGAAGATAATATTCTAAAAGCGATTGAATCATTCAAACCTACAGCATTTGCGTTTAGCATGGTGCAATATATCAGTGGCTATAAATTATCAGAGCGCTTCATTAAACAAATAAAACAAAGTTATCCGCAGCTGCTGCTGATTGCCGATGGTACCCAATTTTGTGGCACTAAAACATTTAACTTCGCAGAATCGGGATTAGATGCCATACTTTCCAGTGGTTATAAATGGCTCCTTTCGGGCTTTGGAAATGGTTTTTGTTTGTTATCAGATCAGCTTATTAATGTACTTTATCAGGAAAAATCTACTGAAAGCTTACCTACTGCGCCTTTTTTACAAGGTAAAAGCCATTTAGCGATGAATTTCGAGCCTGGACATTTAGACACTCTTAATTTTGGTTCGCTTGACTATAGCCTCAATTTCTTGCAATCTGTCGGATTTGAAGCTATTGAAAAAAGCAATCAACTACTTTGTAATCAAGCCAGAGCAGAATTTTACAACAGGGGTTTGCTGCCAGAATGGATGATAAAAAGAGAGAGTCAATCGACCATTATCAGTTTACCTTTAAAAACAGAAATGGTCGAAAATCTGGCGAACGCCAAAATCTTATGCTCAGCAAGAGGTGCCGGTACAAGATTTTCATTCCATTTTTATAATACGGTGGATGATTTACAACAGTTGCTGGATGTGATTGACGGGAAAAATTAATCCACTTTCCAAACGGCATCAACAAAATATTCCTGACGATCGAAAAAGCGGTGCATTGGCGTGAAACCTGTTTTACTCGCTAATGCATCAACATCCTCCAGTGAATATTTTTGTGAAATTTCCATGTAAATGTGTTCGTTTTTATTGAAGTGAATGGTTTCATCGCCAATATTTACACGTTGATCGTTCAAGCTAATTAAATAGCTTTTACATGCGCCAGTTTCCGGATCGTATGAGGCATAATGATCAAAATTTGAAATGTTGAAATCGCCATCCAGTTCTCTGTTAATTCGATTGAGCAGATTGAGATTAAAAGAGCGTGTAATTCCGGTCGGGTCGTTGTAAGCGGCTAAAATTTGTTGCGGATTTTTCTTCAGGTCAAATCCAATAATTAACAAATCATTTGGAGAAAGCTCCTCCCGCAAATCACGACAAAAGTTTTCGGCTTCTGCTAAATCCATATTGCCAATGTTAGCGCCCATAAACAAAACTACTTTTCGACGGTTGGATATAGCCTTTGCCTTTTCCAGCATTTTGAAATAATCACCGTTCAAACCTTCAATTTGCAAATCAGGTAGTTTTTTAGGCAAATTTTCTTCTAAATCAGCAATTACATGAGCAGAAATATCGATAGGTAGGTAGGTGAAATTCAACTGCACCTGAAGCAAAGCCTTCAGCAAATGAATGGATTTGGTGGCATCACCTGCGCCAAGTTCAATTAAATCGAAAGCATCCCCATCTAAGGAAATCAAAGTAGCCAGCTTAGCCGATTGTTCCTGAAGAATTTCCATTTCCGAATCGGTAAGGTAATATTCTTTCATTTCCATAATCTGCTGAAAAATCTGGTCGCCTTTTTCATCGTAAAAATATTTTGAGCTTAAAAATTTTGGTTCAGCTTGTAAACCAGCTAAAACATCATTCAAAAACTGCGAACCAACCGGAACCATACGTTTTGTAATCATCGTATCCATAAAAATTATTTTGCTAATCGAATGCCAGTAAACTGCCACCTCAAATGTGGATGAAAGAAATTTCTGTAAGTAATACGTTCATGGCCCTGCGGTGTAGCAACAGATGCGCCACGCAACACTTTTTGATTGACCATAAACTTGCCATTGTATTCGCCGATGGCGCCAGGAGCTTTGCTAAAACCTGGATATGGCAGGTATGCGCTTTCTGTCCACTCCCATCTTTTGCCCCAATCAAATTTTTGCGCTGCTATTTCCCATTCAAATTCTGTGGGCAAACGTAATCCTTTCCAACTGGCATAAGCGTAAGCCTCATAATAACTTATGTGCGTTACTGGCGTATCAAAATTAAGTTTCTGTAAGCCATTTAGGGTGTAGTGATGCCATAGCCCATCAATTTTATTCCAGTACAAAGGCGCACTAATCTGATTGTTTTTCACCCAATCCCATCCTTCTGCATGCCAGTAACTAAAATCCTGATATCCGCCAGCATTGATAAAATCAAGATATTCATGATTAGTGACCAGATTGGCACTAATGGAATAGTGAGGTAGGTAGACTTTGTGTAGCGATAATTCATTATCAAAACTAAAGCCATCACCCTTATATCCTATTTCATAGATACCTTCAGTGATGTTGATCATATCATTTCCAGAGACTGATTCTGTGGTATCCCTCCAATCTGTTGAGTAAGCCGGAAACAAAGGATTGTTGCCCAGAATATATTTAATATCAGTAAGCAATAATTCCTGATGTTGTTGTTCATGGTTGAAGCCCAGAATCAGCAATTCAGTTAGCTTTTCATCAACCGGACAGGAAAGTAATTTTTGCATGGCCTCATCTACATAGGCACGATATTGATAAACTTCATTAACGCTTGGTCTGCTTAGATTTCCGCGATCGGTGCGGATAACCCTTGCGCCTACAGTTTCATAATAACTGTTAAAAACATAATTAAACTCTGGGTTAAATTCCTGGTAGTTTGCAGAAAAGGCTTTGAGGATAAATGTTTCAAAAAACCAGGTGGTATGGCCAAGATGCCATTTCGGGGGACTCACATCTGCAATCGGTTGAACAACATAATCCTCCGTTTGCAAAGGCTCACATATTTGTTCAGAATGCTTTCTTATGCGCAAGTATTCTTCAATAAAATTCATTTGTTGTTATCCAGATATTGCTTAAGATCTGTGATGGTATAAACACCCAGTTCTTTCGATTGTTTTCTCCGCATCATTAATGCATAAGAATTATTGAACCCAATAGGCGTTAACCATTTAATCTGAAATTTCTTACGAAACTCGTCATTTACATAACGGTAAGTTTTATCTTTATCATGCGCTATCTGCTTTGCAAATTCAGCTTCGGGTTGCAGCAAAACCAATAACCCGGTACCGGTATATTCAGGATAAAAGTCAATCTGATCATTCACCAAAGCATCGAAACAAATTTTCGTGCCGCCTAAACCCGTTTTAGTAGCTACCTGATAATTAGTATTTCCCTGAATAAGCATTTTGTACATTTCCGCCAGGATATATTGCTCACCAAAAATCTTTGAGCCAATGCGAACTATGCCCGCTTTTCCATTTTTAGACACTTTAAAAAGATTCCGACTGATCAGGAAATCTTTCGCTACCTTTTCAGGACTTTGGTGCAGTTGATCTGTTTTATAGTTCAGATCCGTCATGATTGAATCAGTTATTTTGCCTGCAAGTAAATTCAATACTTTTTCAAGTTCCGGAAACTTTTTTAATGAAGATTCCCGCACAATCGGTGCCGCATAGTAAGGTGGAAAAATGCACTGGTCGTCTTTCAGAATAGTGAGGTCGAAGGCTTTTAATCTTCCATCAGTAGAATAGCCGCTAATTACATCCAGTTCCTTTTCAAAAGCAGCTTTATACATTACTGCATCGCTAATTACGATGGTATGTATTTTTAACCCATACACTGATTTTAAACCCAAATCGCCATCTTGCCGCCCCATAAACTCGGGTGTAAAACCAGCTGTAAGTGAACTTCCGTATGCTTTTGGCAGCAAATAAAAGCCGCTCAAAATGAGTAGAAAAATTGGTAAGACAAGCAGAACCTTGCGCAACCTTTTAAAGTTTAAATTTTGCAGCAAAGCGAGCAGACCATCTAAAACAATCGCTAAAACTGCCGCCGGGATAGCTCCAGCCAAAATCATATTGGTGTTGTTTAAAGATATTCCACCGAAAATAAATTCACCCAAACCACCTGCCGCAATGTAAGATGCCAGTGTTGCCACACCAACATTAATTACCGTTGCCGTTCTGATGCCAGCTAAAATAACGGGCATGGCCAACGGAAGTTCTACTTTGAAAAGTATTTGCCAATTGTTCATTCCCATTGCTTTGGCAGCTTCACGAATACTTGCATCTACGCCGACAATTCCGGTATAGGTATTTCGGATAATGGGTAACAATGCATAAATAAGCAAAGCTACAATAGCGGGTTTAGCACCAATGCCCAACAAAGGAATCATGAAACCCAATAAAGCTATGCTCGGAATGGTTTGAAGCACACCCGCAAAAGCCAGAACAGAACCCGAAATTTTTCTTTTCCTGGCAATTAAAATACCGAGTGGCAAACCGATAAATACGGCGAACAGAAGAGAAATGAAAGTTAAGCCTACATGTTGAAGGGTTTGATTGAGCAGTTTATCAGATTGCTCGGACATGAATTGCCACAGGCTCTGCTGATTTTCACTCATGAGATTGCTTTTTTTGATAGCGTTTAAATGCCTCGGTGATTGCGCTGAAAGCGATATTTTTCTGTTCGCCAGATGGATTTTTTACTATAAAAGATGGTGCCGATTGTAATTTATCCATCGCATCCCAAACGCTCATTGAAGAAGATAGAGAAGTTGCGCTTACAGGTTCGGATGATGGAATCAAATCCCAAATATCATCCAGCGAGATAATTTTAAATTCCAATGAAAGCTTTTCGCTGGCCAGAAAGTTTTTAGCAAAGTCAGTAACAGGTTTATAAAGCAAATCCTTTGGCGTTCCAATTTGAACAATCTCCCCCTTATTCATCAGGCAAATCCGGTCTGCAAGTTCAAACGCTTCATGAATATCATGAGTAACCATTACCATCGTTTTTCGCTTCAATTCCTCTAATCCTTTAAATTCTTTTCTAATGCTCGTTCTGGTTACATTATCAAGCGCTCCGAAGGGTTCATCCATTAATAAAACAGAAGGATCTGTAACCAATGCCCTCGCTAAACCTACACGTTGCTGCTGACCACCACTAAGTTCGCCTGGGTAAGCGGATAAATATTTCTCGGATAAGTGAAGTTTTTCTATGATTTCATTACTTCTTGATTTGATTTTCTCTTTCGTCCAACCTAATAATTTAGGAACAATGGCGATGTTTTCCGCGACGGTATAGTGTGGGAATAATCCTGTGTTTTGTAGCACATAACCAATTCCTCTTCTCAATACTTCAGGTTTTTCCTTCGCAATATTCTTTCCGTTAACGAGGATGTTTCCGGCATCCGGCGTAATTAATCGGTTAATCATTTTAAGCGTGGTGGTTTTACCGCATCCACTGGTGCCAAGCAAAATAAGATTTTCTCCTTCCGATACTTCAAAGGAAACTTGCTTTACAGCGAGCGTATTGCCATAACTTTTGCTTACCGTCTCAACTTTAATCATCTAATTTCATAAATAGATTATTCAGAGATTCACTATAGGTTGGATGTGCAAAAATGCCATATCGAATATCTTCATAAGTAATTCCCCCTTGCATAGCCATTTGTAAAACCGACATAATTTCTCCACCATCGGCTGCGATGACAGCAGCACCCAGAATTTGTTTGGTTTTCGCATCAACCACTGCTTTCATTAAACCAAACGTTTCGCCGGTTTCAATCCCGCGGGCTACATTTGCCATCGGTAAAAGTGCTACTTTATAATTTAAACCTTGCTCTTTCGCTTCAGTTTCTGAAATACCAACTCTTGCCAATTGCGGATCAGTAAACATGCAATACGGAATCGGTCGGTTTTTTGTGGTGAGCTTTGTTTTCTCAATTAAATTGCGATAGACAATAGTATAATCGTTGTATGCGATATGCGTGAATGCCGGACCGCCCTTTACATCGCCCAAAGCATAAATACCTTTTATATTGGTTTCTAACTTCTCGTTTACGATGATGTGACCTTTATCATCTTTTTTTATTCCAGAATAAGTCAAGCCTAGATCATCTGTTTGGGCTTTCCGACCAGCTGCCACAAGAATATGACTGCAATTAATTTTTCTTGCTCCTGATTCATCTTCAATTTTTACAGATAAACCATTTTTGGTTTTCGTTACTGATTCAATGGTAACTGATGTCAAAACTTCAATTTTTTCGTTATCAAGTACCTTACATATTTCATCCGCAATCTCCTGATCTTCTTTCGCCAGAACATGTGGCGCCTTTTCCAGAACAGTAATTTTACTACCAAAACGAGCAAACATTTGTCCGAATTCTAAACCTATATAATTACCACCTATAATTACCAGGTGCTCCGGAATTTCCTCAATATCTAAAATTGAGGTAGAGGTAAGATAATCTACATCTTTTAGCCCATGTATATCAGGAATAATCGTCTTTGCACCAGTATTTATGAAAATAAGATCTGCACTTAAGTTTTCTGTCTTTCCATCCTTCATTTCTACCTTTAGCTCCTTCGTTCCGGTAAAAGAAGCCTTACCAAGATATAATTTCAAACCTTTCGTGGTTTTAATCCCTTTTTCGGCTGAAGCCTGAAATAAGTCAACGATCTCATTTTTTCTCTTGATGATTTTTTTTAGATCAACTTTTACATCCGGAATCACAACACCAAGTTTACCGGCAGTCCGAGCCTGGAAAGCAGCCCTTGCAGAGGCAATCATCGTTTTGGTGGGTGTACAGCCATCAATGATACAGGTTCCACCTACTATCCTTTTTTCGATAATTGCGGTTTTCATGCCCGATTCCGCTAACTTCTTAGCCAATGGTGTTCCTGCTTGTCCTGCCCCAATGATAATTGCGTCGTAGTGTTTCATATTTCTCTTTTTACAGAAATAAAACTAGAAAAGCCAGGCATTGTTTGACTGTCATAGATTATAGTTTTATGACTTCCCTTTGGGTGCTTCTTAATGCCCAATAAATAAGCACAGGTTGAAAAAATAACCTCATCAATCTTTTCTCATCAGTATCTAATCCAAATCCGTTGCGTTTGTTAAGGTATTGAGAAATGTTTCCAGGAAACACTGCAACAAATAATGATGCAGCCAAAATCCCTACAGCAGGTCTATATTTTCGCGGCGCAAGTACCAGAGAAGCACCCATTGCAATTTCCACAACTCCTGAAGCGACTACAGTATCATCCTTTTTCAATGGAACCCAGTCTGGCACTTGCGCCTGAAATTCCTTTCGTGCAAAAGTTAAATGACCAATGCCGGCAACAATTAATCCTGTTCCTAATATAACTCTGGCAATATTTTGTGCAGTATGCTTTTTCATAATCAAAAAACACAATTTTAGTTGAAAAGGTTTCTAGCTTATTATTCAACGAAATTAACACGTGTAGAAAACTTTTATAAGCTCATTCCTGTTATCATTCTGAAATTAGGCAGCTCAACACAAAACAAAATGAACCAGATTCTAACCGACCAAGACTATAAAATAGTTATTCAAAAAATTCAACAACTTTCGGAAATTAAAAACGCTCACTCCATTTTTACTCCAGAGATTAATCAACTTCGTGAACTTGCTATTAATTACGAATACAAGCGATACGATTTAACGCTGATAAAAGATTTTGATCAACAATTATCTGCCACTGGTTAGTATTCCGTTTATTTAAATATCTTTATTTCTTCTCGAAATTATTACTTCCATACAATTTATGGCGAGTTTTTATTCAATTATTTGTTTTCCAACATGAAATATCACCATGTTATTTTAAAACAGATACTTATCGTTAATAAATTGAGTAACAACTTAGGTATTAATACCCCAAATACTACCTAAAGGCAATCGTTGAATATATTTTTGAAACCAAATGTGGCAAATTTTTGTTAATAACAGGTCATCCCTGGCGACGCAACGCTAATGACTTAATGTTTTTAACTACCACTAATAATGGATCAATTAGAATTTAGCCGAAATGCGGACGAACACGCAACTTCTTTACACTTGCATGCCATGCGCTTCACAAAAGATGAAGATGAAGCTAAGGACCTTGTTCAAGATACACTTTTAAAAGGGATTAGATTTTGCCATAACTTTGATGCAGGAACAAATATTAAAGGCTGGCTTTATGTTATCATGCGGAATACTTTCATCAATAACTACAGGAAAGATCAAAAGCGTAATGAACTGATTACAACTGAAGAAGATATTTCAAGTGCGCATCTTTTGAAAAGTTCATCTAAAAATGCTTCAGAAGGAAAGTTTGTGATGGGTGATATTCAAAAAGCATTAAGCAGTATTCATCCTAACTATAGCATTCCTTTCCAACGGTATTTTGAAGGATATAAATACCATGAAATTGCGGAGGAATTGGGTATTCCAATTGGGACAGTTAAAACGCATATCCATCAGGCCAGAATAGAACTGAAAAAGTATTTAAAGAATTACAGAGGCAATTACACTTTATAAAATTTATTTAAATCTGTTAATTAGAAGGACCTACAAAAGCATCAACTCTTTTTAATAGGTCGAAAATATCAAATGGTTTCGCAATAAAATCTTCTGCACCACATTGTTTTTTCATTTCACTTAAAGCAGCATGGGCACTCATCATCATTACAGGAATATCTTTAGTGGCATCGCTGTTTTTCAGCATGTCGCAAACCTCAATGCCGTTACCGTCTGGAAGCTTCACATCAAGTAAATAAAGGTCTTGTGATGCTTTACCATCAAAAGCCATAAACTCTTTAACGTTGGAGAAGCCGTAAACTTCGTATTGTTCTTCTGTTAAAATAAGCTCAATAATTTCTTTAATGCCCTGATCGTCTTCGAGCAGGCATATCTTCTTCCCCATAAATTCTTAGTTCAAATTAGTTTTACTGCGTAATCAGTGATAAACCGCTAAAATGCAAATTTGTTTTAGGTTTTAATAAAAAAATCAACCAGAAAAGAATATGTTGCCAAGGTTAAAATATTCTGGGGAATGAAGACCTCCATCCCCCAGAGCCTTTCTAAAATAACATTATACTAGTTCACATCCGGAAGGAGATTTAAAAACTGTTCCTTACTTGCTGTTTTTAAATTTATCTTAACTTCAACGCCATAGGTTCGATCATCGATATAACTTGGAAATTCTACAACAATCCGGTCATCACTCCAGGATATGATGCTATTTATATTTACAGTTTCCTTTACTCCATTATTGATCCGATAAATACTAACTGACCTTGCTGTTTCTGCAGTATTACCAAACCCATCTCCTACTATGGTCATCCAATTCGTGTTATTTACAAAACTTCTTGAAAAACCACTCAAGGTTATATTACGCTGAAATGCTGAGATAAAAGCACCCCACTTATTCCTCACCTGAATGTTATAACCATTTTTAATGGCGCCGGTTGGCTGCGTCATGGTAATTGTAGCAGCATTTGCATTTACTACGGCCGGATATTTTATACCATCGATAAACATTTCGAAATTGGCATTAGCCGCTGTTGCATTATAATTATTTCCACTTACTACGAACGTTAACATCGAAAAACCTAAGATGCCTGATGGCGTTATGGTGCAACTTGATGACAGTATTGTGGGCTCAAGGTAGGTAAATGTTAAATTTCCGTTTGGATAACTGGCTTCCACATTGTTTCGGTAAATCTTTATTTGTTGAACATTGTGCTGAGAAGATGAAAAACTTGGTGACAGGAAAGTAACGTGTCCATCATCAACGCTTACTACTTGTGCATTCTGATTACCGACCGTAACCCGGATACCATTTGTTTGTGTACCAAAGCTATTCCCTTTAATCACCACTGTAGCACCATCAATTCCGGAAACATTGCGTAACACGGGCGACGCTTGGTTTAAGCTGCTCGCCACAATATTTTGCAGGTAACTGAATGGAACGGCATTGCTGGCTACACCGTCAACGGTTACCAGCACATTGCCATTGGTACCTGCCGGTATCTGTACTTTAATCTGATTAGCAGAATGACTCAGCACCGTTGCTACACTTCCATTAAACGATACCACTGGAGCAGCAGTACCGATAAAATTGGCGCCAAATAACGTCAGGGTATCTTGTGCAAAAGCCGATGTTTTGCTTAAGCCTGTAATGGTTGGTGCAATTTTGTATGTAAACGGTTGCGTATTGCTACTTACTCCATCAACCGTTACCATTACATTTCCAGATGTGGAGGCAGGTACTTTAACTTCAATGCCTGTACTATTTACTGAATTAACGGCTGCAGTTACGCCATTGAAAGTTACGTTAAGGTTTGGTCCGGCATCGAAATATCTACCAGCGATTTTAATTACATCACCAACATAACCACTTCCTTTATCAAGGCTTGTAATGTGGGGAATAAATTTAAACACCGGCCCCTGATTGGAAATGCTATTGGAGGTAACAGTGATAGGTCCGTTTTTTGCTTCAGGCACCTGCGCAATCAACTGAACGGTAGATGATTTGGTGATAGTAGCTGAAACTCCGTTTATGGTAACCTGATTATTGGCAGCCGTAGCGCTGAACTTACGCCCGTTAATGGTTACTTCCGTTCCTGCAATACCTGTTAAAGGTAGTACCTCTAAAATTACAGGTGAGTCAAAATCGTAGGTAAATGTAGGTCCATTAACTGCCTGGCCATTTACTTGCAGCATAACGTTACCTGTTCCAGCCTCATAAGGTACTGTTGCCAAGATGACATTATTGGTTGATTTTTCAATAATAAGTCCTTGCTTATTGTTAAATAGCGCCCGTATCTTGGCCGTATCCACGGGAAAATTTTTTCCGTAAATGCGTACCTGAGTATTTTCCGTTCCTCTACGCGGACTAATACTGTCAATTACAGCAGAATTATCTGTAGGTTCATATTCGAACTTTTTTGCGCATTGCGAAAAGCACGTTGCCAGCACCACCAGCAATAAGCTATAAATACTATTTTTGTAAATCATTTTATCAGTATTTAATTTTCAATTTCTTCTTATTGATTTTTCAATACCTGGCTCACTGACACCTAGTTTGGTTTTAGCCACAATCCGATAACTATATAGCGCACCTTTTTGTGCGGAAGCATCAATATAAAAATCACTGGCTTCTACATTGGCAACGAGTTTGAATTCTTTGTCAAGATTAGATTTCCGGTAGATGGAATTTGTGAGCTTTAAGTTATTATGCGCTGGCCACGAAACATAAATGCCCTCAGGTTTATTGATCAGATAAAGATCTGCAGGTGCTGCTAAAACTGCTGTTAGCGGGACGGTGATAGTGCTTACAGGTGATAAAATACTTTGATTTGCCGACGCATTCACAGCTGAAACAGCATAATCATAATCGTAACCAGGCGCTGCAGTGGTATCATTAAAAACCGTAGTTCTTAAAGGGGCTTCATTAAGTGACTTGAATTCCTTTTCAGTTCTTAATTTTCGAAAAATCCTGTAACCCACAATGTCATCATTCTTTTCGATCATGTTTTCCCAAAAGATTTTGACTGCTTCATCGGCATACCTTAGCCCCAAACCAGATGGATAAGGAACGAATTCGACTTTTAAAGGTTTAAACATTACCGGCGATGATACCTCGCTCATTTTCTGAGAGATATTCATCAACTGAATACCGTAAAAATAAGTGCTTTGTCCGTTTAAATTTTGCAGAGAATCTGTATAGGTATTGGTACGCAACGCACCCGAAACAATCCTCATATCGTCTTTCGAAGTTCCTCTGAGTACATAATAAGCAAACTGATCAATCTCAGGATTTACATCCCAAAATAATTTCACCTGAGCCGTACTATCTTGCCATACCTTTAAACCTTGTGGCGCCATCGGTGTATCCTGCTGACTTTTCACAGCGATATTTGCCGTTGCTGCAGGAAGCAAGGTGTAGCCTTTAACCTGGATAGTGAGTGGGCGAACCTGATAATGATAGGTTACATTAGGCAAAATTGCTTTATCAAAATACGAACTATCTGTTGCTGAAAGTGTGGCTACCTCAATAAATCCATCTGTAGACTTTCTGGATTTCAAAATTTGCACACCTGTGTAAATGCCTTCATTCGGCAGCGCTTTCCATGATAACCATGCACCTTTTAATGAATCTTTAATGGAAAGATTAGCGATGCCTTTGATCTGGCTAAAAGATTTACTAATTGCATAGGCGGTGTCGGATGGTAGGCCCTGGTTACCCGCAAAATCTTCAGGAACAACATAATAGCGATATAATTGACCTGGTTCTACATCCTCTGCATAAAATGTTTTGGAAGTATCATTCACTGAATAAAACAATGAAGGTGGATTAACTAACTGATATGATTTTTCGCCATTTTTTAACCTGTAAATTTTACCAAACACAGCCGGTGCATTGGTTAGTTTGGCGGTCCAGGTAAGTTGAATCACACTGTCTGCGTTCACTAAATCTTTTAAACGATAGGCTCCAAAAGGAACTCGTTTTACCTCATTTATCTTTTGGGTAAACAGAATTTGTTCTTTCCCATCACTATTTACCTTTACTACGCGATATCCTGTTGAGGGGTTGTTGTTTTTAATATTTTCATCTTCCCACATCATACCCATTCCCTTTAAAAACTCCTTTGAAATAAGGAACATACCCAAACTTTTGATATTGCCAGATTGCAACTGTTTGTAAGCCGTGCTACCGTCTGTTACTTCGAGTGCATTCTTAACAGCATCAGCGATAACGGTTCCAGCACGTTTAGTAAAATCATCAAATGAACTTGGAAAGGTTAGTGTATTTATTTTTTTAAAGTTTCCTCTCCCATTTTCATCTTTATAAACATCAAACTGTTTAATCAGACCCTTGTAGCTATTAAAACTTGATCGACCTTCTTCGGAAGGAACGATGCCATACACTGCATTTTTACCAGGCATTAACTGGCCCATTTCTACCCCTGTATTTGTTGGTTCTTGTGCCTTCACCCAAATGCAAATAATAGAGAGGCACATTGCGATAATTGTTTTCATAATTTTTTCGGTTATAAATCAACGTAAAAGCTTAAATCAAGTTTCTTTGCAGCCTTCTCCTTAAAGGTGATCTTCGCTCCTCCTCCTGCACAGAGTTTTACTCCCATTCCACATAAAACGCCGAAGTCAACATCATTACAACTTGGGCTACAGCCACCTAATCTGCACTCTATTCTTCCATGTGCTTTTCCGCTGAAAAACCAACCATCTGCTTCGTTTCTTCCGCCCATAAATTCGAATCCTGCCTGATAGTTAATGCCCACACAGAAAAGCAAACAAGCTTCAAATCCACCACCCATATTGCCCGCTACGCCAATGAGGTAGCTATTTTCTGCAAAATTGAAAATCAATTTTGCACTTGCTTCGGTCGAATACCAGAACTTCAAACTCGCAATCAGCACTTTAAATTCGAGTGGTTTTTCTTTTGGAATACCCATTTTAGAATATGTATTCACATATATTCCCGAGAAAACATCTTTTACATATCTCGTATCAACATTTTGGAAGTAATGACTTACCCTATCGCCACGCGTACTTGGGTTTTTAACACCCACACCCAGTGCGAATTCTCCATTTGATTTTATTAAGCCTAATAAATTAGCCTCCATGCTGCAGCCTAAAAAGGCAAAACGATCGTCATTTTTCAAACTGATGATTAAATCGCCTTGAATTTTTGCCTTTGCTAAACCTTTTATGGGTTCGATTTGTGCATCAATGGCGATACTAAATGTTGCCTCAGGAAAATCCAATTTCATTCTGGCCTGCGCTACGTTCAAGGCTGTACCGATTACCACAGTGCCATAACCTTCAAATATAGGTCCGCTGCGAACAGTTAAGCCAATTGGATCCAGTTTGATTGCAGTACCTAAATTGGCAATAGAAAGTGCGCCGTTAATATCAACCATAAAATCTTTGGTAGAGGTGTTATATCTAAATCCCCCTCCTACACCTTCTATGGTTACAAAACCTATCGGTATTGACACATTAGCATCGAAACTGGCACCAAAATCGATTCCGGAGTTAACCTTCTTATAATAAAACTTGATCGCTGCGTCGATTGTCGTGCCTGGTATTCCGAGTTTACCTCCACCTTCAAAACCTTTATCATTCATGGCAACCTCAATCTCGGTTTTCAATACCGGTACATCCAGCGATGCCTTGATTTTGCCAACTGAGACACTTACACCGCCGCCACTATTTTTGAAGGAAATATCTGCTGCGCTCAAACTCAACAAGGGTACATCAACCGAAAGGGCGCCCTTGATACCGATCAGCGGAGTGCCGCCAGTATTGTCAAACTTAATAGCTTGAACTTTAATTTTTGCGAATGTCAGGTCAGATTCGAAATTTACAGGCGCATCTACCAGGAAGCGTCCGTTGGTATGCACTTCGAAAATTGGAATATTGATTTCCGAGGTGAAGAACTTGGTAAACTTAATTTTACCAGAACCACCTAACTTGTACACTCCTGACTGGTTTGGAACCTGGCCGAAAGAAATTGGAGCAGCGCCCTTTTTAAGATTTACAATGTTGAAAATATTTATTCCAGATTCTGGGATGATAAATTTCCCGCCAAAAAACATATCGCGACTGATGGAAACATCAGAAAAATCGATGTTCGAAGTTCAAGATGCCGGCACTTTAATCACCATTTTGCCGCCAATTTTAAAACCATCTTCATTAAATAAGAAAGAAGCCAGTGTAGCACTCCAATCTAATATTTTAATAGCGGGCAAGTTGGTTTGCGAAACTTTAACGCGTTTTACCGATAAATCAGAGCCAATAACAAATTCTTCAATTTTAAAAACAGAAGATTTAATCGGACCTAAATCCGGCGTATGTATTTCGCCAACAAAATGTAAACCATCTTTATCGATGAACGATTGCTCGGTTTGAGCCAGAAATTTAAAGCCGTAAACGCTGCCTTGCCAACCTGCCTGCGGACCTTTGATTTTATATTTTATGGCAGTTTGAGCAGTGCCAGCAGAGCTAAACACCGTTACAGAGCTTGAAGCTGTAACATTTTCAGGAACCAGTTTAACCGCAGCATTGATTAAACTCCAGCCACGGCTGCCTTGTATCGCTGTCATGTTCGCCTCAACTTCTCCTATAACTTTACCCCCGCCACTGCCATCGGATTCTACAATTATTCCGTTTTGCGATTTAATGGCAACCGGAATAAAATTCAGCAACTTGAAGGATAATGAAAGTTCGTCGGTTACAATTTTATTACCTTCCGGAACCGCGTTATTATTTGCATCGAAGTTGATTTTGGCATTACTGAACTGCAATTTGATATTGCCGATAGCCTTCAAATCGCTCAAAGCAGGGATAAGATTTACAAATGCGCCAGAAACCCGATATCCGTTGCCTTCCTGGACCATTTGATCGAGCTCAACTTCAAAGCCTAAAATTTTGGCAATGTTCCTTCCACCACCGTCGGCCAATGCAAAATCTTTTTGTACAGCGCCGATATTTGTATTTACGGTTTCCGTTTTAGCAATATAACCTGATTTTGATGCTTTCAACTGGAAGCTACCCTTTGGAAGATATAGACTATAACCACCTGTTGCATCAGTAGTGGTTAAGAGATAAGGTTTTTCTTCTACTTTAACGGTAGCACCGCTAACCGCCGAATTATTATTTCTTACAAAACCACTAACTTTTATCCCTTTTTGGAGTTTAATCGTTTTCGGCAGTTCACTACCATTTTCGTTGATGAGTAAACTTTCCTCAACCATTACGTAAGCACTGCCTGCTGGCGCTGTAACCGAAACTTTCGCATCGCCGCCGAAACCTACGTAAAACCATTCTCCTTTGCTATCAGTAACTCCCGTGGTATCAAAAAGCTTAATTTGTGCATTGGCAATTACGCCATTTGTTTCGGCATCGGTTATTTTAAATCTAATTTTACCCAGTTTTCTTTTTAAAAAGCCAACATCACCCAAATCAAGCGTAGTAAGCGTATTCGACCCATAATTTGAGCCCGTTAAAGTATTGTCAAACAGCTCTGACAAGGCCCCAACTATATTGCTATTCAAATTGGCAGTCGAACTGAAATTAGATGATGAATAATTAACCATTTTCGCACCTGAGCCCGAAAAATTCGTAACGGTTGGTGCAACAGGCGATGAAAAAGATTTAATACCAGAGTTATTGATGCTGGTAACACTTTGAGAAGCAGCGACGCCAAACAATACTGGTGAAAACGAAGTTCCTCTAGACAGTTCGTTTTTAACGGTTGGAGTATTCATCAGTTGAATACTTAAATCAACTGCGTTGGCCTGTGTGTTTTTAAGATTAACCGCCCGTGTATCTTCGTAAATTTTATCGTTTTTGAAAATATGTGCAGACTCCAATACATTGCCTGGCAGCTGAACGGAATTGCCCGCTGTTCCGTTACCACTGTTGTTTCCAGTAGATTTTGCAGGAATGATCACCTGGATTCGTTCATCTACATAACCTTCCTTTTTGATGATCAAATAATGCGTTCCCGGAAAATAAGTAGTGCTGAACAAGCCGGTTTCTCCTGAAGTAAAAATATCCGTTGAGCCTTCAAAATTGAGCCTGGCATTGCCTAAAGCTTTTTTATCTTCAGCAACTACTCTACCCGCAACCTGTACCAATTCGGGTTTTATCCTGAAAGAAACGTCTTTTTGCTCGCCATCTAAAACCCTGTTAACGATAATTTCGTTTGATGGATCAATCTTGAGATTCTTAAACTCCGCAGGAACCTGAATGAGTTTTACAGTAAACGATTTACCCTCTTTTAATCGTGGTAAATTACCAATAGCATAATTACCAGCACTATCAGTTCTCGACGTATAAGCCATATCAACAAGCATTCTGTCTATCCCGTTGCCGCCTGGAGATGATGTACCAATATTAGCTGCAAGAGTATTTTTTCCACCGCCCAAGGTTGAATTTACAAGATTACTGGTATAAAAATTTCCCGTAGAGGTTGATTTAGTTGTTGCAATGGTTTGTGCTGGCTTACTGGCCTGCACATTTGTATTGGCAATAGAAATACCTGCCACCAACTGACTACTGTATTGACTTGCTCCAACGCTAACAAAGGGCGACCCCTGCACAGTTGATTCTTCAACATCATCTTTATTAAATAAAACCTTAACGATAGCATCCTTAACGGATGCGAAACCATTTTGTAGTGATAATTGAACCGAACCAACAATAGCCGGAGGAAGCGCAATCAGCTGGTAAGTTGGTTTTACGTTCACCACTTGTGTATTTGACAATTCAACATCAGCCACTTTTAAACCACCTGATGTTGATGTGATGTTTCCACCCGTACTGAGTTTAACCGTATAATTAATGCTATGAAACAACTTAGCAAATTTGAAACTAGCTCCGCTCCTGGCAGCCACACTATCTACTGCAACAAGAACCATACTTTTTCCATTAACTGTTTCTTTCACTTTCCTGTCGGATGATAAATTGCCATCATCATTTAAAAAAGGATAAGCAATGGCATCTGCATCTTCACGATAGATTTTTACTACAATGTTTTTTTTATCATTTTCTGTCCCTTGAATTTGGGGCAGTTCAATCACTGGAGAAAAACGATAGGTTGATGCCAGGCAGATGATTTCGCCCAAATCGATATCCGTATTTTTCAGCATGCTTACTGGTATAATTTTAGTCTCTTCGATAGCACCTTTACTCACCACAATTTTAATCTGGCTGTAGCGGTCTCCACCGGTGAAATTCAAGTCAGCAAAATTCACATCGAAATTACCTTCAGCATCGGTTTTGCCAGAAGCGATTAAATTAGGCTCAAGATTTTTAATGGTGAAATTCACTTCATTCTTTTTACCATTAACCGGTTCATTCGTGTTTTTACCGTTCTTCTGTGGACCTGGCGTTACTGCTTTGCTATTTTTGGACGAGAAAATACCGAACTGCGAGTTGGTTTGCTCTTTCTGTTTTTCCTGTTCTTTTTGAACAGTTGCGTTGTAAGGATTTAAAATTGCCGGTGTTGTGTTTGGAACGCCAATTATCTTTACGGTGGCGCCAGCAAGCGGTTTTTTATCAGATGAGGCGATCCCACTGGATGCATCAACACCCGAATCTAATTTTCGGTGGCCAGTTACAAATACGGCTGAAGAAACCGACGCATTGGCATTCGCCGTAACTGCGCTTACATATCCATTATTTGCTGCCGCAGCAATAATGGTTTTATCTGTAGTAATCGCATTGCGAACATTTGAAGGATTATCTGTTAAGGGATTAAAGGCATTATAAACGATACCGCCAATTACTCCCTTACCAACTGAAGCATTACTATTATTTGCAGAACCTGGTTGTGATGTTGTGGTGGTTGCTGTAATAAGTCCGGCAGTTGCATATCCATCCGGCATCTTTAAAGCCGCTGCTACATCGGTAAAACCTGGAGTAAAAAGCAGATTACCTCCGCTACCCCCACTATTGTTTGGTGTAACGCCTTTATAACTATCTTCACTCGCTTTAAAAGCCCAAAGCGCCCTACCTTTGATACTATTGGTGGTCATCGGTTTTTTAGGCGATGATTTAGTTTCTTCAGATTTTGTTTCTGTAAAGGAGGTAGCGGCAGAATTATAAATAAATGAGCTGACCAGACTAATTCCATTGTTTCGAAAAGTGTAACCATTATTCGGATCGAAAGCTGTTACCGCCAGAACATATCGTCTGCCTGCCGTTAGTTGTGGATCTGCAGGATTGTAAACATAGACATTGCCCATTACCTCCTTTTCGAAAAAGTATGGCGGCACTGCTGTTAAATACGCATCATTCGGATTTCGATTGGCCTGGGTTTCAATTATCCTCACTTTATATCTGATTGATGGTGGTGCACCTGGAGGAGTGGTCCAGTTGATGGTAAAAATATTTCCGACTGTTGATTTCAGTTCCTCTCCGTCAAGGGGTTTAATTACCAGCGGAGGTTCCAAACTGCTAATAGAAAACCGGTTACTGCATCCCACAGGTTCATCGGCACTTATTGGCGCATTGGTGTTGTAATCGTAAGCCTGCATACAGACCTGATAGCTGCCTTCCGGCAATCCATTTCCACGGATAAATTCATCTTTGGTGATGCCAGTGTAGGTAAGCTGGTTATAATCAAATAGCGTAACCAAATCAGCCCCATTCAAGTTGCGCACCTGCCCAGGTGCTAGTGTTATTGCAGCTGAGCTTTTATAATTTCTGCCCACCTCCAACCTAATGCCATTGTCGCCCACCACCGCAGCACGTAACTGTATTTGCTGTGTTCCAGCCGATTGATTGGTTAAGGTGATCAGCACTTGTTGCGGTCTGCTTTCGTAATCGGTAATTCGATTTGGATAAGGTGGTAAAATCCGAATGGAAACACCTACCTGTGCTTTTAGTGTCTGTGTAAAAGCCAATGCTAAAATGAATACGATAAAATAGATAACTTTTTTCATGACTAAAATTTTATTTGATAGGCTAATTCCCCTCTTAACTCGCTGTATTTTTGCTGTAATCCTTCGGTATTTGCCGGAGCGTTACTTAAAAAGTAAAGTCCGAAATCGATGTTATGCCCCTTTCTAACCCTATATTTCGTATTAAAGGAGCCGTTGTAAATCAAACTCTTACCGATGGCTTGCTCCCCAATTGTTATCGAATGGTTTGTTGACATTCGCAATAAAGATTTTAGCATGGTAATATCGCCACCTACAGAAAAGCCGGTATAGGTTTGATCGATGCCCATTCCTTTTAATTGGGTGGAGTTAATGCTGGTATTGAGGTTGATACCCTGCTTAACAAAGCCAATATTATAACTTGCTAAAAACTGTTTAGTATCCATGTTTCTACTCACTGCACTTTCACCAAAAAACTGATTAAAATCGTTCAGGTTGCTGAGTGTAGCCGAGAGCGTAATCATGTGACTATATTTTTCGTTGCTAAATATATACCTGGGCATCAGGCTATACATTTCAGTGGTTTGCACAATCCTTAATGAATCGGCAAAACGTACGGTATTAGGACTCTGGTTATTGGAATAATTGCTGTAACTGGCATCTATGCCGAGCCTATGGGTAAATTGTATCGTTGCATTTCCTGCGCCAATGAATCTTTTGTTTGTGGCGTTTTTCTGGTTTTGAAGATTATCCTTTTGGATACCAACACTCCCATTAAAGCTGATCTTATTTTTCCAGGCCAGAAATGAGGGTGCGATGGTCCAGGCCTCAATATCTGAAGTAATAAAATAGGCGCCCATCGATTTAAATTCAGGATCAATACGGCGATAGTTTATTTTTAAACCATATTTTTTATCGCGATACCCCACACCAGCACTAAAAGCAGTATATAATTCGCTGGTTGCATTTATGTCTGCATATTTTTTTAAGGTTTTTAAAATCGGATCTTCCAAAGAATCTAATGGCACAGTAGTATATAAGTTGCGGGTGTACAAACTCACCGCAGCCTCACTCTCTATTAGGAAATATTTCAGAAAAGTAATCTGTCCTTTATAACCCAAAACCGTGTTTCCGGCAGGCGCAATAGGGTTAAATTGTTTATTTAGCTGACTGCGGACAAAACCTGTACTGTCATCTTTCGCTTTTAAATAGCTGAAATCAATGAAACTTTTTGCCGAGCCATAGCCAACTTTTACGGCATAACCTTTACGGTTAAAAGCTTGTGGTGCCAGTGATTGTGTTAGCGTATCAATCACGGTGGCCTTATTTAATCGCCCATACATAAAACCCAGCCTAAACTTGCCAGGATTGAGTTCCACTCCGGCACCCAACATGGTATGGCCGCCTAAAGTGTATGGAGAAAAACTAACATTACGATAACCTGCATGCAAGGTGATCCATTTATAGGTTGGGCTTAACCCAAATTGATTGAACGGCTGTTGAAAATTCGTTTTCCGATCTGTATATACCACACTGAAAGGAACATCCCAACCATAAATGCTTAACGTAGGACTCCCGCTTAAAATCAGTGAAAATGGATTACGGCGGTTTGCGGCACCATTCATTTGATAACCAATAGTGCGAACCTCTAATGCACCGCTATAACTAAATGGTTTTGCATTTTTGATGTTTGCGATATCTTGTGCAAATAAGGGCTTGGTTAACACGAATAATGCGAGGAGGCAGCTTAACCTTCTAATGAAAAATAAGAATTGTTTCATAGCTGTTCTATTAATTTAGTAATCAAAAAAACAGCTTTAATTCACCCCATTTATAGCTAGTGATTGAGTAAGTACTTTTATTGAGCGAATGAGGATTTTTGATGAGTAAGCTCATTTAAGCCACAAGCAAATAACAAGTTGCTAAAGCATTGCAATCAAAATAATAGTATCATAAACTTAATAAAGTACAAATGATTGTATTTATTGAGCAGGATCTGCTTTATAGTGAGTAAAGAAATTTTATCACTCAAAATTTTCTTTTTAAACATCAAACCTGATGCTGGTTTTATGCACAATTGCTATCGGCTGAGCAGAGTGGCAATATAAATGAGTGGATGGGCAATTTGGCTTAGTATAAATTAATGTTACTTGGTATATTTATGTGTTATTTTGATATCGAGGTATCATCACTAAATTAATTATCGCTCAATAATTATGAAAACGTGGATAGTTTCTTTAATTATTCTTGCTTTTGGTGGTTACACCTCTAGAGCGCAGCTTTTTCCTAATTTAAAATTTAACCAGATAACAGTAAGAGATGGCTTAAGCACTAACGCCGTACGTTGCACTTACGAAGATCAAAATGGAATTATCTGGATTGCGACTGCTAAAGGGCTAAACCGATATGATGGAACCGGTATTAAAGAGTTTAAACATAGCAATACTGATAGCACCTCGATTTGCAATGATGTAATCATAAACATTGCTGCCGACAAGGAGCATCAGCTATGGTTGGGTACTGCAAAAGGTTTATCTCGATTTAATCCCCAAACCGGTAAAGCTGTTAATTATTTTCATCAGCCTGAAAATAAAAATAGCTTAGCGCATAATTATAACTGTGCGCCTTTTGTAGATAGCAAAGGCAATCTTTGGATTGCTACCAGCAACGGAATACAGCTTTTTGACTATCGCAAAAATACATTTGTCACCTTCCCGCCGGCGCAAGGAACAGCTGAAGACCATAATGCTTTCAACCTGATAAAAGAAGACAAAAACCACAGATTATGGGCTTTGGGTTATAAGGGCTTATATTTAATCGATCAGCGAAATAAAAAAATACATCCCTACAGTCAGCAGGAGAATATCTTATCGCTATATCAGGCTTCTGACGGAAATAGTTACATTGGCAAAGCAGAGGGCGGCCTGAACGCCTTTTACTCAAAAGAAAATATCTTAAAGCCAATCAATATCCCGTTTTTAAAAAGACCTAGCAGGCGGGTTAACGATATTGCAGAGTGGACAGACAATAACCAAAACAAGTGGCTTTGTGTTGCCGCAAGTGGCGGTTTTATACTAAAAAATTTGAGGAACGATGAAATAAAGGGATATATATCAGACGAGCTTAATCCAGCGGCATTAAATGCTTTTAACATTTATCACATTGCTAAAGACAGGCAAAACCGTTTATGGTTATCAACCGACAATGGGATTAGCATTGTCGACCCGAACTTTCAAAATTTTGAAAATATTCCGCTTTATCAGCAGATCAAGCTCAATAATCCAAAACTATTGGGTATCCCGAACAATATGCTTGAAACGGAAGACCGCTTTTATATTACCTGCTATTATGCCAAGGGCATTTATACTTTTAGTAAGAACTGGCAGCTGCTATCCCATATTGCGCAAATACCAGAAACTGCAAAAAGTTTTTTGAGCAAATCAATAAACAGCATATATAGGGATGATAAAAAGAATTTTTGGTTTAGCACAGATTCTGGCCTGGTGAAGAAGTCCGGCAATCGCTACAAAATATTTTTCCCTCCGGTTGATACTAGCAATAAAGATAACCTCGTGATTTCAAAATTATATAAACGAAAGGATGGTAAATTCTGGATCAGGGCCAGGCAAAATGGGATTTATCTCTTCAATCCCTCGACCGAAAAATTTATTAAACAATACCTGCCTGATGGCAAAAATATTGATGGATCGGTTTATTCAGGCCTGATTGACAAACAGGATGACTTTTGGATTGGTGCTACAAAAAGCATCAGCGTTTTCAATCCAGCAAGAAATGCTTTCGACAAAATTACCATTAAAGATATTGATGGAAAAATACGTGATGTAACCTGGGTAACTGATATCACACAAGACAAAGAAAACGTGATTTGGGCCGTTTCGGATATTGGATTGATGAAAATCGACAAGAAGCGTAAAACCGGATTGCTCATCGACCATAAAATGAAGTTACCAGAAAATTATCTGAAACGGATTCTCATTGATACCACCGGAAACTTATGGATCCCATCACAACAAGGAATTATTAAATACGATAGACAAAAAACTTTCACCTATTTTAATTTCAATAATGGCCTGCCTTTTCAATATGAAGGACACGGCTTTTTTGAGATTGATAAAGAAGGGCATTTCTTATTAAGTTACAGTGGTTATGTTACGCGTTTTAACCCCTATAACATTAAATCGAATACTGCAGTGCCCCGAGTCATCTTTATGGATCTCAGTGCTGATGGACAAGAAAAGACAATACATATCAGCGGCCATACAAAGGCAATTATCCTTAAGCCAGGTACAAAAATAGTGAACATTCATTTTGCCTTAACCAGTTATACTGCACCTCAAGAGAATAAATATTTTTATAAAATTGGAAAAGATGCGGCATGGCAACAGGTAAAAAACGGTGATATCGCTTTAGGAAGCATGCCAAATGGTAAATATGTACTTTATATTAAAGGTTGCAATAATGATGAAGTTTTTAGTGCAGAAGAGCAACTTCTTATCACCGTACTGCCACACTGGTACGAAAAAAACTGGTTTAGGATATTGTGCGTCCTTCTGATTGTAGTCACCATATTTCTATTAGTCAGACGAAGGATAATTTTTATACGCAATCAGTTTCTGATCAAACAAAGGCTGTCAGAAAGTGAACTTAAGTCCATCCGTTCACAAATGAATCCGCATTTCATATTTAATGTACTCAATTCAATTGAAGCCTATATCATGGAAAATGACAAAAAAACAGCTTCTCGATTGATACAAAAGTTTGCAGCTTTGAGCAGGCTGATATTAGAAAACTCAACCAAAAGTTTGGTCACCGCTGATAAGGAATGGAAAGCGTTAATGTTATATACCGAACTGGAAGCAATGCGATACGCTGGAGTTTTCACTTACGATTTTGAAGTAGACGATGATATTCAGCTAAAAAGTATTCATCTTCCGCCAATGCTCATTCAACCTTTAATCGAAAATGCCATTTTGCATGGCCTGATTGCTCATGAACAAACCGATGGACAATTGAAAGTGACATTGATTAAAACCGATAATGGAATTTGTATTTCTGTTCAGGATAATGGAATTGGCTACGGCACCGAAACCAAAACAAATCGTTTCAGTGGTATTAAAGAAAAATCTATGGGATTAGCTTCTATCAAAGAGAGGATTGAAATGATTAACAAACAGAATCCTAACAGTGTAAGGGCAAGTTTCTCCATTACATTAGGAAAAAATCAGAGCGGAACAATTGCCGAAGTATGTTTACCTTTTTTTGATGAACCTGATGAGCGGTAATTCTAGGCATTATCCTAATTCTTTTATATTTAAATCTGCATAAGAATGTTGCTTTCATGACACAATTCCATCGAATGGTATTGATTATATTTGCAACACAGATGAAGATCCCGAGAGAAAAAAAGTTCATATTAAAGTTTAGGGCAGCCTTGCAAACGCTTTTCCTATTAAGCAGTTTTAGTTTATTTGCCCAATCAGCCCGGGTTCAGGTTTCTGTTAACGAAGGTTTATTGGAAGGAAGGATGAACGATGGTGTTTATATTTTCAAAGGTATTCCTTATGCCAAACCACCTGTTGGAAATTTACGTTGGCGAGCGCCAGAACCTGTAGCAAAATGGTCGGGCGTTCGAAAAGCCATTGATTTTAGTGCCAGGCCGGTTCAGAAATCAGGTATCTTGTATGAATTCAGATCTGAAGAAATGAGCGAAGACTGCCTTTATTTAAATGTATGGAGCACGGCGAAGGCAAATGACCAATCTCAACCTGTTTATATATTTATTCATGGCGGCTCATTTATACATGGAGATGGATCGCAGCCCGCGTATGATGGTGCAAGTATGGCGAAGCAGGGCATTGTATACGTTTCAATTAATTACCGCCTTGGCGTATTTGGTTTTTTAGCACACCCTGATTTGGGCAAAGAGAACAAATGGGGCGCCTCCGGGAATTATGGTTTACTCGATCAGGTGGCTGCGATAAAATGGGTTCGTGACAACATAGCTGCATTTGGCGGTGATCCTGATCGCATTATTATTGGTGGCGAATCCGTAGGGGCACAATCTGTTAGCGCACACATGGCATCTCCACTCTCTAAAGGGCTTTTTGCTGCAGCTATTGCTCAAAGTAGTTCCCTATTGGATTCACGCAGGTTAATCAAATCAAAAAAAGCCTCTGAGAAAATGGGGATAGATTTTGCTGCACTAACAAAAAGCACCTCGATTGCAGCAATGCGACAAATTGACGAAAAGCGGTTATTAAAAATTGCCTCCAAAGGCGACCCAAGAAGGTTCAAGCCAACCGTTGATGGTTATTTTTTGAACCAGTTTCCGATAGATGTTTTTCAGGCAGGTAATCAGGCCAAAGTTCCGCTTTTGGTAGGTTGGAATGCTGATGAAGTTCCGGCATTGGCTTTTTACAGACTCAGAAGAATTAATCCTGAAAATTTCAGGGAAAGGGTAAATAAAATTTATGGTGAAGATGCTGAGGAGCTATTAAAATACTACCCTGTTAAAACAAAGGCTGAGGCAAAAATAGCCGGATCTAAGTTAGGTAGCGACTGGCTCATTAACTACGGAACCTGGCAGTTGGCCGAATTACATGCAAAAAGTGAGGCTCCTGTATATCGTTATTTATTCGATCAGCCCCATCCAGGCCTAACTTCCAAAACCATTAACGATGGTAACTTTTTCCAGGTTATTCTAAAAAAATTAATCAATAAAGCCATTACAGGATCAGCATTCCATGCCGCAGAAATAGAATATGCCTTAGGAAACTTAGAAGTACAAGGAAACTACGCCTGGAAACCAGGAGATTATCTTGTGTCGAAGCAGATGCAGTCTTATTTTGTAAATTTTATTCGCACAGATAATCCGAACGGCGAAAGTCAGAACCAAAAAGATCTTGTGAACTGGCCACAATTAAGAAGTGCCAAGAGCAACAGGTTTTTAAGAATAGGCTTACCCAGTAAAGTAGAAACAGAGGCAGATACCACGAAAAATCGATATTTGCTTTTACAGAAAATAAGTTTTGGAGAATAAACCGGCAAAAAAAAAGCTGCATGAAAACATGCAGCTTTTTTGATTTTAAATCAATTACAACGATTTATGTGCATCGCGTAATGCTTTAATTGCATCATGACTAATATTGATGCCGTCTTGTTGTTTAAGCAAAACTGATCTTACGTTTTCACCTAATTCATTTTCCTGAAGCGCATCTTTATATGCTTTTTTAATAGCATCTTCTCCTCTTTCGCATTCAGCTAAAATGCTATGGCGATCATCACCTCCAAAGCTTGCCTTAATATCGATCCATGCTCTGTGTAATGTTCCTAAAATAGTGTTTCCCGTATCTGGATCTTCATTGTTTCTGCCTACTAAACCCGCAAGTTCAGTTACATTTGCTCTACTATCTGATGATAGTTTGTCGAAAGTTGCTTTTAAATCAATGTTTTCTTCACTTAGGTCTTTTGAAGCTTTATCAAAGCCATCAGCTCTGTCATTGTTAATTTGAATAAGGTCATTTAATACCTCTACTGTTTTTTCTTGATTTTCCATAGTAAATTATAATTCTATAATTGGTAGTGTGATATTATAACAAGCTCTTTCATTTAAAGTTTTACCAACTCAAATATTTAGATGAAAAATATCCTTACGCTTTCCAATTTGATAAAACACTTTTTCCTGACAAACATTAACGGTAACCATCCGTTTGTTAATTAGAATTTTAAAAATGAATATTATGTCTATATTAAATAACAAAGTTGCCATTGTATCTGGCGCTGGGTCAGGAATAGGAAGAGCAATCGCAATTACGTATGCTGCTGAAGGTGCGAAGGTTGTAGTTGCTGATATTAATGAGGAACATGCAAACGAAACTGTAAGTTTAATTAAAGACCATGGTGGAGAAGCCATTGCGATCAAGGCTGATTCTTCAAAAGCGGAAGAAAACAAAAGATTGGTAGAGGAAACGGTTAACCAGTATGGGCGTTTAGATATTGCCTGCAATAATGCAGGAATGGGTGGTCCTGCGAAACCAACAGGAGATTATGAGCCAGAAGAGTGGGATCGTGTAATCGCACTAAATTTGAACGGTGTTTTTTATGCCTGCAAATATCAGTTGGCACAAATGGAAAAAAACGGTGGCGGATCCATTATTAACATTGCATCTATCCACGGACAGGTTGCTGCGCCAAACAGCCCGGCTTATACCGCTTCAAAACATGCCGTTGTGGGCTTAACAAAAAATATTGCAGTTGAATATGCACAAAAAAATATCAGGTGTAATGCAGTCGGTCCAGGTTATATAGAAACGCCCCTTCTCACTGCAAATTTAAGCGAGGAAGCCATGAAAGCAGTAGCTGCAAAAAGTGCGATTAATCGGCTGGGAACTGTTCAGGAAATAGCGGATTTGGTGGCTTTTTTAAGTTCAGAAAAATCTTCATTTACCACAGGAAGCTACATCATTGCCGATGGTGGTTATACTGCTGTTTAGAATAAATATTTTAATAGGAGAATAAGACCAGGTTCAAAAAAGGACCTGGTTTTTTTGATTATTTGACTATCAAAGTTACCTCACAAATTGTAAACTATTCAAACCAAGCTTTTCTCAAATTGTTAGCATTATAGTTACTGCATCAACCCTAAAACTAAAATTATGAAATCAAAATTTCACTTTATCGCATTAGCAAGTACATTTCTCTGCATAACTGCCTGTTCTAAAAATGAAACAAATGAGGATACTGAACCAAATCCTACTGATGGACCAGGCGTAGAAACAAACGCTCCAAATACAAGTTACAAGCCTGCATTTAATGGGCAAACAAGGGTGAAAGCCGTGCGTACAACTACAGCTTTTCAAGGTACCGCCATCAGTTCCGGTTTAACTGCACCATGGGGCATCACTGCATTACCCGACGGCCGATTGCTCATCACACAAAAAGCAGGTACGATGCGCATTGCAACTCCTTCCGGCGCCTTAAGTACGCCTATTACAGGCTTATCTGCCGTTAATTCTTCCGGCCAGGGAGGTTTACTCGGACTTTGCATCGACCCACAATTCACCAGCAACAGAATGGTATATTGGGTATTTTCTGAAAATGTTGCTGGTGGTACTCAAACTTCTGTAGCCAAAGGGCGACTTTCTCAAAACGAACAGAACATTGAAAACGCTACCGTAATTTATCGGGCTGGCCCGGCTTACAATGGCACTTTACATTATGGTGGTCGAATTTTATTTGATCGCAGCGGAAATTTAGTGGTTAGTACCGGAGAAAGATCTGATTTAGCTACCCGTCCCCTGGCACAATCGGTTTCTTCTGGTCTTGGCAAAGTTGTGAGGATTACAACAAATGGTTTGCCAGCTACAGGAAATCCAACATTTTCTGGTTCTGGCGCATTACCAGAATTATATAGCATCGGTCACCGTAATCCTCAAGGCTTAGCAATGCATCCGGTAACTGGTGAAATCTGGCAGGGAGAGCATGGTCCGAGGGGTGGTGATGAAATAAACCGGCTGCAGGCGGGCAAAAATTATGGCTGGCCAACGATTACCTACGGAATAGAATATAGCGGTGCGGCAATTGGCGCCCCTATCCAACAACAAAATGGACTTGAACAGCCTGTTTATTATTGGGATCCGGTGATTTCACCAAGCGGCATGACATTCTATACAGGTAACCGCATTGCAGAATGGCAAAATAACTTATTCATAGGATCACTAAGTGCAACACATATCGTAAGGTTAGTGATTGAAAATAACCGGGTAATGGGAGAAGAAAGATTATTAGCCAGCGAAAATCAGAGATTTAGAGATATTACGCAGGGAACCGACAATGCGCTTTACGCCATCACAGATGGAGGTAGGCTTTATCGAATTGATCGGTCATAAAAGGTAAACGTATTTATTTGTGAAGCGTGGTAGAAGTAATTTTACCACGCTTTTTTACTTAAGATCTAATTTTTAAACGCTAAATAGCAATACCAGCTAAAATATTGATTATTAACTTAATAAATTAAAAATAATTTCTAAACGCCGAACTTTTTTACTATCTTGACGACAGTTAATAGCAATTAAATCAGATCTTTATGAAAAATACCTTGTTTTTCTTAGTTTCCTGTCTGATATCCGCTACTGCATTACTAATATCTGGTAAAATCGCCGACTTTGAGTTAGGAATTAGCACAGTAATCTGTGTTTGGACAATTTTCGCGTGGAGTATCATTAATAAAATTGGCCAGGGTAATAATAGTCGGGGCTGAGTTAAAAAGTGAATGAACAGTAGAAGTATATCCTCATAATTTATTGCAGTTATTCGAGAATGCTGAAGGAAATGTTATGCGTATTGCTAGTGCAATATGAATAATCAGTTTCGAAATATTCACCAACCTTAAATTGTAGTTTTAAGATTAGTGAATATCAAACCTGTTAATTAATCTTCAGGATTCCCCGCGGCATTACCGGCTAAGTCACCAGATACGTCTTCATCATCATCCGTTTCGCCAGTCAACCCCTCCTGCACATCATTATCCTCATCTTTGTCTTGCGGATAGCCGTCGTCATTTTGTTGATCTTCCTGATCATTCCAGTCTTTTTTGTCTTTTGGGTCCATATTCATAAGTTTTGGTATTAAGTTATAGTGAAATTACAACCGTGGTAATGCTCACTAAGTTTTGCTTTTCTCAGCTTATCACCCTATTTGCTTTTAGACAGCAATAAAAACAAATGTTTTAAATTATCTACAACACAGTGCTTTAACTTATTCATCTTTGTTGTGTTTAACGTAGCTTTTCAAAAATCTTATGGTGTGGCATTTGCGTTTATTACTTTAAATGACGGTTAAATCCGGAAACAGAAGAAGCTGAAAATCTATAACAGAGTAGGCAACATTTAAAACTTGATATTATGAAAATGCAAGAATTGAATTTAAACGAAATGAAAGAAATTAACGGTGGTGGAATTTTTGGTAACAATGATTCTGCAAGTTCTGGTGGTTTAGGAGGTGCGTTAAGCATTGGTAACTTGTTATCATTCTCTAATTCTACTCAGGATGGAGATGAATCTAGCAGTACGTCGTTCTCTTTAGGTAACAATATCGGCGGCAGCCTTGCTGGCGTATTCGATAGCCTAAAATCTTAATTGAAAAATTAAGTAAATAAAAAGGCTGGTTCTTTAAATGAGCCAGCCTTTTTTATTTTAAGTACTGTAGTTGCTTGTGTTAGCATCGCAAGGAAAAACTAACACGTAACCTCGGTGAAAAGCTAATCATATGAGGGGAAGTCATTAATACAACATGAAAATTATCTGATGTTTATCTTTTCGAAAAAAAAAATTGGAAACGATAAAAATCAGATTTTCAAATAGCTGCAGTAAAATATGTTTATAACTAATTACCTGTTGATAAAACTCAGTAAACAAAACCAGCCATGAATTTATTTACATGTAAATTAAAATAGAAACTATGCAAAAGACCACTACTCAAATTAGCGAGGATCTTCAAAAATTCATCGATAAATTTCAGCCTAGCAAGTTTAAATTATTAACTAGAGGCATTGAAATAAGGGGAAATAACGACCTTCATAGAAGCATCACCGCAGCCCGGGAGCTTATTGAAAAAATGAAATTAAAATTAACCGTCGAACATTCTGCAGAGATGGCCATGTATGGAGGCTTTGAAGTAGTTCACGCTGCTTAATATCACATTGAAGAAGCGCTAACTATTAGCGCTTCTTTTATTTATATCCTAAGTAAATACTATCCTTATTTCGTCTGATCAAATCGTTTTCAGCAGACATCTATCCTACTTAATCTTATTGTTGTTCAATACCTTTCTTTGCTATTAGCATTAGCTTTTATTAATTCTATTCTTCGACATTCGTTTTTAAATGCGTTATAAATACGTACGCATCGGGGCGCACTACGCGATTATCCAAATTTTTAAACAATGGCAATTAATGTGGGTTCTTTGGATACAAATTACCATAATATTTTATTTCAATATGATTGACATCTTAAAATATCGTCAACTCTCGGATGAAATTTTTGATGTAGAACAAACGGGAACGAATGAGCTAACAATCATATTTCGAAGTGATGCTGACGTAAAAGCATTAATTAAAAGAGCAAATGCATTAGCTATGCACAAGCCTGATGATGGAACGCTTTCTATCGTATTTACTTACGATAACGGAAGAACGATAGAAGTTGATTAATTGTCTTTTATCGAAAATCCTCAACCTGATTGCAATATTATTTGGTAAACGATATCCAAAACTATCCCTTGTTAATATGAGTAAAAAAAAAGAATATGATTATTTGATTGTGGGTAGCGGACTTTTTGGCTGTGTATTCGCTCATGAAGCGATGAAGCTGGGCAAAAAATGTTTAATCATTGATAAGCGAAATCATGTTGGTGGTAACGTTTATTGTGAAAAGACAGAAGATATCAATGTTCATAAATACGGTGCCCATATTTTTCATACCAACGATAAGGTAATTTGGGATTATGTGAACTCATTCGTAGAATTTAACAGGTACACCAATAGTCCGATGGCGAATTATAAAGGACAATTGTTTAACCTTCCCTTTAACATGAATACTTTCTATCAACTGTGGGGAGTAAAAACACCTCAGGAAGCCAAAAATAAGATTAAATCTCAAATTGATCAGGCGCTAATCACAACGCCAGCCAACCTGCAGGAACAAGCGATTTCATTAGTGGGCAGCGATATTTATGACAAACTAATTAAAGGTTACACAGAAAAACAATGGGGCCGATCGGCGATTGATTTGCCAGCCTTTATCATTAAAAGATTACCCGTTCGCTTTACTTACGATAACAATTATTTCAATGACAAATATCAAGGCATCCCCATTGGAGGTTACAACAAACTTATAGATGGCCTTTTAGGTAATTGTGAAGTACGATTGGAAACTGATTATTTTAATAACAGACAGCAGTGGAATGACAGGGCTGAGCATACGGTGTTTACCGGAAATATCGATCAGTTTTACAATTACAAATTTGGTAAACTGGAATACAGAAGCTTAAGATTTGAACATGAAATAATTGATGAAGAAAACCATCAGGGAAATGCCGTAATAAATTACACTGAGCGAGATATTCCTTATACCAGGATTATCGAGCATAAACATTTTGAATTTGGCACCCAGCCGAAAACGATTATTACGAAAGAATTTCCTGAAGACTGGACACCAGACAAGGAAGCTTACTATCCAATAAACGACAAAAACAATAGCGAAATTTTTGAGAAATACAAAACGCTGAGTAAAAGTGAGCAGCATGTTATCTTCGGCGGCAGGCTTGCCAATTACCAATATTACGATATGCATCAGGTGATCGGCGCTGCACTTAAAACAGTTTCCACTCATTTTGCATCTTTAAATGCTATCCCTAACTCAATATCATAAATATGAATATCCAAAAACCCCTTTTTCCCAAAAACCTTTTATGTTTTTCTCACCTTCGCTGGGATTTCGTTTTCCAACGTCCACAGCATTTAATGAGCCGTTTTGCTGTTGAAATGAATGTTTTTATTCTGGAAGAACCAATTTTTGAAAATCTTGAAGCTGGTTATCTGGCGATAGACAACAGGCATGAGCAGCTAACCATTGTTACGCCGCACCTTCCATTTGGTTTAGATCAGGAGCTGGAAAAATTATTAATGCGAAAATTATTAACGGAATTTATTGGAGAGACAGATTTAAATGACTGGATATTCTGGTACTACACACCTATGGCACTTCAATTTTCCGATCATCATACTGCAGCATTAACGGTGTTTGATTGCATGGACGAACTTTCTGCCTTTGATTTTGCACCCAAAGAATTGGTATTACTGGAAAAAATGTTACTTAAAACGGCAGATGTTGTTTTCACCGGCGGACATTCGCTACACGAAGCAAAAAAAGATCAGCACAATAACATACATGTTTTTCCAAGTAGTATTGATAAAATGCACTTTAGCAAGGCTCGCACTACAGATGAGGAACCAGCTGACCAGGCCAATATTGACGGGTTTAAACTTGGTTTTGTAGGGGTAATTGATGAACGCTTTGATGCAAAGCTGATTGAGGAAATTGCGTTAAAACGACCGGAATGGCAAATTGTATTGTTAGGGCCGGTAGTAAAAGTAGCGATGGAAAGCTTGCCGACAGGACCTAATCTTCATTATTTAGGTCAAAAAAATTATCAAGACCTACCTGCGTATCTTTCAGGCTGGGATGTTGCTTTGATTCCTTTTGCAATTAATAACTCTACCCGCTTTATCAGTCCAACGAAAACACCAGAGTATCTTGCAGCCGGTTTAAGAGTAGTTTCTACACCTATCCGAGATGTTGTTAAACCTTACGGAATCGAAAAGCTGGTGAGCATCGCATCAAATGCTGATGAGTTTATCAGTGCTATTGAACATGCCATTGCCCAAAACGATACTGCTGAATGGAAGAATAAAGTTGACATGTTTTTATCAGATAAATCCTGGGAAAATACTTTCGAGGAAATGAAAAAGAAAATGCACTGGACTTTATTTGAAACCGATAAATTACTGGCCAGTTAATGGGAGATGAACATCCATTTAAAACCTTTTGGATGGCTGGTTTTGAATGTTCAGACCAGCTTAACCACTATGGAAACCGGGTAGATTTGCTTACTGAAACCGGGCATATTACCAATGTATCAGCTGATTATAAACGCATCAGTGAAATAGGAATATCAACCGTAAGAGAAGGCATTCGGTGGACTCACGTGGAACCGAAACCTTACACCTATGATTTTGGCACTGTGGCGAAAATGATTGACGCAGCCAGAATCGGTGGTATCCAGCAGATCTGGGACGTTTGCCATTTTGGCTATCCCGATGACCTCAGTCCTTTACATCCCCATTTTACGGACCGGTTGGTAGGAGTCTGCAGTGCTTTTGCTAATTTTTACCGTGATTATTGTCCTGGCGAAACGCTAATTGTTACGCCAGTTAATGAGGTGGGATTTATTTCATGGTTGGGTGGCGACCATGCCAGCACCACGCCTTATGCCCGTGGGATGGGGTGGGATGTGAAGTATGCACTCGTGAGGGCTTATATACAGGCGATCAAGGTTTTTAAGGAAATTGATCCGAGTACGAAAATAATGACCACCGAACCTATTGTTAATATCGTGCCTGCACTAAATGCAACAATGGAAATGGTTATACAGGCCGAGGAAAGCCATGATGTACAATACCAGGCTACCGATATGCTCACAGGAAAAATGTGTCCGGAACTTGGAGGCTCAAAAGACCTGATTGATTATATGGGTTTTAATTTCTACTACAACAACCAATGGGTAGCCAGCGATTTTTCAGGCCTTCCCTGGGCAAACAATGATCCTGATCCGAGATGGAGAGGGTTATCTTCTTTATTTGTAGAAGCTTATCATCGTTATGGCTTACCAATAGTACTTGCAGAAACCAGTCACCCCGGAGAACATCGCCCGAATTGGATTGAGCTGATTACACGCGAATGTGTTAAAGCGCTTCAGTATGGGGTACCGCTAAAAGGTATCTGTTTATATCCAATCATTGATCGGCCAGATTGGGATCACTTGCATTACTGGCACCACTCCGGATTATGGGATGCTGATGCTGAAAACCCTTTTTCAAGAATTCTCTATCAACCCTATGCTGATGCCATAAGTGCTGCAATGAAAGTGTTAAATATCAAGTCAACTTAAATCATTGATTTATCATTTAGTGATTTCAATTTTCCCATCATTTTTAATCCTAAAGATATATTGAATAAATTTCCGAAATTTAGAAATATCTACTTTTGCAACCTCTCCCTGATTTCCTTTTTCGTCATTGATAACATCTCCCACTTCGACCGCGTTTAGTTGTTCTCTCGTAGAATTTTGATTAACTAACATGATAATAGATTAATTTGGAAATAGTAGAATATAAAACAATGTTTATCATCTTATTAATTCATAAACAAGAGCTAAAGAAGAAAATTTAAACATGGTTTTAACTCATTCGTGGTAGTAAAGGGCTATAGTTTTTTACTGAAGCCCAGCCTACATTTGTAATGTTAAGATAGGAGCAATTATTTTAACACGGGACGAATTCTATGCCTGGATAGGATAGGAAGATTAATTACAGATCCTAACAGATCTGTTAAAGAAGCCTTTCAGAGATGGAAGGCTTCTGTTATTTTATCCCTGCTATGTTAAAATTAACAATTGCTGTTACACTTCTGCTTTTAATAAACCTTTCACTAAACTTTTCCATTGCGGGTAAGAAAGCCCGATTTTGGCGGCTGTACCGACTAGTGCATTGCGAAAATTGTCTAATCCATTTCCGGTTTCCATATTTGGCGATTCATTGCGGGCGTGTTCCTCTGCATACACCACATTTTTAACACGTTTTATCTGGAAGGTTGATGTTGCCTTTGATGTTAGAAAATGAGCAGTCTTCCCTTCCGGATCAAGCGGATGCGACGATGGTCGTACCCGAAGCGTAAAAACATCTTCATCAAAATCAACTTCTGAAAATACTGCTTCTACATGAACCCAATCATAGCCCTTCCCAATGCTGGTTCCTGGCCCGGGAATATCTATGCGAATATAGTCCCCTTCGGCTACCGTCCTTTCACAACTTCGTCCGCTGGAATCAAAAAGCTTAAATGATGATAAAGGGATATTTGACATCTCGCCCCAACGGTTAACGTCTGCGAGCCTGCTTTTTCCGATTTGATACAATTCTATTGCCTGGATGTAGCTTTCACATGCTACACGCTCAATAGCATCAGTTTCGCCACCACTTTGGTGTACCGGAATATGATCTCTTCCAATAATTTCTCTTTCCATTTCAATGCGCTTTATTTTCATTAAAAACAGGTTGTTTCCAAAAATTGTTCAGGAGATTTGTACCCTTTTAAACATTGACAAATACGCGGTTCTTATGTGTCGAATACGGATGAAACTGGTCTATTCCGTCGTTAGTATTTCTTTACACTATCACCAGGATCCATTCTTTTAGCGGGCTGAATGGAATCTTTCGTTTTCGTGGTATCTTCCATATCCTTATAATGATTACCTTTTTCAGGATTATAATTGGAGCATCCGGCTAAAATGATGATGCCAGCTGCAAGGCTTAGGATAAATTTAATATTTTTCATAGCATTTAAGGTTAGGTGTTATTTATACAAGCCTTATTACCAACACTTTGTTTCAACATTCCGAAATGAAAAATTCAAACCATTTACCTATGCAACGATAAAGCCACAATAAACACTATCCCAGTCGCTTTTTCCATTCCAGCTTTCTCTGCTGGTAATCTTCAAAACCTTCTGCCCGCTTCCAGAAACCATAAAAAATTGCCGCTGCCGCTGCTTTTTCGTCGGTTCCGGTGCCGCGATCCAGTGGGGCATAATCTTTATCTTTGTCGTATTTTTTTCCACCCTTATAATTTGCATAGCGCCGGGCCCGGGTGTAACCCATTTGTAAATACTTCCTGGCAAGGTCGGCGCCTACAAAATCATTTTTTGATAAATACTCTTTAAATAATTCAAAAATCTTTTCTGCACTCTCCTGAGCAATTACCGGGTTTTTAAAACGCCACAAAGGGCCGATTTCTGATTTATAGGGTTCACAGATTAGCACACCCTGTTCACCCTTCCCTACCTTATATTGTTCAGGATATTTTTTATAATCGATATCAGGTTTCCAGGCATAAGTTGAAATCTGGAAATCCAGATAGGATGGTTTTTTATGATTTTTATCTTCAGTATGATTGCTCATTACAAAGCTCCCCTCACCATTTCGTTCAACGTTTTTAAATTTGCATGGGCATCACCCATAGTATTGTTAAAGTAGCTAAAAACAGTTTTACCTTCATCCATCCAGTCTTTAATATAGCTGGCATATTCAGCCAGTAACGCTTCAGTGTAACTGCCTTTGTAATTGCCACCGGGACCATGGAAACGCAGGTAAACAAAGGGAGCTTCATCCATCTGCATCGGACTTGCGGCATTTCTCTTATCATGAACCACTGATGCCATTTTAAATTCTGCAAGCAATTCGGAAATCTCCCCTACATAAAGAGAGGCATGTCGAAATTCAAGGGCTATTTTCCATTCTTCCAGCGGGTCGCAGCGCCGAAGTTCGGCCATGAGTTGTTGTATCTGAGGGAAATGCGTCATACGCACACTCGGCGGAAACTGAACAAGTAAACACCCTTTTTTGTCTGCTGCCTCATTAATCACCTCGAAAAACCTGGCAATTTCCTTTGGGTCAAACGCTAACCCAGGATGGTGTGTAATCCCTTTAAAAAGTTTAAAAGTAAATCTAAAATTTTCCGGGACTTCTGCTCTCCATTTTTTAACAGTTGAGGGTTGAGGAATTTTATAAAAGGAACTGTTGATTTCGATGCTGTTTACAAGCGAACCATAATAGCACAGCCTTGATCGGTTTTGGTATTCTTCAGGATAAAATGCTTTATTCGGAACCGGCAACAGCAAGCCACTGGTGCCCGTGTAGTAATTATCCATAAGGTTACTGTTTTGGAAGTTCAATATAAAATGTTGTACCTATGCCCTGTTCACTCACCAACCAGATTCTTCCATGATGCAGATCTACGATATCTTTTATAATACTCATGCCTAACCCGCCAGATTCTTCGCCATTAAGTCCTTGTCTAAGCACTGATTTTTCATTTTGAAAAAGTTTCTCTTTAATTTTTTCCGGAATCCCAATGCCGTTATCACTCACCGAAACCACTACAGTTTCTCCCCGGTCTTCGGCATTTACCTCGATATTGCCACCAAACGATGTAAATTTTATGGCATTTGAGATTAAGTTATTGACCACCTGCATAAACTTCATGCTATCAAGAAACATAAAGATCTTCTCCTGACCTGATGAAAAAGTAAAGTTCCTGATTTCTCTTAGATGAGAACGTTTATAAAAACGAACAACATCTTTGAGTTCCCAAATCAAATCTACCCGTTCCCGCTTAATTGCTACAACTGATGATTTCAAAAACTCATGGTTAACCATACTTCTGATGAGTTTCAGATTGCGCTCGCAGACATCGGCAATAAACTGTAAGGAGTCTTTAAACTCTTCTTCGGCAACTCTACCAATTTTATTCTCCATTGATGATACCGCCATTTTGATCATGCCTAATGGTTCCTTGAGGTCGTGAGAAAGCACTTCAAGCGTAACATTCTTACGGCCGTTGATTTGTTCTATATGTGTTTTGTTTTCTTGTGCAGTGGTAAAGTCATCCAGAACTCCATAAATCTCATTATGCTCCTGATCAAAGTAAGCGCTGCATTTCAGATATTTTACAGTTTCATCAACCGATAATATCCGGAAAACATATTTTTTTGTTCCACCATCTGCTAGCAATTCTTCGTAACAACTTTGTAAATGGTCTTTATCCTCATCATGAACTGCAGACCATAATTGTTTGATATCAATGGAATTTTCCAAACAATTAAATAAGATAGTAAATGCGTCATTTACATACGTGAAAGAAGACCGTTGAATGTCAAAAATAAAATAACCATCCAAAGCGGACGATCCCATCTTAAAAAAAATATCATTGCGAATCTCAGCCATTAATTTGATTGTTTATTGTTAAAAACCTAAAATAAAGGGCATTGTTTTAGCTTTAAAAGAATGCTTGCTAATCGATAATTCCATTAGCATAAGCAAAACGCATCAATACTGCAGTGTTTCTGGCTCCTGTTTTATCAATCAAACTTTGCCTATGCCCTTCAACAGTACGTTTGCTGATAAATAACTTATCAGCCATTTCTACATTGGTTAAGCCCTGTCCAATCAGTTGTAAAATCTCTATCTCACGTGAAGAAAAATCGCTACTACGCATTTTAAAGTTTGGAACAAGTTCTTTTTCAATGACGTGATCAATAATGGGTATGGCCAGGCTAGAACAGATATAGCGTTCTCCAACCATTAACCTGCTAATGGCAAAAAAAAGTTCGTCGGCATCAACTGATTTGGTCAGAAACCCACGGGCGCCTGCCTTTATGGTTTGATAAAGATTGGCGTCGCTTTCCATCATCGACATAATCAAAACAGGGATTTGAGGATGTGATTGTTTCAGTTCGGTTAACATGGTGATGCCATCCATGACAGGCATACCGATGTCAGAAACAATTAAATCAGGAATCAATCCTTTATTCAAAGCATCAATCACCTCTTGTCCATTGCTGGCCTCATGTAATACCTGGTATTGTTGTGTAGATTCTAATAGCATCTTAACGCCGTTTCTAATCACTTTGTGATCTTCGGCCAATATGATCTGTTTCATTTATTTTGTTTTTGGCCATTTCTTCACTAACATGAGACCTGGTATGATCAAGCACTGTGTCAACATAAGTTATTCCATATAGTTTTAACAGAATTTACCTCCCGAATTCACCAAATAAAATGGCAATAAAAAACCGGATGCGATCAGGCATCCGGCGGTTATTTGTTTGTGTGTTGTTTATTATTTTGAATAATCACTCCATTGCGCAATGCCATCTGGCTCAGCCGCAATTACCTCTGCACTTTTTTCTTCACTCATCTGTTTATTCAATTCTTCTGTTTCTTCCAGCTCCAAGGCCTTATCATCATCCATGTTGGTTAAGCCTTCCGTTTCCTGAACAAAAGCAGCAGGATCTGAAACAAACTCCCATTCTTTATTCATGCCAGGCATTTCGCCTTCATTCCATGGTCCGGTGAATGATTTCTCTGGAGAAAGATTGAAATATTGTTGTGTAAATCTTGGATCTGCCTGCAATACACCTGGCGGAAAATTCGGTTGAATGGTATCCAGCGCTGCTTCAAACATTTTATAATGCGCCACTTCGCGGGTCATTAAAAACGAAAGTGTTTCTTTCACGTAAGGATCATCAGTAAATTTCATCAAGTTTTCATAAACTAATTTCGCCCTTGATTCTGAAGCCAGATTACTTCTTAAATCGACAGTTAAATCGCCATTGGAATGAATATATGAAGCACACCACGGAATACCCTGGCTATTGGCTAACCGTGGACCGCCACTGCTTAGCATCACAAAATGTGGATTTGCAGATAGCGCAGCGTGAATAATATTCTCTTTGGCCGCCTTCCCATCAAGAACCTGCATAATTTCTGATGAATCAGCAGCATCTTTTAGTGAACCATTTACACCTTTGAGCAGCATTTGAATCGTTGCACCTACAATCTCCAGGTGACTAAATTCTTCGGTAGCAATATCCATCAGCATATCATACTTATCTGGATGGGGTTGCTTTGCACCAAATGCCTGTGTAAAATATTGCATCGCTGCTGCAAGTTCGCCGTTCTCACCGCCGAACTGTTCTAAAAGAATATTTGCGAAAACAGGGTCAGGCCTGGAAACCCTTGCATTGAACTGCAGGTCTTTTGAATGATGGAACATAAGCTTTGTGTTTTGTTTTGTTAATGAAAACTGTTGATCAATCTTCTCACTATACACCATAAAAAAAGAGGAATGGTTTGCGGTATTGTTAAAACACGTATTAAAATTAAAATGAGTATTTAGCAAGGTTGAGTACCTGCTATTACAGCAACAAAACAACAACAAATCGGGTACTTTATTTATGCTGTTCAATCAAACTAAGCAGTGGTTTCGTATGTCGTAATTGGTATGATAATCAAGAATTCACTAAACAGATTGCAAAGTCTGGTTGCCAGTAAACAGGCAAGGGCCGACTACATCAAATTAACTACACCCTTAGGAAATCTGTTAGCTGCAAGTGGTATCATATTATCAATATTAAGTATCATATTTTTTTATAAAGGTTGTATTGAGCATTCGAAATTTAATTATGCATTCCTGGTTTATGGAATTTGCCTGGGTTTATTGGCAAGCATCGCGATACTTTTTTCAGTAAAAATTAACGATCGATTAATTAAAGATATTAAAGAAATTGGTCGACAAACTATGAAGTGATAGATCGCCTAAACACTAAGTTTTCAGTTACAAATTAAATCTTTAAAATGAAGGTTTTTGGCAGCGAGTTGATTCGCCTCTACAATGGTGATATTGTAATGATCATCTTAGCAGTTGATGAAATGGACTGTGAGCGACTTTATCATTATTTAACCATTGATGCATATGAGTTTAAAAAGCATATTGCCGAGCGTCTCCCTGAAGTTACTTATCTATCTGTAGGGTTTAAAAACCCGAATGGAAAACTAGAATGGAATAACAACTATATAGAGCTACCCAAATGGTACGATCTTAATTGATCAAATTATAAATGTAATACAGTTACGGAAAACATAAACCATTAATCATAACGCTGGGCTTTGCTTTAACTTTAACGGCTTGCAATGATAAATAGGCAGATCAGAAGAAGGCTGACTGTATGAACCGCTACACAGATTCAACCATTTTGGATACGAATACAATGGATAGTACCCAATCTAACTTCCTCGCAGATTCGACCACAATGCACTTGCGGATGCCACACACTAAATAAAATAATTTTAATGGAAGATATGTTTGCATTATTCCTTTATTGCAAACATTTTTGATTTTTCACCCGTTTCTATTTAAAATTTGAATGGGAACAATTGTTTTTTTTGGCGATAGCCTGACTGCTGGTTACGGTCTCAAGGATCCACTCAAAGAGTCATTACCTGCCAGAATCGGTCAGATTTTAATGAGTGAGGGTATGGATTATCATGTTATTAATGCGGGTATTAGTGGTGATACTTCTGTTTCAGGGTTGAACCGTTTACCCGACACTTTAAAAATCGATACAGATATTTTTGTACTGGAACTTGGCGCCAATGATCTGTTGCGTGGGCATCCGGCAGCGCTGGTAAGCCATAACTTACAAAAAATAATTTCAGCAGTAAAAGCAACTCATCCTGCAGCAGATATCCTTATTTTAGGAATGAAACTTCCCTTTTGGATACCAGATGAACGGGCGCCTGGTTATCGCCGCATTTATCAGGATTTAGCAGTACAAAATCATTGTGAACTTGTACCCTATTTGCTAGATGGAATTGAGGGAAGAAAACATCTGAATATGTATGATGGTGTTCATCCGCTGGCAGAAGGCTATAAGATTATGGCAGATACGGTTTGGCCAACGTTAAAAAAAATGATCAAAAAGAGAATGTAAATTAAAGAAAGGTGGAAATTACTCCACCTCTCCTTCTCCAAGTCCTTCTAAAAACCACCCAGATTTGTAGTCAAATTTTGCTGATTTTGAACCCGATTCATTTCTGACTTCACTGGTAAAATCGTGTGCTATAATTTGCTCTGCTTCTAAAAGTTGTTTGGCCATGATGCTGTATTCCTCAGGATCCAAACCTTCTTTAATAATATAACTTGGCGCACCTGTTTCCGACCAAAATGGTATCGATAAGTGCCTCGTCAAATTTGTGCCTAACCAGACTTAAATCGGGATTTTCTGCTTTCATAGGATATTTATTATTGGATTACAATTTTAGTTAAGGATGTCCGCTTCCACCAGCAGCACCATAAATTTGTCCGGTAGCGTAGCTTGCATCGCTTGCAGCTAACTGCACATAAATAGATGCTAATTCAGCAGGCTGGCCGGGTCTGCCCAGAGGTGTCTGCGCTCCGAATTCTACGATGGCATCTTGCGGCTGTCCGCCACTTGTTTGCAGGGGTGTCCAAACCGGACCTGGCGCTACGCCGTTAACGCGAATACCTTTCGGACCCAGTTGTTTGGCAAGTGACTTAACGAAAGCTACGTTTGCCGCCTTGGTTTGTGCGTAATCAAACAAATTCTCAGATGGATCGTAAGCCTGAACAGATGAAGTTGCAATGATTACAGCGCCTTCAGGTAAATGTGGCAAAGCAGCTTTGGTAATCCAAAACGGTGCGTAAATATTTGTTTTAATGGTCTGATCAAATCCTTCTTCTGTTAAATCGAGCAACGATTCTACCGCTTGTTGATGCCCCGCGTTGTTCACTAAAATATCGATTCCTTCCAGTTTTTCAACCGTTTGTTCAACCAATTGCTTACAGAAAGATGGATCGGTAATATCACCGGGAATACCATAACCTTGCCTTCCGGCTGATTTTATTAAAGCGATTACTTCATCAGCATCAGATTGTTCCTCTGGCAAATAATTAATCACCACATCTGCCCCTTCTCTGGCGTAAGCAATAGCCGCTGCCCTTCCAATTCCCGAGTCGCCTCCGGTAATCAACGCTTTCCTTCCTAGTAATCTTCCTGATCCCTGGTAACTATTTTCTCCATGATCGGGTACAGGCAACATTTTCGAGGAAAGCCCCGGAACTTCCTGTGGCTGCTTTTCAAAAGGTGGTTTCGGATATTTATTTAACGGATTTTCAATGGTTTTTCGATTCTGTTCCAGCATAATATTTATCTTTTTAATGTTATTTGTTTATTGGAGATTCAGGCAAAAAATATCGTTTGCGAATCATAAACCTCCGTTTAAGCAACAGCAGGAAATCAAAATTTGTTCAGAATAAATCGACAAGGCGAAGAAAACAGCCATACGAACATCCATCCAGTCTACCTATCAATTTTAAAAAAACCAAGTGCGCTCTGAAATGTTATGGTATAAAACTTAAAATACAAACGATGACAGACGAGAAAAAACAGCAGGCAATCAAATTATTAAAACAAGGACTTGAAACCGTTGAAGAACGTGAATACACAGAGATTGCGGAAGTTCCTACAGAAGATGAAAATCGGTTTGAAGTGAAATATAGCTTTGTACACGACGGCATTGAGGGGATATTCACTGTTATTGGCGAGCGTGCAAATGCTGACGACGAAGAGGAGCTAAAAATTAATCTGCTCAGTGAATTTGCAGATGATTCGTTACATTACGATTCGGCTACTGCAAAAGAGCAGGTAGATAACGATTTGATTAATGTAGAGGAGTATTTACATCGCCATATCAACGAAGGTTAAATAGAAAACTAGCATAACAACGGAAGATAAATCAAACACCTTCTGTTGTTATCTTCGTTTATATTTTATAACTCACTTAAAATAGTCAAAAGCTTTTCTAAAGCTAAATCACGCTGTTCAAACTCCTGAAATAAAAAAGGAAATGATCCTTTCATGGTATCGATATGGATTTCAGGAAAATCCTTACTCAGTATCCGGTCCTCATGATCATATTGCACAAGATCTTTGGGTCTGACCATAATAATACTATCAATTTTGATAAAAGTGTTTTGTACGCGGACGAATTTTCCATGTTGTGAAATGGGCATGTTGATTTGGTTTAGTTTAGTTGCTACAAATTTGAGCATCGGCCAGCCCAGAATCAAGCGCTAAACTATGATATCATAGAATGAACAGCGATGAATGATGATTTCTATTGATATTTATCAAATCGAGGTGATTCTCACTCCATTTTGTGATTTAAAAAACTTGAAAAGCAAATTCACTTTTCGGTGGATCATATCAATAAAACCGGATATCTTAAAAATTTGTGGTCAATGATATTCGAAATACATTGTTAAAGGTGTTTTGTTCCTCACCTTGGTCGGCCATTAAACCGTAATCGAAACTAGTTTCTATTTTTTCGCTAAATCGATAACCAATTGAAACATACGGCCTGTTTTGATCGAAAAGATGGCCGTTTGCGTATTGGCGGTTTAACACATTTAAAAAAAGTTCATTTTGTAAGCCTGCAAAAAGGCCGGTAGTAAAATCTTCGTTGGCATAAATTGGAAACTGGACAGCTGCGAAACCCCTTGCCCGCATGGCAAGATGGGTACCTGAATCTTGCAGAAATCGCTGTTCGAAACGCCCACGCAATTGAACCTCAATACGTTTGATCTTAAACTCATATTGGTATTGTTGATAGATCCGATGTTCATATTCATATTCTTCACCATCGGGCCAATCTCCTTTGTAAGCATAACCCAAAGCAATGCTATGCTGATCATTAATGTTATAAGCTAAAGCTGTACGCAATAAAAGCGTATTTATTTGATTCAGGTTTTGCTCCGACCGGCTTTGAACATCTGCCAGTATATTGAAACGATCGTTAATTTTTTGCGTATGCGTTACAAAAAGCCAGAACTGTTTCGGCCCGCTTTGAGCAAAAGAAAAGGATTGAAAAGCTCCAGCAACAAATAGTAACAGAACTGTTTTTTTGATCTTCATGTGTTTAGCCAACATCAAAAAACTATCAAAAGTTTTACTCACTAAAGCTGCAGTATTTTTAGCTTACCAGATGCTACACTTGCTATAGCTTTGAAGTCGCGAATTTTTGCTACTGGGTTAAACAGGTATATAACGCAACTCATGGTCCGATTTGAGTAGCATCATACCCAATCTATATTTAAGCAAAACTTATCGCATTTTTTTCGTGTTGACTTGAAAAATCCCTACCATGAAGAAAAATTATTTAAAAATCAGTGCTGCATTAATCATGCTAAGCACATCGCTTGTCCAGGCGCAGCGAGGCCTCCCGCCAAAGGATGTCACTAAATCTTTATCTGTAACTAAATATGCACAGGTATTAGAATTTAAGCCTGAAATGTTAAAACTTTTGAAAACGCCGCCGGGTTGGCAGGTAAGCCTTGCCGCATCTGGCCTGGGCAAACCTCGAATGCTCTACACCAGCCCAGCAGGAAAGATTTATGTAACGCGAAGAGATGGTGGCGATGTATTGTTGCTTGACGACTCGAATAAAGATAATAAATTCGAAAATCTGATTACCGTTGTCTCTAATTTTAAAGGAGTTCACGGCATTACCATGAACGATAACTGGATGTACCTTTGCAACAGCAATGAGCTCCGCCGCTATCCCGTTAAACCAGATGGCACCTTAAATGTTTATGGCGCAGAAACATTGATCAAAGATCTTCCCGACGGTGGTCAGCACCCTAACCGAACGATGGATTTTGGTCCTGATGGAATGCTTTACATTAGCGTAGGCTCGCTTTGCAACGATTGTAAAGAAAGCGATAAGGAAACTGCAACCATGCTACAGGTTGATCCAAAAACGTGGGGAAGAAAAATTTTTGCAAGTGGTTTAAGAAATACCATCGGCTTTGATTGGCATCCTCAAACGAAAGAACTTTGGGGTATAGATAATGGCGGAGATACCAAGGGCAGCGATTGGCCACCGGAGGAAGTAAACCGCATTATTATGGGGGCTGATTATGGTTTTCCTTACGCATATGGTAAACAGGAGGTAGATAAAAGCCGTGAAGATCCTGCCGGAAACACCAAAGAAGCAGTTGTAAAAAATACGCAACCCTCAATACTGGAATTAACTGCCCACATGGCTCCTATTGGCTTTACATTTTTTCGCGGAGCAGCTAATATTCCTGCAGAGTGGTCGGGTGATGGGTTGGTTGCATGGCATGGCTCATGGAACGCCGATAAACCTGTTGGATTTAAAGTACAGCGCATTCATTTTGAAAATGGTGTAGCCGTAAAAGCTGAAGATTTCTTAACAGGCTTTTTGCAGGGAGAATCCCGCTTTGGCAGACCTGCAGGAATCACGGTAACTAAAGAAGGAACAATTTACATTTCGGACGATGCCGCCGGAAATATTTACGCCATCAGAAAAACAAATTAATTATGAGAGCATTAACCTATATCTGCTTAGCAGTAGTTTGCGTGGCTACAGTAGCAGCGATTAAACCTGAACCAACGCCAAGAATTGAATTTGATGCGTTGGAAAGCTATCCTGAAGGCATTGCATTCGATCAAACCAAGAATGTTTACTATGTATCTTCCGCCCGTTTGGGCAATATTGGCCAGGTAAGTCCTCAAGGGATGTACAGCGTATTACATGCTGACACAACATTGAAATCTACTTATGGCTTGAAAATCCATCCTGATGGCAAAAAACTTTATGCCTGTGTAAGTGATGCAAATTATAGCAAATTCACCAATCCTGCTACGAGAATGAAAATGGCCAGATTAATTGCCATTGACATTCAATCTGGCAAAAAAGTTTCAGATGTTGATTTGTCGGCACTATTACCTGGAAAACATTTCGCGAACGATCTGGCTTTCGATAACCAGAAAAATGCTTACGTTACAGATAGTTTTGCCGGTGCCATTTACAAAGTGACGCCAGATGGAAAGGCATCAGTATTTGCTAAAGATGAGTTATTTAAAACTGAAGGTGTAGGATTAAATGGCATCGTTTTTCATCCAGATGGTTATTTAATCGTTGATAACAGCTCAAAAGGGCAACTCTTCAAAGTAATGCTTAACAATCCTAAATCCGTTCAAAAAATTATGACCGATCAATATTTTTTAGGTGCAGACGGTTTATTGTTGAAAGACAAAAACAATCTTACTATGGTTGTTAATGGCGGAAATGATAAAATTTATCAACTTATGAGCAACGATAACTGGCAAACTGCCGCGGTTAGCGCAGCTACTGCATCAACGGATCGTTTTACCTATCCTTCTACAGCAACTTCAAACGGCGCAGATATTTGGATTATGAATGCGCAATTCAATCAGCTATTAGATAGCAATTCGGTGCCAGTAAAGAAATTTGCCATTCAGAAAGCAATCTTCAAACCAATGAAACCGTAATTTCATAAATTTTGATCAGGTCGAAAGTCGCCCTAAAGCTTTTAACGTAGATATAGTATTGGCATATTTACGATGCATCAACTATTGTGATGAAATGATCCATTAGAAAGACGTGATTGCGGAGCATCAGTTGATTTGGTAAATACGCGTTTACAATAGGTTTATACGTATTTTTCGATGAATCATTGACAAATATCAACAATGTATTGACAAAAGTGCTCCTATTTTATATCATTGTACCCGACAATTAAGTCGAGCAACCAATGGATGACGGTTTGCTCCCTTTCGGATGAAAGATAAGATCCCTCCCGACTTCTGTCGTGAGGGATTTTTGCATTAATCAGGATACAAAAACAATTGCATCTCATATCAGAGGTTAGCCCAAACATTTTACTTCCATCCGGGTTTGATTTAAGATCCCTTTTTAAAGTAGATTTTGCTGAAGCGCTTATTCATGAAACAATTATTCTTATCAATCCTCTGTGTGCTGATTTTTATTAATCAAAAAGTACATGCCCAATTCAATTTCGAACAATTAATTCAGGCAGGTCCGGCCGACGTTGAAAAACTTGTTGAAGCTTATTCTCAGCCACTTCTTTATGGATTTGGTTTAGGCATGAACAGTGGGTGGACCAATACTGCACAAACATTAGGTCCGTTACATTTCGATCTTAGAGTTATGGCAACTGGCTCACTGGTACCTAAATCTAAACAAACTTTTGATGTTACCAGCATCGGCCTTTCCAGCAATCTCCGCCCTGCCGATCCAAGTAAAATTAAGTCGCCAACGTTTACCGGCGACCGCTACAACAATGGTCCTTATATGGATTTGTTTGATGGAAATGGCAATAAACTTATCTCATTTGAACTTCCGAGTGCAGTAATCGAAGATCTTGTACCTACACCTCAGGTTCAACTTACTGTAGGTTTTCTGGCCAATACAGAACTAATGTTAAGGGCAGCACCAAAAATTAAACTTGGAGAACGATTTGGATCAGTCTCCTTATTCGGCCTTGGAATCAAGCACAATATCGTGAGGGATTTTATTCCTAAAGATGTGAAGAAAACCCCGTTTGATCTCTCTATACTCGCCGGATTCAATGTTCTTAATTATGGTAGAACACTTAATCTGCAACCATTGCCCGGCATGATTCCGGAAAATAGCCAGCAAGCAACAGACTTCACTGGTCAGGAGATTTACGGAAGATTTGACAACTACCTTCTGCAAACTACTCTTTCCAAAGAAATCGGTTTCTTTAGTCCATTTGTTTCACTAGGCTATAGCATATCATCTGCAACGCTGGGTTTAAGAGGAAATTTTCCCATTCCGAACAGCATACGTGATAACCAGGTTGCGTACATTACCTACACTGACCCATTTGAACTAAAAAGAACCTACCTTAAAACGCTACGTGGAGATGTAGGCTTTCAACTAAAACTTCCTGTTGTCCGCCTATATGGCTCATATGGCTTTTCGGGGGGTTATGGCATGCTAAGTGCCGGAATCGGACTTGGGTTTTAGTTTTTCTCGATCTCTTTTAAGCTATCCATTTTTTTGTAGGCAAGAAAACCTTTAATATCTTCGAAATGTTCGCGAACACGCTTGTTACCAAATTCAAATACTTTCTCTACCAGCCCATCCAGGAAATCCCTATCGTGTGAAACCAGGATAAGTGTACCATCAAAATCTTTCAAAGCATCTTTAATGATATCTTTCGTTTTCATATCGAGGTGATTGGTTGGCTCATCCAGTATCAAAACGTTTACCGGCTCCAACAATAATTTAATCATCGCCAATCGGGTTTTTTCACCTCCTGAAAGTACTTTCACTTTTTTAGTCGTATCATCGCCACTAAACATAAAAGCACCTAAAAGATCTTTAATTTTGACAGTTCCTTCACCCATCGGGATCTGATCAATGGTATCGAACACGGTAAGATTCTCATCTAACAAAGCGGCCTGATTTTGAGCAAAATAGCCTATTTTAGCATTGTGACCAACTTTTAAACTTCCTTCAAAATCGATTTCGCCCATAATCGCTTTAATCATCGTCGACTTACCTTCACCATTCTTACCAACGAAGGCTACTTTTTCTCCACGTTCAATTACCAGATTCGCTTTCTGGAAAACCACATGATCGCCATAAGTTTTAGTAAGCTCTTCTACCATTACCGGATATTGCCCTGAGCGAGGCGACGGTGGAAACTTTAATCTTAAAGCGGATGTATCTACTTCGTCAATTTCTATCACCTCCAGCTTTTCGAGCATTTTCACACGCGATTGTACCTGAAGCGTTTTGGAATAGGTTCCTCTAAAGCGATCAATAAATTCCTGGTTATCGGCAATAAATCTTTGTTGTTCTTCGTAAGCTTTCAGCTGATGTATTCGTCTATCAGCCCGTAATTGTAAATAGTGACTGTACTTGGCTTTGTAATCGTATATCCTGCCCATCGTTACCTCAATCGTACGATTCGTGATATTATCTACAAACGCCCTATCGTGAGAAATTACCATTACAGCCTTGGCAGAATTAATCAGGAAATCCTCCAGCCATTGAATACTTTCAATATCCATGTGGTTGGTGGGCTCATCCAACAGAATCAAATCAGGCTTTTGAAGCAGAATTTTAGCAAGTTCAATACGCATACGCCATCCGCCTGAAAATTCAGAGGTTTGGCGGGTAAAATCCTTCCTTTCAAAACCCAAGCCTTTGAGCACTTTTTCCACCTCCGCATCATAATTAACTTCTTCTATCGAATAAAACTTTTCACTCAGTTCTGATACCCTTTCGATTAGTTTCATGTAATCGTCACTATCATAATCAGTCCGAACAGTAAGCTGTTCATTTAGTTCATCAAGTTCCTTTTGCATTTGGTTTACCTCCTGAAAAGCTTTCATAGTTTCTTCAAACACCGTAAGCTTATCTTCGGTAAGCAAATGCTGAGGTAAATAAGCAATAACCGCATCTTTTGGTCCCGTAACACTACCTGAAGTAGGTTTTGCAACATCAGCAATAATTTTCAAAATGGTCGACTTTCCCGCTCCATTTTTGCCCATCAAGGCAATTTTATCGTTTTCGTTTATGGAAAAAGTTACGTCGCTGAAGAGCGTGGTTCCGCCAAAAGAAACGGAGATGTTGTTTACATTAATCACAGTAGAAATATTGAAATTTCTGCAAAGATAAAAGAAAGACCTTAATTTATAACCACCAAGGGCAGTTATATATTAAGGTCCTCATGTTGCTCTCAGTAGGTATTATCATTCAACCTACATTTGAACAGAAATAATAAATATTGTTATTTCGCTTTATCTATCCGGGTTTCACTCGGCCCGCCATAATAAACAGAGAGATCGTTAAAAGTTGTTTTACCCCTATCAACCTGTAAATCCATGGTAAACGATACTTCCATTTTATCGGTATATTTTAATGGTTTACCTTCATTATCGTAAAAAACAACCTGGTCCATGGAAAAGGTTTCTGGTGCATCAAACTCGTTTTTACCTGTTCCATTGGCTATAGGCATTAAAGCAAGAATTTTGCCTTTTCCTCCTGGCGCTTCGTAGAAACCAATTTGTGGCAACTGGCTATCATTGCTCACGCCGCCTCTCACGGTAATATCGCCATCGATAAACGGATATCCCACGATAGCGAACCGTTTACCATTATTCTCTTTTACCTGGTTTAACGCCTGATACTGTTCAAAATTTACCACTTGTCCTTTCTCTTTGTTTTGACTACATGAAACAAGTATTGCAGATGCAATAGCGACAAGAAACATTTTTTTCATATTTATATGATCTAAGTTAATTAATTAGTCTGTTTTAAATTAGTTGAGCAAACCTGATACTTTGAGGTTTGGATAACGTTCACCCAGTTTTTTAAGAAAATCGTTTGCAATAACAATCTCTTCTATATTTTTCTGAACGTTTAGCGAAAATGCACTGGCATTTGTATTGGCATAAGTAAATAACAAAGCTGAAAACATGATCAATTCAATAGGGCTACCATCAGTGGCCAAGGAGATTCTGTAAGCTTTAACATCATCGCCTTTCTGTTTGGCGAAAGCTTTAATCACACCTTCTAAAGGAACTTCACTTATGGATGATGCTCGTAGACGAGCCGCATCAAAAACCAGGTGATTGGAGATTTCTCCCTCCGTATCAGTATCTAACAAATGTAAATCGGCACCGCTAAGAATAAAATACTTTGGCGTTTGAACGGTATGAAATCTAACGGTTCCTAAAGTAGCCATTCCTTTTAAACTATCTTTAATACCATCTTTGATCGAATCTTTGGTAGAATAATTCATATTGGCATAATTAAATGCATCAATAGGCTTGCCTTCCATTTGCTTAGGTAAAAAGGAAAGTTCAGAATTTAAAAATTTGTTTTTGTAGGTAAGGACATTTCGCATTTCTGCATTAAAATCAGTGTTTTGAAACATTTCTTTCTGCTTCTTTTTCTTCAATTGCATAAAGTAGAAAATGCCTCCATAAATTACAATCATGAAAACAATAATAAAAATAACTGAGCTACTCATTTTTTAAGGGTTTTAGTGGATAAATAAGAATTTAGACTGTTGTTGGTGTAACTTTTGGTTTTTGATAAGGAAGATTTCCCCAAATTAAAAAAGCCACAAATAATATCACAATTAGTTTGGCGCCATACCTCGTATAAAAGGGTAAGCCAATTAAGTCTTTTTGATTTAATTTTTGAGTGAGCAGAAGCTGTTTTAATTCGCTTTCTGGCAAATCGAAATAGCGTTCTGTTTTTTCATCATAACCAACCAGTTTTGGTTCTTGTGTGATGTACAATGGCAGAATATATGCGATGTTGAATTCTTTATGTAGCGTTGCTAAGTCTAGGTAGTTGCCATTATCAAGCTTGAACTCATCAGTATCTGGTAAATCATGAACGGTGTTTAAAACCACTCTTTCTCCAATCGGTATTCTCGCTTTCGCGAATATTAAATTTGAAGTACTAACTATTATTGTGAAAGCTAAAACAAATTGCTTCAAGCAGATCATCCTTAAAATTTTTATCGTTTAATAATTTTTGGGATACTGGGGATGAACAGATCACACACTAAACTACTCTAAGAAATTAATCTTGGCGGAGCAAACTATTATTCGTCTGATTATTTTTATAATTCGCTGGACCGGAATTATTTTTCGCGTTGCCGCTTGGCTATCCAGGCAATAGGTAAATCCATCAAATGATCAATTATTAGCATCATGGTAATGGGTAAATCCCCTCAGAGGTTGTGTAGAGCAACCTTAAATTATTTAACTCTTTTGTAAACGCTTGTTTGGTACCGATTTTTGTCTGCAGGCAATGGATTTCCACTTCTGTCCCAAATAGCTATTTGGGTTTTAAATAGCAGTTTGTTGTTTTTTAAAGATAATCGGATATAAAGATCATTTACATGTGTTTGTGGATTAATGAGCAGTTCATTGCCCTTCATTTGTGCTTTCAATTGAAAAGATGGCGCCTCTCCCGTTCCAACATCTACAACCGTTGCATAATTTTTGCCTTTTTCAAATTTGATAATCAGCACTAAGTTGTGATGGCTCTGTTCATGCTCCCAGGTACCAGCGAAAGCTTTTTTTGGAAAAGGTTGATTTTGTGCCTTCCCTAAACTGGCGCACATTAAAAAAACAATTAATATAAATAGGTTTTTAGCCACAATTTATAAACTAAATGAAACTGGTACGAGCTTAGCACCCGCACCAGTAATGATTAAATTTTCTCGATCACTACGTTTGAGATTTCGTAACCCAGATCTTCACCTTCATCTTTAACCGTTACTTTGCCGGTGCTGTAATCTTTTACAGTTGATGATTTTTTAACGCCTTTATTCGGGTAAACAATTTGTGCTGTTATTTTCACCTTGTCGCTGGTGGTTAACTTATTACCATCTTTATCAAAAATAACTACATCTTTTTGTTCGAATTTTCGGCTATCTTCAGGAACATTAATTAATACTGAATTTTTTCCTTCTCCATAATTTACTTTCACACCGGTAATTGTTTTATTTCCGGTTTGGATGATAAAGAAATCATTGTAAACTTCAAATTCCATAGAAATTGAATTACCGGTTCGTGTGAGAAATGGCGCCTTAAATTTACCTTCCAAAGTAATTATCTGGTTGTGGTGGGTATAACTAGTTTCGATTTCCTTTGCAATTTTAACACTGCTACTGGTATAGAAAAATACGACCCCGATAAATAGCACTACTGCTACGGCTAAAATGGTTTTTATTGTTTTCATATTGATATTTATTATTGATTAAATTTTATTTGTTTCTATTAGTAGAACTTTATTCTCGACAGGAGCATGATTATCAGAAATAAAATGACCGCTAAATAGAGTGACAACTCCAGAAGCACAGATTTCCAACTGAAATACTCCTCATGAACCAGTAAGGTTTTCAATTCATTATTTTCATCTTCTACACCAAAATTTATAATATAATTTTTCAAAAATTTAGGCGAACCCTGATGTATTCCTCTGAAGGGCTTCGCTATAATTTTGTTTTTATTTTTAAAGCTTGTTAAAAAATTCTCTACATCTTTTACGACAATCGTAGCTTTGGGTTTAGCATCAGTTTCATTAACATAAAGCCCGATACCTCCTTCTTCTTGTCCCTTTATTTCGGTTTCCTTAATTTTAAAACCGGTAAGTTCAAACTCCTCTTTATCATCAATGCCTGTAAGTTTTGTAATGGAAACCTACTCATAGCTTTTGTTGTGTTTGTCAGCATAGCGTTTTATCGTAATGCCAAAATAAATTAACACCACCAAAAGTATCATCAGTGGCTTAAAGTTTCCAGCTATACTATCCATTAAATTGGTTTTAGGCTTATCAGTCATTTATCTAATTTTAGATTGATCGCTTAATTTTATCTATTCTTATATTCTTGGTAACGAAAAAATAATACTGATCACCAGGTTTAGCTAAATTCTTAAAATCAGGATTAAACTTGCTATCCTCGTGGGTTAATGGTATATATGCCCCTGATTTTGTTTTATCATAAATTATATCGAATGATAGTGAAACCTTTTTGTTAAGTGAGATTTCGTTACCATCATTATCAAGAAAAAAGCTATTGGCTTCATCCATTTCGTTGTTATCTTTTTTACGAATTTCTACTGCGTTTTTATTTTTCTCTTTAATCGCAAACCGCAATAAAAAATTCCCCTTTTCATCTACCAGATGGCAAGCATGTTGATGATTGGTGGGTAACCAATTGATAATTTTGATATAGCCTTGCAGTGTAATGCGTTGTTCATCGTATTCGGTTTTCTGATACAAATTTTTCCAAACCGACCTTTCATCTGAAGGCAGTACTTTACCTGGTTTCTCGCCAGCAAAAATGGGATAACCCTTAACTATATCAATTCCTCCAAGCAGTAGCCAGGCGGGGATAAAAAGTATATACAACTTCAACCTTAAAAACCAGAACAATAAATTCCATGCAGGAAGCGCAAAAATTAATGCTTTGGTGAAACCTTTATTGTTCTGCAAAGCTGGCACTAATGCCTGCAACAAAAATGAGGTTAATACCGCCGGAATGAATATCATCACGAATATGAACAAACCACCTAGAAAAGGTGTATCTACAATATCGTTTATCTTTTTGTTAGTTGTTTTTATGCCGACTATCATTGCTTTTAATATTTAATCTGTCAAAAAAATCATTTGAATAAAAAGTTTCATCAGCGGTTTAAAATTTCCAGCAATACCATTCATGAGATCTTTTTTAGGTTTGTTATCCAATTGTGATCTTATTGATTTTGTTGTTCATTTTTTATATCAACTTATTTTTTTTAACTGGTTTCTTATTTCCCCAAACGGCTTTTCTTTGAGGATCGTAAACCATAAGTCCGTGTTTTAAGGCGATAGCAATAATTTTATTTGAGGTGATTTGCTGTGTAGACGAATTAAGGTGCATCAATACCCAGTTGCCAAATTCTCCAGTTCCTGTAGAAAATAAAAATGGGCATTCGTCTATCTCCTTTCCAAAGTATCCTTTTTGTCTTTTGCCAAACTCTTCTTCAAAGCCATTTAAAAATTCATCTTCATTAAAAAACTCCATAGCAGTATGGCTATTTTCTTCAATTATGGCGTCATGACATTCAAAAAGCATGGCGGTTTTCGTCCTGTCAGAGCGTTTCCAAATGGCTAAATCGTAACTCATGTTCTTTTTTTCTAAATTGATATCAGGTTAAGCATATTGATTAACAAGCTTTGTTTAGCGCTTTATTTCCTAAATATCGCCACCAGATTTTTGTTGTTTTTAGTCATACTTTTGATGTTGCTTTTAGCCATTTTTAAAGTGCTAGGCGTGAAATCTGCATCAAGTTTTCCAAACACAGTTTCATCATTTATTTCAGCCTGACTGAGGGCATTGTTTCTGTGGGTTGCAAACACCACGCTGTCGCCTTCTACGGCCGTTACCTTCCATAATACAAACTGATTTTCATCAAAGCCTTTTACCTGGTACACATCGCCAATTTCAGGGTTTCGGATATAGCCTCCCTTTTTATCTAAAACATTAATTGCCACTACAGAAAAGACTAGTAAGCCGATTATAATTAAGCCGGCAAAGTATTTTAATGGTGTTTTAGCATTACCTTTTTGACTGTGTAGGTAATTGCGACTTTGCGGATCAAGTTCCCGTTCGGTTAGCGTCTGTTTACAGTGTGGGCATTGGGTCATGCCTTTTTTACCAATGGGAAACATTGGTATCCAGAAAATATGGAAGTAGTTTATTGTGTAGACTACATTTAACTTACCAGTATTGCAATGGTTGCAAATTTGTTGTGTACCAAATGCATTTAAAAGTTTTGATCGTGTTCCAAAAATAATCATGACGTTTTTCTTAAGGTATTTGATTGATGTATTGCTATTTATTTTTTATAAGCAAGTTTTTCTAACCTGACTGGATTTGGATTTTTCAGCACCCACTTAGTAGCCAACTCGCATAAAAAATGAAGTTCATAGTCGTCACCATCTCCATTTTTTCGAATATCTTTTATAATCAGATCAGCTTTTTCCAAATCAGCGGTAGCAAGAGAATTTTCTGTTTTAAGATGTAGACCAAAGGCATCCAACATCTTTTTAAAATCTGCGTTCCAGTTTCCACCACCATTCCGATGTATTTCATCTCTCACTTTTCCGGCAATACGCACCACTTCGCCCTGCACCGTTTTAGCACTACCGCTAGAGGGTATTAAAAGTTCCCACAACGCTTCATACTGTTCTTGCCAGGTAGTTCCATTTACTTTAATTGGTGATACGCCGTCATGCATCAAACGCCTTTTTACAGGTGGAACATCAAAAATTTTATAGAGTTGATCGAGTGCTTGTTCGGTTTCTTGCAGGTAATCTTTATTAAAATTTTCCCGATGAAATTCAAAATCCTCTCCCTTTTTAATTACCGCATCTTTCATTTTTTGCGTAATGTTATAGTCTGCACTAAGAAGTATGCTTGAAATTTTCGCCAGCGCCTGAAGGTCCATGTTCCTGGCATTACTGAGCGCACTTTCGAGTGGCGTCTGCTCATAATCATCTACTGCTTTAACATTTGCACCGTATTCAATCAGCTTTTTAACCGCGTCTACATTAAAACCATGTCCTGTTGCAAAGTGTAAGGGTGTAGCACCATAGGTATCAACGGCATTTACATTCGCTCCAAGCTCTAGAAAAACACTCACATCGCCACCCCTAATGCTGGCTTGGTCATGGAGTGCCGTACGCTTATAATTATCTACAGCTTCTAAATCAGCGCCTTGCGCTACCAACCAACGCACAAAATCATTCGGAATGCGATAAAAACTGAGTGCCGTTGTTTTCCCATAACCTCCCCGGGCATCTATTTCGCAAGTATCAAATACTTTTTTAAAACTTTCGAAGTCTTTTGCATCCAGTATTTCACGGAAATCTTTTGGAAGTGTTTTCTTTTTCTTTGCCATGGTATGATACCTGAATAAGTTTATTTTACGAATTGGCTCCGGCCATAATTAACTGCTCTACAATTTCATTGTAGCCTTTTTCTGATGCATAATGCAAAGCAGAATGTTCATCGTTATCTTTCTCATTTACATCAGCGCCATTGTCAATCAGCAAAGCTGAAATTTCATTAAAACCGCAAATAGAAGCTACAATTAACGGTGTTTCGCCTTCATTATTTTTAGTGTTGATATCCATTCCCTTCTCTACCAGCAGTTTCGCAATTTCTTTATTTCCCCGGCCGGTGCTGTAGTGCAAAACCGAATTGCCATCCAATCGTTTTAGCAACATATCAGCATCAGCATTAATTAGTTGTTGGGCAATTCGTAGATTGTTCTGCATACATGCCAATACCAAAGCACTGTCACCCTGATCGTTGATGGCATTGATATCGATGGTGTTGATTTTTAATAATGCACCAACCACTTCCGCTTCATTGTTCCAAACCGCCTGATGCAAAGGCGTGTTACCTGAACTATTTTTATCATCACCTTGACCAGCCAGCAACGCTACCGTATCTCGCAAACCTCTGCTCGTAGCATAATCCAATGCACTATGACCCTCATTATCCTTAATGCTTTTATCAGCTCCTTTAGATAATAAAAACTTCGTAAATTCTGTTCTTCCTTCTGCAAGCGAATAAATCAACGCGGTTTTTCCTTCTTTATCAGTTACATTAATATCCGCTCCATTATCTAATAACAAGGCTACAATTTCTTTATTTCCGCTTTGCGAAACAATATGCAAAGGTGTGGCACTTTGGTTGTTGGCCAGGTTTACATCTGCACCGCCTTCTATTAAAATTTTAACGATGTCTCTTGCCCCTTTTTGGCAAGAATAAAACAAAGGCGTATTGCCCAATGCATCTCTCTTATCGAGGTTTATCCCACCCTTTTTTAATAAAGTTTGTACAATTGCTTTTTGGTTATTTTTACAGGCATTTAAAAATATCGTATCCATTTTATGTTGATGTTAATTTTGATTTTTTGAATTACATTTTTCCGACTAACCAGGCCACAAGCGCTTCATTATCTTTGGCGACGGCATAATCTAAGGCAGATTGTTCGGTATTATCTTTAGCGTCAATCAACAGATCTCCAAATTCTGCCATCAGTTCGCAATAGGTTTGCGCATCCGATTTTCTATCATTATTCACCGCATAAATCAAGGCCGTTTTGCCATTTTTGTCGATGAGTTCTGTAGATGCGCCTTGCTCTAAAAGCGTAAGTAAGCTTTTTTCGCCACGTTCCAATCCGATTGCGCATAAATACATCAAGGCAGAAATACCATCGCGATTGGTTTTATTTACATCAGCGCCAGCATAAGTCGCTTCATCAAGCAATACTTTCGAAATCGTATAGCTGTTATGCATCATCAAACGGTCGGCATATTTGGCAGATAGGGTTAAAAGCGTGTTCTCCTCATCATCTAAAAGTGAGTTGATATCGAAGCCTGCATCGAGATAGGCTTTTAATGTTTTTTGGAATACTTTGTTATGGAAAAGGTCGATGTGAACAGCAATGGTAGAATTTATATCGTACAAATGCCTAAAAGGATGCCAGCCCTTGCTATCTACAGTTGTGGCGTCTGCTCCATTTTTCAATAACAAATCCGTAATTTCTACTGAATGTTTTTGCATCGCGATGGCTAAAGGCGTCATTCCATTAAATCGATCGCCCTCTTTATCGTAAATATCGTTTACATCTTCGCCAAGCTTAATCAGTGCATCAATTGCCTCCAAATCTTTTTCAGCACAAGCTTGATGTAAATCCATTCCGCCAGCGTTAAAATATAGCGATACCTTTTCTTGGTCGTCAAAATCCACACCCTTTAAAATCGCACCAATAGATTTAGATTTCTGACCAATAGCCACCTCAACAGCCGTTCTTTTCTCGTTATTGCGCTGTAAAGGGTCTATACCAAATTCTCTACCTACAATAGCGAATGTGATAAATTGGTTGAACCTCGCTTTGTCTACATGGTGCCTCCATTCTAATTGTCTTCGCTCTTGAAGATGACGCTGATTGTTTTCATCATAGTTTTCGTCTCTCTGATGGATCATTAAACGTTCTAAAGATTTTTCATAATCAGAAATCGCAGAGGAAGAATTTGATGCTAAAATATGCAGTATCGTATTTCCATTACGGTCGGTAAAATCTATTTTGGCGCCGGTTTCGGCATATACTTCCAGCATTTCGGTATAACCTATTTTTGCGGCCAACATTAAAGCGGTTTCACCCTGGCTATTTTTTCTGAGCGGACTAACCTTAGCTTCCAATAATTTTTTGGTGCATTCGTAAACCCTCTTTTCAGCAATAAAGTAATCATAACTACGCAGTGGCGTAGCTAAAAAGTGCAACAGCGTATCGCCGTTACCATCTTCTACCCCCGCTGTTCGCCAACCTTGCGCAATCAGATAATCAACCATTTCTACGTTGACGAAACCACAAACCTGCTCCAAACTTCCACTTGCTGTTCTTCTGTAATATCGGCAATTTCGGTTTTGTATAGTTCGTTTATCTCGGCAAGGTCTCTTCCCTGGATATAAGCTTGTTCTATTTGATATAAATTCATTTGTTTTCTTAGGTGTTTGTTTTAGATTTTGCGATAGCCAACGCTTCCTGTACGTTTTTACATTTTTCCATATCAGGCAAAGCCGATAAACGAATGATTTCCTGCCAGTTTTCGAGTTCCAAATTTAAATCGACCAGCAACCTGCGGATGCGTAATTTGATAATACTATTGGCTAAGGCAACTGCGGTTTCGTTTAATGAAAGGCGATAAAAGCGGTTGTCATATTCATCCGTTAATAAATTATCTGGTAAATGATTTGTATTATTTTGCAAAGCTGATGGCGTAGCAATTTTCATCTGCACCTCTCCCAACATCGCGATAGCTTTTGAATATTCTTTGGCCGAGTAATGGCATAACGCCGTATTGTATAATAAGGCCACCGATTTATCTTTTGCGTTTTTATATAAATGAACAAAAGCCGAGTAAGCCAAAAGCCATTGATTGGTATAGATGTACATCATACCATCAGCCTCTAACTTTTTTGGATTTAACTCGTTTTCTGAAGTATTTTTATCGATAAGCATATCTCCGGATTTATTTACCAAATAATTTTTTCCAAAATTCTTTTTCCTTTTTTGGTTCTACAGGTTGGATATGGTTTACCACGTGCTCTGCGTTGTTTATTATGGTTCCTTCTGCCAAACCTTCTCGTTTTTCAATTTCTGCAAACTGAGCCATTGCCGTTTCTTGATAAAGGCGTGCACCCTCCGGATCGCAATTAAACAAATTAGAATAGCAAGCAGAACTGTTTAAATCTAGCGGATTAGGCTCTACTACTTCTGTTGCTTCTAACAGCCCTAAACCTTTTCCATCAGCGTAAGCCAAAGCTTTTAAAAACACTGCAATGCGCCCATGCGAAAAAAGTTCGTCCAATGCTGTTTTAATAAGCGCATCATTTTTATAATCATTTAATAGCTGTGTTACTTTCTCTTTAGGAATGTAAATCCCCGAACTATAGTTTTCTACAATACGGTTATGAATTTTTTGAGCAAATCTATGTTCGGGAATAATCGCTTCCCAAGGCTTGAAATATTTTTGAAATACATCGCTCTCTGCAAAAGACAATGCACCTCCGCGTACGTAAAAATATTTTTCGAAGAAACCTTGAATAACCGAAATGTAATAGCCATGTGTATGTTCGAAATTATCACCCGAGCCAGTTTCTAAAGCCACATTTATAGTATCGATATACTTTTGCTGATAAAAATCTCCAATGCCGTGCTGGCTTGCCAATGTATTAACTAGTGCCTTCTTTTCCAATACATCGAAGTACCAAGCCTTCATTTGTTCTTCATCAATTGGATGATAGCTAATGTCCCAACCCATAGTATTTAATTTCTTTTGATCTGATAAAAAGCCAAAACCTCAATTATTCAGTTTCGTAATGTAAAATAGCACCCCTAATGAATTAAAATAAGGCTGAATTGAAATTCGCTGGATATGATTGAGAATTCGTCGGTATGTATTCACTATTTGAAAACGGAATGATGAAATCTAAACCTGAAGATCGATTGGCAACAATGATGAACAAGACAGCGTAAAAAGGCAAAACTTATCATCGTTTTTTGATGTTAGCAGAACGGAAGTACAACTAACAATTTCTTATGATGCAAACAGAACCACAAGACCATCTCTTCACCAAGCAAAATACTTGTGCAGTGAATTTTAAGGTTAACGGAGAAGATAAAAAACTGCTCATCCTGCCATGGGTAAGCCTGCTGGATGGATTGCGTGACCATTTACATTTGACCGGAACTAAAAAGGGCTGTGATCATGGACAGTGTGGCGCCTGTACGGTAATCTGCGATGGTAAACGAATTCTGAGTTGCCTTACATTGGCTGTAATGAAAAACGGATCTGAAATAACTACCGTTGAGGGCGTTGCGCAAGGCGATAATTTACATCCGATACAACAAGCTTTTATAGACCATGATGCATTTCAATGTGGTTATTGTACTCCAGGCCAAATATGCAGCGCCATTGGCCTGATAAAAGAAGGCAAAGCCAATTCACGAGAAGAAGTAAAAGAGTTGATGAGTGGAAATCTTTGTCGCTGTGGCGCAAACGTAGGTATTATCGATGCCATCATGCAGGTAAAAGACGGAGGTAGCGGTGAATAATTTCGAATATAAACAAGCGACAACTTCAGTCGAGGCAATTAACCTTATTGAAAATCATGACGGATCCAGGTTTTTGGCCGGTGGCACTAACCTGATTGATCTATGGAAATATAACATCACCAACCCTACTGAACTGGTTGACATCAATCGCATCGCTGAACTGTCTGAAATTCGGGAACTGGAAAATGGAGGGCTGCGACTTGGAGCAGGATTTAAAAATGCAGACACCGCCTACCATCCTATGGTAGAACAAAAATATCCGCTGCTTTCGAAAGCAATTCTGGCAGGCGCATCGGCGCAAATCAGGAATATGGCCAGTAATGGAGGCAACCTGTTACAGCGAACGAGATGTTATTATTTTTATGATCCTGAAGTGCCCTGTAACAAACGCGTTCCGGGTTCTGGTTGTCCTGCCAAAGAGGGATATAACAGGATTCATGCAATTTTAGGCACCAGTGAACACTGCATTGCTGTTTTTCCATCTGATATGTGCGTGGCTCTGGCTGCTTTGGATGCAGTAGTGAACGTTGCTGGTCCGGAAGGAAACCGCAGTATTGACTTTGCAGACTTTCACCGATTACCAGATGATCGGCCAGACCTGGATAACAACCTTAAACCTCACGAGCTGATTGTTTCCATTGATCTTCCGGAAAAAAGATTCGCAGCAAACTATTCTTACCTGAAACTTCGCGACCGCCATTCTTATGCTTTTGCGCTGGTATCCGTTGCAACAGCACTGGAACTTGATGGAGATACCATTAAAGAAGCCAGAATTGCACTTGGCGGCGTGGCGCATAAACCCTGGCGTTCAGCAGAAGCTGAAAACTTTTTGAGAGGCAAAATTGCAAATGCAGAGAGTTTCGCCCATGCAGCAGATATTATTTTAAGCGGCGCAACAGGATATGGACACAATGATTTTAAAATAAAGCTTGCCAAAAGAGCAATTGTTCGTAACGGGTTGATGGCTTTAAATCCAGAATCTCAGCTTCCAGGTGCGCAGCCATCAGCATAAAACCAAAAAAATTAAAATGGATTTAAACAAAACTGTAGGACAACCCATTAGCCGACTGGAAGGAAAGTTAAAGGTAACAGGTGTTGCAAAATATGCGGCCGAGTACGAGGTAGACGATTTGTTACATGGGTATGTGGTGAGCAGCCCAATTACAAAAGGCAAAATTTTAAATATTGATATTTCCAAAGCACTTCGTATTCCTGGTGTGAAGGATGTGCTCTCGCATGAAAACCGCACAAAATTGGCATGGTTTGATTTGCAATATACCGATATGGATGCGCCACCAGGGACCGTTTTCAAACCCTTGTATGACGAAAACATCCTATACAACGGCCAACCGATTGCGTTGGTAGTGGCTGAGGATTTTGAAACGGCCAGGTATGCTTCTACCCAAATTATATTTGAATTTCAGCAGGAAACTTTTGAAACCAATTTAAGAAACAATCTCGATAAAGCCCGGCCAGCCAAGAAAGGCTTCGCCACAGCGTTGAAACCGCCACCGCCTCCTCCTACCGGCGACTTCGAAAACGCTTTTGAGAATGCTGCCTGTAAAGTGGAAACGGAATTTCAACACGGCACTGAACATCATAATCCAATTGAGCTTTTCGCTACAACCACCGTATATGAAGGAAAAGGAAAACTGACCATTTACGATAAAACACAAGGAACCATTAACAATCAATTGTATGTGGCTAATATTTTCGGTTTGCATTATAAGGATGTAAGGGTTCTGGCTCCTTTTGTGGGCGGTGCATTCGGTTCAGGACTTCGTCCGCAGTACCAACTGTTTCTTTGTGTAATGGCAGCACTCCACTTAAAACGAAATGTGCGGGTGGTGTTGGATCGGAAACAAATGTTTTCTTTCAGCCATCGGCCGCCAGCCATACAAAAAATGCGTTTTGGCAGTGATATCAATGGCAAAATCACGGCACTTGGCCATAGTGCCTTTGCAGAAACATCTAATTTTGAAGATTATACGGAGCCGACAGCAAATTGGAGCCATAAACTATATCCTTCACCAAATACACTTTTTGAGCATAACCTTGTTCCGTTAGATGTTTACACCCCAATGGATATGCGGGCGCCCGGAGGAAGTACAGCGCTTCATGCCATTGAATGTACCATGGATGAACTCGCCCATCAGCTTAAAATCGATCCGTTGGAACTCCGCCTGATCAATTATTCTGAGATGGATCCCTCTAGCAAAAAACCATACACCAGCAAAGCGCTTAGGGCTTGTTACCTGGAGGCTGCTGAAAAGTTTGGGTGGAGCAACCGAAACCCGGAACCACGGGCCATGAAACGGGGTAATAAATTGGTGGGCTTTGGAATGGCTACAGGAATCTGGGACGCCTTTCAGTTTCCGGCACGGGTGGAAGCCATAATTACCAAAGATGGCAGAATGGTGCTGAATAATGCCACCACCGATATTGGAACAGGAACATTAACCGTGATGACTCAAATTGCAGCCGATGAGCTTGGACTTTCTTTAGAAGAGGTTGATTTTCAATACGGAGACAGTAAAAAGCCGTTTTCAATGTTTCAGGGTGGCTCAGCCATTACTTCATCTACCGGAGTTGCCATTGTAGTTGCAGCAAAAGCCTTGCGCAAAAAACTATTAAGGAAAGCGGCAGAAATGGATGCTTCACCATTTAAAAAAGCAAAAGAAGATGAAGTGATTTTTAGTGCAGGAAAAATGCACCTAAAAGATCAACCTGAAGTTTTTATTTCGCTAAAAGAAATTATCGCCTTTAATAAAGGTAAAGCCATTAAAACGACTAACCTAGGGAAACCGCACATGCTTAAACTGAGAAAATACAGTTTGGCCACACATAGCGCTTCCTTTGTAGAGGTGGAAGTAGATCAGGATCTTGGTACAGTAACGGTGACCAGAGCAGTTACGGCCGTTGCCGCAGGGAAAATTATCAATCCAAAAACTGCAAAAAGCCAAATTTCAGGATCAATGATTTGGGGGATTAGCAAAGCCTTACATGAGGAAACCATTATGGATGATCACCTTGGTAAATACATTAATGCCAATCTCGGGGAATATCATATTCCGGTACACGCCGATATTAACCAGCTCGATGTGATTTTTGCACATGAAAAAGATAACCTGATCAATGAAATCGGTACGAAAGGTGTGGGTGAAATTGGCTTGGTAGGAATGCCTGCCGCTATTTCTAACGCAATTTTTAATGCTACAGGTAAAAGAGTTTACAAATTACCCATCCATTTCGATGAATTGATTTAACAACTAAGCAACAGCATTAACTACTAAGGCACAACCAATTAATCCGCTTAGTCTTCCTTAGTAGTTAATGTAAACTCCAGACTATTTTCGTCATTTAGTTCATCTTCGTGATGGGTCACCACGATGACAGTAGTTTGCTGCTCGGCAAAAAGAAGTTTGAGCCCACTAATCAAACGGTGTTTCAGCTGGCTATCAAGTGCTGCAAAGGGCTCATCCATTAAAAGGAGTTTTGGTTTTGTAGATAGGGCTCTCATGATTGCTAAACGTTGTTGTTGGCCTCCAGAAAGTTGCCTGGGCAGCTTATCCCGCATTTTCGTCATCTCACCAAGCTCGAGTAAACGGGAAATGTAAGATGAATCATTGCTTCCATACTGGAGATGTTTTGCGACGCTCATGTTTGGAAATAGTGCATAATCCTGAAAGACAAATCCAACACCACGATCCTGTACTTTCTCCGAATAAGCTCTTTCCCCGTCATACCAAAGCTCGTTTTCAAACACCACCTTTCCTGAATCAGGAAGCACCAGACCTGCTAGAATTTTGAGAAGTGTTGTCTTCCCCACTCCCGATGGACCAAGTATTCTGGTCGTTTTATTTAACTGAAAACCAGTATCCACTTCCAACTCAAAATGGCCGTATTTACCACCTACTTTTTTCTCAACTGCAATTTTTATCATTCGAAGGGACTTTTAACAGCATTTCTATTAATTACAAATACGCCAATAACAATAATAAAAGTGATGGCAAATAAAATCATGGCATAAACGTTTGCAGCTTGATAATCCATGGTTTCGACGGCATCATAAATGGCAATGGATGCAACTTTAGTTTCTCCCGGAATATTTCCTCCAATCATCAGCACCACACCAAATTCGCCAAGGGTATGGGCAAAGGTTAATACGGCCGCCGTGTAAATAGATGGTTTAATATTTGGAAGCAATACGGCAAAAAAGGTTTTTGTTTTCGATTTTCCCATAACGTATGATGCTTCAGCAATGGATTGGGGTAAATGTGAAAATGCGGCCTTAATCGGGCTAATCATAAATGGCAGACTATAAATAATAGAGGCCAAAATTAATCCCTTGAAAGAGAAAACCAGCTGTAGGTTAAAATGAAGCTGCAACCATTTCCCAAATGCGTTATTCGGACTGAAAGCTAAAAGCAGGTAAAACCCGAGTACGGAAGGTGGCAATACCAGTGGCATGGTGATAATGGCCTCTGTGACTAATTTCAAAATACTTTGTTTCCTGGAGAGCCAGTATGCAATCGGAATTCCGAGAATGAGCAGAAAAATTGTCGTAATTAAAGCGAGTTTCATACTCAGCCAAATGGGGTCAAGATTCATGCTTAATTTTGTAGTGGTAAGTGATAGCCATTTGCATCGATTATTTTCCTCGCCGATGGAGAAGAGAGATAATTATAAAACTGTGTAGCCTTATCCAAATTGGTTTGATTGGCATATTTAAGCAAAATAGCTGCCTGCTCAATTTTACCGTAACTTTTTGGATCTACCCTCACCCACTTTACTTTTGAATGGTCAACCCGTTCGTAAAGGAATGCCTCCGTGGTAAAACCGACTTCGACAGCGCTTGTTTGAATATAGGTATTCACTTGCGAGATACTCTCTCCAAATACCAGTTTCGAAGCAATGTCATTTTCCAGTCCGAAGAATTTAAGCGATTCTTGTGCAGCTTTGCCATAAGGTGCTGTTTTTGGGTTTGCAATCGCAATTTTTTTCACTTGGCTACTTTTTAAAAGTGATTGCCAATTCTTCACCTCCCCTTTAGCCGATCCGCAAAGAATTAAACTTCCTAAAGCATACACCTTTGGCGACTTCAACCCATAGCCCTTCGCAAACAACTGATCTGGAAATTCAGTATCTGCAGAAAGAAATATTTCATATGGAGCACCATTCATTATTTGTGCGGTGAGCTTTCCTGATGCACCGATAATTACTTCGAGTTCTATACCAGTACGTTTTTTAAAATCAGCTTGCAGCTTTTTAATGACGCTTTGGGCATTTGCAGCTACTGCCACACGAAGTGGCTGCGCATATCCTTTAATCTGTAAAGCAATCAAAAAGGTAAAAAGTATAAGAATCCTGGCAATTTTATAATATCTAGGCATTTAGTTCAGTTGAATAATTTTAGAAACAGGCTAAATTTAGCCTTTTAGCTACAAACAACAAGTATTAAAATAGGTTTAAGATTGAGTGAAAATCCTAAGATAATACCTCGCCCTTAAAACGCCTAAGAATATAAGATTACCATAATTACTTTTTATGTACCAATATTACTGAATGGGCAAACACTTGAGCATGTTATTTGTAAATTAGTTAGCGGAAAATTACGATTAGCGGAGGCCATGAATAGACCTTATTTTTCAACTACGCTAATGCAACACTAAAACTAACAAAATGATTTCTTTGAACATTAATGATCAAAATTATAATATCGACGCAGATCCAGAGATGCCTCTATTATGGGCTATCAGAGATCTGGTTGGGCTAACCGGCACTAAATTTGGCTGTGGCGTGGCACAATGTGGTGCTTGTGTAGTGCACTTAAATGGTGAAGCTGTTCGTTCCTGTGTAACAAAAGTTTCAAGAGCGCAAAACCAAAAGATTTTAACCATTGAAGGTTTATCAAAAAACAATGATCATCCTTTACAACTCGCATGGAATGAAGCCGATGTACCGCAGTGCGGTTATTGTCATTCAGGTCAGATCATGTCTGCTGCTGTTTTACTGCGTGAGAAACCTGATCCGACCGATGAAGATATAGATCAGGCCATGTCAGGCAACATTTGCCGCTGTGGAACGTATCCACGAATCCGCAAAGCCATCCACATGGCCGCAGAAATAACCAGGAAAGGGGGCACGGCAAAGTGATGATAAAATTAAAAAATCTACTCAAAGGCCATGCAGGCATCATGCGGATCGCCTACATTATGGTGATCATGCTCTCACTGGTAACGATCATGGCTTTTGCTTTACATGACGATCATAAGCCTGTTGAGCCCGAAAAGAAAATTGTCGTAGTAAAAGATAGTGTAGCATCGGTAGCAGCGTTTAAAAAAGTTTACCGGGTACTGATGAGCCCCCGATGCATGAATTGCCATCCATCAGGAGATATTCCGCTTCAGGGTGATGACAGCCACTTACATACGATGAATCCGCAGCGAGGTGTAGAGGGAAAAGGTGTTTTCGCTATGAAATGTGCCAACTGCCACCAACCTACCAACACACCTGGTAAAAATACGCCTCCGGGAAATCCAAACTGGCATTTGCCACCAGCGAATATGAAAATGGTTTTTCAAGGCAGAACACCATATCAACTTGCCAAACAACTTGTTAATCCGAAGCAGAATGGAAATAAGGACATTAAAAAATTAATAGAACATGCTGATGACGGATTAGTACTGGCGGGTTGGAATCCTGGTGAGGGAAGAACGCTACCGCCAATGAGCCATGCAGAATTTAAAAAAGCCTGGATTACCTGGCTTACAACAGGTGCCTATGCGCCAAAAAAATAACCTTACTTTCTTTTAGAAAACAACATAATATGAGCACACCACAAGTTTCGAGAAGAAATTTTTTAAGAACCGCAGGATTAGGAAGTGCAGGCTTATTTCTGGGTTTATATTTGCCTGATGCCGCAGTCGCAATGGTAATGAGTGAAGAAGAAGCCGTGGCAGCAGATGTTTACACCGAGCTTACTGCTTGGATTTTGATTAAACCATCCGGACAAATCACCCTCGTAAGTCATCGGGCAGAAATGGGCCAGGGTGTTTATCACTCTATTGCACAAATCATTGCCGAAGAGCTTGAGGTAGATTTAGCATCAGTAGATATCCAGTTTGCACAAGGTAACGAGAAAAAATATGGCAGCCAGTTAACAGGTGGTAGCTCAACCATTCGTGGCGCTTACAAAAACCTGCTGAAATTAAGTGCCTCAGCACGACAAGTATTAATCATGGCAGCAGCTGCAAAATGGTCCGTACCCGTTACCGAATGCTATGCGGCATCAGGTCATGTAATCCACAAACCTTCTGATAAAAAGTTTCATTACGGCGAACTGGTGGTAGATGCTTCCAAACTACAGGCGCCAAAAGATGTCGCATTAAAACCTCGCTCTGCTTATAAATTAATCGGCAAACCGCTTCACCGGAAAGATACGCCACTTAAAACTAACGGACAGGCAATCTTTGGAATCGACAAACGAATTCCCGGAATGGTATTTGCCGCCGTAGAGCGTAATCCAAGATTAAGGGGAAAGATTAAAAGTTTAGATGATACTGAAGCACGTAAAGTTCCTGGTGTTACCAATGTGATCAAGATTGCCATGGGGGTTTATGATATGGATAGAGAAGGTGTTGCCGTGATTGCCACTTCTACCTGGGCGGCATTGCAAGGCAAAAAGGCGTTGAAAATAGAATGGGACGATAGCGGTTTCGAGCATGTGAACACGCCTGAAATCTATCGCAAACAACGCGAAGTTTTAAAAAACGAAGAAGGGCGTTTATTAAAAACACAAGGCGATCCCAATGGTATAATTAACCGTTCGAAAGATATTCTGGATGTTGTTTATGAAACACCTTATCAATCTCATGCAACCATGGAACCTTTGAATTGTATTGGTCATCATCGCGGCGATACGGTTGAAATTTGGGGACCTGTACAGGCACCCAACTGGATTCAGGATTACATCAGTAAAAAAATGGGAATTGCCTTTGATAAAGTGATTGTAAACATGACTTTTTTGGGTGGCGGTTTCGGCAGAAAGGCTTTAATGGACTACCCGCACGAAGCATTGGTAATTTCTAAAGCCATCGGCTTACCTGTGCAGGTAATTTGGGCCAGAGAGGATGATATCACACAAGGGCCATTCCGCCCGGGCATTTCCTATCGTTGCCAGGGTGTAATTGAAAATAATGAAGTCAGCGCCGTAAAATTTCGCATGGCCGGACAAAACAATGATCATTTCCGCTCTGGCGATAATGGTAAAGCAAACAGAAGTACTTCCGAAGGCTGGCTAAAACCATATTTCGAAACCATCAAAAACATTAGTTTTGCTGATGTTCCTTTTCAAACGCCAGTTCCAACTATGTTCTGGCGCTCGGTGTATGCCTCTACAAATGGTTTCGCTTATGAAAGTTTTGTTAATGAGCTGGCCCATAAAGCGGGTAAAGACCCGCTTGCATTCAGGCGGCAGTATCTTAAAGAAGAGAGGGCTGCTAAACTGATTGATAAAATTGAGGAAGTTTCAGGCTGGAGGAACAAAGGAAAAACCAAAGGTTTCGGCATCGCCATCACAGAATGTTTTGGTACAACAGTCGCTCAGGTAGTCAAAGTTTCGAAAAAGAAAGGCGAAAAACTAAAAATTGATCAGGTTTGGGCAGTGGTAGATTGCGGATGGTATGTCAATCCGGATATTATTCATGCCCAGATTGAAGGTGCCATTGTAATGGGTTTAGGGGCGGCAACCATTCACGAAATTACTTTTAAAGATGGTTTGGTAGAACAGCGCAATTTTTATGATTACAAAATGCCGAGACTAACCGATATCCCACCAATCGAAATACATATTATGGAAAATGATTCGGATGCAGGCGGTATAGGCGAACCGGGATTACCTCCCTTCGCTCCTGCCCTAACTGAAGCAATATTTGATCTAACGGGCAAACGCATTAGAAAACTACCTTTTGATATGGCAAGTATTTAGTTTAATTTTATCTGAAGCCAAATATGGCTTTAATTACCCTATGAAAGAAATAGTTGACATCATTAGTGCTTACCATAGTGCTGTAAAAGAAAACCGGAAAACAGCATTGGCAACTGTAGTCAAAGTAGAAGGTTCCTCCTACAGAAGAGCAGGCGCCCGAATGCTCGTTACTGACGATGGCATGCTTACAGGCGCAATCAGTGGTGGTTGTTTAGAAGGTGATGCACTTCGTAAAGCACTTTCTGCTATTCATCAGGGCGAAAATAAATTGGTAACCTACGATACAACGGATGAAGACGATGCTAAATTCGGGGTGCAGTTAGGCTGTAACGGAATTGTTCATATTTTGTTTGAACCCATTTTCAGCGATGATCAGTTTAATCCTATTGAATTGCTAAAAGCAGCCAACAGCAAACGTGAAAATTGTGTTTTTGTAACGCTTTTCTCCCTCGAAGATAAAACGCAGCCTGGTTCTGTCATGTTATTCCGTGAAGACTCCATTTTAGAGAGAAATATTCCCGAAATAGCTGGCTCCATAAAAAATGATGCTTTCGACGTATTGAAATTGAAATTATCGCGGATAGAAACGTATAGCATCGAAGGGAAAAACTACGATGCTTTAATTGAGTTTATTCCGCCACCCATCCAGCTGATCATTGCCGGAGCAGGAAACGATGCCCAGCCACTTGTGTCTATGGCCAACATTCTCGGATGGGAAATCACGATAATAGATGGGCGGCAAACCCATTGCACCTTACAAAGGTTTCCGAGTGCAAAAAGCATTTTGGTGGCAAAACCCAAGGAAATCTTAGCTAATGTCGATGTAGATCGCCAAACCGCATTCGTGTTAATGACACATAATTATAACTATGACATCGAGCTATTAAATATTTTATTGGAAACTAATGTACCTTACATCGGTACATTGGGGCCAAAGAAAAAGCTGTTGCGAATGCTCGATGAATTAGGGAAAAGTGATGAAATTGCAAAAGTAAATGGCCCCGTCGGATTAGACATTGGTGCCGAAACTGCTGAAGAAATTGCTGTATCGATCATTGCAGAAATAAAAGCAGTGTTTTCTGGTGCTTCTTCAAAGATGCTCAAGGAAAAAACACAGTCCATTCATTCTTACGAATAGCGTCAATTATGAAAACCGCAATCATCATTCTCGCAGCAGGAAATTCGAGCAGAATGGGCAGGCCAAAACAACTGCTCCAATATAAAGGGCAAACGTTTCTGGATATTGCCATCCAGGCGGCTGTACAAACCAGCTTTAGCCCGATTATTGTTGTACTTGGTGCCTATGCAAAGGAAATCATGGGTGCCCACCATTATACCCGGATCACATTTGTGCTTAATGAAAATTGGAAAACAGGGATGTCATCAAGTATCGCAACCGGGATGAATGTGATTTTAAAAGATTTTTCAGATACAGAAAATGTTATCATAACCGTAGCCGACCAGGTGCATATCACTTCTCATATTCTGGAAGCATTGTATCAAAATTTCAAATCTGAAAATAAAAACATTGTCACTGCTCATTATTTGCAAACAACAGGCACTCCCGCGTTGTTCAACAAGAAATACTTCAATAAATTACTAAATTTACAGGGTTCAGGCGGTGCAAAAAATTTCATCAAACAACATCTTGATGATGTATCATCTATTCCTTTTGAGCTCGGTCATATCGATATCGATACGGCAACAGATTATCACAACTTAATTAATCATCAATGATAGCAGATGCGTTTGGAAGAGTACATGATTATTTACGAATATCGCTAACCGATAATTGCAACTTCCGCTGCTTTTATTGTATGCCTGAAGAAGATTATGATTTTACGCCCGCTTCGCGATTGATGCAACCAGCCGAAGTTTTTGCATTGGCTAAAACCTTTGTAGATCAAGGCGTTAAGAAAATCAGGTTAACCGGTGGTGAACCGTTGGTACGCAAAGACGCTGCGGAGATTATCCTGGCCCTGGGGAAACTCCCGGTTGAACTGGTGATCACAACCAATGGCACCCGGATCGCAGAAATGCTTCCTGTACTTTTAGAAGCAGGCATAAAAACGGTGAACATCAGTTTAGATACCTTACAACCTGATAAATTTTTCACCATCACCAGAAGAGATGTTTTTCATCAGGTAAGAAGCAATATTGAATTGTTATTGCAACATAAAATCGCTGTTAAAATTAATATGGTGGTGATGAAAGGATTAAACGATGGTGAAATTAAAGATTTTATAAACTGGACAAAACATAATCCTATTCAAATCAGATTTATAGAATTTATGCCTTTTACGGGCAACAAATGGACAAGTAACAAAATGTTTTCTTTAGAAGAAATTTTAGCCGTTGTGGAGAAGGATTTCGTGGTTCTACCTGTAAAATCTGCGCCCCATGATACCGCTAAACATTTTATGATTCCTGGTCATGAAGGTTCTTTTGCCGTAATTAGTACCATGACTGCTCCTTTTTGCAGCACTTGCAATCGCATGCGGCTCACTGCCGATGGGAAATTGAAAAACTGTCTTTTCTCAGTAGGCGAAACAGATCTTCTAAATCCGCTAAGAGCCGGACAAGATGTACTCCCACTGATCAAGGCTTCCATTTGGGCTAAAGAAAAAGAACTTGGCGGACAGTTAGGTAAACATTTCGAAAACCTGGACGCTACCCTCCTCAACAATAGAAGCATGATTACCATTGGCGGATAAAAAATGATCTCTGTACACGAAGCTAAAGCACTTATCGCGAATAATATTCACCCACTGTCTCCTGTTAAATTGCCTTTATCGCAGGCACATCAATATATTTTAGCTGAAGATGTTTTTGCAATTTGCGATATACCCGCATATGAACAATCGTCGATGGATGGTTATGCCATCCGCTTCGCAGAAGCAAACATCGCTCTGGAACTAAACGGTGAAATGGCTGCTGGGACCAATACGCAACTTACTATAAATGCCGGACAAGCCAGCCGGATATTTACCGGTGCACCATTACCATCAGGTGCCGATACCGTAGTGATGCAGGAAAAAACAGAAATTTTAGATGGAAAACTGGGGATTCAAGATACAAATCTTTCTGCTGGACTTAACGTTAGAAAGAAAGGTGCGGAAATGAAAACAGGTGCATTGGCAATGAGAAAAGGAGATTACCTGAGCCCGGCTGCCCTTGGTTTTCTGGCAGGAATTGGCATCACTGGGGTATCAGTTTTTCCTATGCCAAAAGTTTCCATTATCCTTACAGGTAAGGAACTGGTTCAGCCTGGAGAAACTTTAGCTTTTGGGCAGGTTTATGAGTCTAATTCATATTCGCTGAAGGCGGCATTAAACCAGGAAGGAATTAATCAAGTAGAAATTTTTGAAGCAGATGACGATTTAGAGGTATTGACAACAATCCTCCAAAAGGCTTTGAAAACGAGCGACATAGTATTGCTTACAGGCGGTGTAAGCGTTGGCGATTATGATTTTGTGCTCGAAGCTTCTGCCCGCTGCGGAATTCAAAAGGTTTTCCATAAAGTAAAACAAAAACCCGGAAAGCCACTGTTTTTCGGCAGATTGGAACAGCAATACATTTTTGGGCTGCCCGGCAATCCATCTTCTGTGCTTAGTTGTTTTTACAACTACGTTTTGCCAACGCTTGCTGCACTTTCCGGCAAAATAAATCCGGTTAAGGAAATGGAGGCAGAGCTGAGCAGTGCCTACAAGAAATCTTCAGGATTAACCCATTTTCTGAAAGCACATTACCAGAATGGGAAAGTAATTCCGCTGGGGGCACAAGAGTCTTTCCGTTTAAGTACTTTTGCTCAGGCCAATTGCCTGATCATGCTTGAAGAAGAAACTGAGAAAGTGAATCAAGGTGAAAGGGTTAAAATCATGTTATTACCATGATAACGTGCTTTGAAAATCGATTAACTAAAAACTGTCAAACCACATCAACTAACTATATAAAATTACATATAAATTTAAAAATGAGATACATAACCCTAATTATTTTATTATTTTCTTTAACTGTTCATGCGCAAGAAAGCAAGCAATTTACCATTGATGGTAAAATAAAAAATCCGACTACTTTAAACCTGTCAAACCTAAAGGAATTTAAAAGTTTGAGTTTAGATAGCATGGTGGTTTTTAATCACCTGATGCAGCGGAAAAGCAGTATCAAAAACATTAAAGGCGTATTATTAAAAGATGTATTATCCAAAATTGAAATTGAAACTGCCTCCCCGAAAGTATTAAGTGAATATTACATTGTATGCACCGCTACTGATAATTATAAAGTGGTGTTTTCATGGAATGAGTTATTTAATTCGGAAATTGGAAAACATGTTATGATTTTAACGGCTTTCGATGCAAACCCGGTGAAAAATGAAAAAGGAAACATTGCATTAATTTCACCAACAGATGAGGCAACGGGAAGAAGATTTGTAAAAGGATTAAGTAAAATCACTATACTTCAGGTAAATTAGCGCTATGGAAATCGAAATTATCAGTTTCGGGAAAATAGCAGAATTGGTGAACCTTAAGAACCTGAACATTGATGGCATCAAGGATACCGATGGTTTACAAAAGCACCTGGAAGCCGTGTTCCCAAAACTCAAAGAAATTAAATATAAACTGGCACTGAATAAGCAAATTATACATGCCAATAGTCCATTAGCATCAGGTTCAGTGGTGGCTATTATGCCGCCGTTTTCCGGAGGATAAAATATGGATAGGGAAAGATACCACAGACAACTCATTTTAGATGGTTTTGGTACCACAGCGCAAGATAAATTACTAAATTCAAATGTTTTGGTGATTGGTTCAGGCGGTTTAGGCTGTCCGGCTTTACAATACCTTACTGCTGCAGGTATCGGTCGTATCGGTCTGGCAGATGGCGATGTGGTTTCACTAAGCAATCTTCATCGTCAGGTACTTTTTGCTACAGCAGATATTGGAAAGCTCAAAACAGATGTGGCTACTGAAAGATTGGCGGCAATCAATCCTGAAGTTTTCATCCAGTCCTACCCTTTTTTCGTTACGCGAAATAACATCCTCGAATTGATAGCAGACTATGATGTAGTGATAGATGCTACAGACAACTTCGAAAGCAGATACCTCATTAACGATGCCTGCGTACTTTTGAAAAAGCCGCTGATATTTGCCGCCGTTTCAGGTTACGAGGGCCAGCTGGCGATATTTAACCTGGCAGATGAAAACGGCATCAATACGAATTACCGCGACCTCTTCCCTGTTCCACCAGCAGAAGGAGAAATTCCAAATTGTTCCGAAAATGGAGTGATCGGTGTGTTGCCTGGCATCATCGGCACCATGCAGGCTGCAGAAGCCATCAAAATCATCACCGGAATCGGAAAGCCATTAAAAAATAAAATACTAAACTATAACCTGCTGGAGCAGTCGTTTTATGAAATCGAAGTTACTCCGGCTCCAGCTAGCAGCTACGTGTTACCCAAAGACAGTAGCTCCTTTTTAAAAATGAATTTCGGGAATCAAAAAGCAGATATAAAGAAAAGTGTGATAGAAATAGACATTAGCGAGCTGGAAGATATCCGGCAAAAGGAAAATACGCTACTTATTGATGTGCGTGAAAGCCATGAAGTCCCTCAACTCAATCGCGAAGAATTCAAGCAGTTTCCCATGTCAGCTTTGCAGAACCTGCTCAGCGAAGACATTGTAGAAGATCATATTATTTTGATCTGCCAGCATGGGATCAGAAGCTTATCAGCAGCTGAATATCTTCATGAGAAATATGGTAACGAAAAAAACATATATAGTTTAAAAGGCGGAATTGCCCGTTGGAAAAACTTTTTCACCTCTTAATCATGACGGAAAAGAAAATTAAGAACATTTTTGTTCAGGGTGCCATTAGTGCCGTTTTCATTGCAGATAGCATCGCTAAACACAGTTCGAAGACCGAAATTGGCGGTCATAGCATATTCCTGGGGCAAGTAAGGGCAGATGAAATTGACGAAAAACAAGTTGCGGCAATTGATTATACCGCTTATGAGGAACTTGCTTTGGCACAAATGCAACAAATCAGGGAAGATGTTTTCAGCAAATATCCTTTGAGTTGTATGCATGTGCACCACAGTTTAGGCGTTGTAAACGCCGGAGAAATTTGTCTGTTTGTTTTCACTTCATCGAAACACAGAAAACCGGCAATGGATGCCTGCGACGAACTGGTTGAAAGAATTAAAGCAGAATTACCTATTTGGGGCAAAGAGATATTTGCTGATGCTTCGCATCAATGGAAAGAAAATAAATAATATGGTTAACATCACGCATAAATCAAACACCCTTAGAATTGCTATCGCGACTGCAACCGTTCGGGTTTCAAAACAAGAAACTATTGATGCCATTGAACAAAGAAAAGTACCAAAGGGCGATATTTTTGAGTTTGCCAGGGCAGCCGGTTTATTTGGCGTAAAAAAAACAAGTGATGTCATCCCCGATTGTCACCCCTTACCTGTTGAATTTACGGCTATCACTTACGAAATAAAAGATTTAACCATCATAATTTATGTTGAAGTGCATACCATCTACAAAACTGGTGTTGAAGTAGAAGCCATGCATGGTGCTTCAGTTACCGCTTTAACCATGTATGATATGCTTAAACCTATTGATAAAGGGGTTGAGATCGCATCCATCAGGCTATTAAAAAAATCAGGAGGAAAAAGTGATTTTAGCAAAAATGACTTTGCCGACCTCAGGGCGGCGGTTATTGTTTGCTCTGACACGATTTCTGCAGGCCAGGGTGAAGACCAGTCAGGAAAAGCCATAGTTGCTAAACTAGAATCTTTTGGTATGGAAACCAGCATTTTCGAAGTGATTCCAGATGATTTTGATCAGATTCAAAACAAGGCCAAAACACTTTCAGCAGCAGTTGATTTATTGATTTTTACCGGCGGAACCGGCTTATCGCCACGGGATGTAACCAGCGATGCTGTTTTACCGCTGATCGAAAAATCTATAGATGGTATTATGGAAACTGCCCGCCGTTATGGCCAGGAACGTATGCCATTTGCCATGTTATCTAGAAGCGTAGCCGGATTAATCGGAAATTCCCTGGTGCTGACATTGCCTGGATCATTAAAGGGCGCAACAGAAACGATGGATGCACTTTTTCCTCAGGTATTACATGTTTTTAAAGTGATGAAGGGCGCCAGACATTAATTCAGCACAATTGCTAATGTCCACGTTTCGAGCATGCACACAAGGTTGTAGTTTATAAAGTCTTTACTATCTTTATTCCGTGAACAAGCTACTACTTTCAGCCATCTACATTTACCCCATTAAATCACTTGGTGGGGTAAGTGTAACGCAATCTTATATAGAAGAACGTGGACTGCAATACGACAGAAGGTGGGTTCTGATTGATGATCAAGGTGTGTTCATTACCCAAAGAAAATATCCACTATTATCGCTTTTACAGGTCGATGTATTAGACAATCAGTTAAAGATTTCACATAAAGATGATCCTTTAGAAACTATTTCGTTTTTTATTGATCAGCAAACAAATCAAAGTTTTGCAGTTAGTATTTGGGATGATTTAACTATGGGTTTCGAAGTTGATCCAAAAGTAAGCGAATGGTTCTCCCGTTACATGAACTTCAATGTCAGGCTGGTGAAAATGGATCAGGGCACTAAAAGACATGTAGATCCGAAATATGCAACCCAGAACGAAATTGTGAGTTTTGCCGATGGTTACCCCTGCCTAATTATTGGACAGTCTTCGCTAGATCAACTAAATGACAAACTAAACGAACCTGTTCGCATGGATCGGTTTCGCCCAAACTTTGTATTTACCGGCGGCGAAGCCCATGTTGAAGATACTTTCAAAGACTTTGAAATGGGCGGGATTCAATTTTTTGCTGTTAAACCTTGCGCCAGATGCGTACTCATTACTATTAACCAGCAAACCGCTGCTAAAGGTGCCGAACCGTTAAAGACGCTTTCCAAATATCGCACATTCAACAATAAAATTATGTTCGGTCAAAACCTTTTACATCAGGGTTCGGGCATCATTCGCGTAGGGATGGAACTTCATATCAAATCTACCAAAGAAAAAATTCTGCCATAAGATCTGAGGGCATCTCCAACTATTCTATGCTATCAAAAAGTGAATAAGCCGCAATCATTAGCCTATCCAGCATACATCACTTCAAAAAAAAACGATATTTACTAATAAAAAAAACTGAAGCGTGATTTTTATTGTCATAATATAAAGCCAATTATTCAGGCTTAAATTATTTATGAAAATAGGCATCATTGCGCATTTGAAACATCCTATCAAAGCCCCTTTCGCAGGTGGTCTGGAGGTTTTCACTTATCAAATTACCACCTTGCTCACACAACTTGGACATGAAGTGATATTATTTGCCAGTTCCCAGTCTGATCCAAATCTCCCGCTCGAACCGATTCTTTCTGATGATCATTATGATGCCCATACCGGCTTAAGAATAAAGAAAAAAGATCTGCCTTCAGAATATATCGCAGAACATCATGCCTATTTAAATTTAATGATGTCTGTTGATGATTATGGTTTGGATATTATCTTCAACAACTCCCTCCACTATATCCCAATTACAATGGCTAACGCAATTAAAACGCCAATGCTCACGGTGTTGCACACGCCTCCATTTTATGAATTGGAACTTGCCATTAAGGCTGAAAGACGTCATCCAGTGATGAATTACGCTACTGTTTCCTTGCAAAGTGCCACCAATTGGCAGCATCTTGTCAATCATTGTACCGTAATCCCGAATGGGATTGTCACAAATGACTGGAAGCCAAGATTTACTGAATCCGAAGAATCATACGCGATATGGTTCGGCAGAATACATCCTGATAAAGGGCTGCATTTAGCAATTGAAGCTTGCAAAAAGGCAGGCATTAAATTAAAAGTAGCTGGAGGAATAGCTGACCAGCGTTATTTCGATCGCATGATTTCACCGCTGTTAGATAAAAACATTGAACTATTGGGTTTATTAAATCAGCAGGAACTCAATAATGTAATTGGCCAGGCAAAGGTTTGTTTAATTACGCCTTGCTGGCAGGAACCCTTTGGTTTAGTGGTAGCAGAAGCCATGGCCTGTGGAACGCCGATTGTTGGCTTTAAAATGGGCGCACTGCCCGAATTGGTTGATGAGCACTGTGGCGTGTTGGTAGAATTTCCAGATACCGATGCATTGGCAAATGCCATCCCTGTTGCCAGCCAGCTTGATCGATTAGCTGTTGCTCAATCAGCTAACAGATTCGACATCCACAAAATGATTGACAGTTATGAGAAATTGCTGGAAACGCTGGCAAAAAAACAACCCGTGAAACAAGCATCCTAATGATAGAAACCCCTACCCAAACGAAAAGCCAGGCTTTTGATCTGCTTAATTTTGAAGATACCTTACAAAAAATAAAATCGCAGGCGATATGGTCTGAGCATGACCCCGAAGGATTGAAAAAAGAATTCCAATGGCTTAAAGAAAGTGGTGCACTAAAAATTGTACTTCCCGGCGAGGCGCTTGATTTTAACCAACCGAACATGCCTGAACTGCTTAACCTGCTCAAGGCAGTGGGCAAGGCTAATCTTTCTGTAGGCCGAATTTTTGAAGGTCACATCAATACCCTTTACCTCATTCATCTTTATGCAAATGCACAACAGAAAAAAGAATGGTACCAGGGTGTTCAAGATCAGGGTCATCTTTTTGGGGTTTGGAACACACAGGCACAAAATGGCATTCAGTTTTATCCGGAAGCTGATCAGTTTAAAATCAGCGGCAGCAAAACCTTTTGTTCTGGCGTAGGCATAGTAAATCGGGCACTCATCACAGGAAATATCGAGCATACCGATAGAAAAGGCTGGCAAATGGCCATTGTTGATATGTCAGGAATTAGCGAGCAAAATATCGACAAAAATAGTTGGAAACCGTTAGGAATGCAGGCTTCAGGCAGTTACACCGTCGATTTTTCAGGTTATCTTTTGGACGAATCTGACTTGATCTCGAAACCCGGAATCTATTTAAATCAACCTTATTTCAGTGGCGGCGCTATTCGATTTGCGGCAGTTCACTTGGGCGGCGCTGAAGCCATAGCAGAAAATACCATTGAATATTTACTGTCGCTGAACCGAACTGAAGACCCCATACAGCGCCTTCGCTTATCAAATATTATGATGCAATTGGTATCTGGACGACTATGGCTTGAAAAAGCTGGGCAACATTATGATGAATGGGCTCATGATAAGACTCACGAACAAGACCTCATCGCCTTTGCGAATATGACGCGTGTAACCATCGAAGACATTTGCCTTCGTATCATGGACGAAAGTAATAAATGCATTGGCGCCCGGGGATTAATGGCTCCTTACGACATGGAACGGATTTTTCGTGACCTCACCTTTTATTTACGACAACCTGCCCCTGATGCGACGAGACTAAACGTGGCAGATTTTTTTATTAAAAAGCAACAAACAGGACATGAATCCAATATTTGATAAAGAAGCTTTTAAAGCATCAGCCGTTCAATTAAATATTGCTGATCTGGAATTTATAAAACGCTGTTTGATTTTGGTTCCTCACCCTGATGATGAATCGTTGGCTTGCACAGGATTGATTTCAATCCTGAAAGAACAGGGGACTGAATTTAAAATTATTTTGACAACAGATGGCAGTCGTTCTCATCCAAATTCTAAAAAATTTCCTGCTGAGAAACTCGCTCAAATTCGGGAGCAAGAATTAAATAATGCCATTAAATTAATGGACTTAGACACCTCTATAATAACACTTTATAAAGGAATCGATTCGGGTCTACCGGCAAGAGGAGAAGGTGGTTTCGAGAGACTTGTTGCAAGGCTTGCAGAAGATTTGGCTGCATTTAAGCCAGACCTGATCCTCGTTCCTTATGAACTCGACCCACATCGCGATCATCGTGCCACCTGGCAAATGTTAATGGCTGCACTTGAAAAAGGAACAACGCAACGTCCAAAAATTTGGGAATACCCCATCTGGCTTTATGAACTGGCTCAACAAGCTGATCTTCCCAAATTAAATCATAATGAATTAAAATTTGTTGATGTTCACCAATACAACACACTAAAACAAAGTTGTATTGCTGCCCATCGCTCTCAAACCACCAAACTGATTGATGACGACCCGACAGGTTTCATCCTGACTGCAGAAATGATTTCCAATTTTACCACAGGTCAGGAGTATTTTATGGAACGAAAAAAAATCAATCCTTCCTCTACATTATCTGAAGATTATTTTGAGACGCTTTATAATAACAGTGAAGACCCCTGGAATTTCGAAAAAAGTGAATATGAGAAACAGAAATATGAACGTTCTCTAGCTGCCATTCCACCTGGCAAATACAATCAAGCACTTGAAATTGGTTGTTCAATTGGGGTTTTTACCGCCATGCTTGCACCACTTTGCAGCCATTTAACCGCCATGGATATTAGCACAACAGCATTGGAAAAAGCGAGGCAACGTTTAGGAAGTGCACCTCATGTAGAATTTCAGCTCGGTGCCATTCCAAATGATTTCCCTGAAGGCGATTTTGACCTAATCGTAATGAGCGAAGTAGGTTATTACCTTTCCATGAACGATCTATTGCTGACAAGAGACCTGCTAGAGAATAGCTTGAATGAGGGTGGTATTTTGTTATTGGTACACTGGACACACTTCGTTGTCGATTACCCACTTTCAGGCGATGATGTACACGAATGCTTTAAACAATCTTCGCTCACACATTTGAATGGCTCACGCACTGCCGATTATCGGATTGATATTTTCAAAAAACGCTAAAGGTTATGTCTTTTACCATTGCTTTTTACGTACATCATCATGGCTCAGGGCATTTAATGCGCACCATGCAGATTGTTAATGCGCTAAAAGGTTATCAGGTGATATTAATAGGTAGCAGCCTTAACAAAATAAAGCAGTTGCCGCCACATGTTTCGCTGGTACATCTTCCATTAGATATTCCGGAAGAAAATGAGAAAGTAATTGAAAGCCCACTCCCGCCAGCCGGATTACATTATGCCCCATTGGGTATCCAGGGAAGCAGAGATCGGGTAGTTATCATGACTGATGTATTTCGGAGCCATTACCCTTTAATTCTGGTAGTTGATGTATCAGTTGAAGTTGCTTTACTTGCTCGTTTAGCCGGCATTCCAACTATTATCATCAGACAACACGGTAAACGTAATGATCTGGCACATCAATTGGCTTATAACAGTGCTGAACTTTTAATCGCTCCGTTTGCGAAATCCATTTACATCGGCGAAGAAGATCATTTTTTCAAAAAAACGTTTTTTGCAGGTGGATTTTCAAAATTTGATCAGACAAAGAACGATCAGGAAACTGATCCGAAAATGATTTGTATCCTCGTTGGAAAAGGTGGTACATCGATAAACCCGGAGCTATTACAGCACATCGCTAAGTCCTGCCCTTCCTACCATTTTAACGTGATGGGATTGACTAATCGGAAGACTCATGATTTAAAGAATTTGCAATTCCATGGAGAGGTAAATGATCCTGCGCCGCTAATTGGCCGAGCGATGCTGGTGATAGGCAATACAGGCCATAATACTGTTATGGAAATGGCCAGTCTAAATAAAAGATTTATCGCCATTCCGGAAGCCCGCCCGTTTGAGGAGCAACTAGAAAAAGCAAAATCTATCGAAGGCCGATCGGGAATCTTAATTATACATCCGCAGCAGCTATACCACACCAATTGGGCTGATGTATTTGAAAAAATCAGTACTGAAGAACCAGATTGGAAAGATGTTATTCATGCAACTGCGTTAAGCAACGTAGCTAATGCCATCATCAATACCGGGAAAAAATTTTTCTGAATATTAAGATTTTAGTGTTGATCAGTTCTTAATCAAAGGGTTTTCTCCTGCTTAGCCTGCAAGTGCTTTTGAACCAACGATTAACTCCTCAGTAAGCTTTTTAATTGTTACCTTACTCCTTTGGTGAAAATGCATTCTCATGGCTGAAATAACCAGATTAATCGGTTCATAAACAATAGATGAATGCCCTTGCTGATGCAATCGCTGTTCTATTTTTTCCCATAGTGACTCGAAATAAATACTGGTATTAAAAATATTAATGAGTTCAACATCATCCATTTCTGCCCAATCTGCAAGTGCAGCTAAAGCTGATAGTGAATAGGTTTCAAAATTGCCATTATTCCAAATATTTCTTAACCTGTTTTTGAAATCGAATTTAAAAATCAAGGCATCTAAAGATTCTACTTGCTGCTCTTCACTTCTTAAGCTCATTTCCGACCAGTGTTTCAGCTGAACGGAAAAACCAAATTTAACCCGTCCATCTAACCTGCCAGATGTGTAAATGCGCACTTTTGGCGAGTGCCTGATTTTAGCATCTACCCGATTCAAGGCTTTGCGAAATTCTTCATCTTCCAAATAAGGGATCATGGGCAGGCGACCAGCTTTTTCATACATTTCGCAGGTTACGGCTAAACTAGGTCCATAACACTGAAAGTGTCGGGGCCACGGGTTTGAATCGCTGGGATCAATAGCCGATTCTAAACGGGTTTTTAAAAACCGATAAGTTACATCCCTTAAATGATGGCGCCTGCTGATTTCTGGTGTATCACGTGGTAAGATCCTACCTCCAATCACATCTGCGCCTGCCGCAATTTCCTTCATAATATGGTAAACCCAATCCGGTGCTACTTCGCTATCTGCATCTGTAGAAACAATGATTCCACGTTTGCCTGCCACCTTCATTATACGCAGGTGTGCGGCATCCATTAATAATCTTCTGGCCGTACCAATATGAGCTTGTTTTTCCTCCAGTTCAATACATTCTACATGTAAATGAAATTCAGGGTATTGTTGCTGATACATTTTGCAGATATGGAATGTATCATCAGTACAATTGTTCGCCAAAACCAACACCTCATATAAATCCATATTTATCGCGATCCCCAGCTCGTTCAATTGTAAACGCAATGCATCAAGTGTTTTAACAATGAAACCGGATTCATTTTTCGCAGGAACAATTACAGACAGTTGAAGTGAGGGATGTACCTCTCCTTTGAAAAGAAACTTAGTTTCTATTGGTAAAAGCTGATTCATATATTTTAATTAGTTCAACTTCCTGCGTTATGCAAGAGATTTAGGAATAACCGGATTAATAAGCCGAAATAGGAATTGTCGTGTGTGTGCTACAACAACTACAAGTTGACAACAGCAATTTTTAATCAATTGTTTAATTTATTCATTCCGATTTCTACGGGAATAAACCCGTTCGGAAATAGTGTGATACTAAACCATCCTAAAAGTATACAGATCGTTGACATCTTAGCTGATCTTAAAATCTATCGTCATTCATTAAATTAAATAGCATTTAGCCTGATATTAGAATTATTCAAATTTGTTTTATTGATTTATTAGATTTGAGCATGAAAAACACGGGGAAAGCTACAAGTCATGATCAGGAGAACCTAAAAAACGATTTTTCCTCCAATGAGGGAGATCATCTCTCCTCTCTATCTTTACTTAATGCCTTGCCCCAGCAAGTTTGGACAGCCGGAAGCGATGGTAAAATCGATTATGTTAACGATACCATTTGCCGCGATTTTGGCTATCCGCAGGCTTTAATTATCGAAAGCGGCTGGGAAGCCTTTGTTCATCCGGAAGACATTACTGAAAGTATTGAACGGTGGCAGGAAGCACTTAACACAGAAAAAGAATATGTTACAGAATTTCGTTTGCGCTTTACCGATGGACAATACTACTGGCACCTGGCAAGAGCAGTTCTGGTTAAACGGACAGGAAAACCTTCCATTTGGGTAGGCACCAATACCAATATTCAAAGTCATAAAGATATTGAGTCGCGTAAGGATGAATTTATCTCTATAGCCAGCCATGAACTAAAAACACCGCTAACCTCTATCCGTGCTTACAACCAGGTAATGTTGCGCAAAGCGAGTGATGGCACAACGAAAGACTATTTATTGCGAACACAGGGACAGCTTGCCCGGCTTGAAAAATTAATTAAAGATTTATTGGATGTGAGCAAAATTAATGCTGGCAAAATGTCGCTCAACTTAGAAAATTTCAATTTTTCAGAAATGCTTCGTGATGCCATATCAGCAGCTCAGTCGGTCTCTACAAAACATAAAATTATTCTAGCTGATGAATTAAATCTTGAGTTTACCGGCGATCATTACCGTTTAGAACAGGTTGTACAAAATTTCTTATCTAATGCAGTAAAGTATTCTCCTGAAGCAGATCGGGTTTTAGTAAGCACCAATATTAAAGATGGAAATGTGATCGTTTCGGTAACAGATTTTGGCATTGGCATCGAGCGTTCGCATTTAGGCAGGCTTTTCGACAGGTATTATCGGGCTGACAATTCCTCAAGCAGATTTGATGGACTTGGATTAGGACTATTCATTTCTGCCGAAATTATTAAAAGGCATGGCGGAAGTTTTTGGATAGAAAGTGAGCTTGGAAAAGGTGCCACATTTTTCTTCAAACTACCACTCGAGGCAGACCACCCTATCCAACCAGAAATTAAAACAAAAATTAATTATAAAGACCGATACCTCAGCATCTCCTGTCCGCAGGATGATGACATTATGTACGTGGAATGGACAGGCCATCAAGACATGCGATCAGTAAAACATGGTGGCGCTTTGATGATCGAATATTTTAAAGCAAATCCACGATCTAAAGTTTTTAACGATAACCGTTTGGTATTAGGCACCTGGTCAGAAGCATCAGACTGGGCAGCTGAAGTATGGTTGCCGCTGATGGAACTGGCTGGCCTGAAATATTTGGCATGGATATTTTCTGCCAGTGCTTTCAGCCAGTTATCTGCCCAAAAAAGCGTAGATAATGAAGAGAAAACATCAGAAATACTATTTTTTTATCAGGCTGATGAAGCATTGACCTGGTTAAGAAACATCAATCAAAAATAGCTTATTGAAAGATTTTATTCCTGTGTAAACGATGGTTTAGGAATTAGATATCAGGCCATAAAAAAGCCGGCAACATTGTAATGATTGCCGGCCCATTCAAAAATGCTTAAATTATTTTACGTCATTTTTAACCTTATTAGCTGTACGCTGCCCAGGTAAATAAATTTGAAAACCAAAAGATAAATTTAAGTTACTTTGTGTAGTAGCACTACCGAAACCAACTAATCCATTATATTTCAATAATGTTTCTAAACCAATGTTTGGCGTAATAAAATAGGCAAAACCCGGACCAACACTTAAGTTTAAGCCGTTTGTATTTCCACCACCTTTACTTACGTTTACACCACCAATACCTGCGGTAGCCTCTGCAAAGAAACGTCCGTGACGGATAACTTCCACATCACTTCCAGCATAATAACGTCCTAATGCACCAACACCATAACTGGTTGTGGTATTCGAATTTTTGGCTGTTTCTAAACCAAAATTCACATAACCACCTAACGCAACATTATCCTGAATAAACCAGGCAGCCTTTGGCGTAATATCTACACTGAAAATTTTAGGATCATCTAACCCTAAATTGATGTTTGTTAGGTTTCCACCTACCATTACATTACCTTTTTGAATCTGTGCGTTAGCCACACCAGCAAATAATGCGAAAGAAAATAAGCTCGAGATAAAAATCTTTTTCATATAAATGTTTACAATGATCATCATTATTGATAACCACCCCTTCAACATGATCTGGCAAGAAATGTTTTCAAGTTTTACAAGCATACTGATTATGAGAGAGATAGATTTTTATTAAACTTCTTTAAAGAGTATCACTTCAAGCAAAATTCATCGAAATCCTTATCAATACGCTCATCATAATCTTCAAATCCTTAATTCAAATTCCTGATTAAATCCTGCATCATATACCTTAAAAGTGATTGGCCATTCTTCTTTTATCAATTGCGGAACAAAATCACTGAATATCCTTTCAAAAGTTTCAAAGTCAATATCTGCTTTGGTTACGATCAAATAATTTGATTCTGATTGCACCACCACCTCTGCTACAAAATCTTTCCAGCGGTTTTTAATTAATTTTGGCAAATGCAGAAACTGTTGGGCCATGATGAATTTGCTAATGGATTTTACAAATTCTTCATCCAGTTTCTGATCGGCAAGATTTCGCCAATGCCCATTCGACAAATCAATTTGCCCTAAAATCTCATCATCATTGAGGATTAAAAATGAATGATGATTTTCTTCCTGCAATAACAGATAGGCACTAAATCCTAATTCTTGGGTAGGATCTTCGTGAAGGTAATGAAGTTTAATCATGTAATAAGGGATTAATTATTCGTCTGAAAGTAAGATTGATACGCGGCTTCATGTATTGTTTTGATTTAGCAATGCGATGATCCCATTTTTGCTGTAAATCTCCTTTCATTAAAAGTAGAGAGCCGTGTTCCAAACGGATGGAATATTTCTCGGCATGATTATCCTTGAGCCGGATATCGAAACAGCGAACCTGTCCAAAAGAAAGAGAAGCAATAATGGGATGAGACCCCATCACGGTTTCATTATCACTATGCCAGGTTACCGAATCCTGTCGGTCACGATAGTAATTGAGCAATACGGAATTAAAATTGATGCCTGCAACAGGTTCTACCCGTTCTTTAAGTTGGAGCAGTTCTTCAGTCCATTTTAATGGTATTGATTTACCAAGAGCATTGTAGTCTATTTGTTCAGGATCACCATACCAGGCTGATAGCCGTGGTGTGATGACTTCCTTATCATAGTAACGTACTACTTTTTGTTTCCAGGGTGTATTTTGTATCAAATGCGCCAACATTCCATCGCTGAAAGCAGGCTCTAAAAAATCGCTTTGATAAGTTAAAATATCTACAGGCAATCCAACAGTTTGCCCTGCTTCAGCAAAAAAACTCAATTGTTCCATAGGTTAGCAAAGGTGCAAAACTTTTTATAAATTACTAATTTTTTTAGCATTATATTTGCCTAAAATATTAAAAATAGGAGATTAATTATGGAAAAAGCATCTAAACAGCACATCATTGCAGATTTGAAAAAACAAATTCTGGGCATGCAAGGTTATGGTTCACTGAGCATTCAGGATGATGTTTTTCCGCAGTTAAGACTATTGGCAAAAGCTTTTCCAAACCAGCATTTTCCGCTTACCGGTATTCATGAGTTTATCGCGAACGAAACTGAAGATGCTGCTGCAAGTACGGGTTTCATCAATGCAATCCTTTCAGCATTGATGCAAACGGGTGGCCCTTCGATATGGATCAGTACAACGCGAAACGTTTTTCCTCCAGCCATGCAGCGTTTTGCCTTACAACCCGACCAGATTATTTTTATCGACCTTAAAAACCACAAAGAAATATTATGGGTTTTAGAAGAAGCTTTGAAATGTGAAAATCTGAGTGCAGTAGTAGCCGAAATCCCCGAACTGAGTTTTAGTCAATCCAGAAGGTTACAATTGGTAATCGAAAAAAGCAAAGTTCCGGCTTTTATTATTCGACACCAGCCCGAACAACTTAATAGTACAACCTGCCTTGCCCGTTGGCAAATTAAACATTTACCCAGCATATTACCAGATGGGATGCCAGGCGTGGGTCAGCCTTCATGGTCTATAGAATTGTTAAAAGTGAGGAATGCACAACCCAGCAGTTTTAAACTCTTCTGGAATGGAACCTGCTTTCAAAACTTCGAACAGCAAACTGAAGTATTACAAACATTTAGAAAACTACAAGCAAGTTAACATGGGAAAGCGTTTTGTGAGCATTTGGTTTCCGTTTTTATTAACGGACTGGCTCGGCATCCGCAGGCCAGCACTAAAAGAAGTGGCTTGTGTATTTACTGCTGCTGTTAAAGGCCGTATCATCATCACGGCCTGCAATGCGTTGGCTGCAAAACAAGGTATACAAATAGGCATGGTGCTGGCGGATGCCAGGGCACTGGTACATGAACTGGAAGCTTTTGATGATAAACCCAATCGAAACGCTAAACTTTTACAGGGATTGGCAGAGTGGTGCATTCGATATACTCCTTTTGTGAGCATTGACTTGCCCGATGGTATTTTGCTTGACGCTTCAGGCTGCACTCATTTATGGGATACAGAAGCACATTATCTTGCCCAAATCAGCAGACGCCTGAAAGAACTGGGCTACACCAATAAACCAGCCATTGCCGATACCATTGGAACAAGTTGGGCCGTTTCCCGTTTCAGCACTCAGGAATTTGTTGTTGCGCAAAAAAGGCAATATTACGCTTTGCTTTCGTTGCCACCGGCCGCTCTTCGGCTGGAGCAAAGTATCCTAGATCGTTTAAATAAACTGGGGCTGCAAAAAATTGAACGTTTCATTCAAATGCCTCGCAGCGTTTTACGTCGCCGCTTTGGTGAAAACCTGTTGCATCGCATTGGCCAGGCGATGGGTGATGTACCAGAAGTATTTAATCCGATTGTAATTGTACCCGAATATGAAGAACGCCTGCCCTGCCTGGAGCCCATCAAAACTGCACTAGCTATTGAAATCGCCATTAAAAAATTACTGGAACAGCTTTGCAGCCGACTAAAAAAAGAAGGTTTAGGTTTACGTAGCGCAGAACTGAAAGGTTTTAGGATAGATGGAAAAATCATCCGCACCAGCATTGGCACCAATCAAAGCAATAATGATGTTCAACATTTGTTTAAACTCTTTGCTTTAAATATTGATAAATTGGCTCCGGGTTTAGGCGTGGAACTTTTTGTATTGACCGCAAATAAGGTAGAACCCATTATTCAGGCCCAGGATAAATTATGGATAACTCAGTCAGATCTCCAGAGCCCTGCCCTTTCTGCCCTTCTCGATCGTGTAGCAGGAAAAGTAGGTATAACTGCAATTCGCCGTTTTTTGCCACAGGCGCAATATTGGCCGGAACGGGCGATTAAAAAAACAGCAGCACTTAGCGAGAATAGTAACCTGCCCTGGCATAATCCATTGGGCCGCCCAATCCACCTGTTGCACCAACCCGAAAACATACAGGTTACCGCTCCTATTCCCGATTATCCGCCATTGATCTTTATTTATAAGGGAAAAAAACACCATATTAAAAAAGCTGATGGACCCGAGCGCCTGGAGCGTTCCTGGTGGCTGGAGGATGGCGAGCATCGCGATTATTATATTGTGGAAGATGATGATGGATGTCGCTATTGGCTGTTTAGGGCCGGACATTATTCTGCTGAAAATCCACGCTGGTTTATTCATGGTTTTTTTGCCTGATCATGATGGAATATACTGAACTACAGGTAACCAGCAATTTCAGCTTTTTAAGGGGAGCTTCACATCCTGAAGAATTGGTGGAAGAAGCTGCTAAAATGGGCTACACGAAAATTGCCATTACTGATCACAATACACTTGCTGGCATTGTTCGGGCACATGCTGCAGCAAAAAAACTGGGAATAGAAATTATCCCGGCATGCCGGCTAAATTTAGCTGATGGACCAAGTCTGCTGGCTTATCCCACTAATCAGGAAGCTTATGCCCGCCTATCGGCTTTACTTAGTTTGGGTAATTTGCGTACAGAAAAAGGCAGCTGCCTGATTTATCGCAAAGATGTTTATGCACATGCTGCAGGAATTTTATTTATTGCCATCCCGCCTGATACACTTTCTGCAAATTTTGATTTTGAATCAAATTTCCCAAACGACCTTGCGGAGTACAAAAAAAATCTTCATGATCAGCTTTATCTTTCCATTTCGAGGAATTATCAAGGCGAGGATCAAAAAAGGATGTTCCGGTTAACACAACTTTCTCAAAATTTAAACATTCCTTTAGTAGCTACTAATGATGTATATTATCACACCCCATCACGTCGCGAACTTCAGGATGTATTAACCTGTGTACGTGAAAAATGTACCATCCAAACGGCAGGTTTTCATTTATTTCAAAATGCCGAACGCCACCTTAAAGCCCCTGAAGAAATGCTGAGGCTTTACCGGAAATATCCGCAAGCTTTGCAAAATGCGGTTTACATTGCCAATGCTTGTCAGTTTAGTTTAAGTAGCCTTAAGTATGTTTATCCGGAAGAAATTACAAGTGGAGAGAAATCTCCATTAGCCGAACTCACCGATTTAGCCTGGAAAGGCGCACACGAGATTTTTGGAGATGATTTACCTGAAAAAATTGTCAGTAACATTAACCATGAACTGAAATTTGTGGAAGAAATGGAATATGCTGCCTATTTTTTAACCGTTTACGATATTGTTCGTTTTGCCCGTGAGCAGAAAATTCTTTGCCAGGGTCGTGGTTCAGCTGCCAATTCTACCATTTGTTATTGCCTGGGCATCACTTCTGTTGATCCTACAAAATTCGATTTACTTTTTGAACGTTTTATTTCTTCGGCCCGTAATGAACCACCTGATATTGATGTGGATTTTGAGCATGAACGCCGGGAAGAAGTAATTCAGTACATCTACCAGAAATATGGCCGGGACCGGGCAGCAATTGTGGCTACTGTAACCCAGCAAAGGCAAAAAGGCGCCATCAGAGATGTAGGCAAAGTTATGGGACTTTCAGTGGACACCATTAACCGGCTTTCGGCTTCTATTTGGGAATTTACGGATGAATGGTTTGAAGGCAATCGCCTTACCGAACAAGGCCTTAACCCAAATGATCCCTTGTTGAGAAAAGTGCTTTCACTTACCGGCCAAATGATGGGTTTCCCCCGACAGTTGGGTCAGCACACGGGCGGTTTTGTGATTACGCAAGGTAAACTGACTGATCTTTGTCCTATCCTAAATGCCCGCATGGCAGACCGTACCAATATTGAATGGAACAAAGATGATATCGATACCCTTGGCTTTTTGAAAATTGATATTCTGGCTTTAGGCATGCTCACCTGCATCCGCAAAGGTTTTGATTTGGCAAAACAGCACTATAACCTCGATCTGACCATGGCAAAGATTAATGAAAATGACGATCCAAAGGTTTATGAAATGATTAGTCATGCCGATACCATTGGAGTATTCCAAATTGAAAGTCGGGCTCAACAGTCCATGCTTCCGCGATTAAAACCAAAATGTTTTTATGATCTGGTGATCGAGGTAGCCATTGTTCGGCCGGGGCCTATTCAAGGCGATATGGTTCATCCTTATTTGCGGAGAAGGAATGACGAAGAAAAAGTAAGTTATCCATCTAAAGAACTGGAGGAGATTCTCAATAAAACACTTGGCGTTCCCCTATTTCAGGAGCAGGCGATGAAAATTGCCATTGTAGCAGCTGGTTTTACCCCTACCGAAGCCGATGAACTGCGCCGGAGTATGGCAACATTTAAACTGAAAGGCATGGTTACCCAGTTTGAAAAAAAATTAATTTCAGGCATGGTAGCCAAAGGCTATAAAGAAGATTTTGCTAAGCGAATATTTAAACAACTGGAAGGTTTTGGAAGTTATGGTTTCCCGGAAAGCCATGCCGCTAGTTTTGCCTTGCTGGTTTATGTTTCCTGCTGGTTAAAATGTTATTATCCAGATGTTTTTGCAGCAGCATTACTCAATAGCATGCCAATGGGATTTTATCAGCCAGCCCAAATTGTAATCGATGCCCGAAAACACGGCGTAGAAGTTCGGCCGATAGATATAAATTATTCTTTTTATGACAACACCTTAGAAGAAAAAGCTGGAAGCTACCATGCCTTGCGATTGGGATTCAGGCAAATTAAAGGAATAAGAATGGATGAGATGGACATTTTAATCTGCCACAGGCGAAAACTTTACAAAAATATAAATGAATTGGTAGATGCAGGCATTTCGCTGGCCACGATAGAAAGACTGGCAGATGCAGATGCATTTAGATCGCTGGGTTTCGATCGCCGCCAGGCACTTTGGGAAGTATCGGCACTTGCAGATCGACCTGTAGCACTATTTGAAGGCCAGGATTCTGAAAGCAAACTTGAAAAACAAACCCAGCTACCACTCATGACAAAAGCTGAACATGTGATACAGGATTATTCGACAACAGCACTTTCTTTAAAAGCACACCCGGTAAGTTTTGTAAGAGAACAATTGAATTTGTTAAGAGTATGTGCCAACAAAGATTTAGATGCAGTTAAAGATGGCCAAAGCATTAAAGTTGCAGGCTTGGTATTGGTACGTCAACGTCCTGGTACCGCTGGCGGAGTGTGTTTCATTACAATAGAAGATGAATCAGGTTTTTCTAACCTGGTGGTTTTTGAAAGCCTTTTCGAAAAGTACCGGAAAGAAATCCTTCATTCCCGTTTACTTATGGTAGAAGGTAAATTGCAAAGAGAAGGTGAAGTAGTGCACATCATCGTTAAGCGCTGTTTCGACCTGACAAAACTGCTTCGAACACTGAGCAAAACAGATCAAGATGATCTTCCAATATTAACACCTTCTCGTTCTGATGAAAAAACGGCTCCTTATCCAAGCGAAAACAAAAGGACACAGGTACGCCAAACCAAACAAGAAATTGCTATTCCACCCGCCAGAAATTTTAAATAATATCAAAAAATTACACCTATAGTTCACCTGCCTTAACAGGAAGCAGCTCAAAAAACAATATGGCTAGTGATATTCAAGCATCAGTTTATTATCTAACGCAAAAATGTAAGTGGTTTGGTTGGCAAGGTAATTATGAATAGGGTATTTGGTTCCCATTTCACTCAGTGATGTCACCAGGTTTTTGACAACAGTCCGCATCTTGGTTTGTGATCTCTTTCGTTTCAGCATTAGTTCATTAATCTCTACTTCATCAATGGCAGCGTCAATTTCATGGCCAAGGGTATGAATTTGTTCGAGAAGTGAGAGGTAGCGGTCAAATTGTTCTTGTATAGTATCTTTACTCATTTTCTGTTTTTTCTTCAATCAAAATCGATCCGGCTAAGCAGCTGATCAATAATTCATCTCCATCACGTCTGTCGATTACCCTCACACGTGTATTCACCTTGCAAAGTTTCTCTACCAACAGTTCCTGTATTTCTGCCCATTCCTGCGAAACACTTTCCAGGTGTTGTTCCTTTCTTTCCAGTTCAATGTGTGCAATCAGGTGTTCATCAGCCTCTGCGGCAGATATGGAATCAGTTTTGGATAAATCTGGCAATTGTGAGGCATCCACTACCCGCTTGGCCTGTTCTACCTCAATAGAAAGGTCTTCATACTTATCAAACAATTGCTGAATGTTATCATATTTCATATCCACATAACCTTTTAATGTCATGATAAGTTTTATTCATTTACAATTATAAAAGCTGTTCTAAATCCTTATTACTTATCTAACTGATATATAACTGAAATGCCTGGAAGCAAAAATCAATCAATAAAACATTTAAAGATGCAAAGGGTTTTATAGCATATGGAAAACATCAACCTACTCTTAATTCCGGCAGCCCGCAAAGGCGAAATCGAAGTATTAAACGAATTGATCCGCAGACAGGCGGATCTGAATTTTACTGACGAAAAAGGATATACCGCTTTGATTATCGCGGGCTACAACAATCAACCTCAAGCAGTAAAACTTTTAATAGATGCGGGTGCGGATATTAACGCTGCAGACCAAGGGGGAAATACAGCCTTGATGGGTGCTGCTTTTAAAGGTTACCTTGATATTGCAAAAATACTGATTGATAAAGGTGCAGACTTAAACCTGCAACATGGTAACGGAGGCACCGCATTGATGTTTGCAGCAATGTTTGGCAGAAACGATGTGCTTGCTTTATTGATAAAAGAAGGTGCAGATGTAAATATGGTAGATCATAGAGGGCAATCGGCATTGGATTACGCAGCTTTGCAAGGCAATGAAACCGGACAAAAAATGCTAACTGAAGCAAGTCAGAAAATTAGCTTTTAATTATAAAAAAAGGAGGATGTATAATCCTCCTTTTTATTTTTATGCCGGAATTTTTCTAGGATTTTCCCTTTCCCAAAACCGGTGCAAGGCAATCATTTCTTTAAAGGTACTGCTCAATTCATCAGCCTGACCCAAAACTAAAACGCCTTCTCTTAAAACAGTTTCCTTCGAATATTCTGCCGGAAGTTTTTTATAGAAATACGTTGATTCCAAAACTTGTAATGCCTGTTCATCTGCTGCAATGGCTTTGCAATGTTTAAATGCTTCATTTAAGAAATGAATGGCATTGGCTTCAGCTTCTAAAGTAGCTACAGAATTTGTTCCGCCAGGTACATAAACCGCATCGTATAATACCGAAGCCGCGGTAAGGAAACTTTCATCAGGAACAATCTCCTGATCTTCCTGTGAGATAATTTTGCCCAGTTTAGGCGAGATGATGTGCACCACTGCCCCTGCTGCTACAAGCGTATCTTTAACTGTACTTAATGAAGCTCCATCTACCCCATCAGCAGCAAGAATAGCTACCTTACGGGTTTTAATGGTATCTTTTATTGTTCCAGCCATACTTAATGCTGCTGAAGCCGCCAGACTGCCTTCCGGATTTAGGGAAGCATAATCTGCAGGATCTCCATCAGCCGGAATACTGCTATTCAATGATTCAAGCGCAATATCTGGTACATGTAAACCCAATGCAAATGCTACAGCACCTGCCAGGCCTTTATCAATCTGGGCGAGCACCGCCAGCATTCTTTCGCGAATTTCTACTGCTTTTACTTTTCCCAGTTCGAAACTTAATGCATCGATGATGTGGTTCTGTTCAGGATCACTTTGTGAATTGAAAAATAACCTCGCCTGTGAAAAGTGATCAAAGAAACTTCTGCTTCTGGCTCTGATTTTCCTGGCATCAATGCGTTCATTATAACTTACAAACCCACCATCTGCAGCTTTTACCTGTTGTGGATCGTTTGCTGCCAGACCATTTGGCCCATAACTGGTTTTTCCTCTGTTAATAGTTTGTCGCATATAACCATCACGCTGATTATTGTGCACAGGAACCACTGGCCGGTTTATCGGAATTTCATGAAAATTCGGCCCGCCTAAACGGATTAACTGTGTATCGGTATATGAAAATAAACGTCCTTGCAACAATGGATCATTTGTAAAATCAATACCTGGAACCACATGCCCAACATGAAAGGCTACCTGCTCTGTTTCAGCAAAGAAATTATCAGGATTTCTATTCAGGGTCATCTTGCCAATGCGTTGCACAGGTACAAGTTCTTCGGGAATGAGTTTTGTCGGGTCGAGAATGTCGAATTCAAATTTAAATTCATCCTCTTCAGGAATAATTTGCACCCCTAATTCCCATTCGGGAAAAGCACCGGCTTCAATGGCATCCCAAAGATCGCGTCGGTGAAAATCAGGATCTTTACCTGAAATATTTTGTGCTTCATCCCAGGCAACCGCGTGTACGCCCAATAAAGGTTTCCAGTGAAATTTAACAAAATTGGAAACACCTTGAGCATTGACAAAACGGAAAGTATGGACGCCGAACCCTTCCATCATGCGGTAACTTCTCGGTAAAGCCCGATCGCTCATTGCCCACATGATCATGTGTGCCGATTCAGGAAGGTGGGAAATAAAATCCCAAAAAGTGTCATGTGCTGAAGCTGCCTGAGGCATCTCATTATCTGGTTCCGGTTTTACCGCGTGAATCAAATCCGGGAATTTCACTGCATCCTGAATAAAAAATACAGGAACGTTATTGCCTACCAAATCGAAATTTCCTTCCTGCGTATAAAACTTTACGGCAAATCCACGCACATCACGGGCAAGATCTGTCGATCCACGGGAGCCAGCAACGGTAGAAAAACGGACAAATACAGGTGTTTCCTGACCTGGATCAGTTAAAAAAGCAGCACGTGTTAATGCCGATTGGTCTTCATAAACTTTAAAAACCCCATGGGCTGCTGAACCTCTTGCATGTACAATGCGTTCTGGAATTCTTTCATGATCAAAATGGGTAATTTTTTCACGCAAAATAAAATCTTCCAGAAGTGTTGCCCCCCTTTCTCCTGCTTTGAGTGAATTCTGATCATCATTAATTTTTACACCATGATTGGTTGTCAGTGATTCGCCGGTTGAATCGGCGATGAATGACTCCAGTTTTTTTGTTTTATCGTTCTCTTGTTGTGAGGGCTCAGGCGATTGCTGAGTATTTTTCTTTACCATAATATCTCGGTTATGCTTCTTCAGCAGCTTTGTAATTAATATCGTTCTCTGCAATTTCTGTTAGCTTTACATCAGCTTGCTTTTCTTCATTTAATGTTTGTTCAAGCAATGAAGCCACCTCATCAAGCCCTAATGTAATCGCCAATTGATGCAGACCTCCATAACTGGCAATCTCATAATGTTCTACTTTTTGTGAAGCCAGCACAATTCCAACATCACGTGTAGCTGTTCCAGCCTCTGTTTCTTCAACAATGCCTTCAGCTTCTTTAGTTAAGCCTTCCATAGCATCGCATTTTTTTGCAATTGCCTTTTCATCCAGCAATTCGAAAACCTGCTCTAACCTTGTTACATGAGTTTTAGTTTCTTCCAAATGAGAAGTGATGGCCTTTTTTAGGCTTGCGGATGTAGCTGCTGAAATCATTTTAGGAAGAGATTTAACCAAATGGTTCTCAGCCCAAAATAAATCTGCAATGGAATCTTTGAAAAGTGCTGTAAGTGCCGGAGAATCCTGCACAGTGGTTTTGGAAGCAAATTTTGGATCGCTACCAGTATCTTTTTTAGCCATGGTATGTTTTATCAGGTATGTTCACCTAACAACCCTAAATTGGAAACATAAGTTTTGTTTATTATTGGCTAGATAACTTATACTAGTATATTAATTATTATATTTAATTTAGAATCAGATATTTGAAATCATAACCTAAACAAATAATTAACATCGCCGCCAGCCTGAAATACTGGATTGATAGTTGCGAAGTCTGGAAACCCCAACAAACTAAATTGAGAGATTAAATAATATCGTTAAGCACAATTATTGTCAGTCTGAATCGAGTCAAAGACCAGCTCAATGTTGACAACAAAATAATCTGTTTGTCAGATATGCCACTATTGAGTTTTTATTTTCGTCATTGCGATCCCGATTCTTTATCGGGAAAAGCAATCTCATTTGTAAAAAATAAGATTGCCACGGTCCTGAAATACGCCCTCGCTATGACGACTGCCATTGACGTTTTATCAAATGTTATTTTTCGCAATGACACTCCAGTCATCGGAACCATGTCCATTCTCTATCCACTGATCCATTTCAGCAACAACTGCAGGCAACACATTTAATTTCGTTCCTTTTTCCTGAGCAGCGCTGATCATTAAACCAGCATCTTTGCGGGCCATATCTAATTCCCAGGAAGGCTTACCAAAATCGCCTGTAAGAATTTTATTTAGTCGTGCAGGCACACCCGCACCAGGATTCCAGACTGCAAACAAATCCGAAATATCAGTAGTAGGAACGCCTAGAGATTTCGCCAAAGCCAGCGTATCTGACAGCCCTGCCGTAAGCGATATAAGAAAATGATTACCAGAGAGTTTAATAGCGGCAGCTCTACCTTCTTCTGAGCCGAAGTTTAAAAGTTTGCCTGTCATTTTTGAAAGCTCATCCTCAACTGTTTTGATTACTTCCTGATCGCCCGAAACCAACATATTTCCAGTGCTTTCTAAAGCATTCGGCGGCCCCATAAATACCGGTGCATGCAAATAGGTAAATCCTTTATTTTTCCAATAAGCTGTTCGTTCAATGGCCCCATTCACTGAGGTAGTAGTATGATCGATAATGATCACACCAGTTTTAAAACCTGTACTTGCCAATTCCAGAACCTGATTAACGGTATCATCATCTTTAAGCGTGAGGTGAATATAATCCACGCCCCTAACGGCATCAACAACATCATCAAAAGCTGTTACACCATCTGTTTCAAGTGCCTTAGCCTTCGCAGCTGTTCTATTCCATACCTGTACCTGATCTCCTTTGCGGAGCATCGCTTTAACAAAATTTGAACCTAAGAGGCCCATGCCTAAAAATGCTTTCATTGATGATTTTATTTATGAACTAAAGGTAAGGAGTTATTCAGCTTTCTCAGTGGTAAATAAAAGATTTGCCAGATTATTCTTAATGGTGTTAGCATACGCAAAACCAATGTTGTTTGGCAGGTGTTAAAATTTACTGATGGCAAAGATTAAAATATGAGCTTAAAGCGAATTCATGTAGTTCACCAGCAAAAAATAATCCCGAAAACAATAACCTTAAAACATTAACCCTATGAAAAAAGAATTGATGACCAGACGACAAGCCGTAGCCGGCCTTGGCGTAGGTATTGCAGGCCTGGCCGTATCACCTGCTTTTGCAACAGATGGCGTGGCATTTTCTGCTCCGGCAGCCTTACAAGATCCAACGACAAAATATCCACGTCCTCCTTTTAAGCCACAGAAACAACCATTTCCTGGCCTGGCCAGCAAAATGGATCCCCGTCCAGATCATGGTGAAGAAAGTTACAAAGGCTCAGGCAGATTAACCGGAAGAAAAGCGCTGATTACCGGAGGCGATTCAGGCATGGGTCGTGCTGCAGCCATTGCATTTGCCCGGGAAGGAGCCGATGTGGTAATCAATTATTTACCAGCCGAAGAGGAAGATGCCAAAGAAGTAATTGCGCTAATTACCAAAGCCGGAAGAAAAGGATACGCGATTCCCGGGAATTTGCGTGAAGAATCTTTTTGCAAACGCCTGGTAGAAGATAGCGTAAAACGCCTGGGCGGTTTAGATATCGTGGTAAGCAATGCAGCCCGCCAGCAAACTAAACCTTCGATATTGGACATTAGCACCGAGGATTTCGATGCCACGATAAAAACAAATATCTATGGGCCGTTTTGGCTGTTAAAAGCATCCATTCCTCACCTTAAACCTGGCTCAAGCATTATCGTCACCACTTCCGAACAGGCCAATGATCCATCACCAGAACTGTTCGACTACGCCCAAACTAAGGCAGCGAATACCAGTACGGTTCGATCACTGGCGAAATTCCTTACCCCTAAAGGCGTTCGGGTAAATGGTGTAGCCCCCGGTCCTATTTGGACACCCTTACAGGTGGGCGGTGGTGCAACCAATGAAAAGTTGACCAGCTTTGGAAAAGCAACTCCGATGGGCAGACCAGGACAACCGGCAGAATTGGCTTCTATTTATGTGCAGCTGGCAGATAATAGCGCCAGTTATTCAACCGGACAGATTTATGGTGCAATGGGTGGCGGTGGCCAACCGTAAATCCCCCTAAACTTTTAACTTTCAATTAGTCTTTTAAACTAAAATCTATATATTTGGCTTGTTGCACGGGGTGCTTTTAACTTAGGTTAAAGGCTGAGATGAATACCCGCGAACCTGACACGGATAATACCGGCGTAGGGATGCACTGGCTCAAATGATTGCGGCTGCTCGGCTGTCTGAATTTAAGCCCTGTTCACTATCCGGAGATCCGGTTAGCTGACAGGCCTTAAATTTTTAGACATATGCAATTAGAACAAAAAAGCTTTAGTGTTCTTTCAGAAAGCCTTACCAACTGGCAGGGAAGAAAAGAATGGTTTTTTAACCGCGAACATACCGATACCTATGAACAATGGTACGAAGGGCGTTACAAGCGTGCTGAAGTATGGCAGAAGAAAGTAATGGCGCAACTGCTTGGCAGCAACCCGGAAATTAAAGAACTACTTGAATTTGGTTGCGGTACCACACGTTTTACCAGATGGTGGGAAGAAATTGGAATCGAAGCTACAGGTGCAGATCTTTCTCCTTTTATGCTGGGCCAGGCTGTCCACCTCTTCGATGGAGACCTTGTCAATGCCGATTCCCACTTCATGCCGTTTAAAGATCACAGCTTCGATGCGGTCGCTTTCATTACCACATTCGAATATTATCGAGATCCCGTTCAGGTAATTAAAGAAGCTGCCCGGGTAGGAAAAAGGGGTATCGCCTTTGGCATGATGAATCGAAATTCACCGAAATTTTTCCGAAGGAGAATTCAGCAGGCATTTGGTAAAAATCCCTTTTATGTAACTGCAAATTTTTATACGCCACAAGGTTTGACGCATAAAATCCACGAAGCCTTGAAAGGTCGTGAATATACCATTGAATGGACCTGTACAGGGCTGCCGAAATGGTTTCCGCTTCAACAATGGAGTTTGCCTTATGGCGATTTCTTTGGCCTTTACGTTCACTTCAAAGATTAAAGCGAAAATGATGGACTTAGGAAAAATCAATAATGACGACTTTGAAGGGATGATACTTCAGCGTTGCGGAAAAGATCGTAAAGAAGTGCACTGCGGACCGGCATTTGGTGTAGATGTTTCGGTGATCAACCTGCCCGGCGGGCTTGCTTTGGCCATGACCAGTGATCCTTTATCCTTGATTCCTTCACTTGGTTTGCAGGAATCAGCATGGCTCTCTGTTCATTTGATGGCCAATGATATGGGTACTACAGGCTTCGCACCCATGTATGCGCAAATGGTGCTCAACTTACCAGATTATTTAACCAGGCAGGATTTTGATACCTACTGGGGATTTATCCATAAATACTGTGCAGAAATTGGCGTATCCATTACTGGTGGCCACACCGGAAAGGTAACAGGTCAAAATTCTACGATTGCCGGTGGCGGAACCATGGTGCTTACGGCGCCAGCCGATAAAATTCTGCTCAGTAAATATGCACAACCAGAAGACCTGATCATTGTAACCAAACAGTGCGCCGTATCGTCAACAGCAATTTTAGCCATGAGCTTTCCGGAAACGGTAATCAATAAATTAGGAAAGGAAGCTTATACTCATGCCTGTGATCTTTTTTATCAAACCTCTAGTTTAGAAGAGGCACTTTTAGCAACTGATTATCAAAACATTATGGTAAAAGCGATGCATGATGTGACTGAGGGTGGTGTCTTAGGTGCGGTATATGAAATGGCTGTCGCTTCGGGAAATGGGGTAATCCTCGAAAACAAAAAAATTCCCGTTAGCGACACGGTTCGCCAGGTTTGTAGTCTTTTCGAACTCGACCCCAGATTTTGTGTAGGTGCAGGTAGCACGGTGATGGCTGTCGACAAATTGAAGGCTAAGCTTTTAATCGAAAAACTTGCTCAGCACAACATACAGGCAACCGTGATTGGAAAATTTACCGCTAAAGAACAGGGATATCAATTGATTGATCAGGACGAAATCTTAAACCTATCCTATTTTGCTACCGATCCGTACTGGGAAGCTTTTTTTAACGCATTAAATAAAGGATGGAAATGAGCAAAAAAATCGCAGGTGGCATTTATCTGGTTATTGATCCCGGCATGGAAAAACAATTATTATTTAATAAGCTCAAGGCTGCACTCGAAGGCGGCATTGATGTGTTGCAAATCTGGAACCATTGGCCGGAAGGAATAAACAAGCTGAGTTTTATACAGGAAATTAGTGCATTAGCCAAACCGTATCAAGTACCGCTCCTAATTAACCAGGAATGGGCTCTTTTAAACGAAACATCAGCATTGGATGGTGTACATTTTGATGCTTTTCCAGTTGATCTTCCTTCAATTAAACGAAAAATAGGTAAAGCATTTATAGCAGGCGTAACTTGTTCTGGAAACCTTGAAACAGTTATTCACGCACACCTAAATCAACTGGACTATATCTCCTTTTGTTCGATGTTTCCTTCACGTTCCGCTGGCAGTTGTACCATTGTACTTCCTGAAACCGTGGAACAGGCTGGCAAATTAACCGACATCCCGCTTTTTATCTCCGGTGGAATTACCCCAGAAAACACAGCAACCCTGAAACAAAAAATAGATTTTGATGGCGTGGCCGTAATATCAGGCATACTCAACGCAAAAAATCCGAAACGGCAAACCCTGGCCTACCAGGATGCATTAACTAAAAAACAATTATCATGAGAACAAAAACCATAGAAAAATTATGTTGCCCTTTCGATAAAAAAGATCTTAAGCTGGATATTTTTACGAAGGATATCAACCTGAATATCCTCGAGGGAATACTAACCTGTGCATACTGTAAACGGAAGTATCCAATTGTACACGGTGTACCCATCATGTCGCCTGACGAGTACCGCCAGATGGAACTGGAACAACCTATCATAGAAAAGTGGAAACTGGAACATGGGCTTAGCGACATGCAGCTGCTTCCGAAAAACTAGACATAAAAAAATCACTTAAGCTTTTCTTAAGTGATTTTTTATTTAATGAGCTATCTGATGATTCAATTTCAACCCTGACTGAAAATTATCGCCAACCTAAGCCAGGGGCAACATGTTCCAAAATAGCGGCAATTACATGAATATTGTAATCAACACCTAAAGTATTTGGAATAGTTAACAGCAAGGTATCTGCTTCTTTAATTGCCTCGTCTTCCGCAAGTTCTTTAATTAACTGGTCAGGCGCTGCTGCGTAACTCTTTCCAAAAACCGCACGCTGATCAGCCTCGATGTAACCAAAACTATCTGCACCCCTAGCCTGCTGCCCAAAATAGTAGCGATCCTGATCATTAACAAGTGCAAAAATCGAACGGCTTACCGAAACCCTTGGTTCACGTTTGTGCCCCGCAGCTTTCCATGCTTCCTTATACAACCTGATTTGTTCAGCCTGCTGAATATGGAAAGGTTTTCCGTTTTCATCAAACTTCAGGGTAGAACTTTGCAAGTTCATTCCTTTCTCTGCTGCCCAAATAGCCGTGGCGTTAGATGCTGCACCCCACTAAATTCGCTCCCGCAGCCCTTCAGAATAAGGCTCCAACCTTAATAATCCCGGCGGGTTTGGGAACATGGGATTTGGATTGGGCTGAGCAAAGCCAACACCTTCCAGTTTTTCCAGAAACGTCAATGCTTTTTCACGGCCCATTTCTGCATCTGTTTCACCAGCCGCAGGCTGGTAGCCAAAATGTTTATACCCTTCAATCACCTGCTCCGGGGAGCCTCGACTTATCCCGAGTTGTAAGCGGCCACCTGAAATCAAATCAGCTGCACCGGCATCTTCAACCATATACAATGGGTTTTCGTAACGCATATCAATCACCCCTGTGCCAATCTCAATATTGCTGGTTTTGGCGCCAATTGCAGCAAGCAATGGAAACGGCGAAGCCAGCTGGCGTGCAAAATGGTGAACACGGAAATACGCACCATCTAAACCCAATTGTTCCGCAGCTACAGCCAGATCAATCGACTGAAGTAAAGTATCTCCTGCGGTGCGGGTTTGATAAGAAGGATGGTTAGACCAATGTCCGAATGATAAAAATCCTATATTCTTCATGAACTAATGTTTCAGGCTAAGATAAGCTTAGCCAGTTAAAACAGAAGTCACGGATTGGTCATAACGGGTATAATAGTGGTTTTATGCACAAGCGGCATTGTTTTTATAGTAATGCTATAATTGAAGATGGCATCGCCGGATTTAAAGTAAAATGCCTAAATTTAAATCATACAATAACCAGATATGAATCAACACAAGCTATTGATCAATCAAAACCCAATCCCTAACCATTTTTCTTTTAAAGTGACCCTGTTAGTCTTTCTGTTGATGGTTTCGGGTCAACTTTTTGCACAAAAAGAACTGAGCCCACGACAGACCTATCCTGATTTATTCGAAAAAGTACAATTAGCAAGAATCTATCCTGATGGTAAATCCTTTGTCGATGCCATTCCTAAAAAGGATCCCTCAGCCATTATGGCCGCTTACGATGCGCAAAAAAAACTTGCGACATTTAACCTGAAAAATTTCGTTGCGGAAAATTTTTCTATGCCAGAGAATCATAATGCAGTTTATCAATCGGATATAAATGCTGGAATTGAAAAACATCTGGATACCTTGTGGACTGTGCTGAAAAGAAATCCAGATACTGTCTCCAAGTTCAAAACATCATTGTTGCCGCTTCCTCATCCATATATTGTTCCAGGCGGGCGCTTTAGGGAAATATACTACTGGGATTCCTATTTTACGATGCTTGGTTTACAAAAAGCAGGCAAAATCAAAATCATGAAAGACATGATTGACAATTTTGCTTACCTCATTAATCAATATGGTTTTATCCCAAATGGAAACAGAAGTTATTATTTAACACGATCGCAACCTCCATTCTTCGCGGCAATGGTTCAGCTGCTTACCCAAAATAATACTGAAGCCAAACTGGCTGATTATAAAGATGTGTTGGAGAAAGAATATAATTTCTGGATGAAGGGTGCAGCCCAGCTTAAAAATGGTACTGCCATCAACCACATCGTAAAACTGACAGACGGAACTCTTTTAAACCGCTACTATGATGCGGGTGATGTACCAAGAGAAGAATCGTACAGAGAAGATTTTGAAGCTGCAAAGTTAACAAAACAACAACCTGCTGTATTTTTGCGCAATGTGAGATCGGCTGCAGAATCGGGTTGGGATTTTAGCAGCCGCTGGTTTGCAGATGGAAAGAATTTTAGCCAGATCATTACTACAGATTTGCTACCTGTAGACTTGAATACCTTAATGTACAACCTTGAAATTGCCATTGCAGCTGCGAATCAACAAGCTGGAAATAAGGTTAAAGCCGTTTTATTTTATGCCCGGGCAGCTAAACGGAAAACAGCAATTTTAAAATATTTCTGGAACACTGATTTGAACTTTTTTACCGATTACAATTGGAAAACGAAGTCATTATCAAATCAATTCACCTTAGCGGCATCTTTTCCACTATACTTTAAACTGGCCACTCCGGCTCAGGCAAAATCGGTTGCTCAAAAAATTGAAAAGGATTTTTTAAAAGCAGGCGGATTAATTACCACATTAACCACATCAAAAGAACAATGGGATGCACCAAATGCCTGGGCTCCATTGCAATACATCAGCATAAAAGGTTTGCATCATTATGGTTTTGATAAACTTGCGGATGACATCACTAGCAGATGGATTAACCAGAACATCGCTGTTTTTAAAGAAACCGGCAAGCTTATGGAAAAATATAACGTAGTGGAAACAAACAGCAAAGGTGGCGGTGGAGAATATCCTTTGCAGGATGGTTTTGGATGGACGAATGGCGTACTGCTAAAACTGATGAAAGATAAGTGATTTACTCAGTAAAGCTCAGAAAAACGGATTGCAAATCTTTCTAAAGTCGCAATCCGTTTTTTATTAATTTTTATTGGTAACCGAAAAAGTTTTCTTTTCTGTACCTACACCAGTAATCCTGATCGATTTCCATTTGGCTGGTAAAACTGATGGAATTTGTACGATACCTTTATTGGTAATATCTAACCCACCAAAGCCCATCAATACACTTTGCAAAACACCGCCTGCGCCAGTCGCAAAATATGGATTGGTGCCACCCTTTGTTTCGGCAATAACCCGAAACGGTGGATTCAGGTTCGGCTGGTAGGCCTCATTAAAATATTTATAAGCCTTTTCTGCATGGTCCGTTCTGGCATAAAGTAAAGCAAAAATGGCATGAGTCATGGCAGGTGTACCTTCATCTGGAACTCTGGTTTCATAATAAGCCAGGTCTTTTAAAATTTGATTTTTATCTGCAATACTTTTTAAAGGATACGCAAGCAGATTAACATCTCCCTGTTTTATGCCCTCGCCTTTGTAAGTGGCATGTTCTTTAGTAACGCCATCAGGAAATTTTAAAATTGGGATATTATTTTCCACCAACGCCCAATCCTTATTTTGCGGCAACCCCAAAACAGCTGCAGCCAAATTTGCATTTTTAAGATTCAGTTTTGCAGCTGCGTTTGTAAAGGCGTTATTATCTACATTCTCCGCCCATTCATCTGCGGCAACTACATTTTTGATATCAAACTGATTCGGTCCGTTTCGCTCTACCCTGCTGGCCCAAAATTCGGCTGTTTGAGATAAAATTGGCCATCCTTTTCCTTTAAGCCAGACCTTATCCTGTGTAACACAATAATAATTCCATGCGGCTAGGGCAACATCTGCCGAGATATGGTGCTCGAATGGTCCACTTAAAGCCCAGACAGGTGTTTCTTCCACACCCGAATCCGCACTTTCCCAGGGATACATTGCACCTTTGAAGCCATGTGAAAAAGCATTTTTCCGTGCCGGTTCCAGTCTTTCAAATCTATATTCAATTAAAGATTTTGCAATATCAGGATGCAATACCAATAATGCCGGAAACATCCAGATATCTGTATCCCAGAATACGTGGCCATTATAACCCAAACCAGATAAACCCATTGGCGATAGCGAGTAAGATGTTCCCGCCCTCGAAAATGAGGTTAAATGGTAAAGCATACTGCGCACATCTTGTTGTGCCTGCGGATCTCCTTCAATAATTATATCCGATTTCCAAAGTTCATCCCAGGCGGCGTTATGATATTGGATTAATCGATCGCGACCTTCGAGTTTAGCAAAAATAGTCATACGCTCGGCTTCGTTAAGCGGATCGGCATGTTGGGCAGAACTTATTGTACTTCCTACAATGCTATAGCGATAACTTTCCCCGGCTTTAATCACTTTACTAAACTTCATCAAATGGCTGTTATTATCCCACATTTCGTGGATAATTTTTGGCTCGCTTCCATGCTGTTCATTAAATAAGAAACTATTAGAAGCGCACAACTGCAATTTGCCTGTCGGGCTTTTTGCCGTTGATGTTAACAGGCTCAGCGTTACATGTGGCCTGTCAATTTCATTATAGTAATTTTCTACATCACGAAGTGCATCAGGCGTTTCCATCACACTTGCTGCCGTTAATTTAAAATCTTCGTTGGCTGTAATGGTAACATCCATTAATACTGTAAAAGGCAAATGGCGAAGTGCGTAGTAGGTATATTTAATGTTTGCCTTTTTTCCATAAGTCAGTTTTGTGGTGAATGCAGCATGATGCATATCAAGCTCTTGCTGCATATTGCTTGTGTTTTGGTCATCAAGCCTTTTTCCATCAATTTCCAGATACATGTTAAGCAGATTGAAACCGTTTAAAAAATTACTTACACGGCCACGTCCATATGTATCATAAGTGCCGGCGAGCACTACATTTTTTACCTTAAATGGCTGAGGAGAGGAAACAATACCGATTATCCCGTTGCCTGCAGTAATGCCGAAATATTTACCGGGGTCAATTTTATCGGCACTGATCTTCCAGGGATCCTGCGCTGCAACTACAAGAGATAGAATATTAAATAGAAAGAAAAGTACGTTTTTTTTCATAGACATATGGTGATGAAAGAAGAGAATTAGAATAAACAAAAGGCCGAATTGCCATCAGATTAGTCAATCCGATGGCAAATCAGCCTCTGGCTTAGCTAAAACGTGATGAATTAGTAACCTGTATTTTGAATAAGATTAGGGTTACCAAGTTGATTATCCGGAATCGGGAAAACCAGGTATTTAGCCTCGCTTGCTGGTTTTTCCTGCCATGCAGCAAGGTATTTTCCAAAACGAATCAAATCCTGTCTTCTGAAACCTTCCCAGTATAGCTCGCGACCACGCTCATCAAGCAGTACATCCAAAGTTAAACTTGTTAATGTAGATGCTCCCCTTACGGCTCTTAATGAATTTACTAAAGTTAATGCAGCAGCGGTTTGAGAGGTTCTCATCTGTGCCTCTGCTTTCATCAACAAAACATCAGAATAGCGATAGTAAACCCAGTCGTTATCTGGTTTTCTCGAACCCGCATTGGCATAGTCAACAGGGTATTTGATAACTCTGATTCCCGCAACTTCCAGGTGATTTGGATCTCTTTCAATGATGCTCACTTCTGGTGTAAAAGCGAGCGGATTGCCTTTTCTATCTTTTAATGCCACACCATTCTGATCCACCTGCTGACCAACGAGAAATCCTACACGAAGACCTGATACATTGGTTTGTCCGGCGTAGGTACCTCCTCTTCTTTTGTCGGCCGCCTCGAATTTTGCATAAAAATTAGATAGGGACGAAAATCCGTTGTAACCATTTGGATTTTGGTTATAATGGGTGGTACATTTCCACTGCCCATCTAAATCACTTCCGGTGGCACCGCCAATATTTTGCGCTGTGAAAATATTTTCTTTGGAAAGAATATCATTGGTTGGTGCAAAGTTATCAAAGTAATTTGCCGTTAATACATATCCCCCGGTTGCAATTTCATCGGCAAGTGTAATCACCCTGGCCATATCCGCTGCATCAAAGGTTGGCGCAGTACGGTTTAAAAACGCACCCTTGTTAAGATAAACCTTCATTAAAAGCGTTCTTGCTGCGTTTTTGTTGGCAACGTTTGCTGGTCCTGAAGGCAAGGTCGGAATAATGGCGGTTAACTCCGTAATCAGATAATTAATTTCATCGGCTGCGTTTCTTACCCGGGATGGTTTGGTAACATCTTCTCCGGCATCACGATACGGAACCTGGCCCCATCCATCTAGGATAGAAAATTGAGCAAAAGCACGTAAGAAACGGGCTTCAGCTGCCTGGGTAGCTGACGGATTAGCACCCAGTACACTGGTTGCCACATAAGAAATACTGTTTAAATCTCTGAATACGTCTGAAATCCTGGAATGATCTGGAGCCCATTTATGCAGGTGTAACGATCGCCATGCGCCGTTATCATCCCAGTCACCTGCCCGGGTTGGCACAATAACCTCATCCGAAGTAACTTCCTGCAAAGCTACCCAATTCCATGGGGCCTGGTAAGGGCCAATCATTGCTGCATAGCTGGCGCCCAATAAACTCGAGACATTACCTGAACTTACCCCGCCGCTGCTTACCTGACCATTCAGGTTCTCATCAAGCTTGGTACAAGCCGAGAAGCTCAATGCAACCAGTGCAAAACTGAAAATATATTTACTTTTCATGATTTTTATTTTAAGAATTATAAAGAAAAGTTAACACCAAAATTGAAGGTTCTTGCTGTTGGGTAAGCGGTATAATCAATACCTGCAGAAGGAACCCCACTTACGCCCTTATTCACATTAACCTCTGGATCAAAACCGGTATAATTGGTGATCACAAATAGATTTTGTCCGTTAACATAAATATTAAGGGATTTAATTGCTTTACCAACATTACCGATATTGTAATTAAGCGTTGCATTGGCAAGCTTCAGGTAATCGCCTTTTTCAATATAGCGTGAGGATGCAGCAATCGGATTGGCTAAAGATTCCTGTACAGGTAAATTGACCAATGCAGAAGAAATATTCCTTGTACCAAGGTTAGATATCGCCAATACAGAATTTGCGGTATTGTTATAGATATCTTGCCCGAATGAACCGTTAAAGTTTGCCGTAAATGAAAGTTTTTTGTATCTGATGTTGGTACTTAAGCCCAAAATCACTTTTGGGTTAGGATTACCTACGTAGTAATTGGTAAAACCATCATCTGTATAAAGCGAGAAGCCATTGGCATCCAAACCATTATATTGTCTTGTAACCATAGCAAACAGTGGCAAACCATTCTGAATCACCTCAGTTGTTACCCCACTTAGGCCTTGTCCGTTTAATGAGCCTGTTTTAATAATACCATTGATATTTTGAACTTTATTGTTGATGAAAGTGGCATTACCGCCTAATGACCAGTTGAGATCATCTTTTTCAATTAATACTCCATTCAACGTTAATTCGACACCCTTATTGATAATCTGGCCTGGTAAATTCACCCATGTTGGTACGTTTCCACCAACTGCCGGTACAAATGAAATTTGCGGAAACAGCAAATCATTAGTGGTTTTATGGAAATAATCAACAGAACCGGTTAACCTGCTTTTTAACAATCCAAAGTCAATACCAACGTTGGTTTGTTCATCCGACTGCCATTTAAGGTTTGGATTGGCGTTGTTAATGGCAACTAAAGTTGGTGCACCATTGGAGTTTCCAAAATCATAACGCTGTTGAGCCGAGCCGGAAGGGAAATCCTGATTACCTGTTTTTCCGTATCCAACTCTCATTTTAAGCTGATCTAACCAGCTGGCGCCTTCCATGAAACTTTCTTTTTTGATATCCCAGGCGGCTGCAAATGAAGGGAAATAACCATAACGGTTTGACTTTCCAAACTTGGTTGAACCATCGGCCCTGAAAGTGGCGGTTAAAATGTATTTGCTATCATAATTAAAAATCGCCCTGGCGAAGTACGACTGCAGTTCAGTTGTTGGATTGTTGAAAGCAGAAAAGGTTCGGTTTGCCGGTGCAGTAGTTTGAAATGCATCGGTATAATCGGCATCAATTTCGCCAAATCCTGTTGCGGTGTTTGTTGTTCCTTTGTTGATGAAGTTTGAATATTCGTAACCAACAATGGCGTTCAAATTCAATTTGCTTACAATTTCCTTATTAAAATTAAGGGTGTTTGTAAACTGCTGTGTAATCAATTCATTGTTTGAATAACTTGCATAACCGCCCAGGAAGGTACCTGAAGGCTGAATCCCCTGAAGATTTAAAAAGCTTCTGGTAGAAGCCCTTCTGATACCAGCACTGTAATTGACACTGGCCAACATGCGGTATTCTAACCATGGTGTGATTTTGTAATAAGGAGATATGCTACCTAAAATTGTAGAAACTTTAGCTTTATCATTATTAGCGGCCAGTGCAGCTAAAGGATTAATGGTGGTAGAACCATAGTCAATAAACAATCCTCCGTTGGCATTATAAAAAGATTGAGTTGGATTCCACGATAGCGCCTGAGAAATTAAACTTCCGGTGAAACCAGCGTCAGTAGTGATTGGTGCAATGCTTTCCAGATACTGGTTGCTGATCATGTTAATATCAAGTCCAAGTTTTTTGCTTTCCAGAAATTTGAAATTTCCGTTAAAGCCTGCACTATATTTCTTGAAATCGGTAGATTTGATAATCCCCTGCTGATCCTGATAACCGAGTGAAGCCCTGAATGTATTTCCATTGGTTCCGCCACTGATGCCAATTGAATAATTCTGATTGTACGCAGTTCTGGTTACCTCATCAAGCGCATCAACACTGCTACCAAAATTACCGTTGGTGAGTCCGTACTTTGCAAGGGCAGCACGATATTCATCACCGGAAAGAACATCAACCCTTCTGGCAATGTTACTTACGCCGGCCGAAGCACTCAAGTCAATTTTTGTATCGCCTGATTTTCCTCTTTTGGTTGTAATCAAAACAACCCCATAAGCCGCACGTGATCCGTAGATGGCCGTAGCTGAGGCGTCTTTTAAAATCTCCATCGATTCGATATCTGCAGGGTTGATGAAGTTTAGCGGATTTCCATCCGGAGCCGTTCCGATACCGGCACTGGCAGAAGGTCTGGCAGACCGGCCATCGAGGGCCACTCCATCCACTACATACAAAGGTTGGCCTGTTCCGGTAACCGCAGAATTACCCCTGATTCTAACGGTAGAGGCTCCACCTGGCTGCCCACTGTTATTGATCATTTGTACACCGGCTACTTTACCCTGTATCAGTTGATCGGGTGCATTTAATGGCCCCTTGTTAAAATCTTTCGCAGAAACGGTGGTCGCAGCTCCAGTCAAATCACTTTTTTTCACAGAAGCATAACCTACTACAACAACTGCATCGAGGTTATTGAGCGATTTAAGCGTAACATTGATTACCGTTTGATTGTTGACATTTACAGTTTGTGTTTCGAAACCGACAAAACTTACAATTAGTTTGGCAGTGAGCGAAGGTACCGTAATCTGATATCGGCCTTCGGCATCACTTTGTGTTTTTGTACTTGTACCCGCAACCTGTATAGTTGCGCCAGCCATGGGCAGTTTATCGTCGTCAGAAATGGTTCCTCTGATAACGGTTTGGGCAAAGGCTGCCGTGCTTAAAAAGACTAAAAGTAAACTTGGCAAAACAAGTTTCATTAATCTACATAATTTCTGTTTTGCAGGCAAAACAGACCAATTACTCGGTAGAGTTAAGTTCATAATGGTTTAATAATTTGGTTAGAAAATGTTTTATTATGTTGGGGAATTCGATGTGCTTAAGGTGGCTTAAATTTCATGTTAATCTGGTTAGGTTATTTAGGGTGATTTATTTTTTATATAAGGGATATGGTTTTTCGATTTTTAACCGGGCAACTTCCAACCCTTTATTGATACACTCATCCATCGGCTTTTCTAGAATGAAGGCAGATAAAAACCCAGACCAGAAAGCATCTCCCGCACCAGTTACGCCTCGAACAGTTTCAACTGGAATGGCATTTTTGTATTTCCAGCTTAACTTATTTGATTTATACCACACGCCATGTTTACCGCAGGTAAGGCAAATTGCCGCAGCATCCAGACGATCCAACCACTCAACTGATTCTTCTACACTAAAAGATTGCCCAACAAAACGCTCCAGATCATCGACACTTACTTTTAATAATGGATTCAATTTAAGTATTTTTTTTAACACTTCCTTCCCATCATCATCCTGCCAGATTGATGGCGCAAAATTCCAGTCAACGGATATGGATTTTCCCATTTGATGCGCTTTGGTTAATGCAGTCATAATATTACTCCGGGCTGGTTCCCTGCTCAGTGCAAATGCGGTGGTATGAACAATATCAGCAGCTTCAATCAGCTCATCCGCTACTCTTCTAATGGCAAAATCTGCACTGCGGTAAGGAATAAAATCCGGACGATGATTATTTTTAGCAACAAGCACCACGCTGGTTTGCCGATGCGGTGCCTGGTGTATGTAGCGGTCTGATAAACCGATTGCCTTAAGTTCATTAATCAGAAAAATACCCAGGTTATCTTCGCCAACCGTTGCAACCAGATCTGCGTCTACACCCAGCCATTTCAGGTTAGCACAAAGATTGGCTGAGCTGCCTCCTTGAATAGTAGAAAATTGTGAAGCTACCGCAAGCGATTCGATATTTTCATCTGAAATGATATCGACCAATAATTCGCCCACCACTAATATTTTTTTCCCTGAAACATTATTTTCCGAAACCATCATTTCTATCAAAAGTTAAAATTTTTCTAAATGCATTATTGGTTGCCTGTTCGGCTATAACTGCTCCGGCGGCACTCCAGGTGCATTTTGGCACACCGCATGGCTCCAGGCTGGTTCCATGAAGACATTCATTAAATAAATCCGCTTTGGCATTTGAGCGGTGAATTTCAGAAAGGATTTCCTGAGCCAGGCTTGTCTTTTGGTGAAAATTCAGCGCTGCGACCAGCCAGCCATTCCAAACTGGCCATAAACCACCATTGTGAAAATAATCAGGTTGGTTTCGAAAGGCATAAGCATAGTTATTTCTCAGTTCGTTCATATCCGAATCATCATCCTGAATCGTAGGATAAAATGAAGGCAATAACGATTGCCTTTGGTCATAAAGCGCCCCGATATATCGTAAAACCTTGTGATTTTGATTTTCATCTCCTATCCCCAGGAAAAGAGCGAAGGTATTGGCCTGCAGATCAAAGTACTTGTAGATCCGCCCAGGGTTAAAGCCCATTAACCAGTATTCTTGAGAAGCATGTTCCAACTGATGCATCAAATTGGAAGAATAGGCGTTTTCAGGATGATCATTTTTCCAGTAATTCGCTCTAATGGAACGGGTAATATCAGCAATCTTGGCTTCCCAATCTGCATTGAATGATAATTTGGAAGCCAAACGTAATGCCCAAAGTCGTAACAACTGGTCAAATAGAATATAACCATGCTGAATATATTCATCTGCCCAGTCGCCACTTTGCGGTACATAAATCAAATGTTTGCCATTAAACTCCCAGCTATTTAAAAGTGTAAAACACTGGTGTACTTGACGCTGATATTTACGCCAAAGATCCTCATCGCCAGCAACTAAGGTATATGCAGCTAAACCAATCACTGCCCATGAGGGATTGTCGGCCCGGCCCGAGGTTCCACCATAACTCACTGCACCATCTTTCGGTGAAACATTAGAAGGCATGAATCCGTCAGGATGCTGGTGTTCGAAAATTGTGATTAACGTATTTTTTGCAGTATCAATAAGCGATTTATCTCCACTCAACAGCGCAGCAATGGACGTAATCACCCCATCTCTGGTCCAAACGCGTTTATAGTTATCTTGCTCTTCTACAGCTGCCACAAAACCATATGGGGTGACTGCCTCCCGCAAGAGATCTAATGCGTGGTGATATGATTTTGAATCGAACATTATATATCGGCTATTTTTTCATTTCTTTTGATTTGCAACACCATCAAAGCAGCTATAACAATTAAAATGCCGGCAAACATGATTGCATTTTCCGGGCGATGGCCAAGCAGATAGCGGTAAACATATTTAAAGGTGATGGTTTCCAACAACATCGGCAGCACGATGAACATATTTAATATCCCCATAAAAATCCCGGTTTGTGCTTTTGGAATACTTCCTGCAAGCATGGCATAAGGCGTTCCCATCATACTGGCCCATGCCACCCCTAAACCTACGATCGGAATGACAAGTAGAAAAGGATGATGAATCATCGGCAAACAGATCAGACACAGACCGCCAAAAAGCAAACTCATCAGATGCACCTTTTTTGCCGTAATTTTCCTGGCGAAGAATGCCAGTGGAAAGGCCACCAAAAAGGTGACTACATTGTAGCCCCCGTTTACCGTTCCGGTTAATAACTGCGCAGAAGCAAATCCATCTGATGCTGCATCACTGGTATGGTAAATGGTTTTCGCTAAACATAGGGTAATAAATTGCCAGTAAATAAACATGGCGTACCAGTTGAACAGATAAACAATACCAAGTTTTTTCATCATGGCAGGCATCACTTTGAAAGCCGCTATAATATCACTGAAAATCCTTCCAATGCCGCCGGTTTCCTTTTTTATCTTGTCAATCTCTTCAGCAGCCAGTGGCGCCTCTTTCGTTGTTAAACAACTATACATGATTGAGCCAATTGAAACAACGCCACCAATAAAAAAGGCTGCATAAGTGGTATAGGGTATGTTATTGTCACTTCTTGCATTCATACTGATGAGCCCAGCCGCGATGAGTATGCCTGGGGTAAGATTAGCCAGTGTGATACCTAACCCGGTAAAAAAACTTTGCGTTAAAAAACCAAGGGCATGTTGTTCTGATGGAAGTTTGTCGCTCACAAACGCCCGGTAAGGTTCCATGGTGATATTATTTCCGGCGTCCAGTATCCATAAAATCCCGGCAGCCATCCAGATTGAACTGCTGTAAGGCATGGCGAAAAGACAGATGCTGCAAATGATAGCGCCAATTAGAAAATATGGCCGGCGTCTTCCAAATCTGCTGGTGGTTTTATCGCTCATGGCACCAATAATTGGCTGAATGATTAAGCCTGTCATTGGCCCTGCTAAGTTTAACAGAGGAATCTGATCGGCATTGGCACCCAGATAGGAATAAATGGGTGTCATATTGGTTTGTTGTAAACCAAAACTATACTGAATTCCAAAGAAACCAAGATTCATCGCTATGATAGCGCTAAAATTTAGTTTAAAACCTGATGAAGGCTGATGAACCTTTTCTGCCTGAGCTACAATCATATCATTTTAGTTAAGCTTAAAAACCAAAGCCTGCCACGGTTTTAAATGAATTTCATTACCTGTAAAATCTGTGCTGTCGTTATAGTTATTCATGAGCACCTTCGCGGAGGAGATGTCAATATTTTTATTCAGCGGATAAGAGAACGCTTTAGCCGAGAAGTTCAGGACGATCAGCATTTTCTCCTGGTCATCGGTTCTGGTATAACAGTATACGTCTGGGTTGTTTATATCAAATACCTGGTAATCACCATATACGAGCACTGGAGATGATTTTCTTAAGGCAACCATCTTTTTGAAATAGCTTAACTCACTTAACGGATTCTGCGCTTCGGCAACAACATTTACCGTTTTGTAGTTGGGGTTTACTTTTATCCAGGGTTTGCCCGTTGTAAAACCAGCATTTAATGAGGCATCCCATTGGAACGGCGTCCGGGTATTATCTCTGGAGATAAACTTTTGTTTATCCATAAAAGCCTGTAAATCACCTCCTTTTTCTTTGATGCTTCGGTAAGCATTAATTGTTGCGATGTCACGGTAATCATCAATATTGTTAAATTTGATGTTCGACATGCCCAGTTCATCGCCATTAAAATAAAACGGAGTGCCCCTCATGGTCATAATAAGTGTGGTTAACAGTTTTGAAGAGTAAGTTCTGAACTGCGGACGATCATCCCCATACTTGCTAACCATCCTGGGTACATCATGATTTGCCAGAAAGATGGCTAACCAGCCCTTCTTGGCAAAGGATTGATCCCACTTTGTAAAAGCTTTTTTCAAATCAGTAAGCAGATAGCCCGCGGGATCGTTCCCGATATCCATGATCTCAAAATGATAGGCCATATTTAACTCATGTCTGTCTTCATCAACCAGAGCGTGGGCATCTTCCAATGTGCTTCCTGCACCCTCAGCAACAGTCATGATGTTATACTTGCTGATCACAGTTTTGTTCATCTCCTTTAAATATTGATGAAGATTCGGACCCATCCCATAATATTTGATGATGTCTTTTTCGTAACCTTCAGGATATTTTTTCCAGGTGGTATCTTTAGAAACATATTGAAAGGCATCCATCCTCAAACCGTCAATGCCTTTGTCCAGCCAAAATTTCATCATATCGTAAACCTCGTTGCGAAGTTTTTCATTTTCCCAGTTGAGATCGGGTTGTTTCTGCGAGAAATAATGCAGGTAGTAAGATTTTGTGGTTGCATCATACTTCCAGGCATCACTGTTAACATCAAAGAAACTATAGCGTGGAGTAGGTTTCCCCTTTTCTTCTGGCCACCAATGGTAATAATTCCGGTAAGCATTGCTGCGTGATGATTTTGCTTGCTTAAACCATTCATGCTCATCACTACTGTGGTTGAGCACCATATCTAAGATTAACTTAATCTTGCGTTGATGTAATCCGGCCAGTAATTCATCAAAATCTTTCATGGTGCCAAACTCTTTCATGATGTTTCTGTAATCACTGATATCGTAACCATTATCATCATTTGGCGAAGAAAAAATAGGATTTAGCCAAACGGCATCTATGCCCAGGCTTTTGAGGTAATCGAGTTTAGAAATAATGCCTTTTAGATCGCCAATGCCGTCGCCATCACTGTCTTTAAAACTACGCGGGTAAAGCTGGTAAACTACAGCTTCCTTCCACCAGGCCGCTTTACGGTCAGGAGCTTGCTGCGAATAGCCATCTAAAACAAAAAACAATAGGAATGTAAAAGCAAAGCCAAAAGCGTTTCTCATATTTCTATCTCATAACGGGCTCCCTGAATACAGAAAACCTGGGTGTTTGATAAATATTTGGTTATGTTAATGAAATAGCAACCTGATGATTCAAATTACAATAGTTGATATTTCGTTAACGTGATATGAAGATAAGGGTATAAACAGTTTAAAAGTATAGAAATACCTCATTTCTCCCCGCAAACGTTTGCGGTAACATTTGCGGAAATGTTTGCTGTGGAAAACTTATATTTGATTAACCAAATAATTCGTATGAGACAGAACCCAACTTTAAAAAAGATTGCTGAGCGGCTCAATGTCAGTATATCAACCGTTTCCAGGGCTTTAAAAGATCATCCGGATATTTCACCGGAAACCGGACGAAAGATTAAGGAACTGGCAGAATTACTGGAATACGACCCTAATCCGTATGCTGTAAATCTTCGTACCCATAGCAGCAGGGAGTTTGCCATAGTTGTACCAAGTTTATCCAACTTCTTTTATCATTCTTTTATCGGTTCGATTGAAGAGGAAGCAAGAATTTATGGTTATTCCGTAGTCATTTATCGTTCTTCAAATGATGCAAAAATTGAACAGGAGATCCTGAAAAGTTGCAGGCACAAGCGGGTATCGGGAATTTTTATTGCAATTACTTCAGAAACGGATGACATGGAGCCTTTTTTGAAAATGGATGTTCACGGTATTCCGGTGATTTTTTTTGATAAAGTGCCGCAATATGAATCCTGCAATAAAATTTGTGTCGGTGATGAACACGCGGCTTTGCTGGCCGCGGAAGAAATCATCAGGAAAGACATTCCAAATGTACTGGGCATATTTGGAGACCCAAATATGTCGATTACCAGGGCCCGCTTACAAAAATTTGCCACAGTGCTACAACAAAACGGAAGTGCTGTTCACCTCAAAACGGTACATGCCAGAAGTTCTGCAGAAGCCGAACAAATTACACTATCGCTATTACCCGAATGGACGGGTAAAAAATTTGCAGTTTTTTGCATGAGCGATGAGATTTTAGCAGGTGCCATGAAAGCGATACAAAGGAAAGGACTCAGCGCACCGGCAGATTTAGGTGTAATTGCCATTAGTGATGGTATGATTCCCCTGCTCTTCTATCCGGAAATTACCTATGCAGAAACCAGCGGAAGCAAGCTGGGTAAACTGGCATTTAGCAGAATGATGCGCTGTATTGCCGGAAGTTCTTTTGCGCAAACAATTATAGATGAATCCAAACTGGTTGTGGGCGGTTCCATTTAAAAAAAAACTGCCGCAAGCGCTAACCTTCTAGTTTCTGGATCAGTGCAATGGCCCTACTCCATTTTTGATAGACATCAATCGGCTTAGGGTATGCAGTGATATCGAATGTCCATGGAATTAGAACTTCCACATCATTGTTTTTCGCAAGTTCGGGGATCCACTTCCGAATAAATTTCTGTGCCTTGTATTTATTAGATTGGTGAACCGGATTAGTGTACCAGATTTCAAAAGCCTGCATGTGCCAGTTCATCCAGTTCGAGGTTACATCATAATCAATCAGTCTGGATTCGAAATAGGCCGCACCCCAGGTCCAGTCTACTTTTAAATCATGCACAAGATAACTTGAACAATTGACCCGCCCCCGGTTACTCATGTAGCCTGTTTGGTTCAACTGCCGCATGTGGGCGTCAACGAAAGGAATCCCTGTAGTTCCATTGCACCATTTTTCGAACTTCACCGGATCGTTTTCCCAGTCGGGATTTTTATTTTTATAACCTTTGCTTTGAAAAATCCGATTGCCGAAGCGCATCGCTTTAAAAGTAAAATAATCACGCCAAACCAATTCAAAAACCAGCCACCAGGTACTTTGGTTCTTTTTAACCTTGGCTTCATAAGCCATTACCTTTTCATAAATTTCCCTTGCAGAGATACAGCCCAAGGCCAGATAGGGTGAAAATTTCGAGCTGTAATCCAGGCCATCCGATTGATTTCTACTCCAGCGGTATCCGGTTAACAGTTCCGATTTGAAAGTATAATACTCCAGTCTTCTTAATGCTTCAGTTTCTCCACCCGCTACAAATGGTTTTGCCTTTTCATATTCATTTTTGCTAAAGCCATACTTGGAATAAGCAGGAAAACGATGTGTTTTCACCTGTTTAACAGCATTTAACGTAGTCGGTATGTCGAAAGTTTTACGCGGGGTGCTTTCCTTCGAGGCCGGAATCCGGTAAGCCTTGCTGGTGAGTGGAATATTTTTAATATCGAAAGGGATATCATCTTTATGATACAGTGTTTTACCCCAGTAAAAATGAAAAGTAGTTGTTGGCAGAACATCCCTAACTGCTTGCAACAGGTTAAGTTCTTCACTCGCGTATTCCTCCTCAGCATATACATCGGTAATGCCATACTGTTTTACCAATTCCGGGATAGTTTTCAAGGCAGATGCTTCACCAATAATTAAGTGAGCACCTAGTGAGGTTAAGTTTTTCCGCAAATCAAGAACAGCTTGTTTTAAGAATTTAAAACGAATGATATCGGCCTTCCTGAATCCTAATGCTAGTTTTTCAAAACCATTCTTCTCGATGCAATAGCAGAAAACCAGATCAGCACATTCCCGCTGAGCCATCACAAAAGCTTCATTGTCGTGAAGCCTTAAATCATTTTTAAACCAGACTAAACCTCTTTTTTTCATCAGCTTAGATTTTTAATTCCGTTGAAGAGTGATTTGCCGAAAGATGCTGTTTCCTTTGAGACATCGGTTGTGCAAATTATTGATATTTCAACAGGGATGATTTCGAATAAACAATATGAGCTTAATGGTAAGATGTTTTCCTTGAAGCATCCATTAACTTACCCGTTTACTGTTGCAGGCGGCAACCCATTCATCCTTACGGCAGCGCTTACAATGGGCTGGTGCCGATAGTTCGGCGGTATTTCCGCAATGCGTACAGGCATACACCTTAGGCGCTACAATATTTTTAGACTTTTTAGCATATTCCTTTGGGAATACAGGCAAGCCATAGCCAACATCCTGATCTTCGCAAAATAAAAAGCTAACCTGCCCATTGGTTTCCAATACAGCAGCCTTTACCTGCCCAAGATGTTCAATATTTTGTGCCCTGATCTCTGCAAAAAACTCATCTTTAGCAAAGTTTCCGTCACCTTCTTCTGATAAGGTAAATTTTCCGTTTTCAATGATATACATCGGCACACCTTCCAGAATATTTTCTACCTTTTGATTTTTTGCTGCCAGATAAGTGATCAGCCGATAGGTAATCAGGATCACGACGAAAACCAATAAGGAAGGAAGAATGGCCGACTCACTGTTTAACATCGGATCGCCAGCAGCTGAACCCAGGGCAATGATTATCGCAACTTCAAAAATACTCAGCTGCCGCACTCCTTTTTTGCCTGTAGAGCGTAAAAAAACCATCACCAAAACAAACATGATAAAAGTTCTGACGGTAATTTCGAGTGTAAGTGACCAATTGAGATCAAGCAGAAAAACATCCTGCCAGTTGATTGCTGCCATAATATATATTTCAGAAAGAACCTTTAATAAGCCCTAATTGTTCCAAAATATTTTTTTATGGTTAAAAAATTGATCTAAAAATCTGCCTTATTGATGACCCGACAGGTTGGAAATCATCCTTTAGGAATCTTCATGCGAAAGCCTTCTGCCGTATTAAAGGCTATACAAATTAGTATTTAGGAAATTCTAGCTGGCTAAGCAACCGGGATAGAAAAAAAGAATGTGGAGCCTTGATTGGGAATACTTTCTACCCAAATTTTACCACCATGATCAGAAATAATCTTGGAAGAGATATACAAGCCCATCCCTAAACCAGGATGAGAAGAAGTAACCTCATCAAGACGGTAAAACTTATCAAATATTTTCGCTATACCTTCTGCAGACATGCCCAGACCCTGATCATTTACCTTAATTACTACGCTTTTACGATCTTCTGCTAAGCAAGTGGCAACATCGATGGTTGAGTTTTTGGCCGAATATTTCGCTGCATTACCCAGAAGATTGGTTAGTACCTGCTCTAAACGCAAAGGATCCGCCTTGACCACACATGGTTCACCCAAACTGATGTTGATTTGATTACCCTCATGTACGGCCGATAAAATCATGACTGCTTCTTCAACAAACTGGTTGAGGTTAACCTCCACCAAATCATACTGCAAACTCCCGTTTTCCATTTTCGACACATCCATCAGCTGCTGCGCCAACAGCGTAAGTTTGGAAGTTTGCATATCAAGCTTATCTACTACCCCTGCAACTTTCTCTGAATATTGATCTTTTAAAAGTTTCAGCATTTGGGTATAGGCTTTCACCACGGTTATCGGCGTTTTCAGCTCATGGCTGGCCACAGAAATGAACTCAGTTTTCTTTTCATCTAGCTCCCGCTGGATTCTGATTTCCTCTTCCTGCTCACCGGTTAACCGATGCAGATGACTATTTTTCTTCTTAATTTCTTCGTAGGCATTCAATGGACTGGCTTGTTCAAAATAAACTTTTAGCGCAGTAAGTTTCGGCTCGTCAAGTTTTAGCGAACGTGGCAACCCTAAACCCATTTCAATCAGGTAGGCATTTCCCGAAGCATGGAAAGTAAAATCAGGAAGCAGTTTTTTGGCATAAAAGAAACCCTCATCCGTTGAACGGAAAAGTTGGTCAGAATCAAAAACCACCCTGGCAAATAAAGAATAACGGGGAAATTTTCCAGTAATGACGATATGTAACCTACCATTATCTGTATATTCTATTGCTGTTCTGGAGATTTCAGAAACGGCTGTGGCAAAAGTAGTACGGGTGGCTACCGTTAGCCCCAATTGTTCTCCTACTTGCATCGACCTGCGATGGGCAAGCACCAGATCCATTTCATTCTCGAGTGAAATATCTAAAATCTCTTTCATGCTACCGAACTTTTATAACTATAACTGACATATCATCCGTTCTTCTTGCATGGTCCTTATAAATACATGCAGCAAGGATGGAAAGATCATGTTTCAATATTCCCGGATATTTGCTGATTTCCCACCTCGTTTTGATCCCATCCGAACAAAGCACCAGTTGGTTGTAGTCCAATGAACTATAACTTTGATCATTCATGGTCGTAGGGATGTTATGGCCCACAATTCCATTGTACGACATATGGTTTTTTGACGACATTGGTCCGATCCATTTAGCGGCGATATTGCCGATTCCGGCAGAAGACCATTTGCCCTGAGCGGCATCAAAATGGGTAACATTGGCGACCATACCCCGGGTTTTCCGTATCGAACGATGAATAAACCTCAACGTTTCGATTGGGCTATGATCCGGATAAACTCTAAAAACATTAGCCGCTTCATTTACGGCATGATTTGCTTCCGGGCCATGCCCCAGTCCGTCGCCAAGCATCAGCTTAAAGCTATTGCCCTTCGTTTTGCAGATGAAACCATCCCCACTCACCTTTTCTCCAGGTTTGCTCACCACCAGTGGACGAATAATCAATCCTGATTTTGAAGCAGGTTTTTGACCAATATAAACCCGGCTCAACACCACCGTACCCCAGCCTACGGCTGAATAAATATCAAAGGTATCAGAAAGCCGTTTGATGCTTCCCAAACCTGCCCCCATGGTATTGCTTGTGGATACGCCATCCTGAATCATCCTGCTGGTGTTCTGCATGCCCGGGCCCGCATCAATGCTGATCAGTTCAATATATGGAACGCCATTTTCCTGAAAACTGCCAAACAGGATTTCTCCGTTGTCGGCGTATTTGAACAGGTTGCTGGTCATCTCCGCCACAATAATATCTACTTCTGCTATTCTTGCAGTTTCCATACCAGCATCAACCAGGCGTTGGTGTATATCCTTCTTAAGCAGCGAAAAGTAACTTCTGTCGTTTGCCTGAAGACTTACATGTGTTGCATCAACCATTGGCCCATTTTAAGATCATCACTACCGTTCCCTCTCCGGGCTTACTTTTCAAATCAAATTCATTGCTGAGTCTTTTTGCCCCGGGCAATCCAAGCCCCAGACTCTTTCCGGTGGAAAAACCATCCTGCATGGCTGCAGCAATATCAGGAATACCAGGCCCCTGATCAGAAAAGGTAAGGCGCACGCCATTATCGCGACCGCGTGTAACCACTTCGATCAGACATTTACCTCCACCACCGTAACGGAGCATATTCCGTAATAATTCGCTGGCAGCAGTAATCAGTTTGGTTTGATTAACCAAACCCATCTTAATTTTTACAGCCACTTCGCGAATCCGGTTGCGCAGCAGAACCACATCCTGCTCCTTTTGCACCTGTATGGTATCTTTACTCAACGATAGTATCATCATCATCGGTTTCTTCCTGGTCCCCGTGATCATCTCCTATCATAGACTTAAGCAAATTCATTCCCTTTTCAACATCAAGTGCAGTGTGTACACCTTTCAACGGAAGCCCAAGCTCTATTAAAGTAATCGCCACAGCAGGCTGCATGCCTACCACAACAGTTTCAGCATCCAGAATTTTCGACATGCTGGCGATGTTTCCAATAATTCTGCCCATGAATGAATCAACAATCGATACCGCAGAAATATCAATCAGTACGCCTTTTGAACTGGTTTTATTCACCATCTGTACCAGGTCGGCCTCTAAATCCAGGGCAAGCCTGTCATAAAGATCCACCTGAATGGTTACCAGTAAAAAGCTTCCCATCCTTAGAATAGGAATTTTATCCATATTTATTAAAGATTAGTTTTAGAAATTGCACTGCTTTTACGCACCTCAAGGCGAAGTACCCTGAACGCATAAGATAAGGCACTGGCCAATGATGCTTTGGTAATAATATTAGAAAGATCTATACCCAGGTGAACTACCGTTTGGGCAATTTCAGGTCGGATACCGCTAATAATACACTCTGCACCCATTAAACGCGTGGCACTAACGGTTTTAATTAAATGCTGGGCAACCAATGAGTCTACTGCCGGTACACCTGAAATATCAAGGATGGCAATGCTCGATCCGGTTTCTACAATTTCCTGTAGCAGGTTTTCCATTACAATCTGGGTTCTCGAGCTATCAAGGGTACCAATAATCGGCAACGCCAGGATACCATCCCAAACACGGATAACAGGGGTAGAAATTTCGGCAATCTCATCAGTCTGTCTCAGAATCACTTCTTCCCTGCCCTTAATAAAGGTTTCAAAAGTAACAATGCTCAGGTTATCCATCACCTTATTAATCTTCAAACTTTCTTCAAAAAGCTGTTTCGAATCCTGGATTTCCTGTTGCAATACTTCCAGTAAAGCCTCTTTTAAACTGTATACAAACCGGCCTGTCTCCCGTGGCGAAAAACCCTGACGAGCACGGGTAATGGCAATACCACCTAATATCTCGATCACAGGATCCCATCGGTCTGTGTTAAAATCAATAAGATCATCTTCTGCAAGGTTTGCAACTAAAGCCGAAATCAACTCTTCCGACTGGCCGCGAAGCTCTTCATTACTGATAAGATCTTCTCTTAAACCATCATCCGACAGTTGGTTTTTCATCCAGCTTTCAAGGATGTTCTTTTTTTGTGTTTGTAACAATTTCAGCGTATTAAATGACATTTTTTAGGGTGACTTAAGGTTTTAAACTTGACATTCCAGACTGGATTTTAAGGTTGGAAAGTTAAGAATTTCTTTCGTATTCTGAAGCCTTATTTTTAGCAGGCAAAAGATAGCGGAGAGAACAGGTTGGCCGCAGAAGCTTAGGCAGCTAAGTGCTTTATTCAAGGTTGGCGAATATTGATAAGTGTGTGAAGTAAATTACATTGATGAGGAGCAACAACCAGCCTTTGGAACAAAGCTTGCTTTCAGGAAAATCATGCTTATTGATCAGCAGGTTAGCTGATTCCCCTAAGAAATCAGACGATGAGACCATCCTTTTGCTAAGCACTTAATCGCTCGCTTAAGCCCCTCATCAACTGAACCGCTAAACCTACGCTCCGGGATGTTTCCCTATCGCTGGATGATAGAAAATGGCGTAGTTATCGCAACAAATTCTCATAAAAATGAAAATTACCTATCTACAATACGGACTTAAAATCGCCAAAAATCTTCGCGATGAAAGGAATTTTATCGGGAAATTTTCAGCAAATCGAATTCATAACCGTGATTTCATTTTTCTTCATCGAAAATGTAAACACAGCGTAAGCGAATTGATTTATTTGGAAAGATAAAAATAGAACATGGCTTTCACGATCTGGCTCATGCGCCTTTTACCTGTTACCCAATCGGCAATGCTTTCCCGGTCGATCCCTGTATCAAAAGCAATCTTTTTAATCCGTACACCCTTTTCATTCATCTTCTTTTCAATCCAGGATACATCCACCAAACTTGCCGGAGAAGGAAGATAGGTTTCAGCTGCAACGCGAATCTTGATTTCAGAAGGAAGTTTGCTAAACAAATCTTGCGTCCTTTTTACCAGTATAGCCTCACTGGCATAGGTTCCCGAAGCCTTTTCCCCCTGAACAGCCGACACCTCAATTACCTGATCCTCCATTGATCGAATAGCAAACAAAATATTCGACTGCTGCCGAAGCCTGGCCGCAGCCGCTTCCAGCTTCATAATTCTTTCAGGAGATACTAAACCGCTTAACAGGGATATATTTTCGATATTACTCATTTTTCAGGTTGAATCCGGTTAAATTTTTAACTGGCATTTTGTAAGAATACACTTTTGGATAAAAGCTTCTGCGTGAGTTTTTTCAACCTTTCCCGGTAATCTACACCCAGCCACTTTAAATAATCACGGGTTACTTTCGTTAAACATTTTCCATACTGTTTAATCCGGTAATCAATTTCCTTATCCAGGCTTTGGCATAACTCCATGGCCTTGGCTAAATCGCCATCGCAATTTTCCACACACATGAGGGCATGTTGCCGGATCGAATCACGCATAACAATTTTAGATTTTTTGCCGCTATCAACCGCATCACGATAGGCCGTAGCCACATCGAAAGCCACCTCCATACTGTTTGGAAAAGCATTTCTCATTTCCATCGGAATGGCATGGGTTTGCTCCACGCTATGGTGCAGGTTTTCATGGTAAATTTCCGGGTGCAGAAATACATGCATCCAGTCGATTTCACTGTTCCATTCCCCAAACCTTTCAATATTATTTCCCAGATCGGTAATGGTAAAAGTTTTTTTACCAGTTAAACGCCTGGCACCGCGGCCGACCATCTGATGATAAAGTGTTAAAGAAGTGGTGGCACGGTATAAAATGACCGATTGAATGGAAGGCTCATCAAATCCGGTAGTTAAGATTGATACCGAGGTTAAGATGGCACCTTTGGTCTTTTTAAACCACTGGAGTATTTCTGCCCGCTCAGCCAAAGGTGTTTTATTATCCAGGTGTCTGATGGCGAAGCCTGCCTTGGAAAAAGTTTCTTCCACCCTTTTAGAAGCGAAGATCCCGTTATTAAAAATGAGCGTTTTTTTACCCAAAGAATGTTCCTGGTACGAATGCAGCAGCAGATCCAACATAATTTCTGATCCATAAAGCGCATCGGATGAACTCACGGTAAAGTCGCCCGTTAATCCGGTAAGCAGTGAGTTAAGTTCTACATCATAACTTTTAATTTTTGGCTTGGCCAGAAAACCCCGGTTAATCAGCGATGAGATCCCCTCGCCCAGAATCAGCTCATCATAGAAACGATTCATCGGCAGGTTAACATCAGAAGAGAACGGCGTAGCGGTAACGCCAATAATGGCTGCATTTTCAAACTTGCCCAACAACTTATGGAAAGAATTGTGGTGCGCTTCATCTACGATCACCAGACCCACTTCCGAAGTATTGATCAGTCCGTCTTCAATCCGGCGCTTCAGCGTTTCTACCATGGCCACATAACATTCGAAACGGTCTTTAGCAGCTACTTTTTTAACTTTGCTGTCCACTACCCTATTCGCCACGCCACTCCCTTTCAAAGCAGCAGTGGTTTGCCGGCAGAGCTCTATGCGGTGAGTTAGCACAATCACTTTTTTACCAAAGGTGCCAATAAAACGCTTGGCAATCTCTGAAAAAATGACGGTCTTTCCCCCACCTGTAGGCAATTGATAAAGCAGCCTGGCCCGCTGCTCCGGATGTGCCGAAAGCTTGCTGAATATAGTCTCTAAATCCTGCTGTTGATAATCGTATAATTTCTTTTTGCTCGCCGGCAACATCGGGGCTGCTACATTCATATCCATGTATTGTTAACCCTGCCGGCTTGAAGAAAGTTTTGCGGCGGGGAATGATTTTTTTTATCGGTCAATACAGCAATTAAGTAATCGCAAGATGTCAGGCTGGGGATAAACTCATTTCCGAAAATTTATATGAACGACATTTTCAGGACGATCATAATGGCGAGGAAGTGATTGACGACCGCGGCAATCTTATCTCTTACCAATGACATGGCTTTTCCCGATACAGCATCGTCATGGCGAGGACGTACTTCACGACCGCGGCAATCTTATCTTTTACAAATGACATGGCTTTTCCCGATACAGAATCGTCATTGCGAGGGCGTACTTCACGACCGCGGCAATCTTCTCCTTACGAATGACATGGCTTTTCCCGATACAGCATCGTCATTGCGAGGGCGTACTTCACGACCGCGGCAATCTTCTCCTTACGAATGACATGGCTTTTCCCGATACAGCATCGTCATGGCAAGGGCGTACTTCACGACCGCAGCAATCTTCTCTTTAACAACAAAATGGCTTCCCTCGATGAAGAAATAGGATCTCAAAAAACAAACAAAACAGTTGATGATAGCTCGTCGAAGAACGTCTAGCTTTCCCCAAATACAGCATTTAATCGATTAGTTAAAACTTTAATACTTTATTACGCTTTTAATAGTATACCAACACCAATCGATATGAAAACGAAATTATTAATATTCATGATGGCCATCGGCTTAGCATTTTCTGCCTGTAACGGCAAACAGGCCGATCAGGAAAACGCTGATGAAATGAACCAGTATACCGACAGCACCACCCAAAAGGATTCATTGAGTGCAGATACCACGCATGATAAAACCACCAATGCCCCGGCAGATGCTGGAACAGAGAAAAAATAAGTCGTATTTTCAGCCTGATCAAATCCATCAGGCTGGAAATGACTCAAAATCACAATACTGGAACTGGAATCCACCTGTTCCAACAGGTATCCTGTATCCTACCTTAATCATCATTGGCCTGAATCCTCAGCCTTTAACACGTTCTTCAGCACTGCCTATCAAAATGTAATGTAATCATCCTGATTTCTAAATTCATGAACACGTGATTTTCAAACGATGATCGTATAGACTTGATAATGGCCTGCAAAAGCCTTAATTTAGGCCATACCTCAGGTACATGAACAAATCCCTAGCCTCCTGTTTGATATGAAATACTTATTGATATTATTGGTCTTTTGGTCTGTAGAGCTTCGTGCCCAGAAACTGGAAATATTGTTGATCGGCGTTTCCCACAACTACAGTTCCTATCCAAAACAGGATTTCGCTGACATTTACAGAAAAATTGAACAATTCAAGCCCACGGCATTTTTTGGTGAGTTTTTAAGCAAAGCGGATGAACAAAATGTAATGGATTACTGGTGTAAAAAGGATAACCTCCACCGTTTGAAAATACTCCGGCAGAACAGAAATATTCCTGCCTTACAGTTGCCCAAAACAATTGATAGTTTAAATACCATCATCAAACAAAAACCAGACGACTTCAAATCAAGAACTGACCTGGCACATGCCTATTACCTCGATGAGGATGTGGCCAACGGCCATTATCAGTATTGGCAGGTGTTTAATCATTTGCAGCAACATACGGATGCAGGTTTAAGCACCTACATAGACAAATTACTCAGCCCGAAACTGGATACCACCGGGAGGAGCATGAAAAGGCTGATCACTTCTGAATATGCGCTGATTGCCTTTCCGATGATGCGTAAATTGGGAATAACCATACTTTATGCCATGGATTGTCAGGACTATGACTTAAATTGGAATGCTTCATGGGCAGCAGTTGACGAAAAGTTTGCCGCCTTCAGGAAAGACACCGCCAAAGTATTTCAAAACGAATTGAATAGCCATTTCAAATCCATTAACAATGGTTTCAAACGTTATGATCAAGTAGAGAAATCTTCACCAAAAGTAACCGAGTGGCTGAATACGCCGGAAGCTTCAATAATTTCGGCATCCGGCGATTTCTATTTACCGGAAATGTACGACATGAAGAATTTCCCTAAAGTAGAAATGCTTTCTAAAATACACTGGTGGATCATGAGAAACCAGGGCATGTGCAACAATGTCATCCATCGGGCCAAAGCGGCAGGCGCCAGAAAAGTGGTGGTCATCGCGGGCGCCAATCACCGGAAATACATGCAAGACATCTTTGAACACATGCCAGGCGTGAAAGTACAAAATATCAATCAGCTAAACTGATGGCATTGAGTAGCTGGAGATCAGGCTTAAAAATAGCTTTATGGAATGAAGAAGATAGCAACTCAGATTCAAGTGTTCAAAATGCTTTTTAAGGATTTGCAAATACTTTATAAATCTTACATTCCTTGTTTATTATGAGGAGATTTAAGATAAAAACTGTACAAAACCTTGATATAAAGGCATTAAACTAGTCCACAAGTAGATAATTTGTACTCCGTCCACCAGCCGAATCTTTTACCAATATTCCTTTATTTACAAGATCTTGAATATCCCTTGCAGCGGTATCTTGAGAACATTTAGCAATTTTTGCCCATTTCGATGAAGTTAATTTTCCGTCAAAACCATCTAAAAATTTGCCAAGCATTAATTTTTGCCTTTCATTAAATGTATCCGCTTCTACTTTTCCTAAAATCTTTGACTTTAACATCACTGAATTTAGTGTGATAGCGGTTGCATCTATTGCGCTATTTAAGCAATTAAGAAACCAGCTTAACCATAATGTAATGTCTAGATTACCTGATTGGGTTTTCTCCAATATATCATAATATTTTTTTTGTTCTAACCTGATTTGAGCTGACATGCTATAAAATCTTCTGGCTGTCTGATCTGCCCTGGCTAATTGCATATCTGCTATTGCCCTGGATATCCTTCCGTTTCCATCATCAAAAGGGTGAATGGTTAAGAACCAAAGGTGTACAATGCCGGCTTTTATAATTGGATCTAAGCTCATTTCATTATTGAACCAATCCATAAATTGCTGCATTTCATTTGCTAATAATACGGAATCTGGTGCTTGGTAATGCACTTTTTCCTTCCCAATTGCGCCCGAAATAACTTGCATGGGGTCATTTTTCTCATTTTCTCTCCACCTGCCAACTACAATTTTAATCATACCACTTCTACCTGCCGGGAACAAGGATGAATGCCATCCAAACAACCGATCAGTTGTTAGTTCTACATTATAATTTTGTGTAGCATCATGCATCATCTCCACAATACCATCTACATCTCTATCAGATGGTATTGAACCCCCTATCTCAATGCCCAACCTCCTGGCAATAGAAGATCTCACTTGGTCATGATCTAGCTTTTCCCCTTCAATCTCACTGGTTTTGATTACATCTTTGGTAAGTGTTTGTAATACGGCTTCATTTTGAAGATCGAAACCTAACTTTTCCATTTGCCCCAATAGCTTACCTTGCTTTAAATGTACATCACTAAGCAGCAATGCTAAATCAGAAGCATCCCAGGTGAAGTTTGGCCATTGTTTAAGTTGATGTATATACATTAATCAAATTTAAGCTATTCTCCGCAAAAACCAATTTATTCTCCGCATATTTTGCGGAGAATAATATTCTAATCTCCGCAAACACAGTTTCAATCCACAATAACTATACCTTTAAGCCATGAGTATGAAGATGAATATAAAAGGATTTGGAATGAGAAAATAGGGAGGTTGATTTAGTTAACCCCGTTCTATTTTTAATATTTTCTTCAATGTGTTTTATTTCTCAAGGCTTTCTTTAAAGAACATTCAATTATTTCACTATATGCAGGTGTTTGTATTATTGATTTTCTTAAAATGAGACTATTGACAACTTTTGATATTTTTATACTGTCTTCAGTAACATTTTGTACCAAATGAGGGATAGAGACCAAATGACTGTGCATCAAGATTTTTAAATTTTGTCAAATTTGGGTTGAAAGGATCAAGGCAAATTAACCGTTTATCTAAACTTCTCATCTACCAGGTTGCACGGGATAGACTAATAATGGGTAATTAACGCAATTTTGTTTAAATTCAACATATGGAGATAAAACCTAAACATACCTGGATTGTGGTTATTACTTTATTACTTGTATGGCTTGGTGCACTAAAGATACAGTCGCCCGGACAATCTAAAGCAGAATGGCAAAGAGATTATAAGATGCAACTCATGCTTTTGAATTCAGATGTGCATCGTGCTGAATTATTGAAAAATAAATAAGTTTAACGCCTGTTCATTTTCGTTCAACTTTCTAATTATCAATTAGTAACACCTCCTTTCTCTAACTTTAAATAGCCAAAAATTTAAGTTATGAGAAGCACTGCTACTTTCATTATATCCGTATTTGCTTTAATAAGCCTTAATGCCAAAGCGCAGACATATGGTTGCTTAACGGGAACACCTACAACCGGAACACTTTATACAAATACTGATGTTTTAGGATATTACCAGTCCGGAGGTAACCAATACAAGACGGTAGCCCCAAACTGCCCTAGAGTTCAACTTGGAGTAAGAAGTGGTGATTGTTACTTCAATATCCTGGGCACACGTTATGATCGTTACACCTATACCTTAATCACAACAACGACATCTCCTGTTGCCTGCGACCTTGATCATTATGGCTATGGTGCATTAGTTGTAGCTGGATTTCTTGCAGTTAGAAGGATGAGGAAGATCATGCCTTGAAGCATTAAAACATACCTTTTCTATTCTCGCCAAATTGATCTTCTCGTACATAAAAAGAATTTTATCCCCCTAATAATCATCGATGCAATATATGCAACAAAGATCATCTGAACACGAAGTCGTGAGCGGCATTCTATAAAAGATATTTATGAAAAGAATCTTGGCCATTGCCTGGTAAATTAAGGTCAAACATTTTTGGGTGGCATGATCAGCGTTTTGGTTACCCTCATTTATCACATTGTTTAATACAAAAGAAGCTTGCCTAAAAGCTATTAACATATTGATGAATCTCCTGATCAATGTGCAAATCACTCCACCCAATCTATCGATAACTTCTGCTGCGTTACGAAAGTCTGTTATTATAGTCTGAAATAATTTGTTTTTTCCACCCCTCAACCATACGAGATAGTTTCTGAGGCGCTGGATGAGGAAAATGTTTACGTCTATTGGATTATTGTTGGATCAAACCTGATACAGGTTGGCAGTCTTAATAACTTTTTTAATTTTGCCGGATGAAACTAAAAATTTCAAACTATCCAGGTTTCTATTTATTTATTTCCATCTCCTTGGTTACGGTTTTTACTTGTTTGATCGGCTTATACGCTCCATTTGTAAAAAGGACAATTACAAAAACACAGCTAAAAGAGCAGTGCAATGGATCTGCAAAATGCGAAAGTCTTTATAAGCTGATGCGCTATGAAGTCATAGAATGACTCCAAACAAACCCCCGATATTTTTGTTGTAATACCATGTCACCACTCAAAGCAGCTATATTTGTAGGCATAACAATTGGCCTGGTTTCATTTATCGGTATCAAGTTATTGGCGAACCGTGAGGTTATAGCCGAAGATGGGAGATTATTTATTTAGAATCTAGCTGTATTTTATATCTTAGGCCTATGGAATGGCTAATCGATTTTCTATTCAACTTGATATCCTGGAAGGGTTTCTGGAAAATCATCAGAGATTGGAAATATTATCCCCCAACTCCTTAAGTAACAAACGTAGCGTTTGATGCTCCGAATTATTCTTTATTAATCAAAGTAAATGTTTATGGCTCCAAATTGTTAGAGCCATCCTTCTATTAGTCATTAGTTGTTTTAATTTATCAGTGTTTTACGAACTATCTCATATAACGGAGAAATAAATAAATTTAGAAATGAGTTCCTTCAAAGAAAATAAAAACAACTGGTGGCAGAAACTTTTTGATGTTACTTGCTGGTCAGGTTTTATCTAATCTCACGTTACAAAACGATTTCAATCATTAAGAAGCTAGCCTATATAATCGTTAGGTTGATGTAACTTGAAGGTTACCATTTTACGATCAGCTCTCTCTTGGCATCCTCAATTGTTTTTAAAAGCTCAGGTTTTATTTCCATAGTAATGGGCGATATTTCGATCAGCTCAAGTGATTCCACCATCTTCACCGTTCCGTTCTTATATTTCAGGAAGTAAGGTGTTTTTAAATGAAATTGATAAGCATCCTCATTCGCATAAACTTTAAAAGCGGTTACAGCTGTTGGATTGGCCTGATCATATACCGCCTGCAGTGCCACCCCCCCGGGATCTACCTTTACCGCAACAGCGGCATCTTCGGTCAGTGAAGCCTTATATTCATTGAGGTATTCCGGATAAACGGCTACTCTGGCTATGCGGTACTTCGTGCTATCGGCCTGTGCGCTTGCATTTGTGATGTTAATAGCACTTAAGCTTATTAACATTAGAAGGAGCTGTTTTGCTTTCATGGAGGGTTAATTTAGTTCAGGCATAATACAATAAGCTCGGGGACAAGATTGGCACCTCCGGTTGCCACAGCAATATACTGTTTACCATTCAGCATATAGGTCATTGGGGCAGCAGTTGCATTTCTCGGCAGGTCAATTTTTCCAACCATTTTTCCGCTAATTTTATCGTAAGCAATAATAGCCGGGTCGATGACCTGGAATTTTGGCCCGGATGACTTGCCTTTTTCGCCGGCTTCTCCGCCACCCATTTCCTCCCTTTGGGTACTTCCCTCCTGCGCAACAAAAAGCAAGGTTTTGGTAAGCAGGATGTGGCTTCGGGTAGAGCGCCCAAGCGGCGATTTTGCAAAAGGTTTTAGTGCCGGAACCGTGGTAGACAGATCCCCCATAGGTTTCATCCACTTATGGTCACCGGTATGCATATCTATTGCGGTCAACCTTCCGTAAGGCGGTTTCCACAAGGGAATACCATCAATGGTTTCTACAGCTACGGTTTTTCCATCGTAACCGATGTGTGGTATGGCCGATTTTTCCAATGTTACCGCATAAGGGATGGTATTTGACGGAACGTAAAACATTCCCGTTTCGGGGTCAAAGGCAGCACCCGCCCAGCTCGCACCCCCGGCTATACCCGGCATCAGTATAGTGGGCTTATCCAAGGTTGGCGGGGTAAACAAGGGGCCGTAGTTGAACTTACTTAAGATAGCCATCGCTGAGTCCCGCAGTGCCGGAGTATAATCCACTATGTCGTTTGCCGTGATTCCCTGCCGGTCAATTGCAGCCGGCCGGGTAGGAATAGGCTGTGTAGGAGAAGACTTTTCGCCCGGAACGGTTGATTGCGGTACTTCTCTTTCCACAATATCCCAAACCGGCTTACCTGTAACGCGGTCAAATACATATACAAACCCCTGCTTGGTTACCTGGGCAACCGCCTTAACCGGCTTGCCGTTTACATTGATATCAATCAGGTTTGGCGCAGCCGGCGGATCGTAGTCCCAAAGGCCATGGTGTACCAATTGAAAATGCCAGATACGCTTGCCGGTCCTGGCATCAAGGGCCACCAGGCTTTCGCCGAACAATCCCGAGCCTAACCTTCCACCACCATAATTATCATTCGACGGGGTACTAAAGGGCAGGTACACATATCCTAGTTCCTCGTCGGCGCTTACCGGCGCCCATACGTTGGCGCTCCCTACCGTTTTCCACAAGCCGGCTTCCCAGGTATCATTTCCAAATTCACCCTTTTGCGGAATGGCATTGAATTTCCATACCTGCTTTCCTGTACGCACATCGAAGCCACGGACGGCACCGGGCGGCATTGTTTCACTTACCGGCACGTCGTGCACCTTGGTACCCACCACCACAACATCCCTGCAGATAATGGGTGCTGAGGATACGCCGTAAAGTTTCCGGTCAACGGTTCTGCCGAGGCCCTGCGTAAGATCAATACGCCCGGCATTTCCAAAGGAATCTACCGGTTTGCCAGTCCTGGCGTTTACTGCGATCAAATAACCATCGCCGGTACCAAGCAGGATGCGCTCATCCTGCCCATCCTTCCAGTAGGCTACGCCCCGGTGCACAAATCCATTGTTTGACGGCGTTCCGTTTTTCCAGGTCTGTGGATCATATACCCATTTTGTCTTTCCACTTGCCGCGTCAATCGCTGCAACCTGCGAAAGTGAGGTACTGATGTAAAACACGCCCCCGATCATCAATGGGGTAGATTCCCAAACCCAGCTTTTAATTTCCGGGTGTGTTTTGGTAATTTCTTCTTCAACCGAACGCCAGGTCCATGCAATATGCAGGTCCTTGAAGTTTGTCGAATCAATCTGGTTCAGGGATGAATATTGAGAACTGCCCTTATCACTGCCATAGTTCCTCCACTCATTTGCCGAACCCTGTGAGGTCTGGGCAAAGCTGCTGATGAAACCGATCGACATCGTAACTGCCAGGCTCATGCAAAGTATATTTTGTTTTCCGATCATGATATTTAATTAAGTTTATGGTTTTCTGGATGCCAATACCTTGCCCAAGGTTTCTCTGGCGAGGTTGCCCTGGGTGGTGTTTATGGATTTATCGATCAGCTTAAAGGCTTTTTTAAGTTCCGCTTCGCTAATCCCGGTGTTCATGCCCATGCCTATATGTGCCTGGAGCTGAGGTGCCACACCCGTCATTGCTGCCAGGGCAGAAATGGTAATAAGTTCACGCGTTTTGAAGCTCAGGACATCACGATTAAAGATATCGGCAAAAAGATGCTCTTTCAGAAAGGAATCAATGGCGGGGGCAAATGCATTGGCACCGTTCAGTTTCGTTTCCTCTACCCCGGTAAGGGTTTGCAGATTTTTTTTACCCAATTGGTATTTGTCTGCTATTGCCGTATTCTGTGAGGCTTTTCCTTCAACATCGATAATCCCCTTTGCCTTACGCTCGTCCACAACGGCAATGAAGGCGCTAATGGCATTAAGGCTTCGGGGAAACCCGCAGTAAGCATACAGCTGTACCAGTGTTTCCTTGATTTCGTTAACGGTAAGTCCGGCATCAAGGCCCAGGTTTAAACTTTTCTTTAATTTAGGTATATCCCCAATGGCTGTCAGTGCCGAAATATCGACAATTTGTTGTTCTTTTTTATCCAGTTGTTCCATGTTGTTCTTTTTTTGCTGTGCAGCCGAAGCTAACGTAAAGCAGGTGATCAGCACCATTAAAAAATTTGAAAAAACGTGTCTGCCCATAAATTTTATTGTTTTGCTATTTCTCCGTTATACTCCCCGTCAGTAACCGGCCTTAACCAGGTTACAACACCTTTATCGGCATTTGGGTTTAACGACAAATGTGTCATGCTGCTTCTGGGTGATGCTCCATGCCAATGCTCTACATTTGGCGGACAGGTAATGACCTCCCCCTTATGGATAATCTGAATGGGTTTTCCTTTTTGCTGGGTATAGCCGGTTCCGCTAATGACCATTAAAATCTGCCCGGCATTATGGGTGTGCCAATAGCTGCGTGCACCTGGAGAAAATGTAACACTTCCCGCTACCAGGTTGAAAATACTATCACGGGGCAACAAGGGTTGCACGTAAACGGTTCCTGTAAAGTTTGCTTGCGTTAACTTTCCCTTCGAAAAAATATCGCCATTGCCCTGCTCCTGTGCCCAGCTGTTCGTTACCCCCATGGCTATAAGGGCAGTAAATAATATGGTTTTCAGCTTCATTGCTTATTCATTTTGGTTTTAATTCTTGAGTATAAATCTGAGTATTACTATTGCCTTTATCCGCTCTGCAGAAGGTATTACTACATGGTTAACCTTATACTTAACCTAATTGAAGTTGATCAGATCGGGTTAAATGGTCAGTCCGCCGTCTACAACCAGGTTATGGCCAACAATCATACTGGCAGCATCACTGCATAGAAATAGCACTGCAGCGGCAATTTCTTCAGGGCGACCCATACGGCCAATTGGCACCATTGTCAACATCCCGTCGAGTGCCTCCTTCTGTCCACCGGCGATCATTTCTTTCGCCATTCCGGTATAAAATAAGCCGGGGCTCACACAATTGATGCGGATACCGCGACCGGCATACTCAACAGCGGCACTCGTTGTAATTCCGATTACACCATGCTTGGCACCATGGTAAACACCACGCTGAGCACCTGCACGGATTCCGCCTATAGAGGAACAGTTTACGATTGCACCGCTTCCCTGTTGTTTCATATATTGCAATTCGTATTTCATACAGCTCCATATACCGCGGTAGTTAATGCTGTTTACACGCTCAAAATCCTCTATGGTCTGGTCGGCAGCTTCTGCCAGCAGATTTTGCACACCCGCATTGTTATAGGCATAATCCAGCTTACCGAAGTGTGCCACAGTTCTTTTCACCATATCGTGCACCTGGGCATCGTCAGATACATCGCATTTAATCGGTAATGTTTTGTACCCTTCTGCTGCCAGCTTTTCGGCAGCCAGGGTAACTTCTTCCAGGTTCCAGTCGGCCAAGGCCACCAATGCACCTGCCTTTGCAAATTCCCAGGCAGTTGCAAGGCCTAATCCTGATCCAGCACCTGTAATTAGTGCAACTTTTCCCTCCATTATATTCATGACTTTATATTTATCGTTGTGATAATACAAAGGTCTAGCCAACCGGTGGATAATTTCTTACCATCGCTACAGGTTTACTTACCACTTTTACAGGTTTAAGATAGAAAATTGGTTCTGAATCGGAATAGCGGTAAATTTGGAGAAGATTTAGTAAAGGTTATGGAAAAAGTATTGAGAATTGATACCGTAAGTGAACATGATAAGTTTTATCATCAGCAAAACCTGCACCCACAGGTGAGCATTATCGATTTTCATGGTACGGTCCCGGAGGTTTATGCATCAAAGATGAACTTTGGCTTTTATGCCGTTTACCTTAAGGATGTTCAATGTGGCAACATCAAATATGGACGGGACACTTATGACTATCAGGACAGAACCCTGGTTTTTGTGGCCCCCGGCCAGATTATCAATGTAGACATCAATGAGGATTACAAGCCCTCAGGCTATGCCCTGCTTTTTCATCCCGACCTCATTCACGGTACCTCATTGGGCAAACATATCGATGACTATAACTTTTTTTCCTACCAGACCCGGGAAGCGCTGCATCTTTCAGAAAAAGAAAGAAAGATTGTGCTCGACTGTTTTGAAAAGATCAGGTATGAGCTTGAGCAGGGAACTGATAGGCATAGTAAAATGCTGATAGCGGCAAACATCGAACTTTTTCTCAATTATTGCATCCGATTTTACGACCGCCAGTTTATTACGCGGAATGAAGTAAACAGGGGCAGCATAGAAAAATTTGAAAGTTTACTAAAGGAATATTTTAAGTCTGACAAGCCACAATTATTAGGTATTCCGGCGGTAACCTGGTGTGCGGAACAATTGCATCTTTCTCCGAACTATTTTGGTGACATGGTGAAGAAAGAAACTGGAAAAACGGCAATGGAATATATACAGCTAAAAGTAATGGATATTGCTAAAGAACGGATAATGGGCAGTAATATGTCGATCAGCGAAATTGCCTATGCGCTTGGTTTTAAATATCCGCAACATTTCACAAGAGCTTTCAAAAAATCCGTAGGATATGCTCCGAATGAGTATCGCTCAATGAATTAGAGATATTATTGGAAAGTATGGGCCAATGTTATTGCCCTTCATAAAATTTATTTCCATTTGCGAGTCTTACCTTCGTGTTACTAATTTGGGTTGTTGCTTTAATCCATAACAGGAAAATTACCTCAGTAACATTTATGAATAGTCAATATTTCCAGCATTTAAGTTCGGCATGTTGTACGATTTAAATTGTCAGTATTTTACTACCTATTTACCAATACAAAACTTCGTAAAAATATTCTCCAGCAAATCATCAGTTGTTACCGTACCGGTTATTTCGCCCAGGTAATGAAGTGCCTGTTTGATATCCATCGCCAGAAAATCCGAAGTCACCGGGTTATCAACATTATCCAGCACCCGTTGTAAAGCATTTTCGGTTTGTTTCAGTGCTTCCACATGACGAATATTGGTCACCAAAGTTTCGCTGGTATTGATGTGGTGCAGATTAACCTGTTCCAATAAAGTATCTTTAAGGGCATCGATACCTTGCTTTTCTTTGGCAGAAATAAATACCACGTTTAAATCTTTAAAAGCTTCACGTTGCGTTACAGAAATCAAATCCGCCTTGTTTACCAAAATCAGGTAAGGAATCTCCAGTTGAGCCAATCCCCTCACCTGCTCTTCGATTTCTGCAATACTCTGTGCTGCATCGGCCATGTAGATGATCAGTTTGGCCTGCTTCATCTTTTCCAGGGTACGTTCTACACCCAGCGCTTCAATAATGTCTGCCGTATCGCGGATACCTGCCGTATCGATAAACCGAAAAACAATGCCACCGATGGTCAGTTCATCCTCAATGGTATCGCGGGTGGTGCCGGCAATGTCAGACACAATTGCCCTTTCTTCATTTAACAAGGCATTCAGTAAGGTCGATTTACCTACATTTGGTTTGCCGGCAATCACAATCGGCACACCATTTTTAATCACGTTACCCATTTCAAAAGACGAAATCAGGCGACGCAGCACATGGTTGATCTTATTTACCAGGTTGGTCAGTTGTTCACGGTTGGCAAACTCTACATCTTCCTCCGCAAAATCAAGTTCAAGTTCAATCATCGAAGCAAAATGGATCAGCTGTTCCCGTAAAGCCTTTAGCTCATTGGCAAAACCACCACGCATTTGCTGCATGGCCACATCATGTGATGCTTTGGAATTGGATGCAATAAGATCGGCAACCGCTTCTGCCTGACTTAAGTCGAAAGCCCCATTTAAAAATGCCCGCAGCGTAAATTCTCCTGGCTTGGCAGCCCTCGCCCCTTTGCTGATCAACAGATTGATAATCTGCTGGATAATATAGTTGGATCCGTGGCAGGAAATTTCCACTACATTTTCTTTGGTATATGATTTTGGCGCAACAAATAATCCGGCCACCACCTCATCAACAATGTGATCTCCATCTTTGATCAGGCCAAAATGCAAGGTATGAGAGGCTTGTTGCGTCAAATCCTTCCCGGCAAAAACAGCATTGGTTAATGAGATCGCATCCGGGCCCGACAAACGAATCACGCCAATGGCACCAGATCCTGATGGTGTTGATAATGCAATAATGGTATCTTGATTATTCATGTTCTTTTTTCGAACCGCAAAAATAAGGCTATTTCAGTGTGATATCGTGAACACAAGGTAATTTTTTGAACAATTAGGTCTGCAGACCAGGTATCCAACCTGCTGAACACTGCAGCAACTGGCGTGAATTATGGAATAGGTCTACCTGCAACCTTCAATGCCACTATTGTTCTAATCCAAAGGTCTAAAGAGCGGTTAGCTCTGATCACGAAAAGACCGATAGCAATAATTTTACACCCCGTGGTTGAAACGCCTACCGCCTTTCCAACTCATAATAAGTTTCCAATTGCCTGACATACCCTTCGAAATGTTCCTCGTAATAATCCTTGGGGACCTGATTTTTACATCTAAATTCACAAAAAAATGCAACCATCTCCGCATCTATCTCTGCCTCCAATAAATACCACAACTCGGGTTGCGCCTGACTACGAACCAATGGCAAAGCCTGTCTGTCGTTGTGAAATAGCATGAGCTTACCAGCGATTTTAAAGCGAAGGAAAAGCTCAAAATAATCACCCTTATCACTTAAAAGAAAACTTAATCTGGGCACCTCAATCGAAAACTTCATCCGCTCCATGGATCGTTTTGCTGGCCTATTCTTGATATGCCGCATGCCAAAGGTAAACCAATAATGCGTAAAGCTTTGCGCAGCCAATAATGGCAATACCTTATTCCAGTGCATATGAAGCGCTTTCCTGTGTGCTGCATTTTTCTCCTCTGCTTCCTTCTCCTTCTCAGGCGTATAGCGGTCAGTCCAGGTATGCAGTGGCGCAATGCTTCTCATCTCAAAACTGCGTTCATTTAATGCTTTCTGTTCCGGGCTAAGCGTTATTTCATCAAGGTCTGCCTCACTCGAAACGAAACGTTCAAAAGACTTCACTGTTCTTCGATCTGCGTTCGACTTAAAAACATATGGAATCAAAAACGGATAATGATGTGATCCATAATGTTGCAAACTTGTATGCGCCAGGCAATAGCCCACTCCTCTGCCTGTCGAAGTTAGGATATGAGTCGTCGCTTGTAGCGTGCCCCGCTTCATTATTTGGCGCCCATCGAGCAACGGAAACGGGTCATCAGGCCGGAATAAACCGGTAAAGCCTTTCTTTAGTTCAATATCGAAACCCTGGCGATCGTTAAAAATTTTAATAAACTTCAGCCTTCCCGTTTTTTGATCATAGCAGGCTGGCCAATAGTAGGGATTAAAATCAACCGACCCCTTCCGCATCATTACGCTTAGGGCTAAGTATACATCCCAGCTGAGATAAGTGCAATCCGTATCGAGGGCACAGCTGATCAATAAATGATCGTACTCTACCTTGAAGTAAATCCTTGTCGGTTTGTAAATCGTCCACTTTTCATCAATCTGCGATACCTCCATTGTAACCAAACCACGCTTAAAACTAATGATGTCTTTGCCATACAGATAATATTGATTCTCTGCCACCCTATGGTCCGTATGCGCTTCCAACACCTGCTGCCTTAACACCCGCCCGCCCTTTTCAAATGGTAACTTATAAAACCGATCCATTGGTTTTCCGGCGATGGTGAGTAACTTATCCATGTACGGTTCCCCCCTTCAATACTTTAACCTGATCAACTTCTGACTGCAAGACCGCAAACCGTTCCTGACACAAGGCATTGGCGAGCTTTAAAAAACTTTCCACCAATTCTAAAAACCGGTAGATGGAATGATTGCCTAAAGAGAAACGCTCATCTTGATGCGCCTGATGATAGCCCTTCACCATGATCTTCAATAACACCTCCGTTTGAGTACAACCTAAAAAATGCCGATATGGCTTGTTCGAAAAGCAGGCACAGATCTGTAGTAAGCGTTCAAGGTTGCGGCAATCCGGTTGATCATCCATAAACGCATCAATCAGCCCCAGGCAAGCCTGCTCCGTAACATGATGCAATAAAAACAGGCCCACATGCTCCTGCCCCGCTTCAATGGCCTGATCAGCCGCAGTAAAAAAGCTATCTGCCATTTCTTTACGTTTTCGCCAATGTACAATCACCCTGCCGAGCCGCTTTTTAAGATTAGGCAGTTGAAGTTCATTAAGCCTTTCCATACCTGGCGCAGCATAGCGTAATTTCCCTTCATTAATCACACGGGCCAGATAAGCATTGCGATGATGAATGTTTTGCAGCAACACCTCCTTTTGGCATACGCGTATCACCACTCTGGGGTCAAGGCAAGTTTGATCTGCAAATTCCTGCACAAGATTTTCCCTTACTGCGCTATCTCCCACAATCATCAAGAGATAATAAGTGCACTGCCGTTCCCCCTTACCATCGCAGAAAACACTGTTCATCTTTTCCTGATGAATCTTTTTAGCGATCTGGTAAATATACAGCGGAGCAAACGCTTGTACCAGTGCCTCGATTGAGTGATTTAATAACTCTTGTTTTTTTGATGGTTTGATTGATATATGATTCATAGCTCGTTTTATTTACGAGTCTAAGCAGTAGCTAGAACACTGTAACGGGCTCTATTTACCATTCTACCAGGCTTCTCACGGCCTTGCCAACGGATTACAATAGAGCCCATAGCGCTACAGTGCCTACAAAAATAGGCAAAATATCACTATAGGCATTCATCTATTGTCTCGTTGGCTGTGAATTGTGAGAATTTGGTAGCCGAGACTCTTTGTGATACCTTAATTAATTAAATCAAATATAATAAAAATTACTCTTAATTAAGAGTAATAATGTTATTTCTTTTTATCCAGTTTTATCGACAATTGATTGACGATGTCCAAAACAAATAAAATAAAAGTACTTCCAGGAGAAGTTAAGAAAATAGGCTTAAGGTTAAAGGGAATAAGGAAGGGTCTAGGTTATGGGAATTATGAAGATTTCGCCAACCATTACGGATTAAATCGCTCACAATATGGCAAATATGAAGCCGGTTCTGAGGATTTGAGAATAAGCTCTTTACTTAGGGTTTTGGAAAAAATAAATATGAATCTCAACACATTCTTCAATGAAGAATATAATAAGCTTTAAAGCACATTCATCTCACCGGATGAGGATAAAAATGCAAAAAGAAATATCCTCTACAAGACAACTACCCCTTGCTTGGCGGAATTAAAATTTTTTGATAGTTAGAAGGATTATCCTGAAAATGTTGTTCAATCTTTTCGATCGTTTCACTTTTAATTTTTGGATTAAAATAACCATGGTTAAAATCGTTATATTCTCCATAAATGTCACTCAGAACATAGCTCCCGTTATCGAAAAAGCTAAGCTCTGTGCAGTACAAGCCTGCATATTTAGGAATATCAAACTTAAGCAAACGCTGCATTTGCTTTGAGGCAGAATACATACCCAACCAATCAAATAATACGTCTCGCATGTCGTCTAATAATCCTATATTATTCTTTGGATTATCCATATCCAATGGTCGGTTAGCAAACTTCAAGGTTTGCATTTCTGCTTCTTTAAGCGCCTCTGGCATTGTAATATGGATCAGAGATATAAAAGGAAATCCATCTTCAATCAAACCGAAAAGCTGTTTCACTCCAAGAGAATTTGCATTTCTAGATGGCTTTCTACGTGTTGGCCTAACAACTTTAACCTCTGATGCTACTGTTCTGTCAAAGTATATTTTAGTATCAGAAAATGGGATGATAATTACATCAAAATCGCCAGGCTTTTTTTTATCTTCAAATTTTAGATCTTCTCGAAGGATTAATTTTGCAACATAAAACCCTATATAGTCAATTAGCTCATCATTTATACGCATGGGTGCATATAAAACATTAGAGAAACATCTCAAAGGAAAGTGTTTTTTGTCCGTATTAATTAAAATATCAATAACTTCTTCTTCGCTTAGTTGAGCATTTATCTTTTTTAAACCTCCTATGTGTTCTTTCATAATTAAAAATCTGTCAAACAGCTAAAGAAATAATATCAAACAGCCCTCTTATTAAGAAAGGCTGTTATAAATCTGGGATCGGAAATCTTCCGTCCACCTCAAATATTCGCTATTTCCAAATTATTCTACTTATATCAAATAGTAGTTTATGTCTTTCTTCTACTTCATCCTTTCCAAACACTTCGATAGGTCTAAAATTCAAAGAAAAAGTATTTATCATCTGTTTAAAATCTAATTTTTTAGTGTAGGTGTCAGTTCTTAAAGTTTCATTCCAGTAGAGAGTGCCTGCATAAGATTTTAACTTGTTTTTATATTTTTCGTTATTACTTGAAATATTATCACGACCTTTTAATAATAAAAGCGCTCCTAAGCGATTTCGTTCTCTTTCAAATTGTTCTTCGTCATTATCAAAATGACCTAGATTTTCTTCATTATATGATAATATATGTTCAATATGAAATCCATTGACCGAACCAGTTTTTGTAACTAAATCACTTAAGTTGTGTCTCACATTTACATTAGTATTTTTTGCAATAAAATCTTCAATTCTAGCAAAAAAATACCTCTTAAACCTTGGATTTAAGCCATTTCCAGTATCTTTAAAATAAGAGTATGTAAAAGATTCTTCCGTTTGAGTTCCTCGCTTACTATTAACTTCTTCAATTAATACTTTGTCAAATACTTCCCTATACGTGGTAAAGTCTTTGTTTCTAATTTCCGAACTAATTGAATATAACAATTCATTGAACGAATTGCTATCATAAGCGCCCTGTAATTGTAATAATGTAAAAAGTCGATCAAATTCATATGTTATCACTTTAATCTTTTCGGCTTCATCTTTATCGTTTAATATACATCCTGATAAAATTAGGATAAAGACACTATCTAACTCATTTAAACCATTGTAATGCGCATACTCTTGACTGAAATTATATTCACGGTAATACAATAAGAATCTTTTGTAAAGTTCTGTAAAATATTTAAAGTCATTAAGTAGAAAATTCTTCACTTGCGATGGATTATCCTTCAATTTTAAGGCTAAATCTATGTCATCTTCAAACATCTCCCTATGGTAATTATTATCAAATCTTCTACCCGCAGCTCTTGTATTAACTAATTTTGCCTTAAGGTACTCTACAAAGAAATCATCAATTACATCTGGGAAAATATCGTTTAACTGATTGACATGTGTTTCCCATAACTCATTTAAATTATATTTATCTAATTCTATCTTATCAATTTGACCCAATAGTTTTCCTTTTAATATTTCGTAAGGCTTTAATTTAACGCCTCTATCATTGATGACCTCAAAAACCATCGGAACATCGGTTTGCTCGACATTCAAATTTATCAATACTAACCTCAAATTGAAATAAAAAACAAAAGTCTCAAATTTATGAACATCGCGTAATTGCTTATCTAACCAAGAAGATATTGTTTCATAATTCTTAACCATATTTTGTGAGGTTATGCCTGCAGAGGTATCAATATCTCTTAAGTTCTTCCCTTCAAACAAAGCATTCATCGTAGATATATGCTTTTCATGAAACATCCAAAATTCTGCCTCAAAGCCAGAATGACCCACTATCTTATTACTAATCCAACCTTGTAGCTTGGAATCAAACTGAATTGCTAAATGCCGTAGCTTGATTAGTATCAGTGTTAACGTGGTTAAGCGTTGTTGCCCATCAACAACGTACACACGTCCTTCAATAGAATTAGTAACATAAGTATTAAGATAGTACCATGAATATTTTGCAGTAATTGTTTCTTTATGGGGAGTTAAGTCTTTGTTTCTTCCATACTCAGAATTAAATTTATGAAAGATATCATCTAAAAGGCGGTTAACTGGGTTTTCATTCCATTTATACTGCCTTTGGTAAAAATCAATATAAAACGTTGTAGAGCCAAATAGTTTATCTACACTTTGCTTATCTGGGGAAATATTCATTTTATGAGAGTTATTAGATTTTTATTATTCTATGTCTGATATTTTGATTTATTATACTTCTTAAAATTTTCTGCTTGCTCAAAAATCTCTTTATACACCTCGTCTCTATCAATTGGTGGATAATCATTTTCGGCGAGCAAGATGATAAGATCAACTTTGAGTTCTGCTTTGATATCTTCTCTTTTGCTCCAATCGGTATACTTAGCTTTATCGTCTACTACTTCCTTTACCTCTTTAGCCAAATGAATAAGTTTTTCTTCAGGATATGCAAAATCATATTTAATCGCTAATGCTTTTAAGATATCATAAAATGCCTTTTCTTCAAAATCAATTCCCAAATCTTTGAAAGAATCCTTTTCTTTCTTCAATGCATAATACAAATCGATGATCTCATCTGTAAAATCTTCCAAAACCTCACTTCTTAAAACATCGTTTTCTTTGCGTTCATTGTATTTATCAACTATAAACTGAAGTCGCTTTGAAAAGTCGATACCAGTGATTTTATTCACTTTTTTAATATCGTCAATGGCTTTGGCGAGTAATTTCTGTAAAAGCTTGATCTTTGTATTTGGCAATTTTATTTTATCAATCTTAGCCATATAATCATCAGAGAAAATATCTACTTCGGTTTCGTTACCCTCACCTAGCTTAAATATTTCTTCTACGCCTTCGCTTTCAATGGCATCTTGCAGCATTTGGCGAACCTTATTGTTCATCTGCGCTGCATCTGGTGCAACGCCTTTGGTTAATTTGTAAATGATGGCTCTTACCGCCAAGTAAAAATGAATTACATCTCTTTCATCATCTTTAAAAACACCGCTACCCGAACAGATATCGTAAGCAGACTTTAATCGCTTAACAATATACATGAAACGCCTTTCGAGTTCTTGGGTTAACTGCACAAATTCAGCAGATTCATTCAAACACTTCAGTTGCTCAACTGGTGTTCCTTTAAAATACTTTGAGTTATCAAACTTATGAAATAGCTTATTCAACAAATCTAATTGGTCTTTTACCACCACAATAGATTGTTCAATATCCTCAATATTTTGCGTATCGCCTTTACCGTATTGTGCTAATGCTAAATTCAATTGTTTTTTGATGCCAATATAATCTACTACTAAACCTTTGTTTTTACCTTCAAACTTTCGGTTAACACGAGATATGGTTTGTATCAAATTATGGCGTTGAATAGGCTTATCAATATACATGGTATCTAAAAACGGAACATCGAAACCCGTTAGCCACATGTCTACTACAATCGCTATTTTAAAGTTAGATTTCTCGTTTTTAAATTGTCGGTCAAATTCTTTCCTATCTTCTTTTGTACCTAATAACTTATATAAATCTTCCTCGTCATCCTTGCCCCTGGTCATTACCATTTTAAGGCGTTCCATCGGCTTAATTTCCTTTTGCTCCTTTTCAGTTAGCACTACACCTTCCGCAGCAATTCTAATTTCTCCCCACGCTGGTCTTAATGCTAAAATATTTTTGTAAAGCTCAAAGGCAATGTTACGACTACTGCAAACAAACATGGCTTTACCTTTTACGGTAGCCCCTTCGGCTATTCTATTTTCGTAATGTGTTACAAAATCTTCTGCAATGGCTTGTAAACGTTTTGGATCACCAATAATGGCATTCATTTGCGCCATTGCCTTTTTACTTTCCTCTATCTGGTTTTCATTGCTGCCTTCTTCTGCACATTGGGCATAATAGGCTTCTATTTCTTCCAACTTATGGTTGTTCAATAATACTTTAGCTGCCCTACCTTCATAAACAATACGCACCGTAATTTCATCATTAACAGATTCAGTCATGGTATAAGCATCTACAATATCTCCAAATACATCAATGGTAGCATCTATTGGGGTGCCTGTAAAACCAACATAAGTAGCATTTGGTAAAGAGTCATGTAGGTATTTAGCGAAGCCATAAGTTTTGGTTACCCCTTTTTCGGTAACAGTAACTTTCTGGTCTAAATTGGTCTGACTTCTATGCGCCTCATCAGAGATACAGATCACATTGGTTCGATCTGTCAGTAACTTGGTGTCTTCGGTAAACTTGTGGATGGTAGTTAAAAATACACCACCGCTATTTCTACCCTGCAACAGCTCCCGTAAATTACTCCTGCTTTCTACACTCACCACCGTTTCATCTCCAATAAAACCTTTGGCATTGGTAAATTGACCAGATAGTTGATCATCTAAATCGGTTCTATCCGTAATTAAAATAATGGTTGGACTACCAAAATAGCTGCTCTTCATCAACATGCGAGCTAGGAAAAGCATAGTATAACTTTTACCACAACCCGTGGTACCGAAATAAGTCCCACCTTTTCCATCGCCATGTGGGCGTTGATGCAATTTTATATTTTCGAAGAGTTTTACTGTGGCGTAATATTGCGGGTAACGACAAACTATCTTCTCGTTTTTCTTGGAACTATCTGGCAGGTAAATGAAATTGCGAATAATATCCCGCAATCTTGTTCTATTGAACATACCTTGTATCAAGGTAAACATGGCATCAATACCATCTACCTCTGTTTTCATGCCTTCTATTTTACGCCAAGCGTAAAAAAACTCATAAGGCGCAAAGAAGGAACCTGATTTGGTATTTACCCCATCGCTGATCACACAAAAAGCATTGTACTTAAATAGTTCGGGGATATCTCTTTTGTAGCGTACGGTTAATTGCTCAAAAGCATTGTAAATAGTGGTATCTTCTTTAATGGCCGACTTAAACTCAAATACCACCAATGGCAAACCATTAATGTATAAGATTAAATCTGGTATGCGCATCTCATAGCCTTTAATGGCTAATTGATTTACAATTTTATAAGTATTTTGGTCTGCTGATGAATAATCAATAAGTTGGATGTAAATGTCTTTTTTAAGCCTATCTTCCCGCTTTAATAAAAAACCATCTGAAACCATTTTTATAAAAGCTTTATTGCTTTCGTATAAGTCAGATGAGGGCAATCGATCTAGGTCTCTTACAATAGATTCTATTTCATTTTCAGTAATGGCTTCAGTTTGATATTGTTTACGCAAATAAGCTTTCAGGTCATTATCAATTAAAACTTTATCGCTAACTACATGGCCATACGTCTCTAGCGGCTCTTCCAATAAATTAGATACGCCTTGACGTACCACATTACCCAGCTGATGAACCATTTGTTCTTCTTGTAGTAAGGTAATAAAAGCTTGTTCTAATTGAGCCTCGTTAAACTTCATATTATTTAATGATTTTCCAATATCCTCTTGTTCCGCCAGCACGTACAATATATCCTTTTGTTCTTAATGCATCTATATGCGCTTGGGCAGCGGAAACATTAATAGCTAACTGCAGTGCCAATTCTCTTCTGCTTAGTTTATTGTTCTCTTTAAGTAATTGTAATACTTCTTGTTGTCTAGCTGTAAGTTCATCTATTGGACCACCTAATGGACCACCTAATGGACCACCTATTGGACCACCTATTGGACCACCTATTGGACCACCTTCAATAACAACATCTTGATTAGCATTACCACCATCTTCAATTGCCACTACTTCTTTATGAATTGGAAAAACCATCCTCAAAAAATTATCCGAGAATTTAAAACATTCCTTTGGGTAGTTTTCTAAAATGCGGGGAATACCAGAACCTAGCTGCTCTACTAAATCTAAATCCTTGTAAATACGCATAATCTCTTTGTTCCTTGGCACAGAAAAGCCTTCAAAGAACTCATCTTGACTTAAACCATCTGGCAAGCCTCCGGTAGAAGTAATTTCTATACGATCATCGAATAGCTCAAATTTTGGTGGTACCTCTGTGGTGTAATCGTTATGTACAAAGGCATTGATCACAGCTTCACGCAATGCGATAGCATCCCAATACCTCGTTTCTTTTCTTTCTTTTGAAGTGATTTGGGTGATGGTTTTATTTTCTAGCTCTAACTTATCTAAAACCTGTTTGGTAGCCTTAATCAAAGATTCATAACCATATTCGTTATTCTCTGCCAGATTAACCCTATTAGTACCTTTGTACTTGGCCAATTTAATAGAGGTACTGTTTTTATCCGACAGTAAATAAGCCACATAGTTATATTGCTCATCTGCATTTAGCAACTCTAGGTTAGTGGCAAATTTACCATTGAGCCTTTTACCAACTGCATCGTAATAAATTTTAAGTTGTTCAAAACTGAGTTCCTGTTGATTGGACTTAATTTTGCTGATAGAATTTCTTGTTCTTTTGGCAAATAAAGTATCAATCATTTTTTGAGGCATAGGCTCTGCAGCACTGCCTATTCTAATGAAACAGCCTTTCTCGGTCATTCCATATTTTTTCAAGAAATAAGGTTTTTCTGTACCACTGGCTATGATGAGCTTAATAATGGCTAAACCATCTTTTTGCTCGCCAACCACATCAAACAAGCCTAAGCAAGAGGGCGAAATGCTATGTTTTAACCGATCTTTTATTTTCAGTTGGTCTCCGTCGCTATCGGCAAGGCCAACTGTTTTGCCTGTTTTATCAACGCCAATGTAAATTACACCACCTTCCTTATAGTTTAAAAAAGCAATTACTTCCTTTTCCAATGAATCGGTTAGTTCTTGTTTATATTCTATGCGGTTGGTTTCGGTCATTGTTCAATAGGTGCAGGATTGAAAAAATTAAATTACAATTTATTATTATTCAATTTGGAATTTAACATCAGCTATTCTCATAATACTTGAGCTTACGCTTATTAAAGGCAGGCATTGCTCCTTCTAAAACTTTTACTATACATTTATTTATTTCAGGGTTTTCGATAGCTCCAGCTTTGAACGAAAATTTATAATTATTTTCTTTATCTAATTCTGTAAAAATAACTTGTTCTGCATCTGCAACTACTGCTAAATTAGGATTATGTGTCACCAATATGATTTGTCTTTTTGATTTTGCCTTTTTTATAAACGGCACCAAAATATTAGCAACACTATGATTATCTAAATTATCTTCAGGCTGATCAATAATTAACGGTATATCATTATTATCTAGCAACAGATAGAAAATCAATAACAGAGCGCCTTTTTCACCCGGCGATAGTTGATCTAAACGTTTTGTACCTTGACGTAATTCATAATTATAGTCGATAAAATCTAAAGAGAATAAATAATCATATAAATCTACAACATCATCAACTTGATTTTCTACATGCGTTTGTTTTCCTATCTCTTTTAAATCAGTGAAAAATGAATTCACAAAACTCTCTAATAAGACTGAAATATTTTCAAAACTTTCAAAATCAGCATTTTCAACTATTTTTTTAAACTGGATTTCAGCATTTTCCTTTCCATAAAATGTTCCTGTTTTATTTAGGGAAATAAAATCTAAAAACCTTTTTTGAAAATTTACGGTTGCTGAAAAAGATGCCTCTATTTTAATTGGATATGCTGAAAGCATACTTTCATTTTCAGTAATTATATGATCAATCCTTTGTTTTACATTCTTATAGGTTTTTAAAACTGTCCCTTTTAATTCAAAGATTTGTTGAGTAAGCTTTAATCGCTCAACTTTATCTAACTCAATTTCGCTACTAAGTTTTGTATTAAGATAATTTAGTTCAGCTTTATAGAACTCTAAACTGCCTTGAGTAGCAATATCACCAATAATCCTACTTTTCAGCTCTTCCCAATTCTTTTTGTCTAAAAGGTACTTCTGGTAAATTTTATCAGCTTCCCCTAACGACTTTTGAATATTGTCTCTCTTCGACAAATAATCTGCTAAAATTTCTTTTTCAGACTTGAAATTAGGATCATGGTGCATAGCTTCCCCAAGATCTAACTTATATCCATTGTATGTTACATCTTTGAATAAAATAAGAGCATCCAACTGTTCGAGATTTGAACTAACGCTAATCAATTCATCAACATTGAGTGTTAAAAACTTAGATAAATCCAGTTTTAAATTATTTTTGAAATCTTCAATTTCTTTTATTTTGTTCTCAATACGTTGTTTTACAGATTTTAATTCATTAATTTCAATTAGTAAGGTCGTTTTTAAATCTTCTATTCCCTTAATTTTTCCCTCTTGTAAACTGATATTTTTATTTAGTTCCTCTAAATCCTTATTAATAGCCTCATTCTGATTGGCATGAGTCGGATCATCATTAGGATTTGATACTGGAACAGGTTCTATCAAAGCAGTTAACTCATCTTGCTTTTGCTTAATATTTTCTGCAATATTATTTCTGTATACTGGGTTTAACTTTTTCTCTTTATTAAAAATATTTTCATTGATAGTGCGAAGCCTTGTTTTGATTAATAAAATCTCTTCTTTACTTACACTATTCTTATAATCGATTAAATCTTTAAAGTTTGTTTTGCCTAATTTCTCATCATCATTTAAATGGGTAAAAACAACATCTTCAATTTCGGTGTTAAAATCTTCAATAGATTCATGATTATTTGTCAACCTCTCAAAATAGCCTTGAGGCAAGTATTTTACCTTAGCATTTAAAGAATTATCTACCCTATCATTTAAATTCCTTTGATCACTAGAACCACTCATCCAATTTATTGTAGCTTCAAAATTTTTGGATAATTGACCATTTTTTTCTCCAAAACGCTTTTTATTTAAGAAAGAGAAATCATCATGATTACCTTCATAATTGCCACATAGGCCAACAATATCAGCTAATGCACTTTTACCATTTCCTTTATTGCCAATAATAGCCACTAATTCCGGATTCAATGGGATTTCTAAGTTATCAAACCATACGCCATAGGTATTTGCATCGTAACCTTCTATTTTGCCTACATTTATAGATTTTATATACTTGGTTCTATTGGAATTAATTCTGTTATAAATTTCAGGGGAATCACCTACAAACAATCTACTCTCTTTTTCAATTAAAACTTGTCTTAAACCATCAAAAGTAATATCAGATTTCAACCAATTTGAACAGTTCCCAATTCTATCCTTTTCAGTAGTTTCCGACGAAAAAGAATGTGCATCACTACAGTCAAATAGAAAGTCGTTAACATTTTGAGATTTTAATTTCTCTTTAGCCTTCCTATATTGGACAACATTTTCAGAAGCTGTAAAGACAATATTAGCTTCATTAATTATCGATTTCTTTTGTGCTATTGATGCATCACTCCATTTTAATTCATCCCATTCAGTTTTACCAACAGCAATTAAATATTTATCTTTAAAACAGTCCTTGTTTAAAGATTCAAAAATTTGGGTTTCTTTAAGATTTAAATTGTTAAATCCCTCATTAATGTCAGAACCAAAATTATTTAATTGATCTGAGGGAACTCCAAGTTTTATCCTATTTCCTAATTCTTCAACACTTTCTTTAGTGATAGCTCTAGTCCATTTACTACCATCCGATTCAAGAGTATATGATTGCTCTAAAGTATTAAGAAACTGACTTTTAATTGTTTCAATTGTTAAATCTGGTGAAAATATAACATGAAAATTTATTCTTTTAACATTCTTGAACTCAACTCCGGCAAATTTTTCAATTCTAAATTCTAATACTGGGATTAATAATAAATTTTGTAAACGTCCATTCTCTTTTTGCTCTGTTATTAATCTCTCATAACCGTCAATAAAGAAATAGTCATTAACCCCTATCACTTTGAAATCTGGGGGTAAGTTTTCTAAATCTGTAATATACTTTTCCCAAACATCTTCTTCATTTCCATATCTATGAAAAATCGATGCAGGCGTATGAACATGCAAATCCCAAATATTCCATTCCGAACCTTTGTTTATCATAATCTTTCTATTTTGAGTTTGTTAATTTGATGTCTATTCTATGCTAATTCCTTTTCCATTTCAATTTTTGTCATTTTTGAAAGAATTATTTCTTTAAGCTCTAATAATCTTTGTTTTTGATTATTGTAATTTTCTTTGAGAGAATATATATTCTTAATATTTATTTCAAATAGTTCAATAATATACATTGTCGGGATTACCGTACCTAAAGCATGAATATCATTCCTATTCAAAGTTGGTACAGCTGAACCAGCGCCCATTTCCTTCAAATTGATCGTTTGTAGAAGATATAATGCATGAGAAGGTTTCGAGTTTTTAAATTTAACTATATAAAGAGTTGTATTAAGTGGCCAACAAGGCTGATCAAAAAAGAATAATTCCCCTAAAGAGCCACTTCTACCGGTGATAATGGTAGGTTTATTAATTTTATACTCGTTATGAAATGCTGCAATTCCAGTAGATGCAATAATTGGATATTTTCCATTTTTCCGATTTTGAGAAGGTAAGTCATGCCCTCTTTGAAACGTGAATAAATCACCAACAACTCCATAACCCCACCCCTTCGGTATCTCCCCCAACTCACTATCCACCATCTCCCCGCCATTACTTTTATAAGGCAAACCATTTTCATTAGGAAACTCAAAATCTACAAACCATTGTTTATAAATGGTTTGTGCAGTTTCTTCCAACTTGGCAATGAGTTGGTTATTGAGTTTAATTCTGTTTTGAATAACATTGTATTCTCTAACAATTTCTAATTGTTTTTCTGGTGATGGGATTGGCAACAAGGTATCGCACATTTCAGCCCAAGAAAATATTTCTCTTGCACTTCCATGCGACATGAAACGGGCATAACGATCAAACTCTGGTCTTTTAAACCACATCATCAAATATTCAGGATGCAGTTCGTTTTCATCTATCACTTCGAAAACTGTATAAGCTTGAGATAATAATGCATTTTCATACTTGTCTGCTAAGGCTATAGAGATTTTATCACCATTTCGAGAAGTTACTGGCCCATAAGCAAATTGATTTTTTTTTATCAACTTGTAAGTAGACATATCTGTACCAATAATGTTAGCAATAGATGGCATCAAAACTTTCTGAATACTCACACCCAATAAAGGATAATCATTCAGATCTTTATTTCGGATATTTACTTCGCGTATGTATTCTCCTAATCGCTTATAATTCGATTGCATAGCCTAGCTCTTTAAAAACATTCAATAAGTCTTTTTTTGACTGCTCTTCAGACTGCAATAAAGTTTTAAACTCAACTTGCAGGCTCTTCATCTTATCATCAAAATCTATATTCTCATCCCTATTTACAAATTCTATGTATTTGCTAGGCACTAGAGAGTAGTCTTTTGCAATCACTTCTTCTTTATTGGCCGAGTAACAGAATTCTGCAACATTTTGATAAGCACTTAAATTGCTTTGCCAGTTATGGTAAGCTTGAGTTATCTCTAAGATATTCTCTTCAGAGAATTGCGTATATTTCTTTTCAAATGGCACTCCTCTTTCACGCAAATCCATAAATAAGATTTCGTGCTTGCGGTTGCGGTATTTTTTTTCACCATCGTTTACCACTAATGTTCTTTCTGTTTTGTTTTTATTTAAAATCCAAAGGGTAACACTAATATCGGTGGTATAAAACATATTTCTTGGCAAAATCACAATGGCTTCTACCAAATCATTATCAATTAGTTTTCTGCGTATTTTGTATTCTTCGCCACCGCCACTTAAAGCACCATTGGCTAAGATAAAACCTCCTACGCCATTTTCAGAAAGCTTGCTTACCATGTTTAAAATCCAAGCGTAATTGGCATTACTGGTTGGTGGCACTTCATATCCTCGCCAACGTGGGTCGTCTACCAATTCGTTGCTGGCCCTCCAGTCCTTTTGGTTAAAAGGTGGGTTAGCCATAATATAATCTGCTTTTAAATCTGGGTGTTGGTCACGCCCAAAAGTATCTGCTGGTACATCACCTAAATTGGCGGCTATACCTCTAATAGCCAAGTTCATTTTAGCTAATTTATAAGTTGTTGCGGTATATTCCTGTCCGTAAATAGAAATCTCCTTTTTATCGCCGTGGTGGTTTTCTATAAATTTAATAGACTGCACAAACATACCACCAGAACCACAAGCAGGATCATAGATTACACCTTTGTAAGGTTCAATCATTTCTGCAATCAAGTTTACAATACTTTTTGGTGTGTAAAACTCTCCTTTACCCTTTCCTTCGGCCAAAGCAAACTTGCTTAAAAAATATTCGTAGACACGGCCAACAATATCTGTTTGTTTGTCTTTTAGGGTATCAATATTATTAATCGTATCAAGCAAGGCAGAAAGCTTGCTTACATCCATATTTAAACGAGAGAAATAATTATCTGGCAATGCTCCTTTTAAAGCGGGGTTATTCTTTTCAACTGTATGTAAAGCAGTGTCAATAATTAAGGCAATATCGTTCTGCTTAGAGTTTTTAATTACTGTACTCCAACGAGATTCTTCAGGTAGAAAGAAGATGTTTTTACTATTGTAAAATTCCTTCATTTCTATGTACTTCTCATGTCCTTCAGCAATAATTTCTTTTCTACGTTCTTCAAACTTATCGCTTGCAAACTTCAAAAAGATTAAGCCTAACACCACGTGTTTATATTCTGATGATTCTACCGTACCACGCAGTTTATTTGCAGAATCCCAAAGGATCTCTTCTATAGCTTTCTGTTTACTTTCTTTTTTTATTACTGCCATTACTTTATAAAGGTATTTTTGCGAAGATAAAACTAATTATAAAAACCGGTCTCTAAATAAGCGATAGCACTTTCAACACCATAGCTTAAAGCTTTATCAGATGACTTCATTTGATATCCTTCAAAGCTTTTCGTGGGTGTATCGCCAGTGAATTTAATGGTCGGAAAATAATAAATCTCATTTTCATCTGGCGTTAAGCTAATTTCTACGCCTTTTGCGTAAAGGAAATCTCTGATTCTATTTAATATGGCCTTTTCCTTTTGTAGCGCATATTTAGAGCTAGTATATTGCGCATAAACTTCGGGAAAGTTAGTTTTGAAATGATTGAGCGTCATGGGATAAATTTAACTAAAATAACTAACACGGCACCTCGTATTAAAAATGTTAGGTCTTATAACCAGAGATTTTTATTGATGTTGCTAAAGATAGATGAATTTATATGTGCATTTTTACGGGTTCCCGTACACCATATATCTCAAATTACAGTTCATAAGTATTCCTCAATCATCCAATCGGAAATTTATTCATTCACTCTCTCATTTGATCATTCAATCATTCTCTTTCACCCATCTCCCAACTCAACCCCATTTCTTCCTCCTCAACCTTTATAGCCGCTTCCTTTAATGGCTCGATAAACTCCACTTCTACCCCATCCTTTAAATGCATGCATTTAATAATCTGGCAGGCAAAATACCTGCGGTCTTCTTTGCGGTGTCCATCATGCAGATAGGAAATCCCAATGGCTACAAAAACAGCCCTTTCGTCTTCCATTTCGATAGGTATAGCCACTTTAGCTCCTGGAAATTCTGGCAGATTAAGTGAAACTTTAAGATCATGAACCTTCAAAATTTCGTAATGGCCGGTCTGTAAATCGAGGTTAAATACCATCACCTGTAACATATATGCATCAGATCGGCCCACAGCCTTTACACAATGCCCGGTTGCGAGTTTCGGTACCCGCAAACCTATAAAACCATTGTCCTGCAAGGTCATTTTAGGCATTTGCAGCAGCAGGTTGCCCAGGCTCGTATAAGCATTAAATTCAAAACCTTCCATAAGTTTAAGGTTGCCATCGGAGATTTTCTTATGGCCTGCATGGGCAGCGGTAATACTTTTAAAAACGGCATGCATTCTTTTCGTTAAGCGGGTGGTGAGATCGCCGGTGCCATAATCTTTTACCATGGCTGCAAAGGCTTTACGGATATAAGCCGCATTTCTACTGGCCTCGCCAAAGTCTTTAGCGCTTTTTTTGCTGTTTTCAGAAAGTTGATGGGTAAGCGCTTTGCTTCTCACAACGTCTTTCTTACCCCTCCGGTAAAAAATAAAATCTCCCACTTGTCCGGAAAATCTAACAATCCCATTTAATGTAGCCATAATTGTTTATATTTGGTTTAATCCAGGGATTGATCAATCCAATATACCAATTTTCTATTTATTTCCAGCAAACCAATCCGTATCAAGTCCGACTCAAGTCCGTGTGCAGTCCGTGTTTCGGCTATGCCTGCCTGCTCCCTGCTCCCTGCATGCTTCAGGTCTGCTCCCACCATGCTTCGCTAATGGGAAACGTAAACCCAAGCAAATATCCTGCTTTGGGACAGCAATAGGCTAGGAAGATGGTATAGCGGAGGGAATAAATTGCTATAGCCTACCCGAACAAGATACAAATCTGTCAGGTTATCTTCACAGATGAATGATGAAGAGGCTCCCCATCGTCACGAGAAGAACGCATGTCAACACTCACGCCATTGGCAACAGCTCCCAGTCTGCTTAAAACATCTGGACTAAATTGCCGTTCCGATCAAGTTGTACAAAAAAAATTCACACTGCGCTCTTTATTCAATTTTGGTATCCGGTATGAATGATCACTTCCGCTAAATCCTGGGCACTTCATGGAGCTTATAAGTCAATATGTTCATGGTAGGCACCATGATCTCGGCCATAATAGTGCGGTAACCAACACTACTTACCATGAAAGACTATTTCCCTGCTTTCAACTGATAGTTAAAAATACCTGATGAAATAAGTAGAAATCTTCAGGTTCTGTTTATGAGTTCCAAGTAACGCCTATTTACTTGTTCGTTTTTTGAGACAAATACTTATTATCTTCTCATAGAGAAGTAGCTAGACGCTTCCTTTTTTTTCATCTGTAGAATTGAAAGCCTTTTTTTTGACATTTTTATTTTGATGGTAATAGTACCAAAAATTTAGAAGTGTAGCACCTGATAGGAAAAAAACATAATAATTTTTTTCAGTACATATTATTATAATTGATATGATAAACAACAGGGAATTCAATATCATAAAAAGCAACTTCATACTGGCTTTATTTTTTGGGCTGCGATGAGTTAATATTTTGATTTTAATTTGTAAACATTCAGATACCTAATTTTTGAATTATTTATTCCTTCTGAGCCAACTTAAGGCTTTTTTGATTTTCAAATCATCATTCAGGTTTTCGAAGTCATCACCATTAAGAACTTTGAGATCTGGTATTAGATACTTAGGATAAATTTTTCCATTACGATCTGCTGCATAATCTACAGCTAAATTGAGCCCTGAATATTCATTTAATTTAAAGCCTAAATTACTCGTCGTGTAACCGCCACTTTGTTCGCCAATAATAACCGACTTCCTTCGGCCGATGAAAGAGATGGCGGTCATTTCACCCGAACTTGCAGTATTCCCACTAATTAAAAGCGCCACAGGTATATCTTTTTTAATTGGATAGCCGCTATATTTTATTGGTGAAACCTTAACTGAATCAACATAAAAGCTGCCATTTTTAATAATCCACGCTCCATCAGGCTCGTTAGTGGAGGTGAGAAATCCACCAACTTTCCCTTCTCCAATTAAATCGCTTAAACCCGCGATCATGGGATACATATTGCCTCCGGTATTTACTCTCAGATCAATAACCCACCCTTTGATATCCTGGTTATTGATTTTGGATATGGCATTTTTAATTTCTTTAGCGATGCTATCCATTTGCTTCCCTCTGAAATCGGTATTTCCAGGAATTAAAATGTAGGCAATATCTTTAGTAATATTTTCTGCATGAACAGATTGATACTTTTTTGTAGCAGTGGCTATAGTGTTGTTTACAGGGTTAACTACCTTTTTATTCCAACTATAGGTTTTGCCTCTAAATTTTAAACTACCGTGATGATCATCAATTTGCTCGAATATATAAGGATACAGATGTAAAATATCTTCATAACGATTTGCTCCAACTGCTTTTGAATACACATTTGAACGTAAATCATTCCAGTTTACTTTAGTATTCAGAGAATGCTTTCTAATTATATTTAAACTGCTATCTAAGTAAGTTCTTACGCTATCGGCCATCAATGATTTTTCATTCTGAGCTTTTGCTATCCATGGTGTGAATAGTATAATTACTATTAAAATTCGTTTCATAAAATTGTGACGAAAATTAGTCATTTGAGGTTGCATTCATTTATTTTTCTAAATGCGATTTGTTTTCTTAAGGATTTGCGTAGAGATTCGATTTTTGAGACAACATATCTAAAATGGGAAGCTGTTTTTCTATCGAAATCTGTTCAAGTTATAATATTTTATTTTTATAGCGCAGTTGGCAACAATGCGCCTTTGATATTTAACTGATTAGCGATCAGCCTGATTCCTCTGTACGTTACTTTTCGCTTTCTGATTATCAGCAGGTCTACATTAATATCAAAATAAAATATCTTTTATATGCTTTTAAGAGCCTAAAACCATGTTTTTTCGTTATTCTTCATTTTGTTAACCTCATCTACAAGCTGACCTGAAGTTTGTCCTAAACTATCAATTACACTTTGCATTTGAGTAATTGCTTCAGCTTTCTTTCCGTTTTTGTACATGAGCCTTGTATTTATTACCTTGTACCGAATAGGGTCAGTTCCCTTAGATGCCATCGAGAGTTTAGACCAGCTTTCCGCTTTTTGCAGTTGACTACTATCGTTACTGAATTGAAATATAACTTCAGTATAATCGGAGAGTTCATCAGGATTTAGTTGATTGGGATTTTTTTCCAGGTATTCCGACACAACCTCAGCATATTTCGTCCAATCTTCAGCCCATTGGTAATATAATGTTTTAGAAAACCTGTTTACTTCTTCTAACCTATCAGGGAACTTATTTTTCACAAGATTACTTACCGTTTGCCAATCTACACTTTTATTTAAATCGCCCTGATAATCAACCATACCTCCGCCATAATTTTTTATAACTGCATTAGTCTTTAACATCGGGAAAACCGTTTCATTGAATATTAAGCGATTTACGGTTTTTCTTGAAAACCCTTTACCTATCACTGAATCAATTGCTTCGGAATGTTTCTGCAAAGTTTCGAATCCAAAATCTGTTGTACTTTGCGTCCCATAGAATGTGTAAATAATATTCTGCTTCGTAAGGAGATTAGTTTGGCTCTTGAGATAAGAATTTATAAAGGTTGGCAGAGATTTCATGTCAGATGAATTAATTCCTGCTTTAATTAAAGTTGCAAGAAAAGCTGTATCTCTTTTTCCATTGACAAATTGATCCTTTAAAGTCGGATACTGAGTCTTTGGGTCAAGCGATAGTTTAGTGTTTTCTAAAAATGAGTTAGGATCATAATTTGCCCCGACTATTTTGTAAACTAGCTCGCCATTGGGATTAAAATAAAGGTAAGTTGGATATGCCAATATTTTAAAATTATCCTTGATTTTTTCCGCATCATTATACCATTCCTTGATATGCTTATTGTCTGTACTTTTTCTATCGAATTGGATGGCTACGTTAATAAAGTTTTTATTATAAAAATCTCCGATTTCTTGTCTTGAGAAGATTTTTGCAGACATTTCTTTACATGGGACACACCATGTAGCATAAGCATCAATAAATATGTAACTATTTTCTTTTTTGGCCTTAGCTTTAATTTGTTCCCAGTTCAATGTTTTCTCAAATTTAATACCTTCTTGGGCCAAAGCATGTATTGAGGATAAAATTGCAATTACAAATAATAATCTTTTCATCATCTTTTCGATTTTAATATACCGCTAAGAATCATATTCCAAGCGGTATTGATTTTATTTACTATTAAGCAACTAAAGTTCATTGGGCAATAATTTCCTGGACCGCATTCGCTGCATGTAACAACGCTGGCACTTGATCCGGCAGCATAAACTGATGCCAAGTTTTTTCTGCCGCCGTTTCCGGTCAGGACATCTTCATTTCGCCTCTTCTTCACTAAACTTTGATTGTCTCTAAAGTTCTGTTTTTGAGTTCTAAGTAACGCATATTTATTCCTTCGTTTGCTCTATTTCCCTAACAGTTATCATTGTATCTTGCTTTGCTGCGAGTAATATAACCCTATTGTTAAACCTAGAGTCAACAATGGAATCTCCAGATGTTACCATTACTCTAATAGGAGTTTGAAAAGGATTTAATATCGATAATGATAGTATCGAATTATTATAATCGTATTTTATTGGCACTTTCAGATTTGAAACGTTTTGGGCATGCAAAGTTTTAACCCATAAAAGAATACAAAATGAGACTATATATTTTTTCATTTCAAACCATTTAAAAAGACTTAAAGCTTGATTGGTAAAAATGAATAAAAATATTCGGTTTCCGAAAATAGCTTGAAGTGTAGAATTAAGTGAAATATGAGTAGCAGACCAACATACAATTATGTGGTGCATTTAATTTCAATGCGTATTTTTAACAGCGGGGTAAGTTTTGAGTTAATGTGTACTGTATCTCAATTAAACGAAATGTAGAGAGGGTTTTAAACATTCCTGTCAATCATTTATTATATTTCTTCTTCCGTTATTTTAAAGTTACCACTCGTTGAGATCTGTAATTGCGTAAATATTCCTCCGGAATTGATAAATAATTATATATATTTATTAGACTCCAATGCACTCAATATAGCGAAACGCTTTGAAGGAGTTAAGTCTAGCGTAAAACATCAATCATTCGTTCCATTAGATTTTGAAATTAAGATAAACTTAGTTTTGCATTCTGCTCTTAGCCGATTTGTTAGTTAAACTTGATAAATAACACAAAATTCAAACACCACACCATTTATAGTAGCAGATGCCTCAAAGCACATTTCGAAGATAGGGAACAAACGCCCACAAGTCGGGAAATTTGCCAAGAGCATGCAATTACATGAACGAGGAATTTCAAATGGTGAAAATAATTAGCAAAATTATACTGAGGCGCCGTTAATTTTTCTTGATGTTTAAAGCGAAAACTAACCGCTTAATTCCTGCGAGTGGTTGTTTTTGAACAAACTTTTTTTTGATCGGAAATGTTGCCTTAGAAAAAAGCTTACTATGGAAAAAATTCAAACTAAGGGCTATGGTGCAAGCGGTTCGCTAATTGGCGGCAAAACACTTGAGCTGATGTCTTTTGAAAGAGATCAACCCAAAGACGATGAAGTGCTGATTGAGGTTTTGTATTGTGGTGTTTGCCATTCAGATTTGCATCAGGTAAACAATGACTGGAAGAACACAATCTACCCTTGTGTACCAGGCCATGAGATTATTGGCAAGGTTACCGCAGCAGGCGCCGCGGTAACGCGATTCCAAAAGGGCGACATTGTTGGGGTTGGCTGTATGATAGACTCTTGCAAAACTTGTGCCCCTTGCAAAGAAGGAGAAGAGCAATTTTGCGAAGGACCTCATGGCCAAACCATGACTTATAATGGTTACTGGAAACCAGATCCGGACTTTAATACATTTGGCGGTTATGCCACCAATCTTGTTGCCCAGGAAAAGTTTGTCATGAACATTCCTACCAATCTGGATATTAAATCAGCTGCCCCCATCTTATGTGCAGGAGTGACCACCTATTCTCCGCTAAAACATTTTGGAGTAACAAGCGGTCATAAAGTTGGTATCATTGGCATAGGTGGCTTGGGTCACATCGCAATCAAAATAGCGAAGGCAATGGGCGCATCAGTTACCGCCATCACCACTAAAGAAGAAAAGCGATCAGCAGCAATTGAATTAGGTGCAGACGAGGTAATCGTTTCTGAAAATAAAGATGAAATGGAACGTGCAGCGGCAAAATTTGATTTTCTCTTGGCAACTATCCCATATGCATTTGACGTTAATGATTATGTGCCATTACTCAGACGCAGGGGTGCAATTGTTACAGTTGGTCTTCTTGGCCCTTACAAGCAAGCCACAAACAATATGGAAGTCGCAAAACTCAGCACCACAATTGGCGGCTCGCTGATTGGCGGTACAGTCGAAACCCAGGAGGTATTGGATTTCTGCGCCAAACACGGAATTAGTCCAGAAGTGCAAATGATCAACATTGAAGAGATTAATGACGCTTTTGATCAGGTAAAGAATGAAGAAGTTCGTTTCCGTTATGTAATTGATATGACGACGTTAAAAAACGCTTAAGTTATTCAATTGAAAAGGAATGAGGTTAGCAGTTCCCTGCTAACCTTCCACCCGTTATACGAAATGTTGAGAATGACGAATGCGAATACTACAAATGGAGATATTTAGTTCGTTGTCTGATAAGTCATTCTTTTATTACTGCTTGGGAAGGATAGTTTTCAGCTTTGCTGAAGGCTATGGCGCCTCCAGATCTGTTGCGGTCTAATTCAAACTTCACATGAAAAGAGTATGTATTTATCCGAAAGATGTTAGTATTTTAACTGGCAAGAGTTTAGCCCAGGCGCAAAGGGTACTCCGAAATCTTCGATTGATATTGAACAAGCGTAAAGACCATTACATTACGTTTGAAGAGTATGCAGATTATTCCGGCATTGATGTTTCATTAATCCGGAAAATATGCCTTGCAGTACCGCTGCTGGCGACATTCACTTGCTAGAAAGCAATAACCCGCCCCACATCCCCGGGTTTTGTTTTTTTGTCAACGAATAAAAAACATTTTAAAAACTTGTTGCTCATAAATACTGATTTTTCATTGCTATCCTATGTCAGTTCTATCCCAGTCCTAAGGCATGATGATTGCATTTTAAGGCATGTTTAAATTTGTAGCTTATGTAGTGCATTTGCTTACCAGGTGGAACTATTGGATCTTGTTAAACTACTTCCCGCGTAAGCGAAAAGATTGCCGCTACAGCTGAAAAGCTTCCTTCGCAATGACGCCCATAAAAAAGGCACCCTGCTCGCCGGCATAGGAGATAATGGAGAGGGAAAAACCTTAAAGCTTATGCAAAAACTTTCAAACCACCACTATCCAAGGCAACGCGTCCTTTCCGATTCTTCATCGGAACTTGTGTTGCCGAAATTAAAGCTTTGACGATTTTACCCGACATTAGATCCAAGCCCTGATTGTTTGGTCCCTTTATCATCAAGGATAAAGGACTAGGCCCGCCGCCGATGAGGCGTAGAAAAAATCTACAATCGTCCACCCTTTGATTAAGGAGATTTCTCAATCGTATGCCCCTCGTAAAAGAGAAGATTGCCGCTACAGCTGAAAAAGCTTCCTTCGCAATGACGGCCCTGAAAAAGGCACCCTGCTCCCCGGCATAGGAGATAATGGAGAGGGAAAACGTTAAAGCTTATGCAAAAACTTTCAAACCACCACTATCCCAGGCAACGCGTCCTTTCCGATTCTTCATCGGAACTTGTGTTGCCGAAATTAAAGCTTTAACGATTTTACCCGACATTAGATCCACGCCTTGATTGTATTAATATTTTGTTATTTTTTATTCATAGGCATTAATGAGCTCGCTGAAGGCTCGGTTTTGGTCCCTTTATCATCAAGGATAAAGGACTAGGCCTTCCGCCGATGAGGCGTAGAAAAATCTACAATCGTTTATCCTTTGATTAAGGAGATTTCTCAATCGTATGCCGCTCGTAAAAGAGAAGATTGCCGCAGTCAGCTGAAAAAGCTTCCTTCGCAATGACGACCCTGAAAAAGTCACCCTGCTCAACCACCCCCGCCCCTCCTTGAAAATAGGGAGGGGAGTTCCCCTCAAAGTAGTTTAATCTTCCCTATCAGTGAGCTTGTGCCGATTTTACATCGGTAGCAAGGGTTCACAAAGACCGGATAGGGGTATCTGCGCCCTGCCCCCCGGCCTAGGAGATAATGGAGAGGGAAAACGTTAAAGCTTATGCAAAAACTTTCAAACCACCACTATCCCAGGCAACGCGTCCTTTCCGATTCTTCATCGGAACTTGTGTTGCCGAAATTAAAGCTTTGACGATTTTACCCGACATTAGATCCAAGCCTTGATGTTATTAATATTTTGTTATTGTTATTTATAGGCATTAATGAGCTCGCCGAAAGGCTCGGTTTTGCTACTTTTCCATCAAGGGAAAAGTAGGAGGCCCGCCGCCAATGAGGCGTAGAAGAAATCTACAATCGTCTACCCTTTGATTAAGGAGATTTCTCAATCGTATGCCCCTCGTAAAAGAGAAGATTGCCGCAGTCAGCTGAAAAAGCTTCCTTCGCAATGACCCTGAAAAAGGCACAATGCTCTGGCATAGGAGATAATGGAGAGGGAAAACGTTAAAGCTTATGCAAAAACTTTCAAACCACCACTATCCAAGGCAACGCGTCCTTTCCGATTCTTCATCGGAACTTGTGTTGCCGAAATTAAAGCTTTAACGATTTTACCCGACATTAGATCCACGCCTTGATTGTTTGGTCCCTTTATCATCAAGGATAAAGGACTAGGCCCGCCGCCGATGAGGCGTAAAAAAAATCTAATTAACACGATAACTTAATCAACCACCCCCCGCCCCTCCTTGAAAATAAGGAGGGGAGTTGGCCCCTCAATTAGTATAATCCTCCCCCTGCCCCCTCCAGAGGGGGATAGCGAGTGCTCCAGGATGTCTACTAAAAAGGCTATTAAAGAAAACTTAGATACAGTCCTGCTATTATTCCGGTTTAGTCCAGAACAAATCAGGGTTATTGGTTTTATAATTAACGAACGTCACTCCTGAATTCTTACCCGTAAATTCTGATTTTTGAGGGCTTTGAACAATCCCATCCAGGGGCAATAACTCAACATAAGTTACAGTTTTACCGGCTTTTGAAGTTTCGAAATTATATTCACTGTTTAATGGTGTTTGTAAACGATACAGATTTTTCGCCATATAATACTGAAGATAATATTCTTTAGTTTGCAGCGTAGAACGGTTCCAGTTGGCATCTGCATTGAGTACCAGAGGTTGTCCCTTGATTAATCGTTCCCTAACCTCTTGTACACCTAATAACGCACCTTTTTCGTCCATTACATAAGCATCAAATGTGGGATCTATCCATATCCATTTCTTCAGATCTTTACTATAAACCATATTGATGACATGGCAATCATCAAATTTGGTTTCTTTAGGCATACAGGTAATATGGCGTGAAGCAATACCTAATGATAAATAACATTCGTTTAGTATCGTTGCTAACATCCTGCAATTAACGCCACGATTTTCTTCCCGGCAAACTTTAATCAGGTCGATAGCATTTTGAAGGGATGGGTTGTTGCTACTCCCATCGTGTCTCACTAAATTATGAACCCAGTGCAATAAGTTAAAAACTTTAGAGAGCTCATTCCCTTTTCCGGCGATAGAATCCAGTTTTAAGTCTTTTCTGATCTTAACCAGATTAGGGTCTTCCATAGATTGATAAGAGAATTTCGGTACCTCCCGGTTATCTTTGTAATTATATTTTTCGGCCTTACGAAGGGTATCCAGATAAGCAATTGGTCTTCGGCTTGGCGCTTTCGCGTCATATTTGATTTGCGTTCTGGCTGTATCTTTTCCATTGACGAGAATAATAAAATTATACTCCCCAACCTTCGGGTCAATCTTGAAAGAAATGGATTCTTTATCCGTGAAGAATGTCACTTTCTTTGCCGAGGTGTTGTAAACATCAAGCTTTTCGGCTGGAACAATAGTCCATGCATTTTGCCTTACCGGGTCATTATCATCCTTAATATTAACGCTCAAAGCGCTCGCTTTGATCACTGGAATTTTGTGGTTTTGCGCAGATGCCATTCCTATCGAAAGCGATAAGAAAAAGGCGGTGAAGAGGCTAAGTTTCATGTGTTGATAAAATTGAATTTGGTCTGGTTTAATTACATGACGCTATAATCCGAAAATGGTTGCAAAACTTACCTGGTTTTTTGAAAATATTTTTGAATGGACATTACTTTTATTATGATATTCATTTAGAACCAGGCCGCTTAAGAAAAAAAGAAGGAAGTTTTCCATCAAATAAGATAATCCTCCCCCTGCCCCCTCCAGAGGGGGATAGCGACCGCCTTAAATTTCCGTATCCTTCGCAATGACGACCCTGAAAAAGGCACCCTGCTCCCCGGCATAGGAGATAATGGAGAGGAAAAAAGTTAAAGCTCGTGCAAAAACTTTCAAACCACCACTATCCAAGGCAACGCGTCCTTTCCGATTCTTCATCGGAACTTGTGTTGCCGAAGTTAAAGCTTTAACGATTTTACCCGACATTAGATCCACGCCTTGATTGTATTAATATTTTGTTATTTTTTATTCATAGGCATTAATGAGCTCGCTGAAGGCTCGGTTTTGGTCCCTTTATCATCAAGGATAAAGGACTAGGCCCGCCGCCGATGAGGCGTAGAAAAAATCTAATTAACACGATAACTTAATCAACCACCCCCGCCCCTCCTTGAAAATAAGGAGGGGAGTTTGCCCCTCAATTAGTATAATCCTCCCCCTGCCCCCTCCAGAGGGGGATAGCGACCGCCTTAAATTTCCGTATCCTCAAGGATATTTTCGATCGCAATAAAACAGATACATGATCAAAACTGGACAATTGGATGACCCTGAAAAGAGATTGCCGCAGGCAGCTGAAAAGCTTCCTTCGCAATGACGAGCATAAAATGGCACCCTGCTTCCCGGCATAGGAGATAATGGAGAGGGAAAACGTTAAAGCTTATGCAAAAACTTTCAAACCACAACTATCCAAGGCAACGCATCCTTTCCGATTCTTCATCGGAACTTGTGTTGCCGAAATCAAAGCTTTGACGATTTTACCCGACATTAGATCCACGCCTTGATGTTTTGCTACTTTTCCATCAAGGGAAAAGTAGGAGGCCGCCGCCGATGAGGCGTAGAAAAAACTAATTAACACGATTACTCAATCAACCACCCCCGCCCCTCCTTGAAGATAAGGAGGGGAGTTGGCCCCTCAAATATGCTAACCCTCCCCCTGCCCCCTCCAGAGGGATAGCGACCGGCTTAAATTTCCGTATCCTTCGCAATGACGGCTCTGAAAGGGCACCCTGCTCTGGCATAGGAGATAATGGAGAGGGAAAACGTTAAAGCTTGTGCAAAAACTTTCAAACCACCACTATCCAAGGCAACGCATCCTTTCCGATTCTTCATCGGAACTTGTGTTGCCGAAATTAAAGCTTTGACGATTTTACCCGACATTAGATCCAAGCCTTGATTGTATTAATATTTTGTTATTTTTTATTTATAGGCATTAATGAGCTCGCCGAAAGGCTCGGTTTTGGTCCCTTTATCATCAAGGATAAAGGACTAGGCCCGCCGCCGATGAGGCGTAGAAAAAACTAATTAACACGATTACTTAATCAACCACCCCCGCCCCTCCTTGAAGATAAGGAGGGGAGTTTGCCCCTCAATTAGTATAATCCTCCCCCTGCCCCCTCCAGAGGGGGATAGCGACAGCCTTAAATTTCCGTATCCTTCGCAATGACGCCCTGAAAAAGGCACCCTGCTCCCCGGCATAGGAGATGATGGAGAGGGAAAACGTTAAAGCTTATGCAAAAACTTTCAAACCACCACTATCCAAGGCAACGCATCCTTTCCGATTCTTCATCGGAACTTGTGTTGCCGAAATCAAAGCTTTGACGATTTTACCCGACATTAGATCCACGCCTTGATGTTTTGCTACTTTTCCATCAAGGGAAAAGTAGGAGGCCGCCGCCGATGAGGCGTAGAAAAAACTAATCAACACGATAACTTAATCAACCACCCCGGCCCCTCCTTGAAAATAAGGAGGGGAGTTTGCCCCTCAATTAGTATAATCCTCCCCATGCCCCCTCCAAATGGGGATAACAACTGCATTAAATCCCTGAACATTGTTTTCACCGTGATATTTACCATACAGGACTTAGGATAACTTTATCGGTAGCAGGGCGGATGGAGGCTCTTATACCTTCTATCCGCCATAGCAAACACTATTAATTCCATCCCCCACCCAAGGCATGATAAATATTCACCACAGCATTTAATTGCAGTTTTTTGGTTTCAATCAGTTCAAGTTTCGATTGCAAAGCATCACGCTGTGTCATTAAAACCTCGAAATAATCTGCCCGGGCTGCTCGGAATAAATCATTTGAAATATCGATCGACTGCGTTAAAGCCGCTACCTGTTTCGATTTAAGCTCATAACTTTTTTGCAAATTACTGATGTTCGACAATTGATTAGCCACATCAATATAACCATTCAAAATACTGCGTTCATAATTGTAAACGGCCTGCAACTGTTTCGCATTTGCCGCAGCATAAGAAGCTTTGATCGCATTGCGGTTAATCAGTGGTCCGGCTAAGTCTGCAGCCAGGGAATACATGATCGATTCAGGTGTTCGAAGTAAATAAGATGGATTGAAAGCCTGGTAGCCAATATTTGCTGAAATCCCTAACGAAGGATAAAACTGTGCTTTTGCTACCTTCACATCCAGTTTCGAAGCGGCTAAATCGAGTTCTGCCTGTTTAATATCCGGGCGATTCGCCAATAATTGTGCAGGCAGGCCGGTCTGAACCGTTGGCGGAATCAGGTGATTAAAGGCATTGCGATCCCGAATGATCGGCTGTGGGAAACGACCCAGTAAAAAATTAATCTTGTTTTCCGTTTCCGTGATGTTTTGTTGAATATCAAATTCCAGACTTTTAGAACTTAAAACCTCCGCTTCAAATTTACGGACTGCCAATTCTGTAACCCGGGTAGCCTGTTTCTGAATTTTCATCAGCTCTAGTGCATTGCTTTGTAAAGCGATATTCTGTTTTACAATTTCCAGCTGGTTATCCTGCGCCAGCAGCTCGTAATAGGAATTGGCAATTTCTGCGATCAGATTGGTGACCACAAAGTTCTTACCTTCAACCGTGGAAAGGTAACGGGTCACCGCAGCTTGCCTGGCATTGCGAAGTTTATGCCAGATATCGGCCTCCCAGTTCGCCTGTAAGCCAAAAGCATAATCTGGCAGGACATCAGGAACACCTTTTCCAGGCGTAATTTCGGTTGATGCATCACCGGCTCCTGCACTGGTATAGCGGCCTACCTTTTCGAGGCCTGCACCTACGCGGTAACCAACTGTGGGTAAAAGTTCACCCTTCCTGGCTTTGATTTCATTTTTAGCAAGCTCGATCTCCTGCAAAGTGATGTTGAGTTCCTGATTGTTTTTTAATGCCGTATCAATCAGGCTGATCAGATGAGGATCAGTAAAAAAGCTACGCCATTGCACAGCACCGGTATTGGTGGTGTCGGCAGTCTGGCCAAAACTTGCAGGAACATTCTTATTTTCATTTCGTTGGGCAAATTCAGGCACTTTGCAGGCACTATATAAAGCGCACAGCACCGCCAAACCCACAATTTTATATCGATTAAACTTAAACATTGTCTTCTACTTCTTCGGTTAATGGATGTTCTTCTTCTATTTTGATGAGTTTGTGTTTGGCAGCGATGGTACCAAAGATGTAGTACAACCCGGGAATGATCACCACGCCGAATATCGTTCCAAAAAGCATACCGCCCGCTGCAGCCGAACCAATGGTTCTGTTGCCGATTTTCCCTGGACCAGAAGCAATCATTAAAGGAATTAAACCTGCAATGAAAGCAAATGAAGTCATTAGAATCGGACGGAAACGCACCATCGCCCCTTCCATGGCAGATTTAACGATGCTTAAACCCTGGCTGTGCCGCTGCGCTGCAAACTCTACAATCAGCACGGCATTTTTCCCCAATAAACCAATCAGCATTACCATTGCTACCTGTGCATAAATGTTGTTTTCCAGACCGAGAATTTTCAGGAAAAGAAAGGCGCCAAAAATCCCGGCAGGTAATGATAGAATAACTGAAAGTGGTAAAATAAAGCTTTCATATTGTGCGGCCAGCACCAGGTAAACAAATCCCAGACAAATCAAAAAGATATATATCGCACCATTTCCTCTGGATACCTGATCTTTGGAAATACCCGCCCAATCAATTCCGAAACCTCTCGGCAAGGTCTTCGCCGCCACTTCGGTAATGGCATTGATGGCTTCGCCCGAACTATAACCCGGTGCACTTTGTCCGCTGATTTCCGAAGCGTTATACATGTTATGTCTTGTAATTTCTGATAAACCGTAAACCCTTTGCATTTTGATGAATGCCGAAAACGGCACCATTTCATCCCGGTCATTTTTAACTGAAAGTTTTAAAATATCTTCCGGCAACGCCCTGTACTGTGGTAAAGCCTGAACAATCACTTTATACTGTCGATCGTACTTGATAAAGCTGGTTTCGTAATTACTACCCACAAAGGTGGAAAGCGTGTTCATGGCATTATCAATACTTACGCCTTTTTGCTGAGCAATGTCATTGTCAACGTTAAGCATGTATTGCGGAAAACTGGCACTGTAAAAGGTAAATACTGATGATAACTCCTTGCGTTTGTTTAGCGCTTTCACGAAATCATTGCCCACCGTTTCCATTTTCTTGTAATCGCCACTGCCCGCTTTATCGAGTAAGCGAAGTTCGAAACCGCCGGCTGCACCATAACCCGGAACCGCAGGTGGCTGGAAAAATTCGATGGTTGCCCCAGGGATATTCTTTGATTTCTCTTCCAGCTCTTCAATAATCTCGGCAGCCGAATGTTTACGCTCGCTCCAATCTTTTAAGTTGATCAAACAAGTACCGGAGTTAGAGCCTGTACCTTCAGTAAGAATTTCATAACCTGCCAATGAAGAAACAGATTTTACACCATCAATGTCTTCACACATTTTTTGCAGCTTCTCTGCAATCTGATCCGTACGCTCCAAAGTTGATCCCGGTGGGGTTTGAATAATGGCATAAACCATCCCCTGATCTTCATTCGGGATAAAACCTGAAGGAACACTGCTGCTCAGGCCCCACACACCTAAACAAAACGCAATTAGGATCCCAAAAGTGAATAATCGTCTGGTCACCACACGGGTTAATACCCATTCATATTTACCGGAAAGCTTGGCAAAACCACGGTTGAAACTATCCAGGAATCGATCAATGACGGATTTCTTTTGATGTGAACCATGATGATTTTTAAGCATGATGGCACAAAGGGCTGGTGTAAGCGTTAAAGCCACAATACCAGAAAGGATAATTGCCGTAGCCATGGTGATGGAAAACTGGCGATAAAAAATCCCTACCGGACCCGACATAAACGCCACCGGAATAAATACCGAAGCCATTAAAAAAGTAATCGCAATGATGGCGCCACCAATTTCTTTCATCGCCTGTTGCGTGGCTTTCAGAACCGACAAACGCCTGTCGAGTTCCATTTTAGCATGCACCGCCTCAATCACCACAATCGCATCATCCACCACAACACCAATCGCCAGTACGAGGGCAAACAGGGTAATTAAGTTCAGCGTAATCCCGAAGAACTGCATGAATACAAACGTACCAATCAGTGAAACTGGAACAGCAATGGCTGGAATAAGCGTGGAACGCCAGTCGCCAAGAAACAAAAACACCACTAAACCCACCAGAATAAAAGCTTCAACAAGGGTATGGATAACCTTTTCTATCGATGCATCAAGGAATTTAGAAACATCATAACTGATTTCATAATCCAATCCCTTTGGAAAGGAAGTAGATTTAATTTCGGCCATTTTAGCTTTCACGTCTTTAATTACCTGACTCGCATTACTGCCGTAAGATTGCTTCAATACAATAGCTGCTGAAGCTTTTCCATTGAGGGTAGAATAAAGATTGTAAGCCGCTGCGCTAAAATCTACATCGGCTACATCTTTTAACCGAAGGAGTTCGCCCGCAGCATTGGCACGCAGCACAATATTGCCATATTGTTCCTTAGTATTGTAGCGACCAGAATATTTTAAAACATATTCAAAAGCCTGCGATCTTTTACCCGAACTTTCGCCTGTTTTACCTGGAGAGGCTTCCAAACTCTGCTCATCCAGGGCTTTCATCACTTCATCAACCGAGATTTTATAAGCCTGCATGCGATCAGGTTTCAGCCAGATGCGCATCGCATAATCACGGTCGCCCAGGATATCAGCAAAACCAACCCCATCTACCCTTTTCAACTCTGATAATAAATTGATATCAGCATAGTTATAGAGGAAATTCTGGTTCATCTTCGGATCCTTGCTATACAAATTAATGTACATCAGCATGCTCGATTCTTCACGGGTAATTTTAACACCCTCACGAACCACAAGTGGTGGAAGTTTATTGGTTACAGCCGCTACCCTGTTCTGAACATTCAGGGAAGCCTGATTGGGATCGGTACCCAAATTAAACACCACCTGGATGGAAGCTTCACCATCGTTACCGGCATCCGAAGCAATGTATTTCATTCCCGGTACGCCGTTTAGTGCCCGCTCCAGCGGAATGACCACCGATTTAATCAACAATTCGTTGTTTGCGCCAGGATACTCAGCCGTAATATTAACCTTAGGCGGCGAAATGGAAGGAAATTGTGTTACCGGAAGAAAGTTAATGGCTAATACCCCGAGAAAAACAATTATAAGCGATATCACTATAGAAAGGACGGGCCTTTGTATAAACTTGCTAAACATAATATAAATATGAAAGTGCTGGGATTATTCTGTTTTCAGTCTCAATTGTTTCATTACTTCCTGTGGCTGCTGAAACTTGAAAGCGATTTTATCATCGTCTTTCACTTTCTGTACACCTTCAAGTAATATCTTATCGCCAGTGCTGAGACCATCACCTACGATATATAAATCCGGCAGGTCGCCAACAATAGTGATCGCCCTGGAATGCACTTTATGGTTTTTGTCAATCACGAAAACATAAGTTTTATCCTGAATATCGTAAGTGGCTTTCTGCGGAATAACCATCGCATTTTTCAATGGAACAACCATTTGGATTTTACCGGTTTCACCATTGCGAAGCAGATTATCGGCATTGTTAAATCTTGCCCTGAAAGCGATGTTTCCCGTTTCGTTGTCAAACTCGCTTTCAATAACCTCCACTTTCCCCTTCGTTTTAAGCAATTCGTTATTCGCCAGAAGCAAACCCACTTCCTGCTGTCCTTTGGCTTTTGCAGCGCTTTGGTAATTCAAATACTCAGGCTCCGAAACGTTGAAGTAAGCAAAAACCTGGCTGTTATCAGAAAGGCTGGTGAGTAATGCGCCATCGTCAACCAAACTGCCCAACTTTAAAGGAATACGGTCGATGGTGCCCGCAAACGGCGCCCTGATTTCGGTATTGGAAAGATGGAATTTAGCCAGTGAAGTTTCGGCATTAGATGACTGCAGTTTAGCCCTGGCCAGCGCCAGTTCATTTTTAGATACGATGTTTTTATCAGATAGCAATTTCGTATTCTCCAATTCTATTTCGGCGGACTTTTTCTCTGCCTGTGCTTTCAGCAATTCTGATTGTGCGGCTTTAGGCATGATTTTAAACAACAACTGGCCTGCCTTTACCTGCTGACCTTCATCAACATAAATATTTTGAAGATAACCTTTCTCCTGTGCCCTTACTTCAATGTTCCGTACAGATTTGATCTGTGAAACGTATTCTTTGGTAAAGGAGGTATCCATCATTAACGGAGCAGTTGCAGCATAGGTTGCCACTTCTTCCTTTTCTTCTTTTTCTTGAGTACACCCGCTTGCGAAGAGCAACGCAAATAGGCCAAAATACACGATAGTCGTTTTCATCGTTTTTTACTGGGATTTTTTATCTGATTGATTGATGTTTCAGAAATTAAAAGACAGCAGGTATTCAACCGAATGTTTTTGATCGAAGGTTGTCTGCCACCTTTTAATTCTTATGCGAAATAACCATCGAATTATGAAGTTATAATGAAGTTGGCTTCTAGCCAGATCACAAGCCCTTCATTTCTCCCAATAAATAGAATTTTAGCCGGTAGAACACCGGCTGACCGCAAAACAGATAATAGTAAGAGACCTTGCTTTACTCTTTGCAGTCTACGGAAACTGAATTACAGCAATGCTGCGCTCCAAACTTAGTTAGGAAAAGAGCAGCGGTAATGTGGTGGGCAAGTTTTAGAAGTTTCAGCTTTACCCAACAGCTGAATATATGTTGTTAGATCGAACATTAATCCATTTTATACCGAACAAGCCGCACCAATCAATGCAGCGGTTTCACCTTTGGAAGAAATATACACGGGAGCGGTAATCGCCATCGTTTTTAAATAATACTTTAACTGAGGCAAAAACAGGGTTGATGCATTGGATATATTTCCGCCCAGCACCACACAATCGTATTGATGTTTTTTATAAAGTTGTGTCAAAAAAACGCCCATATTCATACTGAACTCATCAAATACCTGTAGCAAAGGTCCGCCCAGATCAACATTAAAAATCAGTTCCTTCACGTTATTTACCCTTAAGCCCGAGTAATTATTATAGGTAGATACAAACCACCTGGATGAAAAGAAATCTTCACATATTCCGCCCATAAAAGGATGACACCAAAAGTCGGCATCCAGAGCCTGTCCGTTTTTTGCCACTGCCGAGCCAAAGCCAGTCCCCAATGTAAAACCAACAACTTCATCGTATCCAGCAGCAGGGCCATGACTGACCTCTCCCTGCAGAAAACAGCCCGCGTCGTTAATGAAACATATTTCGGAGATATGACCTAATAACTGATTCAGTAACAAATTGCGGACATTCATCCCATAAAGTGCATCATATTTCCCCATGCTTTTCATGTAGGATATACCGTTTTGGTAATCAAATGGCCCAGGCATTGCAATAGCAATCTTTCCTGAATTTGCTGCAAACCGAAGGCTTTGATTCATGACAGCAGTCCATGCCTTAATGATATCTTCAGCGCCTGCGGAAGAGTCAATTTTTTCACGCTGCATAGAGCCTTCTAAAATGGTACCGTTTGAAGTATTGACTAGTGCAGCGGTAATGTGTGATCCACCGATGTCTACACCAAGAACAATCGTATCGTTCATATTAACCAGGTTAATTTTTTAAATTTAATAAGCCAATTCTGCCATAAAGCTCAGCAATGCAAGCTTCATCAAGCAACCATTTCGGTTTTCGTTTTGAGGTTTCATCGCTTGCCCATTTGGCTGTTAAGAAACCATACTGGTCAACAGACTTTTCCCAGGCTTCGTCTAAATCCTTAGCAACTGCCCGGATGTATTTCGCATTATGATCTACTTTGTACAAAGCTTCATAACCCCTGAATAAAACGGTAACAAACCATGGTAAATCAATGTTAAAGGTATGTTGGCCATTTTCTGTCCGCGAAAAAAACTGGTAAGAACTTGCGGCAACAAGCTGGGCCTCTTTCAGGTAAGCGGGGTTTTTGGTAAACTGATAAAGCAGTACCGCAGACTCTAACATGGAACCGGTGTTGTAGGTATAGTAGGTTGCATTAGGTTTGCCATCCATTTTAACATCGTTATAGTAAATCCCATCAGGATTTCTCAACCTGGACTGCATCCACTGATAAAAACGTTTCGCCCAGTTTAAATAAACCGGATCGTTGCTGGCCTGGTAGAGCTTAAGCGCAGCCAGGGTAGCCATGCCATTACTACAGGCCGGTTTTTGATCTTTGTGGCCTTCCAGCCAGTACACCCCGCCATCCAGCTTTTCATCCCAGCCGCTAATGATAAAATTAAAAACCTCTTTGGCCTTGCTTACATAAACAGTATCCTTTGTATTGAGATAGGCTTCAGCATAATCTATACACACCAGGGCATTATCGTCGTAATAACGGTCGGATTTTTCTAACTTGGCAGGGTACGCCTGATAACCTACCGGCATACGGGTCGTATCGCGATAGGTCCAAACGCCAACAGCCAAACTATCCAGGTATTTCGCATATTTTTTCTTCAGATCAGGATATCTGAACAATACATTTGCCGCAGAATACATCCCCGAAAAGGGCCATAAAAAACTGACTTCCTTTTCTTTGACATTAGAACCTTGAAAGTAATCCAGATCTACCTTTTCTCCGCCAGGATAATGTTCGCTAAATAATCCTGGATATTTTTTCAACCGATAGTTTTTCCAAACCTTCTCAAAAAACATATCCGCCCGGTGTTTATAAATAGTACCCGACTGAAAATGCTGGGCATAGCCCTTCCCTGCCAGCACCATGAGGGTGATGATTAATAATTTTTTCATATGTTTTCGAAATCAGTTTTTAATACAAAACAATTATTACTGGTTTGAAGGCGGCGGAACGTTTACGCCCCAGGTCTTATTGGGTTTGTTTCCCATGATTAAAGTCAGGTGGCCACCTTTCATCAGTTCATCCCGATAAAGCCAGGCTTTACTGATCATTTTTCCGTTCCAGGTAGCAGACTGAACATAAACATTGCTTTTGCTATTATTTTTTGCTTCAATGGTCAAACGTTTTCCATTGCCAAGGCTAACTACTGAACGGTCGAACATCGGGCTGCCAATCTGGATGGTCGGTCTGGCATCGGTAAGGCCTTTCACATCGAATAAACCCAGGGATGCCATGACATACCAGGAGCCCAGCTGCCCCTGATCCTCATCCTGACCATAACCATAACCATGAATACTTTCGGTACCGTAAAACTCATCGCAAATTGCCCTTGTCCATTTTTGGGTTAACCAGGGCGCCGCAGAATAGTTGAACAACCAGCTAATGTGCAAATTCGGTTGATTGCCGTGGTTATATAGGGATTGAATACCTGCAAAAGCATCGATCGTTTTGCCACCTCCGAAAGCGTTTTTCTGAGAGGTTTCGAAAATGTTATTCAGTCGCTCATTAAAAGTTGTTTTACCAATCTGCTGGATAAGGCCTTGAGGATTTTGTGGTACATAAAAAGTGTATTGCGTCGCATTTCCTTCCTGAAACCCACGCCAGGCTTCCAGCGGGTTAAACCGATCAATGAATTTTCCATCCGCTGTTTTAGGCCTTACCAGTTTGAGCGATTGATCAAAAATTAACCGCCAGCCATCAGACAATTGAATAAGCTTTTGATAGTCTTCATTTTTGCTCATCTTTTTTGCCAGTTGCGCAGCTGCAAAAGCACTGTAACTGTATTCCAGCGTATGCGATCCTGAAAAATGTGATCCTGTTGAATCCGTCTTATCGGCATCCAGATAAGGCACATAACCTTTGGATATAAAACTTTTTGTATCCATTTTCCCTGAGCCCACCAGTCGATTCTGATAACCAAGTTCATTACCTATTACCGCTTTGTAAGCGAGATTTAAATCGTAATCGCGGATGTCTGCCTGGTAGGCACCAGCAATAGCCAGCCCAACAAAATTAGTTCCGACGCCTGATACAAAGTTGCTGTTCGCGATACCATCGCCAAACCAGCCACGTTCTTTATATATTTCAAGCTGGGTATGCACGAAATCGCTGTAATGAGATGGGTACGATAAGGCCCATAGTTGCGTTAGATTCCAGAACCCTCCCCAAATGGCATCTGTATTCATAAAATTGTAACTGAATTTGCCTTGAGCATCTTTTGGCAGCTGCCCAATACTTCCATCATGTCGTGGGAAATTGCCATTTACATCACTAGCTATTCCTCTACCCAGTAAGGCATGATATAGCCCTGTGTAAAACTTGGTTTTGTCAGCTTCTACTTTTCCAGAAACATTTAGTTTTCCAAGTTCGGATTTCCACTCTTGCTGAGCTGCAGCCTTCGCACTGGCGAAAGTAAGTTGTTGTGCTTCAGTTTCTAAGTTTAGTTTCGCATTTGCGATTGAAGTATAGGAAAGTCCTACCTTGATTTCGACGCTTTCGTTTGCCGAAGTTTGGTAGTTTAAATATAGTCCTGCTCCTATTCCTTTCGCAGATTTCTGATTTGCAACCGCAGCATCTTTGCTGATGGCACCAACTTCTGCAGGCTTTTTATTCAGCGCTCCATAGAAATACATCGCCACACGACCGCCTTCATCATATGTTTTCACATATTTTGGATAAGTGATTACAAAGCCCTGAAAATGAACATCATCAATCATTTCTATAGCGGCATCGGTTACTGGACCGCTTTCTCCCTGCACATTTCCGATTGATAAAATGATTCTTGAGCCATTACTTTTGGGAAACGTATAACGATGAAATCCAACCCTTTTAGTAGCGGTAAGCTCAGCTTTGATGTTAAAATCATCCAGTATGACTGAATAATATCCAGGCTGGGCCACTTCATTTTTTCGGTCAAATGTGGAGCGATATCCACTGCCTGCTTTGTCTAATTCTCCCGGCACCGTTTTTAATGCTCCTGCAGTGGGCATAAAACTGATTCCACCCACCTGCCACTCATGAAAATGGACGAATCCTTCTATCGAATTGTGGCGGGTATCATAACCCACCGCTTCCCAGCCCTGCAAATTACCATAACTTCCGTTGGTTGATGGCGCAAGCTTGGCCATACCATAAGGAACTGCCGCAGGTGTATAAAAAAACCATCTGCTGTGGGCGGTTCCGATGTTTGGATTTACATATTTCAATAAATCCTGTGCAAAGGAAGTAACTGTTGTGACAAGGAAAAAAAGAAGTATAAATATTAATTTAAAGCCTATTCTCATAATTGAAGATTCTGATTATTGGTATTTTGACAACATCGCCTGAAGGCGCTGCATCCAGGCCTGGTCAACAGTTTCCATCTCGGTAGAACGATTTTGCCCGTCGAAACCAGCAAAAAAATAATAACCCAGGTTAGCCGTATTTCGGTTCGCAAAATTCAGGCGATTGATATTTTCCTTTGCATAAACCAGCCAATCTGGGTTTTTATCTGCCTCGTAAAGGCGAATCATGGCCTGAGAACCCCAGGAGCACCATGCCGGGTTAATCCGTGCTTCGGCAGTGTTGAAAACATAACCTTTGTAAATGGCATTCCATAACGTACTGTTCATCGCCTTGCCCAGGTTTTGTGCTTTGGTTAAATAAGAGGGATCGTTCATAATTTTACTGTACAAAATAAAAGCCTCAACCATAATGGCATTATCATAGGTAAATTTTTGTGTACGCTTAATCCCTTCACCAGCTCCATCTATCTTCCAAATATACAATCCCGTATTGGCATCGAACATTTTGGCCGTTAGCCAGGCATCCACCTGCCTTGCCCAATCACGGTAAACAGATTCTCCTGTTAAACTATACAGTTTCAAAAACAATTGTAAGGTAAGGCCATTGGTTTGAGTTGGTTTTTCGGGTTTAAGGGTATTCCAGTAAAATCCCCCACCATACACATTATCCCAAAGGCCGCTATTGATTAACCAATCGCCACAAGCTTTAGCCTTTGCAAGATAAGCTTGTTTATCGGCACCGGTGGTAATATCATACGCTTCCAGGTATACCATGCCACTTAGGGCATTGTCATCTACATATTTATCGCCGCCCGCACCGGTACCATCAAGGTTCACTGATGCGAAATAGCCACCCCTCAAATCCTTTTTATCCCACATGTTATCCATGAACTTGAAGGTATTGTTCATGTAAACCAAATAGCTGGTTTCTCCGGCGGCCACCATAGCCGCATCTGCATATATCTGGCTTACATTGTACCATTCAAAACAATTATTTGATTTTGAAGTGGTGTTTGCCCGGTAGCCGTAACTTGCCGTAAGCAGGTTATTGACCGTAAAGGTATGCGTGTCCTTCGCTTGCTGCAGATAATTTACCGAAGCACCTGGAACCACCGGCGGAACAACCGGCGGCGGTGTGACAGGAACAGGATCTCCCCCCTTTTTACAAGAGGCAGAAGCCAGGAGAGCGAAAATCAGGAATATATTTTTAAGTGTATTTTTCATCGCGTAGAGGTTATCTCCCCGGCATAACATGCCGGAAGTACAAAATTTATTGAGTTACAATCGTATGGCTATACGGACCATCGCCTCCTAAATTTACCGTTGCTTTTATATTTTTATTGTCAGCTGAAGGATTGAATTTGTAGGTATTATTCCACTGATCATTGGTTACGGAATTGAGGTAAAAATAAGATGCCGCCTGACCAACCGGGCTAACATTGTTTACGTTGCTGCTGCCCATATACTTCACACCGGAGGCGGTATGGATTGCGAATTTGTACCGCTCATCTCTACCCCAAGAAAATTGATAAAAGACAACTGGAATAATCCCAGACTGCCAGGTACCTGCTGAAGTGTAATTGAGCTGCCCGATTTCGTTGCCATAAGCAGACATGTATAAGCCAATACTTTGCACCTCACTTATGTCGATTACACTAGCCACATTGAAATCGTATTTCAGGTAATAAGCTTTTGTGCTGCCAGATACTGTAATACCTGTTGCCCCCTCTTTAATAGAAGCACCCTCAGCAAAAAATTTTCTGCCTGCCTGAGCAGGTTTATCAGTAAGCATATAGCTTCCTGCTTTTAAAGAAGTGTAAAGTTCGAATACGCCTTCCTCCAGTTTTTTAAATTTAACTGCTTTAGCGAAGTCATCACCTCCTTCAGTTGCCGATCCGGTTAGATAAAGGTCGGTTGGCACCTCGGCAAATCCGGCAGGGCGTTCCAGCTGTAGTGTCCTGACTTCCTGACCCACTTTGCTATTGCTCGCTTTCGAGGCCATAACCGTCCAGTTTACCTTTCCCGTGGAAGAAGAGTTGATGCCACAAAGTGCGGCAATTCTCGTCAAATCTTTGTGAGAGATGGTTACCTGTGGTTGCACACCTCCACCATCAGAAACTACTTTAAAAACCGGTTTTGAAAAATTTCCTCCTTCTTTGTCAAAAGCCACTTCATAAAGGATCAGGCCACCATCTTCAGGTGTTGCCGATGTCCACTTAAATTGCTGCGAAGCTGCAGCATTGGACGGCGTGAGTTTAATCGAAGCTTGATTTACGGGTAAACTTAAAGTGCCTACCGGACTGATGTTTTCATTTAGATCCCGTTCTTCCTTTTTGCAGGAAGCAACTGCAAGACATACAAGCAGCATTAAGGCGAATATTCTATTTAGATTTTTCATGACTTGATTCGTTAATAACCTGGGTTCTGTGTTAAATTTTTATTTAGGCCGATCTCACTGGAAGGCACTGCCCATAAATAATCACGCTGTGGATTGAACTTACGTTGTTGCGTTCTGATGTAGCCGCCATCAACATTTTGATCGGTGGCGAATTTAGCACCATGGGCAAAACCATTCATGGTGGTTTCAGCCACTTTCCATCGCCTGATATCATCCACTCTTAAGCCTTCCATCGCCAGTTCGGCCCTGCGTTCACGGCGAATGATGTTAGTCAAATCACCTGAAGGAAAACTTAAGGCTCCGGCATCAGTGAAACCAGCTCTCGAGCGAATGGCACCAATTGTTTTTGCCCAAATTGCTGCATCCATTTGCCCTAAGCTATTTTTCGCTTCTGCATAAGTAAGCAGGACTTCTGCATAACGGAACAAGTGCAGATTATTTCCTGATACGAAACTTGATAAGGCAATCGGATCGAAATATTTACGCCAGTAATAACCTGTTGCCGAAGCACTTTGTGAACCTGGGGAATATTCATCTAATCCGGGCTGCACCGGGTCAGATCCTGGTCTGATGTAAATGGTTTTGGTGGTGTTATTCGGGTTTATCCAGCTGTATCTGTCGTAAACTACTGTTGCGGTAAGTCTCGGATCGCGGTTTACATAAGGATTGCTTTCCACATACCCTGAACCCGCATCTTTAATTCCTCTTCCATTGAGCATGATATAATCGTCTACCAGTTCCTGGGTTGGTGCCATGGCACTCACCCTTCCGCCTACGGTTCTTGGTGCAAAATCCCAGAAGTTTTGCCAGGTGCGCACTGTTGGCACGTATTGCAGTGATAATAAACTTTCACTATTGGTTTTGTTGGTAGCAGGGTCACTAAACAACGCACTGTAACTTGGTGTTAGTGTATAGGTTCCATAAGTAGCCTGATTGTTGATCAGCTTTTCGCAAACCGCAACCACCTCAGCCATTTTATTGCCTTGATAAAGTAAGGTTCTCATTTGCAGCGCCAGCGCAGCACCTTTGGTAATCCTACCATTTTCACTGGCCGGAAGCTGGTCCTTACTCGGCAGGTTCGGGATAGCCGCTTCCAGCTGTGCGATGATATAATCGCTAACCGCAGCTTTAGAAGTACGTGGAATTACCTGCGCTTCTTCAGGCGTTAGATCATGATCAGGAAGTGGCACATCGCCATACCATTTGCTCAGGTTAAACAAGGCAAAAGCACGCATAAACTGGTTTTCTGCTTTCATTCTTGCAATGGTTGCCTGTGGCAGGGTTTTATTCTGATCCACGTTTTCCAGGAAAATATTTACCGATTTGATTGTTCGGTAATAACTTGCCCAGTCTCCGGCGAATTTCGCGGTGAGCGAAGTCGCGTTGCCGCTTGCGATCAGGTTTAAATCGCCTGATGGCGAATAAGCGTTATCAGAAAGTGCTTCGGGTTCGAAAAATAAACTACTGTTGTAAAGCAAGCTATAATTATTATTAAGGGCATTGTTTACATTAACATCCACGGTCCAGAAGGTTAAATCTGAAAACCGATCGGTGGGTGCAATATCGAGCTTTTTGCAGCCTGCAACGGCAAGCAAGGCCATTGCTATAATTAGGTTTTTGAATGTAGATTTCATATGAGTAATGCTTACCATGATTATTAAAAGGTAATGTCTAAACCAGCACCGTAAAAAATTGGCAGCGGATACTGTCGGGCACTGTTTGAGCTGGAGCCCGTACTAAGGTTATTTCCAAATTCTGAGGTTTCAGGGTCAATAAATTTGAGTTTACTTAACGTAAACAGATTTTGACCGATCAGTGAAACACGCAAACGGCTGATTCCTGCTTTGCTGGTTATGGCCTGTGGCAATGTGTAGCCGATGTTTACATTCTTCAAGCGGGCGTAAGCGGCATCATATTTATATAAATCGGAGCCTGTTCTCCAGTTATTTGTATTGGATGGAGAACCAATATTCGCAAAAATTGGATAACGGGCATCGGGATTACCCGGACTCCAATAATCAGTCATGTGTTCATAAACTGTTGCACCATATCCATAGTGGAAAGGTTCCACCAATTCACCACGCAGGAACGTTTCCCGCTTGCCAACACCTTGAATAAACAACTGGAGATCAAAACCTTTTACCGCCAAACGGTAAGTAAACCCGAATGTGTAGCGTGGAAATGGATTACCCAGTACCGTTTTATCTTTTGCATCAATCACCCCATCATTGTTCAAATCCTTAAATTTCACATCACCCGGAACTACGGGGTTACCGGCAATTTTTGGCGAATTGTTGATATCGGATTGGTTTTGAAAAAATCCATTGGTTTCATATCCGTAATATTGCGTGATGGGTTCACCAACACGTCTCAACAACTGAAACACATCCTGATTAATGATTTGCTCGGTGGCGCCACCTGATAACTGCAATAATTTATTTTGGTTATCGGCCACATTTACGCTGAAACTTTGCGTAACATTTTCTCCACGAAGATTATACGTTACTGAAGCTTCCCAACCTTTGCTTCTTACTTTTGCTACATTAAAATCGGGCGTTGCCGCACCAAAAATTGCCGGAATATCCTGTCTCGGCTGAAGAATATCTCTGGTTACCTTATTGAAATATTCAAAAGTAGCGGTCAGCTTGTTATCAAAGAAGCCCGCATCCAAACCAACGTTAAAGGTTGAAGCTTTCTCCCAGGTTAAATCGCGGTTAGACAACAAAGTTCCGGCGCCACCAACAGGAATGTTATTAAATCCATAAGCGCTTGCATAATTGAAGTAAGTGGTCTGGTACTGGAAATTGCCAACGTTCTGATTTCCGAGAACACCATAAGAAGCACGGATTTTTAAACTGTTCACCGTATTTTTTATCGACTGCATGAAATTTTCCTGTGAGATCAACCAGCCAGCGCTAACTGATGGAAAGAAACTGCCGCGGTTGCCTTTAGCAAATTTTGAAGAGGCGTCATATCGGGCAGTGGCCTCAAGCAGATATTTATCTTTAAAAGCATAGTTTAACCTGCCAAACAAAGAAAGCAGGCTATTAGAGTTGATGGCCAGGCTATTGTTTGAGTTGATCGGATCGACTATCGTACCTGTTGTAGGCGTACCCAATAACTGATCGGTTAATGTTTTTTGCAGCTGGAATCCCCGTTGAGAATAATTTTCGCTTGAGGCGCCAACCTGTACTTTGAAGTCGTGATCAGCAATTTTCTTTCCGTATTCCAGGTAAACTTTGGTATTAAACAGCTGTGATTTGCTATTGGCATCGAGCACGGAACGATCATCGCCATATACCCCTGAAGGCAGATAATTTACCTGTGTTCTTCTGAAAAAAGTACCGTTATTTTGTAGTGTACCACCGAACTGGCCTGTCAATACCAAATCTTTTGTGATCTCAAATTGTCCATTGAATGATCCGAAAATCTCATCATTATCTGCCTGGTTAAAGCCTCCTTTTTCCAGCACACCATATTCGTTATATTGCGAAGCAAAAGGGTTGGTCAGGTAATTTCCATTTTCATCCTGCCAGTTAAAATTTGCCGGAACACGGTTGGCATCAGCGAAAATATTGTTATCGCCCACGCTATTGGTTTTGTTTCTGGTTTTGGTGTACAAGAGAATGAAGTTTGTTCTGAGCTTACCGATCACATTGGTTTGGTTTAACCTCAAATTATATTTCTGATAGCCAAAATTTGCGCCTTCGCCTCCATTACCAATAAAATTACTTTGCTGATCCTGATAACCTGCAGACACAAAAAATGCACTTTTTTCACCACCGCCGGCAATGTTAACATTGTGTGACTGTTGTGGCGCTGTACGCAAAAGATTTTCAATATTCCATGTACCATCACCCTGATCTTTCAATTGCTGAATTTGATCGGGCGTGTATGCCGGACTCAGACCTGAGTTCACCAAAGATTCGTTTTTATAATAGGCATTCTCCCAGGCCGGAACTTTATGAACCAACACGTTCGCATCCTGGACACCGTAACTTCCATTATAAGATACGGTGGTTTTCTGATTAAGCTTACCCGCTTTTGTGGTGATTAAGATCACACCGTTTGCAGCCCTGGAGCCATAAATGGCAGCAGCACCTGCATCTTTCAATACAGAAACGCTGGCAATATCATTGGGATTAATGGTATTTAAATTTCCGCCAACAATACCATCTACCACAACCAGCGGTGTATTGTCGCCAAGTGTACCCACACCCCTAATATTTACGGTTACATTACTGCCCGGATTAAGGTTAGTTTGCTGAATAATTAAGTTTGGCGATTCACCCTGCAGGGCCTGATAAGCATTGAGCACTGGTTTATTTTCAATGTTTTTGGCATCTATCGTACTTACCGCACCCGTAATCGATACCCGCTTTTGCGTTCCGTATCCAACTACCACCACATCATCAAGCGCATTTTCACCTCCAGCTTTAAGCTGAACATTGATGGTTTTTCTGCCTGCGATAGCAATATCCTGACTTACATAACCGAGATAGGAAAATGTCAGACTTCTGGAGGCTAAATTATCTGGTACCGAAAGGCTATAAAGTCCATTGCCATCTGTTACGGCTCCAATGGTAGTCCCTTTAATCTGCACACTTACACCCGGGAGCGCAATACCTTTTTCATCGACCACTTTCCCGCTAACAGAAATTTCACGTGTACTGATTCGCGTCAATGGCGCTTTAGTCGTTTTCGCCTCAACGTAGCCGGGGCTGAACGGAACCAGCATTGATACCAGTACCACCAGCTGCCTGAGCGGCAGTCGTTTTAGTTTTTTAATTTGGTAAAGTTTATGTCTCATAACATTTAAATTAAGGATGATGCGGTCATGGCATCTGATATATTAGGTTAGTGGTTGGGAATGATGTATTTTTATTTCTTTAGATGATCTTCCTGCCAATAGGCATCAATTTCTTCCAGTGATCGGCCTTTGGTTTCTGGTATAAGTTTCCATGTAAGATAAAGTGCCGGTGAGCAACAAATGGCGAATATCCAGAAGGTCCAGGAGGAACCCAAACCCTGAAGCATTACCGGTGTAAGCTGGCCAACAAAGAAATTTCCAATCCAAAGGGTTAACGTAGCCAAAGACATCGCTTTGCCGCGGATACCATTGGGGAATATTTCACCAATAACTACCCAACAAACCGGGCCGAAAGAAAATGCAAAACAGGCAATGAAGGCCAGGATAAAGATCAGTATCCATGGACCTGAAAGCATGCCGAACTGGAACAACACACCGATAATGAGGAGTGAAATTACCGCCCCGCCAATCCCGACGTACAGCAATGGTTTTCTACCCCATTTATCAACAGTAAAAATGGCTACGAATGTAAAAACTACATTTACCAAGCCAATAGTTACCTGCCCGCCAAGCGCATTATTTAAGGTAAACCCAGCTTGCTCCAATATTCTGGGTCCGTAGTAAATTACCGCATTAATACCGCAAACCTGCGACAAAAAGGGCAATAATAAACCGATCCATAAAGCCTTGCGGTAAACCGGTTTAAATAATGTGTTCAATGAGCCTTCTTCATTTGTTGTATTTTGATTTGCGAACACATCAAGTTCTTTCCTTGCGGCAGCCTCTCCATCAATCTTGATCAAGATTTTTTCTGCCTGATCTTTCTTTCCCCTAAAAAGTAACCATCTCGGAGATTCTGGCACCAGGAATAATGAAATTAGAAAAATGAGCGCCGGCAAAGCACCAAGGCCAAGCATTGCCCGCCATACTTCTTGTGAAAATATTTTCTCGGCGTCAGCTCCGGAAAAATTTTCTCCGCTGTGATTAGCCAGATAGGCATTGGTAAAATAAGCCGTAACAATACCAATGGTTAAAGCCAACTGATACAGCGATACCATGGTTCCCCTAAGTCTCGATGGCGCAAATTCAGATATATAGAGTGGAGAAACCATTGAAGCCACGCCAATGCCAATTCCGCCAATTAACCTGAATGCAATTAATGTGGAGAAATCACCGGCATACATACACCCGAGTGCAGAAGTCAGGAAAAGAAATGCCGATAAAATGAGTACGATTTTCCTCCCGAATTTATCACTTAGCTTGCCTGAAATGATTACACCAATAATGCAGCCCAACAGGGCACAGCTCACAAACCAGCCTTCACTTATCGCATTCAGTCCAAAGTCTTTAGTCACCAGGCTAATGGTTCCGGAAATTACAGCTGTATCGAATCCAAATAAAAACCCACCTAAAGCCGCTACCAGACATACCAGATATAAATAGGAATTGCTCTTTTTAATTACTGTGTGTTGTTCTTGTCTAATCATGGGAATTATTTTAAGAAAGCTTTAATCACTTTCGCTTGTTGGTTCGACTGGTTTACGATTGTATAACTGCCGGCAGCGGCTGGGATCACGAAAGTTTCAGCATATTGCAAAATCATACTTGAACCGTCTGCTGTGGTTACGCTAATCGATTCACCTTCTACCAGCATCAGTACGTGGCACACCCCATTGGTTTCAACTGCTACTGATGCATCAAAATCTAATCGATGTACGTCATAAAAATGATCCTGATGCGTAGGCAAATGATAACAGATATAGCCATCTTCCTGCACAATAACAGTTGGTTTTGCAATCAGTTCCTGCTGAACCTGTGCGCCTTTTCTGGAAAAATCAAGGTTTTTAAAAGCATGTTCAATATTAATGGGGCGAGGTTTTCCATTTAAATCCAGCCTTAACCAATCGTACATTTTAAAGGTGAAAATGTAAGGTGTAGCACTGATCTCGAGGACAAGGTTTTGAGCGCCTGCGCTATGGATGGTGCGGTTAGGAATAAGGAAAAGATCGTGTTTTTTAGCTTGGTGAACCTGAACGTATTTCTCAATATCAACTTCGATTCCGTCCTGGTTACTTTCTTCCAAAACTTTTCGAAAATCATTTTCATTGATATCCTCCTGAAAGCCCAGATAAACGCTTGCATTCTCTTTGCAATCGAGTATATAATAGGCTTCATCCTGGGTAATGGTTTCTCCGAACTGTTTTTGTATATAATCAAGGCTGGGATGACATTGGATGGATAGATTCCCGCCATCAAAAGTATCCAGAAAATCAAATCTGATTGGGAACTCCATTCCAAACTTTTCAGCGTGGCGCCCCAGTATATTTTCATGTTGTGTAAACATCAACATATCGAAAGAAACTTCCAGCAGCAAACCACTGCTTTGGAATACAATACCATTTTCGGGTACAATCAATTCGAAAGACCAGGCATAGTTTACTTCATTCTGATCCAGTTGCGGCATGTGCTTTTTCATCCACTGCCCGCCCCAGGCGCCAGGCGCAAACCAGGGCCTCGCCCTGAATACGGTGTTTGACATTTTAGTTAATCCATCACGAACATCATCCCCGAAAGCCCAATTGATTGGTCCTTCCCATTGTGCATCAACAAATACATCAATCAGGCTGCACAATTGCTTTTTATATTCATTAAGTATTACCCAATCAATAAAATAGAAGCGTTTGTACATTTCCATCTGTTCCTGCGGAGTACGCATGCCCAAATTACAAATTGAACCTGCACTCATTCGGTGCTGAAGCTCATTTTTAGGCATATCTACATAAATCACTTTAGCCGCCCATCCGGCAAGCGTTGCGCCAGGACCAACCAAAATATTAACAGCAACATCTTTATTAGGCAGTGTTGATTTCAAAAGATCTTCTACAAAGTAATCGCGAAGCCTTAGGGTGGTCTTATTGCCCCACACCGAATCTTCCTGTCCCATAAAAGGTGCAGTTAGGCCGATAATTTCCTCTTCGGGTTTCAATGCATTACTGAAATCAACAAGGTTCATTTTTACACCTCTCAATTGAAATTCGTTAGTAATGGCACTAATCAACCTATCCCAATAAACACCAGCATAGCCGTCGATGGCCACAGTTTGATGTTTAATGATATAATCGCACAAAGACGTAACTCCCGAGAATATTTTATGATCTCCCAGGTTGAAATATGGATAGATATCATATCCTTCCACAGTTTTAATTTTATTGATGCGATCAGGCATAATCTCCTGCTCGGTTTTTCTTAATGGTTCTTCTATTGACATAGTACTCTTGAAAAAAATATTAGATTCTGAAAGTTCCTGCTGCATATTGTATTTGTGTGTACATATTATAAGTTATGATTTCAGGTAATGAGCATCTGTGCGTTCACCTGGTCCGCAGCATCGCAAAAGCTAAACCTCGGTTAAAATCAATACGTTCGAATAAACGATATAATCCACGTGATGCAGGATAAATCGAAATAACTGGCTACAATAATTTGCCTGTGGTGACTCATCAGTTTTACAATATGGTTAGATCATACATTCAATAGTATGTATATACAAATGTATTATTTAATTATTGTCTTCCAAATATTTTTTAATAATTTTCGATAACAGGCTTTAAAACTGCAAACTACAAGCCCTAACAACCTTATTTATGTATATACATACTTCGAAAAGATATTTTTTTTATTAATATTGTGATGATTATGAAACTTAAAATCGATCATAAAAGTCAGGTACCCTTGCATGTTCAGGCTGAAGAACTGCTCAGAAAGCTAATTGAGTCTCAGGAGTATATTGATGGAAAACTTCTTCCCAATGAGGTAGAGTTATCTAAAGACCTTAATATCTCGAGAACCACTTTAAGGCAATCGATTAACAAATTGGTTTATGATGGCTTACTGATCCGGAAAAAAGGGGTTGGAACCAGAGTTGTAGAGTCAAAATCTTTGAGCTCGAAATCAAAAAACTGGATGAGTTTCTCGCAGGAAATGAGCGCCCGGGGTATACCGATTAAAAACTTCGAATTACATGTAAGCTGGGTTCTTCCCGAAAAAAGGATAGCGAGCTTTCTTGGTATCAAAGAGGATAAGAAAATATTAAAACTTGTAAGGTTAAGAGGTCGCCCTGAAGGTCCGTTTGTTTATTTTGAATCCTATTTCCACCCTATTGTCGGACTTACGGGTGAAGAAGACTATAAAGCGCCATTATACGAAATGCTGGAAAAATCGCACGGGATTGTGGCCATGGTATCAAAAGAAGAGATTAGTGCACTCCTGGCAGATGAATTTATCGCCACCAAACTGGAAACAGATATTGGATCGCCAATTTTGTTCCGCAAGAGGTTTGTTTATGATATAGAAGAAAGACCAATTGAATATAACCTGGGCTATTACAAGGCCGATAGCTTTATTTATACGGTAGAAAGCCGCCGGGAATAGTGCCATCAAAGAGGATATCTACATACAAAAAATCATAAAAACACAGCAAATGAAACAAGCATCCCTTATTGTAAGCATTCTCATTGCATTCATCATGACTACCCGGGCAGATGAAAAGCTCAGCCTTAAATCGCCTGACGGCGCTATTCAGGTTTCCATCAATATTGGCAATTTCATCACCTACTCAGTAAGTTATCACAATGATCTGCTTTTCAGCAACAATAAACTTGCATTGAACTTGAAAAATGAAAACCTCGGGAGCCCGGCGAAACTGCTGAATTCGAAAATTACGGCAGTATCTCATACTATCAAACCACATGTACCCCTTAAGTATTCAACTGTTGTCTCCAGTTTCAATAAACTTCTGATGTCTTTCAAAGGAAACTACGCTATTGAATTCAGGGCCTTTAATGATGGGATCGCTTACCGGTTTATTACCAATAAAAAAGGAGAAGTCGAAGTTTTGAATGAGCAGGTTGACCTGAATTTTCCTTCATCATATGATATTCATGTTCAGCAACCTGCAAGTTTTAAAACAGCTTATGAAGAAACCTATTCAACGGTAAATTCAGCAAACTGGAATGCTAAAATGAGTACTTTACCAGTATTGATTGATACTAAAAAACAATATAAAATACTGGTTAGTGAATCCGATCTCTCAGATTATCCTTGTTTATTCCTGAAAGGAAATGGAAACAATAAGATCGAGGCAACATTTCCAAAATCGCCACTGCGCTTTGCCCCTGATGGCGACAGAAGTTTAAAGATTACCGAGGAAGCGGCTTACATTGCTAAAACCGCCGGAAAAAGGAGCTTTCCATGGCGTTATTTTGTGATCAGCACAGCTGATAAACAGCTTCTTGAAAATACCATGATCCTGCAACTTGCGCCAGAAAGTAAGATCAAAGATCCGAGCTGGATTAAACCAGGACAAGCCAGCTGGGAATGGTGGAACGATGCTTCGCCTTACGGACCGGATGTAAACTTTGAGTCGGGATATAACCTCGAAACCTATAAATACTATATCGACTTTGCTGCAAAATTCGGCATCAAATACATCATAATGGATGAAGGATGGGCGAACAGCACTACGGATCCTTACACGCCAAATCCGAAAGTAGATGTTCATGAATTAATCCGCTATGGCAAGGAAAAAAATGTTGGTGTGGTGCTTTGGCTAACCTGGCTTACGGTACATGAGCACATGGACCTCTTTAAAACCTTTAAAGAATGGGGCGTTAAAGGCTTAAAGATAGATTTTATGGATAGAAGCGATCAATGGATGGTAAACTATTATGAACGTATTGCAAGTGAAGCAGCAAAAAATGAATTGCTGGTTGATTTTCATGGTGCTTTCAAACCTGCCGGCCTGGAATATAAATACCCTAACATCATCTCTTATGAGGGTGTACGGGGAATGGAACAGATGGGCGGTACTTTACCAAAAAACAGTTTATTTTTACCTTTTATGAGAAACGCGGTTGGGCCAATGGACTATACTCCCGGTGCGATGATCAGCATGCAGCCCGAATCCTATCGGGCAGAGCGACCAAATGCAGCCAGCATTGGCACAAGAGCCTACCAAATGGCGTTATTTGTCGTATTTGAAAGTGGATTGCAAATGCTGGCTGACAACCCTACCCTATACTACCGAAACCTCGACTGTACAGAATTCATTACATCAGTACCCACTACCTGGGATGAGACTATAGCGCTGGAAGCCAAAGTTGGAGAACTTGCGGTGGTTGCAAAAAGAAAAGACAAAAAATGGTTTATTGGTGGCATTAACAGTGGAGCAGAAAAAATCAGAAAACTCACCCTAGCTCTAGATTTTCTTGAAGCAGGAAAAACATACAAAATGACTTATTTTGAAGATGGAATTAACGCCGCTCGGCAAGCAATGGATTATCGAAAAAAATCGATAGCCGTAAAAAAAGGCGATAAAATTGATGTACAAATGGTTAGAAACGGTGGCTATGCAGCTGTAATAAATGCAGATTAAATAAGATAGCGTACGTACCACAAATTTTATCCAAAATGTAATTCTACCAAACATGTTTCACATGCGCCAGGTGCCCATATTTATGTAAATGATGGGCACCTGGATTAATGATATTTTATAAAAAGTTTATCGAAATGTAGCTGATTAGCTAATAATCAGATTATAAAACCGGATAATGGTTAAGGATTTAATAACAAAACAAAATCCCCAAACACATACAAATGTAAACAGGCCTCTATATCCTTAGAGAGTTATTTAAAAAGCACAACGAGATCCATAGACTGAATAGTTACTGACTTAAGCGTTTTTTTCGAAAAAACATCCTTATAACTTCCACTCTTCAAAATTGCACTTTTGTATTGCACAGGCTTTTCTGACCGGTTTATAAACACGAGTACCTCTTCACTATTGTATTTACGGCTAAATGCGTAAAACCTTTGTATATCATTTTTTTCAACTGTGGTATAGTCTCCAAGTTGTAATGATTTATAGGTTTTGCGTAATCCCATAAACTTTTGGTACCAGTTAAATAGATCCTTATTAAATGCAACCTGGTCTGCCTCATGCCTGGTCTGGTCCGGATTATAGGTTTCAGGATCGTATTTTTTATCTTCCCAAATCATAGGCTTGCGGCAGTCTGGATCATTACCTCCCCAAATCCCTGCCTCATCACCATAAAAAATCATAGGCGATCCCAAATACAGCATCTGAAAAGCAGCAATAAGCTTTTGTTTCTGTATCTGACTGGCAGTAGGCTTGCGAGCGTTATAGTCCTTGTTATTGCTTTTCTGGCTCCAGTTAAAGTACTTCCCCCAATCTCCGAATTTCAAACCATCAGGATTTGCAACCGCACTTGCTAAACGGGTAGCGTCATGGCTGTTCATCAGATTCTGCATATTTAGTGCAACATCATTTCCAAATGCCTCACGCAACTCCTTTAAACGAGCATCAAATGCAGTTACGGTAGATCCGGTTTTGTCCTGGATAAAAAAATCGTGCATAATAAATGCAAAATTATAGTTCATGGTTGCATCGAACTCATCGCCCTCCAGGTAGGGTTTAGTTTCATTTATTGGATACACCAACTCTGCAGTCATGTAAGCGGTTGGGTTGATGCTGCGCACCCATTTTCTCCAGTCTTTCCAAAAGGGATGACCCACGTCATAAGCCACATCCAGGCGCCATCCATCAATTCCATCTTTTGTTCCCTTATCCATAGGGTTCATCCAGCGCTTAGTGGCATTAAAAATATATTGTTTGGGACCGGCCACAATACCATGATTATCTTCTTTAAATTCTGGCAGTGTCTTAACCCCAAACCAGCCGTTATAATCAAAAGTTGTACCCTTAGCGGCATCATTCCAGCTTTTTACAGAGAACCAATCAGCGTATGGCGAAGCTTGCTGATTTTTCTCCACATCGCGGAAGGCAAAACTTTTTACGCCCATGTGGTTAAAAACGCCATCAAAAATAATGCGCATGTTGCGTGAATGAACTTCTTTAATAAGCTTTAAAGCCAAAAGATCAGCTTTTGTCCAAACCCAGGTTTTTACATCAAGTGGATTTTCCTTTTCCATTAAGGCTATATCGCCCTTAGGGTCGGGGCCAAAGGTGGGATCGACATGATGGTAACACAAGGCATCATATTTATGAGAGGATGGAGACCAAAAAATTGGCGTCATGTAAATGGCATCAATACCTAAAGACTTGATGTAATCTAATTTATTGATTACGCCCTGCAAGTCTCCACCATAACGGCGACGTTGCAGGTTATAGTAAATATCCTTACCATTTTGCTGCTCATAAGGCTGCAACTGGTACCAATCGCTCGTCCAGCTATGAATTTGAAAAGGTGATGTCGTATTAAAAGGGTAAGCACCGTCCTGGTCTTCAGCTTTAGGATCGTTTGTAGGATCACCATTATTAAAGCGTTCAGGAAAAATCTGGTACCATACAATCCCCTTGCTCCACTCCGGCGTAAAACTCTTTTGGGCGATAGAAGTGACCGAGATTAATAATAGTCCCGCTAAAAAGAATGATCTGAAAATATACTGCATAAAAATGATTGATATATTGAATAAGTAAAATGATCTGGTGGAGCGGCATCTAAAGCGCAATGATAACAAAAAATAGTTGAACAGATCATCATGCGCAGATCACGATCTGTGATAAGGCAAAATTTTGCAAGATTGTTTTATTACTTCAAGCTAAAAACTCCTGATCATTAAGCCAGATCTTCTATCAAACGATTAAAATTCGCCCCCCTCTAAACCCAGCCGCGTCATCGGATACAAAAATACTACATCTTTTGCGATATCGGCTAATAGCCCTCTGCGACCGAGCGGTATTTTTTCGATGAATAATTTTCCCTAAGCACGAATAAAAAACTAACAATCAACACATTATATAGATTGATAATTTGATGACATTTGATATTCGGAATGTTCGTTCCGAATATTATACCTTTACGGAACATTCATTCCATTAAAAATTAAAAAGAAAGAAAAATGAGTAAATTGAAAGATAAGATTGCCGTTGTAACTGGTGGTACTTCGGGTATTGGCTTTGCTACAGCCAAAGCATTTATTGCGCAAGGTGCAAAAGTAGTGATCACAGGGCGGAAACAATCAACTCTTGATGTGGCCGTTAGCGAATTAGGCAGTAATGTGGTCGGAATACGTGCGGATGCCTCTAGTGTAAAGGATACAGAAAATTTAGCAGCGGAGGTTAGGTCGTTATTTGGAAAGGTAGATATCTTGTTGGTAAATGCTGGCGGTGTTGAAGTGTTTGAGCCAATCGGACAAATTACCGAAGAAACTTTCGATACCATTTCAGGTGTCAACTTTAAGGGCGCTGTGTTTACTACCGAGAAGTTTGTCCCACTTTTGGTTGATGGCGCATCGGTTATCCACCTGGCTTCTGTGTCAGCATTTTCATTTAATGCTGGTAATGCCATTTATTCAGCAAGTAAGGCAGCGTTAGTAGCCTACAGTAAAAATGCTGCGTTTGAACTGGCAGGAAGAAAAATCCGGGTAAATGTGGTAGAGCCTGCCCTGACTGAAACCCCTGGTATCCATAAGGGTGCTTTTGCAAACGATGAAATCCATACCCACATCAAAACTTTGATGCCATTCAAGCGCTATGGAACTGCTGAGGAAGTAGCCGGATTGATTACCTTTTTAGCTTCCGATGAGGCATCATTTATATCGGGAAGTGAAATTACCATTGATAGTGGCGCTTCTATCAACGTACCTATGCGGCTGTAATTTTTTTTGCTTAAATACGGAACGATTATTCCGAATTACTTACCTTTGTGAAATTGCTAAATTTCACAAAGGTTTTTTTATGGCACGCACAAAGGTATTTAACGAAGCTGAAGTTTTGGATCGGGCAATGAACCTGTTTTGGGAGAAGGGATATCATGCAACATCTGCACAGGATTTGGTTGACGGACTGGGCATTAGCCGGTCCAGTTTGTATGACACTTACGGAGATAAACACTCGCTTTTTGTAATGGCTTTGAAACGATATCGGGAGGAAAGAATAGATCCGGTAATTCAAGGTGTAAATAGCGCTGATGATATTGAAGCTTACATCAGATTTATTTTTGAGGCTGTGAAAGAAGATGCGCTGAGCGAATCCCGATCAAGGGGCTGTTTCATGGTCAATTCGGCAGTAGAACTGGGAACAGTTGACCGTGATGTAGCAGCCATTGCAAACGACATCATGAAAGACACGGAAGATATGATAACTAAAGCCATCGAGAAAGGACAACAACAAGGTGTGTTCACCAAAACGCATTCCGCAAGCTCATTATCAAGGTTCATCTTTAATTCGTTGAACGGACTTAGGGTAACAATGAAGTTCGATGCAAGCAAAAAAATGTTTGAGGACATTGTTAATGTCTGTCTAGCCAGCCTAAAAGCATAATTGGATATGATGTTGAACCGCTTAAATGCCTTTTGAGCTTGTTTAATACTTTGTTGAATAACTTGGAGAACCTGTTGGGATAATAGCAACGAGAACTTAAATGGCAATAATGCATTTATCGAATCATTTCCTGTAAAGCGGTGCTCTTTTCAGCAGGTATTCTAAGGGCCCGTTATAAGAACCGTCGGTATTACTCAAGAAGGCTTTGTGGCTTTCATTATAGATACTGGCATTATTATCCATATAAATCTGCAGGCTTACGCTCACATCAAAACGCTGAACGGCACTACTGCTCGAAGACCCATAACTTGATATACCTTTAACTTTATCCGCATCATCCCTTTTCACACTCGAATTGTCACTTGCAGAGGTATAACTGGTTTGATAGCCCTTATTTTGGGTAACGGTACCATCAATTACATATTCGACGCCAAGAATATCGCAAATATTTTTCATCGTAAACCCAATCATTTTATCTTTGGTTGCACCCGCCCGGATTAACATTGCATTAGTGGTGCGGGGATCCAGGATGGTATATCCGGCCGAATGCTGGCTAAGTAGTGCAAAGGCATCTTGCTGGGCTTTCAATCCGATGGCATCTGCACCCGGTTGGTTATCCATTAAAAAAGTAAAAGGCAATATAGCGATCTTGTTATGATGGTCAGCCGGAGTTGCCGTCATTGCAACCTGATCTTTCTGTCTGGTTTCAGCGGGTGAAGCCGTTTGAGAAATCGTTTCAATCCGTCCACTGGAATGCACAATTTGTGCAATGTCTGACTTCTTTATCACATATTCTGCAGTTTCACCATCGTATACAAAGGAAACATCAGCGTCTGTAATCCTGAGTATTTTACCTTTAATTTCTTCCCCATTATTTTTTTTAATAACATCTGGTTTTTGATTTCCCTGGTTTTGGGCAAATGTGCTTACTGTCACCATCAAACACATTAAAATAAGGTAGATTTTTTTCATGTTGTTGCTTATTTTTTCTCAAATAAAAATAATAAAAATATGCGAAGGGTTGATGAAAAAGCTAAAGAAATATTGAAACAATGCAATTCCGGAAATGTTTTAAAAGATACTAAAGAAAATATTCCCTACCAGACACTAACCCCTGTAGATCAACATTTTACTGAACAGGTTTATGTAAACAATTCAGTCTGTATAAAACTTCAACTTAAATCAAATTTGGAAACTGACATATTTGGATAGATTTCAATTTTTATTTAATATTGAATAAGCATGCCCTACCATGAACTTTAAATTTACACGGATTATCATTATCCTATTGTGTTTTGTTTTTTTCACCGTTTCCACTTCAGGACAAACAAAATCTGAAGGGAATGTTAAGACAGATTCCGCAAAAGTCAAGACCAAAGGTTTTATGGCCCGGATGCAGGATTTCGCCGAGAAATCTGCCAGGGAAAGCATCGAAGATTTTAAGTCAGATAAAGTGGCCATGGTTCAGCTGGAGGTTATCAACCAGATCAGGCTAACTAATCAGGATGCCAAGGGTTATTTAAAAACCATTACAGATACCTTGGCATTGAAGAGAAAGCTCAAAAAATTAAGGGAAGATTATCTCATCGCAGCTGAAGGGGTACTCATCAATAGAGGAACAACTCAAACCTATAGAAATCTTGCATCAACAAAACGGGTTCTGAATGCACTTACCTTAGATGCAAAAAGAAGCAAATCGTTACTGGATATCACTCAAAAAGAGTTAGCATCTTTTCACTACAGGATAGATTCACTTTCTACTGCTCCTGAACTATTTGTTTTCCCTAGAGATTCCGCTCAGACAATGGATTATGTGCGCACACTGGCAGCTGTTGCCATAGATGCTGCGCCAGTTGACTCGCTTTTGAAATCTACGAATAGCAAGGTCCAAAAATTGTTATACAACTATAACATTATCATTAGCGAGTTTCAAAACGCAGTTGAGCAGGTAGAAGGTTTTGAGCGGCAAATGGCAAATGAAACAGTTGCTCGCGAGCTTCCAAACATCTGGCAAAAGCAACTTCACTTCAGACCATTTAAGGATATCGTTAGCTTTTCGCTAACTAAAAACATGTTAACCTTAAAGTTTTATGCCGTTAATAACGCAGGCAAACTTTGCCTAATTATTTTTCTCGCACTCTGCTCTTATATTTATTTAAACGCACTTCGGGCAATTTACGTGGAAAAGGGATTATTGACAAAAGAGATGAATGGCCAATTAGCAATAAGGTATCCGGCGTTATCAGCTGTACTAATTGTGCTAAGTCTATTTCAGTTCCTGCTCTTGTCTCCTCCATTTACATTGAGTTTCATCATCTGGATAATGTCCTGCCTGTGTCTAACAATTGTTTTCAAAAACTTCATCACTCCCTACTGGATGAAGGTTTGGCTGCTTATGGTTTTATTTTTTGTTTTCGCCTCAGCAGGTAACCTACTTTTGCAAGCTTCCAGGCCAGAGCGATGGTATATGCTCACATTATCTTTGATTGGGGCTATAGCAGGGATTGTCATCCTCAGACAAAAAAGAAATGTTGAACTCCGCGAAAAATGGATAGCTTATTCCATCCTATTCATGGTATGCGTTGAGGCCCTTTCCATTATTTTAAATATTTACGGGCGTTTTAATCTGGCCAAGACGTTATTTCTAGTTGGCTTCCAGAATGTAATCATTGCTATACTATTTCTCTGGGTCGTTCGCCTCATTAACGAAGGATTGCTGCTCGCATTTGAAGTTTATACCGTACAGGACAGGAAACTTTTTTATGTAAATTTCGGCAAGGTTGGTGGTAAAGCACCATCGCTATTGTATGCACTTTTGGTGTTAGGCTGGGTACTTTTATTGGGGCATAATTTTCCCCTATTTGAATTTCTTTCAAAACCGGTTACTGAATTTATGAGTGCTAAGCGGACATTGGGAAATTATAGTTTTAGTATAAATGGTATACTGCTGTTTTTTATCGTGATGACCATCTCAGTCATTCTCTCCAAGATCGTTTCCTTTTTTACCTCTGATGATCATTTAATCAGCAGTAAGGGTACGAACGAGAACAGCCGTGGCCTGGGAAGTTGGGTATTACTCCTGCGGATCAGCATCTTGTCAATAGGCCTTTTTCTTGCGGTAGCTGCTGCAGGCATACCTATGGAACGCATCACTATTATCATTGGTGCGCTGGGCGTAGGCATTGGCTTCGGCCTGCAAACATTAGTAAACAACTTGGTCAGCGGACTGATTATCGCATTTGAAAAACCTGTAAATGTTGGTGATATTGTAGATATCGATGGCCAGGGAGGCACCATGAAATCCATTGGATTCCGAAGTAGCGTAATCAGTACCTGGGATGGTGGAGATCTGGTGATGCCCAACGGCGATCTGCTCAATTCTCATTTGATGAACTGGACACTATCGGGAAACCGCAAACGTTTATCGATGGAGATCGGCATTGCCTACGATACCGATTTGCAAAAATGCAGGGAAATTATCTATCAAATCCTGGAAGATGAAGATAGGGTGCTGAAAAACCCTAAGCCGGCGGTTAACTTCGAGCTGTTTGGCGACAACGCTATTGCGCTCAAAATTCAGTTATGGACCCGGCATTTAAAAGATAATAATCCAACCAGAAACGACCTGATTATTGCTATAAAAGATGCTTTTGATCAAAACGGCATCAAAATTCCTTTCAGCCAGCATGAAGTTTATCTCCATCAGGCGGCAAATCCGAAAAGTCTGGATAGGGAAAAATAAATCGATGATATAAATAATAAGCTTTAACTTATAACCGGTAGGATATGCCTAGTCTTGCAAATATATTATACATATTAAAGGAGATACCGGTAAAGGAATCAGGAAACACCGGTCTCAATCCCCACTGCAAATCTGCCCTGACCGAAAAATTCTTATACACCAGCTTCTCACCACCTGCAAAGATCCCGATGTCGGTTTTGCGTTGTTTTTCATCAAAATTGAAAGTAGCACTTGTAATTGTGATTTTTTCTCCGAGCGAATCACCTTTTCTTAAATATCCATCTGAAACACTTCCTGAAAATGAAGGTCTGATTAACCTGGCAGCATAAAATCCCAGCTTGATTTTCCAATGGTTACCAAAAAAAAATACTGTTCAAAATAGCTACAAACTTATGTTATAAATAGCAACCATAAATAAGCTATACCATCATTATCAGTTATTAATTGATACCAAAAGCTTCTTGTAAGTGGTTAGGGTAATTTTTCAAGTCGCCTGCGATATCGCCGTCTTTAAAAATATCGAAACAATTATAGTCTTGCACAATTTCTACTCCACAGAAACGATAATTACTCGTTATCTGGATTAAAACATCCGCTGTACGTCTTCCTTCGAACAAAGTTTGTGAAGGATCACCGAAACTAGCTTTAGGTGCATTCCATGTTGCGCAAACCATAAACTTTTTACCTTCCATTTTTCCACCTGTTCCGTATTGTTTCGTAAGGTCTTCTCGTGTTCTTCCATCACCAGAGAGAAATTTTGCACTTTGCAAGCCGCTATTAAAAACCTCATCCACATACTTCTTATAAATCCAAGGTGCACCAAACCAATTTATTGGAGTTTGCAAAATGATAATATCTGCTTCAATGTGTTTTTCTACTTCTTTATTTGCGTCATAACCATTTTCCACTTTGGTTTCTAACACTTCAAACCCTTTCTCTATAAAAAAATCTTTAGCTTTCTGGTTAAATGAATCATTCAGTAACCCTTCTGGCCAGTTAGGATAAGTTAAATGCGTATTGATTAATAGTACTTTTTTTGCTGAAGTCATTGTAATTCTTATTTAATGTTCTGATTATTTATTTTGTTTAAAGACCGAATACCTTTTTTAAGTATTTAGGATAGTTTTCTAAATCTTCTTTAATATGTGTGTTATGGAAAACATCGTAGCAAAAGTATCCTGGGAGTACAGTATAACCTATAAACGAATAATTAGCGCCAACGTTAAATAGTGCATCATCGGCACTCTTACCTTTCCAAAGTGGTTGTTTTGCATTGTTAAAACTTTCTTCCGGTGCGTTCCAAGTTGCAGAAAGTAAAAATATTTTCCCTTGCATTTTTCCACCTGTTCCATATTCTTTAGATGGATTGGTTTCTGACCGGCCATCACCACTAAGAAATTTTTGACTCTTCATTGCGCTTGTAAAAACTTCATCTACATATTTTTTATAAATCCATGGGGTGTTTTCCCAATTTACAGGGGTTTGCAACACCACAATGTCTGCTTTCAGGTGTTTTTCAACTTCTTCATCCACATGATAACTATCTTCAATTTTCGTTTCCAGCACGTTAAAATTTTGAGAAAGAAAAAACTCTTTGGCTCTTGCATGGAACGCGTTATTGAGTTTTCCTTCAGATAAGCCAGGATAGGTTAAGTGAGCATTAATGAGCAATACAGTCTTTTTCTTACTGACTTCTATTAATGTGGTTTGGGCGTTAATTTTTACTAAGAATGCTAAAAGCAAAATTATTAGTGTGGGAAAGATTTTATATTTCATTTGTATGTTCTATTATCATGCAAAATTAACTGCAGCAGAAAAAACACACAGAAACAGATTACCAGAAAAAAAGAAACAAATTACTGATAAACAAAAAACGCCTTTTAGGGGCGTTGTAATTTAATTTTGAAGGTGAGCATCCAGTTTCGTTCGATATTCTTTGGGTGTAGACCCAACCATTTTTTTGAAAAATTTTGAAAAGTAATTGGGGTATTCAAAGTCTAATTCATAAGCAACTTCGGCCGTATTTAGTTTTTGATTTTCAACCAATAACGCTTTAGCTCTCTTAATTACAAAGTCATGAATATTCTCAAGTGCCGATTTTTGGGTGAAGTGTTTAATAATATCACCCAAGTAATTTGCTGTGAGACCTAGTTTATCTGCAAAATATTGGACACTTGGAAGTTGGTTTACAGGTTGAGCATAATAATCAACAAGGCTTTGCTGAAAATCGCTTACAATGTAATTATATTGCTTCGGGTCAGTTGAGAATTGTCGTTTGTAAAAGACCTCTACTAATGAAACTAAAACATTCACATAAGACAAAAGAACAGTAGAATTTCTTGTTTCGCTTTTGTAATATTTCATCATTAATTTCCTGAACTTCTTCATTAGTTAAATAAAGTGCTTCATGTTGCCCGTAATCCAGGTAGCTTTTAAATAAAAACCTATTTTCTTCAATGATTTTCTTGGAAAGTTGTAAGTACATCCCTTCATAAGTCGGCTCCACATCCCAGCCTTCGTTAACAACCATCTCTGGACTATTGAAAAATATAGCTGTAATTGGTTTTTTCTCAGGTGTATTTTTATTTTTAAGATTGATCTTGATGGAAATTCTGTAAAAATCGACGGCGATAGCTTCCGACTTTAACCGCATGTTAGGTGGATCGTAGTAGCCTACATCAATATCGTTATCCAAAGGTTTTTGTAAACCAAGGTATTCGTTATAGGATACGAAGTTTTTAAAAGTTTCCATTTGTAAAGATATTAATATAACAATATCGAATGCAACACCTAATTTATCCGGCATCACTAATTATGTTCAGGGTTTATCATAACAGAAATTTCAAAATTGCGCTGTCTACGGAGATTTTACCCTTGAGCTTTTAAATTCTTATCCAGGGATGGGTTATAAGGAAATTTTAGCTGAAACTATATCTGATGCCTATCATAGCGCAATGAAAAAATCGCTATACTTGAACTCAAACTGGCAGAGCTCAATACTGAAAACCTAGCGATACTAACGAAACTGGATTTAGTTTGTCAAAATTCCAGCATTGAAAGCAAAAAGATATTTGATAGTACACTTTCTCCCGAAAAATGGAATACTGTGGATACCGATGTCGAACACCAAAAAAATCTTAATACAAGAGTGTGCTGCACTGAAAAGCAGATGTTACCGACAAAAAAAATGGGACAAAACCATTCGAAAATGTTCTTGTCCCACTGGGGGTGGCTGATGGGGCTCGAACCCACGACCCTCGGCACCACAAACCAATACTCTAACCAACTGAGCTACAGCCACCGTGTTTTTTAGTGTCACAAAAGTACGACTTTTAATATTTCTTGCAAATATTTTTTCCATTTATTCGTCGCAAAAAACATAACCAATTATATCACAGCCAATTTAATTGAAAAACGATATCCGTTATTATTTCAGCCGACATTATTGTTACTTAAATTTCCAACATTTAAAAGTATTTTTATCCTTGATTTCTATCGCTAAACAAACCAACCAATCATTCTTTATGAAAAAAACTTTTACACTTTCATGGTGTCTTTTATTTTCAACATTGCTGCATGCGCAAAGCAATCCTCAATGGATGCGTTACCCTTCCCTATCTCCTGACGGAAATACAATAGCTTTTACTTACAAGGGCGATCTGTACCGTGTAGCCAGTAGTGGCGGTACTGCCCAGCAGCTTACCTTTCATGAAGCACATGATTTTATGCCGCAATGGAGTAAAGATGGAAAACAAATCGCATTTGCATCCGATCGGTATGGAAACTTCGATGTATTTGTGATGGCTGCAAATGGTGGTGTCGCAAAACGACTCACCTATCACTCTGCAGATGAATATCCTTTCAGTTTTAGTTACGACAATAAATCTGTGGTATTCGGTGGCGTTAGACAAGATGAAGTGAATCATCGTCAATTCCCAACAGCCTCTCAACCAGAACTTTACAGCGTACCGGTAGATGGCGGACGTGTTGATCAAATTTTTACCATTCCTGCTGAATATGTTCAAAGCAGCAAAGATGGTTCTAAAATGATTTATCACGATAAAAAAGGTGGCGAGAACGAGTGGCGGAAACATCATACCTCATCAGTTACCCGGGCGATTTGGTTATTTGATCAAAAAACTAATAAGCATACTCAAATCAGTACTTTTTATGGAGAAAACAGAAACCCGGTATTTGCTGATAATGAACAAAATATTTATTACCTGAGCGAAGAAAGCGGATCGTTTAACGTTCATAAAATGCCGCTAAAAGGAAGTTCAAAAAGTGAACAAGTCACTAAATTCAAAAAATTTCCAGTGCGGTTTTTAAGTATCGCCAATAATGGTCTTTTATCTTTTGGTTACGACGGAGAAATTTACACACTTAAGCCTGGTTCCACACTTCAGAAAATAAATATTACCATTAATACACAAGAGAAAATGAATAATGATGCCTTTATTACCATAAACGGCGGCGTTAGAGAAATGTCTGTTTCTCCTGATGGTAAGGAAGTAGCTTTTATTGCACGTGGAGAAGTTTTCATTACTTCAGTAGATGGAAAAATGACCAAAAGGATTACCAATACACCTGAGCAGGAACGCTTTGTAGAATTTGCGCCTGATGGAAAATCAGTGGTTTATGCAAGCGAACGCCAGGGTAAATGGCGCATCTATGAAACCAGAAAATCTCGTAAAGAAGAGCCTTATTTTTTTGCTGCCACGTTACTGGAAGAAAAACCTTTGGTAAGCAACAGCAATGATAATTATATGCCTAGTATTTCTCCTGATGGAAAAAAAATCGCTTACATTGAAAACCGAAGATCATTGAAAGTGATGGAATTGGGCAATAAGCAAACTGTTACCCTGCTTACGCCAGATCAACTATATTATATGCAGGATGGCGATCAATATTTCACCTGGAGCCCGGACAGCAAATGGATTTCGGCAACATACAGGCCAACCATGTCTAACGGTGAAGTGGTATTGCTTGATGCAGCAGGAAAGCAACCCATGAAAAACCTAACGAAAAGTGGCTATGGCGATGGTAATGCAAAATGGGTAAATGATGGCAAACAATTAATTTGGTTCAGTAACCGCGACGGTATGAAAGCTCATGCCAACAGCGGTTCCTCCCAACGAGATGTTTACGGCTTATTCTTAACCAAAGATAGCTGGGAACGATTTAACCTCAGTAAAGATGATTTTGCCTTACTTAAAGACATCGAAACCACTGAAAAGAAAGCAAAAGAGGAAGCAGCCAAGAAAGCCGTTAAAGATCCGAAGGCGAAACCTGTAAAAGTAGATTCAACGGTAGTTTTCGACTGGGATGGTATCGATAATCGCAAAGCGAGATTAACCATCCATTCATCCGCTTTAAGCGATGCCGTACTTTCTAAAGACGGGGAAAAATTGTATTATTTAGCCAGCTTCGAAAAAGGAAGTAACCTATGGAGCACTAATCTGCGCACCAAAGAAACCAAAATGGAAATTCCATTGGATGGAATGGGTGGCAATTTATCATGGGACAAAGCACAGAAAAATCTTTATTTACTGAACGGCGGGCGAATCTCAAAAATTAATCCTGAGAACAATAAACGCGAACAGATTAATATTGATGGTGAAGTTGAGGTGAATGCAGAAGCAGAAAGAAACTATATGTTTGAACACGTTTGGCTCCGTAATAAAGGTATGTTTTACACGCCTGCGATGCATGGAGCTGATTGGGACGCCCTGAAACCTGCCTATCAAAAATACTTACCACATATTGGAAACAGTTATGAATTTGCAGAGATGCTTTCTGAATTACTAGGAGAACTCAATGTTTCACATTCGGGAGCAAGATACACCAGAACCATCACAAATGCTGATGCGACAGCATCTTTAGGTGTATTAGCAAATTATAAGAACGAAGGCAATGGCATTTTGATTGATGAGGTAATTTCAGGCGGGCCACTCGACCGGACAAAATTCAATGTTAAACCCGGGATGATTATCGAGAAAATAGATGGTCAGTTAATAGAGGCTAATCAGGATGTGGCAAAATACCTGAATAGAAAAGCTGACCAGTTTACATTACTGGAAATCCTTGACCCTAAAACTAAGCAAACCCAACAAATCACAATTAAGCCCATCAGTTTAATGATGGAAAACCAATTGCTATACAAACGGTGGGTCAAAATTAATCAGCATGAGGTAGATAGCTTAAGTAAGGGCCAGTTGGGCTATGTACATATCCCCGGAATGAGCGATGGACCTTACCGTAATGTATATGAAGAAATGATGGGCAAGTTTGCAGATCGCAAAGCAGTTATCGTTGATACCAGATTTAATGGTGGCGGCGATCTGGTTTCAGACCTGGCCATGTTCTTTACTGGTCAAAAGTTTTTAGATTACGCAACTGCACAACGCTCCGTAGGGTACGAACCAACTTTCAGGTGGACAAAACCTACACTAGCGATGTTTAATGAAGCCAACTACAGCGATGGCCATTGTTTCTCATGTGGATATACCGATTTGGGAATTGGAAAAACCGTAGGCATGCCCGTACCAGGCACCTGTAGTTTTGCCGGTTGGGAAGCGCTTCCTGATGGTACCCGCTGGGGTTCAGTACCCATCAGCGCTAAAAACAAGGCGGGTGAATGGTTGGAGAATCATGAAACCAAACCCGACATCCAGGTTAAAAATATGCCAGGCGTGATCGACAAAGGCAAAGATCAGCAGTTAGAGGTAGCAATTAGTGAACTCCTTAAAATTGCAAAATAACGAAATCTATCCCTGAAGAGCTTCTTCCTCTTCAGGGATTTTTTTTCATTCTTCTGGTCATATGCTTTTAATTTCAGACTGAAAACTTAGCTTTGCTGAAGATTATGATCGAAATTTACACAGACGGAGCAGCTAGCGGAAACCCGGGTCCGGGTGGATATGGAACAATTTTGAGGGCAGGGCAACACTATAAAGAATTGAGTGGAGGTTTTAGAATGACCACCAATAATCGAATGGAACTACTTGCCGTTATAAAAGGACTGGAAGCTTTAAAGAGTTTAAATCAGCAAGTAACCGTTTATTCTGATTCAAAATATGTGGTGGATGCAGTGGAAAAGAAATGGGTGTTCGGTTGGGTAACCAAAAATTTCAAGGATAAAAAAAATAAAGACCTTTGGTTGAGGTTTCTGGAATTATACAAACTCCACAAGGTGAAGTTTATCTGGATCAAAGGTCACAACGATCATCCTGAGAATGAGCGTTGTGACAGATTAGCGGTTTTCGCCTCGCAAGACAAACAGAATTTAGCAATAGATACTTTTTTCGAGGCGGAAAGAAATAGGGCAAGCCTGCTTTAATCTATTCCACCAATTACGCCTAAATCTTCAAGTTTCGACTCTACTTTTTCTTCAACAGAAATAGATTTTGCAGTGTACAATAGCATCATTTCTTCAGCCTTTTCTACCATTTTCTTCGAACCGATAAATACCGGAACGCGTTGATGTACTTCAGTAGGCTGAATGTCCAAAATGCGTTCGAAACCGGTTGAGGCTTTGCCCCCAGCCTGTTCAATAATAAATGCCATCGGATTACATTCATAAAGCAACCTCAACTTGCCTTCCGGCGAACGTGATGTCGTTGGATAAATATAAATTCCGCCGTTAATCAAACTTCTGTGTATATCTCCAACCATTGAACCAATATAACGTGAAGTATAAGGCCTGTTAGTGGCTTCATCTTCTACCTGGCAATATTTAATATATTTTTTCACACCTTCAGGGAAATGAACATAATTTCCTTCATTTATAGAATAGGTTATGCCGGTTTCAGGAATCCTCATGTTGGGATGAGAAAGACAAAATTCACCAATTGATGGATCTAAGGTAAAGCCATTCACACACTTGCCTGTAGTATAAACCAACATGGTTGAAGAGCCATAAATAATATAACCGGCAGCCACCTGTTCAGTTCCTTTCTGCAAAACATCACTTATAGTTGCCCTGCCTTCAAAACTTTTTCTTCGATAAATTGAAAATACTGTACCAACAGCAACATTCACATCTGTATTGGATGAACCATCCATAGGATCGATACATACAATATATTTAGCGTCTTTAGAAACAGGAGAATCAATATGGATAATTTCTTCCTCTTCTTCGCTGGCGATAATGCAACACTCACCTCCACTGGTAAGGGCAGCTAAAAACTGCTGATCGGCATATACATCCAGCTTTTTTTGCTTTTCGCCTTGAATGTTAGTCGTACCAACATGGCCCAACATATCTACTAAGCCGGCTTTGTTAATTTCTCTGTTTACAATTTTAGCCGCAATTGCGATGTCACGTAGCAACCTGGATAGTTCTCCTTTAGCGTAAGGAAAATCCGCTTGTTTTTCTATAATAAATTGTCCTAATGTAGTTACTCCTAAACTCATACTTAGTGTAATTTTTACGTTATCTACCTGATAACTCAATTACTTCTAAGGTATGAATATTTTCGTCAGTTATACAAAAACGGATTAAGGTTCTCACTTTGTGCCAGCCATGTTTTCCCGCAGCACCGGGGTTTATATGCAAACATTTTATCTTTTCATCGAACATTACTTTTAAAATATGCGAATGTCCGGTGATAAATAATTTTGGAGGGTTAGTGTAAATTTCTGGCTTTACAGCAGGAGCATAGCGACCAGGGTAACCACCAATATGCGTCATCCATACCGCTACATCTTCACATCTAAAACGATTTTGTTCAGGAAAATCTGCCCTGATGGTGGCGTCATCAATATTTCCGAACACACCACGCAAAGGTTTAAAGGCCGCCAATGGCGCTGCAACATCAGTACCAAAATCGCCGGCATGCCAGATTTCATCTACCTGATCGAAATGTTTAAATACCGCTTCATCCAGGTATCCATGCGTATCTGAAATTAAACCTATTTTTTTCATTATGTAAAGTAATATGTAAAGTTATTGCACACTTTAACCTAAAATTCTAGGTCATTTTTAATTTGAGGTTGTCAGTATGATTTTTTTAATAAACACTTCCATCGCTCTTATTTGTTAAAAAAAACACAAATAATTCCAGTTTTTATATTGTAGGATATTATCATCCTAAACCTTAAAAAGCTAAGAAAAAATCGCTCAATATTCCCTTATATCCTGGCGTATGTTTAGCCTGCGATTCATAGATATAAAAGCTAGTTTCTACTAATGTCTCCCCCGCCCTAGAGAGACCAATAATTTGTCTGAATGCTGGTTTGTTTTCGTCAGAATGAATATTGATCCGATGGGCAAGTAACAATTGATATTTGGCAGCTTCACTAATCACCTCGAGTGCCTGTTTCACCGGAAGAATCAGATACAAAATACCTTTTTCACTCAATAACGTATTCGATTGCTGAACAAGAAGCTCAAAAAAATTTTCATCCGCATGCCGGGCTATTCCTTTTCGCTCCTCTTTATTTTTAAGATCATTTACAAAAAACGGAGGATTGCTTACAATAAGATCAAACTGCTGCGAAGAATGAAAATCTGATATTGAAATATGATCAACACTTAAGCGCTCACTGAAAATTGAATTTTCAAAATTTTTGTAGGCCGCCGCTGCAGCAAGCTGATCAATTTCGATAGCATGAACTTTTGCTTCCGAATATCTTTGTGCCAACATTAAAGCAATTACACCGGTGCCGGTTCCAATGTCCAGTATATTTTTTGGTGCACTATGCTTTGCCATCGCTCCTATTAAAACCCCATCGGTATTTATTTTCATGGCACATCCCGACTGGTCAACTTCAAATTGCTTGAATTTAAAAATACTCATGCTACACCTCGTATAATTCTAATGGCAAACCATCCGGATCAGCAAAAAAAGTAAATCTTTTCCCCGTAAATTCATCTACCCGAATAGGCTCTGTAGCAATGCCCTGATGATTTAACCGATTAATTTCTTCCTCGATATCATCTACTTCAAATGCTAAATGACGCAAGCCTTGCGCCTCAGGCCTGGATGGCCGAGCTGGTGGATTTTCGAAGGAGAAAAGTTCAATCTGATAAGTTCCATTTACAGCAAGATCCAGCTTATAAGATTTTCGTTCTGCCCGGTAAAATTCACCTAAAACCGTGAAACCTAATTTATTAACGTAAAAATCTTTCGATTTCTCATAATCTGAACAAATAATAGCGATGTGGTGAATCCGGTTGAACATGAAGATTGGATTTGATTGATTGAATAACAAAATGTAGCAAAGTTGCAGAAAATGATTGAATTTTAATGAACAGCCGAGAAAAGCAGCAAACACGATGCGTTAACTGGAATTTTCTTAAAGTCCATTATTTTACATTCAGACGTTGAAAATTCTATTATTCAATCCGTCATTCCTTCCCTCATTAAATTTAAAAAACCTATTTTTGCACTTTCAAAAAAAAAGCATGATTCATTTCTTCCTTAGTCAATCGCAGGCGATTTTTGTACTCCAAACAGGCAAGACGCTATCCCAAGATGATATTACTAAACTTGAATGGTTATTTGGCGGTGCCAAAATCTCGCAAGAAACAGCTTTAACAGGCTTTTTCGTTGGACCAAGAGCGGCGATGATTACGCCCTGGAGCACCAATGCTGTTGAGATAACCCAAAATATGGACATGCAGGGAATCATCAGGATTGAAGAATTTAAAGCAGTTGCTGAAGATTTTGCCGATTATGATCCCATGCTTTCACAAAAATATAGCAAACTTGATCAGGAAGTTTACACAATAGACATCAAACCTGAGCCTATTTTAGAAATCACCGATATTGCTGCTTATAATAAACAAGAAGGTTTATCTTTAAGTGATGAGGAAGTTGAGTATTTAAACACTTTGGCAAAAAACTTAGAAAGACCTTTAACAGATTCAGAAGTTTTTGGTTTTTCTCAGGTTAACTCTGAACATTGCCGTCATAAAATCTTTAACGGAAAATTTGTTATCGATGGCGTGGAACAGCCGACTTCTCTTTTTAAATTAATTCGTAAAACATCAGAAGAAAACCCTAACGATATTGTTTCTGCTTATAAAGATAATGTAGCATTCATCAAGGGCCCGAAAGTGCAGCAATTTGCACCAAAACGTGCTGATGTTCCTGATTATTATACCACGAGCGATTTCGATTCGGTAATTTCTTTGAAAGCAGAAACCCATAATTTTCCAACTACTGTTGAACCTTTTAACGGTGCAGCAACAGGTTCTGGTGGCGAAATCAGAGATCGTTTGGCAGGCGGACAAGGTTCTTTACCTTTGGCCGGAACGGCGGTTTACATGACTGCCCTTTCTCGTTTAGAAAAAGGCCGCGAGTGGGAAAAAGGGGTTGAAGAAAGAGCATGGCTTTATCAGACACCAATGGACATCCTGATCAAAGCATCAAACGGAGCGACAGATTTTGGAAATAAATTCGGACAGCCATTGATTACTGGTTCGGTGTTAACTTTCGAACATGAAGAAGATTCTCGCAAGTTGGGTTTCGATAAAGTAATCATGCTTGCTGGAGGTATTGGTTATGGCAAAGCGAGTCAGGCACAAAAATTAAAACCACAGGAGGGTGATAATATCGTCATCCTGGGCGGTGAAAATTACAGAATTGGAATGGGTGGTGCAGCAGTTTCATCTGCTGATACTGGTCAACACGGATCTGGCATTGAATTGAATGCCATTCAACGCTCCAACCCTGAAATGCAAAAACGTGCTGCTAATGCGGTTCGTGGCATGGTAGAAAGTGATCATAATTCAATTATCTCTATCCACGATCACGGTGCAGGCGGCCACTTAAACTGTTTATCAGAGTTGGTAGAAGAAACTGGTGGTTTAATCAATCTTGATAAATTACCTGTGGGCGATCCTACCCTGTCCGCTAAAGAAATTATCGGAAACGAATCTCAGGAAAGAATGGGATTGGTTATCGGCAACGAACATATTGAAACCTTACAAAAAATTGCTGATCGCGAACGCTCGCCTATGTATACCGTAGGTAAGGTAACCGGCGACCATCGGTTCACTTTCAAATCTGAAACTTCTGGTATTAAACCAATGGATCTGGAATTGAAAGACATGTTTGGCAGTTCTCCGAAAATTGTGATGGAAGATCAAACGATCGATCGCAAATATGAAGAAGTTTCATACAGCAAAGCTGATTTAAATACATATTTAGAACAGGTTTTGCAATTAGAGGCAGTAGCATCAAAAGATTGGTTAACCAATAAGGTTGACCGTTGTGTGGGTGGCCGCGTGGCAAAACAACAAACCGCCGGACCGTTACAATTGCCTTTAAACAATTGCGGTGTAATGGCACTGGATTTTCAAGGCAAAGAAGGAATTGCTACTTCGGTTGGTCATGCTCCATTATCGGCGCTAATTGATCCAGCTGCCGGTAGTCGCGTTGCAATTGCAGAATCATTATCAAATATTGTTTGGGCACCTTTAAAAGATGGATTGAAAAGCGTTTCGCTTTCTGCCAACTGGATGTGGGCTTGTAAAAATGAAGGTGAAGATGCCCGTTTATACGCTGCAGTTAAAGCTTGCTCGGAGTTTGCCATCGATTTAGGAATCAACATTCCAACCGGAAAAGATTCATTATCGATGAAACAGAAATACAAAGATGGTGATGTAATTGCGCCAGGAACCGTGATTATTTCTGCGGGTGCGAACTGTGATGATATCACAAAAGTAGTGGAACCAGTTCTTCAAAAAGATGGTGGTTCGATTTATTACATTAACCTTTCAAACGATAATTATAAGTTAGGGGGTTCATCTTTTGCGCAGATTTTAAATAAAATCGGCACTGAAACGCCTGATGTTAAAAATGCTGATCAATTCTCAAAAGCATTTAATACAATTCAACAGCTAATTAAGGAAGATAAAATACAAGCCGGACACGATGTTGGAAGTGGTGGTTTAATTACAACCTTATTGGAAATGTGTTTTGCTGATCGCGACTTAGGTGCAGCGATCGATTTATCTTCATTAAATGAGCAGGATATTCTAAAGCTATTATTTGCAGAGAATATTGCACTTGTTTTCCAGGCTGATGCATCGGTGGAACAAGCCTTAAATCAAGCAGGTGTAGCTTTCCATAAAATTGGTAAAGTCACTTCATCAGCTACACTGGAAGTAAAGAATGCAGCTGATCATTTTAGTTTCGATATTAATCATCTGCGTGATGTTTGGTTCAAAACTTCTTATCTGCTGGATAGCAAACAAACTGGAAATGGTTTAGCAAAAGAACGTTACGATAATTATAAAAATCACGTTTTAAATTATAGTTTCCCATTGCAATTTGATGGAAAAAAACCTGTTATCGATTCCGCTAAACCTCGCCCCAAAGCGGCAATTATTCGTGAAAAAGGAAGTAACTCGGAGCGTGAATTGGCTAATGCCATGTATTTGGCAGGCTTCGACGTGAAAGATGTGCACATGACGGATCTTATTACTGGTAGAGAAACATTAGAAGACATCCAATTCATCGGTGCTGTGGGTGGTTTCTCTAACTCTGATGTTTTAGGATCGGCAAAAGGTTGGGCAGGTGCATTTTTATACAATGAAAAAGCAAGAGTGGCTTTAGAGAATTTCTTTGCCCGTCCTGATACATTATCTGTAGGCATTTGTAATGGCTGTCAGTTGTTTGTGGAGCTTGGCTTGATTAACAAAAATCATGAGGATAAACCTAAAATGTTGCACAACAGAAGCGGGAAACACGAAAGTATATTTACTTCATTAACGCTTCAGGAGAACAATTCAGTTATGTTATCTACCCTTGCCGGCAGCACATTGGGTGTTTGGGTATCTCATGGAGAAGGTAGATTCTCATTGCCATATGCAGAGGATCAATACAAAATCGTGGCTAAATATGCTTACGAAACATATCCAGCAAGTCCGAATGGTTCAGATTACAACACGGCGATGATGTGTGATGAAACCGGCCGCCACTTAGTGATGATGCCACACATTGAACGTTCATTGTTTCAGTGGCATTGGGCAAATTATCTTGCAGGCAGAAAAGATGAGGTTTCCCCTTGGATGGAAGCCTTCGTGAATGCTAGAAAATGGATTGAATCGAAATAACATTATTTATTGACCATATAACATATAACAAAGGCTTGAGTAAACTCAAGCCTTTTCATTTACAACCCAACCTCACTAATCAATCGTTCGGATGTTCACTATCGCATTCACAATTCGATCCCAACAAACAAACCAAACCTTATTTAATCACTAACCTAATTACATCAGGTTAAAATTAATTGGCATATTGTATCTCACACGAACTGGAATTCCCTTATTTTTTCCTGGTTTCCAGAACGGAGATTTCTTAATTACTTTCATTGCTTCTTCATCACATCCGTAACCAATTCCTCTTAATACTTTCACATCCGTAATGGAACCATCTTTTTCGACTACAAAACTCACGAATACCTTACCAGTAACTCCTTCCTCTTGCGCATGAGACGGATAACGTAAGTTACGCTCCATATATTTAGTGAAAGCTTTCATGCCACCTGCAAATTCAGGATATTCATCCACGCCCTCAATACCCACAATGGCATTTGACTCTCCTCCGCCCTCACCCTCTTTAGCCACACCGTTGCCATTGCCACTAGTTACAGGAACAGTTAAAACCAGATCAGGTTTAATTTCACCATCTTGCGTCACATTGCTCACCACAGCGTTCTGAATTTCCTTTATTGTTGGCGGATCTTTAATTTCTGGCTTATCTACCACAACAATATTTGAGGTCATTTTAACTGTTTTTACTTTTACCGGTTCTGCTTTTGCAGGCTCAACTTTTTTCTCAGGTTCAGGTTTCTTCATTTCATGAATCACATCAGTTAAATCGACGACTGTGGGTGGAGAAACTTTTTCAATAACCGTAGGAAACATTTTACTGTACACTAGCGGAGCAAAGGCAAGCAATAAAAACAAGCTTACGGAAACCAGTAAGGCTCTGGTCATGATGGTGGAAGATTTTGACCTTAATTCATAAGCGCCATAGGTTTTGTTGCGGTCTGCAAATACAAGATCGAGCCACTCGGTTTTGTACACATTGATTGATGAATTGAACATAGCTATTAATTTTTATAGCATGATGTATCAAAAACCAGAATTCCATAAAAGAAGCAAAAAATCTGTTTTCATTACGAAAAGTGAAAAATTTCATTTAAAAAACATTTTTTTATTTCATTTTCAATAAAATTGATAGAAATCTTACGATTGTTTTATAAAAATTAATAAAATATACTATTTTTGACAAAAAACATAACAAATTAATGAAAAGCTTAAGAACCATCGCATTAAAAGAGGCTCAAAACAGAATTTCACCAGAAGTTAAATCACCATCTTCAAAAATTTCTGATTTTTTTGGCGCTAATGTATTTGATAAGAAAAAAATGAGAGATTTCTTATCTAAGGACGTGTACGAAAAATTGATCTCATCTATTAACCAAGGTGAATTAATCAATTCTGATGATGCCAACCAAATTGCAACCGCTATGAAAGCATGGGCAATGAGCGCTGGCGCAACACACTACACTCACTGGTTCCAGCCGTTAACAGGTACAACTGCTGAAAAGCATGATTCATTTTTTGAGCCAAGTGGCGATGGTGCTATCGAGAAATTTGCTGGTAGCGCATTAGTTCAACAAGAGCCAGATGCATCAAGTTTCCCTAACGGAGGTATCCGTAATACTTTCGAAGCTCGTGGTTATACCGCTTGGGATCCATCATCTCCAGCATTCATTATGGAAAGCAAAGCTGGTAAAACACTTTGTATTCCAACTGTATTCGTTTCCTATACAGGAGAAGCATTAGATTATAAAGCACCTTTATTAAAAGCATTGGCTTCGCTTGATAAAGCTGCCGTTGATGTTTGTCAATATTTCGATAAAAGCATTACGAAAGTAAACGCTTCATTAGGTATCGAGCAAGAATATTTTTTAGTTGATGAGTCATTATTCAATGCTCGTCCGGATTTACTATTAACTGGTCGTGCTTTATTCGGACACATGTCTGCTAAAGGCCAACAGCTTGAAGATCACTATTTCGGATCAATTCCTGAGCGTGTTTTCACTTACATGGTTGATTTTGAAAATGAAGCTTTAAAATTAGGTATTCCTTTAAAAACCCGTCATAACGAGGTTGCACCTTCTCAATTTGAATGCGCACCGATTTACGAAGAAATCAACTTAGCTATCGATCACAATCAATTGTTGATGGATTTGATGGAAAAAGTTGCTCGTCGCCACCACTTCCGCGTTTTATTGCATGAGAAACCTTATGCTGGTATTAACGGATCGGGTAAACACAACAACTGGTCGTTAATTACTGATACTGGCAAAAACTTATTGGCTCCGGGTAAAACGCCAAAAAACAATTTGATGTTCTTAACTTTCTTCGTAAACACGATTAAAGCCGTTAGTGAGCATGCAGATTTATTACGTGCAAGTATTGCATCGGTGAGCAACGATCACCGTTTAGGTGCTAACGAAGCGCCACCAGCAATCATCTCTATCTTCCTGGGTTCTCAATTAAATGATGTTTTAGATGAGATCGAGCATTCACGTATCAGCAAAAAAATTAAGGAAGATAATGCACTTTGGTTAGGTATTCCTAAAATTCCACAAATTTTATTGGATAATACAGACCGTAACCGTACCTCTCCTTTCGCATTTACAGGTAATAAATTTGAGTTAAGAGCAGTTGGTTCTTCAGCTAACTCTTCAGCACCGATGACGATCTTAAACGCGATCATGGCGGAGCAATTGGTTAAATTTAAAGCTGAAGTTGATAAATTAATCAAGAAAGGTGATAAAAAAGATATCGCATTATTAACGGTAATCAAAAAATACATCAAAGAATCTAAATCGATTCGTTTTGAAGGTAACGGTTACAGCCAGGAGTGGGAAGATGAAGCAGCAGCACGTGGTTTATCAAACATCAAAACTACACCTAAAGCTTTAGATGCATACTTAACTGAAAAATCGGCTAGTTTATTTGAAACTACAGGTATTTACAGCAAACGTGAAATCCATGCCCGTCATGAGATCATGCTAGAAAACTTCTACAAAAAATTACAAATCGAAGCTCGTGTAATGGGTGAAGTGGCAAACACTGCAATTATCCCTGCGGCTATCGCTTATCAAAACTCTTTAATCGCAAATGTTAAAGGATTGAAAGAGCTTGGTGTAGAAAGTAAATCTTCTCTTGATATCGTTAAAAAACTTTCTGAGCATTTAGATATTGTAAAAACGAATATCGATGCCATGTTAGAAGAACGTAAAGTAACCAACAAAATCGAAGATACCCGTGAGAAAGCAATTGCTTATGACGAAAAAGTTAAATCTTACTTTGATTTAATTCGTTACCATGCTGATAAATTGGAGCAAATTGTTGACGACAGTGTTTGGCCTTTACCAAAATTCAGAGAATTATTATTCATGAAATAAGCTTTGAACCTTAAGGTTTAAAGTATAGGGTGTAAGGTTTAAACTTTACACCCTTTTTTTATGGTAGAATTTTATCCGATCATCATTATGAGCTGGTATTGGTATCTGAATCTTTTGACTCCGGACCAGTGACTTTTCACTCAATATAAAAAACTCTTCAATTTAGTTTCGTCTTTTTACAATTATTAAGTATGTAATAAAATTCCCTACTCCCGCCTTTTTACGTAATGCTAAAAACCTTTTACCTTTTACCTTTTACCTTCTCCCTCTATTCCTTATCTTTGCGCCAACATGAGTGATAACAGATACAATCAACGTGGCGTTTCTGCCTCAAAAGAAGATGTGCATAATGCCATCAAAAACATCGACAAAGGAATTTTCCCAAAAGCATTTTGCAAAATTATTCCCGATATCCTTGGTGGTGACGAAGCTTATTGTAACATCATGCATGCAGATGGTGCCGGAACAAAATCATCACTTGCTTATGTTTACTGGAAAGAAACCGGAGACATTTCCATTTGGAAAGGAATTGCGCAAGATGCCATCATCATGAATATTGATGATTTAATCTGCGTAGGTGCTACTGATAACATTCTTTTATCCTCAACCATTGGCCGCAACAAAAACCTAATCCCGGGTGAAGTAATTGCAGCGGTAATTAATGGAACAGAAGAAATTTTAGCTGATTTACGTGAGCAAGGCATTTCCATCTATTCAACAGGTGGAGAAACCGCAGATGTAGGCGACCTGGTAAGAACCATTATTGTTGATTCTACTGTGACTTGCCGTTTGAAACGTGAAGACATCATCAGCAATGATAACATTAAGCCTGGCGATGTAATTGTGGCTTTGGCATCATACGGTCAAGCAACATACGAAACCGAATACAACGGCGGAATGGGATCTAATGGACTAACTTCTGCCCGCCATGATGTTTTTGAAAAATCTGTGGCCAATAACTATCCGGAGAGCTTTGACCCGGCAGTTCCATTTGATTTGGTATTCTCTGGTCAGAAACAACTGACAGATGAAATTGAAATCGAAGGATTTGGCAAAACTACTGTTGGAAAACTAGTGCTATCTCCTACTCGTACCTATGCGCCGGTAATCAAAAAAATACTAGAAAGTTATCGTCACCAAATCAATGGAATTGTTCATTGCAGCGGTGGTGCACAAACGAAAGTGCTGCATTTCATTAATGATGATATCCACGTCATAAAAGACAATTTATTTCCTGTTCCTCCACTATTTAAACTTATCCAGGAAGAATCTGGCACAGATTGGAAAGAAATGTATAAAGTGTTTAACATGGGGCACCGCATGGAATTATACGTACCTCAGGAAATTGCAGCAGCTATCATAGAAATATCAAAAAGCTTTAACATCGATGCGAAGATTATTGGTCGCGTAGAAAAAGGCGAACAGAAACAAGTTACAATCGAAAGCGAAAAAGGAACTTTCGTTTACAATTAAAGTGCAATTCATATAACCTCAATTATAACATTGTCATACTGAGCTTGTCGAAGTACTGGTACAACCAACTGAGCATCTCGACAAGCTCAATCTGACAAAACTATTTACCTCATCATCGCATTTCCTACTCACGGTTAATGAACTTATGGAAGGTACTTTCCTCCCCGTCACTTTTCTCCTCCTGATAAAGTAGATCGAGTTTATTAGAATCGAAGTTTTCAAAAAACGTATCCCAATCAATTTCCTTTAAATCGGATTTGTTTTCACTGTGTTTAGGAAAATGAATTCTTAACACACCGTCATTGTTTCCTTTGGCGGTATCAGCAACTATTGCGGGCACACCACCATGTTTCTCAGCCCATGCTTTAATGGTAGCATGGTTGTGAGTTTGTTTTGAACTGCTCATAATTTATTATTTATTAAATTAATTATTAATAATAATTATACAAGCAGCTAAAAGGTTTTCAGATTTTTAAAATTGCCGTAAAAAACAAAAGCCCCGACTTTGCAGTCGGGGCTTTAATATTAGTATTTGAATTAAGTATTAGTTAAAGTTATAACGAACACCGAATTGCATGTAGTAAGTTGATGAAATTGTTTGTGAAGTACCAAACGTATTTCTGGTAATATCACCAGCATTTGCGTTAACTCTAAATGTTGGTTTAGTAGTTGTATTACCTAAAGCCGCAACATTTTGAGGTACTAGGATATTTGAGTTATTTACAAAATTCACATTACCCCACTTACGATTTAACAAGTTACCTACGTTAAAGATATCAACAGTAAATTGGAACGAATTTTTTGTTTTACCAAAGTTTTTGAAAACTTCTTGCGTCAATCTGAAATCGAATTGGTTTCTCCAAGGAGATGTTGCAGCATTACGCTCAGCAAACTGGCCTCTGTGGCTGCTAAGATATTTATCTTGTCCAATATATGTTTCAAAAATATCTAACTGCTCTTGTGCGCTATATGCTCTTGAATAACCATTTGTACCAGCCGGTATCGCTACAAAAGAAGCCGCAGTAAGTTCACCAGGATTTGGAATATAAATTAGATCATTTCCCGATTGACCATCACGGTTGAAATCAGTGCTATAAGTGTACGAGAATCTTCCTTGCTGACTTCCCTCATAAAACAATGAGAATGAAGTTGCCAAATTACCAAAATACTCTTTTCTGTAAGAGATATTAGCAATAAAGCGATCAGGATTTAAGTTACTTGAATAACTTAGGGTTGGCGTATTCGGATTAGATGAGGTTGCAGGAATAGACCATAAGTTTAGCAACTGGTCACCACCACCATCACCATAGTTACGCTGATCAGAACGTGTATACGCAATCATGGCCGACAATCCGTTATTGAATTGTTTCGTCAATTGTGCAGTTGCTAACCAGTTATAACCACCTTTAGCATTTGTCATTTGAATAACATTGAAACCCGATGAACTTGTAGCAGCTGCAGTTGAAGCTACTGCTCCTGCACTTGTTAATGAAACCACTTGACGGCTAAATGCACCAGCTGAAGTAGTTGGCAAAGCACCACCAGCTGGGAAAACTGGACGAGTATCACCGTAACCACTTATGCTTAGATTAGTAGGATTAACTAAGTTAATATTTCTAGCTACGGCAACATTTAAATCCTTACCGTAAATTCCTTCTAAAGTTCCTACGATACCCCAAGGTAATTTGATGTCAAATGCTAAGCTTGATTTCCAGGTTTGAGGAAACTTCAAATTTTCAGCCATTACACTAATACTACTTGGAATAGAAGATCCTGCTGCTGGTGCTGCACTTAATAAGTTTGGAGCAATGTTTGGGTTAAAGAATGGTGTATTTGCCTGACCTGAATAAGTTTGAGTATATTGTAATAAACCGGCATCACCAGATTGAGAAACAATCCAAACAAATGGAATACGTCCAGTGAAAATACCAGTACCACCACGAACCTGGAAAGAACGATCTCCGAAAACGTTCCAGTTAAAACCAAAGCGGGGAGAGTATGAAATTCTGTTTTCTGGTAGTGCTCCTGTATTTACTTTTTGACCATCAGCAAATGTTAAACCTGCTACTAGTGGATGTGTTCTGATCTCAGTTACATCTGGATATGTCGCCTGCTCAACACGTAATCCCGCTGTTAATTTTAAACGATCGGATACAGTGAATTCATCTTGAATGTATGCAGAATACTGGTTGAATTTGAAGCTTGGATATGCTTGCGAACCATCAGGTGTTAAAGGGTAAGTCACAGCATAGTTAGCAGGTTTCTGTCTGGTGACAAAGTCATTCCAAGAGTTAAACACATAGTAGCCAGTACCAAAACGCTGAAAGCCATTTTTTGTAGTACTAAATTCTGCTTGCAAACCCAATGTGATGTTATGCTTTCCTAATGCTAAACTTAAATCATCAGAATAAGTATACCCTTTTACATCACGTAAATTACCATAAGTAAATGGCTCATAACCGAAAGTGGTTATTACACTACCTGCATCTAAAATATCTACCAAAGGAAATGGTGAACTATCAGAAGTACGAGGATCATTCTGATGTGAATAAGTAGCACGTGCTACGTTTGTAACTTTACTACCAAAATTCGAAGTTAATTCAGCAACTCCAGAATATAAGTTAGCTGCCTGATAATAATTAGAATTAAAGAAAGATAGCGCATTCGTTGATGCTCTGTTTGCAGCACTTCCGAAAGTAATACCAGAACCTGTAGTAGAAGTACTTAAGTTTGAAGGTGATTGACTTTCAACTTGGTTATAACGTACACTGAAACGATGACTTTTAGAAATGTTCCAATCTAAACGAGCAAACATTTTTTCATTATCACTAATATTTGAATAACCTTGGTAAGGTCCTGTTTGATAACCGTATGTATTCTGTAAATATGAAGATACCGTATTTAAAAAATCTGCCGTTGGTCTAGCAACGAAAGAAGGAGATGATGAGCTAAATGGAAGTTGAGGAGTAGAGGCGATCTTTGTTGTTCCTGGAGAAATAGTGTGTTTTTTCTCATAGTTAACAAAGAAAAACAATTTATCCTTAACAATCGGACCACCTAAGCTGAAACCATAGTTTTTCTCATCCAATTTTTGAAGTGTTCCAATTCTGAAATCACCAATTCTTTTACCTTGTTGTTCTTCACCACGCATCGTGTAAAAAGCATTACCAGAAAAAGTATTTGTACCAGAACGTGTAACTGCAGTTACCGAACCACCTGTAAAACCAGTTTGGCGAACATCAAAAGGCGTAACATTAATAGAGATTTGCTCCAACGCGTCAATTGAAATTGGAGAACCACCAGCAGGAATGTTCTGACCAATACCAAACTGGTTGTTAAAGTTTGCACCATCAACCGTAAAATTGTTTGAACGGTAATTACCGCCACCAATAGAAGTTCCGTTAGCTTGCGGCGTTAAACGCGTTAAATCATTAACACTACGAGAGATTGTCGGTTGATTTTGAATTTGTTGCTTACCAATTACAGTTGATGTTCCATTTCTACTTGAGTTTAAAATGCTATTGGTCCCTTGACCAACAACTTTAACCTCATCTAAAGTTGAGCTATTATCAACCAACACTAGGTTAAGTAAATAAGGCTCACCTAATTTCAAAGAAATGTCTGATAATTTTGCAGGCTTATAACCTACGAAACTTACCTCAACCGTGTAAGGACCACCTACACGCATACCACCAATGGTAAATCTACCGTCAGCATTGGTTGAAACGGTGTAAACTGAACCTGTCGGTGTATGCGTAGCTTTAACGCTTGCACCTGGCAATGCACCACTCGCATCCTTAATTGTTCCTGTCATTGATGAGGTGGTAACCTGAGCGCTTGCGCCGAAAGTGATACCTACAACTGCAACAATAACGAGTACTAATCTTAAAAGTAAAGATTTGTTCATACTTTGTTTTTTAATTGTTTTTTGTTTGTTGAATAATAATCGGGGGTGATTTTATTGCTGCAAATGTAGGGATTAAAATTTAACACATTTTAACATCCAATGTTAAATTATCGTTAAGCAATCTAAAACTTTTCAACAATTAACATGGCAGATTAACACTTTAACTTTCAGTTTATTAATCGATCTGAAGTCGTATTGAATATTTATTAAGAAAATACCTTAAATATTATGATTATTGAATCGACTTCTAACCAATTGAACAATTTTTCAAAAAAAAACTTCCAACAATTTATCTGTTAGCGGAATAAATCTTACAAATTACTGACGATAGGATGAATTTCTGATTAAAAATTGCCTGTATGAGCAATTCCCTTAACATATATACATTTTATATGAATGCTAAAGCTAAATTTCGATTCGCCGAATTAGCATAAGGTGTTTTGAGCAAGCCGAATGTATTGGTTTCGAAAATTTGACAATGTATGTCAATAATCATCGCAATCAATTAACATTTTTTTTTTAGTTTTGGCAATTGATGGTCCGATGATTAAGACCATACGGTAATGCGAAAGTTGGGCAACCATCAATCCGAGAATTATCCCGATGCGGGAGACTCCTTCCGCCAGAAGATTACTGCAATAAATAGTTAAAAGGAAATCTCTTTAATATAAATATGAACTACGACGTTATTGTTTTAGGCAGCGGCCCAGGTGGTTATGTAGCTGCAATCAGAGCTTCACAATTAGGAATGAAAGTTGCAATTGTAGAGCGTGAATCATTAGGTGGTATTTGTTTAAACTGGGGTTGTATCCCAACTAAAGCGCTTTTAAAAAGTGCTCAGGTTTTCGAATATATCAATCACGCAGCTGATTATGGTATTACAACCGCAGAGGCTACAGCAGATTTTGCTGCTGTTGTAAAACGCAGTCGCGGTGTTGCAGATGGTATGAGTAAAGGCGTTCAGTTCTTAATGAAAAAGAACAAAATTGACGTAATCATGGGTACTGGTAAAGTAAAACCAGGCAACAAATTAGAAGTTAAAGGTGCTGATGGTTCTCAAAAAGAATTAACAGCTAAAAATATCATCATCGCTACAGGTGCCCGCTCAAGAGAATTACCTAACCTAAAACAAGACGGTAAAAAAATTATCGGTTACCGCCAGGCGATGGTACTTCCTGAGTTACCAAAAAGCATGGTAGTAGTAGGTTCTGGCGCTATCGGTGTAGAGTTTGCTTATTTCTACGCTACAATGGGTACCAAAGTAACTATCGTAGAATTTATGGAAAATGTGGTTCCGGTAGAAGATGAAGATGTATCGAAACAATTATTACGCAGCTTGAAAAAAGTTGGTATCGATGTAATGACTTCCGCTTCTGTTGAATCAGTTGATACTGCTGGTGCAGGCTGTAAAGTTTCAGTTAAAACAGCTTCAGGTATGCAAACTATCGAAGCTGATATCGTACTATCTGCAGCTGGTATTGTAGCCAACATCGAAAACATTGGCTTAGAAGAAACTGGCATTAAAACGGAAAAAGGTAAAATTGTAACTGACGAGTTTTATAACACCTCAGTAAAAGGCTACTATGCCATTGGTGATGTTGTCGGCGGTCAGGCTTTGGCTCACGTGGCATCTGCAGAAGGTATTATTTGCGTAGAGAAAATTGCCGGACAACATGTTGAACCGTTAGATTACAATAATATTCCGGGATGTACGTATTGCACACCTGAAATTGCATCTGTAGGTTACACTGAAAAAGCTGCAAAAGCGGCTGGTTACGAACTTAAAATCGGAAAATTCCCATTCTCGGCTTCAGGTAAAGCAAGTGCTGCTGGCGCAAAAGATGGCTTCATTAAATTAATTTTTGATGCCAAATATGGAGAATTGTTAGGTGCGCACATGATTGGTGCAAACGTAACCGAAATGATCGCAGAAATTGTGGTGGCTCGTAAACTGGAAACTACAGGCCATGAAATGATTAAATCAGTACACCCTCACCCTACCATGAGTGAGGCCATTATGGAAGCTGCTGCTGATGCATACGGCGAAGTGATCCATTTATAAGCTGAAAGGCTAAAGCTGAAAGCTGTTTAATGACAAAACCCTTTAGTTAGTGCTAAAGGGTTTTCTTATTTTTAACCGATTCAAACTTCATACTTGGTACTTGATATTTACTACTTTATACTTGACACTTGATACTAAAACTATAAAATGAAACTACATACCATAGATACTGGACTCTTTAAATTAGATGGTGGCGCCATGTTTGGCGTGGTACCAAAAGTAATCTGGCAGAAAACTAACCCGGCAGACCATAATAATCTTTGTACCTGGGCCATGCGATGTTTATTAATTGAAGACGAAGGTAAACTGATATTGGTAGATACCGGAATTGGAGATAAACAGGATGAAAAGTTTTTCAGTCACTACTACCTACATGGAGAAGCTTCAATGTCGAAATCCCTCGCGAACATAGGGTTTGGCCTCGATGATATTACTGACGTCTTTTTAACACACTTACATTTCGACCATGTGGGTGGAGCAATCAGCAAGGTGAACGACAAGCTGGTTCCGACATTTAAAAACGCGAACTACTGGAGCAACGAGAAACATTGGCAGTGGGCCGTTGAGCCTAACCCCCGTGAGAAAGCTTCTTTTCTGAAAGAAAACATTTTACCCATACAAGAAAGCGGTCAGCTTCAATTTATTAAGGAGGAAGAAAATATTGAATGGCAGAAAGATATCAAAATTTCATTTGCTTATGGACATACGGATGCAATGATGCTTCCAAAAATCAGTTATAAAGGGAAAACTATTGTGTACATGGCCGATCTCCTACCCTCTGTTGGTCACTTGCCACTACCTTACGTAATGGCTTATGATATGTTTCCGCTTAAAACACTAACTGAAAAACAGGCTTTTTTGGAGGAAGCAGTTGCAAACGACTATATTCTTTACCTGGAACACGATCCTATCAATGAGTGCTGTACACTACAAAAAACTGAAAAAGGAATTCGGGTGGAACAGACTTTTAAATTAAGCGAAATCTAAATGATCAGACCTGCAGCCCCTCATGATGCTCCATTTGTAGCACCACTTATTATTCAGGCTATGGGAGATTTGGCCGCCAAATTTGCAAATTCGAATAATCCGCAAGTAATTCTGGGTTTGTTCATCTATTTCTTTCAGCAGGAAAACAATCAATATAGCTATCAAAACACGCTGGTGTTCGAGGAGAATGATCAACTACTAGGTTCATTAAATGCATACGATGGCGCAAAATTATTTGAACTTAGGGAAAACTTCCTGAATTATTTAGAAGAAAACAACGGATTAAACAACTTCCATCCAGAAGCTGAAACGCAGGAAGGAGAATTTTACTTTGATACAATTAGTGTACATCCGGATGCACAAGGAAAGGGAATTGGAAAGGCACTTATCATAGCAGGCATTGATTGGGCCAAAGCATTGGGCCACCAAAAAATTGGTTTAATAGTTGAAAAGGAAAATCCAAGAGCTAAAGAACTTTATGAAAATATGGGATTTATCGCCCAAAATAGTATGGTTTTCCTGGGCGGAGATTATTTCCACCTCACCTACTGTTTCGAAGTTCAGCCTACGTAAAGTCACAAAAATTATATTTTTCAATTTTTATTTGTATTTAATCTAAATAATAAGCAATTTCGCATCAGATGGAAAAAGCTTGTATCGATATCAATGAACTGGTTAACGTATTCTCAAATGCACATGGTTCTATTTATCAATCAGATAAACTAAACTGCTTCTATGTAGATTTTGGTGGAAAATTTGCTAAATACAACTGTCTGTCTCTTCAAAAACTCAAAAAAGTAGTGGAGCAAATTGATATCGAGGCACTTCTATTAAATACTCATAAAGCAGATTTCGAATTGGTAACCTTTAATGGTTGTGAGCATATCTATTTATTAAGCGCATTGGAAATTATTGCTTTAAAAGACCTTCTTCAGGGAACTTTCACCATGTTCAAGCTAAATCATCTGATTAGCGATTGTCTTCATAGATTGGTTTATTAGGTCATTAGCTATTAGTCATTGCCAATTGGTTCGTTAATGAATTGATCTTTGTTCATTGGTGGACCTTGCCTTTTAATCTTTATCCTCTCACTTCTATCCATCTAACGCTCAGCGAGTATCCGTTTCACGTTATTCATTCGATCACCTACCAGCTATTTCTTAATACCCATTTATAAAGGCTTCATCGGCTTGTCATTATTTAAACTCATTATAAATAACTAGCTATCAGCAATTTAGACTAATTTCATATAGTAAATAAATGATATAATTGAACAAATTCGTTTTACATTTGTATTGTTATTAAAGCACAGAAATTATGAAAGATCTAATGCGTATAAAGTGTTTAATATCTCAGGATATCGAAACACTTTTAAATCAGCAAATAAAAAAAGAAGCTCACTCTTCATCACTATATTTATCAATGGCATCATGGTGTAACCAAAATGGTTATGATTATTCTGCTGATTATTTCACAAAACAATCGGAAGAAGAAAGAATGCACCAGCTAAAATTATTCAAATATGTATTGGATATGGGCGGTAATGCAATCTCTCCTGAAGTTACAGGTATTAAAACTGACTTCGCAGGATTTAGAGAAGTTTTTGAAGATGCACTTGAAGCGGAAATCGCAATTACTCAAAGCTTCAAAAATTTAGCATCAAGATGCCACAAGGAACAAGATTTCGTAACCATGGAATTTTTAAACTGGTTCTTGAAAGAGCAACGTGAAGAAGAATACAAAGCCCGTAGAGCTTTAGAATTATTTGAAGTTATTGGCGAAGAAGGTACAGGAAGATGGGAAATTGACAAACATGTTAATAAAATCACTTATTCTGAAGACTAAGCACAACAACTAACAAAACATATATATTAAAGCTATCTCTAACGAGATGGCTTTTTTTGTTTTTAGAGATTTTCATCGGAAACTCGTTTCGGAAACTTAATTACATAGCCAATATACTCACACCGCCCTCATACTGAACGCGTTTTTAAAATCTAATTTCATCATTTTGCTCCACCGAATCGGCACAAAAAAGAAAGCTTCCATTGATGAAATGGAAGCTTCTTTCAGTTTAGGTTGTTTGGTTTATGTTGATTATGAATAAGTCTGAAGATTTTTATAAAAAAAGCGCCGTTGCCAGCGCTTTTTTTAAACCAAATATATAATAATAATTAACGAGCATCACAAAAGTACAAACATTATTCATATAAGCAAGCTATTTTCACAAATAAATTAAATTATTTTAATAAAATTTAAATAAACCCCAAATATTGGGCGAATAATAATTATAAAAACAATTAAAAACACCTATAATTTACTTTTTATTAAGAAAATTATGATTTTATATCTACAAAATCATAATTTAAGCGAATATTTAAGTCAAATGATAGAAAATGTTATAAAAAATTACTTAAATCATCCAAAAACTTATGATGAAATGTTCTTAAATAGTGAAAATTACAGAAATCACTATAATAATTTCATCAACAACTTCTCTAAAGAATCTCTCGAAAACCTTAACAAAAAAGAAGAGTTGGCAAAAAAACTTTTCATGAGCCAAGGTATAACCTTTACTGTTTATGATAGTGGTGAAGGCATTGAAAAGATATTTCCATTCGATATCATCCCCCGCATCATCACCTCAAGTGAATGGTCGTTTATTGAAAAGGGAATTAAGCAACGCTTAAAGGCGTTGAATCTTTTTTTGAAGGACGTATATAGTAACCAGTTTATCATTAAGGATCAAATTGTTCCAATTAATGTGATTTATTCCTGCCCGCATTTTTTAAGAGAAATGCATAATGTGAATGTACTACACGATATCTACATCCACATTGCCGGCATTGATTTAATCAGAGACCATGATGGAACTTTTTACGTACTCGAAGATAACTTACGCACCCCATCGGGCGTAAGTTACATGCTCGAAAACAGGGAAATCACCAAACGGCTTTTCCCCGATCTGATTCCGCAATGTGGCGTAAGAAGCGTAACTGAGTATCCGGCCATTTTATACAAAAATTTAATGGCGCTTTCGCCAAGAGCCGTTTCTAACCCAACAATTGTATTATTAAGCCCGGGGATGTATAACTCCGCCTATTATGAGCACACTACCCTCGCCCGTTTAATGGGTGTTGAATTAGTAGAAGGACGCGATTTGGTTGTTAAAAACCAGAAAGTTTTTATGAAAACCACTACAGGCTTACAACAGGTTGATGTTATCTATCGCCGTGTAGATGATGATTACCTGGATCCATTGGTGTTCAATCCAAATAGCGTTTTAGGCGTTGCCGGCTTAATGGGCGCTTACAGGAAAGGAAATGTTGCGATTGTAAACGCAGTTGGAAATGGCGTTGCTGATGATAAAGCCGTTTACACGTATGTTCCTGAAATGATTAGGTATTACCTAAATGAAGAACCCATCTTAAAAAATGTACCTACCTATCAACTGAGCAACCCTGACGAGCTAAATTACGTTTTCCAGAACATCAATAACATGGTGATTAAAAAAACCAATGGAAGTGGCGGTTATGGCATGCTAATGGGACATGCGGCAAGTGAACAGGAAACGGAAGAATATAAATTAGAAGTTTTAAAAGATCCAAGAAACTTTATCGCCCAGCCCACCATCAGCCTCTCCTCAGCGCCTTGTTTCATTAATGGAAAACTGGCACCCAGGAGAATTGATTTACGTCCTTTTGCACTATATGGTCCTGACGGAATATCCATTGTTCCAGGCGGATTAACGCGGGTCGCCTTAAAAGAAGGTTCGCTGGTGGTGAACAGCTCGCAAGGCGGTGGTAGTAAAGATACATGGGTTTTAACTTCTTAGAATACAAATATGTTAAGTAGAGTAGCATCGAGCTTATATTGGTTAAGCAGATATGTGGAGCGTAGCGATGGAATGCTTCGCATGCTGAAAATAAATTATGCTTCATCGCAAGATACCATCCAGGAATTTACCTGGAAACCAGTCATCAGAATTTTTTCTTCAGATGATGAAACTGAACTTTTGAATATCCAGCATGATAGTAGAGCGGTGATAGAATACTTATTGTTAAACCGCGATAATCCTAATTCTATACTAAATATTGTAACGCTGGCCAGGGAAAATGCCAGAAGCGTTCAGGAGCATATTCCCAAGGATTTATGGCAGTGTTTAAATGAATACTATCACACTGTGAAAGATGAAAAGCTATTGTGGTATGTTCAAAAAGATGATCCCATTACCGCTTTAGATATTTTGATAAAACAAGTGATGCTTTATCATGGCACAGCCGATAGTGCGATGGAACGTGGCGAAAGCAGGAGTTTTATGAAAATTGGTAAACATTTGGAAAGAAGCATTCAATCTATTGATATTCTGGATATTAAATTTAGCTCCATCAGTGATAACCCTGATTTATTAACGGATATCGCCTATTGGAAACATTTGCTTTTATCATTAGGTGGTTATGAACTGTACTTAAAAACATACCGGCAGGGATTTGATGCCAAAAACATCATCGAACTGGTGATGCTGAACAATGATTTCCCCCGGTCGGCGCTTTATTCGATGAACAATATCGATCGTTATTTTAGCCGCCTAAAAAGTGAAAGCAACATCGATCATTACAATAATTTATCTTTCAAAATAGGAAGATTAAAAAGTATGATCACCTACAGCTCAGTAAATACAATGGAAGAAGAGCAATTACATGATTATTTAACCGAAATACGGGCAGAACTATTCGGTATCGGAAACCTGTTAAACGAATATTATTTCGCAAATTCATAACTGAAAATCATACTGCTTTATTTTAAAACAGAATATAACATGCCAATATTTAAAATTAAACATATAACAAATTATAAATACGAGTCGCCAGTTCGGGATAGTGCCAACCAGATTATCTTATTCCCGATTAAAGATGATTATCAAAAAGTAATCAAACACGATTTGAATATTTCCGGCAGTCCGGAAATTGAGATTTTCATCGATTATTATGGGAATGAGGTTGGAACGTTCACTCAGAATGAACCACATAATCAGCTTAAAATATTTTCTAAAGTCAGCGTGGAAACCTCAGCTAAACCATTGCCGCAAGACGACATGTTTAGTAGTGAGCAATGGCACAGCCTTGACGCTATCAAATACGAAGTGCCCTATATTGATTATTTAAGACAAGAATCTTTCGATGGAATTATTCAACTAAAAGAAACAGCACTGAGTATCAAAAGCCCGGATGATACACCTTATCAAACGGCAATAAAATACTGTGCCCATGTGTTCAGTAATTTTGAGTACATCAAAGGCATTACCGCCGTAGATACCACTATTGAAGAGATTTTAAAATTGAAAGCAGGTGTCTGCCAGGATTTTGCCCACGTACTTACCGCAATGCTGAGGTTAACAGGCATTCCCTCACGTTACGTAAGTGGCTACATTTGTCCGAACAGAGATGGCATGCGTGGAGAAGGTGCCACTCATGCCTGGGCCGAAGCTTATCTTCCTGAATATGGATGGCTTGGCCTCGATCCAACCAACAATTGTATTGCCAACGAAAACCATGTACGTTTAGCTGTAGGCAGAAACTTCGCCGATTGCTCCCCGGTTAAAGGTGTGTATAAGGGTGGTTATGAACATCTTATGGAAGTAAATGTATCGGTTGGCTATAATGACGACGACTTCAATGACAATGAAAACTATTTCCAGCCAAAGGAAGTGAATTATACCAAACCTTCAGGATTAGCAACGCCCGCCCGTAAACAAAATAGTTACCAGCAATACATGGAAGCGATGCAACAGCAACAACAGCAGCAACAGCAGCAACAATAAACAGTTACTATTATCAGCGACTAGTTGCCAGTTCAGCAATGAACCAATCACAAAATGTTATTCTGAGCTTGTCGAAGAACTTTTAGCAACATATCGACGACGTATTCTGGTACTTCGGGAAGCTCAATGTAACAACCAAGCGGGAAAAAGTGCGGGAATAATTATACAGGTATAAAATTTTAATATTTATTTTCATAATTTTCAATTTTTAACACCAAACATTATGAAAATTTCATACCTCTTCCTAGCAGGATCGATCGTAACGTCATTATTTTCTGCCTGTACACAACATGAGGATTCGGCGAAACTTGGACCAATATCACCAGAGGAAATCAAATCTCACATTGCTGTTTTAGCCGATGATTCTTTACAAGGCAGGCGGCCATTTACGATTGGCGAAACCAAAACTGTTAATTACATCTCATCAGAATTGAAGAAAGCTGGCGTAGAACCAGGCAATAATGGAAGTTATATCCAAAAGGTACCGATGGTGGAGGTCACCTCTACTCCATCAGAAAATATGGAAATAACTGGTGGAAAAGAAAAACTAACCTTTAAGGTCGTTGAAGATTTTGTTGCCTTTACCAGACGGGAACAGGATACCATCCAATTAAAAAATTCACCTCTGGTATTTGCCGGCTTTGGTATTGTAGCACCAGAATTTAACTGGAACGACTACAAAGATTTAGATGTAAAAGGAAAAACAGTTGTGGTTTTAATCAGCGACCCAGGTTTTGACGCGAAAGACAAAATGTATTTTAGAGGCGATACCATGACATACTATGGTCGTTGGATGTATAAATATGAAGAAGCGGCCAGACAAGGAGCGGCTGGTGTAATCATTATTCACCAAACGGAGCCTGCAAGTTATGGCTGGTCTGTAATTACCAACAGCAACACCGGTGCAAGGCTATACCTACAAGCTGCAGACAAACATAAATCGAGATGTAAACTGGAAGGATGGATGACCGAAAAAGCAGCTACAAAATTATTGGCTAATGCAGGAATCACCGGAGATATCCGTGCTTATGCCCGAAAAAAGGATTTCAAAGCAGTTCCATTGAACCAAACTATAACGGTGGGTTTAAGCAATAAATACAAATATTCCACTTCTCAAAATGTGATCGGAATCATTAAAGGAAGTAAAAGACCAGACGAAACCATAGTGTACTCTGCTCATTGGGATCATTTTGGTATCGGGCCAAAAATTAATGGCGATTCGATTTACAATGGCGCTGTAGATAATGCAAGTGGCGTTGCAGCGATGCTATCCATTGCCAAAGCTTTTCAAAAAGCTAAAGAAAAACCAGAAAGATCAATTGTATTTTTAGCTGTGACCGGAGAAGAACAGGGCTTATTAGGTTCAGAATATTATGCTTTAAATCCGATTTATCCGCTAAACAAAACAGTAGCTAATCTCAATATGGATGCGCTTGGATTTTATGGCGAAACAAAGGATATCTCTATTAAAGGAAAAGGCCAGAATGAAGTGGAAGACTATATTATAAGCGTGCTTAAAGAAAATAAACTGGAGGCCGTTGGCGATACCCGTCCGAGTGCCGGAAGTTATTATCGTTCAGATCATTTTAATTTCGCTAAAGTTGGTGTTCCGGCAATTGATATCGTAAATGGCTTCAACAGCAAAGAACATGGTGCTAAATGGGGACAAGAACAAAGGCTTGGCTACAATGAAAAACATTACCACCAGCCATCTGACGCGTATTCGCCCCAAATGAACACTGCTGGGTTTGCACAAATCGCAAATATCCTCTTTACTGTTGGTTATAAACTAAGCAATGAAACCACCTTCCCGCAATGGAAAAACGGTTCAGAATTTAAAGCGGCCAGAGATAGATCAGTTCGCAGTTTATAGTTTGCAGTTTTCAATGACTGAAAAACGGATAGTGCTAATTGTTAACTGATACTTTTTTCCTAAATTTGCGCCTTTTACAAATAACAATATGATTAAGAGACAGCAAATTAAAGATTTATTAAAGTCGACAGCATTTGACACAGAAGTAACGGTTATGGGATGGGTTAGAACTTTCCGTAATAATCAGTTTATTGCATTGAATGACGGATCTTGCATGGGCAATATCCAGGTTGTAGTTGATTTTAATAATTTGCCTGAAGAGCTGTTAAAAAGAATTACCACTGGTGCAGCCATTTCTGCTACTGGAAAACTGGTTGAATCACTGGGGAAAGGACAATCTGTTGAAATTAAGGCAACGACAGTAGAAATTTTAGGTGATAGTGATCCTGAAAAATTCCCTTTACAACCTAAAAAACACAGTTTAGAGTTCTTGCGTGAAATTGCACATTTGCGTTTCCGCACCAATACCTTTAACGCGGTTTTCAAAGTTAGACATGCTTTGGCTTTTGCCATCCATCAGTTTTACAACGAACGTGGTTTCGTATATATGCACACACCGGTAATTACTGCAAGTGATGCGGAAGGTGCTGGCGAAATGTTTAAGGTTACGACTTTAGATTTCGATAATACACCACGTACCGATGAAGGAAAAGTTGATTTTTCTCAGGATTTCTTTGCCCGTGCTACAAACTTAACCGTTTCTGGTCAATTGGAAGGGGAATTAGCAGCGATGGCTTTCGGTCAGATTTATACTTTTGGTCCGACTTTCAGAGCAGAAAACTCGAACACTACCCGTCACTTGGCGGAGTTCTGGATGATCGAGCCTGAGGTTGCTTTCGCTGATCTGGAAGACAATATGCAGCTTGCAGAAGATATGATGAAGTATGTGATTAAATATGCTTTAGATAACTGCAAAGAAGAACTGGATTTTTTAAATACACGCCTGGCGGAAGAAGACAAACAAAAACCTCAAAATGAGCGCAGTGAATTTGGTTTGTTAGAGAAACTAGACTTCTGTTTGGCTAACGAATTCGAACGTTTAACTTATACTGAAGCCATTAGAATTTTAAAATCATCAAAACCAAACCAAAAGAAACAATTCAAATATTTAATAGATGAATGGGGTGCCGATTTACAAAGTGAACACGAGCGTTACCTGGTAGAAAAGCACTTTAAAAAACCGGTAATCTTAACGGATTATCCTGCTGATATAAAATCTTTCTACATGCGCCAGAACGAACCTGATGCTGAAGGCAGACAGACTGTTGCAGCTATGGATATTTTGTTCCCAGGTATTGGAGAGATGATTGGTGGATCACAACGTGAGGAACGTTTAGACCGTTTAACAAAACGCATGGAAGACATGGACATCCCTCAGGATGAATTGTGGTGGTATCTAGATACCCGCCGTTTTGGTTCAGCACCACATGCTGGTTTCGGATTAGGTTTCGAACGTTTGGTGCTTTTTGTAACCGGGATGACCAATATCCGTGATGTAATTGCTTTCCCTCGTTTCCCTAAAAATGCAGAATTTTAATTAGGTTTAGGGTAAACAAATTACTACATCAGAGAGGTCAGGCTAAAAAAGCTTGACCTCTTTTTGTTTTGATGACGATCATAATTTCTAATGGATTGCAGCGAACTATGGGTTTTGTAAACCGGGCCAATGTTATCTAAAAGATTTCTTAATGTTGTGCGAAATGACAAGCTATAGAAAGACCGATCCACTCTTTTCAATGCTTAAGCATCTAACAAAAACTATTACTTCAACAAATGAAACAAAAAAAGGAGTCAGTTTTTGAAAACTAACTCCTTTAGAAAGTTAAGCTTAAACAAGTATTTATATTCCGTCGTCACTCATGGTGTCGTTATAAGAATTTGCATGCGCATAATCAACCGCCGAAACTTTATAGTCGGTTGGCGCAAAACTTTTAGATGTGCTCAATGCCATTCCCAGTTCGAAACGTGTTGGATATGGCGTTTGCAGTAAACTGCCTGCAGGTATGTAAGGAAAAGTTTCCAAATATGATTGCATGACGTTCTGGCTCACTCTTCTGTTAATATAGGCACGGCTCAATTGCGAAGGCTCTTTTAAACCCGCAGCACCTAATAATTCTACCGCACTGGCTACGGTTAAATTATGAAAGTTTTTCACCCGAACGGTTTTATCTTCCACCACCAACCCTTTCATTAAACTTTGGTCTTGCGTAGCCACACCCGTTGGGCAGGTATTGCTGTTACACTCCAAGGCCTGAATGCAACCCAAAGCGAACATCATTCCACGAGCCGCATTACACATATCGGCACCTAGGGCGATGTTTTTTACAAGATCAAAGCCAGAAGAAACTTTCCCGGAAGCAATGATTTTGATATGCTTTTTCAAATCGAAGCCATTTAAAACATCGTATACAAAAGCTACACCCTCACGCAAAGGCATCCCTACCGAATTTGAAAATTCCTGAGGTGCCGCTCCGGTTCCACCTTCTCCCCCATCAACGGTAATAAAATCCGGGTAAATGCCGGTTTCCACCATTGCTTTACATATCGAGTAAAATTCACTTTTACGACCGATACAAAGCTTGAAACCTACGGGCTTTCCTCCCGATAGATCTCTCAATCTTTTAACAAATTCAAGTAAACCAATGGGGGTGTTAAAAGCCGAATGCGCTGGTGGCGATAAAATATCCTTACCCTGTGGTACCAAACGAATCCGGGCCACTTCGGGCGTAACTTTTTTTGCCGGCAACATCCCGCCGTGACCTGGTTTTGCCCCTTGAGATAATTTAATCTCGATCATTTTTACCTGATCGGTAACCGCCCTTTCTGCATAGGCATCATAATTAAACGTACCATCTTCATTTCGGCAACCAAAATAACCGGTACCAATTTGCCAGATTAAATCGCCACCTGGCTGACGGTGATAATCACTAATTCCTCCCTCTCCGGTATTATGAGCAAAATTACCCATTTTCGCTCCGCCGTTTAACGCAAGAATTGCATTCTGACTCAACGAACCAAAACTCATTGCTGAAATATTATAGATACTCGCTGAATAAGGTTTCTTACAATCTGGTCCGCCAACCAGTACACGAGGATCGGGATTTAATTCATGGTGCGAGATGGCAGCAATGCTATGGCTTAACCACTCATAACCGTTATCATAAACATTAAGTTGTGTACCAAACGGAATGGTGTCATTATCTTTTTTTGCACGCTGGTAAATTAACGACCTGTTTAATCTGTTGTAAGGTGTGCCATTGACATCACTTTCTACGAAGTATTGGTAAACCTTTGGTCGCAGTTCTTCCATGAAATATCTCAACCGGCCAAAAACAGGGTAATTTCTTACGATACTGTGTTTAGGCTGATAAAGATCACAAACACCAAGTAATACAAAAGGACCTGTAAAAATAAATGTCCACCATAAAAACGGATGATAAAGCCCTAACATAATAGTAAGGGCAACTAAAAATGCGGCAATCGCAACGAAAGCTTTTCTCATAATAATAGATTAGCGTATGTTTTGTTAAATACAAAGATTAGGAATATTAAACAACTGACAGCATTAAATTGTTATTTTTACGCTATGTTAATTAAGATTTATCCGGAAAACCCTAATGAAAAGGCCATTGAACAAGTGGTAGAAGTACTAAAAAAAGGTGGCTTAATCATTTATCCTACGGATACCATTTATGGTTTGGGTTGCGACATTACCAATCCGAAAGCCATTGAAAAGATTGCCCGCATCAGGGGTATTAAACCTGAAAAAGCCAATTTTTCATTTATATGCCATGATCTTAAACATATCTCCGACTATATCAAGCCTATTGATAATACGACGTTCAGGGTGCTGAAAAAAGCGCTACCTGGACCATTCACATTCATTTTCAATGCCAACAATAATGTTCCTAAACTTTTAAGCTCGAATAAAAAAACTGTTGGTATACGTGTGCCAGACAACAACATTGCCCGTTGCATTGTAAAAGAACTTGGAAATCCGATTCTTTCTACATCCATAAAAGATGATGATGAGTTAATAGAATATTCTACCGACCCCGAATTAATTCATGAGAAATATGAAAATTTAGTTGATTTGGTAATTGATGGCGGCTATGGAGACAATGATGCATCAACGGTAATTGATTGCACCAACGGCGAATTTGAAGTAATCCGTGAGGGAAAAGGAAATATTGAAGATTTTCTTTAAGGAAAATAAAATCAGCGGATCGGAATGATATTCTCAAGCAAGATTCAAATAGCCGAATTCACCTCGATTTCCCTTACTTTTACCTCATGTCCAAAATCATCAACCTAAATATTTTTAAACAATTCTTTAAATCCGGACAAGTTGGAGGTTTCCTGCTTTTACTATGTGTTGCCATTTCATTAATAATTGCAAATACTCCGGCTAAAGCTGCTTTCGAAACTTTTTTAGGAACTAAATTGGGCTTTGGAGAGGTAAGTTATAGTATTCTCGCCTGGATTAATGATGCGTTCATGGCTATATTCTTCCTGCTCGTGGGGTTAGAAATTAAACGTGAACTGATAGAAGGAGAATTATCTTCACTAAAAAGCGCAGCTTTACCCGTTATTGCTGCTTTAGGCGGAATGCTCATTCCTGCCCTAATATACGCCATCTTCAATAGTGGATCAGTTACGAAAAGTGGCTGGGGAATTCCAATGGCGACTGACATTGCTTTTGCCCTCGCCATTATAGCCATGCTGGGTAAAAACGTGCCTGCCAGTTTAAAGATTTTTCTGGCAGCGCTGGCTATAGTTGATGATCTTGGTGCTATTTTGGTGATTGCCATTTTCTATACTAATCAGATTAGCTTTGAATATCTTGCAATGGCCACAGGCATAATGATATTGTTATGCCTGATGAATTATTTTGGGGTTAAGAATCTGGTATTTTATTTAATTCCCGGAATTTTTCTTTGGTATTTTATTCATCATTCTGGCATCCATGCTACCATTTCTGGTGTTTTGCTGGCCTTTACGATTCCAACAAATGAAACGGATATTCCGTCACCTTTGGAGAAAATGGAACATAGCTTAACAATCCCGGTAAACTACCTGATCATGCCTGTCTTTGCTTTGGCTAACACCAACATTACCTTTCAAAAAGAAATGTTAGCAGGATTAATTTCTCCTTTGGGACTAGGAATTATAACGGGTTTATGCTTAGGCAAAACACTGGGCGTTACGTTTTTTAGCTGGCTGGCGGTAAAATTAAAATTTGCAGGTTTACCTACAGGAGCTGGATGGAAACATATTTTAGGACTCGGCATGTTAGCAGGAATTGGCTTCACCATGTCAATTTTTATAGCCATGCTTTCTTTTGATGATAGCTTGCATGTTGCTGAAGCAAAGTTTGCGATATTAACGGCATCAGTACTGTCAGGTGTGGTTGGATTTTTATTTTTAAAATCAGTAAAGAATCCAAAAAACTTACCATTATAGATCCGCTGGTTAAGAACGAAAAATTAAGTAATGCTGTTATAGTTCAGCATATTTTTGTATTTTAGGGTAATTAATCTCTCTCTATGGCTGCAATCTTTTTCATCCCTTTTATTTTCTTTTTGCTTTATCAGAAAGCAGAAAAATCAAGAACAAACGATAACGTAGAAGATTACAAAAAGTTTAGGGCAAATCTATGGATATTAGCGATCGCATTTGTATTTGGTTCTGGATTGCTGGTATACCTTCAGCTCGTTCTGTTTAAATAGCAAAATATGCTTGGATTTTGGTTATTTTAGAAACCATTTTCATCATTTTAAACGGCCTGACATTTTCTAATTAGAGATTTGCTTTGAACGAGAAACGATCAATTGTTTACAAAACTCCAAAAAACGGATACATTCAGTCAGCATGCTCAGCGATCCCAGCACTGCGGTTTTTGGTTCTTAAACGGCTTAATGTCTCGTTACGCATGACCAGATAAGATGCCAGATATTTTAAGGGTATACGTTTGAAGAACTCGGGATTAGTTTTCAGTAATCTAAAATAGCGTAGCTGTGCAGATGGCAGGCGACTTAGTAAACTTCGCTCTGTTGCTACATAGTAATAAAGTCCTGTTAACCGTTCACCGATCACAGCCATTGATGGATATTTTTCCTGAAGGTAAGGAATGAGGCTGTAAGGCATCATCATCAACTGGCACTCTTCCACCGCCTGTAATGTCAGCGGATATTCGTTTCGGGTAAAAATCTCTGCATTTGGAGAACCTAAAACATTGTTTTCCAAGCTGATGGATAAGGTTACGTCTTGCCGGCCAACCATAATAAATCCTCTGATTGCTCCTTTTGCAAGAAAAACCATGTGGTTTCTCATGTCATCGGTTTTAATCAGCTGCCCTTTAGTCAAAGTGGTAATAAGCACTTTAGCGGCGATATCTCGCTTCATTTGTTCGGGCAGGGCAACAAGAGCAGAAAGAAATCTCAAAAAAGGCTCAACCTTATTTAAATTGTGTGAAATAGATTGGTGTGTTGGCGGCATGCTCAGGCAAGTAATAAAATTAAAGATACAGAAATCGGCCTTATTTCAATAGCAGTATGGAACGTTTAGTTTTTACAGGCAGCAATTGTAATTTCTTCAATGAATAAACACTTAAACCGCCTTCGGCAATTTGAATATCGAACCAGATATTCTCTCCGACAACCAATTCCATATTAAATAAGCTCAGTTCAAAACCAATATTCTGATCATTAATGTCGTTAATTAGGCCCCAACCAATGGCCTGGCTAATTCTTATAATCTTTCCTAAACGCAGCATTCGTTTAACCTTTTGGGCAACAAATATATAACCCGTAACGGTTCAAGCATTCAAAGTAATTTTTTTTCTGTTCCTCGACTTGACATAAGTCAAGCCGAGGGCGAAATTTATTCAAACGAATCTTCTACATCAGGCTCATATATTCCAGACGCTTCGGGAAACATTAATTATTGATCGCTTTTATTACCAAACCAGCGAAGCAAGCTTGAATACAGATTAACTTGTGACTGATAAAAAAAGTATGAGTTACTCATTAGAAGCAAGCTGCCCACATCGCCTATATTTATACAAAAGGGCACTTAAGAAAAATCTTAAATGCCCTTAATATTTTATTTCGTGAACAAATACGCTAATTCCAGCCTCCACCTAACGAGCGGTACAAACCAACAACTGCATTCAATTGCTCCGTTTTAATCGTGGTTAATTCCAGTTCGCTTTGCAACAAATTACCTTGCGCTGTAATCACTTCTAAATAATTCGCCATGCCGCTTTTAAATAACAGACTTGCGTTTTTAGAAGCTTGCTGTAAAGTTTGTGCTCTTTTTTCAGCGATGCTGTATTGAGTTTTCAACTTCTCCACTTTCGTTAATTCATCAGAAACCTCTCCTACTGCATTAATCACTGACTGGCGGAATTGAATAACTGTCTTTTCTCTATCGATTTTAGCTAATTCCAAGTTAGATTTCAGCTGTCCTCGTTGAAAAATTGGCTGTGTGATACCGCCTGAAACTAAACCGAATAAAGATGCTGGAACACTAAACCAGTTGCTGGCCTTGAATGAGTTAATTCCCCCACTTGCCGTAATTACTAATGATGGATACAAACTCGCTTTCGCTACACCAACTTTAGCATTTGCAACGTTTAATGCTAACTCAGCAGATTTAATGTCTGGTCTACGGCTAAGCAAAGCTGATGGAAAGCCAGCATTCAAATCCTGAGGAATGGCCATCTTATCTAAGCGGCTCGAACGGTTAATCGCCTTTGGCAAAGTGCCGATTAAAACACTTAATGCATTTTCTTGCAAAGCCACATTCTGTTCCAAACGAGGAATTAGCTGTGCTGCATTTAATTGCTGTGCTTCTGCCTGCTGAATGGCTAAAGAAGTTACCTGACCAGCATCAAATTGTAAGTTGATGATTCTTAAAGTACTATCGTTCAGTTTCAGATTTTTCTTAGCAATTTCCAGTTGAGCATCAAGCATCAGGAGATTATAATAACCTTGTGCCACATTGGCCACCAAACGCGTTTGAACAGCCTTGCGGGCTTCTTCGGTTTGCAAAAAACTGGCTAAAGCGCCAGCTTTTTGATTGCGGATTTTCCCCCAGATATCTGCCTCCCAAAATACGCCAAGGTTAGCATTGTAATCTTCGATATGCGTTGAACCTGTAAATTGATTTAAGCTCAGACCGTTTAAACTGTTATCAGATGGGCGACTTGAACTTGCCGCCACCTGTAATTTCAGTTCAGGCAAATAACCCAATTTTGATTGTTTAAACAACACTTCAGCCGCATCTATATTCTTCAAGGCAATTTGCATATCGTAATTCTTAACCAAAGCCGTATCAATTAAATTCTGTACGGTAAGGTCGTTAATAAAACTCTTCAAAGGCAAATCGCCTACGCTTGAAGAATCTTGTGGCACTGGATTTCTAAACATTTTTGGCGCTAAACTCTGTGGTAAAGCTAAATCTTTAGAAACTGAACATCCGCTCCAGATGATAGCAAAAAGCAGGATGCTTAAAATATTAAACCGTTTCATAAACTACTTGATTTACAGGTTCTTCATGGTGATGATGAACAACCTCATTTGATTTTCTTGATATTTTTTCTTGTAATGCCTGGAAGAGAACAAAAAGAACGGGGATGATAAACAAACCTAAAATTACCCCAGAAATCATCCCTCCTGCTGCACCGATACTGATAGAGTGATTACCTTGTGCCGATGGACCTGTAGCGCCCATCATCGGGATTAAACCTACGATAAAGGCAAGCGAAGTCATAATAATCGGACGTAGCCTTGATTTTGCTGCTTCCAAAGCTGATGCAACCAAAGGTTGTCCGCTTCGTCTTCTTTGAACTGCAAATTCGACAATTAAAATCGCGTTTTTGGCGAGCAAACCGATGAGCATAATCAGTGCCACCTGAACGTAGATGTTATTTTGAATACCTGTTAGGCCAATCGCTACAAATACACCAAATATTCCGGCAGGGATTGATAAAATTACCGACAATGGTAAAATATAACTTTCATATTGTGCCGAAAGCAGGAAGTAAATAAATACCAGACACAACAGGAATATCACGGTCGATTGTCCACCTGAAGAGATTTCCTCGCGGGTTTGTCCGGAGAATTCATAACTATAACCTGACGGCAAATGTTGCTCTGCTACTTCTTCAATCGCTTTAATGGCCTGACCAGAACTAAAACCTGGTTTTGGAATCGCATTAATTGAAATAGAGTTGAACAGGTTATATCTTGATGCGGTTTCTGAACCGTAAATGCGGCTTAATTTTACCAGCGTATTAATCGGTACCATTTCACCACGGTTGCTTTTCACAAAAACACGGTCGATGGATGATGGGTCTGCCCTATCCTGTACATCGGCCTGAACAACCACACGGTAATATTTACCGAAGCGGTTAAAATCTGATGCCTGTGCACTACCAAAATAGGTCTGCATGGTTTGCAAAATATCTTTCACATTCACACCCAATTGGTCGGCTTTTTCATCATTGATATCCAACTGCAACTGCGGATAATCTGCCTTAAAACTGGTAAAGGCAACTGCAATTTCCGGGCGTTTCATTAACTCGCCAATAAATTGCTGAGAGATTCCACTAAATTTATCAAGTTTGCCACCGGTTTTATCCTGCAATACCATATCCAAAGCCTCTACATTACTAAAACCCGGAACGGTAGGGAAACTAAACACAAAGAAACTACCTCCGGAAATGCCACCCAAAGTACCACGAACCTGGTTCATAATCTCCTCGATATTTTTAACCTTACCACGCTCTTCATTCGGTTTCAACAGCACAAAAACCACAGCCGAAGATGGACTGGTTGAATTGGTTAGCAGGTTGAAGCCTGAAATCGCCGTCACATCTCTCGAGGCATCCAGTTTACTAAGCACATCCTCAGCTTGAGTCATTACCTTTTGGGTACCTTCTAACGATGTTCCTGATGGAGTATTTACGGCAATCGCGATAAAGCCCTGGTCTTCAGTTGGAATAAATCCTGCCGGAGTTGTTTTAACCATGAAAACTGTAGCCAAAGTAATCAAGGCTAAACCGCCCATGCTTAACCATTTATGGCGAACAAGGAATTTCAAACCGCCAACGTAACGGTTGGTAAGAGAATTGAAACTATGGTTAAATCCATTAAAAAATCTTTGCTTAAAGTTCGGTTTAACCTCAGGTTTTTCCCCATGTGAGGAATGGTTATCTTTTAAGAATAAAGCAGCAAGTGCCGGACTTAAAGTTAAAGCGTTAACCGCTGAAATTACAATCGCAATGGCCATCGTGAAAGCAAACTGGCGATAGAACACACCGGTTGAACCTTCCATAAAACCAACAGGCAGGAATACCGCCGCCATCACCAAAGTGATGGAAATAATGGCTCCAGTGATTTCATGCATGGCTTCATGTGTAGCCGCCTTCGGACCCAATCCTTTATGTTCCATCTTGGCATGCACCGCCTCGACGACCACAATCGCATCATCCACCACGATACCAATGGCCAGAATCAGAGCGAATAAGGTTAATAAGTTTATCGAGAAACCGAATAACTGCATAAAGAAAAACGTACCCAAAATAGCCACCGGAACGGCTATCGCCGGTATTAAAGTTGACCTGAAATCTTGTAGGAACAAAAACACTACAATAAAAACCAAAATAAAGGCTTCTACCAAAGTATGCTCTACTTGCTCTATTGATTGGTCTAACGCTACTTTTGTACTGTAGAAAATGTTCTTTTTTATCCCTGCCGGAAAACTCTTTTCAGATTTCTCCATCATTTTATTAATCGCTACCTGAATATCGTTCGAGTTAGAGCCAGCCAACTGAATGATACCGATTACAATCGCCTTTTTACCATTGATACGCGTAATACTGTTGTAAGAATAGGCACCTAATTCTACCCTTGCTACATCTTTAAGGTGTAAAATAGAACCGTCGGCATTGGCACGTATAGCGATATTTTCATATTCTTCTGGCTTGGTTAATTTACCTTTGTACTTAATTACGTATTCAAAAACTTCCTTACTTTTTTCCCCAAATTTACCAGGTGCTGCTTCCAGACTTTTATCTTGAATGGCTTTCATCACCTCGTTAGGCGTAACTTTATAAGTCGTCATTTGTGTTGGGTTTAACCAAACACGCATTGAATAATCTTTTACACCACCAAATATCGCTGCAGAGCCCACACCCGGAATACGTTTAATCTCAGGAATGATATTGATTTGCGCATAATTGGCCACAAAAGTCTGGTCGTATTTCGATTCATCTTCGGTGTACATCCCAATGGCCATGATGAAACTGTTCTGTTGTTTGGCTGTGGTAACACCTTGCTGTACCACTTCAGCTGGCAGCTGACTGGTTGCCTGCGCCACACGGTTTTGAACATTAACCGCAGCCTGGTCGGCATTTGTACCCAGTTTAAAGAAAACAGTTATGGCCAACGAACCATCATTACTGGCTGTAGAACTCATGTAAGTCATGTTTTCTACACCGTTGATAGATTCTTCTAACGATGGTGCTACCGAACGTAAAACAGTTTCGGCATTTGCACCCGGATAAACCGCGGTAACCAAAACCGACGGTGGTGCAATATCAGGAAACTGTTGCAGAGGCAGTTTCGTTAAACCTAGTACACCCAATATCACCAATAAGATGGAGATTACGGTAGCCAGTACTGGTCTTTGTATAAATATCTTAAACATTATTTCTATTAATTTATTTTTGCTTTAGTCTCTCAGTTTTTACCATGTAAGGCATTTAAGAACAATTTTCGTCTTTCAACTTTTGACTTTCAACTTTTAACTTTTACCTTTTCAGCCTTAGTCATTGAACTTTCTGCTTTAGTCTTTCAGCTTTAATCTTTCTTCAAACTCGCTGCCTTATCAGTCGCTTTCTCAGGTGTAATCACTTGCCCCTCCTGCAAACGGTCTAAGCCGCTCAATACAATTTGGTCGCCAGATTTTACGCCATCTTTTATCAGATAATTGTTGCCACTTTTACCGATCACGGTGATTGGCATTTTGCTTACTTTATTGCCTTTATTTAGAGCAAAAACGAAAACCTTATCCTGCATTTCTACGGTTGCTGCCTGCGGAATCAGAATAGCATCATCATGTTGTAAACCCAAACGAACTTTGCCGGTATTACCAGAACGTAACACACCATTTGCATTTGGGAAACTTGCTCTTAAAGTGATTGCGCCAGTATTTTTATCAAACTGGCCATCAATCATATCGATTTTACCTTTAATTGGATAAGTGGTATTATCCGATAAAAGCAATTCAACAGCTGGTAAATGTTTTATTCTGTCCGCAGGAGATTTGCCAGGATAGTTTGCATTGAAACTGTTGAAATCATTCTCCGCTAAAGAGAAATAAACATGCACTTCGTGGATGTCTGATAATTGCGTTAAAGCAGCCTGGTCAGTTGGCGCAACCAAACTTCCTTGTTTTTTAGGAATACGACCGATGTAACCACTTACCGTAGCCTTGACATTGGTATAACCTAAATTTATTTGAGCTGATGCAACACTTGCCTTAGCTTGCTCTGCATTAGCTTGTGCGATTTTATAGGCCGTTTTTGCAGTTTTTAACTGAAATTCAGAAACAACTTTATTCTGAACTAAAGGGGTCAGTTTATCAACTTCTAATTGAGCGTTTAAAATAGCAGCTTCAGCAGCATGCAAGCTAGCCTTTGCATTATTTAAAGCTTCACGGTAGGGATTTTCATTGATTTTGAAAAGTGTTTGTCCGGCAGTTACGTAAGCACCTTCGTTAACTAAAACGCTTTGCAAGTAACCACTAACCTGCGGACGAACATCAATATCAACAGCACCCTGAATGGCAGCAGGATAATCGATGTATGTAGTTTGTGAGCTTTCGCTAATCAAACTTACAGGTAAAACCGGCGGCGGTGGTGCAGCCGCAGATTGGTCTGGCGAAGATTTACAGCTTACCAAGATTATGGAAAATGATAAAAAAATTAACAATGACTTAACATTATTAAACTGTTTAACACTGTTAAGTAGAATAAACAAGCGATGGATAGCATTCATATGATTAAAAATTATAGTGGATTTAAAGGTTATAAACTATTTAACACCGTTAAATAGACTGTAAAAAAAATTTTAGCTATTAATAGATAAAGTAATTCCTTTAATAGCGTCTTTTAAAATTTGTTGGTTAAGTTCGTCAGTAGTTCTTCCATTTGGTCTAACCAGGTTAATTGAAATTAAGCCGTGAATAATCGACCAATAAGTGTAATACTTCATACAGATGTCGTTTTCTGACACTGGCTTTTTGATAAATAATGACTCAATTACATCCCCCAGCATCGCCGAAACCTGTTCTGCTTCTTGCATTGAATTTTTTACAGTGCAGCAAACCATATCAACCCCATACATTAGTTGATAGAATTCTTTGTGAGAAAATGCAAAGTTCCAATACGCTACCCACATGGCTTCCATTTTATCTTCCGGGTTTTCATGTTTATCACGGGCCTCCCGAATATCTTTACCTAAAATCTGGTAACCTCTTCTGGTTAGCTCTAGTAAAATGCCTTCTTTATTTGGAAAATATTCATAAATAATTGGGGCCGTGTATTCAATCTGGTCGGCAATTTTACGCATACTCAAAGCCTGCCACCCTTCCGTTTGAACAATGTTCAAGGCTGCATCCAAAATACTGGTTCTGGTTTCTTCTTTTAAACGTAGAATTCTTTCTTTACTTCCCATGATGTGGAATAACTAGTGATAAATAATCTAACACCGTTAAGCAAATGTATAACCAATTTATAAAACAACAATCATTCTATTGTCAAATGAAATTTTGTCATGCTAAATATGAGTTTTAGATAGTTTAAACGAGCTTTTTAAAAATAATTAATTTTCAGAGATATTTAAGTCACATATAAAGAGCCTGACAGAAAGATATTTTCTTTTTTGGAAAGCACTACCTGTAGTTCTTTTGAAACAGCAGTCCCGCCCTTTATTGCAATCTTTTTGGCATATTATTGCATCAATTATCGTCATTGCGAGGAGGAACGACGAAGTAATCTTTCCCACCAGAACTACAAAAAGTATTTCCATTTCGGTCAGGTTTAGATAGCTTGGTAATTGCACTAACATATAAAACACCCCTAACTTATAATGTTAAGACCTAACGATGTCGGTCAGTCTGAGCCTGTCGAAGACATTTCTTATAGTGGAAAAACAAAATATATGTCCTTCGACAAGCTCAGGATGACAATATTTTTGTTTTAAATTGGAAATGCTGAAAGCAATCTTCAAACAAAGCAGGAACTGCAAATCGCAGGCCTACTCCTCATCCCGAACAAAGCTTAGCATCAGTATGGTTGAATAAAAAAACTTTAAGATAAACTTTATATTCGCTTATGATTTATCGTGAAGCCAAAACAACAGACATCCCTCAAATACAAATTGTAAGACACACTGTAAAAGAGAATACCTTATCAAACCCTACATTGGTTACAGACGCCGATTGTGAAGCATTCATTACACAACGTGGAAAAGGTTGGGTTTGCGAAATTGACAATCAAATTGTAGGCTTTTCTATTGTTGATTTAAAAGAAAACAACATCTGGGCATTATTTGTAAGGCCAGAATTTGAGGGCAAGGGAACTGGAAAAGAACTTCATCGCTTAATGATGGATTGGTACTTCTCTCAAACAAAAGAAACAGTTTGGCTTGGCACGGCACCAAATACAAAAGCAGAAAAGTTTTACGAATTACAAGGCTGGAAGCATGTAGGAATGGTTAATAAAGGCGAGGTAAAGTTTGAAATGAGTTACGAAGATTGGGTAAGATAATACATTTACGTCATTGCGAGGCACGAAGCAATCTCTAATCAGTAGATTTTTAAATTGGATTGCTTCGTACCTCGCAATTACGGCCGCTTTAGTTTTAAGGATGAACGAGCATAAATTGGCTAATATTTTCGTTTTACAGATTTGCACACGCCTAATTTAATTAGCCCCGACAAAGCGGAAAGCCCACAATGAAGCGCAGCGGAATGAGGACTTGAAGCGGTGGCGGGACTGTGGTGACCCAAGAAACACAGGTACTGCGCTTCAAAATATTTTATCGTTGCAAGACTAAAAACCATCTTTTGTATAGAAATGGCTTCGAATCTCTCAATGACGAAAACACACTTACCCCTTAAACTTCTTCATAAAACTACTCACACTTTCTTGAATATTTCCATCTTCAATCGCTTTGACGAATGCTGTTCCTATAATGGCTCCATCTGCATAAGAACATGCTTTATCGAAAGTTTTTTTATCGCTGATACCGAAACCAATCATGGTTGGGTTTTTCAGATTCATGTCCTTAATCCTGCTGAAATAAGTTTCCGTAGTATCCCCTACTTCAAGGTTTTTACCTGTTGTTGCTGATGAAGATAACAGATAAATAAATCCGTTGGTTAAGCTATCGATTTTATGAATGCGTTCTTCAGCCGTTTGAGGGGTAATTAAAAACACATTACTCAAATTATGTTCCTCGAAACAACCTTTATAAAATTCTTCGTATTCTACCATCGGTAAATCAGGAACGATGCAACCGTCTACACCAACTTCAGCACAAGCTTTACAGAAATTTTCTACCCCAAATTGCAAAACTGGATTTACATAACCCATCAACAAAACCGGAATGGTGACGTTTTTACGCAAGTCTTTCAATTGCTCAAAAAGTAGCTTCAAAGTCATGCCCTGGTCTAAAGATTTTTTGCTGCTAGCCTGTATCACCGGACCATCGGCAACAGGGTCTGAGTACGGAAATCCAATTTCCAACATGTCTGCACCCGATTTCTCTAAAGCCTCTGCAATCTCGATAGTATCCCCAATATTTGGATAACCGGCGGTATAATAAATTGATAATATATTTTTCTTCTTTTCGAAGAGCTGTTTGATTCTGTTCATATAACCCCAACCCCTAAAGGGGCTTTAATTGTTTATAAAAAACCACGCTAAAAAGTCCCCTTTAGGGGATTTAGGGGTTATAAATTAAAATATTTAATATAGGTATCTAAATCCTTATCACCTCTACCCGACAAGCAAACTACTACATTTTCGCCACCTTTAAACTTCATTTTTTCGAGGTAAGCCAATGCGTGTGCACTTTCAATTGCAGGAATAATGCCTTCTAATTGAGTAAGTAATAAGCCTGCATCTAAACTTTCTTCATCAGTAATGGAAACATATTCACCACGACCGGTTTTAAATAGGTGTGCATGTTGAGGGCCAATTCCTGGATAATCCAAACCTGCTGAAACCGAATGCGGTTCTACTACCTGACCATCTTCTGTCTGCATTAAAATACTTCGGCTACCATGTAAAACACCTTCTTTACCCAGATAAGTGGTTGCTGCAGAAAATCCACTTGATACACCTTTTCCAGCAGCTTCAACGGCAATGAGTTTCACATCTTCATCATCCATAAAATGATAAAACATACCCATAGCGTTACTACCACCACCCACACAAGCTAAAACGTAATCAGGCTGGTCGTTTCCAGTTTGTGCTATTAGCTGCTTTTTAGTTTCTTCAGAAATGATGGATTGAAAAATCGCTACCATATCTGGGTAAGGATGTGGACCAACCACAGAACCGATAATGTAATGTGTATCAACAGGGTTATTAATCCAGTCACGCATGGCTTCATTGGTTGCATCTTTTAAGGTTTTACTACCAGAGCTTGCCGGAACAACCTTTGCACCCAACATTTTCATGCGGGCAACATTTGGCGCTTGTCGCTCAATATCGACTTCGCCCATGTAAATTACACATTCCAGGTTACGCAATGCACATACTGTAGCGGTTGCTACACCATGCTGACCAGCACCTGTTTCGGCGATGATTCTTTTCTTGCCTAACTTTTCAGCCAGCAAAATCTGTCCGATGGTATTATTGATTTTATGTGCTCCGGTATGGTTCAAATCTTCTCTTTTCAGGAAAATATTCGCACCATATCTTTCAGATAACCGATTCGCTAAATATAATGGCGACGGACGACCCACGTAATCTTTTAATAATTGATGAAATTCTTTCTGAAAATCGGCATCATCAATAATCTTCAAGTAGTTTTGACGCAATTCTTCTACGTTTGGATAAAGCATCTCTGGGATGTATGCTCCACCAAAATCACCGTAATATCCTTTTTCGTTTACTTTGTATTTCATATTTATTTTATTATCCAAGGCTTAAAACCGATGGTAATGAATGATCAAATCTTTTATTATTTGCTGTCACATTGCGCTTATCGAAATGCCTTAAAATTCTTCGAATACTTGTTCCGATACTTTGGGCAGCTCAAAATGGCAAACCATTTGTTTTTTCCTGCTTACAGATACTTCGAGCTTCAGTATGACAGTGCGGTATTCAATTTCACAACAAACGCCTCAATCTTCTCTACATCCTTAACACCTGGCTCCGTTTCAAATCGGCTATTTATATCTAACGCAAATAACCGCTCGTCTTTTATTGTAGAAATGGCTTCCGCATGTTCCAAATCAATCCCTCCACTTAAAAAGTAAGGTTTATTGTATTTATAATCTTCTAAAATTTTCCAGTCGAATGTCTTTCCTGAACCGCCATGTGCTTTTGTCTTCGTATCGAACAGGAAATAATCTACCATGTCCACATAACCATTCAGCTGAGTAAAATCAAAATCTTCATCTACACCAAAAGCCTTAATGACCTCCAAACTTGAAAAAGTGGATTTTAATTCGCTGCAATATTCTGTCGACTCACTTCCATGTAGTTGAACAGCTTTTAACTGATATAGATTTACTTTTTTCTTAACAGTTTCCAAATCTTCATTTACAAATACACCAACTGTTTTAATTTCTGATGGAATATATTTAATTAACTCTGCCGAAACATCACTAATGAATCTTGGCGATTTCTCATAAAATATGAATCCCAAATAATCAGGTTGGAGGCTCGCAACAGCAGCAATGTTCGCCGCGAACTTCATTCCGCATACCTTTAATTTTAAACCATTCATCAGGCTACTAATTTTTTAAAGCTTTCTAACGCTTTTTTACTCATTAAAGATTCTTCCGCTTCGTAAAAGCAATCTGCAAAAGTCGCACTTGGCTTAATGGTTTTAATGGCTAAAGCCGAATTACAAAGCACTACATTGTTTTGAACATCGGTTGCTTCGCCATTTAGTACATTCATAAAGATCTTAGCTGATGATTCTACCGTATCGCCACCTTTAATATCGTTCACCGCAACCTTATCAAAGCCCATATCATTCAAAGTTAAAATGCTCTCACCTTTGTTGTTAAATGTTTTCACATCGCAGGTAAGTGAAATTTCATCGTAACCTTCAAGTGCATGCACAATGGTATAGCTTTTTGTCGTATCCTGATATAAATAATTGTATAAACGAGCCAGCTCCAGGCTGAAAACGCCAACCATCTGATATTTCGGCTGTGATGGATTAACCATCGGACCTAACATATTAAAGAAAGTTTTAATCCCTAAATCTTTTCGTATTGGCGCCACAATTTTCATAGCCGGGTTAAAAAGCGGTGCATGCAAAAAGCAAATTCCTGCCGTATCAAGGTTACGCTTTAGAACATCCTGGTCGTTGGTGAATGAATAGCCTAAGTATTCCATTACGTTTGAAGAACCGCAGCCTGAAGAAACACCATAATTTCCGTGTTTTGCCACTTTATGGCCGGCGCCGGCCACTACAAAAGAGGAAAGCGTAGAAATATTGAACGTATCCTTTCCATCGCCGCCAGTACCACAAAGGTCAATTAATTCGAAATCAGAAAAGTCAGTTTTAACACCTAAATCCAACATCGCATCTCTAAAACCTTGCAACTCTTGCACCGTAATATTACGCATGGCGTAAGCCGTAATAAATGCCGCAATTTGAGAAGAATTAAATTCACCCTGTGATATAGAAATCAGGATGCTTTTAGCCTCTTCCCTACTGAAACTCTTGTTTTCGAATAAATGGTTCAATATCTTTTTCATACTAATTTTCCCGAAAGCCCATAAAAAAAGGATTGCTTTTTGGGCAATCCTTTTCATCGTTTATAAAATATTTTAAAATATATAACAACAGAATTTGCCTAACGAATTTCGTTATGCCACCACCAATTGTTATTTAAGTTTTTAATAATCATTTTTGTATGAACAAATATTGATATACTTTTTTATAATTCCAAAATCTTTCTAAAATATATGGCTTTTTTCAAAAGAAAAGTTCAATTCAATGATGATTTAGGTTTCGGCTCTGTTCCGGTAATCAAAAATCAACGCGTATTAAACACCGATGGCACACCAAATATAGAGCGTACTGGCTTACCTTGGTTCAAATTCGACGATACCTATACCCGTTTGGTAACCATGAGCTGGACCAGATTTTTCCTGGTCATTTTAACTGCATACCTCATCGTAAACACCATTTTTGCCGTTGCCTACAATATTATCGGAATCGAAAATTTAGATGGTGCAAAAGGTACTACCTTGCGTGACCAGTTTTTCGATGCATTCTTTTTCTCGGCCCAAACCATTTCAACCGTAGGCTATGGCCATATATCGCCACAAGGTTTTATCACAAGTGTACTCGCCGCTTTCGAGAGTATGTTGGGTTTACTGGCTTTTGCATTAGCAACCGGGCTACTGTATGGTCGTTTCAGCAGACCAACATCAAAGGTATCTTTTAGTAAAAAGATGGTTGTTGCGCCCTACCAAAACCACACAGGTTTAATGTGTCGATTAGTAAATTTGCGAAAGAATTCTTTAATAGATGTAGAAGCACAGATGTATATGACGTTTAATGAAACCGTTGATGGGAAACTAAAACGGAGCTTTTACCCACTGCAACTGGAACGAAGTAAAATTAGCATGCTCTCGCTAAACTGGACACTGGTGCATCCAATTAATGAAGATAGCCCAATTTTCGAAAAAAGCCTTGCAGAATTAACCCTTGCAGAGGTAGAGATTTTCGTAATTTTAACTGCTTTTGATGATACTTTTGCACAAACTATTCATACCCGTACCAGCTATCAGGATGAGGATATTGAGTGGAATGCAAGGTTTAAGATTATGCATTATCACAATGAAGCAGGCAAAATGGTAATGGACTATAGCTTATTTGACCGCACGGAAAAGGTAGTGATCGGTTAAACACAAAGTGTTTTATGCTAATCTCAGAAGATTTAAAACCTTTTATGACTGCGTAAACTTATTAACAAATTCCACAATTGCTTTATACAAACCATTGGAACCAAATATCATCTGGCTTATCATAGGTACATGGCTTTTGCCTTTAATCTCTTCAATGTCTACGGGAATATTATTCGCTTTTAATTTCTCGTATAACCTTGGTGTTTGTAATTTAATGGCGCCGTAAGTTTTCCCGCCGTAAAAAAGCAAATGTGGGTTTTTGATATTATTCACATAATCCAATGGAGATGCCCGCTTCCAAACTGCAGGCTGATCAGTAAAAGTTCTTAAGAAATCATAATAATAATTGTCCTTTTCTGCTGATGTTAAATACTCAAAAATATCTAAGCCAAAAGGGTCATTCAGAATCATTCCCTTAATTGGATTTTTAATCCCAGCTTGCTGAAAGTATTTTGGGTCGGCATTGATTAATTCGCCCAGGTGTGCACCAGCGGAATGCCCCATCACAAAGATTTTATCGCCACTGGCCTGATAATTTTCAATATTCTCCCTAACCCATTTTACCGCTAAAGCACAATCTCCAGCCATTTTTTCATATTGAGCCGTGGGCGCCAATGGATAATTGATAATTACAGTTACAATACCTTTCCTTGCAAAGTTTCTGCCCAACCACCAATACGTTTCCTTTTTACCACTGCTCCAGGACCCGCCGTGAATAAAAACCAAAACTGGTTTATTCGCTATTCCATCGTTTTTATAAAAAATGTTTAGTGTATTTTTAACTTCGGTATTGCCAGCGTAGTTAATATTTTTAGCTGTTTTTACCTGCGCAGAAGATAAAATGGTTTGGAATAATAGCATTATTGGTAACAGTTTCTTAAGCATATTGAAGCTTTTTCTTTTCAACAATAAATTAACGAAATTGTTGGGGTAGCGGATTTTCTTAAAATAAGTGATGGATGATGGAAGATAGAAAATGGATAATGGACAATGAATCATAAAGCCATCACGTATCCTACATCAAACATCTCAACCGATATTTAAAATTCCATTTTCCATGTTACATCTTACATTTAATCTTTATGCTTTTATCAAGGGGTTTTTCTCTTTTGCAAACAAATTGAAAACCTTTTGATCTACAAAAGCTGGAAATAACTTATTCATCCATACGGCTAACTTCCCTTGCCCTGTCATGATTAAAGTACGTTTACGCTTTTCAATGCCCTTGGCGATGATATTGGCTACTTCTTCTGATGTCATCATCTTGCCCTCATCCATGCTGGTTTCGCCATGTGCTGCCCCATCTTTCGAAAGCGCAGTAACTCTGATATTAGAAGCGGTAAATCCCGGGCAAGCCACCAAAACATTTACACCGGTTTTTAAAAGTTCAGTACGTAATGATTCCATAAAGCCATTCATGGCAAATTTAGAAGCCGAATAACCTGTTCTTCCTGGCAAACCGCGATAACCTGCGATAGAAGAAATTCCAACAACCGTTCCTTTGGCTTTTAGGATCTCAGGCAAGGCGTATTTTGTACAATAAACTGTTCCCCAGAAGTTTACATCCATCAGGTTTTTTAATACTGATAAATCTAAATCATTGAATAAGGCACGCATGGATAGCCCAGCATTGTTCACCAGGACATCAATCTTTTGAAAAGAAACCAAGGTTTGTTTAATAATCAATTCGCAATCCGCTTCCTTACTTACATCTGCTTGAACAGCTACAGCTCGGATGCCATATTTTTTCTCCAGGTTAGCTGTGATTTCGCAAAGTGTAACATACTGACGGGCAGCCAAAACCAGATTGGCACCACGCCTGGCGAATTCTTCTGCGCAGGCTTTTCCGATTCCGCTTGATGCGCCTGTAATGATGATGACTTTATTTTTTAAATCCATTTTTTTTAAGTATAAATAGCAAGACCTGACCCTTATTGTAATTGTATATTAAAATAATTACTTGCTTTGGCTACCTGATCTGTGTTTATGATGTCGGCACCTAAATCATATAATAATTTCCAGCAGGCCTGATGATCTGGAGCACCCCAAAAACGAAAAGGCTTCCCTATTTCATGCGCATGATCAATTAAAGCTTTTAACCGAGCTTTGTCTGTTTCCGGAATTTCGCCAACACCTTTCCATTTTGAATATTTAGCAAAATTATCGCTGATCATCGTGATTTTTTTTAAATCTGCTGAATGATAATTTACATCTGGCACACCGTCAAAACCTACCACATTGAAAGAATGAAACGTAGAATCTGGCGGGCGGTTACCACTGATGACAATGGTGATTTTTTTATTTCCTTTGGATAAATATCGTTTAAAAGGTTTCAAAGCCTTTTCTAACACAGGGTAAGTTATTGCCCAGCTATCTTTGAAATCAATCATCAGCTGAAAACTATAAAATTCTTTTGTTTGATATAGTGCAGCAATTGGTTTTAGGTAAAGCTTTTCCAGGGTATTTCCAGCCTTAATTTCCTTTTTGCTGTGTGCTACGATTAAAGAATCGCCCACTACAAAAACATCTGCCTCGATAGAAAATGCTTTATTTGCTACCGCATCGTAAAATGGCTTTGAATGAGTGTAATCGTTGTGCGAATGGATTTTAACTTGCGCAGTTGAATCGAAAGTTGAAATCAGCAAACAAAAAAATACTATAATTTGCTTCGCCATTATTTCATCATTGCATTTTCATAAGGTACACGGGTAACAATTGAGCGGCCGAGTGTAATTTCATCGGTATATTCCAGTTCTCCACCAAAAGCGATTCCTCTTGCAATGGTAGTAATTGGAATGTTGAATTCTTTTAATCTTTTATACAGGTAAAACAAAGTGGTATCACCTTCCATATTTGGGCTCAAAGCCAAAATCACTTCCTTTATCCCACCGGTAGAAACCCGCTGAACTAACCCATCGATGTATAAATCTGTAGGACCTATTCCATCCATGGGCGAAATTAATCCACCGAGCACATGGTATACACCGAAGTACTGACCTGTATTTTCAATTGCCATCACGTCGCGGGTATCTTCCACCACGCAAATCGTTTCCTTATCCCGCTTATGCGAGGTGCAGATTTCACAAATGGTATGATCAGAAATATTATAGCAAATACTGCAATTCTTAATTTGCTGTTTTAGCTTAATCAAAGTATTTCCAAACTGGTTAACCTCCTCCTGTTCTTTATTTAACAGATGTAAAACTAGTCTTAACGCTGTCTTTTGCCCTACACCTGGTAATTTCGAAAATTCGTTTACCGCATCTTCCAGCAGTTTGGATGAAAAATTCATGATGCAAAAATATGAAATAGTTGTTTGGTTTTTTAGTGCTTTGGTTTTTTAGTTATTTTGTATCTGAACCAAAAAACTAACAATTTAACCAGCCAAACAACTAATATTAATTTCTTACATTTATCAGCTTAAAACCAAATTATGTCACCAACTATACTATTATGCTTTTTAATCGGCTACTTTTTATTGCTGATTATTATTTCATTTGTCACTTCTAAAGATTCATCTGATAATAACTCCTTTTTTGTTGCCAATAGAAATTCAAAATGGTACTTGGTAGCCTTTGGAATGATTGGAACAGCGCTTTCTGGCGTTACATTTATTTCAGTTCCGGGAGAAGTTGGTGCCCCGGCAGGTAATCAGTTTCAGTATTTTCAATTTGTTTTGGGGAATGCGGTTGGCTTCATTATTATCTGTACCGTGTTGCTTCCGCTTTATTACCGAATGAGATTAACATCCATTTACAGCTACATAGAACAACGTTTAGGCTATTATAGCTACAAAACTGCGGCATCGATATTTCTGCTGAGCAGAACACTGGGTTCAGCCACCAGACTTTATTTAGTAGTTATTGTTCTGCAACGTTTCATATTTGATAATTATGGTGTTCCATTCTGGTTAACCGTATTAATTTCGCTTGCATTAATTTGGTCGTACACTTTTAAGGGCGGTTTAAAAACCATCATCATTACCGATACACTGCAAACATTCTTTTTAGTGCTTTCGGTTTTCCTGACAATTTATTTTATCTGCAACAGCCTAAACTTTAGTATTCCTCAGGCTTTTGAAACCATTAAAGACAGTAGTTATTCTAAAATATTTTTCTGGGATGATTTCTTAACCAATAAATGGTATTTCAGTAAACAATTTATTGGCGGTATTTTCGTAACCATTGCAATGACTGGTTTAGACCAGGATTTGATGCAGAAAAACCTGAGTATGAGCACCATTAAAGAGGCACAGAAAAATATGTTCACTTTTACTGGTGTGTTTGTAGTGCTGAATGTATTTTTCCTGAGCGTTGGTGCATTATTGTATATTTTCGCTGCGAAAAATGGAATCGATATCCCTTTAGATCACATCACCGGAAAGCCTAGAACCGATTTACTCTTCCCAGAAATTGCTTTGAACAACCTCGGTGCAGTGCCCGCAATTATATTTATGCTAGGCTTAACGGCTGCTACCTTTGCTACTACAGACTCGGCCCTGACGGCATTGACAACATCTTTTTGTGTCGACTTCTTAGGCATGGATAAAAAAGAAAATATTAATGCGGACAATGCCGTTAAAAAACGCCATACCGTTCACATTGCATTTTCTATTCTGATGTTTTTGGTAATTATTGTAATAAATGCACTGAACAGTTCATCAGTTGTGAGTTTGATTTTTACAATCGCCTCATACACTTATGGACCACTTTTAGGCCTTTATAGTTTTGGTTTATTTGTAAAAAACAGAGGTTTACGCGATAAATTAGTTCCAATTATTTGCATTTTATCGCCTTTTTTATGTTACTTGCTTTCAAGCTATTCCAAAGAAATATTGGGTGGATATGTTTTTAGTGTCGAACTGATTTTGATTAACGGTTTGATCACCTTTATCGGTTTGCTCTTCATCAGCAAAAAAACTGATGCGCAAACTAAATTTTAATATAAGAATACAGTATATATGACGAGTGAAGAAAAAATTAGAAGTGCTTTTGAAAACAAAGATTGGCAGGAAATTAAAGTAACCGATTCCTGGCAGATTTTTAAAATAATGGCTGAGTTTGTAGATGGCTTTGAGAAACTGGCTAAAATTGGTCCATGCGTTACCATTTACGGATCTGCCCGTACTGCAGAAACAAACAGATATTATCAATTAGCAGAACAGTGCGGTAAGTTATTAACCGATCGGGGCTACGGTGTAATTACCGGTGGTGGTCCTGGTATTATGGAGGCTGGAAATAAAGGTGCTTACAGCAATGGCGGTAAATCAGTTGGTTTAAATATCGAACTACCTTTTGAGCAATTTCATAACAAATATATCGATCACAATAAATTGCTGGAGTTTGACTACTTCTTTGTTCGCAAGGTAATGTTCATGAAATACAGCCAGGGTTTTGTGGTACTTCCAGGTGGTTTCGGAACCATGGATGAGCTTTTTGAGGCTTTGACATTAATTCAAACAGGTAAAATTGCCCGTTTCCCAATTGTGCTTTTAGGCAAGGATTACTGGAGTGGCCTGATCGATTGGATTAAGGGAACCATGCTACAAAAAGAGCATAACATACACGAGGAGGATTTAAATTTATTCAGATTGGTAGATACTGCTGAAGAAGCTGCAGAGCATATTTTTAGGTTCTACGATAAATATGTATTGAAGCCTAACTTCTAAAGCTTTAGTGTCTGGGTTTAATTTTAAATTAATAATATTAATAGGTGTTTGTTTCCACAAGCACCTATTTTTTTATGACAAATCTCCGTTGTAACAAGTTAATAAATCTGCTATCTAAACTAAAACGCAACTCAAATGGCAAAGTATATTAATTGGAAAACCAATTGGTTTAACTCGAATTTTGAACTGTTTGTTGATGGTATACAGAAGGGTGCAATTAAATTTAATAGCTGGACAAGCAATGCGGAAACCGTATTTGAAGATCAGCATTATTTATTTACCAATGTTGGTTTTTGGCAATCGAAAACAAATGTGATTGATAGAAAAACGAATGAACTGATCGCCATTATTACTTATGATAGCTGGAAATCGAAAGCCATCATCAGCGTGAAATCGGGCGAACAATATGAATGGAAACCAACAAGTTTTTGGAAATCAGAATGGATTGTTTCCAACTTTAAGGATGCAAATGTGTTATATAGCACAAATGGCAAATTGGGAACGATCTCGTCAGACTCGGATAACAAATTGCTAATTATTGCTGGATTGTTTATCAAACAGATTTATAACAAAAAAGCAGCTGCAGTGATTGCATGTTTATGCCTATCATGGTTGCAACAATTACCAGGAATTAAACAAATTACAATTTACCCTGTGGTATGGAAAAAATATTAAATTGGAGAAAAGGGTTATTTGATAGTAATTATCAGGTATTTGAGCAGGCGTATTTAAAATTTTCGTTGAATTTTAGTCCATTGAAAAATACTGCAATTGCCACTACCCAAAAAGGAATTTATTTATTACGAAGCGACGGTTATAGCAATCCGGAAACCAAAGTTTTTAACAGTAATCATGAAGTTTTGGCCACCATCCGGTATGATTGGATGGCGTTTAAAGCAAAAATCATTCTAGCAAGCGGAGAAAATTTAGATTGGAGTTTCCAAAACAGTTGGTTAAGCAGGTGGACATTGAACAACCATTTAGACAAACAAATTATTTACAATTCCTCATCAAGCAGTGGATTAATTCACAGCAATGCAGATGATGAACTATTGATTTTTACTGGTTTATTTATTCGTGAATATTATACCAGAATTATTTACGGAATGGTTTTATTTGTACTCTTCTTATCGTTTGTAAGAAACATTTTTTAGAACTATTTTAGGAGTTCGTTAATCTTTTCCAACGGTCTGGCTACAACAGCCTGGTTTCCTGAAACTACAATTGGCCTTTCTATTAGTATTGGGTGCTGAACCATAGCTTCCAACCAGGCCTCATCACTTAAAGATTTGTTCTTGTACTTTTCCAGGTAAATTTTTTCTGTTTTACGAATAAGTGCAATGGGTTTGATGCCTAACTTTTCAATCAGCCCCTTTAACTGTAATAAATCTGGGGGTGTTTCCAAATAATAAATTACTTCAAACGCCTTTCCACTAGTTTCAAGAGCCTGTAAAGCCTGGCGACTTTTCGTACATCGGTGATTGTGATAGATCTGAATCATAAAATGAGTTAAAGACCACTTACACCGCCACTTACCACCAACTTCATCGCATCTGCTGCACTCATATTTAAGTCTTTCACCTTATCACGCTTTACAATGCATAGCTGACCTGCAAATGAGTAAGATAATGGAAAATAAACTGCCACATCATCTGGCAGCTCCAGTTTATGTAAATCATTTTGAGTAAGAAAACCGATCTTTTTCAAACCGCCTTCCACCTCTACCAACACAGGGTGATTAAATTTCTTTTCATCGCCTACAAAAGCTTCAGTTAAATCTTTAATAGATGAGTAAATGAAATTAAGCAAAGGTAATCGGTGCATTATCCGCTGAAACCAGTTGTACATGGGTTCGGTAACCAGGTTGGTTACAAAAATTCCTGCCGCTAAAATGATCGTAAGTACCGTGAGCAAACCTAAACCCGGAATGTTTCTGCTTTCTCCTGTTTTCGGGTTTACGCCTAAGATATTATTTATGTTCAACCAGCTATCTACTGTAGTAACTGCCCAAACAACAATGAAAATACTCACTGCAATGGGTACAACAATTAATAAACCTTTAATCAGATAGTTTAAAATAGCTTTCCCGACTTTATTCATGCTGCAAACTTAGCTAAAATTCGGCAAATCGGTTGATTGTTAAATTGCGTAATCATTCAAAATATTGATTTAAAAGCATCTTAAACATTTCAGCGATATCACAACTGATTACTGTGTTATTCATAGAAATAAACCCGCTTTACCCGCTGAGAGATATTGGTAAGTATTTCGTATGGAATGGTGCCAACGTCTTCGGCGAGTTGCATGATGGTATGATCCTGATTAAACACAATTGCCTCATCACCTGGTTTTACATCAATGCCGGTAATATCGAGCATAGTCATATCCATACAAATGGAACCAATTGTAGGCACGAGCTGACCATTGATCAACATTTTCCCGACACCATTTCCAAATGCCCGGTTATAGCCATCCGCATAACCAATTTTTACGGTTGCGATTTTCCCGCCGTAAGGCATTACACCTCTCCTGCTATATCCTACTGTTTCACCTGCTTTTAAATTCTTTACTTGCGTCACGGTAGTTTTGAGTGTCATTACGGTTTGTAGTCCGCGGTTGTTAGTTAATGCGGTATCAAAGCCGTACAAACCTATACCCAAACGCACCATATCCATTTGGTTGTTAGGCCAGCGACTGATGCCCGAAGTGTTCGCAATATGTAGCAATGGCTTGTAGCCCAGAGCAGCAATCAACTGACTGGCGGTAAGACTAAATTTTTCAATCTGTTGTTGAGTAAATCCATCGTGTTCAGCTTCTCCACTGGCAACAAGATGCGAAAAGATGCTTTTCACATTTAACCGCTGAGAATCGCTCAATAACAATAATAGTTTTTCTATTTCATCAGAATCAAAGCCGAGCCTGTGCATACCACTATCAATCTTGATATGAATCGGGTAATCGAATTCGTAATCTGACAATGCATTTAAAAAACTATTTAAAATTTCCAGGCTGTAAATTTCGGGTTCTAAACGATATTTGATAAGGGCTTCGAAAGCAGATTCTTCTGGGCTCATAACCATAATGGGCAACGTAATCCCTGCTTTCCGCAAAGCGATACCTTCATCTGCGTAGGCAACTGCCAAATAATCAACTTTATGGAATTGCAATAAATTTGCAATTTCGAAGCTACCACTACCGTAAGAAAACGCTTTTACCATAGCCATAATTTTAACACCTGGCTTTATTTTCGAGCGATAAAACTGCAAATTACCTACCATCGCATTTAAGTCGATCTCCAAGACAGTATCGTGAATTTTCTGGGTAAGAAGTTTGCTTATCCTTCCAAAATCGAAACGCCGGGCGCCTTTAACCAATACCGTTTCATGGCTAAATTGCAAACCTGGAAAAGTATCTACAAAAGCGTTTGTATCATCAAAAAATTGCGTTTCAAACTTGAAAAGTTCGGCATATTTAGAAATATGCGGTCCAATACCAATTAACCTGGAAACTTTTTTCTGGGCCAATAAATCCGCAATTTCAGTATATAAATCCAGGTCATCCCGGCCGGTTTCAAATAACTCAGAAAGAATAACCGTTTTCTTTGGATGCTGATTTTGTTGATTTAAAAAGTCCAGCGCTATCGCCAGTGAGGAAATATCTGCGCTATAGGAATCATCGATAATAGAACATTGGTTAATACCATTCTTCAGTTCCAAGCGCATACTTACGTGACTCAGTTTTTCTAAACGTTGGTCAGCCTGTTCAGGCGAATATCCCAAAGCAAGCAAAGTTGCCCAGCATATCATACCATTTTCTATGGATGCTTTATCTTTAAAAGGCAGCATGCACTCTATCTCGCGGTCTTGGTAGATGGCTTGCAGATAACAATTTCCCTCAATTGGTTCAACAGCTATAATCCTCAAATCTGCAGCTTGAGAACTGCTCCAGCTAAAATGTTTTTTGCCTGGCAAATCTTTTAAACTGATGTCAGACACATATTCAGGAGAATAAATCAATAGATCAGCAGCTTTGAATAATTTAAGTTTTTCTACTAACTTTTCTTTTTTAGAATTGAAACCCTCAGCATGTGCTTCGCGAATATTGGTCAAAATCCCAATTTGAGGTCTGATTATATCCGCCAATGTTTCCATTTCATCAACGGCAGAAATTCCAGCTTCGAAAATACCAAGGTCATGATCTGCATCAATCTGCCATACAGAAAGCGGCACACCAATTTGTGAATTGAAACTTTTGGGACTTCGAACAATATTATAATCTGCAGCCAGAAGCTGATACAACCATTCCTTCACAATCGTTTTCCCATTGCTTCCCGTAATGCCGATGGTTTTTAAATTAAAATGGTTTCTATGAGCAGTGGCGAGTTTTTGTAATGCCTCCAAAACATCATTTACTACTATGAAATTGCAATCTGGATAATCGCTGAGATATTTTTCTTCGGTAATGACGAAATTTCTGATGCCTCTATGATAAGCATCAGGAATAAACTCATGTCCGTTTCGATGCGAAGCTAAAGCAAAAAACAACGAATTTTCCGGCATTAAAACCGATCGGCTATCAATTACCAGATACTGTATAAAGGCTTGTTCATCAATTAATTTAGCATCGGCATTTAAAATTTCGGCAATTCTGGAAATGGTATAAATCGGTTTTAGCATTTTAATTATATTCAGAAAAATACGTTAATCGTGTTTACTTTTACGAAGTTCAATAAATAATTATGAAAAGCGGTAAACAAGAAGTAGCAATATTAGATAAAAAACAGGCATTAGCCAAAGCTGAAAGCTTTTGTGTTTACCAGGAGCGTTCGCAAAAGGAAGTTCGGTACAAATTGGTTGAGTGGGGAATCAGAGGCGATGAACTGGAAGAAATTTTGTCTGAACTTATTGTTAACAATTTTTTGAATGAAGAGCGTTTTGCAAAACAGTATGCCTCCGGCAAATTCAACATCAAAAAGTGGGGTCGTGCTAAAATTAAACAGGGCTTAAAACTAAAAGGTATACCCGACAGACTTCTGCAAAAAGCGCTATATAGTATAGATGATGATGATTATCTGAATACCCTAACTGCATTGGCTGAAAAGAAAGCAGAATTTCTACATGAATCAAACCCTTTGAAAAGAAAAATGAAGTTGATGAGCTACCTTCAGGGGCGTGGATTTGAAAGTGAATTAATTTTAGTGGTACTGAAAGCCAGCAATTTAAATTAAATATTAAATTTTTAATAAAAAATCCCTTGACAGAAATAGAAATCTGTCTATATTTGCATCACCAAAACAAAACAGCATATCGGTTTTGTTTCATGCGAAAGTAGCTCAGTTGGTAGAGCACGACCTTGCCAAGGTCGGGGTCGCGAGTTCGAATCTCGTCTTTCGCTCCAAATGCCTTCCGGACGGAGGGCATTTATTTTAAGACATTAATCACTTCCTTTTTTTAGGGTTTGACTAATGCTCGGGTGGTGGAACTGGTAGACACGCAGGACTTAAAATCCTGTGCTTTCAAAGGCGTGCGGGTTCGATTCCCGCCCCGAGTACTAAACTGCTTTCAGATTTTCTGAAAGTGGTTTTAAACCCTCCCCAAAGGGGTTTTTCAGAGGCTTAACAGCTATTTTTCGTCCGATCTGTTTCAACATTGTATCAACGTCAGAAATTGATGCTTTCTGTTGAACTAATTTTATTCATTTTTTGCTAAAGAATTTTGAAACGTTTGATTGCGGTATCCTGATGCCACTTTTTTGCTGTTTCAACATTTAAAGTCATGTTGAAACATGTTGTCGCAAATATTTGATCATTAATAGTCAGAAAGCGTCGATATGATTAACCCAGAAAGAGTGCAATCATTTAGCAGTAAACTAATCATTAATACCCAAAGGGTTTCAAAGGATGGTTATGGAAGCTTGTATATATCGGTAATCATTAACCGAAAAAAAAGGAATTTCCCTTTAAAATTGAAGTGGCCCGAAGATAAAATTGATTTTCTGGCTGAAAAGCTGTTACCAAGATTTAAAAAAGATCCTGATGTGGTAGACTTCAATTTATTCATTCAAATTGAAAAAGCCAGGCATACTGAAATACAGAAAACATACCGGTTAAAGAAGGAAGAATTAACGCTGGAGAAATTCACACGAGAAGTAAAAGTTTTCGAAACTAAAGAATGCTTTATCACTTTTATGGAATACGAGCGCAACAGACGGTATAAGCGTAAGGAGATAGAGAAAAAGACTTTTGAGAATGCGAATTCGTGCAAATTGGCTATAATGAGATATGATCCTTTCAGTTTGTTTAAAGATATTAATCTAAAATGGATGCAGGGGTTTAAGGCATTTTTAGAATCAACGGCTTATCATGTAGACAAAAAAGGTAACATTTACTATTATAAATCTGGCACTATATGGAGGCATATCGCTACTGCAAAAGCTTATTTAGTATTAGCAAGCCAGGAACCTATGATATATGTAGATGAATCAGCCATCCAATTTCCAAATCCGAAACCAGATACAGATACTACCTATTTGAACAAACTCGAATTGAGGAGTTTGATTTTGCTTCTGGACGAAAGCCTAACGGATGATGAATTAACGGAACGGCAAAGACGTGTATTAAAGGCGTTTCTTTTTACATGTTTCACCTCGCTTAGAATTTCAGATGTTTACAAAGCTAACTCACAATGGGAGATTGAAGATGGATTTATCCAATTTATACCTCACAAGAACAGGAAAAGGCAGGAAGAGATCAAAATACCATTACTACCAATGGCCAGAAGTTTTATTAATAATACCGGGTTTTATTTTGACTTACCTAACCAGGTACAATACAACGAAACCCTGAAAGAATTAGCTGAAAAAGCAGGTATAAAGAAAAATGTTACTGCTCATGTTGGCAGACACACTTTTGGGTATTTATATATGACTGGAGAAGGAAATGTGTACGGACTCCAGGAACTGATGGGCCATAGCAAGATTGAAACCACCGAAAGGTACGCACACATTGATGACGATTATAAGAAATCAAGTACGATGAAGATTCAAAACGGATTTGAGGATTTGATCGAAGCAGGATAGCACATTAAAAGTGCTATCCTTAACAATTATGGGCTAGAAATTAACTTTACTGATTTTACTTCACATAAAAATACTCCTAAGTTAAATTGGTTATCATCGAAGGAATTTTTGCTGAATAAAAGGTCTGGAGAATAGTAGGTTTGATTTACAAGAACGCTTACTTGAGTTTGATCAAGGGCTGCTTTATACGATCCCTTGATTTTATAAGTTGCTTTATCATTCAGTGTTTCAGCAAGACTATCTTCCATAAGTCCGATGACATCAAATGTCGCGGCGTCAGATAGACGATCCGGACGTACAACCTGGTCAACATGAAATTGAACTAAGGAACCTTTTCCATGAGGATTTTTTGAAATCGTCAAAATCTTAAGCGGGATATCATCAAAATAGTTGTTTTTCACTAAACTATCTAAATCATTACTCATGGCTTTTTCAGCCTTCATTCTTATAAGATCGTTGGTTAAATAGTTTGGAAATTTTTTAACTAAAGAGTTAAGATAGGGATCAATCTTATTTAATTTTTTTTCGTCTTCAACCTTTTGGGGAGCTGAAGTACATGCAGTGATCAGAAGAGCACTCGCATAGAGCATTAATTTTTTCATTAAATTTTGTTTTGGACGTCCGAAAATAAGAAAAGCCCTGCGATATGCAAGGCTTTATATTATCCCATTTGCGAGTTCCTGTCGTTTTGAAGTTTTCGAGCGTAATCTTCCTGAACTTGCCAGTCATTTACGATTGGTAATTTATTGAATCTGCGTTGCTCTTCAACAACTGTCATCACTAAATTCTCTAATTTCGCAAAGCTGTAACTGTAATCAATAGCAGTACTACTTGTATTCTCTGCATTGAAACCACCAGAGGCATACATACGCTTTTCTTTCCTTGCAACTTCCAAACTACCAATAATATTTGCGTAAGTGGGATTTTTAAGCATCCAGTTTGGAGCGATCCATTCTTTTCCTGCTTCACCTGCAACAAATGGACGCCCTGAGGCTGAGCGGTTAAATAATGTGGTATTACTTACATAACCGGCAGGATCTTCATTGCTCATACCACCCTGCGCAAACTCCGGTGGTTTTTGTCCTAAAATTACCGCAACTTGTGCCGCTGCCGTAACGCCCGATAAAACTGCGAGCGGAATGTTTGGTAATGCTTTTGTAACGGCTAATGCTCCATTAATTATAGCTTGTGCCACAGCTGCTGCCTGATCTGCTTTCCATGCTTTTAATTTTTCTGCTTTTACCTGTGCATCATATTTATCATTAATTTTCTTCTTCTGGGCTTCAGTTAGGTTTTTATTTTCCAACTCAGACTGGCGCTGTTTTTCGATATGACTTAAAGCTCCGTTTAATGCTGCCTGCCTGTTATTTTCCATAATCGAAAACACGGCATCGCTGGTAGTTTGAACCGCTTCAATTGTGCTTTCTTTTGTCCATTTATTAGATTCACCCGTAGTCTTATCAACCTCTGCCCTTCGATTTTTCTCAATAGCCGCCACAGCATCCTGAAACTGCTGAGTCAGTTGCATTTCCTTGCTAAATTTGGCTTTGAGGGCTATAATCTCATCATCATATTTTTTATTGATAGAGGCTAGCCTGTTCTTTTTAGTGTCTCCATTTATTAATGGATCCAGACGGGATTCAATCTCTGCTTTCTCCAATGCTAGTCTTTCGGTTTCCCTCAACTCTGCGTCGGCAATTTCTGTAGTGCGGCTCTTTCTAAGTTCTACTAACGCTTTTTGATTTCCAGCAAATAGCCTTTCCTGCTCATCATAAAACTTATTTATTTGGTTTAGCTGCTTTTGAAGTTCAGTTTCATGAACACCGGTTAAATGAATGTGCAGATCTTTAATCTTCTGTTGCATTTCAACTTCTTGGCGCACTCTTAGATCATTGATTGCGACTTCTTTTTTCGCTTCTAAATCTTTAATATTTGCATTGGTAGCTTTTTTCTGTTCTGGCGTAGCGCCTTTCATTTTCAGAAAATCTTGTTCCTTTTTAATTAAGCTATCGTACTTATCGCCTTCTTGCTTTACTTCTTTTTCATTGGCGCTCAGCTGATCATTTAACCTTTGCAGGTTTAATTTTTTATATTCATCATCGAGTTTTTCAAACTCTGACAAAGCTTGTTTTCTGGCTTGTTCAGCGGCACTAATTGCTTTCTTATCAGGTTTTGCAGTTGGCGCAAAACTGCCGGTAGGAGTTTTAGTTTCTGGTGTGATCATTTGTTCTACCAATACATCCTCATTTTGGGATAAAATTTCTTTTATTCTGGCCTTATTTGCGAATAGCTTAGGAGCATTTTCCATCTTAACTATTTTGTTCACGCCATCCATAAATTCTTTACCTTTACCCAAAGCATTATCAATATTATAGGCCACTTTATCTAAGCCAGTCAAGTCAGCTGGAGTCCACACTTTTTCAAGATCAATATTCTCACTTTGAATTTTCTGGATAGCATCCGTTGCAGCTTGAGCTCTCGTTTTTCGCTGTAATGCAGCGATATAATTATTTATTGCACCAGTTGCTTTCCCTGCCATGATTTGTTCATCCGTATAACCCTTGAGGTAATCAGGCATTATTGCTCTTAACTTATCAACGATTACCTTTTTAGCTTCTAAAGAAATGTTTTGTTTATTCAATGCAGCAACTAGACCTTTTATTTTGTCAGTTTCCAGCATGGAGTTCTTTACCGCTTCCTGGTTAATCTGGTTTAGGTCGTGTTGAATCTGTGCTGCTGTTTCCATTTTAGAAGAAAACAGGACATAGGCAGCAGTTAGCGCACCAATTATTGCAAGGATAACGCCATAGGGGTTTGCGGCCATTGCAACACCTAATAACCGCTGAGCTGCAGCTGCTCGAAGCGTATCACCGGTTAGCTTTGCTTTTGCGAGAGCCAAAAGCAAAGTAACTGTACGAAGTGTGGCCATACTTGCAGCCGCCAAAGTGGTGTAAAGGTTTACGGCAACAAGAGCTGTGCGATATCCTAACCAGGCTGCCGTTCCGGTAAGGATAATCCTAACAAAGCGACTGATCGCTTCACTGTTTTCTTTTATCCAGCGTACGGTATTGGATGCAAGAATAACTAGCGTGGTTAAAAAATTAACAAGCGTTTTATTGTTACCAAGGCTATTGAAGTCTTTTCCGAGTTTATCAACCTGGGCACCTAAAGTTTGATTCTTGAGATTGAAGGCTTCATTGATTTCATTGTATCCTGTGATCGCATAACTTGCATCGTTGATTTTTCCGGAGAAGAACTCAAAGTTTTGACCAAGTTTTGTAATAGTCTCGATAGTTCTTGCACCCTCTTCACCTGCATCATCAAGTGATTTAGTTACTTCAGAGAAAGCATTTTTATTTGCAACTAAACCTCTGGTATATTTCAAAAGCGCTTGCTCTGGTCCATCAGCTAATAGTTTGGTATAGTCTTTTAACGACATTCCAGCAATTTTTGCTGCCTTTGGTGTATCTGAAGAAATACTCAAAAGCAATTTCTGCATTGCAGTTGCAGCACTCTCTGAACGGCCACCAAGCTCTTCGATTCCGGCACCAATGGCTAATGTTGCAGGCAAACTCATTCCTGCAGTTTTCGCTATGCCAGAAACTCGCTGGGTAAAATCGGCAATGAAACCGGCACTGGCCACACCATCGTTTGCAAGTTTGACCATGGCATTACCTAAGGTGGTAATGTTATCACCAGTTACTTTTCCATCAAAAACATTTAAGATTTTTCCTAATTGTGTCGTGATCTGATCAGCATTTCCTAACTCATCACCCAGGGCAACAGTTAACTTATCGGTAGCTTCAACAAATGCAAGAACTTCTGTTTTGGCAACACCCAATTTACCGGCAATAATAGCCATCCCACGAAGTTCTGATTTACTGGTCCTGGTATCGAGTTTCCCTAAACTGGAATCGAGATTCAAAACTCCAGCTTCAGTTAGACCAATTACCCGGCGCATATCCGCTAGGCTATCACTTAATTTGGCATTACCAGCAATAATTCCTTGAAACTGGCTTGTTATAAATTGGAAACCTAAATAACCGGCAGCAAGCGTTCCGAATTTGCCGAGCTCTTCACGCATCTGGGCAAATGCACCACTAACGCCACGAACTTCGTTCCGGATATTCTGCAGGTGACCACGAGCTGACTGCAGCTGAGCAAGCTTACGTTGCCACTCTTCGGTTCCTACGGTTAATTGATTTAATTCTCTTTCTAATTTACGGGTTAAATCAGTAAGACTTTTAATTGAATTTTCTGCCGGTTTACCATCAATGTATAAACTGGCTCTTATACTTCTAGGAGCTGATCCTGATGCCATGAGCGCTGTTAATTTATCGTACTAAGATTTTTTCGATTTTGAGAATGACTTTGTCACCTTTGTGATCGGCAACGAGATTTGCCAATGCAGGGAACTCTGCTTCGATTACCGGGTTAAACCATGGTTTCGGCTTTCGCTTTCCGGTACCCATTCTACCCATGCTCGATGCATTGGTTGTTCCTCTTCCCTGTCCTGGTCTAAAGAATGTTCCTGTTTTGTTTCCTCCATAACCACGGCCGGCGCCTTTATGCACAAAAGCCATGTAGTACGGGAAACTGAAGTTAATTTTTGCTGCTTCTCCAGCGTAGTTTTTAACGGCTACTTGCTGATTATCATGACCGGGCCCGATGTTAAGTACTTGCTGAAGAACTTTAAGTTTTATCTTTCGTTTTGTGCTACCAGCCCACGAGCGCACACTTTTATTGTATTCTGCTGTAGTCATAAAAAAAGCATCCTGATATTTCAGAATGCTTAAATTTCGAGGTAATAAAAACCCTGGTAAACGACAGGGCCTACAGATCAGGAGCCGCGTAATAGTATTGATCCAGTAACTGTCTGCATGTTGCAATGAGATGCCTGGTCAAATCTTCGGTGGCCAACATGAGCGTCCATGGTATCATAGCTGTAGTTGTGGTATAATTGGGAATGTAATCGAATGTATCATCATCAACATTCATAACAGCAAAATACTTTCTCTGGCCATCATTGCTCAGGTCAATTACCCAGTTTTCATTTAATGCCTTAATTATTATCTGCAGCTTGATCGCCGCGATGGTAGCATCTTCCTCGAGGGAACCTGTCAAAACAAGAGCGGAGATAAAATTCGGATCGATTCCAAGTACTGTGCAAGCCGAATCGAAATCAGTAACACGTTCTTTTATGTTTAGCGGAAAAAATCCGGATCCGAATAAATTGATCAGTAAACTTCTGGTTTCAGCATTACTCGAATTAAAAATGTTTATTACCTCGGCTTGTTGTTCAACCGGTACGGGTATTGAAATTAAGGTATCTTCCATTGTGTTATTTTAAAATACGATCCAGACTCCACGCCCATCGATGCCGTTTTGCCCAATTAACCTGGAGAAAATATTATCTGCAAACCAGTAATCGCCACGCTGTTGAAATGGGATTTTTATGTTATTTACTACCGCATATTTAGGCACTCCAGATTTCACACGAAGTTCGACAGGGCTATTTCTTAGTTTTACTCTCACTTCAGGTAATACGAGCGCTTTACCTCCAGTACCGAATTTGTCGGTGCTTTGTAAGATCGCGCCAGCATCGATCCTTACCGATCCGGGATCAGCCACGGTACCATCATAAGCTTTCTCATAATACATTTCAATTGCAACATTAGCTATCGATGATGAAGAAAAATAAGCTTTGATTCTTGGGCGTATGGCGTCTTCAGCTAAAAAAGTTTCATAAGGATTGATCACACTTATGGTATTAGCGCCACTATTTATTACCCTACAATCAAAATCTACCTCGATCAATTCCTTCTCATCATTTTTTAGATTGTATCTTATCTTTTCGATGATGGCGTGAGCATAATGGTTTTCCCTGCTGATGATAGTTAACTTAGATAATGCATCTATTTTGATCAACTCAAAAAAAGGAATCGCTGCTTTGAGCCTTACCTTTTTGCTATCATTTAAAAACTTGAACCATTTCCCATCCTCGAGCGAAAGTTCCATTGGCTTTGCTTCAGGAAAAACTTTGCCGCCGGCTACGCTTTTCATGCCTTTGTAAGTAAGGAACCGGAGCGGAAATTGCGGCACGTCTTCCGTCACCGTAGGAAATACTACTTGCTTCGTTTCAGGCATCGAATAATCAGTGACACTTTTTGATTTTAAAGTGGAGCAATTTATTTCTACAGGTTTCTCTTCGTTGCCAATGGCCAGCACATTCGTTGGAACAAAAACGTTTTCATCTGGATTAACAGGATCCTTAAATAATTCGTCCTGGTCATCGGGTTTTAAGGTGATATTATAACCCTGAACCTCTGGCCTGGCTATTTCGAAAATTTCAGTGATGTAGTTCCGGATATCAATTGGCTGATCATTGATGATATCGATACCTTTTTTGATGGTTACACGACCATTGAACAAATCGAAACTGAAGCTGAGCGAATGCCGATCACGACATATTTTAAGGAAATCAGTGATCAAAAGATCAGAAGGCATGTAAGCCAAGGAATCCATAATATTGCCCATTGAAGCGATACGCGTATATATAAATATAGTCTCGCTTTCTAAACTTTCGTACCAGGTACCGGCACATTCAAAACCAAGAAAGGCCATCACCTTAGCAATGATATATTTTAGTTTCCAAAAAGGACCACTGGCCGTATTGACGTTGGTATTGTTTCTACCGATCAGCTGGAATTTTTGCGATTCGTGATCCCAGGCATTTACTAAAAAACTTGTTGATTTATTTTCCGGATCCCACGCTTCATTATAAACAGGAAAGAAACTATAAGGGTAATTATTGGGATTGGCGCACACAGCGAGCATATTTGCTGCTGTATATTGTGCAGGCAAAACATCACCGGTATAAATTTCTGACACCTTAACTGTTTTGATCTTATCACCAACTGCACCAAGATTTACCTTGAGTAATCCTTTAAAACTGAGATTTTCATAACTATAACTTAAAACGCCAGCAAAAAAAGTGGTACCAAAAAACAATGTTTGTACCTCAAGCTCATACACGCTGTTTTCAGCCTCAACTAATTGGCCATTCCTGGTGAACTCCTTATTATAGGCATCATCTGGAAAACTGAAAGAATAGGTCACATCTTCACCAAAAGTATCACTATCCAAAAAGAGCGGATTGTTCCGCTCGATTGGAATAAAAGTATCAGAGAAAAGGTGAAGCGTTAAACCCGCTTTGTTTATAATTTGGAGCATTATAAATTAAATGATAGTACGTTATCATCAATAGCAACGAACCGTAATTGGTCAGCGCCTGTTTTTATTTTCCCTGGAGTTGGTGATATTCCAAACGTTTCACCATTACCAACGGCTGTGTAAGCTTCCATGTTTATTTTGAACCTTTCAGTGTTTACGGTGGAAACATATCCTTTTTTTATAAACCTTCCAGCTTCACCATTCCTGAAGTCATCAATGGCAATACCACTTATTTTGAAATCTGTTGGTTTTGCTTTTCTTAACAGACCAGCTTCTTTTACAACCACGTCACCATTCATTATTGCTTCAGAACAATGGCAAACCTCCAGCACATCTGTAAATTCTGCGAAGTAATCGTTTGCTACACTATATAAATCAACATCAGCCACACTTCCAATAACAGCATTAATTATAGCCAAAACTGTTGAGTTGTTAGCAGAAGTTAAGTTTGTTGAGAAAACTATATTATGAGTAACACCATCAATGAATACAGTCAATGTTTTATTTACAGTCGAACAGTCACCTAATCTCTGACCTAATTTCTTAGCAGGGATTCTTGCATCTTCCTCCCCAACATCTAACCTACCGATAGCGTAACCAGGAAAACCGACGTCACCGAATTTATAAGCGTAACCAGCAACATTGTGTTCATAGGTATCAGTTGTATAATCCCTTCCAGCATAATCCCTGTCTTTAACTATTAAATTAAAAGCGGTGCTGTTTTCGTCAAACTGAACCCTGCTTGAACTGCCTGTTGACTTGCTTTTTATCCTTAAAGCATAACCGGTTGTAATTTCATTTTTATACAAAATGGGATCGTTACCAAAACCTTTTATAAAGGAATTAGAAACGTTGTAAGGAATTGTTGCTAAAGTAGGTGTGAACGTAGGAAATAAATCAGTTACCGAAATACTTAGTGTGTAACCGCCTTCAAAACCACAACCTTCTAAATAAAACAAGTCCTCAACATTTATTCCTAAAGGACGTATGACGCCCAGAACCTTACCTTTAGATAAAAATCTACAATTTTTATAAGACATTACTGAAGGTCGATCGAATATCGCATTCGTATGGCCGTGCAAAGTTCCCTTATCAGGGTGCAGTGCTTGTAATTTGCAGTTCTCAAACAACAATTGTAAACCTGATACAGTTCCAACTCCAAGCGGGAGCGGCGAAGGCCACGCAACCGCATTACCCGTGTTCCCTCTGTGTATAAACTCTACATTGTCGAACTTCTCTGTGATGTCAATGGATGATGCTTTATCTATATGAGCAGCATAACGACCATTCTCAATAATAACAGTCAAGTCTTTAAGCATTGTAATATCATTTTCCCAAAGCAATGTTTGAAATGTCGAATAAAGACCAGGATCTAAATTATTAGGCATATTTACCTCTATAACTGTTTTTTGCCTCGATACACCATGAAGCGAAACACAAGGTTTTGAAGAAACAAAACTAAGATTATCATGGCTAGGCGCATCCAGTTGTGCTGGCGTTGTTGCAATAAAATGCCCTTCTGCTACAACTCTATAAGGATTAGTTAAGCTTGCATCCTTTATCGCATCTATTGCATCCTGTATCGCTCGGTTTCCAGAAAAAGCACAATCAACACCAGGGGTTCCATTTCTTTTCACCTTTACAATGTTTTTTATTGAACGCTGTGTTTCTGTTTCCTGTTTAAGGATATTACTTTCGACATAATTTTTATATTCTGCTTTTGACATTCCGAATTTTGGATTATCGTAATCATACGCTAAAATTATACCTATGCCAATAATCTCAAAGGTTCTGTTGGCAGCTGTGTTGCTTCCATTTTGCTGAACAAAAGGATTAACGGTAATCGTTTGTTCTGTTAAAGTAATATCAAATTTTAAACTGTAAACAGATTGTAAATCGTTAACAAGAATTTCGGAAACTCTATTTGTTGCGGTTTCCAATTGAAAACCGTTTATGTTTTGGTGACAAAAGGCAGTAAGATTGTTTATTCCTATACCTTGCGCTTTCACTAAAACTTCTATCGTTATTTTCTTACCTTTTAAATTGGTGTATAAAAAATTGCAGTTTGCAAGTTTATCTAAATTGGTATATATATAACCACTATTTCCGGTTTGCCCTGCTGGAATAAAAGCCTGTCGCTTTGAGTTTTCTGTAATACCTACGTATTTAGCGATAGTTCCGTTTAGCTCTCCTATTTCTTGAATATATAAAAGCGGAACATCAATTCTTTGATTTAGCTTGTATGATTGCGTTAAGGTGGATTGCGATATAAATTTCTTTCTGTAATCTTGTATTTCTGCAAAACTTTCAGCAAATGGCTTAATAACAGTTTCAAATACTTCTATTGTTTTTAAAGTAGTTGTGTCAGAATTTGAAAAAACAAAATAAGCCAATATGATGGTTATATCTGGAGAATAAACAGGCAACTGAAGAAAACCACTAACTAAATAATAATCAAATCCGCCTTCCGTTTTGAATTTAATAGAACTAAAGTTTGACCAAATTTCAGTATTGCCATTTACGGTATTATATAAGCCTCTAAAGAGCAGATTTGCTGTTGTTATGTTTTTTGCTTTAACAACATAATTTAAAGCCACTTTTTTACCGCTAAAATTATTTTTCCAGTCTGGCAAAGCCTTAATTAAGTCAAAACCAAAAGTGCTGCCACTTCCGCTTTGTCCAATTGGAACAGTGATTACGCCATTTGCCGCTGTTGCACCAGCTGCAACATCTACATTATAAGCTGGGGTTATTAAAATGGATGATAAGGCGTTTTTTGTAACGTCATAAATTGGGTTTGATACGTCTTCAACCCTTACTTTTGCACTTAAGGTTTTTATAAAAACATCTCCAGCAGCAGTTGCGCCCGAATTAATTCTATAAAATAAATCAATATAAGTATCACCAGCTTGTATGACCCTTGATGAGGTTATTTTCTTAACACCATCTGAATAGTCGGTTATTGAAGTAGCCACATTCACTATTGAGCCATCACTTTTTCTTACAAACAAGATGCTATCTATAGCCGGAACAAAAGATTTGGTGTGTTCAACTAGCACCTCTATATCTATTCTAACCCCAATGGGGTATTTGTCAATGAAGTAATCGTGAATAGGATACACAATCGATGGGGCAGATACAGCACCATTAGGAAGCTTCATTGCTTCCCCATTGGAATAAGGCAGATTTGATGTTTTTTGCCAGCCACCAGCTAAATCTGTGGTTGGTATGATATCCATTAATTTGGCATCCACAAATGCCGAATATTTTTCAGCCTTTTGCAAGTCAATTAGTGAGGCGTAACCTGCCAAATCAATCTCAAAATTTGCCACTTGATAACTCACACCATTATCTATTATAACACCTGCATTACCACTAACTTCCAATCCGCCAACATTCGGGTAAACTCCTTTTTCTGCAAACCAAAACCTGGGTGAATTTGCCGGACCAGGAACATCTGATGGCTTTAAAACACCTACAGGTTGAGCAGGTTTTTCAAGATTATACTGAAGCTGACTAAATCTCTTAACACCATCACCAGCTTTGGTATTTACAAAATTACCAAATCTGACATAGGCAACTTCGCCATCAAGAATGACTGGATCTTCAGCAAGCCATTCGGCTTCGGTTTGAATTAAATTTTTTACACGAGCTTCTAATACAATAGGTGGCATAGTTATGAGATTGTTTGTTGAATAATATTTTTAGATGGTATTGCAGGAGTACCGGCAACAATTAAAATTGGTTGTATTGGAATTGGAACATATACTGAACCTAGATACGAGAAATCATCCTGTACATCAGTTTCAGTAAACTGATCATTTGAAAATAAATACTGGTACTCGAAAGTTTGCGCATAAAGAAAATCCTTATCGGATGGATTATTTATGGAACTGCTTGTAACCTGGATGGGTAAAATGGTGTTTTTGATGTAACGGAACTGAAGATTCGAAAGATAAAAATCTTGGTTAAATGCTATATCTCCTGGATCATTAAAACCTGTAGAGGACGCAAATTTATTTGTTCCGCTTTTTCCGTAAACTTTTGATTTGCCATTGATGACCTTATAACCTGGTTGCAGGATCTTTTCAGCTATAAACGAAGTAATCTCCAGTGACTGCTGATTAACTCCAGTGAAGCAACGAGAATCCAATGATCCCCAGCTGCTCCAGTTGAGAAAGTAACGCAAAAAGGGTTGGCCATCTCGTTTGATGGAATAGATCTGTTTTTCAGAAATGCGATTACCTGCATTGTCAGCCAAATACACTTCATACCGATCGATTTGCTTTGTGCCATTATAAATATTGCCGGCGCTTACATTAAAAGCATACTTTCGGTTTTGTTCAAGATTCAATGATACTGTATTCACACTGTCACTTGTACCATCGACAAAAACTCTTTTGGTAACTAGCTTCGCATTATTTTGAGTAGCCCTGGTATGATAAAAATATAGAAACTGTGGCTGATCAACCCGGCTATACTGGAGTTTTGATCCTTGTTTTAGGAAACGATCTGCAGGCGGTGTAGATGGATTGATCAATCCGGATAAAGTTTGTGAAGCTTCGCCCTGGAAACTTAATCCTCCGTGGATTACATTGTAAGTTTGAGAGGTTGATACCTTTTTTACTTCAATGGTATCTCCAAAGCTTTCAGCAAATTGGAAATAATACTTTCGGGCGGTATTGTTGCATTCAACATAAGTTAAACCAGGAATTTCGAATCCATGAATATCTATATCAGCAGTAATTTTATTGTGTACCTTGTCACCGATTTGGGCAACTGCTACTCCTGCTGATCCGTTTACCAAGTCAAGGTAAGTCTGATAGATTTCTTCGTATCCAGTATGGGTAGCATTCTCCAGGAATAAGCGGAAAAACACCCTGTAATTTGGTTTGATAATTTCAGCAACACCAGGCGTGGCATTGCCACCACCGCTAACAAAATTATAACCTAATGCTGCTGTCTTTGCGACAAGTCGAAGTTTGGCGCCCAATAATATGATATCAAAGTCGCGACTTAAAGTGAAGTTAGCTTTGAAGCCTTCCAAAATGGAGTTCAGGCTTGTATTATCAAATGTATTTCCAGAACCATCGACGGCGGCAGAGGCTTTCGCTGTCATGGTTAGACTTGTCGAGCCATACTTTATATTGATAGCGGTATTAACAGCGGGCAATACCGTGAAATCAATTTCATTTACGGCTTTAACACCAACTTGCTGAAGAAAATCTGTGCATTTAAACCTGGCAGTAATGAAATCATTACTGAAAGAATGAGCAGCTGGAGGAGTGAGAAGTGTTACACTCATGCTAAATCCCTCCAGTCTTTTTGTTTTACTTCACCATCATATCCATCTGAAACTGCTATGCTTACGCCCCATCCACGAATGCCGTCGCCAATCGGACCAAATTTCCCTTCATCGGATCCTTCAATCATTCCTGGAAGAATACCTTCTAAGATATCAGCTGATATACGATTGTATATGGAATCGGTAATAACCTTTGCCCGATCAAAAATTAGTGTTTTATTATCGTTTTGTTTGAAAAGAACGACGAATGTAAAAGCGAAGCTTTCGCTTATATTATCGAAAGCACTCGTTTTCTCAACCTCAGGTGTTTGGAGAAATAATGCAGGAAATTGGACTCCATCAGTAAGCGCCTGCTGAATTTCCTCGATATCGACGTGAAAGAAGGACCGTTTTTTACGATCGGTAATACTATGATTGATTTCTACGTGATTTATTGCGTAAAATTCGAATCGATCCTTTAATTCGGTGATGGTCATGGTACGAATATCGCAAGCCAGAGCTTCACGATAAACGACAGCTTAATTTTGCTTTTTAGCCTCTTCGAAAGCGATATGCTTATCTTCTAACTCATCCAACACAAACATAGCATTAGTAAATTTTAGCTGCTGCTCAGTTCCCCATTTAGGGCCAAGCAGTTCACGAAAGATCGTTAACCAGGTACGTGAGGTGTCGGGTTCAATTTCATCCACTGGCTGTGGATTTTCAGGATCTACCTCAGGCGCAGGCGGGAAAACATGCGGACGGGCAAGGCTTACCTCGGCAAGAGCAACCGAGAACCACGCCATGATACCAAGTTGAATGTGGTTTTCGAGATTGGCTACACTCAGCGCTCTTTTCTCAATCAGGTTTTCATTGAAAGCTTCACGTCGATCTCCAGAGTAATTTGCGTCGTCCGGATTTTGTAATGGATCCACTGGGCGATAAATTGTCGCGATCAGTTTAGTTAACCATTCTTTATCCTTGGTAATCGAATAATAAATATAATACTGGTGGGCGAAACACCATTCTCCAAAACTTAAGTTAGAAAGATCATCAGCTGGAGCAATGTGCTTTTTCTTCTTTATTTGAATTTCCGGAAAGAAATTTTTAACCGGTGGTTTGGTTTCGAAAATGAAATTAGTCAATGGTGTAAGCATTTGCAAAAGTTCATCTCCAGATGGATCATCGGGCTCCATTGCTTTTACTTCAGAAATATTTTTAAGTAATGGGAAGTTTTCCGGACCAAATAAAAGCGTAAGCAAAGAAACCGATATCGTATATTTATCAGCCTTGGTAAAGTGCAGCACTTCGATGATCCGGGCGAACTGAAATTTTTCAAGCTCAGTCCAGTCTTCAGGAACTTGTACTGAAAAGTTTACTTCTTTGAAATTTTTAGGATAAGAGCCTGAAATGGTTTTCATTTTCGCGATTTATACCACAAGAATAAGCCAAATAAACTTATCGCAATAGCAAAATATATCAACACACTAACAATTACCATTCCCTTAGCATTTGCTTTATTGTCGACTTCTACATTTATAGCTTTCTTATTTACATCTGTCTGCTCAGCATCGCTTTTTTCTTCGGTTTTACCTTTCTGCTCAGTACTTCCTTTTTCAAAAGCTGCAGCAATCAAGCCTGGTAAATTCATTAATCCGGGCGTAGGTTTTGAAACTTTCTTTTTTGCGGTCGCTGGTGGTGTAGGATGTTCTTTCGTGCTATCTTGCAAACTCACCGAGGCATTGGCCAAGCCACGAGCTGCTTCCATTAAACCTGCAGCATAATCAAACAAATTATCATTACCTGGCTTGTTTAAGTTGGGCATTGTGCCTAGTTGAAAATAGAGCGTCAGTTTTTCGTAATTGGTAATTTTTCCTGTGTCAATTGATTTCGAAAACGAAGTTTTATTCACTGTACTATCCAAAAATACCTTTTCCTTACTTTTAGATTTATCTTTAAAAATACTGCAGCTGCTGATCACCATCACCAGGGCAAATAACAGGAAACTATTTTTCATGGCGTTGGATCTGATTTAAATGTTCAAGTTTTACCGCTAATGAATCCAGGCTTTGCGCCGCTGTTAATTGAGCAGGTTCAGCTTTATAAGTACTTGATGCTTTTTGTTCAAAGGCCGCTGTTAAAATGATTAAGCAAACGGCAATAATTAGTTTTTTCATTTTACCTTTTTTTGATGATCTAAGATTACTGTGCCGGCGCTGTCGGCAGTTTTAGCTGCAGCAATTGATACAGCTGCTGCAGTATCTACACGAGCTGTTGCCCGGTTAATATTTTTCACGGGTTCAGCCAATATCTTATCCGCTTGGCTTCTGGCGGCTGAATCTGCTCTGTGTAGCATTTTCTCGTATAGCTCACCTTGTAAATTGATTAATTTTACCACCAGATATACATTTGCCGTTAGGGATAAACTAAGCAGGCCTATAAGAAGACCAGCTTTTAATTTGTTATTGATGATGCCGAAAGCGGCGAATTCTTTTTCTTGAGAGCTTGACATTTATTTTTTCTTGAGACGTGGATAGATGTATTTGTAAACATTAAGGCCATTCGGTTGAAATGCTCTTTTGATTGTTCGGGGTTTATTTGCATTGACACGATCGCCTTCCCTACTGCCAGCACCATTGGTATTTCCTTCAATGCAATACATAGTGTTGTTTTTAAAATCAACAGATTTCACGATTGCTTCATGCCCTGAAGGACCATGACCTAGAAGCCAAACAACTATGCAACCTGGTTCCGGAACATCACCGGTTTCAAAGTCACCGGCTTTTTCTACATTATCTGCAGTTTGTTTAGCGCTGCCGTTAAACTGTCGGTTTATTGGTCCGAAAAAAGTTGGCTCATTAGTGAACACCTTTTTAAATATCATTTTGACAAAAAAGGCACACCATGCAGCACCCAGATACCATCCGGCAGATTTCATCTCCTTTTCGAAAGCAGCATCTTCCCATCCCTGGTTACCTTTTTTTTCTTTCCTGCCATCGTACCAAGAAGCAAATGCAAGAATCTTTTCTACAAAATTCATTTTATGCGAAGAAAACCCCTCCTGTTGGGTTGTTTGTTACGTTGTAGTTTTTCTTACTGGCTGGAGAGACATAATCCTCGAAATCAGCGATGTTGTCTGCAATGAACTGCAAGCCATCCTGAAGGAATTTATTGCCATCATTTACAAGCTGCTCCTGCGTGTCTTTGACCTGATCACGTTCGGCTACAATGCTATTTTTTGCAGCTTCATAGTTTGCAACTAGATTAATCCTGGCTACACCATTATCGAGCGTGATCACACGTTCTACAATAGCCTTTGCACCCGTGAGCAAAGCAATGCCTGGCTTGATGTAATCATCAGCAAGAATTTTATAATTACCAGTTAAATTGGTCTCCTTTAGCAGTGAGAAAAAGTTTGCTCCTAAAAGTGGTTTCACTACCTGCATTTCAATTCTTCTGATCAGGTAACTGATGCTGGAGAAAACAAACCGGCTATTTTTGATTTCAAAATATTTTGAGAATTCTGTAGCATTGTTTATTAGAAACTCTTCATTGCTGATATATTCAGGCGAATCGATATACTCTGAGAATTTATCCGGACTTTCCTCCAGATGGGTGAGCAATTCTTCAATTGCTTCGTAGCCGATATCTAAAAGTGAAGCTTTCACATCCTCCACTTGCCAGTTGAAAGCCTGTTTAGTATCCGTATTCGAGAAAACCTGAATACCACTACTGCCGATTTTTACAGATAAAATTGGCACCGCATTATGATATCCAATACCCACCACTAATTTTTGAGCCAAATCAACGGCTTCGCGGATGTCCTCATCTTCGATAAAATCAATCGGACGCTTGTTTTCTCTGTCTGATTCGGATAAATCCTTATAAACAGAATAAGCAGCTTCATAAACAATAATCAATGCTTTAAGCTGATTGATGCCAATCAATTTTTTAAGAAATGATCGTTCAATATTGCTTAAGAATGGTTTAATGACTTCAATTTCGCTAGTCATTTGAACAGGAATATGATCCTGAACTTCGTCGATTGTAGTTATGATCCTCATTAGCTTACTACTTTTTCGGTTCCTTTTCCCTGGTCTAAAGTGGTGAGTACTTGATCCTGAATACCTAGCTCCAGATCAGCATCCCAATTGTTATAAATTTTCACAAAGTCGAACCAACTTAAAAGGATATCACGGTGCGCACGAAGCTGAGCACGTAGATCGAGGCCAGCCTCACGAATATCAGAGCCGCCTTTATTTACACCCGCAGTTGTACCCTGGCCAGAACCTGCAGGGTTTAATCCCATTGCATAGGAAATTTGAAAATCAGCAGCTGTAGTGTCCGGCAGATAGGCTTCCGTTTTCATCTTATCATCGATGACGGTAATTTCCCATTGGCCAATACCTTTACCGGTACGCTGATCAGTTTTATAAAAACTCAATAATGCTTTCTGAGCATTTTCAGCACCAGTCAACCTGGCGTTGATATCATCGTATAATTCCTGGAAGATTCGGTCTTTTTCGTCCTGGGTTTTGGCCGCGAAGTTGGTGTACTTGAAATCAAAGTATTCCATTGGAATCTTGATATCATATTTTAGCGACATTTGATTTTTAAACAGTGCTTTTTTGTAAGCCGGGATTGAGATAGCAATATCCAACCATCCACTTTCGCGAGCTGAATCCCAGGCTGCACTTGGATAATAATCATTCATTACATCAGGCCACATCAATGGCATGATGTATTTATGCGTCGTGGTATCCTGCCTAATCTCTTCGATCTGATCAACAAAATTGATCATGTCAATCACTTTTATTTTCTGGCAATCGCCAACTTTAGCATCGGGAAATTTACCGGAAACATAGACATAAGGGATACGGCCAGTGTTGTCATCTATTTTTGCAAACCGGCAATGTGAAGCTTTCTGATAATTAATGGAATAAACTTCTGATTTGTCTTCAGTGAATATGATTTCAGCGTATGCCAATGCAAACCAATTATAATCTTGAGTTTGTGCCAAACGAACAGCTTTCATATTCGAACGTGAAAGAATGGTATTAAGAGGCTCATATTTCATAAACTTAATTACCTCTTTGCCACCGTCGGACATATCTTCCACCTTGAAAGCGATCAAGCGCTGGCCATACATGTTGGTGGTAAGTTTTTGCAAACCTGCCCGGCCAACTGTGGTGCGCTTCATCATTTTATAGATATCGCGGGGGAAATCATCGTTTACACCCCAAAATATCCAATCACTTTTATTTTCCTCCTCAGTTTCATTTGCCTGGGGGTTTATATGCTGGGTTGCCGATGCTTTCCCTTTGGATGGCATAATTGACACAGCAGCTGGAGCTCCAGCGCCACCGTGAATAAGCAAAGGCATTCCTGCATGTGATCTTATAATAGTAGTACTCATATCCAAAATATTTCCTGGCCATCATACTCTAGCATGAGCCTGTTGTGAACGGCATAAGGTTTTCCGGTTTCCATATCTTTAATTCCACGCATTTCGTGGCCTTTACAATTTGGAGGTAAACCACATTGATGGGCTGTTTTTAGCTCAATGATATCGCCACCGGTTTTCTTTTCACGATTGCAAGTCATAAATTTTATGGAGAAGGTTTTGCCACCATCCCGATAATCTTTAGTCTTCATATCTGCGAGAACTTCCTTGATTTCGATTGCCATAAAACGAATGTCGAAAGAATGTGAGACCTGGTAAACGACAACCCAAAACCTTGCAGATTTGAAAGAAAATATTTATATTTGGTTATGACAACGAGAGAAGCATTTGCTCAGCTGGTGGAGCGTCGCGGCTGGCATAAGGATTTAGGGATATCAGATAGTGCAGCTTATTCAGCGAAAAATCATTTCAAAAGTGGTGATATCACAATTGAGAAAATGGAAGAGCTGCTGGAAAAAGCAGGATTTAAAGTAATACAAGAAAAACAATGGGCGAAGTAATATTATTTGAGGGGGAAAATATGATCCCAAATGGACTTAGCGAAACTTTAGGTTCTGCCGGTCTTAGTAAACAAAAGGTTTGGTTTGAATCAGAAGGAAATGATGTAACTGTTCAGATAGAGGTGTTAAGATTCAATGAGGAGAAACCATTTGATATCGAAATCATGAATGATCGTAATGCTAGGTATAGAATAACAATCGAAAAAATTGAGGAATGAGTGATATAAATAAAAACCCACTTAAACAATTGTTTTATCCTGGACTGGGAATAAATCCGGAATTAACTGGCTGGAATAGGACAAATGGCGATCTAAGATCGAAGTCTGACAAACAATTAAATCAATCGGCTATTGCTCTATTAAAAGGAAAGACTGTGTTTATTTGCACGAAGGAGGAAAAGAACTTCGTAAAAATATTTCAAGAGAAATATGGCATTGACTGTGAAGTGATAGAAAAGAAAGATAATGGTGTAGGCTTAAAAATGAAGAAAGCACTAATCAATGAGAGAAAGGCAACATTTATAAATGATTTACAATTGATTGGGTTTATAGATGTAAATGAAGATAAAAACGGCGGTGCGTACAGAAAAAATATACCTGGAACTAGTCTCGAACTTTGTTTCTACATAAATGAGGATCACATCAGATTGCAAACTCAAGGAAGTGGATATACTTTAAGTCTTGACGGCGTCAATGATCTAACTGAATTAAATCAGTTTTGCAAATTATTATTTAACAAATCTGTTTTAGAGTTCTGAGTGGTTTTAATAGCCCCTTTTGTTTTTTGCTACTTTTTTATTCAGGGCGACTGAAGAAAATAAAAAAGTAGTTTTCAGCCAAAAAAAGCACCTTAAAAGGTGCTTAAAATTTTACATTAAACATTCGTCTTTAAAACTCGTGTAGCTGTTTTCGGTTAAAATGATATGATCTAGAAACCGAATTTTCATAAGCTTGGCAGCTTCATCCAAAGCTTTTGTCATTTTCAGATCGGCATTACTAGGCGAAAGGTTGCCGCTGGGGTGATTGTGTGCTAAAATTATTCCATTAGCGTGAGCAGTTAATGCAATTTGTAATATTTTATAAATATCTACAATGCTTGAATCTATTGTACCTGTCGTGATTCGGGAGAACCCTAAAACATGGTTTGCATTATTTAAGAGAATAATATTTACACTTTCGTATAGGTTGATGTCATCACCCCAAAACTCTCTAAGTATTTTTACTATGGTTCGGCTATCTCTAATAATTGGGCGGTCTGAAATTTTAAATCGTGGTTTGTAGGAAACCGTGATTTCTGATACTTGATACATAAAATGATTAATAAGCGTTTAAAAAATTATTAAGTTCAAATGTATATGCTTGTGGGTTATCTTCTGCTAACTGTTCAGCGTAACCCTCCCAATAAAGGGAATCCATTAAATCAATGAAAGCCTCAACCATTTTTAACCCCTTTCTTTTCAACCTGTGCATTGCTAAATAGAAATGCTATCGGGAAAAATTTGCTTTGATCCTCTTCGGGTTCGCTCTCCTGCTCTTGCTCGTCCTGGTCTTTCTTAGGTCTACCCCAAACTAAAAAAGCTTTCATTCCTTTTTTGACAAAGAAACCGTCAATTTTCCATTGTTTAAACGTTTTAAATTCTTGATGTACTTCGGTTTTATATGCATCAACTAATGCACTATTAATATTTTCAAATGTTCCAATTTCAATAAGTGGTGCAACCTGTAAGCTCAAAGCTTTTAAAATTTCTCTTTTCTGCTGTATTGGTGTTAACTCTTTTGTTGTATCTTGCGCTTCCATTTTTTAAGACTGTTAAAGTTTTAATTAATTAACCCTTTACGGCTCCACCCGTAAAGGGATTTTTGTTTTTAAAGAGTTGGCAGAACTAACTCCGATTCAATTTCTGCAAGCTTTGCGCCTAACCTCTTTTTTAGATACTCAATCACCTCTTTTATGATTGTTGGGTTTTTAAGTTCAAAATTTGCTTTTTCATCATCAGTAATTACAAGCTTGCATCCATAATAGTAACTAGATTTCGGGTCGAGGTCTTCCGCTGTTGCTTTGATTTCAAAGGCTTCTAAATAATTCACATAGGTATCTAATCTGTCACGGTGTCGTTTCTTTTGAAATAAATCTTCAATGACTTTGATTGTCTCGTCCAGGTTCAGACCTTTTGGTTTTACGTCTTCATTTTTGGCATCATCAATATGCGTGATCGCATTTTTAAAATTCGGCTCTTTTTTCTCAATAGGATTGGTAACTGCTACAGCTAAAACCCCTGCTTTTTTCTTTGTTTCCATACTTAAAGATAAGAAAAACCTCGCAAATCTGCAAGATTTATTTTTAAAAAATAGTGCTTTTTGTTGTCTCAAATTTTTCCAGTTTTTCAATTTTATTTTTTTGATTTTCAAGAACTTAAATATGATTTGGTTTTTCTCCAGTATCATATTTATGCACAAGCACCCCCGCCTGCCCTATCCAAAAAGGGCATTTGCCCTTTTCGATGTTGCTGGGTATATGAATAGCATGACAATTCTATGACAAATACATGACAAAGGGAATTTATTAGATTTTCGGGATTAGGGGGTGCTGAGGGCGTCCCCTTACGCAGAAAAAGCTCATGGAATTTTTTCCGATGAACTTTTTACCTATAGAATTGAGGCTAACCCCAACGTGGAGAAGGGATCGGCTCTTGGTGAAGTGTTAAGCCTGCGAACTTACCCATTAGCAGGGTGTCATGAGCATCAGAGAAGTGAGTGGTGGTACGCTGATCTATTTTATGATTCTTTTCATCAGCTTTATCCTTCTCGACTCCTTTAGCCCCTTGCTTGGCTTTAGCACCATTTAGCGATACGATTAACCATTTGCAATGATAAGCATTCATAGTAACCTTTGGCAATTGACGTTGGTTCCCCTGGTATAGAGCAGCCATGAATTTGTATCTATCATCTGGGCTTGGTTGCATACCAATGTACATGTCAATAACATGCCACCCAAATGAACCCAACACACGTTTAACGATCTCCGGATATTCTTCAGCCCTGGCATCATGATCTCTTGCTGTGTGGTCATAATAATAGAATACAGTCTTCTCTCTATGTGGCACATAATAAGTACACCATTGAATCAACAGATCTTCAAATGTTACATCTTCGTTGATAGATACTGCAGATATAAACCTGAACTGATCCCCATCCTCCTGACCCGTAACAATACCATTGAACCAGGAGCCATAATCCATACTAATATACAATGGTTCATTGATCAACAAATCTGCATCTTGCATACAGTTCATATTCTCAAAGGCTTCAGGCTTATAACCGTTATTATTATCAATTAAGCCATCATAATAATCATTATTGAAGTTGATGTAGGTATGCTTCCTATCATCGAACTGTGGATAAAAACCACCTGTTACTTGCTTAGGTCTAATGTTTTCAATTTCGATATCGTACTCACTTGGCAACAAGATTCTTTTCTGATCTTTAAACCAACTCGGCGGCAGGTTATGAGCATTAACCCTGGATGGCGCTGTGATATATAAATATTCTTCGGGATGCTTGATCGCTAACTCCTCATATTCGAAGATATATTCGCCTTTACGATTTCTAGGCATAGAGCAGTAACGACTAAAACGACGATAGGTTGTTTTATGGCCATAACGTTTAAATTCAGCCCTCATGGTTGGTATAACCTGGCTTTGCGTCTTTTCGTTGTTCAGATCCTGTGCCTCATCAGCAAAGCCGTTGCAATAGTTGGCCCCACGTGAGTTGGTGTCTTGGGAAAGCAAATCCCAACAGGTACCGTTGTAAAAGAAAATGCTATGCTTTGGATCCAGTGGTGGTTCATAAGGTTCCTCCCACTTCCAGGATACTGGAGGTTTTCTTCCAATAAAATAATGAAGATCTTTGACGAGCCCCATCATTTCAAGTGCTTTAATTGTTGATGGCAACGTCCTGGTTAATCCCTGCTGAAAAGTACCGGTAAGAATGAAATTTTTAGATTTCGGCATTTCCTCGATGGTATCAACGATATCGATAGCTGCACCAGTAGACTTGCCACTACCCCTACCACATTGCACCGTTCGATCTTTTTGAGGTGAGATTTTAAGCAGTAGTTGCATTAGATTCAATTCTAATGTCCTTTCAGGAAGCAATGAATATTCAGGTTCTTTACTCGTCATCCTTTACCTCCTCAGCATCTTGTGCAAAGTTGCTCATGTTATTTACCACCTGAGTAAGATCTATTTTGCCTGTTTTACTCATCGCTTGAAGCATTGAAACCATTTGAGCAGGTAAGCCCAGAACATATTTATGTGTTTCTAACTTAGCGAAATCAGGAAGATCAGGATCAGTTACATTTACCCCACCAACTTTAGCAAGAGATACACCAGCACGGATCAAACCGTCTTCATTATTTTTTGCCCGGGCAATGGCAGCACCATCTTTAATCATTTCCATTGACAGGAACCTAATACCTTCCTTTGTAGATTTAGAAATATCTCCAAACAAACTGACAGCATCCCTGCAGTCACGAAAAGCTGTAGCCCGACTTAATCCTGGGAATCTTTTCATTAAAATTGCAACAGTATCAGGCGTGTTCTTGTAATTACGAAGCATAGTAAATGCTTCCTGCCATCTATCCAGAGTCTGCTGCTCGTGCTCGGTTAATTCAGAGAGCTCACCGTCTGGATTAGTCATGTAAGCAATGATCTTATCATACTTACTTAATTTTCCAATTAACTTCATCGGATATCGTTTAAATAAGTTTTTTCTGCAAGTTTCAATTCGATGGCCATAGCCGGTGATGACAGCTGATCACTGAGCGCCATGATTACCTGGTTGAATTTCACTTTCCTTTTTAACCGGCCAATAACAAAAGCTTTGCCCTCGGGAGATTTCTCATCCTCCAGATTAATCGCATCGATGCCGGCAAATAGTGCAGTTTCATCCTTCGACATGTAGGCATACGCGAAATCTTCAATATCTTTTAAAGTTTGATCATTAACCATTTCTAATCTCCTTCCTTATCCAGTCGGTATTCTGATCAGCAATATTCTTTTGTCGTATGATTAAACCAGCCTCTTTACGTGGATTGTTAGTAAAGTTAGCTGAGCCAATAACGCAGAAGCTATAAGTCTCATTCTGCAATACACAGACCTTCGCATGGCATTTCATAAGATTCAAGTTTCTAAAGGCAGCTGTTGCTTGTTGATATATTTCGGGCTTGCGGTTTCTGATCCCCTGGTCTAGCAATACATTTAATTCAGAAATCAATCCATTTTCCTGCCATTCAGTAAACTTCCGAATCGCGTCAGTACTGATGGACCATGTGCAAAAATCAATTGAGCATCTGCCGATCAGCTGCAGCAATTTTGAAATGATATCAATATTACTCCAGGCGCCATCAGTCATGAAGTAAATACCTTGGCCATCCTTCAAATTCTCGATTAATGGTGAGACCATTGCAAGCTTTTCTCCATATGCGAAATGGATATCCAAATCTTCTACGCCTGCAATTGGTTGATGATCGTTATTTTTTAAAGGATTCACATCCTCCATTTTAAACAAGCCCATCGATCCTCCTTTTCACCTCGGTTAAACGAGAAACTAATGATTCGACTTTTGCTAAGGCCTTAGTCTTTTTCCTTGGATCCTTTGCATCGTTGAATCTTTTACGAGCTTTTGAAATGTATGAAGGTAGATTCTTTTGTTCCTGGAGTAATTCTTGAATGGTTAGTGTCGATACTTCAGCAATAGCCTCCTCTTTCTGTAGCTCAAGGATTTTACCGGTTTCTCTCCAGGTATCAATGATCAGCCAATATTCATTTACCTGATCCATCAAATCCAGTATTCTCAAAGCAGCTTCTAATCGATGCTCTTTTGAATCCATCAATTTAGCCGTTACAAATAAATGCCTGGCTTCTGCATGTACTGCATTTTTCTGATTACGAAAAGCCCAAATTTCTGCAGGTGCATCATCGAGATCAGGCTTTGATTTTATTATAAGGTTGGTAGTTGGAGGCTCAGCATGAGCAGGCTGAACAGGAACCGGTGGCGGTGTGTAAACAATTTGCTTTGGCTCGATGCCACAAGCTTCGTTTATCTTCTCGAGAGCTGCACGAAGTTTAGAGAAGTGATAAGCCCCGGATCCAGAATTGATAATGGTTTCGACTAACTTGTCATTACCATATTGTTGGAAAAGCAATTTCCCATGGATGAAATTTGGATTGGGCGAAAGTAGCCAAGCTGTAATAGATGCAATTGCCATAGATCAAAAATGGCAATTGCTTTATTTGTGGTAAATGACAGCTATATCATCTTTTGATATACAAAATCATTTTCCCAAACTTGCTTATATAAATGTTTATATATTTTTCTCATTTCAGGTTCAGGTAGGGATCGTAAAACAAAGTCGGATAGGTCCTCAGATTTAACGAAAATATCGTATAATTCTTGGTCTGTAATATCGGATCTAATTTCAAATATAGATTTGAAAAAACCCTCTCTCGAGAGTCTATCAATATGTCCATGGATAACTTTATTTTTTTGATTTTCTTTAAGACTCACAGCCTTATCAGGCTCTACCTTTGTCAAAATTGCTTCAGTATATTCCTGCAAACTACTAGTTATCAAATTTAATTTCTCTAGCCCGATATTTAAACTACTCAATGCAATTTGTTCAGTGCGGTTATTGATAAATTCGGCCATCAAATGTGCCCATTGAACCCTTAGCCAATTAGATATGTCTTCAAATTTCGTAAATCCTCTAATAAAGTTTCCCGTTTTCAGTGCGTAAATTTCATCCAAAAGGGTAAATATGTTCACACTTGAAACGTGCGCATAGTGGATTTCCGTGTTTTCTCTGTTCTTTTTATAAGTTGTATATTCAGAAAGCACACCATTTTCCACGAAAAAATATATGGGCAACTGCCGCTTTAATGCAACTTGAAATTCCGTTTTAGTGATAGAATTAAATTTGAAATATTGATCCGTTTGTTGTTCTTCTGTCAAGACAACTCCAGATTCCGGACTTCCATAGCTCCCACCTATTATCAAAATTTGCATATGGCAATTCTGTAATTCAGTATAACAGGATTCATCTAATGGCTTATCATGACTAAAATGGATATCTCCGCTTTCAAACAGCACTGGTTCATATCCAAAGGAAGCGATAAAAGATTCAAGATTTGTTCTAATGTGCTTCAGATCATAGTAAGTTGAACTTACAAAAATTCTAGGTTTTGCCATTTCTATCAATTTAGATTCTGCTAAAATAATAAAAATTACTTACGCTGCTTAGTAGACGATATCGTTAAATAGTACGTAGCCTGCTGAAAGAATATTGTCCTGGCACAATCATCACAAATTGGTACCGCTTTAAAATTAATATTAAATACAACGGTTGTTTTTGCCCCACATACTTTGCAATTATTTTCTTTGGCCATTATGCAGGATTTAATAACCAGTAATGTTTTCGATTATGCTCGTTGAGTTCATAAAGGAAACGCATCTCTTCCATCACCAGGATGATCTGCTCAGGTGAATCGAAGAACATCCCCTGTTCTTCCATTACCTTTTCCACCACTTCAGCATTAGTTAAGGGCATAGTACAATCCTGCCAACGTGTTGCTGGCTTAAAAATCAATTCAATTCTTTGGAAAAGAATGTGATTGTCAAATCTCTGATCATCTGATAAGTTTGGCATATAAAAACGGTAAGGCCTGCAACTAAGTGTACGAATACCCCTATTGACGGCTTTTTTCCGAACACGTCGAAATTATGGCACGTCCACGCCTTACCGTATGCCGGTGAAGCGAGATATTCGAGAAACTTAGTTGCACCGCAAACATAAAAAAAACCGCCCAATTACGGGCGGTTTTCCAAACTAAAACTAAAACGGGACGAGAGCTTATGCTTTTGGTGTTTCAGGCGGGGTTTTCGATTTCAACTTTAGGAAAGGGAATTTTGCTTTATACAAATGGTCCGCTTCTTCAACATCCATGTTGGTTAAATCAGTTTTACCAAAACCTGCAACATCATGAATGCCGGGCTCCACCCCGACTAATTCATATTTTTCATCAAATAATAATGGCTTTTTCATATCAGTACCTCCTTAAGCTGCTGGTGCCAACAATGAAGTTAAAGCCGGTGTATAAATTGGTGCAGGAGTTGCACCTGAAGCTTTGAAAGTCAACTTAGATGTACGACCATCTGCAATTGCCTTACCTGATGTAGAATCATCATTTTCGAAAAATGCAGGATCTTCTAAGTTTCCCAAAACCCTAACCTTACCGTTTTTCTCTTTAACGAAGAAAATTAGTTCGCGATTAGCAGCTGCTGCTTTAAAGCCTAGAAATTCTGCTTCACTTCCAGGGAAAGAAATCTCAAGCATGTTTTCATATCCTTTACCGTCACGAGGACCTACCATAGTAGATTTAATCTCACCCTGCTCTACTGTGCAGTAAAGTTGGAAAATCTGTTTTCCTGCCTTCATGATGATAGCCGTAGCATAGCTAACTAAGCTTTCAAGCGTAAGTGCCGTTTCAGGATCTCCTAAAACTGGGAAACTCAAAAAGTCTTCCTTATAACCATAAAACACCTGAGTAATTCCCCCAGGGTTGTAGCGGCCTTGTGGCCATAATATTGCTTTTGCGTTCATTTTAAATGAATATGAGCGTTAAAAAATTGGGTTAATTAATCAAGAGGGATAAGTGAGCCAGATTTGATTTTGACCATTCTCTCTAGTTCTTTGGTATTTTTACTTAACTCCTCGGCATTCATTTCTCCATCTGGAGTGAAGAAACGATTTCCCGACAAAGTGAAGTTTTTACCCTTGATGGTTACCATTAAACCGTCAGCGCCGTGCTTCTCGCTCAAGTCTAATTTTTTGCTAAGTGTCTCCACTTCAGCTAAGGCATCATCTCTTTCCTTTTCAAGTTTTGTGATGTCGCCATTAGCAGCATCTAATAAACCTTGCTGTGTTTTGATGTAAGCTAATGCTTCATCAATAGTTTCAAATTTTGGTAGTGACATTTTTAATAAGATAAGTGCAGGAGCTCCACCTCCTGCACGAGTGAGCGATTAAATTAATTCAACATCGTTAGAAACTAAATACTGAAGAATCCAGAAGCCGAATCCTTTATAGTAATCAGTATAAGCTTTAACTGTACGATCTACATTTTCTACTTGGAAAATCTTATCGTTACCTGGTTTTTTAAAACCTGCCTGACGGTTCCATTGAGGAGTAGTCCAGATTTTAGATGATCCAGCCATCGATGGTAAGCCAACAACCGAGATATTATCATTACGAAGCTTCGTAATTTTGCTTTCAGCTACTGCCTCATAGTTTGTGTTATATTTCAAACGCATACCATCACGAAAATCATCGTGTAAGTCTTCATTTAAGAATACAAAATCTAACTCGTTACGAAGCAAACGAGGTGTAGATTTGATCATCGTTTCAACATACTCTACCAACTCCTTTTTACCTGCATCAGTAGCAGTTGATGGAACTGCTCCCAAAGTAACCTTCAGTAAAGTTCCGGCGGTATTCGCTTCGTTGATTTGCTTTTTAATACCTTTTAGCGAGGTACCAGCGGCAGTCGCGGTTCCTGGTGTAATGGCGCCTGGTACACCGTAATAAATTTCATTCAATTCCAAATCTTTATCCGCCTGGATTAAAGCATTTGTCAAATACCATTTAATAAATGGCCAGTCTTTACGATTTAAGCCACTATCAGCTAAAAAGCCTAACCAACTCTCTTCTAAATCATCAGGAGTTTCCTGCAAATCGATCTTTAATTTGTACAAAGGAATTTTAACTGGCTCAAAAGTAGTGCTACCAATCGGAGTGTATCCCTTCTGAAAGCGTTGTAAAACTCTGGCAAATTCAGCAGTTACTTTTTCTAGGACCGTTTTTTCAGTGATACGACTTGGAAAATAGCCAGCTGTAACTGAACGCTGCATCAATTTTGTCAGGATATCTTTTATTCCTTGACCTTCTGCACGATAAACAGCGCCCCATTCTGCAATTACATTTGAAGCTAAAATGGTATAAACACCCACTGGCATTTTAACCGGTACAAAGTTTAAGGCTGCAACTCCAGATCCAACGGCAATTGCATAATCGGGAACGCCTAAAGCTGAAGCTGCGAAGGCACCAAAAAGAAACGACATTGCCACTAAGCAAATTGTTTTTAGAGAAAGCGATAAAATAGTTTTCATCATTGTTGTTTATAAATTAATTATTGGGTTACTTAACTATCCGGTGATTTTATCAGCGGCTTGATTGTGTGGCATTGCAGCTAGAAGCGCTTCTGTATCATCCTCCTCTTCCGCTGCAGGTGGAACATCATTCGTTTCAGAGCTTGCACCTGGTTTGTGAGTTGCTCCCGGACCTTTACCAACTTTACTTAAAGCTTCAGCCAAAGCTTCTTTGGTTTTGTTGTGTGCAACGATTTCTGCAGCATGATCATTCGTTGCCTGAGTTTTTGCTGCAGTCTCAGTTTGCAATGAAGTTTTAACTTCTTCAAGTTCTGTAGCAGTGTTTGCGGCCTCAGTTATAAAGTCTTCCGAAACTAACGTTGCTTTAGTAATTCCGGCAACAGTTAAATCAGCGTTAGCAAGATCTAGCTGTTCTGTTGTTGGAGCAGCTGCAAGTGTTGCCAATGCTGCCACATTAAGGAAATTTTTCATATTTGAATTTTGATTTTGTGCTTTGGGTGCTTTGTAATTTTTGGACAATGCTTTTACTCTGGAAATGGCGAAGTCCTTATTTCCAAGGTGATCGATCATTCCGAGATCGAGTGCTTTAGATGCAAGAAAGGTTTCTCCTTGAAAAATGGTTTTATCGTTGGAGATACCTGGGCGCTGCGCTTTTACATCATTATGGAAATCTTCAGCCAATGGATCTAGCAGATCACTCTTTAACTTTGCATAGTCTCCAGAAAGGGCGTCGGCAAAAGTTTTATTCTTTAATGGCGATTGTGTCGCATAAACATCATGAAACTCAACACCTAATTTTTCAAGCGCTGGCTTAGTATTCACCATACTTTGCATCACACCGATACAACCGATGATAGAGCGAGGATGATCGCAAACAATTTCATCACCGTAAGCTGCTATATAATAACCGGCACTGCAAAGAAGATTACCCGCTAGAATTACAACAGGTTTATTCCTTTCCTCAAGAACATCTGTTAAGGGTTTAACGGCGTAAGCCTGACCACCTCCACTATCTAAATCGATAACGGCCCCGATGAAATTTGGATTTGCATAAATCTTTTTAAGTTCTGCAGCAATTTCCACAGTACCACGGGGTCCGCAGTATTGTGAGTTCTTTACGATCGGACCTTTCAGATTTAAAACAGCAATTGCTCCGGCTGGAGCATCATCAGGTGTTGATTCGAAATCTTCTTCATATTCATCGTCATCCAAATCAGATTTAACAATATAGCTTTTGCTTTTCAAGCGCTCGGCAGCATGATCCACTTGTGAGAATGATGATTCGCCTCTAAGAAGCTGAGCCAGCAAGGGTAGATGAGTCTGAGCATAATCCGGAGCAATTGCCCAGGGCTCATGAAGTCCTAGATTTACATAATAATTGGTGTTCATTTTTGAAATTTGTATTTCTATTAACTAGTGGATACAAATTTGCCTAAGCTTAAGCCCCCCATAAACGACGTAAAACGCCTATAAATAAACTGGAGCACGGAAAGTAGATTGGCAGAAAAACTGAAATTGATAGCCTTTGCCATCTGATCTGGCCAAACCACTATCATAATTTGAAGAGAAGAGCATCGGACAGCCGAAACCACCAACCAAACGGGATACGCCATTTGCATCTTTTACCTGCAGTACAAAATAACGATCATCCATAGTCTCCATTAAGTTGATCAGTTCTGCTCGGTCTCCAGGAACGAAACCTGTTATAGTTTGCTCATAGTATTTTCCATGTTCACTCGTCTTTAATGTTTCATTAAAACCAAGGGTGTAAGCTGTAGAATATCCTTTAAACCAGTCAAAGCCAGTATTCAGCACTAAGGGGAAAAGGATTCTTCCATTAAAAACCCCAGAAAACACACTGAAAGCTTCAGCTGGTGCAAATTGGAAATTTGATAATCCGCCAAGATTATAATTTTTCGGAGTAGGAAAGTTGCTTATCATATTCCGAAGTTCGGCAATGAATAGAACCCGATAAACGACAGCAAAAACTAGCAATTTAACACATCAAAAAGCGTCAAAAGATAAGTGACATTTTTATGAGTAAAAGTTGAGGATTTTAAGCAGTTTTTTCACGAATTGAATACATGATCATTCTTTCATATTGTTTTTTCAACGTAGTGAATCCCAATTCATCTTCAGATATAGAATATTTATCGCGGAAGCTTAACAGCGCTTTACGGATATCACCTTTTTTACCAGTTAATCGTGGCAATACATAGTCAAACATCCGATCGTTGAAATCATCAAACAAAAATTTGTTAAACCGTGCCTGGTGCGTTTTAGAAATTAAAATACCATAGTTCCTTTCGTAATATTCGGAAATAGAAACTGTGAGAGTTTCACCGGTAAGATTAATGATCAGATCGTTTTCCTTGATTTGCTTTTTATGCTTTAAGCTGTTAACCAGGAAGCCCCCAAATCGATTTGTATCACTTAAGATAAAGTAAGGCTCTACCTTAACGTAATGAGCCATATATTTTTTCAAATAGGGTTTAATAGTTACCCGATGCAAGAAGACCATTCAGAGCGTTTAGAAGAAATTTGTGTGGCGTTTTGGGTAATACAAAAATACTAAAATTTTGTTAGAAAAATTATTTGATTTAACTAAAGAAGTTAGCAAATTTTACATCATGTATTTGTTATCGATAAAGTTTAAGGCTGCTTTTGGAAAGGAAGAAAAGATTGTTGAGATATCGCAACCGAGCGGTGGCGGTGGATCAACATATGTCATCATGATCGACAACTATTACAAAGGAATAATAGCCAACCAATTGGGTGGCTGGAGAGTAGTTTTTCAAAAACCAAACCATGAATATAATATGGGCGATCTCCAACCTTTGATAGATTTGGTCAAAGGGGAATATTAAAAGCCCTGGCATGAGCAGGGCTTTTAATCAGTCTTGAATCTCGAATCCGGAATAAAACAAATTTCCTTCATAAGTAAATGGCCGGGCGTATTGTTTGCCTTTAATTTTTATTCGCTTTACTTTTAGAACGAGATCGAATTTTGCTTTAGTGGCGTGGAGCTCATCAGCGAGGGTACCGAAAGCTTTACGCATATCCTCTATTGATGCATCGATTTTGAAACTGAAGCTATCGTTGATATTATTCATTTTACCTCCATTTCGCTTCAAAGGTAATGCCATCAGTAACCACATCACCATCCCGCCACTCTTGAACTCTTATTGTTTCACTTTCCATTGGTGGACCAAAAAAGTATAATCCACTCGTTTCCCTCTTTTTACGACTAGCTTTTTGTATCCGGATTGCCTTCGCCTCAATTTGCTCCATGGTTGCACACTTTGCAACCTTAAAGTATTCAAAAGAAAATGAATCTTCTTGGAAGGTCTGCGTTATTTGAAATTCCATTAATCTCCGTCCACTTTAAATCCAAAAGCAATCAAAGCTAATTCTCCAATGTATCCCAAATCATCTTGATCTTCATTCTGTAGCGCACCATCAGAATAAAGATTTTCAAGTTGGTCCCAAAAATCATCCCATTTTTCTGCCTTTTCTTTTATTTGAATTTTCTCATTATCTGTAAGGTTATTCTTGGAATCATATAAATCAATCCATGTCGGTTTTTTATCTAACTCAAACAGCCGTTTTTTTAATTGAGCTTTACTTAAAAACCCCTTTTCAATTGTGTGCCAGTTTGAATTATCTAGCGTTTTTGCTTTGATGACCAATCCTTGAGGACTAGTAGTGCCAGTGTATATTGTATAACCAGCTTTTAAAAGCTTAGCCTGATGTGATGAATGCATAATTACAAGTTTAATTCCTCAGCAGCTCTACGCTCCCGGGCGGTGTCATAAAATTTTTCTTCAGTCGGTTCCGGTGCCGGTTTCAATTTTCTCCTGGCTTTCCTTAATGTTGGAGCTGGAGGTTTTACTACAACTGTTTCACGTCGGGACCGGTTCTGAATCGGCCTGTCCAGGTATGGATTATCTCTTAAATTTTCCATTAGTTTACTCTTAAAATGAAATCCTTTTTGAGGATGCCCGGTAATTATAAATTTCCAACAACATTTCCAAGTACTGTTTTTTATCAATGCAACGAACTAAACTTCGTGGTTGCATCTCTACCTGAGATTTAAGTTTATCAAAACTATAATCCGGATGACTCATTAGTTTATCTAATGCTAAAACAAATTTACTATCGTACGCGAAGTCAAAATGATTTCTAAAGAACTTTAATGTCTCTGCCACCTTTACTGCGATGTGATAATTCATCACATTTACCTGACCATTATATAATGCTTTGGAATCTCTAAATCCATCGGCGGAAAGCAAAGTCAAGATAGTACTGGTTTTTATCAAAGGATATTCACTCATAAATGAGCTGAGTTTATCAAATCCAGGTTTTTTCTTAATGGTATAATAGTTAATATAGTCAAGTTGACTCCAGTTTTTGGAATTACTGTTTATGCTTGCAATATCATCTTCACTAACATTGCTATCCATATTATACCAGATAGGTAACTTTAGAATTTTGGCCGCCTCTAAACGATGCTGGCCATCGATGACTTCCATCTTTTCATTGCATAGTATAGGATTAAGATGAAGCAGATTTTTTTTGCCGATAGCTTTGACTAATTTGTTAACGTGGCCGGTATGTACTTCACGGTTTGCTGTGATGCTTTTGAATTGTTCGTAATTTATTGTTTGTTCCATTTTTAAATTCTTAAATAATTAAAGTTCCGGATATGAATTACCGGTTTAATTTGCTGGCATAGACCGCACTCTGATTTGTGAACTGTAATTACAGTATCAACATGTTTCTGTCTTTCAGTTCTAAAAGGCTCGCCACAATCGTAGCACACAAAATCTGAAGTGCGGTATTTAGCCTGGGTTGTTAAATCTTCCAATTTCAAAACTTATGTTTAGAAACATTTGCAGGTGCAGCAAACCCACGCTCGGGTTCAGAAATTATAAATCTTAAATGAGACGCGCTATCGGCAAAACCCTTTTCGTGTGCCTGGTGTATATTGCCAACTAAACCCTGAATAAATAAATTTGTGATCATTTTAGATCCGTTTAAATTTGGCATTCCATCTTCACTGAAATATTGTTTATGATCTAAAGGCTCCTTAACAATCAAATTAAAATCGGTAGCGACATGCTTCGATCTCTTCTCTCCAGGAGTGTGATCCGTGGTTAATTTTATTTTTACCTCAACACTAAATTCCATTACGCCTCCTCCCTAAAATAAAGTTTGTAATAATTCATGCTTTTTTCCTCATCAAAGCCTTTCTCAACCATATCCTTATGTCCAGTGATAGTAATTAAAAAATTCTTATCAAGTTTAATTACCCGTTTATATCCTGCTGTGGCTTTCTTTACAGCGGAATCGGCAATTTCAAATACATCAGCGATAGGGCTTTCAAACTCTTCTTCATAACTGATTTGGTAATTTGTGAAAGATTCTTTAGCTACTTCATTGGCTATCACTTCGGCTGAAAATTCTTCCCTATCGAAAGTCTCTTTTTCTTTAAAGTATTTAATTGAACGATTTAAAAGATCAGATTTATCAAATTGGCTAACTTCAAATTCATCATCAATTTTATGAAGCACGAAATTTTTGAATAGATTAAGAAAGTTCGTGGTTTGGTTGTAACTGTCATTTCTAATGGCCAGCTGAAGAAACTCATCTTTCCAGTAAACCGCAGAATTCGATTTGTTATTATCAAAAACAACTAGTTTGTAACCCTCGGACTTTTCTGTATTGAAAATTAAACATCCTTTATCAAGCTTGTTGACACTGATTGCATCCTGGTTGTAGCTCATTCTGAAACCATCCAGTTCAGGCGCAATGCTTAAATAAGTTTCTTTAGTTTCAGATTTAAAAATACCAATAGCATCAAGCTGCTCCCCTTCGATCTGTACTTTCTCAAACAACGCAACATAGAATTCTCCAGACTTTATCTTCGGGTGATTTGCGATATCATAAAGAAATTTGGCTAGCTGCTGCGACTTCTCGTGAAAAACATCGTTGTTTACAAAAATTTCACTTACCAATTCGTAAACCTCATTTAGCGGTAGGTTGTTACTAGGATGAAAAAATCTGAAAACCTCCTTTGATTTTTCAAACGGTTTCAGAAAAAATTGCATCAATATATTATTTAGCAATTCATCAGATACATCCAGCGGCTTATCCGATAACTTGTAGTATTCTTCCAGTAGTTTATTTCCTGTATGATGTACTGAAATTGATTTTAGGTTTGCTTCGAAAAACGATATCATAATGTTTTAGTTAGTAGATTGTAATTGTTTATTTAATTCATTTGAAAATGCGATCCGGTTAATCTCCGAAACAATGAAAGCTCCAGCTTTAGAAAGTTCTCTTAACCTATCTCCTGGAGTGGGTTTAAAGGTGGCTGAATCGAATGGCCAATTGCTTGGTAAATTTGGCCCATCTTCAAAGGTTCCGGAAAGTAAATAGGAAATAGCAGCTTCAGGCAATTCCCCATGAACATACTTCTGATCGTGCTCAGGTGTCAGCTGCTTTTCATTTAGAACACGATTGTATTCCTGGTTGATTAATGCAACGCCAACACTTTGATTTGATTCTAAGCGATTCGTTAATACATTACATTCCTGCATTGTTGTTGCAGCAAGATCACGCATTCTCTGAATGGTAAAGAAAAGGTTTTGTTGATCGTTGGCCAATGCCGGCGATACTTCTAATCTTAGCATCTGATCTTTTGCTAATTCGTATAGATCTCCTAGTTGATCTACAGCGTCTGAAAATTTTTTGTTGTCCATTTTTTTTGTTTTTAGTTTTAAATTTTGTTTTCGTTTAGCAGCTGGCCGCGATAACTATTATCGCCAGTACCAACAGCAGTAAAAAGCCTCTCACTCTTTTTCTGTATTTATTTAATTGATCTTAAGAATACCACCTTGATATCCTCGGTTAATTTTTCGGTGCGTTGATTTTGAAACCGGTTATTATAAAATTCTGAAGGGCAAACTATGTAGTCACTTAGTGATGCTCCAGGTTTGATAAAAGCGTAAGTCTTATGTTTATCGCCACCGGCTTTGTAGAATACATCACCTGGAGATAATTTTGAAATTTCGATTACTTGATTTCTTTGCATTTTATTTTCTATTAGCGGAACGCTGTTTTTTATTAAAAACGTTTGTATTAAGCTGTTAATCAATATATTACAGGTTAAAAAATCGTTCCTTTTCGTTCCGCTTGTTATGTTAATCTATTGATTTACAATGGTGTTATCGTTGCGCACACAGGAACGTACTGCGTGGATTTAAGCGGAACGCAAACACCCGCTTTAAATGGGTTTAAACAGAGTGTGCGGTACGATTTGGAACGGCTAAAACCGCTGTAAATCGCTGTATTTGTGTTGTTTACAAGGATATTTTCCATTTCGTTCCGTTCCGCTCTTAATATTTATCTTTTTATGAATAACTCTGGGTGTGTTTTCATGGCATCTTTCACCATTCGATGAATGGTACTTTTCTTCGTGGTATCGCCTAAAACCATTCCTGCCATCTGGCTATAACTCTTTTGAGCGTTGTATAGCTCAGCCAAAGTTTGTGCACTTTTCGTAGGAAATGCAGGGGCAAGAATACTGCTGAATAAATCAGCTGCTCCCTGATAGGTGTTATCCGCGTTAGCCAAAGCAATTTTCATATCATAGATAAATTGATTAGCCTTATTTAACCCTCGCTCTATACGTGGAAGCTTCGCCTGAGTCTGCAAATGAGCTTCTTTCTCTTTATCTAATGCCGATTGTAAGGCTTGAATTTTCAGGGTTGCATTCTCCAGCTGCACCTGCAGGTTTTCGATGATATTTTCCATGGCAGAAACTAAAAAGGTAAATCGTCGTTTTCGTAACCAGGCTTAACGGTTAGTACACTTTTGAGCTCGGTTACCGGAACCTCTACTTTTTTTATTATACCTACTACTTCTAAAATGACTACTTCATCATTTAATAAGTGGTGTAAGCGGGTAGCCTCAGCAATCGCAGTATCCATATGTTGATGGACGTATTTTGGGGGCGTAGTCCCGGATTTGGTCATTACATAAAACTTATTCATAATTAATTTTTATTATTATCAGCACCGAAAACCTTTGGATATTCCTTAATTGCCTTTTGCAATTGCCGGTGCATAGTGCTTTTTTTGTTTTTATCCTTTAGCAGTACTTCAGCCATTCGGCTTATGCTGCTGCCTGTTTTGAATAGATTGGCCATAACCATGATATCCATTGGAGCGGTAACCGAGTTATCTACAATCTCATAGATATCGACTGCAGATTTATAGAAGTAGTCAGCAGCACGTAAAGCCCTACGCATTAAATCTGCGGTAATCTTCAACTCACTTGGAAAAAAATCGAGGTGCTTCATGTCATACGCAAAATCTGTAATGGCCAAGATGCCAGCAAAACGATAAGCGTACTCTTTCATTTTGCCCAGGATACCGGAATGAATATTCATTTCATTTACATCCTTAATTGCATTAATTTTCTCTACCTTTTCATCCTCCCATTTCACCATAAGATTGGTGGCTTCTTTGGTCACAGCGCAAATTTTTGGATCATCATAGCCATCGTTTACCGGCAATTCATTGTACAGTTTTTTTAAAACCTGATCATGGATCATTTTATATTCATGAGGGATATCATAACCAGGTACCGGACGAGCAATCTTAAATTGCTCAGGAGAAGCGAACAATACACGGAAGATGAAACCCGAATCGCCACGCTCATTTTTAAATAGTTTATATAGCAGCTTTGGCTGGATACCACCAATTACATTGGTGAAAATCTTCGGAATATTTATTTTATTATTGGCCGATCGGACCGCAGAATACTTTCTACCGTTCCAAGCACTAAGCCAAAACTGCTCATCGGTGCTTTCTTTTTTACCCAAGGAATTTAAACCATTGATCCACTCCAGAATTTCATCACTTTCTTTGAGCACACCTTTAGGGTTAACTGGCATGATGTAACGGATCAGCGTCGGGATATGTGCATCACGGTAAATCACAGTATTTAGCTTCAATCCCTGGCGGCGCTCGTCAGTAATGCCGTTGGTATCCTGGCTCCACTGCTCATCGAAATCATTCTGTACATCATTTAGTGGTTTCAAGCACATATCAAGTGCGAAACTTTTTCCGGAAGATGAGATGCCATTCATACAACCCCAAATGCAAAGTGTCATCCGATCGGAACCGTTACGGGTAACGGAATACGCGGTGCCAATGGCCGTACTGTAAGAAACAAGCATCGAAAGGCCAACGTAGGCTCTTGGTATGTCGTATTTGGTGTGCAATTCGTTTATAAATGGTTTAATGTTCGGATGAAAAATATCTAATGGAAATAAATTCTCTGGGCCTTGTCTCTTCTGCAGCTCAGCTTGGATATCCTCTGTTGAGGCGGTGCTGACTTCAGACTTACTCTTATTGAAAAAATCATTAAATCCCATTAAATCCTATAGTAGTTCAGCTGCTTTTAAAAATTCAGGCTTCGCCCGGTTAGTTATGATCATCGTGTTGATGGCACTCAGGAACTTATTACAAGTCTGTTTGATGTCGATATCGCAATCAGCAATTTTTGCAGCTGCAGCTAGTGCAGTATCCAGGGCAATCATTCTTTTGATCCTGGCGGCCTTTGCACCTATATGCTCATTAAATTCTTTAGCGGATTTATATTCCCAGCTCATGTCTTGCATATCGAAATATTTAATTGCCTTTTCGATGAACTCGAGTATATCGAGCTGAGGGATTCTGATCATTTCAAGCATTTCAGTTAAAACTTCCGCTTCAACCTTTTCATTTTCCTGTATCCGGCTATCTCTCCAGAGAATTAAATCCCTTTCAAAGTTGTCGGTAATGTCCATTTGCAGGAGAATTAAACACCAGTGACGTAAGTGCAGCCCGATCGTGTATTTTCCAGCGGTGTACATTTGTTGAGTAACCTCAGCAGCCGTATTCGGATTGTCTTTTTTCAATTGCAGGTGGATCGTGATTAAGTCGATCGGTGTTAAGGGATAAAGTTTTCCTGCTGCAGCATAAATATTCTGATGATAGATATTGGAAAAATTTTTTATCTGCAGTATTGAAGCAACGGTGGCGTAAGCATCATTGTAAATGATGGCGGCAATAATTGCCTGTTCAATTTCAAATCTTGAATTCATATCGGGACGGATTAAGATTTATTTATTTTGATATTGAAGCGCCGTTTGATAGAATGAATCCATTACCATAAATAGCCAGATGATGATAGCTGAAATGATGATGGCGTAGGCAAAAAACCTTGCCCAGGAAATGTCTTTTGATTTAGGAGCGTTCTGTTTCATAAAATTTGGTTTATATCTACTTCAGAAATTATTTTATCGATTTTGATTTGCATATTTATTTTGATTGCCTTTAATTCTTTACCATTAAATGGCCAAAAATCGTTACATACCCTTTGGACATATGTGGAGCTCGGCGCCATAATGATTTTCGTTTTTTTCTTTCCGGATGCAGCTCTAACCTTTAGCATCCAATCTATATCATCGATGGTTTGGAGATATTTTGTTAAAAGTTGATCATTGCTCATAGTTTTAGAATTTCTTAGGTTCGGATTTTGAAAGAATTACGGCCAGATGAAACATAGTATTTGCTTTATACCTTGTCCTGATTCTTTTTAAAGCTTTTTCGATTGAGCTCAAACTATTTGGTCTTACACCAAGGGATTTTAGTTTTTCAGAAATTTCTGGTTGAGTAAAACCCTTAACCAAATACTTAATGATATACTCATCTAACGCATTTTGAAAATTGTCCATAACACAGTTTATTTTACAGGAATGACTGTCAACGAATCACCAATAATTCTTGCAACAACGTCATTGCCGTTATTTACAATCACTAGCTCATTACCATACACTTCGACAAACACAGATAATGATTGTTGATTAAATCCATCCTGTTTCTTTGCTTTCAAAGGAACCTGATTGAATTTTTTTCCATCAAATTCGTGTGTTACTTCTGATTTGAAATTTCCCATTTTTAAGTAAGATTAGTTTGCTGGCGAACTAGAACCGAGGGAACTTTCGCTCAACCTCGGCTATCTAAATTAACGCTCTCACCACCTCAAGCCCGAACCTTGGAAGGTGTCGGGCTGTTAAATGGGGAGTTTGCTAAAACCATCCTAAAATCCAGTACTTATCATTTTGAGCATATACTTTTGCAAATCCTGTATTTGGCACCTTATGTTTCAAATGGGTGAACAAGGTGATCAGCTCTGGCGAAGGTTTCCTTACGATGAAAAAAAGATTTTCCCAGCCATCATCTGCTTTTCTATCGAATCCCATCACCTCGTTAACTGGTGGATTGATTCGATCATCTTCCGGTAGCTTTGCCATATCCATCGGCCACGATGGAATAGCAAGATCAGGAAGGACCTGCTGTTTTATTTCGCTAAGAACCTGATAGGCCATTGCGATTGCATTTGTACTTAGTGCCATTTTATCTTTTAGTTTTAATTTTCTGAATTAGAGCCGAGGGAACTTTCGCTCAGCCTCGGCTATCTAAATTAACGCTCTCACCACCTCAAGCCCGAACCTTGTTAGGTGTCGGGCTTCTGGGAAGAGGTGTGCTTATTCCCCATTATTGCATTGGGGTATTTTTAGTTATTTATCGGCCGGATTTTCGACTCATCTTCATTATCTTCAAAATCAAGCGAGTACATTTTGCTGTAAGAATTTTGATAAAGGGGATTATCATTATAATCCTTATCGAAACGAGGCACTTCTTCTTCAATAATTCTAGCCCAGTCGGATGTTAACCAGCCTTGGCTATCGATATGGTTATGAAAAATATAAAAGAGGTCTTCACCCCATAATTTTTCGTTAGCGTTGATTTGTTCCAGTGTTAATTCCATTTCTTAAGTTTTAAGTCATCTGCGATTTAAAGAAGCGGGGGTGCATCCCAACACCACCCACAACTTAAATTAACGCTCTCACTGCCTCAACCCCGCATCCAAAAAAGGAGTGCGAGGCAAGGCATAATTGATAGTTAATTGCGCCATCCACGATTTGGCTATTAAAGAACTTGGCGGGTGGTGATCCCTAATTTCTTAAAAAGTCTCCACCCAAAACTTTTGGAGACTTTCTGCTTTCATCCCGTACGGCGATACGTTTCAAGCGGTGCTGCAATTGTCCATTTTGCAGCACGGAATAAAGAACTAACCGCCATTTTTTAAGCCTAAACAGTAATCTAACCAAGGCTTAATTTCTTTTTCATAGTGTTTGTACGTGGGTCTTTCAACTCCAGGAACACACTTCAGAAATTCAGCTTTGTGCTGGCGAATTACTTTCATAAATCCAGTAAAAGAAGCAAGGCGATAATATTTGATTATCTTGAGCAAATGCATTGGGTACTCTCTATTTACTGAGTTTCCTAACGCATGGCTTCTTTGCAATAACCATTTTTCTAGTAATCCTACTAAATGGTCTCTGTTGAGTACATCCACTTTGAATTGTACTTGTTCAGTTGTTTTAAAATTTTCGGTAGAAACTTCTTTTCCACCTTCAAAAAGGAACTTGGCTTGCACATCGCCAGCTCCACCTGACATTAATTGTGCGATTATCATAGTTTTAAAAAATTAGCAAATTTGTAAACTAGCGGCCACGTTCGCTATACTTGCTTTTCGCTCCACACCTAGCTTTCGCTGGATGTTTCGCTTTGTGGTTTTTAGTGTGTCCGGCGCAATAAAAAGCGCATCAGATATTTCTTTGTCGTAAAGGCCATTTCTGATCATCGACATGATTTTTAAATCTCTCAAGGAGAGTTTTCCATTGGGAGCATCTATGCCTTGGCATAGATCGCCCTCCACTGGACAAGCTCCACCACGAAGCTTGCAGGACACATATTCTGTTGTAAACCTTGAAAGGCATGCAGAAACATCTGCAGTAAAATCAAAGTTTGCCATGTTGCAACTGATAAATTTTATACGGCGCTCATCCGGATCAACCAGGTTGATTAAATCAAGAGCTTTTTTTGCCTTTGGCCTTTCTTCGATGATCCTGTCGATCAGCTGTAGCAATGCAATTGGGAACTGATCATAATGAAGTGTTCCTCCGTTATGCAAAGCATATATCTGCTCAGTCCTTTTATAAAGTTCAAAGCTTAAATCGTTCAGACCTGCAGGGTACATCGTAGTGTTCATACCATTTTCTCCTTAGCGGCCAACAAGCCACTTTGAACTTTCAATACAATAAGCTGCGCTTCCTCGATTACATCATCATCCCATCTATTCATCCCAGGATTAAGCACATTGCGAACGTGTGATACACTTATCACTCGATTTTTCTTTTCCTTTACGGCCTTTTTGATCTTTGTAAGGCTTCCGTATGGAAGGTGTTCATTGATATTGGTTTTTATTAAAGTCTGAGTTTCCATTTTTCACACTTAAAGGTGATTGTCAAAAGTTATCTTTTTTGTAAACTTTGAAACAAATATGCAAACTTGTTTACACTTGTGCAAACTTTTTTGCAAATAAAAATTATCAATTAGCTAAATAAGTTTGCATAAATGAAAATTAAAGTTGACGATATAGTAAAAAATGAGTTTACCAAATCGGGTAAAACGATTATCAGCACAGCTGACGATATCGGAATCAGCCGCGTTCAGCTCAGCAAAATTTTGAAAGAGCCAGAGATGGAAATGAAATACGTCCTGGCGATCGGAAAGTCAATAAGATTTGATTTTAGTAAATATTTTCCAATTCTGAATACGGAGAAGTTGGAGCATATGGTTAATGATCCATCCGTTCCTTATGAATCCATGGGAAATGCGGAATTGAGGAATATCGTAATAGAAACTCAGGCAAAATATATCATGCTTTTGGAGGAGCATGTGAAAGTATTGCATGAGATAAAAGAGAATAAAAATTAACAACATTGACAACAATGTTGCAACATGGTACTTTTTAGTAATTATAAATCAATTAGTTAGCAGGTCGAATATATTCCCGCCCCGAGTACAATAAACAAATCGAAACTAAAGCCATCTTAACCGATGGCTTTTTTGTTTGATTCAAATTCGGCTACGCCTACATGAGTTAAGCCATGGCCCAATAAAATATTTTTTTAAATATTTTTGATAGTGAAATTTATATTTCTATATTTGCAACCCCAAAGGGAATACAGCGATTGTATTAAAAATGCGAAAGTAGCTCAGTTGGTAGAGCACGACCTTGCCAAGGTCGGGGTCGCGAGTTCGAATCTCGTCTTTCGCTCTAAATGCCTTTCCTGCCGGAAGGCATTTATTTTAAAACATTAATCACCTCGATTTATCGTGTCTGACTAATGCTCGGGTGGTGGAACTGGTAGACACGCAGGACTTAAAATCCTGTGCTTTCAAAGGCGTGCGGGTTCGATTCCCGCCCCGAGTACAATAAACAAATCGAAACTAAAGCCATCTTAACCGATGGCTTTTTTTTATGTCTTGAAATTTAAGAAACAATCCTACAATCTTTATAACAAAAAAGGCCTTCAAAATTTGAAGACCTTAATAAGTTGTGTTATATAATCTGATAATTTACATTAACCCGTTTTGGATAATTACTTTCTGCCTCATTGAGAGAAATAAAAGAGGCCTGATCATGAACCTCGTTTTTTAAGGCATGCTCATAATGAAATTGAAAAGTTTCCTGATAGTTTTCTGGTAAGTTTTTTGTCGCTTCGATTAAAAGATTTCGGTCATTTAAATTCTCTGGCAATAAAGTGATATCGCAATTTCCTTCACTTATTTCTTTAACTAGATATTTCATTTGTTTTTTAACATTCGGTTCTTGTGTTAAGTTGTTTTCAAGAACAGTCCAAAAATAGCTTTAGTGACTATTTTCTATGTAATCTAAAAGTTAATTTTACAACCAAATTTCTCAACAAGATGATGGTCAATACGTTAATAATATCTAGTTATGATAAATTGATAATAAAAAAAGCTTCAGATGGTGGTCTGAAGCTTTTATGTTTTTCGGTAAATGTGTGTAATTCTAGGTAAATATCTTTTAAACTTCCTTCTGTACCTTTGGTTCATCAGTACCTTCTTGTCCGTTCTTAAATTCTTTAATCCCTTTTCCAAGGCCTTTCATCAATTCCGGAATTTTTTTTCCGCCAAATAATAAAAGGATGGCAATGCCTAAAATGATCATTTCTGGCCCGCCTAAAATGGCTGTGATGGTTGTGTTTAACATTTCTTCAGGTTTATATTTAGGTTATCCGCTAGCGAATACATCATTATATACGATTGATATATATCGCCGGTTTTTATTAATTAAAATAAATTCACTTTAAGATGGCAAATTCAATTGATGATCTACCCGCTTGAGTAAATCATAGATATCAAAAGGCTTTGAAATAAAACCTTGCGCATTGCAACTTCTGTTTATTTCACCAATTTTTGCATGTGCACTCATCATTAGCACAGGAATGTTTTTGGTAGTTTCTGAGGTTTTCAAGCCACTACAAATATCTATTCCACTGCCATCAGGCAGCATCACATCCAGTAAAAATAAGTCGGGTGTAAGGTTTTTTGCATTTAAGTTAAAATCTTCAATACTTGAAAATCCCATTACATCATAATTTTCTTCTCTTAAAAGCAGGATAATTACATCTCTAATTCCCTCGTCGTCTTCTAGCACACACACACTTTTTCCCATCTCGTTAATTTTATTCTAATCCGTTCCCAATTCAATTATTTAAAAACCAATTAATTAACCCCCGACAAATTAAATTGTTTTGTTTATTTCGCATCTATTAAAATAAGATAAGAAAAAGGCAGGCGCTCAACATCAAGACCTTACTGAATACATCATTTTTTCCCTTTGAGTTTATCTTCAAACATTTTAATGAAAAAGCCACCAATAACACTTCTGGCCGTAAAATTTTGTCTTCTCGCATCTTTCGTTTCGTGCCAGTCGCTCAAGGGAACGCGATCTGGCGTTTCTATTGCATAAGTATAAACAGGTTCAATAAGTGTTTCAAAATCCTTTCTTTCGGATGCCAGCGCAGCGGTCCATATAATCCAATCAGATTTTGTGTAGGTTTTTCTGCTATCTAAAGGCAATCCGTATCTGGTTTGTTTGGTTAGATAAAACTTCATTTCCTTATCGTATACCGATTGAGGAAATAATTCCAAACCCAATACCTTATCCCAAACAAGGTTATATTTTTGGCTCCAGGTATTTTTATCGTTAAACGTTAATGCGTAATGATCTCCGGCATCCGCCAGAGTCATCCATTTTTTCGCCATTTCCTTGGCCATTGCAGTGTATTTTGCAGCGGCTACCCTGTCTCCGATTTTTTCAGCCAACATGCCATAGCCACCTAAAGCCACAATTGCTTTCACAGAGAGATTAGCGTTCCTGGCCAGGTGCCCAGCGAAATCGTCTGTTGACAACTGATTCGCAGGATCAAGACCTTCTTTACTTAAATATTCTGCCCAGATAGTTAAGGTTTTCCAATGTATTTTGGCATAGACTGCATTCCCTTCAGTTTTTGCAATTGCAGCCATTAAAATCAACATATTTCCCGATTCTTCAATAGGCATATCTTCACCATAGGTTTGACCATTAGCCAAGGGGTAGGTACCTAAATCATGAGCTGAATAAGGTTTAGTCCATTTTCCGCTTTCACTAAAATAAAATATCCCGTTCATCATACCTTTAACTAATTCCGGATTGTAGATTAAAAACAATGGTGCAGATGGGTATGTGATATCAACTGTACCAATAGAACCGTTGCTAAAATTCTCTTTCGATAAGAATAACAATTCACCTTCCGGACTTTTCACTAATTTGTGAGCAGAAACAGCTTGCCTGTAGGCCAATACACACAACTTGGCGTATTTTTTCCCTCCGCTTTTAACAGCATCAGTATATAACTTCCGGTCGAATGCTGCAGCTCTTTCCATTACGCTAGCATACAGTTTGCTGGCTAACTGCAGTTGATTTTCAATGGTTTCTTTACCACTACTATTCCACCATGGCCTTAAATTAGTTTTAAAATATTGTAAAGAATAAATATCATCGTATCCAAGTAACACATAATTTTCCTGCGTGGCAGTACCAACCTTACCTAACGGAATAACAGTATTTAACACCAGCTGCTCTCCTGTCATCGTTGTTTGTTGATTTGACTTTCCGGTCAAAAAACCTGTTAGCGCCTCACCTGCTGTTGAAATGCTTTGAACACTCTTATAAGCGGAAGGTGCAGCAACATACATATATCCCCAATCAATTCTCACATCATCACCAGCTCGCTTAAGTAACGGTTGTTCCGTAGTTCCAGCTTTTAGTATAGAGAGCTGTTCTGCTGCATATTTTCGAGCTTCAACAGGTTGGAAAGGCGTATGTGTTGCGATATTTGTTGATGCGCCGTAATATAGTTTTACATCATGCTGTTTCCCATCGTTTGATTTAACTTTTGTAGCAATATAAGATACCGGACGTGAAAGCAAATCAAGGTCATCCATTAAAAGCGGCGAAGTGAAGGTTAGTGTTAAATCAACTGATCCGCAAGCAAATGTGTAAATGGTTTGCAGTGCATTAAACGATAACGTTTTTTGCCTGGCTTCTGCAATTTTTACAGCTGCAGCACCAGTGGGTTCTTCTACCAAACCGAAATCAAGAAATGAAGGTCCACCCGTATTTTTGGCATAAACAGCCAGTACATTTTTGCCTGTTCTTAAAAGCTTTTTATCTAATTCGATGTAAACAAATTTTCCTTCCAGTTTTGGCACATTGTAAACCTCCTTACCATTTAAATAAGCAATGGCGTTATCATCATGTCTGATTTTTAAAAAGATGGCATTATTGCTTAACTTTTTGATGTCAAAACTCCTTCTGGCCCAGATTTCATCCTTTTTCCATAAAGTTTTCACTTGCGATTGCTCGCTTCCTGCAGGTCCTAATCCTGTTTTCCAATCGCTACCTTTGAAATCGATATCCGTCCAGTTTGTAATAGGTTTATCTTCTGTATAGCTAATTTCCATGGGTTTTTCATCAGCAGTTGGCAGAATGGATTGATAAACCTTCTCCGATTGCCCCAAGAAACTATAAACCGTTCCATCAACACTTATTAATCCAGTTAGCGACTGATTGGCTCCTGTCCAGTGTTTTGTAGTGCTTTTATTTAATGAATCTGATGACGACCAGATGCTAAAATATGGGTCGTGAGTAATTAAAGGATAAGCAGGTGCAGTTCGCTGGGCAAAAACAGCAGTATAGCCGATTAGTAACAGCACAAAAATTGTTCTCATATTATATTTGGTAAAACGTTTAACTAACCTCCAAAGTAAGGAATCAATTGAGAAATATCGATTTGTTTTCGATTTGTTACGCAACACCCTTCGCCGAAACGCAATGCAAATTTGTCGCATATGCCCTTGCACAAATGCAAAACGTTCTACTAATTTTATATCATTAATTAATCTTAAAAAAATGGAAACGAAAACACCAATTACAGTTGAAGCGACAATAAATGAACCAGTGGAAAAGGTTTGGCAATACTGGGCAGCGCCTGAGCACATTACGAAATGGACATTTGCTTCAAGCGACTGGCATGCTCCCTATGCAGAAAATGACTTACAAACTGGCGGGAAATTTAAAACCAGAATGGAGGCTAAAGATGGAAGTTTTGGATTCGATTTTGAAGGCACTTATAGCGAGGTGAAGACTCATGAACTCATTGCATACGGATTGGAAGACGGCAGACAGGTAAAAATCACGTTTGAAGAAGTAGGTGGAAAAACTAAACTAACAGAAACCTTCGATCCGGAAAATCAAAATCCATTGGAGATGCAGAAAAGCGGATGGCAGTCGATCTTAGATAATTTTAAAAAATACACTGAAGAAAATTAGTACACACGCGCTTCCAGAAACGGAAGCGCTTTCCATTTATTTTTAGCGTGTCGTTGCTACTCATTTTCCAATTTACATTTAAACACATCATCATCATCGAATACTGGCGGATGCCATTAGTTCAAATAATTAAATGTATTTTGTTGGCGCTATGAAAACTACTTTAACACTCTTCTTCTTGGGATTTTTCACCTTACTTGCGCAGGCACAGCAAGGTAAACCAGCTGCTGCTACGCTGATTAAAAATGAAATTGGACGAAGCACTTTAGACACTAATGAAATTGTTTTTGATGAATCGGGCAAAGCTTTACGCTATTATCAGTATCAAAAGCTTTTAAATTCTGGAAATTATACGATAAGTAGAAACTTGAATGATCCTGGTGCACAAAAAATTGTTAAGAAAATTTCTGCCGATGAGAAAGAAAGAATGTATGGCTTAATTAAAAATTTAATGGTGATCAAAAGTCCGCTACTACAAGAAAACATGAAGCTAGACTTAAAACCATTTGAAAATTTTTTCCCTGAAGAACAATTGAGAGATAAAGTTATTTTGATGGTATTCTGGAATGTAGATTGTCCGCCATGCACAGAAAGTTTTAGCGACCTGGATGATATGGCTAAAGAACTTGATTCACCAAAGGATTTATTGATCCTGGCCATTACATCAAATGCTAAAAAGGTTGCTTCGGCTAAGCTCAAAGAAAAGCCGCTAATCCATGGTCAGGTAATTTCTGATGCAAGAAAAATCATTACAAGTTATGAACTTAATTCCTTTCCATCCTATGTAGTGGCAGATAAAAACGGTATCATCAGATTTGCAATAAGTGGAATGTCGCAAATTACCATTCCAGGCATAAAAAAGGCTATTGTAGCATCATTGGCAAAATAATTTGAAAAGGAAAGTATTTCCCTCATTCGAGATTTTGCTTTGTTCTCGTTTTTTCTTAGCTAAAAAACTTGTATTGTAATTTCAAATAAAAAGCAGAAATCTCACATTGCTTGTTTATCTTGTATTTCAAAAAATCAAAACCTATGGATCAGAAAATTATCAATCTTTACGATGAATATACCCACAGCCAGTTAAGCAGAAAAGATTTCATGAAGAAACTTGCTGTGATTGCTGGTAGCACCGCCCTGGCCATGACTATTTTGCCCATGCTAGAGAATAATTATGCTGCCGCTGCTGATTTTGCCAGCGATGATATTGACGTGGAAAACATAACCTACCCAGGTGTTGATGGCGACATGAAAGCTGTTTTGGCAAAACCTAAAGGCAAGAAGAAGCTGGGTAGCGTACTGGTGATTCACGAAAACCGTGGATTAAATCCGCATATAATTGATGTAACCAAACGAATGGCTGCAGAAGGCTTCATTGCTTTAGGTGTTGATGCGCTTTCTCCTTTAGGCGGAACACCAGCTGATGAAGATAAAGGACGTGAGTTAATTGGCAAGCTCGATCCGGAGAAAAACCTGCAAAATTATTTGAAAGGATTGGAATATCTACGCAACAGAAAAGATGGTAATGGCAAGGTAGGTTGCATTGGTTTTTGCTGGGGAGGTGGAATGGCAAATAAACTTGCCGTAAACGATCCAAATTTACAGGCTGCCGTAGCATATTATGGTGCACAGGCTAATGTTGCTGATGTATCTAAGATCAAAGCGAGTTTAATGTTACATTATGGCGGTTTGGATGAACGTATAAACGCTGGTATTCCAGCTTACGAACAAGCTTTAAAAGAGAACAAAGTTGATTATAAAATTTATATCTACGACGGCGTAAACCACGCTTTTAACAATAACACCTCACCTACCAGATATAATGAGGCTGCAGCAAAACTGGCCTGGCAACGAACAATCGATTTATTTAAAAGGAAACTCTCAATTTTAACCAGATAATCTTTAAAACAAATCTGTTTTGAGCATATCTTTTAAAATATTAGATTGGACATCAAAATTGTTTAGATGATTTAGAAAGCTGATATCGGATATTTTCTGATAACTGCTTTCTAACAAATCTTGCACCTCTTTAGACATTGCCGTTTTTAAAACAGCAGCATTACCTTTAAGTTTATCGTTTTTAAATTCGAGTTCCTGAACAATGCGTTCTCGCTCAGAAAGATTATTTGTGGTGTCCAGATCTTTAAATTGTGATAAATCGCAAAATAAAAATAAGTTTCTGGCCGGAAAGAAAAGGAAATAGTTTTGGCTATCCAGAAATTTATAAACTTCGATAATCATCTCTCCGGATTTTAGGCCAAGGTAAAATTCGGTTCTAAAATCATACTTACATAACCGGCCCATCAGCTTTTTTTCGATGGTTGCATAGGCATTTGAGTAAATATTTTTCCCTTGAAAATCTATCAACTTGGCTAATTGATCGGCTGTTAAATCGAAGTAATAATCGTTGGCGTATTTAGCACTAAATACATTAATATTTTTGGAAAAAGGAAAATCGGTGCTTAAATCCGAAAGGTTATTATACAGCCTCCTGAGTGATTGGTTTACCTTCAGCGATTGTTTTTGTTTATCCTGAACAAAACCTTGTTGACCAGTAAGCGTTCCGGCCATTTTATCAATCAGTGCCTCATTCAAATTTATTTCATCATAAATTAAAGCAACGTTCTTTTCATTGCTTTTTTTGATTTTTCGGAGCAAAGCGATGACGCTATCGGTAAACTGCAAATGAAACAAATCGAGTTTTTCAATCTCCAAATCTTCATTATTCGAAAATAACTGATGGATAACCTGAGTTCTCAAGAATATTTTATAGATAATCTCATCATCAAAAAACACAGAGAGCAACTGTAAACGGTTGATCTCTGCGTTTGATTTTTTTAAAATATTTGAACGGTATTCATCCATAGTTTAGCTTAACTCACCCGCGTCACATTCTTTTTCAACTCGGCTTCTAATGTTTTCAATTCACCATCAAGCACTTTTCTACTTTGTGCACCAGCTTCATGAATTTGTTTTACTTCATTCAACGTTTCTATCAATGAAGAGGTCGTCATTTTTAACGTCTCCAAAGAAACAACAGTTTTTTCGTTTTCTTTAGCAACATCGATACTATTTTGCTTCAGCATTTCTGCATTTTTCTGCAAAATGGTATTGGTTGTGTCAGAAATTTTCTTTTGCATTTCTACATTGGCTTTTTGCCTTTGCAATGCCACCGCAATGGTTAACTGATTTTTCCAAACCGGAATCGTAGTTGATACGATTGATTGCGCTTTTTCTGCGATTGATGTATTATTATTTTGAACCACCCTGATTTGAGCCAATGATTGCAGCATGATAAAACGGACAATTTTCATATCAGCCAGTCGCTTATCCAGGCGGCTTGTAAAGTCACGCAAATCAGCAATTTCATAATCCTGGTAGTCAGCTGGTCGCCCTTCCATTTCTGCCAGCTTAATTTGCAGTTCGTTAAATTTCAGCTGACCGGAAATAATTAAATCCTCCATCTGATGGATATAACTTACATTGCTATCAAACATGGTTTGCAAAGCAGAATTATCCTTTATCGAATTCAGTCGCCCTGCTTTAATTTTATTGGTAATCTTGTCGATGTTATTTACTACCACATCGTATTTCTGAAACAGTTTCTTCACATCCACCACCAGATTTTTTAAGAACGGAATGCGGGAAATGAAACTTTTGAAGCCACTTTGCTCTAATTCCGAAACATCGATATAGTTCAATTCAGTAAGCAATTCATTAATCAAACCGCCAACTTCACCGCTGTTGTAAGTTCTTACAGAGGCCAGGAAATCGTTACTGTATTTCTCCATTGAATTTTGGGCCTCGCTTCCATAATTCAAAATGGAATTGACATCAGATGGCTCTAAAGATTTGGCGATCTCGCGATATTTTGCCGTTTCCTCAGTTGTAATTGCCTCCAGGTTTACGTTGCCGTCTTTATCCAGTTTTACTTGCGTTAGGCTTGGCAGGGCAGCATTTGGGTTGGTTTCCATAGTTTAATGTTAAGCTTTCAACTATAAATAATTTTGCGTTACGGTTTTAACCGTCTCTTCTAACTTTTTATCTCGTGTTGGTTCTCCAATAGCGTTAAATTTCCACTCTCCGTTTTTCTTATAAAAAACACCCATTACCATCGATACCGATCCTTTGAACGCGGCATCATTGGCAATATCATAAGTAGCAAAAACTTCATTCACACGTTTGCTTGTTCCTTCATAAATGCGGATAGATGCAAATGGAATGGTACCAAAATCATGACCTCTGAAACTATTTAATACAAAGGCAACATAGTTAACGCTGGCGTCTAACTGAGATAAATCCAGGGTAATCACCTCATTATCCAGGCCGTCATCACCGCCCATATCACCGGTTAAATCATCTCCACTGTGCTTAACCGAACCGTTTTTAGATTTCAGGTTACCAAAATACACAACCTCTAAAAGCTGTTTATTATCATTATATAAAGCGCAGCTGGCATCTAAATCTACCGCTTCTTTCGATGAACCGAAACCGAACAAGCCCTTTTTTTCAATAGCGCCCCAGTTAATGCCTACACAAACATTTTGAAGCTTGCTGCCATTTGTTTTTTCTAAGCTTATCCGCTGTCCTTTTTGAAGATTGATTGCCATAATATTATTGATATTTATTTAAGTAATCCTGTAAACCACCCTTCATGCCCATTCCAACTGCTTCGAATTTCCATTTTCCTTCGCGTTTGTAAATCCTGCCAAATTCAACAGCAGTTTCGATAGAAAAGTCTTCCTCTAACTCATATTTTAAAATTACCTCATTGGTTGTTGCATCAAAAATGCGGACGAACGAATTTCTTACTTGTCCAAAATTTTGCCTTCTGCTTTCCGCTTCGTGAATGGTAACTACAACGCAAATCTCATTTACCTTAGCATCAATTTTTGTTAAATCAACCTTAATTTGTTCATCGTCGCCATCACCATCTCCAGTTAAATTATCTCCGGTATGTTCAACTGCCCCATCAGGAGATACCAGATTGTTGTAGAATACAAAATTTTCATCAGAAACCAGTTTTTTCTGATCATTCAAAATAAAAATTGAAGCATCTAAATCAAATGCGGCACCGGTTGTTGAACTATTGGTATCCCAACCTAAACCTATCGTAAATTTAGGAGCATCAATATTTTCTCTTTGCCCCTTTTGCAAATTAATAGCCATATTTTAAATTAATTTATAATTGTTATTTTTAATATAATCTTTTATTTGATGTAAATTCTTCGCGTAAGCATCGATTAAGTGATAGCCATTTCCCAGCGATAAATCGTAAAGTTCGTTGATAAAATCATTTGACCTGCGTTCCAGAAAAATTTTAAAACTTTCTGCATCTGTATTAAGGATATACTTCACTATTCTGGTATTAAAACAAAAATCGCCCCCGTCAATAATTTCCTCCAGATCGAAAATTGACTTCACCTGGTGGTAATTTAGAAAATTCTCTACGTTTGGATGAATGTTTTTGTTAACCAGTTCGGCAAAGTACAACATATGCATCTCGTTTGAAAGTCCATATGCTTTCGCCATTTTCAAAATCATGCGTTCATGACTTCCTGTGATTTTGATATCATCTAAAAATAACAGTGTTTTCCCAACCAGGAAATCTTTATCAATATGAAATGAATCATTGCCGATTAAGCTTAAGCGCTCTTCGGCACTTAACTCGCCGTAATCTTCTTTGTAGGTTACCGTTCTATGCACCTTAGTTTCCTGCACCTGCAAACCGCCATTTTCTACCAACCAACGGTTCAGTTGAGAAACAAAATAATTTTTCATCGCAAAGGTTGCGGTAGGAATAAAACTGTAAGGGCTTGAAATAACAACAATTTGATTGGTAATCAGGTTATTGGCCAGGTAGTATTTAATGAAGCCATCGGCAAGGTCTTTCCCAAAAGACTTCGCGATTAAATTATCGCCAAATTTAAATCTACTGTAGTGATCTGGGTTGAAGCCAAAATCTGTGGTATTATCGATTTTATGGAGAGCGTATGTGTAAGGTATCATGAAAGTAATGTTAAGATAGATTTATTGTTGGAATTGATGAGCATGCTGTTTATTCCTATTGCCTGAGCGCCACCAACGTCAGCATGCGGATTATCTCCAACGTGAATAATATTATTTAAATTAATTTCGGGATGTTTTTTCTTGTCGATTGTATTTAACATCAATTCAAAAAATTCGGGATTTGGCTTCGACAATCTCACTTCATCCGAATATAATTGAAAATCAATAAACTGATCGATTTGTAAATGCCGGAGCACCTGTTTTAAAGTTTCGCCTTTGATGAAACCTGTATTGCTTAAAATATTTGTTGAGCTTAAACCATTCTCTTTAATCTGAGAAAGCACCGGAATACATTGATCACAGTACAACAATGGCATATGTTCAAAAAGTAAATTTTCCATTTCCTGGTACAACTGTGTCAAATCTAATTCCTGAAACTGAAAGTTATAATCATTGATGATGCTAATCACCATCAGATACATTTCATCAGCATCGACGTTCTTTCCTGTTTTTTCATTGATGGCATTAACCATTAAATCAACCTGCCGAAAAATAAGCGCTACCTCTTCAATACTTTTATTTTTGGTATTAAATTTTTCATAGAAGTAACTCGTTCTTTCTTGCTTAAATCTTGGGTTTGATTTAATTAATGTTAACCAAAGATCGAATGAATAATGTTTGTAAAAAGCCATTGCACTTATTTCCTGATCTGCGTTATAAAATTCTAATATTACAAAATTGATTGTAGAATGAGAAATATTTGAATGTAAGTTTTACGACAGATAAGGTTGTAATTAAAAAAAATGAATTAAATATCAAAACAAACTCTGCATCAAAAAGCTAAAACAGTTTGTTCCATCCTTTAGAATTAAAAAAAGTATGATCGTTACAACCAAACACAAATTTAATTTAGGTTTAATTGATAAATGGCGCCCTTTTCGCCCGCAAGAATAACTGAATTGCCTTTTTTTGCTTTTTGTACAGCATTGAAACTTTTTTCGGAAATATGTTTCCAGTTTTGGCCGCCATCAGTTGATATATCAGTGCCCGACGTTCCTGTGGCAACAAGTATATTTTCGCTAACATAGGTTACACCTGAACGGTAGCCTAAAACTGGCGTAATTGGTTTTGCCCAGGTTTTACCGCCATCTTTAGTTAATAAAACATTGTTGGTATTGATTTTATCCTGAACATAATTGCCACCTACAACCACTCCGGTTTTTGCATTAAAAAAATCCATCGAAAACGGTCCTGCGGTTTCCTGCCCTTGCCAAATCGGACATTTAAAAACATCCCAGCTTTGGCCATAATCGGAAGAATAATAGATATTAGAGACCATGCCTCCTGTAGAAATCAAGACTTTTCCACCCGGAAGGGTTTTTATAGTTGTTCCGCTGGCTGCAAACCCGGCTTCTCCCTTGGCCAGAGGTAGCTTTAAGTTTGAAGAAATATCCATCCAGCTTTTGCCTGCATCAACAGTTTTAAGCAACTGCATTTTATCATTTATCGGATCACCGAATATAATGCCCCTGGTTTTATCCCAAAAACCCAGTCCATCAAGAAAAATGGCTGAGTCGACATTTTTATAATGCGCTGTCCAGGTTTCACCACCATCGTTGGTTTTTAAAATATAAGCTGGCGATCCCGCATTTACGATAATAGCTTTCTTATCATCAAAGGCTTCAATATCCCTGAAATCAAGTTTTTCATAGCCTTTTGGATTAATCCACTGCCAGGTACTGCCGCCATCAACCGATTTACCCACCGTTCCACCGCTCCCACTTACCCATATAATCTGATCCGATACTACATTCAAACCCCGCAAACTTGTTTTTGCACCCTCATTAAGCGGTTTGAAAGAATATGTTTGCGCAACGCAAAAAAAAGGTGCCATTAAAAGGCACCATAGTATTTTTTTCATTAGTGTTTATTGCTAGAGGTAAAAGGATGGCTTAATCTTCACTCAGTTTTTTAAGATTAAGCATCACGCGGCTTCATTTTACTATTTAACCCTTCTGAATGTTTCTGAACGGCCAAGTAATGAAATACCAACATATCCACGAACATTCAGCACATCATTACCTTTCAAGGTCATATTACAGCTGTAATTTTTACCACTTTTTGGATCATAAATTGTTCCGTCAGTCCATTTTCCATCTTCATAAACAAAATCTTTCAGGATTTCCAGATTGAGAAGTGGTCTTTTCTGCAAGGCCTCATTCGGATTTTTAGCATCTAACTTTGGTTTCCCGTTTAAGTTAGGTTCTTTCATCCACGCCAGTTTACCAAAATACTTATCACCTTTTTTGTAAATCTCAATTTGTCCTTCGCCAGATGGATTTAGCCACTTACCGATAATGGCATCCTTACTTTGTGCAATGGCTGAAAACGAAACAGCTACAAATAGCAGCATCAGGAATGGGATCTTTCTCATATTTTTTATTTCTAGTTAGTTTTTAAAGATAGTTAATCATCTTTTATAGTGAAACAATAAATAAAGCAAAAAAGTATGAGAAAGTTTTAAAATCGAGAAAAATTACCTGGAGATAATGGGTAGGTATTTTTGACGATAGGCATAAAACAGGAAAAGATTAAAAATCAACATTACGGCAACCAATGGCAATTCTTTTGGGCCGAGAAATGCGTGGTACAAGAAAATATTTAACGTCACTGGAAAAATGATGATGGCTGCAAGTGGTGCCGTTCTGCCAATTAAAAGCATTAAACCTGCAATTAATTCGGTTACTTTGATCAATGGAAACAAATATTTAGTTACCATAATGCCTGTCATAAAAGTAGTTTGGTCGGCAGTCATTTTAGGCATCTCACCCATCTGAACATTAAAAAGAACAGGTACAGAAGCAAAAATGTACATGCCCCCTAACAATACACGGATAATAATGATTGCAATTTTCATATTTATAAGTTTTAGTTTCTTTACTATTTTAATTTGTTTCCCCCTCTATTAATTCAATCCATTTATTGATAAATTGTTCCAATGCTGGCTTTTTGCCTTCAATGTCATCAAGGTTATAAAAACGAGCTTCTCTCCTATCTTTCCATTCGCCTTGCAAAATAGATGGCTCATGTAACATGTTGCCATCATAAAAAATGAAGATTATTTGAACGTAACCTTTAGCACGAAGATTAAAAGCGGCCATATCTTTTTGATAAAAAAAACTTGGCGCATTCCATTTTATCCTTTCTTCCAATTTACTGTTAGCATTGATAATGATGGAGCGTAGAAGCGCTATTTCTGTTTTATAAGGATGCACCAGCTGACTCATATAATGATCAACTTCTGCCTTCCTGCTTAGCTTTGTCTTTTTCACAGCCATGATTATTTAATTAATTCAATTTTCATCCATGGCTGCCATTCATTATTGACAAAACGTTCCCAAACGCCTTTGATACGGCTACCCTTAAAATTTCCCTGAAATCGTTCGTTATCACCAAATATGAGGATGATATCATCCATAATTTTCATTGATGAAATGGTAATTGAGCCATCGTTTCCAAATGATTGCGTTCTAAAAATATCATCCATATCATCATAATGAATAATCTCGAGAGCACTGACCTTCTGATCATCGATTTGTACACTCACCTTATGCATCAAGAAAAATTCACCTTCTACCCACTCGTAAATATCCGTACCCTCAACCAAATTTCCATCTACGGTGTTACCCAATGTACGCCAGTGACCAATAAATGGTTCTAACAGCTTCAGTTTTTCGTTCCTCATTACTGAGATGTTTTACTACTAATTTATCAAAAAATATCATTAATGTGCACTTAAAACACATGTAGCTTGTGCTAAGGCATTTTTTATAAGTTTTACATATAGCTCATGCCAGGATAACCTAGCAATCGTCGCCATAATGCAATTTGCCCGATACAATTTGCTTCCCGATAACTGGTAAAACTAAGCATATCAAAAAGTGTCATCTCCATACCCGGCATTTCGATCTGCTCGTTCAGTTTTTCTTCAGAGGCATTGATTAATGCATCATATAACAAGGGCGAAATTTTCTCCCAATCTGCTTTAAATTCTGCTAATGTGGGATACTTGGCGTCATCTATAATTCCTTGATTATCTTTGAATAACTCACCCGTTGATGATTTATCGTTGATACCGAAAGATTTCGCTAAGAAATAACGGCCAGAAATCACACTACCTGTAATCCATGCGATATGGTTTGCCTTGGTGTTTAAACGCGTTTGTGCATCTTTTTCTTCTACTCCCTCTAATGCCCTTAACAAAAAATCTGTTTGCATTTCATAAAGAACCAATATTCCAGATAATTTGCTGCTGCTAGATTGTGCTTTCATAACAATAGGTTTTTATTAAATAAAGATATTCGATTTGCGATACAAAACCGATTGCTGTTGAAGTCAATATTAGGGGGGATTTAAGACAATTGCGAACAGGAGAAAAAACGTTGCTCTAAAATTTCTAGCATATCTGTCAGGACGATTTCAATACAACACAGAAAGAATTCCAAGGAAGGATAAATAAGTATGATTCATGCTTTTATGTGTTGCATTATCGCTTTCCAATTGCGAAATTTGCGCCATAAATGAACTTAGAAAACGAATTTGGAGAGCGGAAGTGGGACGAGTTTGGTGGAATTTCTCCACTAATAGCTTTGTTTAAGTCATATCATCCCTTAAATCCCGAGATTGAAAAAATCATCAACGAACAAACATTTCCTGTCAGATTTGATAAAAATAAACATATTGCCTCGCCGTTAAAGCGCAACAGATATATTTATTTGATTCTTCAGGGATCAGTGCATGGCTACATTAAAATGGGAACTGAAAAGGTAACCACCTGGATTGCCATTGAGCATGAACTTGCAGGAACCATACGCAATTTATGGACCGAGGAAGCATCAGAAGAATATATTGAATCGATAGACCCGGTGTTGGCGATAGCAATACCTCATGCGATGTCTCGACAGCTTTATCAACAATTCCCCATCGCAAACTATGTGGGGCGGAAAATGACCGAAATATATTTTAAGAGTGCTTCAGAAAGAGCTTTTATAAGTAGATTGCCAACAGCTAAAAAGCGTTATGAGCGGTATTTAATTACCTATTCCTACTTAGTCGACCGAGTCCCATTAAAATATATTGCCTCGTTTTTAAACATGCGATTAGAAACACTGAGCCGAATCAGGGCTACGATAGCTAAAGAAACTGAGAAAATTCTCACTGAACGTTAATAAAAATGGCTTGCATTTAACAGGCAAGCCATTTTTACGTTCTTTATTTCACTTTCACCACAACTTTTCCTTTGGCTCGTCCGCTCTCCACATAAGCCAAGGCTTCGTTGGTTTGTTCAAAAGGAAAAACTTTGTCAACGATCGGTTTGATGGTACCAGCCTCAATAAGTGCGGTAATTTTATTTAACTGCTCGCCCTCTGCCCTCATAAATAAAAAAGTATAGTTAACATTGTGCTTTTTTGCTTTCTTCCTGATTCCGCTGCTGATCAGTGAAAGAATGATTTTGACAAACCACGGCACGCCTGCCTCTTTTGCAAAAGCTGGTGTTGGTGGACCAGAAATGGAAACTGCCTTTCCTCCAGGCTTTAGGATACGGATTGATTTTTCAAGTGTTTTCGTGTCCTGACTATTCAAAACAACATCATAGTCTTTTAATATATCTTCAAAATTCTGTGTTTTATAATCAATCAGAACATCTGAACCCAGTTGCTTTAGCATCGTGAAACTTTTTTCACTTGCAGTGGTTGCAACTGTAGCACCCAAGTATTTTGCCAATTGTATCGCAATAGTTCCCACACCACCAGAACCTGCCTGAATGAAAACCTTTTGCCCTTTATAGAGGTTCGCTTTCTCCACCAATGCCTGCCAAGCGGTCAATGCCACCAATGGAATAGATGCAGCTTCCTCCATAGTTAAGTTTTTGGGTTTAAAGGCAACATCATTTTCGTCAATGGCAATAAATTCTGCAAATGTACCGATGTGAAAATCAGCAGGACGTGAATAAACCTCATCCCCAACCCTGAATTTTCTTACATTTTTACCGACCTTCATTACCACACCTGCAACATCATGGCCCAACACCAGCGGAAGCTTATAGGGTAAAATCTGCTTAAATTCCCCTGATTTTATTTTAGCGTCCAACAGGTTTAAGCCCGCTGCATGAACTTCTATCAACACCTCATTATCTTTAACCTGTGGAACAGATACATCGTTAAGGTGTAAGGTTTCTTTTTTTCCGTATTTATTAATGGTATATGCTTTCATCCTGATGGTTATGATTTTATTGCTGCTACTGATTTCTTTGGATTGATTAATCCAAATGCCAATTTAGGGAAAAGTCGGTTGAACAAATAGATCAACTTTGTATCGCCAACACGGATGGTATATTGGTCTTTCTCCAATCCCCTTATCAGTGCCTTCACCAATTTTTCCGGACTAATTTTTTTATCATGGCGGTTTGCAACCATTTCCGTATCTACTAATGGTGGCAACAGTTCGAAAACCTTTATGTTAGTCTTCAAGATTTGTAAATGTCTTCTTAAAGATTTGGTATAGAAGGCCAATGCAGATTTTGATGCCGAATAGGTCGCTTCTAACATTGATGGCACAATACTTAAGATGGAAGTGGTATTGATGATTGCCGCATCTTTTCTTGATTTGAGCATTTCGATAAAAAGATTGTTCAGGCGGATAACGCCAAGGTAATTGACCTCCATTTCATAAATAGCACCTTTGATATGCTTGTCGTTTGCTACACCTAAGTTGGCAGGAGGAATACCAACACCGGCATTATTGTACAGTATATCAATTCCGCCAAGTTCTTTAACCTTGTCAAAAAGCAATTGGGCATCTGCTTCATTACCTGCATCACTTTTTATAGCGATTAAACTAGGGTACAGTTTCTTTGCAGCATTCAATTTGTCCTGATTTCTGCCTGTAACAATAACCTTTGCGCCAATTTCCAAAAATTGTTTTGCCGCTTCCAGTCCTATACCCGAACCACCGCCTGTAATCAGGATTGTTTTTCCTTTTAAATCCATTACCTGCTGAAATTAGTGAGGAACATTTTCTGTAATTGGAACAACTAATCCGTGGATTTTCCTGGTGTCGCCAACCGGAACCTCAAATTGATTTCTTTCTAACGCCACAAACAATTCATCTGCCACCTGGGATGCTGGAATTCCATTTGCCCCACCGATTTCTGCAGAAAATTCGGTATTTACCAAAGGTGGATATAGTTCATATATATTGAGCTTTTTATTTTCTGAAAAAGTATCTCTCAGGCCTTGTGTATAGCTGTGTAATGCCGCTTTACTCGCAGAATAAGTAGGTAAATATTTATTCGACCTAAATACTGCTATAGAGGAAACGTTTACAATAGCCGCATCTTCTTGTTGTAAAAGCAGCGGCAAAGTCAGGGCTGTGAAATCAATAACACTGATGTAATTGGTATTGATCTCCTCGAAAGCTTTTTCTGCGGACTTGTTATTTACATCACTTAAATCATTCATAAAAGCTGCACCAGCATTATTGATGATAATATTTAATTCCGGGTGTTTAGTTTTTAATTCTTCAGCAATTTTTAACCTGTCTGCCTTCACGGATAAATCGCCCTGTATGGCAACAGCATTATTAAGTTCTTTCAATGCCTTGCGAAGTCGCTCTTCGCTGCGTCCGTTGATGATGATCTTGTTGCCTGAGGCGCTCATTTTTTTAGCTATGGCCAGTCCTATTCCGGCGCTTCCACCACTGATGAATACTGTATTTCCTGTTGTTTTCATTGCAACTGTAACTTAAATTTCATAAATTTGCTTGCATTTTGCAAGTACAAACATACAAACAACTTTTAATTTGCAAGTGTTTTTTTTTAAAAAAAATTAATTATGGTAAATGTTAAAAAAAGATCTGATTGCCCTATTAGCAATTCATTGGATATTTGGGGAGACAAATGGTCATTGCTTATTATCAGAGACCTCATGTTTGCTAAACAATGTACGTATGGCGATTTCCTAAAATCGGATGAAAAAATAGCGACCAATATTTTGGCTTCCAGATTACTAACCCTCGAAACAAATGGAATAATCACGAAGCATGACCACCCCGATAGCAAAGCCAAAGTTTTATATAAACTAACCCCAAAAGGCGTAGACTTACTTCCCCTAATGATGGAAATCAACTTATGGGCGGATAAATATTTTACACTTACAGAAGAAAGAAAAGCAATGCTCGAAGAAGTAAAAAAAGACAAGGAAGCGTTTATTAGAACCCAAACACTTGCGCTATTAAGTAATAGCTAGGTAACGCTTTTCATCCATTAGTTTTAAGAACCTAAACTAAGAATATTGGAAACTCAAACCGAATTGACATAAAAAAACCGGACTTTGATTTTGTCAAAGCCCGGTTGTACTCGAGAGGAGATTCGAACTCCCACACCCGTACGGGCGCCAGCCCCTCAAGCTGGTGCGTCTACCAATTTCGCCACCCGAGTAAGTGGAGTGCAAATATAATTTAATTTTGGATTTAGCGAACAGTGATTTACAATTCTATTTTCAGCCCATCGTAAGCCAAGCGAATATTTGAAGGTAAATCGTTCTCAACCACATCATGTAATCCTAAATTATGACTGATGTGTGTAAGATAAGTAGTTTCTGCACCAACCTTTTCAGCAAATGTGACAGCCTCGTCTAGCGTAAAATGTGAAATATGCGGTTCTTTCTGCAAGGCGTTGATTACGAGTATTTTTGTGCCTTTAATTTTATCAAAACTTGCTTCAGGAATGGTCTTTGCATCAGTAATGTAGGTAAAGTCACCTATTCTGTATCCGGTTATTGGCAATAAATGATGCATCACTTCCAACGGGATTATTTCTGTTTCACCTATTTTAAAATTTTCTCCGTTATTAACCGTATGAAGTTTAATCTGAGGTAATCCATGGTATTTAGTTTCAGCAAAAATGTAATAAAATTCTCTCTTCAACGCTGTTTGAACCCGTTCTGCGGCGTAAACATCTATTACCTTACCTAACAGATAATTAAATGGGCGTATATCATCTAAACCGGCAATATGATCTTTATGTTCATGAGTAAATAATACCGCATCCAAATCTTCAACTTTTTCACGTAGCAATTGGTAACGAAAATCCGGACCACTGTCTACAACGATGGTTTTATCGTTGGTTTCTATCAAAATGGAGGTTCTTAACCTGTTATTTTTTTTATCATTTGATTGACAAACTTCGCATTTACAAGCGATTACTGGAACCCCTTGTGATGTACCTGTGCCCAAAAAAGTTACGATCATTTTAAATAACCTTCCTTTCTATGTGTGCGGTCTGCTGTTTGTATCTGTATCAAAATAACGCTGTTTGCTGTAAAGAATGAAAAAATTGTCTCTGCTTCTCATCTAGTAAATTTTCATCTGGACGGGTTTGCTTCACCAAAGTTACCAGGGCTGCAATTTTCGCTTCCAAATTGGAAAATTTATTTACCACTATGATTTTATTATGTTCTAACAAACAAGAACCGGTTTTAAAATTTCCTTTCTCGTAACGAACTTTAAAACCCATTGCGAAAAGCAACTGCTCCAGTTTTTCTAAAGTATGATTTGTTAGCGGCAATGACATTGGAACAAACTTAGAGAAATCTAAGCAGCATTCAAATAATCTTTTACCATATTAAAAATTTTGAGGATTACAATTAATCGATATATGATTTCTTTCAAATACCTAGAAGATTCTGAATTAACAGATCTGTTCACGTTATGCTGGCGAGAACGCTTTATATAGATTCAATATCTTGCGTGTATTCCGTGTTTGTTTAGCGAAATCTTTAAATAAAAAAGGTTCAGCTGTTTCCAACTGAACCTTCAATACCGCAAGGCGGATAAAACTATCTTAAATCTACTACTTCAACACCTGGATATTTCTTGGCATCAAAAGCAAATGTAGTTTCAGGAACGTTTACATTTGGTGAAAAAGTTTTCACATTGTAAGTGTATTTATTTCCATTTTTATCGAACAATACAACATTAGCAATTTGCTTAGCTGCTTTATCGATGCTCAAACGAACTTTAAAGATTGATTTTTTGGTATCAACCGGAGTTAGGTCGATCATCTGATAAGTTTTAGAACCAACTTTCTCGTCACCTGTGTAAATGTACTTGAAACCTTTTTCGTACACGGTGAAAATTTTCGCCGGATTTATGGCATCACTATTTGGATCAATGCTGCTTACCTGAACTTCTTTATCTTTTTTAAGGTAAGTCCATTGGCTTTTACCATCGCTAAACAATTCCTGGTTAGTCATTGCAACTTTATATTTATTGGAGTTGGCTTTAACATACAGCGTACCTTGCTGCGTTTCTTTAACCTTCGCTTTTGGGTTATCTAAAGTAAAAGTAAAATCGGTTTTTACGATATTATACGATTTGTATTTTTTGCTTACCTCCGCTAAAATTGCCTTAGCTTTCGCGTCAGTTTGAGCATAAGTTGATGTTGTAAAAGCAACTACAACCATTAATGCTGAAATTAATTTCTTCATCTTGTGTATTTAAATTTTCTTTGAAACGTTTGAGTAAATTTTAAACCATTGGTTTAATCTACCCCTTGTCGTCCATGCTATTCAAGAATTGTTCCAAAGAATATTCATCAGGATATAAAACTTCACGGGCTTTGCTCCCTTCAAACGGCCCTACAATACCCGCAGCTTCTAATTGATCGATAATTCTTCCCGCACGGTTATAACCTAACTTTAGTTTACGTTGAATTAATGATGTAGAACCTTGCTGATGCATTACAATAAGCCTCGCAGCATCTTCAAAAAACTTATCACGTTCATTTGGATCAAAATCGGCTTTACTGCCCTCGCCGGCTTCGTCGATGTACTCTGGCAACTGATATGCATCAGCATAGCCGCGTTGATTACCGATAAATTCAGAAATTCGATCTACCTCTGGTGTATCAACAAAAGCACACTGTAGCCTGATTAAGTCGCTACCTGTAGATAAAAGCATATCTCCACGACCGATCAGCTGGTCGGCACCGCCGCTATCTAAAATTGTTCTTGAATCGATTTTAGATAAAACCCTAAATGCTAACCTCGCCGGGAAATTGGCTTTAATTGTACCCGTAATAATGTTTACCGAAGGACGTTGCGTGGCCAAAACCAAATGGATACCGATAGCACGTGCTAACTGAGCTAAACGGGCAATCGGGGCCTCAACTTCTTTACCCGCAGTCATCATTAAATCGGCAAACTCATCTACCACCAATACAATGAATGGTAAAAATCTGTGCCCGTTATTTGGGTTAAGCTTACGCTTGATAAATTTATCGTTATACTCTTTTAGATTTCTAACCTGCGCATCTTTCAATAAATCGTAACGCTGATCCATTTCGATACATAAAGAGTTTAATGTATTCACTACTTTCTTTGTATCGGTTATAATGGCATCTGCCTCACCAGGAAGCTTTGCCAAAAAGTGACGCTCAATCCGGTTAAATAAAGTTAACTCTACTTTTTTTGGATCGACCAAAACAAACTTCAACTGGGCGGGATGTTTCTTGAACAGCAGCGAAACTAGAATAGAGTTGATACCCACCGATTTACCTTGACCGGTAGCACCAGCAACGAGTAAGTGAGGCATTTTCGCCAAATCGGCAATAAATACTTCGTTGCTAATTGTTTTACCCAAAGCAATCGGCAAATCCATCGTATTGGAAGTCCACTTTTCAGTATTTAGAATGCTGCGCATGGGTACCATTTCCGGATGTTGGTTTGGTACCTCGATACCAATTGTTCCCTTACCAGGCATAGGTGCGATAATACGTATACCTAAAGCCGCTAATGAAAGGGCAATATCATCTTCCAGGTTTTTAATCTTCGAAATCCTTACTCCAGGAGCAGGAATAATCTCATATAACGTTACTGTTGGACCAATGGTAGCCTTAATCTTATCAATTTCGATATTATAATGATTCAGCGTTTCTACAATTTTATTTTTATTGGCTTCTAACTCTTCGGCGTTAACTGAAATCTTATTGGTACCGTAGTTTTCCAGCAAATCAACAGTTGGATATTTGTACCCTGATAAATCCAGTTTTTCATCATAGTTACCAAACTGTTCTACCAAATCATCTGATTTTTTCTCCTCCTCAGTCTTCTCAATAGTAAAAGCTGGTTCTTTTTCTTCTTCTTCAACAGCTGGCTCTACCGTTAAAGGCATAGCTGATGCAGCTGCCGCAGAGGTAGTTAAAGGTAAGTTAGTGGCGAGGGGCGACAATGTTACCGGTGTAACAACTTCTTCCTCCGGCGCCTTGTCTTCATAGCGGCTTGGCTGTATGACTACATTTTGCTGCTTTCTTTCTTGATTAACAACTGGTTTTTCGCGTACCGGAAATTCAATTGGTTCAGCAACTTGTTCAACCTCCCTATTCTGCGCAAACTTCTCGCGAACTTCGTTCACGTAATCAGGTGTTTCGTTATCCAGATAAACCTCCTTTTCCTTACGTTCGGGAAATTTAAAATCGATGTTATACGCGATGATTAAGATTGTTAAACCCGCAAAAGCGATTAAACCTGCAACACCCGCAGCGCCAATTTGTGCTGCAAGCAATTTGTTACTCCAATAGCCAAATTCACCTTCAACATAATGTGGCGATTCTGACCAAAAACTGTGGGCAAAGCCCAAGGTTAACGAAATAAACAACAGAAAGAAAAAGCTATATCCTAAGGTTTTCGAAATTGATAGAATTTTAACCTTGAACAATAGCCTGTAACCAATAATAAAAAATGCCAGAACGAATAAAAACGAGGCAATGCCGAACCATTCGTAAATAAACTGGTGAGACAATAACGCTCCAAACTTTCCAAGCCAGTTTTGCACTACCGGAATGACAACACCCGAATCCTTTAGTTCTTCAGCAGTTTTGAAAAGGTTTCCCCAACCCCCGTTCGCATCAATTACATAGCTTTGATCATCCTGCCAGGTAAATAAATAAGAAGTAAAAGCAATTAGAAAGTAAAGTGATAATATAACAAAAAATAAGCCTACAATTTTAATTGCACGTCCATCCTGCAAGTCGAAGCTAGGTAGATATTCTCTTTTTTCTTTTGGCTGGCGACCAGATGATGGCCTGCCTGATGCATTTTCAGCACCTTTATCTCTGAATGTATTGGTTTTAAACTGGTTTCCCCTTACCGCCATTTTCTGTACTAGTATTAATAATGAACAAATATAAAATATATAGTTGTATCTATTGAGTTTTTATAAACCGCTTTAAATAAAATTATTTAATACCTATTAAACCTTAACCAGCAAATATTGTCTATTACTATACAACACACAAGTTGTACGTTTTGTCAAATGAAACGGATTTTGTTTTAGGTTTTAGTCCCGTTTTACCTGGAGAGGTTAAACGGGATTTTTTTTCCGATAATCTAACGCTCATATTGAATTGAGCTATTCGCTATGATCTTTCGAAGCTTACAAATTCTTCGTACACTAAAATCAAAACATTCATCGAATGGGCTCCGCACATTTTTTAATGACTCCAGAATATTTCAGTAAAATTTCTAATCACTATTAATTTTTTGTTAATTTAAATCGATAAATTGAAATAAATCAAACATATGAGTATAGCGCAACTCGAAGAGCAGATTGAATCAGGAAATTTAGCGGCTGTAAAAGAACTTTTATTGGAAAACCCGATGTTGGCCAATATTAGTACTTCGCATAATATCTCACCCTTGCTTCTGGCGTGTTATTATAAGAAACAAGATATCGCTAACGTAATTGTAGAATTCACAGATAATTTAACATTGTTTGAAGCCTGTGCGGTTGGTAAGTTCGATGCTGCAACATTGTTAATTTTTCAACACCCAAATAGTATCAATGAATTCTCTGAAGATGGCTTTACCCCATTGGGCCTAGCCTGTTATTTCGGACACGAAGACCTGGCGAAATTTTTATTGTTGAAAGGAGCTGATGTTAATTTAGCATCTAAAAATGGATTTAACGTTTTCCCGATACATTCTGCAGTTGCCGCGAACAATATTAATATTACAAAAATGCTTTTAGATGCAGGCGCTTACCCAAACGTTTGTCAGAAAGCAGGTTTGGCACCTTTACACACCGCAGCACAGTTGGGAAACATCGAACTCATTATTCTGCTCTTAGAACATGGCGCAGAAGTTGGACTACGGATGGAAGGCGGTAAATTACCTGCAGATTTAGCTGCAGAAAAAGGCTTTAATGAAATTGCTGAAATTTTGAGAGAAGATTAATCCATATCCCTTTACAGGGAAAATAAAAGCATGGTTATGATCAAAGTATGATGTCGATTTCTTTCAAACAAACATTCTACAAAGACAACAGCACGAAAGTCAATTTAGGGATGGGCATTTACTCCCAAATCCTCAATCTCATTTTCTTCATGTACGTTCTGATATCCAAAACCACTGCTGCCAGAAAGTAAAATAGTATTGGAAAACCAACGGCCAAAAACGAAGAATAAATAAAAAATAAACGAACTTTCGCTGTACTCATATTTAGTTTATTGGCCAAATAGGTAGAAACACCAAAACTCTGTTGCTCGAAATAGGTTATAATTCTCTGGAACATTTTTAGCTTGTTTAAATATTACCGCAATACAAATAAAAAAAGCGCAATGGTGAGGTGTTATATAAATCTAATTTAGTAAAAATATTTCGTTAAATGATCAACTGAAGTTGCCTTAGTCTAGAATCAGTTTTTCGAAATCTTGCCTGTTTTCATGTTTGATAAATAAAGTTTGTTGTTCTTCCAAACCTGAATATTTTTTCTTGAGTTCATTTTTGAATTTCTCAATGTCAACCCCTTCATTTAAAATTACAGTTAATGCATCAGCATTGCCTCTTACTTCGATAATTTTATCGCGATAAAGTTCTTTAAGTTCATGTGGGAATTCCATATTGACTAAACCGATTAAAAGATAGAAAGTTTGATAAATTTTATAGGTTTTAGACCTGTTTTAAAATCTTTATTCCAATACCACAAAAAAGGCATTTCTTTTGGTCGCAATAATGTTTTTTTAGCTGGAGAATTCCTTGTGATGCGAAGGCATTATCCATCACCACACCCGCTGAAGTAAATTTATCGGTAATTGCATTTTGTTCAGCTGGCAGGCTTTCTAACAGTTTTACTGCCCGACTAATATAAAGCTGAGTTCCGGTATGCTTGCCATAAGCAAATAAAAACAACGCTACCGTATTTAATAATATATTATTTGCTGAGGTTTTGCCAATTTGAATACCTACCCCATCGGCTGGCTTTTTGAAATGATAATGGGTTTTCCAGTAATGATGAACCGGCAAATCATTTAATAATAACTGAAGTTCTGCCACGTTGCTTATTTCCATCATTTTTGAAAAAAGATGATTCGCCTTTATAATTAACGCCGCAAACTGAGCGAGGCGAATGGTGGGGAAATTTTGTGGCCGCATTCGCATAAATTTCCAGATCGAAACTTCCAGAGGTTTGATAGCATATTTCTTCTGCAAAAATTGAAATTCTTTTTTTAAACTGGCGGGATAATCATCTTCAAACTGATCGTTCAGAAAACCAGCCGAGCCGAAAACCAGTGCTTCAATTTGTAATGGATTATTTTTGTGCCTGCCATAAATTTGTTGCGGAACAGTTTTCGCAAGCAGCTCAAACGGTAATGCGTTTACTTTAAAACCGAAATTGCGAGCCATAAACCGGTAAAACGTTTCATCCCAATTGCCATTTAATTCATGTAGCGTGGCAATTACCAATTCGGTTTTTTGCTCAAACCGTTCAATAAGCGTTCTGGATAAAAATGAATCAATATGGAATTTATCAACAGTTCCAATTTGTGCAATGCAAGGAAAATCCGTGAGGGTGAGAAACAGGGTTTCATATTTCTCTATTAAATCTCGAGCGATTCGATCTTTTAATACTAGAACAGGTAAAACGGAACCATCAATTCTTTTTATTTCGATATCATTTTCGAAAACTACGTGGAGAATTACGTTATCATAACTTTTATCAACTTGATGATTATGATTGAGCCAATCGGAAGATTTAATATGGATTTCGACATTTCCAGCCCAAAGTGTTTCACCAATTACAATTTTGGCGTTGTTAAAATCAGGACCTGCATTTTTATTCAGGAAACCCTGATGAAGAATTTTCAATTCTTCTCCATCGGCAGTTTTGAGTTTATGATGATCAAACGAACGGAATTGCCAAACATAATGCAGAAAATCTTCCGAAAAATTCATTACTGAAGTTAGTGAATATTCCTAAAAGTTTTACAAAAATCTTTACTGACACTAAATTATTAGGCATTTGATAGCGCTGCTGAAATTGATCAAACTAGTTCTTAAGGCACGTTACACCAATTCTGCCTTTTTCTTATAATTTGTAATAAAAACCCCGGCAATAATCAGAGCTGTCGCTACAATTAAATCGACATCTACCTGTTCATTTAGGATGAGCCACCCTAAAAAAATCGCGATAACCGTATTGAAGTAAGTTAAAATTGAAACTTCAGAGGCTGAAACTTTTTTCAAGGCATAGTGATAACAAAAGTAGCCCAAAACCGAACCAAATATGGCAAGATAAACCGCTGCGAGAATACTTTCTGTTTTCCATGAATCTACATCAGCCTTGCCTGAGAAAATTAAGGCCAAACCAAACTGGACAATTGCCGAAAATACAAACTGATAAAAAAGATTGAGAAAGATATATTGTGGTTTCCCACTATGTTTTTTCGAGTAAATTGTTCCAATTGTCCAGCCTGAAACTGCAATAACTAATGATAAAATTCCATTCCGATAACCTGGCTCTAATAAATCGTTTATTCCATCCCGGAAGATAAACACTATACCCAGAAAACCAATGAACACGCCTACAAATCCTTTTAAGCTTGGCTTTTGGATGCCTAAAAACACACAGCCAATAAATACCAGCAGTGGAGATGTTGCATTAATTAACGAGGTTAGTCCGCTGGGAATAGTTTTTTCAGCAACTGTGGTCATGCCATTTGCAACCACTACCATCAAAATAGACAGTAAGATTTGTCTTTTTAAACCTGACCATCCAATCCATTTCAATTCTTTCTGTTTGATTAGAATTATCAGTATGATCAGAGAAGCGATGGTTTGGCGTATTGCCGTGACATACCAGGCCGGGATACTTGCTACTGCAACCCGAATGCCAAGGTATGTTGTACCCCAAATAATGGCAACGCCAGATAAGGCAAGGATGAGTTTTAAATCTATTTTGGGATTCATATATTTATAGAGATTAACAGCAAAGAACGCGAAGCTTTACGCTAAGAAAACGAGATTTTTGCCACGGAAACACAGATTTACACGGAATCTTTAAATGTATTTCAAGGTTTTATAGCGTTATTATTTAACACTAAGAAACTTTTCTACCTTTTTTCCGTGTCTTCAGTGCTTACATGGCAATTAAAATATGATAACTAAACCAAGTCTGCTCCAACTAAAATCTGCTCCATTTCCTGCTGTAATTTTAGCGCCTCTTCCCTGGCCTTTTCTGCGAAATCCTCGCCATTGCTGGCATAAATAATTCCTCTGGATGAGTTAATCAATAATCCGCACTGCGAATTCAATCCATATTTACACACTTCATGCAAATCGCCACCTTGGGCACCAACACCAGGAACCAATAGAAAATGATTCGGAGCAAGTTTACGTACTTCCGCGAAAGCGCTGCCACGCGTAGCCCCAACAACATACATCATCTGTTCTTCTGTTGCCCAGGTTTGAGAAGTTTTTAATACCTTTTCAAACAGTTTATCCTCTCCTATTTCTTGCAGTTGAAAATCAGCATGACCGGAATTTGAAGTTAATGCCAGGAGGATAACCCATTTATTTTCAAAAGTTAGAAATGGCGTTACAGAATCACAGCCCATATAAGGTGCAACGGTAACAGAATCGAAACTCATTTCTGATGATTGTTCATTAAAAAATGTTTCGGCATACATTGCAGAAGTATTTCCAATATCGCCACGTTTGGCATCGGCGATGGAGAATATCTCCTGAGGAATATATTTCCAGGTTTCAATTAAAGTTTCCCAGCCCTTTTTGCCGTAACACTCGTAAAAAGCAGTGTTTGGCTTATAAGCAATGCACAAATCTTTAGTGGCATCAATAATTTGTTTATTGAATTCCAAAATCGGGTTGTCGTACTTTAATAAGTGTTGAGGAATTTTATCTAAAGAAGAATCTAATCCAACACATAGAAATGAACGCTTTTTCTGTATTTGCTCGAAAAGTTGTTGCTTGGTCATATCAGGGCTTATTTGCTGCAAATATGAGGTTTTTTGAGTTTTACGAACGAAGAAATAATCTTCACATTAATTATTTTTATAAACATTTTAAACTTTTTCTTGCGGATTACGTTTCAAATACATACAATTGCAACATAATTTCTCAACCGTTTATCTGAATATCCCAGAAAAATTTTATCAAGACTTGTTTTTTGTTACCATTTTTAGAAACGAATAATCGTTTTTATTCAGCTCGTAAACAATTATGAAACATTTTGAGTATATCAAATAACCAACTCATTAAAGTTTTATAGCCTTAAGAATTTATACACAATGAAACCGCCGGGCTTACGCTAACACATAAATTAGGCCTGTGCAGATTTATAGCAGGAAACATCCGTTATAAACAAATGAAAAATTTCTTGAAACATATATATTTAGAATGTTTAGCAAAACAGAATTAAATGATAAGCTCACACCAGAATTACGTGAGCTTGCCAAATCCTATGGCATTGAAGGTGCCGAATCCTTAAGAAAAATTGACCTTGTTGAAGTTCTTTTACACCAGCAAGAAATGATAAGTGCCGCTAAAGGCGGGGCAGATCCATATAGCGAAAGTGAACCTGTTGCTGTTGCACCAGCTGCAAAAACTAAAGCAGTTAAAGCTGAAAAAACTCCAAAAGTAGCGGCATCGGCGGCAACTACTGCTACTCCGGAAAAACCAGTTAAAAAAAGAGCAAGGTTAAATAAAGATGAACCTGCAGCACCAGTTGAAAGAAGAAGAGATGCTGTCACATTGTTTGACGAACCGCAACATCAGCAACAAAGTGAGAAACAACCTGACAGAATTGTAGAGGCTGAAGATGGTGGCAGCAAACCAATTTCTGCTCTAATCGAGGAATCGGCAGAAGTTATTCCGGTAGCACCGAGACAAAAACAAGAGCAAAGAGAGAAGCAAGATAAACCACAACGCGATGATAACCGCCAGCAGAAACAACCTCAAGGCGGTAACCACCATAAAAATGAAAACAGTTATTCGAACTTAGATTTCGACAATGTGATTACAAATGAGGGTGTTTTAGAAATTATGCCCGATGGTTACGGTTTCTTGCGTTCCGCGGATTACAATTACTTAACTTCTCCTGATGATATTTATGTATCACAGTCGCAAATTAAACTTTTCGGTTTAAAAACCGGTGATACTGTGAAAGGCAGCATCCGTCCTCCGAAAGAAGGCGAAAAATATTTCCCTTTGGTTCGCGTAGAAACTATAAACGGCAGAATCCCTGCTGAGGTTCGTGACCGTGTTCCTTTTGATTATTTAACACCACTCTTCCCTACTGAAAAATTAAATCTATTTACGGATAACAGTAACTATTCTACCCGTATTATGGATTTGTTCACGCCAATTGGTAAGGGTCAACGTGGTTTAATCGTTGCACAGCCTAAAACTGGTAAAACCAATTTGCTGAAGGAAGTTGCTAACGCGATTGCTAAAAACCATCCTGAAGTTTATTTAATTATCCTTTTGATAGATGAGCGCCCGGAAGAGGTTACTGATATGGCTCGTAGTGTAAGAGCAGAAGTTATTGCCTCTACTTTCGATGAGCCTGCTGAGCGTCACGTAAAAATTGCCAATATCGTGTTAGAAAAATCTAAACGTTTGGTAGAAAGCGGACATGATGTAGTTATTCTTTTAGATTCAATTACACGTTTAGCAAGAGCATACAATACTACTGCTCCAGCATCAGGTAAAATATTATCGGGTGGTGTTGATGCAAATGCATTACACAAACCAAAACGTTTTTTCGGTGCTGCCCGTAACATTGAAAACGGTGGATCATTAACAATTTTAGCTACGGCTTTAACTGATACCGGATCTAAAATGGATGAGGTTATTTTCGAAGAATTTAAAGGTACCGGTAACATGGAGTTACAGTTAGATCGTAAATTATCGAACAAACGAATCTTTCCGGCTATCGATATTACTGCTTCGAGTACCCGTAGAGATGATCTGTTATTAGATAGAGATATTTTACAACGTGTTTGGATTTTACGTAACCACCTGGCGGATATGAATAGCCAGGAAGCAATGGAGTTCGTACAGGCACAAATTAAAGGCACAAAAAGCAACGAAGAATTTTTAATTTCGATGAATAGCTAGTATAGGCCGAAAGGTAAAAGATTTAAGGCTTAAGGTTTCCTGATTGGATGCTTTAAGCCTTATGCTTTTTAAAGGTTTTATATACATTTGCACTTAAACCTGATACCTTAAAAACACACACCTTAAACCTTATGAAAAGGCATATTCCCAATGCGATTACTTGTGCAAACCTATTTTCTGGTTGTATTGGAATCGTTTTTGCATTTAAAGGCGATTTACAAACAGCAGCGTATTTCGTTATTCTCTCTGGTATATTCGATTTCTTTGATGGAATGGTTGCCCGCTTGTTGAACGTAAAATCAGCAATCGGAAAAGATTTAGACTCACTGGCAGATATGGTAAGTTTTGGTTTCTTACCTGGAGTAATCATGTTTCAGCTATTAAAAGCAAGCGATTATTCGTCAGAATATTTGCCTTATCTGGGCTTTTTCATCACGGTATTTTCTGCATTGCGGTTAGCGAAATTTAATAACGATGAGCGACAAACGGAAGATTTTATCGGACTGAATACCCCGATGAATACTTTGTTTATTTGTTCTTTACCATTCATCGCAGATGATTACCCACAGATAATTGGTTCCACTATCCTACTCATTGCCATCACTGCTATAACAAGTTTCCTATTGGTAAGTGAAATTAAAATCTTTTCTTTAAAATTCAGCGACTTGAGCTGGGCAAAAAATAAAATTAAATTTATCTTTTTGATTTTATCGGCAATTCTAATTGTTGCTTTGCAATTCGCTGCAATTCCATTTGTATTGGTACTTTATATTGCCCTTTCGTTCTTACATTTCAGAAGTTTTAATAATCACTAGGTTCAATATCTAAAGTGATAGCTCTATTCCTGAGTTGATTAGGCCATCTCGATGTTCGAAATAATTATTCTTTTATGTGATACCGCTTAAATGAAAAGGTAGTTCAAACTTTTATCAAAAGCTTTTTCCCAAATAATTTTATAAAGTAGATTGAAGATTTCTTCTGGCAACATCGAGTTGGGCATAAATTTCTACCAGTAGCGATTTTAATCGTTCCACATCTGCTGGTATTTGCTCGACTGAAATTTGATTTCTAGCATTATTTTCAATTGACTGAACAAAATCTTTCACATCATTTCTGCCTACATAACTAAAGGTTGGTTTAATTTTGTGCGCACAATGGCCAACCCTATCCCAGTCCTTCTTGGATAGCGCATCTTCTAACTCAGCGAGATAGAAAGGAGTTTGTTCTATAAATGTGTCAAAAACTTCGATCATAAACTCAGGATTATGACCAACCATTTCAGTTAGGTATGATAAATCTAGGGGATGATTATCATAATTAGTTTGCATATTTCAAATCTAGCTATTTACAATTTGTTAACCTCTAAATCATCTGTAATATTTTTAAAAATTTCAGAAATAGTTTTCCCCAAAACAGGATGCATTACCTCAGCTGCAATCTCCACCAAAGGAGCCATCACAAATTTCCTGAATTGCATTTGCGGGTGTGGCACCTGAAGTTTATTCTCAATATCAATCACAGCATCATCAAAAAGAATTAAATCGATATCGATCAGCCGTTCTCCCCACTTATCTTTTCTCACTCTCCCTAACTTCTTTTCAATATCCAATGCTTTATCTAACACTTCGATGGCAGAAAAATTTGTTTTTACCGCCACGGCCTGATTTAAAAATGCAGGCTGATCGGTTTTGCCCCAAGCCGCGGTCTCATATATAGCGGAAACAGCGTTTATTTCGCCAATACTTTCAGTTATCAATTTAATTGCCTGATGCAAGTTCGCTTTTCTATCTCCTAAATTTCCACCGAGTAACAAATAAGCAGTTCTGTACTCTAAAGCCGTATTAAGCATCATGTATTTTTATATCTTTACGGCACAAAATTAACATTTAAATGAAAGAATTTTTCAAGTATCTATTTGCCTCAATGTTAGGGTTTTTCCTTTCAATGGTCATTATTTTCATTATTTTCTTTGTGATCATTGTGGGGGCAATTTCATCTATTGATAGCGATAAAACTGTAACCGTATCAAACAACTCAGTTCTATTTCTAAATTTAGATCAGCCCATAACTGAACGTACGCCTAAAAACCCATTCGGAAACTTGCCAATAGTTGGTGGTGATGAAAAAGATGGTATCGGGTTAAATGATCTTCTAAAATCTATCCAAAGGGCAAAAACTGATGATAACATTAAATGTATTTATTTAAACGTAAGCAGTCCGAATGCTGGTTTTGCTACTATGCGTGAGGTTAGAAATGCACTTATCGATTTTAAAAAATCACATAAAAAGATTATTGCCTATAGCGAAGTTTACACGCAGGGGGCTTATTACCTGGCTTCATCTGCAGATAAAATTTATTTAAACCCAGAAGGTACTTTAGAATTTAAAGGTTTCAGCTCAGAGCTCACTTTCTTTAAAGGAACGCTGGAAAAAGTTGGGGTGGAAATGCAGGTTATTCGTGTTGGAAACTATAAAAGTGCTGTAGAGCCATTTATTTTAGACAAAATGAGTGATTACAACCGCAAGCAGGTAACGGCCTACGTAGGCGGTTTATACAATACTTTTTTAACAGATATTGCAAAAAGCAGAGACATCCATAAAGACAGTTTATACAAAATTGCCGACGATTTTAGAGTTCGACAACCACAAGACGCTGTAAACTTCAAAATGGTTGATGCATTAAAATATAAAGATCAGATTTTAGAAGAACTTAAAGGCTTATCAGGAAGAACCAAAGATGAAAATGTACGAACGGTATCGATTAATGATTATGCTAAAAATAACAAAGATTCAGGTTCTGGCAAAGATAAGGTTGCTGTAATTTATGCCAATGGCGAAATTAGCGGCGGTGAAGGCAATGATAACCAGATTGGTTCAGAACGTATTTCAAGAGCAATCCGTAAAGCCCGCCTGGATGATGACATTAAAGCAGTGGTGATCCGCGTAAATTCACCGGGTGGTAGTGCATTGGCATCAGACGTGATTTGGAGAGAAATTGTTCTTACTAAAAAAGAAAAACCAGTAATTGCTTCATTTGGCGATGTTGCTGCATCAGGTGGTTACTACATCGGTTGTGCTGCTGATAGTATTTTCGTACAGCCTAATACCATTACAGGATCAATTGGGGTGTTTGGCATTATCCCCAACTTCCAAAATTTGATGACCAATAAACTTGGAATTACTTTCGATGGGGTGAAAACTGGCAAATATGCTGATATCATGGCAACTAACCGACCAATGACTGAAGGTGAAAGATTTATCATTCAAAATGAATTAAATAGAATTTATAGTGGTTTTGTTAGTCGTGTGGCAGATGGAAGAAAGAAAAGCAAGGCCTATATTGATAGCATTGGCGGAGGCCACGTTTGGATTGGAACAGATGCAGTTCAAATTGGTTTAGCCGATAGAATTGGAAGTTTTAATGATGCGATTAAAGCTGCAGCTAAAAAAGCGAAAATAAAAGATTATAAAGTGGTGGAATATCCAGATGTTGTTGACCCGTTAAAATCGCTAATGGATGAAAGCACTGATAGAATCAAAACCTATTATACTAAACAAGAATTAGGTGAAAATTATTTCCTGTATCAACAAATGAAAAAGGTTATTGCAAGTTCTGGTATTCAAGCCAGGATGCCTTTTGAAGCGGTAATAAAATAAAATTAAGTGTCACATTTGAGCTTGTCGAAATGCATTCAACAAATAGGTTGTACTTCGACAGGCTCAGTCTGACGAAATTCATCTTCCCCCTATTCTATTAATTTCCACTCCGGGTGAAGGGTTAAATAAGTTCCATTAACCGATTGATTCACCGGATGAACGGTTATAGAAATACTCTTTCCTTTCAAAAACTCAAAACCAATTCCATCTTGCCTGGAATCATACACGGTTACGGTATCTTTATTTTGGTTTAAATAAGATGAAACCAGCTCCATAGCAGGAAATTTTAATTTCGTATCTGCTTCAGGCCCTCCGGTAGTAAGACCACTCTGGGTTTTAAATTGAGCCGATGTGATGCGAATTTGCTTTACCTCTTTTACCATCATGCTTGTGTCCCGATAAGAAGAATATACAGCCAGCTCATTTTTTTGCCCATCGGTAGAATCTTTGCTATACCAAATTCCCCATGCCTTCCCCATCGCAGCATCACCTGCATCAGGTCGGCCAAGTTTCTTCCCAACTTCTGTCATGTTTTCTCCTAATGATATCTTCCCTATTGATTTGCCTGGGACAACCAAAAAGGCGGAATCAATATTTTTTTGCTTTTCAGATATAATATACCCTGTGAAATCTTGTTGATGGTCAGAATGTTCAGCAGATTGGCAGGCCGTTAAACCAATAATAAAACTTAAGAAAATGATTTTTCGAGATTTCATTTCAATAAAACAACACTAAAATTATTTCTGTTTGAAAAAATAGTTCTCCCCGATGATTTAAGTCATTATTTTCTAATTTTACACCCTATGGAAAATAAAACCATTGCCCGGACTTTACGCCTGTTATCGCAATTAATGGAATTGCATGAGGAAAATCATTTCAAAATTAAATCAGTAGCTAACGCCTATTTTAAAGTGGATAAATTGCCTTTCGCTTTAAAAGATAAACCAGTTGATGAGATTGATCAAGTTGATGGAATTGGTAAGAGTTTAGCGGCTAAAATTATTGAACTATTAGAAACCGGTGAACTTCAGGAACTCAATACTATTCTTCAGCAAACACCTGAAGGCGTAGTTGAGATGCTTGGAATCAAAGGAATTGGACCGAAAAAGATATTAATCATCTGGCGAACCCTTGGTATTGAAACTATTGGAGAACTTTATTACGCCTGTAATGAAAACCGTTTAATCGAAGCCAAAGGCTTTGGTTTAAAAACACAGGAGGAAATTAAAAACGCCATTGAATTTAAACTGGCTGCCAACGGGAGATTCTTGTTTGCACAGGTTGAAGCTTTTGCAAAAAACCTGCAGGCACAAATTTCCGAATGGCTGATTAATGTAGATAATCATTCCCTACTGGGCGTTGCAGGACAATTTCGCCGTTCCTGTGAAATTATCGATGAGTTAGAATTTGTTATCGGCGCTGAGCATGTTGAAGAGGTGCAGAAAAATTTGGAATCATTTGAACCACTTTCATTAATCGCAGGAGAAGACGCTTTTATCACCACAACAGAAACTGGATTAAGAATCAAAATCTTTGTCGTTGATAAAACTGAGTTTTATTTAGAGTGGTTTAAATTAACAGGAAATCCCGAACATGTAGCAAAAGTATTGGAATTAGCCGGTGATGGTCCTTTTTCTAATGAAGAGGAAATTTACCGCAAAGCTGGATTGGCGTTCATCGAACCCGAACTTCGTGAAGATTTTGATGAAATTGAATTGGCAAAAGAAAATAAATTGCCTGCGTTGATTACTTATGATGATTTAAAAGGCAGTTTACACAACCACTCTACCTGGAGCGATGGCGTTCATACGTTGGAACAAATGGCAGTTTACTGTAAAGACGTTTTGAATTTACAGTATTTAGGTATTTGCGACCACTCCAAAACTGCTGTTTATGCCAAGGGTTTGAATGAACAACGCGTTTTTGGCCAGCACCAGGAAATTGACGAGCTGAATAAAAAACTGGCTCCATTTAAAATATTTAAAGGGATTGAAAGCGACATTTTGACCGATGGTTCTTTAGATTACAGTGATGATGTACTTAAAACTTTCGATTTTGTGGTCGCTTCGGTTCATAGCAATTTACGAATGGATGAGGCAAATGCCACATCCCGTCTGCTTAAAGCAATTGAAAATCCTTACACCACCATTTTGGGGCATCCAACGGGGCGCTTGTTGTTAAGCCGGGCGGGTTATCAAATCGATTATAAAAAAATTATCGATGCTTGTGCAGCAAACAATGTAGTAATAGAAATTAATGCAAATCCTTTACGTTTAGATTTGGATTGGCGTTGGCACCGCTACGCGTTAGAAAAAGGCGTTTTGCTTTCCGTAAATCCTGATGCACATAGAACTGAAGGCTTTCATGATATGAAATACGGTATTTTGGTTGCCCGCAAAGGTGGCTTAAACGCTGATAAATGTTTAAATGCATTTTCGTTGGAAGAGATCGCTACGTTTTTCGATAATAAAAAGTTTAGGGTTTAGGGTTTAGGGTTTAGGGTTTAGGGTAAAACAATCCGAAATTTAAATCTGCAAGCCAAAGGAAAACTTCTGTAATCCATTAATCTGTGTAATCAACCGTGATGGAAAAAATCTTTTAATATCTTTGCCCCATGATAAGTGAAATTGCAAACCGCACATTTAGCCAAGTAATTGCTGACTACCACAAATTCGATAACATTGACCATCCCGTTGAAAACCCTTATGATGCGGAAAGCTTAGAACATCTTTTTTACATTAAAAACTGGATTGATACCGCTCAATGGCACATGGAAGATGTGGTTCGCAACCCGCAAATAGACCCGGTTGAAGGATTAAGCTGGAAGAGAAGAATTGATGCCCAAAATCAGGTTCGTACCGATATGGTGGAGTTTATTGATGGTTATTTCTTAAATCTTTATCAGGGCATTTCGGCTTTGCCTGATGCAAAAATCAATACGGAAAGTCCGGCATGGGCAATAGACAGGCTTTCGATTTTGGCTTTGAAAATTTACCACATGCAGGAGGAAGCGGAACGTGAAAGTGCATCGCCAGAACATCGTGAACAATGCCAAACCAAACTCAATATTTTATTATCGCAACGTGATGATTTATCAACCAGTATTGATGAACTATTGGCTGATATTGAAGCGGGCAAAAAATACATGAAAGTGTACAAGCAAATGAAAATGTACAACGACCCAAGCTTAAATCCGGTTTTGTATAATAAAGCTTAAAAAGCAGAAAGACCAAAGCCGAGAGCTAAAAGCCATGTCAACAACCCACAAAATTATAGTTTTACGTTTTTCGGCCATGGGCGATGTGGCAATGGTGGCTTCTGTTCTAAAAGAGTTTTCTCAGCAAAATCCATCTGCGGAGATTATTATGGTTAGTCGCGAAGCTTTTAAACCATTTTTTGATGGGATTGAAAATCTCATATTCCATGCGATTCAGCCTAAAACTTCACATAAAGGCATTGATGGCTTGTATAAGCTTTACCAGGAGTTGCGAAAATATAAACCTACGGCAATTGCCGATTTGCATGATAATTTGCGAAGCAGAGCGATTTCAACTTTTTTCCGGCTTACTGGATTTAAAATTAAGCGAATTAATAAAGGCAGAGCAGAAAAAAATGCGTTAATACGTACTAAAAATAAAATATTTAAACCACTGCGACATACCGTAGAGCGTTATGCTGATGTATTCCGGGAACTGGGTTTTGATGTTACTTTGAGCCATAAGCTTACTAAAGCTCTACAAGCAATACCGCAAAAAGCGAAAAACTTATTTCAAAACAACAATAAAAAAGTTGGCATCTCCCCTTTTGCCCAACATATTTATAAGGTTTATCCATTAGAAAAAATGGAGAAAGTGATTTCTTCTTTGAGCCAAGAAGGTTACGAACTTTTTATTTTCGGTGGAGGAAAATCTGAACAGGCAACGGCTGAAAAGTGGGCCAAGACTTATCCAATTACACACAATTTAATTGGTAATTTTAGCCTTACGGAAGAGCTTTCAATAATTTCTAACCTCGACCTAATGCTGAGCATGGATTCGTCAGGTATGCACATGGCCTCATTAGTCGGCGTTCCGGTAGTTTCATTATGGGGCCCAACACATCCTTATGCTGGTTTCTTAGGTTATGGGCAATCGGAAAATGATTGCATTCAAATAGACCACCCCGCCCGGCCAAATTCGATTTATGGAAACAAACCCTGCTTGTGTGGTGTTGAGAGTTGTATGGATTTAATTAATCCTGAAACGATTGTAAATAAAATTAAAGAAAAACTAAATGGCTAAGCAATTACTTTTGGTTCGTCACGGAAAATCGGACTGGGGAAATTTAGATTTGAAAGATTTTGACAGACCTTTAAATAAACGTGGCAAAGAAAATGCACCTGAAATGGCTGAACGTTTGGTACAACGGGGTTTTAAGTTTGATTTAATCGTAAGTAGTCCGGCGAAAAGAGCAAAATCTACCGCCAAATTCTTTGCTGAAGCGTTCCAGGTTGATGATATACAATACGAAGAATCTATTTATGAGGCCAATACCACTGCCCTTTTGAAAGTTATAAATGGTTTGGATGATAGTGCGGAAACTGTAATTATGTTTGGGCATAATCCTGGTTTTACCGATTTGGCTAATGAACTAAGCGATGCAGACATTTACAATATTCCAACGGCAGGAATGGTGTTGATGTCATTTCCTTTTGATTCGTGGAAAATGGTAAGCAGAGGAACAGGAGAATTGGTTTTCTTTGATTATCCGAAGAATAGTGATGAGATTTAGTTTTTGCCACGGGAATACGGAAAATCGAAAAGTCGTCATTGCGAGGCTTCTTTAGCCGTGGCAATCTCCTTGTGCGATGGGTTTTAGTAAATACCCTTACATTTAAACCTTTAAATTCCACTTTTGCAGACTGCTTCAAATGGTAAAAAGTAAAGTCCTAATGACCAAAACTTATCTAAAAGCAGCATACTTTGTTAAATAAACCTGATAAAACGGAAAGCCCGGAGTGAGGAATGAGCGAGGACTTGAAGTGATAGCAGGACTGAAACATCAAAAGAACTACTGAAGGTTCATTTCCAAAATAAATACTAGAATCGTAACCTTAAATCGCAAATTTAATTATCTTTGAACTATAAATAACGAAAGTCCGGCAATAGACATTTCGGTGAATTCATAACCTCATCTCCTCTGGTTATTTCATAATTCGTATCGCCGGAAGATTTATCCATTAAATTATCTGTACATGAATTTTGATTATAATACTACGCGTAGCCATTTGATTTTATCGGAATATGGCCGCAACGTTCAGAATATGGTGAAGTATATTTGCGAATTACCCACTATTGAAGAACGCAATAAATATGCCCAGGCAGTTATCGACCTGATGGGATTTTTGCAACCGCATTTACGCGATGTTGCCGATTTTAAACACAAACTTTGGGACCATTTGCATATCATTTCTGGTTATCAGATTGATGTGGAAAGTCCATATCCGAAGCCTTTGCCAGAGAATGCCTTTAAAAAACCAGAGCCACTTCCCTATCCTCAACAGCGAATTACCTACAAACATTATGGTAAAACAGTTGAAAATTTGATTGAGAAAGCCATGCGTGAGGAAAATCCTGAACATAAAAAAGCAATGGTTCAGGGCATCGCAAACTTTATGAAAATGGCTTATGTAACCTGGAATAAGGATAATGTAAGTGATGATACCATCATTAAAGATTTGAAATATCTTTCTGGCGGATTGTTATCTCTTGATGAAGGCGTAAATCTGGCCAAAGTGGAATTCAGAGCTCAAAATCCTCGTCAGAACAATAATAACAATAACCGGGGTAGAACAAATAATAACAACAATAACGGTAAGGGCCGTCAGAATAACAATAATAATAACCGCGGACGCAACAATAATAATAAACCTAAATATTAATAACTTTTAATTGTCATGTTGAGCCTGTCGAAACACTGTCTTCGATAAACTCAGACTGACACTTAACTTAAAAAGATATATGAACGCATTTGAAATAACAGGCGGAATTAAATTAAAAGGCGAAATTACACCTCAGGGCGCCAAAAACGAGGCTTTACAGATTCTATCAGCTGTTTTGCTTACCGAAGAAAAAGTTACCATTAGCAACATTCCGGATATTAAGGATGTAAATAAGCTGATTGAACTACTAGGCGACTTAGGCGTTGCTGTGGAACGCATTAATAAAGATACTTACACGTTTGAGGCTAAAAATATAGATTTAAATTTCTTTGAATCAGAAACTTTTAAAGCCAAAGGTGGCGGCTTACGCGGTTCAATCATGATTGTTGGTCCGTTGTTGGCTCGTTTTGGTAAAGCGGCAATTCCAAAACCTGGGGGCGATAAAATTGGTCGCAGAAGGTTAGATACACACTTTATCGGATTCGAAAAGTTAGGTGCAAAATTTGTTTACGATAGCAAAAAAGCATTCTTTAATGTTGATGCAACAAACTTACAAGGTGCTTATATTTTATTAGATGAGGCATCGGTAACGGGAACTGCGAACATTGTAATGGCTGCTGTTTTGGCAAAAGGAACAACAACCATTTATAACGCCGCTTGCGAACCTTATTTACAGCAACTTTGCAAAATGCTAAACCGCATGGGCGCAAAAATTTCCGGTATCGGTTCGAATTTATTAACCATTGAAGGCGTTAAAGTTTTAGGCGGAACGGAACACAGAATGTTGCCTGATATGATTGAAATTGGCTCGTTCATTGGTATGGCAGCTATGACGGAATCAGAAATCACCATTAAAAATGTTTGTTACGATGAACTTGGTGTAATTCCTGAAGTTTTCAAGAAATTGGGGATTAAGTTGGAGCGCAGAGGCGATGACATTTATGTACCATCTCAAAAGCATTATGAGATTGACACATTTATTGATGGTTCGATTTTAACCATTGCCGATTCTCCATGGCCAGGTTTTACACCTGATTTATTAAGCATCGTTCTGGTTGTGGCTACTCAAGCAAAAGGAAACGTTTTAATTCATCAGAAAATGTTCGAGAGTCGTTTATTCTTCGTAGATAAGTTGATTGATATGGGTGCTCAAATTATTCTTTGCGACCCACACCGTGCTACGGTTAATGGTATCGACAAAAAATACAAACTTCGTGGAATCAGCATGACTTCTCCTGATATTAGAGCTGGAGTTTCGTTGTTAATTGCAGCTTTATCTGCTGAAGGAAAATCAACCATTTACAACATTGAGCAGATTGAACGTGGCTACCAGGATATCGATACGCGTTTACGTGCCCTAGGTGCGCAAATTAAGCGTGTGAACGCTGATGCGCCAAGCCATTAAAGGTGACCAAAGCGAAAATAGCATAATGCAAAAAACGCCCAAGTAAATTTTACTAGGGCGTTTTTTTATGGCTTCTCGCCACTGTCCCGACTTTTCGGGAAAGCAATTTCTTATTAGCGGTCGCTATTTGAGTACCAAAAGCATTAGGATTGCTTCGTACCTCGCAATGACGACCGGCTTAGGAAGGATTAGATGACGACGAGACTCTCCTATTTTCTATTCTCTATTTCCCATTTACCTCATCCATCTCACATCTTACATTCTTCCTACCCTGATATCGCGTTTATAATATCGTATTGCGTGATAATTTCAATTTTACCAGATTCATCCTCAACCAATACAGCAGAGTTTTCTTTGTTAATTAATGATGAAATTTTATCAATCGATGTATTTAAATCAACGAAAGGAAAAGTCGCAGTCATGATTTCTGAAATCGGGGCTGATTTTAATCCCGGGTTTTCAAGTAAGGCCGATAAAATGTCACTCTCTGCTATTTTACCAACAATCATACCTTGTTGCGTTACCGGAATTTGAGAAATGTTCATCGATTTGATGGTGTTAATGGCTTCCAAAACAGTTTTAGTTGCATCAAGTGTTACAATTTCTGTTGCCTCTTTCTTTGCTAAAATTGATTTCGCCGTTAATTTTTCATCTTGCAAAAATCCACGCTCACGCAACCAATCCTCGTTATACATTTTACCCATGTAGCGACTTCCGTGGTCATGAAAAATAACCACGACCACATCTTCCGGCTTCAGTTTATCTTTCAACTGAATTAAACCACCAATTGCAGCTCCAGCCGAATTACCCACAAAAATGCCTTCTTTACGGGCGATATCGCGGGTCATTAAGGCCGCATCTTTATCTGTAACTTTCTCAAATAAGTCAATCACATCAAAATTTACATTGGCAGGTAAAAAATCTTCACCTATCCCTTCAGTGATGTAGGGATAAATTTCATCTTTATCAAAAATGCCGGTTTCCTTATATTTTTTAAAAACCGAACCATAAGTATCAATGCCCCAAACCTGAATATTTGGATTTTTCTCTTTCAAGTATTTGCCGGTTCCGGATATTGTACCACCAGTGCCTACACCAACTACCAAATGCGTAATTTTTCCTTCAGTTTGTTCCCAAATTTCAGGACCAGTTTGCTCGTAGTGAGCGGCCGTATTCGCTAAATTATCGTATTGATTTGGTTTCCAGGAGTTAGGAACTTCACGCTCTAAACGAGATGAAACCGAATAATATGAACGCGGGTCTTCGGGTTCAACATTTGTCGGACAAACAATTACCTCTGCTCCAAAAGCACGCAAAGCATCAACCTTTTCTTTAGATTGTTTATCAGTTGTGGTAAAAATACATTTGTAGCCTTTTATAATAGCAGCCATGGCCAAACCCATCCCAGTATTTCCTGATGTACCTTCTATAATTGTTCCACCTGGCTTCAGTTTACCACTTTTTTCGGCGTCTTCAATCATTTTCACCGCCATACGGTCTTTAATCGAGTTGCCCGGATTTGTTGTTTCTATTTTAGCCAGAATTGTACCCGGAACGTTCTTCGTAATTGTATTAAGTTTTACCAGCGGCGTATTGCCAATGGTTTCGAGAATATTATTATACCACATGCTACAAAATTAAGCAAAGGCATTAAGTATTTTACAAACTATATTTTATTTGAAACATAATTTTGAATAAAATAAAAAATTAAAATTTTATTTCATAACCTATAAATATCATAGGCATTATAGATTGATTATTGGGCGAATTGCAATTATCAGTTTATTAGTTTGAAAAATCTTCACACCACACAAATGGCAATTTTTTTTTTGAAAATCAAAGTTTCGGTTTTCATAAGTGCTTCAGTCCCGTTATCGCCTATAGTCCTCATTTCACTGCGCTTCATTGCGGGCTATTTGGCTCTACCGGGTTTATTATGAATGGTTGAATTTTCCATTGCAGAGTAGCGCTACGCAAACCACAGTTATTCAAACCAGCAGCGGCGCTAATATTTCTAAGCCAGCTTGTAAACTTTACCTGGCATGGAAATGATAATACCTTGCATTTCAAGTGTAAGTAAAATAATGGCAAGTTTACTTTGTTGTATATTTACATTTATGGCCAACTCATCTATCGAAAGCTGACTGCTTTGCAACGCATCAACAACCTTTTGCTCATTCGCAGTTAAATTAAGGTGAAGTGTTGTTTGGGTTTTTATCTTCTTATTTTTTATCTCATCATCCCAACCAAGATAATAAATTAAGTCATTGGCATTATTAATCAGTCTGCCCTATTGGTTTTAATTAAGAAGTTGCAACCCTCAGAAAAAACATCATTTGTTCTCCCTGGGAATGCATAAACATCCTTATTGTACGAATTTGCAATTTCTGCAGTAATTAACGCTCCGCCTTTAATTGATGCTTCAACAACAATAGTTGCATCTGCAATACCGGCAATTATTCGGTTGCGTTGAGGAAAGTTCTGTCTATCAGGATTCGTTTTGGTTGGAAATTCTGAAAGCAGACCGCCGTTAAGCACCATTTTTTGAGCTACGGGTTTATGAATCTGAGGATACAATCTATCCAAACCATGACCTAAAACACCCACTGTAGCAATACTATTTGAAACACATTCCTTATGCGTAGTTACATCTATTCCATAAGCTAAACCGCTAACAATTAAAACATCATAAGCGGATAAAACTTCGCAAAGTTGTTTACAAAGATTTCTACCATACTCCGTTGCATTTCTGGTACCTACAACACTAATAATTCTTTGATGATTTAAATCTGCCTGGCCTTTGAAATATAATAAGATAGGTGCATCAAAACAGTTTTTTAATCTTCTTGGATAGTTCTCATCAGAAAAGAGCAAAACATCAATGCCATGTTTTTCTACAAATTTGAGTTCTTCTTCTGCCCTTTTCAAAGCATCAGTATTTAAAATGGTTTCAACAGTTTTTTCACCAATACCTGGTATTTGAAGCAATTGTTTCTTATTGGCCGAAAATACGGCTTCTGCACTTCCGCAATAAGCCAACAAATTTTTTGCATTTACCGGGCCAATAGATTTTATGAAAGTTAAAGCAATTTTATGAAGCGTACTCATGATTTTCAGGTGAAGGTTAATAAATGCGGGATGATTTATTTCCTTAAAAAGCGCCTAAAAATCGATATCTATCAAACTTTTAATGGGAATATGAATGTTATTTTTAAGTTGAATATATTTCTCTGTTACTGCCCAAACGGTGGTATCTACACGTTTCGGACCAATTGTAGTATTAAAAGTAATCACTGCCTTTGATTTAAACTCGTTCCCGAGCCTTTGTGCTTCATTAAGTTTAGTTTTTAATTCAACAGTTTGGTCTTCTTGCGCATTGATGATGTTTAAATAGCCTAAATGTTCCTTTTCTACAATCTCTATTGGCATAGTTTCTCTTTAACGATTAATGATATAACAAGCTTATCAAAATTTTAGAAAAAAAACAACCCTAAAAGATGATTTTATTGAATAATTAAGATAAAAAAAAAGCTCCGATGGAAATCGGAGCTTGATCTAATTTATTGTTTAAGCTTTAATTTTCGGGTTTCAATCATCCCTTTAAACTCGTGGTCTAATTGTTCATTATTGCTATCGATTACTTGTCTCGATATACCCGAAGTGCTGCTTAATGCATTATCTTTCAAATACGAAGTAAAGGTACCAGTGGCAGAATAATTTAATGCTTGCGCCAATAACTTTTCAGAGGTATCGCCAAAATCTTTTGTTAAATCGTCGACTACGTCTTTATCCACAGTTAATCCATCAAAATAATCACCAAAATCAGCTTGGTTTTTAGTTTGAAATTGAGGAATGTACAAATCTTTTTTATCGATCCGGATAGAGAAGAAACCTACTGGCTTGCCATATGTTTTTCTACCGATTAACTTCACGTCCATCACAGGTTTAAGATTATTAATCAATAGCTCACTGGCAGAAGCGGTACCGCCTGCTACCAGAAAATAAACTCGTGTTAATCCATTTAAGCTTCCACGTTTGGCGAAAACCTCCTGATTACCCGCAGCAGCTGTTGGCTTATACGAATAATCAAAAAATGAATACAATCTGGTTACGCCATCATTTCCCTTAGCATAAAACTTTTGGTTTTGAAGAATGGTTGCTTGGGCATCCTGCATTGTTTTTGTCCAATAAGTGGTATACATCACCTTTCCATTCTGTGAAGATGGAGCGATTAAATTTGTGAAAGCTTCTGCTGTAGCAACTGAGCCACCACCGTTGTAACGTAAATCAATAATTAATTCTGTAACCCCGTCAGTGCTAAATTTGGAAAATGCCGCATCAAGTAATGGAACAGAATTGGTAGTAAAACTGTTAAAAACAATATAACCTACTTTTTTCGCCCCAACAGTATAAGTATTCGAATACAAAATCGGGTTAATGTTATAACTTCCTCTGTTGATGACTAGATCTTGCGAAGTTCCATCTGGCTTAACTACGGTTAATGAAATGCTTGGATTGCTACCAAAAATACCATCGTTTAAATTATCAATATCGCTCTGACTGGTTCTTAATGTGGTTCTGCCATTCACGCGTGTGATTTGGTATCCTCTTCTCAAACCTGCTAATCCTGCAGGAGAGGTAGCATAAACCGACTTTACGCGTAATAAATTAGAAGCATCATAATTTGCAGAGAAACCATAATCGCCACTTACCCCACCCAACTGACCAGCAACAGTACCATCATCAATGAAAGAATACTTGTCTTTTCCACCAGTACTTGGTAAAGCTGCTAAAGCTGCCAGCACCTGATTATCGCTTGAATATTTTCTCGGATTAAAGGTATCGTAATCCGGCATACCTACATTCCAGAAATAAGTTTGCTTTGCATACAGGAATATAGAATCCCTGGTCAAGTAATCGCGGTTGGCTGTTGGTGTTTGAAGTGTATTTTTCTCAGCAACCGGGGTACTATTGTCTGCATCTGGCTCAGCGCTATTTTTTTTACAAGAAGCTAAAAACCCGCTTACACCAATCATCAAGAACACAATGCTCTTGTTCACGTTAACTTTTTTAAACATATTTATTTGTAAATTTCTAGTGACACAATATACGGCAAATTAATTAATTTGGATTGTTGTGCATCAAAATTATTTGCACCAACAACTAACGCATCCTTTGTAGATAAATTGTTGTCATTTAATATGTTCTGAAAAATTTCTGACTTCTGCTGTTTAAGTTCATCAGTGAAGAATACAGTTAGGTATTGCTCCAGCCCATTCCATTCTGTTTGCTTAATTTTATTAAGTTGTTGTTCAGGATTGCCGGCAGTAACAATAAATATCTTTTTCCGGTCTACAACCAATCCTTGCATAAATTCGAGCATGTTTTTGAACAGTAGAAGCTTTAACGGCAAACGGGCATTAAGGTGTAGCAAATCGAAGTTATGTTGATACTTCAAATCGATATCGAAAGCTGCAGCTGTTTGTTCAAATAAATTCCCAGGTCCGTTTTGCTCAAATTCATTTTTCATAAACCCGAGTATTGCCTGAGCATTTTTTAGTTCACTATACTCTATAAATTGCGCAAAAAGATAATAAACCTGAAGCAGGTAATCCTTTTCAGGGTACAGCACATCATCTAATTCGAAAATTACGGCTTGCTTATCCGCCACAAGTTGATAGGCATCCATAGCTAAATTGTAAATAATTTTAAATCATCACTCGGCTCATTGTAGCCAAAAACGCCATTCAGCTCCTCTTCCTGTTTGATAAAGATTTCACCACCACTGGCAAAAATGCACTCGCCTTTAATGAAAACTGCAAAATTTTTGAAACTATTCTGCGCTGCCCGCAGATATTTCGATATGGCTTCTGCTGGTGGAGTTAATACTTCAATATTATATTCGCTAAACAAAACCGCTGCTTTAGCCAATGGCTCAACTTCATATTGGTGAAGTGGGATTATACAATCAACGGCTTCCGTGATACAGAAATTCAGTAATATATGTGCAATACTATCCTGATTTAGCGCACCAAGAGATGTAAAGGCATAATTTTCTGTCAAGATTCCTGGCACTTCGCCATAGTCAGCTAAAAGTACAAAGTGAGTTGGAAAAGCCTTTAATAATTTTAAAGCTTTGGCGTTATTTCCTCCTGTAATGAGTATTTTCAATGTTTAAATGTTGTAATATGAAACGCTACTATTTTCTGGTTGTTGAATTGCTAAATTGACTTCGCCAACGATTTGATAAACGCGTCAAGCGTTACCTGGAAGCTATACAATCAATCCATCCTTCATCGTCACTACCCGATCACTGGTTTTAGCCAAATGCTCATTATGCGTAACGATAACAAAAGTTTGCTGAAAGTTATCGCGAAGGGTAACAAAAAGCTGGTGTAATGCTGAAGCGTTCTCAGAATCCAAATTACCTGAAGGTTCGTCTGCCAGGATGATAGACGGGTTGTTAATCAGCGCTCTGGCAATAGCCACCCTTTGCTGCTCGCCGCCCGATAATTGATTAGGTTTGTGATGAGCCCTGTCTTTCAAGCCGAAAAGATCAAGTAACTCCAAACCTCTTACTTCAGCTTGCTTTTTATTTGTTTTAGCAATAAAAGCCGGAATACAAATATTTTCTAAAGCGCTGAATTCAGGTAATAAATGATGAAATTGAAAAACGAAGCCAATATTTTGATTTCGGAATGCACTTAACAATTCTCCACTAAGCTTGCTGATTATTGTTCCTTTCAGCTCTACCTCACCCTCATCCGGTTTATCAAGCGTTCCTAAAATATGCAATAAGGTACTTTTGCCTGCTCCTGAAGGCCCAATAATGCTGACGATTTCTCCCTTCTGCACCTCGAAATTTACACCTTTTAATATTTGTAAATTTCCATAAGATTTTCTGATTCCAGTGGCTTTAAGCATGGGGTAAAATTAGTTAAAAGTTTAAGATAAAAGGTAAAAGAGTAAAGCAAAATGCTTAAAGCTGAAAGCTAATTCCCGGAATTACACATTATATCTTATCCGTTTGAAAGAATAGACGAAAACAGGAACAAAAAATACGTTAATCTTTGCGATCCCTCTCGCTGCAATCATCCTGATGGAAAAATCTACAAATCATTTTCACAAAAAATTTGCAGTTACCAAATTCTTATTTAACTTTGAAAAACAAAGCACTTTCAAAATGAGTAATTCAGAGGAACAACTAAATGCGTTAAAAGACATCAGACAGATGATGGATAGGTCTTCGAGGTTCATATCTTTAAGCGGCTTATCAGGTGTTTTTGCAGGTGTTATTGCCCTTATGGGTGCTTATTTCGCAAATGATGAAATCGAAAAATTCATGGCCAAAAGAGGCTATAGTTATGGTGTAGAAGGCGAAATGGACTTAGAATATAACCTGATTAAGCTAGGGGTTTTTGTATTAATAATTGCCCTGGCAGGTGGAATTTTGTTTACCTACAGAAAAAGTCAGCGAAATAATCTTCCTATCTGGGATAAAACTTCAAAATCACTGTTAGTTAACTTAGCTATTCCATTGGTAGCAGGCGGATTATTTATTATTGCATTGTTGATAAACCATGCACATACTTACGCCATCATCGCTCCTTCTTGTTTAATTTTCTATGGTTTATCATTAATAAATGCAAGTAAATACACCTTCAGCGATATCCGATATTTAGGCTTCCTGGAAGTTATTTTAGGTTTGGTTTGCATGTTTTTTGCGGGATATGGATTAATATTCTGGGCATTTGGATTTGGCATCCTTCACATTATTTATGGATTAGTGATGTATTTTAAATATGAGCGAGGTCAATAGAAATGAAGAACCCAATTGCAGATCTTAATAAAATTTTCGACAGTCGCATTCGACTGGGTGTGATGTCTATGCTCGTAGTGAATGATGAAATTAGTTTCAATGACTTGAAGCAGATGCTGGAATTAACTGATGGAAATTTGGCATCGCATCTGAATACGCTGGAGCAAGCTGAATTTATTAAAGTGTACAAAGGATTCATTGGGCGCAAAACCAGCACCACCTACTCGATCACGCCATTAGGAAAACAGGCATTCAAAGCACATTTGGATGCACTGGAAAAAATGATAAACAAATTGTAAATATTTTTTTTAAAAATTCACTTTGAAAATCAAAGCACTTTCAAAACAACTTATGAATGCCAAATTATAACAAAAATGAAAACGAACGCCAACTATCTCCTACTCTCAACCTTTATCGGAGGGATAATCTTCAATTTGATCTTCTGGTCAGAGAGACTTGCAATTAACCTATTGATCTATAGCCTTTTTGTAGTGACGGTAACTTTTTTTAACAAAGAAGTTATTAAATCTGCAAAATTTAAATGGTATGCTTTAGGGCACCTGGCAGCTGCCATTCTTGTAGTGATCAATAATTCCAACTTATCGCTTGCGAGTTATTATATCAGTTTACTTTTGTTTGTTGGATTTTCTCATTATCAGCGTATTCGGTCGGTCTGGGTAGCCATCATGGCAACAACTCTTCAAATCTTTGCCATACCGGCCACTATGTTCAAGCGTTTATCCGAACTTGAAATTGGAAATTTTAAAATCAGACCTGTACTCAGACCATTGAAATACATTATTTTTCCAATAATTATCGTCTTTATTTTTATCGGCATTTACAGCGGCGCCAACAAAATTTTCGAAAAATATGCTGCTGAACTTGGAGATCGCATTGCAAATGTATTAACGCAGTTTTTTGGCTTTTTATTTAATGATTTAAGCCTGGAACGCTTTATCCATTTTTGCCTGGGTTTAGCCTTAACTGGTGGATTATTAATCACTTTCTACGAGCACGTTTTTGAAAAAATAGAAGCGAGCTTGAGCGATGACTTGCTTCGTAAAAAAAATAAAAATCGACTCAAATCGATTTGGAGCGAGATTACTCATGCATTTATAGGACGAGTGATCTCTAAAAAAATGGCTTTAAAAACTGAATACGTTATCGCCATAATTTCATTTGTTGGATTAAATTTTCTGTTGCTTTTATTAAATGGAATTGATATCTGGTGGCTGTGGCTGGGAAAAGGAAAAAACTTTGCAGAAACCAATTACTCGGCAGAATTACATGACGGAACAAATGCATTGATTTTCAGTATAGTGCTAGCCATGGCCATTATTGTCTATTTCTTCCGTGGAAACCTGAATTTTTACTCAAAAAGCAAAACGCTTAAAACACTAGCTGTTATCTGGATGATACAGAATTGTGTTTTGGTTATCTCAGTTTTAATCCGCGATGCACACTACATAGAAGTTTACGGTTTAACCTATAAACGAATAGGTGTAATTGTTTTCGCCCTGCTTTGTATTATCGGTTTAACTACTGTTTATATCAAAGTAGCCAAACATAAAACCTTCTTTTACCTGCTCAGAGTTAACGGCAACATCTGGTACATCCTATTATTGGCTTCTGCAACAATTAACTGGGATGTTACCATTGTAAAATACAATTTAACTCATAAAGGGCTTATCGCTTTCGATGCTGATTATTTGCTATCACTTTCTGACAAAACTTTACCTGTTATACACCAGAACAGAGAAGAGTTGAATATGAGCGCAAGCAGTTATGGCAGCCTTGTGCCTAAGGGCGAAATTTTGGTCAGCTCTACTGATGAACAACTTCAAAAAAGACTCGATCAAAGAATTGTTTTTTTTAAAGAACGCTATGAAAAGGTTAGCTGGCTTTCGTGGAATTTGCAGGATTGGAATACGGCAAAATACTTTGGGATTAAGAAATGAAAAGGAACTATAGCCTCACAGTGATGATTTTCGCCATTGCAGCATTGGCATGGTTTGCTTTATGCAACATGATAAATCGAATTTTCGAAAACAGATTAATGAACCACTTATAAAATGAAGATTATGCAAACCCATTCATCTCTTTACTGGAAAAAATATTTTACCAGAAATGCGTATGTAAAACGAATAGACTGGCAATTAAAGCCACAGCTTACTAAGTTTGAAAAAAGCAAGATCATTAAGTCTCTACAAGCCTGGCAATTAGGTGAAACTTCGGAAGGTGAACACCTACTACAGGCCGCAAAAAAATATGCACTAAAAACAAATGATAACAAATACCCGGATGCGGTAAAATTATTTATAAAAGAAGAACAGAAACATGGAAATAATTTGGGAAAATACCTCGATTTAATTGATGAGCCCAGAATTACTGAAGACTGGGGCGATACCATGTTCCGGAAAATCAGATATTATAATACCAATATGGAACTGTGGACCATTGCTGTGATCACCGTAGAAAGTGCAGCACAAATTTTCTACCAGGCATTGAAAGATGCGTCGAATTGTACTTTATTAAAAAGATCTGTACAGATATTTTGATTGACGAAGCTGCTCACATTACGTTCCAAAAGGAAAGGTTGTATATTATTTTCAGCGGAAAAAATTCTATCTCGAAATTTATCGCCTACCATGCTTATACCTGTTTTTTCATTTGCACAAGCTTAGTGATCTGGTTTGCACACCAAAAACTGTTCAAGGCAGGTAGACTTAACTTTTTTAAATATTTCCAGAAGATGATGAGAAAACTTAACAAAGTTGCCGGAACTGCAGTTTTATATCACACCGAAAACAAAACATCGTCGGTTTATGATTCATCTGAAATCGTCCAATCAATATAATCCTGCCTGGCTGTAAATATCAATTTTATTCTTAACTTAATTTATACAAAACATCATGAAAACTCAACAAACATTAATTACTTCAAAACAAAGAATTACAATCATTTTAGCTGTAATTGTAGCCATTTTATGCGTTCCATTAATTGCGATGCAATTTACCAACGAAGTCAACTGGACCACAGAAGATTTTGTAGCGGCTGGCATTTTGTTGCTCAGTACAGGCTTAGCCATCGAGCTGGTCATCAGAAATATAAAAACAGGAACCTCAAGAACAATAACATTGATTATTATATTAATCGCTTTGTTTTTAATCTGGGCAGAAATGGCCGTAGGCATCTTTGGATCACCAATTGCCGGAAGTTAACTATTACCATAATTGCAGGAGCAGGCTTTGCCAAGAACCAGCTCCATTTGTAAAATAAACCCGATAAAAGTGGAAATCCTTTTGATTTGTTTTTCAGGAGTTGACAAGTTTCTTTCCAATTGGCGATTAATTTGTCAACGCTACAAATCAAAAGATTGCAGCGTTAGCGGGGCTACCTGAACCGATTCACATAAAACGTTCATTTTCTCGAAAAAATCGGAAATTGCTATTTGTTTAAAGGGTTTGAAATTGTAGCTTTGGGCAAATTTTGTAGCAAATGAATATTCACGAATACCAGGGTAAACAAATATTAAAAAGTTTCGGTGTTAACGTTCAAGAAGGAATCGTTGCCGATACGCCTGAGCAAGCTGTTGAGGCTGCTAAGCAATTAAAAATCGATTACAATTCTGACTGGGTTGTAATTAAAGCGCAAATCCACGCTGGTGGTCGCGGTAAAGGTGGTGGTGTTAAACTAGCCAAAAACCTTGATGAAGTGAAACAACGTGCTACCGATATCATTGGTATGCAATTGGTTACACCTCAAACCGGTCCGGAAGGAAAATTAGTGAACAAAATTTTAGTTGCTCAGGATGTTTATTATCCAGGTGCTTCTGAAACTAAAGAATTCTATATTTCTGTATTGTTAGATCGTGCGGCTGGCCGTAATATTATCATGTACAGTACTGAAGGTGGTATGGATATCGAGGAAGTTGCTGAGCATACACCACATTTAATTTTTAAAGAAGAAATTGATCCAAAAGTTGGTTTACAAGGTTTTCAGGCTCGTAAAATTGCGTTCAACTTAGGTGTGAGCGGCAATGCTTTTAAAGAGATGGTTAAGTTTGTAACTGCGTTATACAAAGCTTACGAAGCAACTGATTCTTCAATGTTTGAAATCAATCCGGTATTGAAAACATCAGATGATAAAGTTATTGCGGTTGATGCTAAAGTTAATTTAGATGAAAACGGTTTATTCCGTCACGCAGATTATGCAGCGATGCGTGATGTTACGGAAGAAGATCCGATGGAAGTTGAAGCAAGTGCAAGTAACTTAAACTTCGTTAACCTTGATGGTAACGTAGGTTGTATGGTTAATGGTGCTGGTTTAGCGATGGCAACTATGGATATCATCAAATTAGCTGGTGGTGAGCCTGCTAACTTCTTGGACGTGGGTGGAACTGCAAACGCTCAAACAGTAAAAGCGGCTTTCAATATTATTTTGAAAGACCCAAATGTTAAAGCTATTCTGATTAACATTTTCGGTGGTATTGTTCGTTGCGACCGTGTTGCGCAGGGTGTTATCGATGCTTATAAAGAAATCGGTGATATTCCGGTGCCAATTATCTGCCGTTTACAAGGTACAAACGCAGAAGAGGCTAAGAAATTAATTGATGAGTCTGGCCTCCAGGTTTATTCTGCAATCGCTTTAAAAGAAGCTGCTGATTTAGTAACTAAAGTTTTGGCTGAACAAGCATAATAAGTTTAAAGCAGAAAGACTAAAGCTTAAAGCGGCAGTCATAAAATATAGGAAACCTTTCAGTGCAAGCTGAAAGGTTTTTTTCGTTTATAGTTTATCCTATCATTGCGAGGTACGAGGCAATCTTGTTACACTTAATTGTAGACGCTTTAGGATTGCTTCGTACCTCGCTATGACGGGATGGTTAGCCTAAGTAAAAAACAAATCAAAATCATATAATTAGAAAAGCAGGTTCCTATTATCTTCGCTTACGAAAGTCCTGCTATTCGTTTCAATCTTTTTGAATCCCCCGTCATCTGGTTTATCACTGCAGATCCTTCATACCGAAACATGAAAGCACATTTTAAGGGGCGTGATACTCAAAAAGTATTTTCACTATTATCAGGTTTAGATTGGTTAAATTGCTTCGGCTTCGGTTACACTTCCGGGCGAAACTCCAGAATATCGCCGGGCTGGCAATCTAAAACTTTACAAATGGCCTCTAAGGTTTCCAGCCGGATGGCCTTCGCTTTGCCTGTTTTTAATATAGACAAGTTAGACATCGTAATCCCCACCCGTTCACTCAACTCTGTGAGTGACATTTTGCGACGGGCAAGCATAACATCTAAATTTATAATAATTGGCATGCAGTAGTATTGGTGTAAATTTAAATTGTTAAATCGTTTTCTTGTTTGAGTTCAATTCCTTTTTTAAATACCAGTGCTATAGTTAACAATGTTAAACCGAATACAAACAACCAAAAATTAAAATCTACATTTCGTAAAGTATCAATTTTTAAAGCATCATGCTTAACATAAAACTTAATTAAATTATAAAAATAAACCAAAAATGATGTTATAATAGAGTTTATACCCATCCACAAAAGCCTTGAATAATTTTTAACATTAAAAACATCATCACTCTTTGCTGAATTAATAAATGCATATAGCATTGCAATAATTCTTGATCCTAAGTAAGCACTAACTAACATCAATATTCCCGACAAAAGCTCTAGAAAAGCATTAGGGTTTAAATTATTATTAGATTTTTCATTGGTAACACCTTGCCATCCATCCATAAATCCTGTGGAGGCATCTTCCAAACTTACAAGAATTACTACCGCTAACAATAAAATGTAAGCTGCTTTGATAATGGTTATTTGATTAATTATTTTCATTTTCATATCGTTAAATCGTTTTCTTGCTTTAAATCTGTATTTCTCTTTAAGATAGCAGCGGAATAAAAAATTAGAAGGGTAATAATGATAAAACTTAGGTTAGGAACGAAGACGACTGGCCAAACCGTTTTATATGAAAAAATGAATCTCTCTGCAGCGCTTTGAGGCCAAAGTGGTGAATGGATTTGAAAGCTCAAAGAAATTAATATCAAAACAAAACATAGAGGGATCCATTTCAAAATATTCAACCATTTCAATAAGACATGTATCATACCTTCTTTTGAAATAGAATTGATATACCATTCGATAAATACAAAAAATAAAAAGTAAAATGTTGCGCTTAGAAAGTTGTATAAATTCAATAGATTAAACTGAAAAAGTTTATCAATTAAGGTTAGCAAGTAAAATGCTGTCGCCGCACTGAATAAACGTATAATAAACTTGGTCAATAAAATCATATAATAATTAGCAGGCTTTTGCTTTATCTTCTAAAAAAGAAATTTAATAATAGTCATATATTTTCAATAATTACCAAACAAACATAAATAATAAATTATTACAAATCGAAATATATTTATTGATTTACAATAAATAATAAGCGAATATCAATTAAATTAGAACAATATTAATAAATCCAGACAAAAACTTTCTTGGAATGATTTTTGTTGTAAGTAAAACTGTAAAAAACATGTGCAAACGGCAACATTTTCAGCATTTTATCCTTTCGGATTGCTATACAATTTCGTAACTTTGCACACTTCAACAATTAAAGAGCACACAAAACGTATAAATGAGACAACTCAAGATAACGCAATCCATTACCAACCGTGAAAGTCAATCGTTAGATAAGTACCTACACGAAATTGGTAAAGTAGATTTAATAACAGCAGAGGAAGAGGTAATTTTAGCAAGAAAGATTCGTGAAGGCGATCAGGCTGCATTAGAGCGATTAACTAAAACCAACTTACGTTTCGTTGTATCTGTTGCAAAGCAATATCAAAATCAGGGTTTAACTTTAGGTGATTTAATTAACGAAGGTAACTTAGGTTTGATCAAAGCGGCAAAACGTTTTGATGAAACAAAGGGTTTCAAATTCATTTCTTACGCTGTTTGGTGGATTCGTCAGTCGATTTTGCAGGCTATTGCTGAACAAAGCCGTATTGTTCGTTTACCTTTAAACCAGGTAGGTTCATTAAGTAAAATCAGTAAAGCTTTTTCTAAGCTAGAGCAGGAATATGAGCGTGAGCCATCGCCGGAAGAATTAGCAGATATCCTAGAAACCACAGTTGACAAGATTTCTGACACACTAAGTAACTCTGGCCGTCACGTATCCATGGATGCTCCCTTTGTTCAGGGTGAAGAAAATACATTATTGGATGTATTGGAAAACCACGAACCTAATACGGATAGTTCATTAATCAATGAATCATTATCAGAAGAAATTAAACGTTCTTTATCTACCTTAACGGAGAGAGAAAGAGAAATCATCGTTTTATTTTTTGGTTTAGGATCAAATCATCCACTTTCATTAGAAGAAATTGGGGAAAAATTTAACCTTACCCGCGAGCGTGTGAGACAAATTAAGGATAAAGCGTTACAACGTTTACGTCATACATCAAGAAGTAAAATCTTAAAATCTTACTTGGGTTAAGACTTTATACTTTTTAATATAAAATTTATAGGGGCCGACAAATTTGTCGGTCCTTTTTTTATGCATTAAATTTCAGGTAAAGGAGCAAGTACCGGACCTCCCTCTAACTTGTGCGTCATTGCGAAGCCCATTTTTCTTCGGCTGTGGCAATCTCATTTTGTAAGTAATTTAAGTAAGAGATTGCTTCATTGTTCCTCTTCGCAAAGACGTCCGAACCTAAAGATATATCCATTTACACCGATTATTATCATGCAGTTTGACATCCTAAAGCGACTACCTTCATCTTAAGTTTATCCCTACCCTAAAACTGATAGCGCAAAAAAAAGACCGGCAAACCGATCTTCAAACATAAAATTATTCCTCGAAAGATAAATGCAATAAAATCCTGAAAAAGTTCGCAAGGGCGAACATTCAGGCATTTGATCTAACTAATAGTTAACGAACGATTAAAACAATAAATGCTTTACCGTTAATCCATTATTAATCAATTGCTTTAAGGAATCAATACCAATTCTCAAATGCGTTTCTACGTACTTTTCTGTAACTGTACTATCGCTTTCTGCCGTTTTAACACCTTCAGGAATCATCGGCTGATCTGACACTAGTAAGATTGCACCAGCTGGAATTTTATTGGCAAATGCAGTGGTAAATATTGTTGCGGTTTCCATATCAACAGCCATCGCCCTCAAGGTTTTCAGGTATTTTTTAAACTCCTTGTCATGCTCCCAAACCCTTCTGTTTGTAGTATAACATGTTCCGGTCCAGTAATCTCTACCGTGATCGCGGATGGTAGTGGAGATCGCTTTCTGTAAAGCAAAGGCTGGCAATGCAGGAACTTCAGCAGGCAAGTAATCGTTTGATGTTCCTTCTCCCCTAATGGCTGCAATAGGCAGAATCAAATCACCTAATTGATTTTTCTTTTTCAGTCCGCCACATTTACCTAAAAACAAAACAGCTTTAGGTTTAATCGCCGTTAACAAATCCATCATAGTTGCCGCCAACGGGCTACCCATACCGAAATTGATAATGGTAATGCCATTCGCAGTAACACTTTGCATTGGCTTATCTAAACCCATAATAGGTGCATTATCATTCCATTCAGAAAACATGCTTACATATTTACTAAAGTTGGTTAGCAGAATATAGTCACCAAATTGATCTAAAGGTCTACCTGTATAACGAGGCAACCAGTTTTTAACTATTTCATCTTTCGATTTCAAGCCAGATTTAACCGGACTTTCTACTTCTTTTACTCGTTTTGATTTTCCTACAATCGTTTCATCTTTTTTTACGTCTTTTTCTTCATTCATATTTTAATAGCATTGAGCATAGCGCTGGGCGCATAGCGTTAACAAATATTATATTAAAAAAAATCCCCCCGCTTTCGCGAGAGGATTTGATTTTTTTATGCAGCTTGCAACTTTTTAAAGTCGGCCTTTTCAAATTTTTCTATCGCATAATCGAGATTGATGTGCAATTCCTTGACATCCGTCTGCGTAGGTGTATCAAACATCGCGTCAAGCATAATCGCTTCGCAAATCGATCTTAGACCACGAGCGCCCAACTTATATTCCATTGCTTTATCAACAATAAAATCTAAAACATCATCTTCAAAAACTAAGTTAACATCTTCGTAAGCAAAAAGCTTGATGTATTGTTTAATTAATGAGTTTTTCGGCGCCGTCAATATATTACGCAAAGATTCTTTATCCAGTGGATTTAAGTGAGACAGCACCGGAATACGACCAATCAATTCAGGAATTAATCCAAACGATTTTAAATCCTGCGGCGTGATGTATTTGTAAAGGTTTTTAAGATCTAAAACAGCTTCGTCTTTCTTCACCTTATAACCCACTGCCTGCGTACGTAAACGGTTGGCAATTTTACGTTCTATACCATCAAAAGCTCCACCGCAAATGAATAAAATATTATTGGTGTTTACAGGAATCATTTTTTGGTCTGGATGTTTACGCCCGCCTTGAGGTGGAACGTTTACCACAGTACCTTCCAAAATCTTCAATAACGCTTGCTGAACGCCTTCGCCTGATACATCACGGGTAATGGACGGGTTATCGCTTTTACGGGCAACCTTATCCACTTCGTCGATATATACGATGCCACGCTCTGCAGCAGCAACATCATAATCAGCAGCTTGAAGTAAACGTGTTAAAATACTCTCTACGTCCTCTCCTACGTAACCTGCTTCAGTTAAAACTGTTGCATCGCAGATGCAGAATGGTACGTGTAATATTTTAGCAATGGTTTTAGCTAAAAGTGTTTTACCTGTTCCCGTTTCGCCAACCAACATGATGTTAGATTTTTCAATCTCAATCTCGTCTTTATCAATTTTTTGATTTAAACGTTTGTAATGGTTGTAAACTGCTACAGATAATACTTTTTTCGCATCATCCTGACCAATCACATATTGATCCAGGTGTTGTTTAATTTCTAAGGGTTTAAGCAAAGAAATTGCAGCCTGAATATTTTTTGTGTTTTTGGTACCTAATTCTTGAGCAAGCAATTGATTGGCTTGGGTTACACACTTATCACAGATAAATGCATCCATACCTTCAATTAACATTAAAGTTTCATGCTTGCCAGAATGGCAGAATGAGCAACGGGATTCTTTATTTTGTTTCGCCATCTTTTTTCGCGTTTCTCGATAAAACTTCATCAACCATACCAAATCCTTTTGCCTCATCGGCAGTCATCCAGTAATCGCGATCTGAAGCTCTCTCTACCCAGTCATAAGTTTGGCCAGAGTGCTCTGAAATAATATCGTATAATTCTTTCTTCAATTTTAACATTTCTCTCAAGTTGATCTCCATATCTGAAGCCACACCTTGTGCACCACCTGATGGTTGGTGAATCATTACTCTTGAGTGAGGTAAGGCAGCACGTTTTCCTTTTGCACCAGCAACCAACAATACAGCACCCATTGAAGCAGCCATGCCTGTACAAATTGTGGCCACATCTGGCTGAATATACTGCATGGTATCATAAATACCTAAACCAGCATAAACAGAACCACCCGGAGAGTTAATGTAAATCTGAATGTCTCTATCTGCGTCGGTTGATTGTAAAAACAACAACTGTGCTTGGATGATATTTGCATTCTGATCATAAATCGCATCACCTAAAAAGATGATACGGTCCATCATTAACCTCGAGAAAACATCCATTTGCGCAACATTAAGCTGGCGCTCCTCAATAATATAAGGCGTCATGCTTTGAGGATTCATGTTCGCCTGTGCTATAAATTTATCTACGTGTAAACTGCCAATCCCTTGATGTTTAACGGCAAATTTTCTAAATTCTTGTGGATCTATGTTCATTTTAATGAGTTTTTTAGCAGAGGGCATAGAGTTTGATGTTCCTGTCCCCATAGGTTCGTGAATAATAAAAAACCAAAATATAAATAATATTTTAATTATAGTTGGTTAGTCAAAGAGTATACCATACCAAATTTGCTGACAATATAGCACTCATTATTTCAAGCTTTTTGAAAAACTAGAAATCATCCTGGCTAAAACATCTAAATCCTCCAACAAATCTGCCAGCTCCTTGTCAGAATCAATAACCTTTTATTCAGAACTAGAATGATATTGGCATTTTCAAATATAGATCGATGTGCGTAGTTCAAAAACCTTTTAAAGTCGAGATTAGAATTTGATCCCGATCCTTCTGCAATATTATTAGATACGCTAAGAGCAGCTCCTCGAAGCTGCTCTGCGAATCTAAACTTTTTTATTTCTTCTAATTTCTCAGAAATATCAATCAATCTATTACCTACAATTATAGCTCGTTGCCAAATTAATAGGTCTTGAAATCTAAATTTTGCCATTAAGCAAAATAAGATTTTTAATTGTTATTCAAACATGGCATTCAAAGCTTTTCCGCTCCATGCACCATGCCAATTACTTCTTATCTAATTCAACAAATTTATCGTAATCAATATCTTTTTGATCTAAAGTAACGATGGTTTTAATTTGTTCGAAAGTTTTAGCAGCTTTTACTTCTTCAAATGTGCGGTTTGCATTTTCTTTATCCTGCAAGAATTGAACTGCATATTGCGCCAATTGATCTTCTGGAAGTGGGCTTGGGCTATACATTCTAAATTGTGCATCTAATTTAGCTTTAGCAGCAGCAACAACATCCTCATATTTAATTTCGATGCTATTATCTTTAATGATTTTATTTTCGATCAAAGTCCATTTAAGGTTTTTAGCGAAATCATCATAACCTTCTGCCAATTCTTCATCAGTTAACTTTTCGTTTGTTGCTTTTAACCAACGACGTAAAAATTCATCTGGCAAATCAAAAGAATGTTTTTCTAAAAGCGCTTCGTAAATATCGTTTGATAATTTACGTTCAGCATCTTGTGTAAACATACTTTCTACTTCTTCCTGAATTTTAGTTCTGAAACCAGCCTCATCAGTTACAGTACCTTCACCAAATAATTTATCAAAAAATTCCTGGTTTAAATCTGATTCCTCTAAGCGATTTACGTTTTTAACCGTTAACTGGAAGTTAGATTTTAAATCGGCTGCATCTTCTTCAGAAATGTTTAATGCTTTAGCAATCGCCGCAGTATCTTCAAAAACTGTCTGAATATCAACAGTTACAACATCATCTTTCTTTAAACCAACCAATGATTTCAATACTTTCTTATCCTTAATTAAATCTAAACGGATAGTTGCAGTATTAGAAATTCCACCTTCGAAAACAGAGCCATCAGTACCTAACTGTACCAACTCAGCATACAAAACATCACCTTCGGCAGCAACCTCAGGGTTAGTCATTTTACCATAGCTGCGACGGATGTTTTTGATACGACTTTCTAGAGTTTCCTGATCCGCTTTAACTACATATTGAGTAAACTTATCTTTTGAAGAAATATTTACATCAAACGCAGGTGCTAAACCCAACTCGTAATCAAATTCAAATTCATCTGTATTATCCCACTTAAATTCGCGGGCATCATCCATTTGAGGAAGTGGTTGACCTAAAATTTCTAATTTTTGCTCCGTAATGTAATTAGATAAAGTATCGTTTAACAAGTTATTAACTTCTTCTACCAAGATACTTTTGCCATACATTTTCTTAATGTGAGCAGCAGGAACCATTCCTTTACGGAAACCTGGTAATTGTGCTTTTTTAGCTTGGTCTTTTATTGCCTTTTCTACTTTTGCACTATAATCAGCAGGTGCGATTTTGATTTTTACAACAGCATTTAAGTTGCCGGTTTTTTCCTGTGTAATATTCATTTCTTTCTGAATCTTGTTTTTAAAAACAAAACCGTTCCGATGTTTAAATCGAAACGGCCTTTATCTTGTTGTGCGGAAGAAGGGACTCGAACCCCCACGCCGTGAAGCGCCAGATCCTAAGTCTGGTGCGGCTACCAATTACGCCACTTCCGCAGTTAGGATGTTGTAAGGACTGCAAAGATAGAAACTAGATTGAATAATCAAAAGGTATCTATCATAATTTATTAAATATTTTCACGTAAAAAAGCTAAGTGGTTAATTTTGAACGAGAATAGTTTTTAAAAAATATTCAGAAAAGCAATTGTTGTACTATTATTTCACTCCTGTCCTGCTTTTTGCTTCAAGGCCCGATGAAAAAATCGGGCGCTTTTCGCGTCAATCAGGTTTAGCTAACCCAAAACCATGCAACTATTTATGATTATCTTCGACAGGCTTAATAACCTACTTCATCACCACTTCCGATACTTCAATCAATTCCGGTCCACCTTCTAACGGATAACCTTCCACCTTAGTGCCTCTCAAAGTAACCTGCCTGTCTACATAAGTATCTAAATTTAGACTACTGCTTCTTAAGGCGTACGGTTTTCCACCATAAGTAATGCTATGCGTGCCGTATTGAAAGGTTGTCATTCCAAGCTTTGTAATTCTTCCTTCAATTGAAACCGTTTCGCCACTGGAAGCCGACCTCAAAGAACCGCAGCCAAACATCATCACGACAAATAATGATAGTAAAAGTATTTTTTTCATAATGGGTTAATCTGGTAAGTTAAACTTATTAATTATTAAACATAAATTGATTGATAAAGTTCTTGAATTGGATCAGAAATCCAATACTGGGTAGAGGCTACAAATCGCTTATAGCCAACATCCAGACTAGCACAACTCAATAAAGTTCCTTTTGAAACTCAAAAAAATACTGAACAGCCTTCACCAATCTGCTGCCATACCAGCTAAACATTTCACCATCCACCAATTTGATCGACACATTTGGGATGGCTTTTTGTATTTCTTTAATATGTTTTTCGGCAAAAGGGTAAGGCTCAGAAGAGAGTAGAATTAACTGAGGATTTAAATATTTTAGTTTTTCAAGCGTAATCGTCGGGTAGCGCTCATGATTGATCACATTTGTCATTCCATTTGCAATTAAAACATCGTTGATAAAAGTATTTTTACCCGCCGCCATATATGGTTTCCGCCAAATGAGGTAGGCAACTTTTTTATCGATTTGATTTTGCAAGGCCAGTGTTTTCAGATCATTGAAACCGGCAGAAATTAAATGGTTCAAGTAGGCTGCTTCAGGCTCACGATCTACCAACTCCCCTATTTGAGTGATGGTTTTCATCGCATCATTTAATGTGAAAATATCGCTCATCCAAACCGGAAAGTGTTCTGCAAGTTCTTCTATATCGCTTTGCGTATTTTCTTCCTTGTTACCGATAATCAAATCGGGCTTCAAATCTTTAATAAGATCGATGTTCAGCTTTTTCGTTCCGCCAACTTTTGTGCGTTCAGCAAATTTCTCTATCGGATGAATGCAAAATTTAGTTAAACCAATAATTTCATGATCTAAACCTAAATCAAATAGGAGCTCAGTTTGAGAGGGCACAATGGAGACAATCCTTTTGGGAGGAAAATTAATCAGGATTTCATTCCCCATCTGATCAGTAAAAGACTTCTGCATAAACAAAGGTAAGGATAGAATGGAGATTACATGACTAAATCTAAAGGCTTATTGAATTACTTAAGTTAATGAGATGAAAATTGCAAACATTACATTTAAAATCAGGTTAATCTTAAAATAAATGGCACCCACAATGAAAAAAATTATCCTGCTTTTAACTGTAATCATTAATATCTGCATGAAAAGTAATGCACAACAGCTGTTTGAAGTTACATCCTTTGAAAAAAACCAACCCATTGGCGTAACAGTATCCCCAGTTTCAAATCGATTATTTGTTTCATTCCCAAAACATGAACCTTATTTATACGGCTTAACTGAAATTGTAAGTGGGAAGCGGAAAGCATTTCCTGATCTGGAATGGAATAAAACCGACAGTATTAATACTCAAAACCATTTTGTAAATGTTCAGGATTTATATGCTGATGAAAATAATTTTCTTTGGGTATTGGATTCAAAACCTTCAGGTGGTTCATCAGTATTTGGAGACTCTGGTAAAAGCAAAACAGGTCAATTTAAACTTTTAAAAATTGATTTAAAGACAAATAAAGTTGTTAGAATTTACGAATTCGATGATTTGCCAAAAGATAAAAGCGGTTTAAACGATCTGGTAGTTGACACTGATAAGGACCTTGCCTATCTATCAGATCCTGGTTTGAGTGCCGTTGTGGTGTTGGATTTGAAATCAGGAAAATCGAGAATAGTGCTCGAAAAAGATCAATCGACAATTGCGCAGCCGAATTTCGTTTTGAAACTTGATGGTATCGACGTTGTAGATGACAAAGGGAAGCCTTTTAATTCTAATGTTAATGGTATTGCTCTGACCAAAGACAATAAATACTTTTATTTCAGAGCAATCAACCAGACTAAACTTTACCGAATTGCTACAACATTTCTTGCAGATGACAAATTAAGCAAGGAAGAGCTCTCTAAAAAAGTAGAACTGGTGGCAGAAACCGGCGTATGCCATGGTATGATTGCCGACCAAAAAGGAAACATTTACTTGAGTTCGTCTCCAGATTATTCAATTAAATATGTTTCGCCCGATGGCAAATTGCATACTTTGGTAACCGATAAAAGGTTAAGCTGGCCAGATTCTTTTGGAATTGGTACGGATGGTTTTCTTTACCTTAGTTGCTCACAATTAAACCGGTTACCAAAATATAACAAGGGAAATGACAGAACAGCATATCCTTACCGGGTGTATAAGGTTAAATTGCCTTAGCACCGGTTAATTGCACATCATCTTTAATTACGCCATCGGCTATGTGCAAAATGCGGTTACCGTAGGTAGCGTTTTTCTCGGAATGTGTAACCTGTATAATGGTTATTCCATCTTCCTGATTCAACTTTTGAAACAATTGCATAATTTCTTCAGACTGTGCAGATTGCAAATTACCTGTTGGCTCATCGGCAAGAATGACGCTTGGCTGGGCGGCTAACGCCCGGGCAATACCCACTAATTGTTGTTGTCCGCCGGAAAGCTGATTTGGAAAAAGGTCTTTTTTGGCTACAATATTAAAGCGATCCAATAAATTAGCAATTCTACTTGCCCGTTCGGAGCCTCCTATCTTTTTATAAAGTAAAGGTGCTTCTATATTTTCGTAAACCGTCATTTCATCAATTAAATGATATGCCTGAAATACAAAACCAATATGGTTTCGATACAATTCAATACGTTTTCGCTCATTTAAAGTGGTTACATCTTCGCCAAGAAATTCGTAGGTACCATAAGTTGGCTCTTCCAGCATGCCTAAGATATTAAGCAACGTAGATTTTCCAGCACCAGATGGTCCCATGATTGAAACAAATTCCCCTTTTTTAATTGTTGTACTAACATGACGCAGTACATAATTTTTTACGCCTTTGTTAGAATAGTATTTTTCTATATTTTTTAGTTCTATCATTTTGGTCAGTATCAAGTATTTAGTATCAAGTATTAGGATATGGCTTTAGCTTTATTCATATTTCAATGCGTTCACGGGATCTGTTATGGCAGCTTTTCTCGCCTGAATGCTAACTGTTAAAACCGCAATCACTATCGAAACAAGTGTGGCAAGCAGAAAAGGAATAACCGGCATATCTATCCGGTATGCAAAACCATCCAGCCATTTTTTGATAAGAATGTAGGCAATTGGCCAGCTGATTAAATTTGCCACAACAACCAGTATCAAAAATGATTTATTTAGCAGATTTACAATCTGGATATTTGATGCGCCAAGCACTTTTCTAACCGCGATTTCTCTCGTTCTGCGTTTTGCAACAAAGGTAGAAAGTGCAAACAGCCCTAATAATGATAATGAAACCGACACTAGGCTGAACAAGACAATCATATTTACGAACCTATTGTTATCTTCCAGGATTTTATCGAAAGCATCATTCATGCTCGTATAAGTCATCGGATAATCCGGATACAAAAATCTCCATTCTGCCTCTATTTTTTTAATGATTTCGCCACTGTTGGCTGCATCTAAACGAACCAGCATATTATTAGTGGTCGACATCCCTCCCAAATGCGTCACTTTGTAAATCGTTGGCATCACTGCCTTATCGAACCCTTCATTGTGATAATCTTTAATTACGCCAACAATTTGAAATGTATATTTCCGATCATCACGTAGTAAGTCATAAGTTTTCCCAACCGGATTTTCATCAATTAATTTCGCAGCGCTCGCATTGATAACCACACTATTGGCAGTATCCTGTTTGTAGTCCTTAGAAAACAATCGACCCTGCATCACTTGAACACCCAAAGCTTGCAGAGCATCCATCGTTACCGTAACCGAATTCACCGGAATTTTATTCTCTTTATAAGTTATTACTTCAGGCGTATTGAATACATTTCCCATTACCTGTGTGCTTGTAGCAATATATTTTACTCCAGGAACTGTCCTCAACCGCTCAGCAAATTTTTCTTCGTAATTTGATTTGATGTTAATGAGATTCCCTTTTTCAAAACCTAAATCCTTATTGCTAACATATTTCGTTTGCTGATACATTACCCCAATGGCAATGATGAAAGTTACCGAAATCACAAATTGAAAAACGACCAGTATATTCCTCAAGGCAATGCCTTTTAGCCCACTCTCATAATTACCTTTTAAAACCGAAACGGGATTATAATTTGATAAAATCCATGATGGATAAAAACCAGCAAGAAGGGTGACTAAAACAAACAAAGTAAGCAATTGCACAATCATTATGAATAATTGAGGATTATACCAAAAGCTCAGCGAGACGTTAAAATTTTGATTAAACGCTGGTAGAACCATTTCAACCAGAACTACACAAAGAAAAAGAGATACCATACTTTGCATGGCAGATTCAAGTAAAAACTGCGTTAACAACTGACCTTTGTAGGAGCCTAAAACCTTTTTAACGCCAACTTCTTTCGCTCTTTGGACAGATTGTGCCGTTGCCAAATTCACGAAATTAATCACTGATACCAAAAGAAGGAAAATGGAAATTCCAACTATAGGCTTCAACTTATCTTTCCAACTCAACTTTAAGGTCGGATTAGCATGAACATCGGAAATTTTTAAGGCACTAAGTCCGGGGGTCTTGCCGTTCTTGTAAATATCCTTGTAATTTTTCTTCTCCTTGGCAAAGGCTGCTTTCTTAAAATTTACATATACATTTTGGAGCGTTTTATTCAAAGCCGTACTATCTACAGTACCGTTCATTTTAGCATATACCTGACAAAAGTGCCTGTTACTGATGTTTTCAGGATCATGATCTTGCTCTCCGGTTCTCATGATGGCATTAAAACTTACGGATTGCGGAGTTTTAGGTTCTTTAACAACACCAGTTATGGTAAACACTTGCCCAGGATCGCTCCTCCAGATTAATAGTTTTACCGTTTTGCCTAATACTTTATCTGTACCAAATAATTTTAATGCAATGCTTTCCTTTACCACAATTGATTTTGGGGTACTTAATGCAGCCTCTGCACTTCCATGCAAAAACTGATAGTTAAAAACACTGAAAAAACTACTGTCAGCATCTTTTATCTGTTTAACTAAAATTGGATCTGCCCCATCAACTTTTACAGAATAACCTGCACTCCATTCCCAATCCTGATCTACTTTTGTTACTGCAACAGCTTGTGGAATATTTTCTCTGACCAAAGAGGCCATTCTGCTGTCGGTTGCTTCCTGCCAATGCTCTTTATTATCTGGAGTAAAAAAATCATGTTTTTCACGGATTTGAAAAACATTTTCAAGGTCTGGAGTCCAGCTATCATAACTTTCCTCATGGTTAATGTACAAAAGCATTAACACAAAAGCAGTTAAGCCCAATGCTAAACCACCAATATTAATGGCTGCATAAACTTTGTTTTTCCAAAGGTTGCGCCAGGCGATTTTTAAATTTAATTTGAACATTTTTAGCGTTTTACGTGGTGATTTTTAAGTTGCACGTAACAAAACCTACAACCTAAACGTATTACTTATTACTTGGAGTTACTCATATTTAAGTGCATCAATTGTGTTTGCCCTGGCAGCTTTGAACGAACGTAAGCTCACAGTTATTAAAGTAATCAGCATAGAAATCACCATAGCCAACACAAAAGGCCAGATGCTCAAATCTATCCGATAGGTAAATGTTGAAAGCCACTTTGAAACAAATAGATAAGCCAACGGCCAGGCTACCAAGTTTGCAATAAAAACCATTAGTAGAAATGAGCCATTTAACATTTTGACTAATTCGAAGGTGGAAGCGCCTAAAACTTTTCTAACAGCAACCTCTTTGGTTCTTTGAGTGGCTACAAAAGAAATTAACCCAAACAAACCGATAAAGGAAATAAAAATAATAATGCCTGCAAAAACCTTAAACAAAACCCCCATCACCCTTTCTGTTTCATAATATTGGCTAATATCATCATCAACAAAAGAGGCTCGGTAATAATTTTCCGGAAAGGTATTATTCCATATTTTTTCTATTTGCGGCATGATGGATTTTATTTGTTTGCTATCCATTTTTACAGCCAAATTTTGATAGTTATCTTTAATTGTGGTAATAATAATTGGTGATATGGGTTCGTGTAGGCTCAAATTATTAAAATCTTTAACCACGCCCACTAAAGTTCCTTCTTTGCCAAAAATTTTAATTTTTTTACCTAATGCATCATTAAAATTAACCACATTTAATTTTCTTAAAGTCGTTTCATTAACCACAACTTCTTTTATGGTATCGCTTTTAGAAAATGCTTTACCGGCAACAAAAGTTAATCCGAAAGTTTTGAAGTAATTTTCATCGGCAATTTTTGTATTAGCCTGAAAATTGGCTTTTTCCGTGCCATTATATTTAAAATTAGTTTCATTATTATTGCTGGATGATGGTGGATTTCTACAAAAACTAGTCGTTAAAACACCAGGTATTTTGGAAATTCGATCTTGTAAAATCTGATATTTTATTAAGCTTAAGCTATCGTTCCGAACATTTACTAAAGCAATTGCCGAAGGGTTGAAACCTAATGGTTTCTCCCTCATATAATTCATTTGTTTCAAAACCACAAGTGTACCAATAATTAACACTACAGTGATCGAAAATTGAACCACAACCAAAACCTTCCGTAAGCTTAAACCGCCAGCATTTGCAGTAATCTTATTTTTTATGGCCAAAGCCGGACTAAAACCAGACATGACCATTGCTGGATAGAACCCTGCAAGAAAACTCACCACGATTACCAATCCAATCATAAAAACAAAAATGATTGGGTGCTGAATTATACTAAATGAAATCTCCTCATGAAATAAACCTCTCATTCCTGGTAATGCAACTTCGGTTAGAACACAAGCTACGAGCATTGCAAACACGCTAATTGTTAAGGTTTCGGTGAGAAATTGAAATACCAATTGCTTTCTTAAACTTCCCATCACTTTACGAACGCCAACTTCTTTGCTTCTGCTTACCGCCTGTGCAGTAGCGAGATTAATGAAGTTTATACAGGCCGTAAGCATCAAAAACGCACCAATGATACCTAAACCATAAAGTTCTTTTTTCGACATTGTTTTGCTTGAAAAATTCCCCAGGTTTTCGTTGTAATGTATATCACCCAGGGATTGAGCGCTAATTTCTTGTTTAGAGATGTTATCCCTTTTAAAATATTTGTCAGAAAACTTTGGTAAAGCACCCCGAACTTCATCAATTGATACACCATCCTTTAAAAGAAAATAACATTCATCATTTGAAGATACGTTGCCCCAGTTATCGAATCTTTCATTAGGGTGTTTTCTAAAGGTTTCGTAAGAAACAACTATATTAAGTGGAAAAGAACTGTTTTGGGGCATCTCCTGTAAAATGCCCGTAACCATAAAATTATCTCGATTCTGATAATTAATGATTTTACCTACGGCCTTATTCCAGTCGCCAAAAAGTCTGGTAGCCATATCTTTCGACAAAACCACAGAATTAGGCTGACTTAACGACTGCATGGGATTTCCTTGTAACCATTCAAAACTCATGATTTGAAAGAATTCCGGCTCTGCATAAAAAATATCTTCTAAAGTTTTAATTTTTTCCTTCCCAGCATCATCTTTTACTTTGATAATTCCACCGTCTTGACAAATGGCTCCAACTTTTTCAATTTGATTTTTGAAATCATTTCGCAATGCAGCAGGTGCTGGTTTTGGCACCCCTTGAGATTCTTCAAAACCATCTGGAGAAGTCCAATTTGTTGTGATCCGAAAAATTCTATCCTCATTTTTAAAACCCTCATCAAAACTCATTTCATAACGGATAAAAATAAAAATGAGAATACAACTGGCCATCCCGATCGAAAGACCAAGAACATTAATAAAAGTATACCCCTTGTTTTTCCAAAGGTTTCGCCAGGCGATTTTTAAATTTAATTTGAACATATTAGTATCAAGTATGTAGTATCAAGTAGCACGACTATTTTCGCTTTAACCTTTAATCTTTTAGCTTTATTCGTATTTCAAAGCATCAACTGGGTTTGATTTTGCCGTTTTATAGGCCTGAAAACTGACTGTAATTAACGCCATTGATAATGTACCAATTGCCGCTACCGGCACAATCCACCAAGTAAATTCAGTGTGGAATTCAAAATTACTCAGCCATTTATTCATGGCGAAATAGCTTATTGGCACAGCGATAATGATAGCTGCAATAATCATTTTGATAAAGGAAAGTGATAACAATTGCATGAGATTGGCTACCGATGCGCCAAGCACTTTGCGTACACCAAATTCTTTAGTGCGTTGTTCTGCACTGTATGCAACCAAGCCGAATAAACCCAAACACGAAACGAAAATCGCCAATCCGCCGAAGAGATTAGAAAGTATTCCCAATGTTTTTTCAGACTTATATTTCTCCTGATATAATGAATTAATAAACTTAATTTCTGTGGGGTAAGCAGGATTAAAAGCCTTTGTAATCTTGTTAATCGTTTCGATATTACTTTGTAAATTATTTGCATTGTTAAGGCGCATTGTAATGGTGCCAGTTTGCTTTAGATTTATGAAAACTACTTGCGGATTGTTTGATTTGTAGGGCGAATCCCAAACGTAATCATCAAACACTCCTATAATATGTGCGTTCGAACCGAAAAGCGTTACTTTTTTACCAATTGGATTTTTATATCCAAATACTTTAACTGCTGATGCGCTAACAATAACGGCACTGGTATCTGAAGCAAAGCTCTTCGAAAAATCTCTGCCTTGTAATAATTTAATTCCGTTGGTTCTGATAAAATCGTAAGAAGTTGCGACCTGGTTAAACATCACCGTATTTTCGGGCTTTGTCATTCCATCCCATTTGATATCCATAAAATTTCGACCACGATGCGAAAGGCTAACCGATGATTGATACATCGAAGTAACCGCACCAGATTTTAGCATCTCATTTTTCAATAAATCAAATTTGCTTTTAAGCGCTCCATCCTGAGGAATTTCAACTAAAGCATTTACATCAAAACCAACCGGTTTATTTTTGATGTACTGGATTTGGCGATAGATAACCAATGTGGATATAATTAGGATAATGGCAAAGCAGAACTGCCCAACAACCAATACTTGTCTTAAGCTTATATTCAAAAACCCTTTTGCGGAGATTTTCCTTTTTAAGGTTTGAATGGGGTTAAAAGCCGATAAATAAAATGCCGGATAGCTTCCTGCGATTAAACCTGTGGCCATAACGATTCCCAAAATACCAATCCAGCTCGCTGTGTTGAAGTATGAAATACCTAAATTTATGTTTAATAATTGGTTAAAGGCTGGCAAACACAATTCCAACAAAGCAATGGCTACAACAACCGCAACCAAAGTTAGCACCATCGATTCGGTTAAAAACTGAAAAATTAATGATGTGCGGTTTGCACCGATTGTTTTCTTGATCCCAACTTCTTTGGCCCGCTTTTCTGATTTAGCCGTAGCCATATTCATAAAATTAATGCAGGCAATGAGTAAAATACCAAATGCTAAACCTATAAACAGATAAACTTGCTCGATATCTCCTCCAACAGGTTTGCCATTTTCAAACTTCCCAAATAAATGTAATTTGCTGGCTAGATAAAGAAAGTGTGGCTGTGATTGTGGATTTTGTGGGCTATTAGCTTTTACCAAAGTTTCAACTTTACGATTTACTAAATCGATATTTGCATCAGCATTAAGGCTAACCATGGTTACAAAACTGTAATTATTCCAATTCAGATCTTTGGCACTTTCGTCAACAATTTCGTAAAACGACCAAGGCATTAAAAAATCAAACCGGTTGGAGCTATTTTCTGGCAAATCCTTAATTACTCCAGTAATCGTTAGGTTTTCTTGATCTTGATAACGTACAGATTTATTCAAAACGTTAGTGGTTCCGAACAACGTTTTTGCTGTACTTTCTGTCAAAATAACTGAAAGTGGATTTTTGAGTGCAGTTTTTGCATCGCCTGCAACAAACTCATAATCATACATTTTAAGGATATCTGGCTCAGCAAATTTCGAATCTTTTTTATAGCTGTTTTGTCCGTTGGCAATTAAACTTTTTTTGCCATAATCCATTCGGGCCACATATTTTACTTCGGGTAAATTTTGCTTTAAAAGCGGACCAAGTGCTGTTGTTGTACCATTAAAAGTTCCGGCAATTTTATTTCCCTCGCCCGGAACATTCGTCATCGCAACAAAAACATTGGCTGAATTTTTAGCCTGCTTATCAAAATTCCATTCGTAAGAAACATACAACAACAACATTAAACAAGCCGCAAGGCCAATAGCCAAACCAATAATATTAATGAAAGAAGAGGTTTTGTTCTTCCAAAGATTCCGCAATGCGATTTTTAAGTTTAATCTGAACATATTAGTATCGAGTATTTAGTATCAAGTATCAAGATGAATTATCGCTTTAAGCTTTCGTCTTTTAGTTTTATTCATATTTCAAAGCATCAACAGGATTAGCTTTAACTGCTCTTTTTGCCTGAATGCTTACTGTAATAATTGTTAATAGGATGGTAATTAAAGCACTGCTTATAAATGGCAGTACTGGCAAATCAATTCGGTAAGCAAAGGTTTCCAGCCACTTTTTGGTAAGAATGTAGGCAACTGGCCAGGAAATAACATTAGCCACTAGCACCATTATAAAAAATGAACTGTTAATGAGTTTGAAAATTTGAATATCACTTGCGCCTAAAATTTTACGAACCGCTATTTCTTTAATTCTACCATTCGTAATGTATTTTGCAAAGGCAAACAACCCTAATATTGCGATGAAAATGGTTAATAAAGCCGCAGCAAAGAACACAGACTGCAATTGTTCTTGCTTTTTGAAAAGTTTGCCATAAAGCTCATCTAAAAACTCGTACCTGAAATCTTCTCCGTCTTTAGGATTTATCCGAGGCCATTGAGATTTCAAAGTGGCCAAAGCCGAAGCCATTTTGTTTTCTTCAATCTTCAGCATAATCTGCAGTTTCGGATTTCCACAAGGATTTTTGATTGAATAAATAGTGGGTTGAACAATGCTTTCAAATCCCTGCGCCTTAAAATCTTTAATTACGCCTACAATTTTATAATCGATATTACAACCCTTAATTGTTTTCCCAACTGGATTTTTCATTCCATATTTGGCCACCGCACTTTCGTTAATCACTGCAGAATTTACGGTATCAGTACTAAATGATGGGGAGAAAAAACGACCTTGTTTCAGCTTAATGTCCAGTGTTTCGAAGTAATCAAAATCTACATCAACAAAATCAATACTGGCTTGTACACCCTCAAAAGTGTAACCATTTGAACCATTTTCTGCACCATCTGGTACATCGGTTGCCACAGTTGCAGCTTTTATTCCATCAATTTTTAAAATTTTATCTCGAAGTGGAGCAAAATTCTCAGGTTTATTGAAATAGGTGATATTTTTAATGTAAACCACCTGATTTGCAGTAAAGCCTAAATCTTGAGTGCGCATGTATTTTAATTGCGAATTAATAATCAGTAATCCAATAATAAAAATTACGGCAATACTAAACTGAAAAACCAATAAGCCATTTCGTAACCATGAACTTTGTTTGCTGGTAGCAAAACTACCTTTAAGTACTAAAGCAGGCTTAAATCCTGATAGAACCAATGATGGATAGGTACCAGCAATTAAGGTTATCAAACATAAAATGAGTGGTAACTGCCAAAACAGATTGTTTTCAATTGTCCAGATCGATAGGTTAATTTGGAAAAGGTTATTGAAATACGGCAGAGCTAATTCAGCCAAAATTAGGGCAAAAATAGTTGCGGCAAAGCATTGTAGAAATATCTCTGTTAGAAATTGTGTAGTGAGCTGAAAACGATATGCACCCATCACTTTTTTAACGCCAACTTCTTTTGCTCTTTTTGTCGCTTGAGCAATGCTCAGATTTGTAAAGTTGATACAAGCGATAACCAGAATCAAAACTCCCAGTACGGAAAGGGCAAATAAAATTTTATATGGTGCATCATTACCGGCTTTAGGTCTTAGATGTAAGTTTGACAGCGGATCTAAAAATGTGGAAATACTTTTTATTTCTTCAATCGTTTTCTGGTCGGTTTCGCCTTTTAAAAGCTCTTTCCGGTATAAGTCAGTTATTTTTTGCTCCAGGTTAGCCACATCAGTTCCCGGTTTAACCTGAATGTATGTGTTATAGTTATTATAGCCATAGTTTTCGCCTTTACCCAATTCACTTGCTATGGATAAGGCATCAAAATTTATATTCGAATGCAAGTCATTTACAATCGAACCAGTTATCATTCCTGTATGACCAGAAGTACTACTTCCCATGCTTACCATTTCTGGTTTTTCATCTTTCTTATTTGGAAAAATCGCCCTCATACTTTCTTTATTTAGATAAAAAAAGAACTCACTCTCTCCTTTTGGTTTTTGCAAACCTGTACTCGGATTTAGATTGAGGATTCTAGCCGCCTCATAATCCGAATACATAAAGCTTTTAATAAACGTTGTTCTACCCTCGTTTTTTAAAGCCAACTCAAAAGTTCCATTTTTGGTTATACCAGCCCGCACAACTTCGGGAAAGTTCTGCTTAATGGCTTTTACCAAAGGTGGAGACGTATAATTTGTCTTAAAATCAGGATAAATTCTTCCCACCACATAAATGTTTTTATAGTTAGGGTTTGATTTATCGAAACTGGTTTCATAAGTAAAATACATCACAACCAAAATAAAAGCAGCCAAAGCAATAGCTAAACCACCAACATTAATTGATGTAATACCTCTATTTCTCCATAGGTTTCGCAACGCGATTTTTAAGTTAAGTTTGAACATTGTAGTATCAGGTATTTAGTCAAGATTGGGGTTTACTTTAAACTTTTAGCTTTAATCTTTTAGCCTTATTCGTATTTCAGTGCATCAACTGGGTTGGCTTTTGCCACTTTTATGGATTGGATGCTAACCGTTAAAATAGCAATGATAACGGATAGAGAAATCGCAATCAGAAATGGCAGAACAGATATTGATATCCTATATTCAAAAGCAGACAACCATTTATTGATAATGATGTATGCCAATGGAAAAGCGATTAAGTTTGCAATAGCAACCAGCTTAATAAAATCTTTATTCAGCAGTGTTAAAATGCTTGCAGTATTTGCACCTAAAACTTTACGGATACTGATTTCCTTTTTGCGCTGCTCAGCCATGAAAAGCGCTAAACCCAATAAACCTAAACAAGATATGAAGATTGCAAAGCCACCGAACCAGTTTGAAAGCGTTCCTAAAAGTTTTTCATTTTGAAATTTAATTTCAAATCCCTCATCTACAAATTTTCTGTTTACAGGATATTCGGGTTCTATTTGCTTAACCAATTCATCAATTTTTGAAATAGAAGTGCTAATATTTTGATTGGCATTTAGACGGACGATAATAACCTGTACATCATCCATATAACTTGGATAGAAAATCATTGGCGCAACTTTCTGATAAGCGCTTTCTACAACAAAATCTTTCACCACAGCAACATTGGTTTTTTCTGTTCCCCAATACCTGATTTTCGCTCCTATTGGATTTTTTAGCCCCATCATTTTAACCGCCGCTTCATTAAGCATAATGTTGTTGCTATCGCTTTTAGATGTTGAAGAAATCTCCCTTCCAGCCACTAAGTCTGTACCTATGGTTTTAATAAAATCATCGCCAACTCCCCTATTGTTAAATAAAATCGATTCTCCTTCGGTTTTACCTTCCCAATGAACATCAGTTGTGTTGTTCCCGCTCTCGGTGATGTCTTTACTAAATGTGGTTACGTTGCTTGCTGCCCCAGATTTTAACAATTGTGTTTTAAGCAATTCCAGTTTGCTTTTTTCACCAACCTTGCCCCTCACCGCTATCTGAACCAGATTAGATTTATCATATCCGATTGGCTTGTTTTTAACATAATTAAGTTGCTGATAAATAACTGAGGTACATACAATTAAACATGCTGCAAAAACAAACTGAACCACCACTAAAACCTTTCTTATAGATACAGAAGAATCTGTTTTGATTTTTAATCCTTTTAATACTTTTATCGGTTCAAATGATGATAAATAAAGTGCCGGATAGCTTCCGGCCATAAAGCCGGTAAAAACCATTAAGCCTAAAAGCGTTGTCCAAAAAGTTAAACTTTTATAATCAATTTGTAATTCGATGTTTAGCAAATTATTAAAGTAAGGCAAACTCACTTCGACCAAAATAAACGCCATCACACCCGAAATGATGGTTACAAAAACCGACTCGAGCAGGAACTGCCCTACCAAAGATTTTCTTGTTGAGCCTATTGCCTTGCGAATACCTACTTCTTTCGCTCGGCGCTCAGACCGGGCCGTAGATAAGTTCATAAAATTTACGCAGGCAATCAACAAAATACAGAAAGCCAATAGTAGAAATATTTTAAGTTGCTCAATTTTCCCGCCAACTGATTTTCCATTTTGAAAATCATCGTACAAGTGCCATTTAGTGTAAGGATGCAATAAAGCTTCTGCTGTATTTCCTTGCTGGTTTCGTTTGTAAATATTTTTTATGCTTGCATTTGCAGCGTTAAAAAATTGGTTGTCTTCCAACTGAGCCACAGTTAAACACATATTATTACCCCAATTTTTATCTTTTGCCCAGGGCTCTCTTTGAATAAAAAGCGACCATGGCATCAAACATTCAAAAATCATGGAGTTGTTGGCAGGGATATCTTCGATTATGGCCTCAACTTTTAAAACATCTTGATTATCAAGCTTAACCGTTTTATTGATTGGCTCTTCATTACCAAACAATTTCTTTGCGAAAGATTCTGTTAAAATTATAGAATTAACATTTTTTAATGCCTCTTCCGGATTACCTTTTATAAATTTATAATCGAATATTTTAATGAAAGAACGGTCTGCAAAATTTACCCTCGAGTTGATTCTTTTTTCACCAACGGAAATTAATTTTGTAGATGGATAAGTAGTGTGTGAGGCATATTTAACACCCGGAATTTTAGCAGCTACTTCTTCTGCCATTGCATTCGGTGTCCACGCCCAACTGAAAATTTTACCATTTGCAGGAGCATTCTGATAAACCACATAGGTTTTATCGCTATTGGCAAAATCCTTATCAAAACTCCATTCGTAGGCTACATAAAGCAGCAATATCATGCAACTTGCCAGTCCAATGGCCAATCCTCCGATATTAATCAGAGAGAATCCTTTATTCTTCCAAAGGTTCCGCAAAGCGATTTTTAAATTTAATTTGAACATCTTTTGAGTTTTACGTGGTAAGTTTTAAGTTATAAGCACAGCACGTAAAACCTAAAACGTATGACTTTTAACCTTTGAGCGCCTTATCCGAATCTTCCCATCCAGGAAGATTTCGGTGGCTTATCATTAAACTAAAACTATTTTTAAAAGGTGAAAGGCTCAACAGTGTAGGGTCTAAGGCACTTATATATTAACCTTATCCCCTAAACCTTTCTTATATCAATTCTTCGTTCCTGCTTTTATTTATCTTTTCAGAAATTACATGACCATCTTTCAGGTTGATAATTCTGTTTGAGAAACTGGCGTCGTGGCTCGAGTGCGTAACCATTACGATGGTGGTTCCGGTTTCGTTTAATTCGCAAAGCAATTCCATTACTTCATTACCGTGCGAACTATCGAGGTTACCGGTTGGCTCATCGGCTAAAACCAATTTTGGTTTGGTAACCAAAGCCCTTGCAACCGCTACACGTTGCTGCTGACCACCAGAAAGTTGTTGTGGAAAGTGACCGCTACGGTTTACGATGTTCATCCTTTCGATGATTTCATTCACCAATTTCTTGCGTTCACCTGCTGGTATTTTATTGTAGATAAGCGGCAATTCGATGTTTTCGAAAACGGTTAACTCATCAATGAGGTTAAAATTCTGGAAAACGAAACCCATGTTTCTTTTTCGGAAATTAGAACGTTCTCTATCATTTAAGGTTAAAAGTTCGGTATCAATAAATTTGTAGCTGCCGCTTTCAGGTTTATCTAACAAACCCATTACGTTTAATAAGGTCGACTTTCCACAGCCAGATGGTCCCATAATGGAAACAAATTCGCCTTCTTTTACATGAAGATTAATACCGTTTAGTGCTGTAGTTTCTACTTCTTCCGTTTTGTAAACTTTTTCCAGATTTTCTATTTTAATCATGAGGCAACTTATTTGATAGTTAGTTTAACATTGTTCTTTTGTGCATTTTTCAATTCTACCTCAAAATCCTTTTCTCCAAGTTTTTTGTGATAAATTTTAAATGTATATAATCCAGGTTGTAATTGTAATTCGTTAGTTTCTGCCTTTAACGCTATATTAAATTTGACTTTACCATCCCGTATCAATTCAACTTTTTCGAGCAAAGCTAAATCTCCGATTATTGTGAAATCAGCTTTAGCAATCTTCGCATCAGCATCTTTTCCCGATTTACTGTAAATATTCATTTCATAACTTACGCCATCCTTATTATCAATCCAGTTGGCTTCCTTTTTAAAGATGCTTTGCGCACTTGCCAAATAAGAAAAGCAAGCTAAAATCATCGTCATTAAAAATCTATTCATGTTATTTATTTATTAATTTCTACTTGGTCGTACTGGTTAAATTGGTCGTAAGACGATGTAATTACTTCATCACCTTTGGCTAAACCTTCTAGTATCTCATAATACAGGTAGTTTTTCCTGCCAATTTTTACGTTTTTCTTGGTTGCTTCACCATTGTTTACCACAAATACCCACGAACCGCCAGTACTTTGAAAAAACTGACCTTGAGCAAGTAATAAAGATTTACTGTTATCAGATAAAGTTAATTTTGTTTGTAGCGATAAACCACGACGTAAACCTTCTGGGGCAGCACCTTTGAAAATCATTTCAACCTGGAATTGTCCGGCCGTTACTTCTGGAATTACTTTGCTTACGGTTAGGTTATATGTTTTGCCATTAAATTCGCAAGTAGCGGTTTGTCCTTCTTTAACACGGTTAATGTAATATTCATCAACACCAGCCTGAAGTTTATATCCTTGCAAAACATCAATTTTTCCAATCATTTCATTTGAATTATAAGATTTACCAATTACCGGATCGTAAGATGATAATTTACCTGAAACGGGAGCTTTAATGGTCATATTTTCGATGTTACGGCGAATCATTTCCAAGCTCTCATTCATCTGCCCCATCGATTGGTCGATTTGAGAAAGCTGCATTTTACGGCTTTGGTTTTCCTGTTTAATCGCTTGGCGAACGATTTTAAGTTTGCCTTGATAATATTCGTAATCCTGACTCGATTTATTGAATTCTTGCTGTGTGATTACCTTTTTTGCAAATAAAGCACTGTCTATTCTGTACTGACGGATTGCTGTACGCAGATTATTTTCAACATCTAAAACATCCTGATTTAGAATTCTTTGATTTTGCTCTAAGTCTAATCTAGATTTACGCAACTGATTAATTTGTTCGGTAGCCGCTGTTTGTTGAGAGGTATAGCCCATCATGGCGTTAGAGTTTTCTATTCTTAAAAGCGGCGTTCCTTTTACCACAGATGCACCATTTTCGGTAAAAATCTGCGCAACTGTACCTCCTTCTGATGAACTTACAATCACAGATGTTAATGGAACAACACTTGCATTAAGTAAAACCACATCTTCAAAATCGCCGTATTCTACTTTGCTGATGGTTAGTTTATCGGCATCAGCACTGTAGGTTTTTTTTAATGATAAAGTGTAGCCATAAATTACAACTGCTACAAAAGCAATTGCGCCACCTATCATTATTAAGGTTTTGGTGCTAAATTTTTTCTTCTCTATCTTTTTGTCCATTGTTCGGTTGTACTGTTCGATTTCCATTATGCCAAGCTTGTGCCAAACCTGAAAAACATATTTAAAGCACTAATTATCAGATAATTAAAAGTTTTTATAATTTTAAGCTGTTCATTTTCGAACAGTTTATGTGCGGGAGCGGACAGTTTGAGTAAATTTGCCCCCCAGCCCCCTAAAGGGGGAGTTAAAAGCGAGATGGAAAAGCAAAACGGGTATACGAGTTATAAAAAGCAATTTTTAAAAAACTTAATACGTCTTGATGCGAAATTTACCCCTAGCTCCCTATAGGGTGAGTTACAGCGAAATGGAATGGCAAACCGGATTTACGACTTATAAAAAGTAATATTTAAAAAACTTAATACGTCTTGATATGAACGATAGAAAGGAAAGCTCCCCTTTAGGGGTTGGGGGTTTAAACACCACAGTCTTAATCATAGACGATGACGAGGACATTCTTTTAAGTGCTCGTTTATTTTTGAAGCAACAAGTTAAACAGGTCATTACCTGCAAATCGCCTAAAGAGATTAATGTTTTATTAAGCAAAAATGAAGTCGATATCATTCTGCTTGATATGAACTACCAAAAAGGTGCAAGCGATGGACGAGAAGGTTTATATTGGTTGGAACATATTTTATCTATTGATAAAGATTATGTTGTGATCCTCATGACGGCCTTTGGCAATGTAGAACTTGCTGTTAAAGCCATTAAAAAAGGTGCCACAGATTTTATTCTTAAACCTTGGGAAAACGAAAAATTGTTTGCTACCATCTCCGCTGCGTCAAAACTGCGTGAATCAAACAGAAAGGTAAAGAAACTGGAGAAAATTCATACATCCTTACAAAAGGATATGACGAGAGGTTTCGAACACATTGTTGGTGAGGCTGATGTAATCAGAAACTTGCAAAACACCTTATTAAAAGTTGCACCTACTGATGCCAATGTTTTAATATTAGGCGAAAATGGAACTGGAAAACAGGTTTTTGCCTACGAAATTCATGGCAACTCGCAACGCAAAAACCAGGTATTCATGCATGTCGATTTAGGTTCACTGAACGAAAACCTATTTGAAAGTGAGTTGTTTGGTTATGCTAAAGGCGCTTTCACCGATGCGAAAGAAGACAAACCCGGCCGATTTGAATTGGCTGATGGCGGCACCATATTTTTAGATGAAATTGGAAATCTAACCTTGCCCCTGCAGGCAAAATTATTAAGCGTTTTGCAGAATAGAACTGTAACACGACTCGGAGAAAGCAAAGAACGCAAAGTAAATGTTCGTTTAATAACGGCGACCAACATGCCTTTGAATGAAATGGTCGCCAAAAATACCTTTCGGCAGGATTTACTTTTTAGAATAAACACTGTTGAACTGCTATTACCCCCGTTACGCAAACGTGGGACTGATATTTTGCTTTTGGCCAATCATTTTATGCAGGTTTTCAGTTCCAAATACCATAAGGAATTACGAAGTTTAAGCACACAAGCAAAAAATGTATTGTTAAATTACAGCTGGCCGGGAAATGTGCGGGAGTTGCAACATGTGTTGGAGCGGGCAGTAATTATGAGCGATGGAAATGAAATTACGGAGCAAGATTTGCAATTAAGTCCACAACGTTTTGCGCAAAATAATGCTATACCTGATGAAATGGCTTTAGGCGATATGGAAAAATTGATGGTGCAAAAAGCCATAGATAAACACAAAGGCAATATATCAAAAGCCGCTGCAGATTTGGGTTTAACCAGAGCAGCTTTGTACAGGAGAATAGAAAAATTTGGAATATAAGTTCAAAGCTGAAAGACCAAAGCTGAAAGCTTTAGACTTTTCGCTTTAAGCTTTTAGCTTAAAAGACATGTTTTATAAACGTTTCACTTTTCGTTTACTATCTAGGTTAGTCCTCATTAACTTGTTGGGTTACTTATTATTTTACCTTATTAAAAACACCCAGCTTTGGTTTACCATTATTGGCGTGGGTTTAATTTTGCTAGGCGCAGTGATCTCGCTATACTTCTACATTAATGAAATCCGTTCTGATATCAAGCGTTTCATTTTAGCGGTAAAAACCCGAGACCATACGCTAAATTTTAAGAACAAAGCTACAAAAGGAAGTTTTCCAGAATTATATGAATCGTTTGGAGAAATCCTCCAGGTACATAAACAAATCCGTTTGGAACAAGAGGCCATGTTTCAATTAATTAAAACTATTTTAGAGCAGGTACCTGTGGGTGTGATTGTGGTAAACAACACAAAAACAGAACAAAATAATGAAGAAATTGCCTTTTTTAACCAGGCGGCCTCAAACCTGTTAGGTGTTCCTGCCTATAAATATTGGCATCGGTTAAAACAGCATCTTCCAAATTTTACCACCGAAGTAGAACAAATTTCGTCCGGAGGAAAACGCTTCCTAGAGCTTAAAATACAAGAAAAGTTAATTCAGCTATCAACAGAAGTGATTCCACTAAATCTCTATGGAAAAAACTATACGATTATCAGTTTTCAAAACATCAAAGATGAAATTGAACAGAAAGAAACTGAAGCATGGAACAGGTTAATTGGTGTGATATCTCATGAAATTTTAAATTCCATTACACCAATAAGTTCGCTCTCTGATACAATTAATAGTATGGTCACTGATAGGGAAAATCTGGACACCGATGAAATGGAAGATTTGAAAACTGCACTGCAAACTATTAAACGCCGTTCATCAGGATTATTAGATTTTGTGAAAGATTATCGATTAATAGCAGAGTTGCCAACACCAAACCTGGAATCGCATACCATTGGTGAGATTTTAAAACACATCAAAATACTCATGCAGCCTTTCGCTAAGGCTAAAAATACGATCTTAAATGTAGAGCAAACTTCATCGAAAATTACAGTTCAATTAGATTTAAAATTGATTGAACAAGTGCTTATTAACCTGATAACAAATAGTATTTATGCAGTCGAGGAAAATGAAAACCCTTATATTTCTGTTAAATACCGTTTAGAAAATACCAAACTATACATTGATGTTACAGATAATGGAAAAGGTATAGAAAGTGATGATTTAGAGAAAATTTTCGTTCCGTTTTACACTACCCGTAAAAATGGTTCAGGTATTGGCCTTACCATTAGCCGCAATATTATGAAAATGCACCGCGGCAGCATTGAAGTGGTTTCTGCCCCAACGGAACAAACAACTTTCTCATTGGTATTTAATTATTTATAGCTGGATTGTTTAGGAAGTTTTCTCCTAAAAAGTCATCTTTTTAACGTAAAAGCAATCTCAATTAAGCTTCATATCTAGTTGGTTTGTTAAAACCTTTTTAATCATTTGAATGTTTTTTTAGCCCCAAAATTCAAACAAAAAAACATTTAGCCGCTTTTATTTATGTGAATACATTAGATACAAGCATGAAGACAGTTATAATATCGAATAGACTACCCGTTAAAATCATTGAAGAAAATAACGAGTATACGTTTATTCCAAGCGAAGGTGGTTTAGCTACCGGACTGGGAGACGTGTACAAAAATGGCAATTCCATTTGGATTGGCTGGCCGGGAATCGAAGTTCCCGAAGATCGGCAGGAAGAGGTGATACAAAAATTAGGAGCACTTAACCTCTACCCTGTTTTCCTTACACAGGAAGAAATTAATTTATATTACGAAGGCTTTTCAAACGAAGTGCTGTGGCCAGTTTTCCATTATTTGGTTACCTATGCACATTACGAACAAAATTATTGGGATTGCTATAAATCAGTAAACGAAAAGTTTGCTAAAAGCGCCATGCAGGTGCTAAATAGAACCGATAAAATATGGATTCAAGATTATCAATTACTTTTATTGCCGGGGATTTTAAGAGAAAAGCTTCCCGGTTCAACGATAGGCTTTTTTCAGCACATCCCCTTTCCGTCTTACGAAATTTTTAGGTTGATTCCCTGGCGGGAAGAATTGCTGAATGGTTTAATTGGTGCCGATTTAATTGGTTTCCATACTTACGATGATGTTCGGCATTTTATCAGTACTGCAACCCGTTTGCTGCCAGTAAATTCATCATCAAATGTATTAAACAGCAACGAAAGGCAAATTGTTATCGAAGCATTTCCGATGGGGATCGATTTTGATAAATTTTCTTCATTGACTTCTACACAAGAAGTAATCGAAGAAATAGACCATTTCAAATATGGAAAAGACGAAATCAAAATTATTCTTTCTATTGATCGGCTGGATTACAGTAAAGGCATTTTAGAGCGTTTAAAGGCGCTTGAATTGCTCCTACAAATTCATCCGGAATATATCGGGAAAATTGAATTATTTATGATCGTGGTTCCATCAAGAGATAATGTTCCTCAGTATAGCGAATTAAGAGACCAGATCGACCAGTTTGTGGGCAATTTAAATGCCCGTTACCGTTCAATGGATTGGATTCCGGTGAATTATTTCTACCGTTCTTTTCCGATTGAGGTTTTGTCAGCGCTTTATTCATCGGCCGATATTTGTCTGGTTACCCCTATGCGAGATGGGATGAACCTGGTGAGTAAAGAATATGTGGCCAGCAGAAACGATAATGATGGCGTACTGATATTGAGTGAAATGGCCGGTGCATCGAAAGAACTCACAGACGCACTCGTTGTTAATCCAAACAATCTTGGCGATATCATGGAAGCAATTATTACCGCATTAAAGATGCCTCTGGAAGAACAACAGCAACGCATGAAAGCCATGCGGGCAATTGTAGAAAAATTCAATGTAAAACATTGGGTTAATAATTTTATTTTAAGACTAAACGAAGTGAAAGATTCTCAAAAATCATTACAAACCAAACATGCAGTAAATTCAGTAAACGAGATTATTGCAGCTAAATATGCAACCACAACCAATCGAGTTTTATTTTTAGACTACGATGGAACATTAGTTGACTTTACCGGAAATATCGATGATGCGTCACCTGATGATGAATTATACGACTTGATTGAAAACCTGACACTGGATGCAGCTAATAAGGTGGTAATTATTAGTGGTAGAAGAAATGAAACACTAGAAAACTGGTTCGGGTATTTAAAAGTTGATTTAATTGCCGAGCATGGCGCCTGGCAAAAAACCTATGGCGATAAATGGAATTCCCTTCCACTCCTTACCGACCAATGGAAAAGCGAAATCAGAACACTTTTAGAAACTTATACCGATAGAACCCCTGGCTCATTTATTGAAGAGAAAAGTTATTCTTTAGTATGGCACTACCGCAAAGCAGAAGAAGGGTTAGGCGAGCTACGAGCCAATGAAATTGTAAGCCATATGAAAATTTTAGCTGCTGATAAGGGTTTGCAGTTGATGCCGGGAAACAAGGTTATTGAATTTAAAAATATTGAAGTAAATAAAGGAAAAGCAGCACTGAATTGGCTGTATGACAAACATCCAGATTTTATCATGGCGCTTGGAGATGATCATACAGATGAAGATATTTTCAAAGCCCTACCCGATGATGCAATTACGGTAAAGGTTGGCAATAATTTATCTGAAGCAAAATACTACCTGAATGATTTTAAGGAAGTTAGAAAACTGCTTTGGAGTTTGGTTAAAGAAGAATTTGTAGAGAGAAGTTAGGTGATTAACTCTTGGAGAGGTTGCGATTTTGAGGAAATATTCTATCACTGTGGCAACCTTTTCATTTGGAATCAGATTGCGTCTTAAATCGCAAAGATGACCACGAGAAAACCAATTTAAAACATTTGAAGCGTGAAATCACGCCGGGGTTTGTGTCTCCACATCCCTTTGAATCAAAAAAATCCCGCGGATTTAAGGGGATATACGCTGATTATTTTGCATGTATCTTATTCAATCCGCGGGAATAATTTTATAAAAATACCGGTCTATCTAATTTAATCGCGATGCGATAAGCAGCATTCATTAAACCAACATGACTATATGCCTGCGGAAAATTCCCCCACTGACTGCCGGTTTTAGCATCCACGTCTTCACTAAAAAGTAATAAGTGATTGCAGTATTTGATTATATTTTCAAATTCTTCAATCGCCTCATCTACCCTGCCCACACAAGCAAGCGCTTCTACATACCAGAAAGCACAAATCAAGAACGTGGTTTTTGGTTTACCAAAATCATCAGCATGTAAATAGCGGTAAAATAACCCATCTTCAGTTTTAAGCTCCTTTTCTAGAGCAATTAAATGATTTTTTGCCTTATCTGATGCCGGGTCTAAATAACCCATCATAATTAATTGCAAAGTACTTGCATCTAAATGTGTACTGCCGACGGCGTTGGTATAAACTTTTCTTTCAGGATCGTAACAAGCCTCGATGTGTGCCGCAGCTTTATCAATTAAAATATTTGCCCGCTCCTCAAAATCCTTATTTCCAATCGTTTTAGCCATTTTTAAGGCAGCGTGCGCACCGGCCCACTGAAATAAGTTACTATAACAATGCATGTTCGCAATATTCCTGAACTCCCAAATACCGGCATCCTTTTCATCAATTGTTCTTTCAATTTTTGATAGAACACTTTCAATCCATTTCACCGAATCACTACGTTCTGAAAATACAAAACGATGGTCGGTGTAGAGTGGTAACATAGAAGTTAAAACCTGTCCATAAATGTCATTTTGGATGTGCTCGTAAGCCTGGTTTCCAATTCTGATTGGTTGCTCACCTTTATATCCTTCCAAATGATCTAGTGTAGTTTCAATAATTTCTCTTTCACCAGCTATACCATATAAAGGTTGATAACGCTCATCTTCTGCCTGAGAAATGTCGGATAGGTAATTGAAATATTTCTCCATCTCCTCAAAATGGCCGATGTGATTTAGAGATGTAAGCACATAATGAGAATCTCTTAACCAGCAATAACGATAATCCCAGTTTCTTGTACTACCTGGAGACTCAGGCAAACTGGTTGTACTTGCAGCAATGATTGCTCCGGTATCTTCGTACTGATGTATTTTTAAAACCAGGGCAGAACGAATGACAAAAGGTTGGTAGAAACCTGCAATCGAAGAATGTTTGATCCACAATCGCCAATAAGCAACAGTTTCACGAAGGAAATTTTCTGCAGTGCTTACAATTGGTGCTTCCAGGTTTTCGCCATAAGTCATGATCAGATATTTCGACTCATTTAAAACGAAAGCCTTTTCATCCAATATATAGGTTAAAGAAACATTGGTGCTCAACCGGATATTTTCATCGCAACCATGATAATCGATGTGGTTGCTGCCCCGACTTGCACGCATTTTATTCTTTCCATAGTCGCAAACTGGCTCACATTTAATGGTCACACGGGGGTTTCCCTTTAACGGCTCGATTTTTCGGATAAACATCAATGGCTTGAAATATCTTTCGTATAGATGAAATCGTGGAGCAAAATCAGTTACACGATATTTTCCATCTTCTGCCGTAATTTCTGTTCTTAAAACATTGGTGTTTTCGATGTAATATTGGGTGGAGGTATATTCACCTTGCGGCAAAATTGAAAATTCACCGCCTTTCTTTTTATCTAATAAACTTCCAAATACAAATGGACTATCGAAACGTGGCCAGCAAAGCCAAGATATATCGGTGTTTTTGTTGACATGTGCCATAAAAGCACAGTTTCCTATTATTCCTGTTTGATAAAGGTGCTGTTCAGCCATAAGCAATTTTCTGTGTGTTTATAACCTAACAGGTTAAAAAGTAAATTGTTGGCAGGAATGTGAAAAAGCTTATTTTGTATAAAGACTTTAGCATTTTGAGGAGAGCAATCTTTGTTAAATAAGCCTGATTGGAGTGGAAATATTTTTTTCAGCAACTTCGAATATGCTGTCATGCTGAGGCACGAAGCATCTGTAACCGATGACACAGATTCCTCGTTCCTCGGAATGACAGAAGTATAAATATTGCAACGGAAAGCAGGACTGAAATCGGCAATGAAATGCTGAGCTTCCACTTCTAAAAAACTATCTCTGTCAAAAAAGGTGAGTTGGCTAATAACTACTCTTTCAGGAGACGAAAAGTATAGAAGAATTTATTGCCCTGACCTTTCATAAGGAGTGGTAAAACAAAAAAGCCAGTCTGAAAGAATCAAACTGGCTTAATAAAAATGTACATGATTTTAAATCACCGTGCCACTTGGTAAAACAGCACCTTTTTTAACCACTACAATACCATCTTTAACCGCGTAAAGCTCAAAATCGCCATCTTCAAGGTGAGCACCGCCGTTAATTTTAACATCATTGCCAATGCGGCAGTTTTTATCAATGATCGCATTGTTGATATAACACCGGTCTCCAATTCCAATAAGCGAATTACCTTTCTGGTTTTCCAATTCAATTTCTTCTAATGTCTGGTATCGGTCGCTACCCATCACGTAGGTATTGGTAACCACAGTATGTTTTCCGATACGGGCCCTGATACCTAAAACAGCATGTTCGATTCTACTGGCCTGAATAATACAGCCCTCTGCAATAATTGCTTTTTCTAAGGTTGTTCCTGAGATTTTGGATGGAGGTAACATCCTGGCTCTTGTAAAAATAGTATGATTACTATCAAACATATTGAATTTCGGAATTTCATCTGTTAAGCCTAAGTTGGCCTCAAAAAATGATGAAATATTACCAATATCTGTCCAGTAACCTTCATATTGATAGCTTAATACACGACTTTCTGTAATGGCTCTTGGCAAAATCTCTTTACCGAAATCTTTTTCCTCTTCGTTTTCATTAAGAATATTAATCAGATATTCACGATTAAAAACATAAATACCCATTGAAGCTAAGAAATTACGTCCTTCGCCTTGCATTTCTGCACCAGTATCAGAAACCCAATCCTCTAAACCTGTTTTTGGCTTTTCGATAAACGAAGTAATCATATTTTCTTCGTCAGCTTTCAAAATACCAAAATCGGTAGCATCTTTTGCCGTTACGGGGATCGTAGCAATGGTAATTTCAGCGTTAGCTTCGATATGTTTCTCAATCATATCCTTAAAGTCCATCTGGTACAGTTGATCTCCAGATAAAATTAGAATGTAATCAAACTCATGCGAAACGATGTGGTGCATACACTGGCGTACCGCATCTGCAGTACCCTGAAACCAACCGGCATTTTGAACGGTTTGTTCAGCAGCAAGAATATCAACAAAAGCCGTACTAAAATGGCTGAAGTGATAAGTGTTTTTTATGTGTTTATTAAGGGATGCCGAATTAAACTGTGTCAGCACAAACATACGGTGGATGCCAGAATTAAGGCAATTAGAAATTGGGATGTCTACCAACCGATACTTCCCTGCAATTGGAACTGCAGGTTTAGAACGTGTTTGTGTGAGCGGCGATAATCTAGACCCCTGGCCACCGCCAAGGATTACGCCTAAAACTTTGTCAGTCATGTTAAGCTATTTTAATATTTGGTATAATTCTATGTAATTCAGCGCTGCCCTATCCCACGAATGGTCGATTTTCATCATGGTTTTACGTACCGCCTTAAAAGTTTTTTTATCGTTATAAATATCTATTGCCCTATTGATCGAGTGGGTTACATCCCAAATACTGGTTTGATCATGGCACAAACCAAAACCACCATCGCCAATATCAGTCACTGTATCTCTTAATCCTCCAACCCTGCGAACTATTGGAACTGTTCCATATCGTAAAGCATAAAGTTGATTTAAACCGCAAGGCTCAACCCTCGAGGGCATTAAAAGATAATCTGCTCCGGCATACATTTGGTGCGAAACCTGTTCGTTGTAGCCAATGTAAACATTATACTTGCCGTCAAAAATATCCTTCAGCTGGTTTAACCTTCCTTCCACCCAGTTGTCACCAGAGCCGAGCACCAGCACATTAATATTGTCGCCATGCTGCTGTAAAGCATTGTAAAATATGTCAGGTAATAAATCCGCACCCTTTTCATCAACCAACCTTCCGATAAAAGTAAAAAGCGGCTTAGATGCGTCTAGTTGAAAAACATCACATAAAGCTTTTTTGTTTGCCAGTTTTCCAGCCTCAACCGTTTTTAAATTGTAACTTTTTGATAGCATCGGATCGGTTTCCGGATTCCAAACCTCTGTATCAATTCCATTTAAAATCCCGACAGATTTCCATCGCTCCTGCCTCAGTAAACTTTCCAGTCCACGGGCATTGTTCATCATTTCTTCTAAATAACTTGGTGAAACTGTGGTAACTCTCCAGGCACATTTTATAGCTGAAGCCAGCGGATTGATGGCATCTTCCCAACCTAACAAACCACCTTTCCACAAATCGAAAGCTGGCAAATAGTATAATTTATCCCATCCAAACTGACCCTGATACTGGGCGTTATGAATCGTAAGAATGGTTGGAACATTATTCAGACGCTGATATTTTAAGCAGTTTGAAGCCATAAAAGGAATCAATCCGGTATGATGGTCATGGCAATGGATTACATCAGGTTGATGTTCCCATTGTGCCATCCAATCGAGCGTAGCAATTTGAAATGCAATAAAACGTTCTGTATCATCAGCATAACCGTAAACATTTGGTCTGTCGGTTAGTCCTTGAATGTGCACGATATATAAATCGAACCCGAGCTTATTTGTTTTCTCTCTTAAAATACGGTAAGAAAAGTGATGATTTCCGTAGTTTGACCATGCATCGTAAGCCACTTCGAATTCACTCTCGCGAATAAATTTAGTTTCATAGGCGGGCACAACCACCTTAGCAATGTGGCCAATTTTATTTTGGTATTTAGGTAAGGCCCCAACAACGTCTGCTAAACCTCCAACTTTAGCAACTGGGTAACACTCGGCGCTGATATGTATAATTTCCATCAAATATTTGGTGTAGATAACTTCGTTAAGTTAGTAATTGTTTTCTGATTTGAAAATAATTCAAAATTAATTTTTGGACAGTGGTTTTCATACAAATGATCTTAATTATCCCGCCAAAACAAATATACTAACAGACATTTTTTTGGAAGTGAATGTTCCAGTTCTTTTGGCATATTCAGCCCTGCTTTCTGTTTCTCCCGATGAAAAATCGGGATTCACTTCAATCAGGCTTATTTAACAATGTTCTGTTGAAAACCCAAACATATTTTGTTTAAGATTTAACCTCGTCTGCAGGGAACTATTTAAGCAAAAAAAACCGCTAAGCTTTCGCCAGCGGTTTTTAACAACAAAACAAATATATGATTCTATTTACCCTTATTACGCTTCGGCAAGAATTTCGTAAAAATCTCTAATGGGTTGAAATTGCGGATGTAAAGAAACTACATCTCCAAACACAAGCAAAGCAGGTGCTTCGATTTTTTTATCTTCTACTACTTCGGCAATGGTATCTACAATGCCTACCGCAATTTTTTCATCAGGCGTAGAGCCATTTTGAATAACCGCAACCGGTAAAAGCCCTTTACTTTCACCCTGAAAGATTGCAGCAATCTCTTTTACTTTTTCAATGCCATTCAAAACTACAATCGTTGCTTTAGTTTTGGCAGCGATATATAAATCTTCAGAGATTTCGCCTTTTGAATTTGTACCAGTTACCGCCCAGAAACTTTCACTTAAGTCTTTATAAATCATCGGTATTTTCTGCAAGCTTGGCGCACCCGTCGCACTCGAGATACCTGGGATAATTTCTGTTGGAATGCTATACGACTCTGCTGCATCTATTTCTTCGTAACCTTTAGCGAAGAAAAACGGGTCGCCGCTTTTTAAACGAACCACATGGCCGTAGTTTAAAGCATAATCAATGATTAATTTATTCACGGCATCTTGCGAAAAATCTTCATCATCCGTACGTTTTCCCACATAAACTTTAGGTATACCATCTGGAGCATGACACAGTAAAGCTTCGTTCACATTTGCATCATACAAAACAACATCAGCTGTTTTTAATGCCTTAACACCTTTTAAACTAAATAAATCCGGGTCGCCAGGACCAGCACCTATTAATGTAATTTTTGGTTCAATGTTCGCTTTTTCTACTTTACTTAAAATCATGACAGAAAATATTAGCTCGTGATTATTTATTAATTATACAAATATATAAAGTCTATAGGAATTGTAGTAATTTATTTTAAAATAATTTATTAGCGAGAAAACCGTCGTTACCAAGTATCATTCATACTTCGTCATTGCGAGGTACCACTCCTATTTCCGTCATTGCGAGGTACCACACCCATTTACGTCATTGCGAGGTACAAAGCAATCTTAATGCTTTTGTTAGGGTGAATTGCTAGGGTTTTAGATTGCTTCGTACCTCGCAATGACGACCGCCTAGAATTAAGGCGCTTCAAAAATTGAGTAAAAGGTTTTAGCAAGTGGTTAAACTATTCAAAATTTCATTCCTATTTTCGTCATTGCGAGACACGAAGCAATCTCAATACTTGGATTAATAACGATGGTTCTTGGATTGCTTCGTACCTCGCAATGACGACCGCCTAGAATTAAGGCGCTTAAAAAATTGAGTAAAGGTCTTAGCAAGTGTTTAAAACTATTCAAAATTTTCCATTCCCATTTTCGTCATTGCGAGGCACAAAGCAATCTTATACTAGGGTGAATTGCTAGGGTTTTAGATTGCTTCGTACCTCACAATGACGACCTCCTAGAATTAAGGCGCTTAAAAATTGAGTAAAAGGTCTTAGCAAGTGTTTAAAACTATTTCAGATTTTCCATTTCTATTTTCGTCATTGCGAGGCACGAAGCAATCTTAATGCTTGGATCAATAGCGATGGTTTTTGGATTGCTTCGTACCTCGCAATGACGACCGCCTAGAATTAAGGCGCTTAAAAATTGAGTAAAAGGTCTTAGCAAGTGTTTAAAACTATTCAAAATTTTCCATTCCCATTTTCGTCATTGCGAGGTACGAAGCAATCTCAATACTTGGATCAATAGTGATGGTTTTTGGATTGCTTCGTACCTCGCAATGACGACCGCCCAGAATTAAGGCGCTTAAAAAATTGAGTAAAAGGTCTTAGCGAGTGGTTAAACTATCCAAAATTTTCATTCCTATTTTCTTCATTGCGAGGCACGAAGCAATCTTAATGCTTAGATCAATAGCGATGGTTGTTGGATTGCTTCGTACCTCGCAACGACGACCGCCAAGATTAGCGCTTATATAAAGATTAATAAAACAAAAAAAGTCTTAGCAGTATGCTAAGACTATATAACAAAATTTCTTTTTAATATCCGAAACCTTACTTACAAGGCACTTCTACAAAAGTAAATTTCCCTGCTTCGTAATTTATGGGTTTACCTTTAACAAAATAAGAACGCCCTAAAGTGGTTTCAATTTGAGCAACCCCCATGATCAACTTTCCATCCTTTTTTAAAAAGGCTAGCGGATTGGTAAATGCCTTTGTAGTATCGCTACCTGTGTTGAAACGGTAATCAACCAATAGTGTATCACCATTAAACTTACCGTTTATTTTTCCGTTATTCTGAGGTTTTTCACCGTATTTTATTAATAACGAACCAGTAACTTTACCAGAAGACATTGTTTTTAAAATCATTGCAGCGCTATCCTTTTCGAAAGAGGAGGCATAACACGTTTCATTAATCAGCGAATCGGCTTTTGCAGAATCAGCTTTTTTATCTGAAGAGCCGCAGGCAAAAACAAATGGGATCGCACTAAATAGCAGGTAAATAATTTTATTCTTCATCTTTTAATTTTTAAGATTAACACTTATCTAAATATAAAAAGATGATGAAATGTTTTTTGCATTTCCATAAAAGAAATGGGTTACATTAAAATATTATTTTCTGGCGTAAGGGCTGGTGGTAAATTAGTTTCATCTAACATATCCCTCATATCAATTTCAATTGTTCTGGAGATATTGGTAATCGGAACATCGTTTGCGCTGCCTTCGAATGGATTGGTAGAACTCTCCCCTACTACATCTAAGGTATTGAAAACCCAGGTTAATAAGATAGCGAAAGGAATATTTAGCCAAATCGAATAGCCCTCTATTAAAGTTCCGCTACCTAATTTATTAAAATCGTTTAATAAACCATAAGGCACCAGAAAAACAAAAAGATTAAGCATAATGCTCGCTATTGATGAAAAATGGCGAGGATAGGGAAAGTTTTTGATTCGTTCGGCTTTGCCCTGATTATCGTAGAAAGTAGCAATGCCGGCCTGCAAAGATTGTAGCTGCAAATCAGAAAAGCTTCCTGCAGTTGCCAATTTATTAATATGATTGGATTGCAAGGCCATGATTTGCGTTGCTTTATTTTTCTTCGTTAAGATGTAGGCCAACTCTTCCGCAGAAAGGTATTGAGCTAAAATATCTTCCAGTTTATCTGTTTTTTCTGCAGTGTGATAATTTTGGGCATATTCAATATTTCTCAAATCATTCATATTTTCCCAAACGCGATTTTCCCTCAGTTGAAAACGGAGTGCAGTTAACCAGGCAAAGTGACGGTAAAATATGATCTGCACATCTTGCTGTTTGTTTTTTGACCATAAGAAATCTCTTACCATTACACCGAAAGAACGACTTACATTGATGATTCCACCATAAATTTGGCGGGCTTCCCATAACCTGGCGTAGCTGGCGTTATTTTTAAAACCAATAATAAATGAAACCGCAGTACCCAATAATGCTACCGGAACCCATGAAATGGAGAGAAACGTAAATCCACAAAAGTGATAAAGTACAGTAGGGATTACAGCGAGTATTGTTAAGCGATAAATATCGCGACGAGTCCAAAGGATAAATTCTTTTAAAGAATATTTCTTTCCGGCATGCATAAAAGTAGGTTTTAGTTTGGGATATTATCTGAGGGATGGGCGAAGATAGAGAAATTTGTAAAATTCGATTGGGAGTTTCTGGAGAAACTTTAATCGCACCGTTAACCTGCGTAAAATAAACCCGGTTGAAGTGGAAATACTTTTGTTGCAGCAACATCAATCAAAGCTATTGTGCTAAGGCACGAAGCAGTTGCGTTGTTTCTTAGGATGACAAAAGTTTACAAAAAGATTGAAACGAAAAACAGGGCTATCGTAACCGATGCCCCGCTGAAATTGCTTTCCTCTAAATTTAAAATCTAGAGTTTCCATATAATATTTGGTTATGGTTCTATTGGATAATAAAAATCTCCATCACGAATCTTTATGCTATTCTACCGCTGCTCTAAACATTAAAGCACCCACTGTTAAATTTGTACGACTGTCAATCAAAATAGCTGAACCATTTGCCCGGTTATCATCATATAAATCGAAAGCCAAAGCATCGGCAGTTTTCACAATGACACGGCCAATATCATTCAGTTTGAACTCATCAGCAGCATGTTTCTCTAAAGTATTGATATCCACTTTATGCAGAATCTCGCTGATTTTACATTTCGTTACTTTGCTATTATGCTGAATTAAATACATTATCGAAGTATCCAAAGCTCGGCCGTCCATCCAGCACAAATCGGCCTCAATTAATTTAGATTCTTGCGGCAAAGCTGTTGCATTAACAATCGTATCGCCACGGCTAATGTCCACATCATCTTTTAAATGAATGGTAACTGACTGGCCTGCATGCGCTGCATCAGGTGCTTGGTCGAAAAATTCGATTCTCTCAATGGTAGAACTTGCGCCTGATGGTAAAATCGTAACCTTATCATTCAGGTTAAAAGTACCGCTTAACACGCGACCAGCATAACCACGGTAGTCATGTAATTCATCTGTTTGCGGACGAATAACCCACTGAACCGGCATACGGGCCAATTGGGATTTATCGAGATTATCGGTATCAACTTTCTCCAAAAAGTGCAATAAGCTTTCTCCATCGTACCAATCCATACGGTCAGAATTTTGAACGATATTATCGCCTTTTAATGCACTTACCGGAATATAATTTACATCAGCAAGCTTAAGCTGTTGCGCTAAAACTTTGTATTTATCGATAATTGACTGGTAAACAGCTTCGCTATAATCAACCATATCCATTTTATTGATACAAACCACAATATGTTTGATGCCCAATAAAGAAACCAGATATGAATGGCGAATGGTTTGTTCTACCACACCGTTTCTAGCGTCGATTAAAATGATGGCTAAATTAGCCGTTGAGGCGCCTGTAACCATGTTTCTGGTGTACTGTATATGTCCTGGCGTATCAGCGATAATGAATTTACGTTTATCGGTTTGGAAATATTTGTAAGCCACATCAATGGTAATTCCCTGCTCACGCTCTGCCCTTAAACCATCTGTTAAAATGGCTAAATCTATTGTTCCATCGTCGTTTTTGCGGTTTGAGCTTTGTAAAGCTTCTAACTGGTCGGCTAAAATGGAATCTGTATCGTATAACAAACGGCCGATTAAGGTGCTTTTACCATCATCTACACTGCCTGCTGTGAAAAATTTTAATATGTTCATGTTTTTAGTATTAAGCTGTTAGTATCAAGTATCAAGACTAATAGCAGTCTACGACTTCGATACTCGTACTTAGTTTATTTAAAGGTTAAGTTTTTTAGTTTGTATCCGATCTTGATACTTGATACATACTACTTGTTACTCCCTTAAAAATATCCACCCTTTTTCCTGTCTTCCATGGCTGCTTCGGAAACTTTATCGTCCATACGGGCGCCACGTTCTGAAATTTTTGAGGAACTGATTTCGGAAATAATATCATCAATTAAAACCGCTTCTGATTCTACCGCAGCTGTGCAAGACATATCGCCTACTGTACGGAAACGTACTTGTTTGCGGAAAACTGTATCTTCATCATCCATATTTAAAAATGGTGAGGCAGCCATTAACTGACCATTTCTGGTAATGACTTCACGTTCGTGAGCGAAATAAATACTTGGCAATTCAATATTTTCTCTGCGGATGTAATTCCAAACGTCTAACTCCGTCCAGTTGCTGATGGGGAAGACACGGACGTTTTCTCCTTTGTGTATTTTGCCGTTATAAATGTTCCAAAGCTCCGGGCGTTGGCGTTTTGGGTCCCATTGCCCAAACTCATCGCGAACAGAGAAAATACGTTCTTTCGCTCTGGCTTTCTCTTCATCTCTACGGGCTCCGCCAATACATGCATCAAACTGGTATTTAGCAATGGTATCTAACAAGGTAACGGTTTGTAAAGCATTTCTACTGGCATTTTTACCAGTTTGTTCTACCACCTTACCCTGGTCGATAGATTCCTGAACAGAACCAACGATTAATCTTTCACCAATCCTTTCAATCATTTTATCGCGATAATCTATCGTTTCCTGAAAGTTATGCCCCGTATCAATATGCACTAAAGGAAATGGAAATTTTCCCGGACGAAAAGCTTTTTCTGCCAAACGAACTAAAGTAATGGAATCTTTTCCACCAGAAAATAATAAGGCAGGTTTCTCAAATTGCCCTGCAACTTCACGTAAAATGTGAATCGCCTCGGCCTCCAGTTCATCTAAGTAATCGAAATTATATGTACTCATTTGTTAATGTTGTAAAGTTTGGCTGTTGAATGTTGGAATGCTCCTTATTCAACTTATTTGTTGTTGATGTCGTTAATGTGAATAATTAAATCCTCCCCCTGCCCCCTCCAAATGGGGAAACCCCTCATAGCTTGCTATTCACGTTGCAAAGCTTCGTCTCACAACTTTAATTTTTCATCTCTATGCTTTCTCTGTTGCATGCAAACCACATTCCTTTTTACTTTGGTCTTCCCACCACCACCTTCCTGCTCTAAAATCTTCGCCGGGTTGTACTGCTCGTGTACATGGTGCGCAGCCGATGCTTGGAAAACCTTTATCGTGTAAGGTGTTGTAGACGATATTATTTTCCTTGATGTAGGATTTTACATCCTCTAAAGTCCAATCGAAAATAGGATGAAATTTTATCAATTGATTGCCCCCATCCCACTCTAAATCATGCATATCTTCACGGTTAGCGCTCTGCTCAGCCCTGATTCCCGTAACCCAAATTTCATTGCCTGTTAATGCTCTTTTTAAGGGTTCAATTTTTCGGATGTAGCAACACTCTTTTCTATTTTCGACCGATTCATAAAAGCTGTTTGGTCCTTTAGTGTTTACCATGTCCTGCAAAAGTTCATTCTTTGGATAATAAGCGTAAATGGGCTTGTTGTAAACCTCTAACGTACGGTTCCAAACGTAATAGGTTTCAGGAAATAATCGTCCGGTTTCTAAAGTGAAAACTTTTATTGGAATATTATTCGCAAAAATTAAATGCGTTATGGCTTGGTCTTCCCAACCGAAACTGGTCGAAAAAATAATTCTATCTGCATACTTTTTTGCCAGATAGTTTAATTTATCTATTGTGTTTAATCCCTGAAGTTCTGTTTTTAACTCCTCTACGCTCATCACTAAATTAATTTTAAAATAAATAGTATCACGCTACGCAAGCTTACCAGCATGACAATAATTCCTACAGCCACCATGATGGTTTTTGCTGAAATCTTGTTTGATACTCTTGCTGCTATTGGAGATGCTATGGCGCTACCAATAATTAAACCAACCACAGCTTCCCAGTATTTACCGCCTAACATCGTAAAAAAAGTTAGGGAACTCAAAGTAGCGATGAAAAATCTGCTGATTTTTACCGTTCCAAGAGAAAATAAAGGATGACGACCGCCTGCAATTAAACTTGAAAGCACAATTGAACCCCAGCCGCCACCAAAGGCCGCATCGATAAATCCGCCAACGAAACCTAAAAACCCGATTTTCTTAATCTTTTTGTCGCCTCTTTTTCTTTTGATATTAAAGGCTTTCATTAAAATTATCCCGCCCAAAATCAAAGTATAAACGCCAACTACAGGCTTAACATAAGCACTATAATGCTCCAGCGATGATAAAATATATGCGCCTAGAACGGCACCAATCACAGCTGGAATAATGAGTATTTTAAACAGTTTCCAGTTAACGTTTCCCATCCTGTAGTGCATCCAGCCGGCAATGCCGTTACTTAACACTTCAGAAATGTGAATGGCCATACTGGCTGAGGCTGGAGGCAAACCCATAGCCAACGAGAATGAGGCTGTAGTGACCCCATACGACATTCCGATGGCGCCATCAATTAAGGCGAACACAAATCCTGCCCCCAAAAACCAATAAAATAAAGGGTCGATATTGATTAAGAAAGTTTGAAATTCTGGCTCTGTATTCCAAAGGGTAAAACCAATTGAACCGATTAACAAAATTGCAGCAGCCCAAATTAGCCACTTTATATTTCTTTCAGCGAAGCTTTTGCGTGGGTTAATTAAACTCTGTGTAACCTTGTTTAGTTTTTTAACTTTTGCCGAAAAATCGCCATTTAAGGTTTGGCGCAAGGCACTCATATTTTGTAAAGTTTCATCCAGCTCTGCTGGAATCCCCTCATTTAAAATCTGTTTTAATCGCTTTGCGATGGTTGGCGATTTGCCGTTTGTAGAGATGGCAATTTTTAAATCACCTTTTTGTACAATAGAACCTAAGTAGAAATCGCATAAATCGGGTTTATCGGCTACATTGATAAGCAAACCTTTTTCATGTGTTACGGCTCTAATTTCTTCATTTAAAATATTATTATTTGTGGCCGCGAAAACGATATCAATGTTTTCCAAATCAGAAACATCGAAACTTTTCTGTTTCACTTTTATTTGCGGATAATCTGCAATAAGTGCATAAACCTCGGGTGATACCATTTCTGCTACAATCGTAATCTTGGCCTGATGACTATTATTTACAATTGCTGTTAATTTTTCAAGACCAATATTTCCTGCACCAATTAATAATGTACGCAGTTTGTTCAGCTTAATAAAAACCGGGAAAAGCTGATTTCCTTTCTCTTCTTCAGAGAAAACCGCTGCATTATCGGGTTGATTAGGCAATACTTGCATATTGTTTTACTAAGGTTTTGAACGATGGATGTAGCGAAACCACTTCTCCGAAAATTAATAGTGCAGGCGCTTTAACATTTTCTTGTTTGGCCAAATTTTCGATGGTTTCTACCACACCAACAACTAACTTTTCATCTGCTGCTGAACCATTTTGTACTACAGCTGCCGGCAAGTTATGTCTTCCTGCGGCTTTGAAAATTTCGACAATTCTAGCTAGTTTTTTTAGTCCCATTAAAACTAAAACAGTGGCATTTGATTCCGCAGCCTGATAAATATCATTAGAAACCTCACCTGAAGTGGTAGTACCTGTAATTACCCAAAAGCTTTCACTCAATCCGCGGTGCGTAACCGGAATTTGTTGCAAACCCGGAACACCAATAGAACTCGAAATACCTGGAATTACATCAACCGGAATGCTGTAAGATGCAGCATAATCCAACTCCTCATATCCCCTGCCAAAAACAAACGGGTCGCCACCTTTTAAACGTACCACATGACCGTAATTTAAGGCATAATCAATCATTAATTTATTGATGGTGTCTTGCGGGTATGAATGTTCTCCAGAACGTTTACCCACATAAACTTTTATGGCTTCAGCCGGAGCGTGTTCTAGTAATGCCTCATTTGTTAAAGCATCATATAATACTACATCAGCAGTTTGTAAAGCTTTTACCCCCTTTAAAGTTAATAAATCCGGGTCACCCGGACCAGCACCTAAAAGCGTAATTTTTGATTCTTTAGATTGATTAACCATATCCTTTTAATTATTGAATGAGAGAATTTTAAATGAGTGATTGTTTGTACTAGCGATTTTACAACTCGCAGATTCAATCAATCTACACTTCAATAATTCTCTCATTCCTTTTCACCTTAATTTGATTTAAAAATGCTTCAGCTTCGCTAAAATACTTCGCTGCGAATTCAGCTGTTGGTTCATTTTTGTTGATTTGTAAAACTAAATCTGAAAAATTGGTCGATAAATTAAATTCGCCTGTTTCCACATAGTGATTATCAAACTCTCTGATGACGCCAACCTGAGTACTGCTGTTGATGCCCTTATCTAAAAGCAATGATTTTGCAGCGCTAACGAAAGTGCTGTAGGTATGGTAAATCGCATCAGCGTAAGCGCCTTTATCTAAATTTTGTTTAGCCCAGCCAAACTTCTCATCAGCCTCTAACAGCAGAGTGGCGACCAAATCGATAACAACGCCAGCGCATTCTCCAACCCCAATTGCGGTCACAAACTGCTCTACGTGTCCCCAGTCTACAAATTCTTCCTGCTGAAGATTGGTTAAATCGGCCAGTGGTTTCAATAACTGATAAAAATGGTCCTTGCCTTTTCTATCATAATATTGATGGAAATTTTCGTCTGCTTCGTTATTGGCCTTAAAATCATTTAAAATGAAATGTAAAACACTGGTTGCTCTTTTCGATGGCACCTTAATTACGCGTTCAGCCACCCGGCCAACGCCGTTGCCAACCGTTCCACCACCCAACATGACCTGAACCGCTGGAACAACTTTGCCTTCAGCCTTAACCGAACTGCCATGGAAACCAATTTCGGCCAAACCATGCTGACCGCAAGAATTCATACAGCCGCTGATTTTAATTTTGATGTTCTTTTCGTAAATAAATTCAGGGAAATCAGTGTAAATTACTTCTTCCAGCACTTCTGCCAATGTCATGGAGTTTGAAATCCCAAGGTTACAAGTATCTGTACCCGGACAAGTCGTGATATCAGCCAAACTATCAAAACCAGCAGTGGTAAAACCAATTTTATTTAAAGCAGTATATAGTGATGGCAATGCCTCTTTACGAACAAATTTTAATAGTAAGCCTTGATTTTGAGTCACTCTGATTTCATCCGCCACATAAGGCTTAATGGCATCAACGAAAACACGGGCTTTATCCGTTTTGATATCTCCAACCTGAACTTTCACATAAACAGCATAAAAACCATCCTGCTTTTGCTCCACCACATTTGTTGCCGACCAATGTTTATAATGTGCCTCATTCAGAATTTCGACTGCGGCGTATTCTTGTTCCAGTGGCAAAGCCGGTTGAGGAACGGCATCTCGATCAATTCCAAAAGTTTTTACTTTGTTTGCAATTCGTTCTTCAGCAACCAAGCTTAAAACTTCTTCCAGGCCTAACTTTTGAACTAAATATTTCAAACGGGCTTTATTTCTATTGCTGCGCTCTCCGTAACGGTCGAAAACACGAAGAACCGATTCTGTGAAAGGAATTAATTGGTCCTCAGGTAAAAACTCATGAACAGCACTTGCCAAAAACGGCTGTGCACCTAAACCACCAGCAAATAAAACCTTAAAACCACGCTCGCCATTTTCATTGATTTTTGGAATAAAACCTAAATCGTGGATGTAGCTGAAAGCTGTATCCTTATCGCTCGATGAGAAAGAGATTTTAATCTTCCTGCCCATTTCCTGGCAAATCGGATTACGTAAAAAATATTTGAAAACTGCATGTGCATATGGAGAAACATCAAACGGTTCATCTTTATCAATCCCGGAATTTGGCGATGCGGTAACATTTCTAACCGTATTTCCGCAAGCCTCACGAAGCGTGATATCATCTTGTTCGAGTTTCGCCCAAAGCTCTGGTGTTTTATCTAAACTCACGTAGTGCAATTGAATATCCTGACGCGTGGTTAAGTGTAAATTTCCACTGCCATACTCATCAGCGATATCAGCAATACGCAATAACTGCTTAAAAGTTACTTTCCCAAATGGCAGCTTAATGCGAATCATCTGTACGCCTGGCTGCCTTTGTCCGTAAACACCGCGGGCTAAGCGTAAGCTTCTAAACTTTTCATCATGGATGGTTCCATCGCGAAAAGCCTTGATTTTATTCTCTAAATCGATGATGTCCTGCTCGACAATAGGATTTTCGAGTTCTGTTCTGAAACTTTGCATAGTGTGTTGTTAGCTTTATTCAAAAAATGCCTCTCTTGTACTGAGAAGCATCTTCATATTTTATACTTAATAAATTATTCATATAGCCTCTGTTATAATGTTTTACAACAACAGCGCATCATTTTGAACGATATCGAATTCAGTATAAAATTAATGTTCATCTGTCAAATATATAAAGTATATAGAATAGTCGTAATTTTTCTTAAAAAAATTGCTTATCCTTTGAGAAATAAGCAAATAAATCTTTAAATATTGTCTATACCAAGCTTTAAGGTATCTTCTCTTCCGATTACGTCAGCAATGCTGGTTTCACTTAAAACCTTAAGTGTAGCATCTCTAACATCGATAAATGCACTTCTAATACCGCAGGTTTTTTCATCTATGCATTCATCGCATTTATGATAGAAATTCAAACTGGCACATGGAACCATCGCAATTGGACCATCGGTTACCCTCATGACCTGAACTAAAAGAATTTCCTCAGGCTTTTTGTTTAAACTGTAACCGCCGCCAGCACCTTTCTTACTATACAAAAAGCCGGCGTTGCGTAAATCTAACAGGATTTGTTCTAAAAACTTTTTAGGGATATGCTCCTCCTCAGCAATCTTTGAGATTTGCATAGGTGGTTTTTCTACATTTTTGCCAAGTGCAACTAGTGCTTTTATGGCGTATTTAGTCTTTTTTGATAGCATATTTGTACAAAGCTAATAAAAGAAAGTAAAATATGAAACATCGGGTATTGATCCAATAAACCATTTATCATCATTTACCAAAAAAGTTTATCTTTGCGCACATACATTATAGTTAATGCTGAAAAACATTGATTTTTTAAACATCAGAGATCGCAAAATAAGCATTGAATCTAAATTGTTTGCTGTATTGTGTTTATGTCTTATTATCGTTTCGATAATCAGTATCATCTCAAATTTTATTATTGGATTATCCTGGACAGTAAATCTTTCCATCACATTTAATCTTATTATCCATTTCTCATTTTACTACTACGCGTTAAAAGATAGGGTTTCAGAAAGCGGCCGCTTCTGGTATTTTATGTTTAACTGTGCTACCATGTTCCCCGCCTGGTTTTTAAACGGTGGATCGCTGGGTTCTACACCGGTATTCTTAATATTTTACCTCAGTGTGGGCATTCTTTCATTGTCGAAAAGATATACAGGTTGGTTTATTTTGATATTTTCTGCAACAGCAATGCTTTGTCTGGTTTTCGAAAATATTTTTCCTTCGCTCATCACACCCTATCCTAACGAAGCTACAAGAAGTTTCGATTTAATCTGTGCGTTTTTCAATATCTCATTTATGATGATTCTGATGCTTGTTTTTTATAGAAAAGTGGCAGAGTTTGATCAGTTTTTGCTTCTAAAAAACAAAGAACGATTAGAAGCTTCCCAACAAAATTTAATTCTCGCCAAAGAAGCGGCTGAGTCAGCAACAATTGCCAAGTCGACTTTTTTGACCAACATGAGCCATGAAATCAGAACACCACTTAACGGAATCATCGGGGCTTCCGAACTTTTAAAATTAACCAAGCTGGATGACGAACAATCAGAGCTGCTTAATACATTGCAGGCCAGTAATAGCATCATGATTGATATTGTGAATGATTTGCTTGACATTTCGAAAATTGAAGCCAATAAAATGGAAATCCATAACCATCCCTTTAACTTTCGAAATTGTATAAAGGACGCAGAAAATATCATCAGGCCATTATTCAATAGCAAAAACGTACAATTATTAATCGAAGTAGCCAAAGATGTACCTGATATTGTTATCGCTGATGAAATTCGATACAAACAAATCATCATCAACCTGCTTAGCAATGCGATAAAGTTCACAGAGGTTGGCTACGTGAAGTTGAACGTCATATTTTCTTCAGAAAGTAACACGCTGATTTCATCTATTAAAGATACAGGAATAGGAATTGATCAGGAAGACATGGAAAAGCTGTTTCGGCCATTTTCTCAGATTAATCCATCGCTTACCAGAAAATTTGGCGGAGCCGGCTTAGGCCTGGCCATTTGCAGAAAACTTGCAGAAATGATGGGTGGCAATATTTCAGCGGTCAGCGAACCTCGCATGGGTTCAGAATTTACATTCAAAGCCTTGATTGAGCAGCATTACAACAATAAAATATCAAAACCGCATCATCCAAAAACGAATAACAATTCGTTGCCTATTGCGGGCATACACATCCTTATCGCGGAAGACAACATTTTTAACCAGATGATTACCTCAAAAATGCTTGAAAAAGCTGGCTATAAATTTAGTATTGCCAGTGATGGTGTTCAGGCCTTAGAGATGGCGAAAGATGTTCACTACAACATTGTTTTGATGGATATGCAAATGCCACACATGGATGGCGTAGCGGCAACAATTGAAATTTTAGAACTTTACAAAAACAAAGATATTACCCCACCGGTAATAATTGGGTGCAGCGCCAATGCCATGCAGGAAGATAAATACAAATGCCTGAATGCTGGAATGAAAGATTTCCTACCTAAACCATTTACTTTAGATGATATTCGTTCCGTAATGATTAAATGGACAAAAGTTGATTAGTAACTTAATCAAACTATCGTAAAAATATTTTAACGGATTAGTTTTGATCGAATTAATCGTAGTTTAAAATCTATTTTTACGGCCATTTAGCTTATTATTTATGAAAAGAAAGATTAACATCTTCCCTATACTCGTCATTATTTTAGTTTTTTTTGCCCTGAATGCCTACGTGCTTTCGGGTCTTGGCACCTTTAGCCAGTCTGCTTCTTTCGCTCCGTTTTTTTGGGTATTTGTAATATCATTAACGGTAGCGCTGTTTTTTGCAATTAGCCAGATGCGGGCGCACGGCATGAGTAAATTTTTTCAAATCATTACACATGTATTTTTAATTATGCTCACTGCCGAGGTGGTTTTCGCATTTTTTCTGCTTGTTGGCGATGTATTTGGCTTTTTATTATCGATACCTTCCAGCTTCGAACCACAAGGTTATCAGGCTTTAGGCAGAAATGTTTACTGGGTAGATTTTGCCTTCATCATGTTTTGCTTAACCGTGGTGTTATTTATCTTCGGAATAATAAGAGGTAAATACGCCTACAGAGTTATCAAACACACTTTATATTTCGATGACTTGCCTAAAAGTTTCGACGGATTTACCATCACTCAAATTTCTGATGTGCATGCAGGAAGCTTTACCAAGCCCAAACAAGTTCAGAAGGGAATAGATCTTATTAATGCACAAAAAAGCGATTTATTTGTATTTACCGGAGACCTGGTTAATAATGCCGCATCTGAAATTGTTCCCTACATTGGCCACTTTTCTCAAATTAAAGCATCTTTCGGTCAGTTTTCAGTTTTAGGAAATCACGATTATGGCGACTACGTGAAATGGCCATCAGAAACTGATAAAACAAATAATTTGCAGCAGTTAAAAGCTCACCACGCAGCACTTGGATTTAGACTTTTACTTGATGAACATGTTGAATTGACCAAAGATGGAGAGAAAATAATCCTTGCTGGAATTGAAAACTGGGGACTTGGATTTGGGGAACGTGGTGATTTGCAAAGGGCATTGGCAGGCACTTCGGCAACAGATTTTAAAGTGTTACTGTCTCACGATCCTTCTCACTGGGAAGCACAGGTAAAGAATAATCCTTCTAAAATTCAACTGGCTTTGGCTGGGCATACCCATGGCATGCAATTTGGCATTGAAGCTTTTGGCATAAAATGGAGTCCGGTTAAATACCGCTATAAGCATTGGGCGGGAATTAAATCTGAAAATGGTCGATATCTAAATGTAAACAGGGGTTTTGGTTTCATTGGCTTTTCGGGCAGAGTTGGTATCTGGCCAGAAATTACGGTGATAGAATTGAAAAGAAAAGTTTAATTACCACAGCTGTAACTAAAAGTATAGTAGATAATTTGATTGATAAATGGTATCTTGTTCTGAAATTATGACCAGATGAAATTTGTTTTACTTCTTCTATGCTCACTATCAGTTTTAGAGGCACCAAGCATTGAAAAGGACCGGGATCGTTGGAAACTTTATTATTTGGATGTTGCACCACAGAAAACTGCCGATAAATGGTTTCTTCCATTTGATGTAGCTGACCGTAGCAACACACGAAATATCAGCATCATTAGTATTTTTGGCGATCATAGAGATAGCTATTACAAGGGGCATATCCATACCGCTATAGATATTAACCCTGTAAAACCAAAGGCTAAATTTATACCAGTTTATGCGATGGCGAATGGAGTGGTTTGTTCGGTTCACCTGGGCGAAAATCAAAAAACGGTTGTTGTTCGTCATACTATGAAGGACGGCAAAACTATGTTTACCAGCTACAAACACTTAAAAGAAGTTTATGTAAGTAATGGAAAACAAGTTGACCAAAACACCAAACTAGCCCGTTTATTTACCAAAGAAGAAAGCAAGAAATATGGGGGCGATTATCATCATCTCCATCTGGAAATCAGGAAAAAATTTGATGATTATGGCTGTGCCAGTTGGTTAACCTTTAACAATGCTCAGCTCAATGAACGATTTTATAATCCTCAGGATTTTCTGAAACAAAATATCAAATGAATTAATGAGTTGGTAAAATTTACATCAACTTAAAACCTTTTACACACAAAAAATCAATAATGGAAATTGCTACAGGCATAAACCTAATCAACCAATTTCCATGTTTTACTCAGAATTTGCGGGTAAATGAAATAGATATATATTCGTTTAAGGAGCGTTAATTTAGAATCGGGGAATAACCTAAGGATTAGTCCCCGTTCTTCTTTTGACCCTCTTCTGTCCTCCGTTTGCTTATCACCTTGCCAGCTGGGGGTAATCATTTACCGTAACAGCTATAAAAAAATTTTGTTCCATAAGATTGGCCGAGGTTCACATTTTATTGGTACAATTTATACAGTTGTGGCGCATAAATCGCTGATTAAAGTACAATGTAAAACTCCTGAATTAATCTTGAGACATCAAAAACAGATAGATTCGATTTCCGCGAAGGGAACACGCATAAACATTTACAGGAGCGTTATTATTTACACAGGCAAATAAAATCTGGCATAAATACTTAAAAACCAGTATTGTAATAAAATTAATTTGTAGATAAATTAGTGCGTTTTTAAAAATCCTTGAGGGGAAAATTACATTTTCGGAACGAGCTAATGAAATGGAATAAGGATTAACCGATGGTTTAATTATTGACGGATTGATTTAATTATGGCCTTTTTTGATCTACACAGCCACCCAGGATTGAAAACATTGTTTCTTCCTCAAAATGGAAATCAGCTTTCAGCATGGCGAACACTTTCTCCAAAAGATGGAATACTCGGCAATATTTTAGAATCTCAGGCATCACTTAAATTATTGTTTGAGAAAGGGAATATCAATTTGATTTGTTTAACGCTCCATCCGCCTGAAATTGGAATGATAGATCAGGTACTCCTAAAAATTGCTGCAAAATTTTTGTTTCCAACGCTAATTAACGCTGATCGCCTGAGAGAGATGTACACATTAACTGCTTCCTATCAGGAAACTTTTCATCAGGAATTTTTGAATATTACTGCTGCCCCACGAGCGGAGGATGACATCAGCCCAGCTAAAAAATTAAAATTGCTAACAAGCATACACGATTATAACCCAGAAGATTTCGATACCCTTAACATTGTTTTAAACGTCGAAGGCGGACATACGTTTTATGATTTAAATAACCGCGTAAAGGATATTGAAAAAGTAATAGATAATTTCAATGCGTTTGTTGCAAAAGGATATAAAATATTATACTTTACTCCTACTCATTTAACACCAAATGAATTTATCACCCATGCTTATGGCAATAAAATTTTAACCAAGGGGCCGCTTCTGCCAAAAGGAATTGGGTTTAGCCCTTATGGAAAAAGAATTGTTGAAAACGCCTACCAGAATGGTGTACTTATTGATATTAAACACATGAGTTTGGTATCAAGAAAGATTTTCTATCAACTCCGAAAAAGAGGTTACCTTCTCCGGAAACCTATTATTGCAAGCCACGTTGGTTTAGTTGGTAACTCATGGAATTTCTTTAACCAGGATGTCATCAACCCAATAAAAAAAAGCTATGGATATAAAGTTCACTGGCTAAAAAATGCCGGTGTTTTTGATGATACATATTTTTACCCTCTTTCTATTAATTTATACAACGAAGATGTGAGAGAGATTTTGGAAAGCGATGGATTGATCGGCCTATCACTTGATGTTAGGATTTTAGGCGGGAAAGATAAACCCGGCAGCATACAGAAAGATTTCTACAGCCACGAAGAATTTGAGCTGTTAATGTCGGAAAATGCTGATCAGCAAATTGAACTGCTCTGCAAAAATTTGCAAGAAGGCATAATTAACAACGGAGATACTCAAATTAATGCCAATAATCCCGAGCCAGAAGACCTTGAAGATTTGAAAGAAGGAGAAGATGAATTAAATGATATCATTTCGCAAAGAACAACTGATGGTCCTTTTAGAAAAAACTATAATTACCATTTGCGCTTAGTTGTCAACCACTTGCTCAGAATATATCAAATTACCGAATGGGAAGACATGCCACTGCCATGGAATAATTTATGTATTGGTTCTGACTTCGATGGACTGGTCGAAGCCATTGACTGCTGTAGAAATGTTACAGAATTTGATAGTTTCGCACTGGCATTGACTAAAGCGCTGGATATTGGTGCCAAACAAAAACAAATTGATTTAGGCTTAAGCGCTGAGAAAATTGTAGCCAAGCTGATGTACGAAAACGCCGTAAACTTTATGCAGAAAAACCTGACCTAACGAACTTGAGAAACTCTTACTTTCTCAATAGCTTCAAACTGATACGCAGCAACTAATTTCCTCTTCGATAGGTATTTATAAACACGCTTCCTAAAAAGCTGTGATTGATCTACCGTCTCTGCTAGATGCATTTTTAAAACTTTAAGGGGTTCTTTTGTGAATTTAAGAAAGTTTGGCTAAAACAAATCTTCGGTTATTTAGTTTACCTTTAAGCGCAATAATTTTAAAGCACTCTATGATCATCTATCCCTTGCCACCAAACGAAAATGAACGACTTTCTGCATTGGGGGCTTACAACATTTTAGGCAGTGGAAAAGATTGTGATTTTGATGATCTAACGCGTTTGGCAGCTGAAATTTGCCAAACACCTATTGCTTTAGTCACAATTTTAGGGGAAGATACGCAATGGTTCAAATCTGGCTTCGGTACTGATATTAAACAAACGGCGAGAGAAGTTGCGTTTTGTTCGCATTCAATTGCCGGCAATGGCGATATTATGATTGTAAATAATGCAACGCAAGATCATCGCTTTGTTGAAAACCCATTGGTTACCGGCCATCCGGATATTGTTTTTTATGCTGGCGTTCCGTTAATAAACCCCGAAGGCTATGCCCTGGGCACCTTATGTGTAATTGATCATGAAGAAAAAGGATTAAGTGAAAGCCAGATCAATGCACTTAAAATTTTGGCCCGACAAGCACAGCATCAGCTGGAGTTGCGAAGAAAAGTCAGCGAATTGGAAAAAGTTAATACAGCCCTAAGTGAATCAAATCTGTTTATTGAAAAGTTTGCACAACGGGTAGCACATGATATTAAAAATCCGCTGGCGAGCATTATCCTCTCTGCTGAATCATTACGTAAGCGTTTTGATGCCGAAGGAGATGAAAAAGCTGTGAGATTGATCCAGATTGCTTTACGCTCTGCCAAAAACCTTGTTAATTATGTGGACGATATGCTTGATTATTCAAAAGCACCATCAACATTACTCGAAAAACAGGAAACAATTGATTTCAGGTTATTGCTCGAAAATTTAATCCCGATGCTGAATGTACCAAGAGATTTTAACATCAGCATGCCTGAACGGATCAACATTCATACATCGAAAATTGCGATTGAACAAATTATGTTGAATTTGCTCACCAACGCCATTCGCTACAATGATAAAGATAAACCGGAAATTCAGGTTTCCTGTGCTTTAGCTGAAGACCAATATGTACTTCAGGTAAAAGATAATGGCAGAGGCATCTCTGAAGAGAATCTTGAAAAGATATTTTTTGAGGGTTTTACAGTGCAGGAGCACGATCGGTTTAACCGCAAAGGAAACGGTTTGGGTTTAGATGCGGTAAGCAGCTTAGTTGGTAAAATGAGGGGAAGCATTAAGGTAGATTCTGTACTCAAGCAAGGTACAACCGTTTCCATTTGCCTTCCCAAATAAGTGATATAAAAACACCTTCACTTGCTAATGAAGGCGTTTTCTTTACTACATCTTCTTTGATGAAAGCGATTGATCAACCAATATTCCGTTATTCATTTTTAAACTGAAGGTAACCCTCCGTTTGGCCTTAAATTTAACTACAAATAAATCTTCATTACCTTTTAATGTGGCTTTGTTTCCAATATTTACAAACGTTGGATAAAGTACTTTACTGCCATCTGCATGCAAACGATCATAAGTTAGGTTTTCCATTGATTTTGTACCAATAGTATCAACACCCACATATTCATAATCTTTGCTATCGTATGGCAAAGCAAAGCTCAAAGCATTTACATCTTTTAGGCCAATGCCCTTTACTTTAATTTCTACGATCTCATCTTTTTGAAAAACTGATTTCGACACATTTAAAACGGTTTTTCCATCTAATTCAGCTTTCGCAGATGTCCTTACGCCACCATCGAGCTGCGTCGCAACATTCGAAATATCAAAGGCATCAATTAATCCATTTTTATTAATATCACCCTTGCTGATGTAACCTTCGAAATCAGCATCACCTTTTCTCAATCCTGTATAATTGATGTATGATGTAAAGTCATTACGATCGATGATTTTATCATTATTAATATCGCCGGCGATTGAAGCCTCACTTCCAGGAACCCTGAAAATGTACAATTCCTGCCCGGAACCAAAGCCTCCCGCTCCTTTTTCCACTGCGATTTTCAAATAGCGGGCTGCCGGATTTCCGTTGAAGGAGATAATTTTCGGGTCACCATTGTTTTTCCAGTCAAAGTCGTTAACCTTTGTCCAGGCTGTTTTATCTTCGCTATAAAATACGCTGCCTTTCATTAATGTTCCGTTTCCTCCACCCTGACGTGGCAAATAGCTTAAACGATCCAACTTGTTCACGCCTTTTAAATCTATAATCATTTCAAAAGGATCTGATTTTACACCCCATTTCGTATGCCAGATATTTGATTCATCGAAATCAAAAAGTTTTGAAATCCCCTCTCCACCCTGATTTTCAGCAGTGGTTTTTGCATTGATACCTTTGATTGCGTATTGCAAGGGATTGGCACCAGTTGTAACATCCAATTCCGTCCATTTCGAAACCCCATCTTTATTCACAGCCCTTAATTTGAGTGAGTATTTTGTTTCCGGAATCAAACCATCGAACAAAAGCGTGGTATCTTTTATCGTAGAATAGAGCATTTCCTGGAAAAGAATTTCATAATAATCAGCATTCTGAACTTTATCCCATCCTGGTTTAAAACTAAATGCTGTCCGATAACCCTCGTTAACTTTGAAATTTTGTGGAGCATTAAGCGATCCTTTCGACACCAGAAGCTGATCACTCGGCTCAGATTTAAATCCTTTAATCTCCAGAACGATATCATTCTTTAGAATATTTGTGGCAGCAAGTTTCACTAATACCAGTGGATTTTTTATGATTTGAACTTTTTCAAAAGCTGATCCCTTAGTACTAAACTGATTTAGATTTGGCTTCTCCTCATAAAAAAACACATTTTCTTGCTTAATAAATTCTTCTTTGGATAATACCTCAGTTAATTTTATTTTGCTTTTCCCAACTTTTGCAGCTATACGGCTTGGCTTTGCCGTTACATTAACACGCACTTCAGTCGTTTTTTCGGCCACAAAACCATCGAAATTACCCTTTGTGGCATTAATATGGATCAGGTTTACCGTTTTATTTACATCAGATTCAATTAGGGTAGTTGCCGCTTTTCCTGATTGATAAGCCTGAGTTGTTCCATCATCATCATACTCTAAAAAGGAACTTTTTTCAAAAGGATAAACTTCGTAGATACGGGTATTGCTTTTGATTTGCTTGACATTGTTATTCGCCGCAGTTACTGGAATAATGGAACCTGCCTTCACAAAAACGGGCAATTTCCACAATGGTGCATCGAAATTGTTAATCACACGGTCTCCCAGATATTGATTGCCGGAAAAATAGTCAATCCAGATTCCTTTTGGCAGATAAATCCCATTTCTGATGTCATTACCATCTTTATCCATTTTAGTTTCCTGATAAATCGGCGCAACTAAAAAGCTCGGACCATACATAAACTGATACTGGGAAGCAGTACCATACGTATAGGCATTAGGATCGGCCAAAAACATTGCCCTGATGATTGGGAGTCCATCCACCGCTTCTTTGGCAATACTATAACTGTAAGGCAAAAGTGATGATTTCAGCTTCAGATAATTTCGGTTGATGGAAGTAACTGGCTCGCCTAAAGCCTGCGGATACTTCTCATTCGAACCCCATCCATCCATGTTTAGCTGCATGGGTGTGAATGTTTTCCATTGAAAATCGCGGGTATTTACTGGTAGATTTTTGCCTCCGAAAATTCCATCCATATCTGAAGTGATATTGGGCTGACCAGAAAGGCCAGACCCAATATAAGTTGGAATGTGAAAACGAATATATTCCCATAAGCCACCGGTTTGGTCGCCCGACCAGATGGTGGCATAACGCTGTGTTCCTGCCCAGCCATCAAGCGAAATAATAAATGGCCGATCATTGTTCCCGTAGTAAGGTATTGTTTTCGCTACATCGGCTACGCCATTTAAGCCGAAAGAATAGCCTGCGCCTACCCAGGCGACATCAGTTTTCAAAACCCTAACACCTGCATCTCTTACCTCACGAACAATATCGCGTTGCAGCAATGGGCTAATCCCTTCTTTCGGGTGTAAATCAGACTGTGTCCAGAGACCAATTTCTACGCCTTTGTTTCGGGCATAATTGCCTAAATCTTTTAAATTCTGGACATTCCCCTCCAAACTTTGTGTTTGTCCGTAACCTGCACCATAACCATCGTTAGGTAAAATCCAGCCAAAAGGCATATCATGTTTCTCATATCGATCAATAACTGCCCGGGCAGAAAACTGGTAATTATTTTTTTCGCCATTTAGCGATTCGCGAATACCGCCATTAGCTTTCTGACTTTCTTTATATCTTTTACCATCTTCAAACAAAATTCCTTTTTCATCCTCTTTCCAGAAATCACGGTTATAAGCATTAAGATGTCCTTCGTAGAAACCAAACTTTGGAATCAATACCGGATTTCCGGTAAGTTGATAATAATCATTCAAAAGTTCCTTTGCTCCAGCATCTACCATGATAAATAGATCTAAATAGCTCGTTTCGTGAGCAAGATGCACCACTCCGTTTTCTTTTAAACCAAAATCATATTTTCCTTTTGCAAAAGTATACCACATGATTCCGTAACCTTTTGTAGACCAATAAAATGGCGTTGGAGAAGCTACGCCTCCATCTGTCCAGCTGTTCTGATTTTCAATTGAAATCGCTTTTCCTTTATGAGAGAACCGACCATTTTGAACACCTCCACCATAGAAAAATTCGCCGGTATTTTCTTTCAAAGCAATGCTTGCTGAACTTTTATCCAGTATAATTGGTGAGCTTTGTTCAAGCACCACGGCTTTATTTTCTAAGTTCAAAACCTTAATCAAACTGCTTTTTTTATCAATTTGAACTTCGATTTTTGAGGTTTTGATATTAATTGTGCCATTCTCGTCTTGAATCGAAAGTTTAGCAATACGCTTTCTTGGATTTTCAACCAGTATCTCAGCGGCAGGCTTTGCTTCAGGACTGCGGATAAAACCACCATCTTCATCCTGGAATACCCTGAAAATATTTTCCCCGTAAAAATCAATGGTTAATCGTTGTTTGTTAGATAGCTGCAGTTCAATAGTGGTTCCGTTGATTTGTTTAACAGTAAGCACCTCGCCGGCCAAATGATCGTTCATTAGCGTCTGAAGCGTTACACCTGCAGCGGCCTCATTTGATTGGAAAACGAAAAATAAGATTGCCGCAATTACGATGGCCTTAAAAAATTTTAGTTTCATAAACAGAATAAACTTATCATAAAAGTAATGCTCTGGATGATAAAAGCAGACACCTATTTTTGCGCAAACGGTTGACTATGGAAATTTGTTACAAAATAAAAGCCGTAGCAATTTTAATTGCTACGGCTTAAACTGGTACTTAAACTAAATAATTTAATTAATAACCATTATTCCCAAATTCATCAGCATTGGTAATGGCATCCAAAAAGTATTGTGGAATTGGCCTAACGGTATGTTTTTTTGGATCAAAGTTTGGCGCAATGATCGGATTAGTTTGCTGAAAATAAGCAGTTGATAAATTTCCTGTTCTCTTCAAATCAATCCAACGGGTATGCTCACCAGCCAGTTCGCGACCTCGCTCCTTTAAAATATAAGCAACGTTCATTTCAGCTGGTGTGGTCAACATTTCGTTCTCACGGCTGGTGATGGCAGCACGTTTACGGATTACATTGACATAGTTTGATGCTTTCAGAAGATCGTTGTTCGCCAGGATGGCTGCTTCAGCTGCAATTAAATAAACCTCGCCTAAGCGGATAATTGGAATATCACCTAACCAGTTCTGATTAGATTGCGCATACATTTTACCTGAGAATTTTTTAAACGCCGGGAAAATATTTATTAAACTCGGCTCATTCGGAAATGATGCTGGCAACTTATAGTTATTCGTTGCCGGATCGAAAAGATCATTAGGATCGGCAACCAGCGCCGGAATTTTTCTCTTATCGGCAGTGGGAATAGTCCAGTTCGGTGTGAAAACTGAAAGACCTACATCGTTGGTCATGTTTTTCTCCTCCTCAAAAGTACCGCCTGAAGCCAGAAAATAATCTGGTCCGGTGTAAGCCTGTCTGGTACTCAAAATGGTTTTACCAACAATAGATGGATCTTTTTGATAAGACGTGGCCAGTGCAGCAGTAATTAATTTATCGGCACTTGCATAAAACTTGTATGTGAACGTATTTGCAAACCTGGTATCCGGTGTATTTTCCCTAGGATCGAAAATATTGGTTAACAGGTATTTTGTCGGCTTATATTGTTTTGAATTTGATCGGCCGTAAAGCACAGTAGTTTCAATTGTTCCCCATTCTGCACCCCTACCGCCTAAATCAGGTAAATAGTATTGGCGGGTACGCCCTCTGTTGAATCCTTCAGGATTTAAACCAGAAACATCAATTGCCTGTAGGAAAAGGAATTCGGTGTTACTTTTATTGTTTTTCAAATCAAACGCTTTGGCAAAGCCAGAACGCGTAGCATCGCTAAGGTACAATGCTGCATTATATTTTGCAGGGTTGTTAATCAATTCTTCAGCTGTTGTTAAGGCTAATTGCGCATATTGCTCCTTTTCGCCCAAACGTGTGCGCTGCAAATATACTTTTGCCAGCATCGCATAGGCAGCCTTTCTGGCAATACGCCCTCTTAAAGCACCCTGGGTAATTGGCAATTTCTCGCAGGCAAACTTCAAATCAGAGATGATTACATCGTAAATCTCTTTTTCAGTACTTCTTTTTGGCTGGATGTTATTTCCTTCAGTTGCAGCTGATTTTGTAGTGAGGTAAACTGGACCAAACTGCTCTACCAGATTGAAATAAGCCCAGGCTCTCCAGAAATAAGCTTCAGCAACCTTTGCATCAATATCGGCTTGTGAGCTGTAACCTTTAACTTTTGAACTAAATTCAATGGCTGTATTGGCAAGGCCGATGGCCGAGTAACAGCCGCCCCAAACAGTTTTAAGCGTGCCTAAATTTGTATTTAAGGTATTATCATAAGTGGTGATACCGATATCAGAACCAGCATAGTTGATCCATAAATCTGTACCCATTTCTGATGGACCAATAAAATCTACCTTCCCGTAGAAGAAATAATTATCAACGTAAATGGTATTGATTAATCCTTCCCATCCAGATTTGTTGGTATAGGCAGTTTCTAAAGTAGTTGCTCCAGGATTTACTTCATCAAGGTATTTTTTGCATGAAGTGGTGCTAAGCGAAAATACAACGATTAAGCCTAACGAATATTTATGTAATGTTTTCATTTCCTTTTTCTTTAAAATTAAAATGAGGCGTTTAATCCAAAAACCATTTGTCTGTATAATGGAAAACTGTCGTTTCCAGCTGTTTCAGGATCAATATTTTTAAGTAAATCGCTTTTAGCAAATACGAAGCTATTGTAAGCAGTGCCATAGAATCTAATGCGGCTAAATCCAGCTTTGCTGCTAATTTTTCCAGGCAAGGTGTATCCCAGGGTAATGTTTTTTACCTTGAAATACGATCCATCTACAATTGATAAAGCACTGATGAAGGTGTTACTTAAACTCGTTCCGGTAGTTGGTCTTGGAAAATCGTTCGTAGGGTTTGATGGTGTCCAGTAATTGTAAGTTTCAGGTTGTGCAACTGTATTCCAATAACCCAATAATTGCGCATTAATGGTTTGTCCGTAACGCATGGTCATAAATACGGTTAAGTCAAATCCTTTGTAAGCAAAAGTATTTTGTAAGCCCAAACTAAAATCTGGGGTGTTATGCCCAAGAATCATTCGATCAGAAGCTGAGTAAGGGTGTACACCATTATCGCTAACACCAGAAGCATCAGTTCTAGGTATTGTCGCTAATTTAATGTCACCAGGTTTGGCACCATATTTAGCTGCTTCAGTCTCTTCTCCTAACTGCCAGATTCCTAATTTTTTATATCCATAAATTACCGTTTGAGGCAGTTGACTTCCAACAAAAAGGTTATTGGTAATTAATGCGGTAGTGGCAACTGAATTGCCTAAATCAAGTTTGGTTAGTTCTTCTGTGGCTCTGGTAAACGTGAATGCTGAATTCCACCTGAAATCTTTGGTATCAATATTTCGGCTATTGATGGTCAACTCAATACCTTGATTTTTTGTTTCTCCGATATTGGCATAGATAAAATATTGATTTTTCGCATCATAACCTCCATCCGTTGGTGGAAGATTTCTTGGATATAAAACCCCTTTTGATTTGGTGTGGAAATATTCTCCGGCAAAATCAACCCTTCCGTTAAACAAAGTAAAGTCTAAGCCCAGGTTGAAATTGTAAGAACGTTCCCAGGTTAAGGCTTCATTACCTAAAGCACGATTGGTTGAATATAGCGGCAATGCCGTTGAACCGCCTAAGGTAAGCGGAAAATCTCCTGATCTGGAAGCCACCAAAGTACTGTTATTGTAAGCAGGGATGTTTGGATTTCCGGCCACACCATAACCTGCTCTCAACTTAAGATTGGTTACGTAAGCTTTGCTAAACTCCATAAATTTCTCATCACTGATACGCCATGCAGCCGAAACAGATGGAAAAGTTGACCATTTATCAATCAGCTGAGAAACACCATCCCAACGGTTTGAAGCCTGAAAGAGGTATTTACCTTTGTAGCTGTAGTTAATTCTTCCGGCAAACGACATTCTATTTTGTTGCGTGTAACCTGTTGCCTTAGTAGTAGATAGTGTGGCGGCAGCCAGATTATAGAATTCGTAATCATCAAATTCCAGTCCGGTACCAAAAATGAAAGAACGTTCTCCTCTTCTATCTTCGAACGAGGTAATTCCGGTTACAGTAAATTGATGGTCGTTGGCAAGCGTTAAGTTATAGTTGATGATGTTTTCCCACAAATAGTTGTAAGCGATATTGTTTTCGTAACTGGCCTCTTTTGCGGTCCTGCCTTCTGAAAGAATGTTATATGATCGCTCGTTCGCGAAAGTACCCTGCCGGTTAGCAGAAAGAGTTAAACCCAGGTTTGAACGAATAGAAAGATTTTTAACCGGTGTAAATTCCACGTAAGGGTTTACGGCCAGGAAAAGGCTTTTGGTATTGTTGATGAACACACCATCAGCATAATTGGCTATCGGACTTACTGCTGAAACACCTGTAAGTGGCAGTGCATTTACTGACCCGTCCGCATTGTAAGCGGAACCTAAGGGATAAACGCCGAATGCTTTGTTGATACGACTATTGGTTTGATCACCATTTCTCAGGTTAACCGTAGTTTGCAACCCGGCTTTAAAATATTTGTTAAAATTAACGTCAACACCACCACGAACATTATAGAATTTGGATTCATCACCCTGATAAATACCTTTTTCCTGAATGTAACCCAAAGACATATAACCTTGAACTTTTTCTGAACCCCCTCGAATTGAAATGTGGTGGTTTTGTTGTGACCCATTGCGTAAGGTTTCATCAACCCAATCGATCCACTGATTATTGTTGATGGCAGTAATTCCGGCAGCGGGTACGCCTGCATCAGTTAAGCTGGCAGGGTAACGGTTGTTGGCGGTAAAATAACGCTCATTAACATAGGTTAACCAGGCATCACCCATCAACGCTTTTGGAAACTCTGCCCGGCCGTTAGTACCATAATAAGTATCCACATCAACCTGTACCTTTCCGGCTTTTGCTTTTTTAGTGGTGATCATGATTACCCCATTGGCACCTGCCACACCATAAATTGCTGTAGATGAAGCATCTTTCAATACATCAATGGTTTCAATATCATTTGGATTTAAGCTATTAATGTTTCCAATAATCCCATCAATCACATATAAAGGATTTTGTGAAGCGCCAGGAATTGAACCGACGGTAATTGAGCGGTTACCCCTTAGTAAAACGTTCGGCGATTGACCAGATTGGCCGCTTGTACGCTGAATATCCAAACCGGCAACCCTGCCCTGTAATGCCTCCATTGGGCTGCTCACCGGATTTAAAGTGATGTCTTCGCTTTTTACACTCGAAACAGCACCAGTTAAATCCTTCTTCTTCACAGTACCATAACCTACCACCACTACATCATCCAGGTTGGCAATGTCTTCATTCATTACTATTTTAACCTCACTTTTTCCATTAACAGGAAATTCGGCTGATTTAAAACCAACCAAACTCAAAACCAACGTTTCATTACCGGTTTCAAGATTAAGGGTAAAATTTCCGTTTGCATCTGTAGCTATTGCTGAACCACCACCTTTAACTTTAACAACCACACCAGGAAGTGGACCACCTTTCGAATCTACTACGGTTCCTTTTACCGGAAATACCTTTGTTCGTTTAATTTTCGACAACGAAGTGGTTAGTTTTGGCGATTCCACAGCGAGAGATAGGAACGGTAGCAATGCTATCCCTCCTGCTAAGCCGAGAACTCCAAATGTCTTGAACAGACGATTGTCATGTAAATTTTTGCTCATGATTTATAATATTGGTTAGGTTTGGTTAAAAACTTTAAAAAAACTATAACCGTTGAAAGTACAGTTATAATTTCAATCCAAAAAAAACGCATCACTTTTTTTACAAATGAAAATCGTATTCTCTGGTAAAGTTATTGACCAAACAAATCTAACTTCGGAAGGAATGTAAAGACTATATAATCTTTACAATAAGATATAGGATATTATCATAATAATAACATCCAAAATACTGATAATAAAACAATTGACTTAAGTTATCCGCAATAAGTCATCTAATGAATCCGACAAAATGGATAAAGCTTTTTCCATTTCTCCTAAATCCATACTCCCAAAACCTATACGACTGGCAGTTAAATTTTTATCTTGATATAATATTGTTTTCGGTAGGAACAATCCATTCTCCATGCATTTCTTACGCAGTTTGATTAAGTTAAATTGCCCAAGCCAATGCACCCATACGGCTAATCCGCGGTGTGGAGTGTGAAAGTTTATCTTACCCCTAAATTTTTCGTCCAGTAGTTTTACAAAGTAATCCCGGCGTTCTTTATAATTTTTCTTATTTTTTTTAGATAGGCGGTGCACCTCTCCTTCCTGAATCCAATCGGCAAGCACTTGTTCCTTAATTACATCTACGCCCGAAGATAAAATACGCTGATGTTTTTCCAGTTCTTCAATAAAATTTGCTGGCGCTGAAACAAAACCATAACCAAAACCTGATGGCAAGGATTTTGCAAACGAACCAATATAAACCACTACATCGTTCGAATCAATTGCTGCTAATGGAAGTATCGTATTGTTATCAAAATGAAAATCAAAATCATAGTCATCTTCAACAATGATAAATCCGAAATGGCGGGCCATTTCCAGTAGCTCAATTCGTCGTTTCGCACTTAACGCAATTGTGGTAGGATAATGAAAAACAGAAGTAAGGTAAAGTAACCTGATGGTGTTTGATTCGCATATTTTTCTGAGCCGGACAGTATCAATACCATCCTGATCAACAGGAACTGAGATAATTTCAGCACCGCTATCCAAAATACTCATATTGGATTGGTAGTAACCTGGCGAGGCAATCACCACTTTATCTCCAGCAGAAATCAATAACTTTAATACCAGATATAAACCAATTTCATGATTGGTTGTAGTTAGTAAATTTGCTTCGGCAATCTTCAGTCCCCTGGTTACATTTAAATAGTTGGAAAATTGCTTTTTAAAATTCTGACGGGTTTGTTGCTGCACCTGCCCCCATACCTTCTTGTTTTTGTTCCGCTTAAGTTTAGATACATACAAACTGGCCAGCACGTCGGTATGTACCAGCCTCGCATCTGGTAAGCCATCGTTAAATTGAAGCGGTAGTTCGCTTACTTCAATCGGATCCTCAAGAATTGCAGATCGTTTGAAATTAAAATGGCTAGCAGTTGAAGCTCGAGATGCAGCTCCAATTTCCTTTTGATGCGCTTGTTTTTGACTAGACAAAATAAAAGTGCCCTTGCTCGGCGAAATAGCAATAAAGCCTTGTGATTCTAAATCTTGAAAAGCTTTAATCAGCGTATTCCGGTTCACCACCAAAAGTTTACAGAGAATTCGGGTACCTGGAAGCTTTGTGCCTTCGGGTAACAAACCAAGTTGTATGGCTTTAATAAATTCAAATACAATTTGTAGATATATTGGTGTTGAGGAACTTGAATCAAGTTGAATAAAACTTTTGAAGGGAATTTGAACCGGACTATCCATTATATTAAAACTGGTATACTTTAGTGGTACGGCAAGATACTACTTTTGCAAAAAAATTAACAAGTGAGAAAATTTTATTTTGCCATGATGATGTTTTTGAGCGCTAATTTATATGCGCAGCAGAAACAAGATACAGTAATTAAGATCAACGATGTGGTGATCACCGAAAACGGTTTCAAAACACCAATCTCCAAACAGAACAGAAATGTTTACATCATTGATAAGGAAATGATTGCCAAATTGCCTGCCCGCAGCATTCAGGAATTATTGCAATATGCAAACGGGGTTGATTTAAGGCAAAGAGGCCCGTTTGGCGCACAGGCCGACATTAGTATTGATGGGGGAAGTTTTGAGCAAACCGTGGTACTGTTAAACGGAACCAAAATAATTGATAGCCAGACAGCACACAATATGTTAAATCTCCCGATTCCGATTGAAGCGATTGAAAGAATCGAAGTGGTACGCGGACCGGCAGCAAGAATATATGGCATTAATAGTTTAACAGGCGCCATCAATATCATCACCAAAAGACCAGCTAAATCAGGTGTACTGGTTGATGCACATACAGGCTCCAACTTTGAAAAAGATACAGAAGGAACAGGAAAAACCTTTTATAATGGTGGTGTTCAGTTAGGCGGAGTGCTTGCCAAAGAAAAACAGCAACATTCGCTTTTTGGTTCGCATGATCAGAGCAACGGTTATCGCTTCAACACACAGTTTGAAAACACCAAATTGCTTTATCAGGGAAATTTTCAGTTTGATGATTTGAACGAGCTGAATGCTTCTTTCGGTTATACCAAAAACGAATTCGGAGCCAATGGATTTTACGCCGCTCCGGGAGACAAAAATTCGATTGAAACTGTACAAACTTCCTTGGCTGCTATTCAATCCAAACATATTTTATCAAATCGCTGGACATTGTTGCCACGTTTAAGTTACCGATATAATTTTGATAACTACCGTTACTTTGGCAACGTAAATCCGAATGCCGGTGTAAGCAAACATAGTACAAATTCATTAGCGGCCGAAGTAACCAGCACCTATAAAACCAACGATGGTGAATTAGGCTTTGGTGCCGAAATTAGAAGTGAAGACATCAATTCATCAAATATTGGCAATCATCGCCGTGAAAACGCTGGTTTCTATGCTCAATACCGAACAAGTTTTTTTGAGAAATTAAATGTAAATGCTGGCGCCTACCTCAATTACAACTCTTCGTATAAATGGCAAATTTATCCGGGTATCGATGCCAGTTATGCGCTAACAGATGAATTTAAGTTCATCGGAAGCCTCGGAACCAGCCAGCGTATTCCTTCATTTACCGATTTGTACCTCAACCAACGCCCTGGGAATATTGGCAACCCTGATGTGAAGCCAGAAAATGCTTTCCAAAGTGAAATTGGCTTAAGGTTTATGCAACGACAACTAACATTTAACACCAGCTTTTTTTATAGAAGCATTGACAACTTTATTGACTGGACCAGACTAGTGGCCACCGAACCTTTCCAGGCAAACAACGTAGGTTCGATGATTACCCGGGGAATAAATTTCCGTTCAAACTATGGCGTTGAAATCAATGATGACGCGAAGTTCAATATTAATTTAGCTTACTCTTACCTCGATTCGAGATTTAAAAACATGACGCAGGTATTGGCGTCAAAGTATCAGCTTTCTGCCTTGAAACACCAGGTGACCAATATCCTTGATTTTAAATATCAAAATTTTTCTGTGTTACTGGCAACCCGGTTTAACCAGCGTATGACCAGTAAATCTTACTGGATCAATGATTTCAGATTAAGCCAGGCTATCAATAAATTCACTATTTATTTAGATGCACAAAATATTTTCGATACGCAATATTTCGAAATCGGTGCCATTCCGCTTCCTTCGCGTTGGTTTAGTTTGGGTGTAAAATTTGTAACGCTTTAAATGCACTAAGCAATTAAAAAACTAATTCGTAATTTTGCGGCAATGATTTTCTACAAAACTGACGAACAAGTGGAACTGATGCGAATCAGTGCACTTTTGGTAAGCGAAACCCTATCTGAAATCGCTAAAATATTACGCCCAGGTTTGGCCACCATTGAAATTGACAAGCTTGCCAGTGAATTTATTTTAGATCATGGCGCCGTGCCATCTTTCTACAATTATAGTGGTTTCCCTCATCATATCATTACCTCAGTAAACGATGTAGTGGTTCACGGTTTTCCTGGTAAAGAAATATTGAAAGATGGCGATATCATTTCTGTGGATGTGGGTGTGATTAAAAATGAATACCATGGCGACCATGCTTATACATTTATCATCGGCGAAGCAAGCAAAGAAATTGTTGATTTGGTTAGAACTACTAAAGAATCGCTTTTTGTGGGCATAAACGAAGCAGTGGTTGGAAAAAGACTAGGCGATATCGGTTTTGCCATTCAAAATCATAATGAAAAGCAAGGTTATGGCGTGGTACGTGATTTTGTTGGTCATGGCCTGGGTAAAAGCATGCACGAAGATCCGCAGGTACCTAACTATGGAAAAAGAGGTTCTGGTTTGATGCTTAAAGAAAATTTGGTTTTAGCCATCGAACCGATGATTAATATGGGTAGAAAAGATGTTTATATCGAAAAAGATGGGTGGACGGTAAGAACTAAGGATGGCAAACCTTCTGTTCATTTTGAACATGATGTCTGTGTGAAGAAGGGCAAAGCATTAATTTTATCTGATTATGCACCCATTGAGGCCGCAGAAAAAAGCAATCCAAATCTGAAATCAGATTACTAGAATTATAGAAGATAACTATTAAATCGAAGCGCTAACCAGACAGGTTGGCGCTTTTGTTTTTGATTCATTTGCGATTATTCACATTGTAGTTTTAGCATTAATAATTTCTTAACCTGGAATTTGCTGGCGCTTACTTGTGCTAACCCTTGCTTGCTCATTCAAACAAAAATTGGAATACAAACACTAATTTGTTAATTTGGCTTTGAAACCAAATCCTAAAAACTATTTATGAGTAATTTAAATTTAGGCGCATTTTGCATGAGCCTTACAGTGAAAGACATTCACGCTTCCAAAGCATTTTACGAAAAACTGGGCTTTGTTGAAACTGGAGGCAACATCAGTCAGAACTGGATTGTGTTGAGAAATGAGGATAAGGTGATTGGCCTTTTTCAAGGTATGTTTGATAAAAATATGCTCACGTTTAATCCTGGATGGGACCAGCAGGCACAGCCTACCGCAGAATTTACAGATGTTCGTGAGATCGCCAAACAACTCACGGCTAATGGTCTGGAACTAAATGAAACCCCTAAAGGTGAAAGTGGGCCGGCTTATATTACCTTAACTGATCCGGATGGAAACCCAGTATTGATCGATCAACACCGTTAGACTTAACTAAAACCTACATTAACAACAAACAATAATGGCAACAACAAACACTTACTTAAATTTTAATGGAAATTGTGAGGAAGCATTCAATTTCTACAAATCGGTATTCGGAGGGGAATTTACTTACATTGGTCGCTTTGGTGATGTACCTGAAAGTGATGAATATAAAGTTCCGGAAGGCGACAAAAATAAAGTAATGCATGTTTCACTACCTACTGGCGCTTCAGTGTTAATGGGCAGCGACAATAGCGAACAATATGAATCATCATTTGTAAAAGGAAATAATTTTTCGGTTTCTATTGATGCTGAAAGTAAAGATGAAGCAGATAAACTGTTTAGTGGCCTTTCAGCCGGAGGACAGGTAACCATGCCTTTGGCCGATACCTTCTGGGGTGCATACTTTGGCATGTTCACAGATAAATTCGGTATCAATTGGATGGTAAATTACGATGATCCCGCTAAAATGCAACATTAAAATTTGACACGTAGAGAGGCTGTGAATTCATTGGCAGCCTATCAACTTAAAATAGAAACGTTTTCTGGTTTAATGGAAACCATCGTTGTAAATTTCAACGCAAACGTTTGATCTCGTGATAGATTTGCCTTTTACGATCAGTTGAATAGCTAACCTTAAGGCGTAGTTAGTAAAATTTCAACTATCTTCTCGTGATGATCTGTTACAAGTAGCACATTCATTAAAAAAAAATTATTCTTTCTTATCCGGCCGGATGATCAATCTCAATGTTGGATCATTTGTGATAAAACTCCAAAGCCAGTTAAATGCTAATTTTGCCTTATTTCTGAAGCCCGCAATCGGGATAATGTGAATAAATAACCAAACCAGCCAGGCGAAAAAACCTTTAAAAAAGCCTTTCGGCAAATCGACAACGGCTTTAAATTTTGCAATAATAGCCATAGAACCTTTGTCGTTATATTTAAAAGGCTCCATCATTTTGCCTTGAGCTACATTAATTAGGTTTTCGCCCAACAAATCACCTTGTTGAATTGCAACCTGCGCCAGTTGAGGATGCCCATTTGCAAACTTTACATCGCTAAGCTGCAAACACTGATCGCCAATGGCATACACATCATCTAGTCCGTTCACTTTATTATGAGCATCTACTAAAATCCTTCGCCCTTTTCCAACAGCATCTTTTGGAACCCCTTCTACTGCCTTTGCCATTACACCCGAAGCCCATATTAAAGTTGCTGCTTCAATTTTTGATCCGTCAGACAGTGAAACTTCTTTTCCATCATAACCCTGAACCAGCCGATCCAGCAATATCTCTACACCTAAATTTTTTAATACTTTAATCGCTTCATTCTGGCTTTTTTGGCTCATCGGTGCAAGCAGCGTTTTCAAACCATCTACCAGGTAAATTTTACCCAATCTGAAATTAGCTTCCGGATAATCTTTTGTTAAAATATTTCTACCCATTTCGGCCATCATGCCGGCAAGCTCTACGCCTGTCGGTCCACCACCAGCGATTACAATATTTGAAAGTCTTGTTTTCTCTGCCGCACTTTCAGCACGAACAGCTTTTTCCAGTTGAAGCAGGATGTGGTTACGCATTTCTACAGCATCATCTATGCTCTTCATCGGCAAGGCATTTTTGCTAATCTCCTCATTACCAAAGTAATTGGTTTCAGCACCCATGGCCAATACCAATACATCATAATCCAGCGAACCACTGCTCGTCACAATTTTTTTCTGCTCCGGAAGAAGTTCCTGAAATTCTCCCATAAAAAAACGTATCCCTTTTTCCTGAAATAACTTTCGAAAAGGATAGCTGATATTGGATGGTTCGATAAATGCAGTAGCCACCTGATAAAGTAATGGCGGAAAAAAATGGTAATTATGCTGATCAACCAGGGTAACCTGATGGGATGATGATTTGGAAAGTTTTTTAGCAATGTTGAGGCCTGCAAATCCGCCTCCTATAATCACAACTTTTTTCATTTTATCTACTATTGATGAGTCTAGAAGATCTAAAATTCTTCTTACTGCTTGTTCAGTACATTATCAACCCCTTCCACAAGAGAATGTTTTATCGGTCGACTTATTAATTACAATTCAGACATCGAAATTACTTTTCAAGCAAAAAAATGTTTGAATGATTAAAGTTTAGTGCGAAAGAACAGTGGTTATCACCCTACGTACAGAAATAGTAACAGGTTTATAAATTTTTCGATAGACGTCTGCAACTTCTATCGCAATCAGTTTTACTGCAATTAACTGGCTTATCTTTTGCTAAACGTTTGCTATGAAAGTATTAATTGAAGCAACCATCGAAAATTTTAACGATTTGATCACCGCAATCGAATCCAATTCAAACCTGGCCGACGTGAAAAATCAGCTGGAAACTGCAATAGCCATGCAGGATCATGATCCCTCAAAAGAAGTTCCTAAGGAAGGTGACCATCCAATCATTGATCGTTTCGAATAATTGAACAACTGTTTTTGCATTAATCAACAAAAGCTGAATCATTTCCTGTACGATACAAACATTGAATTACCTGTTCATCTATATGCAGAATAATGCCGCTATATCCGCAAAAATCCTTTCAGTCGCTACCCAACGTGGTACTGAAAAGACGACTTGTCCTTCTGAAATTGCCAGGATGCTGTTCCCTGAAAACTGGCGTGCTCACATGGGAGAAGTTGTAGAGGCAACTATTGGCTTGCATCATCAGGGAAAGGTGCTGATCACCCAAAAAGGACTACCCATCGAAGTCAATCACATCAAGGGGCCCATTCGCATTAAAATCGTTTGAGATAAGACCAATAGCTGTTATTGGTTTACTTTAATATCTGATCCAAATCTCAGGCGTAATTACATCGAACCTTTATCATTATCTGATGTTGTGTGTTAAATGATATACACCATGAAAGATCCAAAAGACAAAGAACAAAAAGATCAGGCAGATTCGAAAGAACAGGAGAAAACTTCGACCCAGGAGAATAATGCTGATGAAAATGCTAATCATTGGGATCCGCATCAATCGGTAGATGAGGAAGGCAATGAACTAAGTGCTGATGATATAAAATAATATGGCGGATAAAAATATTTTAATGGTACTAACTTCTCATAGTGAGATGGAAAATACCGATAGCAAAACCGGAGTATGGCTAGGTGAGTTTACCGACCCCTATTATGAGTTTATTGATGCAGGTTATACCGTTACCCTTAGTAGCCCTAAAGGTGGCAGGCCACCGGTCGACCCCATGAGTGAACTTACGGAACATATTACAGGTGCCAACCGCAGGTTTGGCGACGACGAGATAGCTAAACATGCATTTTCGCACACTATTCCGCTTAACCAGCTTTCGGCTGAGGTTTATGATGCCGTTTTTTATCCGGGTGGACATGGCCCAATCTGGGATCTCGCAAAAGATAACAACAGCGGACTTTTGATTCTGGAGTTTCTGGATTCAGGCAAACCTGTTGCTTTGGTTTGTCATGGACCTGCTGCCTTAATTAGTGTAGAAAATCAACGTCAGGGGTGGTTACAGAACAAACGTATTGCTGCTTTTAGCAATACTGAAGAAACTTTGGTGGGCCGTAGCGGAAATGTACCTTATTTATTGCAAACCAAATTAGAGGAACTGGGCGCTGAAGTAAAAACAGCATTGGTTCCTTTTCTTTCTCATATTGAAGTTGATGGTTTGCTGGTTACCGGACAAAATCCTCTATCAGCTGGCCCGGCAGCCAAGGCACTAATACAATTGTTACAAGCTTAAGCTTTCAGTTAAGATAAATGATGAGCAAAGCCGTCTGCTGTTTGTGCGGGGCTCAACAACTATACTGACCATTCACTATGAAGCATATGCTGAATAGAACTTGTCAGCTATTTAAAACCCTCACCGCATCATTGTGGTGAGGGTTTTGAATGACGACGCTGCTACTAAAGTTGGGAAATAATGGTCTATCGCTCAAATTAAGGGGCAGGCAAACAGATTTTACTGACGAATCCCATAAAATAGTAATGGGAATCAGATGCACTTAAGTTACTAGTTTATACTTCTATATTCTTTTGGGGTATGCCCTACCCGTTTTTTAAAAAGCCTGATGAAATGTTGTGGATATTTAAATCCGAGTTCATAGGCAATCTCGCTAACGGTTTTGCTATGATCGAAGATTTTCTTTTTGGCTACATCGATAATTTTGTTTTGGATATACTCTTGTGCAGATTTACCGGTTTCCTTTTTAATTAGATCTCCAAAGTAATTCGCTGAAAGATGCATTTCATCAGCGCAATAGGCAACTGAGGGCAACCCAATGGTATAAGGCTTCTCTGAGGTAAAATAGCCATTTAAAAAATTCTCAAAGCGTTCTAAAATCCCCTTATTAATATCATCTCTGGTGATAAACTGCCTGTCGTAGAAGCGATCGCAATAGTTCAGGAACAATTCAACGTTTGATGTAATCAGCTTTTTACTGTGCTTATCAATCGGTCGTTTTAGCTCATATTCTATTTTATCAAAACAATCCATGATAATTTTTCGCTCCTGATCTGATAAATGCAAGGCTTCGTTTACAGCATAAGAAAAGAAATTATAATCGTCTATATTCCTCGCTAACGACGTACCATTTAGCAAATCGGGATGAAAAACAAGCGCCGTTCCCTGAGGCTGATAATACTCATCTTTATGGTCGCCAATTACCTGCCCGGGTGCTAAAAATATCAATGTACCCTGTTCATAATCATAGTTATTTAAACCATATCTTAGATCACCACATTTAATTTGCTTTAAAAAAATTGTGTAAAAATCATATTGTAACCGCCTGAATTGACGGGGGGCTGCATTTTCAAGATGTACAACACTAATTAGAGGATGTAAAGTCTCCTGATTATTAAAATCATTGTACTCACTTATTTTCTTGAAGTTTACAATTTGTTCCATGTGCTCGTTTCTTATTCAAAAATAAACAATCGGACTCCACTTTTTTCATATCTATCATCCAATCAGTAATATTGGTTATAAATACAGGAATCCATCTACCCTCATCATGGTTAGGTATGCTGAAATTTGGAGCATCACTAACATTATATAATAAATTTATGAAAAATGTATTTTATCTGTTTCTTTTAATGATGTTGGCCAAAAGCGGCCTGGCTCAGGAAACTCCGATATTCCCAAGAGGAGAAATTTCAAAAACGAACAATCATACCGGCGATGTATGGCTTACCGAACTGAATAAAGCGGATAGTGTAATTGATTGTGCTTTGGCAACTGCAACCTTTGCGCCGGGAGCAAAACTGGATTGGCACATCCACCCAGCCGGACAGATTTTAATAATTACCGAAGGAACAGGATACTACCAGGAAAAAGAAAAAGCTATTCAGGTGGTGCACAAAGGAGATATAATCAAATGTGTTCCAGGCGTACCGCATTGGCATGGAGCTTCGCCTAAAAGCATCTTTAGTTACATTGCTGCAAGTACAAACGGCGCAAAAAATAAAACCGTTTGGCTACAAAGGGTAAGCGATGCAGAATACAACAATTTAAAACAATAATCACCTAACAACTAAACTCATGAAAACTTTAATTTTTGGATTACTACTTATCGGCTTAACTCAAATATCAATAGCGCAAACGCAAAGCCAACCGATTAAAACGCCTACAACGACAGAACAGGAAATCTTAAATCTTTCAAAAGAGAAATGGGTTTGGATGGCTGACAAAAACGTAACTGCTTTAGAAAAACTATTTGACGAACAATCGGTATTTGTGCACATGGGTGGAAGCTGGGGAAAAGACCGCGAAATAAGTGTAATTAAAGGTGGAGGCATCTGGTACAAAAAAGCAGAAGTACATGAGGCTTCTGTAAAAATAATCGAAAACACCGCGATACTTTTGAATAGAATTACCTTACTTGCGGTGGTTGGTGGCAATGAGGTTACCAATCCGTTCATTGTAACCGAAGTTTATGTTAAAAAAGGTGGGAGCTGGAAAATGGGTTCACTTTCCTTCACCAAGATTAACCAGCCTGCAAAATAGCTGATCAATTATGAAAAAACCACTTAAAATTTATTTTAGCTCAATTTGCTTGCTAATCATGGGTTATACCCCATCGTATGCCCAGAAAAAATTTAATCAAAAACCACTGGTAATTGTTGATCAGGGTGCATTTTCTGCCGGTGGTTCGGTTATAAAAAGTGATGGCGTATTTGATGCACTTAAACCGTGGAACGTACCGCAAGGCGGACAAACCCGACATGGTGATCATGCTGACGTGTTCTACCAGATTCCTCAAAAGGCAAAAAAACATGCCATGGTATTTCTTCATGGTTATGGCCAAAGCAGGCGAAGCTGGCAAACTACTGTCGATGGAAGAGAAGGATTTTCTGATTTATTTTTAAGAAAGGGCTATAGTACCTACCTTGTTGATCAGCCTGGACGCGGTGCCGCGGGCCAGACCACAAAACCAGCACAAGTTACGGCCGTTCCTGACGATCAAACCTGGTACACGCAGTTTCGCATTGGTCTTTATCCGGCATTTAATGATGGAGTTCAATTCCCTAAAGATAGTTTATCAATGGATAAATTTTTTCGTATGATGACTCCGAATACTGGCAGTGTAGATGAATCGATGGTGGTAAATTCAATGTCATCAGTTTTTGATCGGTCGGGAGATGGGATTTTGTTCACACATTCTGCAGGTGGTGCTCCCGGATGGAAAACGGCAATCAAAAATGAACATGTAAAGGCGATTGTTGCCATTGAACCGGGTGGATTTGCCTTTCCTGAAGGTGAAGTACCCGAAGGAAATAGAGGTGGCAAAGGATTGCCGCTAAACGAGTTTAACAAGTTAACCAAAATCCCTATTGTAGTTTATTTTGGTGATTTCATCCCCAAAGAGAATACCAATGCAGCGTCATTAAATTTTTGGCGAGGAGTTTTGGCTACCGGACGACAATGGGCTAAAGTTGTCAACGCACACGGCGGCGATGTAACTATTGTCCATTTACCCGAAATTGGAATTAAAGGCAATACCCACTTTATTATGTCTGATTTAAACAACAAGGAAATAGCGGAGGTAGTTGCAAAATGGTTGCACGACAAAAAACTTGATCAGAAATGAAAAAATTAATCATCGTAATATTTTTTTTAATGGGTTTTATGGGCTTTAGCCCTGCAAAGGAGAAACCGTTAAGCAAAACATTAACCATCAAGCAACAAAAACTTATTATCATCTCAGCGTTGACAGCAAAGGGAGATTTGATACCCCTGAAAAAGCAACTTGTCGCCGGTCTTCAGGCCGGATTAACTGTAAATGAAATTAAGGAAGCACTTGTTCACCTTTATGCCTATTGTGGATTTCCGAGAAGCATCCGCGGATTGCAAACTTTTATGGTGGTGCTTGACGAGCGCAAAAAACAAGGTATAAAAGAGAACCTGGGCAAACAGGCTACTCCTATTCATGATGATAGGAGTAAATTTGAAAGAGGCAAATCAGTATTGGAGACACTTACGGGTGCATCGCAAGACGGGCCAAAAGCCGGATACGCTGCTTTTTCCCCTGAAATTGAAATCTTTCTTAAAGAACATCTCTTCGCTGATATTTTTGAAAGAGATGTACTGAGTTTTGCAGACCGGGAACTGATCACCGTATCCGTTTTAAGCAGTATTGGAGGTGTGGAACCTATGCTAAATTCGCATTTCACAATCTGTTTAAATCTGGGCATCACGCCCGAGCAGTTGCGTCAGTTTATTACCATCATTGGAAATGAAATAGGCAGAAAAGACGCAGAGAAAGCTAATGTTGTTTTAACGGCGATCGTGAACAGCAAAAAGCAAATACCTAACTGATAACAATGGCTCCATATTATCATAATGAAAAATAATCTAAAAAACCTGGCAGTTTTACTATTCATGTTTACAGCAGCCTGTAAAGAGGGTGAACAAACAAAATATACGAGTAATTTACTTTTCCCTCAGGGAGATAAAAATACCAATAGCAATTTTAAAGGCGATGTTTGGGTGAAATCTCTGGTAGATCCGGATAGTTTAAATGAAAACGCAGTAGGCAATGTAACTTTTGCCGCCGGAGCGAGGAGCAACTGGCATACGCATCCTGCGGGGCAAATTTTACTTGTAACTGAGGGTGTTGGCTATTACCAGGAAAAGGGAAAAGCTAAAATAGTATTGCGCAAAGGAGATAGTATAAAGTGCCCGCCAAATCTGGCGCATTGGCACGGAGCCAGTCCGGATACAGCATTTGTTCAAATTGCCATCACTGGTAGACAGCACGGGCCAACAAAATGGCTGGAGCCGGTATCGGATGCGGATTACAGGAATTAATACTGTTCATCCTGCTCAAAAAAGATTTCGCTGACGTATTTATCCAGCTCATCAAAAAGAAAAATAAATAGCGCATGATTAATTGGCGATTATTGAAATCTACTGATGCAACACCCAATTGTAAAATCATTTTTTAGTTTTTGAAGGCCATTCGTTTTCTATTACTTTCGGAAAAAAAATCAGATACATGAGTTCACTAGCTATATTCCGCAAGGTTGCAGTTGCAGAAGGGATTTCTTATTTACTGCTTCTCTTTGTAGCCATGCCTTTAAAATATCTTGCCGATATGCCATTATATGTGAAATATACGGGTTGGGCGCATGGTTTACTATTTGTGCTATATGCTGCAACTCTGGTATTGGCATGGCAGGAACAAAAATGGAAATTCGGTAAAGCGGTATTGATTTTCTTAGCCTCACTTTTACCTTTTGCACCCTTCATTGTCGATAAAAAATTGAAGGATGAGCGTCCTGAAAACGCAAAACCCATATAATAAATGGGTTACCAATTATTTTAAAATAATTTTGTGATTTTGCCAAGTGTTACATACATTTGCAACCCCGTCCAACAGATGCCCGGATGGCGGAATTGGTAGACGCGCTGGTCTCAAACACCTGTGGGAAACCGTGCCGGTTCGACTCCGGCTCCGGGTACGAAGCCTCATTACGTAAGTATTGAGGCTTTTTTTTATTCCTTTATCCATTACTTTCGTACTTATAGCCGATGAAGATGGTATCACAATAGTTCGCCTAATTCTTATGGCATCCCCATCCGAGTTCTATTGCATCTCCAAGCCATGATGATTGCATTTTAAGGTATATTTAAAACGCAATCTTCCAACTGCGGCTACGCTGCGAATTTTAGCTAAGCTTTTGGCAAACGTTCTCTGATTCGGGCAATATATTTTTGGCGATAGAACAGATCTTTGATAACAGGAAATAACTTTTCTGAAGCATCTGGATGTTGATCATGCTGCAATTGTAAATCCCTTAGTTCATTTTCGAGCTGTTTTTCAATCGCATCAACATCATTTTTTACCTGAGCTAGTTTTTGCGAATCGGGTTCAAATTCCAAATCCATTAAAGCCTCGTTTACATCCATCATCTCCATTAAAAATGATTGCGGCAATTGGTAACCTTCATCTGTTGCAACAATACCCTTTAGCTCCAGTACATATTTTAAGCGCTTGTTCGCGTTGCTCAAGGTTTGGTAAGCCTTATTGTTAAGTGTAGACAAGTGTAAAACCTCCTCCTGCTTCTCTTCACTTTCATTGGCATAAAAATCAGGATGAAACTTTTTGCTCAAAGCATAAAATTTTGCTTTAATGGCATTTTGATCTGGATTGAACTGAACCGGTAATTCGTAAAACTCGAAATAGTTTGCTTGTTTCTCTTCGCTCATGAGTGATATCAATTAAAAAGCCGCAGCTGCAAAGATTGAAATAGCCAATCTATACAGCTGCGGCAATATTATAAATTTGGTTTTACTTACCGAAAGATTTTAAAATATCATTACCAAAAGCAAACACCATCAAGCAAATCAAGATCACAAAACCTACAATTTGCGCCTTCTCCAACACTTTTTCGCTTACCGGCTTACGTTGTACCATTTCGATTAATAGAAACACTACGTGGCCTCCATCTAAGCCTGGAATTGGCAACAAGTTCATAAAAGCCAGTGCCATTGAGATTAATCCGGTCAAAGTCCAGAATTTAACCCAGTCGAATGTCGATCCATAAACTTTTGCAATACCTATCGGACTACTGATGTTACGGGCACTTAGCTTTCCTGTTATCATTTTACCGATGCCCTTAGCATTATCTAAAAATGTGCTCCAGGCCATCGTTGCACCAATTGGCAACGATTCTGCAAAACCAAATTCAACATGAGCGGTCTCCGGCATTTTAAAATTAGGGGCAATTCCAATCGTTCCTTCCTTCCCTACCAGCACATCAAAATTAATTTCCTTTCCTTTACGCAATGCATTAATGGTAATTTGCTTGTTTTTATTCTGCGATACTTCTTCTTTAAACTGATCGAAGAAAGTAACCGGTTTTCCATTTACAGCCAAAATGCTATCCCCTGGTTTTATTCCTGCAGCATAGGCTGGATAAACAGGTTTAACATACGGTCTTCCAAATATTTTATCAAAGAATGATTGCTGATCAGCCTTTTCATCGGGCGCCAAAACAGTGGCTACACTGGCCATCCGGTAACGCGGAGCAATGAAATTTTCCTTATCATTTTTTGATAGTTTGTTTAAGATCGTATCCGGAACCGAAATATAAAGCGTTTGGTTTCCTCTTAAAATGGTCAGTTGGGCACCATCAAACAAAACCTTACTTGAAATGGCATCTTCAAATTTGATTAACTTACTTCCATTAATGGCTAAAATACGATCTCCGTTTTTAAGTCCAATCTCTTTACCAATATTACCTACCGAGATTCCATCAGTTAATTTTCCATTTACAGTATAATTCTGACCATATTTAAATGTAAGCATCCAGAAAATAATGATACCTACAATTACGTTGACGATGATACCGCCAAGCATAACAATTAAACGTTGCCAGGCTGGTTTTGAGCGAAATTCCCAGGGTTGTGCCGGTTGGGCCATTTGCTCGGTATCCATACTTTCATCGATCATTCCGGCAATTTTAACGTAACCACCCAGCGGCAGCCATCCCACACCATATTCAACATCTCCTTTTTTAAAACTAAATAGTTTAAATCCCCAGGCATCAAAGAATAAATAAAACTTCTCTACTTTAATCCCAAATGCCCTGGCTGCCAAGAAATGCCCTAATTCGTGTAATATTACCAATAAAGACAATCCGAGCAACAGCTGCCCCGCCATAATCAATCCATTCATATGCTATTCTAAAATTTTTATGTTAGATGTTAAACTTTACTTTTTGTTACTAATTCGCCGGCTAAGATACGGCTATGTTTGTCAGTTTCTAAATAATCGGTCAATTGTGGTTTTTCAATGAAACTGATTTCTTCCATGCACTGCTCGATCACTTCGCTCATTTGCAGGAAACCAATCTTATCTTTCAGGAAAGCCTCCACCACTACTTCATTCGCTGCATTTAAAATGCAAGGCATGTTTCCACCTTTCCTCAATGATTGAAAAGCAAGATCCAAATTTTTAAAGGTATCCAGATCAGCTTGTTGAAAGCTGAAAGTTGGATAGTCCAGGAAATTAAAACGTTTAAAATCGTTTTTTAGCCTATCGGGATAATTTAAGGCATATTGAATAGGCAATTTCATATCCGGAACGCCCATTTGTGCTTTCATCGATCCATCGGTAAACTGAACAATGGAATGAATAATTGATTGTGGATGGACAATGACATCAATTTGGTCTACATTGAGATCAAACAGCCACTTTGCTTCAATCACCTCTAAACCTTTATTCATCAGCGAGGCTGAATCAATCGTGATTTTAGCGCCCATGACCCAGTTGGGATGCTTCAACGCCTGCTCTTTTTTTACAGAAGCAAGAAAACTTTTATCCTTTGATAAAAAAGGCCCGCCAGAAGCCGTAAGGTAAATTTTTTCAATCTCATTCTGTTCCTCTCCTACCAAACATTGAAATATGGCTGAATGCTCAGAATCTACCGGAAGAATTTTAACCTGATGTTGCCTGGCCAGTTCGGTAATATATTCTCCGGCAACTACCAAAGTTTCTTTATTGGCTAAAGCGATGTTCTTGCCCGCTTTGATGGCGGCAATAGTTGGCTTTAATCCAACTGAACCCATTAACGCAGTAAGCACAATATCACTTTGCGGATAAGCGGCGACCTCCGTTAACGCGGCTTCTCCCGCCAACACTTGAATATCGAAAGTTGATAAAGCATCTTTCACATATCGATATTGAGTTTCATCACAAATCACCACTGTTTCAGGTTTAAATTCCTTTGCCTGTTGAATAAGCAACTCTGAATTTTTTAGCGCAGATAAAACAGAAACCTTAAAAATTGCAGGATTATCCCGAACCACTTCAAGGGCTTGCGTACCAATGCTTCCTGTAGAACCTAATATGGTAATGTTTTTAGGCAGTTGTTGTATTGTTGTATTGTTCAATTGTTTTCTTTCATTTGTTTAAGACTATCGCCTATATTAGATCGCTTTCATGTTCAGGAATGATGCATCCCGACCTCACAGGCTGATTTTTTAGCGACTGCAGATATCTTGTTTCTCAACATGACATCGACAGTTGAAGTCGCTGCAAATCGCAAATCCTTAATTGATGCGCCTACATTAATTTCAAATTCATAATTTACGCAACAATAAAGCGCTCTAGCCCATCTGCCAATTTCCTGTCGTTACTCAACCTCGGCACTTTATTTTGTCCACCCAGTTTTCCTTCACTCTTCATGTAATTCACAAAGGCATCTTTCTGCAAGGTACGAATAACTAAAGGCTGCAAGATATTTCCCTCAATCAGGTCAAAGTAGTAAATATTTTTCTTTTGCAAAGCCTGATCTACCTTTTTGCTAAAAGCGGCTAGATCTTTTGGCGCTGAAGAAAATTCTACAAACCACTCATGATAAGGAAGTTCCCCATCCTGAGGATTGACCTGTGGCGCAACGGTAAATTCAGTAATTTCTACTTTTTCTTCATTCGCTACCGATAATAAAGCATGCTCTACTTCCTCACCAATAACGTGTTCGCCGAAAGCCGAAATAAAATGTTTAATTCGGCCTGTCACTACGATTTTATACGGGCTTTTAGAGACAAATTTAATGGTATCGCCAATGCTATAACCCCATAAACCTGCATTGGTATTTAAAATTAGTGCATAATTCGTATCCAGTTCAATCTCGCCAAGCGATAGTCGTGTTGCATTTTCATTGTAATACTCATCTGCTGGAATAAATTCGTAAAAAATACCGGCGTCAGCCAAAAGCAATAGACCTTTATCTTTTTGACTATCCTGATAAGCGATAAATCCTTCTGATGCCGGATAGGTTTCGATAGCGTCGATTCTCTTACCAATGCTTTGTTCAATTTTTGCCCTGTACGGCTCAAAATTTACGCCTCCGTAAATAAAAAGGCTAAAATTTCTAAATATTTCAGAGATCTTCTTCCCGCCGGTCTTTTCAGAAAGTTTATCAAAATACATTTGCACCCATGGTGGAATACCCGATATTAAGGTCATATCCTCATTGATAGTTTCATCCACAATGGCATCAACTTTCTGCTCCCAATCTTCAATAATATTTGTCTCATAAGACGGCAGCCTGTTTTTCTGCAGGTAAGCCGGAACATGATGTGCAACTATACCCGATAAACGGCCAACGTTAATGCCATTTTTTACGCTTAACACCGGGCTGCCTTGCAGAAAAATCATCTTTCCATTTACAAAATCGGCTTTGCCCGTTTCATTGATATAAGTTAAAATAGCATTTCGGGCAGCTTTAATGTGCTCCGGCATAGATTCTTTAGAAAGTGGAATATATTTTACGCCAGAAGTTGTTCCAGAAGTTTTAGCAAAATAAAGCGGTTTGCCTGTCCATAGTACATTGGCTTCGCCAGCTACCACGCGGTCTACATAAGGCTTTAATCCTTCATAATCATGAATCGGAACATGTTTTCTGAAATCATTGTAGTTTTTAATTTCCGAAAACTGATGATCTCTCCCGAATGCAGTTTGTTCAGCAGTACGAACGAGATTATTAAGTATTCTATGTTGAGCATTAACGGCATTGTTCTTCCATTTGTTGATTTTCCAAACTGCGAATGCTGCAAAAGGTTTACTTAACCATGCTTTTAATCCCATATTAAATGATTGAATTTTGGATGATCAAATGATAGAATGCTTTCCGCTAGACGATATTATGAAGAATATCTGGATGCTCATCTCCCTTATACTCGCCTGCAATTTTACGATAAGCTACCGTTAAAGCTACGCTTGATAAAGGCACAATAATAAATGAGCTCAAAATATTTACAATGAAAGCCACAAACGGCCAATGTAAGAGATTGAATAATAAATAGATTAAATACCCGCCTCCAAGCACCAATAGCAACAATAAAATCTTGGTAAAGTTTCCTTTTGTTATTGCAAGGCTTAATTTAATTGATTCAAACGGAGCAGAATTTCTATCGATAATAAAAAACGGAAAAAAAGAAATCCGCAACCAGGTAATAAATATTGCTATAATGCCCACAGAGATAGCCACATTTTTGACAACATCAATATTAATTCCGGTATAAATAAATGGAAAGGCTACAAGAATTACAACCAGGTAAACCCCGAAAACACATGCAACAAAATATAACGTTGCAATAAGGAAACGAATAATTTGTTGTCTTGTTGGTAAGGTATCTACAATTTTCACATCATTATCCTCATCATCCATCAAATGAAAGATGTATTTAAACAACGAAAGGTTGATGGTGAAATAGAGAAAAACGAAAATAATGGCCATTACTACACTAAGGATTTTGCTTACATCCTTAATAAAGAAAGCCATTAAACTTGACGCACTGGCAGTGATGAACATTAAAAAACACAGCGTAGCAATAGAAAAATAATGCTTTCTGGTAATGCCCCATGCCTTTTGGATCACATCGTTGACGGCAAATGTACTTTCTTTTAAATAATTAATCATTTAGTTTTTAATTGGTTAGTACTTGGTTTTAGTTTTTTACACAAGTTTGGATTTATTCCACTCGCTTAAACTTATTTCCAATTTTTTACTGATCCTTTTCTATTTTCCATTGCCTCCATTAAACACTACTCTTTTAAACAGGTCCTGAATAAAGCCTAAACCATAAGCGGTGAGTTGGATGAACGAAGATATAATGCTCAAAAATGCAACTTTTAACGATTTATTTACAGCCCAGGAATGAAAAAATATCAACAAAAAGTAAATCAATACCAGAAAGTTACAAACATAAGCCAATGGTGGGTAAATTAAGTTGCACAATATCGTGAAGCCAACAAATAAGGTAAAGGCTGCAGGGAAAAAGTGAACCAACTTTAATTCTTTGGGAAAATGTTTGTAAATATTAATTCTTGCCCGACCGAAAAAATGTAATTGCTTGTAGAACTGGCTGAAGCTGGTACGGCGTTTATGATAAACCTTTGCTTCCGGAATTAATCCGATTTTAAACCCGGCTTCATGGATTCGGATGCTGTACTCGATATCTTCGCCTAACCTGGTCAGGATAAAACCCCCAACTTTCTCCCAGGCCTGACGAGAAACGCCCATATTAAAGCTACGTGGATGAAACTGCCCGACATGCTTTTTGTTGCCGCGAATTCCACCTGTAGTAAAAGGAGAAGTCATAGCATAACTGATTGCTTTCTGAACCGGCGTAAAACTATCATGTGCTGCATCCGGACCACCATACGCATCCAGATGATGTTCATAAAGGTAGTTTTTTACAATTTCCAAATAATCTGGCGGTACAAGAATATCTGAATCGAAAATGATGAAATAGTCGCCATTTGCCCTTTCAAAGGCATAATTTCGGGCGAATCCTTGTCCTGCATTTTCCTTGAAATAATATTTAATATCAAGTTGATCCTGATAAGAATCTACGATCGCTTTTGCATCATTTTTTGAACCATCTTCTATAACCAAAACTTCAAACTGTAGATACGTTTGCTTGGTTAATGTATACAAAAGTTCGTCAATTTCCTGCGGACGATTATAAAGTGGAATAATGATAGAGAAAAACATTTCTTGGAGCTGAAAGCGGAAAGAATAAAGCTATTAGCCTTATTCTTTCTGTTTATTTTAATTCTTTTTCTATTAAATATTGATTTCTTTCTGGCGCATTACGTGATAGTAACTCCGCAATAAAGCCTGCGAGGAACATTTGTGATCCGACTACGATGGCTACTAAAGACAAATAGAACAACGGTTGCTGTGTAACATCCCGATAAGCTAAGCCTTTCCAGATCAGCACCTGCTTTTCTACAAGCACATATAACGACATGATGATACCCAAAAAGAAGCTTAACACACCCAATGAGCCGAAAAAGTGCATTGGACGTTTACCGAATTTCCCTACGAAAAAGATGGATAGTAAATCTAAGAAGCCATTGATAAATCTGCTGAAACCAAACTTGGTTGTGCCGTATTTGCGGGCCCTGTGTTCTACAACCTGCTCAGCAATTTTATTAAAACCTGCCCATTTTGCAATTACAGGAATATAACGGTGCATTTCTCCATAAACTTCGATGGTTTTAACCACATCGCTACGGTATGCTTTTAAACCACAGTTGAAATCGTTAAGCTCGATTCCGCTCATTTTGCGTGTGGCTGCATTGAACAGTTTTGTAGGTACGGTTTTGGTAATCGGATCGTAACGTTTCTTTTTCCAGCCTGAAATCAGGTCTAACTTCTCCTCTTTAATGCGACGATACAGTTCTGGAATCTCATCTGGACTATCCTGTAAATCAGCATCCATGGTAATTACCACATCGCCCTGAGTGGCCTCGAAGCCAACATTTAAGGCTGCAGACTTACCATAATTTCTTCTGAATTTGATACCTTTTATTGCTGGATTTTGTAATCTTAAAGACTCAATAACTGCCCAAGATTGATCTGTACTTCCATCATCAACTAAAACAATTTCATAACTGAAATTATTTTCAACCATCACTTTATCAATCCATGCCGTTAACTCGGGCAGCGATTCATCTTCGTTAAATAAGGGTACTACAACTGATATATCCATTTATGAGTATCAAGATTTGAGTATCTAGTATCAAGACTTAAAATCTATCAACAAACTCTTTTAAAATAAAACGTGCAAATTTCATCAAATTAAATGATAAAACCTGCACGTTCGAAATTTTTGATTTATACTATAATTTTATGTCTTTAGCTTGCACTTTAACAATCTTACCTTGATCAGAGAAGACTAAAAAACCATCGTTTTTTGCCTTATATGCAACTAGCTTTTTGAAAGTCAGATTAAGACCATGTCTGATTTTCTCTCTCATTTCATTATTAATGGTATTATTCATTTTGACATTAGATTAATTTGCTGCCACATATCAATTTCAAAGATAGTGATTTCTTCATTTAGATTTCCTTCTGCAATAAATTGTAATTTACCGTCAGAACCATTAATAATTAACCAGTAATCTGAAACAGAAGTAAATGGCATCAGATTTTCAATCCCCTTAAAGTATCTCCTCCTGATTACATCTTCAGGAATATTGTGGCCGCCCTCTGAAACCCTAACTTTCACCCTTTCTATCGCCAATTCAACATCGTTCAGCCAAAAAAACAATAAAGTAATCTGATAACCTAATTGTTTAGCTTTTGCTATGGTTTGGATGTAAGTTTTTGTAGTTAGCGTGGTTTCAATGGCGAAATCCAATTGCTGATGCAACAAATCGTGAATCCTACTCAACATGATTTTGCCTGCCTGAATAGCTACACTTTCTGGTTTGAAGGGAGATATTCCACGGGCAATCTCATCAGCATTTACAAATTCCTTACAATTTAACATTTCTGGCAATACGGTAAATGAAGCTGTGGTTTTCCCTGCCCCATTGCAACCAGAAATAATGTAAAGATTTGGCATTTAATATCTATTAAACTAGAACCTATATGTTCAAATTTCACCAATTTCGATCTAAGATCTTTCCTTCTTTATAATTGCAGATGTAATCAAACTAACTATTAGGCCTAGTAGTGTGTAGGCAATTGCTGCTCCGAAAGCAGTAAATATCCACATGTATCCACGCATCATTTCTATGCCTTTTATCTTTTGCTCATCTCCATCGGCTTGTTCAATAGCAACATCAGCAATTTTATCAAGTGCTATTGGGTCTAAAACTTTATAATAAAGAACAAATAACAAACCAACAAATAGCCCAGCATATGCAGCAACTTTGAATCCAGTTGAAAAAGCTCTACCATAGGTGATGTAACCTCCCAGTTCCTTTTTATGAGTGATTTGAGCATAATATATTGCTATGATAAAAACACCATAAGACAATATCATTGCTATAATCTTTTCCGCAATAGGCAAATCTGGATTGGATGAATCAATACCCAAAAGTTTTAAAAGGTATATTAAAGCAATAGAATACACCGCAAAGCTTATAGCCACTTTAAAAGCTAAAGCATTTGGCTTCTTTTCATCTTGGATTATCTGTTGTTCCATTTTAGGATTTAATTTAGTTATTGATTGTTGTAATTAATATATAAGTAGCAGAATCGAACGATTTGTTACTGCTAAACTGAATTATTTCTTTTGTCGTGGTTGCACTCCCCTCCACATCAAGGAAAAATACCATAAAAGGAACAAATAATTCCTGCATCTCTTCGCTGATGTTTAAGCTTGGAGCTGTTTTACAAATCTCTTCTACACTACTTTCAGCAAGTTGTTGATTGCTGATCATCTCTTCATAAATTTCAAACTCATCTTGAAATTCATCATCTTCAACCAATAAAAACTCTTTTAAAAAATCGCCTAACTCCGGTTCAATATCTTCATCTTTACACTCTTTGATGTATAAGAGCAGGTTAAGAAGTTCTGTACCTCTATCAATCGTTTCTTCTTCGATGTTTGCCCATTCATCACTTTCGAGATAATCATCTTCCAGTTTTTGAACATCACTACTAAAAAAGTTAACCATCAATAAATCAAAGAATACTTCACGTAGTTCTTCAAATTTGGAATGCGAATCAAAAACGGCATCAAAAGCAGTTGCTTTATCCAAAAAGTTAGCATCAAGTTCAAAAGCTGCAACTAACTCTGTTTCAAAACTGTCCACATTTATTGCCGAAACTTCGGCGTATTTATTTAACGAAGCGACAAGCGCTTTTTTTACTCTGTTATCCATATTTTAAAATTTGAAGGAGCAAAGACGAAAGAACAAAGATTAAAGAACATTGGCATAATTACAATTCTCGTATGGTTGTTTATCTTTTCTGCTACTTATTATTGATTTTGTTCTTTGAACTTTAATCCTTGATCATTAATCTTGAAAAATTTGACTATTGTTATAAACTAACGTTACTTTTCCGGTAAGTTCTGTTCCTAACAGCGGACTGTTAGCCGATTTAGATTTATTGCTCGCTAAATTGTACAACCATTTTTCATTCGGATTGTAGACTGTAAAATTTGCTTCAGCACCCGCTGCAATTACCGGAACATTTAAATTTAGCAATTTACGTGGGTTAATCGCAACCTTTTCTGCGATTAAACTAGCATCTAACCCGGCTTTTAACAGCAAAGGAAGCACAGTTTGTAATGCAATGATGCCGTAATGTGCAATTTCAAACTCCACATTCTTAAATTCTATTTCCTCCGGACGATGTTGCGAAGTAATGGCGTCAATCGTTCCGTCTTTTAAACCTGCGATAAGTGCTTTTACATCAGCTTTGCTACGCAACGGTGGTTTCACTTTATAATTGCTGTCAAAATCGGCCAGCAACTCTTCTGTAAAAACCAAATGGTGTGCAGTCACATCACAGGAAACCTGAACACCATCTTTTTTCGCCTTACGGATTAGTGCCACCGAGCCTGCTGTAGAAATATTGCTGATGTGGATTTTCGTTTCATTGTATTGCGCTAAAAAAATATCTCGGGCAATATGCATTTCCTCCGCCAGGGCTGGTAAACCTTTCATCCCTAGAAGCACAGAGTTTTTACTTTCGTTAATCTGCGATTTTCCTGCAATGGATTTATTCTCCGGATACACCATAAGCAAAGCATCAAAACCTTTCGCATACTGAAGCGCCCTACTCATAAAGCCATCATCCTGCAAAGACTTATCGCCATCAGAAAACGCTACAGCGCCTGCCTGCTTCATATCAAAAAGTTCAGCAAGTTCTTTGGCTTCCCGATTTTGACTGATAGCGCCAACCGGATAAACATCAACCAGTTTATTTTTTGCTTTATTGATAATGTACTCCACCTGCGATTTCGATTGAACAACCGGACTGGTTTGCGGTAAAAGAGCTAAACCTGTAAAACCTCCGGCTTTTGCCGTTGCTGTTAGAGTCTGAATATCTTCTTTGGTTTCAAAACCAGGATCGCCGGCTACGCAATTTAGATCGAAAAAACCAGGCGATAGAAATGAGCCTTGACCATCGAATACAGTTTCGTCTTTTTCAGCAGATAATTTACCTATGTTTTGAATTTTACCATCAACTACCCTTACATCGCATTGTTGCTTATTGAAATTACTTTGCGGATCGGCAATGGTTACATTTTTAACTAGGAGATTCATATTGTTTTTTTAGGGTTGTTAAAAAATCGAATGAGCAGGATTTCTGCTGCAATAAAAATCAGTGACAAAATTAGACAAAGTTTCCATAAAGTTTGACCGATTTTATTGGCGCCTGCCATTAATTTTATCGCATCTTTATCGGCATCAAATATTTTGAGATTGCGCTTTCCTGCCAGATTATCTAATTCTGTTTTACTCAAGTAATGCATGTCAGACTCTGATCTTCCAGTATTAAAAGCGTAAACAGACATTAGAGAATCGGCTAACTTGAGGTCGTAAAAACCCCCGTTTCTAATCTGATCTGCAACATAAATTAAAGTTTTACCTTCGGCCTGCCTAATTTCGGGAATGGCCTCGAAACTTTTAGCACTCAACTTTAAGGTTTGATTTTTACCCAGGCTAATCTTTTTACTGGCCAAAGCGTTATCAGTTCCAAGTTGGTAATAAAGTGTGCTTTCGTCTCCTGAGTTTAATGCCAAACGGTACATTAACGGCACAAAAACCGGATGTCGTGCTAAATTTCCATCCGCTGTATTTAAACCTGTAGCAGCTAAGTAAACTGAGCCATTTCCCACACCATATTTAGCAAAAAAAAGTTTTCTTCCAGGTAGCGTGAGAATATTTTCTTTGTTGGCCGAACTATTTTCTATAAAAGAGAAGTAGCGATTGGCTACAGGCAGATCGAGATTTTTAGGGATTTCCTCAAAAACGGTTTTGAAAATGGGGTTCTGCAGATCAATTTGATCAACTTTGGTTTCCGTTTTAGTTAAGCCTTGAATAATCGGCAATGATAAGCTGCTCAAAAAAGCATTATAGACTTGAATGTCGGCATCCAGATCAGGGAAAATGGCAATTGTGCCTCCAGCTTTTAAATAAGTTTTTAATTGCTGTGCCAAACCGCTTGATGGATTTTTCAATCCATTAAGTACAATTAAACCATAATTGCCAAACCCGCTATAGTTAATATTGGATTCTGCATTTTCGGTGAGTTTATAATAAGGATCTGCCGCAAATAAGGCTTTGATGTAATTTCCTGCACTTGCACCATTAATACTTAGCACTGGCAAGCTTTGATCAACTTTGAAACTGAATGATAAGGTATCATCAAAAGTAACCGGAAAATCTTTAATACTAACTACACCTTTTTGCCAACCCGCCCGAAGCCCTGAGAAGTTCAAAGTATCTTTCATCGTTTTCCCGGCTGGAATATTGGCCGAGCTTAAACCTTTTTGTTGATTATTTACGGTCAGTTTTAAAGGAATATTTTTCGCCTCTTCCTCAGAATAATTTTTTAACTGAACCACCAGTTTCTCACTTGCACCTGGCTGATGATTAGGAGAAAGCATCCAAACACTATCTACAGCCACATTTGGCAACGTAGTAGCATTTAATTTAAGGAAAGCATATTGGATATCGTTTTTCGTTTCAAGTTTATTCCCATTGGAAACATTCTTTTGAAAATCGGAAATGATAAAACTGTATTTATTGGCCGAAGCTGTTAATATGTTTTCCTGCCGATTTAAGATTTGCTGAAGGTTTCTATTGGCAGAAGAAATTTTAACATCATCTAATGCTTTTAAAAATTCATCTTCATTTAATAATCGCTGGTATTTCCCTTCAAAATCGTTGGTTAATAGCTGAAAACGGTCGTTCATTCCAAAACCTTTCACTAACTCTTTCGCTCGTCTTTTCGCTTCATCAAGCAAATTACCATCTTTATTAATGGCTTCCATACTGTAAGAATTATCAATATAAATACTTACCGTGTTGTTTAATGTTGCGTTTTTTTGATCGGCAATGGGAATATAAGGTTGTGCAAAAGCCAGCACCAGAAAAATGATTGCCAATATTCGGGAAAGTAAAATCAGCAGGTTTTTGATTTTCTCTTTCGATGAATTTTGCTGCTCTACCTCTTTTAAAAGCTGAACATTTGAGAAATAAACCTTTTTAAATTTTCGGAAATTAAATAAATGAATGATAACCGGAATTGCAACCGATAATAGTGCGAAAAGAAAGCCCGGGTAAAGGAAATTCATTAAAAACCAAAGATAGAAAAATTATGGAAAGCGACGAATTCCAATTGTAATAAACTCGAGCTAATAAGCAAAACCGGGAAACTCGATATTTACGATTTTCCAGCTTTCATTATGCAAAGCGAAATACAATTTGAATGGTCCACTCACTATTTTTGATTGTTTTCCGATCACCTCGCGATAACCTGCAACGCCTTCTACAAAGCCCATCCCTTTTCCATCATTCAGCATTTCAAAGTTAACATCGATGATATCAAACCGGCCACCTACATATTCGTCAGACTTACCGAAAATACCTTTTAGCCTCCCTATGATTACGTCTTTACCCAAGATCTTATTTCCTGGAAGAATGAAAAAATCATTCAGCTCATTGGTAATACTTTTAGATTGTTTAAACCAAGAGTTTATAAACCTGATGGCACTATTTACAATATCAGCTTGATGGTTAAATTCTGGAGTTTCCTGCATGGTGTTCTTTCAAAAAAATAATCGACCAGTTTTTAGCTGATCGATTAAAACTTTCCAAAGTTAACTATTCTTTGGCCTTTCTATAAATTCGTTCTGACAATAATTATTCAGTCACTTTCTCCTCTTCTTTTTCAGGAAACATAATCGATAAAATAACCGACAGGATTAATACACCTCCAATTACAATTAATGAATAAACTGAATCGATATGGAAAAATGGAGCGATAATCATTTTGATACCGATAAACGATAAGATGATGGCCAATCCGTATTTAAGTTTACTGAATAAGTGGATGAAGTTATCCAATAAGAAAAACAAAGCACGTAAGCCTAAAATGGCGAAGATATTCGAGGTATAAAGAATGAATGGATCTTTAGAAATCGCAAATATTGCCGGGATTGAATCGACAGCAAAAAGTAAATCGGTAAATTCTATAACAGCTACCACAACCAGCAACGGCGTGGCTAATTTCACACCATTTTCAATTGTGAAGAACTTGTCGCCGTCGTATTTATCGCTCACCCTAAAAAACTTTCTCACCAATCTCGCTCCTCGGGTATTGTTGTAGTCCTCATCTTCATCATCGTCATCAGCCGACCATGATTTAATTCCTGCGTAAACCAGAAACAAACCGAAAAGCGTCATGATGATATTGATATCGTACTTAAAACCGGCAACGCCAAATAAGCTTAAAATTTTATTTAGATAGGTTAATTCGATAAAGAAGGCACCCGAAAAGATAAAAATAGCCCTTAATATCAACGCACCGATGATACCCCAGAAGAGCACTTTGTGCTTGTTTTCATTGGCTACATCGAAAAATTTAAACACCAAAATAAATACAAATAGATTATCTACAGAAAGTGCTTTTTCGATCCAATAAGCCGACTGAAATTGTGTGAATTTATCAAAACCAAGTACATAATAAACGGCACCACTAAAAATCATCGACAGCGAAATCCATACAATAGACCATGTGATGGCTTCTTTATTAGAAATGGTATGGCTTTTCTTGTTGAACAGACCTAAGTCAATGATCAGCATTATAACAACCACTATTGCAAAGCCTGCAATTAACAGTGGATGATCAAACATGTTATTATTCATTATTAAGAGTTTTGATTTATTGATTTGCAAGCGTTACTAAAATTACTCTCCCGCCATCTTCTTTAGATAACAAAAGTTTTTTTCCGTGAGTTAACTCAACCATTGATCCAATGGGAATTTCCTTTTCTTCGGTTTTATCAACCAAAGATGTGAGTTTTTGGTTAACTAATACCCATTTTCCTTCATGAAAAGTAAAATAACCTACCGGTACTTTTTGTTCAGCGGTTAATTTCTCATTTCTTATGACATTCCTATCTACATGCCATTGAAACAGATATTGATTATTATAAACCATCAGGCGATGATTTTCTGGTTTCCAAACAGATGGCTGAAATTGGTAATACAGATCCAGTATTGGCAAAGTTCCTTTATGACTGGTACCACAAAACGGACATTTTGGGATGGAAGTATTATCAAAAACGTACCATTTCTGCTCACAATAGATATTGCTGCACTGCTGCATCAAATCAGTTGTTTTAAGCAATGCAATTTCCCATTCTTCCGCAGTCGGTCGTTGCATGGGATGATGCAAACCATCAATAAAGGCTTTATCAAACAAAGCTTTTAGATACGGGCCGGTTATGGTATAGGGGATTTTATTTACATCAGCCCAATAGGTATCCCATTTAGATACCTGATTCAACTTTGGTCGGTTTGATAAATCTGTAGGATGCTCGATGAACAAAGCTTTTTCACCCATACTTAATAAGTCATCTTTTTCCGTATCTAAATCATGTACTTTTCCACCTTTTAAAGGATGGCGATGAAGCAGATACATATAAATTAAACAGGCTAAAGCATGTAAGTCGGTTAAACGATTGGGCAATTTCCTTGCGGGATCAGTTTTGTCTAAATGTTTGGTGGCGAGTACTTCTGGCGCAATGAAATCGGCGGTACCAATTACTTCGGCTTGAAAAATACCAGGAACAACCAAACCATCTAAATCGATCATGCAGGCAGAGCCGGTTGAAGGGTCAATCAATACATTATTGTAAGATAAGTCGGAATGGGAAAGACCCATTTGATGCATTTTCTTTACTCCTCTGGCCAGGTTAACCCCAATTTGAAAATAATTTAGCCACCTGCCCAGTTCCGTTTGATCTAAACTTAAAGGAAACTGCCGGTTTCTAAATTTAGCGGCGGCAAACCATTTCCCGTTTTTTTCTTCTCCTTTAATTAAATCACTTGATGAATAACCTTTAGAGAAAAAAAATTTCGAGTTATAAATCGGAACAATAATTCCGACTTTATTATTGGTTTCAATAATATCTGTCGGCCAGCGATAAATTTCATCGAGGTAATATTTTCCTGCTTCCTTATTTTCGATTTGATGAAGATATTTGGTTACGATTTTAGTTAACCGTTCTTTTTGATTAAAGTCTTGTTTCTCTTTGAAAATCGCTACAACATACTTTCGATCGGGGCTAAAATAAACATCTTTAGCGGTTCCGCTTTTGGGGTCGCCATTGTCAACATATTGGTAGGAATTACCCGTTAATGAAGATTTTACTGTAATTATAGACATCGTTTCGTGCTAAAAGATTATCGCTAAAGTTCTATCATCGTGATTACCAGGACTCCAAAAATCCATCCATGCTGATAACTGATTGGCAATTTCTCGGTTGGAAGAGTCAAATGAAACCGCAGCCTGATCTTCATTGTTCCCTTTTAAATCATCAATAAAGGCTTTCCAGTTTTCTAATTTTTCGAGATTGGCTTCCACAATAAACTTCGCATCGTAAATACCATCAGTCATGAGCATAAGATAAGAGAAATCTTCGATTAATGTGAAGCCGAATCTCGACGAAAATTTTTCGCTGTTAAAAATCTCAGGCATGGTTATAAATCTGGTACCACCGCCAAATTCGCCTACATCGAGCCAGTTCATGAGTTTAACATTACTCATATCTTTATTCAACAAACCTATCGGACAATCGCCAACACCAAATGTTAACACCGCATAGCCAAAATTGTATTTTTTGAACAATGCAAAAATCAGTGTACTGTGAAAATCCTTTATTGGGTTTTCGCTTTGAGCTGCAAATTTTTCAATATTATGATGTGCAAACTGAGCTGCTTTCGAGAGATTATTGTAAACAAAATGGCTTAGCTTTTTTGAAGCATCTTCACCACCTTTATCGTGGTAATTGGAAATTATTTCGTCAAACTCATTCAGTTTTTCCTCACTAAGATTTTCAGAAAAATATTCAATTACAGCATCACAGGCAATTTTTGAGCCCTGCCGTGCTAACTTAGCACTACCGGCACCATCTGCTACGCAAACCACGCTCCAGCCATTATTCTCAAAGTGTTTGAAGCCATAATCATCTTCTCTGAATGAGCCCACATTGGCATGGCTTCTTCCACGTTTAGATGAAACAACGATGTGTTTATCTTCTAATGGTTGAAAATCTGACATTTGATCGTCTTTCCAAAAATTTTCTATTTTCCATTCCGCATCTCTGCCATTGTCGCTCGGAATGTTTTTCCAGAGGGATTTTGGATTGGCGTTAATCACCAGCGAAAGTGTTTTAACATGTGGCTCAACGTCATCCTCTTCACCCAAAACATTAAATTTCATTTTGATTTTGAAATCACCACTTTGGCTTGGGTCGCCTTCAATTGTCTTTGATTCAAAGTTGAAGCTTAAGCCATACTGCTCTAGATTATCAAATTCCACAAAAATCAGGTCTTCAAAATCTAAAGTAGCGTGGTACGCTTTACCAACAGTTGCATTTGGAATGACCATTTGCTTTGCTAAAACATCTTCAATTTTATTTTTCAAAAGCCACTTATCCATCATTATCTTTTGCTTTTCTTTTATCAGTTTTACGGTCTCAACGTTAAATTGTTCGTTTGCAAATTGCTCAAAAAGAACTTGCCTGCGGGAAGAAACTTCGATATTTTTGCTTTTAAGCAAATTTTCCAGGTATTGCTTAGTTTCAAACATGCTTAACCTTGCGCTCTCCCAACATCAAAGCCACCGTCTCCATAGCCGTAACTTCCGAAATTACCGCACCACGGACAAGTACTCATGGGTTCATTCCCGATACAATGGATTTTTTGACAAACACATACCGCCAAACCAAACTGGTTGCCACAACAAGGACAGGCTGGCGCACCAATCAGTTCTTCACTATTTACTTTTTGTTGTATGCCGTTTTCATCACAAAATTCGTAGTACGATTGATCAACCTGGAAACCACCAACCAAACGATAAGCCTGTGTTTGGAGATTCAGCCCTTCAAAACCCGATTTGTTCATCACCTTTCGGTATTTCATTAAATATGGTCGTTTGGTATTTTGGCATTTTGCCGCCAATACTACATAGTTGTTGTCGATATATTGCGTATTTGCCGGTGCTTTAGAGATATCGATTTTTGTGATTGTATCTCCGTCTAGCTTAGCCAATTCGAAGCCCGATTCGTTGTTTTCAACACTAATGCTACTGGTTTTGATGGAATCAGTTACCCATTTGAAGAATTTGTTATAATCTTCTGTTGTGGCATTTTTAAATTGGAGCACATTTTCTGTCAGTTCAGATAGCACCCTTGTGTCCGTGCTATCGCCGAAGGAAATAGCCACCATGTTTGCTGTACGTTGCCAGTTTTGCTTCCATTCTGCAATCGCTGTTTTGGTATCATCAGTTGGAACACCATCAGTGAATAAAAATACGATTGGCTTCCAATCTCCTTTTTGCTCCATGGTTGTTTTAACAATATCTTTCCGCATCTGAAACATTAAATGCCCCAACCCTTTACTCAGTGAAGTACCACCACCAATCGGGAATTTTGGCGGATAAAAACTCACCACTTCCTGTAATGGAACAAGGGTTTTAGCTTGTCCGGCAAAAACTATAATTGAAATCCAAACCGTTTCAATGGCATAAGGATCAGTTTTGATGGCTTTAATAATAGTTGCCATGCCCTCTTCAACCTGCTGGATTTGATCTCCAACCATTGATTCAGAAATATCTATTAAAAAGTAAATGGGTAATCTTCTCATATTAAAAATAGTTGTTCAATAGCAATAGCACGATCAGTAATACAATCTGTGTCATATCAACTGCCAAGCCTTGCCCTACTTGAAAAGGTTTTATTAATGTTTTAAGGAAATGAAGAACAGGTTGAAAAATGCTTCGAAACAGGTTGAAAGCACTTTTGTATTGGTTATTTAGTTTATCGTGATGCGGCAATAGTTTCGAATAAAGAAATAATCCCACAATCAAAATATTCAATAAAATTTTAAAGGCTAAAATCATTTAGAGATTGTATTACGAATTTCGCTGGCAATCTCTTTATAACGCTCTACCAATCTTTGATTGTAATTGGAGCAACCATAAATCATTACATTTTGAATATCTGCCAAATAATTTACCGAAAAGTAAGTGGTGACATGATTGCGAAATTCTCTCGTTTCACCATTTTTACCTTTTTTATCGAACACATCCAAAAACTGAATTTTTAAGTTAAGGCAGTTACCTTTCAATCTAGTTGCCTGTAAAGTAAACATGGCATGATTTGCATTTGTCAAATCTAACGCCAAATGATTAACATTAAAATTTGACAACCTGAAAGATTCGTAGCAATTCACCACTGCATCTAAAGTGCCTTCCTGAAAAGGATCTGTCGGATCGAAACTTTGTTGTTCATATGCATGATCATGATTTGTTTCTTCGCCAGAAGCCATTTTAACTATAAAGCCAATAATGGTTATTGCTATACTGATTACGCTGAGTACATCCATTTATATGACCATTGTAATTTCACTTGGCGGCGGTGGCAATGTTACGCTTTCTCCGGTTCCCTGGCTTTTGTTACCTTGCTCGATGGTTTCTGAAACCCACTTAAAGAATTGTTTTAAAGTAGTGCTATCGGCTGTATCCAAATGCACCACATCGGGTGTAAGTTCTTTTAAAAGGGCATCATTAGCCGAGTGACCAGCAGCACAGCCTACGATAGCACCAAAGTTTAACGACTTAATCTTAGGTACCATCTCCCGGTACAATTGTAAATCACTCGGTTTTCCATCCGTAAATAGAAACAATAATGGTTTCCAATCTCCCTTTTGCTGAGCATTTCCTTTGATTACATCGGTTTGAACTTTTTCGTGCAACATGTGTAGCGCTTGCCCTGTATGCGTGGGTCCGCTTTGCGGGCAAGTGATTTCCGGAAGCTGAAAAGATGCCAATTCGGTTAGCGAAACGATTTCATTAACTTCACGATCAAACGTAATCATGGAAATCCACAATGAATCCAATGCCTGTGCATCAGCCCGTAAAGTATTGACCATTCCACTTAATGCATTGTTTAGTGCCTGAATAGGCTCCCCATACATTGATCCGGAAGTATCTATTAAAAAGTAAACAGGTAATCTTCTCATAAAATTAGATTAAACAACAATATTTAATTCAGATGGTGGCGGAGGAAGTTCCTTTAATAAGCTTATTTCCTTCCCTGCATCTTCTACTTTTGTTGAGGTAACGCCAATGGATGCGGTAACCCATTGGAAAAATTTTCCTATGCTGGCCGAATCTGCTGTATCTAAACTTACTACATTTTCAGTAATTTGTTTCAGAACGGTAGTATCAGCGCCAGAACCTGCGGCACAAGCTACAGTAAAGGCTACCCTTTGTTTCTTAAATTCAGCAAGCGCCGGTAACCAGTCATCGGTAGGTACGCCATCGGTCATGATAAAAACCAATGGCTTCCAATCGCCCTTTTGCTCCGTTGTAGTTTTAGCTACCTCATTTTCAATCCTGTTCGAAACTAATTTTAAAGCCTCGCCCAATGCGGTTACGCCAGTTGCTCTTAAATCTACCATTTGGAATGATGCCAAATCGGTTAGGGGAATAATTTGCTGTGCAGCGCTATCAAATGTGATTAAACTTAAAAAAGCGGTTTCAATGGCCTGCGGATTTTGCCTCAGGGAGCTAATCATTACCTGAACACCATTTTTAACAGCTTCTATTGGCTCTCCACTCATGGAGCCTGAAGTATCCAGCAATAGGTAAACGGGTAATCTTCTCATAATTTATTGAGGGATGTTGTAGGTGTTAGCAGTTTCATTGTTATTTGGAACATTATAAGTGCTGCCGCCGTTATTTTGTCCGGGGATATTATAACCGGTGCCTGTTCCATATGTCGGATCATTCTGGTTAATGTGCGATAGGATTTCAGCGGTGTAATCTTTACCCCCTTTTAATATGGTAGCAATATTTCCGATGGTATATACAGGCCCCCAGGGAATTCCCCACCAACCTAAAAACAAATTGGTAAATAAATGGCCTAAACCCGGGGTAATTCTACTTTTTCCCGGATGAATAAAATGGAAATCTGATGCGTTGTTAAATGTCATCACCACAACAGAAATGCAGTATTTGTACATTACAAATTTTCCGCCTTGCGCCACCAAACTTCTGATTTGATCGCCTGATAATCCTTCGATGTTTTTAATATTCATTACAAGTAAGATTTAATAATTAAGTGAATGGTTTGGCCCAAAAAAGTATCTGGTGTCGGATCGCCGATGGCATCGAACTTCCATTCGTCGTTACGTTTGTAAAGCTTACCCAAAATCAATGCTTTTTTACCTGAATAACTTGACTCTGCCGATACGTTGTAGGAAGCGAACACCTCTTTTACCTGAGTAGGTGTACCTTCATACATTCTGATTTTTGAGTATGGGATTTGCGAAAAATCCTCTTGACCAACGTTATTTAGGAAGAAGAAAATTTTCGAAATCTTCGGATCTATTTTCGATAAATCAACTGTTATAATTTCATTATCTAAGCCATCATCACCTCCGGAATCACCTTGTAAATCATCGCCAGTGTGCCTCAACGCACCATCTAAAGAAACAAGCTTTCCTTTTGGCAAACCAAATTGCTGTAAGAAATCGATATTATACAGTGGTGAATAAATATGATCGCATAAATTATTGTTTTCATCGATTAGGATACAGCTCAAATCCAAATCAACACTTTGTTTATTGGTTGATAAACCTAAAAAACCTTTAGTTTCAATTGCGCCCCAGTTAACGCCGACACAGAAACTGGTCAATTTCGCTCCAGTTTCCTTACGCAGATCAATCTTTTGTCCTTTTGTTAAATTAATAGCCATGTGTTTGTCTAATTTTAGTTATACTTCTTCAGGAAAAATTCAAGTCCATCCTTCATTCCTGCACCAACTGCTTCAAATTTCCATTCGTTATTTCGTTTATAAATTCTTCCGAATTCTACCGCTGTTTCTATCGAGAAATCTTCTTCCAGCTCATATTTTAGAATTTCAGTTTTTGTTCCATCAAATATTCTGATGTAAGAGTTTCTGATTTGTCCGAAGTTCTGTCTCCTGTTTTCGGCATCGTGTATGGTTACTACAATACAGATCTCAGACGCATCTGCCCCAATTTTAGACAAATCGACCTTGATTTGTTCGTCATCTCCATCGCCTTCGCCTGTTAAATTATCGCCGGTGTGTTCTACCGCACCATCAGGTGTTTTTAAGTTGTTGTAGAACACAAAATGCGCATCAGAAAGCAGTCGCTTGTTTTCGCCTAAAACAAATATCGAAGTATCTAAATCGAAACTACTTCCGGTTGATGAACTATTGGTATCCCAACCTAGTCCTACTGTAAATTGTGGCGCACTAATCGCCTCTCGTTGTCCTTTTTGCAGGTTAATTGCCATATTTGGTTATTTGATGTATTTATATTTAAAAGCTTGTAGGGGTTTGAATAATTTAACTCACGTATTTTTTCAAAATCTCCAAAAAACTATCTGTTTGATGCGGCTCGCCAATGGCCCGAAATTTCCAACCGCCATCTTTTCGGTAGGCCTCGGCAAATACCATTGTGCACATACCATTTAGGCTTGCATCGCCAGAAAGTGTGTATCGGGTAATTTCCTTTCCTTTTGCGTCAACCGCTCGAATGAAGGCATTTTCAACCATACTGAAATGCTGATTATTTTGTCTTCCCTGATAGATAGATACTACAAAAATTATTTTTTGATAGATGCTGTCCAGTGAGTCGAGTTTTACTATAATCTGTTCATCATCTCCGTCACCGGCACCGGTTCTATTATCACCTGTAAGCCAAATGTTACCAGAAGGATGTCTCATCGAATTGAAGAAAATCACGTCACCCTCAAAAAGCCCGATCTGCCGGCCGTTTTGATTGATGGTTCCACCTAAATTTAAAACTTTATCATTACCATCTAAAAGGAAAGCAATGGCATCTAAATCAAATTCCTCTTCTTTAGGACCAAAAAGTTTGCCTAAAAAGCCGGTATTTTTCTGCCTCACATCCCAGCCTAAACCCATGGTTACTTTTGATAGGTCAAAAGCTTCGCCCTTATCATTTTTACGAAGATCGATAGTTTGACCTTTAACTAAATTTATAGCCATACAGAGCGTTGAATTTTATTTTATGATTTGACCTTTGAAATATTTAGATAGGAAGAAAGACAAATCTTCGCGATAACCAATGCCTGAAGCTTCGAATTTCCATTGCCCGTCGCGTTTATACAAGCGGCCAAATTCAACACCTGTTTCAATAGAAAAATCTTCCCCTAACTCATATTTGGCTACTTCTTCTCCAGTGCTATCGTCAACAATTCGGATATAGGAATTTCTGACTTGTCCATAATTTTGCTTACGGGTAACCGCATCGTGGATGGTAACCACAAAAAGAATTTCCTGAATGCTATCGTCAACTTTTGATAAATCAACCTGTATGCTTTCATCATCGCCTGTAGCACTGTTTCCACCGGTCGGGTCATCGCCGGTATGGTGTAAAGCCTGATCAGGAGAATCTGTATTTCCGTAAAAAACAAAGTATTCTTCTGCTGGAATGAGGCGATTGGCATCAATCATAAAAGCTGATGCATCCAGGTCAAAATCATAGCCGGTGCCCTCGTTTGGATCCCAACCTAAACCCACTGTGATTTTTGATAATCCAATATTAATTTTTTGTCCTTTTTGTAAATTGATTGCCATTGCTAATTTAAATTTTTGTGTATAAAAAAAATGAGATGTACGACATCAATGTCGCATTGAAAAATGCAACGAGATGCGAAAAAAGAGCTTTTTTAAATTAATAAAGCAGCTACCAATTTTCTAAATAATAGGGATAGGATTAGTTACAGCGACGTAGGTTGAGCGTTAATTTTTTTGTCCTGTAATTTGATTTATATAGTTTAAATGTTTGATAACAAATATATTATTTTGGATTTCAAATCCAAATTCGGCTGTTGAAATCCTGCCTTTTTTTTATAACATTTAAGTTATAATCTATATTTTTTCATTGCCGCCCAAAGCTTTTCATCCAGTTTATAAATGTCAGGGCGGTATTCGATTTTATTATTTTGCGACCACGCAGTGAAATAAGTCACGAGAATGGGTGTTTCAGCTTTAGGGCTAAACCTTACCGGAACTAAATCTTGTTGAGGCACATGTCCCGCTTTAAAGCTGGAAACCGGTTGGCCTGCATTTCGTAAAGGCTTTAGTCTTAGTTCCTTTCTTATCGAATCATATTTTGCCGTATCTACAACTAAAAGTTCTGCAAGTTTCAATGGATTTTCCACCCTGATACAACCATGGCTTATCGCCCTGTTTTTCAATTTAAATCCTTGTTTAAAGTTAGTATCATGCAGATAAACGCTACTGCTGTTTGGAAAAATAAATTTAAGCCGACCTAAAGAATTGTCACTGCTTGGCTGCTGTACAAACAAAAAAGGGAAGTTACTCCTATCGTATTTATACCACCTAATGGTAGAAGGGTTTTCGATCTTTTTATTTTTGTAATAAACGGCTATATTTTTTCGCTTTAAATAATTCGAACTTCTTCTGATCATGGTATATACTTCCGTTTGGGCAATACTTTCAGGAATATTCCAAACTGGATTTGTATATAATTTTTTAATATTGCTAAATAACATTGGGGTTTCTCTATTTTCAGGTCTATCTTTTATATCACCCGTTTTTTCAAACACCTTATATTGCGCATCGTAATCTAAATCTTTGGGGCCTCCTACACAAACTTTCATAGCGGTTAAAGTATCTTTACCGTCAAAAAAGACCAATCTAAAATCGGGAATATTAACTTGTATAAACTGCTTGCCAACATCGGGCAGCACCCACCTTAAGCGTTCCATATTGATTAGCAATACCTTTTTTATCGAATCATTCTTAGAATTGAGATATTTTTCTTGTAAAGCCTTGTATTGAGCAGACTTACCTTGCAAGCTTGAAAGTGTATCAACAATATTGACAGCATTTAGGAGATTTGGTATGAAAAAGCTATCTGCCCGCTTCACGTCGATGAAATACCTGCTAAAGATTTCTTTCGGATTTATTGCCCCATATTTTAAATAACTGGTATATCGAACCAAAGCATCGGCCGATAAGATTTCTAATCTTGAAATTGTTGAATAGCTGTCTTTAACTGAACTGAAGTCATTCTCTCTTAGCTTTTTAATGAGTTGTTCAATTCCGGAAGTGTGAAATATATTTGGGTTAAAGCCATGATCACCACTTGTTTTAAGATAGCTCAACAGGGTATCAATACCATTGTTTGATAAGTACTTATTGATCAGGATTGGCTGGTTGCCAGTGGAGGCATAATACGCTTTAAGTTTATGAATATTCACGTATTTGGCAGACAAGTTTTTTAATTCCGCTGAGAACACTGAATCAAATGCAATGGAATCAAATGATAAATACTTCTCATCATGCAAGTTTTCAGCCAATAGTTCACCAGTTGAAGGTTTAGGCTTATGAGCGATAAAAAAATAAATTAAAAGTGCAGGAAAAAAGAAGGCAATAAAAGTTTTCAAAATATAAATCCACTATAAAAAAACACAAATCAATTCGGGATGTATACATTAATAAAAAGTTAGAATATAGCAGGGAAACCAATTCTAACCGGCAGTAATAATAGTTATCTAAATTTTTTCATGGCTGTCCATAGTTTCTCATCCATTTGATAAACATCCGGGCGATATTCGATTTTACCATTTTGAGCCCATGCAGTGAAATAAGTAATAATAAGCGGAACTGCTTTTTTTGGATCAAACCAAGCTGGTTTTAGTTGAAATGATTTCGTTGTATCTGCTTTTGCCGCCATACGTTTTTTGTACCATTTATTATGGGTGCTGTCAACAGGTGGCAAATCAACTTCAGCTCTTAATTTATCGTAGGTATAGCTATCGCCAACCAGTTTCTCTGCAAATTCAAGCGGTTTTTCAACTCGCACACAACCGTGACTAATTGCCCTGTTGGCTAAATTGAAACCATTTTTATTATTGGTATCATGCAAGTAGATGCTTGAGCTGTTATCAAAAATAAACTTAAATTTACCTAATGCATTTCCGCCGCCGGAACCTTGTTTAAATTTAAATGGCAGCTTATCTCTCGAATATCTACTCCAGTTTATCGTATCAGGCTCCCCGATTAATTTGTCTTTATAATAAACGTTGATGTTACTGTTGGATAGATAATACCGATCCTTTCTCGCCATCCAATAAATTTCACTTTGGGCAATACTAACCGGAATATTCCAAACTGGATTTGCTTGTATAGAGTTAATTTTGCTGAATAACATCGGGGTTTCATGGTTCTTTGGCTTATCATCCAGATTACCTGATTTTGCAAAAGCTTTTAATTTTTCTTCGTAACCATTTTCACGCTTGCCCCCTACGCAAACCTTCATCGAAATCACAGTATCTTGTTCATCGAACCATGTAAGTTTAAAATCGGGGATATTTACCTGTACAAAGTTGCTTCCGGTTTCAGGCATCGCCCAGCGGAAACGCTCCATATTTAGCAGCAAAATACGCTTTTCGTTGGCATTGCTGGCTGATAAATATGCGGCTTGTAAAGCTTTATATTGAGCTGATTTTGGCTGAACATTCCTTAGTTCTTCCACAAGGCTTTCAGATCCCAAAAGCCTGATCATACCCGCACTGTCCGGCCGCTTTACTTTAATGTAATACCGGGAAAATATGTTTCTTGGATTTACTACTCCGTATTTTAAAAAATTGTTATAGTTGAGGTAGGCATTTGCTGACAATAACTCAAGCTTTGCAATAATAGGATAACTCTGTTCTACCTTTTTGATCTTATTGGCAGACAGCTCAGCCAATAACGTTTTAATTTCTTCAATTTTAAAAATTTTAGGATTAAAACCATGAACACCACTCGTATTAAGAAATTCCACAAGGGAATCTAATTCCCCACTGATGTAGAATTTTGTAACCATTTTTGGCTCATTCTTATTTGCGGTGTAAAAAGCATTAATTGTTTTCGGATTGGTAAAGGATTCTGACAAACTATCCAAAGTTTTCACGAAAACGCTGTCGTAAGCAATCGTATCAAAATCTTTATAAATCTTATTATTAAAATGTTCAGCAAGTACTTTCCCAATTTCAGGTGGTTGTTTAAACCACCCACAGGCCGAAACAAGTAAAATAACCAGTATTATTAGAAAGCGAAAGTTTTTCAACACGTAAGTATTTATTGTGAAATAGAGATATAGCAATTTTAAAAAATCAATTAAGACAAATTAAGTGCCATTATTTTTTGATTTCCCATTTCAAACACTATATTTGCCAGCGCTAATCAGCTAAAGCATTGATATTGGCAGAAATAAATATATGAAATTAACTTTGAACCATCACTTACATTTGCATCATCGCCGTTAGGCGATATGATATGTTTGTTTTGTACTTCAAAACTTTTTTTCCGTAGAATAATTTCTTGCACACTCTATATTCAATACTTTGAAAACACTTAAAATTGCTATCCAGAAATCGGGTAGGTTAAACGAAAAATCTGTAGAAATATTAAAAAACTGTGGTCTCTCTTTCGAAAACTACAAGAGTTCTTTGATTGCTACTGTTGCAAATTTCCCATTAGAAATTCTTTTTCTTCGCGATGATGATATCCCGGAATACGTTCAGGATGGTATTGCCGATTTAGGAATTGTTGGCGAAAATGTGATCACCGAAACCAAAGCAAACGTTGAATATTTACAACGTTTGGGCTTTGGAAAATGCACCCTAAAAATCGCCGTTCAAACCGGGAGCGAAATCCAAAAATTAGAAGACCTAAACGGTAAAGCAATTGCCACTTCATACCCTATAATTCTCGAAAAATTTTTAACAGAAAAAGGAATAAAATCAGACATCAGAACCATATCCGGTTCGGTAGAAATCGGACCAGGTTTAGGCTTAAGTGATGCGATTTTTGATATCGTTTCTACAGGCGGAACCTTGAAAAGTAACGGACTAAAACCGTTTGCCGACGTAATGAATTCTGAAGCAGTTTTAATCGGAAATCAATCGATAATTGACAATCCGGAAGTTGCAGAATTGCTGCAAAGAATCCGCTCAGTTTTAAGCGCAAAATCGAACAAGTATGTGGTGCTGAATGTTTCAAAAGATAACCTGCAAAAAGTTGTCGATTTGTTACCGGGTGTTAAAAGTCCGACAGTAGTTCCATTGTTTGAACCGAACTGGGTAGCCGTTCATTCTGTAATTGCAGAAGAAGATTTTTGGGATAAAATAAACAGCTTAAAAGCTGCAGGCGCAGAGGGTATTTTAGTGATGCCAATTGAGAAAATTATAACCTAAAAAGTAGTTAAAATCACTAAAAAAGTCATTAACTATTAGTTAATTAAAAATCATAACACATTGAAAGTCTATAATTATACAGATTTATATCAATCAAAAATTCAAGAACTCTGTTCGCGACAAATTGAAGACGATAAATTGATTGAAGAGCGTGTTGCAGACATCATTAAAACGGTTAAAAATGATGGCGATAAAGCACTAATTAATTTCGCAAAAACATTTGATAAAGTTGATTTAGAACAACTGTTTTTAGATGCGGAGGAATTAAAAAGTATTGCATCTTCCATTCCTGCGGATGCAAAGGAAGCCATAGATATAGCTTACCATAACATTAAAGCTTTTCATCAATCTCAATTTAAAATTGAGGATAAGGTAGAAACCATGACTGGCGTGGTTTGCTGGCGAGAATCGAGGGCAATTGAAAAGGTTGGTTTGTATATACCTGGCGGCACGGCTGTTTTACCAAGTACGTTTTTAATGCTGGCTACTCCGTCAATTATTGCCGGCTGCAAGGAAATTATTGTTTGCTCTCCGCCACAAAATGACGGCAAAACCAATTGTTATCTTGCCTATTGCGCAGTACTTTTAGGCATTGATAGAATTTATCTAATTGGTGGTGCACAAGCTGTAGCGGCAATGGCATTTGGAACCGAAACCGTACCACAGGTTTATAAGATTTTCGGACCAGGCAATCGTTATGTTACTACAGCCAAAACAATGGTTCAAAACAAGGTCGCAATAGATATGCCAGCTGGCCCATCGGAGGTTTTAGTGATTGCAGATGAGACTGCCAATCCGTCATTTGTAGCTGCAGATTTACTTGCACAAGCTGAGCATGGAATTGATAGTCAGGCAATTTTGGTTGCTACCTCAAATAAAATTATAATAGAAACAATTGAAAAGATTGAATTACAATTAAATAAATTACCTAGAAAGGATATTGCAGCAAAAGCAATTGCAAATTCTTATGTTGTTTTAGTAGATAATTTGACCACTGCAATGGATTTTTCTAACGAATATGCCCCAGAGCATTTGATTTTAGCAACAGATGATTTTGAAAATCTTATACCACTGATAATCAATGCTGGTTCGGTGTTCTTAGGAAACTTAACTCCAGAAAGCGCAGGTGATTATGCCTCCGGAACAAACCATACATTACCAACAAGTGGATTTGCAAAAGCCTATTCTGGCGTATCACTTGATGCATTTGTGAAAAAAATAACATTTCAGCATTTATCAGCTACAGGTTTAGCCAATATTGGCTCTACGGTAGAAGTACTTGCCGCAGCTGAGGGCTTGGAGGCACACAAGAATGCAATTACAGTTAGATTGAAAACAGTAGAAGATTTAATGTAGAAGTTGAAGGCAACATGCCTATCCTTTTACCTTTTACCTTTTACCTTTTACCTTAAAAAAAATGGATATTAACGATTTAGTTAGAGAAAATATAAAAAACCTTAAACCATACTCTACCGCCAGAGATGAATTTAAAGGTCAGGCATCAGTATTTCTAGATGCGAACGAAAATAGCTACGGCTCTCCCCTACCTGCAAACTATAACCGCTACCCAGACCCATTGCAGTTAGATTTAAAGGATGCGATTAGCAAAATTAAAGGTGTGCCTATTGAAAATACCTTTTTAGGCAATGGTAGCGATGAGGCAATTGATTTATTGTTTCGGGCATTTTGTAATCCTGGAAAAGATAATGTAATTGTACTCCCTCCAACTTATGGAATGTATGAAGTTTCTGCCAATATTAATGATGTAGAAATTCGTAAAGTAAGCTTGCTGCCAAACTTCCAGTTAGACATGGAAAAGATTGCAGAAACGATTGATAAAAACACGAAATTAATCTTCATTTGTTCGCCAAATAATCCAACAGGAAACTCGATAAATCGTGAAGATATTGAAACCATTTTGACCAACTTTAAAGGCATTGTTGTAGTGGATGAAGCTTACATCAATTACGCCCGACAAAAGACATTTATTCAAGAGTTAACGGAGTACGCAAACCTGGTAGTTTTGCAAACATTTTCTAAGGCTTGGGGACTTGCGGCATTGCGTTTAGGCATGGCATTTTCTTCTCGAAAAGTGATTGATGTTTTGAACAAAATTAAGCCACCTTACAACATCAATCAGGCCACTCAGGATTTAGCTTTCGAAGCACTAAAAAACATCGCTCAAGTGAACGATTGGATTAGAGAATCTGTTGCCGAAAGACAGCGGCTTTCTAGCGAATTAAACAACCTGAATATCGTAACAAAAGTTTATCCATCGGATGCAAATTTTATCTTAACCGAAGTAACGGATGCGACTAAAATTTATGATACTTTGGTTGATGAAGGAATCATTGTTCGCGACCGTTCGAAAGTTATTTTGTGCGAAGGCTGTTTAAGAATTACAGTGGGCACAAAAGATGAAAATGATAAACTGTTAACGATTCTAAAAAATTTTAAAAGATGAGGAAAGTATTATTTATAGATAGAGACGGGACTTTGAATATTGAGCCTGATGATGAACAAGTCGATAGTTTCTCGAAATTAAAATTTTATCCACGTTCGTTGTATTACCTTTCTAAAATAGCAGCAGAAATGGATTACGAATTGGTAATGGTTACGAATCAGGACGGATTGGGAACAGCTTCAAATCCTGAAGAAAATTTTTGGCCGATTCACAATTTCATGCTGGATACTTTCGCTGGCGAAGGTGTAAATTTCAGTGAAATTATTATCGACAGAACTTTTGCGAAAGACAATGCCCCTACCCGCAAACCTGGAACAGCGTTACTGACTAAATATTTCAGCGGAGATTATGATTTAAAAAATTCGTATGTAATTGGCGACAGGTTAAATGATGTCGTGCTGGCTAAAAACTTAGGTGCAAAAGCAATTTTTCTTCGTCAGAATGATGCGCTAGGCTCTACCGAAGCGTTAGATAAACACGAAACCTTATTAGATATCATCATTCTGGAAACCCAGAAATGGGAAGACATTTACAACTTGCTTAAAGCTGGAAGTAGAAAAATTAACCACATACGTAAAACCAATGAAACTGATATTACCATTAACTTAGACCTTGATGGTACTGGAAAAGCTAAAATTGAAACTGGCTTAAACTTTTTTGACCACATGCTCGACCAGATTGCCAGACATGGAAGTGTTGATTTAGAAGTAGTTGCCAAAGGAGATTTACATATAGACGAACACCACACCATTGAAGATACGGGAATTGCACTCGGTGAGGCTTTTGCAAAAGGTTTAGGCAATAAATTAGGGATAGAGCGTTATGGTTTTTGTTTACCAATGGATGATTGTTTAGCACAAGTTGCAATCGATTTTGGTGGTCGCAACTGGATTGTTTGGGATGCAGAATTTAAACGTGAGAAAGTTGGCGATATGCCTACGGAAATGTTTTATCATTTCTTTAAATCGTTTAGCGATGCTGCAAAATGCAATTTGAACATTAAAGCGGAAGGCGATAACGAACATCATAAAATTGAAGCTATCTTTAAAGCTTTCGCAAAAGCGATTAAAATGGCGGTGAAACGTGATGCAGAGAAAATGGTTTTGCCGAGTACTAAAGGCGTGTTGTAAGGTAGAGGGCTGAAGGGTGGAAGGTTGAAGGTCTTGATGCACAAACTTTAAATCCTAAACCTGATAGCAGTGGAAATATTTTTATGTCAGTCTGAGGTTGTCGAAGACCAATAAAAATATTGGAACGAATAGCAGGACAACAGCACCAATGAAAAACTGACATTCATTTTCTAATGATTAATTGAAATGGAAGAAAATAAGATGAACACAATTGGCATCATAAACTACGGAGCGGGAAATATTTTTTCTTTAACAGCAGCCTTAGAACGCTTAGATGTGCAGTATGGCATGGTCAACACTGAATCTGATTTAGAAAAATTCAGCCATATTATTATCCCGGGCGTAGGCCATGCAGGTGCGGCGATGGAAAAACTAAATGGAACGGGTTTAGTTGAAGCGATAAAAGAATTAAAAAAACCTGTGTTGGGCATTTGTGTAGGTATGCAATTAATTACAGCGCATTCGGAAGAAGGCGACGCAGCTTTGCTAGATATTGTACCGGTTAAGACAAAAAAATTCGATAAGTTGCTGAATATCAAAATCCCACACATGGGATGGAATGCTATTGAGCACAAAAACAATTCTCTATTTGAGGGTGTTGAAGATAATGCACAATTTTACTTCGTTCATTCGTACTTTATTGAATATAACCCTACTTTTGACATCGCCTCTGCTCAGTATGGACTAAAGTTCTCGGCAGCAGTGCAAAAAGATAATTTTTATGGCGTTCAGTTTCATCCCGAGAAATCAGGTAAGGCTGGCGAACAGATATTAAAAAACTTTTCAAACCTCGGTTGAGATTAGACTTTCAACCTTAAATTATAACTCGAGAAATGTACATAATTCCTGCTATTGATATTTTGGATGGAAAAGTAGTTCGTCTGCGTGAAGGCGATTACAACCAAAAAACTGAATATGACGTTTCTATCGCGGAAATGATAGAAAAATACCGTTCAAATGGAACAGATTTCATCCACATTATTGATTTAAATGGTGCCAAAGGTGATTTTAGTAACCAGAAATCTCTTTTTGAAATCATTAAAAAAACCGAGATGAAGGTGCAGTACGGAGGCGGAATCCGTACGATTGAGCAGGTAACCAATTTACTTGACGCCGGGATTCACCGTGTGATTGTTGGTACACAAGCCATTACCAACCCAGATTTTTTACAACAGCTAAGCGAGGCATTTGCAAAAAAAGACAACTACGCAAATCGTATAGTTATTGCCATTGATGTTTTAGATGAGGTAATTAAATATTCTGGGTGGATGGAAAGTTCGCCAATTAAGTTAATGGATTATGTGGATAAATGTCTGGCCTTAGGATTTTTCCGTTTCTTGTGTACGGATATTAGCAAAGATGGAAAATTAGGTGGCGCTGCAATAGAACTTTATCAAAAACTGCTAGAACACTCGCCTATGATTAAGTTAATTGCATCCGGTGGCGTAAGCTCAATGGATGATATTTATGAGTTGGCCAAATACCCGATTAGAAGTGTGGTGGTGGGAAAAGCGATTTACGAAGATAGAATTACCATTGAACAAATTAAAGAGTGGAATTTGAAAGCTTTGAGTTCGATTTAAATTAAACCGTCATTGCGAGGCACGAAGCAATCTATATTGCGAGAAAGATTGCTTCGTGCCTCGCAATGACGAAAACCCAAACAAATGCTGAGCAAAAGAATAATCCCCTGCCTAGATGTTAAAGATGGTCGTACCGTAAAAGGTGTAAACTTTGTTGATTTACGTGATGCTGGCGATCCTGTAGAATTGGCCGCACAATATGCACAACAAGGAGCAGATGAGTTGGTTTTTCTTGATATAACCGCTACTCACGAACGTAGAAAAACCATGATTGAAATGGTAAAATCCGTTGCCCGACAATTAAATATCCCATTTACCATTGGCGGTGGCATTACAGAAATTGCCGATGCGGAGGCTTTGTTAAATGCTGGCGCCGATAAAATCAGCATCAATTCGGCAGCTGTTCGTAATCCTAAGCTGATTGAAGAATTAGCAAAAACATTTGGGGTGCAATTTGTGGTTTTAGCTGTCGATACTAAATTTATTGATGGCAAAAATAGGGTTCACTTAAACGGTGGAAGATTAATAACCGAACTCGAAACCGAAACCTGGATTAAACAAGCTGAAGATTTAGGGGCAGGAGAAATCTTGCTAACCTCTATGGACCATGATGGCACTAAAGCTGGTTTTGATTGTGGCTTATTGAGTAAGGTAAACCAAATGATTAACATCCCGATAATTGCTTCGGGTGGAGCAGGTAGCATGCAACATTTTACCGAGGTTTTTCAAAAGGCTAATGTAGATGCTGCTTTAGCGGCATCGGTTTTTCATTACGGTGAAATCCTGATACCTGATTTGAAACAAGAATTAAATAGAAATAATATTCCAGTAAGGATATAAAATACATTCTTCATTACAAGCACGAAGCAATCTTACTACTATAGCGAGCAAATAAAACCTCATCACTTTAGGATTGCTTCGTTCCTCGCAATGACGAAATCAAATAAAAACAATGAATATAGATTTTAATAAAAGTGATGGTTTGGTTCCTGTAGTAATACAAGATGAGCAAACTTTAGAGGTTTTAATGCTGGGCTACATGAATGCTGAAGCATTTGATAAGACAAAAGCTGAAGGTAAAGTAACCTTCTTTTCTCGCTCTAAAAACCGCTTATGGACTAAAGGCGAAGAAAGTGGTAATTTTCTTTTCGTAAAATCTATTCATATCGATTGTGATAACGACACAATATTAATTAAATCAAATCCTGTTGGGCCAACTTGCCACACCGGTAGCCGCAGCTGTTTCCAAACTGAATACAACCAAAATTTCATTTTCGAGTTAGAAAACATTATTACCGATAGATACGAAAATCCTGTTGAGGGTTCATACATCAATAAAATGAGAGCCAAAGGCTTAAACAAAATCGCTCAAAAAGTTGGCGAAGAGGGTGTAGAAACGGTAATTGCCGCATTGGCAGAAACTGAAGAAGAATTCATCGGTGAGGCATCTGATTTACTATTTCATTTGATGTTTTTATTAAAAGAAAAAGGTTTATCAATTCAAGATATTGCGAAGAACTTAGAGAAAAGACATAAGTAAGTTACCATAGTGAAAACTGAAATAACCTTTGACCACTTAAACATATATGTTAGGAAAAAAATTCCTACTAATATATTTTTAAAAATATTCTTAGTTATTTTTAATCTAGGAACAATAATTGGTTTATTTTATTTCGTTTTCCTTTTGCAAGAAAATAAACCAAATCCATTGCCATTATTATTACCAATAGCCTACGGATTTACAATCGGAAAGTACTTTCTTTGGAACACCTTTGGCGAAGAGTTTTATATTATTAGCACTTCTTATATATCATACCAGCATGATTACGGTTTTTGGAAAACTACGCTCAAAACTTTGAAGTATGACTTTATCTCAACCAATAGCATTAATCAGGAAGAACTAACCCTTATTTTCATCCGTTATAACGATGAGAAATTGCAAGAAGAAATATTTCGTACATCATTAGCGATTTCGATTGTTGATTCAGAATTAATCTTTAATAAATTAAATGAAATTAAACTAGATGAATTTGGTCATGAAGTAAATTTCCCAATAATTTTTCCGAACTAAATCACATGCTCAAACACCTAAAAACCCTTTCTGGCCATCAAAACCCAATTTATGCTTTAGCTAATTCGGCAGATAAGGAAGTATTTTTTAGTGCCGGAAACGATAAAGGAGTTGTAGAATGGTCGCTTGAAACCATGGCTTTTGTGAAAGTTAAATTGCCAGTGCAAAGTTCTGTTTATTACCTCCACTATTACAATTACCAACTTTTTGTAGGCGAGCGAAGTGGAGCATTTAGCGTTTATGATTTTAAAGAAGACAAGGTAATTGCAAGAGTTAATGCCCATACCAAGCCCATTTTCAATATTCAAGTTTTAAAAAGCAAAAACGAACTTTTAACTACTGGCGAAGATGGTTCTGTTGCCGTTTGGTCGCTCAATGATTTTTCAGAAATCTATCGGTTTCAGGCGGCCTACGATACCGTTAGAGCCATTGCCATTTCCCCTGATGAAACTGAAATCGCCTTTGGCTGTAAAGACCATTTAATAAAAATTTATAATCTGGCTGATTATAGCATCAGGCAAAATCTTGACAGCCATTCCCTACCTGTAACCTCATTGGCCTATCATCCCACTGGGAAATACTTGATTACAGGCAGCAGAGATGCACAGTTAAAAGTTTGGAATTTACCGAATTATGAACTACTTCAAACCATCCCTGCGCACATGTTTACCGTTTACGATATTGCTTTTCATCCTACCCTGCCCTATTTCGCAACTTGCAGTCAAGATAAAAGCATCAAACTTTGGGATGCAGAAAACTTTAAGCTTTACAAAATTCTAAGTTTAGAAAAAGGAGAGTTTGGGCATACACATTCCATCAATAAAATGATTTGGAATAAGGATGGAAAATATCTCATTTCTACCGGAGATGATAGAAAAGTAATGATTTGGGAGATGGAGCTAAAATTTTTTCTTCGAAAATGAAAGTTCAATAGTTCCTGGCAGCCATCAGTCCCGCTATCGCCTATATTCCTCGTTCGTACCTCACTCCGGGCTATTTGGCTCTATCGGGTTTAGTTACAAAGGGTTGTGTTGCCAAAACCTACCTAAACCAACATCATCTTCTCCATAACAGTCATTGTGAGGACAGAGCAATCTGCACAATAAGATTGCTTTGTTACTCGCAATGACGAAATAATTAAGGGGATATGTTATTAATTTATATTAACCTTTTTCATCCCTTCTCTACCAGAAAACACTGGGAAATACATCATTTCTGCTTTTGCAGGATTTAAAACGTAAGAACCAGAATATCTTGGCATTAGATCTATTTCGAAAGTGTATTTACCTTGTTTTAGTTTTGTACAAAAGATGGAGGTTTTGTTTTTAAAATATTCGCGGTGTGTTTCAACTTCCCAAAAATTCTGGATTTTGTTCTCATAACTGCAACCAGCCGGGATAGGGATTTCGATCATCACATAATCAGCATCTGCCTTTACTTCAACCTCCACCTTTAATTTCGCCAGGGTTCCCGCTTTTAGCTTGGTTACTATTCCTCCATTTTGCAAAAGACTAGAAGTGACCTTAAAATCTTTTTCTACCTTTTTAAGTGTAGCATTTTGAAATTGCTGATAAGCCGTAAAGTAAACTGCTGATTTGCCTTTCTTTTCTACCTTTAAATCAGTGGGATTTGCGATTACGCTATCGAAAGGAAACTGAGTGATTACCTGCTCATTTACTTTAATGGATGCGGGTTCTCTTTTATCGTTAGTAGAAATAAAAGCAGGCAGAATAGTCTCCAAAATTAATGATGCTTCATAGGTATTTCGCCACTGTCCATCTTTACGTTGCTCCAAAAAGTAAAGTGCTATCTTCTCCAATTCATTATCATAACCGCCTGCATTTTTTAAAATTCTATAAGCTAATAATGTATTGTGAATGCTATTATCCCAAAAACGAATGCGCTCCTCTCCCCAATAAATACTACCAAACATGGTTTGTTTTTTAAGCTTGGTTAGCACACTTAAATCTATTTTCAAACCTGCCATTTGCTTCAGTTCCATCATTTCTAACAAGCTAAAGGTAGACACTTTGACTTCTCTCTGTTTCAACGCTAAAACCTCTGCTGAAAGGCCTGCGTCGCGTTTTCTTTCCTTTTCTTCAAATGCCAAAACCCAATCTTTAATGTAATTTTTGCCATCCAGCAAGTGCAATAGTTTAATTACTCGTATATCATTATAATCGGGCTCATCAGTTAGTTTCGCAACTAAATAGCGTTGTAATAAAGGCTTGTTTAAGTCGACTGCATAACCTTCTTTTTCAGCTTGCAATAGCGCTTCAACTACGTGCAAGCTAATCCACATTTGCTCCTCGGTATTTTGCCACCAGCCCCAGGTTCCTTGTGGCTTTCTGTTCTGTTGCAGTTTTTTAAGGATGAAAGCAATGTCTTTTTCGTGGTTAAACTTTTGATCTAAGTATTTACGTACCCTTTTCTCTAACAATAGCGATTTCAATTTAGACGCCAATTGCTCATTACATAAATACTCGTAATTGCGCAGTTTGGTCATCTCATCCAACAAAGTCGGAAAAACTGAAGCTTCTGCCCTGAGCGTTATTTTGCCTAGGTTTTTATCAAAGGCATAGTTTATTGTTGTATCTCTTAGCAAAGCGGAAAAATAGCCTTTGGTTTCTTTCACGCCCGCTTCAAATACAGGGATTTTTCTACGCTCGCCATCAAAGTAGCCGTTTTCTTGCGCCAAGGTATATTCAAAATTCAAGCTGTCTTTTGATTTTACCACAATCCCCAAAGTATCAATTAATGAATTTTTAAATTTCACGTTCGAGTTTCGGAGTTCTTTACCGTTGTACGAGAACTTACGAATGCCCGTTTCTTCCATCGGCGTGTAGTTCATTAACTTACCTAAAACATTAATACTATCGCCAACAGTAGCAAAAAGTGGTAATACGAAATTAGCACTTAATGACTTAAATGATTTGATAGTTCCTTCTGTGTAACCGGTTTGCTTATTGCCATTCATTGCCATTACACGTGTTTTCCACTTCGTAATATCATCTGGAAATTTTACCGTAAACTTAGCCACACCATTTTCGTCTGTAGTTAATTTAGGTTGCCAAAAGCCTTCATCGTTAAAGTTTGTGCGCATTGTTTGTTGTTGTGCAACTGCTTCTCCGACTAGATTGCTTGCCAAATTGCCTTTTTTACTTTTTACGATAATTACCCCATTAACTGCTTGCGAACCGTAAATAGCTGTAGCACTGGCATCTTTTAAAACGGTAACATCTTTTACCAAATCCTTGTCCAAACTGCTGATATCCCCATCAAAAGGTACGCCATCTAAAATAATTAAAGGTTTTTTGTTGGCAGATAGCGTTGACGAACCTCTTAACATTACAACTTCTTCAAGTAACAATCCTGGAGCTGAACCTCCTAATTCATAGCTTAATTCATTATTGACAGACATTGTTGCGCTTGCAGTCATATTTTGTTTTCTCACTGCGCCATATCCTACTACTTCAATTTCCTTTAAATTGTTGTCAATTGTATCTATTAGAATATCTCCAACTGAGCCATTTGCTATATCAAATACTTTATCATAAAATCTTCTCGCAGATATCTTTAAGGCTCCCTTTTCTGGTGTTTTAAAGCTAAATAATCCTTTAGCATCGCTGATGGTTTGCAGATCTAAGCCAACAACTCTTACCACAATCCCTTGCAACGGTTTTTTGGTTTGGCTTGATAAAATTCTTCCCTGCACATTGTTTTTCAACTCACTTTTATCGAATAGGTGGCTGTTAAAAAATTGCTGATGCTTTTCTGAAATAGGCTGAAGGCCAAAACTCGGAACAGACTTAATCATACTATCCAGCTTCTGGCTAAATAAATCTGCTTCTGAAATCTTGAAACTGCTCCATTTGTAATAATTTGCGCCGTTTGCTTTTACGTTTATGCTATCGGTAATAAAATAGCTGTTATCTTTCAACAAAAACATCAATTTATATTTTCCGCTTTCGTAAATATCTGTGTTAATATCGCCCTTGTAAATGCGCAAAAAATTTGCCTGATTAGGTTTAAAAGCAATAATGTTTTTGATGTATGGAATATGATTGGTAAAGGCAGTATCAATATCATACCTCAATTTCCCGGTAGATTTTAAGCCTACATAATCGATATCCAAAAGCGGTGTGGTACGACTGCGCAAATCCATAAAGTCTAACCAAATTTTATCAATTTCTTTCTTTTTTAAGGCGTACTCGTTGGCGAAGTTGGTATTTCCGTTATCGGCACCTCTATTTAGTTTGGTATCAAAGGCATAGGTTGTTTTGTTTGATTTTTGCTTGATTAAACCCGGCTCAAAAGTGTAGGTATATCCTGCTTCTTTTGTAAAATTCTGACGCCATTTTTCATTATCAAAAATCAATAGATTTTCTCGTATTGGGCCAACTAAAAGCTCTTTCTCAATACGATTGTTGGGGTTTATCAATAAACGAGTATCAGAATTTAGGGCAGATACAGTAATTTTATTAAGATCAGAATTATTGGCCACTCTTATCATGTAATGATCCAATTGCTGGCTTTCTTCTGTTGTAAGCGTTGTAGGCTTGTTTACCGTTACCAGTTTATTTGTAGTATCTGCCAAAATGCTTAAAATGGTTTTCTTACCAGCTGTGATGTTGTGACTAACCGTTATTAATTTATCCGCTGTGCGTATTTTAAATTGGTGAATACCTGGCTTTACAACAAAAGAATAACGTTGCAATTGCTGTGCCTTGCTAAAATATACCGGTACGTTATCGATATAGACAATAGTGGCCGGCAAAATTGCGCCATCAAGAACCACAAACGGGGCAACCTGCGTGGTGGTGTCATTTGTAGTTTCTGTGGTATGATAAATCGGATTTGGGTGTGTAAACTTGTAATACTCTATGGTATCTAAGCCTAAACTTTTGCTCCACTTGGTCCAGGCGAGTTGATCTAACTTTGTGCTCACGCTACCGTAAGCTTCATCGGCCTCTATTTTAACTTTGTTGGTCTTATGCGCTAGATATTTTCGACCCAAATAAGGCAACCTCACATCCGGAACATCTGTAAATTTTGAAGTAAAGGCTTGTGCAGTAACATCCGTTTCGGCTACGGGGTTATGGTTTAAATCTGTAACCTGCACCAACATATTTACTTTTTGACCAGGGTAAACCATACCTGGCGCAATCAGTTTTAAGTTTAACTGGTAAGGGTTATAAAATGCACTAACTTCGCTGGTTTCTTCATCTCCATCCCAAAAATAATTGATACGTATGTGACTAGCTTTTCGGCTATCATTTTTAATCAATGTATCAAGTTGATTGGTGTAACCTCTTAAAATAACTTTGTTTTCGGCAAAAACGGTATACCAAAAAGGTACTTTATGCTCATTGATGACCACTACACGCAAACTGTCTTTATTTTGCAGGGCGTTAATATGCAGTTCAGGTTTTAGCTTCGTGATGTCAATGGTAGCAGTATCTTTCGGCGTTTCTATCTCGTAATATTCTGCTCGGTAATCAATTTTAGTAACATAAGGCAAAGTAATGTTTTGCGAATTGATCACTACATCATCTTCGGTAAAACTCGTCATCTTGGCCTGCTGACTTTCACTTTTATTGTTTACCAAATAAGTGATAGCCAAACTATCCTTTCTAAATTCAGACTTTATCTCGACAGGTTTAACAGCTTTTTTTGTGCTCTTCCAATCGTTGTAAGTTAAAGATTTTGATGCCGTTCTTACTTCGTTATTGCTGTTCAAAAATTTGGCACTCACGTCAAAATTAAGGTTAGCTCTTGGAAAAATATCTGCTGGTAGAACAAGTTTGGTCTCACCAACAGGCTCTAACGTAATGTTCTTTTGCCAAAGTGTATCAGGTACGAAAACTTTTTTATCTGCATAATAATTTACATGACTAGTGGTCAGCGTGAGTTCTACCCTACCATCAGGAACTGCCAATTCATTTTCATCTGTCGCTTTAAAATAAACGGCAATTAAACTGTCTTTTGTCTGCTCATTCCGATCAGTTCGAAGCACAAAATCAAGCGATTTCAGTTCATAATCTTCGTAACGGAAATTGTTGCTGATGCGAAATGCTTTCTTCGGCTTTTTAGATTTTTCTTCCAAACTAATTCCATAATTCCTATCAAGCTTTAAGTTTAAACTATCTGCAAGCACAAAACTATATTCGTAACCTCCATTCTTATAAGGATCAATTGAAGCTAAGTTCTTTCTAGTGCCATCAATCTGTAAAATTACTTCTGCTGATTTGTTTTTTAGGTTTCCGCCTTTGGCATTAATGATAAAAGATTTAAATTTTACCGTGTCGTTTGGTTTGTACATCGGCTTGCTAAAAACCATATAGCCTGCATACAAAGGTTTGGTACTGTTTTTCTTTTTAAAGATGGTTTTAATTGGTTGCCAAAAATATTTTATGGGAAAAGAATAGGCTACTTTTTTAAAGAACGACCAATCTTCCCTGTCATCATCATAGTAATTATCATCGTCAACATCGTATTCAAAAAAATTACTTATGCCTTCATGCACCACTTTTATAATACCTTCTTCTTTCGGCTTGCCATTTTCCTTACTATGCTTGCTCCTATACAATTTTGCTTTTGCATCGTAAATTGCCCTTTTTTTGCCATCAATTTCTACGAATGCATTGGCAATTAAATTGCCTTTAATATCTGTTACGTAAAACTGAAAATCATTCTCGTTATTAATAAACTGTAATAAAACGTTGTTTTCGCTTAACAAACTTGTATTGATATTACCTCCGCTAGCACTTACCACCAGGTAATTTCCGTAAGGCAAATCGCTTTTCTTGTAATCGCGATAATAGTCTGAACTAACTAACGTATGATAGAAATCATTGTTAACCTTATTATCTTTGAGTAAGCTAACAACCTCTTTATCAGTTATTTTATAAGCAAACGTTACGTTACTGGCTTGTTTGCTTTTAGACAGTTTATTTTGGGCAAAGGCGTTAAAGGTAAATAATAGGGAAAGGAAAAGTAAGCGTAATTTCATAAGCAATTAATTTATTAACTGATGTTTTTTTCATCAGTAATCCATAAACTAATAGAGGTGATGCTCAAAAATAATTTTATTGGCGGATATACATTCCGCTATCTATTATTTGAATTAGATTTTACGCGGATTTGCCTGCTTCGCTTTACTATTTGCGATTTTATATCAACTAATATTTGAATCGCACAGTTCCGCCCTGAAATTGAGGTCTAATAAATCTAGATTTAAACTTAAGTTTAAATTAGGCAAGGATTATCTAACGATTCCTTTATATAAAAAAAGTGAAGCACAGAATGAAAATTTGGATTCCTGCTGATAAGAAAGTGCTTTGAAAGTGTAAATGATTGGAATTGGTTATTCGACAAAACGTTTAATAATTCTGAGCTTATGGCTGTAAATACCCAGCTCCCTGTTAAAAATTCCCTGATCGTCAATTGGGTCGATTTTAACTTTTGCTGATGAGTGGATAATTTCATTGGGATTCAACATAATGCCTACATGGGTAATTTTACCCTCTGCGTTATCAAAAAAAGCAACATCGCCAGGTTTAACTTCTGATAAAAAGCCTACTAAATCTCCTTGCTCAGCTTGCTGCGAGGCATCTCTGTTTAATTTAATATTGAGCATTTTAAAAACGGTTTGAACAAAGCCTGAACAATCTAAGCCAAACAAATGCCTTCCTCCCCACAGGTAAGGAATATTTTGAAAAAACTTCGCTGTCGCTTCAATATCTGATTTGAAATCTGCTGTCGTTTTATCGTAAGGTTCAAAACCCAACTTAAATTTTTCAGTACCGGCATAACAGTATCCATCTGCCACATAAGGCAGGTTACTTGCCGGACTTAAATGATAAACGCTTCCATCTTCAGCTGTTAGCACATTATTAAAATCTAAAGGGGCAAGTAATTTATGATCATGCATTTCAGCAAATTGTGCCTGGGAAATAGATGCCAACTGCCGAAAATCCATCCAGCCTTCATAACCATCGTAACCATTCTTCACCAGCCACCACCGGTCATCTTTACTTACAATTTCCACATGTTCACCAAATAACAACTGCGAAACAATTTCTGCCCGATCTGATGGTTCAGCCCGTAAAGGTGCTACTGCTATTCTGCAAATACCGTATTGATTTTCCATTTAATATGTACGTGAAAGATTCAGTAAAACTAACAAATTCCATTCATTGCCTAACATTTTGCCTCCGAATTTGTTATTTTTATGATGTTCACATTTAAATCTGCTCGTTATGAATTTTAAAAAAATATTAATCGCTGTTGATAACAGTACCTGTTCTGAAAAAGCTGCAAAAGCTGGTTATGACATGGCAGAAAAATTTGGGGCTGAGGTTGCGCTCGTCAATATCATTGAGCCGGTGCCGGCAAACGTAAATCCTGATTTAACTTTGGCTCCCGTATTTTTGGAAACCTACGATAATAGTGAGGAAAATAGTCATATCCTGCTAAAGGAAATGGAAACAAAATTTGGCAACGGAACAAAAACTACTTATCTAAGCATTGTTGATACAGCAGCCCATGGAATTATACAGCAATCTGATGAGTGGGGCTCTGATTTAATTGTGATTGGCACCTATGGCCGAAGCGGCTTGTACCACTTTTTAATGGGCAGTGTAGCTGAACATGTGGCTAGAAAATCGGCTTGCCCGGTGCTCATTATTCCAAATAAATATGAATTATAACTCTTAATTTGCCGAAATGAAGAAGCTATTTTGCTATAATATTTTGTGCCTTGTATTTGCATTTAATGTCTCCTTTGCACAAAATAAAGATGCAAATATAGTTATTGCAGAAAGTCAACTTCACAAAATTGATAGTCTATTTAAGCAATATTTAGATAACGGATGGATAAAGGGTATTACGGCAAATATATCTGTTGATGGAAAGACAGTTTATAACAAGGCGTTTGGAAATCAGCTAAATCGCCCATTCGAAACTAATGATATTCTTAGGATTGCTTCGCAAACCAAAGCAGTAACTTGTGTTGCGGTAATGATGGAGTTTGATCAAGGCAAATTTGCACTCGATGATCCAATATCTAAATTTATTCCCTCATTTAAAAACCCAAGAGTTTTAGACAAGTTTAATAAAAAAGACTCCACCTATACCACTAAACCTGCCAACAGGGAGATAACCATCCGTGATTTGCTTACGCATACTTCCGGATTAGGTTATGCCCAAATCGGCGCCCCGGAAATGAATGCCATTTATGCCAAAGCCGGAATTGAAGCCGGTTTTGTGATAAAAAAGAAGTCGTTGGCAACAGATATAAATAAACTTGGAAAACTACCACTTGCGTTACAGCCTGGTCAAAGATGGTTGTACAGCTTGAGTATCGACGTTTTAGGACGCTTAGTAGAAATTACTTCGGGTTTAACTCTGGATGAATACTTTAGAAACAAAATTTTTAGCCCTTTGGCAATGAACGACACCTATTTTGCCCTACCTAAGAATAAGCAGAACCGACTCGCAACTGTTTATACAGAAGACCCAGCCACAAAAACCGTTAAACCGTGGAAAGATGGCACCTTTCCGGGCGCAACAATTAATTACCCAATAAACGGCAACGGCTATTTTGCAGGTGGATCAGGATTGGTTTCAACATCAAAAGATTATGGAACTTTTTTGTCGATGCTGTTAAACAAGGGTGAGTTGAACGGGAAAAGAATATTATCAGCGCACAGCGTAGAATTGATGACAACTAATCAAATTGGTGATATCCCTTTTGGCGATAACTATTTTGGTTTGGGCTTCGAAATAATTTCAGAGAAAGGGAGCAAAAAACTGGGGCAGAGTGCAGGCTCTTTTGGTTGGGGAGGTTTCTTTGGTTCCACTTATTGGGTCGATCCGCAAAAGAAAATCATCGCACAAATCTATATTCAGCAATGGCCTTTTTCTCACGGCCAATTAGGCGATCAGTTTAAATCGATCATTTATCAGACTACTAAATAATTTTGAGCAAAAAAAAGTCCTGATTTTCATCAGGACCTATATGATTAAGCTAAATTTTAAATTAACAATCTTAATTCTCCTGGTGCAACCAAGCTTTTTTAGCTAATAACTCTTCTTCAGTTTCACGAATATCTTCGTCATCTACGCAACAATCTACCGGACAAACTGCCGCACATTGAGGTTCATCATGAAAGCCTTTACATTCTGTACATTTATCTGAAACGATGTAATACACTTCATCAGAAACTGCCTCCTGAGTAGCATCTGCTTCTATTTGTTGATTGCCAAAATCGATTACGCCCTCTAAATTTGTTCCGTCAGAAAAACGCCATGCAGTTCCGGCATCGTAGATTGCGTTGTTTGGGCATTCAGGTTCGCAGGCCCCGCAATTTATACACTCATCTGTTATTTTAATCGCCATGTCTTCGTCTAATTCTTTTGCTTAGTTTACCTTTGCGTTGCAAATATAAGATATAATCAATTAATAAAGTTACAATTAAGCCATTTTAACGCAATTTAGAGAGATTTAAAATAAACTAAAATCTGTGTTTAAATAGCTTTTAAGGCATATTCTATTTTTTCTTTTAATTAGAAGAAAAAAGTTTTTCCAATTCTTTTCCAAAAATATTTAAGATTAACAATCATTTTAAAAGGAAAGTTTTATCTTGTAATATCCTGATGCATTATTGCTAAGATGCGGATAGAGATAATATATTGTACATAGTATATATAAAATTATAATACCTAATTTTCTTAATCCAAATTAACTTGAAACTAAATAAATTCTAAAATAACGTGCAAAAATATATTGAAACGATAAATATTGATGATAATAACGTAAAGATAAATCATAAGTTGGGTACGACAGATTTTATATTATCTGTTTACAAGCATAATTCAATAATGTGGGATTACACTGTTGGAATTATTGATGATAATCAAATCATACTATCTAACCTGACTGGAGAATGTAAAATTGTAATAATTGGTTAGTTTTACTTAAAATCTAAATATTATTTCAATATGCAGAATGAAAAACAGTGTTCTAACTAAGGCTTGTAACTACAAATGGTCATACAATTAACAAACAATTTATTTAGATGATCAAAATGATAGGATTAACCGAAATATTTGTAATAATTCTCGGCTTGATAATTTGTTCAATAATAATATATTTTTATGGGGCTGTAGCAAATTATGGGAGAAATACATCGCTTGGCTATTATGGTTCATTATTCTTAGCTATTATTACCAGTCCCATTATTGCCTACTTTATCATTCTGTTTTTTTTCCCACAAAACGATGATTATGATGAGAATTAAAATAGGCTAGAGATTAACCTATTTTCTTAATAATCGGAGAATTATAAACAGAAGTACTGACAAAACTATTGAAATCAAAAATAAAGATAATGCACTTGTCGTCCTTAAAATAGATGAAGCTAATTCGAAAACAAAGTAAATAGAAACTAGAGTTAATAGAAATACCGACTTTCCAGTAATCGCACAATACAGTATCAAACCAATTAAAGGAAGTAGCAATAATAAAAAATGCAAATAGATTTTTTCTGTCGTTAAAAGGCGTTTTTTATTTATCAATTTCGATATGCTGCTGTAAATTAATCAATAGTTTGATTTTTAACAAGTTCCAACAGTGGCTCTAAATCACCAGCGTTGTAGTCAGGATTAGGATTTTGTAAACGGACGTGCCACCCTGTTGTGTAATAGCCTATAATACCCCAATAGCCATTATCAACCATTAGATGATAAGTTCTACCCCCACCACCATTAGGTGAGGAAATGGTTACTACTTTATTACCATCGGGGAACGCACCAATAAATGTAATTGATACTAAGTACATAAGTTATTCTTAATACAATCAATAATCCTAGCGTAAATCAAAGAGTGTATTTTGGTTTCACTTGTTAATGAGTATTCACCATCCTTTCTGATCACATAGTTTTTGAACGCATTGTTGATGTAGATTCTAAATAGATTCCTATCACCCTTAACTGGTTCGATTGTTATCAAGTCTGCGCCAATCTTGATATCAATTTTTTCTGTAACTGCTTTAACATTCATAAAACAAAGTTTACTAATAATTTTAGCAATTAAAAGAAAAGTTGTTAACGAGTAACGGAAATCAGCGATTCAAAAATACTTGAAGAAAGTAAATTGAAAAGAATACACAACAAATTCCAATAAATAATTTAAATGATAAATTATATGATTTGTCGCTTATAGTAAATGAATAATCCGAATTTTTTCCTCTTTTTGGGAGTTTAAAAAAATAGATATGGATTAGATATATTAAATAGAAAAACGAAAGTGATACGATAAAAGAAATTGACTTATGGATGGAAAGCTTGAAACGTATATCCGTAAAAATATAAATTATAGAAACACAGGTACCTAAAATAAACAGATAACAGATTGCGCAAACAGATGAGGCTAGAAATGGCAATGCCCGATTATAACCATCTTTCTTTAGAAAATAATTGTAAAAAGATTTATAAAACAACATTAATTGCGATTTCTCCATTTACTATTTAAATTTTTATATCCATCTCCAATTTAGGTATTTCATTTTAAAACTCGAATGATAAAAAAAAATGCAGATAGAATGAACTACCTGCACCTAATTAGGGATGACTTTATTTGTTTGGATATTACTTTTAAACCAATTTTACATTTACGGCATTTGCGCCTTTTTTGCCCTGCTCGATATCAAATGTCACTTCATCACCTTCACAAAGTTCTTGTTTTAAAGCTGATGCGTGAACAAATATTTCTTCACCGCTTTCTGTCTTAATGAATCCAAAACCTTTAGATTCATTGAAAAATTTTACTGTACCTGATGCCATTATCTTTTTCTTTAAAGATATATTTTACAACTAATAAATCAAATATTCAGGATTTATTTGTCCTTTTGTTCAATCTTACTTTTCAGCGTTCCAAACACATTAGAAACTATCTCTTTCGCTTGCGTAGCCACCTTAATACCTGTTAAGTGTTCTATATTTTCAACAATTCCCGAAAATAAAGCTACCAATGGAATGCCAACCATCAATTTGAAAATTGCTAAGTCTTCTTTTAAATAGCTGGTTTGGAAATAGTGTATCACTAATATATAGATTAAAAAAAGAGTAACATCCTTAATTTGTTTAATCAAAAATGCCTTAAAGTTGATTTTTTCTTTTTTATCGATGCAAACCCATACATCAAGAATGGCATCGATTATGACAAATACAACTAGCATAATTGCTAATTCTCGTGCTGGCTCAAACCAAATAAGAAAAATACCGACTATTTGAAGAAACCATAATTTTAATGTTGTAAATAAGGATGTGATTTGCTGTAACATAGAATTATGATTTATATAAATTAATCTCACGATTACGCCTATTTACAAGCACGTCAATAATTTTTTTAGCAGCGTGAACCCATTTCTTAAATTCTTTAAAAATCTCATCTAAAGAAGCTTTAGAATTGATTTTCTTTAATAGCGTTGAGGTTGAAAATGCAAACGTTCCAACATTGTAGCAGAAGGAAACCAAAGCATTAAATTGATTTTGCTTCAATGGTACTTTCACATTTTTGTTTACTGCATCTTCGTAAATTGAGATTTTTTTATCAAATAAATCTTTAGCTTCTGCCAATGTGATTTTATCACCTTTTTTTACTGGTCGGTTATCCAAGTGATAGGTATTTCCATAACCTATAGTCCAAACCCCAGCAGGGCATAAATAAGCTTCAAGCCTTAAACCTTCTTCATTGTGAATAAATTTTATTCCATTTCCATCTAATTTCATTTAGTTTTTAATTCTATTAATTTCACGCTGTTATTAGCCACGTGCAGCTCTCCAACCAGTATAGACTGGCTTGGTGTAAGTTGCGATGTTGTAATTGTCATCGCCCATCATTATTGTTTTTGTATAGCTAAATAGTCCCTCATTATCTTCATTTAATAATTCAAATAATTCAACATTTGAAGTATCATTCTTCAAACTTAGCTGTGCCTTAAATGGCATATATTTCCCCGTGAGATTATCAATATTGTAAATCTTGCCAAAATCAAATTCACCCTTAACAGATGTGCTAAAATTTTTGAATGGCTCTCTGTATTGATTTAAAATCGATTTGCTGGCGATCTCCAATAATGGTTTAGATTCGTTTTTCCCTTCTCTAGCCCAATTTTGGGTGTAGGTGTAACCAGTTGATGTATTTAACATCAGTTGATTCGTATATCCAATTGATTTAAACTCACCAAATAAAGGTTCGAACTCCGTATAAGGGTCAAGATGATTTAAGTCACTTATTAGCTTGTATTTTTCTCCTGTATACTTCGATGAATTTTTATAATCATACTTAATTGAAAATTCTCGTAACACCATATCATCATTACGCAACCCTGCTGAATTATTGAAGGGTGCAAATATGTAAACCTGCATACTGGTATAAGTTGCATCGTAAATTGGTATTACATTTATTTCATCCACGAAAAAATAGTCCTGTCGCCAATTACCTCCGATCCTTCTATAAATAGCTGGATAGCTACCATCGGGTGCTTGAACTTTAATATAATTGAATGAATTTGACCATTGATAACTACCATCAGCATTCTTATATAGCCAACTAGTATTAGTTGGAGAAGTTATTTTAATCGCAATACGAAGATTTGCTGAATGTCCAATTCTCAATTTAATAGTATCAACATTTCCGATAAATGAATTAAAGTTGTTTACCAGAAATGAAAGGTTAGGACTATTAGCATTTATACTTCCATCGTTATCATTACGTGTGTTAATCTGCAATATTGAATCACTTCTGGTATTACCTGTTTTTGCAACTGATAAACCATTGTTAACCCAAAATTTAGGTGTGCCACTGTCCCATTCAGTAAATTTTGAGTTTAACAATAATTCATCAGCTACATTGCATTCATTATTAACTGTCAAAGATTTAAACGGGGTTTGATAGGTAAAATTAGCATCATTATTGACAAACCTTAATGCACTATTCCTACCGATAGTTGATGTAATATTTGAAGTTGTTACTGCGTTTGAGGTTGAAGAAGCACTATCAAAAGAAATGTTATAAGTCCTTCTAATTAGGTTACTTTGAAGTTTATAGTTAACTCTTTCAATAAAATATGTACCCTCCTTGTAGTAGATGTAGGCATTGTAAATCTCTAAAATCGATTTTAAAACCTCACTACAATTATTTACATCTGTATCATTTTTTAGGTAAACAAACGGATTGACAAACACCCTATTTAGTGCTTCGTTGCTTGCATTATTTTTATCGATTCTACTCTCATATAAATCTATAGATGAAACTAACTGTGTTCCATTTCTCAATCTGCTTAAACAAGCTAAAATAGCCTCTATTTGGGTCATTTTATTTAGGTACAAACTTCCAATTGATGGTTTGAAATCCAAAAATTTTAAATCACCTAAACCATCAGTTGCACGTATTGTAACCAAGTAAGGTAAAGGCATAAAAGGCTCATTGTAGTTATCTTGGATAACATAACCACTCCAATACAAAGCACCATTCTTTAATATTTCAATTTTGAAATCATTCTTATTTGCTTTTACGATTTCGGTAAACTGGTAATTGTACTTAGCATAAAATGAAATGGCACATTCAGAACCTCTTATTGTTTCAAATTTGTTTTCACCGCCATTGTAATTGATTATTACTGGCTCACCCCCCATCACTAAATCAGTAACAGCAGATGCATAATCCTTCTGTAAAATGCGAACCTTATAATTAATACCTAATTCAGATGAAAATTCTGATGTATATTTAATTCCGTATGCCATTATGAAGTTCTTAACTGTCTTTTGCTGTGATTATTAAGCACACCCACTAATTTATCACCTTGAATTTCAAAGTAAACCTGACCACCACCAGAGCCACCAACATCACCTAACATTGATTTAAGTGAGTTTAAAGGTGCTACAACTTCTGGATTACCTCTACCAGCAGATGGATATTCTCCAAAAATCGCATTAGTCGGGCTTGACACAATTCCACCTTTAGCGAATGCTGTTTGTTTTTGTTGTTTTCCACCTCCAAGTAATCCAGCAAATGCACCAGCAGCAACTTTTAAAGCAAGCCCAGCAGCTATTGCTGCAGGTGCAGCAAATAAACCAGCACCTGGAACAAGTAGTGCAGCGTCCAATTTAGATTTAACCAAAGCAGCAACACCATACTGTAAAAGCATATCACCAAATTGTGATAAGAATTTCCCGAATGCACCAATTAAACTTTGACCAAATGCTGCTATTACGTTACCACCTGTGGCAAATGCTTCACCAATTGAGCTGAATGCATCACCTAATCCACCAGCAATACCATCAGTTATTAATCCTGTAAATTGAGTATTAAAATTTTTTGCTAGTCCTAAAATCTTCTGAAAATCTTTATCAACGCCAACACTCTGAATTTTAGGTAAAGCGATCTTAGCTTCTGATGTTTTAGCTTTGCTGTCGCTAACCTTATCACTAAATCCTTTAGGTAGTTGTAATAGATTATTATCCTGTTGAAGTGCCTGTAATTTCTTGATTGATGATGATAATGGGTCAACACCATTTTTAATTAAACCATTGATAGCATCTTGATATGCCCCTATTCTGCTGACAGCTTTTTCATCAAAACTTTTCCCAAATTCAATACCAATCTGCTGAAGTTTAATTGCTAAATCTTTGTATACATCTGCGATATCTTCCGCTCGTTTTTTCTCATCAGCGGAAAGTGTTTTCTTATCATCAGTTTTCTTTGTTATAGTCGGTGCATCAGATTTAGCAACCTCTTTGTTAAAGTCTTTTACTGCTGTAGTTGCCTTTCTAACTGGTACTGATAAGAAATCAAAAGCTTTAGCGATACGTTTATTAGCATTCTCAAAACCTGCTGCAATATTATTTGCACCAATCATTTTGAAGAAACTTGCAAGCGTGTTGTTCAGCATAGTTAAACCACCCTTAACAACAGATAGAATACCATTCCAAATAGATATGGCAACAGTTTTCAACCCTTCCCAAGCACCCGACCAATCACCTTTAAGAACCGAACTAAATACTTTAAACCATCCAGAAATGACACCTAATACAGTTGAAATTACACCCTGAATAATTGTGAAAGAACCTTTAACAGCACCAATTACGTTACTTCCAATGGTATTCCAGATTGAGATAATATAGCCTTTAACAGTATTGAAAATTGATTTTAAAGAATCCCACCAATCACTGGCATAACTTACAATAGCATCAAACAATGCTGAACCCTCACCACTAACAAAATATGCTTTAATTGCATCCCAATTGGAAATGATTGCATAAGCAGCAGCAGCGATCGCTGCAACAACCAATGTTACAGGGCTTGCTAAAGCAGCAAAACCAACCATCAAAGCAGGTAAAACAGTTCCAATAAATACGCCTAGTGCTGCAATAATTGGTGGTAACACAATTGCAAAAGCTGCAAATGCTAATGTTATTTTTTGTGTTTGCGGTGATAAAGATTTAAACCACTTTGTAACCTCTGATAAACCATCAACTATTTTATCACTAAATTCGGCTATATCTAAATTATTATTGATGATTTCGCCTAATTCCGCTAAGTTGGAAAATACACCATCTTTTAAATTCTCGAAGGCTGCCTTTACACCACCCGCTGCTTTAGGCAATTTTGATAGACCGTTTACAATAGCATCCGCAACTTGACCAGAAGTGATTCCTAATTCTTTTAATTCATCCGAACGAGCAGTTCCAAATGCTTCTTTGAGTAACGGTGTTACCTGTGGAATAGCATCTTTTATTATATTAAGGTCTTCCCCAAGTGGAAAATCCGTATTAGCTAATTGCGATAGACCATAAACTGCTCTTTCGAATTGGTCTGTACTACCACCAACAGTAGCAACAGCATTACCAAATGCCATTATTGATTTCTCAGCCTTTTCTGCAGTGAAACCGATTACTTGAAGATTCATTGAACCTTTAGTAACTTCTTGTAACCCAAGAGAAGGTAGTTTTGCAATCTCTTTTAATCGTACAAATTGCTTTTCAGCTTCTTCTGCACTACCAGTAATTGCAGTCAGACCATTTTTTAATGATTGAAAATCACCGAAAGCTTTAATGGCTGCACCACCTAATGCAGCTAATGGTAGTGACACGTAGGTTGACATTGTGCCACCAAAATCTTTCATTTGGTTACCGACCTGTTTTAACTGGTCTTGTACTCCCTTTAGTGCTTGTTGAAATCCAGAATTATCACCATCAAATATGAAATTTAAAGTATTATCTGCCAATTGGTTTATTATTAAAAAACCCCTTAAATCTTACCTCTAAGGCTTGTTTTAAGGGGCGCATTCAAAGCATTACGCTTTGTTTATTTTTCCGTACTCTCGAGCGAGACGTTCAAAATCTTCTTTGGTTGGAAGGTCTTTTTTCTTGTCAATTACCGTATCTGATGGTAATCGAATGAGTTCTTCAGGCGTTAAGTGATTGGCTGAATCCATTTGGATGTTTAAAAGGAATGCTGTTTGCAATCTCATTCTTTGCCATTCTCGTTCATCTTTGAACATATAACCTTTTGAGATGTAGTGGTATTCATTGTAGGTAATGCTGTAAAAGTCTTTTAAACTCATTCCGATCTCACCTACTGCCATTCCCAGACACTCTACAAATTCTATTTTTTTTTAGAATCTTTAGGTGCTTTGTCCATATCGTTATTTGATTGACTTAAAGCTTTACCGCTGATTTGAGTTTCTAAAAAGGCTTTGAAAATTCCTTCATATTGCTCTTTTTCAATTTGCCCGAAGTCATTGTATAATTTGAAATAGTTTACCTCGCCAACTATGGTATTTATCAAGTTGTAGTTACTGATACCAGCATAAAGCAAATCAACCAATAGGTCAAAAGCTTTTACGGGGTCTTCATCGATACCTTGAAAGAGTTCACCCAAATCATTTAGTGTAATACCTCTTTTTTCTGTTAGCAACTTGATAGAATACATACCGAATTGTACCCCAATTCTATCACCATTTAACTCCAAAAACATTAATCCCTTTTGCATAAATTACTCTCCTATTTATTTAAAATTGATTATGCTGAAGCAGCTACAGATAATTTACCAGAACCTTTAAAGTTCACTGAATAGGTTACAACCTCGCCATTGTCACCAGTAATTTCGTATGATTCAGCGTAAACAGTACCACTATAAACTACATTGCCAGTGGTTGCTGTCTTTGGTTTAAATTGTACGTTTAAAAGTGTACCATTGATGATTGCGTCACTGAATTGGTCTGTTGCACCCCATACCGCTAAACCTTCTGTACTTAATTCCCAGGATTTAATTGATGGAATAAATTCTGTGAAAGCACCATCACTATCTTTGGTAGTCGAATCAGCTAATTGCTGTGACATTTTGAATGTTGCACTACGTGAATTTGCAACTGGTACAGCACCGATATAAACCATAAGGTCTGTGCCTAAAAATTTTGTATTTGCCATTTATGTTTTATTCATAAATAGCTGTGAATAGGCTTACTGGATAGGTGAGAAAACTTAATTTATTTCAAGAATATCACTGAAAGTTGTATCGGGATTTTTTATATTTACAGTATGCCTGCAAAGTATTTACCAGTTAAAAATGATAACAAGGAAGTCTTTGACATCATTGATGTAGATTCAGTCGTAGTAATACAAAACCATAAAGATGGTTGTATGGTCGTTACTTTAGGTGCAATTGAAGGTTATAACACCTATGAGTTGATAATCTCCTATAAAGAAATCAAAAGGATATTTACTGAAGATAAAGTGGAGTTTTATGAGTCGAACGACTTATTATTCTTGGTACGCAAAACTGGTGATGAACTTAAACCTCATCTTAACTAAGATGAATAGACTCCGATTTTTTGTCATTATATTACTGTCTGCCTTACTGCTCCAATGTGCAAGTCAAAACCCAAAAATCGTGTTATTGGAAGAAAGAAGTAACAGACTCACACCTGCACATTCATTAAGTTATTCATCAACTTTTGTTATTGAAAATTATTGCGAATCTAATAGATGTGCTAACCGTATCGATAAATTAGTATTGAAACATTATAAGAAAACTAATTATAGTAAACACGTAATCGGACTTTACAAAGAATCAGAGACAGTCAATTTGAAAAACTTCAAAGAGTTTCCAGAGTTGGCTAAAAAAGGGATTTGGACGATTATGTTCTAAATTACACTTTTTATCAAGGTAAATTAATTGGTAAGAACAAATATAAAGATGGAATCATTTTAAATCTCGACACCGCTAAAATCAAAATCAGCGATGCACCACCCATTAAGAACTAGTACATATTTTTTTTTGGGTAAAAACTTTTGAGATGACGCATTAAAAAGAGTAGTCTTTCTTCATCTTTTTGAACATAATAAAATCTGTCGCCAATAGTATGCATCTCAACTAACTTTTTACGATAAACAACATTTGAAGAATAATATTTCAAATAGTGTTTTCTACCCTGTCCGAGACTAAATTTCCATTCTTGCACATAAGAATTGTTAGAGTAATCTTCAGTTATTCCATTACCAAAATCAAACACTACACGGTGGCTAACCAACCCCCTTTTATTAACCTTAATGCTGTTTTCTTTTAATACCCCAAGTTGACCAAAATCACCAAAGACTAAACTGTCAATACCACCAATTGAGTTGGAAAGTAAAGAATTGATGCTCGAAATGGTCTGTTCTTTTGTCTGAGAATATGTCTCAACGGTTAATAATAAGCTTAAAATTATTGGAAGTGAGAATTTCATAATGATAAAGGGGATGAAACATTCCTTAACAAAGCTACAACTTAATAACAATCGTCAAGCAAACTACAAAAAAGGCAACCAAATTGGCTGCCTATTCCTTATTATTTATAAACTAACAACTAAGCTGATAAATGTATAGGTAATTATTTTTATTGGAAATACTTAAATCTAGTATAAATGAAAAAGGGATGCAACAAACTAATGCTGCACCCCATCTAAATTAACGCTCTCGGAACAATGATAAAAAAAACTTTAACTAACTGCAAGCCCATCCGTACAATTTCCTGTCTGTACAACCGCACCGTTTTGGATTAATTCCATTCCAGCGTATGAACCAGAACTTGTATAGTAAATACCGTAATCCGCAAGGGTATTCTGAACAACAGCAACACCAGTGTATTTATATAGCTTACCATCTATAGTATTCTTCCAAAGAACAACATCATTAGCAGTGTCGTGTATATAATCTGGTCTTGCTAAGAATGAACAAGTTGAAGTATAGTCTCCACTTGAATAAGCTAAATATCTCATTTCAAGGTACGGTGGAATGAAAAGTGGGTCATCGCTGTTCCAATCGTTAATACTTCCTGATAAAGAAATTACACCATCAGCATTAACGAAATACCACATACTACCATCAGCATAATATCCAGCAGGTGGTTTTAATGTGCCAGCTTCGTTAGTAAAAATTTTAGAATCACTACCAATATTCAAATAGTAAGTTCCAATATCATAACCTCCGGTAAAATTCTGCCAAGCTGTTGAACCATAACTACCAGATGCTAGAGTTATTGATGCTCGACCAATAGTTATAAAACCACTGTGACCGATATAACGACCTTCAACATTTTGATTGTAGGCTGTAAAATCATATTGTTGACCAGTTACCACACCTTGAATTAAAAACTGCTTAGTCTCTTGAATACCACCAGCAGGGATTGCATAACCAGCACTAGCAGCACCTTCAATGCCCCAATCATCAGTGATGACATACCAAGCACTTTTGGCTGTTAAATTTAATAAAACACCATTTTGGGTAACCTTATCTAATTGCACTGTGACGTGACCAGTTGTGTTTAATCCAGCATCGGTATAATTACACATTACACCGTTATTAAAACTTCTTAAACTTCCAATTCTGGACGTTGAATGATGGAAGTAATTATCACCATCGAGATATACCAAGCCAGTGAACCCCTCATCACCATCTGAATCTCTAGTGATTAAAAGTTTATCCAGATAGAATCTGTTTTTTAATTCCCCTTCCAAATCATTTGGAATCGCTCTGGAATTTGCAACCTGTTGACCAGTTGCACTAATTGTATTTATATTTTTATTTAAGTATGCTGATGCTGGTGCTGCCATTTGTTCTTTTATTATAAATATTACGCTAAATGTAATTAGCTAATCCAGATACAACCATTTTCTGGTGCTGCTGGTGCAGATGTTGGAATGACCATTTTTGAAGTTGCTTTCAAAGTAGGTGCTTCAATTGAATTTGAGGCTTTTGCATTACCTTGCGTAGTGGCATAGAATGCTGGGGTTTGCCTGTTGCCAAAATGGAAGCCTATTGCATCATAGCCATTTGCACCGCTCCACGCTTGGTAGTAACCAATACCGTATTCAACATCGGAGTTTAATCTCCAAATATTGTTGTGTCCTTGGTGAAAAGTACTATTAGAAAAACCGCCATTAGTACCAGTTGCACCTATTACAGCCCCATAAAAATTAGTTTGCTTATTTGTATTATCAAATCTGGCAATTCGGTTGTTCCAACTACCTAAAGTAACTTTACCATTTGCACTAGGATCAAGATTAAAAGTGTTATTCCATTCTGGGTTTCCATTCTCCCAATCATCACCAAATGAATGTATTGTATGACTGTTAACCCCATTTTGATGAAATCTAATTCGACTATATCCTCTACTACCCATAATATCAAGACCACCATCATCGCCACCGTGACCAACTCTAGCATTGTTTTCTACTAAAAATGCTTTACCACCGTAAATCCTCACCCATTGTGAATCTACCATATGAATGCCGCCACCATAAGTTTCGTTAATCCAACCACTGCCCCCATTAGACCTGAACCAGTTGGAAGCGTAAACAGCATTTGCTAAACCACCATCATAGCCTGCAAATATTCTTTGCCCACCTATTGCAAAATCGGATAACCAATTACCAGTATTATCACAATACGAACCCCATCCACCGCCAGCATTTAGAAAACCAACACGATTTGAATTACAATGAATGGTTCGTCCAGTTTCATCACCATCACGCATATAAATATTTGATGATGTTTTGCCCTCCCCAACGAATAAATCATTGGTAACAAATAAACTTCCATAACCATCAAGCTTCATTGAAGTAAAACGAGAATTATTTGTTCCAGATTCCATCCAAGCAAAACCACCAGTACCACCACCTTTTTGATTGATAAATGATACACCACCAAACATACCACCGATGTTCAATGGTTCATTCCAATTTAGATGCAACCCTTCAACATCTACTGTATGATTACCAGTGAAATGTGTACCACCATAAGCAATAAACCTGTTTGATGTTATTATATTTCCTGCTGAATTTATATCACCATTTGCTTGTAAGTTCTGTAAGCGTAAACTTTCTCGACCAGTTCCAGGATTGTTAATTAATCTAAACCAACCATCACTATCTAAAGCAATTTGGGATGCAACAACACCAGACCAGTGGAAAGATAAACGTGGTTGTGTTTGACCACCGCCTTGATGAAATGCTTCACGTATAATCAATCCTGCTTCATTGTAACCACTTGAGGAACTGTTTGCACCTATTTCAACTCTACCAACGATAGTACTACCTCTGTTTGCGGCAATTTGTAATGTTGTATCTTCATAAGCAGAAGCACCTAATGATAAGAAGTTTCTTATGCCAGCTTGATTTACTTTTCTTAGATAACCATCCGAACCATTATAAGCATACAAAGCTGTTGGTGTAAATCCTTGGATAGTAGTATCTGTCGAATTAAAGAATGTAGCAAATAAATGTCCTGCATTATTTCTTTGGGCTAATGAGTAAGCTGCTTCTGCTGTATCAATGCTTTCACTTCTGTAAGCCAAAGAACCTAAACCTAACCAACTTTGAATCTGACCAACATTTGAACGACCAACAACACCATTATTACCCATAGTAATAACATCGTTAATACTTGAAACACCATCATCAGCCCAATTTACAGGCGTACCATTCCAATTTGCAGAATTGACTGCTTCACCAACTTTAACTGCTGCACCGTGATTGGAATGCAGCCACCAGTTTACACCATCCCAAGTATTTTGTAACCAATAAGTGCCGTTGTGTGATGTTGATTGTAGTTTAGTAATAGTGTTTCTATAAGAATTACCATCCACCATATAGTCAGATTTCACATCCCAAGTACCAGAACGACTATCGTAAAAACCTCTCGTAACATCATCGTATGATGTTAAACCGAATCCCCACCATAGTTTCAAACCTAAATTGAATTGACTGTATGAAGCGTTATCGTGACCACCATTATAGAAATAGTTTGATGATGCACTGTGTAAACGTAAAACATTATTTAAAGTAGTTTCACCCCCTACGGTTAAACTACCATTTACCCTTTGGAAACCATCAACTTCAAAACCTGCAAAATAATTATTAGCACCACCACCATAACGGTCACCTTTTCTTGCTGAATTTGTGTTTGCACTTTCCAAATACAATACTTGTGAACCAGTTGCATCTAATCTGAATTGAGAACCACCAGAACCATATCTATGAAACGCTAAAGTTGGTGACCTATCAGTGTAGATATTACTGCCACTCGTTACGATTTCAATTGATGACGTGGTTAATGCTGCATCAGTCCAGCTATAACCATTGATTGAACTATCACCTCTCGAAGCAAATAATTTATCAGCGTAAACTTGGTTAAACGTTGGTGTTTGAAAAGTATTGAGATTTAAGAAACTTCTAATGCTAGATGCATCATTCAAGTTATACAAAGCTTGGTTGTTTGACCAATAAGTTGTTACCCCATCACCAGCAGAATTAAAACCAGTATCGCTATCACCAACAGCTAAAGAGATTACAGCATTAGCACCATAAGCATCATTAGCATTTACGAATAATCTACCATAGGTTTTTAGGTTGTTAGTAGTTGTTAATTCATTAAACCTCACATCATTGTTTGATGATAGTCTTTGATTTTCCAAAGGTTGATAATTACCAGCTATTTGATAGGTAACGTTATTCCACCTTCCAGTACTTGAATTATATTGTAAACTTTGACCATTAGCCAGATTACTAAAAGCAACATCTTGTAATGATGCCAGCGTTGTAATATCTCCTGCTGGGTTACTTCCATTTGAACCAGCAGCACCTAACCATATACTTTGATTATTTCCAGATGCAGAAGCAGGTATGATTAATTCATCAATCGCACGTACTTTTTGAATATCAGCTTGACTACTTATATATAAATAGTTACCATAGTATTCATTGGCAGAAACTTTACCTGTCCTACCATTAATTTCTACTGTTGGCGCTTCAGTGAATATCGATAAAAATCTAACAGCAGATGATGGTCTGATATCAATATATTCTCCATTACCTTTGATGTAAGCTGTGTTTGCAACACCTTGAATATTCCAATGTGATGTGTCTATACGACCAGCAGATAAATAATCGGCAACCCCAACATAATTAAACGTGACATTACTATTTGTACTCAGACGTTGATTTTCCAAAGGTTGGAAAATTGAAGAACCTTGTGCTGCAGTAATCCAATTACCATAGTTACCTAAATCATTTACAAATTCTGATAAGTAGGCTTTTGATTGATATGCATTAGTACCCAATTGACTATTTGTAGTAACTCTATCCCAAGAGCCGTAAGTACCACCAGCTTTAGTTCTTGTCCAAAGTGAACCACTAACACTGAAAACCAATTGGTTCGCATAGGCTGGATTGTTATTAGTTGAAAACTGAATACCTTGCCCCCATTCATTAATTCTTGGTGCATTGGTTGGGTTTAAATCAGCACCTTCCAATAAAGCAAATCCAGAAGGTGTATCGAAATCGTAAACTTTTGTGGTATTCCAGTAGTTAGAATTACCTGCTGAATCTGCAAATCTTGAACGACCAACAACAATTTCATATGTATTTGTACCATTCCAACCCATTAAACGAATAGGTAAACCCCAAGAAGCCGATTGATTCCAACTAGCACCATCAACTAAAAAATCTGGTGTAGAAGAAATAGTACGTCCATCTGGTGCTGTTCCTGCTGATGCATCAAATAACACGTGACGATTGCCATACTGATTCCAACGTAAATATTTTGCAACTCCAATATCAAATGCCTTATCAATGATTGAAGTGTTTACTTCAACACCATTGATACTATTTCTATAGGCAAAAGAACCCAATCCCAAATCATTTGAAAACTGACTTAAAGCAGTTGGTTTGTTTGTAATATTTGACCAAGCAACACTTGATGCGCTTGCAGCATTACCAGATATATTTATTGCCCAATTACCATTTGCATTTGAACCATTAGCCAAAGCATAATCAGCAGCAATAGCAAACTTTTTGTTTAACCATTTACCAGCACCAGCATTATAAACTAAGCTTTCACCATCAGCTAAATTGGTCAGCGCAACATCTTGTAAATCCTTCAAATACGAAATGATCGAAGGATTACCACCACCATTATTAGTTCCAGCTTCGCCCAACCAAATACTTTGATTTGTAGAACTTGAACTTGCTGGAATTACTAATTCAGATGATGCTTTAATCTTACTAAATACAACATCATTTCCAGTTGACAAACGTTGGTTTTCTAAAGGATGGAATTTAGAATCAGCAGTTGCTTTATTATAGACATCAGCAACATTTGCTTTTGCGTTTAAACCATTTTCTACGAAATTAACCGAAGCCAAACCATTGACAATTGATGCATTCACATATCCAGAATCATTAAACAGTTGTGATACATTTATTGGTATTAAAGGCTTATTAAATAGGTCGTTATAATTACCGCTAAATAAATCTGGCTTATTTCCAACGATAGACCAATCAACAGACATCAAATATCTGCTATCAGCTTCACTTTTATTAAAATAGTAATCACTTAAATATTGATTCCCTACATAATTTCCTTTGGGCTGAAATTTACTATCAGATTGAATGGATGTGTAATAACTAGATAAGTCTGCGCTACCAGAGCCATTAGTTTGATTAAAAAAGGTTGAATAAACAGACCCATCACGAAGTTTAACGTTTAGCGTTGTTTTGTTTCCAACGGTATTAAATCCAACTTCTGTTAATGTTTTGTTGTACGCATCAAACCAATCACTTTTATTTGTTTCAGTAATATTAAAAGATGCAGAGCCACGAAATACTGGGTCTGTTTCAGTCTTTAAATAACCAGATTGAGTTGGTGTACCTTGATTAGTAAAACCTAGTTGACCAATTCCTTTTAATGTACCAGAATGACTAGCTACTTCACCAGATTCTGCATTCAATTCGATTGACGATAAAGCAACTTCGCCCCAAAATGTATGTGCAAACCCATTTTGAATAACACCAAATTGGATAAAGAATGGTTCACTATTTTCAAATTGAGACAGAAAATAGGCAGTGTTAAATTTATCATCATCATAGGAGATAAGACCATCAAACTCAATTGACCAATCTTTTATTGATGTTAAATTTTCCTTCCAACCATCAGAATCTTTAGTGGTAATATCAACTAAATTTTGTTTTAGCTTTAACGCACAATTCTTACTTAGAGCAATTGGATTATTGTGTATGTCGTATAATAGAAATTCAGAACCTTCAAAAATGTTTCTAATCATTTTCCGCCTCTCCTTTCAATTGTTCAATGAAGTTGCTAAATGTGATAAGCTTTCGAATAACAAAGCCACCAGTGCTTTCTGATTCCAAATATTTAGTAGATACCAATTGAGTTGATGTAATATTCCAATTGTCATCTAAATAGAAATTGTCTTTTGTATAGACCTTTTCAAATATTTTGTTAGCTATGTCATCACTCAACTTTTTACCACCACCCAACTTGAAGCGTGTAACTATATCAAGTATAATTTCCGCTTCATAACCGAACGATAAGTTATCGTTGAATGGGGTAATTGAAGTTGATGAGAGTATTATGAAAGGTGCAACAGCTTCTGCTGGCACAGTATCGTAAACAGGAATATTTTTACCTGCGATTACAGAGATTTGATTAGCTAATTTTTGAAAATAAGCGGTTCTGTATATTAAAGAAGGGTCTTTTGCAAAGTCGTTCATTACCTATAAATAGGCGTGGAACGTGCTTACAAGAATTGAAAGAAACTTAATTTAATTGTTTTACCTTTGACCATCAAATTAATCTCATAATGGAATATTTATTATTTTCTGGTGCTCAAAACACTGGTAAAACATCATCTATAGTTAAGTATAAAAATTTATTAATTAGCAAATATGGATATACTGAAACAATTATAGACAAACACAATTGCTTTATAATTGAAAATTCTGATAAGAGAATTTTAGTTTATCCTCATACAGACACTCCCTATCTCATTGATGGTCTAGTAAAACATTTATCTGTAGAGCAAGTCAATTATGTAATTACTGCTTGTAGAAGTGTTGGTGATACAGAACGTGATTATCTAATAAATGCTCTTAAAATTCACGACCAATTTCTCGAAATTCCTTTAGGTAGAATGGTAAGAGGAGCAAAAAGAACTAATGCAGTACGTTGGTATTTAAATAGCGTTCTCGTAGTTGCAGAAATAATAGGGAAAACAGCACCATTTAATTTCTAAAGCTTCAATAAATCCCTTAAGCTTTTTCTTAAATTTTTTAATTCATCATTTAATGCTGGGTGAAAATATGGATGTGGTTTAATATTGACTTGTCGAATCCCTAAACCTTTAAACTGGATAGCATAAGTCTCGAATCCTGCTGGTACATCAACTTTGTCACCCGTACCATATTCAATATATGGGCTATAATGTTTATTGAAGCCAACTTCAAAACCATAACCATCTGGTGTCATTTCAAGAAATCCAGACTGCATAATGCCACCTACTGATTCAGCAAATGGTGTAGATGATAAGTTTGATTGTGCTTTGCTTAATATGTTGTAAGCAGAAGCGTGTAAGGCTTCTTTAACATCATCAGTACCTCTTTTCTTTAGTTCATTTAGATTCTTATTGATGTTTTCAAGTCCTTCAACTCGAATTGAAAAATTAGGTCTAGCCATAGTTTTCGTAAGGATTTACTGCTTCGAACACCTCTGTGTTGTTATCGCTTTCGGTACAGATCAATTTAAATTCTCTATCCAACTCATTTACATTAACTATTGAATGAATCGTTAAATCTTTACCCTTCACTTTGATATTATGCTTTTTTGAAATTGAAATATCAGAACGATAGCGCAAATAAATCTCGTAATAACCATCTAAAATTATTTGTGATTCCTGCAGTGTTCTTTTTTCGTCTTTGGTTGTGATAGATGCATAATCTTCAAAGTCTAAGCTGTACTTTGGATAAGTTCCACCAGCACCATCACCAATTGTTGAAGGACTCCAGAATTGTATAAGCTGATTATATTTATTAGCGTTTTTCATTAGTAGATAATTTGTTTACGGTATTGGTTGAGTATATTAATTGTAGGCTGGCTCAACATTAAACCACCATTTTCTGCATCCAAGTAGTTTTCACGATGTTGGAAATTGGTTGCTATTTCTTTAAGTATTGCAAGGTCAATTAAAGCGTTTTGAGCATCCGTAATCCTTGAAGCTTGCAACATAGCAGCATCGAATAGAAGTTGAATTAAAGCATCCTGTGTATTATTTGAAGGTGCAATATTTAGATATTGCTTGATAATTTCTAAAGTCATAGTTATAGGAATAAAAAAAGGTGATGGATCAATTCCACCACCCTTATATTTGTTATTAGAACCTATTTAAATTAGGCTTTTAATTTAGTTTTTGCTGTTGCAAAAGTTCCAGATACGAATGCACCATTGTGGTATACTGGTAAAGCTAAACGCTCACTTACACCAATGGTTACTAAACCTTTTTGCGCATTGTCAGCATCTTGGTTGAAGAACTCAATGGTCAAGCCTTGACGCTCCTTAATTTCAGCACCCATTTTAAAGTCACCTACTAAGAATTTACCTTCATCAATTGAATTAGATTCAACAATTGGCACACCAGCAACTGACATATTACCAGAAGGGAACAAGTAAGCACCCGTAGAATCTTTAGCTAATTCTAATTTTGCTTTGTCTGTACCATTCATCATAATGGCTGTTGCAGAGTAATTAGCTTTGCTTACTAGGTTTACAGCTACTCGAAGTACATCGTATTCATTAACGGTTGATCCAGTTCCTAATGATATTGTAGTTGCAGAAAATGGTAATGCAGTTGTTGCAACACCTTTAATATCACCAGTTCCAAATAATAGTTCTGCTGATTCTTTTTCAGCTAATTTTGCTGGTACACGATTTTGTAAGTAAGATGTGATTCCATCGACATCGGCTAACATTTCTTTAGATACAACCAAAAAAGTTGAAATGGTTTTGACTAAAGCAGTATCTTGAACTAATGCAAAACTAGATTCACCAGCTTTAACACCTTCTTCTTTAATACCAGCGTTATTTACATAACCTGTTTCTCTAACGAATTTTACAGCATCACCAGAGGTTGAGCCGATTGAGAATAAATCTCTTGCATTTACTTTGATGTTAGCGTAACCCGTAATTCCAGAACGAAACTCTGGAGAAATATCAGCTTGTGGTTTTAAAGCTGCTTTAATTTCATATTTAGCACCTAACACAGCACCTTTAGTAGTTGAGATAGCACCTTTAAACTCGTCTTTAAATGATAAAGGATTTACCGTTAAGTCTACATTTTTTGCAGATAATTGGTCAAATTGACCTTGTAATTTTTCAATTTCTGATTTTAATTCAGTGTTTGATTTTGTGATATCTTCTTTAATTTCTTTACCGAAGTTTTCTAATTGTTCTTTAATTTCCATTTGGTTAATTGGTATTCTTATGCTGTTTTGTAGGCTTGCATAAACGCCTTAACTAATTCTAAATCCTGGGCTTTTTTAATCTCTAATTCATTTGCTTCATCCATCGGGTCTTTAGTTTCCAGACTGATTTCAATCGGGTCTGGCTGTTCAACTGATTTTGTTGATAAGTCCAAAAATGTGGTCTTTAGCTGGTTTAGATATATTGAAAGTAGTGCTGTAGTTTCTGGTGAGATTTCACCTTTCAGCATCTTTTCTACTTTGTCAAATTGTGCTGTAATGTCTTCTGGTGATTCAAATTGAGATTTGAATCCTAAAAATGGAGTGGCTGCATTTGCGCCAAAGGTTACTGATGAAAATTCAAATAATTTGACTTCTTGAATCTCGTTATAACTACCTCTATTTGTTGATTTGATGGTTTTGAAACCTATTGAATGCTCATTTAGAACACCTTCTTTATATAGATTTAAAACATCATTACCTAGTTGAGTATTGGCAATTTTAGTTTCGAAATATAAACCATAATCATCTTCTTTTAAAATAATTGGTCTGCCTAATACTTGAGTTACATCGTGTTGGTAAAGGTGAAAAATTCGAGGTTTAAGAGATTCTACACCATTTTCGTTCAATGATTTTGAGAATGCACCTTTAACGATTAAATCACCATCACTATCGATGTTATTAAAAGCTGCAGCGTAGCCAGAAATGATTCTGCTATCGCTATCAACATTAATGTTACTGGCTGTAAAAGATTTGGTATTATACTGTTTAACCATCTATTGCTTTTATCAATAAATAGGTGGCAGTAGCTTAAATTGAATTGAAAGGAAACTTAATTTATTTGAGTTATTGATAGCATTTGCTATATTTATTCACATATCGAATCAGGATGTAACATATTTGTTGCAATACCACAATTTGTTGCAGCTAACGTTATATTAGAGTAATTAATACATAGTGAATCGTTGCTAGATAATTATTTATTTTATTAACAATTATTTACCTTTGCACTCCCTAATATGAAAACTCAACAAAAGAATATAAGAACAAAATACAAAAACAATCATATTGTTGGCGCAGGATCGCTTTTAAGTGTGTTTTCTGGTTTTTACACAAAACAGCTTATTCGTACTGCGTCTATATCTGATATGAGATCAATCTCTAATGATTGGATCAATGTTGGTTGTGAACTGGAAAAAGCGTTGAAATAATTTTGACACTTTGAAGCAGCCAAAACGAAAACCCGAAAACCCGTCTCAAGTAATAAGACATCAACAAGCTGAAAATTCTGATTCGAACGAGCATAATGAATCTTTAGATGATGCACTTCAAATTATTGAAGCTGCAGAAACTGTAGATCCAAAGATATTTGCTGGACTTCCTAAAGAAAAGGTTGCAAGAGCTTTTTCGATAGGAATGAGTATGTCTAGAGTCCATTCAGGACCACTTCCACACCCAGATACTGTCGAAGGATATGGAAGGGTTATAAACAATGGAGCTGAAAGAGTAATGTTGATGGCGGAAAAGGAGCAAGCGGCACGTCTTGAAGATCGAGCTATTATTCGTGATAGAAGTCTCAATCAATCAAGAAATGGTCAAATCTTTGGCTTCGTTTTATGTATGACCGCAATTTTGGGAGGTATATACCTAAGTGCCAATGGGATGGCAACAGCTGGAGTAGTGGCAATCATTGGTGCATTAGTTGCTTTAGCGGGAGCATTTATTTACGGCAAATATCAAGAAGGTAAGGATAAATAATTATACCTTTTCTAATCTTTGATTTCATCCTTATCAATGTAAATAATATCACTTTCCAGCTCTGTAGGTTGGAAAACAATCCCTGCTGCTTCCATTTTTTTAATTTCTTCTGGTGTCCATTTAATCGGTTCGTATTCCATAATTATAGTAGTTTATTTAGTTCTTTTAGTTTCTCGAAAAACTCTTTCATATAAATAGGCAGGTTTACATCATTATTGCGATACATCACAAAACTTTCAGCAAAAAATTCAGCTTGGTTGCTTGCACCGTATTCGCTTATTTTATAAATATCTCCATTTCTCATTGCCATACGGTAATTATTCAAATGTTCTATTTGTAGTTGCTCTGCTCGGGTCATATAAAGTCTGTTTGTCTTACGTATCTCATCCATATACCTCACACCATTTAAACCACCTAATAATTGGTCTTGAATGATATGCCCGTACTCGTGTATCATAGTATTTTCAAGCATCTTTTCACTTCCATATTCAACAGTCCAGCCATTAGTAAACAGTGCTTTCTTTTCATATTTCTTTAATCTTTCGTACCAAATCCAATCTTTTGTTTCTGCATATTTTGCTTTAATCAATTCTAAGTTAGATTGAAATATCTTTCTGCTTGCTACAGATGCCTCATAAGACTTATTCATCATTGCAAATGACTTAAATGTTGAATGCCTTATATTTAAGGTCTGGAAATTAGCACTCATTAGAGCAGATTTACTTCTGGTCTTTGTTCCAAATTCTCTAAGCTTATTTAAATTGTATTCATTCTTTAATTCAAACGCTAATTTATTGATTCTGTTTGCAATAGATACATCCTTTAGCCAAGACTTATCCACAGTTTTGCTTAAATGTGCTTCATTGAATGCAATTGCTTCATCAATATTTTTGGCTGGTTTAAATGTCGTTAAATCATCTAAATCAATCGGTAGCGGTTTACTAAAATCAAATTCTGGTTGTTTTGGTTTAACTGGCTCTTTTGGTTTAACAACTGTAGGCTTTGGTTTATTATTTCCTTTTCCAACTACCTGTGAAGCTGGCACAAAACTTATGATACACCTACAGTTCACTATATTACCTGCTCCTGCTCCGCTGCTCCCATCGCAAGGGTGCGCCATACTTTCACCACCAACAGTAAATATACCATCAATTGGAATAGGTTGTGAATCTACCATACCCAAATGAGCATCACGTGTTTTTCCATCTACAGACCTGGCAACCCATTTTTTGTAAAGTACCAATCCACTCGCTTTTGCTGCGTATACAGCACCTTTATTGCTTCCGACTGCACCTTCAGTTCTAGCAATGGTTAAAGCACGTTGTTTGGTTTTAATGCTGTCTGTTTCATCTAAAATCAGTTTAGCTATTTGCTTATGACTTAGCTTATCTTCGACACCTCTCTGTATTATTTGCCTAATTTGCTGCTTAGTAGTTTCAGTAACCTTCGTGACCTTATCCGCTATTTCTTTAGTTTGACTTAACCTAATAAATTCATCCTTCCAAATATTGATTTTTGGGTCTTGGTTAGTTGGGGTGTATTCTTTTGGTCTTCTTGCTGCTTTAACTTGATAGGTAGGTTTGAAAGCTTTGTATTTAGCCAATGACTTATCAACAAGTAAAGCCATTTCAATACCTATTGATTGATAGATAGCACTAATGAAATTTAGGGTATCACTTTCGCTTACCAATAGATTTAATGGTGTATTAGGCTGTTCTAAATACGTTTCGCTGGCATATTCAAATTGTTTCTGTAAACCCTTTTTAACTATCCTGTAACTTAGTCTTTCGTGTTTTTTCTGCAACAATTGATAAGCCCTGTAATATTGCTTATCATTCATTGTTAGTAGTCTTCGTTTGTTGCTGGGTCGTTACCGATGGTTAAGGATTGCTCATTGAGAGGTACAAGATTTTGTGGAATGAAATATTCATTCATTAATGGGTTTGAAGTATCTTCACCGTAATTGGTTGCCAAACGTTTTTCATTACCAGTTACCCACCACATCTTATCTAACTGTGCTATTACCTCACTCATATCAGCAGCTAATTGTGGCAATACAGTAATATCAAAATCAATATAATACTGTTTGTTATCGGCTTTCATATAAGCAGGTAGTAACCATTTGTTAAGTGAATCTTTTAGTGCTGTTAGTTCTGGCACTATTACATTGTAGATTAAACTCTTTTCTGCTTGTTCAAAGTTGGAATAAGTTTTATCGTTAGAATTTCCCAATAAAAGAGATGGTACACCGTACAGATTGCAGAGGTCACGAAGATTTAAATCCATCTGTTGAAGTATCTGCAACTCATTACTAGGCACACCAAACTGTGTCCATTCCAATTGAGATGCTACAATCATTATTTCATTTGCAGATGCATTTTGGAATCTGTTTTTCAATTCTGCTAACTGTTCTGGTGATGCAGTACCAGATATGTCAGATAGCATACCATAAGCACCTTTATTAGCTATAATTTCTGTTTGAGACTTGTAAGCAGTATTGTTCAAATCCAACACCTTCAAACCAGCCTTTAATGGAGATTGACCATATAGCTGCAGACCGCTATTCCAGTCGGGATTCCAGTATTTTAAGTGCAATACACTATCTTTTTCTAATCTAACATTTGAGCCAGATACGTTATAGTAATCCACTGTTTGGTTTCCAATTATGTTAATCAATTGGCTGGGTAAGACTGATAATGCAACAATTTTATCCTTATTGCTACCAAATTCTGGTTTAGAGCCAAAAATGTAACTATTTCCTGTTATCAACTTATACCCAATGGCATTTTTCAAGAAATCGCTAAATGATTGTTCTGGATTTGGATTTTCTAAGAGGTTTAGAATTGGGTGATTTTCCACCTCTTTTAATGATTGTTCTTTAGTCACTAATGACTTGGTTGAAATAAAATTACCATTTAACGCAAGCGATTTATAAGACTTTAGTTTTTGACCATTCTTAACTTCGTAAAGATAAAAGGGTACTGATGATAACTTATCAGTAATTAATTTGATAATTGAATAAATAACTGGATTGCCAGCATAGCCAGTCGTAATATACGTTTGGCTATTATCATTTAACCAGTTTACACCACCGTTTCCAATTACAGGATATATTAGTGGTTGTTTTGATGCCTTTGTTTCGGCTACTGATGTATTTATGTTTTTTCGTTCAAAGAAATAGTCTAGAAATCCCATTTATGTTTTAATCATAAATAGTCTGCTTATGCAAAAAAGAATGGTTGTTTGAGTTCCAAAAACTCACGCATAATTAAACTATCACTAAAATCGGGTGAATGTCCAATAATTGATTTAATTACATCCTTTGAAACAACTTGAAGCTTTCCTGTATCGTTATCGATATTTGTACGTTTAAGTTGCTCCAACTCTGTTATTATGTTTTGTTTGTAGGCTGCATCTTTAATATAATATCCACCTGTTGCAGTACGTTCGCACCATTTGTAAATGCATTGTGTTTTGAGGTTCTTATAGTTTTCGTTGTTCAATGCTTTGCTACCATTGTGAAAGGCTTTTGCACCCTGCAGAAACCCACCAACAAAATTACCCACACCATCAGCATCATAAACAATTCTGGATTTTGGCACTTGATAGGTTGAAGACATATTTTCAATTGCCTCAATTACCTGTTTACCATCACTTTTAGGTATTACTTTGATTTGTTCTGCAATAAAACCACTCCAATATGTTAACACCATTTTATCAGCACCTTGCATTGCAATATCTGCAGTTATTGCTTTTTTGGTAACATCACCAGCTATGTGTGTATTTGAAAATAAATCGAGTATTTGATCATAAGTTAGTAGTGCTGTAGGATCATTATTATAATCCCAATTCCCATAAAGTAAACGCTGCTTAGAAGCATTATCTAATGTGTGTAAGTTGTTAATATAATGTTGACTTATATATGGATTGTCAACCGCTAAAGCTTGAATAAACGCTTTGTAATCTTCGATTATTCCATCTTTATCTAGCTTAAAAAAGTTGGAATAAACCCAATTCTTTGAAGGGTTACAACTACCTAAAATCTTTGGAACTAATCCATATTCATCTAATTTGTAACGAATACGAGACTTAACAATTAGCCAAGCCTTTTCACTTATCTGATTACATTCATCGATAAACGCACCTGTAATCTCTAACGAACCCAGACCATCAAAATTTGGGTCTGATGGGTATGTAAATAAATCTTTTAAAATTATCTCGCTGCCATTAAACAGTTTAATTACACCAGATTGTTGGTTATAGTTAAAATGGGTATTAGGTTGGAGACCTTGAATCCTGCAAACATCAAAGAATGAATTTAAGGTAGTTTCCTTCAAGGATTTAAGCTTACTTCTACCTAATAGCCAACGTGTACCAGCGTATTTAATAGCTGACTTTAAAATCCAATAACAACCTACAATAGATTTTCCACCACCAGCACCACCACCAAATATAATTTCAGTATGCTGTTTATCTTCAAGTAAATCTAATACAAGGGTTTGTTTGAGCGTTAAATCCACTAGGACTTACCCTTTCCATCGGTGTATGTTTTGTTTTCATTCCATACAATGCTCTCACCTTTACTGGTATGGTCAATTTCTTGTTTGTCAGACCATTTATATTTGTTCTTTAATACGAAGATTGCAATGGTAGCATTGATTTTATTGGTAGCCGATTGCTGTAATAAATTACCTTCAACTTGCGCTTCAATTCTTTTTATTGCTACGGAAACATCAGTATCATCTTTGAATTTTTCGTTCCAATCTGCCCATATTTGTGGATAAAGGTCAATTTGAGCCAAAGCGATGCCTAGATAAAATATTTTATCAGCTTTGATTACCAGTAATAGTTTGCCTAATGTTTTTAACGTAGTGTTTTTATCCCATTTCTCTGCTGTTTTGTTTCCTCTTCGTGCTGCCATCGATACTTTCTATATAAATAGTACAATAACAAGAAAATTACACTTGTTACGTTTGTTACGTTTCTTACATTAATTTTCCACATATTAGATTAATTTCTGGTTTAAACTTGGTTCTAAGTAAAAATATAGATACATTTGAATATGGATATAGATATCGAAAATTATTTACGCCTTAGAACTATACGAATTTCGTTGTTAAGGCAGGTTAAAGAACTTGAAATCGCTATGGAAAAAGCTAAACCCAACAATCCTGTTACACTGAATAAGCTAAATAGTGATATTATGATTGGGAGATATGACTATGCGCAATCGGCATCGTTCAAAGAAAAAGTGATTTTTGCCTTAAAAAAACTTCGTAGTGCCTCATTCTTAGATATTAAAAGGTATTTAGAGATTTTGGGTGAAGATTTCTCACAACATAAGGAAGTTGAAGCCGAAATAGTAGAACTATTAAATGACTTAGTAAGTGAAAACATTATTACGAAAAAAATTCAAAACGATAACTCAACCCATCTTTATAATTATCTATGGAAAGACGATGGAAGACTAAAATTCTGACGAAATGGAAGCTTGGCAATTATTAATATTGAAATTTATTGGAGGTGGCGGTGTAACTGTTTTGGTATATTGTATTTTCAAATACGTTATGAGAAACAATCCCCTTGAAATTGAGGAAGAATATGATGACTCTGGAAATGTCAAAAAATCAAAAAGGCGTTATAGATAAAGGGCTATCCTAAATGAATAACCCTAGTTCTATTTTTTTTACATTACCTCACACACATAACCAGCTTCGGTTAATTTATGTGATACGGCAGCGTACAAATACGTTTCATTAATCACATCTTCAACACCTGGGCTTAATTGATAGCTATAAGGGAAATCAATTGCTTGATAAGGTGATGCACCATTAGCTTTATCTGCAGCTGACTTATAAAGTGAAAATTGTACCATCAGATTTTTATTGCCAGATATTGGCGTTGGCATATTTGGATTTTGCACTAAATATACAGTCTCGTTTAATGTATAAGAAGTAATCTCTAGCACCGAAATCTTGCTTGTAAAACCAGAATTTTGTTTGAGTTCCGTTGTAATTTTAATCATTTTTATTCTCTCCTTTCAATGCTGATTGAATTATCATTAAGCAATTATTTACGCTAATTGCAGTTGTAAAATCTATTTGCTGATCAGCCAAAAGCGTATTAATAAATTTTACCGCTTGGAGTGGTGTTAAATTTGGTAATACTGTCATCGTTATACTGCTTTTTCTTCGGGTGCATCAACTGGTAAAAGTTGTGCTAATGAGCGTAACGCCCCATCTAATAACGCTCCATCTTGGCGATTTAATGTCAATGTACCAGTCATCTGATAGATGACCTCGAATGCCTGTTTAGGCTCAATTTGTTTATTTTCCATTTATTTTATCTTTTAGTTCTTTGCTGCTTTAATTGGGTTATAAACCACTAGTTCTAATTTATCTGCCCAATCATTTAACTTCTTTAATTCTGCTAAATCATCAGCAGAAAATTCATTAGCTGTTTTTTTAATACAATCTTTTTTCATTTTATTTTGTGTTCCTTTCATTGTTATTGTAATCTTCTGCGGTTACTACTGCAGCGCATATCATTATTATTATAATTATCGTTCCTACTAAATGCATTTCAGCTTCTCCTTCAGTCTCTCTATTTCTTTGCGGTATTCTGGCTCGACTTGTATGTTATGAAATGTTGAATAAATAATAGCGTATACTTGTGATTCAGCTAGATTTAGTCTTCTTGCAATGATTGAACCATCAATGTTGTACTTCCATCTAGCTAGAAATGATACTAATCTGCGAGCGTGACAAACGTCTGCTTTTTTAGTTCTTACCTGCAGTAATTCTGGTAACGTAATGTAACCTTCATCTACCAGTAACTGTATAATTTGCTCCAACTTTTCTGTTTGGAGCTGTTGAATGAACTCCTTTATATTTTTGTATCGTTTTAGATCCCTGTATTGTTCCATTTAAAAAACGTATGTTTTCTTTGCCACCTCAAAAGGTAATTCAATGCAAATTTTTTCTTTATTTCCTTTGACTTCAACAGATGAAGTAGGGCAATCAAAATTGGTGATGTAAACCTTATCCAGATTCAAATCATTAAGTTGATACAACCTTGCTACGTTATCGGAATATATCACCATATAGTAGCGTTTATCATCTTTTCCGACCGCATTTTGCATCCGCTTAAACTTTAGATACTCCAGCAAATCGCTATCGTATGTTGTTGATTTATTGTTTCGGTATTTGACTTCAATAAAGAAATTACTAGTTACCGTTGTACCACTCAAATCGTAGGGTGCTGAAGGTTCTTCTACCTCATCTATCTTTGTTTTGCCTCCCAAAATGTGAAGGGCTTTGTCTCTGCCTACCTGCTCGGCTAGTGTGTATTTACTTATAATCATTGTATCGTTCTTTATTATAAATAGTACGCTACTAAATTTTATTAAGTTTCTACCAGAAAAAAGTTACTAACAAATTGATAATCAGTTACAATAATTTTAATTAAACTCAAAATTAACTACTTCGCAAATAGGCTTTACACCTTTCCAATCGTCCAAGTAAACGCTGGTATCTATCCCAATATTGAATAAGTAGTCAAAACCAGTCTCATTTATAAATTTTTGAACCTTATTTGGTACACTTAAAGCATTTGGGTTATAACCTTTACTTTGAAGTCTTGTATCAACAAAATATTGGCTACCCGAATACTTGAATGGTGTTGATTGTTGAGGTAAAATAAAAGAACCATAGTCAGCTATTTTTGAAGCAATTTCAATAGTGATTAAGTCAAATTCTGCACCTTTATACTTTAATTCTGATTGAAGTTCTTTATCTACACCAGTTTTTATTTTACCGAATGGTGGGTTGGATATTGCTTGTGTAAAACCTCCAAAGGATTTATAATTGAAAATAGTATCATTAATCCAAGTTGCTTCTGGTAAAAGCTTTTTCCCTACCTCATAGTAACTCGGGTTTAATTCAATACACGTAACATCACATTGTTTATGATGATATGCAAAGAATGAGAGCATTCCGATACCAGCGCATAAGTCTATTACCTTACCACCTTTGTAGACTTCTAAATTGAAATCTGATGCAAAATCAACTGGTGTAAAAAATGCACCAGCTTCGCTATTTATTGAGGTTGCGCCCTCGTTCCAATTCTCGTAAACAAACAATTTTTCATCGTATGTCAACGTATCTTTTGCCAGCAAATCAAGGGCTGCATTATGTTTTTTGAATTCTTCTTTAGTTAGTTTTGCCATACTTATAAATAGTAGGCTCTCGATGGAAAATCTTAAGTTTCAGAAAATTTGGTCATAAAAAAACCCCTACAGGTATAGGGGTTAATACAATGAGTTATTTAAAAGCTTTCGCCTTATGGATATAAATATATCTTAATATTTAATTTTTGTAAATGCTATTCTTTTGGGCAAGGATCGCCCTCAACTGCGACAGCTTCCCAACCATCGTGGTTAAGCCCTTTAGTATCTTCCTTGAATTTCTGGAAAGCTTCAGGAGAGCGGAAATCACATTTACATTTTACTGCACCATTCGCTCCCATACGGATGCAGTCTTGATCTGATCCTGTTAGCTCTACAGCTAAATAAATACCAAATGTGGCAATTGCAATTAGAACAAGTGCCACTAAGCACCCTTTAATCTTTTGATCGTTTTCGTTCATTTTGATTGAGTTAATTAATTAGATTTTTCAAGTTATATTCCACAATACTCACTTCCTACAGTTAGTCTGGTCAACTGTTTATCAATTACTTTACCATTTGATAAGGTAATCTTATGGTTAACGATACCACCGCTTCCATCTTTGATAATTTCAATTTTGGTTACCGTTGGGCAAGCTGGCTCAATGCTTTCTTTTTTGCAACCCATCAAGACTGTCAGGGCGATGATTGCGGTAATTATTGTGTGTTTCATTGGATCTAATATTGATATCTTATTTTATATTTCCAAATCTTAAGTGCTTAAGCTTGAGATCGTTACGTTTTAGTGTGCAGGTTAAAAAACCCCAACTGATTAAAAGGTTGGGGCTTAGCTATTTGTGTTATTTACTTTTGTTGAATATCATAAATGAACTCTGCAGTAATGTCAAGTAGTTCACTTAACAGCTTAAATGAGATGTTTTTATAGAACGATCTTGGATTAATGTCTGCCATTTCTATGGCGGTTATTAGAAAACCAATATCTGGTGCGCTCAGTTGGATTAAAAATCCATTTGTTTTGTATGTAAATGAGTTTTTTTTATTCATTGAAGCATTAAATGAATCAGTAATGCTTGTTTTAATACTATCTATTTCTTTTCTATCTTTCATTTTGTATTGATTTTAGGTATAGGTTTAATTTGTGGCATAATTCATATTGTTCTTCCTTCTCAAGATATTGGATGGCATCTTGAAATACTAGAGTTAGCAGTTCTTTCATCTTTTAATACTTCATTCCCTCATCGTATTGATAACCTGCACAAATTTTCCTTTTTAAGTTCTTTCTACTCATCAAATATTCTTCAATTTTTGGAACGTCTTTATTTCTGATCATATTACAAATCATTGGGAAATAGTGACTACCATAAGCATTGTCAAGCGCATAGGTTGCTTTGATGCTCGGTATATTAAGCTTTGCCAATTGTACAACTGTAGCATCTGTAAGACTATAATATCGCTTCATTTGTTCTGCACAACCGTACCAGTTAGCCCTACAGTTATACATATACTTATCGTTAATCTTTAGGATGTGTTTCTTCAATTTTTTCATCTTCTTTTTATTATTGAACTCCCACAAAAATAGACAATATTAAGAGGTTTGAAAAAAGAGAATATCCACAACTTATTGATAACGAGGCTATTTTTGATAGTTTAAGTAAACTATCAAAGAACTTTCAACATTGATAGTTTAAGTACACTATCAAAAATGTAGCTTTAAATATTATTAAATATACATTTTGAAGACAAATTGCTAAAATCAATATCTCTAAATACAATTACTAAAGAGAGATCAGACTATATATTACACTTAGGCATTAAGTTAATAAGTACACTATTATGACAATAAAGAGCATTTTAGTTGCTAAAATAATAGGCATTAACTAACATCACTTAGTGTATTAACATTTCAACTATAACATCACCAAGCAAGTTGAACTTATTAAACTGCAGATTTGCACCTTCAATAATTTGGTTATCGTTATTTTCTCTAATCAACATCTGCTGCATTTTAATCAATCTTTGTTCTTCATCTACAAATTGGTTTACTAGAATTGAATAATTTAAAAATGTGTAGGTGTTGTTACCGATCTTATATTCAAAGGCATCAGCTTCGGGAAAATAACCGTTATGGTCTGATAATTCGTTTACATTATCAGCTTCATTTAACGCTGCAGATTGAACGTTTGAAGGTGATGGTGTAATTGTATGATTTATTTCTACTATTGATGTAGATGATGTGGTTTGATTGCTTAAGTAATCCTTTTTTTCTTTTGGTTTCATTTCTCTATTTGATTTATAATTTTCATTTAAGTCTTTTACATAATCTTTAAAATCTGACCAGTACTTCTGTACGGTAACATATCCTATATTATAGTTTGATGATATTGATGATTGTGTAATCTTTCCAAATTTTGAAAAATTCCAATTCTCTATTATTTGGTAAATTCTGTTGGTACTATCTGTTCTCCAATGCTCTGATTGTGTTTGATGTACAATTAGCATTTTCTCATCTCTAGTTAAACCACAGTTATTGTTGAAGATTACTCTGCGTTTTTTATGGTTAACGATAGGTTGCAACTTACCCTCGTTCCTTTGCTTAATTAATGAGTTGGCAATCTTGATTATCTGCTTTTCATCAATAGGATTGACGAAGGCTACTGGATTTACATTTTGTAGAATTTTAATTAAAGCTTGCGTAGATAGGGTGAGGTTTAACCATAGTAGATTAGTAGCGTAGCTTAACAAGTACGAATATCGTTTGCCATTTACTAATTTTTTTATAGGAATCCAACATTTAACTTGATCATAACCTTCATCCCAGTTAGTTATGTAGCTTTCATCATTTTTAAGATGCTTTTGTGTATCATCAAACCTTATCTTTTCAAAAACGCTATGGGGGTTAGGTATATGCTTTCCTTCTTTTTTATTTACTGAACCCCCATAGCATTTTTTACTGTCACTAAAATTAGTTTCTTCAACTGATTGGAATACAAACGAAGATTCATTAATGTAAATGTTAGGATCGTAACTCAAAACATTGAACTGAGAACGCTTAATAGCATCATTATCCTTCGTATTAGTAATACCTAAATCAGCACAAATTGATAAATAAGTTGATTTGAAGTTGTGATAATTAACCCCTTCAACCTGTATCAGAATGCCATAACCATTACCACCGAATGATTGATAATATGAGTAAATTTTGGCAAGGTCTAGGGTGTTAATATCGAAATGTGGTTCATCAACATCAATATAAAGTAAGCCAGTACTAGCGATGATATTGTCATCTATTTTGTAATTTTTGTAAGTGAAGTTAAAAGTTACGCAAGGAAGTGATCTTTTAATATTTTTATAAATGTAATCATCCTTTGTGAACGCTCGTGCTGATTCAATAAGTCCAGAATATTTGGAAGATTTAATTTGAGTTAACCATTCTGTAATGGTTACGTTTTTGTGTACGGTTGGGTGTGCTAAACTCTGGTAGGTGTTTAAGGTTTTCAATTTTAATTGTCATTATCTCTTTATTCTTAGGTTTAAATGGTGTTTAAAGAGAAGGTTGGATAGCTACTTCCAACCTTGTAATGACTTTAACTGCTAACCAATTAAACGATATGTGTAGTAGGTTGCCCTACTCTAATAAATAGTTTCATTTCTTAAAGTAGTTAAGTATTGAATGAAAATAATTATGTCTTGATTCTAAAGTAAGCGCAAATCAATTTTTTTCAAGTCTCTATCTGTCATTATTCAATCACGATTAACTACCACTCATTTATTTTTCAATAAGGACTTGTTTTTTTTCAAAGTGACTATACTTTAGTTTATGTGGAACAGGAAAACATCATATTAGAACTAATGCAGCAAAATAAATTGCTGATGGATATGATGTGTAAGATGCGAACCGAATTGAACAATTTGAAGCAGGAGATGAAACCAGTGGTTAAGTTCTTCAACGCTGAATCAAGAGATTCGAAACCTGCAGTTAAAAGAGTAAGTAAAAAGAAGAAAGATGCTCTCGATGATGAAGAGCATCTCAAAATGCTGGAAAGAAAAATACTTGCTGAATTAATAGCAGAACAACGTTAAAACTCGATTTTTTCTCTAGTGTCGGCAAACTGTAGTTTCAATTTCCGCAAATATATCTCCGTCTGTGGAAATGAAGCGTGGCGCAAATGTTCTTGCATTTTAAGTTGTATTTCTGTTGGGGTCTTCCTCATTTTACTCAAAACTTTAAACAATTTAATCGCTCCTGTGTGTTTCAACGCGTAGTGATTAGTAATGTTATACATCGTTGGGTAAGCAGCCTTAAATACTTCCCGAACTTTGTCGAAGTTGCTATTTAAAGTTACGTACTTATAAGGATTTTTAGGTTGAAATTTCCAAACTAAAAAGTCATCTTTTTCATAGCCATCTGGAAAAATAAATTCTACATACGCCTTAAGTGCTTTTAATGCTGGGATAGGAATATCTATCATCAAATGTTGCTTGGCTTTTAGTTTTCTCGCTGACTTAGTGATTTTAGTTGGTAAAATTAGTCTTTCATTTTCGAAGTCGATCATACCCATCTTCAACCTTAATATCTCACGTTTACGGATAAAACTATAATGAATGAGGTAAGAAGTTAACTCAACAATTTTAAGCATTCTTTGCGTCATTCTAATTGGAAATTCCAAAGCACCATTTAAACCATCAAACCAAGTTGATACTTCCTCATTTGTCCAAGGTTCGTGAAGGTCTTCGTTTTCATCATCTTCATCTTGCTCAATTTTTTCACTATCCATTTTAATCTTAACATCTTTGGTTGGATTAATTTCTATTAAATCACGTTCGATTAAACTATTGAACAACATTCCCACCCTCCCTTTTGCAGTTTGACAAGTTGAACTGCTCCATCTACCCTTGCTACCCACCGCCATATTAAAATGCTTTTCAATGAAATTTTTGATATCGATTCTGGTAACGAATCGTATATCATCAGCTTTACCAATGTCAGATAGGAAAGTTTTAAAATTATTTTCAAGCATTGTTGGTACACTTTCAGCTGTTGCTTCTTTAGCCTGACTCGGATTGATCCACCCCTTGTCCCTCTTTAACATATCTAATGCTTTATCAAAGCTTATCTTTTCATCATCAGCTTTTTTCGCCTCGTTCCTTTCAGCTATCAAAATTTCTTTCAAATCTTCTTTGCGATTTTGTGGATCGATGCCCCTCGCTACATCCTTCTTGATAAATTTCATCAATCTTTCTCCAAGCTCGGTTCGTTTCTGAAAATCTTGTTCTTTCTGCAATGCGATGTCGTAGTGAGCCAAACCAGTTTCTTTTCTTGCTTTCGATTTTGTACCATCGGTATAAACTAGTTTGTAGTTAACAAACCATCTGCGCTTATCGGTGGTGTTTAAGTATAAATTTTCTACCTTTGCGGGCTTCTTTATGCGTACTGATTTTTCCATTTTCTTTCCAACTTTGATGCAAAAACAGTCAAATATAGCAATTATACAGGTATATAAGATATAATCAATTAATAATAATTCTAAATATGTCAGCATTAACTCAGGAAAAAGCAATAACTGCCTTTAAGCAACTAGGCAATAAGCTTAGTAACCCCACTGATATACTAGGAAATGCAATTTATAGTGCGCAAAATAGCAATGCTTGGTTTACGGAAGATAATGTAAAAAAATCCATCTTATCTTTTGCTGAGATGTTAAATGATGAGGATATTAATCATTGGTTCGAAGATATCCATTTTACTTCCTCTCCAAAAAAGATCGGATTAATCCTTGCCGGAAACATCCCAATGGTTGGTTTTCATGATGTACTTTGTGTACTGGCTACCGGAAATATAGCGCTCATTAAACTTTCATCATCTGATGATCAACTGATTAAAGCTGTAATTGCAGCGCTGATTAAAATAGAACCTGCATTTTCAGAAAAACTTGAATATGTAGAAAGGCTGAAGGATTTTGATGCTGTGATCGCTACGGGAAGCAACAATTCATCCAGATATTTTGATTATTATTTTAGCAAAGTTCCAAATATCATCAGGAAAAACAGAAATAGTGTTGCAGTTTTAGATGGAACAGAAACAAAAAATGACATTGAAAATTTAGGGCATGACATTTTTGATTATTTCGGTTTAGGTTGTAGAAATGTTTCGAAATTATACTTCCCAAAAGGATATGATATTGCTAATTTTTATGAAGGCATAGAACCATTTCAGCCGATTATCAATCATTTTAAATACAATAACAATTACGATTATAATAAATCTATTTATCTGGTAAATGCGGCAAAACATTTCGATAATGGTTTCTTGTTACTTAAAGAAGATGAGCATTTAACCTCACCCCTGGCTGTTCTTTTTTACGAGGAATATGAAAATCTGGAGCTTTTAGATGAAAAATTGCAGATTCAGGCAGAAAACATACAATGCATTGTAACCAAAGCAAATCTTAACTTAACCAGTTTTGGATTCGGACAAAGCCAACATCCTAAACTTTGGGATTATGCCGACAACGTAAATACCGTTGAATTTTTGAATAAGCTGGTATGATAAAATAGATAAACCTATCGGAAATTGCTTTTAATGGCGTTTCATCTTTTACCTTTCAGCTTTCAGCATAAATAGCTATTTTTGGGCACAATGTATATCGTTAAAGTTAAAGGCATCGCCAAAATTCCAGATTACGTACAGTTAAGAGACGAAAAATTCACGCTTTTGGCTTATTTTCGGGTGGATAGGCCTGATAAATCTTTGGAAAAATTAGGATTAGGCGATAAACAGGATTACATTATGGAATTGGTTAAAGGTTTGCCTTTTGGGCAGATAGCGAAATTAGAAATATAAAATGGCAGGACACGCAGTAATTCATTTAAGCAATGTTGATGTATTTCAACAAAAACACTTAGTGCTTTCAAACGTAAATTTACACATCGAAAAAGACGAATTTATCTTTTTAATCGGTCAAACAGGTTCGGGTAAAAGTAGCTTATTGAAAATTTTGTATGGCGATTTACATATTGGTAATGGCGAAGGAAATATTGCAGGATTTGACTTAAAAAACCTGAAAGAAAGTCAGGTGCCATTCTTGCGTCGTAAATTGGGCGTTGTGTTTCAAGATTTCCAATTACTGACTGACAGAACCATAGAAAAAAATCTTGAATTCGTGTTAAAAGCTACCGGTTGGAGCGACCAAAAGTTAATTAACGAACGGATTAAAGATGTTTTAGATAAGGTTGGTTTACGCTCTAAAATCAAAAAAATGCCTCACGAAATTTCTGGCGGTGAACAGCAGCGTATTGTAATTGCAAGAGCTTTATTAAATGATCCGGAAATTATTCTGGCTGATGAACCTACAGGGAATTTAGATCCGGAAACTTCAGAAGAAATTGTAACCTTATTAAAGCAAATCAGCCAGGCAGGTACTGCAGTGTTAATGGCTACGCATGATTATCATATTATCCGCACCTTCCCATCACGCATTATTAAATGTGAAAATGGTGCGGTGCTTGAAGGCGCACAAATAGCCTAATAAGTTGAGATTTTTGATTTACGATTTTAGCCTTTAACGGCTAAAATCGTAAATCACAATTAATCAACTTCGCCTCCCCTTACTGCCAAAATCGTAAATCAAAAATCTACAATCTTGCATTCGCTGTCAATCTGTTCAGATAAACACAAAGAATTCTGACAGCTTGGCTGATTTCCGTTAATGGCAAAATTGTTGAGATCAATACAAAAAAATTCAGCCTTAGTATTATGTTTAATAAGAAGAAAAATAACGATAAAGAAGAAAATATAATGAATCCTGAAAATACATCAGAAAATGCTGCTGAAAATGTAGAAAATACTGATGCCGAAGTGAATGAGACTGAAAAAGCTCCTGAATTATCAGCTGAAGAAAAATTACAAGCAGAGGTTCAACAGCTTAACGATAAATATTTACGGTTATATGCCGAGTTCGATAACTATAAACGTCGTACCCAAAAAGAACGTGTTGAGCTTTTACAAACTGCTGGTAAAGATGTAATTGTATCATTATTGCCAGTTTTAGATGATTTTGATCGTGCCTTGAAAGCAATGGAAACCGCAGCAGATGTGGCTCCGGTTAAAGAAGGTATACTTTTGGTAAGTACCAAATTAAAAAATACACTGGCTCAGAAAGGTTTGAAAGATGTAGAAAGCATCAATCAACCATTTGATACTGATTTCCACGAAGCCATTACCAACATCCCTGCTCCTAGCGATGATTTGAAAGGCAAGGTGATTGATGAAGTTGAAAAAGGCTATACATTAAATGATAATGTAATCCGCTTTGCTAAAGTTGTAGTTGGAGCGTAAATTAATTATTGAATTTTGAATTAGAGCATGTATAGATCATTCCATCATCCACTAATTCAAAATTCAATCATTTCATAAAGAAGATGAGTAAAAGAGATTATTACGACGTATTGGGCGTTAGCAAGGGTTCTGCAGCTGATGAAATAAAAAAAGCCTATCGTAAGATGGCAATTAAATATCACCCAGATAAAAACCCTGGAGATAAAGCGGCGGAGGATAAATTTAAGGAAGCTGCTGAAGCTTACGAGGTTTTAAGCAGCCCGGAGAAAAAACAACGCTATGATCAGTTTGGTCATGCTGGTGTTGGCAGCAGTGCTTCTGGCGGCTATGGTGGCGGTAATATGAATATGGATGATATCTTCAGCAATTTTGGAGATATTTTTGGTGGACATAATCCGTTCGAGAGCTTTTTTGGTGGCGGAGGTGGTGGTGGCCAGCAACGTGGCGGACGCCGTGTAGCTAAAGGTACGAACTTACGCATCAAAGTTAAATTAACACTCGAAGAAATTGCCCACGGTGCAGAGAAAAAAATTAAGGTTAATAAATTAATCGTTTGTAAAACCTGCGATGGCTCAGGTGCTAAAGATAAATCATCAGTAAGCACTTGCGGTACCTGTGGCGGTAGCGGACAGGTGCGCAGAGTAACCAATACCATTTTAGGGCAGATGCAAACTGCATCTACCTGCCCTACCTGTAATGGTAGCGGCCAGCAGATTACGGCTAAATGTAATGTTTGCCATGGTGATGGCGTGGTTCGTGGAGAGGAAACCATTACCATTAATATTCCTGCAGGTGTAAGTGAAGGCATGCAACTGAGCATGAGTGGAAAAGGAAATGCAGCACCAAATGGTGGTATACCGGGCGATTTAATCATATTAATTGAAGAAACGCCACACGAAACTTTAAAACGCGAAGGCAACAACATCGTTTATGATTTGCATTTGAGTTTTGTTGATGCAGCACTAGGTATGAGCATCGAAGTACCAACCATTGATGGCAAAGCAAAAATCAAAATCGAACCTGGAACGCAAAGCGGAAAATTACTTCGCTTAAAAGGTAAAGGTTTACCTGAAGTAAACTCTTACCACAGAGGTGATGAAATTATTCACATTAACATCTGGACGCCTAAAGCTTTAAGTAGCGACGAAAGAAATGCGCTTGAAAAATTACGTGAATCTCCTAACTTTAAACCTCAACCAGGTAAAAATGATAAAAGCTTCTTCGAAAGAATGAAGGAATATTTTGAATAATTAATTTCAATATAAATTTAAAAACCGATGGCTTTCACCATCGGTTTTTTTTATGGGTTTTTAAACCGCTAATCAACAAAGTTATTGTAAGTGGTACGCATGAAATCGTATTTTCTAATCAGGTCTTCAGCATTGTCTACTGACAGTTTACCAGATGCCCCCGCATCTCTCATAACTTTTCTGCTTTCTACCAAATAATCGTTAAAGCTGTCGTTAAAGCGTTTGAAAGCAGCTTCTTTGCCGGGAAATTTTGAGGTACTTGGCATATCCATTTCAGTATGCTTTTTGTATTGAGCTTCCAATGCAGTATAAGCGGCTTTGATTTTTGGTTCATCTGTTTTATAGTGCTTAGATCCCAGCATCATTCTATTAAAATCACCCACTGCTTTACGGTCATCCTTCATGGCAAAAATATAATCTTTTAGTGGGTGGGTTCTTAAGATGATTCTTTCCGCATCATCTCCAATTACTTCTAGTTTAGCTAAAACATTTTCATCGTATTTGTAATATGCTTTAGTCATGGTGTAGATGGAATCAATAAAGCCTTTTCCCTTTACGCCTTTATCATCCTTCCAATCTTCTGCTTTCAGGTAATCATTTAATGATTTATAAGTATCTTTTATTTTAGTTAATGTTTCATTTAAACCATTAACATTATCTTTAAAAAATTTCTGATCACTGCTGCTTAATACCGCTGGTGGGTTTTCTGGTTTTATTTTAGAGTGATTAAAACTTGGTGCATAAAAGGGTGGTATTATTCCAATAAACGCAAACTGATTGCTGGGATTTTGCAAACCTTTAGAAATCTTCTCTAAATTTTCATCAACTCTTTTTAAGTACTCATTATTTTTGTCTGTAAAACTTACCAAAACATTGTTGTATTCCACAATTTGGTTTGCATCCTCATTACTCGCTTCACCGTATTCAGTTTTGGCATCTTTGTCTTTTTTATCGCCGCTTTTGCATGCAGAAAATGATATCGCAGCTGCGACAATTAATAGTTTGATAGGTAATTTCATCTTTTAGTTTTTATATCTGATAAATTGTTTAAGCAAGCTAATTGAAAAAGAAAACTTAACAAAAATAACTATGGGATGTTTTGATGGTTAGCGAATGCTATCCTTAAAGAATGATTTACCAAACCTAAATTTTATTCGGTAAAAAACAAAATCAAATTTATCAATAAAAAGTCGAATTTGATTATTAGAATGCTAAATATTTTAGTATTTTTAAAGATGGAAAATTTGTTTTTAGTTTGTTTAATACCACCAGCTCATCTTGTAGAGGAGATTGATGAGCTGAGGAAGTTTATTTCGGAGGAGTTCAACGTTCATCAGTCACTCAAGCGTCCGGCGCATATTACGTTATATGAACCGGTAAAATTAACTTCTAAAACACGAGAGGAAACTTTTTTCGGGGCCTTACAAGATGCCGCTTATTCGGCACCGTTTGAGCAGATTTTAACAAATTTTGGGTCCTTTCCGGAACATACTTTTTATATTAATGTAGTGCAAAACAACGACATAATGTTATTGAAATCGCAGATCGATGATGCACTCAGGCCCATGCATTTATTTGAGAAGAACCGGCCTAAATTTACACCACACGTTACGCTTGCTTTCAGAGATGTGCAACCGCCAGTATGCAGAGCAATTGTTGCGGCATTTAAAGACCGAAAGTTTAAGCGATCATTTGTCGTATCCGGGTTTTCAGTATACAAACATGATGGCAAAATATGGCAACCTTATCGAGAAATACCGTTCAAATCTCCGGCCGATAAAGCGAAACCGCTAAGTCTTTTTCCTTAACCTAAAAAGGCATTCCAATACCGAAATTATATTGAACAAAACGATAAGTATCCGGTGCATGCGTAGCGTTATATTGATTTTTGAAATCTCTACCACCAGAAAACAATTTACTGATTACCCACTGTTCATCGCCAATAAATTGCGGATCTTTCAATTTTATACCAACATCGAACCTGAAAACAAAATACTGAACATCGTAGCGCAAGCCAAAACCTGTACCAACAGCAACCCGGCTTGCGAGCTTACTCAGTTTGAACACCGTTAATTCGTCTAATTCAGAAAATTCCTGGCTAATTGATTCCCCCATACGCACATTCCAAATGTTTCCGGCATCAACAAATGCTGCTCCTTTTAAAGTTGCGCCAAAAAACTTTTTAGCCAGCGTAAAACGATATTCAAAATTGGTTTCCAATCGCATAGTGCCCAGCTGATCTAATCCGAAGAAGGCTTTTCTTAGTGCCTCTGTACTGATAATTTCTCTGTTATAATTACCAGGTCCAATTGTTCTGGCTTGCCAGGCCCTTAATCCGTTAGATCCGCCTGCAAAAAACTGCTTTTCGAAAGGTATGCCAGTTAAAATTGAATTTCCATACGAATATGCTACACCTGTGTTTAAACGAGCAATAAATTGTCTTTCACCACCTAAATGCTTATACCATCTTAAATCAAGCTCTGGCCTTACGTATTGATTAAACGGCAGGCCCAATATTCTGGCCGGATTACCAGCTGCCGGATCACTTTTTGAACCTCCAAGGTTTGAAATGCCCTGCAGCAGGTTTCCAGCTATATCAATATTTGCTCTCAAATAAACAAATGTTCTCAACTGGTTTAGTTTATCAGCATTTAAAGTATAACTGTATTTCATGCCTAATGTTAAGTCTTTACGATCTAGCAAGGTGGCATAATACAGGTTGTTTGAAACTGTGGCAGAATCTACCCCATCTTCTAACGTGCCTAAACGATATTCAAAATTTAATGGCGTAAAGGAATGGACTTTCGATTTTGTTTCAAACCAATCATAAGTAACTGAGTTAATGAACACCCGGCGTACAGATACATCCTTTTGCAGGGCATAAATGTAACTTGAAGAAAAAGTGGTGTGCGGCATCCCGTTTCCGCCTAGAATCGGTTTATAAAATGGAATTAATAATCTTGGTACAGAAATACTTGCGCTGATTGAAAAATCCCGCTGGTAAATATCTCTGAACGGTTTAGCATTGTTTCCAATTCTCGATTGTAATCCTCCCTTTAACTGCAATTCGAAACGCTCTGCACCTCTAAATAAGTTATTGTTGGTGTAGGTATTACTTAAATTAAAACCAATGGTACCTCCGTTAAAGGGCACCTCGCCTTCTACTCTATTGCTCATTACTTTTTGCGGGGTGAGCAAAATGATCGGATTAATTTTATTGCCTGTGCTGTCTCTGTTGAAGTAATCGATTTTAACATTTTTAAACACGTTCAATTCATAAAGGCGATCATAAGTCAGGTTTTCATTCCTGATATCATAAACTTCGCCTTGTTTTAAAAAATCGTAGCGGAGAATCGGGTTTCTTCTGTACCTTTTTGATAAATCAGTAAACGACACCCCTCGGGTGGTATCTCTGTTCACATAGTTTCGCAGCGAATCGGGAAAACCATCCGGACTTGGTGCAATAATCATGTAGGTGGTACCTATATTGTATTGCTTATGAGGACCTGAGGGTGGGTTAGTAATGTTCAACCTCAAATCTACCTTTTGCGGCTGATTTGTTTCTATCACATCAAAATTCACATATGGCCGAAGGAAGTAGAAGTAACCGTTCTCTTTCATCACCCTGTAAATCTGCTCTCTTTCGTATGTTAACGAATCCACATCATATCGCATACCTGAATGTAAGCGGGTAAAGGTGGTTTTCGTACTGTCATACACTTTCTTTACATTTTGGCTAAAGATAGAATCCGTTAGTTTACCAACGTTAGATACCTTACCCTGGTTGGCCACGAAATCAATTTGGGCTTTTTTATTTTTGACTTTGATATCAGCAGCTACTTTAGCATCAAAATAACCTTTACCATTCAGAAATTTTTGAATCTGATTGCGGGAGATTTCTACAAGTGCACTATCTAGAATTGCCGGTGGTGTACCAAAAGGCTTGATGTTGCTGGTTTTATACCTTCCATCTTTGGTATTGAATAAGTTATAAAGTGGCACATTGATGCTAAAAGCCGATGGCGGGCGAATATCTTTCTGAACGTAATTGTAAGCTTGTTCTTCAAATTCTGTGTCAACACTATCAATGGTTACCTTCTTCACAATAGCCTGATAGTCGGGAATATATTTTGTGGAGGAACAGCTCTGAATTAAAACAATAATAAATAGTAATATTGCAGTGCTTTTCAGTTTAATATTTATTAAGTATTGGTATGCTTTCAAAGTCTCAGATTAGTTTTATAAAGTCATTACATCAAAAAAAATATCGTAAAGAGCATGGTTTATTTCTGGTTGAAGGTATAAAATCTATCAAAGAATTTTTTCAATCAAACCACAGCATCCACAGCATATTTTACAACAATGAGCAATCCAATTTGTTACCCAAATTGCCTGCAAATATAAACTTATTTGAAGTAAACAACGTTGAATTAGGGAAGATTAGTACTTTACAAACACCGCAGGGTTTTCTGGCCGTGGTACACCTTCCAAAAAATGAAAAAATTAACGAAAGTGCTTTGAAAAATCAGTTTACACTTGTGCTTGATGGTGTTCAGGACCCAGGTAACCTGGGTACCATTATCAGAACTGCAGATTGGTTCGGGTTTAAAAAGATCATTTGTTCTGAAGATACCGTTGAGGCTTTTAATCCCAAAACGGTGCAAGCGACCATGGGTTCATTGGCGAGGGTATCAATACATTATGAAAATCTGACATCCTTTTTAGATAGAAACAGCTTACCTGTTTTCGGCGCATTGCTTGATGGTGCTTCTATCTATGAAACCAACTGGGGCAATGAAGGATTGATTATTTTAGGTAACGAAGGAAAAGGAATATCCGAAGAAATCATAAAAAAAGTAAATAAACCCGTAACTATTCCTAGATTTGGAGAAGCAGAATCGCTTAATGTTGCAGTTAGTGCAGCGATTTTTTGCGCTGAATTAGTGAGAGTTAAAAATTAGAAAGATATTATTTAAGATATTATTTGCGCACTAATTAATAATTGCTATTTTTGCAACCTTGAATTTCAAGGTCGAGTGGCCGAGTGGCTAGGCAGAGGTCTGCAAAACCTTCTACAGCGGTTCGAATCCGCTCTCGACCTCCATTTGTACAAATAAAATAATTAAAAGGTTATTACCATGGCAGTTACCAGATTAAAAAGAAAAGACAGAAGAAATAAAAATACAGCTCACCAAGAGGTAGCATTTTTAAAAAGAGCAACTAACATCGAGTTAGGAAGTCGCTCTGCTCAACCTAAAAACGATCAATTAGCTAAAAACAACGCTGTTTTAGCTGGTTTAGCAAAATAGTTTTTAGAGCATCTTCTTAAAAATTTAAAGCATCCTTCTGATCAAAGGATGCTTTTTTTATGCAGCAGACATCTAAGGAAATTGCATCGCTCCCAGGGGCTTTCGATCGATCATTTGAAAACTTCACAACATCTCCAACATTATTTTAAACAGAGAGATCTAAGCGTTGCGTTTTTGTATTTTAACTTTGCGAAGCTGAAGCATTGTGATGATCAAAGCGCATCAATATTAGTTGCTATAGAACATTCGGTATCTGAAGTAAGTGGAAAGGTATCGGCACAGCGCTGGAACCTTTAAAAACCATCTAACATTACGCCTCACCTATCGCTTCAATATAAACGGAGGCTATGTTTAGCAGGCATAATGTTCATTCCTAAAAATATAAAGGACTTAAAACTTTACTTTTAGTTACATCGGAAACATGCGTATAAATTTGCGTAATGGTTAAGCTGTTATGCCCCAAAAGTTTCTGAATATAACGGATATCCGTTCCGTTTTCTAATAAATGAGTGGCAAAGCTATGCCTTAACATGTGTGGCGAAACAACTTTATTTATATTAGCCAAACCCGCAGCCTGTTGCAATATACTTTGCATACTTCTGGGCGAATATTGCACTTGCGATTGCCCCTCAAACAAATAAATTTTAGGTAAATGGATTTTAAAATATTCTCTAAGTAGCGGAAGCAGTGATTTTGGCAGCATCACTTGCCGGTCTTTTTTCCCTTTTGCCTGCCTAATTTTAATCACTTCGTTTTTTGAATCCACATCCTCAATTTTCAGGTTAATCAATTCGCTTAAGCGAAGGCTGCAACCATATAAGGTGCTTAAAATAGCTTTATGTTTTGAGTTGGTAACCACCGATAATATTCTTTTTACCTCCTCTTTATTGAGGTATTTAGGCAAGGTGTGTGCAGTACGTTTGGGGAAACAAATGATCAATTTGCAACACCCTGCTAAACACCATTTTATAAAACAACTTTACACTGCCAATGAGATGTTTTTGATATGCGGCCGAGATGTTCTTTTCGCGAATAATTTTGCCGAGATAACTTTCAATAATTTGTTCATTGATCTCGGTGATCGGGAATTGGTTGTTCTCTCTAAAAAAACAGCCAAAGCTGCCGTATACGATTTGATGGTAGAATGGCCATAACGGCCGATTTCCATTTTCTGCCTGAAAATTTCTGAGTATTTCACATTTAAATCTTTTGGTAAACATTCGTAAATCCAAAAGAATGCAATGCATAACAATAGCGATAAAGTGCTGAATTTAAATAGGATAATTCATTTTTTAAAAAAATATCAAATTGGATTTACAAATGTTTTTTAGTTTGAATTTACGCAAATGCGTAAATTTAGATGTTACTGGCAAGCTTAAAACGACACTAAACAAATGGACATTGAACTTGAAGAAAAATCTGATTGGACAAAAATCAGACAAAAACTTAATCAGACTTACAAGTATGACAAAACTTGGGAAGATGCCATCACGTTATTTAACAAAAGAGTAAAACGTAAATTTTTCGACCCAATTCAAACTATCATTAATGGAAAGACATTAAAAGGCGAAGGTTTTACAATCGTGACCGTACAATGTGCGTTAATTGAAATGTTTGCTGCATTTAGAGTTGGAAAAATATTTAATCATAGTAAGACAAGTGCTTCGCCAAAATACGAATATGATAAAAGCCAAAAAATGTTTGTCAGTCTTCTTCGTTCAGCTTCTGTTTTTCAAGACAACTTCTGGCAATTAAATAATAAAAATAAAGTTGTAATTGACAAGCCATACAGTCCGACAGACTTTTACAAAAATGTTCGCTGTGGACTAATGCACGAAGCAAGAACAAAAGACCATTGGTATATTACAGCAACTCCTTTGACAAAATCCGTTAAAACAGAAAAACAATTCCTTGTTGCGGAAAACGGTAAAATAAAAATTTACAGAACAGTTTTACATTACAGACTTTTAGACTATTTAAAAGAATATTCCGATGAACTTAGTAAAGACACAAAAAAGAGCGAAGAGTTGCGAAAATATTTTGCGAGAAAATTAGACCATCTATTTGACTTTAACGCAGACACAAAATATGATTGGTGGACAGAATAAAAAGCCAGCCAGTAATATCGGCTTGGCAATATGGCGGCTGAAGTGCCAAATTCAAGTTCAGTTCTTCGATTGAACTTTTGTACAAAACTGAACATTTGTGCTTCGATTTCCGCCACATCGCCAAGCCGAAAAACGTTAGCGGCAAGCAAAAAACAACACTACAAAAGTATACAAATCACAAAATGGAGAAAATAATTTTTGAACTATCAAACGAACAACGACAATATTTAGGACTTACACCAGTTGAAAATAACTGGGAGCTTGTCAAATTATTTGACAGTTATGTATATTTTGATGGAGACATTATCCGTAAAGAAATTATTGTTAATGAACAAGCCTATACCGAACGTGACCTGAATGAAAAAACAGCTGAACACAGAACCATACTATTACCAAAAACAGAAAAAGGAAAACCAAAAAAGCTCAACTATACTGCTACACAATCCTTTAAAGGAATAGGTGTTTATTTTTCATTCTCAAGTAGTCATCTGACTATCTCGAACTATACAACACAAACAACTTATTACTCAGAAAATTTTGAAGATAAAAAACTTGACTACCTAAAAATTTGGTTAGAAAAATGGATTTCTGAGACAACTAGCGGAGATTTAGCGGAAATTACAGCTTTTAAAAATGCAGACCGCAAACACTGTAAATTTCAGGAAGGTGACTTTTTTGCCTTTAAAATTGATAGAAGGAACTACGCTTTTGGTAGAATTTTAATTGATGTTTCTAAACGAACAAAAACCGATAATCTAAAAGAAAATAAAAACTATGGCCTAACCCACTTAATGGGAAAAGCGCTAATTGTAAAACTCTATCACAAGATTAGCAATAATCTCGATGTTGATTTGAATGAATTATCAAAGACATTAGCTTTGCCATCACAAGCGGTTATGGATAATCAATTTTATTATGGAGAGAAATTTGTAATTGGACATAAATCCCTTGAAATGTCAGAATATGATATGCTTATTTCTTACAGCAAAAGCATTAGTTCTGATGAAAAAAATCTCATATATCTACAGTACGGATTTATTTACAAAGAAATGAATATTTCAAAGTTTGATAAGTATTTAAAAATAGAAGATAAGAGTTTGTATGGTGGATACAACGAAAATCCATTTAGAAAAGAAGGAGTCGGATTTGGTTTGGACATTGAAGAACTTAAAGAATGTATCGCAGAAAAATCTAATAAACCATATTGGAATAGTAACCATAGATATGACATCAAATATGATTTGCGAAACCCAATCAACCTTGATACAAAAAGAGAAATATTTTCGGCTTTTGGACTTGATGCTGACAAAACGTACGAACAGAACTTAGCGCTAACAAAATGACAGAAATTGCCAGCCGCTAACAGGGGTTTTGCAATAGTGGGGCGAAACTGCAAAGTTCAATCCCGTATGTACGGGATTCTTCGGTTCAACTTTAGTGCAAAATTGAAAATTTCCCGATGTAAAATCGGGACAAGTGGCGCTTCGATTGCCCCACCATCGTCAAGCCCCGAAACGTTGTGCGATATGCTAAATAACACTATTAAAAAATGAAACTGCAGAATAACAGATGAAAAAAACATTTACAATTTTAATAACTTCTCTTGCTTTGCTGTCTTGTCAAAACAAAGCACAAGAGGCGACTCAAGTATCAAATAAAATAGCCGAAAAGCAAGAACTAGCCCAAACACAAAATATACAGGACACTATAAAAATCCCAAAACCCACAGATGAAATTGTAGGTGAGTTTTACAAAGCTATTTTTGATAATGATAGTATAAAAGTAAGGCAAATGTTGGAAACTGTATTTCCTGCAAACTATGAACCTAAAAATAAGATATCACCACTGCAAGCATTAATTTGGTCATCAGACAATTTATATCTAACCAAACTTTTTGTAGAGGGTGGCGCAAAAATCAACAATAAGGAAAATCCATTAACCGTTGTTGCATCTGAGTATGGCAGATTGGAAATATTGAAGTACCTGATAGAAAAAGGTTGTGATATTAAAAACAATAAAGCTTTCAATACTGCAGGTTTTCATAGGTTTTACGATGGTGCAAAATTTTTATTGTTAAATGGTGCAAATCAGGAAAAAGGTGATGTGAGGGGGAAAATTTGGCTTTTTGAACAAGCTGTAATCAAATCTGACTATGAAGTACTTAATAAGCTAAACCTCACAAATGAAGAACTTAATAACAACAATTGTGATGGAGAAACAGCATTAATTATCGCAGTAAAACAAAATAATTTTCAGATGGTAAAATATCTATTAAACAAAAATGTAGACAAAAAGAAACCTGAAACTTTTGACTGCGGAGATAATGTGAATTACGGAAAAACACCTATTCAAATTGCAAAAAAAGCTAATTATCAAGAAATCATATCCTTACTTAAATAAATCAACTAAAAACACAATCGCATAACAAGGGGTCAGACATGCTGAGCTCGCTTTGGATCGGTTACCTCCGGCCTAATCACGTCCGAAATTACCGAACTACCGTAGAGCTCCGAAATGTGAGCGAAATTTTTAACCAACCAAAACTAAAACAAATAAACAATTATATTTAAACCAATGAAGCAAACGGAATATACCCAAATGACAGAGCAAGAATTGATAGGTGAAGCAAAAAAATGAAATCTTTTTCTATTATAAACGCCTTATTAATTGGTTTTTTAGCAGGCATTATAATCTACAGTTTTTTCAAAAACAGCTGGGGATTATTAACATTAATACCGCTATATTTTATTTACAAAATGGTTAACGACCCGAAAAACAGAAGAGTAAAAGAATTACAAGGTTTATTTAAGGAGCGTAACTTAAAATGGTAACTATTGAAAAGTTTCATTCCATAAGTGCGGGATGGAACCTTTACAGAAAATAGAGATTTCCCGATGTACAATCGGGAAAAGTAGTGCTTCCTTGCCTATTGAAAAGCAGGGATTGCTGAAGCATCGCAAGGCTCGAAATTCCCCCCCGCCGTGTAAAACCTTTAACCAAATAGCGAAGAATGAAAAACTGTTATTTTATTTTTTACCATACTTATATTATGGCAAAGGAGAAATTAATGCGATCTACTTCACGATATGATAAGGACGGTGAACAAAAAAAGTGTTTGACTTTTCTGGAACTATTATTTTGTACTTTTGCTGGTCTCTTTGGCTTCAATTCTCCTTGAAAAATGCAGAATGCAAAAGGATAAAATTAAATTCCAAATCTTCACTGTTGTAAAATAGCAGTTCCTTAATGATGCAAAAAATCATTAATTATTAAACAATGTTTACAGTAAAACAAATTGCCTTTGCGCACAGCAAAGTTAAATCAGGCGCCGATTTTCCTTCCTACATTCAGGAAATAAAAAAATTAGGCGTACATTCTTATGAGGTTTGGGTTAAAAATGGTCAAACAGAATATTTTGGAGCGGATGATTTTAGCACAAAATCCAGTCCGAAATATGACGAGCTGATCATCGCAAACCTCAGTGATGAGGAGAGGTTCATGGGTTATTTGAAATCGCACCAAAACGGTGAAACCAATTATTTGGAATTCTGCAAGCATTGCGCTGAAACCGGAGTCGAAAAGTGGCTTGTATCATTAGATACGATGCTTTGTACTTATTTTGATCAGGCTGGCCAGAAGGTTTTAGTGGAAAAGATTCCAGGATAAAACTGACTGAAGAAAGCTGGAGAATTTATCTTCAGCTTTGCTATTTAACCAAAGATTTGCAAATCGATTTGATCAAGCTCGGGCCTTCATAAATAAAGCCAGTGTACAATTGAACAAGACTTGCGCCGGCCTCTAGTTTCTCCTGGGCATCCTGAGCAGAATGAATTCCGCCTACACCTATAATTGGGAAAGCTTTATTTGATTTTTCTGAAAGATACTTAATAACCTCTGTAGAACGTTCTCTAACTGGTTTACCACTTAAGCCACCCGTTTCTCCGGCCAATACTTTTTCTGTGGCTAAATTTTCTCTACTAATTGTTGTATTGGTTGCTATAATTCCCGCAATTTTTGTTTCCGCTACAATTTCGATAATATCATCCAATTGTGCATCGGTTAAATCAGGTGCAATTTTCAATAAAATCGGACGAGAAATATCGTTCTTGCGGTTACGCTGCTGCAGTGTATGGAGGATATTTTTTAGGGGTTCTTTTTCTTGCAATTCGCGTAAACCAGGTGTGTTTGGCGAACTAACATTAACCACAAAATAATCCACTACATCAAATAACCGATCAAAACATTTAATGTAATCGCTTACGGCATCTTCATTAGGCGTGGCTTTATTTTTACCAATATTTCCGCCAACCACAATATCAGGATGTTTATCTTTCAGCATACGCAAACGCTCTGCCATCACATCAACGCCTTTATTATTGAAACCCATCCGGTTAATTAAGGCTTCATCATTAGGTAAGCGAAACATACGTGGCTTATCATTACCAGGCTGCGGCATTGGGGTTACCGTTCCAACTTCAATAAAGCCAAAGCCAAGATTACTCAAAGATTCTACATATTCGCCATTTTTGTCAAAACCTGCAGCTAAACCTACCGGATTTCTAAATTTTATTCCAAATACTTCTTTCTCCAGACCCCTGATGTGAAAATCAAAGCTACTGCGAATAATGGTTTTACCCAATGGGAATTTATCATTAAACCACTTCAACCGTTTTACAACGAAATAATGTACGTTTTCTGGGTCAAACTTGAAAAATATTGGTTTAATAAGGCGATACATGCCACGAAGATAAATAAAATATAGAAAAAAAATGGAAGATGGAAAAGGTAAGATGGAAACTGGTAATAAAGAAAATCCACCGACTATCTTAAATACCTCTCATAATATCTTCTGCCGCTCAAATCTTACCCCCTCCATCTTACATCATCCATCTTACATCATCCCTGCTAGTATGCTGCCGTAAACTGCTCCTGGTGGTGTGCATTGTTCTCCAATTCATCGGCAAGAACAATTGATAAATCTTCTACCGATAGAATTGAACGACCTTCTTCATTAAAAACCGGAGAAGTTTTGCCCAAACGGTATTTACCTGTGCGGCCAATGGTGATGCCCGGGTGCATTTCAATCGCTGGACTAAAAAACAACCAATCCAGTTCTTTTTCTTCTTTCAACTTATTAAAGTAGTCTCTTACAGCTGATGCCCCAGGATAAATTTCTTTCGGAAACTGAGGCCCATCTACTAGCTGGTTTCCATCAATTTGCAAAGTACCCGCACCGCCGATGAAAATATAACGTTTTACACCCGACGCCTTAACTGCTTTCTGAATGGCTTCTGCACCTGCAACTGTATCGTTATACAGGTTTGGGTTCGTCCAGCCTGCGTTAAAAGCACTGATCACCGCATCAACACCTTTCAGAGTTTCTGCCAGTTTATCGGTATCCAAAACATCAACCGCCACTTTGCTAACTTTTTCATCTGTATTTTCAATCTTATCGGTATCACGGGCAATTGCAATTACCTCGTTACCACGACTTACCAATTCGTTTAAAAGGGCTTTACCTACAAAACCAGATGCGCCTATTAATGCTAATTTCATGTTATTTATTTTTTAAATGTTTCTAAATGATTATTGTAATAAATTTTGTTACAGTTTTGAGTAAAAATTTTTTATTTGAATCTTAATGCAAAATCTGCCAGAGTTTGATTTGATAAATTCTCTATTAAAGCTTTTTCAGCATCACTGTAAAGTGTATTCAAATGCTGGTTTATTTGTTTCCCAATCGGACATTTTGGGTTCGGTTGATTTTTACTTTGCCCTAAAATATTGTTGTTGTTAACAGCCTTATAAACCTCTCCCAAATTAATATCTTGTGCATTTTTTGCTAGAAAAGAACCGCCACCCTTTCCCTCTTTACTATCTACAAAGCCATGTTTCCTCAAATTCATAATTTCTTTCCGAACCAGCACAGGATTGATATTGATGCTTCCTGCCAGATATTCCGAACTCACAAGCATACCTTTTGCGTCATCAAGCAAGGTAAGTATGTGTAAGGAAATCGAAAATCTGCTGCTGTTCATTCTGTAATATTTTTTATTACAGAACAAATGTAAGGACTTTTATTTAACATCAAAATTTTTGATGATTTTTTTAATGATTTGTTAGTGGTTTGAATGGATAAGAATAATTTAAGCAGTAGAAATATTTTGAATTATAAGTTTACAAGCCCGTTAATTTGCGCATACTGCAAAAGCATAATGGTTTTACCGTCTTTAATTTCGCCAGTTTTTATCATTTCTAAGGCACTTTGAAATGGCAATTCTAAAACCTCAATATTTTCTTGTTCTTCGTGATGACCGCCACCTTCACTTACTTTCATATCTTTTGAATATTCAGCTACAAAAAAGTAAAGAATTTCAGTCACCGAACCTGGAGACATATAGGCTTCAAAAACTTTCTGCACATCTTTTATTTTGTAACCCGTTTCTTCTTCAGTTTCGCGTTTAATTGCTGTTTCGGGATTATCTTTGTCTAACAAGCCTGCACAAGTTTCGATAAGCATACCGCTTTCATTGCCATTTAGATAAGTTGGCAAACGAAATTGACGAGTAAGAATTACGGTTTGGTCTTCTTTATTATAAAGTAGAATAGTGGCGCCATTTCCCCTATCATAGGCTTCGCGATTTTGAGTTTCTACAGTACCATCTTTTTTATGATACTCGAATGTAATTTTGTTTAAGGTGTACCAATTATCTGAAAGGATTTCTGTGCTTAAAATTTTAATGTTTTCGTTGTTCATTCGTGATTAGCTTTAAATTCAAATGTATTAACTTTTTAATCGTTGACTGAAGTCAACGGCAATGAAGTGCGTTGTGATAAAATAGGATGCTAATGCTATCGTTATTAAATCTCATTGCCGTCGTGCTTTAGCACACGGATTTTAGTTTGCACTCTTGCCGTTTTGCAACCGCCACTACAAGGCACAATTTTTTGTGTATAAACCTGATAGCAGCGAAATACTTTTTGACGCAGGTATTCGACAGGCTCAGACTGACATGAACAAAAAGATTGCAGCGAATAGCAGGAACAAAATTAACAAAAGGTGCTGCCATTGCTTTTCCAAATATTAAAAAACCGAACATTTGTCTATTTCGCTTTCAGAAAGGAATTAGCTTTTAAAATTCGTACTTTTGCAGCCGAAATGATTTCAATAAATAACTTAACATTCCTCATTGGCTCAAGAGCCTTATACGACGAAGCGAACTGGCACATTAAACCGGGTGATCGAGCTGGCCTCATTGGCGCTAACGGAACGGGAAAATCGACACTTTTAAAGATAATTGTAGGCGAATATGCGCCAACTTCGGGTACGGTTTCCATGTCTAAAGACTTGAAAATTGGCTATTTGAACCAGGATTTGCTTTCTTACGAATCGCATCACAGCATTTTGCATGTGGCAATGGAGGCTTTTGAACGCCAAAACCAACTGCATGATGAGATTGAGGAATTGCTTAAAAAAATAGAAACGGATTATAGTGAAGAGGTTTTATACAAATTAAGCGATAAACAGCAGGAATTCGAGGCACTTGATGGTTATAACATTGAATACAGAGCCAACGAAATTTTAGCAGGTTTAGGTTTCAGCACTGCAGACCAACACCGTCCGCTAAATACTTTTTCCGGAGGTTGGCGCATGCGGGTAATGTTGGCAAAAATTCTTTTGCAAACGCCCGATATTCTGTTGCTGGATGAGCCGACCAACCACATGGATTTACCGTCTATTAAATGGTTGGAAAATTATTTACAGAGTTTTGAAGGCGCCATCGTAATTGTTTCTCACGATAGGTATTTCTTAGATAAAATTGTAAATAGAACAGTTGAATCGCGTAAAGGAAAATTAACGGTTTATGCCGGAAATTATAGCTTTTATGTAGAAGAAAAGGCCCTGCGTGGCGAAATTCAAAAAGGTGAATTTAAAAATCAACAAGCAAAAATTAAACAGGAAGAGCGTTTAATTGAGCGTTTTAAAGCGAAAGCATCGAAAGCAAAAATGGCGCAATCGCGGATGAAAGCTTTAGATAAAATGGAGCGTATTGATGATGTTGATGACGATAACCCGACGGTAAATTTTAGCTTTAAATTCACCAAACCATCTGGCCGACATGTGGTTCGTATTGAGCATGCAACCAAGCATTATCCAAATGTTCATATTTTGGAAGATGCAGAAGCCGTGATTGAAAAAGGTGATAAAATTGCATTGATTGGAGCGAATGGTAAAGGTAAATCGACTTTATTAAGAATGATTGCCGGTACTGAAAAATTTGAAGGTTTTTGCGAAACAGGTCATAATGTAACCACTACCTTTTTTGCGCAGCACCAGCTGGAATCTTTACATCTCGATAATGCTATTTTAGAAGAGTTACAAGCCTTTGCACCTAAACATACGGATACTGAATTGCGGAGTATTTTGGGCTGCTTTCTGTTTACGGGGGATGACGTTTTCAAAAAAATCAAGGTACTTTCCGGAGGAGAAAAGTCTCGTGTGGCTTTGGCAAAATCTTTAACAACAGATTCAAACTTCCTGATTCTGGATGAGCCAACCAACCACCTTGACATCCAATCAGTTAACATTTTAATTCAGGCATTACAACAATTTGAAGGTACTTTTATCGCAGTTTCTCACGATAGGTATTTCTTAGATAATGTGGCCAATAAAATCTGGTTTATTGAAGGCGAAAAGATTAAACAATATCCAGGAACGTATGCAGAATACGAAGAATGGAATAGCAAACGCGAAATTCCGGTTGCTAAACCGATTCCGGTTAAAATGCCGGAGAAAGTAAAAGAAGCTCCGAAAGTTGCTACGCCTAATGCTGCAAATCAGTTGAAAAAACTGAACGATGAATTGAAGAAAATTGAAACGTCGATTACAGAACAGGAGGCAGCGGTTAAAAATATCGAAGCAGAATTAGCTGATGAGAATGTTTACAGCAAAGCTGATAAACTGGCTGAGGCGAACAAGCGTTATTTAACTGCTAAACAAGAATTAGATAACAGCCAGGCTAAATGGGAAGCTTTAGCTGGAGAAATTATGGAACTGGAGGGTTAATCTTTCCGTTATTGCGAAGTCAATTTTCATCGGCTATGGCAATTTGATAACATTGAAGCCGCAGAAAATCTGCGGCTTTTTTATTTGCCACGGAAACGCAAAAGACTTGAAAAGAAGATTGAAAAATACATATTAATTGGTCGTCGAGAAGCGAACCATAGCTTAAAAAATTTCCGGGTAACTCCACGTTTAAGTGCAAATCTTTTAAAATTGGCTAATACTCTGTACTTTTAGCCATGCAAAAACTAATCGCAATACTTTTATTTTTCATACCCTCGCTCCTCTTTGCTCAAACCAATAGCTTTACTTACGAAAACAAAATTTATCAGCCGAATATAAAAACAGTACTTTGCTACAATTCCAGCCGAGAGCAGAGTTTGCCGGTTATCCAGTTAAATTCAGCGGAAACAATTACATTTTCATTTGATGACTTACTTGGCGGAACGAAAAATTACTGGTATTCTATTGAGCATTGCACTTCAGACTGGCAACCCTCAAGAATATCGACCATCGATTATTTGGGTAGTTTTAACGATGATCGGATGATCAATTATCGTTATTCATCAAACACCACCAGAAAATATACCCATTACGAACAAACTTTCCCAAATAGTCAAATACAGCCAAAAATTGGTGGAAATTATCTTTTAAAGATTTACCTGGATGGAGATAAAAATCAGCCGGTAATTTCACAACGTTTTTATATTGTAGATAATCAGGTAGCGGTTACGGCTGAAATTACCAATTCGATGCAGGTTGCTGATCGGAATTCGAAACAGAAAGTGAACTTTACGATCAATCATTCGATACCAATCCCCAACCCCTATCAGGATTTGAAAGCAGTTGTGATGCAAAACTTCAATTCCAACACCGCAAAAGTAAATACACGTCCGTTTTTCGTTCGCCCAAACCAACTGGTTTATAATGATTTAACTACAAATGATTTTTGGGGCGACAATGAGTTTAGAAAATTCGACACGAGAAGTCTGCGTTATAAAGCAGATAATGTGAAAGATATTTATCGTGACAGCGAATCAGTAAATGTGATGCTTTTTCAGGATGTACCTAGAAATACCGGAGCATTTGCCAATCAATTTGATGAAAACGGCAACTTTTTTATCAAAAATACTGATGGAAGAGACGACAGAACTGAAGCTGAGTATATGAGTGTGCTGTTTACGCTCAATGCCAAAGCACCAAGCGCAAATGGCGATGCATATGTAGTAGGTAGGTTTAACAATTATACGTTAGGAAAAGAAAATAAACTGCTTTACGATGCAAGCAGAAAGCAATTTTATGCCAGTATGATGCTGAAGCAAGGCCTATATGATTATGAGTATGCCTGGTTTAATTATGATACTAAGACATTAGAAACATTTCCTTTCGAAGGCTCGTTTTTTCAAACAGAAAATACCTATCAGATTTTCGTGTATTACCGTCGCCCGGGAGCTCGTTGGGAAACCCTGGTTGGCTATGCCAATATCAGCAACCGGGTTAACGACAGGCGATAGCATAATTACTAACCATCCCCTTATTGTTACATAAATTTTCTCGAATTTGATAGCGGTTATTTACTTTAGTAATCAGATTATTAAGTAACCGAAATGCTCTAAAAGAGTATACTAACCATTTATTATGTTCAAGAAAGTTTTTGCTGCTGCATTAATTCTACTTATCCATGAGCAAAATTTTGCTCAAACTCCGCTTAAATCCTATACTCAAAATATTGATGGCACAAAACTTACCTTCGATATGCAGGCTATCCCCGCCGGAAAATTTCATATGGGAAACAAGGCAGGCAAAACAGATGAACAACCGATTCATGAAGTAAAACTAGATGCTTTTTGGATAGGAAAATATGAAGTAACCTGGAATATCTTCGAACCGTTTTTATACCGTGATTTCGAAAAGCAGGCAAGTGTAACAGCCATTCCGTCAGAGGTAGATGCAGTAACCCGCCCCACAAAACCCTATCTGGATATGACCTTCGGAATGGGTAAAGAAAATCAACCCGCTGTAGCCATGACGCAGTATAATGCCATTCAATTTTGCAAATGGTTATATGTAAGAACGGGCATATTTTATCGGTTACCTACTGAAGCCGAATGGGAATATGCCTGCAGGGCAGGTAGCAATACCAATTATTCTTTCGGAGATGAAGTCACGACATTAAAAGATTACGCCTGGTATGCTGATAATAGCGACAATAAAACGCACCAAGTAGGCCAGAAGAAACCCAATGCATGGGGATTGTATGACATGCATGGCAATGTGAGTGAGTGGACATACGATCAATATCTCTCTGATTTTTATCAAAAGGGGAAAGACAAAGTTTCAGAAAATCCGGTTGCCATACCAGACAAACTTTATCCGAATACGGTGCGTGGCGGATCTTTTGATGAAACGCCAGAAAATTTAACCTCCTCAGCCAGGCTGGCTTCTGATCCATCATGGAAACAGTTAGATCCTCAAATACCCAAAAGCAATTGGTGGTTTCCCGAAGCACCATTTGTGGGCATGCGCCTGGTTCGGCCAGCTAAAACACCAGCTAAAGCCGAGATTGACGCTTACTACAACAAACAACCAATTAAAGATTTATAACTAAACTGATCTAAACCTATACTTCAGAAATGAAAAAAGAACCAAACACACAGGAAAGACGAGATTTTTTGAAAGCCTCTGCCCTATTGGCGGGAGGAGCAATGTTAAGCAGCATCCCACTAGCAGGCGCTTATGCATCAGGCAACGACACCATAAAAATTGCCTTAATTGGTTGCGGAGACAGAGGAACCGGCGCAGCTTTTCAGGCATTAAGTACAAAATTCAATATCAAACTGGTAGCCATGGCAGATGCTTTTCAAGATCGCCTGGATAGCAGTTTCCAATCGCTCAATACAAAGTTTGCGGCAAAAATGGATGTTCCGAAAGAGCGCCAGTTTGTAGGTTTTGATGCTTACCTAAAAGCTATCCCGCTCGCTGATGTTGTACTGCTGGTAACCCCTCCAGGTTTCAGACCCATTCACTTTGAAGAAGCTATTAAACAGGGTAAACACGTATTTATGGAAAAACCCGTTGCCGTTGATGCGCCCGGAATTAGAAAAGTTTTGGCTGCAGCAGAAATTGCAAAAAGTAAAAAACTTAATGTGGTTGTGGGTTTGCAGCGACGTTACCAAGCCAATTACCGCGAAGCGATGAAGCGGGTTCAGGAAGGCGCTATTGGCGATATCGTATCGGGCCAGGTTTACTGGAACAGTGGCGGCGTTTGGGTACGGCCACGAACCGCCAACCAAACCGAAATGGAATATCAAATGCGTAATTGGTATTATTTCAACTGGTTGTGTGGCGATCATATTGTTGAACAACATGTTCATAATATTGATATTGCCAACTGGATTAAAGGAACCCATCCAATTTCCGTTCAGGGAACAGGAAGCAGAGCCTGGAGAACCGGGAAAGATTACGGTGAAATTTATGATAACCATGCCGTAGAATTAACCTATGCCGATGGGTCAGTAATCTACAGTCAGTGTAAACATTTTGAAGGTGTTCCGAACCGTGTTGATGAAACTTTCCAGGGTACAAAAGGTAAAATTTATTTATCTGCTGGCAACCAGGCCAAACTTTGGGATTGGAAAGGCAATGTAATTTATAATCACAACACCAAGGGAAATGCCAACCCATATCAAACTGAGCATGATGAACTTTTCGATGCCATTTCAAAGGGAGAATACAAATTTGACAATGCAGAATATGGCGCACATAGCACCCTGACCGGAATTATTGGTCGCTATGCCACCTATTCCGGACAAACCATCAAATGGGATGAAGCGTTGGCCGCGAATAATAGTTTAATGCCGGAGCGCTTCGCCTGGGATGCCAATCCGAAATTGATGCCAGATGCGAATGGACTTTATCCGATTGCGATGCCTGGGAAAACTAAAGTTTTGTAAGTTAACATGATGGTTAAAACCTGGTTTCTTTGTCTGCCATTCTTTTACTATTTGTTTCTGATAAACGATCAAAAGCAATATAAAATCCATGGATTTGCTCAGGGAACCGATTTTACCATCATGTACTACGCAACAGATAGTGTGGTTACCAAAACTAGTATTGATAGTTTACTTGGTAAAATTGATCAGTCGATGTCTTTATACAGAAAAAACTCACTCATTACCCAGTTCAATTCTGCAGAACATGAAATAGAAACGGATTTGTTTCTAAATGATGTTTTAAAGAGAAGCTTTGAAATCAACAAAGACACCAAGGGCATTTTCGATATCACGGTTGCTCCTTTAGTTCAAGCCTGGGGCTTCGGCCCAACGGAGAATAAGATAGTTCCTAGTGATCAAAAGATAAAATCGATATTGACATGCATTGGAATGAAAAATCTGAAGCTGAATAAAGGCAAACTAACCAAAACTAAACCTTGTGTCCAAATCGACTTAAATGGAATTGCGCAGGGGTACAGCGTAGATTTAATAGCAAAGTACCTGACCAAAAAAGGCATCAAAAGTTATGTGGCGGAGTTAGGCGGAGAGATTAGGATATTAGGTCCGAAACCAGATGGAGCGCCAATGAAAATCGGCATTGAAGGCCCTGACCAAAATGGATTTCCGGTAATCAGACACATTGCGACACTTAACGCCGGAGCAATTACCACTTCAGGTAACTACAGAAAGTACCATCAAAACGGAAACAAAAAATTCTCTCATTTGATTGATACCAAAACAGGTTATCCTATTGAAAATGAAATGATCAGTGTAACTGTTTATGCCAAAAACGCCATCACTGCCGATGGTTATGACAACGCTTTGATGGGTATGCACTTAACGGAAGCGTTAAGTTTTGTAGCGAAACGAAAAGATTTGGAAGCATATTTTGTTTACCATAAAAAAGACGGTTCTGTTGCAGATACTTTATCAAGCGGATTTAAGAAATTAATAAAAAATTAGCGACCCGTACACCTAATAAAGCAACAAATGAAAAGGAGTGAATTTATAAAAAATAGTCTGCTCACAGCATCTGCAATAGCCTCAGGCATTGGCATCACAGATTCTTTTGCAGCTGAAAAAGTAGCTGACAAGCCCTTTAACATGGATTACGCCCCGCACCAGGGAATGTTTGCAAACCATGCCGGAAAAAATTTTCTCGATCAGATCCAGTTTATGTATGATAAAGGTTTTCGCTCTATTGAAGATAATGGATATTTGGCCAGGCCAATTGATGAGCAGGAAAAAATTGGAAATTTATTAGCTAAGCTTGGTATGCGGATGGGTGTTTTTGTGGTTGATGGAGGAGACAACTGGAAAACATCATTAACGACCGGAAAAAAGGAGTTTAAAGATAAGTTTGTAGAAACCTGTAAAAAGTCAGTTGAAGCTGCTAAACGTTGTAATGCCAAATGGTTAACGGTTGTACCTGGGTTCTATGAGAGGAATTTACCTTACGGAAATCAGTTTGCAAATGTGATTGATGCAATGCGTGCAGGGGCTGAAATTTTCGAACCTCACGGTTTAATAATGGTTTTAGAAACGTTAAGCGATACTCCTGAATTATTTCTCCAGAAAACCAATGAGACTTATGCAGTTTGCAAGGCGGTAAAAAGTCCTTCCTGCAAAATTCTTTACGATATCTACCATATGCAACGCACCGAAGGCGATTTAGTTAAAACCATTGATCGCTGTTGGGACGAAATTGCCTACGTGCAAATCGGAGATAACCCTGGCAGAAAAGAACCAACAACAGGTGAAATTAATTATAAAAACATATTCAAGCATTTACACAGCAAAGGCTACAAAGGTGTAATGGGCATGGAACACGGAAATTCAAGACCAGATAAAGCTGGAGAATTAGCGGTTATTCAGGCTTACAGACAGGAAGATAATTTCTTGTAATTTTCGAAGGTCGAGATTTGTAATCTCGACCTTCGTTTTATCAAACTGTTAGCCGGGATTTGTAATCCGAAGGCTAAACGAAATTTATTGTAACGATTAAAAATTAATCGTTTTTTAAAATCCAAACCGAAACACTTCCTGCATCACAATGAAATTCTGCCCAGCCACTTTCATCGATGACAACCTCTTGTTCTCTATGACCTAAAGCATCTATAAAAGTTTTTCCAGCGAAATTTTGTCCCACTTCCATCTTTTTAAATCCTTCATCGCCTGTACTTAACAATACAGCAATTCCGCTATTTTCATGTTCCTCATCGCCTCCCCTGGTCCAACCTACACAGTTTGAATGATCGAAATAATCGCGTTGTTCACCATAAGAAAGGTTAGCCCTAACTTTACTCATAATTTCCAGCCCTGGTAAAATCGCTAAATCAACATGTGTATCTTCTCCTTCTGGATTTTTATCATCATAAATCCCGCCATATAAATCGGGAAAAAACAGACATGGAATTCCTTGTTCTCTTAATAAGATAATAGAATATGCGATAGGCCTGAACCAAAATTTGACATAACTTTCTAAAGCCTGTAGCGGCTGTGAATCATGATTATCAACAAACGTAACTGCCAATTCGGGCGAAATAGAAATCAGGGTATTATCGAAAATGGTACGCATATCAAACCCATTCCCATCTTTACTGGCCAGGAAGAAGTTATGGTGAAGTAAAGAATCGAAAATTTGAGTTTTTCCCTCCATCAATCTAAGGTATTCTTCCTGCGATTCGGTATTTTCTACATTCCAGTCTTCGGCAACAATAAAAAACTTACGTTGATATTTTTCTTCCAGATGGTCAATCCACTCTTTAATAAAATCAGGATTGATGTGTTTAACCGCATCTAATCTGAACCCATCAATATTGGTGGTTTCTACCAACCATTCTCCCCAATATTTAAGTTCCTCTACTACAGCACGGTTTCTGTAATCGATATCGCTAAACATTAAGTAGTCGTAATTGCCAAGTTCAGTTGAGGGAACCTCTTCAAAACCTTCTCCCACATGATTTTGGATAGAATAAATGGCAGTTTCCTTCAAATCTTCGGCCCAGTCAACACCGCTAAAACATTGATGATCCCAGATAAAGGTTGAATATTTACCTGCCCTGTTTGGAAAGGTGAATTTAGTCCAGGCTTCAATTTCAAATACATCACTCGTAAATTCATTCCTGTTATCAGGATTTACTGTTCTAACTGGCACTTTTTCCAGCTCATCGCCACCTGCTTTATGATTAAAAACAATATCAGCTAAGGCTGAGATTCCTTGATCTTGCAAAGCTTTAATCGCGTCGATATATTCTTGTTTTGTACCATAGCGTGTGTTTACACTTCCCTTTTGGTCAAATTCGCCTAAATCAAATAAATCGTAAACATCGTAACCAACAGAATATCCACCTGTGCTTGCTTTATAAGCAGGCGGTAACCATACTCCTGTTACTCCAATTTCGTTAAGATGCGCAGCCTCTTGTGCTACTTTAGTCCATAAATTTTGTTCTTCGTTATAATACCAATGGAAATATTGAATAATCGTCTGATTTTGCATTAATCTAAATTTTAAGTTAAGATAACATGGATTTAGATTAATTGTTTTGCGATAGCACGCTTGGCGGAAATAGACCAATGCTTTGACATTTAAAGTTTTCATGCCAGAGCTATTTTTAGAATTTTTCACCGCTATGCAGCAATTATTCGTTCGGAAAATCTGTGATATGTAACCGTTAAAAAAACTGGCTAAAATATTTTACACTATTGGCTTCGCAAAAAGTTACCTGCTGTGACTAAAATATCCTGATGTATAAGCGAAGCTTCAGTATTTTAAGAACTTTCCCTTAAATAGTTCTACCTGATCATTGTAAGCCAATCAAGATAATTAGCATAAACCAAATGTACTAAAATTTGTAAATTTAGAATTTCATTTTTTGAATTCTAACAGCATTTAAAATAGCCAGCAGTGCCACACCAACATCTGCAAAAACAGCTTCCCACATGGTGGCCAAACCTCCGGCACCCAAAATTAACACCAATGCTTTTACCGCGAAAGCCAGCACAATATTTTGAATCACAACATTTTTTGTAGCCTTGCCAATTTTAATAGCAGTAGCAATTTTTGAGGGTTGATCTGTTTGAATTACTACATCTGCGGTTTCAATTGCAGCATCGCTACCCATCGCACCCATTGCCATGCCGATATCGCTAATGGCCAACACTGGCGTATCATTAATGCCATCACCAACAAAAGCAACTACCCTGGTTTTATCCTGCTTAATCTCTTCTAACTTTACAACTTTATCTTCCGGCAATAAATCACCAAAGTAAGTATCTATGCCTAAAATGCCGGCAACTTTTTTAACAATGGATGTTTTATCACCACTCAGCATCACCACCTGTTTTACGCCATTGGCGTGCAATTGTTTAATCGCTTCCGCAGCATGTTCTTTTATTTCATCGGCAATTAAAATGTAACCTGCGTATTGTCCATCAACTGCAACCATAACGATACTTTCTTCAATTGCTGCAACTTCAGGATCAAAACTGATGTTAAATTTCTCCAAAAGTTTCGCATTACCAGCAAGCACAACTTTACCATTTACATTTCCTTTCAACCCCATTCCTGCTATCTCTTCAATATTTTCAGCAGGATGAATTTTATTGTTCCGGGTATATTCTACAATTGCTTTTGCAATCGGATGCGTAGATTTCGCTTCGACAGCGGCCAACAGACTCAAAAATTCCTCTTCAATGATCTTACTTTCTACTTTTTGAACCTTGAAAACACCTTTGGTAAGTGTTCCGGTTTTATCCATTACAACGGTATTCAGTTTAGTAATCAGATCTAAAAAGTTAGAGCCTTTAAATAAAATTCCTTGCGCAGATGCTGCCCCTATTCCACCAAAATACCCTAACGGAATAGAAATCACCAAAGCGCAGGGGCAGGAAATAACCAAAAAAACCAGCGAGCGGTATAGCCAGGTTTGGAAATGATAGTTGCTTCCCAAAACCAAAAAAGGTATGGTAACTAAAGCGAGTGCCAGAAAAAAAACAATTGGTGTGTAAACCTTCGCAAATTTCCGTATAAATAGTTCAGTTTTGGCTTTCCTGGTAGTGGCATTTTGAACCATTTCCAGGATGCGGGACAGCGCACTATCGGCAAAAGCTTTCGTTACTTTTATTTCGATCACTTTATCCAAATTCAGCATGCCGGCCAAAACACTTTCGCCTTTATTAATGGTTTTGGGTTTGCTTTCTCCCGTTAAGGCTGAGGTATTAAAACTGCTTTTTTCTGATAACATTTCCCCATCCAGCGGAATTTTTTCTCCTGCTTTTATTTGAATGGTTTCGCCAATCGCTACTTTTTCGGGGCTAACACTTTCGTATTTTTCGTCTCTTAAAACATGGGCCACATCAGCCCGAACATCGAGCAAGGCAGATATATTTCTCTTCGCCCGGTTTACAGCAGCCATTTGAAACAATTCGCCTATGGTATAAAAAAGCATTACCGTTACGCCCTCCGGATATTCGCCTATTGCAAAAGCACCGATGGTAGCAATAGACATTAACGAAAACTCTGTAAAAAAATCTCTCGCTTTAAATGTTTCCCAAACTTCTTTTAAAACGGGAATTCCTACAGGCAGATAAGCCACGATATACCAATATGGCCTAATGATTTTAAAAACCTCAACTTTAAAAATATTATCGAAGGCAATGCCAATAAGCAGCATTGCTAAAGTAATTATTGCAGGTAAATAAGTTTTAAATGCTGATGGATCTCCACCATGATCATGGTCATGCTCATCGCCGTCTTCGTGGCGGTGTTCGTGTTGGTGTGCCTTGCTGCTACAACAGCTATCTTCGTTATCGTGTGAATGACTCATTTATTTGCGTTTTGAAAAGCAGTTTTTTGGTACTTCTCGGTTTATTTTTTTTGCTATCATTTTACCGTGATTTAACATTGGAACCACTTTCTCGGATTAGATGGCAAAATAGGTGCATTGTTTTAAGTTTAATAAACCCGATTGCCGCGAAAACCAAAAGCTTTTTCTGCTTTTGTTGTAGCAAAAAGCGGGACTAAAAATGCGATGAAACAACAAACGTTCGTTTTCAAGGCTTATAAAGATATCAGCCTTCTCCCAAAATTAACGCTTTATTCTGAATCATTCTTACTAATCAAAATTTTTACAAGCACACAATAAAAGATGTTAAAAAATGTTAATACTGTAATAAGATTCAAAAACCATGAAATCCTTAAAATTCCATTTCTCGCCTGCTGAATTCATTAGACGCCTGGGTTTAGCAAAAATTTACTACTGGTTTAACAAGTAATATTCTTAATATATTGTTTCAGTATTAATTAGTATTTCATAAATTTCGCTGTTATAACTAACTTAATTAAGCGAATGAAATACCAAAACTTGAAAAGATACTTTGCGGCACTGGGTATAGTCGCTGCTGGCTTTTCTGCAAATGCACAAACTACCAAAAAATTTATCGACCCTGCAAACATGGATTTATCCGTTAAGCCTGGCGATGATTTCTACACCTATGCAAGTGGTACATGGGTAAAAAACAATCCTGTTCCGGCAAAAGAGACACGCTGGGGCTCATTCAATGAACTACGTGATTTCAATATTAATGCGGTTAAATCGCTGGTAGAAGAAGCTGCAGCTGATAAATCTGCACCTGCCGGATCGGTAAAACGCCGTGTTGGCGATTTCTTTGCTGCAGCAATGGATACCGTTGCCATAGAAAAATTAGGCTATACGCCCATCAAAGCCGATTTAGAAAAAATTAAACAAATTAAAGATGTTCAGGGCGTTTTAGATCAGGTTGCTTACATGCGTGTGAGTGGCATTGGCAGCCCAATGTTCGGCCTTGGTGTGGGCCAGGATCGTAAAAACGTTAATAAGTACATGGTTAACATTGGCCAGGGTGGCACTACTTTGCCAGATCGTGATTATTATTTAAAAGACGATGCCCGAAGCGTAAAAATCCGTGAAGCTTACGATACTTACATTACCACTTTATTTTCGCTAACAGGAAGTACGCCAGAAGAAGCAAAACAAAAGGCTGCAACGGTTTTCAAAATTGAAAAACAGTTTGCTGAAGCGCAAATGAGCCGCTTGGAAATGCGTGATCCTTATGCAACTTATAATAAATTAACAGTTACAGAACTGAACAGTAAAACGCCAGGAATAAACTGGTCAACTTATTTAACCAAGTTTAAAATTAAAGGTCAGGATACTTTATTAGTTTCATCACCGAAATTTATGACTAGCCTTGATGGTATGTTAAAATCAGTTTCTGTTGCTGATTGGAAAACTTACTTAGCATGGAATGTATTAAAAAGTTCTGCAGGTAGTTTAAGCTCGCCATTTGTAAAAGCAAGTTTCGCATTTACACAGGCACAAACTGGTCAAAAAGTTCAAACCCCACGCTGGCAACGCATGTCATCATTAACTGATGGCACAATTGGCGAATTATTAGGTCAGCTTTATGTGGCTAAATATTTCAAACCTGAAGCGAAAGCACGTATGGACGCCATGATTGTGAACCTACGTAAGGCTTTCGAAATCAGAATTAAAGGTTTAGAGTGGATGAGCGATGAAACCAAGAAAAAAGCGCTTGAAAAACTTGCAGCTTTCGAGCCAAAAGTAGGTTATACCACAAAGTGGGAAACTTATACTGGCTTGAATATTAACAGAGCAACTTATTTCCAAAACCTTCGCAACGCCAGTGTTTGGGGTTATAATGAGAATGTGAGCAGATTGGGTAAACCAGTTGACCGCACCCGTTTCGGTATGACGCCGCCAACGGTAAATGCCTCTTATAGCCCAACAATGAATTCAATTACTTTCCCTGCCGGAATTTTACAATTTCCATTTTTCGATCCAAATGCGGATGATGCTTTGAATTATGGCGGCATTGGTGCAGTAATCGGACATGAAATGAGCCATGGTTTTGATGATAGCGGAAGCCAGTATGATGCAAAAGGAAACCTGAAAAACTGGTGGACTGCTGAAGACCGCAAAAAGTTTGAGGAGAAAACCAAGGCTTTAGGCGAGCAATTTGATGCTTATACTGTTTTAGACACCATTCATGTTATTGGTAAATTAACAATGGGCGAAAACATTGGAGATTTAGGTGGTTTGAATGCCGCATATACCGCTTTCAAGATGACTAAACAAGGTCAAAGCAACGAGAAAATTGACGGTTTTACCCCAGATCAACGTTTCTTCTTAGCCTGGGCACAAGTTTGGAGAGGTAATATTTTACCAGAAAGTGCTGCTCAGTTAATTAAAACCGACCCACACTCTCCTGGACCATACCGTACAATTGGTGCACCAGTAAATATGGATGCGTGGTACAATGCATTTGATGTGAAACCTGGTGATAAATTATACAAGAAACCAGAAGACAGAATTAGAATGTGGTAGTTTCAAGGCTTTGGGTTTAAAGGTTAAGGGTGAAAAGGGTTCATCGTAAATCCTTTAACACCTCAAAAGTTTTTCATCCCAGAGAGGAATATCAAACCTATAATGCAAACGTCCCGATTATTCGGGACGTTTTTGCGTTAATTAATAGCCGTCAATTCTGAATTTCTTAATTATCATTCTATCTTTGAGAAATTTAAGTTCCCTTCGCATGAAATCTATTGTCAAATCATTCTTTATCATAGCCTTATCTTTCATCTCATTCTCAGGCTTCGCTCAGAATAACTTAATAAGTTTAGATGCGCTGATTAATAAGACCGATCCGGCCTGGCCCTTGGTTAAAAAATGGATTGAGTCTGCTAAAAATAAAGTAGAAGTTCTGCCTGTTGATTCAGCGAAAGCAAAAGAAACTTTATACAATGCTCAGGTATCTACCTACGCAACTTTAGGCTCAGTAATTTACAATACTGGCGGAATTATGGTTGATAATGGCTGGATCAGGATTTTAGGATCGGGCAGTGAGCGGTTGAGCAGGGATATAGCAAGCTGGAATAAGGAAAAAACAATAAAAGAATATGGCGATAAAATTCCTTATTTACTAATTGCTGACGACGCCATTGGTGGCTTTTTCGCAATTAATTACGGGGGCTTAGGACCAGATGTAAAAAATGTTTATTATCTCGAACCTAACACTTTAACCTGGCAACCGCTTGGTGCAGGTTATGGAGAATTTTTAGTTTTTTGTTTTGACAGCGATTTAAATAAGTTTTACAAAGGTTTGCGTTGGAGTACCTGGGATCAATTTATTGCTAACCTCGATGGAACTAAAACTTACAGTTTCCGCCCGTATTTATGGCAAAAAGATACTGATATAGAAAAAAGCAGCAGGAAGCTTGTCGGTATAGAGGAAATGTACCGTTTCAATATCTTAAAATCCAAAGAGCTTAATGCCGATGCCGGGATAAAAAAAGATGATTCAAAACAGTAAGCGAACGGATTTAGCGCTGTTAAACTGAAAGAAAATTAGGCGTATTTAGCCTGGGTTTTCTTTGGTAGCTTAGCCAAAACCAGTGCTCTCGAATCTGCGACTCTAGCTTTTAACTCTTTATCATTTAAAACATCAAGATTTTCAACCTGAATCCATTGCCGCTTGGCTAAGTGATATGCCTGGGCAATTCCATCTCTGGCGGTCAATGCGTCGAAATCATCCGGATAACACTTGATAGAAAAGCTACTTCCAGTATCAATATCTGCAATAACAAATATTTTTTCCTCTATCATAAAACACAAATGATCCCACTTCATGCCTTCTGTTGTGCCCGGCAGACTTAAACAATATTCTCTGAAAGATTCGATATCCATTTAGGGTTTAGGGTTTAGGGTAAACAAGCTCGAATTTTACTATGTTTGCACCAACTGTAATGCCAAAACGAAAGTAGTAATTCTTCACAAGAATTTTAAAATATCATCATTATCTAAGTCCTGATTAAAATCTTTGCAAATGAATATTATTACCCCAACTGCCGACGGTTCAAATACACTTTATAACGAAACCATTGGCGAACATTACCATAGCAAACACGGCGCTCTGCAAGAAAGTAAACATGTTTTTATTGATGCAGGTTTAAAATTTGCTTCGGCAGGAAAATCCGAGATTTCGATTTTGGAGGTTGGTTTTGGAACAGGCTTAAATTTTATACTAAGTTTCGAATATTGCACTCAAAATAAGATCAAACTGGATTATAACAGCATTGAAGCCTTTCCTTTAACGCTGGATGTAATTAACCAAACCGGTTACGCAGAATATGTTGCTCCTGCAATCTGGAATGACTTTACAGCAAACTATGACCAGGCTTTAATTAAAGCGCAAAACATATCACCGTTATGCATTTTAGAAATTCCACATACTACATTAGCAGAATTTAATGCTGATAGAAAGTTCGATGTGATTTATTATGATGCTTTTTCGGTGCAGCATCAACCCGAAATGTGGAGCGACGAAATGATCGCCCATGCCTGCAGTTTCTTAAAGCCGGGCGGCACTTTTGTTACCTATGCCATTACCGGAAAACTTAAACGTGCTGTGAAAGCAAATGGCTTTACCATTGAAAAGTTACCCGGGGCACCTGGAAAAAGAGAAATGTTAAGAGCTGTGAAAGCACTGGTTTAACACCAAGGATTTTTACTGTACGCCAAGACCGAAAAACTTACATCATCGCACAAGCCTGTGTATTTAAACCCGGATGTAGCGGCACCCTTTTAACTATGATCCTGAGCTTCAGCGAAAGATAGTTAAAAGGTATAGCGGAAAACGGGACTGACGCAAAAATGGAACGGTAAGTTGCTTTCCAAGCTTTTTTAAATTATTTCTGACAAAAAACAGACTACCCAAAGAAAACCAGGCTTCGTTTCGAATTGTTAAGTCATCAATAAATTGCATATCATGGAAAAACGAATTTTAGGTAAAACAGATTTAAATATAGCGCCCATTGTATTCGGAGGAAACGTTTTCGGCTGGACAATTGATGAACAAAAATCATTTGAAATATTAGACCATTTTATTGAAAGCGGCTTCAACTTTATAGACACTGCCGATGTTTATTCGCGTTGGGTGCCAGGAAATAAAGGTGGCGAATCGGAAACAATTATTGGTAACTGGCTAAAAAAGAACAATAAGCGCCAGGAAGTAGTTATTGCAACCAAAGTTGGTTCAGATATGGGAAGTGGTAAGTCATTACGAAAAGATTATATCATTAATGCTGTTGAACATTCGTTATCACGTTTACAAACCGATTATATCGATTTATATTTTTCACATTTTGATGATGAAACTACTCCCGTTGAGGAAACTTTAAGTGCTTACGAAACGCTGATTAAAGATGGCAAAGTCAGATGGATTGGTGCTTCAAACTTCTCAGCAGATAGATTGAAAGAATCTTTATTGGCCTCAGCAAATCATAACTTACCGCGTTACGAGGTTTATCAACCAGGCTATAATTTGTTTGACCGTGAAGAATTTGAACGAGATCACGAAAAGATTTGTCTGGAACATGGTTTAGGTGTAATCACCTACTATTCTTTAGCCAGTGGCTTTTTAACCGGAAAATACCGCAGCGATGATGATTTAAAGAAAAGTCAGCGAGGTGGTGGCGTGAAGAAATTTTTAACAGAACGAGGTTTTAGGATTTTGAAAGCTTTGGATGAAGTGGCGGCTAAACACCAGGTAGAGCAAGCTTCAGTAGCATTAGCTTGGTTAATTTATCATCCATCCATTACGGCCCCCATTGCCAGCGTAACAGATTTAACACAGCTAAAATCATTTACCGAGGCTGCCAATTTAGCATTAACCGCTGAAGATATTTCACTTTTGGATAAAGCTAGTATCTATTAGAAATAATCCATTATATTTAAATGCCCGATTAATAAAACAATTAATCGGGCATTTTGTATTAAACAGGATTAAAATACCATGAGAGAAAAACTGACCTTCCTACCCAAGTTAGCACTTGTACTTTTTTGTTTAATTAGCCTAACTTACATCGCAATTTTAGGTCAGACACTGCTGGCACCACTCCTGTTTTCATTTTTGATGGCAATTTTATTGCTCCCAGTTGGTAACTTTCTAGAGCAGCGATTTAGATTTAAACGCAGTTTATCTACTATTTTAGCTGTAATATTAATGATAGCAGTAATTAGCGGCATTATCTATTTCTTTGGAAATCAATTGAGTGATTTATGGGCAGATTGGCCGCTATTGAAGGAAAAGGCAAATGTTTCTTACCATGAATTGCAGCAATGGATCTCGAAAACATTCCACGTAAATTCCGAAAAGCAACTTGCTTATTTAAACGATAGCACTGAAAAAGCATTGGCTACGAGTGCAGCCATTGTAGCCACTACATTGGCAACATTGTCTTCAACCTTGTTGTTTTTAGGATTCACACTGTTATTCACCTTTTTCATTTTAAACTACAGAAGGGTGCTTTTTACCTTTTTAACTTCGGTTTTTAAAGAAGAGCACAAAGAAAAAGTAACCGAGATTGTTAGTCAGATTCAATATATCATTAAAAAATACATCATCGGTTTATTTTTACAAATGCTAATTGTAACGGTTTTAATGATTGCCGTTTTAAGTTTGTTAGGTGTTAAATATGCTGTTTTGTTAGGCTTAGTTGCTGGCATTTTCAATGTGGTTCCATATCTGGGAATATTTTTTGCCTTATTGGTAAGTTGCTTAATCACCTTTGCTACTGCTGGTGCCGGCAAAGTGCTGCTGGTTTTAATTGCTTTTATTGGTGTGCATGCGATAGATGGAAATATTCTGATGCCGCTTGTAGTAGGTTCTAAAGTGAAAATAAATGCTTTGTTTGCTTTTATTGGCATTGTAGTTGGCGAAATGATTTGGGGCATTTCGGGTATGTTTTTATGCATTCCTTACCTGGCTATGCTGAAAATTATTTTTGATCGTGTGGATACACTAAAGCCATGGGGCATTTTAATGGGTGAAGAACATAAACCGGAGAAAAAGAAACGCGTTTACCGCATCACAAAAAAGATTAAATTAGAGGAAAAAGATTAATTGATGCCTGAAAATAGGTCGCCTCATATTTTAAGTACATCTGCCAATTTGCTTGGGATATGTTTCATCGTGCTTACATCTTTAAAAAAGCTAAACCTGGTAGATGATTCTCTGATTGATGAATTTGCTGTTGCGGCAGTGATGTGTTTTATGACAAGTTGTATCTTATCTTTCATCTCCATGCGAAGAGAAAGAAATAAAAGCCAGAAGCTGGAGAAAATTGCTGATTTTGTATTTTAATCGGGATTGATAATTCTTTTCGTAGCGACAATTTTAATTGCTTTCAACCTGATATCGTAATTTTACAATCAGGCGCCTAAGTATTTTGAATCACAATTATGAAGCCCCTATTTGTTTTACTCATTGTTTATGTGGCATTGTTAGCTTTTGGCAGCCATAGCACATTTGATAAAGGTAATATATTTGCCGGTAACATTGCCATGAGCGTGATGTTGCTCTTTACAGCCATTGGCCACTTTAAGTTCAAAACTTCAATGGCGGCCATGATTCCACTATTTATACCCAAAAAAGTAGAAATTGTAATTCTGACAGGTGTTATTGAGCTTCTTTTTGCTTTGGGTTTAGCCTTCGAAGATACACGTTATTACACCGGCATTGCACTAATTATGTTTCTTTTAATCATTCTTCCCGCAAACATTTATGCCGCAAAACATAAAATCAACTACGAAAATTTATATAAAGCCGGCCCGGGTTTAAAATATTTATGGTTCAGAATTCCTTTTCAGCTTTTCTTAATGGCTTGGGTTTGGTACTTTAGCGTTCGATAAATACTACAATATGCCTAATAACCCAATTCCTGCAACTGCTAATAATCCTGCTGATGCCTTTAACCGCCTGCTTACTGTTTTAGATACTTTGCGTACACAATGCCCATGGGATAAAAAGCAAACGATGGAAACTTTGCGACATCTTACCATTGAGGAAACCTATGAGTTAAGCGATGCGATTTTAGATGGTGATTTAGATGAAGTAAAAAAGGAACTAGGCGACGTGATGATGCATCTGGTATTTTATTCACGAATTGCATCAGAAACCGATGATTTTGACATTATTGATGTTTTAAATGGCGTTTGTGATAAACTAGTTAATCGTCACCCTCATATTTATGGAGATGTTGAGGTGCAAAATGAGGAAGATGTAAAACGTAATTGGGAGCAAATTAAGTTAAAAGAGGGCAATAAATCTGTTTTGGCAGGAGTTCCGGCTTCTTTACCAGCATTGGTAAAAGCATCACGCATTCAGGAAAAAGCCCGCGGTGTTGGTTTTGATTGGGAAGATAAGAATCAGGTTTGGGAAAAGGTTGAGGAAGAATTACAAGAGTTTAAGGCAGAATTTAATGTTGCAGATAACAGTGCTATTGATGTAGAAAAGGCAGAGGCGGAGTTTGGCGATGTACTTTTCTCTTTAATTAACTATGCTAGGTTCATCAATATTAATCCTGAAAATGCCCTGGAAAAAACAAATAGAAAGTTCATCAAACGTTTTCAGTATCTGGAAAGCAAAGCTCAGGAAAACGGGAAAGCTCTAGCAGATATGACCTTAAGTGAAATGGATATTTATTGGAACGAGGCGAAAAAATTATAAACATGGCTATTACCGAAAACGAAAATCAGCTTCCGAAAAACTTAAAAAACATTATTACTTTCAATGTTACCGCCACGCATTCTGTTGATGGCGGAATTATTCCATGGGTAAATATTGGCAAGGCCAATGAGGATATATTAAATTTGTTAGATGCTGATGAAATTGTGATTCCGGAACATGAAATTACCGTTTCAATTGATCATCCTTTAACAACACCAACCTCATTTAGTTTATACTCTTCGATAGGATTTTCAAGAAAGCTGTTGCTTATTGAAATCAGGGAGAAATTTTTAGCCTTATCGAAAGTAGCCGAAGAGTCTTTGATATTTTTGTTTTGGATTTGGTTGCGCTAGATGTTTATCAAACCAATTCAGGTAAAATAGAAATTACTTTGGATATCGATTTTTAATAGAAAACCCCGTCAACATAATACCATTTTCCGTCTTCGAGTTTGAAATTAGATTTTTCGTGCAACACCTCTGCCTGTAATTTTTTGTTTAGATAATAGGCCTTGAATTCTACCTGATCAAAAAACGCAGAAATAATTTCAAGCTTAAGCCATCTGGTATTTTTTGCACTCTTCAAATAAGCATCTTTAGTATTCCCTTTGCGTTTGCTTGCATGAGTGGTGTCAACAAGATATTCGCCATCTGCCATTACAAATGCCGAATATCTCGATCGCATCAAGGCTTCAGCTGTTGGTGCAATACTCGCTCTTAAATGGTATGGTTGACAACAATACTCATAAGGCAATCCGGTTCCGCAGGGACAAATCATTATTCTATTTTCTAGTGTCAACAAAATTAGGATTAAATATTTGCTCTGCTAAAATTTGCGTAAAATTGCAGCTAAAACCATGAGATATTTCTTCCACATCGCCTATCAGGGGCAACACTATAATGGATGGCAAAAGCAGCCAGGGGCAATAAGTGTGCAGGAAGTTATCGAAAAAGCACTCTCCAAAATCTTAAAAACCAATATCCCGATTGTCGGCTGTGGAAGGACTGACGCTCACGTACATGCCAGTCAGTTTTTTTTTCATGCAGATATTGAAACAAAATTTGATTTCGATTTACTTTACCGGTTAAATAAAACTTTACCGCAGAACATCGCCATTTTCGATATCATTCAAATGGATGGCTTGCCTCATGCCCGCTTCGATGCAGTTCAACGCAAGTATGATTATTTTCTCCATACCTACAAAGATCCGTTTCTGGCCAATCAAAGTTCGTTTTATTTGGAAACCGAATTCAATCTGAATAACATGAAAAAAGCTGTTGATCTTTTACCAAAATATAAAGACTATCGGGCTTTTTGTACACAGCCAAACAAATACGAGCATACAATCTGTAATGTGATGGAAGCCGATCTGTTTGTAAATGCAAAAGCCGACAGGATACGTTTTCATATTGCGAGCAATCGTTTTTTAAGTAAGATGATCCGAATTTTAATGGGGAAACTGATCAAAATTGGGCAAGGCGAATTGTCGCTTGATGAATTTGAAAACCTTCTTATTAATTTGGAAACCCCAAAAACGCTCGATCCGGCACATCCTACCGGCCTTTATCTTTCGAAGGTGACTTACCCTTATTTAAACTTAGAACCAAGAACTGAATTTTTAACAGCAACACAAGGAACTGATTGGATCTCGGTTAGCGTGTAGCGATTTAGACCTAATTTTCGTTTTAATGTTAAACTGATCAAAATGAAAAATTACCTACCAATATTGATGCTATTGTTGCTTTTTTCAAGCAGCTGCAAAAAAAATAACAGTTTATTACAAATTTCTGAGGGAAACTACTCGGGCATATTACAAGTAACTTCCAGCACTTATCAAATACCAGTCACCTACCCTATTGCGATATTATTTGAGAAAGGAAAGTACAAAATTAGTCCTGATCCAACCAGACCAGGTGGTGGTTCAGGAATTTATAATGTTAATGGAGACATTGGCCATTTTGAAGATCAGAATTTCTGGACAGCAGATTTTGATTGGAGTTTAATTTTAAGCGGTGAGTATCAAATTCAAACCGATGGTGATAATTTGGTATTGATCAAACAGCTCCGTTCAAATACTCCAGCAGGAACCTCTTATAAATATCTTCTTAAGAAAACGAATTAGCTTTGTAAACAAAAAACCTCTTCAAACTAATAGCTTGAAGAGGTTTGTAAAAATAGCTTTATCCTAAGCTTTAGCTCAATTAAGCATCAATTTTAGCATATTTAGCATTACGCTCAATAAATTCGCGGCGTGGCGCAACCTCATCACCCATTAACATTGAGAAAGTATGGTCGCATTCTGCTGCACTTTCGATAGTTGCTTGCAATAAAGTACGGGTAGCAGGATTTAACGTTGTATCCCAAAGTTGCTCTGCGTTCATCTCACCCAAACCTTTATAACGTTGAATGTGTACGCTATCTTCTTTACCGGCTCCTTTTAAACGTTGTACAGCCGCATCGCGTTGTACATCGTTCCAGCAATATTCGAACTCTTTTCCTTTTTTAACCTGATAAAGTGGTGGCGAAGCAATATAAACATATCCAGCTTCGATCAACGCCCTCATATAACGATAGAAGAAAGTTAAAATCAAGGTTGTGATGTGCGAACCGTCGATATCAGCATCCGTCATGATTACGATTTTGTGATAACGCAGTTTAGTTAAGTTTAATGCCTTATCATCTTCTGGTGTACCAATGCTCACACCAATAGCTGTAAACATGTTTTTAATCTCATCATTTTCGTAAATTTTGTGCTCCATCGCTTTTTCCACATTCAAAATTTTACCTTTCAAAGGTAAAATAGCCTGAATATTTCTATCACGACCTTGTTTAGCGGTACCACCCGCCGAGTCACCCTCTACTAAATAAATTTCACATTTTTCAGGATCACTGTCAGAGCAATCGGCAAGTTTACCTGGCAAACCAGAACCGCCCATCACACTCTTACGCTGAACCATTTCGCGGGCTTTACGAGCCGCAGCACGGGCTGTAGCTGCCAAAATTACCTTATTGATAATCATCTTGGCCTCTTTCGGATTTTCTTCCAGGTAAATACCCAAAGCCTCACCTACTGCAACGTCAACGGCGCCCATTACTTCACTGTTACCCAGTTTAGTTTTGGTTTGTCCTTCAAATTGCGGCTCCTGAACTTTTACTGAAACTACTGCTGTTAAACCCTCTCTAAAGTCATCACCAGTGATTTCCATTTTCAGGTTTTTCAACAAACCAGACTTATCAGCATAAGCTTTTAAAGTACGTGTTAAACCTCTGCGAAAACCAGCAATGTGTGTTCCACCCTCGTGGGTATTAATGTTGTTTACGTATGAGTGAACATTTTCAGAATAACTATCATTGTATTGGAAAGCCAGTTCAACCGGAATACCGTTTTTGATTCCTTCGATATATACAGGATCAGGAAGGAAAGATGCTCTAGTACCATCTAAAAACTTCACAAATTCTCTTAAACCACCTTCTGAATGAAATACTTCAGATAGAAACGATCCATCTTCCAACACTTCACGTTCATCAGTTAATGTTAAGGTGATGCCTTTATTCAGGAATGCTAATTCACGCAAACGACCTGCTAACGTATCGTACTTATATTCAGTTGTTTGTGTAAAAATAGTAGCGTCAGGACTGAAAGTTACAATGGTACCACGTTTATCAGTAACACCAGTTTCCTTAACATCGTATAATGGTTTACCAATGTTGTATTCCTGCATCCAGATTTTACCTTCACGGTGAACTTCCGCTTTTAAATGCGTGGATAATGCATTTACGCAACTTACCCCTACACCGTGTAAACCACCAGAAACCTTATAGGTGTCTTTATCAAATTTACCACCTGCGTGTAAAACCGTCATTACGATTTCAAGCGCCGATTTATTTTCTTTTTTATTAATACCGGTTGGAATACCACGACCGTTATCTTCAACTCTTATTGAGTTTCCTTCTAAAATCCGAACATCAATCGTATCTGCATGACCAGCTAAGGCCTCATCAATTGAGTTATCTACAACCTCGTACACTAAATGGTGTAAACCTTTCACACCGGTATCACCTATATACATCGAAGGGCGCTTACGCACCGCTTCTAAACCTTCTAAAACCTGTATATTATCTGCCGAATAATTTGACTTTAAATCTTGTTCTTCGCTCATATATTAATTAAAAACTATAAGTATCAAAAATACGGAAATTTTGGCATATACACTAATATGTGGATAAGTTTTGACCTGTTGATAGATTAGAGAATAGCTGCCTTTCGGCTCATTAAAGGAGGTTTGAAAAGCAAAACCTGCCTTTAAATTATGGCTTACTCCTGCTTTCCATAAATGCCAAGAAATCGGGATTGATTTCAATAGAATTTTAGCAACATGATTGCTAAAATGGGTGACATCAACTGATCAAAGATTCCTATAGAACTGTTGAATTAAATATCTGGGCTACTAAATAAAGCCTCCAGATTGAAAATAGCAAAGCTTTTAATCTGGAGATGAACAACAACTGCATGCTCGACGAACCCCTGCATTTATAAAACGGCCGATCGGAACGTTTCCTCAGTTGAAAAATAATTGTTTTTTCGTTCGTTTCGCAAGAACGTTTGATGTATTTGCATCATTGCGACTGCAAATAGGAGCACCCGCTGAGCCATTTAAACCCGATAAAAGCGAACACGGAGCAAACAGCTTTTTTCCAGCTGTTTGTGTAGTAAAGCGATTAGCGGGAGATACAGTTGAAATAAATTACTGCATTTGCTTTCCAAATAATAATATGCAGCTAAACTCCGTTAAGGAAACGGTAAACGATTATTATTGAAAAGTTTATGCATCAAAAGTATTATTGCATACTTAATTATCATTTTTATCTTTGCTAAAATTTATTAAACAATAATGGAAAGAAGAACCTTTAAAACCTTTGGTTTATTTGCTACAGCTGCATTGATTACAGCATTTTCTGCATGTCAAAACAAAGAAGCTAAAACAACTGAAACTAAAAAAACAGATAGCACCACTGCACCAGTAGCGCCTAGCGAGAAAATTGTATATGTTAATTCAGATTCGTTATTAACGAAATATGAGTATTTCAAAGATTTGAAAGTGAAATTTGAAGGCAAAACCAAAAATGCTCAGGCAGATATGCAGGCTAAAGGTCAGGCTTTCCAAAGAGAATTGGCTCAATATCAACAATCTGCGCAAACTTTATCAGCCGATCAACGTAAATCGACTGAGGAACGTTTAGGACGTAAGCAACAAGAGTTACAAGCTTACCAACAAAATGCTGGTGCGGCTTTACAAAATGAGCAAGCTACTGAAAACGAAAAACTTTACGATAAAGTAGCCGACTACTTGAAAGGCTATGCTAAAGAGAAAGGTTACAAAATGGTGCTAACGTATTCTAAAGGTAATAGCGCAATCTTATTTGCTGATGAAACATTAGATGTAACATCAGAAGTGATCAAAGGATTAAATGCAGAATACACCAAGAAATAAGAAAATAACTTAAATAGGAATGCCTCGTTAATCGGGGCATTTTTTTTGTGCTAAATTTTAAGATGGAAAATAACAAACAACACGAAGAGTTTATGAAAATGGCCATTGCGCTATCTGTACAAAACGTTACTGAGAGCATCGGCGGACCTTTTGGGGCTGTTATTGTAAAAGACGGGAAATTTATTGCAGGCTCTGCAAATAAAGTAACCTCAACCAATGACCCTACCGCCCATGCAGAGGTTTCGGCAATTAGATTGGCCTGCCAGGAATTAAATACTTTTGATTTAAGTGGCTGCGTAGTTTATACCAGCTGTGAGCCCTGCCCAATGTGTTTGGGCGCAATTTACTGGTCGAGAATTGATACCATTTATTATGCCAACACCAAAGTTGATGCTGAAAATATTGGGTTTAGCGATAAATTTATTTATGATGAGCTGGATAAGCCTATGGAAAAACGTTCCTTGCCTGTAGTACAAATGATGCGGGATGAAGCAATGGAAGCGTTTAAATTATGGGGTGATTCGGCTATGAGGATAGATTATTAAAAAATGGGTTCAGTATGGAATACACTGAACCCATTTTTTATTATTTACTGGTTTCTTTTGGTAATAACAAACCAACCATTGAATCAATTTCTTTTACTACACCGTCATCCGAACCAGAAAAACCAATGGCTTTAAATCTAATATTTCCATCGCCATCAATGATAAATTTGGTTGGAATGCCGTCTACTTTGTAAGCACTTACAATATCAAATTTTGATGGATCTTTAGCGTTTTTAGTATCATACAAAACATTAAAATTCAGTTTTTTCTCTGCAACAAAATCAGTCACAACTTTTTCTCTGTTTTCTTCGTTTTGCCATGTGTTAACAAACAGAAACACCACATTTGGGTTAGTTGAATACTTAGCAAGCGCCTTCTGCATACCTGGGAAAGAAGCTACACAAGGCCCGCACCAGGTTGCCCAGTAGTCTAAAATAACCACTTTACCTTTAAAATCCGACAGGCTAACCTTCTCTCCTTTTAAGTTAACCAGTGAAAATGCAGGCGCTGGAATGTTAATCATCTTTTTTGTCCATTCTGCTTTAGCTTTTTCTAAAGCCTCTTTTTCTAAATTTGAAGCATACGTTTCATAGGTGCCTGGTTTTTTCAATTTCGTGTAAAGCATTTTAAATTCGCGTTTTAATGAATCGCTTGCTTTGCCATCTTTAAATAATTTTTCTGCTTCCACATAAGCCTTCTCATCTTGTCCGTTTTTTATCATATAAGTCACTAAACGACCAGATCCATCAGGAGATGGGCCTGATAACTGAATAGCCTTTTCCTGTAGCGCCAAGGCTTCTTTAAAATTGCCTTGATGGTATTGCAACAAAGCATAAGTATCAGCGTACATGCCCCAGGTTCTGTCCAAAGTTTTCAAATAATCTTCTTTTGTATTATAAGAAGCTGGTTTTTCATCGTTTTTTGCTTGTTCAACCAATGCCAGTGATTCTTTTGAAAGTTTCGTAGCAAGTTCGATGTTCTCTTTCTTCTCTGCTGATGGCCATGCAAATGAATTATAAAGCCCTGCTCTTGAAAGTTTGCTGTCAATTTTATTGGCATAAAGCTCAAACTTTTCATAGTTTTTAGCCTTACTTGCGGCAGAGGCAAGAATGTTATATACTGAATTCATTTTATTTTGATCCGCTTTCTTGGTCAGGTCAAATTTATATTTCGCAATCAATTCATTTGCTTTTTGCTCCTGCAGGCTAAAATCTTTCGTGGTGTAAAGGCTGTTCATATCCTGGCCATAAGCATAGTTACCAACTGGAAATTTTTTTAAGGTAATGGCTTTAACTGAATCTGCCTGCGGCTTTCGCTTTAACAGGGTATAAAGTGAAGTTGTAGCAACCAAATCTTCTTCCTTAGGATCTTTAATGTTTGCCAAATTTTTAATCGTCTCATTAATCAGTTTTGTACCCTCCTCTTTATCAACTTTGTATTCCATCGACAAATAAGAAGAAAGATTTTTCTTTTTCAATTCAGGTTTCAATGCAAATGCTTGTTTATAAAGAGATGCTGATTTTTCAGGATCGAGCGTTAATCCCAAATAGTAATTACCTGCCAATCCATAAAGAAATGCTTCGTTGATGTAGGTCTCAGGAGAAATTTTCCCCGCTTTAGTGTATCGAATGATATAGCCTTCTGGCGCTTCATCTTTTTGATCGCCGGAAGAGAAAGCAAGTCCAACCAATGTAGTACTGTCAGAGGTGGTGATCTCCCCTTTGTATAATTCCCCATCCTTTACCAACTCTATTTTTGCAGCCTTTGGATTGGCAGAAGAAAAAAAAGTATAACTTGAACACTTAATTTCGGTTAGGTTTTGCAAGTTGGTTCCTTTTGGCTGGTAAGTAAATGTGACTTTATCGCCGGCAGCTGGTTTTTCGGGAGAGAATTTTACCCCTTGAGCGTTCACAACTCCTGCAAAAATTATTAATAAAAATAAAAGTTTTAATGGTTTCATAATGAAAGATTTAAATGAGAATTTAAGATAACTAAATATATAGTTTAATTTTTAAAATATCAATATCTATTAAGATTTTAAGGAACAATTTTTGCAGGATTTGCAGTATGACTTACGAACAAAAAATTACCCACGATGTAGACTTTTGGAAATTTAAAATTTTAAAGAAACAGTCGCTTTTTAACCAGGTTACTGATACTGTTCAGAAGAAAATAAATAGTTACATACCCGAAAAAGTGCATCACGCCATAACTACAGCTATAAAGCAAATGGTTAAAGCGGTACTTTTTGGCTCTACATTTACCACCTCCAAACCGATACTCGATTTAACTTTAATGCATCGCGAAGCATTAATTAAACAAAAGATTGAAAATTATAAAAAAACAGGTGCTGCCGAAGGTGGCATAACGGGTGCTGGCGGCTTTTTGATGAGCCTGGCCGATTTTCCTTTATTACTAGGCATTAAAATGAAAATGTTGTTTGATATTGCCGCTGTTTATGGCTATGATGTAAAGGATTACAGAGAACGCTTGTTTATACTCCATATATTTCAACTGGCTTTTTCGAGTAAAGAAGAAGGCAAAAACATTTTTGTCAAAATGCAGGATTGGGATAATCAAGCGCATCAATTGCCAACCAATATTGATGAATTTGACTGGCTAACCTTTCAACAACAATATCGTGATTATATCGATTTAGCTAAACTGGCTCAAATGCTACCCTTTGTTGGAGCAGCCGTTGGTGCCGTAGCAAACTATAAGCTAATTGAAAAATTAGGCACCACAGCCATGATGAGTTATCGTATGAGATATTTTAATTTGGAACATGCCGTTCTTAGTGATCAAAAACTTGTTGAAAATAAACCAGGAAAGAATTAATCCTCATCAAACATCCCACTGATCAGATCATCAGTTTCTCTCCTGTCTTTTTTGGTTGGCCGTCCGCTACCACGATCACGTTTCAAACTCGGTGCGTGGAAGGCAGATTTAAAAGCATGTGTTTCTTCAACTGGTGTTAAATCCTTGTACTTCGTAAGCGCAGTTGGTGAATCAGTTCTGTTATAGGAAAACTCCACTACTTCAATCACCTTCTTCTCAATGCCCTTTGATACCTGATAAACATCACCAATTTTAACAATTGCAGATGGCTTAATATTCTGGCCTTTCAATTTTACCCTACCCGCCTTACAGGCATCGGTAGCCAAACTTCTGGTTTTAAACAACCTAATTGCCCATAAATATTTATCTATCCTCAGTTTCTCCGGTTCTGCCATAATTTGTTTTTACTGTTGATTGGTTCTTCGTTAGTTCTATAGGGCTCAATCCGAAATTCCAACTCTATAGCACAAAGTTAAGTAACCATAAGCTAATAAACCAAACATCTTGGTGGTCTTCAAATTAAACGATCATACAACACGCAAACCAATCATTAAAAAGCTAAAAAACAAAACAAACTCAACTCAAAACCAAAAAAATTGAGTTATTTTGCGTAAAATTTAAAAACATCATGTATTCAGATTTAAAGAAATTAATTGAAGCCGCTTGGGAAGACAGAACCCTTTTACAATACAGTAACTATTGCGAAGCCATTGAAACCGTAATTTTAGGATTGGATAAAGGTGAAATTCGCGTTGCTGAGCCTGTTTTAAACTCTTGGGGCATTAATGAATGGGTAAAAAAAGCGGTTATCTTATATTTCCCGATTCGCGAGATGAAGGAGATTAAAAGCGGGCCGTTTGTTTATCATGATAAAATGGATTTGAAAACAGATTACAAAGCAACAGGTGTTCGTGTGGTTCCAATGGCAAGTGCCCGTTATGGCTCATATTTAGCTAAGGGGGTGATCATGATGCCATCATATGTAAACATAGGTGCTTATGTTGATGAAGGTACAATGGTTGATACCTGGGCGACAGTTGGCTCATGTGCTCAAATTGGAAAACGTGTGCATCTTAGTGGTGGCGTAGGTATTGGTGGCGTTTTAGAGCCTGTTCAGGCAGCACCGGTAATTATTGAGGATGATTGTTTCTTAGGTTCGAGAGCAATTGTGGTTGAAGGTGTTAAATTAGAAAAGGAAGTGGTTTTAGGTGCCAATGTTGTTTTAACGGCATCGACCAAAATTATTGATGTAACTGGCGCTACTCCAGTTGAATATAAAGGTGTAGTTCCAGCACGTTCTGTTGTTATACCAGGAAGTTATACCAAATCTTTTCCGGCAGGAGATTACCAGGTTCCTTGTGCTTTAATTATCGGCAAACGTAAAGAGAGCACAGATAAAAAAACTTCCCTTAACGATGCGTTAAGAGAAAATAATGTAGCTGTTTAAGCCGAAAGCGAAAAGTTGAAAGCGGAAAGCGGAAATAAAATACAAAAAGCCGAAAGTCCTGAACTTGAGCAATCAAGCTTTGGTCTTTCGGCTTTAAGCTTTAAGCTCAAAATTGGTTACGATGGTAAACGGGCTGCAAATAACTTAACTGGTTTAGGAAATTACAGTCGCTCGTTAATTGAACACCTCGCCGGGCAATACCCGGAGAATCAATACTTGGTGTACTCCCAAAAAATCAAGTCGGCTAAACAAATCGATACCTTCTTTAAAAACGACAATATCGAACTAAAGTTACCAAGGGATACCCATTTTCTTTGGCGAACGTTAAATGTTGTAAAAGATTTGTTAAGAGATCACGTTCAGATCTTTCATGGATTAAGTCATGAAATTCCTTTCTATATTGAGCATACCCCGATAAAATCTGTTGTAACCATACATGATTTAATCTTTCTCCGTTTTCCTGAATACTATAAATTTATTGACAGAAAACTTTACGAGTGGAAAAGCAAATCAGCTTGTAAACGAGCAAATAGAATTATTGCAATTAGTGAAAAAACCAAACAGGATATTATTGAGTTTTATGGTATCAATCAAGATAAAATTGAAGTAATTTACCAGAGTTGTGATGACAGCTTCAAAACCGCTTTTCCTGAACATACACTAAACAAAATTCGGGCTGCTTACGCTCTTCCCGAAAATTACATTTTAAACGTTGGCACGATTGAGTCGCGTAAAAATCTTAAACTCATCGTGAAGGCGTTAAAACAGGTAAAGTCTGATTATAAATTAGTTGTGATTGGTAAACGAACCAGCTATTTTAAAGAAGTGGAGCAAGAGATTGAACTTTTGGATTTAAAAGATCGGATCATTTTCTTAACGAATATTCCATTTGCTGATTTGCCGGGCGTCTACCAAATGGCTAGTGTTTTCGTGTATCCATCCTTTTATGAAGGTTTTGGCATTCCAATTATTGAGGCGTTATACAGTTCAGTACCCGTGGTAGCTGCAACAGGATCGTGTTTGGAAGAAGCCGGCGGACCAAACAGTGTTTATGTTTCACCAAACGATGCCGATCAGCTGGCTGCATCAATCAACAGCATCCTGGCTAACCCTTCATTACAAATTGAAATGAAAGCAAAAGGGCTGGAATTCGTTCAGAAATTCAACAGCCCTTTAGTTACGCAGCAATTAATGAATTGCTATCAAAAAGTTTTAGCTTAATTATTTAGCGGCAATCGCATTTGGTGGATATTGCGCCAAAATCTCTCTCACACCAGTATATAATCTTTCTTCCCTTTTATTTAGATTATCCAGATTAAAGCCTGATCCTCGTCCATGCCAGAATAATATTTTCTTTGCCGGATCTAAGAAATCGATGATAATTGTACCTTCAATATATTGGTTTACGTAGCTTGGTCCACCTCCCCAAAATGGAGAGCCCCAGCCACCACGCCAGCCCCAGCCGCCGCCCCAACCCCATCCACCGTAATAGGCAGGGCCATAAACATCAGTTTTTTCTCTGGCAACCACAACTAAATTAACTAGCAAGTCCGGCTTGTCGGCTTTAACAAATCCTTTAGCGTTCATTTCGGCTTCCACAGCAGCCATTAATCTACGTTTATCTAAATTATTAAGTCTTACCCTCGCAATACCTTTATCGTAAAAATTATAAGTTTTGTAGGTGCTGAAATCTACGTTCTTGTCGTAGTCAGATGCTGTCCGAAGACTAGAACATCCGGATAATGCCAATACAACTGTAAATAGCATTAATAATGTTTTAAATGTTTTCATTTGTGCGTTTTTTTATTTGAATAACCTGAAATAAATATACTGAATTTGTATGTTAAAATTTACTACATGCAAGAATTTTACAATTTTATTGTTATGTAAAAAACGAATTAAAATTGAATTAGTTTTACGATATAGCGCTTTGGTTTAGCTTATTACAAAATTTAACATTTGAAGGAAATTAGTATAGCTCTTTCAAGGGTGCCACAAAATGTTTTATACTGCTTGACCCAGTTAAAGTATGATCTACTTTGCCGTTGTTTTTCTCTGCGTCTTGCTTAACCGTTTTCCAAAGGCTGATGAAATCCTGGTGCGTCATCATTTGATCATCCGCGTATGCGTCTGGCAATTTAAGCTCCGCTGCAAGATTTTCAGTAAATTCAAAGCCCGTTAAGTTGTATTTAAACGAGCCGCTTGCATCCGCTATCTCATAAATTATTCCGGGTAAGCCATCAAATTTCCAGGGTCCGGTCTGTATATCCTGATCATACTTAAACCACGCATAATAGTTTCTTCCTCTGAAAAAAGTTTCGGCTTTTACACATAATATGTCATCAATGCTTTTAGTTTCTTCCGAAATTTTCCATTTAAAGTTATTTAAAGAATCGATGACCAAAACCGGTGCTTTCATCCAAATACTTTCGGCATAAATTAAACTTTTGCTAGCCGGATTCTTTAAAAGAAATGGAATTTTACTCTTGTTTCCTGGTAGATAAATATTCTTCGTTACAGAAGATCCATTGTAAATTGTAGTATCATTCATCTTTTGGCGGGCAACCGGGAACTCTATTGACCTGCCCTTGTCATAACATTGATCAAGGAAATTTGTAGCTGTTCTCCCAGCTAAATTCTGAGTGTAACTGTAATGAAGAATAACTTTTTTCTGCGCAAAGGTTAGTACAGAAAACATAAGCATCAACATGAGAGAAATGATGTTTTTCATATGATTTAGGCGTTATGATAAAAATAAGTATTGTGTAGCGCAAAATTTGAAGATTAACAACATTTAACATTTTAATAAATAATAACTTTGTAACATGCTTAAAGATGAAATTAATAAGGCCTTAGAAGTGATCAAAAACGGTGGCGTGATCTTGTACCCAACGGATACGATTTGGGGGTTGGGCTGCGATGCTACAAATGCTGCAGCGGTTGATAAGTTACTAAAGATAAAAAATAGACCAGCCGAAAAAAGCCTGATTGTGCTTTTAGATGTTGATAGCAAACTTCAAAGTTATGTTAAAGAAATTCCTGAGGTAGCTTATGATTTAATTGAATATGCTGAAAACCCACTGACGATTATTTTTTCAGATGCTAAAAATCTTGCCGCCAACGTAATTAATGCTGATGGAAGTGTTGGTATTAGAATTGTTAAACACGATTTCTGTACGCCTTTAATCCAACGTTTCAGAAAACCCATAGTTTCCACCTCAGCAAACCTCAGTGGTAAACCGTCACCAAAATTCTTTGATGATATTGATCCTGAAATCTTGGATGCAGTTGATTATGTGGTGGATTTTGAGCAGGAAAACCGCAATATCAAAAAACCGTCAACCATTATGAAGCTTACGCCTAGCGGGCAGTTTGAATTTATTCGTAAGTAAATTTTATTACTTTTGTGTCACTTATTAACCTAGTCATCACTCTGATTTTTACAGAGTCTGTAAGGGAAAAGATGCTGATTCCAACTATTTGAACGGCATAACGACTCCAACATTATGCAACAACATCTTCAACATTCCATATTTAAAACACTCTCAACTATTGCTGATCAGAATAAAAATGAAGCCTATGTAATCGGGGGCTTTGTAAGAGATTTATTTCTCAATCGTCCATCAAAAGATATTGATGTTGTAGTGGTAGGCAGTGGAATTGATTATGCCGAAGCTGTAGGAAAAAAATTAAACACGAAAGTCGCCATTTTCAAAAATTTCGGTACTGCTAATATCAAGTTTCAGGATTTGGAAGTAGAATTTGTTGGCGCAAGGAAAGAGTCTTACCGATCTGATTCCCGCAAACCTATTGTAGAGGATGGAACTTTGCAAGATGACCAGCTACGGAGAGATTTTACCATTAATGCTTTGGCACTTAATTTAAATGCTAAACATTTTGGAGAATTATTAGATCCTTTTGAGGGGGTTAAAGATTTAGAGAATAAATTAATCCGAACGCCTCTTGATCCAGAAATTACATTTTCTGATGACCCACTACGCATGATGCGGGCCATCCGTTTCGCATCGCAACTCAATTTCAGCATAGATCCTGCAGCGTTACAAGCAATAAAAGCTCAAAAAAAACGCATCAGTATTGTATCTAAGGAGCGTATTACTGATGAGATGAATAAAATCATTCTATCTCCAATTCCGTCAATAGGTTTTAAACACCTTTTTGATACTGGTTTGCTTGAAATTATTTTTCCTCAAATGGCTCAACTTTATGGTGTGGATATCATTAAAGGAAAAGGACATAAAGATAATTTTTACCACACACTAGAGGTTTTAGATAATATTTGTGCGGTTACTGATGATTTGTGGTTACGCTGGGCGGCCATTTTACATGATATCGCTAAGCCGGCCACCAAACGTTTTGAGGAAGGGCACGGATGGACTTTCCATGGACATGAAGATCGTGGGGCGAGAATGGTTCCCAAAATTTTCGCTCAGCTCAAACTACCTTTAAACGAAAAAATGAAATTTGTTCAGAAGCTGGTTCAACTGCATCTCCGTCCTATTGTGCTGGCACAGGAAACTGTAACAGACTCGGCAGTGCGCAGATTACTTTTTGATGCAGGTGAGGAAATTGAAAGTTTAATGATGCTTTGCAATGCCGATGTAACCACAAAAAATGAATACAAAAAAACCAAGTACCGACGCAACTTTGAACTGGTTAAGCAAAAGTTAAGAGATGTTGAAGAGCGGGATAAAATTCGCAATTGGCAACCTCCTATTTCCGGCAATGATATTATGGAGACTTTTGCTTTGGATGCGGGCAAAGAGGTTGGCCTGATTAAAAATGCAATACGCGAAGCGATACTGGAGGGCGAGATCAAAAATGATTATGATGAGGCGTTTCATTTTATGCTAAATCAGGCAAAACAAATGGGTTTAAATCCTGTTAATAAATAATTTAATTGCCCATCCATCAAATAAAGGCAACATTTTGTACAATTTGATGTTTGAGGTAATACAAATTAACTTTATTTTTACGGTTCCAAAATACACTAATGGCTATTTATAAATTTAGAATTACTTTCGAAGATTTTGATGATGTTGTGAGAGAGATCGACATTAAATCAAACCAAACATTTGAAGACCTGCACAAGGCTATTCACAAATCTACAGGTTATAATGCTGAAAAATCTTCGTCATTCTATGTAAGTACCGACAATTGGTTAAAGGGTGATGAAATTGCCTACCTTCCAAGTGAACGAAAAAAGGATAGAGTGGTATTAATGGAAAACTCTAAACTAAGTGGCTTTATTGAAGATCCGCATCAAAAATTTTACTACATCTATAATTTTGAAAGGCCATATGATTTTCATGTTGAATTGGTAAAAATTGTACTTGATCCTGATCCAAACATTGAATATCCGTTTTTGGCAAAAAGTACTGGTGAGGCGCCAAAAATTATGGAAAAGAATAGTCCTACTTCCGTTGATCCACGTGGCGACATCGCGTCTGCCAGCGAGTTTGATTTTCTAAATGAAATGAATTTCGTGCCAGAAGACACTGATGAGTTAGAGGCCATGGGCGAAATGGGTATTAACGAAAAAGAAAGTGACGATGAAGATGAAAGCGAAGATGACGAATTTGGAGATGAGTTTTCTGACAACGACAGTTATGATGATGATCAGAAAGAAGATTATTAGTTTATAACTTGATGATAAACATTATAAAAGCTGTCAGAATTTAAATTTGACAGCTTTTATTTTATAAGCAACACATGCCAAACACAAAAACATTAATTGCAATTGTTGGTCCTACTGCTATTGGGAAAACGGCATTGGCTATACAACTGGCGCAACATTTTAATACCGAAATTCTTTCTGCCGACTCACGCCAGTTTTTCAAAGAAATGGAAATTGGTACCGCAAAACCAAATACCGAAGAATTAACTGCTGCAACTCATCACTTTATTAATTCTCATAGTGTAACACAGCCTTTTAGCACGGGTGATTTTGAAGTAGAGGCACTGGAAAAGTTGGCACAAATTTTTGAAAATAATAATCTAGCAATCCTGGTCGGCGGGTCGGGTCTTTATGTTAATGCATTGCTTAATGGTCTTGATGAAATGCCAGAGATTGATCTCGCCATTCGAGAGAAACTAAATAAACAATTAGAAATAGACGGTTTATCAGCTATTCAACAAGATTTGGCAAGGCTCGATCCAGAATATTTTGCAAAAGTTGACCAACAAAATCCCCAGAGAATGATAAGAGGCTTGGAAGTCGTTTTATCAACAGGGAGAAAACTATCTTCAATGCTCTCGGCAACAAAAAAGGTAAGACCATTCAAAGTGATAAAAATTGGTTTGAATACCGATAGAACAGTGCTATATGATAGAATTAATAAGAGAGTAGATCAGATGATTAGCGATGGATTAGTAGATGAAGTTCAGTCACTTGAAAAATTCAAAGAACTTAATGCTTTAAAAACGGTTGGATACAGTGAGATTTTTGATTATTTAGATGACTTAATTTCTTTAGAACAAGCGATTTCCGCAATTAAACAAAATACACGTCGTTTTGCGAAAAGACAATTAACATGGTTCAGGCGTGATGAGAAAATCACATGGTTTGAGCCAAATGATGATAAAAGTGTGATAAATTTTATTCAACATCAACTATAAAAAAAGGGATTCACATTAATGAATCCCTTTTTTATAAGTTTATTTCTGACTATTTATCTGGAAATTTAACGCCTCTGTATTTTGTAATATCGATTGTTGGTATCGTAGATGCATACTTACCATTGATTGCATCAATAAAAACATTAGCGATCACCGCATTTCCACGAGGTGTTAAATGCACACCATCCAAAGAAAAAGCACCGCCAGTAATAAATGCAGAATTGATATTGATGCCTTGAATGGCAACGCCGGCCTTTACTAAATTCAGATAAGTGTAAGTATCAGCAATTGCTAAACCTTTACTATTCGCCAAAGATTTAATTGTACTATTGTAGCTGTTTACATAATCTTTCACTCTGATCACTTCATCTTTATCGAGCACCCAGTTATTTGCTATCGGATTTCTTGGATCCAAACCATAAGGAATAGTCCCTGTTCCAAATAACCCTGCTGATTGAAATGGTAAACGGATTAAATCTTCACTTGTAGCTGCCCTCACACCAGTTGCCGTTTGAATAAACACCGCAACCGCCGCCGGATTGATGGCTTTTGCTGCCGCTAACAATGCTGGAACAGTTACTGTATTGAAGTATGGAACAGCAGTAACATCAGGAATAGTACCCACTACACCTTTTTGACCACCGGCTGTTAATGCATTAACAAGATTAGAAAATAACATCGAGAAGGTTGCCTTATCAGTAAGCACATTTGTTGCATCCGTAGTTACCCCACCGTTAGTCGCCCAGCCTAATGCATCATTATTACCTAACCACAATGAGAAAAAAGTATGATTTCTGCCTTGTATAAACTGAAAATAAGTAGTTGTACCTACCTGGCTATCAGTAAGCAAACGTTCCATGTACATATTTGCAGCGCTATATGGCGCAGCGAAGGCTAAATCCACACGCATTCCCGGAACACCAAGGTTTTGTATCTCTCCTGAATATTTTGCTAAATGGGTAGCATCCCGATAGGCTAAATTTGTAGTCACATTTGACAAAGTCGGACTACCATTCACTAAAGCCGAAAGATTCAAATATCCCGATCCATTTGCCTGTGCATCTGCAAAAAACGGAGAAGTAAATGTTCCCCCTCCTACTGATGCCATTTGAGCTGCCAGTAAATTTGGGTAAGCTACCTTTTGCCCTTCTAGATATAATCCGCCATCTGCAAAACCAGCAGTTAACGAATTCCCAACCGAAATGTATTTACCAAAATTTGCCTGACCAGCGCTTGTACCCGCAGGTGTATCAATTTCTGGTTTACAAGACGCTGCGAAAAGTAAAACGGCAGCAAAGAAGCTGTTTAATATATATTTTTTCATGTAAATTTCTCCTACCATTTATAAGTTAGTGAAAGCCCAGGAGCATAAACCAAAGTTTTAAATGTTCCATCTAAACCCGTTTCAATATTTTTTTGCTTACGCGATTTAACATCCTCAAAGAAAAACGATGCATTTACTTCAAAGCGACTGGTTGGTGCATATCCTACACCAGCACTTAAAATATAACGGTCTGCATCTGGTGCTTCCGGTGTTACATAGCCGTCTTGAACAGGAGAAAATGCATATCCAATCCCAGCTCTAAGTGCTAATTTTTCTGATGCTTTGTGATTCACCCCTAATTTAAACGAAGAGCCATCGCGATAATTGCGGGCCGACCTGGTATCGGCCAGAACTGGTGTATTCACAGCATAATCAAATGCCAGTTCTTCATAAACTCGCCACTGTACCCAACTGGCATCAAATGCCAAAGTTGTACTTTGCGAAAGTGGAATACCTATTCCTAAAGTTGTTGTAGATGGTAAAGGCAATTCAGCATTGAATGTGTTGCCTGCAGGAAAAGAAGATCTAAGTGATTCAGGAACATCAAAAGTTGCGGTTCCATCATTTAATTTAGTTACCACTTTCGATTTGTGTACAACGGCAAAAGTAATATTACTTAATGTATTAATATATAAACCAGCGTTCCACCCATAGCCACTACCTGTTCCTTCCAAAGTAGCATGTCCTGATCGACCGTCAGCATAATTTACTGGAAGAGCTCTTTGTAAGTTAACATCGCCATGATTGTAAACAAAACCTGCACCAATACCAATGCGGTCAGTAATTTTAACGCTTAAAGTTGGCTGAAAATAGATAGCCTTCAAATTCAAAGAAGTAAGTGCATATCTTCCTGACCATTCATTTCCCCAATCAACCAAACCGCCAAACGGTGTGTAAACGCCTAAACCTAGTTTCCATTTATTTGATTTTGGTCCCCAAACCGCATAAGCCTCAAAAGGCGGAGCGATTTTATTTTTTACATGCTCTGTAATATTTGATCCGTTTTGCTGAAAGGCAGATTTAAAAAGAAGTGGATTTACCCCTGCCGAAATTGAGTTTTTCTCCAGAAAAGATACAGCACCAGGGTTGAAAAACACTGATGCTTCATCCAATGCAAGTGCCGAACCGGCACCAGCCATTCCGATTTGTTTCTGTCCCTGTAAATTAACCTGAAAACCCTGCCCCAAAACCCACAGTGGTGCAGCAAGTAATGCGCTCAATAAAAGTTTTTTCATCATTATATATGGTTATAGCACAAACGCTTACTATGCTAACATAGTAGGCAAAAATTTGTTTTTAAGAATTATGGTGATACTTTAAAAAAATTACGCCTGAGCCGTTGGCCCGCCGAAACCCATTGGAAAAGGTGGCTCCTCTTGTGTTTTAATTCTGCCGTTTACTGCTTCAAATTTTTGAATGTTATCATCTAAAGCTGTTAACAGACGTTTAGCGTGTTCTGGGGTTAAAATAATTCTCGATTTTACTTTGGCTTTAGGGATTCCCGGCATTACACGGATAAAATCTAATACAAATTCAGTATTAGAGTGTGTAATGATAGCAAGGTTTGAAAAAATCCCTTCAGCGATTTCTTCTGATAGCTCTATGTTTAGCTGATTCTCGTTCTGTTGTTCTTCCATAATGTGGTAAATTTTTGCACTGTTCTTAAATAGAGCGATTAAAGTTAATATTTTATCGGCAAGAGTAAAAAATATTAAACAAAAAAAGGGCTGTTTCAAACTAATGAAACAGCCCTTTCAAAAAATATGATTGTTATTATGCTTCTACTTCTTCTTGTTTCGAAGCCAATAATTTATCGTACTCTTCCTGAGAACCAACAATGATTCTTTCGTAACCACGTACACCCGTTCCTGAAGGAATTAAGTGACCAACGATCACATTTTCTTTCAAGCCTAACATGTTATCGCGTTTACCTGCAATTGCCGCCTCATTTAACACTTTCGTAGTTTCCTGGAACGAAGCCGCAGAAATGAACGATTTAGTACCTAATGATGCACGCGTAATACCTTGTAAGATAGAACTTGCAGTTGCTGGCCTTGCATCTCTAACAGTGATCTGTTTTAAATCCTTACGTTTCAACTGAGAATTCTCATCTCTTAATCTACGTAACGAAACAATTTGACCTGGTTTTAAATCAGTTGAGTCACCTGCATCTTCTACAACTTTTTTGTCGTACATCGCATCGTTCTCTTCTGCAAAATCCCAACGGTCTACAGCGTTATTTTCTAAGAAAATAGTATCACCTGGATCCTCGATGTGAACTTTCTGCATCATCTGGTGAACAATTACCTCGAAGTGTTTATCGTTAATTTTCACACCTTGCAAACGGTAAACCTCTTGAATACCATTTACTAAGTATTCTTGAACCGCTGCCGGACCTTTAATTGATAAAATATCTGCCGGAGAAATTGAACCATCTGATAAAGGCATACCCGCTTTCACAAAGTCATTATCCTGAACAAGGATGTGTTTAGACAATGGAACAAGATATTTTTTAACTTCACCATCTTTCGATTCAATGGTAATTTCACGGTTACCACGTTTAACACCACCCAAAGTTACCACACCATCAATCTCAGTTACTACTGCTGGGTTTGAAGGATTACGTGCTTCAAATAACTCAGTTACACGAGGTAGACCACCTGTAATATCTCGGGTTTTACCAGTTGCACGAGGAATTTTAGCGATAATCTGACCAGTTTGAATTGTTTCACCTTCATCAACTGAAACGTGCGCACCTACCGGAATGTTATAACCTTTGATAAATTCACCTTTCTTGTCAACGATTTGAACTGAAGGGTTTTTAGTTTTATCACGTGTATCGATAATTACCTTTTCACGGTGACCAGTTTGCTCATCTGATTCTTCACGGAAGGTAACACCTTCAATAATCGCATCAAATTGTGCTTTACCGGCAAATTCCGAAAGAATAACCGCGTTGTATGGATCCCATGAACAAATTTTATCGCCTTTTGATAACTTATCACCTTCTTTTACGAATAAGAAAGCACCATAAGGGATATTGTTCGTTACGATCACTCTACCTGTACCTGGTTCAACAATTTTGAACTCACCTGAACGGCCTAACACAACTTGTACTGTACCTTCTTCAGTTTGAGTATCTACCGTACGGATGTTTTCAAATTCGATCACACCATCAAACTTAGCTACGATGTTTGATTCTGCAGCAATGTTTGATGCAGTACCACCCACGTGGAAGGTACGAAGTGTTAACTGTGTACCCGGCTCACCGATTGACTGTGCAGCAATTACGCCAACTGCCTCACCTTTTTGAACACGTTTACCAGACGCTAAGTTACGACCATAACATAATGCACAAACACCACGTTTAGATTCGCAAGTTAGTACTGAACGAATTTCAATCCCTTCTAAAGGTGATTCTTCGATCAATTTGGCAACTTCTTCATTGATATCTTCGCCAGCTCCTACTAATAATGTATTATCCAAAGGATTGTATACATCATGTAGTGAAGTACGACCTAAAATTCTATCAAATAATGGCTCAACGATATCTTCCTGATCTTTTAAAGCGGTAGTATACATACCTCTTAAAGTACCACAGTCATTGTCGTTAACAATCATATCCTGAGCAACATCATGTAAACGACGGGTTAAGTAACCCGCATCCGCCGTTTTTAACGCCGTATCCGCCAAACCTTTGCGGGCACCGTGAGTAGAGATAAAGTACTCTAATACTGATAAACCTTCTTTAAAGTTTGATAAAATTGGGTTTTCAATGATATCACCACCTGAACCTGATTTTTGAGGTTTCGCCATCAAACCACGCATTCCGCAAAGCTGACGAATCTGCTCCTTAGAACCACGTGCACCTGAATCAAGCATCATGTAAACTGAGTTAAAACCTTGGTTATCCGAAGATAATTGAGTCATAACGAAAGTAGTTAACCTGTTGTTGATACGGGTCCAGATATCGATAATCTGGTTGTAACGTTCGTTGTTGGTAATGAAACCCATGTTATAGTTGTTTCTTACCTCTTCAACTTCAGCAGCAGCCTGCTCTAATAAAGTATGTTTCTCTACCGGAATGTTTACGTCTTGTAAGTTGAACGATAAACCTCCCTGGAAAGCCATTTTGAAACCTAATTCTTTGATATCATCTAAGAATTGAGAAGCACGGGCCATACCTGTCATCTTAACTACCTCACCGATAATATCTCTTAACGATTTTTTAGTTAATAATTCATTGATATAACCAACTTCTTCAGGTACCAACTGGTTAAATAATACTCTACCAACAGTTGTTTCTGTTAATTTATTGACGATAGAACCATCGCTTTGCTTAACATTTACCCTTACTTTAATGAAAGCATGAAGATCTAATTCTTTCTCATTGTAAGCGATAATTACTTCTTCTGGAGAATAGAAATTAGAATCCTGACCTTTAACCACTCTAGTATCATCTGTTCTACGGCCTTTAGTAATATAATAAAGACCCAAAACCATATCCTGAGAAGGTACTGTAATTGGCGTACCGTTTGCAGGGTTTAAGATGTTATGTGCGGCCAACATCAATACCTGGGCTTCCAAAATTGCTGCATTACCTAACGGTAAGTGGACAGCCATCTGGTCACCATCAAAATCGGCGTTGAATGCAGTACAAACCAATGGGTGTAACTGAATCGCTTTTCCTTCAATTAATTTTGGCTGGAAAGCCTGAATACCTAATCTGTGTAATGTAGGTGCACGGTTTAATAATACCGGGTGGCCTTTCAATACATTTTCTAAGATATCCCAAACTAGTGGATCTTTTCTATCAACGATTTTCTTAGCAGATTTAACTGTTTTTACCACTCCACGCTCAATCATCTTACGAATAATAAACGGTTTGTAAAGCTCAGCAGCCATATCTTTAGGAATACCACACTCGTGTAATTTAAGGCTTGGCCCTACAACAATTACCGAACGAGCTGAATAATCCACACGTTTACCTAATAAGTTCTGACGGAAACGACCTTGTTTACCTTTCAAGATATCTGAAAGTGATTTCAAAGCACGGTTACCTTCAGTTTTAACCGCGTTAACTTTACGTGAGTTATCGAATAACGAATCTACAGCTTCCTGCAACATACGTTTTTCGTTACGTAAAATTACCTCTGGTGCTTTAATCTCGATCAAACGCTTTAAACGGTTGTTACGAATAATTACACGACGGTATAAATCATTTAGATCTGAAGTAGCAAAACGGCCACCCTCTAATGGAACTAAAGGACGTAATTCTGGTGGAATAACCGGAACGATTTTAACAATCATCCACTCAGGGCGATTCTCGATACGTGTATTTGCACCACGGAAAGCTTCAACAACCTGTAGACGTTTTAAAGCCTCATTTTTACGTTGTTGAGAAGTTTCATTAGCAGCCTGGTGACGTAGATCATAAGATAAAGTATCTAAATCAATACGTTTTAATAAATCTTCTAATGCTTCAGCACCCATTTTGGCGATGAATTTATTAGGATCTTTATCATCTAAGTACTGATTCTCTTTAGGTAATTTATCTAAGATATCTAAATACTCTTCCTCTGTTAAGAAGTCCATATAATTGATACCTTCCTCGGCCATTAAGCCTGATTGGATAACTACATAACGCTCGTAATAGATAATTAAATCTAATTTTTTAGTAGGCAAACCTAATAAATAACCGATTTTGTTCGGTAAAGAACGGAAATACCAGATATGCGCAACCGGAACCACCAAAGCGATGTGTCCCATACGTTCTCTACGTACTTTTTTCTCAGTTACCTCAACACCACAACGATCACAAACGATTCCTTTATAACGGATACGTTTATATTTACCGCAATGACATTCGTAATCTTTTACCGGACCAAAGATACGCTCGCAGAACAAACCATCACGTTCTGGTTTGTAAGTACGATAGTTAATGGTTTCCGGTTTCAACACCTCACCGCTTGAGCGCTCCAAAATAATCTCCGGAGACGATAAGCTAATCGTGATTGATGTGAAATTGCTTTTTAATTTATTATCCTTTTTGTAAGACATATCTCTTTCTTAAGTTTTAAGTTTTAAGTTTTACGTGATAAGTTAACTTATAACTTACCACGTATTACCTATAACTTTAGTCTAACGTAATATCTAAACCTAAACCGCGTAACTCATGTACCAATACGTTAAACGATTCTGGAACACCTGGAGTTGGTAGGTTTTCACCTTTAACAATGGCTTCGTAAGTTTTGGCTCTTCCAATAACATCATCCGATTTAACGGTTAAGATTTCTTGGAGAATATTAGCAGCACCGAATGCCTCTAATGCCCAAACCTCCATCTCACCAAAACGCTGACCACCAAACTGGGCTTTACCACCCAATGGTTGTTGTGTAATCAATGAGTATGGTCCGATTGAACGGGCGTGCATCTTATCATCAACCATGTGACCTAATTTCAACATGTAGATAATACCTACAGTTGTAGTCTGATCGAAACGCTCACCAGTTAAACCATTGTATAAGTAAGTTTTTCCTGAAGCTGGAACACCTGCTTTAGCAATCCACTCTTCAACCTCATCATGCGTAGCACCATCAAAAATCGGAGTTGCGAATTTCACACCCAATTCTTTACCGGCCCATGCCAATACGGTTTCGTAGATCTGGCCAAGGTTCATACGTGAAGGTACACCCAGTGGGTTCAACACGATATCAACAGGGCTACCATCAGCTAAGAAAGGCATATCTTCATCACGTACAATACGTGCAACAATACCCTTGTTACCGTGGCGACCCGCCATTTTATCACCTACTTTTAATTTACGTTTTTTAGCAACATAAACTTTTGCCATTTGTACAATTCCCGATGGAAGCTCGTCACCTACACTGATTGCGAATTTATCGCGTTTGTAAGCTCCAAGTTCTTCGTTAACACGGATACCGTAGTTGTGAAGCAACATTTTAATCATCTCGTTTTTGTCATCATCAGTAGTCCATTTGTTAGGGCTGATGTGCGCAAATTCAAGATCTGCTAAAATTTTCTGAGTGAACTTAGCACCTTTAGCAACTAATAATTCTTTGTAAATGTTAAATACACCCTGAGATGTTTTTCCGTTTACAATCGTGAATAATTTATCTACTAATTCTGCTTTTAATTTCTCAGTGATATTGTTATATCCTTTGTCTAATTTCTCAATTGCCGATTTCTCTTCAGCTTTTGTAGTTTTCTTAGCACGGCTGAATAACTTCGTATCAATTACTACACCCTGGATAGAAGGAGGAGTTTTTAAAGACGCATCTTTAACATCACCTGCTTTATCACCAAAGATTGCACGTAGTAATTTTTCTTCCGGTGATGGATCAGACTCACCTTTTGGAGTAATCTTACCAATTAAAATATCACCTTCTTTTACATCAGCACCGATACGGATAATACCATTTTCATCAAGGTCTTTTGTAGCCTCTTCAGAAACATTCGGGATATCTGGTGTTAATTCCTCTTCTCCACGTTTAGTATCACGTACTTCTAATTCAAACTCTTCAATATGCAATGAAGTGAAAACGTCATCACGAACAATACGTTCGTTGATTACAATCGCATCCTCAAAGTTGAAACCTTGCCAAGGCATGAAAGCCACTTTCAAGTTTCTACCTAATGCCAACTCGCCATTTTCAGTTGCATAACCCTCGCAAAGCACTTGTCCTTTAGTAACTTTCTGACCTTTCTTAACAATTGGCTTTAAGTTGATACAAGTATTCTGGTTGGTTTTTTTGAACTTAATTAAACGGTAAGTTTTGCTATCACCTTCAAATGAAACTAAACGATCATCTTCGTTACGCTCATATTTAATTGTGATTTCGTTAGCATCTACATATTCTACAACACCGTTACCTTCAGCATTGATCAAAGTTCTTGAGTCACGGGCAACGCGACCTTCTAAACCTGTACCAACGATTGGCGCTTCAGGACGTAACAAAGGTACGGCCTGACGTTGCATGTTCGATCCCATCAAAGCCCTGTTCGCATCATCATGTTCTAAGAACGGAATTAACGAAGCAGCGATTGAAGTAATCTGGTTAGGCGCAACGTCCATTAAGTCTAATTTCTCAGGCTCAATGATCGGGAAGTCACCTTCATAACGTGCTTTAACACGTGGTGTTATGAAATTACCTTTATCATCATATTCTGCATTTGCCTGAGCGATGGTTTTACCATCTTCATCTTCTGCAGATAAATAAATAACGTCTGAATCAACAACTACCTTACCATCTTCAACACGTTTGTATGGTGTTTCGATGAAACCTAAATTATTGATTTTTGCATGCACACAAAGTGATGAAATCAAACCAATATTTGGTCCTTCAGGTGTTTCAATTGTACATAAACGACCGTAGTGAGTGTAGTGAACGTCACGTACCTCGAAACCAGCACGCTCACGTGATAAACCACCTGGGCCTAATGCTGATAAACGGCGTTTGTGAGTGATCTCTGCTAACGGATTCGTTTGATCCATAAACTGAGATAACTGGTTTGTACCAAAGAAAGAGTTGATTACTGATGATAACGTACGGGCGTTAATCAAATCAGTCGGTGTAAACACCTCATTATCGCGAATGTTCATACGCTCACGGATTGTTCTAGCCATACGGGCTAAACCAACACCAAATTGTGCGTATAATTGCTCACCTACCGTACGTACACGACGGTTTGATAAGTGATCGATATCATCCACTTCTTCTTTTGAATTGATCAATTTGATCAGATATTTAACAATCGCAATAATATCTGCTTTTGTTAAAACTTTTACCTCATCAGGAGTATTCATTTTTAATTTACGATTGATGCGGTAACGACCAACATCACCTAAATCGTAACGTTTATCCGAGAAGAATAAACGATCAATGATACCACGAGCAGTTTCCTCATCAGGTGGTTCTGCGTTACGCAAAGCACGATAGATGTTTTCAACAGCTTCTTTCTCTGAGTTAGAGGTATCTTTTTGTAATGTATTATAAATAATGGTATAATCTGCCTGACTAGCGCCATCTTCTTTCGATAAGATAATGCTTTTCACGCCAGCTTCGATCACCATATCAATGTGTTCGTCTTCTAAAACGGTTTCTCTTTCAAGAATCACTTCATTACGGTCGATAGAAACTACTTCACCTGTATCTTCATCTACAAAATCTTCAACCCATTTCTTTAAAACTCTTGCCGCCAGTTTACGACCGATATATTTCTTCAAACCTGATTTACTAACTTTTACTTCGTCAGCAAGATCAAAAAGTTCTAAGATGTCTTTATCAGAATCGTAACCGATAGCACGTAATAAAGTGGTAACCGGGAATTTTTTCTTACGATCGATGTAAGCATACATCACGTTGTTCACGTCAGTAGCAAACTCGATCCATGAACCTTTGAAAGGAATAACACGTGCAGAATACAATTTGGTTCCGTTAGTGTGACGGCTTTGGCCGAAGAACACGCCTGGAGAACGGTGTAATTGCGAAACGATAACACGTTCTGCACCGTTGATAACAAATGTACCTTTTGGTGTCATATACGGGATTGTACCTAAATACACATCCTGAATAATGGTTTCAAAGTCTTCATGTTCAACATCGTTACAAGAAAGCTTAAGCTTTGCTTTTAATGGAACATTGTAGGTTAATCCACGCTCAATACACTCATGTATATCGTAACGTGGCGGATCAACAAAATAATCAAGAAACTCTAATACGAAGATATTTCTTGAATCTGTTATTGGAAAGTTTTCAGCAAACACTTTAAACAAACCTTCGCTAGAGCGATCGTCTGATGTGGTATCTATCTGGAAAAATTCTCTGAATGATTGCAATTGCACATCCAGAAAATCCGGATAGTCTATAATGTGCTTACTAGTTGCAAAATTTACTCTTTGTTCGACTGTCTTTGCCAATGGACTAAAAGATTTTAGTTTAAGAATAAACTATTTGTTTGGTTCGGATTTCAAACATGCTCATTAACCAAACAAAATGAGATGTTTATAAACAGGTAAAGACACCGACATTTTCAGTCGGTGTCTAATACATTTTTAGCTTAGCTAAATTAAGTGATTACTTAATTTCAACTACTGCTCCAGCTTCTTCTAATTGTTTTTTAAGAGCTTCTGCTTCGTCTTTAGCAACACCAGCTTTTAATTCTTTTGGTGCACCGTCAACTAAGTCTTTAGCTTCTTTCAAACCTAAACCAGTTAAGTCTTTAACAAGTTTTACAACTGCTAATTTCTGACCACCAGCTTCTTTTAAGATTACATCAAAAGATGTTTTTTCTGCAGCAGCAGCAGGTGCATCACCACCAGCAGCAGGACCAGCAACTACAGCAGCAGCTGCAGGCTCAATACCATACTCATCTTTTAAGATTTGAGCTAATTCATTAACTTCTTTTACTGTTAAGTTTACCAATTGCTCAGCAAACGCTTTTAAATCTGCCATTTTATTAAGATTTTAAAAATTTACGTGTGTAATAATTTTGTTTAATTTGCGAACTTAAGGTGTTCGTTAACCTTCTCTTTCCTGAAGAGTTTTAACAATTCCTGCAATTTTGCTACCGCCTGATTGAAGCGCAGATAGAACATTTTTAGCTGGTGATTGTAATAATCCAATGATATCGCCAATAAGCTCTTCTCTTGATTTCAAGCTTACTAAGTTATTCAATTGGTCATCGCCAACGTATACTGATGAATCTATGTATGCCGCTTTAAGCACAGGTTTATCAGAAGTTTTTCTCAAAGTTTTAATCAACTTAGCCGGAGCGTTTGCTGTTTTTGAGAATAATAATGATGATGAACCTTTAAGCGCTTCGTATATCTCAGAAGCATCGCCATCTAAACCTTCAATCGCTTTGCGGATTAAAGAGTTTTTAGCAACCTTCATTACGATATCACCTTCGAAACATTTGCGGCGGATGTTATTGATCTGCTCAACAGAAAGGCTAGAAGTATCAGCAATATAGAAATTGCCAAACTCTTGCATTTGTCCTTGTAGTTCTAAAACTACTTCGTTTTTTTCTTCTCTGTTCATGATTAAATCCCCGCTACTGATTTAGTTTCAATTGCAATCCCAGGACTCATTGTAGAAGACACGTGAATGCTTTTAAAATAAGTTCCTTTTGCAGCAGATGGTTTTAATTTAGAAATTACCTGAATGATTTCAAGTGCGTTTTCATAAATTTTGTCTGCTGGGAATGATACTTTTCCTATCGAGGCGTGTATGATACCCGTTTTGTCTACTTTAAAATCGATCTTACCTGCTTTAACCTCAGTTACAGCTTTACCAACTTCGTTAGTTACTGTACCTGATTTTGGGTTAGGCATTAAGTTCCTTGGACCTAAAACACGGCCCAATTTACCTACCTTAGCCATACAAGCTGGTGTAGTGATAATAATGTCTACATCGGTCCAACCACCTTCAATTTTAGCAACATACTCGTCTAAACCAACGAAGTCTGCGCCTGCTGCTTTTGCTTCTTCTTCCTTATCAGGAGTTACTAAAGCTAAAACACGTACAGTTTTACCTGTACCGTGAGGTAAAGTAGCAATACCACGTACCATTTGATTGGCTTTACGCGGATCTACGCCTAAAGATACATCAATATCAACTGATGCATCAAATTTAGTAGTAGTGATTTCTTTTACCAAAGCAGCAGCATCCTTCAAAGTATAAGCTTTACCAGCTTCTATTTTAGCATGTGCCTTTTTTTGATTTTTAGTTAATTTCGCCACTGTTGTAAACTGTTTTTTAATTAATTGTTCCAGGGTGCGTCACCAGAAACGGTGATTCCCATACTGCGTGCTGTTCCAGCAACCATACTCATTGCAGATTCGATTGTAAATGCATTTAAATCAGGCATTTTATCTTCAGCAATAACTTTAATTTGGTCCCAGGTCACCGACCCAACTTTTTTACGGTTAGGCTCAGCAGAACCACTCTGTAATTTAGTAGCATCTTTTAACTGAATAGCTACCGGAGGGGTTTTGATGATGAAATCGAATGACTTATCAGCATAAACAGTAATTACAACTGGCAATACTTTACCTGCTTTATCTTGGGTACGAGCGTTGTACTGTTTGCAAAACTCCATAATGTTCACCCCTTTAGCACCTAATGCAGGTCCTACTGGTGGCGATGGATTTGCCGCTCCGCCTTTGATCTGTAATTTGATCATTGCACTGACTTCTTTTGCCATTTTGTGTTTTTTGTTTATTTAAAACTCAATGTTAAATATTGGAAGCATGTAACATTTATTTTCCTTACCGCTCCTATAAAGCTTAAAGGACTGCAAAGATATGGATAATCTTACAGTACTACAATAGATTAGGAAAAATATTTTTAATATTAATTCGATACATCATACGAGAAACAAAAAAGCTTTCCCTTTTGAGGAAAGCTTTTTCTTATATTTTGAAAATCGTAATTCGTAAATCTAAAATCGTAGATCAGCTTATTCTTTTTCTACCTGCATGTAGTTAAGTTCCAATGGTGTTTTACGACCGAAAATCTTAACCATTACTTTTAGTTTTTTCTTCTCTTCGTTTACTTCTTCGATAATACCTGAGAAACCGTTGAAAGGTCCGTCCATTACTTTAATGTTTTCACCAACATAATAAGGAACGTTCATGGTTTCGCCTTGCTCGCTCATTTCGTCAACCACACCTAAAATCCGGTTCACTTCTGCCTGGCGCATTGGAATTGGATTACCGGCTTTATCGCCTAAGAAACCAATTACACTATTAATGCCTTTGATGATGTGCTCTAACTCTCCATCCAACGTAGCCTCGATTAAAACATAACCAGGATAAAAGTTACGCTCTTTGGCAATCTTTTTACCGTCTTTCATCTGGTAGTATTTTTCCATCGGTATTAAAACCTGAGGAACCAAATGAGAGAAACCTAAACGGCTGATCTCAGCATCAATGTATTGTTTTACTTTCTTTTCTTTACCGCTAACCGCCCTTACAACGTACCACTTTAGATCGCTCATTAGTAAATATTAATTAGAAAGTGATTTATAAAAAGTATCTAACACAAATGTAGAACCTTTATCCATTGCAAAAATAACCAATGCAATAATTAAAGAAGCTACTAAAACAAGAATCGCAGAGCTTTGCAACTCTCCCCAAGTAGGCCATGTAACCTTACTTGTCATTTCATCGTATGATTCTTTTATAAACTCAACTACTTTAGCCATATTAAATATTGAATGAGTGAATGAGTAAATGAGTGAATGATATTACTCGAAAACTTAGTTTCAAATTCAATCATTCACTCATTCTGGAACTCAATCATTATGTTTAGCACGGGAACAAGGATTCGAACCCTGATCAAAGGTTTTGGAGACCTCTATTCTACCGTTGAACTATTCCCGTGTGTATAAAAAAGAGCTAGCCTAAACTAGCTCTTTTTATATTATTGCAGCTTAAAATTAAGCTAAGATTTCAGTTACCTGACCAGCACCTACTGTTCTACCACCTTCACGGATAGCGAAACGTAGACCTTTTTCCATTGCAATCGCGTTAATTAATTTAACAGTGATTGTAACGTTATCACCTGGCATTACCATTTCAGTTCCTTCAGCTAGTGAGATCTCACCAGTTACGTCTGTAGTACGGAAATAGAATTGAGGACGATATTTGTTGAAGAATGGAGTGTGACGACCACCTTCAGCTTTTGATAATACATAGATCTCAGCTTTGAAATCAGTGTGAGGAGTTACTGAACCTGGTTTACAGATTACCATACCACGACGGATATCAGTTTTCTCAATACCACGTAATAATAAACCTACGTTATCACCAGCTTCACCGTAATCTAAGATTTTACGGAACATCTCAACACCAGTTACTGTAGATTTTAAGTTCTCAGCACCCATACCTAAGATCTCAACTGGATCTCCAGAGTTGATTACACCACGCTCAATACGACCTGTAGCAACAGTACCACGACCAGTGATTGAGAATACGTCTTCAACAGGCATTAAGAAAGGAAGATCAGTTAAACGTGGAGGAATTGGAATATAGCTATCAACAGCATCCATTAATTCCATGATTTTACCAACCCATTTAGCATCACCGTTTAATCCACCTAATGCAGAACCTTGGATTACTGGAATATCATCACCTGGGAATTCGTAGAAAGATAATAATTCACGAACTTCCATTTCAACTAGTTCTAATAATTCTGGATCATCAACCATATCCACTTTATTCATGAATACAACTAATGAAGGTACACCAACCTGACGAGCCAATAAGATGTGCTCTCTAGTTTGTGGCATTGGACCATCAGTAGCAGCAACAACGATAATTGCACCGTCCATTTGAGCAGCACCAGTAACCATGTTTTTCACGTAATCCGCGTGACCTGGACAGTCAACGTGTGCATAGTGACGGTTAGCTGTTGAATACTCAACGTGAGCTGTATTGATAGTAATACCTCTTTCTTTTTCCTCTGGAGCAGAGTCAATTGAATCGAATGAACGTGCCTCAGTTAAACCAGCATCAGCCAAAACTTTTGTAATAGCCGCTGTTAAAGTTGTTTTACCGTGATCGACGTGACCGATTGTACCGATGTTTAAGTGCGGTTTACTGCGGTCAAATTTTTCTTTTGCCATTTTATTTATAACTAATTAGTAGGTTAACTTTTTATTATTTTTATTTTTTGTTATTTCAACACAAAAAACCTTGTCTCTTCTGTATATCTAACAGATTTAACAAAGCTTTATTATACCTGAGCCAAAGATGGGACTTGAACCCACGACCTCTTCCTTACCAAGGAAGTGCTCTACCGCTGAGCTACTTCGGCTTTTCAGTTAACAGTTTTCAGTTGCCAGTTATAAGTAACTGTAATTGTTAATTGCGAACTGCTCAACTTTATTGGAGCGGAAGACGAGGTTCGAACTCGCGACCTATAGCTTGGAAGGCTATCGCTCTACCAACTGAGCTACTTCCGCTTATCGATTTACAACTTCAGATTCACAAATTACGATTGATTTCAACCGTTAATCTAAAATCTTTTAATCTAAAATCAATCGGTGGGGAGAGAAGGATTCGAACCTTCGAAATCTTGCGATAACAGAGTTACAGTCTGTCCCATTTGGCCGCTCTGGAATCTCCCCAACTTTATTTTAAAATGCTAACACTTTAAAATAAAAGAGCCTCCTATCGGAATCGAACCAATGACCTACTGATTACAAGTCAGTTGCTCTACCAGCTGAGCTAAGGAGGCTTTTAATTTTGTGCAATGATACGAAAAATCTTCATTTTTCATACTATTAACGTGTTTTTTAAAAACTTTTATCTTTTAAAAGAACTAACCTTTTCTTCTTGGCGTAACGCCCTTTCCGAAAGGGAATGCAAATATACACACTTATATTTCACTTCAAAATAAATTTGAAAAAAAATAGCGAACATTTTTTGTTCGCTATCCCTTTATTTATGTTTTAAATTAATATTCACTTAATAATCAGATGCTTCGCTTTCACTTAAAATTGCTTTGTGTTCGCTTAATTTTGCACGAGTTTTTTCTTTGTGCTTGGTGATTTGTTTTCTTAACGACTCAATTGCTAAATCTGTCGCCTCTTCAAATGATTTACATTGTTCTTTAGCGAAGAGTGTTCCACCCGGCACAATAAGTTTAATTTCACTTATTTTGTTAGCTTCATCCTCTACGTTCTCTAATTTTAAATACACTTCACCACTAATGATCTGGTCAAAAAACTGATCCAGCTTATTTGCCTTTTTCTGTATAAAGTCTAACAACTTACTGTCTGCACTGAAGTGGATTGATTGAACTCCGATTTTCATTTTTCCTCCTTTTTTTACGCCTTTGGATGGGCTTGTTTATAAATTGTTTTTAATCTTTCGATTGAATTGTGGGTGTAAACCTGGGTTGCCGCTAAACTGGCATGACCCAAAAGTTCTTTAATGGCATTTAAATCTGCGCCAGCATTTAACAAAGTAGTTGCATAACTATGCCGCAATACGTGGGGACTTTTTTTGTCATTTGTTGATATATGGTTTAGGTATAAGGTTACAATACGGTATATTAACTTCGGATACGCCGGTTTACCTGTATTGGTAACGATTAAGTTAAGCAAATTGTTGCTAAAATTCTGCAAATTTTTTTGTTCAATATAGTTACCCACCTGATTAATAAGCTGTTTATTTATAGGTATAATGCGTTCTTTATTCCTTTTACCCAAAACTTTTATTGTGCCCGAATACATATCTACATCAATATCTTTTAACTGGATAAGTTCAGCTAAACGCATACCCGTACCAAATAATAATTCGATAACCAGATGATCGCGGATTGAGGCAAAACTGTTATCAAAGTATTGCTCAGCATCCAATAAATTATTCATTTTTTGCGAATCGACAAACACCGGAAGGCGTTTAGGGATTTTGGGCGCTTTAATTAAAACAGTAGGATTATGCTCCACTTTTTCTTCCCGCAATAAAAACTTATATAAACTTCTTAAAGCTGATACTTTCCTGTTGATGGAAGATTCTGATGTTTGTTTCTCCATTAAATCAACCATGTAGCTTCTAATGTGCGTATGTTTAACTTCAGGAAAACTGATTTCGAACGTATTGGCAATGTATTCTTCAAACTGATCCAAATCGGTTTGATAGGAGATTATGGTATGCGGAGAATAGCGCTTCTCGTGAGTTAAATAGGCAATAAAGCTTTTTAGCAACATTCAGTATCTCCTTACTCGGTACAAATATGAAGTTACAAATTGTTTTGATATAAAGAAATCATTAATTAATTGTTCAGTGTAAAGATTTCGATGGAGCATAAAACAAAAAAGTCCCGATCTAAAGATCGGGACTTCAATAATAACTATATCGTGAACAACTATGAAGTTGTATCTTGATTCATATTCTGAATGTAAACAGCATGTTTAATTTCAGTACGACGAGCAACGGATTTTTTCTCGTATGCTTGGCGACTACGTAGTTCTCTCAATACACCAGTTTTTTCAAACTTTTTCTTGAAACGTTTAAGGGCTTTATCTAATGATTCGCCGTCTTTAATGTTGATAATGATCATAACGCTGAAATACCTCCTCTCGTGGTTTTTAAATTTCCCATGTTATCGGGGCTGCAAATGTAAGCAAATAATTGAAAATGAGAAAGATTTTTAAAAAGATTTTTTGTGCTTTGCGATAATTGATTTATTACATTCTTTAACTACTTTTATTGATACATTATAAGATATGACAACAAGTAAAAAAGTTATTTCAATAGTCGCTGTTTTAGTGATTCTTTTGCTAGCAGTAATTTGCTACTACCGTTACTTCTTCGTTTTTGGCGAAGGCGTAAAAGCAGGCGAGCTAAACTATGTAGTAAAGAAAGGATATATTTTTAAAACTTATGAGGGCAAAATTATCCAGAGTGGAATTCGATCGCGAACAACAGGTACTGTACAAAGTAACGAATTTGAGTTCTCTATCTCTGATAAAGATATTGCTGAAAAAATGATGGCCAATAGTGGCAAGTTTTACGAATTACACTATAAAGAATACAAGAATTCGTTGCCCTGGCGGGGATTCAGTGTTTATGTGGTAGATAGTATCTTAACGGCGAAGTAGCTTTAGCGGAAGTACATAGTACATAGTACATAGTACATAGTACATAGTTGAAACCTCTATCGTGGAAATGGGTTTTTAATTTTATTCATAAAAAATCCGGAGGCAGCGAAGCCATCCGGATTACTCATAATATATATTTGGTTTGTTGTTTCTGCTTAACTTTCCGCTTTAACCTTTCGGTTTTTAACTTAATTTAATATTTCTCTGGCAATCACAATCTTCTGGATCTCCGAAGTCCCCTCTCCTATTGTACATAACTTGCTGTCGCGATAAAATTTCTCTACCGGAAAATCTTTGGTATAACCATAACCGCCGAATATTTGCACAGCTTCTGTAGCAACTTTTACCGAAACTTCAGAAGCAAAATATTTAGCCATTGCAGACTCCTTCGTCATAGGTAAATGTCTGTTTTTTAAATCGGCAGCCTGACGGATCAATAACTCTGCCGCTTCAATTTCAGTAGCCATATCAGCCAGCTTAAAACTAATGGCCTGAAAACTGGAAATTGGCTGACCAAACTGCTGACGTTGTTTTGAATATGAAACCGCAGCATCAAAGGCACCTTTTGTAATTCCCAAAGCCAAAGCCGCAATCGAAATCCTACCACCATCTAACACCTTCATGGCTTGTTTAAATCCTTCGCCAACAATACCCAGTAAATTAGCTTTGGGTACACGGCAGTTATCAAAAATCATTTCTGTGGTTTCCGACGCCCGCATCCCCAGTTTGTTTTCTTTCTTACCTGCTGAAAACCCAGGTGTTCCACGTTCTACCACGATCGCAGAAATTCCTTTTGAACTTCCTTGTTCACCGGTTCTCACCATTACCACCGCGATGTCTCCACTTTTACCGTGAGTAATCCAGTTTTTTGCTCCGTTAATAATGTAATCGTCGCCATCTTCAACTGCAGTTGTCATCATTCTCAATGCATCAGAACCGGTATTGGCTTCGGTTAAACCCCAGGCGCCAATCCATTCTGCCGTAGCTAATTTTGGCAGCCATCTTTGTTTCTGCTCTTCGTTTGCAAAAGCCAAAATATGGCCGGTACATAACGAGTTGTGCGCTGCCAAGGATAATCCTATTGAGCCGCAAACCCTCGCCACTTCAACAATTACATCAACATATTCCTGATAGCCTAGTCCTGAACCGCCATATTCTTCAGGCACTAAAACACCCATTAATCCTAATTCGCCCAACTGCTTGAACAAATTCACCGGAAAATGTTGCGCTTCGTCCCACTCCATTATATTCGGACGAATATTCTTCTCGGCAAAATCGCGAACCATCGCTTTTACACTTTGCTGGGTTTCTGTTTCAGAAAAATTAAAGCTAACGCTCATAGTTTATATTTAGTAGATATGGGCAATAATAAACAAATATTTCATAGTTCATTCCCATCAAATATTTGCAGCGGCACAGAATGAAATGGTATTTGGTTCAATTAGTTAATCGGCTATTGAGAGACCTATCAAATTGATAAAGGAATGATTTTTTTATTTTTTTCCTAAAACCCCGCTATCAAAGCGGGAAAGTTAAAAATTAAAATATCCCACGAAACATTAAAAGGATATATATGGTGTGATTTGGTCGATTATTTTCTGATTCAGAATAACAATCTTTTTCAAATCTGAAGGATTATTGTAGTTCCCGTGTTGTTTTCTATACTGAATAATGGCATTTATCTGCTTGTAAGATAGATATGGATTGCTCTTCAAATCGTTAAACTGAGCAGTGTTAATGTTAACAATTTTTAAATCAATGCGACTCAAAGTAATCTGATCTCTGATTTCATCGTATTTGGCAGAATCTAAACCATATACCTCCATTAGTTGCTCTTTCTTATAAAACCCACCCAGGCGTTCCCTGTATTTAAGAATTCGATTGGCAAAAGCTCCTCCTATCCCTTTTATTTCATCTAACTGAGCAGAATCTGCCGTATTAATATCTACAATTACCGGAGCTTTTTTCACATACTCTTTTTTCTCATAAACAAAATCAGTTTTTTTGAAATTGTCAGGCTGATCTTCAATTCTCACAAATGGCCTTATTTTATCATACATAGTTGGCGAAATGGTATACATTTTTGCCAAGTCTTCTACCCTACGAAATCTTCCGCCTTTATGGGTATAATTGACAATAACCTGCGCCTGCTTAGCAGATAAACCTAATTTTTGCCACCCTTCACTATCCAGTTGGTTAGGGTCGAAATTAAATAGCGTTACAACTTTGCCAGTGCTTGTACTTTCAATTCTATCTCTGGTATAATTAAAATTTTGCTGATCAGTTATTTCTATTTTCCTAATCTTAGCAAGCAAACCTGGGTCATCTTTCTCCACAATACGAAAGTGATCATATATAATAGGTATGACTTTTAACAGCATGATCAAAAATATCAGAACCAGCAAACCATTGAATTCACCTTTACTGAAGCCAAAATGTTTATTAAGCCAAACTCTCATGTGCGATATGACGTGTGTATTATAAATATAAATCTTATTTTTGGGATTGCAAAGCTCACGGGTTTTGGCTATCAACAATCTAAGAATTACTATATGAAGATCATAACTACCTCTGAGTTTGCGAAAGCGACCAAGATAGATAAACTTGGTGTGCCAGGTTTAGCAGGCTTGATGATGGAGATCATGAAACTGAATGACATCAACGACGTTTTTGCTCAAAACCAACATTTTAAAGGCTTAGAGTTTGTAGATAAAATACTGGAAACGATTGGTGTTTCTATCGAATTTGATGATGATGATTTGAAAAGCATCCCGAAAACGGGGCCTTTTATTGCCATTGCCAATCATCCTTATGGCGGTGTTGAAGGCCTTGCTTTGGTTAAACTATTGTGCACCGTTCGCCCTGATGCCAAGGTGATGGTCAATTTTATTCTGAAGAAAATCCCTAATCTGGATGAATTTTTCGTAGCCGTAAATCCTTTTGAAAATGTTCAACATTCATCGAGCATCAGTGGTTTAAAAACAACGTTTGATTTATTGAGAAATGGAACGCCAATTGGGATTTTCCCTGCTGGTGAAGTATCAACCTTTAAACTAGACGCACAACAGGTTACCGACAGAATGTGGCATCCGGTGGTAGGTAAACTAATAGCAAAAGCAAAGGTTCCTGTAGTTCCTATATATTTTCATGGAAATAATGGCGTTTTATTCAACATCTTAAGTTTCATTCATCCAACGTTACGCACAGCAAAACTTCCTTCAGAGTTTTTGAATAAGCAAGGTTTAACCATTAAAGTTAGAATCGGCAAGGCTATTGCGCCATCAGAGGTTTCACATATGAACAGCAGTAATAAGCTGATGGATTTTCTACGAGCCCGCACCTATGCACTAGGCGTAGGTTTAGATGAGGAAAAAAGATTATTCAATCCACTGAAGCTATTCAAGATTAAGAAAAAACCTGCCGAAGTTATTGAAGAAACCTCGAGAGTTTTAATTAAGGGTGAAGTAGAAACACTGGAAGACTTTAGAGTTTGGACAGAAAAAAATTATGAAGTTTATATTGTTCCGACACTTAAAATCCCAAATATTTTAAGAGAAATTGGTCGTTTGAGAGAAATCACTTTTCGCGAAGTGGGCGAAGGAACCAACAAAAAAATCGATCTGGATAATTACGATATTTATTATAACCACCTTTTTATTTGGGATAAGGAACTCGAAAACATTGTAGGTGCATATCGCATTGGTAAAGGCGATGAGATTTTAGAAAGTATGGGGCGCCGCGGCTTTTACCTTTCAGAACTTTTTAAAATGAAGGATCAATTTTACCCGATGCTTAAGCAGGGAATAGAATTGGGTAGATCATGGATTAGAAAAGAATACCAGGGTAAACCACTTCCATTGTTTTTATTATGGAAAGGTATATTAAAATATCTGATTGATAACCCGCAGTATCGTTATATGTTTGGTCCGGTAAGTATAAGCAACAGTTTTTCGAAATTTAGTAAAGCGCTGATTGTAGATTATATTACCAAGAACCATTTCGACTATGAAATGGCAAAATATGTAAAACCAAGAAATAAATTCAAGGCAGATTTACTACCCATTTCTACCGACACTTTGGTAGATAGCAGCGAATCGTTTAAAGATTTGGATAGCATTATTGGCGACATTGAAAATTCACACATTAAAATACCTGTATTATTGCGCCAATACATGAATTTAAATGCAAAAATTATATCATTTAACATTGATCCGAAATTTTCTGATTGCTTAGATGGTTTCCTTGTGGTAGATACACACAATATTCCACCAGAGATGCTGGAAAAACTAGGCAAGAATTTATAACTTTAAATAAAAATACCCAGACATCCATCTGGGTATTTTTGTTATCAACTAACCTAAACTTTATAAATACTAACCAAATATTTATAGCGCAAATATGAGGTTACATTATTAAGAATAAATTAACTAATCGTTATAAAATTTATAAATGATTTAGATTTTAGCCGGGTAAAAAAGATTGATTGATTTTCTTAGGCTATTATTTTTCGCATCATGATATCCGTTTGTTCCTCATCTCCCATTTTAAAGATATGTCTACTGAAGGGCACAAAACCATTTTTTTCGTAAAATCGAATCGCTTTAGGATTCTCCTCCCACACCCCTAGCCATATTGATTTTTTCATTTTTTTCATAGCTATTTCTACAGTTTGATCATAAAGCAGCTGTCCAACTTTTTTACCATGATAATGTGCCTTTACATATATACGCTCTATCTCTAAAGAGTCGCTTTCCTGCAGCTCAGTCTGCGAATCGTTCATATTTACTTTGAGATAGCCAATTGGAATTTGATGATCCCAGGCTATAAAAAATAATGAGTTAGGATGATTCAATTCAGTCTTAACCTTTTCAGCACTAAAACTTGTTTGTAGATATTGCTGCATTACCTCCTCAGCATTGCCCGATGCAAAAGTTTCATAAAAAGTTTCTCTGCCAATTTCCTGTATTATTTTGAAATCAGTTGAAGTAGCGATGGAAATTTTGATTGCATTCATTCAATTTGATTTAGGTTCAGCGTAAGTTAAAATAAACAAAAAAAGGTTACAACAATCGCTGTTGTAACCTTTATCTAAATTAACGCTCTCAATCTTTATGATTGTGATGCAAGGCTCTCACCCCTTGCGTTGGCAAAAGTAAGACTTTGAATTTAATTTCCAAATTTAAATTAAGCTTATTTTAATTTTTCTGGAGGTTTGATAAAATTGATGTTAACTTAATGTAAAGCCAATATCTAATCCTTCACATAAAGAAATTGTTGATTTTAAGTTAATATGATGTAAATTTAAAATCACCAAATCATTTGCTTTAGTGAGCCTGCTATGAAAATTTTAATCAAAAGCTTTTTATTTGCCGCTTTGCTACTTTTAAATATAAAAGTAACAGCGCAGCAACATGCTTTTGAATTTTACGAAGGCACATTCAATTTCGAGCTTGATCCTTCAGTAAATATCACCGTAAATAAAATCCCATCGAAGGCTGAAGCCATAAAATTTTATGAATCTATTGTTTTGGCGAATCCGCAAAAGCTCATTCAATCCCTTCAGGCTTACCAAATAAAACATCAGTTAAACGACTGGATTTATTATCAACTCATCCGGAAAACAGCCGAAGAGATAAGTCCGAAGGCGGAGAACTATTTCCGTTACACACTTTACAAATGGTTTTTATTAAGTAAATGCGGATATGACGCCAAAATCGCCATCGGTAACGAGCAAGTGATTTTTTACATCAGGAATGATGAAGACATTAGTGATATTCCGTTTTTTATGATCGACAAGCAAAAGTACATGTGTTTAAATTATCACGATTATGGAAAGCTTTTTCAACAAAGTGTTTACATCCCGCTTAAAATTAAAATACCTGAGGCTATAAATTCTTTTTCATACAAAGTCACCCGGATGCCTGATTTCAAGCCTGAAAATTACGAGAATAAAGATGTTCAATTCAGTTATAGGCAAAAAGTTTATCATTTCAAGCTAAAGGTTAACCAGGAAATTCAATCACTGTTTAAAAATTATCCGGTAGTGGATTACGCCAGCTACTTTAACATTCCATTGAGCAGGGAAACCTATGGCTCATTAATTCCAATTTTAAAGGAAAACGTTAAAAAAATGGATCAGAAGAAAGGTGTTGATTATTTAATGCGCTTTACCCGCTATGCATTTCTTTACGAAGACGATGGGCTAAATTTCGGAAAAGAAAAACGGTTATCACCTGAGCAAACTTTATTAAATAAATACAGCGACTGTGATGACAGGGCAGCTTTATTTTTCTTCTTGGTAAAGGAAATATACAATTTACCGATGATTGCCCTGCTCTATCCCACTCATCTCACCATGGCCGTTCAGTTTGATAAGCCAGTTGGAGATGTTATCGTTTACAAAAACAGGAAATACTCTTTCTGTGAACCCACTCCTCAAACACAGGATTTAAAAATCGGGCAAATTTCTTCTGATTTGAAAAACACGCCATACGAAATCGTTTACGCTTATGACCCTATTAAGCGCTGATCATTCGCAAAATCTAATATTAAGCCAATATTAACAAAATGTAATGTTATTGCTAAGGAACTAAAACTGTTGGTCTTTTGAGGTATTTTCGATTTCGATGATCAGTAATAATCTAAAAACAATCCTATGTCAGCAGTAATTTATAATGTGATTAAAGAATTTTTTGTTGAGATCCATGGCCATCCGGTTAAGGCGAGGATTCTTTCACCAATAAATGACGAGAATAGTTTCAAGTTTCAGATTAGCTTATATTTCAAAAGTAAAAGCAATGCTGATGAAAGTGAGCCAGCCTCTACCTTTACTTCTTATGCCAATGCAGAAAGACATTTGCTGGCTTATCTGGAAGCTTTTCAAAACACTTTGGATTTGGGTGGTGAGGTAGCTGAAGGCAGTAAGTTTTAAAGATTTTCTTTATCATCTTTCTCTGGTGGGAGTTCAGACTCAATTACCTCCTGTTCAAATTTCTTTTTGTCTTTCTGATTTCTTTTGATCAAAAAAACGATTAGGAAAACAACGATTACTACTATTACAATTACAACTGGCAGATTTATACCCATGATTTTTATTTTTAGTGATCATCAACAACTATAAATATATGCTTAAATATTCTTGATGTTAACTGCGATTTTCTTGCTTAACATAATCATAATATTAATTTAACTTCTTGATCTTCTATCTTTGGGAAAATCCCCAAGAGTTAAATGAAAAAGAACAAATCCAGGTCGAAATCTGAATCGACAAGCAAAAAATTACGAAAAGAACTAGAATCAAAATTAGCCCTTGCATTTAATGAAGTTGTTAGCCAGTACGGCAAAGCAAAGAAAGCAGATAAAGTGATCGAGAAATTTGCAAAACAACTTTCGAAGAAAATCAAAATCGCTACATCAAATGATTCAATCGTTCCTTTTATTAAAGATGAAGAAATTGAATTGTTGCCAGAAACTCTTGAACAAGCAGTAAGCAAGAAGGTAACTGGAAAAAAAACAAAAGCAGATAAAAAAGAAACCGCATAAAAAATGGCCAGAAAATTAATTTTCTGGCCATTTTAATATTAGTTGAACTTATAATTAGTTTACAGCTCCTGGAGTTGTATAAGCTAAAGCCTGAGGATTGAAATTTGCCCAGCCAGCTGCCCAGTTTTCAGAACCGAAAGCACCTTTATAAGGCACATTTGTAAAACCAGAAGCTAATTTTGCATTGGTAAATAAAGCACCAGAAGCCGCCGGAGAGTTAGCAACAACGGTGAAGTTTGGAATACCAACTCTGGTTACTGTAGAAGTATTTGCAACTAAATCAGCTGAATATTTGTATGGATCGGTAATTAATGCTGCAGCCAAACCATTTGGATCAAATACGTTTACCGCCGTTAATAATGGTGTAATTACACCCAAAGCAGTAGCATTTGACGCCTTGATTTGATTTGATTTACTATTACTGTTGTAAATTAAGTTATTTGCAAAAACAGATCTTCCTGAAGATAGGTTGGTTGAAGCATATGCAGCACCGGCAAGTAAGGCATCATCATAAAAAACGCCTTCAGTATAACCTACAATTACGGAGTTAAACAAACTCATTGCAGAGTTACGACGAATTTGAGCTGCATGTTGGTAATTTGCATTAATACTAGTTGTACCTGAACCTACTGGACCTAAAACTGTAACATTAGAGAAAACAGCTGAAGTTTGAGGACTTGCATCAGTTCCGGCAGAATTATTATCAGATTCAAAAGCATTTGAGCCCGAAACATCAGCGGTATTTGCTAAACGTTGTGCTAAAGCGAACTGAACTTTGCCTGAATAACCATTGTCAGTATCAAAATCATCATCCCAAGAATCGATAGCCAATAAGTGGGAACAGTTTACTGTACCACCAAACCATTCGAAAGCATCATCACCAGAACGGTATACTTCAACATAATCAACCACAGTACCAGAACCTACTGAACCAAAAGTTAATCCGTTAATTTCATTATCCGGGCTCAATGCAATACCTGCATATTCAATACGAACATATTTAAGTACACCTGAATTATCAGCGTTATCAGTACCACCATGCTTACCTTTATCTGTATCACCAGAAATACCTTCAATAGCAACTGAAGTACCAGCGTTATTTACCGCTCTTCCCAATAAAATAAGTCCACCCCAGTCGCCCTCTTTACGTGCGCCAGCGGCAACACTCGAAGTGAAAACAATTGGTTTATTTACTGTACCGGTTGCGTTAATTTTTGATCCTCTTGAAATAATCAAAGCACCTTTAGTCGCTTTATCACCTTTAATAATAGTTCCTGGCTCAATGGTTAAGGTAGCGTTGCCAGTTACAAAAACATTGCCTTTTAAAACATAGATTTTACTTGCCGACCACGTTGTGCTTGCAGTGATATCACCAGAAATTTCTACGGTATTTGCATCTGCCGGAGGATTAATATCATCATCAACAGGACTTTTAGAACAGCTTGCAAACAATCCTAAAATGCTAAGTGCGCAGAGTAATAGTTGTTTTTTCATTTTTTTTATTTTAACTTTTTTACAAATTTATAATCTAGATATAACTACGGGGTTAACCCATTTTTAAGCTATTGTTAACAGTTTAATAATAGATGTATATTAATTTAACTTAGAAAGTATAAGAGAAAGATAAAGAGTAATTTCCTCCAGGCTTATAGCTGCTGATGGTTTCATCAGTACTTCCTGGGTTATATTGATCATTTAAATCTCTATCGTAATATTGAGTTAAGCGTTGGTTTAAAATATCACCTGCATTAAACTTAATTTCACCTTTGTTTTTAAGCACTTTTAATGCTAACTGTAAATCGATCACGTCTCTTGGAACATCCCAGATTTCTGGAAAGAATACTCCACCAGCAACGATTAACCTACGACCAACCCTGTTATACAAGGCATTGAAATTTAACTTGTCATTTAAGAAACTGTGTTGTAAACCTGCATTAATTATGTATGGTGCCTGACCAACCATTGGTCTTTCTGTACGCAACAAGTTAATTCCACTGTTATTAATTTCAACCTTTGATTTAATAAAAGATAGGTTGGTATAGAAAGTTGTTTTCTTTAAAAAATCTGTTTTCGAAATAAAATCCAAGCTCTTGCGGAATTCAAATTCTACACCATACACATTCACGTTATCACTGTTGATATACGTTACGATTCTGCTTGATCCTGAATCCTGATTATAGGATTCAATTGCATTGTGAAACTTTTTATAGAAAGCTGAAACTGAGATAATTTGTCCCGCTTGCGGATAAAGCTCAAAACGAATATCAGCATTGTCAATTTTTGCTTCCTTTAGGTTTGGATTACCTTGTTGAAGTGACAAAAGCTCATAGTCATAAATTGCTGAAGATGCCAGTTCTCTAAATTCCGGACGGGCTAAAGTGCGGTAGTAAGATGCCCTTAAATTTATTTTTGGAGTAAGGCTATAAGTATAATTTGCAGAGGGCAATACATCTACATAGTTATCATCAACTGATGTTTGAGGAGAAGGAACTTTTGCATCAAGTTTCACATTAAATTGTTCCACTCTCACACCCCAAACTAATCTTGATTTTTCTCCGAATTTGTTATCTAACATTAAATAACCTGCATTCGTAATCGATTTTGCAGTATATGAGTCTGCATCACCAGAAATATCATCCAAAAAGTAAGCACCACTGTTAATGGCATCAGCTGCATATAGGGTACTTAAAGGTCTTCTTGCAATTGCATCAGCATTTGCAGCAGCGGTATTTGCCCTCAAACCCACAAACCGGGCATCAAATGTTCTCTCGCGGTAAATAGAAGTTAAACCTGTTTTGAATGTAGCCAATTGGCCAAACATTTTTAAAGGCAGGGTGTAATTTGCGCCTCCACTGTAATTATTCTCATCTAATTTTGAAAACAATGTTGAGTTTTCCTTGCTTAACGTACCTGTACTTGCAACATAAGCGTAGTTATCTGTACCAATATCTGCCGGATTTCTCTGGTAAGATACTTTCTTTTGATCTGGCTGATCATTTAAAATGTTTGCATAACTTACTGACCAGTTTAACTTAGCATTATTTTCACCTAAAGCATGATTACCCTCAATGGTTGATTTGAACAATGACTTTTGTAATAAATCAAAAGCAAAATACCTTGTATCACGGTTACGGTCAAAGTTAAAACCAGTTCTTGTTAGATAAGAATCATCATAGTTTCTGTTGTAGATATTTTTGAAAGTGATTTTACTTTTTCCATAGGTATAGGCAAAGTTAGCCAACGCACCTAAACTGGTCGAAAATCTGTAAATATTATCATGATAGTCGACGTTCACATAATCACGAATTACATCATTATTAATGGTTTGTGAGTTGCGATAAGTAAGCGAGAATAATGCACCAAACCTGTTTGTGTTTTTAAAATCTTTAACCCTACCTAAAGTAAATTGATAATTTTGAGTAGGAAGTGCTGTATTGTTATAAGTATTCCAGTTTCTTGGAAGCGCCCTCATACCAGCCGCTTGCTCTGTAGCGGTTAACCCATTATTAAATTTGTTACGTGATGGAAAGTTGCTTGGCAATGCTCTGTCTCCGTTGTCGAAGCCAAAATAGTCGCTCACATTACGTGTTCCTGAAATAAAATCTTTACCAGTAGATTCTGTATTAAAGCCTGTACCAATTCCAAAACTTATAAAATTATTATCTGGAATATCTTTAGTTGCAATTTGGATTGAACCACCGGTAAAATCTGCAGGAAGGTCTGGCGTAGCTGTTTTACTAATCACGAGGTTATCAACCAGGTTTGAAGGTACAATATCGAATGAAAATGCTTTACGGTTTGGCTCGGTACTTGGCAATGAAGCGCCATCAAGCGTAGCATTATTATAACGATCACTTAAACCTCTAATCACCACAAACTTATTATCCTGAACGGTAGCTCCGCTCACTCTTTTCAAAACATCTGATGTATTTCTATCCGGAGATTTTCTTATCTGATCACTCGAAACACCATCCGATATGACTGAACTATTTTTTTGTTTAGCATAAAGTGAATTTACAGATTCTTGTTTGAAACTAGCTTTAACAACCACTTCACCCAGATTTTGACCACTTGCTTCGCTCAAAATTACGTTCAAAGAAGTTGTTGCCGGAGATTTAACTTCAATATCCGAAACCTCCTTGGTTTGATAACCAACGTAAGAAAATTCTAAAGTATATTTCCCATTGGCTAGAGACTGAAGAATGTACTTTCCATCTACATCAGTCGACAATCCTTTATTAGTACCTTTAATTTTAACAGACACCCCAATTAAGGTTTCGCCAGTTTTTTTATCGGTTATCGTTCCAGAAATTTTACCGGTTTGTGCATAGGCGGCTATGCTTAGGAATGAAATCAGCATGACTAATGCTGATTTTTTTAAAATTGTGATTAAGTCCAATTTGCCTGTGTTTTATTTTAGGCAAAGCTATTACCACAATGTTAGCTATATGTTAGATGTTAATTAAGCTTTGTTTAGCTAAAGGTTAATTTAATGTTAGCTACTTTCCGGTTAGTACCTGATACCTGTTTTCTTGCAGATGAAGTGCAATAACCAAATTGGCCCGATTAACAAAAACTTAACATCATCTAAAAATGAGGGCTTTTTACCTTCAATTTTATGCCCGATAAATTGCCCTACCCAGGCGGCTACAAATATGGCAGCATAAATGGCATAAGCAGTTCCGCTACCCAAACCCACAGCTTGTTCAATTTTAACAATGACATAACTCATGAGGCCCACTACCCAAATCATCAGAAAAAATAATACAGGAGATAACGTAAAATAATAATATAAGCTAAAGGCCAAAAGAAATGATGCCCAGTTAAAAAAGCCATTATAGCTACCTAAAAAACCGATATGAGGAAATGGAATTTGCCATACTAAACCCAATAAACTGAATACAATCAAGGGAACACAAATCCAGTGGACTAGTTTATTGGTCGGATTTTGATGGCTCTCCGCATACTTGTCAAAAAGTACATCAACAGGGCGCTTAGGTTCAATTTGGATAGTTGGCTTGCTCATGATGTAAAATTATAAAAAATGTTGGAGATACTGTTATGGCATATCATCGTTGCGAGGTATGGATCAATCTAGCCCACAATCACGAAATAGTAAATCATTGTGATAAGATTTAGTAAGAGAATTTATAATCTATAAAGGAAAACTAGAAAAAAAAAGCGATGGAAAACCATCGCTTTTAAATATTTATTGCTTCGTCATAGAAGATACTTAAGCAATGACGAATAATCAATTACTTCGCAAACGCTACTGAACGTGTTTCACGAATCACAGTCACCTTAATCTGACCAGGATAAGTCATTTCCGTTTGAATACGGGTTGAAATATCTGCAGCCAGTAATTCGGCTTGTGCATCTGTAATTCTCTCACTTTCTACAATAACACGTAATTCTCTACCTGCCTGAATCGCAAAAGTTTTTTCCACGCCTGGGTAAGATAAAGCCAGCTCTTCCAAATCTTTTAAACGTTTGATATAGCTTTCTACTACCTCTCGTCTTGCTCCCGGACGGGCACCAGAAATGGCATCACAAGCCTGAACAATTGGCGAAATCATCGACGTCATTTCTATCTCGTCGTGGTGGGCACCAATGGCATTACAAATTTCAGGATGTTCTTTATATTTTTCAGCCAATTGCATACCTAAAATTGCGTGAGGCAATTCAGGATTATCATCAGGCACTTTACCAATATCATGTAACAAACCGGCACGTTTGGCCATTTTCGCATTTAAGCCTAATTCTGCCGCCATGGTTGCACAGAAGTTTGCTACCTCACGTGAGTGATGCAAAAGATTCTGACCATACGACGAGCGGTAACGCATACGTCCCACCATACGAATCAATTCAGGGTGTAAACCATGAATACCCAAATCGATCACAGTACGCTCACCGATTTCTACAATCTCATCCTCAATTTGCTTTTTGGTTTTGGCTACAATTTCTTCGATACGGGCCGGGTGAATACGTCCATCGGTTACCAAACGGTGTAAAGCTAAACGGGCAATCTCTCTTCTTACTGGATCAAATCCAGATAAAATGATCGCTTCAGGCGTATCATCAACAATGATCTCAATACCGGTAGCCGCCTCTAAAGCACGGATATTTCTACCCTCTCTACCAATTACGCGACCTTTAATCTCATCACTTTCAATATGAAAAATAGAAACCGAATTTTCAATAGCGGCCTCTGTGGCGGTACGTTGAATGGTTTGAATCACAACTTTTTTAGCTTCTTTGCTGGCCGTTAATTTCGCCTCATCCACAATGTCTTTCACCTGCATCATGGCTTGCGTACGAGCCTCTTGCTTTAAGTTTTCTACCAATTGTTCTTTAGCTTCCTCAGCCGAAAGACCAGCGATGGTTTCCAATTGTTTCAGGTGCTGATTTTTCAATACTTCAACTTCTTCCTGCTTCTTAACAGCCAATTCAGTTTGCTTTTCAAGGTTACCTTTTTGCTTATCAAGCTCCTGTTCTTTTTTATTGAAGTTTTCCATACGCTGATTTACCGATTGCTCTTTCTGCTTAATGGTATTTTCGCGTTGGTTGATCGTGTTGTTTTTAGCATTTACTTCCTGTTCATGCTCTGCTTTCAGTTGTAAAAACTTTTCTTTGGCTTCTAAAAGCTTGTTCTTTTTTAAGATTTCTGCGTTGTTCTCTGCATCTTTTAAAATCTTTTTAACCTTGTTTTGAGCAGCAACTTCCTGCCCTTTTAACAAGTTGCGTAGTAGGAACCTGCCCACCGCTATACCGATACCTAAGCCTGCTATTAGGGCAAATATGTATCCTAGAATTTCCGTTATCTCCATTTTGTTTTTTAAGTAAAAAAAAACCGCAGCTAATTTTTTTAAAGTCTCATCATTTTAAACCTCAACTAAGCATAATTGGGATTTAAGCCATTTTCAGGTGCCATAGCAGATGAAATACGCCCTCTTAACCCCATAGATATTGAAGTGTTAAGTTTTATAAATTTGAAACTCAAAAAACTAGCCGCGGCTATGTCTTTATGCTAATGTGCAACTATTGAACTGAATATAATCAGTTATATCATTATCATGATATTTGCAAAGAACGAACCTTATTTTTTAAAAAAACCGTTGAGTAAAACATCCAATTCTTCAACTTTATCAGCAACGGCAGTATCCTGGTTTTGTACTTTATTTTCCGTTCTCAATACGGCGGTTGCATAATGCAAAACTGCCATAGAAAGAAGATCCTGCTTATCTCTAACCGCATAATTATCTTGATAATCTTTTATGCGTTCATTGATCATTTTAGCCGCCCGTCTCACAATTTCTTCCTCTTCCGTATTCACCTTTAAAGGATATATACGATCGGAAATGGTTATTTTAATCGAGATTTCTCCCATTTGTTAGCTTAGTTTCTGATTTCTTCGCATTATTTATTTTTTAAGTAATGCGATACTCTTATCAATCTCCCGCACAAAATCGTTAATTTTTTGCTTAATGTCAAGCGACTTTTCACTTGTTCCTTCAATACTTTTAGCCAGTTTTGTTACCCTTAGTTTTTCTTCAAGGTCTACAGTTTTGGCTTTTGAGGTATCAACAGCAACTTTTAACGACTGATTTTCAAGCTTTAATAAATCATTTTCTTCCTGTAAAGCGTTACATAACTCAATTAATCGAGCTGTTTTTTCTAATACTTTATCTAATTGATCTGCAACAGAAGTCATGAATTTATTTCTAAAAATACGAATTTATATTTTATTTCCTAATTTCTGCGCCTGCTTGCTGGGTTAAATTCGCAATTAACTTCTGCATAGTATTTTCAATCTGCTTATCGGTGAGGGTTTGCTCCTCATCCTGCAAAATAAAATTCAGGGCATAAGATTTTTTCCCTTCCGGCAATTTATCACCTACATAAACATCGAAAACACCAACCTCTTTGATGAGTTTTTTATCCGTCTTGAAAGCAATACTTTTTAACGTATCGAATGTTACGGCCTGATCAATCAACAACGACAAATCTCTACGCACCTGTGGATATTTAGAAATTTCTTTATTAACGATTTTATTTTTCTTTACAATATCAAGTATTCCCGCCCAGTCAAAATCTGCATAGAAAACTTCGGCATTCACATCTGCTACCTTTCGATCGGCCTTGCTTGCCGCACCAAAACTCACCAGGGTTTTATCTCCACGGAAATATTTTAAGCCATAGGCGAAGTTTTCATCATTCAAACTATCGGTTTGATAACCCGAAATACCCAAACGGGAAATGATGGCATCAACAGCTGATTTTAGATTATAAAAAGAAGCTGCTTTTGAATTTTGATTCCATTGCTCACTTTGTTTTGCCCCAGAGATTAACAATAACAGTCTCGGGCGTTCGACATACTTCTCATTAATTAAGTGATACGTTTTACCGAACTCATAAAACTTTACGTCAGCATTTTTACGGTTTTGGTTATAAGCCACGCTTTCCAGAGCCAGCATTAACAGATTTTGGCGCATTACATTCAAATCACTACTCAGCGGATTCAGCACAAATACGGCCTCATCCAGATTTTTTGAATAAGCTGATTTGGTTAATGAGTTACACATAATCTCCGCGTAGCCATTTGCGGTAAGAAGATCTGCAATCGTATTATGCGTATTTTCTTTCTCTGGCTTCACGCTGTAAGAAAGTGATGCATTTACTTTCGATGGGATTTCAATATTATTATAACCATAAATTCGTAACACCTCTTCAGTGATATCACATTCGCGGGTTACATCAACTTTGAAAGAAGGAACCCTCAATGCCAGCGTATCATCAGAAGTACTGGTAGCCGTAATACCTAAAGCTGTGATGATATGTTTAATTTCATTAGATGGAATATTTGCTCCAATCAATTTATTAATATTGGTGTAGCTAACTTCAAACTCAAACGGGCGGATATGATTCGGATAAATATCAGAAATCGAAGATGAAATTTCGCCTCCCGCTACTTCCTTGATTAACAATGCGGCATACTTCAAAGCGGTGACCGTAATCTCAGGATCTGTTCCACGCTCAAAACGGAACGATGCATCAGTTTTCAATCCGTGTCTTTTTGCTGTTTTTCGTACCGAAACAGAATTGAAATAAGCACTTTCCAGGAAGATATTTTTAGTTTCACTATCAACGCCAGATGTTTTCCCACCAAATACGCCCGCAATACACATAGGTGCATCAGCATTACAAATCATTAAATCATCGGCATCTAACTTACGTTCTACATCATCGAGTGTTGTGAATGGCGTACCTTCAGCAACTTTTTTAACGATTACTTTTCCGCCCGCAATTTTATCAGCATCAAAGGCATGAAGCGGCTGTCCTAAACCATGCAACACATAGTTGGTAATATCCACCACGTTATTAATCGGACGAAGACCAATAACTTTTAACTTATCTTTTAACCAGTCTGGAGATTCGGTAACGCTTACCCCGGAAATGGTAACACTGCTATAACGCGGACAAACAGCTGCATCTTCTACTTCTACCGGGATAACTAAATTTTCATTATCAGTTTTAAAAGCTGATAAATCCGGCATTTCATATTCACTTCTAAAATAGGCTGCTAAATCTCTGGCCACCCCTAAATGAGAGGCTGCATCTGCCCGATTTGGCGTTAAGCCGATTTCAAAAACAAAATCGTCATTCAACTTAAAATGATCTTTAGCAAGAACTCCAATTTCGGTATCTCCTGACAAAATCATAATACCATCATGAGATTTTCCCAAACCAATTTCATCTTCAGCACAAATCATTCCCTGAGAAACTTCTCCCCTAATCTTGGATTCTTTGATTTTAAAAGGTTCGCCTTCTAAGGGATAAACAGTAGTTCCGACAGTGGCCACCACTACTTTTTGTCCGGCAGCAACATTTGGCGCCCCGCAAACAATTTGAAGATTTTCTTTTCCGCCAACGTTAACAGTGGTTACACGCAAACGATCGGCATTAGGGTGTTGAACGCATGTTAAAACTTCGCCAATAACTAAGCCCTCTAAGCCGCCCACAACAGGTTGCACTTTTTCTACACTTTCTACCTCTAAACCAACATTTGTTAAGATTAAGGAAAGCTCTTGTGGCGTTTTATCAATTTGAACGAATTGTTTTAACCAGTTATATGATATTTTCATTTAATGAGATTTGAGATTCTAGCCCTGAGATTTGAGACATTCAAAGTCTGAAACATCAGTAAAAGAATTTTAAAACGCAAAGATATTATTTAAAGCCTAAAGCCGAAAGCTAAACGCGAAATCTTGATGCATTATAGCAAATTAAAGCGTATTCCGAATTAATGGCTTTCCAAAATCTTTTCTCCTAACGATAAACTCGATGAATAAGAAAATTTGCAGTGACCTGTGAAGTCTATAGTAAAAATCAAAACCACAATCTGGCAAAAACTGGTAAATGATCAGACGAGTATCTTTTATTTTTACTATCAGAAAGAACTGCAAATTTCTGAACTTTAAAACCCTTGTTTACAAAAATATAATCGATTCTGTTTTTCAAATCGCTGTTGAAATCAAAAGCGTTAAAAGTTCCTTCTGGTCCATAAGCCGGCTCCAGAGTGATTTCTTTCGCATCAGTTAAAAATGATTCTATTGTTGCTATAGCTTCGGTTTCGGGTGTAACATTTAAGTCGCCGGTAAAAACCACTGGTAATTTAGGCGCTATTTCCTGTATTTTTTGTTTGATTAGTTTTGCCGATTCGATCCTGGCTGTTACGCCAACATGATCGTAATGCGTATTGAATACCAGAAACTCTTTTTTATTAGATTTATCGTAAAGGCGCACCCAGCTACAAACGCGGTTCAATGCAGCATCCCAACCTTTAGATGGCACATTTGGTGTTTCCGAAAGCCAGAAAGTACCGCCATCTTTTTTGGTAAAACGATCTTTATCGAAGTAAACTGCAGAAAATTCACCTTTACGTTTTCCATCTTCACGCCCCACACCTACCACATCAAAATTTGAATTTTCCAGCAAGGCATCAAATTGTTCGGGCAAGGCTTCTTGCACACATAAAATATCTGCATCATGAAACTTAACCAAGGCCTTCACATTATCCTTTCGGTTCGGCCAGGCATTTATACCATCAGAAGCAACATTCAATCGAATGTTATAGGTGATAATATTGATAGGCGAAGCTTTTTGTTGTGCAAAAGCAATCGTAGAAACAAGTAATAAGGAAAAGATAATTTTAGAAGCTTTCATGTGATGTTTAATTTCAATTTGCCAATAATACTAATTTCATGTTAATTGAATTTTAAGTAGTCAAATTGTTATACATGATATGCCTTATTATACAGGATGCTAAACGCCACCGCTTCATGTTGTTCTGAATTTCCGAATCAGCAACCAACTGTTTATAAGCTCCATACAATTAAGACCCTGAAATAAATCAGGGTGAAGATCAACGTAATACGATCTCTTAGATCACATCATCATCCTTGTAGCTATAGTAATTATTATTGCCAAATATTAAATGATCAACAACGTAAAGACCGAGCATAATCCCTGATGCAACCAAATCTCTGGTAATTTTATTATCGCTTTCACTTGGTTTCAAGTTTCCTGATGGATGATTATGCGCCAAGATTATACTCGCCGCATTATTTTCTAAAGCAACTTTGAAAATGATTTTTGGATCAGCAACAGTTCCGGCCTGGCCACCTTTGCTAATTAAATGTTTCCCAATAATATGATTGGATCGATTGAGGAGTAAGATCCAAAATTCCTCATGATTAAGATCAGCAAAAGTATGGTGTAGATACCGATGAACATCGCTTGATGCAGACACCTGCGTAAGTTGTTCTTCCTGGGTTTCCTTTCTTCGTAAGCCCAACTCCAATGCGGCAACTATAGAAATCGCTTTTGCCTCGCCTATTCCTTTGAATTTAGAGAGATCCTGGATAGATGCCCTCCCCAGTTTAGTAAGATTATTTTCGTAAAAGGCCAAGATCCGTTTACTTAAATCTACAGCTGTTTCGTTCCGGTTTCCTGACCCGATTAAAATGGCAATCAATTCGGCATCAGTTAAATGCCTGCGACCGTGTTGCAAAAGCTTTTCTCTAGGCCGATCTTCTTCAGCCCACAGTTTTATTCCAAGTTTTTGATCGTATTCTTCCATATTTTTTACGCAAAAAAAAGGCATCCCAACTTTTGGTTGGGATGCCTTTTACTAATATCGTAAAAAAAGTTAGCTTATGCTAAACCGTTAACGAATTTCGTTAATTTCGATTTGTTGTTAGCTGCTTTGTTTTTGTGAATAATGTTTTTCTTAGCTAAACGATCTAACATAGAGATTACTTTAGGCAATAAATCTGATGCAGATTTTTTATCTTCTGCAGCACGTAATCTCTTGATGAAAGTACGAGTAGTTTTTGCCTGATATCTGTTACGTAAACGTTTTGTTGCGTTTGCTCTAATTCTTTTTAATGAAGATTTATGATTTGCCATTTCTATTTAGCCTTTTATTTTTCTTTAATCGTTTCCTATAATTCGGGTTGCAAATATAGAGTTTATGTTTTTAAATTACAAAAGAATTTAACTTTTTTATTCACTAAAATATCTGCTCCTTTTACAGATGCAAAAATACATTTAATTTATTCATTAATAACACCTTTACGTAACACAATAAAAATTTAGTTCTATAGAGAAAACATGCGTAAAAATACTATTTTTGGGCAAAACGATTTTTGAGTGAAAAAACGAATAGCCATTTTTGCATCCGGTTCTGGTTCCAATGCCCAAAAACTAATGGAACATTTTAAGCGAAGTAACGACACAGAAATTTCTTTGGTATTAACTAATAATGCCGATGCTTATGTCCTTCAAAGAGCCGATAATTTTGAAATTCCAAGTCATATTTTCGACAAACATGAGTTTTATAAAACAGAGGAAGTTATCGATTTACTCAAAAATTTAGATATTGATTTTATTGTTCTGGCAGGCTTCCTTTGGCTGATTCCGCAAAACCTGATTGCGGCATACCCAGGTAGAATCATTAATATCCATCCGGCAATTTTACCGAAATTTGGAGGCAAAGGCATGTATGGTGATCATGTACACCATGCTGTTATGGCTGCCGGTGAAGCTGAAGGCGGAATAACCATTCATTATGTAGATGAAAACTACGACGAAGGAGAGTACATTTATCAGGCCCGATACAAAATTGATAAAGGGGATAATCTGGAGATGATCAAATTTAAAGGTCAGCAGCTGGAACATTTGCATTATCCAAGAATTGTAGAGACTTTGGTAAAAAAAATAAAGAAGTGAATTTGAAGAATTTGCGGTTGAAATTGAAAAGAAAAAAGCGTCGGATATCCTCCTGATGCAAGACCATCAGCTAGAAAATGAAAAGGCATAGGCCATTATACAACAATGGGCGGCAATCGGCTGTAAATTACACGATGACTTGGGTGGAAACCTAGTGGCTTTATGTTACTATATTGAGGATAAACTCAAAAAAGCTTCATCTGAAAATGAATTCAAAAATCTCCTCGAAATTGATCAGGAGATTCAAAGTATATATAAAGAGACCAGGGATTATATCCAACTCTTATCCGGCATTAGAACAGAAAAGAAAGAGAACTACTATAATATCGACTTCTACCTGGAAACATAAAGCAACGATTTAGCAACTTCAATTTTTTTGCAATCGAAACTATTTATAATAAAGATGAAGTGAATCGATATTTAAATCCAAAGGTTTCTGAGCAGATTTATTACTTGCTTAAAGAATGCTTACCTAACGTAATTAAACATGCAAAGGCGAGCCATGTTTCGATCAGTATCATATTCATGCCCGATCATTTCAGTGTAGAGATTAAAGACAACGGAAAAGGTATGACCAACAATGAAATTAATGGACTTGGAATACAAAACTTAAGGACAGGACTACACCTTATTAACGGCCAGCTTATGATTATGAGTAATCCTGCCGGAACCATTGTAAACGCTACTGTGCCACTAATGCCTTTTAATGAATCTGATTTGGAAAAAACAGCCCTTGTTTAATAGCTTTCAAAATTAAATCTGGTGTTCTGTTCACCTGCATCTTACGCATAAGTTGTTTCATATAACTTTGGATGGTATTGATGCTCAAATCTAGCTTATCTGCAATTTCTTTAACAGTTTCTCCCTGGCAAACATGACTTAGAAGCTCCTTTTCTCTAGGCGAAAGATGTACTTTTCCTTTCTCAAGAAGCTGAAATTCGAATAAAATATTCTTGAGGCTTTCGCCGACGTAGATGGCATTTTCATTCTTTGATATCGTATTAATGGCATCGATCAGCTCAGCTACTGAAGCATCTTTGCACAAATAAGCATTAGCACCTTCATCGAAAGAATTTTTAATCAAATTAACATCTTTAACTGTCGAAAGAACAATGATTTTTAAGTTTGATTTGCTTTTCATCTTCCTGCATGCTTTGATAATGTCAATACCTGTAATATCTGGCATCAACATATCGGTGATGAGAATATCAGGAGGAAAAACATCAAGATGTGCAAAAAGCTTTTCGGGTTCACTATATAAATTAACGGACTTGATAAAATCAAATTCCAAAAGCGATAGTTTTAATAATTCTGAGAGAATCTTCTGATCGTCAATAATAGAGATATTCATGACCAATCCCATAAACAAAAACAAAGCCAAGCCTCAGGTAACGCCAATGCAGCCTAATTAATTATTATAGGTTTAAGAAAAGCAACTAATGCGCAATTAATTCCCCAAAATGAGGAATCAATAAATCACTAGCATAATTACAACTACAAAGTAGAGATCTTAAGTTTCTTCGTTATAAAAAATGAGCATTACTTTATTACCTGCCGCATAATGATGTTGGGCAACCGTATCCGGTTTAAAAAAGAATGAACTCCATTAGTACCAAAGGTTAGTTATTGGTTCGCCATCCTTTAAGAAACTATCTATTTCAGCATAAAAACTCACCTGATAAATCACACAAGCAGCTTAAAATAACTTAATCCATTTTTTACGCTTAGCATAACAAAAAAACAATCCTGTTTTATTACCTTTGCGGCTCAAAATTTACGGTAAAATGAGTCAACCCATTAAAATCAAAAACGCTTTAATTTCAGTATATTATAAAGATGGTTTAGCGCCATTGGTAAAATTATTAGCCGCTCAGGGCGTACAGTTATTTTCAACTGGAGGTACTGAACAGTTTATTAAAGACTTAAATTTACCAGTTACGGCTGTTGAAGATTTAACGGGATACCCTTCAATTTTAGGTGGACGTGTAAAAACCTTGCACCCAAAAGTTTTTGGCGGCATTTTAAATCGCAGAGGTTTAGCAGGCGACCAGGAGCAAATTGCAACCTATGAAATTCCTGAAATTGACTTGGTAATTGTTGATTTATATCCTTTCGAAGAAACTGTTAAAGCTGGTGGTACGGCTGAAGAAATTATTGAGAAAATTGATATCGGTGGAATTTCATTAATTCGTGCTGCTGCGAAAAACTTTAATGATGTTGTTATTATTGCATCTAAAAATGACTACCCTACCCTGCAAGCTCAATTAGAAGCTCAAAACGGAGAAACAACATTAGCACAGCGTAAAGCCTTTGCTAAAACTGCTTTCCATACTTCTTCTCATTACGATACTGCAATTTTTAACTATTTCAACCAGGAAGAGCCAATTGAAGTATTCAAGCAAAGTGTAACTGACGCTAAGACATTGCGTTACGGCGAAAACCCTCATCAAGGGGCGGTATTCTATGGCGATTTGGATGCCATGTTCACAAAATTAAACGGAAAAGAACTTTCATACAATAACCTGGTTGATGTTGATGCTGCTGTGGCATTAATTGACGAATTTCAAGATCCTACTTTTGCGATCTTAAAACATACAAATGCTTGTGGTATTGCTTCACGCCCTACTGTAAAACAGGCCTGGATTGATGCTTTGGCGTGTGATCCGGTTTCAGCTTTTGGTGGTGTATTAATTACCAATGTTGAGGTTGATTTAGCAACTGCTGAAGAAATTAACAATTTGTTTTTTGAAGTTTTAATTGCTCCGTCTTATCAACCTGAAGCGTTAGAATTATTCAGCAAAAAGAAAAATCGCGTAATTTTGCAGCGAAACAATGTTGATTTAAGCAAAAAACAATTTAAAACTTTACTAAACGGTGTAATTGAACAGGATAAAGATTTAGTTATTGAAGGTCCTGAACAAATGACTACCGTTACAGATAAAACACCAACTGCGCAGGAATTGAAAGACTTGCATTTTGCAAATAAAATTGTAAAACATACTAAATCGAATACAATTGTTTTGGTAAAGGATGATGTACTAATTGCCAGTGGTGTTGGTCAAACCTCGAGGGTTGATGCACTTCGACAAGCGATTGAAAAAGCAGCATCTTTTGGTTTCAGTGTTGAAGGCGCTGCAATGGCATCTGATGCTTTTTTCCCTTTCCCTGACTGTGTGGAAATTGCTGCTGATGCTGGCATTACTGCTGTTTTGCAGCCAGGCGGTTCAATCAAAGATGCAGATTCTGTAGCAAAAGCAAATGAAAAAGGAATTGCAATGGTAACTACCGGCGTAAGACACTTTAAGCACTAGTTTAGTTGTTTGCTTGATTGGTTGTTTAGGATCTTCGCCCAAAACTGGAAAGCCAAAAATCGCACCGACCAAAAAACTAACTGACTAAACAATAAAAAACCTATTTTTACATTAGGAATAGTATAGATTTAACAAATTAAAGAAAATATAACTCATACATGGGATTATTCAATTGGTTTACGCAGGAAGTTGCCATCGATTTAGGCACTGCGAATACCCTGATTATACATAATGACAAAGTAGTTGTAGATGAACCATCTATTGTTGCTTTTGATCGTACTACAAATAAAGTTATCGCTATAGGTCGTCAGGCGATGCAAATGGAGGGTAAAACCCACGATAATATTAAAACAGTTCGCCCTTTAAAAGACGGTGTAATTGCCGATTTCAACGCCGCAGAGGCGATGATAAAAGGCATGATCCGCATGTTAAACGGTGGTAAAGGTTGGATGTTCCCATCGTTACGTATGGTAATTTGCATTCCTTCAGGTATTACTGAAGTAGAAAAACGTGCCGTACGCGATTCAGCTGAAATTGCCGGAGCAAAAGAAGTTTACCTCATCCATGAGCCTATGGCTGCTGCTGTAGGTATTGGAATCGATGTGGAAGAACCGATGGGTAACATGATTATCGATATCGGTGGTGGTACGACAGAAATTGCCGTTATTGCTTTATCTGGTATCGTTTGCGATCAATCTATCCGCGTTGCGGGAGATAACTTCGACTCTGATATCGTAAATTATATCCGCCGCCAGCATAACATTATGATTGGTGACCGTACAGCTGAGAAAATTAAAATTGAAGTAGGTGCTGCTTTACCTGAATTACAGGATGCGCCTGCTGATTTTGCAGTTCAAGGTCGTGATTTGATGACTGGCGTTCCGAAACAAATCACCGTTTCATACACAGAAATCGCACACTGTTTAGATAAATCGATCTCTAAAATTGAAGAAGCGATTTTAAAAGCTTTGGAGATTACTCCACCTGAACTTTCTGCAGATATTTACCAAACCGGTATTTATTTAACAGGCGGTGGTGCATTATTAAGAGGCCTGGATAAACGGGTTGCTGCGAAAACCAAATTACCTGTTCATGTGGCTGAAGATCCGCTTCGTGCAGTGGTTCGCGGAACGGGTATCGCCCTTAAAAACATTGGTGGCTATAAATTTTTAATGCAATAAACCTATTTACGAATGTAGATTTCAGATTGACGATTGATGAATAGCGAAACGTTGAAAATAAGGACCAAAGCATATTCTCTATCAATTGGAAAATTGATAATTTCATTGCCTTAAAATATTTTAAACAAAAATTATTCAAATCAGTTGGTTCGATGTTCAAGTTTGGTTGGTGCTAATGTTTCTTCAATTGTCACGATTAAAAAAAACAAACAGACTCGTACAACATCTTAAATTTTGAGTTAAACTATGCCGGCAATCGTAAATCGTCAATCTAAACTCGTAAACCAGTATGCGTAACCTTTGGATTTTCATCAGCAGATACAACGCATTTTTCCTGTTTATTATCTTTTTTATCATTGGAATATATCTTACGGTAAAAAACAATGCTTATCAGCGCAGTGTTACCTTAAATTCGTCTAATGAAATTGTAGGTACGGCTTATGAGCGACTGAATGTTTTCAAAAGGTATCTAAACCTGGGGATGGTAAATGATAGTTTGGCGGCAGAAAATGCCAGACTCAAAACCAGCCTCCTGAGTTTGACAACCGTTGATACCTCAAAGGATGTTAAAGTAATTGATACCTTAACTAACCAGCAGTACACTTATCTTGCGGCAAAGGTTGTTAAAAATTCGATCACACTCCGAAATAATGTCATGACGATTAATAAAGGGAGTTTAGATGGAATTAAAGCAGGGATGGCAGTCATTGCTCCTCAACGCGGCATTGTTGGCCTCATTCGCGACGTTTCTGAACATTTGGCAACCATACAATCGCTCTTGCATAAAGACACCCGCATCAGTGTATCATTGAAAAAGAATAATGCATTGGGCTCTTTGGTGTGGGGCGATGGAAATTTTGATATCAGGAAAGCTTTGATTAAAGAAGTACCCAATCACATTAAAATGAATGTGGGTGATTCGATCATAACATCAGGATTTGGTTCATTTCCTGCAGGCATTTTGGTTGGTAGAATCATCAAACCCAAAGTTGCCACTAACGATAATTTCCTATCCGGAGAATTAAATTTATTTACCGATTTTAGCACGTTGCAATATGTTTATGTGGTAAAAGATAAGAGGGCTGAAGAACAAAAGGCTTTAGAAAGTTTGATTAAACCAAATGAATAGCAGAATAATAATTGTAAATATTATCAGGTGGGTTTTGCTGCTTTTTGTTCAGGTGTTCCTGCTCAAAAATATGGGCTTTTATGATCTATCTACGCCGTTTATTTACGTTCTTTTCTTGTTATTGCTTCCCTTCGGAATTCCAAACATCTTATTATATGCATTAGCTTTTGCAACCGGGTTAACACTGGATGCATTTTATGATACCATGGGTGTTCATGCCACAGCTTGCATAGTGCTCTCCTTTGTTCGAATTTCTTTTATTTCCATAAGTTTAAACCGAGACGCAATTGATGACCCAGAACCTTCGTTAAGTTATATGGGTTTCCAATGGTTTTCATTATATGCGTTTCTTTGTGTTATCGCTCACCACCTGGTGCTGTTCTTTTTAGAAACATTTAAGGTAACTGAAATTGGTTATACCTTAATGAGATGCGGCTTAAGTTGTATCTTTACACTGCTTATTATTTTATTGGTAGAGTTTATATTCTATAAAAGAACGTCCCGCTAATGGATCAATTATTTAACCGAAAATATATCGTTCAAGGATTATTTATTGTAATCGCCCTGATTTTACTCGGAAAGCTATTTTATATCCAAATTGCGAGTGATAAATACTTCCTTTCCGCAGAAAGTAACGTTCTGCGTAAAATTTATAAATACCCGGCTCGTGGCGCTATTCTCGACCGAAATGGAAAGGTTATCGTACAAAACGAACCTGTTTATGATTTAATGGTTACTCCCAACGAGGTTAAAGCATTTGATACCTTAGGTCTTGCCCAGGCATTGGAAATTTCCATTCAGGATGTGCGCAAGAATCTAAGAAAGGCAAGAGGAAAATCTACTTACCAATCAACCCCGTTTTTAAAACAGATTTCGGTACAGAGTTATGCCAGACTTCAGGAAATATTATATCGTTTCCCCGGATTTAGAACACAGGACAGAACCATCAGGCATTATCCTGATAGTGTTGGCGGTGCGCTTTTCGGCTATGTAAAAGAGGTTGACAGTGCTGATATTGCCAAATCAGAAGGTTTTTACCGGCCAGGCGATTACAAGGGAAAAAGTGGCTTGGAATATTCTTATGAGCAAACTTTAAGGGGAGAAAAAGGTGTAATTAATACTGTTTACGATGCTCATAATACACCTCAAGGCAGTTATGCTGATGGAAAATATGATGTAAACGCGGTATCTGGCGAAAGATTGATATCAGGCATCGACATGAGGATTCAAAAGCTTGGCGAAGAACTCATGAGAAATAAAGTTGGTGCTATCGTGGCTATTGAACCTGCAACTGGCGAAATACTTTCATTTATTAGCAGCCCAGGTTATGACCCCAATCTTCTGGTAGGAAGAGATCAGGGAAACAATTACATGAAATTTATCGTGGGTAACCCCTATCGCCCCTCATTGGTTCGCCCAATTATGGGTTATTACCCTCCGGGTTCTTCTTTTAAACCCGTTGATGCATTAGTGGGTCTTCAGGAAGGAGTAATTGATCCTAACACCACTTTCTTTTGCCCACATTATTATCAGGCTGGAAACAGAAAAATAAAATGCGAACACTTTGATGGTTCCATTTCCTTGCGGAGAGGCATCGCCCGGTCATGCAATACCTATTTTTGTTATGTTTTTCAGAAACTGATTACCAAAAATGGAATGAAAAATCAGCGTAAAACTTATCAGGAGTGGCGAGACAAAATTGCAAAATTTGGGTTTGGCGAAAAACTGGATATTGATATGCCTTACGAGAGAAAAGGGTATTTTTATGCGGCAGATCACTACGATAAAATTTATGGAAAACGTTGGGGATATACCAATGTAATTTCGCAAGCCATTGGTCAGGGAGAAATTACGGCTACGCCATTGCAAATGGCCAACGCCATGGCCGTTATTGCAAACCGTGGGTATTATATCAAGCCTCATTTAATCAGAGCCATGGGCGATAAGATTAAAAAGGAGTACGTAGATAAAAATTATGTTGGCGTTGATGTTAAACACTTTGAGCCTGTAATTGACGGCATGCAGGATGCTGTTAACACCAGTTGGGGAACTGCGATTTTATCAAGAATACCTGATGTGGTGCTTTGTGGTAAAACAGGTACCGTGCAAAATCCACATGGCAAAAATCACTCGGTGTTTATCGGCTTCGCCCCTCGTGATAATCCAAAAATTGCTATTGCAGTAATTGTAGAAAATGCTGGTTTCGGAAGTACTTATGCAGCGCCAATTGCTAGCTACATGATTGAAAAATATTTAAAAGGTACGGTAACCGGTTCGAGAGCAGCACAGGTAGAATGGATGAAAAACCAAAATCTTTTGCCTGTTTTGAAAGATAAAACCAAGCCAGTAAAAGTGATTACCAAGGCAGATAGTTTATTAATCAAAAAAGCCGATTCTACGAAAAAAGTTAAAGATAGCATTCAAATCAGAGCAGCAACAATTAAACAAAGCGTTGCAATAAAACCGAAACAAACCAAAACAGTAATTACCGAAAAGCCTGCGAGCGAAAAATAAGATGCAACAACAACAGGGAAACCGTTTCTTTTTTAATGTAGATTGGATTACAGTATTGATCTACATTGCCCTTTGTGCCATTGGTTTTACTAATATTTATGCATCTATTTACAATCCTGATAAGGCTGGCGTTTTCGATTTCAGCAGCAGCTACGGCAAACAGTTGATCTACATTATCTCCGGTTTAATATTAGGATTATCCATTTTATTATTTGACGGTAGATTGTTTAATGTTTTCTCCCCCTTTATTTATGGCGGAACATTGGTATTACTTCTGGCTGTGCTTGTTGTTGGAAATAAGGTGGCAGGTAATCAGGCCTGGATTGCCATTGGCTCATTTAAACTGCAACCTGCCGAATTTGCAAAGTTCGGAACCGCCCTTCTCCTGGCTCGGTATGTAGGTAGCTTTAATCCAAAATTCAGAGATTTCAAGTCTATTTCCATTGCTGCATTAATTGTTTTAGCACCTTTGGTACTCATTATGCTTCAGCCGGATACGGGTTCGGCACTGGTCTTCCTGGCCTTTATGTTTCCTTTGTATCGCGAAGGACTATCGGGATACTTCCTCTTAATATTTCTAGGGATGATCGTACTATTCGTAGCAGACTTTTTAGTTCCTACATGGATATTGATCACTATCATAACAGTTATCGCAGGACTTTTCATCTACAATAATCGCAGAAAACAAAAAATCATCATCTCAACCATACTGGTTACAATATTCGCCATTGGTTACCTTTTTCTGATTAAAGTGGCCTACGAGAAGGTCCTGGCTCCGCACCAGCGTAGCAGGATTGAACTAATGCTCGGCCTGAAAACAGATAATAAGGGTGCCGGATACAATGTCATTCAATCACAAATCGCTATTGGTTCAGGTCAAGTGACCGGACGTGGTTTTTTAGAAGGAACACAAACAAAATATGGTTATGTGCCTGAACAAAGCACCGATTTTATCTTCTCAACAATTGGCGAAGAATGGGGTTTTGTAGGCTGTACCATTGTGATTGCCTTGTATATATTTTTACTGCTGCGTATCATCAATCTGGCTGAAAGACAGCGATCAACGTTTTCGAGAGTTTATGGTTACAGCGTTGCCTGTATCCTTTTCTTCCACGTATTTATCAATATCGGCATGACCATCGGCATCATTCCGGTAATTGGGATTCCACTTCCACTGATCAGTTATGGAGGTTCATCGCTTTGGAGCTTTACGATATTACTTTTTATTTTTCTCAAACTGGATTCGAACAGGATGGGATTCTTTTAGAGCGAAGGAAATAGGGAGCAAAGAACAAGGATTAAGGAGTAAAGAACAAAGGCTTACTCGCCGGAGCTTATCATCTCAACATTACCATCTGCAGATTTAAGATACACCGACTACACAACGGAATTACAAAACTCAACTACCCATTTATAACTAAATGAATCAGCTTGCCACAGCTGATGAAGGATCAGCTGCGCAATGACGAATTTGCATCAGGTAAGTGTGCTTTATTTTTATGATAACAGACTTACAACTTATACCCTAAATCCTAAACCTTCTGTTCAGCAATTCATAAAACTGATCAACGGTTGATTGTTTGCTTGCCCAATCATTTTTAACAGCATAGTTGCTTTGTAAAAAACTATCTGCCGCCTCAAAACTGTTCATCTTATTAACAATATCAATTGCTTCAGAATAAGCCAGGTTATAACCTTTAAACAAATCTTTAATAAATAATAATTTTTCATTCAGGCTAATGCCTTGTTTCAAATCAGCTATTGGCGCTTTCGCAGGCTCTTCTGCTTGCGCATGTGTTTTAGCCAATAAATCATTTAAACTAGGTGCAGGTGATGATGAAATAGGTTGAACAGGTGGCCTAACCGGAACGGCTTCAGGCGTAAAAATAGGTTTCTCCTGGACAACAACAGGCGGCGAAATGATTGGCTCATCCATTTCCACATCTCTAAGTGCTTCAATTGGCTTGGCAGGAACAGGTGCTTCCAAAGCAATTTCTTCTCTTTTTGTTTCCTCAACAGCAATTGGCTTTTCGTCGTGTGGGATTAAAAAAGGTTCAGGACCAATCTCATCTTCTTCTGTTGCCGATACCTCATCTTCAAGCGGTGAATGTTCTGCTACCTTTTCATGAATAATTTTTTTCTGTGCCAGCACCTCTTCCTCATCTTTACTCAAAGGCCTGTCGAATATATCTTCTACCGATTTGTCTTCGTAATCGAACTTGTCGTCGATGCTATGATTGCCCAATACGAACTCAAAACTGTGATCGTCCTGATCTGGTTTAAAAAAGTCTTTATCCAATAGTTTTTCGGCAGTAGCTTCGTGTATTTCCTCATCATCCTCCACTTCCTGCTCCTGTTTCACGTCAACACGTTCCTCTTCTTCTTCAGCGGTAACCACTTCTTCCAACTCTGCAGGATCGAAACACTCTTCCGCTTCCTTATATCCTTTCGCCGCTTCAATCTCATCTGCCAAAGTAACTGGCTCCTCAGTGGCTAAGTTGGCTGCCTGAGGTTGTACAGATTGTTTTGTAGTGCTGCTTAATTTCTGAACGATACGAACATGATCAGCTAAAAAATCGGCATTCGCTAAAAAAAGCTCAACTTCTAAATCATTTAATTGCTGAGGATTTCGAGCCAGAAATTGATACTGATCGTTTAATTCTCCTAATATATTGCCTACTTTTTTGAAGATATCTTGTTGGTTCATCATAGAGTGATAACGAATTTTTGGTTGATTTATGTTGGTAACTATGTGTTCAAAAATAACACATAATTATGATATTTGTTCGGTTTAAAAATCAAAGAAAGCACATCAGAACATAAAAACTCGGACATGTTATTTAGCGAACAAAATTTTAGAAGAAGGGGCGAATTTTCAGGAAGTATAGAGGTGGTTTGCGGATCTATGTTTTCAGGTAAAACCGAAGAACTTATTCGCAGGCTAAAAAGAGCCCAGATTGCCAAGCTAAATGTAGAGATTTTTAAACCCCGGACTGATACCAGATATCATGAATCTGCTGTGGTATCGCATGATTTAAATTCCATTAATTCTACTCCGGTTGATAGTGCTTCGGCTATTTTATTACTGGGTACCAATACCCAGGTGGTAGGTATTGATGAGGCTCAGTTTTTTGACAATGAACTTCCTGAGGTATGTAATAAGCTGGCAATGAAAGGGATTCGCGTAATTGTTGCCGGACTTGATATGGATTTTACAGGCAAACCTTTCGGACCAATGCCTGCCCTGATGGCTATCGCTGAGCATGTAACCAAGGTAAATGCAGTTTGTGTTTGCTGTGGCAATCCCGCACTTTACAGTTACCGAACAGTGGCCGATGAAAATACGGTTCTACTAGGAGAAAAAGAGAGCTACGAACCCCGCTGCCGGGCCTGTTATAACATAGGCAAAGGCTAATTTTGGTTAATTGTTCAAACTGTTTCATCGCTCGAATTGTTGAATGCAAAAAATTATTAACGAATAACTGAGATTCAATTGAAAACGATTTCCATTTTAGGTTGCGGTTGGTTTGGACTCGCTTTTGCAAAGAAACTGGTTGAATCAGGTTATGAGGTTAAAGGATCGAGTACCTCTCCGGAAAAGCTGAGCTTGTTAACTGATGAAAAAATAAAACCCTATTTAGTCAACTTTACTTCAGAAAAGATTATTGCAGATGCTGAATTTTTCGAAACCGATGCACTTTTCATCTGTATTCCACCCAAAAGAAATTCAGCAGAATTAAACAGCTATCCGCAAAAGATCGAAGCGATTTTAACGGCTTCGAAACATAAAGCTAAACAAGTCATCCTCATCAGTTCTACAAGCGTTTATGGGGATGAGAACCAGATCGTAAATGAGCAAAGCGCTACCCTTCCCGATACTGATTCGGGTAAAGTAGTTTTAGCTGCCGAAGAGATTTTGAAAGAAAGTTTGCCACATCATTTTACCATTATCCGCTTCGCGGGATTAATTGGTCCAAACAGGAACCCAGGGAGATTTTTTGCCGGGAAAACTGATGTTCCAAATGGCCTGGCTCCGGTTAACCTTATCCATCAAACCGATGCGATTGGTATTGCTTCGGCAATTTTAAAAAAGCAAGGCTTCGGAAGGATTTATAATGCTTGCTCACCTGATCACCCTACAAAAAAAGCATTTTACACCGCAGCTGCTTATACCACTGGCTTGATTGAACCTAGATTTATAGAAGAAAAAAGAGACTGGAAGATTGTAGAAAGTTTGAATGTTCCTGAGTTTTTGGATTACGATTTTCAGGTTGCACTATAGTTTTAAAATCTGCGATTCCCCAATTGCGCTTAGAATCAAAAATCTATAGGATACTAACTCAACTAATCGCAACAGCTGAATAAATATCCGCAAAATATTAAAATTGGATGCTTTGATCTAACAGATTCTTCGCTGCGCTCAGCATAACAAACCGATAATTTAATTCAGCGCCCACGCTTGTTTCTAACGAGCATGAAAATAGCATTGCGTATTTACGCAATTATTCGTCAGCGATGAAATTGCTAAGCTATTAGGCGCTCGTTGAAAACGAGCGCAAGCAATTCAGCAATCAGCTAACTCAATAAGCCGAGCAGTTCCTTTTTATTTAATCTCTTGAAAAAACTATCATCACTTTGTATCAGATTTTTAGCCAAATCTTTTTTTGTTGCTTGCAGCTTCATAATTTTTTCTTCGATGGTATCAGGGCAAATTAATCGTACCGCCATCACGTTTTTATGCTGACCAATTCGGTAAGCCCTATCGATGGCCTGGTTTTCTACTGCCGGATTCCACCAGGGATCTACGAGATAAACATAGTCGGCCTGGGTTAAATTCAAACCTGTGCCACCAGCTTTCAAACTAATCAGGAAAACAGGAATATCATCATTCTGCTGAAACGATTGAACAACCTCTTCCCTATTTTTTGTCCGACCGGTTAAGTACGCAAAGCCAATTCCCCGTTTTTCAAGCTGCTTCTTAATTAAATCTAGCATCGTTACAAATTGCGAGAACACCAGGATTTTATGCTTGCCAGCTTTACTTTCTATTTGCTCAAGCAGTGTTTCTATTTTTGAAGATGCCTGCAGATATGACTTTCCATCGGCCAGTAAAGCCGCAGAGTTACAAATCTGCCTCAGCTGCGTAATACTTTTAAGTACATGCATAGAACTTTTAGGTAACTCATCTTCCGATTTATTCAAAATAAAATCCTGAATCTCTTTTTTATTTGCCTCATATACCTCCCGCTGCTCATCTCCCATTTCACAGTACAAGATGATTTCCGTTTTATCTGGAAGTTCTTTGGCAACCTGTTCCTTGGTTCTTCGCAAAATAAAAGGCCTGATTTTATGCTGCAGTTCTTCTGATCTTCTTTTATCTTTAAACTGATCGATGGGTGTAGAATATAAATCTGCAAATTGTTGTTTACTGCCAAACAAACCCGGACAAGCAAAAGACAACTGTCCATATAAATCGAACGTGCTATTTTCAATAGGAGTTCCTGTCAAAACCACTTTATTTCGCGATTGCAACATCCTCGCTGCTTTATAACGCTGTGATTCCGGATTTTTAATATGCTGCGATTCATCCAGAAAAATATAATTAAACCTGTAATCTTTCAAAAAACGGATATCAGAAAGTAACGTTCCGTATGAGGTTAAAATGATCTCGTAGCGATCGAAACGCTCGGTCGTTTTCGTTCGCTCATTACCGTAAATGGTTTTTATTTTGATCGATGGCGCAAATTTTTCTACTTCAGCTTTCCAGTTGAAAATTAATGACGCTGGCACAACAACTAAGTTGGTATTATGCGCTACTTTATCTCTTTGTGATAAGATGAAAGCCAAAATCTGAATGGTTTTACCCAATCCCATGTCATCTGCCAAACAGGCACCAAAATTAAAATCATCTAAAAAGTTGAGCCAGTTAAGCCCATCTTTTTGATAATGGCGCAAGGTTGCCCGCAAAGTATCAGGCACTTCAACCTCCCGAATGGCATCTGTACTTTGAAACTTCTGCTTGTACGATGTAAGCTCATTTTTAACTTCTCCGTCCAGCAATGCGTCTTCATAAAGATCATTTATGGTGGCAAACTTTATTTTTGGTGTTAAAATACTTTCATCGGTAACTTCGCCAGCGTTAAAATAATCTGTAAACTTTTGTAGCCAGTTTTCTGGCAAAATCCCTTGTGTTCCATCGTCAAGAGTAACGAATTTGCTTTTGTTCCGGATAGATTTATGCAGATGTTTCAATGCCACCTGCTGCTTTCCAAACTTCACTTTCACTTTGGTTTCAAACCAGTCCGTACCACTCAAAACCTCAATGTTAATACTGGCTTTATGCTGATTGAGCTTATTATTTTTGAGCTGGTTGAAACCCAGAATATGAATGCCTTTGTTTCTCCAGTTTTCGAAAGCATCTAGAAACCAACTTTCCTCTAAAAACCGTTTACGGTGCAGGTAATAAGAATCATCGGTTTCCTGGTCGTAGAAAAACGGATGCTGTTTCAAAACATTCCCAATAAACTGGAGCTCCGCTTTTTCGTCTCTGTAAACAGTAAATACATTGCCCAATTTATCCTGCGCCTGAATTTGCTTTTTGGAAAGCACCGGAATTTCCTGGTTACCATATCGCATCACAGGCGTAATCAGAATAAAGTCTTCTGATTCGGAAAGATAAATGAGTTGCTCATTCTCCAGATCAAAACCTTTCTCCTCAATCTGGCTTTTGGTAGCAGGCTTAAGGTAAGAATAATCGACCTGAATGCTACCTTCTAACGGTATTAAAATCGATTTTTGAAATTCAGGATATTTCGATTGGTGTAAAATTAACCGGTTACTCTGTTTCTTAAAAAACCCAATTACCCGAAGCAAATCTAGCCTGGGGATGAGATACATTTGATCTTTAAGCTGAATAAAGTATTGATGAACAAGCATTAAACTATCCAACTCATAAGATTTTCCTGCAATCATCAATCTACCGGTGATCTCATAAAAGTCATCCTTTTGGTTAACGCTCAGCCTTAAATTTGGTTCTAAAAAATGAACTTTTACCGGTAAAATGGTGGCTGCCTGAACAGTTGCAGATTGTTTTGTACTTTGAAGATAAATTGGAATGTTTAAAGGATTTTTAACCACTGCTTTCAGTGCATCAATTTCTTCCTCACGCTGTTCATCATTAAAATTTTGCCAAAAAGAGACAATGCCACCATAAAATTTCAAAGCCTGCTGATCTTCAGTCTGAAACATTAGTTCGGTGGCACTCACATTCTTTATTGGATTTTTCACCTTCCCACTCTTAGTAGTATCTGCCTGAAAAAGTTCAAGCGTAAGGTGATTGTAGTAGCGATGCTGACCAATGACAAGGATTAACTTACCGGTATCATGACTCATTTTTTTCTGAAGATTGCCTGGCAAAAGCATTTGCTGCAAATGTTGCTGAGTTTCTTTGTTAAAGGGTTGCAAGTCTTTAATTTTCGGTTTAATTTCTAACTGTCCATTTGTGTAGCTCAGGTTAAAAAATGAATCAAGATTGCTCTCCTTTTCCAAACCGTAATCCATCGCAATTTTGGCCAGTTTCTGTCTACGAAGTTGCGTATCAAAGAAAATCCGTAAATCATCTCGTTGCAAAATATTATACAGAACTTGCGCCTGATGTTCGCAAAGTTTCACCTTCGGGGTTTCACATCTACAGGAAAGCCGCACTGAATTTTTATGTTGCTGTAGCTGAACGATGGGAAAAGGAATGGCAGAGTCGTGATGACTGAAAGCGCCAAAATCAATTTCCAACTGTTCGGGATAGATGTTATAAAAACCTTTTTCACTGGTGTGGATTTGACCGTTTAAATGCTTCAGAATGAAAACTGCGTTCAGGTCTTTCAGATTAAAATCATGCAATAGGTAATCGTATGGATTTATATCAGGTCCCTTCTGGCTTTCTGTTCCCTCGTTCATTTAAATCAAAATTATTAAGCCATAAAAATACATGTCAGAAAGCATAATGGCAGCAGCGGATTTATTTTTTTACCAACAGCAGCAACAGAAGGTTAATATAATGTAAACACATTGAAAGGTAATTTAACTAAATATAATTTCAGATCATCAAATTTTAAATTATGTTTGCTATATAAATTGATTCAATTAAGCTCATAACCAGATAGATTTCTATGAAGAACATTACCGACAGACACGAATTTATCCTTAAAAAATTAAAGGAAGATGGAAAAGTAAGCATCATTGAGCTAACTGATTTAATGGAAGTATCTGGGGTAACGATTAGAAAAGACTTAAAGTTGCTGGAAGACAAAAATCTTTTATTCCGGACACGTGGTGGAGGATCAATTAATAATCCCTACGCGAATGAGCGCAGCATTAACGAAAAAGCTTTTATCAATTCTGATGAGAAACAGAAGATTGCCAAGGCGGCACTTGCTTTAATCGAAAAAAGCGACTCCATTAGCATTGGTTCTGGTACAACAGTTTTTGAGCTGGCCAGGTGTTTATATCCAAATCAACATTTAACGGTTATTACGCCTGCATTAAAAGTGGGTTTAGAATTGAGCAACCGACCAAATGTAGAAGTTTTACAACTCGGTGGATTAATCCGATCGAACTCTTCATCAGTTGCGGGTTCTTATGCAGAACGTGTATTGAGCGAAATATCTTGCGGCGTGCTTTTTTTAGGTGTGGATGGTATCGATCTTGATTTTGGATTTTCTATCACCAACCTGGCTGAGGCAACCCTAAATCAAAAAATGATTGAAACTGCCCAAACCGTAGTTATCATGGCTGATAGCAGCAAGTTTGATAAACGCGGACTAGGGAAAGTCTGCGGATTTGAGCAGGTGCATTACATTGTTACCGATAGTGCAGTTTCAGAATTTGTGATTAATCAAATTGAAGAAAAAGGCGTAAAAGTCATTATCGCAGATTAAGTTAAACTCACTTCGGCACTCACAAAGAAATGGTCACTTGGAAAAACACCATTAATTTGATCTTTAATAATCTTCGCCGATAAGGTTTTAATTTTCCCACGGGTAAAAATGAAATCTATTTTGCCGGTGTTTTTAGTCTTTGCATATTCTTCTCCTATAAAATTGTGCGCCGTTAACCCTGGTTCAGCATTACCGTGTACCGATAAATAAGTTTCGTTCCAGCCTCCGTCAGTAATAATTTTAAATACGGGGTTTTTGGCATCAACATTAAAATCGCCAATAAGCAATTGCGGAAAATCTTTCTGATATTGGTTACTTTCCTTTACAATCAATTCACCTTGCTTGTTTCTAGCTTCCTGCGATTTATGGTCAAGATGTGTAGAAATTACCCTAAATTCCTTTCCTGATTTCTTATCCAGCAGGCGAACCCAGTTGGCATGCCTTGCCCGGGCTGTGCCCCAGGCTAAACTGCCGCCAATTTCAGGCGTTTCAGATAGCCAGTAACAACCTGCAGAAATCATACTGTATCTTTTCTTTGAAAAAACGACCAGATTCTTTGCTATTCCGTTATAGGTGTCTTTATTGATGTCCATTTCAGGCCCATCGAAGCCGAAAGCAAAATAATCAGGCATCGCTTTTTGAATATCTTCGGCCTGTATCCGTAACACTTCCTGTAAACCAATAATATCCGGCTTTTGTGCTTTGATGATCTTGATACAGATGTCCTTTCTCGCCTTCCATCCTCGTCCTAAGGCATCATCTTCGGGCAGGGCGACCCTGATATTACAGCCCAGAATGCGATGGCTATCTTCAAATTTTTGATTTGAAGCGTAGTGATTGATCGCCCCTACCTGCTTCCCGATAAATGAAGCAGAAAATGCAATCCCGAGTCCCTTAACAAAATTTCTTCTAGAAAATTCAGACATATTTTTAAGATTGAACCATTTCCATTGAATTCAGATAGGCACCTTTTTCGATGAGTTCTTTACGCAAGAGATCAACATCGAGTTGAGATGGTAACACATTTTGGCGAACCGCCAGTTTAGCGGCTCTTCCCGCAGCCTCGCCCATCGCCATACATGGTGCCATCACCCTAATGGCCGACATCGCTTCATGAGTAGTTGAAATGCATCTTCCAGCAACAATCAGGTTTTCGATTTTTTCAGGAATTAATGACCGGTATGGAATGTCGTAACAGTCGCCGCACCATTCCAAAGTACAACCACCTCCCTGCGGATGATGTAAATCTAAAGGGTAACTGGCCACGGCAATCGAATCATCAAATCTTGCACAGCCCAAAACATCCTGTGCCGTCATCACATATTTGCCAACAATTCTCCGTGTTTCCCTGATGCCGATAAACGGTGCCATTTTGGTAAAGTATGCGTTCTCAAATCCAGGAACATAGTTAATCAGATATTTCTGGATGTCATGAATTTGCCTGCGTCCTTCTGCTTCACCAAAGGAAAGGCTTGCAGGATCAGTTCCATCTACACCGTTCACACGTGTCATATTTACCCAAATCTCGCCCTCTCTTAAACCAGTGATTACGATTGTTCTTTCTGTTGGTAATTTCAAACCATCTTCCTGTGCTTTTTGAATAAGCGAACGTAGTCCAACTACAATAAATTGATTATTCTGCCCGAAGTATTCATTCGGAATAAAATCGGTAAGATAGGTTCTCGGCTCTTCTGAAATGCTTAAGCGCAATTTCTCTGTATCGACGCCACCAAGCGCAAACATGAGTGTTGGAGGTTGAACGCCACCTTGCTCATTTCCCTGCTCACACTCCACACCCGATCTAAAAGCTACATCAGCATCACCCGTACAATCGATAATGGTTTTGGCTAGAATAACTTCTCGCCCGGATTTGCTTTCAATGATGATGCCTTTAAGGTGATTTTCTTCTTTAATTACTCCTGCGCAAAAGGCGTAGAGCAATACCTCAACACCACTTTCCAAAAGCATTTCCAACCCTACATTTTTCACAGCTTCTGGCTCTACCAAAGTAAGGCTCATGTGCAAAGGGCAAGGCCGATGTTCGCTGGATGCATTTTTTTCTTTTAATCTATCAATAAATTTCTGCGGCAGGCCTTTGATAATCTGGTTTCCTTTTTGACCCAAAAAGCCAAGAATCGGAAGTCCGATGGTCATGTTACCGCCGACAAAACTCCTGCTTTCAATCAGCATTACTTTTAAGCCATCATCTGCAGCAGCCTGGGCCGCAATAAGACCAGATGGCCCGCCGCCTACTACTAAAACATCAACATTTGCCCGGATCGGTAGTTCCTTTGCGGGTTCTGTAACTGTTAAAATCTTATTTTCCATATCCATAAATAAAAAATCTGTTAAATCAATTTTGGCTTTTCAGGCCGAATCATCGTCCACAATATGATTACCCCAATGGGGTGAAGAAATGCCATTACAATAAATATTTGTTCGGCACCAATTTTCCCCATCCACTGCCCTACAAAATAATTAAATAATACCGCTCCGCAGGCACCAAAGCCACCTGCAATACCCAATACACTCGCGACATTTCGCGTAGGAAATGCTTCTGCAACCACCACGCTAATGGTAAATAGCCAGCTTAGGCAGGCAATCGCTACCGTGCTAAAAATTAATAAGGTAGAAAATGCACTGGGTAAATAAGGTGTTAGAATGCAAAATGGCGCAAGGGCTGCCACACAGCTGAGCATAATTTTTCTGGCCTGAAGTGGTTTTTTGCCCTTTCTCACCATATAATCAGACCAGGCAGAAGTTCCGATAGCTCCTAAATCCGCCACTAAAAATGGGATCCAGCCGTATAATCCCATCTCTTTTAAGCTTAGTCCAGATTGTTCCTGAAGATAACCTGGCAGCCAGAACAGGCAAAAATACCAGACCGGATCGGTAACAAAACGAATAAATAAAACACCCCACAAACTTCGGGTACTCCAGAGCTTTGACCATTTGAAACCTGCATCCTCATTTATAGAAGTGCTGCCAGTAGATTCTGCCAAAATATGAGCTGGTGGTTCACGGTAAACAAAAAACCAAAGTGCAGCGATGATAAGTCCAACGATACCGGCTACGATAAAAACAGTATGCCAGTTATAGGTGATGGCAAGCCATGCCACCAGCGGCGGTGCAATAATCGCTCCGATGGAACTTCCTGCCACGCAGAGACTGTTGGCTGTAGCCCTAAGTTTTCCGGGGAACCAAATGGTGACTACTCTGAGCTGCGCCGGAAAATTGGTAGGCTCTGCCATACCAAGCATGCCACGAAAAAAAGTAAACTGCCCAACACTCCGGGAAATGCCTCCTCCAATACAGGCCACCGACCAGCCAATAATACCGAAAAACATGGTGAGTTTCGCTCCAAAACGGTCGACTAGCCATCCGGTTACAGGATACATCAAGGCATAACAAATGGTAAAAATATTCAGGATAAAAGCATAGCCATCATCACCCAATTGAAATTCTTTTTTAATAACAGGTTTCAATATTGATACAATTTGCCTGTCGAAATAATTAAAAACAATGGCCAGGAATATCACTGAAATGATAAACCAACGTCTACTTTCGGGTTTTGCGAGTACTGAAGCCATTTATGAGTAGATCTTTTATTTGCCTTTAGGAAGATTCAACTTCCCGAAGAATTTAGCTTTAGGGTTATCTTTAGGAAGCAAGGTTTTTATGGCTGAAGCTACTTCGATGGGTAGGTCAGATTCTAAAATATCGGCACCCTGTTCAAAAGTTTCTCTATAATTTTTTGCTCTTTCTCCCGTGTCAGCAAGTTTATCATAAGTTGGTGCTGCAGAAATCATACACATGACGCCGCGGGCATGGAGCATATCAAAAAGTTCTTTATTCTCTGGCTTGTTTGTTGGGCCAATATATGCGATCATACTTTTCCATGGAATCCCCGCCGCCTCATATTCCTGTAATGCTTTTTTAGTTTTCACAAAGGCAGAAAACATTCGGTTAGGATTTTGATCATAATAAAATTTGGCATGCCTGGCGTCGTGAACAGTAATCATGATAACCTTATTCGGGTTGTCTTTTAAAATCCGTTCCTGCATCTCCAGCGGAACATCCTTGCGGTCGAGGTTTACCACGGTCTTGCCGGCGCTCCAGTCAATCACCTCTTTTAGCGTTGGAATTTTGTATTCCGTTACATGTCCTTCAGGGTCCTTCAATCTGAACTTTTGGAGTTCAGCAAAAGTATAATCAGACACTTTTCCTGTTCCTGTCGTTGTACGCTCCAGCGTGGCATCATGCATTAAAACCATCACGCTGTCTTTGGTTAACCGGGGATCGATCTCAAAAAAAGCCGGTGTATATTTTAATGTATTTTCGAAAGTTGCAATACAATTTTCAGGAAAACCTTTTACTGTTCCACCTCTATGTCCACTGATAATTGGTGTAGATTTTCCGGTGTATTTAAAAAACTGCTGGAGCTCGGCTAAATTTTTAATTTTTAGCGTGTTGATATTCGTTTGCGCAAAGGCGCCAGGCAGGCAAGAAAAAAATCCCAGCGATAAAACAATTCCTTTTAAGTTAAGCTTCATTGGTTTTATATTTTACTGTTTAGCAGTTTTAAAGTCATTACACCATTATCATCAAATTCTATTTCAGTTAATGATGAATTTTGTTGGGCCAGCTGGCGATAATTTTTAAGTGGCATCCCTAGTTTACTGGCCATAAATAACCGGTTAATACCATTATGCCCCACCACCATAATGGTTTGATTTTGATGTTTGGCAATCATTTCATCAAAAAAGCTTGCAACCCGGCTTACAATCTCTGCTCCCGATTCTCCGGTTTCCCCTGCCCTGCTTGTTTCAGGATCGCTCATCCAGTTATCCCAGGGTTCTGCGTTTTCTGCAATAAATTCTTCTTTGGTCTTGCCTTCCCAATTGCCGAAATCAACCTCGATCAACCGCTCATCAATAAAAACATCCCGCTCGCCCGAAGCAATCTCGGCAGTTCTTTTTGCCCGAAAAAGCGGGGAAGAATATACCGCATCGATTTTGGTATCACGCAGCTGTTCGAAAACAAATTTTGCCTGCCGTAATCCTTTTGTAGTCAATTCAATATCTGTTCTGCCACAATAACGGTTCCCATCCGCATTATAGGCGGTTTCTCCGTGCCTTAATAAATATACCTTAAGCATAAATTTCCTCTTGTTTGATAAATCCTCTTTTCACTAATTCTCTCAAAAATTCCTGGTAATAAATATCGTATTGGTTTGCCAAGGTTGTTTCTGGTAAAAATTCCTTTTCCACAATGGTAAGCGCATTAGCAGCCTGAATAATATCGTCAAAATAAACTGCAGACGCTGCCAATATTGCGGCTCCGACAGCGCCGGAAACATGTTTCATTTTAATGATTGGACAACGCATTACATTTGCCCTGATTCTAAGCCAGACATCACTTTTGCTTCCACCGCCAGCAGTGTAAATGACGTTAATTTTCTCTCCTGATAAATGACTAATCAGTTCAAAAGCATATCTTTCCAGGTAGGCCACGCCTTCCATACTGCTGGTAAATTTTTCTTCGCTTGATAAATTTTCATCCTCAAAGCCGTAAGCATTTGGCGCCATCATTGGAAAACGCTCTCCTTTTTGTAGCAAAGGATAAGAAATTATTCCTGTCGGAATGCGTTTCGCCGCTGCCTCATTTAGCTTTTGTAAGTCATTGCCAAATTTTGCAGAAACCCAGTCGGCACCGGTATTACTTGCACCGCCCGGCATCCAGTAACCCGCTGGATGACGGTGAGAATAGATCCTTCCCTCCCTATCGATAATTTCTTTTTTAGTAACGCCCTTAATCACCATTGTGGTACCAATTGTAGTATTCCAATCACCGGGTTTCATGGCGCCTGAAGCGATTTGCGAGGCGCAGCCATCTGTAATTCCGGCTGTAACCGCTACCTTTAAAGGCAAACCCAACTGCCCTGCTAAAGCAACATCAATAGTTCCAATTACAGTACCAGAAGGCACAACTTTTGCCAGCCATTCCTTTTTAATACCCAGTTCAGTTGAAATATAATCCGGCCAATAATAGTCACCAACATCATATCCTGATTTAAAGGCGTTGGTATAATCAGTAATACCAAACTCACCGCTTAATTTGCCAGTGATATAATCAGCTGCATGAACCCATTTATGAATTTTTTTTGCTTTCTCAGGATAACTTTGGATAAACCAAAGCATTTTTGCAAGCCCGCTGGATGAATTGAAACCGGTAAAACCTTTATCATGATACCTAAGCGCAGCAGCGGTACAAATCTCTCCCTGAGCGGCCGATCGCTTATCGCTGTACATAATGGCATGATGCAGTGGCTGATGATTTTCATCCAATGGAATCACTGTTCCGGAAGTTGATGTAACGGAGAGAGAAAGGATTTTTGTCCGGTCAATTTGTACGCTCAAAAGCAATTTTTCTAGCGATGATAAACACGATTGCCACCATGCCTCTGGCGACTGCTCTTCTCTTGATCCCTCACTGATGGGAAATACTTCTTCCTCTTCGCCAATTAATTCTCCTTGTGCAGAAAGCAAAACCACTCTTGCTCCTTGCGTTCCGATATCAATGCCTAAAAAATATGCTTCCATTATTGGGATAGTAAATCTCTAAAAGATGATCGCGTTTTTTTCCAGTCTGCCAGGTTCTTCTCATCAGTATCGGATTTTTCCGGATAAATGGTCTCCATAATGGTGATTTGAGGCTGCGTTTTTCCCAAAGCATCGTTACAAATTAAAACCCCACCTACAACTGAAGACTGGCGGTAACTGTCGCATATAATAATTTTCTTTCCAAGTAAATTCGCAATGAACTGACGGAGCGTTTTGCTTTGCACACCGCCACCGCAGGCCCAGATGTAATCATGTTCATGTGCACTAACCTCGCAAAGACTATCATAATTGCCTTTGATGCTACAAGCGATATCCCAAAGTGTTGCCCAAACGAAACTTGCTCTGCTCAGTTCGTGTGAAACTGGTGCATCAAATAAAAATCCTCCGCGGGTGAGCGGCGACTTTTCATCGGCCAATAGCGAGCCCAAAGAGGCTACGCAACTAGAGCAGCCCAGGGCTTTTAGTTCCTGCTCAATTACTTCATAGTCTTCATTTGGATAAAAAACTTCTTTCAAGCGCTGATAATTTAGACCGGTTACACCCGCATTGGCCTCCAGCATAAAATTTTCTTCATCAATATGCCTTCCAGTCCAGGTTCGCTCCTGCGCATCAAGCGCATAAGTTCCGGTGATTTTTATTATTGGCGTAGTTGTTCCTGAAACAATTACCACATCGTTTTCAGCAGGCTGCGTACTTCTTACAGCCAACTGCGTATCCGCCCCGCCAACAATCACTACCGCCTGATCATCAACATTGAAATATTCGGCTACATCACTTTTAATTTTTCCCAATATGCTGCCGGAATCAGTCAATGGTGCTAAAGTGGTAATATTTAAGTCGAAGGTAGCGCAAAGCGATTCACTCCACCTTTTCTCGGCCACATCATAAAGCAGCGTTTCTGATGCCTGCGAATGTTCGTAATGCAATACTCCGGAGAACATAAATTCCACCCAATCGCTAATGCTCATGAAAGTTTGATAAGCCTCCCAGATATCTTTTCTTTTGTTTCGGATACCTACTATTTTTAGGGCTGAAAATAGTGAAGTGGGGTAACGTCCTGTTAGTTTATAAACGGCAGATTTATCACTAATGATATCTTCCCACTCGCGACCTCTATGATCGATGTTGGGCAGTCCGATTAACGCTTTACCTTCACTGTCAACCAATACAATTCCCTCCCGCTGGCTGGTAGCCGTGATGGCGACCACCTGATAAGATACAGCATGCAGCAAAACTTTTTGCGCCAAACGATGAACTTGTTGCCACAATACTGACGGCTCAAAATATAAAGCTTCAGGATAGGCAAGGTCTTTATGGTAAATTAAATTCTCTCTTTCAATGTCGATTATTTCGCCATTAGGCTTGGCCAGGGCAACGCGAACGTTACCCGTACCAATATCAACAACCAAGTAAACTTCTTCTTTTATTGCCATTACGCTAATTTTTAACCTGATGATCCACCAACTTACTTTCCCTTAACCAAGTTAATAATTTGGCATTCAGAATATCAACATGATGATCTTCCACCTCATGAGTGGCACCAGCAGTATGTGGCGTAGCCAAGACTTTTGGAGAATGGATCAACAGATAATCTTTTTCATCAGGCGGCTCGTGATCAAAAACATCCAAAACCGCTCCCCTGATTTTATTATTCTGTATAGCATCAATCAGGGCATCGCGATCAACCACACTTGCTCGGGCCGTGTTTACAAAAATAGCCTCTTGTTTCATTCTGGATATTAAGTTACTGTTAATCATTCCAACCGTATGGCTATTTACAGGTAAATGTATTGATACAATATCGCTGCTTTCAAAAATATCTTCGAGTGTAGTTTTCCGGTAAAGCGGGTCAAATTCATCCAGAAATGGATCGTAAAATTGAATATTGCATGGAAAACATTTTAGTATCTCAGCAATTCGTTGTCCTACCGCACCAAAACCCACCATCCCGATTGTTTTACCAGCCAGCTCATTTCCTTTAAACTGAAGATATGATGTATGTGCACCAGCTTCCCAGTTTTCGCCAGTGAGCCATTGCCAGCTTGGGATGGTCATGCGCAAAAGATTGATGACATTGGCCACAAACATTTCGGCTACTGCCTGTGCATTTCTGGCGGGCGTATGAAACACCGGAATACCATGTTTTTCTGCGGTATGTAGCGCTACATTTGATGGCGTCCCCCTACAAACGCCTATAAACTGAAGATTTGGATAACTATCAATTACTTTTTCTGTCACGTGATCGTGTTCAGTAATCAAAGCATCGGCCTTACTTTCGCCGAGAAGCGTAATCAATTCAGACTCATTAAAAGAGCGGCCCTGATCCTTCCAGGTTTTGTAAATCACTTCGCCAAAATTTTTCTCCAATATTTCTCGTCCCTGATCATTATACGGAGCGGTAACTAAAATCCTCATCTATATATCTGTTATTTTTATCAATTAATTTGTTGCTATCGCCTGTAACTCCGGCTCGCTCACCTGAGCCGTTTTGGCATTTAAGGGTAGAGTGATGAACCGGGTTAATATTGCACTCAGAAAATACAGCCCCGCCAAAATCCAGACTACTCCTTCATTACCAATGGAGCCGATGAACATCCAGACAATTAGTGGTCCTACGAAAACAGCCAGGCCTGCACCCAGGTTAAGGATAGACATTGCAGCACCTTTATCTTTTTTAACCAATGATGGAACCAGCGCCGAAAGCGGAACATAACCTGCCAACATCGCTCCCCATAATACGCCACAAAACATGATCATCCAGAAACTGCTGCCAAAAAGCACAGGCGAATAGAAAAATAGCAGCGTGGTAATGCCACAGCCAAAACCACCAAACCACATGATGGTAGTTCTCCAGCCCAGTTTATCGCCAACGAAACCAAAAATTAAATTAAAGGCGATGTTAGCAATAAAAATGGTTCCCCAGATTTGTACCCATTCGGTTGTACTAAAACCGTGTGTAGCCATATAGGTGGGTAGAAAAACCGGAAAAGCAAATTGCGCTGTGGTATTGATGATGCGCACAATTCCTCCTATAAGCACCTTTGGTTGTTCGACTACTACCGTTAGGCCTTTCATTAATTCTTCCGATTTATTTACTGTCGTCGAATCAGATTTGAATTTATCTTTAACTAAGACCAGAGCGAAAAAAGCACCAATTAAAACCCAGAAAATGGAGCTCCAAAGGGTATTTAAATAACCAAGGTTTTGAATTGCCCAGCTGGAATAGTAAGCGCCAAAAACATTTAATCCGCCGGTAAAAACGAACCAGAACCAACCCACGGCGGTGCCTAATTTTTTCTGAGGGCTTCTATACGTAATCCAAACTAAAAATGAATAAGCAAAGAATGGATAACCAAATCCACGGATGGCATAGGTGAGTAACATGATCACGTAATCCAGCTTAGGCACTCCGTAACCTACGAAACCGGCAGTTCCTAATATGTAAAGGATCAATCCCATTAACATCGTTTTTTTCGGCCCGTAACTTTCTACCAGTACGCCAGAAAACCATGATGAGATGGCAATAGTAACTCCGTAAGCCGTAAATAGCGAAGCTGATTGCTGAATGCTCATACCACGGCCAATTAAATAAGGACTCAACCAACTGCCTTCCAGTCCGTCGCCCATCATAAAAATTAAAATACCAAGATAACCCCAGGCCAGGTTTTTAGGAATTCCTACCCGATTGAGCAGTGAATTCTGTGAATCAATTTGTACACTCATAATTTGGTTAGTAAGGTTGATTTACTGACGTTCGGTTAGCCACATCAGTTAATAAGCAAATGGTTTACGTTTAAAAACCTTTTACCAAATTAACTAAATTAAAGTTTATAAAACAAAATAAAAGTAAAAAGAAATATTATGAAACCATTAAGCTATTGTAATTATACTATCGTATCACAATAGCTCAAGAGTAATGAAACTCAATAGGAGTTGTTAACACCAATAGGATATTATTTGCGAAATAGGTGACGGACAATAGCCATTTATTAAAAATCAAGCGGTAATTAACGTATTGGGAATGTATCAATTCCATTTAATACTCGGGGCTATTCACGAAACTTAAGCGTTGATACGGAAAAGCTTATTTCTTCAACTGTGTAAAAAAGTATTCCAATTTGGTTTAGTTATTGATTTTGTAACAGCTTTATTATAAATTAGATCATCACAACCAAAACTAACCAAATGGAAAAATACAATTTAATTGCCGGATGTTTTATGCTCGTAAGTAGCTTAGGTCTGCTTGTTTTTCTTTGTCGCCCGAATAAAGAAGAGGCAGAATAAGTAAATGAGCCAGTTAGCATGTATGCGGCTTAGTAATCGGCATCGTATTTTACGAAAATTATAAGCTAATTAATGATCTTGATTTAAACAATCTCGCTGTTCAGGTGTTGATTCATTATAGCATTTAAAGCAGCAATAATTGTAGGAATAACCATTGGATTGGTTTCATTTTTTGGAATTCGAAAAATCATTAGCGATCATCAGCTTCCGGCAGGAGGGTAAAAAGACTTGTTAATTTAGCGAAGCCCAAGTCCTTTTCGAAAAAACTCAACAAAGGGTATGGCCAGCGAAAAAGATGTCAGGATATCTGCAATCAGGAGGCTTCTTTCCTTACATAAGTCTAGTGGGCACCTGAGCTCATAAAAAGGTAATTTGATATAGTTTTCGCCAATAACTCCGGTTTGATAACCTTTTGGTAAAGCGCCGACTTGAGCATCATTCCAAACAAAACCAGCTGAATAAGCTTCAGTCAAGGCTTTTTCCAGTAAATCAATGTTTTTGATAATAAAACTTCTGATAACCTGTAGTCCAAATACATCCGGTTCAAAAAGCACACTCATATAACTTCCTTCAGGATTAATGTGAAGCTGGTAAACAGGCTCGTTTCCTCCATTTAATAGCGGACTAATCGATATATTAAAAAAGGTATTATAAGGAAGCTTTTTCTTGAGCTTAATAATTTTCAGGGTTGATATGAACCGATTTACATCTATTTCGCGATCTAGTGCTAAATCCAATAGCGACAGTTGGTCCAGGATCAGATAAGCCAGCTCAGAGACTTCGGTTTTAGCCTGTTCATACGCTCCGATATGATCCATTAACCATCCCTGATTATTATTTTCCTTTAACGCAGTTAAAAATTTAAGCGTTCTTTCCATTGAAATGAGATGGATGTTTAGATAATAAGAGCTTAAATTGTTTCAAACGCTGAGTCAAGGATAGTTAATGTTTTGTAAATCAATACCACTAAACCTGTGGTAATTTGCCGGCTTTCAAATCTTGCGATACCTCTTTTGCCTTGTCGATATATGAGGGAAGCTGCTCTTTGATTTTCTCAAAGTTTGATGTTCCCAATACATCTTTCCTGGTTAAGTATTTTATACCTTCAAATATTGCGATGCCGATAATGGCGTTTTTAATAAATCCCATAGCTAATTGTTTATACATTGAACACCTCTTTTCATGGTTTAGTTTTAGAATAAATTAGCAATCTTAACACAACTAAAATGGTAATTATAGCTAAAGGATAATTAACGCCTTTTGTATGAAGTAAATTGATTGAAAGATGTGGTCTATACCGGTACTTGTAATGTCGTTTTAGCGATAATTGACGGTAGGATTTAAAGAGATTTGCGAAGATTAAGATAAAATGGCACCTCTATTTTTTCAGTCTTACCATTTAATACGAACGCTGCCGCTTGAGTGCCCAGCTGATGAAAATCTGTAGAAATGGTGGTAATTCCATTAAGAATAAATCGCTTTAAAGGCGTTTCATTATAAGAAATTAAACCCACGTCTTTTCCAATGTCAAGTTTGAGTACAATCAGCCGTTCGATTAAAGTTACCAAATCATCCTCCATGAGGTTAATAAAAACTTCTCCAGAATTGATTTCCTCTTCTTTGACATTATGAATCACTTTATGACTAAAAGCATACTGCTGGCAAAAGCGGTAAAAACCAGTTAAAATCTCCTGGGGCACATAACTCTGTTTGGGGAATATAATTTTAATGGTGTGATATTTAGAAAGCTGTTCCAGTGCCTGCTCTAACGCTGCATAGATGTCCTGTGCAAAATTTTCGTAAGCTGCAGCAAAATTTCCCGTAATGCCGGGTAATAACTTATCCAAAATAACCAGTTTTTCCTTCGGGATGGTATTGATTACCTCGTGTGCATTTTCTCCACCTTCCAGGAAATGAGGAATAATCACAAAATGAGTATAATCGTCAATTTTGGAAGTGATCATCTTTTTAAAAAAAACAAAGTCATTGTTGTAAATGTAAAAATCGATCGCAGCGCTTTCCCCTATCGCCTTTATAAATGAATCGTAAATGATTTTTTTGTGTGTACTTAATTTGTTAAAAAGCAGGCATACCTTCAATTTTCTTGAAAAATCGGTGTTAATGATGAAGTAGCCTTTGCCCGGAACTGAATCGACTACGCCAAGTTTACGAAGGTTACGATAACCTTTTTCGGCAGTATCGCGAGACATTTCCAGACTAAAACTTAGCTCATTTATTGAAGGAAGCAAACTCCCTTTCTTCAACTTGCCAGATTCAATACCACTTAAAATGGCATTAGTAAGCTGTTTATACTTAGGTGTTGATGAATATTCATCAATCTGAATGTGGGATATGACGTCGTCTGCTTTCAAAATGATTCACGTGGAGATTCGAATATAAGAAAAATCTCTGTTTCAGAAGTGAAAAACAAGATCCAGAACTCGAAAAAAAACTTGGTAAACAAACCGCGGATGTCTTGGGGATCATCAGTGATTGACTCAAAGACATCCGCGGCAAAGCTTATTGAATTATATTTTAAGATTCTATTGTTCGCTGGATAGCAGAATAATATTTCAGTTGAATCATATCCGTCGGTGCAGGGTTTTCGTTCCAGGCATCGTTAATGGCAAGGGCAGTACCTATTGAAGTTGCCTGTGAAACCGACGAGGCGTAGACCTCGATATCGGGAATGGAAGTAGCCAGCAAATGCATATAAATTGCATTTTTACCAAATCCACCATCAACAAAAACCCTTTTTACGCCATTATTTAAAACGAGGTTTAAAGAATAAATCTGTTGTTTAACCAAATCAAATATTAACTGATGATAAGCCTCTTCGGCAGTTTGAAATAGATTCAGATCACGCTCGGGAAAGGCAGAAACAGCCGAAAATTCAGTTTGTGGAATTAAGTTTTCAGGTACTTTATTCGCCAGCTTCAAAATCATCGAAGGGTTGAATTTCAGGTGCTTAAACAAATAAGCCGCCCGGTCAAAGTGTTCTGCAATGCGTTTGAGCTGTACTTCGTGCTCATAGCCAGCAAAAATCCGTGAAGCTTTAATCGGTTTACCCTTATAATGCATATAACACAGGCAATCCTGCTTCAGTTCTTCCTTTGTTAATGGTTCCTGATTAAATGGATTTAAACTAATGCACCAGGTTCCGGTTGAGATGAGGATAAACGGCGTATTAAAATTTGCCAGATAGGGAATCAATGCCGCGGAACTATCGTGGAGCCCCACACCCACCTGGAAAGTTGCCCCGTTAAACTCGGTTTTAACACTGGAATCTGCAGGAGTAAAAGCACCAAATTTCTGATCAATTTTTTCTGAAGTTACCCAATCATGGTATTCATTTTTATTAAAATCCCACAACTGGGTGTGGCAACCAATACTGGTAATATCTGCAATCGCTTTTCCGGTGATGAGATAGCTTAGATATTGCGGCAAATGTAAAGCCCATTTTACTTTATCGAAAATAGTGGGTTTTTCGTGCTTTAAGCGGTAAAGTTGCATGCCTGAGTTTAAGCTTCCTAAAATTGGTGAGGCTGTTTCTAAAGAGATTTTTTCTTCCCCACCATATTTTGCATAAAATTCCTGCTTCAGCGTTTCCGGATATTCTTTGAGGTAATTATAGAGGGGCGTTAAAGGTTCGCCGTTTTCATCAAGATAAACAAAACTGGCCCCGTAAGTTGAGAAATTAACCGCCTTAATATCGAACTCTTTCATTTGCAAAACCTGTTGCAATGAATCATAAACGGATGATTTAAGACTTTCCAAATTTTCACATGGTTCACCGTCTTCATCCACCGTTTCTACGAAACGAGCAGATCGCTCGTAAACGATCTGATAATTTTCATCAATTAAAAAAAGCTTTTTGTTCGTTTTCCCAACGTCAAATATTGCAATAACCGGTTTTGGCATTTCTCTCGCTCCTATTTATAAACCTGTAGCTACAGTATTTCCCCTGTGATCAACTAAATTACTTCTAACAGCTAAATCGCGGTATAAGCCGATTGGCGATAAGGCAGCACCCGCTCTTAATCTTGCTTCGGCAACTAATGCTCTTAAATCGGTACGGAAAGTATTTTGCAAAATTTCTTGTGCGCCAGCCACATCATTGTTATCCTGAGCAGCATTAAGTGCTTTACGATCAACCAGTAAAGCTTGTGCATAAGCAATCATAATCGCTTCTACTGATTGCAACAAATCTTCCAAAGGATCTTTTACATTATGCGAGGCATCGATCATCCAGCCTAAATCTTTAGCGTGATTCATCCCTTTGGCATCCATTCCTTCAACCAGTTCGTTGAAAATCAAAAACAACTGATAAGGCTTAATACTTCCTGCGGTTAAATCATCATCACCATATTTAGAATCGTTGAAGTGGAATCCACCCAGCTTTCCTTCCATTAAAAGTAAAGCTACAATTTGCTCAATGTTTGCGTTTGGCAAGTGGTGACCTAAATCAACTAATGTATAAGCTTGTTTGCCTAATTTGCTGGCATAAAGCAAGGATTGACCCCAGTCTCCAACTGTAGTAGAATAGAAATTCGGCTCGAAGGCTTTATACTCCACGAACATTTTCCAGTCGCCTGGTAAAGCCGCATAAATTTCTTCTAAACTTTCTAAAGTATTTTCAAAAGCTTTGCGGAAATTGAGTTGTCCTGGAAAACATGATCCATCAGCCAACCAAACCGTTAACGCATCAGAACCCAATGCAATACCATGTTTAATTACTTCGATGTTATGCTCAATGGCTTGTTTACGTACCGCTTTGTTTACGTTTTGTAACGAGCCAAATTTATAGCTGTGTGCCGAACCTGCCTGATCCTGAAAGGTATTCGAATTCATTGCATCGAACTTTAAACCGTAACTTGACGCCAGTGATTTTAAGCTTTCTGCATTTTGTGGGATATCCCATGGAATATGAAGCGAGATGGCACCACTTGCACCGTTTAAGGCATGCAGTAAACCTACATCTTCAATTTTTTCTTCTATGGTACGCGGCTCACCGCCTGTAATGGCAAAACGTCCGAAACGTGTTCCTCCTGTTCCTAAAGCCCAAGATGGAATCGCAATTTGAAAATCAACCAGTTTTTGGATTACGCTTTCCAAATCAACGTGCGACCAATCTTCTTTTAAAAAATTAAGTTTGCGTTGATGGGCGGTTAAAAGGGAGTCGTTGTGTTTTTCAATTTGGTTCTGCTCGATATTCATGAGAATACTTGGTTTGTTAGGTTAATAAATAAAGCGAAGATTCGCCTTGTTCTAATCATCGTAAAACGATGAGGATTATTTAAAGTCATTTCCAGTCTGTGGCAAGCCACAGACCGAGAGAACAACTTACTAAAACTAAATTTTAAAATTAAGACCTTTCATTGCAAATGGATCGCAATTCGTAATCATTACGAGCCTCAGCTATCTCCATTAACTTTATTCGAAGAGATGACCTCGTACCTCGCAATGACGGTCGTAAACTTATTATCTTGCAAATGCCATGGCAACGCCGCCATCAACATTTAGCATATTTCCAGTTGATTTGCTCAACAAACCACCAACAAAGGCGAAACATGCATTGGCAATATCATCTGGTAAAATAATCTGGTTCAACAAAGTACGCTTTGCATAATAAGCAGGCAATTCAGCAACGGTAATGCCATAAGCTTTTGCCCGGCCTTCAGCCCATCCACCAGCCCAGATATTGCTATCGCTGATTACTGCGTCTGGGTTTACCACATTTACACGAATATTATCGGCACCCAGTTCCGCAGCATTTAACCTGCTTAAATGAAGTTGTGCTGCTTTCGCGCTACCGTAACCTGCGTTGTTTGGTCCACTTACCAATGAGTTCTTACTCACAATATTAATGATATCGCCACCAATATCTTGCTTTTGCATCGTTTTTGTTGCAGCCTGGGTAATAAAGAACTGACCTTTAACTAAAACATCGTACAATAAATCCCAATCTTTTTCTGTGTGATCACCAATGGTTTTTGAAATTGATAATCCAGCATTATTTACGATGATATCTACTCCACCGAAAGCCAATGCTGCAGCATCAAACGCGCCATCAATATCTTCCTGAGAAGTTACATTCAATACTGCAGTAGCGTACGAATCTTTGCCAAATTGTTTTTCAAAATCAGCACCCGCTTCAGCTAAACGCTCCGCATTCATGTCGTTTAAAATCACCACGCCACCTTCAGCAACAAACTTCTTCGCAATGGCTTTACCAATACCACCAGCACTACCGGTAATCAAAGCGATTTTTCCGGTAAGTGGTTTTGGTTTTGGCATGCGTTGTAATTTTGCTTCCTCCAATAACCAGTATTCAATGTTGAAAGCTTCCTGATGCGGCAAAGAGGTATATTCTGAAATCGCTTCAGCGCCCTTCATCACATTAATCGCATTGATATAAAATTCAGCTGCCACTCTGGCGGTTTGTTTATCTTTCGAAAAAGTAAACATGCCAATTCCAGGATATAAAATCACAACCGGATTTGTATCACGAATAGCCGGGCTATTATCGTGTTTGCAAGTTTCGTAATAATCCGTATACATTGCTCTGTACGCCTCAAATGCAGGTAATAGCGCTTCTTTTATAGCTTTTGTATCAGATAAATCAGCATCTGCTTTCAAATCTAAAACCAAAGGACTGATTTTGGTTCTCAAAAAGTGATCAGGACAGCTGGTTCCCATCGGAGCCAAACGAGAAAGATCATTAGAATTAGTGAATTCTAAAACACGGGCATCATCAGTAAAATGACCAATCATGTGTTGTTTAGAAGAACATAAACCTCGTAAAATCGGTGCTAATGTAGCAGCTTGTTTTTTACGCGTCCCAGCCTCAGCGCTTTCAATTTTTTGTCCGCCAAATACAGGACCTTTTTTACCGTAATTTTGCGCTAAATATTCAGAACAGATTTCAATTACATCAAGGGTATTTAAATAACTTTCGTAAGCAGTATCACCCCAGGTGAATAAACCATGAGAACCCAACATAATGCCACGGATACCTGGATTTTCATCCAAACATTTTTTCAATGTCAATCCCAGTTCAAAACCTGGTTTTTTCCATTCTACCCATCCAATGGTTCCACCAAATAACTCTTCAGTGATTTTTTTTCCATCTTTTGCAGCCGCGATTGCAATCGCTGCATCAGGGTGTAAGTGATCGATATGTGCGAAAGGTAAAAATCCGTGTAGTGGTGTATCAATTGACGGTGCTTTTGAACTTAAATCAAAAATGCAGTGGTTGAATAACTCCACCATTTCATCTTCATGTTCCACACCACGGTAAATATTTTTTAAGCTGCGTAAACGATGTACATAAAGCGCTGCAAGACCACTTTTTTTCAAGGTTCCCAAATCTCCGCCTGATCCTTTAACCCACATCACTTCGGTTTCCGATCCTGTTAAAGGATCTTTTTCCAGTAATTTACATGAAGTGTTTCCACCACCATAATTGGTTAGGCGTAAATCGGCGCCTAGTAAATTAGAGCGGTAAATTAACAATGCAACTTCATCTCCAGCTAGCTTTGCGGCTTCCTCTTCATTCCACAAATAGCTTACATGCTTATAATTTTTCGTTTCGATTGACATTATAGTATTTTGATTTTTTTTATATGATTTAACCTTTAAGTGAATTACCGTAACCCACAATTAATACGGATGCGATGATGGTTAGAATACCAACCAATACGGTAATTAATGTTTTCCTGGATACGCCTTTCCATTCTTTTAAAACCAGCCCCCAAACGTTGGCAATTAAGATGATGAAGGCCATGTGCAATATCCATGAACTGGCGCCATTACCCATTTTGCTCTCTCCCATTCCATAAAAAAAGAATTGAAGAAACCAGGTTGTTCCGGCTAATGCCGAAAAGATATAGTTTTTTAGAAGTGGTGTTTTCTTATTGGTATAGTCGCCAAATGTTTTGTTTCGGGCGTTTAGGATCATACACCAGATAAAGTTGGTGGTTAATCCTCCCCATAATACAATGATATAAGTTACATTATTAGAGAATAGAAAATTTCCGGTTTCAGCGGGATTTGCTGCTTTCCAGATGGAGTTCGCGGCATCAGCCATTGGCTTGCCGGCTTCGATACCAAAGTTAAAACAAGCACTTAATACCCCCGATACGATGCCTACAAACAAACCTAGACCAAATTTAAACTCAGTTTTCACTTCCAGTCCATGTGGATCGGTAACGCCAGTATTAATTTCCTTTTCTTTCATCATCCCCGCTTTTCCGCAAATGATAATCCCTAACACACAAACCAAAAGTCCCAGCATTACCATTCTTCCCCAATCGGTGTTTAAAAACATGGTAAAAGTATCTTTGCCTTCCTGAGGGAAAACATCAAAATAAATGGATGGCAGGATAGAACCCAAAACCATACAAAGGCCGAGAATGATACTGCTGCCTAGCGATACGCCCAAATAGCGAACACCTAAACCATAGGTTAAACCTCCTATGCCCCAAAGGATACCGAAAAAGTAAGTTAAGGTTAGAATCTGACCACTGGTGGTAGAAATGATATCAGTAAAATTAGGAATGGTTAAGTAAGCTGCTAAAGGTGGAACAATTAACCAGGAGAAAATACCGCCCACGATCCAATAACTCTCCCAGGCCCAACCTTTTACCTTTTTATATGGAATGTAGAAACTTCCCGACGCGAAACCGCCGATGAAGTGAAAAATAACGCCTAAAAATGCCTGCATGCTCTGATGATTAAAATATTTGGTTGGTCTAAAATAGAGATAGCCTAATGCTTAACTGTTATGAACTGTTATGTTACTCGCTCATGATCTGAACTGGTCCGATCAGGCCTGAAGGCAGCAATGGATCTGTCTTTTTAAATACGATATTGGTGTTGGTTAAACGCTTTTCTTTAGGCAATGCGGCATCTCCAATCAACCTGTTAGGCCATTGGTTAATGATTTCGATTTCCAGTTTGTTCTCTCCTGATTTTACACTATTGGCAATATCTATCCGCCAAGGACTGGTCCATATTGTACCTAAATTTTTACCATTTAGCTTCACCGATGCGATGTTTTTAATTACGCCCAAATCTAAAAACATACGTTTACCTTTAGCCGGCAAACTGCAGGTAAAACTTTTATGATAAACCGCCTTACCGGAATAAAACCTGATTCCCTCATCACTGTGCTTGCTCCAATCAATCAGTTCGTCAAAAATAATTTTGTTCGGTCCTCCCCATTTGGGATTGAAATTTACTTCCCATGCGCCTGTTAAAATTTCCTTTTGAGTCAATACCGGAAACAGGGTTTTGCTTTGAGCAGGCATTGCTGTTTTCACCTTCGGAAAAATAACGAAGTAAGATTGAAACCGGGCAAACTGAAGATCGATCGTTATCCGGCTTCCACTTTTTTTAAATGGAACAGCTTTAATGATTTCACCGGTAACCGCATCCCAAAGTTGTGGCTGCCCGTTTACCCTAAAAGTACAACTTGAGTTTACTGCATGATCCAACCGGTTGGTGATGAAATAAATATCTTCACTGGCAGTTTTCCGGTGAATAAAATCTATAAAATTTTCCTGTCCTGAATACTCAAAATCTGGAAGTATGCCATCATTAAACAGCACATTACGGACATTTTCATTATAAAAAACCCGCCCACTGCCAAGGTGATTCAATTTGATTGATTTTCCATTGGCCTTACCCCAAAGTAAATTTGCTTTGGATTTGATGTACTGATCACAGGCTGGAAAATTACCAAGGCCTGGCGACTTTTGAGGTTTAGTACCAATGATCGTTGCGCCGGCCTTTACCAGTTCTTCGAGTTTTGCGATTACCTTTTCGGGCATACGTTCATCATCGGCAAGTACCAAGACCCGGTAAGCCATACCATCCGGCAGCACAATTAATTTATTTTTTACCGATAAACGGGTTAACAAAACCTCTTCATTGCAAACATCATAATCATAGCCTTTGCCAAGGCTTGGCGGCACGTGTTTAGGCAACACAATATTTGGAGCGGCGTCTCCATTGTAAAAAAGCACATCGGCTACAAATTTACCGGCTCTGAGCAAATGCTGACACCTTGAAATATAGGTAAGAAAGGCTGAAGATTTTTCCCACCAGGTAACGTTGGGATTGAAATGTGTTCCGGCGCCATATTCAAAGCCTGGCAAACCGTCTTCCGGCCTGGAGGCTGTAGTGGTATGAATGACTACCCGATTAATTCCTTCGCAAAAGGCCCGGTCTAAAGCTTGTTTTAAATGCTCGGGTGCATCTTTCCAATGCCTGAAAGAAGTAAAGGATTCAGCTGAAGCTGTTTTTCGGCCGTAAATATGAGCGGCAGAGGCTACCATTTTGGTCACCTTATTTTGTCCGTACTCTAACCTTGAAACGCCATAAGGCTGGTCATCATCCAAACCACCTGGCTCATCATGTTTGGCACCCAACCAAAATTCACCCATCGGCTGGTCACTTCTGCCCAGATTTTTTAAGGCATCCATACACATGGTTCCCGAGCGGCTAGGACCGGCAGATTCATTCTGAACTTTTAAACCGTTTTCGTGGCACAACTCGGCAAATCTTTTGTAGTGCCCATTCGCCATACAATCAGCAACGGTTTTGCGGTAATCATGCAAAAAACGATCGGAAATTTCGGCGCTCCCAATAATAAAACCGGCCAGTACAGGAAAATAAGGCTGGGGGTCATAGCCACAAAAGGCTTTGAATTTATCAATGATTTTGGGTGTCCAATTTGGAAAGCCATCCTCAAAACTATCGTCGCAGAAATATTTTAGCGCTTTAGAATTTGCTTTTGCGTTCTCTTCTAAAAGTACTTTCCCCAGGTTTTCAAATTGAATCTCTACTCCTCTGTGGTCTAGCCAGTCAATGGATAATCCATCTGCTTCTGGCTGGGCAATCATAAGTTTCGAACCAGTCATCCTGTGCCCGGTCCGAACGATGGTCCAATCACCTGCTGGCACTTCCCAATTCAAAGTTCCGTCTACACCCACTTTATCTGTGAGGTTAATTACTTGTTTAGCATCAATTGGCTGATCACCAGACTGATTTTCCCAGGCGAACAGGGTGGGTCCCATTACATCGTTTGCTTTGGCGAAATTGCTGGCATCCTTTCGATTTGTTTTAGCCGAAAAAACGGCCTGCCGGGAACCTGATATTTTGGCTTGATCGCCATTTGGATTTAAAATGGCAACAACGGAAGTATCCTGATAATCGAGTTGATCCAAAGGCAGATCAATATAATCTTTGTAACCCGGCGGATTAAAAACATGTTTATACCCATCTCTTCCACCTGGAAGCGGTAGTTTTCCTGAAAAAATTTGAGGTCCTTTTAAATTTAAGGTTGACTGCAAAAACCACCTGCCTGCATTTTCAGGTTTAATCCACGGGCCGCCCATGCACCATCCCGAACTTAGGTTTACGCCCACCTCAATGCCCAACCTGTCCGCTTCTTTGAGCGCATAGCGATAAAGTGCTTTCCAGCCTGAAGATAAAAATTTCTCCCCTTGCGGATAGGGAACTCCGCCCAAACCGCCGGCAGAATTTACGAGTAAGACATTTCCAATTCCTTTATCTTTGAATTCTTCCAAATCTCGGGTGATACTTGCCTTATTTACCAATCCGTTAAACCACCACCAATAGCCACCTGCCCGGGTTTCATCCGGAGGAGACAAAAAAGCATTTTCAAGTGATGTTAAACTATCTGCGGTAGGATTAAAATCCAATAATTCAGCGGCATTTACTGAACTTAAAATGGCAATATTGGCAGCCGTTAAACTGCTCAACTGAATAAATTTACGTCGGTCGATCGGTTTCATCAAAAAGAAATTAGCGGCTCGTTTTATTAAGGGTATATTCGAAATGGTATTTGCCAGATCCAAGCTCAAAAGACTTGTTTTTAGATGGCGATTTAATCTTTTTAAGATCAGTCAACCCATCTGCATCTTTTCCTCCTTCCATAATTGCTGCATTTTCTGATGCTGGTAGCATTACGGTTGCGGTGGTATTTGCAGGAATGCTGACATCCAGGGTGAATTTATCGCCATCGGTTTTCCAGGCGGATGAAATTTCGCCATACAAACTTTCAAATTTTGCTGCAGCATGTTTAAAATCGCCCCCTGGTTGAGGCGCAATTAAAATCTTTTTATATCCCGGGCTTTTCGGATCAATGTTGATTCCGGCTACGGTTTTATACATCCAATCTCCGATAGCGCCATAGGCATAGTGGTTAAAAGAGTTCATGGAAGTGGCCTGAAAGCTGCCATCTGGTTTGATTCCATCCCAACGCTCCCAAATGGTGGTGGCGCCTTTCTTAACAGGATATAGCCAGGATGGATAAGTTTCCTGCAAAAGCAGTTTATAGGCCACATCAGTATAACCAAAACGCGTTAGCACATGGCAGAGGTAAGGTGTACCCAAAAAGCCCGTAGTGAGGTGGTTTTTATAGGAGGCTACATTTTCCGCTAGCCTTGCCGCAGCCTGACTTCTTAAATCTTCTGGAAGCATATCAAAATTCAGTGCTAACACATAGGCTGTTTGCGAGCTCGACACGAGCCTGCCTGAGGGCGTTACATATTCCCGCATAAAAGCATTTTTAATGTCTTTTAAGCGTGCTTCATAAATGTTAACCTCATCATTTTTCCCTAGTGCCCTGGCTGCATCAATCACATTCTGTGTGGAAGCGGCGTAAAAAATCTGGGCGATTAAAAACTTATCGGTTAACGCTGCTTTACCATCGCGGTCATCGGCCATGGTGTAAAACAGCCAATCGCCATAATGCGGACCGCTGTTCCATAAATTCTCTTTGCTGATACTTTTGATATAACCTACCCAAGCCTTCATACTATTGAATTGCCTTGCCAGTAAATCTTTATCGCCGTAAGCCTGATAATAGTTGTAAGGAATAATAGTGGCCACATCGCCCCAGCCAGCAGATCCAGCATTTGCCTTAGCCCTGCAATCGGGAATGACTACCGGAACATTTCCATTATCATGCTGATCAACAGATAAATCCAGCAACCATTTAGAAAAGAATCCAGATACATCCATGTTAAAAGCCGCGGTATTGAAAAAGACCTGAGCATCGCCCGTCCAGCCCAAACGCTCATCCCGCTGTGGGCAATCAGTGGGCACATCTAAAAAGTTTCCTTTTTGCCCCCATTGAATGTTGCTTTGCAGCTGGTTAATCAATGGATTGGAAGAGGTAAATTCGCCAGTAGGCTTCATATCCGAATAAATAGCAATTCCTGTTAAATCATCTTTATCCAGCGGGGTTTTATAGCCCGAAATTTTAACGTAGCGAAAGCCCTGAAAAGTAAAATGTGGTTCAAGAATATCTTCTTTTCCACCTGTTAAAATATATTTATTTTCCTGTTTGGCTGCACGAAGATTATCCGTATAAAAGTTCCCCTGCTGATCGAGCACTTCCGCATGGTTAATGGTAACGGTATCTCCTTTGTTTCCATGTAATTTCAATTTCACCCAACCGACCATGTTCTGACCGAAATCTGCAACCATTTCCCCTTTTGGAGTTTTAAATATTTTAACAGGCGATATGTTTTCGTGCTTGCTCACCGCCGGCCCAACGGGTGCAACCAGGTTATCCTTACTATAATCTGCTACCTTTACCGTTTTCCAGGAAGAGGATTTTAAGTTCGTAGCAGTTTTTACCAAAAGCGCATTAAAGGTTTCTCCGTTGTAGATATCTGATTTTTTAACCGGCCCGTCAAACGATACTTTCCAGCTGCCATCTGAATTGATTGTAGTTACCGATCCATCTGCATGAGTAACTTCAAGCTGATAAAGTACGCCTACCTCCTTGCCATAAGTATTTCTTTTGCCCTTAAATTCGAGATTTCCCCTGTACCAACCATCGCCTACTGTAACGAAAGTCTCATTGTTTCCTGGTTTTAAAAGCGAGGTGACATCGTATGTTTGATATTGAAGTCGTTTGTGATAACTGGTCCAGCCGGGTGTAAAATATTGATCTCCTACGCGTTTACCATTGATCGTGGCTTCGTACAAACCATGTGAGGTGATATAAAGTCTGGCTGATTTGATGTTTTTTGTCACTTCAAACTGCCTGGCAAATATGGGTGCTGGGCCTACTTTACCATCCGTAGCCATTGCACTTTCTATCCAGTCTGCCGTCCAATTTGTATTGTTAAGCATGCCTGTTTCAAAGAACTGAACTTCGCTCCAGGCAGAACTGTTTTTCTTTTCGTCGGTGATTTTCACCTGCCAGAAATAGCGTTGCCTGTCTTTCAGTTTGGGTCCGTTATAAACCACATGTGTAGACTGATCGCTATTAACCTTTCCCGTATTCCAAATTAGATTCTTATTGTTTGACAGATCGTTTTGCGAATGAGCCAGTCTTATTTCATAAGATTTTTGCATGGTTTGGCGCAAATCAGTTTTGATTTTCCATCCGAACCTTATTCCGGCAGTATCGATACCGATAGGATTCGACTGGTAATTCAACGTCAATCCAGATAAACTCAAGCTCTGAGCAAATGTAAAAATAGCAGCAAATTGAAATAAGAAAAATAGTAGGCTCTTTTTCGTTCTCATAAAGATTAGTTTGTAATAAACCTTCAGTTAGATTTCAGAAACAGATGTTCACTTTTTGAAAAAAAATCATCGATTTCTGGGGTATTGGTTAACTAAAGATAGTATTCTAAATATGAAAATCTTATAGGAAGCCTAATGTATCTGAAATTTTATACAACATTATGAAATAAAATTAAACTTAATGTTAAATAAAATTAAAGTTTATCATTCATTAGCAAATGTGGATCACCTCGATGTTTAGCAGTTTCGCAAGCTTTTTAACTTTAGCGCTAATATGGCCGAGCCCAACGGCACAGTGATGCGCAGGGCCAGCATTGTTCCACTCTTCAACAAATTTTCTTGCACCGATGTCAAACCGGTATCTGCTGTTTGTGTTCCCAATTTCAAGAATCGGACCGGCTACTGATTCACCTTCAGCGACCAGAAAAAATATTTTCCCCTTATTTTCAACAACAGAAAGTAATGTTACTGCGCCATGTTTTACCGACATTTCTACTGAAAGGCCGCTGCCCACCTTGCCATGGTAAACCTGTAATGGTTTTACTTTTATTTTTCCTTCGGCAATGCCCAAATGCCCCGGACCATCATGCCCCATTAATACCACATCATCATCAAAATCTAAAGCATAATATTCCGTAAATGAACCGCCGGCACCAAAGCTATCCATAATTTTCATAGCCTGTGCATTTTTAATTTCATATTCACCTGCAACAGGCACCCCGCCGGCAGTTAAAAGTGAATTTCCTAAAATGATGGAACTCATCGTTTCGCCATTAGCATTTCCAGTACCCTTGTGGTAATAAGCCATTGATCCAAGGCCATATCGCTTAACCAATTGATCAAGCGCAACTGAAGTTCTGGCTGCTTTCTCCAACTCACTTTCTTTACAAGCAGGATCTATTTCAAACACAGTTTTGAATTCATTCAGTTTATCATCGATTTGCTGACTCGAAACGCCTTCAGCCACAGCGGTAAGCTCATCGGGTTCGATAATTTCAACATGGTTCCCAAAAACAGCGCATTGTAAAGTGATATCTGAATAGATATCAAGCATTCCACTGTAATAATTGCCCATCAAACCCAAGGTATTATGACTCATCATATTCGCAACCTTTGCCGCTTCTACCCATTGTTCAATTTCTTGCCAGGTTTGCTGATCATTTAGGGTTCCGGTAACCTGCTCAAAAGGAATATCAGCCCGTTTAAAAACATTTGCAATTTCAGGCACCGGGCAAGCAGCGCAAAATGCCAGCCATTCGCCAGTCATTTTGGTACGATCGTTCAGCCTATTGAAATTATGATAATCGATAGCAGCCGTTGGAGATAGATTTAATATGATTACCGGAACCTTTGCCCGTCTCACTACGGGCAGCACTGTTGAAGAAAGTGCGTAAGTGGTAACGTATAGAAAAATAATATCCACATCCCCTTTTCTAAAATCATGCCCAGCCGTGAATGCTTTTTCTGCATTGTCAATCAAGCCCAAATTCAGCACTTCTGCACCATAGTTGTTTAGTTTTCCTGCCACCTGATCAAGATAACCGATCAGGCGATTTTCCAACCCTTCGAATTGCGTCCAATAAGTATCAAGGCCGATACCGAACAAGCCGACCTTCAAATTATGTTTTGTCATATACCTAAATTATGTAAAGCATTTAATAACAAGTTCATGGAGATTACTTTTTTGCTTTGCAACCGTGTAAAATCTTTATTGCGGAACATTTAACCTGACTCGTATTTAAATTGTCAGACCTTCCAAACCTTATCTATCTTTTCAAGGTATCATTATTATGGATTTCAAAAACAAGAACATTTTAGTGGTGGGCGGCAGCTCAGGCATTGGTTTGGCTTTAGTAAAAATTTTAGCCGAAAAGGGCGCTAGCATTTATAATGTTTCCAGAACCAATAGCCAGGAATGGCCAGAAAGTGTACGACACAGTGAAATGAACGTTTTAGACAAAGTTGATTCGTTAAATGATTTCTTGCCAGAAGAGTTACATGGATTGGTTTATGCCGTAGGTAGTATTACCTTAAAACCATTCGGCCGCATTTCTTCGGAAGATTTTTTGAATGATTACCAGCTAAATGTTATTGGTGCTGCGAAGGTTATTCAACAGGCACTAAAGCCGCTGAAAAATTCCGGTTCATCTGCCATTGTGCTCATCAGTTCTGTTGCTGCACAAACAGGCATGGGTTTTCACAGTAGCATTGCTGCAGCAAAAGCTGGCGTAGAGGGTTTAACAAAATCGCTTGCAGCAGAATTTTCAGCTTTGAAAATCAGGGTAAATGCTGTAGCACCCTCGCTTACCGAGACGCAGTTATCTGCTAGCCTGCTTAATACCGATGATAAAAAGACAGCTTCAGCAAAAAGACATCCACTGGGAAAATACGGACAGCCTGAAGACATTGCTTCGGCAATTGCTTTTTTACTTTCAGAAGAAAGCAGCTGGATGACCGGCCAAATTATTAATATAGATGGTGGTATGGGCAACCTGAGAACCAATCTATAATAGTTAGCGGTGATTATTTTATGTAAGTAAACCACCGCCAACTTTTAGGAATAGCAAAATTATATTAAATGCGATTTTAAATCAGCAGGTGAATAATTGATGGATTTCAAAGTTTTATCATCTGCCTTTCTAAATACCAGGAACAATCCATCAACCTCTTTGTAATAAGATTCAGTTTGATCTTTGTCGAAATAATGTTTAATCGTTAGCTCGGCTTCCTCAACGGATTTACAAGCTTTGCTCATATTGGAGCGGTGAACCTCGTCAAATAAGGTTTTAAATTTACCGCCCAGACCAAATTCGTGAATAGCACCCGCTAAAACGTATTGCAAATCGCAAAGCGCATCCGCAACTTCAACTAAATCATCGTTTTCAATTGCTTCCTGTAATTCCTTCAACTCTTCTGCTAAAAGTGCTACACGAAGATTTGCCCGCTGGCGAGATGGGATAATTGGTGATTCTAAAATTGGATGTTTAAAAGTAGTGTGAAATTCTGCAACCTGGTTTAGTGAGTTTGTTTCCTGCATAATGTTGTTAATCTGTATTTAGGCTGGCAAACTTAAGAAATATTGCGCTATTGTTGAATTGCTATAGCGAGTTAACTGTTCACTTTTAGAAAATGGCTGTTGATAAAGCAGATGCACTTTCCATTGCAAGCATTTATATTCTGCTTGGATTATTAGGCATTCAGAATTATTTTTTATCTCTGATCACTTTGAAAAACTCCTCCTTGTAGGTATCCCCTACTGGTATAGACTGATCGTTAATATAAACGGTATTGCCATCTATCATTTTAATTTTTTCTAATGATATGATGTAAGATTTATGAATACGATAAAACGGAGGCTTGGGTAAGTCTATTTCCAATTCTCGGAGTGCCTGATAAGTGATAATCCGCTGCGAAGCGGTGTAAACGGAAACATAGTTTTTTAGCCCTTCGATATAAAGGATATCATCGTAATTAACTTTGATAAATTTATTTTTAGTATCGCCTTTAATGAAAATAAAATCATTGCTGCCTGCTGAAGCAGGAATATTTACCACATCGTATTGCGCAGGAGAGATAATTTGCTGTGCCTTTATTGCGGCTTTGTAAAAACGCTCATATGAAATCGGCTTCAGCAGATAATCTACCACATCCAGATCAAAACCTTCCAGGGCATATTCGGGGTAAGCAGTGGTTAGGATGACCTTGCATTTGCCTCCGCATATTTTCAGAAACTGGATCCCAGTCAGTTCAGGCATCTGGATATCCAGAAAAACCAAATCCACCTTACCCTCCTGCACCATATTAAGTGCTTCGAATGCATTTGTTGTGGTACCAACTAACGCTAAAAAAGGCGTTTTATTGATAAATGTTGCAATAATATCTGATGCGTAAGATTCGTCATCAACAGCTAAACAGCGGATCATCATGTTATGGTTTATAGTTGGCGGCCTATTTTTGGGATAAAATTTTCAAGGTTCATTCTTTTGTTTGGATAATTCCCCATTCTAAGAATGATGACGTTATTTTTTGGATTAACATAGAGGAACTGGCCTAAAATTCCTTCAGCAGTATAATCATGGGCTTTTAGTTTAAAGTAATAACCATTGTATTTTGTTTTTTTAACCGGTACGCGAGCTCCAATTTTCGCTAGTGCAGCTGTTGCACTTACCGAATCTTTAAAATAACGATAATCATAACATGCCCACCATTGGTTTTTATAACCTAACGCATCCAGCGTATCGGCATGGGTGGTGGTTTCAATCCATTTCTTGGAAATAATTTGTTTCCCGTTCCAGTTTCCTTTATTGAGGTAAAGTCGACCTAATTTGGCAAAATCTACTGCGGTGGCGTTTAAACAACAAAAAGCTTTTGCTGTTCCTTGATCATCTACACTCCAAATCGCATTCGATTCTGCACCTAACGGTTGCCACAGATATTCAGCAAAAAGATCCTGAATTTTTCTGCCACTTGCTTTCTCTAAGATATTCGCCAGCAGCTGCGTATTTACACTTTGATACTCGAACTTTAAGCCTGGCTCTCCTTTCATTTTTAGCCCAATGATTTGATTTTTTAAAGCGCTTCCATAGTACAGTTTGGTAATGTCAGAAAAAGGCGTTTCCTTATTTTCGTCATAATCAATGGCTGAACGCATATCAAGAACATGTTGTATGGTTAACTTTTTAAAGCGATGATCATTTTTCTCCAGTTCGGGAATATATTTAATCACTAAATCATCTGGAGATGAAATTATACCTTTATCAACGGCAATGCCGATTAAGGTTGCGACAAAAGATTTAGCTACCGAAAAACTGGGATGTAACGTATTTTGATTTACCTGATCTTCATAGCGCTCGTAAATGATCGTATCGTTTTTAATGATGATAAATGCATTTGTATTGCTTCTGTTGAGAAAAGTGTCGAGGTAGTTTTTCAGCTGCTGATGTTTTAGCTGCTCGGTGTTGGAGATAAACCGAAATGGCATCTTAGCAGGCATGATTCTGGCGTTCCTGAATTTACTACTGTCATTCAAATCTGGTTGCCACCACCTTACCGCCCTGATTGGCGCACAAGCAGAAATGAATAATCCAATTAAAATCACAGTAGCAGCAATAGCCTTATTTAATAAACCCGCTTTCATATATTTAAAATCAACGTGGTTTTGTAAGTATTGCCATTGTTTGAGATCAGCAATTCGTGTTTTTCAGGATAAATTAAATCCAGCCGCCGGTGGATGTTCACCAAGCCTACCCCGCTGGAATGATCTTTCTGCGCATGACTGATTTTGTTGCTCACTTCAAAACTCAACCTTTTCCCGTTGATTCTAAGCTTGATTCGAATGGGATGTTTTTCATCGCTCACTACACCGTGTTTAAATGCATTCTCCACAAAAGGAATCAGCATGAGCGCAGCAACTTTTTGTTCGGCAACACCAACAGTTGAAAAATCAACATAAAATTTCGGCTCAAAGCGCATTTCAAAAAGCGCTATATAACTCTCCAGATATTCAACCTCTTTACTTAAGGCTACCATACCACCCGGACTTTCATTAAGGGTGTAACGCATTAAATCAGATAGCCTCAGTATGGCATTTGCCAGTTTATCTGAAACCGGAATTGCCAGTGCATACACATAGTTTAAAGTGTTGTAAAGAAAATGTGGATTGATCTGCGATTTTAAAAAGGCCAGTTCCGATTTTACTACCTCATCTTTCAGTTTACGGTTGGCAATTTCGGTTTTAAAATTTTGTTGTACACTATAAACAGCAGCAGGAACCACCAGAAATGCCAGGCTATAATAAATATTATCTGCGATATATTTTGATATAGGTGTTTCATCTGAATAATTTTGCATGCCAAACCAGTTCTTGTATAGCACCTGCTCTATTAAATATCGCGAAGCAATAAATATGGCGATGGTCAAAATAATGGCTCCGACAAGCTGCGGGATTTTTTCGCGTTTTAAAAACCTCGGATAAACCCATAAATAACAGATATAGAATTCTATAACCTGAATGATATTCATGGAGATACTGAAGGCTGACTGACGAAGTGTTACCCCTTCAATTAATGCCTCTCCATAAAAATAGGCTAAAACCGTTATCCAACAGATGAGATGTATTAATATAATTTTAGTTTCTTTCATCCTGTAAACTTAGCCTAACACCTTAAAATTTTCGATTTTGTTATCCCAACGGGTTAGAAAATTATCCCAATCTGTAATTTTCCTTCTAGTTAGATTAAAGTACCAGCAGCATCCACACATTGCAGGCAAAGTGACCAGAGTTGCCCAATGGTGCCGATAGATATTTAAATCCTGCCTTTTCATACATCGATATAGCAGTGGTTAATTCAGGAAATGACTCAAGGTAAACTTCATTATAGCCAAAATGCTGAGCAGATTCAATGCTTTTTTGCATCAATGTTTTGCCAACACCTTTACCTCTTGCTTCGGCTGAGGTGTAAAGTTTTACCAACTCCACACAACCATCAGGCAGGCCATCAGTAGGATAAATGCCGCAGCCTCCAATAATTTTTCCATCCTCTTCGGCAACCCAGTAAATGGATTGCGCTGTTTTGAAAACATCTGATAGGTGATCGGTAGTTGGATCGGTGTAAACGGTGCCAGGCTGATCAATTTTAAATTCCCTGAATATCGTTCTGATAACCTCAGCGAGTTCTTGATTATCTTTTTCTTCTATATTTCTGTAAGTGATGGCCATGGCTTTTTTTCTCAAAGCTAACATTTAAGAAAATCCAAACAAAACGGCGATTGATTCTATTTAATTAAGAAAAAGAAAAGTTATGGAAAACGAAAAAGATAAAACACCAGAGGAAAATACAAATGCACAACCTAAGCCTACAGATGATGTACAACTGGATATAGAAACCGTTGTGCCTGAAGCCCATAAACAAGAGGTTGATCCTTCCAAACCGGTAGATGAATCGCAAAAAGAAACTGCTGAAAACCACACCGAAGAGCATCGTGATGATGAAAATCAATCTCCGGAAAATGAACCGGAAGCGAATCAGGAGCAATCGGGAGCGGAGAGCAAATCGCCGGAAGCTGAAGGCAAAGAAGTTACTGAAGGAGAAGCTGATTCATCTACAGAACAACAGGGTGATAGTAGCCAGAACGAAACAACAGAAAACAGTGAAGTTTCATCCGAATCAGGTGATGAAGATTCAAGCGATGAAAATTCAAATGATGATGATTCAAATGATGAGCGCAGTAATATCGAAACCATCACCCCAAGTGCTTAATGCTAATTTTTGTTAAACCCATATACACGCTGAAATAGTTTTACTATTTTGGCGTTATGATAAACATGAAAAACACACTATTGCTATGCCTGTTCACACTAACACTGTTTAGTTGCGGAATAAACAGGCAAGCGCAGCAAATCAAGGCGCTCGAAGATTGTACTTATAAAATCACAGGCATTCAGCAGGTTTCCATTGCCGGAACAGATGTTAAAAAACTAATGGATGAACAAAGTTTTAGTTTAACCAGTTTACCAGGAGTTGCACTCGGATTGTTAAGAAAAGACATTCCTCTAAGAGCCAACCTTAACTTAGAAATCACCAATCCATCGGCAAACTTGGCAGCCATTAATCAGTTTGAATATAAAATACTGGTTAACAATACCGATCTGGCTCAGGGCATTGTAAATCAAAATGTAAGCATTGCGCAAGGGCAAACCGTTACTGTACCCGTTCAGTTAATCAGTAATATTTACGGACTGGTTTCAAATGGGAATGTTTTCAATGATGTTTTAAAGGCCGCTCAAAAAGGATCGTCATCAAAAGACGAAAAACTGGGACTTCTAACTATTAAAATTAAGCCAACTTTTATGCTTGGCAATACACCAGTTAAATATCCTGGTTACATCACCATAAACAAAGACATTAGCAGCAAGATACTGCTCTAAACAAAAACCTCCCTTAAGCTTATTAAGGGAGGTTTTTTGTTTAAAATTTATGATCAGGCACCATGATCATGCCTTTAATCCCAATCTGATCAAGATTTTCTCTCACCACTTTAATTTCAGTTGATGATAATTTATCTGGCATGTTAGTAGATGTTGCAGAAAGACTGGCTGATTTAGCTGCTGTTGTTACGAAACTTCCTGTTCTGGCGTAAAGCAATGCATATGCTAATAAAGTTTCCGTTTCATCTCCCCATGCCTTGGTTAAATCTTCAAAAGCACTTTTATCTACGCTAAGGCCGGAATAATATCCGCCAACACCGAGCTGGTTTTTAGTCTCAAACTCGGGAACATACAAATCGAGTTTATCAATTCTGATAGGGAAAAAGCCAACCGGTTTCCCGTAAGTCGTTTCTCCAATCAGCTTCACATCAATTACCGGCTTTAAACTATTAATGGTTAATTCGCTAGCCGACGCCGTAGATCCGGTGACTATAAAATAAACCCTGCTTAGGGCTAAAGAACCTGATTTCGCAAATTTTTCAATATTATCCGCAGCACTTGCTGAGTAATTTAGATCTGCGTAGGTGGCGTATTTGCCGTTAATTCCGGTAGTAAAACTCTGAATTTTGCCACTCGCATCGAGCAACGGCTGATTTGCAAGTACAGAAGCCTTTCGTTGGGCTGTAGTTAAGCCTTGTAAATAACTATTATAATAGCTCGTGTACATCGTGTTCCCGTTTTGGCTGGCAGGCGCTGCAAGATTAATGATTTCTGTAGCGGTTGAAACGTAACCACCGCCATTATAGCGAAGATCTACAACCAACTCCGTTACGCCTTGCGATGAAAAGTTAGCAAAAACCGTTTTCAAAGCAGCGGAAACGTTGTTGGTAAAACTATTAAAAACAAGATAACCTACTTTTTTGCTACCCACTGTGTAAACATTGGTAAATAAAATTGGATTAACCGTATAACTGCTACTATTTACCACTACGCTTTTGCTAACACCATTTAAATCAGTGAATGTTAAACTAACTGATGCACTGCTCCCAAAAATCGCTTCGTTTAAAAAGCTGATGATGCCGCTGGTAGTGCTGTAAGTTAAACTGGTTCTTCCATTAATACTGGTGATTCTGCAACCCCTTGTTAATCCTTGCTGGCTGGCCGGCGAGTTTGGATAAACGTATTTTACCCTTAAATCGTTAGTGGTATTATACATCACCGAGAAGCCATAGTCATTAGCTGTTCCGTTAACGTCAGCCTTTAAATCCAATACCGAAACCTTACCATTTGTAGCTGTATAATCTAAGAAAGAATATTTCGGCTCAGTACTGCCACTCACATATTCATAGGGCTTACCTGTTGAAGGGTCAGTTGAATACTGTGTTAACGCATAAAGTTCAGTTTCGTTTGAACTGTAACTGCGTGGGTTAAATGCGGCGTACGTAGGCAGAGAGGAATTCCAATAATATAGTTCTTTGGTATAGAGAAAAATGGAATCCTTCGTTAAGTCGGCTCTGGAAGCTGTTGCCGCTGCCGTTGGTCCGGGCGCCTCAGAAGGTGTAGTAGAATCTTTTTTGCAAGCGGCAATAAAGCCAAAAAAGCTCAGCAGTAAAACCGTACGGAAGCAAAAATTTTTGTTTATCATGTGTATTTTGTTTGCGGATTTATTTGTGATATACGTTTATTAACCGAATGTAGTTGTCAGTACATAACTTTTTCTGTATCAACAAACTAAATTTAAATTAAAATATTGTTGTTCTGTATTGATGTATCGGTGAATAACTCAAATCTGCCGATTAAATTACAATGGGGTGAAAAAGAAGAATGCTCTTTCACTAACAATATAGCTTCTGCTATTTTGCAATTTTCATTTTGAAGATCAACGGTAGGCTGATTAGGCCATTAGAAATGTCGCTTTTGCACCTTTGCATTATTTTTTGATTTATGGATATTTGGATAAACATGGCGACGATGAGTAAAAATGAAAAAATAAGTGAATTTATGGCTAACTTAATTCACCCATTAAAAAAAGAAATGGAAGAAGTTATTGAAATAATATTGAATGCCAACCCAAAAGTTGAAGGACATATTAAGTGGGGTGGACCGAGTTTTAGTTTCAATGGCGACATGGCAACAATTAATCCAAAGATAACGAAGTATGTAATCGTTATTTTTCATAAAGCTGCTTTGCTTGAAAATGACTTTAACTTTTTAGAAGCGCAAACGAAAGGTAAAGCTTATGCAAAGTTTTATAGTATGGATGATGTGAATAAATACCGAAAGGGTTTAACACAAGCCGTAAACACCTGGGTAACATTAATGGAAAATTCTTAACTAAATTCAAATACGATGGAAAAAATCGAATTCAAAACCGAAATTAACGCCAGTCCGGAACAAGTTTGGAAAATACTTCTAGGAACCGATACTTATCCAAAATGGACTGCAGCATTTGCTGAAAATTCTTCAGTAGAAACCGATTGGCAAAAAGGAAGTAAAGCTATATTTGGCGATGGTTCCGGCAATGGCATGGTTGCTATGATTGAAGAAAATATTCCAAATAAATATTTATCCATCAAACATATTGGAGAAATAAAAGATGGCAAAGAAAATTTGGATGTAGATTGGGGGCCAGTTTTTGAGAATTACACATTAGAAGAGCAAGGCGATAAAACAGCACTACTAATTGATTTAAATATCACTGCCGAGTGGAAAGATTATTTTGAAAAAACCTGGCCAAAAGCATTGGCTATAGTAAAGGAGTTAGCTGAAAAACCCCACCTTGATACCTAAAAAACGAAAGCCTCTGAAAAATTAATTTCAGAGGCTTTTTTGATGTGGTGCCACCTGGATTCGAACCAGGGACACAAGGATTTTCAGTCCTTTGCTCTACCGACTGAGCTATGGCACCATCCGTTTGGGATTGCAAATGTAAGATTCTTTTTATCAAATGCAACAACGTCCTTTAATTTTTTTCTCAATCGCTGAGATCCCGCTAATCAAAAAAGCCCATCATTACTGAAAGGCTTTTGGAAGTGGTGCCACCTGGATTCGAACCAGGGACACAAGGATTTTCAGTCCTTTGCTCTACCGACTGAGCTATGGCACCTCCCGTTTGGGATTGCAAATGTAGTGTTCTTTTTCCAAAAGCAAAACTTTTTTTCCATTATTTCAGTTGCACACTGATTATCAATTAATTAATTTTTATTTAAAAAAATCACACTTCGCTTTCACGCTTAGAATCAATACAAACAAGAAATTTAAATGATTTTTTTATGCATGCATAGCATTTTATTTAGATTAATATCCTAATTTAGCATAAACAATATAATATTGCATGGTGGCTCAGATCCTATTTCTAGTAATAACACTTGCAGCAATTGCGCTGTTTACGGTTAATTTCCGCAAAATTATCCGCAATATCCGCCTGGGCAAATCAGTTGATCGCAATGATCAGCCTCAAAAAAGATTAATCACTATGTTGAGGGTTGCTTTTGGCCAATCGAAGATGGTGGTACGCCCTATCCCCGCTTTCCTTCACTTTTTTGTTTACATCGGTTTTGTAATCATTAACATAGAAGTGTTGGAAATTATGATCGATGGAATTTTTGGAACCCACCGCATATTTCATGGCCTTGGCGGACTTTATAATTTCTTAATCGGGTCATTTGAAATACTGGCCTTGACCGTTTGGGTATCCTGTGTTATTTTCCTCATTCGCAGAAATGTATTGAAATTGAAACGCTTTCGCGGTGTAGAAATGACAAACTGGCCAAAATCTGATGCAAACTATATTTTAATTACCGAAATTTTGCTGATGAGTGCATTTCTGTTGATGAATGCTGCTGATGCAAAACTTCAGTTTTTAGGTTCATCGCACTATACCCTTGCAGGTTCGTTTCCGGTAAGTCAGTATTTAATGGATGTATTACCCTCTTCAGAAAATGCGTTGATTGCGATTGAAAGAGCATGTTGGTGGTTTCACATCATTGGCATATTAGCGTTTTTAAATTACCTGCCCTATTCTAAACACTTCCATATTTTATTCGCTTTCCCAAATACTTATTTCTCTAATTTGGAGCCCAAAGGTGAATTTACGAATATGGCTTCGGTTACAAACGAAGTGAAAGCTATGCTCGATCCTTCATTTGTTCCTGCTGAAACTGAAGCCGGAAAATTTGGTGCAAAAGATGCAACTGATTTAAGTTGGGTAAATCTGATGAATGCTTATACCTGCACAGAATGTGGCCGATGCACTTCAGTTTGCCCGGCAAATATCACTGGCAAACTTTTATCGCCCCGAAAAATTATGATGGATACCCGGGATCGGATTACCGAAATCGGCAAAAACATTGATAAAAATGGTACAGAACATCAGGATGGAAAAGCTTTGCTTGATGATTATATTACCAGAGAGGAAATTTGGGCCTGCACCAGTTGCAATGCCTGCGTAGAGGCTTGCCCTGTAAATATTGATCCTTTACAGATTATCACTGAACTGCGTCGTTATGCAGTAATGGAAGAGTCTCAGGCGCCAGGAAGTATTAATGCAATGCTTGGCAATATCGAGAATAATCAGGCACCGTGGAAATATTCTCCGGCTGATCGTTTTAACTGGGCACAAGAAGGATAGTTTCCAGTTGAGCATCACCATTAATGAGTGAGTTTTTAGCTCCATAAATAAAACAATAAAAAATTCAAGTCTTGATAGCTTGACACTAAATATTTGATACTTAAACATGGAATTTAAAGTACCAACAATGGCCGAATTAATGGCCGCAGGAGAAGAGCCGGAAATCTTATTTTGGGTAGGATGTGCAGGGAGTTATGATGAACGGGCGCAAAAAATTACCCGCGACATTTGTAAAATCCTACATCATGTGGGCATGAAGTACGCGGTTTTAGGCACAGAAGAAAGCTGTACGGGAGATCCGGCAAAAAGAGCCGGGAACGAATTCCTTTTTCAAATGCAGGCCATGACCAATATTGAGGTGCTAAATGCTTATAATATTAAAAAAATCGTTACCGGTTGTCCGCATTGCTTCAACACCATTAAAAATGAATATCCAGGCTTGGGCGGAACTTACGAGGTGATTCACCATACTCAGCTTATTCAAGATTTGATTAATGAAGGTAAGCTAAAGGCGGAAGGTGGCGAAAGTTTCAAAGGTAAAAAAATTACTTACCATGATCCTTGTTATCTTGGTCGTGGAAATGGAATTTACGAAGCGCCAAGAAAAGCACTCGAGGTTTTAGATGCACAGCTGGTGGAAATGAAACGTTGTAAAAGCAACGGGTTGTGCTGTGGTGCAGGCGGCGCACAGATGTTTAAAGAACCTGAAAAAGGCAAAAAAGATATTAATGTAGAACGGATTGATGAAGCACTGGAAACCAATCCTCAGTTTATTGCAGCAGGTTGCCCGTTTTGTATGACGATGTTAAGTGACGGCATTAAACTTAAAGACAAAGAGCAGGAAGTAAAGGTGCTGGATATTGCAGAAATTACAGCCAGAGCCAATGGGCTTTAATCTGGAAACAAAATAAAAAGTAGTAGGTCTTAGTCAAACGCTAAGACTTATTTCATTTTAGGGCAATTTAATAATGCGCTCCAGATTATCACGAATCAGATTAAGATCCTCAGCTTCAATATTTTTTAACGGGATCACCACCTGAGTGGCCATAGAATCTACATCCCCACCCCTATCCTTATAAGTTTGAACAATCACATCATCACCTTTGGTTTTCAGATATAGTTTCCCGGCAGTTGTATTCCCGAGGTAATCCATATCTCTGAATTTTGACAATTTAAAGGCAAAATACTCCGTTTTACCATTATTAAAATATCGCTTGTAACGACAAAAGCCATTGTTGGTAATGTTTAATTCGTAACGCTTAATTTTCCCATTTTCCTGATTACTATCATAATGATCGCTTAGTGTTTTTTGAAGAAAACCCACGTATTGCTCAATAGATTCAGGATCTGAAAAAGCGCATAAAATGATGCATAGAGCTGATAGAAAGGGTATTTCCAAGCCGATTGTAAACTTTTTCATTGGGATGTCGTTTTAAACACAGCAATTTAATTAAAATAGTAAATTTGTATATGAGTTTTTCTCCACAATCAAGAGTTTGGGTTTACCAGAGTGATCGCAAATTCACTCCTGCTGAAGAAATGGCAATTTTAGAAAAGTTATCATCCTTTACCAACCAATGGAAAGCACATGGAAATGAATTGCTGGCTAAAGCAGAAATCAGACATGGATTTTTTATCATCCTTACGGTTGACGAATCGCAGGCTAACGTTACGGGTTGTTCTATTGATAGCTCTGTTAGATTAATTAAAGAAATAGAACAAGAATATCATGTCGATTTATTTAATCGCTTCAACATGGCCTATAAGGTTGGCGATGATGTGGTGGTAAACAGTAAAGAAGATTTCGAAACACTGATTAACATTAAGCAAATCAATTCGGAAACGATCGTATTTAATAATATGGTGCAAACCCTGGCCGAATTAGAAAACAAATGGGAAGTGCCTTTTAAAAATAGCTGGCACTCTACTGTTTTTGCCCACCTTATTTCATAGAATTTATGCAAAAATAATATTGATTTAAACTTTAGTTGATCATAAAAAGGCAATTTCATTTAATGAACAGAACGTTTTCAATATTAGTTTTACTGTCATTTAGCTTTATAGCGGGCGCACAGGAGTTAAAAAAAATCACTAAACGCAGCGGTACAAATTATTTCGCTATTAAAGAAACTTACACCGTTTTAAAATCTACCCCTGAAATTAAACAAGGCGATTATCAGCAAGTCGCTGGAAGATCGGTATTGAAAGGGCAATATGATCATGGAGCCCGAACGGGCGTTTGGGAAGCTTTTAATCAAACCGACCTCGAACAGAAAATAGATTTTTCTAACCAGGAGGTTCTTTTTGCAAAGCCTTCGAAGATGTTTAAAAAAGCATTCATTCTTACACAAACTGAAAATAAAGAAATCGAAACCACACTTCGTCCGTTGTTTGTTGGCGGTGATGCACTTTTCTCTTCTCTACTTGGCCATAACATCAGGTATCCTGCTGAAGCGATAGAAAAGCATATCCAGGGAACAGCTATATTATCTGCAATCATTACAATTGACGGTAAAATGGTAGAAAGAAGAATTGTGAATGGGCCGGGCTATGGCATAAATGAAGAGGCGCTTCGAGTAATTAATGTTATTCCAAACGATTGGATTCCTTTAAAAGTTGATGAAAAACCGGTAAATACCCGAATTGAATTAGAGGTTAACTTTTCCTTGAGCCGTTAACATCAGGTTTACCTGTTAAATTGCAGCCGCATAAAACAATTGTGCATTAAATAACATTATATTGCTTATATCAAATAATGTTTATGAAACGCTGGCTAAAAATTTCTTTAGGTATATTATCTGGTCTGATTATTTTAATAATACTTACCTGGCTTGCAGGGGCGTTTTACATTAGCAGAAATAAAAAAGAAATATTAACCTCTATTCTGGGGCAGTTAAACAAAAATCTGAACGGTAAAATTACGGCTACAGGAATGGAGCCCACCTTACTTAAAAGCTTCCCTGGCGTTTCCGTTTCATTAAACGGCATTTTACTGCGAGATAGTTTATGGTCGCAACATAAACACGATTTAATCAAGGCAAAAGATATAAATGTTTCGCTAAATGTGCTCTCGTTAATCGTTGGTAATGTTAACATTAATCAAATCGCAATTAATGATGCATCAATTTACATCTACACCGATTCAAATGGCTATAGCAATACCAGTATTTTTAAAAGCAAAAAGACTGATACCGCTAAAAAATCAGATTCAAAAACACCAGATTTAGCAGTAAAAAAAATCGACCTGAATCGTGTTACGCTTACGCTCGACAATCAAAAAAGGCACAAGCTTTTCAATTTCAACATTGATCAGGTAGCAGGGAGAATGCAATACCCGGATAGTGGCTGGACAGGAAAAATAAAATTGAAGACCCAGGTGAACAGCTTTGCCTTTAATACCAGAAAAGGAAGCTTTTTAAAAGATAAATCGCTAGAGGGAACACTTTCCGCACACTATTCCAGAGCGATTGATGCCATTATCTTAGATCCTGAAATACTGAAAATCGGGGGTCATCCTTTCAAAATCGGCGCCAAGGTCGAACTTGATAAATCAGCTTTTGCAATTAGCATTGCTGTCGATGATATTTTGTTCAAAGATGTGGCCATGTTACTTTCTCCAAACATTTCATCGAAGCTTTTAAAGTTTGGCATTGAGAAACCCATCAATATCCGGGGAAATATTATTGATGATGGATCAGGGAAATATGGCGATCCATTAATTAATGTTGGCATTACCGTTCGCAATAATATAATCTCCATTCCGGCGGGCAAGCTCACCGCGGCTAATTTCGATGGATCTTTTACCAACCGTGATACCGCCGGCGGAATTATTGGTGACGAGAATTCGGCGATAAAATTTCATCGTTTAACAGCCAAATATTTTAATGCGCCGCTTAAAATTGATACTTTCACCGTAACAAACTTAGCCAGACCAATTGCAACAGGTTTGGTAACCTCACAATTTCCGCTATCTAACCTTAATAATTCCCTTGGCACACAAGATTTTGAGTTTAAACAGGGTACAGCAGATTTGAGATTATATTGCAAGGCTGATATTGATAATTTTCGCTTTACCAAACCAGTAGTTTCCGGAAAAATAAAAATAGATAATGCTGATATTCTTTATATCCCTAGAAAACTACGACTGGTTAAAAGCGCTTTGAACATTAATTTTGACCAAAATGATCTATCGATTCAGAATGGTCATTTTCAATTAGGCAAAAGTGAACTGAATGTAAGCTGCAGCATTGCGAACTTTGCCAATCTCTATTATACTGATCCGGATAAAATTCTGGTGAATTTGAAAATGCACAGTCCGCAACTGTATTTAAATGAGTTCTTACCCTTCTTAGGCCCAAGAACGAGTAAGAAAAAAACCAGTGGAGGCAGTTCAATTAAAACAGCGTCAAAAGAACTGAGCAATGTTTTAGAGGTTTCGAAGATGAATATTAACCTTACAGTAGGAAAAGCAATATATGATAACTTCCTGGCGAAAAACCTGGCTGCCGATATCTCTTTACGCGGCGAGGGCATTTACTTCAATAAAATAAGTGTGGCACATGCAGGCGGAACACTTGCATTAACCGGAAACATTATTCAGGAGCCAAGTTCGAACAGTTTCAGAATTAACTCCAAAATTAACCACGTAAGCGTAAAAGACTTCTTCTATTCGTTTGATAATTTCGGTCAGAAAACGATTACCAATAAAAACCTTAAAGGTTATCTATCTTCAACCGTAAATATTGGAGGACGAATTTCGCACACGGGTAAAATATTGCCTCGCTCTATTAATGGCAAGGTTGTGTTCAATCTAAACAACGCCGCATTGGTAAATTTCGAGCCAATGGTAAAAGTTGGCAAGTTTGCGTTTGCTAACCGTAACCTGTCAAATGTAGAAATCAAAAACCTGGACGGAACCCTCAACATCCGTGGCGACAAGATAGATATCAGTCCGATGCAGATTAACTCAAGCGCCATGAATTTTAATGTTAAAGGCGTTTATGCTTTAGGTAACGGAACAAACGTAGCTTTAGATATTCCGTTGAGAAATCCCAAAGGGGATGAAAACCTAACCCGTCAGGAAAAGCGTGAGGCCAGAATGCGTGGAATTGTGCTGCATTTGAAAGCAGTTGATGATGAAAAAGGCGGAATCAAAATCAGGTGGAATAAGGATCATGACTAGTCGTTAGTCTTCAGTACAAAGTCTTTAATACGATGATAAATTATTAGACTATGGACTACAAACTAAAAATCCAGTGGTCCTAGCCTATTCATATTTCTCAGAATCAAATATTGGCGATGTCTAATATATCGCGTAGGATTTTTTGGTGTCCACCTGATGGGATTGGGGAAACAAGCCGCAACCAAAGCCGCCTGAGCTTTAGAAAGCTTATGGCATGATTTACCATAATAACTTTGCGCTGCCGCTTCGGCGCCGTAAATCCCATCCCCCATTTCAATCACATTTAAATAAACTTCCAGTATGCGTTCCTTACTCCATAACATTTCGATGAGTAAAGTAAAATAGGCTTCGAAACCTTTTCTAATCCAAGATCTGCCTGGCCACAAAAAAACATTTTTTGCCGTTTGCTGCGATATGGTACTTCCACCCTTAACTTTTTTGCTTTTCGCATTTGCGGCAAAGGCCTTTTCGATAGCTTTTACGTCGAAACCAATGTGTTTCAAAAAAAGCTGGTCTTCAGCTGAAACTGCTGCCCGTTTCATATTATCAGACATATCATCAAAATCAACCCATTTTTTCTCAGTTTTAAAAGATTTTCCGTCTGATTTACGCTCAATGTTTCTCAACACCATTAACAACGTAATTGGTGGATTGATGAAGCGATAGGCCAATACCCATAAAAACGAGACCATTAGAAAGTATAAAAATACCTTCGTAGCAATATTGGTAATCTTTTTTAATAAAGGTTGCTTGCTTTTTGATTTGTTAGATCGAGATTTAGCCATGGCGCAAAGGTAGCAAAATATGAAAACATTTATTTCGAATGATGGGGCCTTACTATCTTTATCCGGAAACAGAAAACCGTATGGAAACATATTTGTTGTTCCTTCTAGAAGATCAAAACAAAAAAATCATGAGTATAAAAGTCGCCCTGATAACAGGAGGAAGTAAAGGTATTGGCTATGGCATTGCCGAATCACTTTTAAAAAATGGCTATAAAGTTGCCATCACAAGCAGAAGCATCAATAGCGCAAATGAAGCAGCAGCAAAATTAGTAGAGTATGGCGATGTTCTAGCCATTGAAGCCGATGTAAAAAATTTTCAGTCGCAACAAGGTGCCGTAAACCTGGTGATTGAAAAATGGGGACAGCTCGATGCACTGATTGCTAATGCAGGTGTAGGAAATTTTGCACCCATTGATGAGATGGATGTTGAACTTTGGAACGACATTATCGACACCAACCTTACCGGGGTGTTCTACAGCATAAAAGCCAGCGTTGAAGAAATTAAAAAAACAAAAGGAAGCATTTTTACCATATCAAGTTTGGCAGGTACAAACTTTTTTGCCGGTGGCGCCGCTTACAATGCCAGCAAGTTTGGTTTAACGGGATTTACACAATCTGTGATGCTCGATTTAAGAAAATATGGCGTGAAAGTGAGTACCATTATGCCTGGTTCAGTAGCGAGTCATTTCAATGATCATCATCCCGATGCCGAAAATGATGCATGGAAAATTCAACCAGAAGATATGGGAAAATTGATCGTTGATCTTCTGGCGATGCCAGCCAGAACGTTACCAAGTAAAGTAGAGATTAGACCTACTACACCGAAAGGATAAAAATAATGGAAAAAGTAAAAATGGAAGATGGATAATGAAAAACGGGCAATAAAAAATGCTAGAGAGACCATGAGCTCACATCATTCGTATTAGATTTAAGATCTCACATCGAATCAAATTTCACACCAATAAAAAAGTCCTTCCAGAAAACTGAAAGGACTTTTTTTTGATTCGTTTAAGAATGCTTATTCAGCAATTACTTCAAAAGGAACCTGAACTTTAACTTCTTTGTGTAAGTTTAAGTTAGCAACATATTCGCCAACAAATTTAGGTTCAGTTTCGAAAGTAATACGACGACGATCTACATCAAAACCTTGCGCTTTTAATGCTTCAGCGATTTGGATGGTGTTAACCGCTCCAAAGATTTTTCCGCTTTCGCCAGCTTTAGCACCGATAGAAAGTTTAACAGCAGTTAAACGCTCAGCGATACCTTCAGCATCTTTCTTAATTTTATCTTGTTTAAAAGCAGCTTGCTTTAAGTTTTCAGCTAAAACTTTTTTAGCAGAAGAAGTAGCCAAAGCGCCAAATCCTTGAGGGATTAAATAGTTACGACCATAACCTGGTTTTACTGTAACTACATCATCTTTCTCACCAAGGCCTTTAATATCTTGTTTTAAAATAATTTCCATATCTCTGAGCCTCCTATTTTAATTGATCTGCAACGAATGGTAACAAACCGATGTGACGAGCACGTTTAACAGCTTGAGCAACTTTACGTTGGAATTTTAACGAAGTACCAGTAAGGCGTCTTGGTAATAATTTACCTTGATCGTTAATAAATTTCAACAAGAAGTTTGCATCCTTGTAATCGATGTATTTAATACCATTTTTCTTAAAACGGCAATATTTTTTACGGTTATCCTCTACTTTAGGGGCAGTAACGTATTGAATTTGTTCTCTTGCCATTACGCTGCAACCTCCTTAGTTTTTTTGTTAAACGCACCACTACGTTTTTTCTCATTGTAAGCAACAGCGTGTTTATCTAAACGGATAGTTAAGAAACGTAACACACGCTCATCGCGTTTTAATTGAAGCTCTAATTTTGCGATCAAATCTCCTGAAGCTTTGTATTCAGTTAAGTTGAAGAATCCGTTTGATTTTTTCTCAATTGGATACGCTAATTTTCTCAAACCCCAATTATCCTCTTGGATAATTTCGGCACCGTTATCAACAAGAACTGCTTTAAATTTAGCTAATGCCTCTTTTGCAGCTTCTTCAGATAACAATGGGGTTAGAACGATAACAGTTTCGTACTGATTCATTGTTATAAATTATGTTTTTAATTTTTTAATCCCGAGGTATATTACGGGGTTGCAAAAGTAACAATATATTTCTTAAAATCAAATGATTGAGCAGAAAAAAGTGCTTAGCTGATGGTGTGTAATAAAGCGCTTAAATTTAAAATGCAAAATGCAAACGATTTTGAAAGCAGTTTCAGCACCAATCGGTTAGCGCTGCCCCGCTCCCGCTACAATCTTTTGAAAAGTTATCAACGCTAACTCACGTTGTGCCTGCCAGCTTTACCAACTTCAATCGAAAAGTATTTTTGTTAATCGGGTTTAGTAAAACCCCGCTGCATCACAATAATACTTAACAAATCATTAATAATCGATATTCACCATCTTTTTCCTGAGGCGCCCGGTGAATACAGGGCAAAACCTTTCCTTCAGGGTTATCCACGGCCAGACGCCATAAATTACCCAGACCCAAATTCAGGGGCGAAGCCGATCGTTTTGCCTGATAATGCAAGTCGAAAAAATGTTCACTCAAAAATGCGTCAAATTCTGCCTCTGGTCCGTCGTGTAGCGCTTCAAGCTTCCGGCGAATTTCCGGGATGAGGATTTTCTGCTCTGCTTCGCTATTGGCTAAAATTTCACTGGCAGCACCAAAGTATGTGCAAAGAAATGTATCAGTACCCACCGGCGAACGATCTACGTGAAAGGAATACACATCTGTTGAAATAAAATCCAGCTCCTCATCACGCTGATAGGCCCTTATTAAATTAAGTGAAGGCGATGCCCCAAAATCATTCAGACTTTGAAAATCGCTGATGATGATTTCCCGGGCTTTACTCCCGTCCTTGGTTAATTGCAAAGCATTGAGGTCTTCCATCGAAACTTCGGTTAAATCCTGCTTAAGTCGAAGCTTGGAAACGATCTCCGAAAAATCCCCGATTAAATTTCGATGCCAGCAAGCTGCGTTTACTTCTCCCTTCCACTCTAAATTAACTAACTGCGGAAAAGATGAAACCACCTTAACATAGTTATAATCTGAAAAACCATTTTCCATACGCAGGACTAAATCAATAAGCTATTTATTTCCTGGCAAAAGTAGAGATTAGATTGATCATGTAGGAATTTGTTTTTCCAGCCTCTGAAAAACGAATTAGCAGTAAAACAAAAAAGGAGATGACTTTATGAGTATCTCCTTTATTAGTTTGGTTTATTTTAAAATTAGCGAGTCTGTATTGTATTGGTAAAAGATTCATTGTTGTGTTTCACCACGAATGTTAGCGAATCGCCGTCAGCTTTACCAATGTTAAATTTTTTAATCAACTTTGTTCTGTCCTTGAAAACCTGAGAGTAAAGTTCATCGTTACGCTCATTAAATACAGCCACTTCAATTGGCATATTATCTTTTACCTGATAATCTAGCGTGATTAAATCTTTATTTTTTGTGATTTTAGGCTTGATTACTTCAGTAATTTTTGCTGTTGAGATTGCAGCTTTATTGCTTGAAATCTTCACAGCATATTCTGCAACGGTAGCACCAGATTCTACTTTGATCAAATAAGCGCCATCAGGTAAAGAATTTAAATCATATGTTTTGGTAAGACCAGCAGTACCGTTAAATTTTTGTTCAAAAACTAAATCATTATTATCAGAAAACACAGAAAAATTAAATTCTTTGTTATTTCTCATCAAAAAACTAATTGTTTTCTGCTTCTCATCTTTAACTTTTAATGAAAATTCGTTGTCATTTGCCTGAGCAAGAGAAACTGTAAACGATAATGCAGCAATTAAACCGATTTTAAAGAACTTTTTCATAACTAAATCAATTAATGGGTGAACAATTATTTTATACCGCTAAATTACAGCGAGAATTAACGCCTAACTTGCGCTATATTTTCAAATTTATATGTAAAATTACCTCTGTTATCATTAATTTTATATCCAGTCATCAATTAAGCACATTAATTAACCCTGAATTAACATTAAATTGTCATGAAAACGTTAAAACCGAGCTTCGAAATTGTTGAACCTTCCTTCGGAAGTTCGTTTTATTACTCGAAATATGTCGAGAATGAAAATAACAAAGCGCATTTATGGCATTATCATCCAGAAATTGAAATGGTTTTCGTAAACGGCGGTACAGGAAAACGTCAGATTGGTAGCCATGTTTCCTATTATACCGATGGAGATTTAATTTTAATAGGAAGCAACCTCCCACATTGTGGCTTTACTGATACCAACACCGGAAATAAGAACGAAACCGTTATTCAATTCAAAGCAGACTTTTTAGGTGCCGAATTTTTAAATCTGCAAGAAAGCAAATGGATAAAAGCTTTGTTTAATAAAGCTAAAGGTGGGATAGCTTTTGGTGAGGCGACTAAAAAAGCTGTAGGGAATAAAATCGAAGGAATGGCCGACCAGCCTCCGTTCAAAAGATTAATGACACTATTATCTGTTTTAAAATCGCTGGATTCCTCAAAAGACTTTACAATTTTAAATGCCACCGGTTTCTCGATGGAAATGCAGATTCAGGACAATGATCGCATTAATATGATATTCAACTATGTGAAAGATCATTTTCAACAGCAGATTAGTTTGGAAGATGTTGCAGAAATGTCTGCAATGACTGTGCCTTCGTTTTGTCGCTATTTTAAAAAAATTACCAAAAAAACTTTTACGCGTTTTGTTAACGAATACCGTGTGGTACACGCATCGAAACTCCTAGCCGAAAAACGCATTAGCATCACCGCCATCTCCCTGGAAAGCGGCTTTAACAACTTTAGTCACTTTAATAAAATATTCCATGAGTTTACGGGCAAAAGCGCATCAGAATACCGAAACGAATTGAAATTGATCATTAAATAATTCATCCTGAGCGGAATACCGACCAAAACTACTATCTTGTAACGATAGCCAGCCCAGAAATGAACAAAATCTACTTAGTCTTCTTGTTATTGTTGCCTTTTGGAATATATGCTCAAAATCAGGAAGATTATATTAACAGATTAAAAGCGATACAAAACAATGGCGTCACCTATTATAACGTGGATGGAATTGATTTTACCAGTCAAACGTTTACCAATTCATTTACAGAAAAAGATTTAAAGTTTGTCTTCAGAAAATATGGCATAAGTAATGAAGATCTTAAAACGAAAGATACAAAACTGTCATACAACAACTTACACGTTTTAAAAAGCAAGAAAATAACTGATAGCTTAAACGAAATGCTATCCTATTATTTTATAGAAGATAAACAAAAGATGGTAACTGCCATTTGCTTTGCTTATTTTGAGAAACCTGAAGTGCAGTTTGAACAAAAACTAATCAGTCTTATTATTGAGGATGCTATTCCAATGCATGTTTTCGAAAATAAGAGAATTGATAGCGTTGATTTTGCGGGAAGAAAAATACATCTGAGCAACAGCTGTTACTGGACAAACGTTAATACAGTTCAGTGTCCTGGAAACGGCGAAATGAATTGGTCGGTTCACAAAACCGAAAAAAGTGCCAACCAAGCGATTAAAAATCAACTCACGGTAACCAAGATTAAAAAAGGACTTAAAATTATTTCTGAACAGCAAGTTGATGTAATTTTTGAAGGCAACCCGGCGAAGGCATTAAAGGTTGTTTACGGTTTTACAGGCCTAACTAATCTTGCTGTTAAAACTTCTGGGGGAAAAACCTTGACAGCATTTTATGTAGCAAGCAAGGTTAGGGAGAATTATGTGAGTTGCGTGATGAGCTTCTGGAATAACGATCAAATCAATGAAAGCGGCTTACCGCCTTTATTGGAAAAAGTGATGCAGTTGCACAAATAGTCAACTTTTCAACATTCCAGAAATCGACATTTCAACTCCATAAAATTTTCCTATTTTCGTGCCGATGGAAAATTTTATCGTTTCTGCCCGTAAATATCGTCCGGCCACGTTTGAAACCGTAGTGGGGCAGCAGCATATTACTGGTACGTTAAAAAATGCCATTAAAAATAACCAGCTTGCGCAGGCCTTTTTATTCTGTGGTCCGCGTGGAGTGGGTAAAACCACCTGCGCCCGTATCCTGGCCAAGACAATCAATTGTACCAATCCTACTCCAGAAATGGAGGCTTGCGGGCAATGCGATAACTGTCTTTCTTTTCAGAACGGGCATTCATTTAATGTTCATGAACTGGATGCGGCATCAAACAACTCTGTTGATGACATCCGCAGCCTGATTGAACAGGTTCGCATACCGCCACAAGCCGGAAAATATAAAATCTACATCATTGATGAGGTTCACATGTTATCTCAAAGTGCATTTAATGCCTTTCTGAAAACTTTGGAGGAACCACCATCTTATGCGATATTCATTTTAGCAACAACTGAGAAACATAAAATTCTGCCAACTATTTTATCTCGTTGTCAGATTTTCGATTTCAATCGCATTCAGGTTGAAGACATTGCAAATCATCTTACCAAAATCGCCCAGCGTGAAAACATTGCTTTTGAAAGTGATGGCTTACATATTATTGCGCAAAAAGCTGATGGAGGATTGCGTGATGCCCTTTCGATGTTTGATCAGATTGCCAGTTATGCTAACAAGAATATCACTTATAAAGCCGTAATCGATAACCTGAATATTCTTGATTATGATTATTTCTTTAAGCTAACCTCTTTTTTAACCGCGGCAGAAGTAAGTCAAACACTTTTATTATTTGATGAGATTTTGAATAATGGCTTTGACGGAAATAATTTTATCAATGGACTGGCTACACACTTCCGCAATTTGCTGGTTGGGAAAGATGCGGCAACCATTAAACTTTTAGAGGTTAGTGAAAATATTAAACAAAAATATTTGGATCAGTGCAGGCAAACTGAACTTTCCTTTTTATTAACTGCTTTAAATCTGGCAAATACCTGCGATTTAAATTATAAAAACTCTAAAAACCAAAGGTTGCAGGTAGAACTGGCATTAATTAAAATGTGCCATATCCGATCGGTAGTACATTTAGCACAACAACCTTTAAGCACAAGTAACACAGCAACTGACGGAGATCAGGATAAAAAAAAAACTAATGTCGTAGCCGAGCAGGCCGAAATCGGAAAGCTTAAAGGAGAAAGTGAAAACCCACCACCAGTAGCTACAATCACTCCGAAAACAGAAGTTCCGGTAAGTATTCCATTGGATAAACCGAAGGAAAATTCCAAGCCTGCAATTTCATCTGCAACTTCGATCAGCATCAATATCCCGAAAAAAACTGTTGGCACACTGATTCCATCTTTAAATGATTTGGAACGGCTTGCAGCTGGTGAGGATGATGGAAGTCCGAAAACCGTAACCGGAGAAGCCCGCGAATCTTTTAGTTATGAACGGTTATTAGAAGTGTGGAATAACTATATCCAGATACTAAAAGCGGCAGATAAGATTAACCTTTTTACCATTTTAAATAACTTTGCCCCTACCCTTGTCAATCCTACTTTAATCGAGATTTCAGTAGAGAGCAAAACTCAGGAACAGTTCGTGGTTCAGGAATCGGTTGAGCTGATGAACTATTTACGGAATACCCTCCAAAATTTCGCAGTAGATATAACCTTTAAACAAGTGGAGCGGAAAATTGAGAACCGGCTTTATGGCAATCGGGAAAAATATGATTACCTGGTAAACAAAAACCCTAAACTTGATGAGTTACGTAAGAGGTTCAATTTAGACATTAATCCATAGTTTATGAATGATGATAAAAAAGCAACCTTAAAGGCTTTGGTGGTTTCCTCAATTGGTTTTACCATTTTGTTTGGAGTGATCATGGCATTGATGAATGGGATAGGTTATGCACTAATTGCTGCGCCGATTGCCGGTTTATTATGGGGCCTTTTGATGTACTTTTTTATTAACTCAAAAAAAGTAAAACAGCAAACCCAAATTACTGGTGTTGAGGAGCGTGATATCATTCACTCGGGCGGTGCCAATCATTTTAAAAACGCAGAGGCGGTTGGCGGCAAACTTTATTTACTTCAAGATAAATTAGAATTTAAATCGCATGGCTTCAATATTCAGAACCATGCTTTCATCATAAACACTGAGGAGATTAAAGAAATTACATACTTCAATACATTAGGATTAGTGCCTAATGGAATGAAACTGATTTTAAAAGATGGTGATGAAGAGAAATTTGTAGTGAACAATAGAAATTTTTGGAAAACTGCAATCATCCGCCAGATGCAAAATCAATCATTGTAAAAAAAGCAGGCTAATGTTTTTATCAGCCTGCCTTTATTTAATCAATACGCCATCCATCTGGAGATCATTGAAAGAATTATTTATTCCTACTTTTCCGGTGCATCATTAATCGGGTAGCCTTCTTCATCTAAATCGTCACGATTATCTTCATCTGTACGAGCCAGGATCTCGTCTTCCGGACTAAGCTTTACGCTTTCTCCATTGTCCACATGCATCCCTAACTCATCCAGGTTATCTTCAGCAATTTCTTCATTTCTGGCATACTCATCGCCCACATAAGGGTTTGCTTCATCATATGTCGAATCATCATCACGGGCACCTGCTGCAACAGTTTCATATCCCATCGGATGATCATAATCTTTATCGGTACCTTTTACGTCTAACTCGTAACTTTGCTTATTTTTATCATAAGCCAAATTTTCCTTATTAATTTCCGGGTTTTCCGTAGTACTGTGTATTTTATCTTGTGATCCTTTGTTCTCGTTAATTGCCATGGTATTGGTCTCCTTATTTTAGTTAAGGTTATAACAATTCCCTTCTCGTATGGTTTTTTCTACGAAGAAAATTTTGTACCAAACAGGAGATAAACTAAATCGCTATGGAGTTGAAACTTTCCAAAAAGGCAACAAAATCTTCGAGAAAGAGCAACATAGAAAGTTTACCGGTTTTAATTTTATTGGGCAAAAAACCAAAGTATTTCTTAAACGCATTTGTAAAATGGGTGGCATGTTTGTAGCCCATTTTTTTAGAGGTTTCGGCAACAGTAATATCCTCTTCTATTAACATGGTTTTTGCCTGTTCCATTTTATGCTGATTCAGATAAGCATAAACTGTTTTGCCAAAAACTGCTTTGAAATCGCGTTTCAAATTAAATTCATTTGTGCCAACAAGGTGTGCCAGTGCCCTTAAAGAAAGTTGATTACCCGTTTGGGCAATCAGAATTTCACGGGCCTGATGCATTCGCTCCACCTCTAATGCTTTAAGTTTTGGCTCCGCCTTATTCATTTGCATCTGTTCGAATTGTGAAATTTGCAGCGCAAAAAGCTCAATTGCTTTCGATTCGAGCAATAACTGGTCAGAAAACGCACTATGTTTTGCATTACCCAGACGCTGCAGAATAGCGCTGATTTCGGGGCTAATCTGCATATTAACTTCTGCCAGCGGGAATGGATTTTTTGATTGATCCTCTAACCACAAACGCTGGTAGGCAATATGATCACCAGGCAAAAACCGATCTACAAAAGCAGGGCTGATATTGATACAAATAACATCATCCGCAGCGTCTACCAACATCTGACTTGACTTAAAAGAGGTGCGGTAAATATTGTGCTGGTGTTGATTGATTTGCTTAAAATAATCTCCACCACTCGACTGATTCAGCCTAACAGTTCCTTGTAATACAAAAATCATTTGGAAAGTAACCAATTGCGAAGCATCAGGATGGCTAAGCCTGATCTCAAGTTTCTTAGGGTCGCTTATGTAACTTCGATAACTTACCTCCATATTTCTATTGTATAGAAACACACTTTCCAAAGCTTTTTGAGAAACTCCCTCCTGCGTTACTATTTCTTCCGATTGCGTCATATCCAGAATTTATCTTTGCGCAAAGTTATTCTTATTAAGACCTATTCTAAAGAACAACTTGAAAAAGTTACAAACTAATCGATGAAAATATTTTTACTCAGTATTCTTACTTTCTGCTTTTCTGTTGTTGCATTTGCGCAAACATCTAGCCTATCAGGTAAAATAACAAATCACTACGGGCAGCCGATGGATGGGGCAACAGTAACGATCAAAGAGCTAAGCCGCAGCACCATGACTGATGAAAAGGGAAAATATGAGTTCAAAGGCTTAAAATATGGTAATTACACTTTGTTAATCAGCTCAGTAATGTCTGAGCAGAAGATTCAAGTGGTCAATATTAATGCTGCAAACGTAACTTTTAACACCAAAGTAAAGGAGCATGTAGATCGTAATTTACAAGAGGTAAGTGTGGCAGGCAAAACGGAAAAACGAAAAATGGAAACCAGCGGCTTTGCCATGTCGATTATTGAAACAAAGGAAGCCTCTCTTAGAAATCTTACCACAAATGAACTTTTAGACCGGGCGGTTGGTGTGCGTGTTCGACAGAACGGTGGCGAAGGCTCGCCGATAGAATACAACTTAAACGGCATGTCGGGCAGTACGATCGGTCTTTTTCTGGATGGGATTGAAATCTCCACTTATGGTTCTTCTTTTAATTTGAATAATATTCCCCCATCTATGATCGAACGGATCGAAGTATACAAAGGTGTGCTCCCATCTCATTTGAGTGGAAATTATGTTGGTGGCGCCATAAACGTTATTATGAAAAAAGATGCCTCTGCCAATAACATTACTGCAGCGGTGTCTTATGGATCATTTAATACTTATCGGGCTGATGTGAGCGCTTTGTATCGCAATCAAAAAAATGGTTTCACGGCCAGGGCTTCCGGTTTTTACAGTCACTCCGATAACAATTATGAGATGTGGGGTAAATTTTCAAAATATACTTTACCTGGCGGAAGAATTGTTCGAAACTATAGAACCAGACGACCGAATGATGAGTTTGAAACTATTGGCGGACGATTTGAGGCTGGGTTTACCAATGTGAAATGGGCCGATCAGTTTTTTGTTGGCTATAATGTATCTGATTCTTACAAACAAATTCCTCATGGAATAACCATGACCAAGCCTTATTTTGGCCGATTTAATAAGTACCAGGCACATGTTTTTAGTTTAAATTATAATAAAAATAACTTTTTAGTTGATGGACTTGCGCTTACCGTAAATGCGGTGCACAGCAGAAGAACAACCTATCTGGAAGATACCGTTAGCCTGAAATATAATTGGGATGGCACTTTACTGGTAAAAAATTCTGAAGGTCCACCAGAAACTTATGGTTACAGCCCGGGGCAGGGACAACAAGGAATAGCCGTGATGAGTAATATCGAGCGTCAGATTTCCAATATCAGATCGAACCTGGCCTACACGATTGTTTCAGGTCACAGGGTATCCTTCAACCATAAGTTCGAACAATCTGACCGCAATGATCAGGATCTACTGATCCCGGAAAGAAGCAGGTGGATTACTCAGAACGGGTTAACCACCAACATCTTTGCGATGAACTATGAGGCCGAACTTTTTAAAGGCAAGCTAAAAACCAACATTTTCGGTAAATATGCCATTTATCAAACAGATCAGAACAGACCAACAAATGAAGTTAACGGCCAATTGATCTATCAAAACAGCACCACCACCAGAGATAATAAAGGATTTGGCGGTACACTTTCTTACGAAGCCATACGCAATGGCTTTTTGATCCTTTCTGCTGAAAAATCGTTTATCATGCCGACCGACAGACACATTTACGGAGAGCCTGAAAATAATTTACTGCCTAATCCTGCGATTTTACCAGAACTCGCTATTAATTATAACCTTGGCGGGAGATACCAGTTTACTACAGGTGATCAGCATAAGTTCTCTCTTTATGGAAACGCGTTTTGGAGGAATGGTTATGATAAAATTATTCAGCAAACGCGAATCGATCCGGTAATTGAGGGTCGGGAGAATCAGGTGGAAGATATTCAGGTAACGCAATTTGTTAACCTTTCCAAAACTCAATCGGTAGGTTTTGAGGCAGAAGTTAACTATATCTACAACAACCGACTTAATGCCATGCTTAACTTTTCGAAATTTAATTCGCTTTATAAAGTAGAACTTGATGAGCGAGGAAATCCAAATAGTTTATACAACAAACAAGTTCCAAACGAACCTTTTTTTACCGTTAATGGTAACCTTCAATATCGTTTCAACAACGTTTTTCAAAAGAAATCGGTGATGAACGTATATTATAATGCAGGCTATGTAGCCTCATTCAGCACCATCTGGATCGAATCAGAATGGTTCACTACGCCAAATCAATTTACACATGACCTGGGCGCAAGTTACCGTTTCCCAAGCGGAAAACTCGTAGCCAGCATCGATTGTAAAAATATGCTCAACGCAGAGGTTTATGACAACTTTGGCGTTCAAAAACCCGGCCGGGCATTCTATTTCAAATTAAACTACACTATAAATAATTTTAAATAAATAACGTATGAAAACTAATTTATTAAAAACCGCAATCTTCGGCTCCGTTCTAGCAATCAGTGCGCTCACTGCTTGTAAAAAAGATGGCGGAGAGACTTCAGAAACAGGAGTTTCAGGAGCTGACATCTGGGATAGAAAATACATCACATTAACTGCTGCCTTTCCAGATGCTGAAGGAACTGCGGGAAACGGCGGTACGAGGGCTTTTGCCATTACAACAGCTCAGGCAATTAATCCAAACTTCGAGGTAAATGTATTTACCAATGGCTACGGGTTAAGATCACAGCGTACTGCCCGTGTTCAGGGTTCTGCTAATGGAAATTTCCTGTACAACATTCAGTATACAGGTACAGATGGTGGTATTTTTAATAAATATAAAGTAGAGGGTGATAAAAACTTCATCGATACGCGTGAGGAGGTAAATACCGAACCCATTTTGGGCACTGCTCCTCGCTGGGTAGTCGCTGCTGACGGCATTGGTATTGGCGTTTTTGCCTCCTCAGTTACAACAGGTGCTCCAGCTACAGGTGCGGGTGCAGACTTTGTTGATGTGAAAAGCACAGCGAAAATAGCGGTACTGAATTTAAATGATCCTCAAATTACCCGTCAAACAGAATTTACCATTCCGTTTACGGCAGAACAAACTAAAGCGGGTTATCAAATTGGCCGTATTGATGTACCGGTATTAAATGCAGCTAAAACAAAAATCTTTATTGGCTGTAACGTGACCAGAACAGATGTAACTAAAAAATCTGGTGTTAACACTGCAGGTACTGCTCAAACCTGGTCTACAGGTACCAGAGAATTGGGTACAGCAACTTTGGTTGTAGATTATCCTTCTTTAGCTAATCCTAAATTAATTTTTGTTGATCCGAACATCAGTAAGATAAACAACCACTCATATCGTACCATGACGCAATATGTAGGTACTGATGGAAACGTTTATCAGGCCACAGCAACTTCCGGCAGTCAGATTTTACGTATCAACGCATCAACAAATGAATATGACAACAGCTATAACTTCAACCTGAAAACAGCGCTAGGCACATCGAATAATGTGGCTATCAGCGCCTGGAGATACATTAAGGATGGAATCGGAATTGTTTTATTTACAGAAACAGGTGTTCAGGGTGGATATTTGGCTTTAATAGATCTAAATGCTAAAACTGCTACCAGGTTGACTACAGAAAATCAAAACAATAGTGGTTACTCTGGATTGACAGCAGCTCAAAACGGCGGAACTGCTTTAACTGGTACTTTTGGTCAATTTCAGAATATTGGTCTTGCAGGTGATAACGTATATGTTCCTTTAACACCAAATGGACTTGATGGAAACTTATATGTAATTAATTATAAAACAAAAACCATCACAAAAGGTGCAAAATTAAAAAACCAATCTGGCAGCTTTTATTTAGGTGCTTACTAAATTAACCAATCCTTTTTAGATGGGCGATCGTTATGATCGCCCATTTTTTTTGCATTTTAAATCTATATCGTATCCCTCAATGTTATTTGGAATGTGTTTTTATTGCAATAGATTGGAATTTGATTTCGGCTGGCAAACCCGCTTCTACGATAATATCATTCTTGACCAGCAGGCGTTCGAAAATATTTCCATTTATATCTTGAATAATACCGCTAAATAGATAAATTCCACACCAATAAATAAAATAACAAAAAATCCCCAGCTGAAATTAATCAACCGGGGATTTAAACTAATAATCAAATACTATAACGCAGCTAATGCAGCATTTAAAGTCTCACTAGGACGCATTGCTTTTCCAGCCAATTCATCGTTTGGATGATAATAACCACCGATTTCCTGTGCTTTACCTTGAGCTCCAATTAACTCTTCTTTAATTTTCGATTCATTTTCAGTTAATGCTTTCGCCAATGGTGAAAATCTTTCTTTTAATTCTGCATCTTTACTTTGTGCAGCTAATGCTTCAGCCCAATATAAAGCCAGATAGAAATGAGAACCACGATTATCAATTGTTCCTAATTTTCTACCTGGAGATTTATCTTCCGCTAAAAATTTAGCATTTGCTTCATCTAATGCATCTGCTAAGACTTGTGCTTTTGCATTGTTTTGTGTTTGCGATAGATGTTCTAAAGAAGCTTGAAGCGCTAAAAATTCGCCCAAAGAATCCCAGCGTAAATAACCTTCATGGATAAACTGCTCGATGTGTTTCGGAGCAGAACCTCCGGCACCAGTTTCAAATAAACCGCCACCATTCATCAAAGGAACGATAGATAACATTTTAGCAGAAGTTCCAAGTTCTAAAATTGGAAACAAATCTGTCAAATAATCACGTAATACGTTACCGGTAACTGAAATGGTATCTTCCCCTTTACGAATACGCTCTAAAGTAAATTTAGTGGCTTCAATTGGAGCAAGAATACGAATATCTAAACCAGTAGTATCGTGATCTTTTAAATATTGATTTACTTTTTTAATGATTTCTCTATCATGAGCTCTGTTTTCATCCAACCAGAAAACCGCTGGCGTTTCAGATAGACGAGCCCGGTTTACAGCCAGTTTAACCCAATCCTGAATAGGCGCATCTTTGGTTTGGCACATGCGGAAAATGTCTCCCGTGGAAACCTTTTGATCAAAGAAAACTTTTCCGTCAGCATCAGTAACACGGATTACGCCATTTGCAGTTGCCTGGAAAGTTTTATCATGAGAACCATATTCTTCAGCTTTTTGCGCCATTAAACCAACGTTTGGAACCGAACCAATTGAAGTCACGTCAAAAGCACCGTTCGCTTTGCAGTCGTCAATAGTAGCCGTATAAACCCCAGCGTATGAACGATCAGGAATTAAAGCGATGGTATCTTCAGGTTGTCCTTCTTTATTCCACATTTGTCCTGAAGTACGAATCATAGCAGGCATAGATGCATCAACAATTACATCACTTGGCACATGCAGGTTGGTAATTCCTTTATCAGAATTCACCATCGCTAAAGCCGGTCCGTTTTCAATGGCCTGAGCAAGAGCAGCCTCTACTTCAGCTTGTTGAGCGTTGCCTGCGATTTTTGCATAAACATCGCCTAAACCGTTTCGGGTATCAATATTTAAGGTTTTAAAAAGATCGGCATATTTTGTAAAAACATCTGCAAAATAAACTTCCACGATGGCGCCGAATATAATTGGATCAGAAACTTTCATCATGGTTGCCTTTAAATGCGCTGACAACAAAACGCCTGCGGCTTTAGCTTCCTCGATTTCTTTAGCAACAAAAGTTTTTAATGCCGATAAGCTAAGTGCAGAGCTATCAATCACCTCTCCTGCTTTTAATGGCGAAAGGCCTTTTAATTCAGTTACTGCACCATCTTCAGCAACAAATTCAATTTTAAACTGTGAAGCTGTTTCAACCGTAGTAGATTTTTCTGAACCATAGAAATCGCCTTCTGTCATGCTGGCTACCCTGGTTTTAGAATCTGCAGACCATTTGCCCATTGAATGTGGGTTTTGCTTAGCATAATTCTTAACCGCTTTCGGTGCTCTTCTGTCAGAGTTTCCTTCGCGTAAAACAGGATTTACTGCCGAACCTAAAACTTTAGCATATTTAGCTTTGATTGCTTTTTCCTCTTCAGTTTGAGCATTATCCGGGTAATTCGGCAACGCAAAACCTTGCTGCTGCAATTCGGTAATGGCATCAACCAATTGTGGAATAGATGCTGATATATTTGGTAACTTGATGATGTTTGCTTCTGGAGTGGTTGCCAATGCACCCAGCTCAGCCAAAGCATCGCCAATTTTTTGATCGTCTTTTAAATACTCCGGAAAGTTAGCCAAAATTCTTCCTGCTAAAGAAATATCTCTGGTTTCTACATCAATACCTGCAGATGCGGTAAAAGCTTGTACGATAGGTAAAAGTGAATAAGTTGCCAACATTGGCGCCTCATCGGTTTTGGTGTAGATAATTTTTGATGTATTTGACATGTTTAAATTGATTTTGCTTTAAAAGGTTAACTATTGATCGGTTAAAATTAAAAACCGAGCTTTTTTTTAAATCGCCTAAAGATAAAAGAATCGAATGAATTAAGGAACATTGTAATGTTATTTATGGTTTGATTGTTTTTATCATAAGTCAATCCAGTATTTTTTATTCAAAAACATCTGCACATTTTTTCTGTTGTATTTTCTGTGAAACATATCCCATTTCCTGAAAAATATTAATTATGAAAAATCAGATTTTATACGCAACAATGTTGTCAGCTTCGGTTTTAGTAAGCTGCCAATCAAATTCAAACAAAACCTCTGAACCGCAGGGCGATTCAACAACTTTAAGTACAGAAACCCAACAAGTAGAACTGCCTGCACCGGACACCACAGCAGCTAAAAACAAGTTTAGTAAGGTGCTCGGCTGGCCTGAGAACAAAACGCCGGTTGCGCCGGCAGGATTTGTAGTGACAAAATTTGCATCCGATATTAAAAGTCCGAGAAATACTTACATTGCTCCTAACGGGGATGTATTGATTGTTTTAAGTAATTCGGAACGCAGTACCAAGGAAAAAATCGCCAACACCGTAACCGGAAAGGCAAAATCGGAGGTAGCTGGTGCCAGTGCCAATACCATTTTATTATACCGTGATGCCAATAAAGATGGCGTAGCAGAAATTAAAACCACTTTTTTATCTGGTCTTAACCAACCTTATGGCGTAACAATCATTGGAACCTCATTTTATGTAGCCAATACCGATGGTTTATGGCAATACCCTTATAAAACAGGTGACACCAAAATCTCCGGAACAGGGAAGAAAATTTTAAGTTTGCCAGCGGGAGGTTACAATAATCACTGGACAAGAAACCTGATTACCAACGAAGACAAAAGCAAAATTTATGTAACAGTGGGTTCGGGAAGTAATGTTGGCGAAAATGGCATGGAAAACGAGGTAAGAAGAGCCAATATTCTGGAGATTAATCCAGATGGAACAGGTGAAAAAATTTATGCCAGCGGTTTAAGAAACCCGGTTGGTGTAGATTGGGCACCTGGAACCAAAATGCTTTGGACTGCAGTTAACGAGCGAGACGGATTAGGAGATGATTTAGTTCCGGATTACATTACCAGTGTAAAACCAGGTGCTTTTTATGGCTGGCCTTATGCGTATTTTGGTCCTAATGAAGATCCGAGATTAAAAGGAAAAAATCCAGAATTGGTTAAGAAAACCATTGCTCCTGATGTTCCGGTTGGTTCGCACACTGCTTCGTTAGGTTTGGCTTTTTACAAAGACAAGAAATTCCCTACTAAATATCAGGGTGGCGCTTTTATAGGGCAACATGGCTCATGGAACCGTTCGGCCTTGGCGGGATACAAAGTATTATTTGTTCCATTTAAGGATGGAAAACCAACAGGAAAACCAGAGGATTTTTTAACTGGTTTTATTGCGGATCAAGATAAAGCCGAAGTTTATGGCAGACCAGTAGGAATTACCCAGACACCAGATGGCGCTTTACTTGTTGCTGATGATGTTAGCGGCGTGGTGTGGCGAGTGGCTGCAAAATAATTTACCCTTAAAATCCGCAGATATCACTTATTTATCTGCGGATGTTTTTGCTTGATTTTTAAACCAACAAATATTGAAATCTACATTTACTACTCTTTTGTTGCTTTGTTGCGGCATTAGCTTTGCTCAAATTACGAAAGTTGATAGCACCAGAAAGCTCAAGGATGTAGTCATCCAGGGGTATTATAATACCCAACCACTGCTAAGGTCGGTATCTGCAGTAACATTGCTGGACAGTAACCAACTCAAAAATCAGCAAAATAGCTCATTGGTAAGTTCGTTTAATACCATCACAGGCGTTAGAATGGAAGAAAGATCGCCGGGAAGCTACCGTTTATCTTTGCGTGGAAGCTTGTTGCGATCGCCTTTTGGCATTAGAAATATCAAAATCTATATTGATGAACTTCCTTTAACTGATGCCGGCGGAAATACCTATCTGAATGCCCTTGACCCCACTGCGATACAATCAGCTGAGGTGTATAAAGGTCCGGAAGCTAATATTTTTGGTGCTAACACCGGAGGTGCAGTGTTAATCCGTTCTGCTGGTTTGGATCAAACTAAAATTGAAGCCTCCTTAACCGCTGGCTCTTATGGCCTGTTTCACCAGACCGCAAATATTGAAAGAAGTTTTAAAAATTACAGTTTCAGCATCGTAGAAGGTTATCAGCGAAGTGATGGCTATCGCCAGAATAGTGGCATGGAGCGAAAATATCTGCAAACTTCGCACCGCTGGAATTACAATAATAAAGGCAGTTTGAAACTTTTTGCTTTCTACAGCGATTTAAGCTATAAAACACCAGGAGGCTTAACCTTGACTCAAATGCAGCAAGACCCTAAAGCCGCCCGCCCCGCCACGCCAACCTTGCCCGGTGCTGTTACACAACAGGCGGGCATTTATAACCAAACTACATTTGCCGGCATAACCAATACTTATCAACTATCTGAAAATTTTAAGCACGTTGTATCAATTTTCACTACTTATACCGATTTCAAAAATCCGTTTATAACCAATTACGAAAAACGTTATGAGAGCACTTTGGGCTTGCGGACATTTCTTGAATATATTCATTCAAAAGAAAACTTAAAAGTAAATGCCCAGCTAGGTATTGAAAGTGCAGGAACCAAAACCCAGGTTCGAAATTTCAATAACAATGCAGGCGAAGCAACAGCAATGCAAGCATCAGACTGGTTAAAGGCTAACCAGGATTTTGCCTTTTTGAGGTTGAATTTTGATATCGGCCAAAAACTTTTAATAGAACTCGCTTCAAGTATCAATTTCTTCAATTACAAATACGAAAGCATCTTCCCTATTCCGGTTGCAAAGCAAAAGCGTACATTCAGTGAACAATGGATGCCAAAACTGGCCGCTTCGTATTTGCTGAACACTAGCCTTTCTTTAAGAGCTTCCATCAGCAAAGGTTATTCGCCACCTACCATTGCTGAAGTAAGATCCTCCGATAATAACATCAATAATAATCTCCAGGCCGAAATGGGTTGGAATTACGAAGCTGGCCTAAGATTTAACAGCAGGAACAATCGTTTTTATGCCAATGCAAATGTTTTTCAGTTTGGACTTCGTGATGCCATAGTAAGAAGGTTGAACGCCAACGATACTGAATTTTTCATTAATGCCGGCGGTACCAGGCAAAAAGGCATTGAGTTAGAAACATCTTTCTGGATTATAAAAAACGAAGAATCATTTTTAACAGGCATCCAATTGAGAAGCAGTTATAGCTACAGTCACTTTCGTTTCAGTGATTTTCAAAATGGTAATACTGATTTTACAGGAAACAAACTCACAGGAGTTCCGGCAAACGTGATTGTTAGTAATTTACTGTTTGAATCGAAAATTGGCGTTTATCTCTTTGCCCAACATAACTATGCCAGTATGATTCCGTTAAATGATGCCAATACGGCTTTTGCAGACAAATATCATCTGGTAGAATTAAAAGCAGGTATTCGTGATTTAAAAATGGGCAAAACAAAAATCGAATTTTTTGCAGGTATAAATAATCTTCTAAATGAAAAATATAGCCTGGGCAATGATTTAAATGCTGTAGGCAATCGATATTACAATCCTGCAGCAGGCCTCAATTTCTATTCTGGATTAGCCGTAAAACTGTAAAGCTTAATTGAAATGCTGTAGCCATTTGACTTACTGCATTTCAATTAGTGACGATCTTAGTTCGTTAATGCCATTTCCTTTACAATTAATTCGCTCACTACAATATCTGTTGTAAATCTTTTTGAACCATCTTTTGCTTCATAACTTCCGGTTTGTAACCGTCCTTCAATGGTCAATTGTGTTCCTTTTTTAATCTGGGCTAAAGCCAGCTCTGCTTTGGCATTCCAAAAAGTTAAAGTAAACCATTGTGTTTTCTTTACCTCTTCACCCGAAGCACTTTTAAAATATTCATTTACCGCCAGATTAACTCTTGCTAATTTTTGATTTCCTGACAGGTTTTTCAATTCTGCATCTGCTCCTGCAAATCCAGTCAATACCACTTTGTTAATTGTACTTTCCATGATCTTAAAATTTAAATAACTTGATGTTTAACGAGCAGCAGTCACCACAACTACCGACAGGACAAAGTTGCAATAAGCAGTAAAACTTAGTCGGAGTTTAAGCATTTATAGTCGTGTATAAGCGTTTAAAACGGATAATGTGCTTGTACTGCCTGTTTCGAAATCTAATTAACTAGCAAAAGCTTAAAATTTTTGGCGTTCAATTTTGAAATGCCTACAATTCTTTTTAGTTTTAAACATCATCCCATAATAAATAAATCAAATTATTATGGACCGCTCCTGCTTAGATTGCGGCAAAGCCCTGGTAGGCAGAGCCGATAAAAAATTCTGTGACGATTCTTGTCGAAACAATTATAACAACCGCATAAAGAATGATTATTCTATTGTGGTTAAAAAAATTAACCTGATTCTTAAGAAAAACCGGGCAATTTTAGCTGAATTTAATCCCGATGGTAAAGTAAAGATGAAGAAAAGCAAACTCAATTCAGTAGGGTTCAATTTTGACTATCATACCCATACCTACATCACTCAGGCAGGAAAAACCTACCACTTTTGTTATGAATACGGATTTTTGCTTTTAAATGATGATGAGCTTTTACTCGTAAAACGAGATGAAAAGTTATGGCTGAGCTAATTTACAAAACTGTTGGTTCCACTAACGCATGCATTCAAGGGGTATCAATTTCCCAGATTATTTATACAGCACCGACCCAGATTATGTCCCTCGGGAAGCTCCGAGAAAAGCTAAATAAAAAAAATCAGCTGGCAAAGGTTTTGGAATTTAAAGCAAGCTATAACGCCCTGCCTGCCGCAAGCAGCGACGTAAAATCATCCTAACTTCCAAAAGTTAGCTTAACCTTATAAAAAAACTATAGCAAACATTCATAAAATATGGATCACTCAACAAAGGGAATACTGTGGAATCAACTTGGGGCAAGTATAGATATGCTTTTAAACGTCATTTCAAGTTGCTCCGACGATTATTTTCTCACGAATAAACGATTTTATTTTATAGCATTTCACAGTACAATTTTTTTAGACTATTATTCTACAATTTCACCACAAGATTTTTCTCCGCTACTTTCTTTCACACAAAAAGAGCCGTCAGAAAGACCAAAAGAAGCTATTGGCGATTTAATACCCGATGAAATTTATAGCAAAGAAGAAATACTAAAATACCTTAAACAAATTAGAGCGAAGTGCAAACGAATAATTTTCAGTTTAACAGCTGATGAATTGAATAAAAGGTTTAAAGAGGGAGATCAACCAGATGATATGGATTATCCTATTTTGGAAATTTTACTTTATAATATGCGACATACGCAACATCACGCTGCACAATTAAATATGCTTTTACGACAGGATTTAGATAAACATATTGAATGGTCATTTCGAGCAGGTGATATAATCGACGAGTGATCACCACTAATTGCCGTGGATATTGGCCTGATATTATCATTTTGAAAATAGATTTTAGTCTTGAACTAAAATTCATAATGCTCAACTTCATCGAAAAAAATTGCCGCACCACCATTGGATTCACTCTCCTCTACCAATGATTCTGGTTCCTATTATCAGAGAATAGAAAACGAATAAAAATTTAATCCTGACACTTTTTTTGTAAAACCTATTCGAATGCTAATTAATCTAAATTTTTAGGAAATATGACTATAGATTTGATTAGTCCTGACAGGTTGGCGAATGGAAATACTTCGATAAAAAAGGAAAGTTTGTAAAAAGAGAATTCAATAAATGATAACACTATGAACAGATCAAATAAACGGAATAATCTTTTTCACATTAAGTGGATGTCAAAAATTTCGATCGCAATATTGCTTTCATTTTCTTTCTGTTCATATGCTCAGCACACAATACCTCCACCACATATACCATCTGCAAAAAAAACAAATACCATTCAGAGTAACGACACAACTTCTAAAGGTAGTTTGTCTTCGGAAAAACCAACTTTAAAAACTAGCCGAAAGCAGTATGTTAATATTGGATATGATGAAAATTACCAAAAGTTGCCGAAGTTAATTTTCGAAACTGCCGATGAAGCTGAATTTTTATCTCTTGAACAGCAAAAATATATTGAAACTTTTAAGCCTGAAGGAGAAGGCAATTACTTTTACATTCAAACAAGGCTAAAAAAGCATAAGTTTAAGAAATATAATGATTACGGTGGAAAATTGGGTTGGAGCGGATATGAGTTTTCAGGATATTATCCGGCTACTAAACTTTATGCCATTACAGAACATTCAACGTCTGAAAATATAAACTTTAGTCAATTGTTTTTATTAGATAGTTTGAATGGTTATAACTATAATATCATTTCGTTTGGTGATGCGAGTGTAGCCTTACCTGTTCCATCCATCAATAATAAATACTTTGTTTATTTCTACAACGCGGTTTATGATCATAAAAACTGTGACATTGGAATTTTAAAAATAAATGACAAATCAAATCCCAAAACTTATTTAAGTGAATATGCGAGCTATCGCTCTGCTGATTTTGCAGTCGAAAAAATTATCTGGAAAACAGACAATAGTTTCATTGTAAAAGGCTACGAGGAAGTTTATGAGAATAATCAATGGATAAAAAAATACAAATATTTCAAAACGGAATTTAAATAAATGGATTTACTCCTGGTCGAGCTGTGCTGGTGTCGCTCTGCAAAAAAGCTGAAGCTGAACATATATATTCCTATCAAATAATGTACACCCTGTTATGAGTTTCCAGACTAAATGAATAAGCCATCATATCAAAAAAAGAAAAGAAATCGTAAAAATTAGTAAATTCAATATCTTAGTTAAAAGAATATTAAAATGTGCCAACAATATGAATTGTAAGAGGCATTGACTATTGGATATGAAAACAACCCCTGAACACGATAAGCGGATTGCAAACATCACTTTTGCATCGGTTTACCCACATTACATCAAAAAGGTAGAAAGTAAAGGCAGAACGTTGGCAGAATTACATCAGGTTATTGAGTGGCTTACAGGTTTCGATATTCAAAAACTGCAAAAACTAATAGAAGAGAAAGCCACATTTGAAACTTTTTTCAATAAAGCAGCATTAAATCCAAATGCACAGTTAATAACAGGTGTAATTTGTGGCTACCGCATTGAAGATATTGAAACACCCTTAACTAAACAAATACGGTATTTAGATAAGCTGATTGATGAATTGGCTAAAGGAAAAAAGATGGAAAAAATTCTAAGGTAGTAGTTTAAATCAATATTATGGCAAAAACAAAAACAACTTATACCGGACAAAATGTAGCCGATTTTATAAACGCTTATGTTGATAACGAGCAAAAAAAGGCTGATAGTTTTCAACTGATTAAATTGATGGAAGAATGGTCGGCCGAAGAAGCTAAAATGTTTGGACCAAGCATTATCGGTTTTGGTAACTATCATTACAAATACGCCAGCGGACATGAAGGCGATGCGCCTATTATTGGTTTTTCGCCGAGAAAAAATGCACTTACTTTATATGTTTGTGCTGAAACAGAAGTAAGTAAATCGCTGCTTCCAAACCTTGGCAAATTCAAAATGAGTAAAGCTTGTATTTACGTTAAAAAACTTTCTGATATTAAGCTGGAGGTTTTGAAAGACCTTTGTTTGGAATCAATTAGATACATAAGTGAGCACCATGAATGTTCATGCAGGTAAACGACTTAGATCTACAAAAGGAATCAACCTTCCTTCTAAGCGATATCATTAATTTTTCTCTTAATTAGGATGGATAAGGTTGCAAACACTTCCAGAGCTAAAAAAATGGCCAATATCAGTTTTAATCCCTTTCCTGTTTTGAAAAGTGAAAGACTTACACTCAGGCAATTATCATTAACCGATCAGCAAGATGTTTTCGCTTTGCGTGCTGACGAAGAAATCAACCAATTTCTGGACAGAAAACCAGCCGAAACGATAGAAGATGCCATCAGGTTCATCAATGTTATTAATGAAAACATCAAAAACAATATTTCGGTTTACTGGGCAATTACCCTCACCGAAACCAGAGAATTGGTTGGTACGATCTGTCTGTTTGATTTTTCGAAAGATAAAACCAGTGTTGAAATTGGCTACGAACTCTTCACGGGTTTTCAAGGCCAGGGAATTATGAGCGAAGCAATCGAAAAGGTGATCAACTATGTTTTTAAGGTGTTAAAATTTCAGAAAATACTGGCCGTAACCCATTATCAAAACCATGCTTCAGCCAAAATATTAACCAAATTTAACTTTCTTCCATCCAAAGATATTGATAATCAACAGATTGATTTTAATACCTTTACACTAACTAATGCATATTTAACGTCTTTATAAACTAACAAAAATACTACCTATGGCAATTATTAATCCACACGTTAACTTCAATGGCAATGCCGAAGAAGCTTTTAATTTTTATAAATCAGCATTTGGCGGCGAGTTCCAAAGAATTGTTCGTTTTAAAGATTTATCAAGCGAAGAATTTCCGGTAGATGAAAGTGAGGCAGATAAAATCATGCACATTGCTTTGTCTATTGGCCATAATACGCTAATGGGTAATGATGTTCCGGCTTTTATGGGTAAAGTAGATGAAAATGAAAACCGATCAAAAATTTCTGTAAGTGCCGAAAGTCGTGAAGAAGCAGATCGGCTATTTCAGGCACTTTCAGCAGGCGGAACTGTTGAAGTGCCGATTGACAACAGTATGTGGGGATCGTATTTTGGAATGTTTAGAGATAAATTTGGGATTGAATGGATGGTAAACTTCGAGCCGGCAATGTGATCGGCGAGCAGTTCACAACTAAACTTGAAATCGGCATGGTAAACATTCACGCTCTTATTATTGAGATCAGTAATGGGATGGATAGCGGAAACTTATGAAATTCATCGCATTGCTTTTTTCATTGGTGATGTTTACATTTTCACCTTACAGACAAAAAACTGAGACATTTTAAATGAAACAGGAGAGCAATGATCATTTGACATTCACTAGCGGATATGCTGAAGTGAACGGATTGAGAATGTATTATGAAATATACGGAGAAGGAAAACCGATTGTGTTGTTACATGGTGGCGGTTCAACCATTCAGACGAATTTCGAAAAACTCATCCCCTTATTGGCTAAAAACAGAAAAGTTATTGCTGTTGAATTACAGGCGCATGGAAGAACGAGCGATCGTAATGCTGAGTTGACTTTTGAGCAGGATGCCGATGATGTAGCTACATTCCTCAAAAATCTCAATATAAAAAAGGCCGATTTTTTTGGCTTTAGTAATGGAGGAACAACTTGTTTACAGCTTGCCATCAGGCATCCAAAACTGATTAACAAACTGATTTTAGGCTCTGCATTAGCCAAACGAAACGGTGTGCCCAACTGGTTTTGGGATTTTATGGCACAGGCCAGGCTGGATAATATGCCGGAACCCTTAAAAAAAGGTTATAAAGCAGTTGCCGCAAATGAAAATGGCCTGCAAAACATGCATGATAAGGATGCCCGCAGAATGGTGAATTTTAAAGACATTCCAGATGAGCAGCTTAAATCGATTCAATCCCCAACCCTAATCATCATCGGCGATAAGGATGTGATCAAACCTGAACATGCCATCAACTTACATCATTTAATTTCAAATTCATCGTTGGCCATTATCCCGGGAGGACATGGTGAATATATTGGAGAAATTACGACGATCAAACCTAACTTTAAGGAAAGTGATTTGGTAGTGCCAATGATAGAAAAATTTTTAAATGATACGAGCCATTGATAGAAAGCCTGGTTTAAACATTCTCACCCGGTTATTGCAAATAATAATCCATTCTTTACGAATCATTAAGCAAATGAAGCGAATTTAAAATGTAGCCTGACGGGTTGAAATAGAAACTTTATTTTAGAATTATTAAACATATTTTAATTTATTGTTATGGCAAACGCAACCAACCCGGAAAATAAAAAATTAACAAAAGCGCACATCTTCTTATTGGTGGGTGTATTAGCTGCATTTATTATTTATGGTTTATATGAGGTAGTATGGAAGACAAAACTGAACGGAACCACACTGATTGATAATCCTACCGGTAAGCCACTAGCTGTAACCATTGATGGTACAGATTACGAAATTCCCGCTAATTCTTTTGAAAAAATCGATCTGGAAATTGGTCATCATAAAATTAGTTGCAAAGCATACCAAATCGCCGACCAGGATTTGCATCTCGACCCAACTGAATACGGGGTAATTAATCCAACAAAATCGAAGTACGTTATCTATAACATCATTTACACAAAAAAAGACCTGAGCAGCAAATTCAAGGCTTATCAGGTAGAAGGCAAGGAAATTTATTCGCTGCTTGGAGAGCCGGAAGTGACGACTGCATTATTTATCCCCGATAGAACTCTGGGAAAAGGTAATATTGATGATAAGGAACCTGCTATTGAGAATTACAATCGCATGAATCAAGATTATGCTTTCCTCACTAAAATATTCAGATTGAATGATTTCTTTGAGTTTTATGATAAGAATAATAAGTAGTTTTCAATAGAGAACACTTATTAACCTGTCGCATTGAACCCTCAATATTGCCGTATTTGCATAGTTGAAAGCGCATTCTATTTGCAGATATTTAACTTATACTTTCTAAATCAACAAGATAGAAAATAAGGAGTTAAATATTATGAGAAAAATAACAGTATTATCGATGATCACTTTAGATGGAGTGATGCAAGCGCCAGGTGGACCTGAAGAAGATTTATCAGGAGGCTTTGAATATGGTGGCTGGAGTGCGCCTTTCAATGATGAGGAATCGGGGAAGGTACTGCAGAAGTTAATGCAGCCTTCTGATCTGCTATTGGGTAGAAAAACGTTCAAAATATGGGAAGATTACTGGCCCAAGCATACCAACTACTGGCCAAGCATAAATACGGTAACAAAATATATCTTGTCGACTACAGTTACAAAATCTGATTGGCAGAATACAGTTTTTATTAACGGAATTGAAGATATTAAAAAAATCAAAAATTCAGATGGATCAGACTTACAAGTTTGGGGTAGCAGCGAACTTATTCAATTGTTGTTAAAAAATGATCTGATTGATGAATTATGGCTTTTTATTCATCCACTGACACTCGGAAAAGGAAAAAAATTATTTGTTGATGGTGCCATTCCAGCCTCTTTCACCCTTCAAGAGAGTGTTGTTACGTCAAATGGATTGATTATGGCCAATTTCTCAAGGGCTGGAAATGTAAAAACCGGCACAAGTGGTAGTTAAATTAGGCATTTTGTCTATCTTTAGGATTGGATAATCAAAATTTGAGCATCTTGATTTTGAAGTCAAAGTATTTACCCTACTCCGAATGAATTCATTTTTACCCATATTGGGTTTGATTATTTTAGCGGTAATTATCATCGGGACTTACCGAATGATCATTATAAAAAGACAACACAGAAAACTGAATGACCTCCGTTTTAACAGGGTAAAACCGCTTTATGATAAGCTCAATATGGGGGCAGCACTTACGCCTACGGAAGTAAAGCCTTATGCCGAAAATCTGCTTGCCCGTGAAACGACTTATCAATTGTTAAGTGAACATCAAAAATTATCGCTGTTCCCAGGAGAATTAGTTACGATTGAAAAAGCAGCTGAAAGTAATCTGGCGAACTGGTTAGAATTTCCTACAGAATTAGGCACATGCCCTGATGAAATTGAACATATTAAGCGGGTAGGCATTGATTTCGACGGAAAAAGCCACATGGTTTTTTATGAAGTTTTTAAATATAAAACGCTCGAGCCACATTGGGCAGCAAAAGACGGTTGGATTTTGGGTGTGGTTGGTCCGTATTTTGAAGATAGCAAACCCTATGATTTTCCCCAGGCAACTTTCAGCAGAGTAAGCAGTACGTTGGAAACAACAAGCCCGGATGAAGAGGCAAAATGGGTACACGAACATATTTCGCGAAGACGATAATTTCATGTTTTCTTAAGAACAACAGTATGGATATAAAATCAACAACCATTCACAGTCCTTTTGCGCAGGCTTATTTTCATGGTACCAAAGCTGATTTAAAGCCAGGAGATTTGATTACCGTGGGCATTAGTTCCAACTACGGGCAACAAAAAGCAGCCAAATACATCTACCTTTCTGCTACTTTAGATGCTGCAATTTGGGGTGCAGAACTTGCTTTGGGCGATGCAAAAGAAAGAATTTACGTGGTTGAGCCTACCGGCGATATTGAGGACGATCCTAATTTAACGGATAGAAAGTTCCCTGGTAACCCAACCAAATCTTACCGTTCAAAAGATCCATTTAAAGTGATCGCCGAGATTACTGTTTGGCAGGGCCATCCTCAGGCACAGATTGAAACTATGAAAGCAGCCTTGGCAAAACTCAAAGATCAGGGCATTGAAGCCATTTAGGATTAGTTGGTTCTTTAATTCTTCTGCTTCATCCCAAAAAAATAGAGTCCAAATAACAAACCAACTTTTTACCAAATGGCAAATTCTTTATTTGTTTCTTTAGCTACCTTGTGCGCATGAAAGAATTGTTTGACTTCATCTTAAGGTTTGGAAATCTCAATCCGCAACAAATAGATTTTATTGCCGGTAAATCGATAACGCTGGAACTTAAAAAAGATGAATATTTTTCTGAAGCTGGAAAAATTGCCCGCCAGGTTGGCTTTATTGTCGATGGAATTTTACGCGTTTGCTATTACAATAACCAGGGAGAGGAAATCACTAAATATTTTATTGAAGAAAATAATCTTGTTGTCGATTTGGAGAGTTTCAATAATGAAATTTGTTCCAGTGCTTACGTTCAGGCAGTTACAGACTGTAAAATGATTGTTTTCCAGCGGAAAGACTGGCTGGAGCTTCTGCAAACCATTGTAGGTTGGGACGCTATAGTAAATAAAATTACCACCAGAGCTTTAATGCAAAAAGTAGAAAGAAGAAGTCCTTTAGTTTCAGAAGATGCAACTACCCGTTACCTGAAATTTCTAGAAATCTATCCCACTGTAGTTAACCGGATTCCACTATCTTATATTGCTTCTTATTTAGGCGTTACCCAATCTTCGCTCAGTAGAATCAGAAAAAATATCCGCTAAAACACTTTTTGCCAAATGGCAAATGATTTCATTTTTTAAAGCCGCAGCTTTACATCATTAATTAAAAGATAAGAAAAATGAAATCAGCATTAATAACAGGAGCCAATAGAAGTATCGGTTTGGAAACAGCCAAACAATTATCAAAACAAGGTATTTTCGTTTATTTAGGTAGCCGCGATCTTGCAAAAGGTAACGAAGTTATCGGTACATTAACCGAAGAAGGATTTGAAAACATCAAAGCCATTGAAATTGATGTGACGAGCGATGATTCGATTATTGCCGCGAAAAATATCATTGAGCAGGAACACGGAAAACTGGACATATTAATCAACAATGCTGGCGTTCTGGGTGTGAATCCTCAAACCGCAACGGAAACTGCTGTTGATGACATTAAAGCAGTTTTTGAAACCAATTTTTTTGGCGTAATCCAGGTTACCCAAACTTTTTTGGATCTGCTTCAAAAATCTGATGCGCCAAGAATCAGCAACATTACTTCAGGATTAGGTTCATTAACGTTGCATAGCGATCCAAGCTGGAAGTACTATCAGGTTAAAGCGGCAGCGTATGGCCCATCGAAATCGGCATTAAATGCTTACACCATTGTATTAGCTTATGAGTTAAAAGATTCAGCATTTAAAGTTAATGTAATTGATCCAGGTTATACCGCAACAGACTTCAATCACCACAGCGGCCCCGGAACCGTAGAAAGCGCAGCCAGTTTCATTATTAAACATACGTTAACAGATGAAAACGGAACAACCGGACAATTTTTCAGTAATGATATTGAAGATGAATCAGGAATCAGTCCATGGTAGATTAATTCTTCAATAAAATTTTTAATGCCCTGCAAAGCTACGCAGGGCATTTTTTATGTAATATCTTTTAAGTTCTATTATATCCCTCAATCAACTACAGGTTGTGGGCTATAAATAATTTTGCTAATTTTATTTGAACCAAAATATACTTCATCAACTATTATGAGCTCAAATCACAGAACACTTTCGCCAGAGCAAATAGAAAATTTATTAAATATCTTAAAAGCCAGATTTGAAAAAAACAAGCATCGTCATGAACATATCTCATGGGATGATGTACAGGCAAGGCTTGAAGCTCATCCTGAGAAATTATGGTCGCTAGATGAAATGGAAGCAACCGGTGGTGAGCCAGATGTAGTAGCTATTGATGATAATACTGGCGAATATATTTTCTTCGATTGTGCCGCAGAAAGTCCTAAAGGAAGGAGAAGTTTCTGTTATGATCGCGATGCCTGGGAATCAGGAAAAGAACATAAGCCTCAAAATAATGCTCTAGAGGCAGCAAAAGCAATGGGCGTTGCAATACTTACCGAAGACGAATATTGGCAATTACAGCAACTGGACAAATTTGATTTAAAAACATCAAGCTGGGTGAAGACCCCGGAAGATATCAGAAAACTTGGTGGCGCTATCTTCTGCGACCGACGATATGGTAAAGTGTTTACTTACCACAACGGAGCAGAATCTTACTACGGCGCCAGAGGCTTTCGTGGTGTATTGAAAGTTTAGTACGCTTTATACCTAACAATAAATTTATGCTCAGAAAAATTATCTTATTCTCATTTTTTAGTCTTGCATTTTTTCCGGCGTTTAGCCAGGTGCCGCGAAAAGTTTCACTTTATCTCTTTTCCCAGTACAACAAAACGCTTTCCGACCAAACCAAAGGCAATAATCCCTGGGGTTTTGGATTAGGAATGCAGGCAACGGCCAACACAAAAACTAAACTAAAACCTATGCTTGAAATTACCGGAGACTGGTATCTGGAAGACGATAAGGTATTGAGGTTAAATCCAGATGGTAGTTTTCCAACACAAGATCATACTGTGAATGAAATGATAAACGTGTTCGCCGGCACTACTTTCTCCCCTATTCCTGAGATTTATACCATGATAGCTGCAGGTCCGAGTTTTATTGGTGATCAAGTTTTATTAGGCATTAAACCCACATTTGGCTTTTATTTTTCAAAATCGCAAAGGTTAACAGCAAAGCTTGCCTACATTCATATTTTCAATCGGGATAAATTATCTGCTAAAGATTTCGGCACACTAAGCATTGGCGTTGGTGTAAAACTATTCTAGTATAAATTCGCAATTGTCTTAAATACCGCCAAAAAATGCCGCTTTTTACCCTTCCAGATACTAGAATACACCTTTAACTTTGATAAGAAAAAGCAACGCGATGAATACAAAAAAAACCGATATTGAAAGTTACATTGCAGACTTTCCGGAAGAAACCAGAGCAAAACTTCAATTGATTCGTGAAGTCATTCAAAAAGCTGCACCGGGCGCTACCGAAAAAATAAGTTACGCCATACCTACTTTTGATTTGAAAGGAAATCTGGTACACTTTGCTGGCTATAAAAACCATATTGGCTTTTACCCAGGCAATGGTGGTATTGAATCATTTAAGGAAGAAATTTCAAGTTATAAAAGTGCCAAAGGATCAGTACAATTTCCATTGAATGAACCGATACCAATAGATTTAGTAGCAAAAATCACTATGTTTAGAGTGGCTCAAAACCTGGAGAAAGCCGCCCTGAAAACCAAAAAGAAAACAAGCTGATATTAAACAGAGCAAGTTTCGGGTGGTATAGCATTTAAATCTAAAGTACTTTTGTTAAAATATCGATCATGAAAGCACAGGATGAAATAAACTTTAACAGAATTTCCAAAGCCATAAATTATATTCAGGCTAACTTTAAAAATCAACCCAGCCTGGAAGAGATTGCTGAAGAAGTAAACCTGAGTCCGTTTCACTTTCAACGCCTGTTTAAAGATTGGGCCGGTACAACGCCGAAACGATTCTTGCAGTACATCAGCATCAGCTATGCGAAAAAGCTGCTACAGGAAAACGATAAAACCTTGTTTGATACAGCTGTAGAAACTGGCTTTTCCGGAAGCAGCAGATTACATGATTTGTTTATAAGCGTTGAAGGCATGACTCCCGGAGAATATAAAAATGGTGGCGAAAACTTAAAAATAAATTACAGTTACTCCGCAACACCTTTTGGAAATATACTAACGGCATCAACAGATAAGGGCATTTGTCATATCGCATTTTATGATGATGAATTTGCTGCATTCGCTATTTTAAAAAGCAAATTCCCCGCAGCAAATTATCAACAATGTGAAACCCTGGAACACCAAAATGTACTGCAGATTTTCCATAAAGACTGGACGGAGATCAATCAGATCAAGTTACATCTTAAAGGAACTGATTTTCAATTAAAAGTTTGGGAAGCGCTGCTGAAAATTCCGACAGGAAAACTTTCAACCTACGGCATACTTGCAAAAAAAATTAATCAACCCAATGCATCACGAGCTGTTGGTACCGCAGTTGGCAGCAATCCTGTAGCATTTCTTATTCCCTGCCATCGTGTAATTCAAACAAGCGGTGCGCTTGGCGGTTATCATTGGGGAACAGATCGGAAAATGGCTATGATTGGTTGGGAAGCCTCATTAACGGATACATTACAGCACCAAGATAAATGATCATTAAACATCAGGAAATATCTGCTTCAGAATTAAGAAAGAAGATTAGAAACAGGCAGATTTGCTTTGGTGGAAATGCCGCTTTGAAGATATTTGGATTGCTAAGCTGCAAATCTGGTAAGCGAATGAAAGTTAAGAACCGTGTGTTTTTTAAGACAGAAAGTGACGCATTATCGTATGGCTATCGCCCTTGTGGCCATTGCATGTACGCAAAATATACAAAATGGAATTATTCAGCAGAGCAATAGATACATCCAAAAATTTACTGCCATACAACGGTACCGTAAATTACTATGGAAAGCTTTTTTCATTGGAACAGGCCAATCATTACTTTGATGAGCTAATGAAAAATATCGAATGGAGAAATGATGAAGCCTATATTATGGGAAAACACATCATTACCAAAAGAAAAGTGGCCTGGTATGGTAACGAAGGTTATGCTTACACCTACTCTAAGGCTACCAAACATGCTTTGGCATGGACGAATACTTTACTGGAATTGAAAAATATTGCAGAAGAAAGAACAGGAACATTGTTCAACTCATGCTTACTTAACCTATATCATAATGGCGATGAGGGAATGGCTTATCACAGTGACGATGAAAAAACACTAGGCAAACATACGGCTATCGCATCAATGAGTTTTGGTGCAGAAAGAAGATTCTTATTTAAGCATAAGCAAACCAAAGAAACCATTACTACATTTCTGGAACACGGAAGTTTGTTGGTGATGAAGGATGAAACACAATCGCATTGGTTACATCGATTACCACCAACAAAAAAAGTTAATTTGCCGCGGATAAACCTTACGTTCAGAACAATGGTTGTTTAGGCCAAAGGATCGTGAAATCGCTATTTTTTAAATTCGCTAATATCTACAATGCGGTCATCGTCAGGATTTTCCTTCAAAAATGAAGTTCCCCGACTGTTCTTTTGCCAGCTGTAGTTCTGCTGAATTTCATTAACCATTGTTGCCGAGTTGAGTACACTTGCAGGAACAGGTAGGTTAAGTGTTTCTCCAGTCATATAATTTACCTGATACAATCCATCTTTTACAGCAAAAACGAGCGTTGTTTTATCTGATGAATAAAGAATAAAGTTGCCTTGAATCAGTTCATTAGGATTTTTTCTTTTGATCTGATAAATTTTCCCCCTAACGGTAGCCACCACAAAATCATTATTTACTACCAAAGTTGTGCGGGTAATCTCCTGCAGTCCCTTTGCAAAATCCTTGTCTCCCTTACCATTTGAAGCAATATTTAAAGCAACTGCATTTGGCACCCCTTCTTTAAGCGTGATGATATAAAATGGTGACAAGTTACCAGCACCATCTTCTATCTGCACCAATACAGCTGTTTTTTGTGAATTAACAAATCTAGCCTCACGAAATTTATGCGCTACGGGTTTCGAACCCTCCTGAATATACAACGTCGTATCTTTCAGTTTCACGCTGAAACCACCTGAGCTATCAGGGTTTTTATCATAAACGTCTTCAATGCTTAGAATTTTATCTTTGTATTTCGGAAATTCATTGAAGTCATCCTGATCGGTAAAAGGCTTTGATACTAACGTTTTTTCTAATTTCCCGGAGCAGCTAAATAAAAAAATAGACAGGAAAAAGGCGATGATTGTGTTTTTCATAAAAAGGAATAGCTTTAATTTTTAGCTAATTTATTATGTTTATGCTTAGTGATACAAGAAATGGCTGATAAAATTTTTGCTTAACAGAAAAAATACAATTTCAATTAATTTAAATTTTATCCATAATCCAAAACCAAATTCAACAAACAACTATTTAAAATAAGATAAACAACTGAAAATCTAATCATTGAGAATTATGTTAGTACAAGCGCTACTGGGTGAATTTCTTCAGGAAGCTGAAAGCACCCGAAAATTGCTAAACGCCATTCCTCAACACGTTCTGGAATATAAACCTTCTGAAAACTCGTGGACTACCGGGCAACTGGCCTGGCACATCGCTGAGATTTATAATTGGTATCCTTATACCGTTAAAGGTGCTGAATTTAACATGGATGACTACGAAGACGTAGAAAGGGATTATTCGGATATTGACAAAATAAGAGAAAGATTTGAACGTAATTTTAGCAAAGCAAAGGAAAGCCTTGAATCAATTACTGATGAAAACTTAGATGACTTGTGGAAGATGACGGTTGGGGGTCAGGTTGCTATTCCAGAAACGCCACGGGCACAAATCATAAGGGGTTTTTTAATGAACCACATTTACCATCACAGAGGTGAAATGATCGTTTATCTTCGCCTTAACGGATGTAAAATACCGGGATTATACGGGCCAACTTTTGAAGATGAGCAAGCCATGCAAGCTAAACAATAACTAATGAATGCCTTCATAGAAACAGAAAGATTAATACTTAGGGAATTGGAAATTACGGATGCCAGGGGAATGTTTGAAATGGATTCTGATCCTTTGGTGCATCGCTTTCTAGGGAATAATCCGGTTTCAACCATCAGTCAAAGCACTGCCGATATTGCTTTTATACAGGCACAATATCAGGAAAATGGGATTGGCCGATGGGCGGTAATGGAAAAAGATTCTAATCAGTTTATCGGTTGGAGTGGTTTGAAACTAATAAGAGATATCAATAACAACCACAGCAACTATTACGATATTGGTTACCGGTTTAATAGGAAGTTTTGGGGTAAGGGTTATGCCACTGAATCTGCCCGAGCTGCTATCGATTACGGCTTTGAGGAATTAAATTTGGATCAAATCATTGGCATCGCCGATGTAGAAAATCATGATTCTATTAAAGTTCTGGAAAAACTGGGTTTAAAAAAAATCAATGTATTTGATTATAAGGGACGGGATCATCATTGGTTGGAAACTGAAAAAAGATTTTAAGCTAAGCTTCCTCTTTTGAATCTGCTATTGCTTTTTTTCGTACAACCGACTCAAGGTTTCCCTGGAAACACCTAGATAAGCAGCGATGAGCTGCTTTGGAACAATGTTATAGAGCTGAGGATACATTTGCATCAACTCTTCATAACGGTATTTTGCATCATTGTTCATAAAAGATAACAGCCTTTTTTGAGCGGCGATGTATCCTTTATTGGAACGCCATCGAAAAAAGTATTCCATAGGATAAAATTCCCGGCAAAGTTTTTCACGGTCTTGATTAGACAGGCAAAGCACCTGAGTATCTGTTATGCAGTCAAGCATAAGCGTCGCCTTTACATCTAAATACAAAGCATTATAATCTGAGGCCCACCAATTGGTCATCGCGAACTGAAGAATAAACATTTTCTGTTCATCATTAAGATAAAATGTTTTAATGCAACCATCAAGCACAAAATATTCATAGTTCACGACATCGCCTATGTTAATGATAGATTCACCCTTCTTAAATGAAATAGGCTTAAAATGTGAAAACACGTAGTCAAAATCCTTTTCAGAAAGATCGATGGTTTGGCCAAGATGTGTTTTCAGAATATCTTGTGCGGTCATATCCTAAAGATGTTTGTAGGTGCAAAGATAGCAATCCGTCTGTTATTCGCGTGCCGTCCTTATGCCTCCAATGTTGTGACTTACATCACAAACATCTCGTTCATTATGCATTGTGATCTAGGTCACAGCGTAATCCTAAAATTTTAAATCAATTTTGTTTCATCAAAACAAGGGATTCAAAAACGAGTTCACTATTTGAAATTAAAATTTAGAAATCATGACAAGTACAAACACTTTTAAAGTACTCATCGTACTTACTTCACACGACCAGCTTGGAGATACAGGCCTTAAAACAGGATTTTGGTCTGAAGAATTTGCAGGTCCGTATTATACATTGAAAGAGCATGGCGCTGAAATAACGTTGGCATCGCCTCTAGGCGGCCGTCCGCCACTCGATCCAAAAAGCGAACTTCCTGAATTTCAAACTGAAGCAACTAAACGTTTCGATGCTGATGAGGCTCTTCAGGAAAAACTTTCTCATACTTTAAAACTAAGTGAAGTTAATGCGGAGGATTTTGATGCCATTTTTTATCCAGGAGGCCACGGCCCACTTTGGGATTTAACCAATGACCCCGCATCGATCGCAATAATTGAATCATTTCACAGAAGCGGAAAACCAGTGGCTGCAGTTTGCCATGCCCCTGGCGTTTTAAGATATGTAAAAAATGAAGATGGCTCCCCATTGATAAACGGAAAAAAAGTTACTGGATTTGCAAACACCGAAGAAGAAGGTGTAAAACTGACCGATATCGTTCCATATTTGGTAGAGGATGAATTGAAAAAATTGGGTGGATTATATTCTAAAACAGATGACTGGGGAAGTTATGTGGTCCAAGATGGACAGCTGATTACAGGACAAAACCCTGGTTCATCAGTAGCTGTTGCAGATAAATTGATTGAATGGCTTAAAGAACATCATAAGTAATTGATTGCTGTATGGGAGCTTTTGAGGTTCCCATACAAATCGTTATGCAGCAAAACTGATTATCTTGGCGGTAAAGGCACGACTTGGGTAACCTGCATGGAAAGTACTTTCCATGCAGGTTTTTCTTTGACAAATACTGCGGTTATAAACTTGTAGTTTATATTGCCCTTTTTTATTACTCCCCCCGGAACCAAATAATCCTCCTTTGCAGTGAGTGTTTCTTTAATATGAATTATCGCTGAAACATCATTTAAAAATCTTGTATCCAATACATCCAACCTAACTTGTGTTGGTTTAATGCAACATTCATTTATCATTTGAAATTGTTTCATTATCTCAGCCTTTCCTTTCCAGAATGAACCAAGAAAATTGATCAACACAGCATCGTCTGAAAATGAATTTACATAAGCATTAATATCATTTTTATTCCAGTCAGACTCCTGCTTGGATATAATAAGCGTTAATGCCTGAGCTTTTTTATCCTGCGCAAATCCAGAAAAACAACAAATCATCAAAAGAAACCCTGATAATATTTTCATAAGTCATTAGTATAAAGTCATTTAAGTTAATAAAATAAATTTATTTTATTGTCTAATGATCATTTTACTTCTTGGTTTAGTTTTTGATAAACAGAACTAAAATCTTAACACTATGAAAAATTTACTGATCTGCGGATTATTACTTTCTCTATTTTCTTCTTGCCTGGAAAAAATTGACCAGAAGAAACTTGCCCAAACTAAGTGGGAACTTACGGAACTCCCTGGCTTAACATTACCAGCAACAGCCAAGGCGACTTTGAATTTTGGCGATAGCCTTAAAGTAAGTGGAAAAGCTTTCTGTAATAGCTATGGCGGACAGGGAGAGATTATCGACAATAAACTGGCACTAAAAAATCTGTTCAGTACAAAGATGTTTTGTCAGGATTTAGATGCGGCCGAACGTGCTTACTTGCAGGCAATGAATCAGGTGAATACTGCAAAAATTGAAGGGAATCAGCTCTTTTTATCTAATGGAGAGAAAAATCTATTGACATTTAAAAAATTAGATTGATAACAATATCATATACAAAAGTCCGAAACAAACTATTTTAAGTAAATTCGGACTTTAGTTTATTTCCAAAGGATGCCATTAACCATCAAAGAAGATTTGAAGTTCTTTTTCTCAACGGCGAGAAATGCATTCATCTTATACCAAAAAAACGATCCCTTACGTTTAGCTGGGGCCACAGCTTTTTTCACAAATTTTGCTTTGCCACCAATCCTGATTATCCTAATTAGGTTATTTGGCATGTTTACCGATAGGAGAATGCTGGCCACGCATTTGTTCGAACGATTGGCTAGTATTCTCGATGAAGATAGCATCCAGCAAATCAGATCAACTTTAAGAAACATTCGTGGTATTGATCAGGCCTGGTACATTACGTTATTCAGTTTTGTATTTTTCCTTTTTGTAGCCACTACGCTTTTCAACGTAATTAAAAATTCTTTGGAGCAAATCTGGAATATTGGACAAAAAGACAAAAAAGGATTTTTGAACACAATGAAGTCCAGAGCAATCTCAGTTATCATTATTTTGCTCGCCGGAATTTTATTTTTTATAGGTTTACTAGCGGATAGTATTCAGGCAATTATTGGTGCGTATTTAAACACCAATTCTCCTTCTTTTGGATTAATACTCACCTCCATACTCAATCAAATTATATTCGTATTTATTGTAACTACCTGGTTTACGATGTTATTTAGATTTTTAACTAATGGAAGGCCAACGTGGAAAGCTGCACTTTCTGGCGGATTGCTTACAGGTTGTTTATTTACTGCCGGAAAATATATTTTAAGGATTTTATTACCACTCAGCAACATCAGTAACATTTACGGCTCTGCCGGATCATTGATTGTGATCATGTTATTTGTCTTTTATTCTTCGCTGATTTTTTACTTTGGTGCATCATATATTAAAGCACTCAGCATCGGAAGGGAAACGCCAATTATTCCTAAAAACGGTTCATTTGCTTATGAGATGACAGAAGTTGAGCTGGAGAAAAACGATTAAATTAAAAAGGCAAATCCATGGTAGATTTGCCTTTTTACTTATTTGAAATGCAGTTCGCTTAGAACAATCTATATCCTAAACCAACCGTAAACAGATTTAATTTTGTTCCGGGATAGCCGGCTTTGTTAAGTTTAGATAGGCCCAATTCATATCTGGCTTCAACACTTAATTTTTTTAAATCAACACCTGCCCCAAATTGCCATGCAATTGCCTGATTTTTGAAATTTGCTCTGAATACATTACCTGCCGCTTGTCCGAAACTCTGATTTTCATCTAAGATTAAAGAAAACATTGGACCTGTATTTAAGCGTACCCCAATTCCTGCAGCACCAAATTTAGTTCCTACTAACAAGGGAACATCAAGACTTGTAAAACTCACCTTGTTTACCTCTCCGGTGGCTTCACTAATTAAATCTGCTTTTTTGCCTGAAATATAAAGTTCAGGTTGGAAATGAATTCCTGCTGCACCAATTCTTGCCCAAACACCGCCATAAAATCCTGCCCGGTTATCACTTGCAAAGGTATTTTCTGAATCAAATTTAGAGAAATTGGCTCCTGCCTTTAATCCGAATTGAACTGAAGGTAAAACTTGCGCACTCGCAAAAAAGCAAACCATAAGTAAGGCCGCTGTTAAAGATAAAAATTTCATATTGGGAATGATTTAAGGTTGTTTAGCTTGTTGCATTGTTAATGGCTTCTTGTTCTTTCAAGGCCTCAACATTGTTTTTATTGCCAAAATTTTCCGTTTTGTTTGCAAAATAGTCTAAAATTGAAACAATCGTATCTAAATTATCTGACAATCTTTGGTGCATATCTCCCGCATCTTTCTCCAATCTGCTATCACCCAACTCAATGTTATCCACTTCAATTTTACCAATCTTCTGAATAAGTGCCTGTTGTGAATTTTGTAAATCCTCAAGTTCACGCACAATCTTTTCCATTAATTCAAACTTCTTTAAAGTATTCATAGGTCTTATTATTTAATTTTTAAACTGTTTTATAATAAACCCCTACCTACTCAATTTGTTTTTATTTCAATTCATTTGGAATTCTGATAAACAACTAATAAATTAGTTTAAAATTATTTCTTTATGAAAAAGCTACTGATTATCTGCATGTTATTTTCTCTCCAAGCCCTAGGCCAGGCACAGACTGTTGCAATTGATAAAGAAAAAATCTTTGATTTGTACCAGAACCAACGATATGCTGAAGCCGGAGAATATCTAAAAACAAGTTATGGTTCAGAAACAACAGATTTGAAGGCTTTAACGCAGATAGGTTATTGTTTTTTAATGGCCGGAAATAATGTGGAAGCTCAAAAATATTATGCAAAGGCGGATGCAATTCAGCCAGGAAATTTGCCTATTCTTTTTTCATTGGCCAGTATCAATACCAGACGAGGGAATACTGAAAAAGCCAAGTTGTATTACGGCAATATTGTAAAGCTTGATAGCAATAATTTTATCGTTTACAAACTTTTAGCGAATCTTTACCTTTCAGATAAAGATTCATTGAAAATGGTCTATCTGTTAAAGGCCAATAAATTGGTACCCACAGATGGAGATGTAGCGGCTGATCTTGCTGCTGTACATTCGGTTTACCAGAATTACGATCGGGCTTATGAAGTGTTGAATGTTGCGATAAAGGCAGATCCTGAAAATTTAGTTCTTCAACGGACTAAGCTGCCGATAGCGAATCTGCTTAAAAAATATGATGAAGTGATTGCTAGTGGTGAATCATTGTTGAAAGATAATAAAGATGCTAGCGTAATTAAGGATCTTGCAAAGGCATATTATTATACCAAAAAATATGATAAAGCCGTTACGCTTTTTAGGCAACTGGAAGAAATGCTGATGCAGAATGAGAATACGCTTTATTTTACCACATTATCTTACCGGAATTTGAAAAACTATAAAATGGCAACCATTTATGCGAAGAAAACAATAGACGAGGCCATTTCGCCAAATACCTCAAGCTACTACGCCTTGCTTGGTTTGGCTTACGAGGAGGACGAAAAATTTACGCTTGCTGATGCAGCTTACAAAAAAGGTTTACAGTTTAATTCAAATCCCAACTTGTATTATCGCCTTGCGACATTACATGATACTAAATTTAAGAGAAGTAAAAGTGCATTGAATTATTACCAACTTTATTTAAAAAGCAAGCCAAATCCAAAAAATGATGCAGAGGAAATCAAATTTGTGCAGGCAAGGATAGAACAGATGGCACTACTCACTAAGTAAGGTCTTCGAAAACAGGCTTTACATGATCCCAAAATTCATCAAGAGCGATAATTCTGGGTTTGAAAAATGAGATCAAATCTGGCCAGTGCTGCTGATTGAATACGCTTACTCCGTTGAGTGCTAAAGAAATCTGACTAACTGTTTTACCATATTCGTCGGTGAAGTCCCGTCTCCAGTCCCACTCCTCATTGATCATGTTAGTAAACATGAGTTTAAACTCCTCAAACTGATCAAATATCAAATGTCTGATCTCAGCATCTGGATGGGTGAGCTGAATGGAAATGATCGCCTGTTTATTGGTCACATCCATTTTAAAGAAGATGTTTTTTACACCTGTTTTGTAGTTTACCCAATGAACAGTTGAGCCACTCGCAGAAGGAACAGGTTTCATATACTGCCCAAAACTGATCCAAAATTGTTGCCTTAGCCTCGCTGCGTCGTCTTTACTATACATATATTATCATGGCTATAGCGCCTGAAATTACTACAGGCTTTTAGCAAGCTGCAATATTATAACATTAATATTTGTATTCAAAATGGTAATCTCCCGAACCGATTTTCTCCTTTCTATCGGTATTGGGCAGCAACACAGTGGCGGTTGAGTTTGGCGGAACGGAAACATCAAGTTTGAAAACACCATTTTGCAAAGTCCATGATGATTTAACTTTACCATAAACAGTTTGCAGTTCGCCAGTTGCACCGGATAATTTTCCACCAGGTTTGGGAGCGATTAGTATTTCTTTGTAACCTGGATTTTCCGCTACCGGATTAATTCCTGCGATATTTTTATACATCCAATCGCCAATGGCACCATAGGCATAATGATTAAATGAATTCATATCTGCCGTTTGGAAGGTTCCATCTTGTTTAATGCCGTCCCATCTTTCCCATATGGTAGTCGCCCCCATTTTCACAGGATATAACCAGGAAGGATAGCTTTCCTGCATCAATAAATCGTAAGCAACGTTATCATAACCAAATTTACTTAGTACATGGCATAAGTAAGGCGTACCTAAAAAGCCTGTGGTTAAATGGTTGCCGTAATCTCTGATGTTCTGAACCAGTCTTTCTGCTGCCTGTTTTCTATTTGCTACTGGCAGCATATCAAATTGCAAAGCTAAAACGTAAGCCGTTTGCGTATTAGATGCAAGCTTACCATTTGCAGTCATATTCTCATTCACGTAAGCTTGTTTAATTCGTTGTAGAAGTGCTTCATATTTGCTCACTTCATCATTTTTCCCTAAAACCCTTGCCGCATTAATGAGCAATTGTGTAGAATGTGCATAAAAAGTTTGGGCAATCATATACTTGTCGGTTACTGCTGCCCTGCCGTCGTTATCATCATTCGGGCGATAAAAAAGCCAATCGCCAAAGTGAGAGCCGGTGTTCCACAAGTCGTTTTTTGCTACGGAAGAAATATAATCAACCCATTTTTTCATGCTTGGATATTGTGCCGATAAAATGCCTTTATCGCCGTAAGCCAAATACATATCCCAAGGAATAATGGTGGCAACATCCGCCCAGCCGGCAGAACCAGCATCTCTCTTGGTAAGCACATTCGGCACCACGTATGGTACACTGCCATTTTCCAACTGATCTGCTGAAACATCTTTCATCCATTTGGTAAAAAACCCAGCTACATCCATGTTAAAAGCTGCTGTATTGGCAAAAGCTTGTGCATCTCCGGTCCATCCTAAACGCTCATCTCTTTGTGGGCAATCAGTAGGTACATCAACAAAATTGCCTTTTTGCCCCCATTTAATATTATGCTGTAGTTGATTAATCAAGGCATTTGAACTGGTAAAAGTTCCGGTCGTTTTCATATCAGAATACAATGCGACAGCGGTTAACTCATCAGCTGTAAGTTCGCCGGGATAACCATCTATCTTTACGTACCTGAATCCCTGAAAGGAGAAATGTGGTTCAAAGGTTTGGGCTACATTTCCTTTTAAAATATACTGGTTGGTCTGTTTTGCAGAGCGAAGATTGGTGGTGTAAAAATTACCTGCCTTATCTAATACTTCAGCATGGCTGATGCTAATTTTTGTACCTGCAGCTCCCTTCGCATTCAACATCACCCAACCCACCAGGTTCTGGCCGAAATCAACAACCGTTTCTCCCAGTGGAGTTTTAAAAATTTTAACCGGTTTAAAAGTTTCATGTTTTCTTACAGGCGGCCCACTCATGCCAACCAACTTTTCATTGCCTTTCGGGATAATTCTTACGGCTTTCCAGGATGAATTTTCTTTGAAACCTACCCGATCCCAACCGGGTTGTTCTTGCCTGGCATCATAGGTTTCGCCGTTGTAAATATCAGAATATAAGATGGGGCCATTTGCACTTTTCCAGGTATCATCAGTAATAAAAATTTCTTTAGTTCCATCCGTATAAGTTACTTCCAACTGAAAAAGCAGTGCCCTGGTATCACCGTAAAACTTATTCTGCCCAGCAAAACCGATGTTCCCCTTGTACCATCCATTTCCTAAAGAAATGCCAAAAGCATTCCATCCGGTTTTTAATGAATTTGTTAAATCATAAGCCTGGTATTGGATGTGATTTCTGTAGCTGGTCCATCCTGGGGCAAAATAATGATCGCTGATTCTGTTTCCGTTCAGGTGCGCTTCATAAAGTCCTTTCGAAGTGATAAAAGCCATGGCGTTTCTAACCTTTTTGCGGACATTAAATTCCTTTCTAATCATCGGACTGCTTGCAGCGGTATCATTTCCGGCAACGGTAACCCAGTTTGAAACCCAGTCTTCCGTTTTTAAACCTGTTTGGAAAAATTGAACCGTAGACCATTTTGAAGTATTCCCATGGTTATCTTTCACCCTTACCTGCCAATAATACCTGGTATTAGATTTTAAATAGGCGCCGCTATAGGGAATTAATACAGACTGATCATTATTTTCTTTAGTACTCCAAACCTGTTTTTTTTCGATTGACTCATTCAGTCCCACACGGATCTCATAGGAGCTTTGCATCGTATTTTTGACATTGGAAACTATCTTCCAGCTAAACCTGGGATGTGTATCATCAATAGTAGAAGGATTTACTAAATGCTCAACAGTTAAATTTTCAACGGCAATTTTTTGAGAAAATCCTGTTATTGAGGCGAAGATAAGAAAAGCAAAAATAGCTGTAAATCTGGGCATTAATGAAGATGGATTCATATAGGCTGGCTCAATTTGGTTTGAATATACGATAATGGCGAATATCAAACGGCTAACTGTCCTGTACTGTTATGAGCCAAAAGCAAAGAAGCCCCGATTAGCTATAACCGGAGCTTCTTTGCTACCAAATTTTTACTTTAATTTATTTGTTTCCCATTAAACGGGCAACATATTTTCCAATAATATCAAATTCTAAATTTACAGTATCGCCAACCTGCACCTGGTGTAAATTTGTATGTTCGAACGTGTAGGGTATAATGAAAACTGAAAACTCATCAGCTTGTGAATTCACAACGGTTAAACTAATTCCATTTACGCATGCAGAACCTTTTTCAACGGTTACGTTCCCGGCGGAAGCGTCGTATTTAAACCGATATTCCCAGCTGCCGTCCAGTTCTTCCCTTTTTATACAAACTGCAGTTTGATCAACGTGCCCCTGAACAATATGTCCATCGAGGCGGGCATTCATTTGCATGCAACGTTCCAGGTTGATTTTACTTCCAACTTTTAAATCGCCGAGATTAGTCTTTTTCAACGTTTCATTGATAGCAGTTACAGTATGTGTATCATCATTTAAGGCTACCACAGTTAAGCAAACACCGTTATGTGCAACGCTTTGATCTATTTTAAGCTCATGACTAATGGCTGAGGAAATGGTGAAATGTACGTTAGTATGATCGTTTTTGATGGCTTTTACTTCGCCTAGATTTTCTATTATTCCGGTGAACATTGTTTAGTATTTAATTCTGTTTTTTCTCCAATCAGATGTTTTTACAATCATTTTATCTCCCGTTTGCCTACTTTCTTTCTGATCGAAAAGCTGAGCAGCAATCAATGCAGCAATCATTGCCTCCTGCTTATCAGCTTTTCTCAAACTTTCCGGATTAAAATATTTACTGACAAAGTGTGTATCAAAAGCACCTGATCTAAAAGCATCATGTTGCATGACAAATTTACCAAAAGCCAGCGTTGTTTCTATCCCGGTAATATCATATTCTTCAATTGCCCTGATCATTCTATCAATTGCCTCTTCCCTATCCTTTCCGTAGGTGATGAGTTTGGCAATCATCGGATCGTAATAAATAGGAATTTCCATACCCTGTTCAAAACCATCATCAACCCTTACCCCATTGCCTTTTGGTGTTTTGTAGGTTTTCAATGTACCAATATCCGGAAGGAAATTATTGTTAGGATCTTCGGCATACACCCTCAATTCTACAGCATGACCATTTATTTTTAGATCATCTTGTCTAAAACTCAAGGGCTCTCCTGATGCAATTCGGATCTGTTCTTTAACCAGATCAATTCCTGTAATGAGTTCGGTAACGGGATGTTCTACTTGCAACCTTGTATTCATCTCTAAAAAAAAGAAATCGAGGTTTTCATCCAAAATAAATTCCACGGTTCCAGCCCCCGTATAATTAACCGAACGAGCCACATCAACAGCACATTTACCCATCTTAGCCCTGATTTCTGGCGTCAACACTGAGGAAGGTGCTTCTTCTACAACTTTTTGATGGCGCCTTTGAACAGAGCATTCACGTTCAAAAAGATGTATGATGTTTCCATGTTGATCTCCAAGCACCTGAATTTCGATATGCCGTGGAGAAGTTACGTAACGCTCGATAAAAACTGCGCCATCGCCAAAAGCTGAAGTAGCCTCGCTTACTGCTAATTGCATTTGTTCTTCGAAATCATCCACCTGTTCAACAATCCGCATGCCTTTGCCGCCACCACCGGCAGCGGCTTTAATTAAAATCGGAAATCCCACTTCAACGGCCCGCTGTTTGGCTTCTCCGATATCTTGTATTGCTTCTTCAGTTCCAGGAACCATCGGAATATGATATTTCAAGGCCGCAGCTTTTGCCGATAATTTGTTACCCATAATTTGCATGGCCTCTGGCGAGGGACCAACTAAAATTAACCCGGCATCAGCAACCTGCTGAGCAAAACCTGCATTTTCTGATAAAAATCCATATCCGGGATGGATAGCCGTAGCGCCGGTTGTTTGGCAGGCTTTAATGATTTTTTCTCCAACTAAATAACTTTGATTAGAAGGGGCTGGACCAATACAAACTGCTTCGTCTGCATAGCGCACATGCAAGGCATCGCGGTCTGCCTCCGAAAAAACAGCGACGGTTCGGATGCCCATCTCTTTTGCAGAACGCATAATACGCAGGGCAATTTCGCCGCGGTTCGCAATTAATAATTTAGAAATTTGAGTTTTGGATTTTTCAAACATTTGGCTATTCACTAAGAATTATACTAAAATCAACCTGGCTACAAATGCAAAATGATTTCGATGGCTTCATCAATCATAGATTGACTCAAATCTAAATGCGTTACCAATCTGATGGTACTTGCACTCGTGGTACTGCAATGTAAACCTTTTTCTTTTAATTGATCAACGATTTTTTGTGCACTTCCCGGTGCAACTTCGAAAACCAAAATATTGGTTTCAACAGGCATAATCGATTTTACATAACTTGTTTTAGCCAGCGCTATTGCCAGGGCTTTGGCGTGGTCATGATCTACTTTCAGGCGCTCTACATGATGATCGATGGCGTAAATACCTGCTGCAGCTAAAAAACCGGCCTGGCGCATACCACCACCAAAGGCCTTTCTAAGCTTTCTCGATTTTTTAATCATCTCTTTACTGCCAAGCAAAACAGAACCAACAGGTGCCCCAAGTCCTTTAGATAGGCAAATTGAAATTCCATCAAAGTACTTACCATAAGCACTTGCTTTATCGCCTGTGGCTACCAAGGCATTAAAAACACGGGCACCATCTAAATGCAATTTCAAACCTTTAATATTACATAAATGATGAATAGGTGCGATTTGATTTAACGTGTAACATTTGCCGCCGCCTTTATTTACGGTATTCTCTAAAACCACCAAACTCGAATTTGGGTAATGGATATTATCTTCATTAATCTCGGGCTCGATTAATTCAGGCGTTAGAATGCCGCGTTCTCCATTTAGCAGCCTTACCGAAGCCGCAGAGTGAAATGCGATACCTCCGATTTCGTAGCGATAGACATGTGCCGTTTGGTCGCAGATTACCTCATCCATTGGCTGGGTGAAACATTTAATGGCGATCTGATTAGTCATGGTGCCAGACGGGCAGAATAATCCTGCCTCCATATTAAACATTGTAGACAGTTTTTGTTCGAGTGCCGCCACCGTTTCATCTTCACCAAAAACATCGTCGCCCACTTTGGCGCTCATCATCGCATCCAGCATGCCCGCTGTAGGCTTAGTCACCGTATCACTTCTGAAGTCTAAAAATCTGCTGTTCATTTCAATATTAATTGTAAAATATTTCTGACGATTAAAAAAAAGACCAATGCTTTTTCGAGTATAATTTTAAGGTTTTTAGGCCATTAAACGCTGTATATAGTGTATTTTTTACACACTTAAATTTTCACAACAACAAATTGTTAAAAAATTATTAAAAAAAAAGATACAAAATATAAGAGTTTTTATACTTTTATCGTGCTAAAACCAAAAATAAATAAAATGATAGTAATTGCAGACGGCGGATCTACCAAAACAAATTGGTGCTTGATTAACGAGGCCGGCAGAAAAATTTACTTTAACACCGAGGGTTACAATCCTTATTTTTCTAAAGGAGAATATATTGTAAAGTCTTTGAATGAAACTCTTCCAGACCACTTGGAAAGAGAAAAACTAACGGGAGTTTACTATTACGGTGCCGGATGTTCAACCCCGGGTAACGTAAAAATCGTTGCAGATGCAATGAAGCAGGTTTTTACAAATGCTGAAATTTTTGTTGGTCATGATCTTCTTGCCTCTTGCAGAGCACTTCTTGGAAACGAGCCAGGATTTGCCGCTATTTTAGGTACGGGAACCAATTCATGCCTATACGATGGAACTGACATCACTTTAAATATTGATTCTTTAGGTTACTTTTTAGGTGATGAAGGTAGTGGCTCTTACATAGGTAAGCGTATTTTGAGCGATTACATGAAAGGTTACATGCCGAAAGGTTTACGTGAAGCGTTTTATGATAATTACGCTTTAACTAACGAAGACATTTTCGATAACATTTACAATAAACCATTGCCAAACCGTTTTTGTGCAAGCTTTAGTAAATTTTTATATGATTTTAAAGATAACTACGAAGATTACGCCTTTAGCACAATCGATTATGCCTTTACCTCATTTTTCGAGGCTTTGGTTATTCACTACCCGAATTACAAAGATCATAAATTAAATTGTGTAGGTTCTGTAGGTTACAGTTTCCGTGATATTTTAAGTATTGTTGCCGATCGCTATGAAATGGGCGTTGGCAAAATCATCCGTTCTCCTATAGATGATTTGGTTCATTATCATTTAGAATTGGCTCCTAAAAAAGCTTAGTCTAGACGCTTAGGTCACAAAAAAACCGATTTGAAATCCAAATCGGTTTTTTTTGTGCTAAAAAGTTATCAGCTCGCTTTATGAGTTTTATGGTCTTTCGACTTTTTACTTTCTACTTTTTACTTTCTACTATCTACTTTTCACTGTCTACTTAAAAAGAAATTTCCTTCCCAAAAAGCTTCGCATATTTTCGCTTATCGAAACGATACAAGGTAGCAGCCCTGTAAGAAACGCCTTTTTGTTTTTCGTCTAGTTCTTTTAATACGCCAAAGCTTACAATCTTTTTCCTGAAATTTCTTTTGTCTAGCTTTTTACCTAGTACCAACTCATAAACATGTTGCAATTGCGTCAGGGTGAATTTTTCTGGCAATAACTCAAACGCAATTGGCTGGTGTTTAATACGACGCTTGATTTTCTCAAGGCCTTTATCATAAATCTTTTGATGATCGAAAGCAAGTTTAGGTAAATCAGTTATCGGCAACCAGTTGGCTCGTTTTGCATAATTACTAATCGGACGAACCTCTTTATCTCCACCTAAACGGATCAAAGCATAATAAGCTAAAGTAATTACCCTGCCCTGAGGGTGCCTGTTTGGATCTCCGAAGGCATAATATTGTTCCATGAAAATGCCACGTAAACCAGTAAGTTCATATAAAATTCGAGCGGCCGATTGATCTAAACTTTCATCAGCACCAACAATGTTACCGGGCAATGCCCACCAATCTTTAAATGGTTCTTCATTCCTTTCGATGAGCAGGATTTTAAGTTCCTTACCATCAAATCCAAACAAAACGCAATCTATCGAGAATACTGAATCTAAATGAGGTAAAATTTGTTCCAAGGTAAAATTTAGTTATTTTAAGCAGATAAAGGTATGACTTTCAATATTAAGTAAAAAAAATAAAAAAAATTACTTAGTGTAAAAATTACACACTATATTCGTATCATAGATGAAGCCAAATATTAAAAATATAGCTGTACTTACTTCTGGTGGCGATGCCCCAGGAATGAATGCCGCAATCAGAGCTGTTGTACGTACCGGAATATATCATGGCATCAATATGTTTGGTGTAATGCAAGGATATCAAGGACTAATTACTGACAACATAAAACCAATGGACGCCCGATCTGTAAGCAATATTTTACACTTGGGCGGAACGATATTAAAAACGGCACGTTGCCTTGAATTTAAAACTGACGAAGGGCAACAAATTGCATACAATAACTTAAAGAAAAATGATATTGATGGATTAGTAGTGATTGGCGGAGATGGTACTTTTACCGGTGCTAAAAGATTTTCTGAAACTTTTGGTGTGAAGGTAATTGGTATTCCGGGCACCATTGATAATGATTTAGTTGGATCTGACTTTACGTTAGGTTACGACACCGCCATTAATACTGTAATTGAAGCGATTGATAAAATCAGAGATACTGCCGATGCACACGACCGTTTATTCTTCATCGAGGTAATGGGAAGAGATTCTGGCTGTATTGCCTTAAGAAGTTCAATTGCCAGCGGGGCTGAAGCCGTGCTTTTACCTGAAAAAGAAACCAGCGTAAATGATCTGATTGATAAACTTGCTTTAGGCGCTGCAACTAAAAAATCATCGAGTATTGTAATTGTTGCTGAAGGGCATAAACAAGGAGGTGCTTATGATATTGCAAAAAAAGTAAAAGAAACTTTTGATCATTACGACACAAAGGTTACGATACTCGGCCATTTACAACGTGGCGGAAGTCCAAGTAGTTTCGATCGGATTTTAGGCAGCCGTTTAGGTTTTGCCGCAGTTAACGCTTTAATTGCAGGAGAAACGGAACAAATGGTAGGATTAAAAGGAAATGAAATTAAGTTGACTAGCATTAAAGAGGCATTATCATCGCACAGCTTTAAACTGGAACCCGATTTAATGGAAATGACCGAAGTTTTATCCATTTAAGTATGATAGCGGTTGTTTACAGTGGATCGAGAACAGCATTTTGGAAATTAACCCAAAATGGACAGGTTGTAGCACATTGCAACACAACAGGGATCAACCCAACTTTTGTTGATCCGAAAACTCTTTTGCAAATACTAAACAAAAAAGTTGTTCTCGTAAATCATGCAGAAAACATCAAGAAGATTTATTTCTTCGCAGCCGGCGCCTCCTCTGCTGATCGTAAAGAGGAATTGGCAAAAACCCTTTCATCATTTTTCAGATACAGCAAGGTTTTTGTAGAAGATGATTTATTCGGGGCAGCGAAAGCAGCTTGTTATGATCAGCCAGGAATAGTTGGAATGTTGGGAAGTGGATCACACTGTGCTTATTTCGACGGCAAAAAACCATTGCGGAATAACTATGGATTAGGTTATATCCTTGGTGACGAAGGTTCTTCAAATTACTTTGGAAAAATGCTCTTGAAAGATTTTTTAAGTGAAAAACTACCAAAAGATCTGGAAACAAAATTTATCAGAAATTATAATCTAGACCGCCCTCAAATACTGGAAAGGATTTACAACAAGCCACAAGCCAATGTATTTTTAACTTCTTTCTTTGATTTTTTTACACAAAATATTGAACACGACTATATCATCAAATTAATTGATGATGGATTTGAAAAATACTTCCAGAATTACATCATCCCTACAGTAAATAAATATGGTGATGAGGAAATTCATTTTGTTGGCAAGGTAGCTGCAGAACTGGAAGATCGTTTGCAATTGACTGCAGAACGACATAAACTTAAAATTAAAACAGTTATTAAAGAACCAATACTTAATTTATTAAAACATTACACTAATTAACAAAACAATGAGCAAAATTGGAATAAACGGCTTTGGCCGTATCGGCAGACTGGTTTTCAGAGCTGCATTAAAAAGAGGATTAGAGATTGTAGCAATTAACGATTTAATTGAGCCAGATTACATGGCTTATATGTTAAAATATGATACTACCCACGGTAAGTTTGATGGTACAATTGAAGTTGTAGATGGAAATTTAGTAGTTAATGGCAAAACAATTCGCGTAACTGCAGAAAGAAACCCTGCTGACTTAAAATGGGATGCTGTAGGTGTGGAAGTGGTAATTGAATCAACAGGTTTATTCTTAACCCGTGCTGACGCAGAAAAACACATTGCTGCAGGTGCCAAAAAAGTAGTATTCTCAGCTCCTGCTAAAGATGCTGATATCCCTACATATGTAATGGGTGTTAACCATGATAAATTAACTGCTGATCAAACGATCGTTTCTAACGCATCTTGTACTACAAACTGTTTAGCACCAATTGCTAAAGTATTAAATGATAACTTCGGTATCGTTGAAGGTTTAATGAGTACTATTCACGCTGTAACTGCAACGCAAAAAACAGTTGATGGTCCTTCTGCAAAAGACTGGAGAGGTGGCCGCGGTGGTTTCTCAAACATTATCCCTTCATCAACTGGCGCTGCCAAAGCTGTAGGTATGGTTCTTCCTGAATTAAAAGGAAAACTTACCGGTATGTCATTCCGTGTTCCTGTTGCTGACGTTTCAGTTGTTGATTTAACTGCCCGTTTAGAAAAACCAGCTACTTACGAGCAGATTAAAGCTGCAATGAAAGCAGCATCTGAAGGTGAGTTAAAAGGCGTGTTGGCTTATACAGAAGATGAGGTTGTATCATCTGATTTTATCGGAGATGATCACGCTTCAATTTTTGATGCAAAAGCAGGTATTTCTTTGAATGATAACTTCGTAAAAGTTGTTTCATGGTACGATAATGAGTGGGGATATTCATCTGCACTTGCTAAATTCGTAGAATACTACGCAAGTTTAAAATAATTTAAGGTTAAATACCATAAACCGGAAAGCGACTATTGTAAATACATTAGTTGCTTTTTTTTGTGAAAATGATTTTCACTAATAAAATAATAGATAAAATCTTAACTAATTTAGGTCTAATACATATTTTTCTGACCAATTTATGCTTAAAACTTGAAACAACAGGTTAATACATGCTTAAAAATTAAAAAAAAGCATATAAATTTTATTTTTGAGAATATTTTTTAACATTATCAGTATATTTCAACAATATTTAACATTTACTTAACACATTTTCCGCTTATATTTGCAGCTCGATCATTTTAAAACATCAAAATCATGTTAAAAACATTTGTAAATAAAAAATGACAAAAAAAATATTAAAAAAAATCTTAGTGTATTTTTTACACTAACAATTTTTTTACTATATTTGTAGAGTAATAAACGGAACGATATTTGTTTATTCATGACAAGAAAAATCATCCTCGAAAAAACTTTAAGTTTTAAAGAGGATTAAAGACAAAGCCTGGCTCATAACAGGTTTATATTTGGTTAGAAAAAAAGGAGACGCTTGGATGAGGTCTCCTTTTTCTTTATATAAACTTTTTATCAAAAGATTATTAAGTCACAATCATACAGTAATACATTGCGGATATCAGTTCGGAGAAATATGAATTAAAATTCAAAGAAATATTGCAGACTGAAAGACCTATTACAAACTACAGCATTTCAACTGATGAATTTGAATCAGCACGAAAACAATAAGGGAAATTATTGGTATGGTTAGCAATGTCAATCGCATGACACGAGCCATGTTGTAGCCAAAATTGAACATTTTTCTAACTACCATTAGCGCTTAAATTCAATTGGAAAGATTAAGAAGAAATTAATTTCTGTTTATTGGCAATTTGATTCATCCAGGTAAATAATCTGGTGCGTGTTTCATCAAATGATGAGATAGAATTCCAAATTTCGATGAAAGTGCGCTCAAGAATCTGTTTAGACTTTAAGTCATCATGAACTGTTCTTTTGATGTTCCCAAAAATCGCACCTGAATACTGATGATACAATTCCTTAAATGCTGATTCATCATGACTTCTTAACCTATTTAAGAAAAATTCATAATCCGAACTCCAAACTTTAAGGTTTGATTTTACCAGATGATCAGAAAGAGGGATTGACAATTGCATTTTACAGTGTTACAAAAATTACAACACCATACTCTTAGGTTTTGTTCTTGTTGTGCCTTAGTTTCAAACAACTAGCTGGAATACAATCACTAAGAATATCTCATGCAGTTTCCGGTAAGATGCTGGTTGAGTTGGCGTCATTAAAGTAATATTATTTAGCACAAATAGCAGATGATTTGTACATTTGCCTAACAATGAAGTTTTTGATCTACATATTGAGTTGTGCAATACTCAGCCTGTCCTGCATTACCTGCGAGGATGTGGTTGAGTTAGCGGCTAACCAATCTGAATTTACTTCTGCAAAGATCGAAAAGCACGGTACTGCAGCAGATCCTGATACCTGTTCTCCACTATGTACTTGCAATTGTTGTGGCCAGCCCCTGGTTGTTTACGCGAATACATCGGCAGCTAAGACATTAAAGCGTATGCTTCCTAAGCATAAATTGACTCGATACAACAATCAATTTATCTCTGCTTATATTCAGCATATCTGGCAACCGCCAAAATTGAATAACATTTATATCGGTTAACCGATTTATCCAACGGATCAAATGATCCATTTATTCAATTACATATATAACACATGCGAAAAATATTTTTATTGCTGTGCGCCCTGGTGTGCATGGTTAGTGCTTACGCACAAAATTCTCTCAAAGTAAGAGTTAAAGACAAACAGAATAATACGGCCTTAGCAAATGCCACCATATTGGTGAAGGGCACAAATATCATCCTTAAAACTGCTGCAGATGGCACGGCAAACTTAAATAACATTCCAAACGGACTGCAAACGATATTGATTCGGAACGTAGGATTTGAAGAACAAAAGTTAATGCTCACTTTCCCTTTCACTCAAAACGAAGCAATTGAAATTTTGATGGAACCGGCAGAAGATGAATTAGAAGAGGTTATCGTTTCATCAACAAGAACGAGCCGAAGCATCCAAAACACACCTACCCGGGTAGAAACCATCGAATTGGAAGAAATTGATGAGAAGAGTAATATGCGCCCTGCCAATGTTTCTATGATTTTGCATGAAAGTACCGGAATAGCCGTTCAGCAAACATCTGCCACCAGTGCCAATGCCAGTATTAGGATACAAGGTTTAGATGGGCGATACACACAACTTTTGAAGGATGGCTACGCCAGTTTTGGAAATTTCGCCAGCGGTTTAAGTATACTTGAAATCCCTCCTCTTGACCTTGCGCAGGTAGAAATCATAAAAGGACCGTCATCAACATTATTTGGAGCAGGAGCCATTGCTGGCGTAGTGAACTTCATTTCGAGGGTTCCGAGAGAGAAGGCAGATTTAAATTTCATTTTAAATCAATCAAACGTTGGTCAAACCAATATCGGAGCCTTCAGCATGCAAAGGGGGAAAAAATTTGGTTACAGTCTGCTAGCTTTGGCCAACTTTCAAAAAGCTTACGATGTAGATAAAGATGACTTCACCGAACTTCCAAAAACAAATGATTTTACGATCCATCCAAAGGTATTTATTTACCCAAGTGAAAGAACGATGATTACGATAGGAAATGCTTTTACAAAAAGTGATCGAACCGGTGGAGATATTTTCGTTATCAATGAAGGAATAAACGCTGAACACCAGTATTTCGAGACAAATAACAGCACCAGAAACACATCTACACTCGACTTTAGCTATAAAACCGCTGAAAAAGATCTGTTAAAAATTAAAACGAGTTTCAATTACTTTAAGCGAGGGATATCGATTCCAGATTATAAATTTAATGGTATCAATTACAATTCATATACCGATTTCAGTTACCTCAAAACATTGAAAAATCAGAGTTTGATTTTTGGCGGAAACCTGGTTTACGATAAATTCTCTGAACAAAATCAGGAGCCTGTTTTGAAAAAGGATTTCACGACCAGAACTGCTGGTGCCTATGCGCAACACACCTGGGATCTTTCAGAAAAATTAAAGTTAGAAAGTGGATTGAGAGCTGATTTTGTAAATTATTTTAATGCCAGCTACCGTCAAAACGAGGTTTTTATTTTACCCCGTGTTTCAGCCTTATACAAATTCGATGACCATTGGAGTTCCAGAATTGGCGGAGGCTTGGGCTACAAAACCCCTACCCTTTTCACTGAACAAACCGAAACTTTTCAATACCAAAACCTCTTGCCATTAAATCATGTGAAAGCAGAGCGAAGTTTTGGTGGAACTGCCGATGTGAATTACAAAACGGCTATAAGCGATGACTGGATGCTTAGCTTTAATCAAATGTTTTTCTTTACCAGAATTAATAATTCTACCATTCTTTTGCAGGATAACGATGGTAACTTTAGTTTTGGAAATACCGGTGAGCCTGTACGAAGCCTGGGTTTTGAAACCAATGCAAAGCTAATATTTCATGAATACTTTAAGCTTTTTGCGGGTTATACTTTTACTGATGCAAAAGCGAATTACCTTCCGGTGATTCAAACCATCAGACTGTTGCCGAAAAACAAGCTTAACCTGGCCCTTCTTTACGAAAAGGAAAGCAATTTTAAGATGGGATTGGAAGGCTATTTTACTGACAGACAATACCTTTATAATAATCAGCAAACCAACGCTTTTTGGGAATTCGGTTTTATGGCCGAAAAAGTTTTTGGGAAGATATCTATTTTTATAAATGCTGAGAATTTTACGGATACCAGGCAAAGCCGATATAAAAGTGTAGTGAACGGATCACATCTAAATCCCACTTTTGATGATATCTGGACGCACACAGAAGGTAGAACCTTCAATGGGGGAATTAAATTAAAGCTGTAATAATTAAATAAAACTTGCGAGTACAAAGAGTTATTGTATCTTTGCACCCTCCTTGGAAGCTTCCACTCCAAGGATTAAGAAAGCCTCTCAGCAATGAGAGGCTTTTCTTATTTTATCATTTAGCACTTTTAAACACCACCAAGGCCAGTGGCGGAAGCGTTATCTCAATTGAATACTCCTGCCTGTTAAAGCCCTCCGTTGATGGAACAATATCACCTCTATTATTGATGCCACTGCCATAATAAATGATATCATCTGTATTGAAAATTTCTTTCCATTTACTTTTGAATGGAACACCGATCCTGTAATTTTCCCTCACAACCGGAGTAAAGTTCAATGCGATAATTAATGTATCTTTTGCTTTTGGCCCTTTTCTCATGAATACAAAAACCGACTCGTTGGCGTTATCCGCATCCAGCCATTCAAAACCTTCATAGCTAAAATTGAAATGGTACAAGGCTGGTTCTTTGCGATAAAGAAAATTCAGGGCTTTTACTGTTTCCTGCATCCCCTTGTGGGGTGCATATTGTAGCAAATGCCAGTCTAACGATTGGGTGAAATTCCATTCATTGGTATCGCCAAATTCGTTACCCATGAATAGAAGCTTGGCGCCTGGGTGGGTAAACATATAACCATAAAGTGCCCTTAAATTGGCAAACTTTTGCCATTCATCTCCAGGCATTTTGTAAAGCATCGGCGATTTTCCATGCACCACCTCATCATGTGAGAAAGGTAACATGAAATTCTCGGTAAAGGCATAAGTCATGCTGAAACTTAACTGGTGATGATGATGTTTTCTGCCTAATGTGTCTACCTTAAAATATTTCAAAGTGTCGTTCATCCACCCCATCATCCATTTCATTCCAAAACCTAAACCGCCCGCATGCACCGGATGGGTAACGCCTGGATAGGTACTGCTTTCTTCAGCAATGGTTTGAACGCCACTGAAATTTCCATAAACGGCTACATTCAAATCCTGAAGAAATTGAATTGCGCCAAAATTTTCTGGCCCTCCCTGATCGTTTGTTGCAGCATCACCATCCTCCCTCGAAAAGTTAAAATATAGCATTGAAGCCACGGCATCAACCCGTAAGCCGTCCGCATGGTATTGATCAATCCAGAAAATGGCGTTGCTGATTAAAAACGAGCGAACCTCAGGCCTGTCGTAGTTGAAAATATAAGATTTCCAATCTGGGTGAAATCCTTTACGCATATCGGCATGTTCATACAGGTGCGTTCCATCAAATTCATATAATCCGTGTCTATCGCCAGGAAAATGAGAAGGAACCCAATCCAAAATGACAGCGATATTAGCTTTATGCAGTTCATCAATTAAATACATGAGGTCTTGAGGAGTGCCATAACGAGAACTTGCTCCAAAATAGCCTGTAATTTGATATCCCCAACTTGGGAAAAAAGGAAATTCCATTACCGGCATCAGCTCTACATGTGTAAACCCCATATCCTTAACGTAAGGAACAAGTCTGCCGGCTACTTCTCTCGCTGTTAGCACCCGTTCCGGATTATCAGGATCGCGTTCCCAGGAACCCAAATGTATTTCATACACTGAGATCGGTTGATCCAATGCATTCATTTTCGCCCTTTTAGAAAGCCAGGTTTTATCTTTCCACGAATAATCCGTATCCCATACCACTGAAGCAGTTTGTGGAGGATGCTCCCATCTTCTGGCATAAGGATCACCCTTTAAATGTTCCGACTCATCAAAGCCTTTAACGAAATATTTGTAAATCTCTCCTTTTGCTATGCCAGGTAAAAAGCCCTCCCAAATACCCGATTTATCCCATCGTTTGTGAAGTGGATGAGCTTGGTTATCCCACTGGTTGAAATTGCCAACAACACTTACCCTTATTGCATTAGGTGCCCAAACGGCGAAATAAGTTCCATTTGTTTTTTCGACACTGATGAGGTGAGAACCTAATTTTTCGTACAACCGAAAATGCTTTCCAACTAAAAAAAGATCAATGTCGTAATCGGTAAATAAACTGTGTACCCAAACTGATTTAGTGGTATCAACCTTGGCTATTGCTGTTTTTTTCTCTGAAACTTTTTTCGTTTTTGGCATGGTGAGTTTGGCTAGATAGATGAAGCCCCAAATGCTAAACAACATTTGGGGCTAAAAGATTTACAGACTTAAAATCTGAATTTCACTAAAGGTTTTTAGACACTTGAAGTGTAAAATATTTTGATCATCAATATGAAAATCACTTACTTCTTTGTTATCCACAATGATCTTTTTAACCTGGAATTTCAAGCCCATCACATTACAAACATAAAATTCATAATTAGGGGTATATAAGCCTTCAATACGTTGATTCACTTTAAACAAATGCTGATCAGCTTTTACGATGAACTTCTTCTCGAGATAAATATCCTGTTCAAAAGCAAAAGTATCGCCGTGATCCTCATACATGTAAGAGTTTACTTCGTAATCGCTTTGATAGATATTTAACACCACCTCTGTGATTGCTTTTTCATCAACATACTGCATTACCGGGTATTCCGGAATAACAGATCCCGCTCTAACGAACATCGGCATGCTGTCAATTTTAGCTTCAACGGTATATTCGTTTCCACCTTCTAAAACTTCATTGGTCCAGAAATTATACCATGTTCCTTTTGGAAGATACACTTTTCTTGAAATTGCACCTTGTTCTAAAACCGGGCATATTAATAGTTTATCACCATAACAAAACTCATCCTGGCGGAAGCTATTACTGATATTTTCTTGCTCCAGCATTACCAATGGGCGTAAAATCGGGAAGCCGTAACGGTGATGTTCCCAGAAAACTGAGTACAGATAAGGCATTAAACGATACCGCAGCTCTATGAATTTGCGGTTGATGTCTTCAAAAAATTCGCCGAAACTCCATGGCTCACGTTCTGCAGTATCACCAGCAGAGTGTGCTCTCATAAAAGGCGAAAAAGTGCCTAACTGAATCCAGCGGGTGAATAATTCGCCATCTGGCTCTCCACTAAAACCTCCAATATCTGTTCCACAGAAAGGAACGCCAGACACTGATAAACGCTGGCACTGAATATTCCCGATTTTCAAATGCTCCCAGGTAGCAATATTATCTCCGGTCCAAACACTGGCGTAACGTTGCATACCCGAATAACCTGCTCTGGTAATGGTAAACGGACGTTTATTGCGCATCAGTTTTTTCAAGCCTTCGTAGGTTGAACGAACCATCTGCATGCCATAAACGTTATGGGCTTTACGGTGCGAGCCGCGGTAGCCATCATAATTATGGCGCACATCATTCGGAAACGTACCCGAACCAAACACTGCCGGTTCGTTCATATCATTCCAAAAGCCAGCAACACCCATATCTACCAACTCTTCATACAATTTACCCCACCACTTTCTAACTTTCGGATTGGTAAAATCAGGGAATTGGCAACGGCCTGGCCAAACATGGCCCTCCATAAAATAATCATCGCTTCTTCTACAGAAGTATTTATTGTCTTTTCCTTCTTTAAAAACCCAATAATCGTCATCTACCTTAATTCCTGGATCGATCATAACAACGGTTTTAAAACCATCATCAGAAAGCTCTTTGATCATTTTACGCGGATCAGGAAAATATTTTTTGTTCCAGGTAAAGCAGCGATAGCCGTCCATATAATCGATGTCCAGGTAAATGGCATCGCAGGGAATTTTTCTATCTCTAAACTGCTTGGCAATTTCTTTTACTTTTGTTTCCGGATAATAGCTCCAGCGACATTGCTGATAACCTAAAGTCCATTTTGGAGGCATTGGATGCGTGCCGGTTAAGCTGGCATAACGTTTCACTACATCCATAATGTGAGGGCCGTGGATATAATAGTATTGCAATTCACCGCCATCTGCCCAGAAACTCGTTTTGCTTACATCCTCACCGCCGAAATCGAAATAGGATTTAAAAGTATTATCAAAAAAGATTCCGTATGCAGCCTGATTATGAAGACCAATATAAAATGGAATGGTTCGATACAGTGGATCCTGGTTCCAACCGAAAGAATAGGCGTCGGTATTCCAGTTCTCGAAACGTCGGCCACGAAGATTGAAATTTCCAGATTTATCACCTAAGCCAAAAAAATTCTCTTCGGGGTGACATTTTTTAGTTGCATAAATATAGTAACCGCCGAAATCGACATTTTCCTCCCAGTGCATGGAATTTGCTTCATCAACCATTACCAAATTGGTAATGTTATCAGAAAATGAAACATGAAAATTAGCTTTTTCTATTTTACAGGTTACCGAATGTGTAGAAACGGTATAATGATCTTCATGCTCCTGCATTTTAAAAACAGAAACTTTTTGATCTACCTCGGGTACAGCGTAAGAAAAATCATCAAGAAAAACACCGTGTGGTGCAAGCCTAACGCGAATAATCTCATCACTAACTACTCTTATTTCTACTTTGGCATCGCCATCAGAAAAATAAAAACGATTTCCTTCTTTCTTTACCTTTTTTACCGATCCAAGATATTGTTTAACAATCGGTTTTACCGATATATCAACAGGGTTATTTAAATGCTGTATTTCTTGTTCTTTTTCAATCAGGTCGTTTATCTCACTTGTCTTGTCGTTGGTATCTTCCATCCTTTTTTATTCAAAATTTTAAATTAATTACCCTTAAACTGAGATGTGTTTAAGAAAGTACTATAATACAAATATTTTATAAAAGGGATGTATTAAAAATAAAAAAACCCTCTTCACTTTAAAAGTAAGAGGGTTTCAGAAAGCGCATATCTTTTAACTATGGATTATAAGAAAATGCTAAGTAATAAATTGCTCCCGCTGCCGGATTACCATAAGAAGTAATGTAATATTTGTTCATTACGTTAGATCCACCCAATTTGATTGATGATTTTACCGAAGGTATTTTAAAACTAACCTGAGCATCTAATGAACTGTAGGCCGGAACTTCTCCTGAAGCAAATGATGAATTCCAGTAGAATTTATCTTGCCAACGATATGAAAGGTTATATCCTACATTTTTGATGATCTCCTTGTTTCCGAATCCTAGGTTAAAACGTACTTTCGGTGTATTGAAATCATTGATGTAATTTGCAGGAAGATCACCAATCTGGTTATACGAAACGTTTCCGCTGATATTATAGTTACCCACCAAATAATCTAAACCTAAGGCCGCACCATATGAACTTACCTCGCCGGCTGCATTTACCGGAACGCCAAATTTAACGAAAGTTGGAGCCGCCAATGTACCTACATTCTGATACACATCAACCGCGGTAATAAAATCTTTATAAATATTGTAATAGCCGTAAGCATCGACTAATAAATTTGGTAAAATTAAACCTTTATAACCCAATTCATACGATTGAACACTTTCCGGGCGAACACCGCGATCATCAAACGTATATTGTTGTAATAAGGTTGGATTTGGTGTACCCGTAGCAGCTGATGCCAGGAATGCACGGTAACTCACATCTGTAAAGGCCTTATTGCCATTCAAATTGTATTTACCAAAGATGATTTCCGGCAAACCGCCAATCAAACGCTGAGAACCACCGCCCACCGATAGATCGATATACTGATTTTGGGTAGTTGGGTTACGGTAACCGGTTTGATAAGAAGCCCTGATGTTGTTATTTTTAGCTACAGTAAAAACCCCGGTGATACGTGGCGTAAAACGACCTTCGAAGTTCATGCTCTTATCATACCTACCAGCGAAGGTGAATTTAACTTTATCATTAAAAAACTTTTTACCAATTTGTCCGAAAGCACCATATTCATTGATATCGATCGAATTGTTTAAATCGTTGAAAATAGTTCCGGCAGAGTTCAAATCATATAATCGGTAAGAAGCACCAACCTGAAATTCTACCACATTGTTGAAGGCATTGGTAAAATTATACATTCCCTCATAGTGATATAAGTTAGTTTTATCATCAAATTTAGCCCCATAAACACTTTGCGAAGGATTTGCAGAATTGATGGCAGTTGCACTGATGGTGGTGTTCATGATATTGTTCATTGCCGTAGCAAACTGCGGACTTCCCGGCTCAAACCGGCCTTGATTAGCCACACCTCTTGCGGTTACATGCGCTGCTGCATCACTTTGGCCCGCTGCTCTTGCACCAACATAATTACCAATATATTGCGGAAACCAGGTGGTAGAAGGTTTAGAAACCTCATTAATATAACTTCCTAAGATAGATGAGATATAAGAATCGCCTGAGCGTTCCTGGGTAGTGTATCCTTTAATGGAAAAATCCTGACCTTTAACCTCCAATTTATATTGCCCGATATTGAAATTTCTGAGCGAATAGCGGTCAGAACCAGTGTAAACAGATGTTCCTGTTCCCCAGTTGGCTTGCGCAACGGCTTGAACGGTGTTGGTAATGTTGTAGTAAACTGCACCTGAAGCTTTTAACGATTTGGTATCATAATCAACCAGATCGCGTTCGTTGTAACCTGTTCTGGAAACATTTTGATCAGGAATTAAGTTAGCTTTTAAACCCACATAAAAAGGAAGATAGTTTTGTACTGCCGGACGCAATGCTGCTGGCAGCCCCGCTAAAAATCCTGCTTGTTGTGCTGCATTTGGAATGGCAGCACCAAATGCACCATCCATTAAAGCTTTAATATTTGGTATGGCACCACCAGAACCAGCATTAATACCTGAAATTGTTGCATTTTGAACACTTAAAGCTACGTTACGCATGTTCTGGCTCACCTCATCACCATAAACATTTATGCCATCGTAATTGGTGTCGCTGTTACGATCGCCAGACTTGAACATCCTTGCATTACGGTCAAAGTTAGAATAGTTGGTACCCATCCAGTCTTTAGCCTGCAGAAATGAAAAAGCTGCTTTCACGCCAAATTTATTGTTCCACGATTTTGCCACGCGAACATCCAGTTGATTAAAAGGTTGTACGCTTGAATTGTCGTCATTTACATGGTTAATTCCTGTTTTATATTGAAAACTAGCGCCCTGATATTTGAAAGGATCTTTTGAAGTCATCAGTAAAGTTCCATTAATACCACCGGCACCGTACAAAGCTGACGAAGCGCCTGGTAAAAGTTCCACATTATCTACATCAAGTTCGGTAATACCCACAATATTTCCGACAGAGAAGTTCAGGCCGGGTGCCTGGTTATCCATGCCATCGATGTATTGGTTAAAACGTGTATTACCGTTTGAGTTAAAACCACGGGTATTGATAGATTTGAACGTTAAACTTTGCATACTGCTCTCTACCCCTTTCATGTTGTTTAACGCATCATAAAAAGATGGTGCAGCAATTTCTCTAATGGATGCAGCACTCATTCGCTCAATAGAAACCGGCGATTCCAAAATACGTTCAGGCGTTCTTGATGCAGAAACTACCACGTCACCTCCTAAGGTAACAGCGGTTTCTAATTCAATATTTATACCCGCTGTGTTCCCGGTTACCTGGCGCTCAACAGTTCCATAGCCTACATAAGAGGCAACTAAAGTAAACGGAACTTTTGCGTTTGTTGTAAATGAAAAACTACCATCGCCTGATGAAGCTGTACCACCGGTTTGCCCTTTAATGGTTACACTTACACCCGCCAGTCCTTCTTTCGATTGCTTATCTCTAACGGTTCCACTAACCGTGATGTTTTGTGCCTGTGCTGCAATATTTATTGCAAACACTAAAAATAACACATACAAGATCTGTGTAAAGTTTCTTCTCATAAATGATTAAAATTTGGTTAGTTGTATTATTAGTTAGGATAAACTTAAATGCTTTTTTCGAATTAAACAAATTATGTTTGCATAATAATTTCAATTCATTTTATAATTTTGATTGATAGTCAGTTTGTTGTATTTTCATCTCATTAAATCAGCATTTTACCCGTAACTTAGTCAACTGATAGTTTTTAGCTAACCATTATTTATGAATAAAATTAAAGCGCTATTCTGTGTAATTATTCCTATAGCCCTAGCCTTCTTATTTAATACGAAAATTGGTCAAAACCCACCCCTTTTAAAGTTTTTAAATCCTTTTATGGGTTTTTGGCAAAATGCTGAAAACAATCATTTTATTTTTAACCACAAGGTGAAGATAAAAGGGGCTTTTGATAAGATTGAGATTGTTTTCGATGACCGGATGATTCCCCACATCTTTGCTCAAAACGACCATGATCTTTACCTCGCTCAAGGTTACGTTACCGCCATGCATCGCCTCTGGCAAATGGATTTTCAAACCCGTTTTGCGGCCGGAAGAATCAGTGAAGTGGTTGGGGAGAAAGCCATCGAAGTAGATCGATATCAACGCCGAATGGGTATGGTTTATGGTGCTGAAAATTCGTTAAAAGGGATGATGGCCGATCCTAAATCTAAAGAAATGATTCTGGCTTATACCGATGGAATTAATGCCTACATTAAAACACTTTCTAAAGCCAATTACCCGCTTGAATATAAATTACTTGATTTCAAACCAGAAAACTGGACCCCCATAAAATGTGCGCTTTTATTAAAGCAAATGTCTGCAGTATTAGCCATGGGTTCCGATGAGTTTTACATGACCAATATTCTTAAAAAATTCGGTCCTGAAGTTACAAAAGATCTTTTTCCAGATTATCCTTTTCGGGAAGACCCAATTATCCCGATAGGAACAAAATGGGATTTTACGCCACTGCCAACACCTAAAACGCCTGAAAGTTTTACCGCAGCTTTAACCGGTGATGTTAAAACAAAGCAAAACATTGAGGGTATTGGTAGTAACAATTGGGCATTATCAGGTTCGAAAACGGCTTCAGGTTTCCCAATATTGGCGAATGATCCGCATCTGGACTTGACCTTGCCATCCATTTGGTACCAGATTCAATTACATGCACCGGGCATTAATACGTATGGAGTTTCATTACCGGGTGCACCAGGTATAATTATCGGTTTTAATCAAAAAATTGCCTGGGGTGTAACCAATGTAGCGGCTGATGTGTTGGACTTTTATCAGATTAAATTTAAAGATTCATCTCACAATGAGTACTGGTACAACAACAAATGGAATAAAACTACCAGGCGTTTAGAAACCATCAGAATCCGAGGCAGTAAAACAGAAATTGATACCGTGTATTATACCCACCACGGCCCGGTTGTTTATTTCCAGAAACCAAAATACGGAAGAGCAGATAATGTGCCCGTTGGCGATGCCCTGAGATGGATTGCGCATGAAAAATCGAATGAGTTGATGACCTTTTATCAGCTAAATCGCGGCAGTAATTATAACGATTACCGCAAAGCTTTAACCTATTACACTGCACCGGCTCAAAATTTCGTTTTCGCCAGCGTGGATAATGATATTTCCATTACGCCTAATGGAAAATTTCCGCTTAAATGGAAAGATCAGGGAAAGTTTATTCTGGATGGCACCGATCCGACTTACGATTGGCAGGGATGGATTCCGGCTGCTCAGAATCCAACAGTTAAGAATCCACCACGTGGTTTTGTCAGCTCTGCCAATCAATCGTCTACCGATAAAACTTATCCATATTACATCAATTGGGAATTCTCTCCATATGAAAGAGGAAAACGGATTAATGATAGATTGGGAGCGATGAATAAAGCAACGATGGATAGTATCAGGCTCATGCAAACTGATAATTACAGCATTATGGCTCAGAATCTGATTCCAGCGATAATTCCATTATTGAACAACGAAAGCTTAAACGCCACTCAAAAAGAAGCTTTAGGCTACGTATCAAAATGGAACAAGCGTTATGATGCGGAGGAAATTGCTGCCAGCGTTTTTGAAATCTGGACCAAGCGCTTATCCTTCAACATCTGGAATGATGAATTTGTGGTTAAAGGCATTCCAATGCGTTATCCATCCAGAGACCGCACCGTAGAAATGATTTTAAAGGAACCAAATTCTAAATGGTACGACAATGTGAATACCAATCAAAAAGAATCATTGGCAGATTTGATAAATGAGGCATTCAAATATAGTTGTGACAGTTTAGAGCGTAGGTTTGGGCCTATCAATAAAGATTGGAGATGGAGTAATGTGAAACAAACCAATGTACCTCATTTGGCAAAAATACCTGGATTAGGCTCGAAGGTGTTGCAAATTGGAGGAGCAAAAAGCACCATCAATGCCATCAGCGAAACCAATGGACCTTCCTGGCGCATGGTGATTGAATTAGGTAAAACTCCAAAAGGTCATGGCGTTTACCCTGGTGGCCAGTCAGGAAATCCGGGAAGTAAATTCTACGATAATATGGTAGATACCTGGGCAAATGGTCAATTATTTGACCTGTTTTACATGAAAAGTGCCGATGATCAATCGGGCAAAATAATTTCTCGTTTAAAAATTTCCAAATAGCTAAACATGGTTTTCATCGTTATATTAATAATTTGTTTCTTTCTTCAAATGATTGCGCCTTGGTGGGTGATCATCGTAATTTCCTTTGCTACTTGTGGCATTATTGGCAAAACCGGGAAAATAGCTTTTTGGCAATCTTTTTTTGCTATATTTTTACTATGGATCGGTTATGCTTTATTTAAAAGTTTACCCAACGATAATGTGTTGGCAGGCCGGGTTGCGGTAATGACAGGCATTAAATTGTGGTGGGCTTTGCTTTTAGTCACCGGAATTTTAAGCGGATTGGTTGCAGGCATTAGCGGGTTTTGTGGCTACCACTTCAGAATGGCCATGCTTGCAAAAAAAACTGACGAGAAAATAGCATAAGGCTTCGTACTTTTGCAATACAATGCTTAATCAGGAAGATCTATTCGCTATAAAAACTGCAGAAGAGTTTAATGCTCATGCGCTTTCCATTTTTAAACACCAAGCAAAAAACTGCCAGGTTTATAAAGAATACATTCATCACTTAAAAATTGATGTTGATCAGGTAAAAAATATTGAGCAGATTCCTTTTCTGCCTATCAGTTTTTTTAAAACGCATCACATTTTAAGTAGCCCCAATCCGGTTGAGATTACCTTCAGCAGTTCGGGCACCACAGGCATGGTTCAAAGCAGTCACCACGTTACAAATGTTAGCCTCTACGAGCAAAGCTATTTAAAGGCGTTTGAACATTTTTATGCTGAAGTAAATGATTATTGTTTTCTGGCTTTACTCCCATCCTACCAACAGCGCTCGGGATCGTCATTAATTCACATGGTGAATGATCTGATTGAAAAAAGTGGCCATCCGCAAAGTGGCTATTTTCTGTATAACCACGATGAACTATTACAAACTTTGCTGGCTTTGAAAGCAAAAGGCCAGCCCACGGTGTTAATTGGTGTAACCTATGCCCTGCTTGATTTTATTGAACAGTTAGAGATTAATTTTCCTGAATTAATCGTGATGGAAACCGGCGGCATGAAAGGAAAAAGGAAGGAAATGGTTCGTGAAGAATTACATGAACAATTAACAAAAGGCTTTGGTGTGCCATCCATTCACAGCGAATACGGCATGACCGAATTACTTTCTCAGGCCTATTCTTTAGGTGATGGTGTTTTCAATTGTCCAAGTTGGATGAAAGTTCTAATTAGAGATACCAACGATCCGTTAAGCTTAATTCATTACGGCAAAACCGGAGGAATTAATGTTATTGATTTAGCTAATATCAACTCCTGTTCATTTATTGCAACACAAGATTTAGGCAAAATTAACGCAGATGGAAGTTTCGAGGTTTTAGGCAGGTTTGATAATGCTGACATTAGAGGTTGTAATTTGCTGGTGCAATAACTTACAACAATCGGTTATCAAAACTAAAAGGTTTGATTTCTAAAATTTTAATATTTTCTGCCAGCGGATGATTGACGTTCATCAAAAAATTGAATTCATCTTCTATAATTGCAGAAGGCACTCTTAATAATAAATATTTGTTTGTTTTTACAAATTCATCGCCGATCTTTTGGAATTCAAAAGATGATGGATATGCTCTCCAATTTTTAGGAAGTTGATTGAGGTTACAAAGCTCAATACTTTCATCACTAAGTTCAAAGATTGATAAGCACAGCTGGCTTGTATCACTAACGTTGTCTATATTGACCAATACCTCCAGTGCAGCTAGGGCCCTGTTTTCTGCCATATAATGCATGGGCGTACCTACAGAATTCCAGCGGCCACCAAACATTTTAGCACCAGTTCCACTGATATCTCTAGCATATTTGCAGTTACTAATACGATATAAAATCATTTAACTAAAAACACCATACTCTATCCTACCTAAAACCTGCAAAACCATTTCGAAACCTATACCCGTATCAAGTAAATTCAACGGCGTTTCATTATTCAATGCTTTATTGGGATGCCTGATCCAGGAGTTGAACGCTTTGGTTGTACCTAAAACTTCAATGCCACGTTCATATAGCTTAGCAAGAGCAATCGCTCTATCTGCATATTCGGTTTTAACAAGGGTATCTTGTGTGTAACGCTGTAATGTCCTATCCGAAATATGTAAAATGCTGGCAATTTCCTCCATGGTTAAAGAAATTTGTTTCCCCAAAGCTGTTAAAGATTTTTTTGGTATTCCTTTACGGGCAAGCGCTACTAAGTCAAAATCAGAGGGATTTGAATGCTGATTCCCCATCATGGCAGCTATGAGTGTGTCGTTAACAACTCCATACGTTACCATTGGTTCCTCTACATTTTTTAAATCATCAACTTTCTTTTTCATAACAGACAAATATACTCAAATATATACATTTTGTCCGATTTAGAAAACTTCATAAAAAATCCCAATCAATTGATCGGGATTTGTGAGATATAGTTTTTATGATTAGTCAGCAATCAGCAAGAAATAATTTTTCTTACCTTTTTGAACCACAATGAATTGATCATTAATCAAATGATCAGCATTGAATACCTGAGTGGCTTCAGCCACTTTTTCTTTGTTTACCGAAACTCCACCACCCTGAATTAATTTTTTAGTTTCTCCTTTTGATGGAAACACCGATGCCTTTTCAGCAAGCAATGTTGCGGCATCAATTCCGGCAGCTAATTCAGCTTTAGAGATTTTGAATTGTGGAATACCTTCGAACATTTCTAAAACCTGCTTCTCAGATAGACTTTTCAAAAACTCAAGTGATCCGTTTCCAAAAAGAAATTCAGAGGTTTTGATAGCCGTTTCAAGCGCTTCAACCGAATGCGTTTTGATGGTGATGTCTTCCGCCAGCGCTTTCTGTAAAATACGTAAATGAGGGGCAGCATTATGCTCAGTTTCCAAAGCTTCAATTTCTTCTTTAGTTTTTAAAGTGAAAATTCTAATCCACTTTTTCACATCATCATCAGAAGCGTTTAACCAAAACTGGTAATATTTGTACGGGGAAGTTTTTTCAGGATCCAGCCAAACTGCACCACTTTCGGTTTTCCCAAATTTGGTTCCGTCTGCCTTTTTGATCAATTGAGTAGTTATGGCATAGGCTGTTCCTGCATCTTTTCTTCTGATGAGCTCCGTTCCGGTAACAATGTTACCCCACTGGTCTGAGCCACCCATCTGAACCAGGCAGTTTTCGTTTTTCCATAAATGATAAAAATCGTAACCTTGAATCAACTGGTAGCAAAACTCCGTAAAAGATAACCCTGAATCGCCTTCTAAACGTCTTTTTACACTATCTTTCGCCATCATATAGTTCACAGTGATGTGTTTACCAACATCTCTGATAAATGTAAAAAGGTTCATATCCTTAAACCAATCGGCATTATTAACCATAACAGCACCATTGCCACCTTCTTCAAATTTTAAAAACTTGGCCAATTGCGTTTTCATTCCTTTGAGATTGTGCTCAATCATTTCTGGAGTCTGGAGATTACGCTCATCAGATTTTCCCGATGGATCGCCAACCATTCCGGTGGCACCACCAACCAAAGCAAAAGGTTTATGTCCGGCTTTCTGGAAATGAATTAAAGTCATGATTTGCGTTAAATGGCCCACATGCAATGAATCGGCAGTAGGATCAAAGCCAATATAACCAGAAGTCATACCCTCTTTTAACTTCTCTTCCGTATTCGGCATAATATCATGCAACATGCCACGCCACCTTAACTCTTCAACAAAATTCGTCATTGTACAAACACTTTTATAATTGTGCGTGCAAAGATAAAATTTTAGCTTAGTTTAAAGCAAATTAGTTGGCAACCGTAAACCAGGTTTTAAAATCGGCTTTGGCAGTATTAAAATCAGCATGTCCAATCAGGCAATTTAGTGCACCGTCATTTCTAATGGCCTGGTTCGGAACGCCTGCATTATTCAGCCAGTTATCACATAGTTTTACAATTAATGAAACTTCCTTATCCTCAACAGCATCCATATCCATTGAATTTAATGTTGCATATTCCTCGTTATTAATGCCGGGTGGTAAATCCCAATGTTTACCGTTCGCATCATTAATCATCATCGGGCGTAAAACAGGGTTCATCCTGATAAAATCAACTGGTTTGGCGGGCATAGATGAATTTAAAATCATATAAGCGACAAATGCCGCGGTATCTGGTGGGTCATTTAATATACTGGTTCCCATTTTCTGGATATCTTTTATCAAACCAGGTTCCTCATGTTTTGCTTTAAGTTCCTGATGTTTTACTGGTATTTCCTCATCAAATTGCAACTGCGAAACTGTACCTGTACCAATGGACAAAACCTGAATATGTTCAATTTGGTATTGTTCGCGGTTGCAAATGGCTTCGGTAACCGCTGCCAGAACCGGATTGTTGTTACCAGTTACGCCTCCGTCCCAATAATATTTTAATTTATTATTTACCTTAAAGGTAGCCGGCTCATTGAAATAATTCACTGGAGCTGTACTGGAAGCATGAATCGCATCTACCAAACTTACCAAACAATCGGATGAGCTTTGTACAGCAGCTGGCAATTTTTTCAATTTACGTTCAATTACTGATGTTGAAGCCAAACTGTCACAATCGGTTCTGAATAACTCCGCCCGGTTGCGATAATAGTCATATCCAATGATTAGAAACTGTGTTTTAATATCATCCCCTATCGAAACATGCTTTGGAATATGCATTAAATCAATTTGAGAGATTTTGGGCAATATTTCTTTTAAAGCCTGATGTTTTCTTTTGGTGGCATACTTTGCTCCTATTTTAAATAACCTTGCGGCACTTGAGAGTAAACTTTTCTCCCAGAAACTTAATCTTGAAAAAACCTTGCTTCTTAGTTTTTCGTCGCCAAAGATCTGCTCAATTTCAGATAAACGCAAATTTTCAGCCATTGCAGCAGCTACCAAACTTCCACCACTATTGGCGGCTACCAAATCAAATTTCGATAACACCTCATGCCCGGTGGGGTCAGGATTATTGAAAGCTTCGGCAAAGAGTTTACGTAAACATTTTACTTGAATGAGCGCCCAAGATCCACCTCCATCTAAAGACAGTATCCTGTAAGTTTTCGAATTAGCCATGATGATTTATTAGGGAAATTAAATTTATAATTTATTAGTTTACAAAACAATACGATTTCTACGCTGAATATCACTTAGTTTAAGTTTTTGAACATCAAAGAAAATATTAACTTGTGACCATGAACTTCCTATCGCATTACTACTTTGATAGATCAAATGATGATGCCAATGTGGTAATGGGAACCGTATTACCAGATCTGATTAAAAACGCATCCAAAGAGGCAAATTTATATCCTCAAAAAAATGAATTTTTATTTCTTGGAAACCCTGATGAGGAAGCCTTGCTAAAAGGTTGGAAAAGACATTTACAGGTAGACTTAATATTTCACTCCTCGACCTTTTTTTTGGAAAAAACAACACAGCTCAAACAGTTGATTAAGCCTGTTGTTGAAGGGACTTCAGTACGTCCTTCCTTTTTGGCACACATAGGCCTTGAGCTCTTACTAGACCATTTACTTATCGAGCACAACCTTATCCAGGTTAATCATTTTTATGAAAAACTGGTTGCGGTTGAGAAAACTTCCTTAAATGATTTCCTGGCCCGTTCAGGTTTAAAAGACCAATCAGTTTTCTTTAAATTTCTTGATGGATTTATCAGCAGTAAATACCTGTTGAGTTATCAAAAACTGGAAAATATCAGTTATGCCCTCAACAGGATTTGCATGCGGCTCTGGCCCGAGACTTTAAGTGAAAAACAATTAGAGGCGCTAACATTTGAGTTATCGATTTTTAAAACTGTATTAGAAAAAGATTTTATGGAAATTTTCGAAGAAATTGAGGGAAAGATGGTAAAATAGTTATGCCGTTAGATTTTAAAGAAGATAACTATTCTACAAATAAAAACTGGAAACCATGCAATCTGAAAGTTGAACTTTCAAATTACATTGGTTTATAGCGTTTTTGAACTTATTAAATACGGATAGTGCATTAGGCATTGAATAATTCCATTTTACCGATTTAAAATTTTTAACAGGTAAAAAAGTGTCCTTCTATTTCTAAACCATTAAAATCAATTTATATTTGCTCTTATGTCGCTATTTGCAATAAGAGAAGAAATGGATGCGCTGGTTGCCGAGCTGAACCAGCATAATTATAATTATTATGTTTTGGCGATGCCAACCATTGGCGATTATGAGTTTGATAAAAAGTTAAAGCATTTAGCCGACTTAGAAAAAGCCAATCCGAATTTTGCCGACCCAAATTCTCCAACCCAACGTGTTGGTGGCGACATTACCAAAAACTTTATTACCGTTCAGCACAAATACCCGATGCTTTCGTTGGGTAACACTTATAACGAGCAAGACCTTCGCGATTTTGATGAGCGTATCCGCAAAGCCATTGGTGATAATTTTCAATACGTGTGCGAGTTAAAATTTGACGGATTATCCATCAGCTTAACTTACGAAAATGGGAAATTAGTTAGAGCAGTAACCCGCGGTGACGGTACCAAAGGTGATGATGTAACCAACAACGTTAAAACTATTCATACTATTCCGCACCAGATTAAAACTGAAAAAGCACCCGAGCACTTCGAGATACGTGGTGAAATTTTTATGCATAAAGCAGCATTTCTTCGCTTAAATGCTGCCCGCGAAGAACTGGGCGAAATTCCCTATGCCAATCCACGAAACTTTGCTTCAGGAACAATAAAAATGCAAGACAGCAAGGAAGTGGCGAAACGCCCTCTGGATGGCTTTATCTATTTTTTATACACAGATAAAAACGAATTTAAAAATCACTGGGACAGTTTGAATGCTGTTAAAGATTGGGGTTTCCATGTTTGCGAGCACAATCGTTTGGTGAATAACATCGATGATGTACTGGCATTTATTCACCATTGGGAAACGGAACGATTCAAACTAAGCTACGATATCGATGGTATCGTAATTAAAGTAAATAGCTATGCGCAACAACAGGAGCTCGGTTTTACAGCAAAATCTCCACGTTGGGCAATTTCCTATAAATACAAGGCGGCAGAGGTTGAAACTGTCTTAGATAAAGTTACCTATCAGGTTGGTCGAACAGGTGCAGTTACGCCTGTTGCCAATTTAAAGCCGGTGTTACTTGCAGGTACCACAGTAAAGAGAGCCACCCTTCATAATGCCAACGAAATCGAGCGATTGGATTTGCATGAAGGAGATACAGTCTACGTAGAAAAAGGTGGAGAAATTATTCCTAAGATCATTAAAGTTAATCTGGATAAACGGATAGCAGGATCAAGCAAAGTACATTACCTGCACAACTGTCCGGAGTGCGGAACCGAACTAATCAGAAAAGAAGGAGAAGCGGTACACTACTGTCCAAATGATGAGGGCTGTCCGCCGCAGATTGTAGGCAAAATTCAGCATTTTATTGGTCGAAAAGCAATGAATATTGATGGTTTGGGTGATGAAACCATTGAAACTTTTTACAAAAGAGGCCTGATTAATCACATTAGTGATTTATACACCTTACATCAAAAAGCAGATCAATTAAAAGGAATTGAAAGATTCGGGGAGCGCTCTATTGAAAACATGCTTGCTGGAATTGAAAAATCAAAAGAAATGCCGTTTGAAAAAGTTCTTTTTGGATTAGGCATTCGATATGTTGGCGAAACAGTTGCGAAGAAATTAGCCGCTGGCGTTAAAAATATAGATAAACTTTCTACGGCAACTGTAGAGGAATTGATAGCCATTGATGAGATTGGGCAGCGTATTGCCGAAAGTATTGTTGAATATTTCTCAAATCCTGAGCATTTAAGGCAGATAGAATTATTAAAGTTAGCGGGATTAGCTTTTGAAATTGAAGAAAAGGTAATTACACTTGATAGCGATACACTTATTGGAAAAACATTCGTAATTTCGGGCGTTTTTGAGCAATACAGTCGCGATGAGTTGAAAGATCTTATTGAAGCCAATGGTGGAAAAATATTAAGTAGCATTTCTGCTAAATTAAACTTCCTCGTTGCCGGAGATAACATGGGACCTTCAAAACTAGAGAAGGCTACAAAGTTAAATATTCCAATTATTAGTGATACAGAACTTTTAGCAATGATAAAATAAAAAATTATAGAACGAGTAAAAACGATTGAACATCCCTCAATCTATAATCAAAATTCAATAATTACAATATATAATGAACAAATTTCAGGGTACTGGGGTAGCATTAGTTACGCCCTTTAACACAGATGGATCAGTTGATTATAATGGTTTAAAAAACCTGATTAATCATTTGGTGGAAGGAGGAATTGATTACCTCGTTTCCTTAGGAACAACCGGCGAAACCGCTACAATGACTAAGGAAGAGAAGAAGAAGGTGTGGGCCTATACCGCTGAAGTTAATGATAATCGATTGCCACTTGTTGCAGGAATTGGCGGAAACAATACCCTAGCCGTTGCCGAAGAAATGAAAAGCTTCGATACAAACGGTTACAGTGCAATTCTATCGGTTAGCCCCTACTATAACAAACCCACACAAGAGGGAATTTACCAACACTACAAATACCTGGCGGAGGTTTCTCCTTTGGATTTGATGTTGTATAACGTTCCTGGACGAACAATGAGCAACATGAGCCCTGAAACGACTTGCAGGCTAGCACATGACTTCAAAAATATTATCGCAACCAAGGAAGCCTCTGGAAGTTTTGATCAGTTCAATCAAATTATGAGAGATAAACCTGAAGACTTTCTATTGATTTCCGGAGATGACCCTGTTACCCTACCGATGATGGCTTTGGGCGCATCAGGCATTATTTCTGTAATCGGAAATGCATTGCCAAAACAGTTTTCAGATATGGTAAGGTTGTGCATGGCTGGCGATTTTAAAGGTGCTACACCGGCACACTTAAGTTTAGTGGAATTTACCCGCTTGGCTTTTGCAGAGGGCAATCCGGCAGGAATAAAGGCTGCCTTAAAACAATTGGGTATATGCGGAGATACAGTGCGTTTACCATTGGTTAAAGCCTCATCGTCATTAGAGCAAGCTATTGCGCTAGAATTGGAAAAACTTAGTCAGCCGGCATAAACTGCGCTAAAAAATATTCGGTTTCCTTTCCGATCAAAAGCAGGTTAATCTTTTGCTACATAAAGCATCTGAATTAACCTGTTTTTTTTGGGCAATTGAAAAATTACAAATTTCAAAACCATAAAAATCAATAGATTACAAATTTGAAGGTTTCTTTATCACCAATATCAAAATGGGAATGAAATAACGACCATTATGCAGGCCCCATTATTGAATCGCGATCAGTACACACAAATTAAACATCACGGAAAAGTTATTTATATAACTCTGGCAGGTATCATGCCAGGCTGCAAAGTTCCTGCTATTGTTCCCATCGAAACAACGGAATCAACTTTTAAACAATCGAAGAAAACAGCGGAACTGGTTTCGGCTTCAGCCGATGGGAATAATATCTATCGCGTTTCAAGAAGAACTTTTGACTCCATTAATCCACCATATTTTTCCTTCTACTATTTTTATAATGGTAAGTTGGTCCGCTATGAGCAGTCAGAACGAAGTGATGATTACAAATTTATCCTATAAACAAAAAAGTCCCGATGCGTATCGGGACTTTCCTGTTATAAATATCTTTAGGTTTAAGCTTTGTTTTTAGTATCCTGCACTTCTAAACGAATGGCTTGAGCTAAGTTTTTTAAATCCTGCATGCCTTTACGTACTCTGGTTCCAGCAGCGCTGTTGCCTTTGTTATAAAACTTGTCTGCATCAGCTTCCAAAGCTGCAACTAAACTTTTTACTTCTTCAAATTTTTTCATTTTTTAGTACTCCTATAATTTTAAAGGTTTGAGTTTTAATTATCTAACTCTAATTTAAACTGTTTGTTGTATAAAAAAAATTTTTAGCCGCATAAAAAAATACCTTTAAAAGCGTTTTTTTCCACAATTAAACGATTTATGAACAGCTATAATTACCACACACTAATTAAAACACTACAAAACAGCAACTTACGATCATTCCAAAATAAAAAAGCCCTTTAAACGAGTTTAAAGGGCTTTAAAAAAATTATGCTGATCTTTTATACAATGGCGAACTGATTCTCCTTATAATAGCCATTTTCAAGCTTTTCAGATACTTCACTGAATGCATCTAATGTACGTTGTACATCTTCCAGTGTATGAACAGCTGTAGGAATTAAACGCAATTCTATCATTCCTTTTGGAATAACAGGGTAAACCACGATCGAACAAAAAATACCATAGTTCTGGCGTAAGTCGAAAGTAATAGCGGTTGCATCTGTTAACTCTCCCTTTAAAAATACAGGTGTAACAACTGAATCTGTCACCCCCAAATCAAAGCCGCGTTCACGCAAGCCTTTTTGAAGTGTCATCGCAATTTCCCAAAGTTTATCTTTAAGTTCGGGCTTGCTTTTCAACAATTCTAAACGTTTGATCAATCCTTTCACCATTGGCATAGGCAATGCTTTAGCAAAGGTTTGCGAACGCATGTTGTATCTTAAGAAATTAGTAATCTCTTCTGTAGAAGCTACGAAGGCGCCAATGCCAGCCATTGATTTAGCGAATGTACCAAAGTAAACATCAATACCTTCAATACAATCCTGCGCCTCATGTGTTCCGGCACCAGTTTTACCCATTGTTCCAAAACCATGTGCATCATCAACCAAAATACGGAAATCGAAATCTTTCTTCAGATCTACAATTTCTTTAAGCTTGCCTTGTGCACCACTCATACCGAAAACACCTTCGGTAATTAATAAGATACCACCGCCAGATTCATTGGTTAATTTGGTAGCACGCTCCAGCTGTTTACGGGCACTTTCGATATCATTGTGTTTGTAAACAAAACGTTTACCCATATGCAAACGTAATCCATCGATAATACAAGCGTGAGATTCAGCATCATAAACGATTACATCATTCCGATCTACCAAGGTATCAATGATGGAAACCATCCCCTGATAACCGTAGTTTAACAAAAATGCATCTGGCTTACCTACAAACTCGGCAAGTTCCTGTTCCAGTTGTTCATGATATTTTGAGTTACCGCTCATCATACGGGCACCCATTGGGTAAGCCATACCAAATTCGGCAGCAGCATCAGCATCTGCTTTTCTTACTTCTGGGTGGTTAGCCAGGCCTAAATAGTTATTTAAGCTCCAAACCAAATGCTCTTTTCCTTTAAATTGCATGTGTGGTGCAATTTCTCCCTCTAATTTTGGAAATGAGAAATACCCATGAGACCATTTCTGGTGTTGACCAAGTGGCCCCATGTGCTTTGCTATCTTATCAAATATATCCAATGTATTATGTGTTTTTTTGTAATAAATTTTTGCGAATTTACGGTTTATTCGTCTTAAAATCAACCACATTAATCTGCTGGCTGTAAATTAAGATTTTTTAACAATCTAAATTTATGCCAAAAAAGCCCCGAGGATTAATCGAGGCTTTATAATTATATTTGGTTTGATCTAGTCAACATTATCGTGTAGGAATGAATTGTTTGGCCTGATCTCTGTACCGCCATCCTGGTCATTACTTAATGTGAAACGACTTACTTGTGATTCAGAAGAATGCTGAACCTGTTGCAACTGCATTTGCTTACGTTTATAAGCCGGCTCATTTTCCAATTCCTGTAAACCATTGGTGGTACGCAATTTCATGCTCAAATCTTTTAAACGTAAAATACGTTCTTTAGATTTTTTCAATTGTTCTTCCATCGATTCATCATTTTTATCATCATCTAAACCGACAACAGGAATTTCAGGTTCTGGCTCTGGCGCTGGTGTAGGTGCAGGTTGTGCTACCGGGGTTTCGAAAACAAAATTAGTTTCAGCTAACTTCACCTCAAATTCATATCCAGTTTCCTGTGGCTCTTCCACCTGTGGTTCTTCCTCTACCAAAGTATGGCGAATTACATTATTTTCTGGTTCCTGAACTTTCTGAGCTTCCGCTTTTGCGAACATTCCACCAAAAAGATCTGCTTGTGAAACTTCTTCTTTCGCTTTCATTACAGGTTCGTAACTTGGCGCAGCTTTTGGCTGTATGAACGAGTTTACTGGCTCCACCGGACGAACCAAAGGTGCTTCTTCAGGCGTTAACAAAGAGATTTTTTTCTTGTTTTTTTCCTCGTGAACACGTTCTTCTGAAGTTTGGAAACCAGTAGCAATAATGGTTACCGATAATTTATCTTCCAAAGATTCATCTGTACAGTTACCCCAGATTAAATCAGCAGATAATCCTGCCTTTTCCTGAATGTAATCTGTAATAATCGAAACCTCATCCATAGTTACCTCACGGGCACCAGAACTGATGTTCAATAAAATATAACGGGCACCTTCAATTTCATTATCTTTCAATAAAGGAGAAGCTAATGCACCTTCAACGGCTTGTAAAGCCCGGTCATCACCTTCAGCTGCATGACTACCCATGATGGCTACACCACTCTCTTTCATCACGGTGCGCACATCTTTGAAATCCACGTTGATATATCCCGGAACCGTAATAATCTCTGCGATACCTTTTGCAGCTGTAGTTAAGATATCATCAGCCTGTCCAAATGCAGAACCTAAGGTTAGATTACCGAAAATTTCACGCAATCTATCGTTAGAAATCACAAGATAAGAATCTACGTATTTCTTAAGTTCCTCCAATCCTTCATCAGCCTGAAGCCTACGTCTTTTTCCTTCGAAAGAAAAAGGCGTGGTAATGATTGCAACAGTTAAAATATCAAGTTCTTTAGCAGCTTTGGCAATAATTGGCGATGCACCCGTACCTGTACCACCACCCATTCCTGCTGTAATAAAAAGCATTTTGGTTGTACTGCCCAGCATGGCTTTAATATCATCAATATTCTCTATTGCTGAGTTTTTTCCAACCTCAGGGATAGATCCAGCACCCATTCCTTCAGTTAAACTAGCGCCTAGTTGCACCTTGTTAGGGATAGGACTAGACTCTAAAGCCTGCGCATCTGTATTACAAATAATAAAATCTACACCAGTAATACCCGACAGGTACATATGGTTTACTGCGTTGCCGCCACCGCCTCCAACACCAATTACTTTGATGATTGATGACTTATCTTTTAACATTTCGAACTGCATATCTTTATGAATCAGTTGTTTAAAAAGTTTTAAATTCTGTTCATTACTCAACGTAATATTAACACTTTTTCAACAGACGTTTTCCACAAGTGTTAAGAATGTGGAAAACTCATCTTTTGTTGAAAAATAACTTAGCTTTTTAGATAATCTTCATCACTAACATTCATATCATCCTGAATGAAAGTTTTAGTTTTAGCCAGTAACTTATCAAATAAACCTGGTCCGCGTTTTTCTTTTTCTTTAACGGTTTTTGGTTTTTCTACGTACACGCCTGGTTGTTTCATTTCTTCAATCAGCTCTTCAGCTTTCTGAATTCCCTTAATCAGCAGGCCAACACTTGTAGCATACATCGGGCTTTTTAAATCATCATAAATCGCCTTAGGCATATCTTCGTATTTAGACAAATGCTCATTTGGATAACCAATACGACAATCTAAACCTGTAACATATTCAACTGCCTGCGATAAGTGCTTCAATAAGGCACCACCACCCGTGATTACGATTCCACCTATTAGTTTTTTCTCGTATCCTGAAGATTTGATTTCGTAGTACACGTGTTCGATAATCTCTTCCATACGAGCCTGGATAACATAAGCGAGGTTTTTGACAGAGATTTCTTTTGGCTCGCGACCACGAAGACCTGGAACACAAATGATTTCATTCTCTTTGTTTTCTTCCGCCAAAGCTGAACCGAAACGTGTTTTTAAAAGCTCTGCCTGATTACGCATTACGGAGCAGCCCTCTCTGATATCTTCAGTAACACTGTTTCCTCCAAACGGGATCACCGCAGTGTGGCGAATAATTCCTTCATGGAAAATAGCAATATCTGTAGTACCCCCACCAATATCAACCAATGCAATACCAGCTTCTTTTTCTTCATCGCTCAACACCGATTCAGAAGATGCCAATGGCTCAAGAATCAAGTCCTGAGTTTGTAAACCAGCATTGTTTACACATTTGATAATGTTTTTTACCGCAGTAACCTGACCAGAAATAATATGGAAGTTAGCCTCAAGGCGTACCCCAGCCATACCAATCGGATCTTTAATGCCTGGTTCATTATCAATTGTAAATTCTTGTGGCAATACATGAATAATCTCCTCACCCGGAGGCATTACCAGTTTGAACATATCGTCGATCAACTTGTCGATATCTTTTTTACCGATTTCGTTGTTCAATTCTCTTCTTGTTAAAATCCCTCTGTGTTGCAGGCTTTTGATATGCTGTCCTGCAATCCCCACATTTACCACCTGTATTTCTACGTTGGATTGTCCGCTTGCCACCTCAACTGCCTGAGCAATGCCCTGAACAGTTTTTTGAATGTTAGAAACCACACCTCGTGTTACACCCGCCGATTCCGCCTTTCCTATTCCTAAAATTTCTATCTTACCGTGCTGGGTTCTACGACCGACGATAACACATATTTTTGTAGTACCGATATCCAATCCTACTACAATGGGCGACTGACTGGTAAATTTTGCCTTGTCCATATTCGTTAATTTTGTTGAGTTTTATATTGTTTTTCTAGGGATCTGATTTCTTTTTCTCTTTCTAACTTAAGCTGTGCAGCAGTTTTGGTTTTCTTTTTATCTGCAACAACCGAAGTCGTTTGTTTTTTATCCGCAGGTTTTGATTCCTTTGGTTTAGTCGCAGCGCTTGCTGCTGGTTTACTCTCTTTCGGTTTAGCGGCTTCCGGCTTCTTCACCTCCACCTTTTTAGCTTCAGCTTTTTTTGGTTCTGGTTTTTTAACCGTTTCAACTTTTTTAGGCGTAGCTTTGGCAGTTTGTTCACTAACAGTTTTTCCAATTACGGCATTGATCAAAGAGTCGGAAACTTTTTGTTGTATTCTCAAACTATCAGCTGACGAAATTGTTTTTGGTCTTCTGGCAATTTCAGTAGAATCTCTTTTTTCACACACAATTTGGTTGGTATATTTAATATTAATTGTGCGGTAAGTATCCCATCCAACCTGTGGCATTGCCTTTTTGTAAAACAACAATAAATTGGTCATTTTCTTTTCCAGTGAATCGGCATCACCTAAAATAATACGCTGATTGCCTACCCTGGGGATCAATTCAATATCATCTTTACCATCTACAACAATCTGTTCAATTTGTGAATCCCACAAAGTATCTCTTTTAATAAATAGCGCAGCTTTGTACAGATCGCGAGCCAGCTGAGTATGCAGCGTATCAACCCGGCTTCCAAAAACCTCAGTAATATTTCCTGTAGCTACCAGAACATTTGCGGTGAAGTTTGACGATATGGGCATTTTTAATCCATCATTGTCAATGTAAAAATCCTGACCGTTATTGTTTAATATCCTTACTACAGGCTGTCTTTGTTTTACTTCGATATGCAATACGCCATCCATCTCTACATAAACCTTCGCAAAAGCGATGTAAGGATTAGACTGTAATTTCTTTTCAATCTGATGAATGTTGATGCGTTCAATATTTCTACCCAGCAATACCCCCTGATCTTCTCTTAAAATGGCATCAATTTCTTCCCGCTCAATAAAATTATCGGCTCCAGGAATGAGTATCTTAACATCGGTACATTTTACCGTTTGCTTCTTAACATTGATGAAACTTAAAAGCACCACCACACCTGCCAGACTAATCAGCCAGGCAAAGCCAGTAAATATTGCGCTCCAGTTAATCCTTTTAAGCATTGTTTAATATATTTTTTAGTGGATCGATAATGGTATCAATGTCTCCGGCTCCAACCGTTAAAATTAATTCAGGTTTGGCATCCTTAACATATTGAACCACAAAATCTTTTCCACATACTTTTTTATTTTTTAAAGTAATTTTATCAAGCAAAAACGTTGAATTTATCCCCTGCAAAGGCAATTCCCTGGCCGGATATATTTCCAACAACAGCAGTTCATCGGCTGTGCTTAAAACTTTCGCGAACTCATCGGCAAAATCACGGGTACGCGTAAACAAGTGCGGCTGAAAAATGACCGTCAGTTTTTTATCAGGATAAAGTTGGCGAACAGCATGAAAACAGGCACTCAGTTCTTCCGGATGATGCGCATAGTCATCAATATAAATTTGGCTTCCGTTGTTTACAATGTATTCGAAGCGGCGCTTTACACCTTTAAAGTTTGCTACTGCCTGTTTCACTTTTTCAGCTGCGATACCTAATTTTAATGCAATGGCGATGGCAACGGTTGTATTTTCTACATTGTGTTTGCCTGGCAACATTAAACTAATGTCGTTGATTTCGGCAGTATCATCTTTGTAGTCAAAAACAAACTTCGCCCCTTCCACTCTTATATTCTCCGCTTTTGCATTCGCGGTAGCACTTGCTGCATAGCTGACGCTATGATCTAAAGGCAATCCTTCATGAGCGTATAAAGTTCCGTTTTCTTTCAACTGACCAGCGTACAAACGAAAGGACTCCTCCAGATGAGATTTATCACCATAAATATCCAAATGGTCTGCATCCATCGAGGTAACCACCGCAATATCCGGATGCAACGTGAGGAACGAGCGATCATATTCATCTGCCTCAACAACTACTACATTGTTTTTCCCAAACAGCACGTTGCTATTATAATTGCTGGTGATGCCACCTAAAAATGCCGTACAATCGTAGCCAGTATCTTTTAATATATGCGCCACAATTGATGAAGTGGTTGTTTTACCATGCGTACCGGCTATACCGATGCAAAACATTCCTTTACTAATGATGCCTAAAACTTCTGAACGTTTTTTTAAGCTAAAGCCTTTATCTCTAAAATGGTTTAATATTTTCGAATCTTTTGGAATTGCAGGCGTATAAACAATTAAAGTATCCTCATGATGATCTAGAAAAGCGCAAGGCAAGGCAGATGATTCATCGAGATAGGTGATTAAGATTCCTTCTTGTTCGAGCGCTTCTGTAAGTTTCGTTCTGGTTTTATCATAACCACAAACTACCTGACCGCGTTTGGTAAAATAACGTGCAAGCGCACTCATGCCGATACCGCCGATACCCACAAAAAATACTCTGTTTATTTTACCTAATTCCATTTTTATTTAAGCTAAAAGTAGAAAGAGCAAAGTTTAAAGCTTTTTCTTTCTATCGTTTATTATATTTTGTTGCTTTAAGATTGCTTCGGACCTCGCAATGACGGATTGTCGATTTCGCTTTGGTCTTCCGCTCTATTCTCTAAGCTTTTATCAGTTTCAACACTTCACCAGCGATAATCTCATCTGCCTCTGGCAAAGCCATCTTTCCAAGATTTTCAGATAATTTTTCACACTGTTCTTTGTTACCTAAAAGTTCCAAGGCTTCTTTTACCAGGGTATCTTCAGCAGAACGATCATTAATCAGCAAGGCTGCGCCGTTTTTAACCAATGCCATAGCATTCTTAGTTTGATGATCTTCTGCCACATTTGGCGAAGGCACCAAAATAACCGGCTTTTTGATCAGGCAAAGTTCAGCAATTGTTCCCGCCCCTGCCCGGCTAATAATGACATCAGCTGCCGCATAAGCCAAATCCATTTTATTTAAAAACTCCAGGATACGAACATTTGGATGGTACTCCATTCCCAGTCGTTCAATAATTCCTTTATAATAATACTTACCGGTTTGCCACACCACCTGCACATCATGTGCAATGATCTCTGGCAAATGTTTTTCAATTGCTTTATTTAAAGTACCTGCACCTAAACTACCGCCGGTTACCATAATGGTTTTCTTCAGTGGGTCGAGTTTTAAAAGCTCTGCCCCTGCATAGTGTTTACCTTTGATATCAACCACTTCCTTGCGAACCGGGTTACCCGTTTTCAGGATGCGGTCTGCCGGAAAAAACTGATCCATTTCATCAAAAGCCACACAAATTTTGGATGCTTTTCTGCCCAGCCATTTATTGGTTACACCTGCATAAGAATTCTGCTCCTGGATCAGATATGGAATTCCTTTTAACGATGCTGCATATAATAATGGTCCGGAGGCGTAACCACCCACACCTACCACTGCATCAGGTTTAAAATCGGCTATAATCTGCATTGCTCTGCGAACGCTTCCTATTACCTTAAACGGCAAAGCAAGGTTCTTTACTATCGAACCTCTTTGCATGCCACTGATGTTTAAACCAATGATCTTATATCCGGCTGCCGGAACTTTTTCCATTTCCATGCGACCGTTTGCACCCACAAACAAAATTTCACAAGCGGGCACCAAGCGCTTTAGCGCATTGGCTATGGCTACGGCGGGGAAAATATGCCCGCCGGTGCCACCACCTGATATGATAATTTTTGGGGAATTATTCATTTTTTATTTAATTATTTTGAAATTACGCTATCGTCATTGCGAGGTACGAAGCAATCTCATTTGATATATTTATTTAATAGTTGGTCCCGTCATGCTTCCTCGCATAGACGGCTAACCCTAACCAAACGCGGGTATCTCTCCAACAATTACTTTATTTTTTACTTTTTCTTTTTCTTCTTTTATTGCTGATCCGGCATTTTCTTCTACATCTCTGCTCACACTTAAAATAATACCAAAAGCTACACTGGTAAAAATCATCGAGGTTCCACCCATACTTACCAATGGCAAGGGAACTCCGGTCACCGGACCCAAACCAACTGCAACCGCCATGTTTGCAAAAGCCTGAATGGTTAAACTGAAGCTCAACCCAGCTGCTAATAACGCCCCGAACGCCTTGGGGGCCCGGGTCACTATTTTGATACATCGGTATAAAAGCACCAGGTAAAGTACCATGATTATAATTCCTCCCAGTGTCCCCCATTCTTCAATAATAATGGCGAAAATAAAATCGGAATACGGGTGTGGTAGGAAATTTCTTTGCGTACTGTTACCTGGCCCTTTACCAAAAACCCCTCCAGTGGCCAAAGCAATTTTTGCCTGATCTGCCTGAAAAGTTTTATCTGAATGTTGCATTTCCGGATGCAAAAATGTATTAATACGCGACATATAGGTTTTTCTTCTCGGACCTAAGAAGAAAACGAACATGAGTAATATAAATCCTCCGGCACAAACAATAGCAATCTGTTTGATACTGATACGCCCGATGATTAATAATAAAATACTTACGCCAAATAACATCAATGCGGTAGAAAGGTTGGCTAATGCAATTAAAACAAACACCACACAAACTGAACCCATAATCGGAAGGAAAGATTCCCTCACGTTTTTGATGTTTTCCTGCTTTTTGGTTAGCATTCGTGCTAAGAAAGTAATCAATGCCAGTTTTGCCAAATCGGAAGTTTGGAACGTTAAACCTATTACCGGAATTTTAACCCAACGCGATGCATCATTTAAATTTGTACCAAATATCAACGTGTAAACCAATAGTGGTACCGTTACAATCATCAGTATTTTAGATATACCTGCATAATACCGATAATCCAATAAATGGGCAATATAAATCATTCCAATACCCATCAATACAAAAATGAGGTGTTTGGTTAGCAGTAATTTTTCTACCGCCTCCCCTTTTTTATACGCTAAAGTTCCTGTGGCACTGTAAACCGCCATCACAGATATAAGCGAAAGCAGGATGATGATCAGCCAGATCCATCTATCGCCTTTAGTTTTATTGAGTAATGCTTGGAACATATCTACCCTTCTTTTATAATTCTCTTACTGCCGCTTTAAACTGGTTGCCGCGGTCTTCATAATTTTTAAACAAATCAAAACTTGCACATGCTGGCGAAAGCAGTACCGCATCGCCACGTTTTGCTAAATGAAAAGCAATCTGCGCAGCTTCTTCAGCAGAGAAAGTATTAACAATAACTTCTACGTCATCTTCGAAAGCATCGTGAATACGTTTATTATCCTTACCCAGGCAAACAATCGCCTTCACTTTGCTCTTCACCAAATCTTTCAGCATATTGTAGTCGTTGCCTTTGTCCACCCCGCCCATAATCAGTACCACATCACTTGTCATGCTCTCCAGTGCATACCAGGTAGAGTTCACATTGGTTGCCTTGCTGTCATTGATAAAATCAATACCCGAAATCTTGGCCACATGCTCTAACCTGTGCTCAATATTTTTGAAATTGCCCATGCTTTCGCGAATGGTGTCATTTCTTAACTCTAAAACCTTCGCTACAATGCCCGAAGCCATGGAGTTGTAAATGTTGTGCTTGCCTTGCAAGGCTAAATCTGAAATAGACATGGTTAGTTCTTTATTTGGTTCTGTAAGGATGTGTATTGTATTCTCTTCTAAATAAGCACCTGTATCGATGTTTTTAGTAATCGAAAAAGGAAATGTTTTTGCCAAAGGGCTGATATTTGCTAATGCCCTTAAACTTTCCTCGTCATCAGCGCAATAGATAAAAACGTCATCAGCTGTTTGATTTTGGATAATGCGCATTTTTGATGCAGCATAATTCTCCAGTTTATAATCGTAGCGATCTAAATGATCAGGAGTGATATTTAAAAGGACCGCGATATCTGCTTTGAAATCGAACATGTCATCAAGCATAAAACTCGAAATTTCAAGCACATAATAATCATAGCTTTCTGCTGCGACCTGGGCCGCAAAGCTATAGCCAATATTGCCTGCCAAACCTACATTCAATCCTGCATTTTTTAGGATGTGATAGGTAAGCAAGCTGGTGGTCGACTTTCCGTTCGAGCCGGTAATGCAGATCATTTTGGCATCGGTATAGCGACCGGCGAATTCAATCTCCGAAATTACCGGTGTACCTTGAGCAACCAATTTTTTAACAATCGGAGCCGTGGCTGGAATGCCCGGACTTTTGATTACCTGTGTGGCATTTAGAATAAGTTCTTCCGTATGTTTTTCTGATTCGAAAGGAATGTTCAGCTTCTCCAATGCCGATTTGTATTGGTTTGAAATGATTCCAAAATCTGAAACAAAAACATCAAATCCTTTCTGCTGCGCCAGTTTAGCTGCACCCACACCGCTTTCACCAGCACCTAAAATAACAACACGGCCCTGCCCTGCCATTGCTGACGGAGTGGTGCTGGTTATGTTATTCTGATTGGTGCTCATGAGATTTTCTATTTACTTTAAGTTTATAACTTTCTACTTTTAACTTTAAACTTTCCTTTATCTTAATTTCAATGTGACAACCGTAATAATCGCCAGCATAATCCCGATAATCCAGAAACGGGTAACAATTTTTGCTTCGTGATAACCTTTCTTCTGATAATGGTGGTGAAGCGGAGACATTAAAAATATTCTTCGTCCTTCGCCAAACTTTTTCTTGGTGTATTTGAAATAGGAAACCTGCATGATCACCGAAACGAGTTCAACTAAAAAAACACCACACAACACCGGAATTAAAAGCTCTTTACGAATCATCAATGCAAATGAGGCAATGATCCCTCCGATAGCCAGGCTCCCGGTATCACCCATAAAAATTTGGGCTGGATAAGAATTATACCAAAGAAAGCCTACACATGAACCCACAAAAGCACCGGCAAAAATCAGCAGCTCACCCGAATTGGGGATATACATGATATTAAGGTAGTCGGCCATTACAGTATTACCTGATACATAGGCCAAAATGCCCAACGTGATTCCTATTACTGCAGAGGTTCCTGTAGCCAAGCCATCAATACCATCAGTAATATTGGCGCCGTTTGATACCGCAGTAATAATAAACACGGTAAACAGGATGAAAACCAGAAATGCATATTTCTGATAATCGCCACCTAAAAACTTAAATACCTTCGCATAATCGAACTCATTGTTCTTATAAAATGGCATATTGGTTTTGGTTGACTTTACATCCTGTGTATAGTAAAAAGTTTCCCCTTTCTGACGCAATACCATAGGTACAGTTGATGTTGGTTTTACGTCATCCTGAACGGTTTCCCTTACTACAATATTAGGATGAAAATACATGGTACAGCCTACAATTAAACCTAGACCAACCTGTCCTACTACTTTAAAACGGCCCGCTAAACCTTCTTTATTTTTCTTAAATACTTTGATATAATCGTCTAAGAAACCCACGGCGCCCATCCAAACGGTCGTAATGATCATCAGGATCACATACACATTTGTAATGTTGGCAAATAATAAGGTTGGAATTAAAATACCCAACAAAATGATGATTCCACCCATTGTTGGTGTACCTTGCTTTTGCATCTGGCCTTCTAAGCCCAAATTCCGCACGGTTTCACCAACTTGCTTTTTATGAAGAAAATCAATTAACCTGCGGCCATAAACCGTAGTGATCACAAGTGATAAAATAATGGATATTGAGGCACGGAAAGTGATGTACTGGAACAACCTTAATCCAGGAATATCGTAATGCTTATGCAGGTATTCAAATAATAAATATAACATTAGCTGTTTGGGTTTAGTTGTTCAAGTAAAATTTCCTTATCATCAAAATGGTTCCTTACTCCATTGATCTCCTGGTATTTCTCATGACCTTTACCGGCCACCAAAATAATATCACCACTTTGTGCCAGATGGCAAGCGGTTTTTATTGCTTCTCTCCTATCTAAAATGGATAATGTTTTACGTTTATTGCTTGGCGATACACCGGCCTCCATGTCTGCAATAATACTTTGTGGATCTTCCGTTCTTGGATTATCTGAAGTTAAGATCACTTTATCGCTCCAATCGCAAGCCACCTGTGCCATCACCGGACGTTTAGTTTTATCACGATCTCCGCCACAGCCAATCACCGTAATCACCTGTTCCGTTCCTTTACGAATATTGGCAATTGTACTCAACACATTCTGAACTGCATCAGGCGTATGTGCATAGTCAACAATGCCTATAATTTTATTTTCAGAAGTAATATAATCAAACCTTCCCTCTGCGCCTGTTAAGCGGCTGAGAAGGGTCAGCACTTTCAATTTGTCTTGCTCAAGCAAAATCGCTGTTCCGTAAACGGCCAATAAATTATAAGCATTAAAGGAACCTACCAGCTTAAAGAACACCTCTTCATTATCAATATCCAGATGTAAACCACTAAACTGGTTTTCAATAATTTTAGCTTTGAAATCAGCAAGTTGCTTTAATGCATAGGTTTTTTTATGTGCCTTTGTATTCTGCAACATTACCATGCCGTTTTTATCGTCGCTGTTGGTTAAAGCAAAAGCCGATTTCGGAAGGATATCAAAAAAGGTTTTTTTCGCCTTCAGATAACTATCAAAGGTTTTGTGGAAGTCAAGATGATCATGCGTAATATTGGAAAACACACCTCCAGAAAAAGTTAAGCCTTCAATCCGGTGTTGTGAAACCGCATGAGAACTTACTTCCATAAAACAATAATCGCAGCCCGCATTTACCATCTTGCTCAAAAGTTCATTTAAAGCAATCGGATTTGGTGTGGTATGCGTTGCCGGAACAACAGTATCATTAATATAATTTTCAACTGTTGACAAAAGGCCTGTTTTATATCCTAAATCCCTGAAGAGTTTAAATAAAATGGTTGCAATGGTCGTTTTACCATTTGTTCCGGTAATTCCGATCAATTTTAAGTCTGCTGATGGATTACCAAAATAATTGCCGGCCATAATACCCAGGGCCACTGAAGTATTTTCTACCTTGATGTAAGTCACCGTAAAATCGTGTACCTCTGGTAAATTTTCACAAATAATTACGGAGGCACCCTGAGCGATTGTTTGCTCAATAAACTGATGCCCGTCAGCCAGCGTTCCAACCACAGCGAAAAAGACATCGTCTTTTCCAACTTTACGCGAATCAAAGTTCAGGGCATTGATTTCCCTATCGGTTTTCCCAACCAATTCTTTAATCGTGATGCCGTAAAGTAACTCCTGTAATTGCATTTTAATATCAAGTAGCGAGTAACAAGCATTTAGACTTTTACTCTATTATTATCTATCTCCAGATTTTCTGACTTTAGATTCCGGACTTTCTTCTAATTCAATTCTATCTGTACGCCTAATCCTTTTCCTACCCGGGTGCCTGCAGCTATCGATTGGCTTGTAACCTTACCCGATCCAATCACTTTGGTTTTTAAACCTGCATTACCCAATAGGTACAAGGCATCTTTTAATCCCATACCAGAAACGTTAGGCATTACACCTTTACGTTCCGTATTTTCCTGGAAAACTTCACCTGCACTGGTATCAACGATGTTGTAATATTCCGACTTGGAAGCAAAAAGCGGCTTAAACCCAAATGCTTTATAAACTTTTTGAGTGGCTTTGCTTTGTCCGGCTTTGGTTGGAGGATTACCCGTATTACCCACTAAACGTGTTGGCACATCATTGTACATCTGCATGTCGCTGGCGTAAATTCTATCTGCCACCTCTCTAAACACCGGACCAGAAACCAGGGCACCGTAATAACCACCTTTAGGATCGTTAATTACCACAATCATAGAATATTTTGGCTTTTCTGCTGGAAAATAACCCACGAATGAAGCCTGGTATTGTTTTTTCGCCCGATAACCTTTGTTCGCGTCAGCAACTTGCGCAGTACCCGTTTTACCGGCTATTTTATATAGTGGATTATGTACATATTGTTTTCCACTTCCTTCAGTTACTACCCCCTCCAACATGCTTCTTATTTTACTAAGCGTCACATCAGAACAAATCTTATCATTGATTACCCTCGCCTTAAACTGCTCAATGGGATTTCCCAACCTTCTAATCTCTTTAACAAAGATTGGTGCTACATACCTGCCATTATTGGCTACCGCATTATAAAATGAAAGCATTTTTAACGGCGTCAACTGCATTTCATACCCATAAGCCATTTGAGGCAATGTCATTTTTCCCCAGCTTTTGTTTGAAGGGTTTTTGATTACCGGTTTCGCTTCACCGGGAATTTGTAACTCCAGTTTTTCATTTAAATGCCAGTCGTACAAATGATCCGTAAACTTTCTGGGATTAGCACCGTATTTACTATTGATCAAATAAGCGATCGCCGCATTGGACGACTGCTCAAAAGCTTTTTTCACGGTTACCACGCCAATACTTCCATGAGAATCTTTAATCATGTGACCAGGAATTTTATAATTTCCGGTTCCCACCATCAAGTTGGTATCAATCAGCTCGTCTTCCAGCAAAGCCATGTAAGAGGCCAGCTTAAAAGTTGAGCCCGGATCCTGATTTCCAGCAATGGCATAATTAAATTTCTCTTTATAAATACCCTCTTCTACCTTTGAGAAATTAGCGACTGCTCTGATTTCTCCGGTAGCCACTTCCATCACAATTACAGCACCATGGTCTGCATCATACTTGATTAACTGTTTTTCCAGAGCACTTTGAGCCAGATCCTGCATATTCACATCAATAGTTGAAATGATATCTGCTCCATCTTTTGGTGCAACCTCTGCCTCTTCGTTTACAGGAATATAAACACCTCCGGCAATACGCTGCATCAATCTTTTTCCAGTTTCTCCGTTAATGTATTCTTTATAAGCACCTTCTAAACCCACACCATTCGCTACGTTTTCATTTTTGTAACCAATGGTACGGGCAGCCAATGCCTGAAAAGGAAGAATTCTTTTATTCTGCTGAACAGCGATTAATCCACCACTGAATTTACCAATATTATAAAGCGGAAAAGTTCTGATGGTTTTTAAATCAGAATAACCAACCTTACGGTGAATCAATAAATAACGGGCACTATCCTGGCGGCCTTTTCTTAGGTAACGAGCATAATCTTTTGCTGATTTATCCTGAAAAATCTGCGCTAATTTAATTCCCAATGAATCGACTTTTTCATTAAAAACCTTATCATCAGCAATGCCGCCGGCGAACATATCCATACGGAGTTCATATTCCGGAACAGAAGTTGCCAGCAAGCTCCCATCGTTGGAATAAATGTTTCCACGGGTAGCCTCTACATTAACATAACGGGTAGATAAACTATCCGCCATTGCTCTCCATTTTTTACCTTGTACAAACTGCACCTGACCGAGGCGTAAAAACACCGCCAAAGCAAAAAGCACAATTAAGCCAAATGCCAGATATACACGAAGCAAGATGTTTGCTCTAATATTCATCGCTTTTAACAATTATTTTTTTTGGTGGTTCAATTAATTCTTTAATTCCGAGCGTATCTACCTTTTTGGCTACTTCTGTCAGTTTACTTTTAAACATCAGCTCTGCCTTTAAGGACTTATACTCCCATCTCAACTCTTTAACTTCTTTATTCAGCTTATCAATACTGCGCACATTATTTACAGCAAAATGGCTGTTAGCGATGTAAATCATCCCCAAAAAAGCCAGGAAACACAAATAAGGCAAAGCATCGGTTGCCGCCTCTTTTGATACCAACTTATCGTTAAACAACCTGGAGATGAACGAATTGCTATCCATTTTCTCCTCAGCTGTACGCGGTTTTTTGGGCACAGCTTTTAGCTCCGGTTCAGGTCCGATCTCTTCCTCTTCTTCTACCTCTTCTCTGAACTTATTCATATCTTTTCCGCTATTCTAAGTTTCGCACTGCGAGCCCTGTTATTTTGCACAATTTCTTCATCAGTTGCTACAATAGCCTTACGCGTAATCACGTTAAATGGCTTTTGCTGGTTTCCAAAAAAATCTTTTTCTACCTCACCCTGAAACTTACCTTTTGCCATAAAATTTTTCACCGGGCGATCTTCTAAAGAGTGATAAGACATCACCACTAAACGGCCACCCGGTTTTAATACCTCAGATGCCTGCTGAAGAAAATTTTCTAACACCTGTATCTCGGCATTTACCTCAATACGCAATGCCTGAAACACTTGCGCCAGGTACTTATTTTCTTTTCCTTTTGGGATATGTGCTGAAATTGCTGATTTCAAACTATCGATATCTGTAAAAGGTTGATCAAGGCGAGCAGTAACAATGGCACGAGCCAGTGATTTCGCATTTTTTACCTCTCCGTAAATTCCAAAAAGCTTATGTAATTTATCTTCCGAATAAGTATTCAACACATGAGCTGCTGTAAGATCACGGTGCTGATCCATGCGCATATCTAAATCTGCATTGGAGCGAATAGAAAATCCACGTGCCGGCACATCGAACTGATGAGAAGATACACCCAGATCAGCCAAAATGCCATCCACCTGCCTGAAACCCTTTAAGCGAAGATTATTTTTTAAGAAGCCAAAATTCTGATCGATAAAAATAAAACGATCATCAGCAGGAATATTTGCTTGCGCATCCGGATCCTGATCAAAAGCAATTAAAACGCCTTTTGGACCAAGATGCTTTAATATTTCTCTTGAATGTCCGCCACCACCAAAGGTAACATCCACATAAACACCATCAGGTTTAATATTTAAGCCATCAATACAAGGCTTGAGCATTACTGGAACATGGTAATTATTCGCCATCAGCACCTCCTTTCTTACTACCCATTACTTTTTGCGCCAGGTCAGCAAAGTTTTCAGGCACGTCGTCGAAAATATCCTCGTATGATTTTTTATCCCAAACCTCAATACGATCTAACTGACAAGCCAAAACCAGATCACTTGCGATACCCGCATATTCTGTTAAAGATTTTGGCAATAGTACGCGTCCGGCAGCATCCAGTGAGATTTCAGTAGCTCCACGCGTGAATGCTCTTACAAACCTCCTGTTTTCCTCATCGTAGATATTCAGTTTGGCCAGATCTGCCACTACAGCATCCCAAACATTTTTTGGATAGATAACTAGATTTTTTTCAAAACCCCGATTGATAATAAGTCCCTCATTCTCCGCATTAGGCAATTGTTTCTTAAGCGCAGCAGGCACCATAAGGCGTCCCTTTGCGTCAAGTTTACAATCGAATTCTCCTAAAAGTTGGGTCATAGTGGTCTTTACACTTTTTATCAAGTGTAAAAGTAAAGAGTTCTACCACTTTTTACCACTTTTTACCACAAAAAAGTTTTCCACATCCTTTTTGTCCCATTTGACCCACGAAATGAGACTAAATTAGAAAATAGTCTACCACAAACACGAGCTTAAACACTGATAATTAAGCGTTTCCAATCAAGCATTTTACAAGTGGGAGAAAATCTCAAATTTTACAGCGGTGGGAGAAATAGCTCATGAGGCAGTGATATGCGGGTCAAAGTTATGAAAAAGCTTAGAAGCATGGGTAATGTAAAAATGATGGTTCCTCCATCAATATCGTAAGCAAATTAATAATGCCTCTCCATTTTCATTTTGATTCTAAGTGTCATAAAAAAAGCCTTACTCCATTCTGGGAGCAAGGCTAATTAGCGTTATGTTTTATTAAAATATTACCTAATTACCGATTCCGAAATATTTTTGTACCGCCTGATAGTCCTTTAAATCTAGTTTATTTTCTTTAGCCAGGGAAACCGCTGTTCCGCCAGGAATAATGACGTAACGATATTGTAATAAAGTAGATAGCGCAACTGAGTTGGAATTATCTGCACTGAACCGGGTAAAGGTAAATCTTCCAAATCGTGGAATATAACTTATTGTATTAAGCTTTCCTCCGGCATAAGAGTTATAGGGTAATGGAAAAACTCCGCCACCAAAAGTAAAATAAACCTGTATGTTAGCTGAATTTAAAACAGTGGTGCTTAACGCCGGAGCAGCCAGATCGGCTATTCTCAGCGCCGAATTATCTATTGTGGTATCTCTGAAATTTTTCGCATAGTTCCAGCCCGAATAAATAACATTAGCCGTTCCCCTTAGCGGTAATGCTACTCCCCAACCCGTATCAGTTTTAGGTCCGTAAAGGTTGTAGCTGGTTTTATCGAGGTAATAATCACCTATTGTTCCAAGATCAGCAGGCGGCGTAACCGTTCCACTCAAAATTTTACTTCCAGGGTCACCGTTGGTTCCATTGGTGCCGTTCGTTCCGTTAGCTCCTGTAGCGCCGGTAGCTCCCGTAGCACCAGTTTGGCCTGTTGCACCTTTCATGGAAAAAGGAGTTCCCCATCCATCTGCCTTTTTAGGACCATAAAAATTACTGGATGTGAGATCGAGATAGAAATCACCCACCCTACCCAAACCTGCTTCTGGTCCGCCGTTACCGCTTAAAACCGTACTGCCAGCAGGTCCGGCAATGCCTTGTTCTCCCTGAATACCTTGCTGTGCAATTTCTTTTTTGCAGCTAAAAAACACGCATAAAGCTACTGCAAGTAAAATGGAGCTGATTTTAAAAAATGAATTTGTTTTCATATGAAATTGAGTTTAGTTTACTGAACTGCTGTTGGGAACTATCCCTATCGTTTTCTGAACTAAACCTATGAATGTAACAGCACAAAATAACTGTAAGTGAGCAGGTTGAGGGATTGAATTAGCAAAGACAGCTTTTCAATGAGCGAAGACAGAACATCAGTCTCTTAAAATAGAAAAGCCTTCCTCCAGTATTGATGGAGAAAGGCTTATAAAATGTTACTGTCAAAAACAAATTATTGAATAAGGGATTAGTTTTTAAAGTTTCTAATCAAAGTGATAAACCCTTTGTGGATTTCGAATTGGTTAGATCCAGGTTTCTGAACCCGCAATAAATAATAATATGTTCCTTCATTCAGTCCTTCCCCGCTCCAATTATTTTGGTAGTTTTTAGTGCGAAATACCTCATTACCCCAGCGATTGACAATCGTTAGTTCATTCGATTGGTAGAGCGATAATCCCCTTATTTCAAAGACATCATTCCTACCATCACCATTTGGTGTAAATAGGTTAGGGATTGTCAATCGAACAATTTCTTTTAAATCTGTTGCACTATTATTAACTATAATAGGGTCAATTTCAGCAGCTTTTACCGTTGCAGTATTAGTGATTGTTCCATAAACCGTTGATCTTACGCTCAAATTTAAAGTAATCGTTTCACCCGCATTTAAAACAGGTGTTGTCCAAATTACACTGTTATCTGCCAGTTGATAATCTGCAGTTCCTGCACTGGTGCGATGGGAAACATAAACTAAGCCTGCTGGCAGCATATCAGTTACCACTACCGAATTAGCCGTAAATAAACCATCGTTTTTAACCGCAATTTCATACTCAAATACATCATTAAGACCAGTTAGTAGGTTATGATTAGACTTTTTGGTAATACTCAGGTCGTTTCTGATTTGTGGCGTCAGTGCATTTGTTGTTAAAACATCATCAGTCCTGATTAAGTCTGGCGTTGCGCTACTTACTCCAACCGTATTCGATAAAGGTAATTTAGAAGTCGGCGATGTTTTAACAGTAACTTCATAAACTACCACTGTACCATCTGGCAATAAAGGGATGGTTTGATTTAAATTACCGGTACCTGATGTTGCTGGTAAAGTAACTCCAGTTGCCGTTGCCGTCCATTTTGTAATAGCCGTTTCTAATGGAGCATTATCTACTACGTTTACATTTACCGCAGCACTCGGACCGCGGTTAGTCATGGTGATTAAAAACACGACTTCCTCTCCAGGGATATAAGATGATTGATTTGGATTTTTTAACTGTTTTACCGTTACAATATTTGCTCTAGGCGTAATATAAACTATGGTGGCGTCATCGGGTTGTACTGTGGTCGGATCATCTGATTTTGGATCAGTAACTGTATTGCTTAAAGGATCTTTTGCATTTACACTTGCCTGATTACTAAACAGACCACTATTAACTTCGGCTTGTGTTAAAGTATGTTTAGCTGTTATGGTTGCACTTGCACCAGGTAAAATTAATGGAACCACTGCCGGCTGAATACTTCCGGCATCTGCGCCGGCATCTACCACCATTACATTGGTTAAGGTTACATTACCTGTATTTTTCGCAATCAAAATATAGTTAATAACATCACCTGCCTTAACGCCAGAATTATCTGCTTCTTTGGTTAAAACAATAGAAGCAGTGGAACCAATGGTAACTATAGTTGGATCATTAGCAGCAATCGTATTTGGATCGTCAGATATTTGATTGATTTTATGTCCCTTAGGATCATAAGCTAACACATTCGCTTGATTACTAAAACGTCCGCTATTCACTTCAGCTTGCGTTAGAGTATGTTTTGCAGTTACGGTAACCATTGCCCCAGGTAATAAATTTGCTATTGTTGATGGCGAGATACTGCCTGCGTCTGCTCCACCATCCGTAATCGCCAGATTACTTAAGGTTACATTTCCCGTGTTTCTAACAATTAAGGTATAGTTAATTACATCACCAGCTTTTGATACTCCATTTAATGCTGTTTTAGTAAACAACATGGATGGCGCAGCCAAAATGGGGGTAACTGTCGCATCGTCAAGAACTGTTGTAGCCGGATCATCAGATAACAAATCAGAAACTGTTACATTTTGCGGATTTTTACCACTTGCACTTGCTTGATTACTGAAACTTCCAAAATCAACCTCCGTTTGAGTTAAAGTGTGCTTAGCTTTTAGTATTGCACTTTCGCCAGGTAATAATATAGAAATACTTGATGGCAAAATACTTCCCGCATCTGCTTTCGCATCGGTGACAGCCACATTAGTTAAAGTAACAGTACCCGTATTTTTAACGTTTAACGTATAATTGATTACATCGCCGGTTTTACTCACTGCATGATCTGCAACTTTCGTTAACTGCAACCCTGCCGTTGCATTTACAGCAACAACAGTTGGATTATCATTTGCAGCTTCAGTTCCGGATATATCTGTTGTATCATTGCCAGCTGCCGATTTGGAATTTACTGAAGCAGTATTGGTTACCGACCCTAAGTCTTTGTCTGCCTGGGTTAAATTATAAATTTCAGTAGTGATTACGTTTGCTCCAACAGCTAAAGTTCCTGGTATGGTTTTGTTTAATCCAAGTTTAGCATCAACCAAGACAATATTATTTAAGGCTACTTCACCTATATTTGTAATGGTAAAAGTGTAAGTAATGCTGTTTCCGTCGGCACTGATCATACCGGATTTGACTAACGTTACCTTACCTTTTAAAATTGGTGTCGTAACGGTTGCGGTATTGTTAGTTACATTTGGATCATTTGTCCCGGTTGCTGAATTTACAGTTGCCGAATTACTGATGTTGCTTAGCGCATAGGCGGAATTAATCCTTCCTTCTACAATCAAAGAAACTGTTTCTCCTGCTAAAAGATCTGCTGCAACAGTAAAAGTTTGATTAGCCGGATTGTAGCTCCCTCCGTTAGCAGTATAAATTGCATGATCTAATGCTGCCGGGATATTTTCTATTAAGCCAATAGCTTTCCCAGCCAAAATGGTAGCTGGACCATTGTTTTTAATTGTGATGGTGTAACTGATATTTTCATTCAACTCCACTCCTGTTTTGTTCGCCGTTTTAGTGACTGATAAATCAGTAATCCATTCAGGTACCACCACCATAATTGTAGCACTAGATTTTTTTGCACCATCTAATTTATCTACAATTTCATAAGTTAAGGTGTAAGTTCCAGGTAAAGTACCGGAGGTGACATTTACTTTTCCGGTAGTAATATCAATATTAACATTTGGACTTGAAGTTGTTAGTTGGTTGATCATCACATTGCTTAAGCTCGCAGCAATGTTTCCGTTATAAGTGTCGTTTGCGAGAATATTTGCCACTGCAACGCCACCTGTAAATCCATCTACATTTCCATTATCCGCAACCGCAGTAATTGTTCCTGTGGTAACTGTGATGGTTACGCTTGCAGTCTTGAACTGACCAGGATTTAATTTATCCTCAATGCGGTATTCAACCGTGTATGTTCCAGCTGGTGTATTTGGAGCAACGTTTACTTTTCCGGTTAACGGATCTAAAGCTACATTAGGATTGGTAGTAGAAACCATAGAAAGATTTACGTTTGCCAATGTCGCTGGATTTCCATTATAGCTATCGTTTGCCAATACGCTTGCAACCGCTTCACCACCTGTAAATCCGTTTGCAGCTCCAGTATCTGCTGCTGCAATCATTGTTGGCGCTTCAACAGTAACCATTACGCTTGCAGTCTTGAACTGACCAGGATTTAATTTATCCGCAATGCGGTATTCAACCGTATAAGTTCCAGCTGGTGTGTTTACTGCAACGCTTACTTTTCCGGTTAACGGATCTAAAGCTACATTAGGATTGGTAGTAGAAACCATAGAAAGGTGTACGTTTGCCAATGTCGCTGGATTTCCATTGTAGCTATCGTTTGCCAATACGTTCGCAACCGCTTCGTCACCTGTAAATCCGTTCGCAGCTCCAGTATCTGCTGCTGCAATCATCGTTGGCGCTTCAACAGTTACCGTTACGCTTGCAGTCTTGAACTGACCAGGATTTAATTTATCCTCGATACGGTATTCAACAGTATAAGTTCCAGCTGGTGTATTTTGAGCAACGTTTACTTTTCCGGTTAACGGATCTAAAGCTACATTAGGATTTGTAGTAGAAACCATAGAAAGGTTTATGTTTGCCAACGTCGCTGGATTTCCATTGTAGCCATCGTTTGCCAATACGTTCGCAACCGCTTCACCACCTGTAAATCCGTTTGCAATACCTGTATCTGCTGCTGCAATCATCGTTGGCGCTTCAACAGTTACTGTTACACTGGCGGCTTTAAACTGACCCGGATTTAATTTATCCTCGATGCGGTATTCAACAGTATAAGTTCCAGCTGGTGTGTTTGCTGCTACGTTTACTTTTCCGGTTAACGGATCTAAAGCTACATTAGGATTTGTAGTAGAAACCATGGAAAGGTTTACGTTTGCCAACGTCGCTGGATTTCCATTGTAGCTATCGTTTGCCAATACGTTCGCAACCGCTTCTCCACCTGTAAATCCGTTTGCAACACCAGTATCTGCTGCTGCAATCATCGTTGGCGCTTTAACAGTAACCGTTACGCTTGCAGTCTTGAACTGACCGGGATTTAATTTATCCGCAATGCGGTATTCAACCGTGTATGTTCCAGCTGGTGTATTTGGAGCAACGTTTACTTTTCCGGTTAACGGATCTAAAGCTACATTAGGATTGGTGGTAGAAACCATGGAAAGATTGACGTTTGCCAATGTCGCTGGATTTCCATTGTAGCTATCGTTTGCCAATACGCTTGCAACCGCTTCACCACCTGTAAATCCGTTTGCAACACCTGTATCTGCTTCTGCAATCATCGTTGGCGCTTCAACAGTAACCGTTACGCCTGCAGTTTTAACCTGACCAGGATTTAATTTATCCGCAATGCGGTATTCAACAGTATAAGTTCCAGCTGGTGTATTTGGAGCAACGTTTACTTTTCCGGTTAACGGATCTAAAGCTACATTAGGATTGGTAGTAGAAACCATGGAAAGGTTTACGTTTGCCAATGTCGCTGGATTTCCATTATAGCTATCGTTTGCCAATACGTTCGCAACCGCTTCACCACCTGTAAATCCGTTTGCAACACCAGTATCTGCTGCTGCAATCATTGTTGGCACTTCGACCGTAACCGTTACGCTTCCAGTCTTGAACTGACCGGGATTTAATTTATCCTCTATGCGGTATTCAACCGTGTATGTTCCAGCTGGTGTATTTGGAGCAACGTTTACTTTTCCTGTTAACGGATCTAAAGCTACATTAGGATTTGTAGTAGAAACCATAGAAAGGTGTACGTTTGCCAATGTCGCTGGATTTCCATTGTAGCTATCGTTTACCAATACGTTCGCAACCGCTTCGCCACCTGGAAATCCGTTTGCAACACCAACATCATTAATTGCTAACACTCCAGTGTTTACAATTGTCGGATTATCATTGGTATCAGTTGTACCAGAAACATCACTAACGTTTACGTTCGTTGGCGTTATACCCGATACAGAAGCCGTATTACTTACTGAACCTGTTTCTTTTTCACTTTGTAAAATGGTATAAATCGCAGCGGCTGAAGTAATGGCTCCAGGAGCAAGTGTGGTGGTACCTAAGATAATTGGTGCGGTGATTTTAGGATCATTAACCAACAAACTATTGATGGTTACATTGCCGGTGTTTTTGACTACAAACGAGTAGCTAATCGTATTTCCGTCTAATGCTAACACACCCGTTTTAACCAAAGTGATCGAAGGAGAATTCGTGATGTTCACATCTGCATTTGCACTTTGTACCGTAGTGATTTGATTTGAACTTACTGTTGCTGTATTGCGGATAATATGGCTGTTTAATATTGGTTTTCCATCATTATCAATATCACTTTGAACTACGTTATAACTACCAGTATACACCCATGTTTCACCTTTTTCTAAAATACCATTTCCATTGTCTCCCGTTGGTGAAGTTAAAACTGATGAGCTAATTAACGTATCATTTACAGTTACATTAGTCTGATTGGCATTACCAGTATTTTTAACTTCAATAGTGTAAGTAATAATATCTCCAGCTTTGGAAATTGAAGTTTTATCTGCAGATTTCAAAATCGTCATAGCAGAACATACAGGAACATCTACAGTTAATGTGAAACTATTGCCCACACAATTACCAGCTCCAGTTGCTGTTGGTACAATTGTATAAATGACTTGCTGAGTAATATTGCTCGTATTGATTAAGGTTTGACTGATACTGTTCCCATTGCCATTAGCAACTCCAATAACATTTGCATTTGAATTAACCGTCCAGGTAAAAGTGGATGCAACTGCATTACCCCCATTTGCTGTGTTATTTAAATTCAATTGAATATTATAATTCAAGCTACCTGAACAATCTAATGTAGCAACATCATTAAATCCTTTAGGGGTTGGATTAACAGTAACAGTTGCCGTACCCGTCTGAACATTTGAGCATGCTGTTGAGCTTGCATCCTGCACACTCACCAGATTATAGACAAAACTTCCGGCACTAGATGATGATCTGGTTAAAGTCGCAACATTCCCATTTGATACGATCGTCTGGTTTGCACCGCCATCAATGTTATAGGTGAAAGTATATGGAGCCGTTCCGCCTGCGCCGGTAAACGTGATGGTTTGGTCACCCGCATTCTGGCAAACTGTAGTCGTTCCTGTTATAGTCGCAGTGGGTAACGCATTAACAGTAACGGTTGCCGTACCCGTCTGAACATTTGAGCAATTGGTTGAACTCGCATCCTGAACACTCACCAGATTATAGACAAACCTTCCAGCGGTTGCTGATGACCTGGTTAAAGTCGCAACATTACCACTTGATACGATAGTCTGGTTTGCACCGCCATCGATGTTATAAATAAAAGTATATGGAGCCGTTCCGCCTGCACCGGTAAATGTAATGGTCTGATCACCCGCATTCTGGCAAACTGTAGTTGTTCCGGTTATAGTTGCAGTGGGTAACGGATTAACTATGATAGTTGCCGTACCCGTCTGAACATTTGAGCAATTGGTTGAACTTGCATCCTGAACACTTACCAGATTATAGATAAAATTTCCGGCAGTAGCTGATGATCTGGTTAAAGTCGCAACATTCCCAATTGATACGATAGTCTGGTTTGCACCACCATCGATGTTATAAGTAAAAGTATATGGAGCCGTTCCGCCTGCTCCAGTAAACGTGATGGTTTGATCACCCGCATTCTGGCAAACTGTAGTTGTTCCGGTTATAGTGGCATTGGGTAGCGGATTAACAGTTACTGTGACTGCCAATGCCGTGTTTGGTAAATTCTCACAAACACCGTCACCTTGTACCGTAACATAATAAATGGTGGTTGATATTAAAACCGGCGTAGTAAAATTATCACCGATATGTATTGGTGCGCTACTTAAATCCGCCGTCGCATACCATCTAAAAGTTGGACTTACCAATGATGTACCCGCATTCAATGTCGTTGTTTGTCCGGCACAAATTGACTTAGAACTAACTGTTAGATCCCTTGCAGTACTTCTAGGATTTATAGTTAAACTTACCGGTGTTCTGGATGCACTCAAACATCCTGTAAAATTATCCTGGGAAGCTGCATAATAAGTTACTGACCCTACTGCATTAAGGATTGGGTTAACGACTACACTTCCGCCAGATGCGGCATCATACCACACAGTTGTTGTTCCTGCCGGAGCCACAGCAGTAGCCGTTAAAGTTTGCAATATAGCATCAGCACATTGAGTTTGATTTCCTCCGCTTGATGGAACAGAAGGCAACTCATTAATTGTTAAAGTTACCGGCGTACGAGAAGCACTCTCGCAACCCGTAGTATTATTTTTCGATGCGGCATAAAAAGTTACACTTCCTATTGTATTTAAACTCGGTGTAATTGTATTTCCGCCAGAAGATGCATCGTACCAAACTACCATTGAACCACCTGGAGCGCTTGCAGTAGCAGTAATGGTTTGAGTTGGCAATGTCGCACATTGAACTGCATTTGCTGTTGTGTTTGTTGGTGCGGCTGGCAATGGATTTACGGTAATGGTTCCGGTAATAGTTGCCTGACTTGTACAAGGTGCAATTGCACCAGTTGTAATTACAGTGTAAGTACCTGATGAATTCGGGGTGCCTGATATCGTTAACGTTTTAGCAACCAGATCCTCTGTTGCGATTAGTCCATTAGGAAGATTGGTAGCCTCTGCTCCAGTTGCGCTTCCACCCCATGTGTACAGAATATTTATGATGGAGGTTGTGCTGCATAAACTTTGGCTTGCATTAGCTGCCAATGTTAATGTTGGTGCATCCTTAACGGAAATCGTCACCGTATTACTGGTCACGGTGCCACAGTCGCCAGAAGTAATTAATACCCTATAATAGGTAGTAGTATTTATAGGATTTGGTGTATAATTAGCTGTTGAAGCTAAATTATTTCCTAAAACTGTAGCGAAATTATCTAAGGAACTTTGCCAAACATAGGTATAGGTTGTTGCTCCTCCAGCTGGTGCAGTAGAAAAAGTAAGGGTGGCGGGTTGTACAGTTCCTGAACCCACCCGACATATTTCTTGGTTACCCGAAATGGTCCCCGCCGTTAATGGTAAACGCAAAGTTAGTACTACAGGGGTTCTGGTTAAACTTTCGCAACCCGTTGCATCATCTTTGGCTGCTGCGTAATAAGTAATTGTTCCACTAGTTGATAAGCTTGGATTAGTAACTACATTTCCTGCATTTGCAGCGGTATACCATGCTACAGACTGGCCGCTTTGAACACTCGCCGTTGCCGTTAAAGTTTGTAAAGGAGTTTTAGCACATTCGGTTTGGTCAAGACCAACTGGTAATGCCGGTGTTTCGTTAATGGTTAAACTAACAGCCGTTCTCGTTAAGCTCTCACAATTGGTGGCATTATTTTTTGATGCAGCATAATAAGTAACGGTTCCGATTGCATGATGAGTAGGCGTAGTAATATTTCCGCCTGTTGGCGCATCGTACCAAACAACAGTATTGCCAGCTGCAGTATTTGCCGTAGCTGTTAATGTTTGTAGTGGAACTGTAGCGCAAACGACCTGATCACCGGCGCTTACCGGAGCTGTAGAAGTTGGATTAATGGTTAAAACAACGGCGGTTCTGGTAGCACTTAAACAACCTGTTGTAGCATTTTGTGCAGTAGCATAATAGGTAACTGTACCCACAGTATTTAAAGTGGGACTGGCAACAATATTTCCGCCAGATGCGGCATTGTACCAAACGATATTGAAGCCTGGTACTGCCGGGGCTGTAGCGGTTAAAGTTGGCATTATTACAGCTTCGCAGGTTTCTTTATCTCCATCAGTAATGGGCGCTGCTGGCAAAGCATTTATATTGACTTCTATTTTAGTTCTAATACTTTCGCAGCCAGCACTAGTTCGCTGACTTACGTAAAACTCCTGCAACCCTGCGACACTCGTTACCGGTGTTGGTGCAGCTGTGCTACCTACCCCACCGGTTGCTGTGTTATACCATAATAAAGTATTTGTTCCATCAGCAGTAGCTGATAAAACGCTTGCTGTTTCGCCCACACAATAATTTAATGGCGAAGCAGAAACCGGAGCATTAGGTGTTGCAGGTTGTGGGTTGATATTTGCATTGGCTATATTGCTTTCACAAAGGGTTGTTGTGTTTCTGACTTTTACGGTATAGGTTCCATTACTTAATCCTGAAAACACATTCGTTGTCACCCAGGCCGCACCATTTAATGAATATTCTTGATTTGGATGGGCGGTAACAGTAATTGTTCCTGTTGAGTTTAAACAGTCTGGCTGCCCGATCGAAATTATCGGATCATTTACTGCCGGATCTAAAACTGCAGCTCTTGGATTACTCAAACAGGTTCCTTTTCTAGCCAGCACAGTAAAACTTCCAGCGGCTAGATTTCCAAAAAATGGATTTGATTGCCAGCTTGTACCGTTGTCAATTGAATATTCAATGCTAGGATCCAAAGGAGAAGTGACCTGGATACTGCCAGAATTGTTATTCACACAATTTGGATGAGTGATTACGACATCTGGTACATTAATGACAACAACACTCACTGTTGTAGACGCCGGAGCACCCGTACAATTCGCATCATGAAGTTGGGTGATAGAATAAGTTCCTTCTGCCGGATTGACAATATTAAAGGTATTGGAATTATAATTTGTAACCGCATTGGTCACATTGCCCACGGTATAATTAAATGAGAATGGCGCCGTTCCTCTTAAAGTGACTACTACATCGGGCGGAGTTATGCCATAACATACCACTCCACCGCCGCTAATTGTAGCGGTAGGAATGACATTCTCACTAACCTGAGCTGAGCCTGAGAAAGTTCCTGTACAACCTGTGGCATCGGTTAAAGCGCTAACACTATAATTTCCTACAGGTGGATTTGTTAACACATAAGGATTTACGGATGTATTGGTAACGGTATGGGCGTTTGTTCCGTCGGTATAGGTAAATGTGAAAGGTGCTGTACCGGTAAATGCAAAACTAACACTAGATTTTGGTGAACCAATGCATGAGGCTCCACCGCCGCTTACTGTTACGGTTGGTAGTGGATTAACAATTACCTGTGCACTTCCAGTTGAGGCACCAGCACATGATGCATTACTTACGGAAGTCACTGTGTAAGTCCCCGCAGAAGCATTGGAAATTACATAAGGACTTGCCGTGATCCCTGTAACACTAATATTTGATGATCCATTGTTATATATAATATTCCAGGGAGCATTTCCAGTTAGCGTAATGCTTACATTTGGCAAAGCTGCACCAGCACACACCGTTCCACCACCACTGACAGTTGCCGTTGGGTTATCGTTGATAGTCACATTAACTGACGTTCTGGTTTTACTTTCACAACCATTTACGGTTTGACTGGCATAGTACGTTGTTCCGTTAACTAATGGCGTTGTTATCGCTAAAGGACTTCCACCCGTTGAGGAATTATACCATTGAACGTTACTTCCGTAAGCTGATAAATTAGAAATTTTAGCACTTTCGCTTGCACAAAAACTCTGAGGAGTTGTGGCCGTTGGTGGCGGAACCACCGAGATTTGAACCGTAACTGCAAAACGGCTTAAACTCTCACATCCATTCAGCGTCTGCGTCGAGTAGTAAGTTTCTCCATTTACCAATGGCCTTGTTGATGCAAGTGCAACTGTACTGTTAGCAGTCTCATACCATTTTACAAGTCCGGTAGCCGTAGCCACTAATTCATTTATGGTAGGTGATGAAATTTCGCAAAACGTCTGACTGGTAATACCCGTTGGCGGAGCAGTGGTCGTAATTGCCACCGTTACTGCCCTTCTGGATTTACTCTCGCAACCGTTAAGTGTTTGCGAGGCATAATACGTCGTATTGTTTGCCAAAGGCGTTGTATCAGCCAACAGCGTACCGCCGGTTGCGGCAGTATACCACTTAATGGCTGTACCTGTAATTTGAAGGCTGCTGGTAGTGGCACCAGTAATTTCGCAAAGAGTTTGCGTTGAAGCGGTGGTTGTTGGTGCAGGAGTTGCCGTTATGGTTACAGTTACCTCAAACCTATTTACACTTTCAGCTCCAGCAATGGTTTGCGTGGCATAATATTTTGATCCGTTCACAAGTGCAACCGTTCCAGCCAAAGCTGTTCCGCCAGATGCGGCTGCATACCACTTGATACTGTTTCCGCTTGCAACTAAGTTGGAAACTTTGGCATCTGCAATTTCACAAAATGTTTGTGATGCATTACCCGTTGGTGCTAAAGGTGCAGGTTGTGCACTTGATGTATTATTAAATGAAATTGCATCATTCGTTGCGCTACTTGTCGTCGCTGTATTTACATAATTGCCAGACGAATTTAAAGTTGAGTTTAAAGTAAGTGTAGCTGATGCACCACTTACCAAACTACCTACCGTCCATACGCCAGCTGCATAATTCCCTGTTGTTGCACTCGATGAGGTAAATGTATATCCGGTAGGTAAAACATCATTTACAATAACATTGGTCGCTGTACTCGGACCGTTATTGTTTACTACAATGGTAAACACCCCCCTGTTATTATTTAACTCGGCGCTGTTAATCGTTTTCACAACTGATAAATCCGCGTTAGCAACTGGCATAACCAAAGCCTGCGAGGAATTATTTGCCGGAACAGGATCAGATTGGGTAGCTACTACGTGAGTGGTATTTAAATAATCGCCCGTTGGGTTAACTTTAGCAACTAAGGTTAGTGTTTGCGTACTTCCTTTTAATAAATTACCAATGTACCAAACCCCGTTTGCTACATTATACGTCCCTAGTGTTGCAGATGAAGAGACGTAAGTATATCCAGATGGCAAAATATCGGTCACAGTTACCTGTGTTGCATCACTTGTACTATTTGCAGCATTATTGGCGACTAAGGTAAAAGTAACGTTTGCGCCAACATTTGGCGTTACATTGTTCACTGTTTTAACAATACTTACATCTGCATTTGTATTGGCCAAAGGTGCGTAAGCTTCATTATTTGATAAATCTAAATCTTTCTCCGCTCCGGTTAACGTAACATGGTTAGAGTAATTTCCAGAGGCATTAATGATGGCGTTAATGGTGAGTGTAGCTGATGCACCATTGGCTAGATTACCAATTGTCCATTTCCCGGTAGTTTGATTGTAGGAGCCAATACTTGCTGAGCTATTGCTAAAAGTGTAACCATTAGGAATAACATCGGTAGCCACAACATTAGTAGCAGCAGAAGGACCGGTATTGGTCACAACTATCGTAAAAGTTTCGTTATCACCTGGATTAACCGTTGCCGCATTGTTAATGATATCTTTGGCAGCGGTTTTGGTAATTTTTAGATCTGTTATCGCAACAGGAGTTGGTGTTGCCGATGCGGTATTATTGCCCGAGTTTGGATCTGCTGTTGCTGTGCTTGCAGTAGCTGTGTTCCTATAAGCGCCTGTAGCGTTAACTTTAGCAGTAATGCTGAGTATTGCTGTTGCGGCATTATTTACAGTTCCTAAAGTCCATTTACCATCTGCATTGTTATAGCTTCCGGCGCTTGCTGATGAAGAAACATAGCTATAACCCGCAGGCAATACATCATTAATGACTACTGCTGTCGCCGCACTTGGGCCGTTATTGGTTAAACCAATGGTGAAGACCACATTGGAATTTACATCTGGATTAGTAGGCGAAACAGTTTTAGTGATGGCTAAGTCTGCCTGAGCAACCGGAACTGGAGTAGCTGTTGCTGTATTATTTCCCGGTATTGGGTCTGGTTGTGCGCCGGAAATTGTAGCCGTATTAACATAAGTTCCCGTAGGATTAACTTTTGCGGTAACAGTTAAGGTGATCGCTGTAGCTCCACTTGTTAATGAACCAATATTCCAAACCCCTGAACCAGCATTATAAGTGGTACCAGTAGCGGGCACTGCCGAAACGAAGGTATATCCATTAGGCAAAAGATCATTTACGATTACTCCGGTAGCATTACTCGGACCAATATTTTGCGCAGTTACGGTAAAAACAACATTACTTCCAACAGTAGGGTTTGATACATCAACAGCTTTATTGACTGCAAGATTTGTAGATAACACCGGTCCTGGAGTAACTGTAGAGCTATTATTATTTTCGATTGGATCTAATGTAGAAGTGGTAATGTTGGCTGTGTTTGCATAAGGTCCAGCGGCATTTACTCTCGCTGTGATCGTGATGCTAGCTGTTGCCCCGTTTGCCATCGAGCCTACAGTCCAGTTACTCGTAGCAGCATCAAAACCACCTGTAGCTGGAGTGGTTGAGACGAAAGTATATCCGGCAGGTAAAACATCTCTAACCGAAACATTATTTGCCGTATTTGGACCATTATTTTTTGCCGTTAAAGTGAAAACAACATTTCCTCCAATTAAAGGGGCAAGCGTATTTGCTGATTTAGTAACCTGAATATCTGCTGAACCCACATTGACTGTAACAGTTGCATCATCGCATTGAGGCGTTGCATTACTATTGCAGACTTGATACTTAAAGGTATCTACACCCGTAAAACCAGGATTTGGCGTATAGCTAACTAAACGAACTCCGTTAACAGTATTAACTGCAACTGCACCGTTTGCGGGAATTTGTGTAATAGCTAACGAATTAATATTGATGGTACTTGCATTTGCGGATGGGATTGGCTCATCATTGGCAATCACATTGATATTAATTGGTGTGTTTTCATTTGTAGAGGCTACATCATCATTCGCATTTACGATTGAAATAAATTTATTATTAAATGCTAAAAAAGCCGGATCACTGGAACCAGCAAGTTTATATTTTAAAATTAAAGGTTGGGTATAATTTGAAGTTGTTATACCAAACTGACTTGCATCTGCAGCCCAAATTCTAATTGGTCTTTCTCCGTTATATGTAGCTTGTCTGGATCCGTTATCTATTCCGAAGAAAAACGGGTCCCATTTACCAATTTCGGTAACTGCACTCATATTAATGAAAATTTTAGTTCCAATCTGATTACCGTTACCATCTTCAAACCATACCTCGTCCTGACTACCACCTGCCGCTGCAATCTGAGTTATGATGATATCCGGAATCCCATCTCCTAACTGACCAGCACTTGTAATCGCTCCAAAATCAAAGGTTAAAGGTAAGTTTGAAGGAATATTTGTAAAAGCAGACCCTATATCCAAACCTCTAATCCCTCTTGTTAAAATAGAGGATGCGGTTACCGGTACCGCATATGGATAATTATTATTTCCGGCCTCTGCTTTACCTAATGCCACTAGATTCGCACTTGTTCCATTAGGCAAAAATGTAACATCTCTTACTGGAAATGCCTGAAAACTTTGGGCTGAGAAACTTACACCATTTGCAGCCAGAATAGCGTCGTTTACTCCAGTTGAATAAGTCGTTCCATTCCAGGTAAAAGCCAGGAGATGATGTCTGTTATCTGGTTTTATTGCATTTGGAGCTGCAGATGAGGACCGCCAAAAACCGTTATAATCAGTGATTAGGCCACTGACGCTATTTTGAGCAAAGCTGTTTACATTGAATAATAGTAGGACAAGAAGGGAAAAAAAAGGTAAAAGTTTTTTCATATCCATAATTGGATTTCGAAGGTTATACAAGAAGGGACTTTAACAATAGGGGGATTAGATATGCCGGGTTATGAAATCATAGGAATAATTAAAGAATCTTTAATAATGAAATCGGGAAGTAGAGGGCACATAGCAATTTAGTTTAAGATCTGAATTTTAGAAGTTAAAGCATACACTTTCAAAACTTTAACTTCATAATAAGGACTGCCAAATATAAGGACAAAAATCCAATACTCCAACCATATATGTATGATAAATAAGACAAAAGCGCCCGCCTTTGAAAGACTTGTTGATATATATCAATAAGCTTTGTTAAAAAAAAAGCTCCTCTGATTTTCCATCAGAGAAGCTTTGACATTTGGATTTAAAAAATAGTTATTCGTTAATTGCTTTGACGCCAGGCAATTCCTTGCCTTCCATGTATTCGAGTAAAGCACCGCCACCTGTAGAAACATAGCTCACTTCCTCTTCTAAACCAAACTTAGCAATGGCCGCCGCAGAATCACCACCGCCGATCAATGAAAAAGCACCATTGTCTTTTGTTGCTGCTACTACCGCATCAGCCACTGCTTTTGTTCCCACCTGAAAATTCTCCATTTCGAAAACACCCATCGGTCCATTCCACAACAGGGTTTTAGAATTTTTAATCACATCCTGGAACAAAGCAACTGATTTGGGACCGATATCCAGTCCCATCCAGTCTGCTGGAATCTGACCAGAATCTACCGATTTTTTATCAGCATCATTGGCAAATTTGTCTGCGATGACGGTATCAACCGGCAAAATTAGCTTCACACCTTTTGCTTTAGCTTTTTCGATTAATTCCAAAGAAAGTTCTTGCTTGTCGGCTTCTAAAAGTGAAGTACCAATTTCTCCCCCCTGCGCTTTGGCGAAGGTATAAGCCATACCGCCACCAATGATGATATTATCAACTTTCTCCAATAGCTTTTCGATTAATAAAATCTTGTCAGAAACCTTTGCACCACCCATAATAGCTGTAAAAGGGCGTTCTGCATGGTTAAGAATTTTCTCTGCATTTTCAACTTCTGATGCCATCAGATATCCAAAATATTTTGCATCAGGGAAGAATTGTGCGATGATCGCTGTTGAAGCATGCGCCCGGTGAGCGGTACCAAAAGCATCATTCACATATACATTGCCCAGTTTCGATAATTTTTCTGCAAAAGCAACATCGCCTTTTTCTTCTTCTTTATAAAAACGAAGGTTTTCTAATAAGAGCACTTCTCCGGGAAATAAATTTTTTGCCTTTTCAACAGCACTTTCTCCAATACAGTCATCTGCAAACTTCACTTCCAGATCCAGCATACGCGAAAGATCACCTAAAATATGCTTTAAAGAATATTTATCTGTAGGCCCGTCTTTTGGTCTACCCAGGTGAGACATTAAGACTACTGAGCCACCATCGTTTAGTATTTTTGTGATCGTTGGCAATGCAGCACGCATTCTTTTATCGTCGGTGATTTTAAAATCATCATCTAAAGGAACATTAAAATCCACTCTGATGAGCGCTTTTTTATCTTTAAAATCTAACTGGTCGATTGTTTTCATGTTTATATATTATTTTAGTTTTAGTCTCATTTCATAGTGGAAGCCTATACCAGGGATATCAAATTCAGGTGATTCATTTATAAAACCCAATTTCTTATAAAAGGTTGCGGCAGTTGACCGGGCATTGCACCACAAGTAATCGGTATTATATTCTTTTAGGTATTCTACTGCAAAATTAATCAATGCAGCGCCATAGCCTCTACCACTGAAGTCGGGATGGGTGGCCATACCACGTAACTGATAACCTTCACCCTCACCAGGAAAAAAATCATTTCGCATTAGACTCGCAATTGATCTAATCTGCCCATCTGAAATATACCCCAGGTGGAAAGTATCGTATGCCTTGTCTCCATCAAAAACGCAATCCTGAAAAGGTTTTCCGTTTCTCAATACCATACTCCTAAGCGGAAGCACTTCTTCTGGAAGGATGAATTTAACCATAAATATATTATTGCAATGAAATATAGGCATCAAAATGACCCCTCGAAGGCTTCGCAAACGTTTGCAAAGTTAACAAAGCATTTTAAAGTGCATAAGCATCAATCGTCACAATTTTGAATATTTTCTAACAATAAAAATCAAGCCACGTTATTGATATTAACTAGATTAGTTTTGACCGCTAATCAAGAAATTTGTAATTCCGAATGATTAACAAAATTAAAACTAATTCTCTACCGAATACAGTTCCCAATTTCTATTCTCAATCACTTGCCTAAACCTGATACCCTGGCTTCGCCAGGAAAGAAGAGTATTCTGATTTAAAAGCCCAAATCCATTAAAAGGATTTTGAGTTTTACTAATCAGAACATAGGACACATTGTGCTGAGGCTGGCCTAATGCAGCGAGAAACTTTCCTTCTCCAGGTGTTAAAAAACAGCGGGTAGAGCCAGTTAGTGCTATGATTCGGTAGGAGGTGGCATCATCAGAGAGAATGCCCTTATTGATTTCCAACTTTGCAATAGCCTCGGAAATCGCTTTGTCCTCATCTACCTCAATCTTCTGGGTTAAAAGTATACTAGCTAAAGCATTTAAATACTTACGTTCTTCTGGAACAAAACTTGAGCTAATTAGCAGGTATCCGGTAATAATTTGCAATAAGATTAATGCAAAATAAAACTGTTTGGTAAAGCGAAAAACGCGTATGTTCCGTGAATTTATTATAAGGGCCCAGCAAACGCAGATGAAGGCAGCATAGAACTGAACTGGAATATACACGCCAGGATACTTCATTTTCAGAAACTCCATAAAAAAAAATAGCGCAAGAATAACCATTACATTTCTGCTCATATTTTTGAGCATCCCAACACAAATCAGCAGTAAGGGGGCAAAAATCATGATACGAATTGTGATCAGAAAGTTTACCTCAGGAAAAACGCTATTGAACCTAAGCTCATTGTAGCTGTTGAGATTTTCGGTTCGGTTGATAATGGCCGAGTGATTTGCATAAGGGCTGTCAAGAAAATGGTTCGCATCTCCGGTGTAGGATAAATTAAGCAATCTAAAGACGAATATGGCTACAATAGGTAAAAGGAATACAATCAAATAGACTGCAAGCGTTTTATTGACTAGCTTTCGCCTGACTGAAATCTTATTGAATGCAAACGCAATTTTTTCCATGGGCTCACTTTGGACAATTTGCATGGATTGAAGTGCTGCAAAGAAAATTACCGGAAGTAGGAAAAGCGTGAGCCAGACGAATTTAAACCAGCAAAAAATCAGCAGTGAAAAATGGATGCTGGCAACTGAAATGTGATAGGAGGTATTACTGTGAAAATATTTGAACAGACTTGAAATAAAAAGATAAAAAAATATGAGTCCGAGATAAGCACTTTTTCCTGATACGGCGATGAATATAAATGCAGGGTGGAGAACAAAAGTCAGCAAGACTCCCAGAAGAAGCCAAGATCCGTATTGATGGCCTCTTGTTGAATTTACAATGATAAAGAACAATGCTGCCGTTCCGACTGCAGAGGTGATAAATGGTGCAAAGGTGGCATTGAAAATTGAAAAAAGAAAGGTTACCATAAATGGCAGCTGCGGAAATGTAAGCCCCACTAGCTTTACGCCATCAAGATTTCCCTCAACTAACAGCGCGCCCTTTTCCGCAAAAAAAAGTCCTTCATTACTATATACTCCCGTAAAGAACAGTTTCTGGGCAATAAGAAGGTAATAAATAAAAATTAGCACCGACAGACCAAAAAGGTGATCGGTTGATATCTTTCTCATTATACTTTATTTTTTGAATGATGGGAATCAGATACCTTACTTAAACCATGGTCAGTCTTTTCCCAATAAAATGGTTTAGTAATCAATTGCCATAAGCCTTTATAGGCGGAGATAGAGTGCAACAGCCAGTAAATCGGATTTGCGATCGAGAATAGAATTAGCTCATAATAACGTCTTTTAAAAACAGCGATCATGTTAAGATAAATCATTAGCATATTACCTATCGCTAAATTAAACATTGATATATAAAGAACCCAACCAGGGAATATCGTTCTGATATTCTTAAGATCAAAAACCAGATAAAAAACAAATAGTGTCAGCAAAAGCGGATAAAGCAGGAAAGTTACTGGTGTTGCACCAATAAAAAAATTAAAGCCAAGAAAACCTTTCCATCCTATTTTCCTAATGAGCTGGGCAGGGTTCCTCATATGTACCAAATAGGTTTGCATATATCCCTTGATCCATCTGGATCGTTGTCTGATCCAATTGAAAGGCTCATTATTAGCCTCCTCATAAGTAGTGGAGTTGACCAATGCAACCTTGTAGCCCTTTGCAAATGCCCGGATACCTAAGTCAGCATCTTCGGTAACATTGAAGGGGTCCCAGCCACCAAGTTCAAGCAGGTTGCGAAGTTTAAAATGATTGCTGGTTCCGCCCAAAGGGATAGGAATATCCAAAGTTCCGAGTCCAGGCAACATATAGTCAAACCAATAAGAGTATTCCAAAGTGAACATCCTGGTTAGGAGATTTTCATTCCTATTAAAATAGTTCAATGCACATTGGATGCATATGTAATTGGACGGAAGTTTACGGAATAAGGATACCACCTTCTTTAACTGGTCAGTGTCGGGAACATCCTCAGCGTCATAAATGGTGAGATATTCCCCTCTGGAGAAATGAAGCCCGTAATTACATGCTTTAGGCTTGGTTTTTGGCAAATGGAAAGGAACTACGATTACCTCGAAAATCGCTGGAAAGTCCAAATCCCTTACTGCGTTAAGCGTCTTATCATCATCCTCCTCAACCAGGAGTTTGATATCGAGCCTTTCTCTTGGATAATCAAGGGATTGTAAATTCCATATTAACTTTCTTATCAGCTTATCTTCCTTGTAAACTGGCAACTGAATAGTAAATATCGGAAGATCGATATCCCGGATGGAAGCAAGTTCTTTTTTGCTAACAGCCTGAAAAAGTTCAAGCTTTGAGCCGGTGAGGGCTAAAAAAAGCTTAAAGACAATTGCAATGAGAAAAAAGCTACTCATTAAAATGTTAATTAATATTGTAGTATTAATGAAGCTAAGAAATAAAGAAACTGTAGTAATTGCAATAGCAGAAAAAATGAAGACAAGCTGCATACTGCTAAAAGTGATGAATGCGGAGCTCTTAGGATCCCGTTCCAGCAAATCAAATACTGCTGCCTTTACATATTTCTCACCCAGAAGTTTGTGCCCAAGCCACACAATATCAAGATCAGACACTAGAAGTGGCTTGACCTTGCAACCATATTTATTTGAGATAAGCAACATATCTGCCGTCGCGGTGGGGTCAGCAAGGGCAACAATCAATTCATCACCTTGCATCCTTAATGGCAAAACCAAGTCCCGGTCAACCACTTTAAGGTCCATCTGACTAATGACCGCCATATCGATCTCCTCTTGACGGAGATCAGAGAATTCATAGCCCTCTTTTTTCAGACAAAGTTGATAGTCCTTTCGACTGACATATCCAAAGTTTAGTAGCACTTTTATAAGCGAAATGCCACTTGATTGAGAAAAACGAGCTATGCGCTGCCTGTCTTGATAATCCAGAATTCCGTGCTCACTAAGTAAGTTAACAATGTATCGCTGTTCAGGCATATCAAAAGCGAAATATGCCTGTAAGTGTGCCCCCTTCTCCGATTCCAGAATTCCTATTAACTATATCGTGAAAAACACCTAAAAAAATCCAATTCTCTTTCCACAGTCGTTGTCCGATTGCGATATTGGCTTTTACAAAAGTAAACTCTGTGTTGGAGGCAGGGTTCGCTGGGGTGAATTGACTTGATCTAAAAGAACTCACGCCGCTTACCTCACCAACCAATTGATTGCTTTTTCCTAAGTGCAGTCCTGAGGTTGAGATATAAGTCAACTGCCCAACCTGCCCCGTAGGGTTTCCAAAATATTGCCTATACCCCCCTTCAATATTAAAATAAGCACTCCTTTCACTTCCACTGATCATAAGTTTAAGTTCTGATCCAAACTTACCATAGCCTGTTGCGGGATTTCGATTTTTAGAATAAGCAGGAATACTTGCCAGTGCCTGAGCGGAGAAATAATATTTCTGTTCATTGAAATGCAGAATATTATACTTCAGACCTACTTCTAAATCTGAGGGAGCATTGTTAACATTGTTGAGATAATCATCTTGATATTGGGAAAAGGAGAATGGGATTTTGGCCACGAAATCCAATCTATCTGTAATTCCATATTCAAGATAGATTTGTGCTGTTACTGAACTGAACCGCCCATTGTTTCCATAAGGGGCTTTATTACCACTGAGATCTCTTGAGCTGGTACTTGCGAAATAGCTAAAGTATGGAGAGAGAAGGGTTTTACGCCTGCCCATTGGAAATCCGCTGGCCATAGTCTCGATGCTTATCAGTGAGAAAAAGCAGAAAACAATCAGATTTAATCTTTTGACATTCATTTGGATCAACATTATGATGAGATAATTTTTTGCGCATTTTTAACTTTAGATCGGACGTACAAATAGCCTAAAAAAACAAGTACAAGAATTAGCGATAGCGCGAGCAATTTGTATTTCTGCCAAAAGATTGCCCAGCGTCCAAGTCCCTGGCCCTCATAGACAATATTGTTATTGCTTGTCTCCAGATTGAAAACCAAATGACTATCCTGGTTGCTGATTAAAGTATTTCCGGCCAGCAGGTTTACCTGCTCATTGAGATCCTTGATCGCGTTTGCGAATAAATATTCGGATCCGCGATCATTTGGAATTGCAATTGAGAGTACGACGGGATAATCCTTGGTTTCAAATATTTGAGAGATAGCAGATCCTTTTGGACTGGACAATTTATATAGAATCTCATTTTTACTGTCACCGTAAATAGTAAAGTCATTCTCGTAGGCTAAGGGCATTTGAGGGAAAGTCATTAATAGTTTCTCAGTACGATCACTGATCAGAATAAGGTTATTTCCTTTATAAGATGCTGCCCTACTTGCCAAATCAATACCAGGAAGGTAGGTGAGGTGATTACTGTAGTGATCATTGAGGTGGGCGAAGAGTTCACACACAGCTCTGATGGAAGAATGAAATACTTTGTTAGAGATCAAAATTGTTGACTGAGACTGAAAACAATCCGGATAAGCATAGAAACTCCTCTGCGCTTCAGTCAACTTATCACTAAGATCCACATAGGAACGTTCTTCATCGACCTGTCCAACGAAATTTTCAAACTTTCCAGAACAAATTCCGCTAGCAGGATAAAAGACAAACTCAGTTTTTAGCGTATTAAACTTCTTGATCTGATAGCGGTTAGCAGTGGCGTTCACCTCAATAGAACCAGACTCATTCAGCTGCCGACTACTCAATAGCACATCATTTAGGTATATATTAAAATAGCCGCGATCGTCTTTAGCCATCGCCGTGAATTTAATCTGCATTTTTAAGTTGAGCTCTGAGGGAATTGTAGCGAATGCAGAGGTCTTGAATTCATACACATGACTTAAACTGCCAATACCACTCATCAGCTGATGACTATTCTGAAGATTTGCCAAAATTAGCCTGTTTTGTTTTTCAAAATCACGATGAACGCTTTTCTCAACAATTAGCTGATCCTGAAATGTACTAGAAAGAATTGCAGGGTTGATAAGTGCATCGGTTGCTTTATTCAATCCAGCAATATTGTTGGCTGTAACAAATAGTATTTGTTGGGGAATCTGTCCGGGTAAGTATTCTTTCTGCTTATAAAGATAGAGCAATCCACCCTGTTTACCAGCATCCGCTTTAATCTTTATACTGAGCCTGGATCCCGCCTTGTGTAATAAGCCAACAAAGATAAAGTCTGATAACGAATCTGGCATCTGCGAGACTGAGTACAGCGCGATCTTATCTACACCACTTTTACGAAGCTTAGTGTAACTCATTGCCACAGCCCGAAGTTCTGCTGGAGAGATTTCATCTGGATAAACTATGGCCTGTTTACTATAGATTGCATTCGAAAGGTTTACTTTAGAAAGGTTTATCTTATCAATGGTTGCCCACCTAAGAGACGAGGAAGGAAGAATTTTGAGCCACAGACCTGGGTTAGTATAATCCTGACAAGGATCATCACCTATGAAAAGCTGGGTTTTGATGGTTACTTTTAAAAAACCAGAAGAACTCACCGCTTTGGACAATACAATACTTAGCCTTGTCAAGCTGTCAGCATCGATCCTAACACTATTTATAGGCTGATCATCTATCGAAATATGAATAAAGGATTTTTGGAAATTGATCACTTTGGAAGTTTCCACATCCAGCGATAATGTGCTCCCGGTCAACCGCTGAATCGGTAAAACCCTGATATAGTATGTATACTGTCCTTCAAGGCCTCTAATTACCTGCTCGCTAAAGTTGTAACTTTGCTGAGGTTTTTGAGCGTATGTGAATATTGTTAAAATAGTAAAAATAAAAAATAGAATTATTTTTTTCATGGAGAAATATATGGTTACGCGATTTCAGATTTAAATTTAAGGGTGTAGGAAACATGTTGTTGCCCTTGGTCATAGGTGAGCTTCCCCCCCATCTTTTCAGTGATCAACCTGGCCACATAAAAACCTGGGCCAAGGCCGCGTTTGAGACTTTGAACGGTAGGTGTTTTGGATTTCAGAGTGTCTTTGTGTAATGGAAAATTCACGTCTTTTGGCGCACAACTCAACACAAGCTCTGTCTTCAGGTTGTTCTTTACTACCTCAGCATAGATCGCATTTTTATTGTCAGAATGTTTCAACGCGTTGGCAAAGAGATTATAGAGGACTTGATCGAAATATATCCTGTCGAGTGGAATGAGTTCTTTTCCACCAGAACTGATCCATTGAAAAACAATATCTTTCTGGTCAAATTCCGCCTTCATCAAATTGACCATTGTTTGGATGCACTGATAAATATCAATCCAGGTCAAATCAATCTGGATATCACTTGCAAGCGTATTTTGCTGATCTGGAAATATTTCTGTGAGTTGCTGAAGACTTGCAATATTTGCATTAATCCCCTCCACGCATTCACTCGCCTGATCCCCCTTGGTAATCCGTTCTTCGTCTATTCTGCCAGATAGGTCTTTGAGCGAAATCACGAACTGTTGAATATCCGATCGGACCAGTGCTAAAAAGCTATCTTGTTGAATAACCAGTTCCCCTAGTTTAGCATTAGAATGTTCAATCTGGTTATTTTTGTCCATTAATTCTAAATGAAGGGCATACAACTGGGTTGTCGTATTCTGGATCTTCAATCCATTCAGCGTGTTATTCATGATAATGCCGTATCGGGCCAGCGGGATAAAGCAAGAGAAAAATCCGATCATAATAAATAATCCGGCACCTTGAGACAAATAGGTCTCCAAGGTCACTTGATTTATAGCGTGATATCCTATTGACAACATAATCAGCGTAGACAGTAGCTGAGCAAATGAGTTTACGGCTGGCCAGAAGACGGCCAGATTGAATAGCATAAATAAACTGGAATAGACTAGAAAAAACACAGGGGCGACCTCGAAGCTCACAACATTGCAAACCAGCGCTGCATTTGCAGAAATCAAAAAGAAAGTGGCGTGCAGCGAAATATTAATCGATCTGCCTGTTCTTCTGGAAAGATCATATACCACATAAATTAATAAGATCGTAATGATTTTTAGAAGAAAGAGTTCCTGAAAAATAGAATTAGCGTATATAAAGTCCAATATACCCAGTAATGGATATAAAAACATCACTGTCCAAACAATAATGTTAGCATAATACAAAGAGTTTTTCTTAATTTGTTTATTATACTCGACATCATCGACCACAATAGCTTGCGGCATGCCGTAATTAGGGCGAAATTTCATAGGAAACGGGACAACTTTATAAATCTAACACAAATAGCACATTGAAGCAAGCATTATTTTTATTTTCATTGACATTATTTTGTTTTTATGATTTATCCGCTCAGCAGGACCTTGCCTCCTCTCGTTTGAAAACCATTGGATCCGGTATCAATGTATCCTGGCTGGAACAAACCTGGAATTCGGGAGGGCTATATCATAAAAAACTCAATCAGGAAGATTTTAATCTTCTCGCTTCTGCCGGAATTCGTACAATAAGACTGCCCGTTGCGTTTGAGAGATTTTATTTATCTGGAAACGATGAAGAAAAAAACGCAATAATTTCCAACATTGACAATGTGTTAAAGCTATGCCAGCGTTTCGCTTTTAAGCTTATCCTAGTTAATCATTCCGGGAGGCTTCAGAACCAAAGCTTAAATGAAGATGAAGAAAGACTTAAAATGCTTTGGGCAATGCTTGAAAAGAAATATCGTCATGTATCCTCCTCGCTATTGTACTTTGAACTCTTTAACGAACCCACATTAGAGGATGCAAAATGGTTACCTATCGCTGCTAGTGTAACTAAGCTAATCCATCAATCCTCTCCGAAACGCACCTTGATCATTGGCGCTTCAAACTACAATAGCATTTACGAATTAAGCAGAATCTCCCCCTTATTGGATAAAAACATCATTTATACCTTTCATTTTTACGAGCCGTTTATTTTCACCCATCAAGGGGCTACATGGATCGGAAAACAGGTAACAACTACTGGAATTCCATTTCCCTATGCTGCAGACAAAATGCCCAAGCTAAACACTGAAGCTAAAGGGACGGCCGGTGAAAAAAATTATTTAAATTATGCAAATGAGGGAAAAAAAGGGGCGGTTCACGATAAGCTGATGATTATTAAAAATTGGTCGAAAAAAAACGGCGTTCCTATACTTTGCAGCGAATATGGAGTATACCGCAAGCATGCATCATTCATTAGCGTGTGTAACTACTTATCAATAGTAAAAAACGAATTGCAATCACTTGCCATTCCGGGAATTATATGGGACTACGACGATAATTTTTCCATTTTAGCTGGCGAGCCTAAGAACAAAAAGCTACTTCCATGCCTATTCCTTTAAAGGCTTGTACGAGTATAAATAAAGCGTTTAAAAATCATCTATGGAGAACCAAAGCGTAAAGAAATAAAAATCAAGCTCTGATACATCTTAATCAATGTTCACATCAGTATTCAATGAGCTGATTTTTTTTATCACATCGATTAGCCGGTTGCTGTATCCATACTCATTATCATACCAACCTACTACTTTTACCATATCGCCAACGATGGATGTTAGTAATGAATCAAAAGTGCAAGAGTGCGGATTATCAATGATATCAACTGAAACTATCGGATCTTCTGTATATTCAAGAATGCCCTTTAGTTCGTTTTCAGCAGCCAGTTTAAACGCAGCATTGATTTCTTCAATGGTGGTTTTCTTTTTCAAAAGACAGGTAAAATCGGTAAGGGAGCCATTCAACACTGGTACCCTAATTCCTGCTCCGCCTAAACGTCCTTCCAACTCCGGAAAGATATGGGTAATGGCTTTCGCCGCACCTGTGGTGGTAGGAATAATGGATGATGAAGCCGCTCTTGCCCTCCTTAAGTCTTTATGGTTAGCATCATGCAAATTCTGATCGCCAGTCATGGAATGTATGGTGGTGATATAACCTTCCTCTACCCCCCAGTTATCGTTCAAAATTTTGATCATCGGAGCGATGTTATTGGTGGTACAACTTGCATTTGAAAGTATCTTAAACGACAAATCAATTTTATCGTCATTCACCCCCAAAACGATCATCGGTATTTCGTCTGCTGCTGGTGCAGAAATTAATACCTGCCGGGCACCAGCTTCAATGTGTTTTTCCGCAGCTTCCATTGTTAAATTTCTGCCGGTGCAATCAACAACAAGATCAACTCTCAAGGCAGACCAGGGAAGCTCTTGCGCTTCTTTTATCGAAAAAACAGGAATTGATTGTTTCTCGATCACGATGGCATCGGGTTTGGCGCAAACCTGTTTTGGATAAATGCCGTGAACACTATCATATTTAAATAAATGGGCCATTGTTTTAGCATCGGCTAAATCATTAATAGCCACTACATCAAAGCCTTCGGCCAAAGCCAAACGCAAAAATGTTCTCCCTATCCTACCGAAACCATTAATTGCCAGCCTCATTCATCTTTATAATTAATGCGCAAAATTACTTTTTATTTTGATATTAAAGCAGAAGACCTGTAACGCAGTAATTTGTTTACAGAAAATTAACGTTTCAATCTGGATAAACGCCAGGTCAATAGCGAATTGAAAACAATACAAATGGAGATGAGCAGCGCAATGAGCAGGAAATTACCCATATGCTGAAGCATAACCGTAGCCAAAATGATCAGGATATTGAGTACTGAGGAAATCGCAACAATTTGGTTTGGTTTTAAGCCCAAACGTTCCAGACGATGGTGAATATGATCACGATCCCCAAGAAACGGAGATTTTCTGTTCAATATACGAACGGTGAAAACCCTTAAAGAATCAAATATCGGTACAATTAATATCGACACTGCAATAGCAGGCGCTGAGTAAAAGGTTGGCTGATTATCACCGGTAAACTTATTGATCTCAATAAATTTTATAGCTAAAGCAGCGGTGGTAAGACCGATGATCAAAGCCCCAGTATCTCCCATGAAGATCTTCGCGGGAAACCAGTTATGTTTTAAGAAACCCGCTATTGCTCCGGCAAGCCCAAAGCCAATAAATGCATAAGGTATCTGATCTGCCATCGCAAAGGCGATCCCGAAACAAAGACTGGCCAGTATTCCTATACTGGCTGCCAAACCATCGATTCCATCAATAAGGTTAAAGGCATTATTGAGAAAAATGATGAGTACAATAGAGAAGATACAGCCCCACAACAGATTCATATCGTTAATGTTGAGTACGCCGTACAAGCTGCTCAAGCGGAAACCACCAAAGAAAACCAGTATTGTGGCGACCATTAACTGAAGTATAAATTTTGTGCTGGTATTGGTGCCATATACATCATCTTTTAAACCCAGTGCGGAAAGTATGATGCAAGAAACGGTTAAGAAATTTGCTTCATTGAAATTAATCATCGCAGAAAACAGCAAAATGCTTATGGTAAAGCTTGCTACTATTGCCAAACCACCTAAACGCGAAATACTTAAATCGTGATTTTTCCGATGCAAGTCGTTCCGATCGTACAAATTGTATTTACGTGAAGTGAATATAATTGAAGGAATAGTTAATAGCACCATAAAAAATGCCAATATGGCGATAAGACCATAAAATAGGCCAGGATGTGCAATAATTAAATCTTTAAACAAAACGGGAACGGTTTAAACAAATATAGGGATTGATGTTGATTTTGCATGATGTAAAGGATATTTAACTTGATAAATATCAAAAGTCTGGCTTTGTTTGGTCTAGCTACTTTTGTTCTGAGATTTTTCAAAAGAGATACATGGAATGAGATCTCTTTAAGAAGAAAAATATTCATCGAGCAAACGGTAGTGAATTGTTACTCGAAACGACAAATAGACATCGATCTGATATTTGTACAACAGTAGAGAGACCTTTTAAAGTTCGAAATTTTCACCATGAAAGTATAAAGGAAATTAAATATTAATTAAGGACATTTTGGAGTGGCTCATTACTTCCAGGGCTTAGTCTTTTTTGCAAGCATTAGAACCAAAACTGAGCTTTTGGCCAGCTTGTTGGTATAGTTAAGACACATTGCCTGATTAATATATTGCCAGCTAGCTAGATTTCTGCTGAGCCCCAGTGATTAGGCAAATTGATGCATGGCGAAATCGAGACCATGCGGTAAAAAGCGGAATGAAGAAGAACTTGAAGACTTAGCTGGACAGCAAAGCATAAAAATCTAGTCATCTCGAACTAGTATAAATCTTTTAAAATTGACTCAACTTACTCAATTTCTTTCTTGCTAAAACCAGCAGTGCATTAGGAATTTTATTTCGTTTCAAAGCTTTATAATCAAAAATCATCGCCTTCAAGAGACTGGTAATACTTCGGTTACTGAGCCCACCCAAACGCATGTTAACCATAAGAACAGGTAAATAAAGTGCTTTTATTTTGTGGCTATGAAAATAACGCAACATCAAATCGTAGTCAGCAGCTGTCCCCATATCCAATGCATAATTACCGTATAACTCAAATAATTCCCTCTTGACATACAAAGTGGGGTGCGCAGGCATCCATCCTTTCTCTATGTCTTTTTCATCCGCCTGGTACGACCGCCATTCGCGAACAACTTTGCCTTCCGTTGGCGTGATGTAGTTAAGGTTGCCATAAATGGCCTGTTTTTCCGGGTGACTGATAAAAGTATTGGCGACTTCACTCATCAAATCTTTGCTTACCAACATATCATCAGCATTGAGAATTCCAATTACATCGCCGGTGGCTAATTTGATGCCTTTATTAATGGCATCGTAAAGTCCTTCATCTTTTTCAGAGACAAAATGGCTCAGGAATTTGCTGTACTTTTCTATTATCTGAAGTGTAGCATCCGTAGAATTCCCATCAATAATGATGTATTCAATATTGTTGTAAGATTGATGAATAACCGATTCAATACAATCTTTGATGTATTGTTCTGCATTATAAACTACGGTAATGATTGATATTTTCATCTTTAATGGAGCCTTGCTTTTTCCTGATTTGCAAAAAAGCAATACCCGCCGTAAAGATAGATAATAGTGGCAGATAATCGTCGATGGGGCAGTTAATATGGGCGATGCTGGCGTACGTTCCCATTTTGTAAATACGTGTTCCAACAGTTATTCCATCTGACAATAAATAATTTTGGTACACAGTACAACTTCCACCTATATCTTTGATACAGCCGCAAGTCGCAGTTTCATCTGTTCAAAACCCACCTTCGGCACCAGTCATATCAACAACGCCAGTTGTTATCCATTTCGTTGGGCTCCCCACTCCGTAAGGTATGTAATAGAGTACTTCAACTCCATACCGTTGCACATGGCAGCCGTATACCTGTCCCTTTAAGTTCAGGGGCAAGGCTACAAACATAATCACACACAAAAAAGATATAAAAGATGGGATTGTGATCAAGAGCGGGATGATTAAACCTAACTTTTTCATAAGCATCAGTATTAATCAGTAATTGAATATAAGAAGTTTTTGCTTAAGGAGTACAATTAATTCATAAAAAAGGGAATTATTCGGAAATCCATTTACTCTTCTTAACGCAAACATTAAAAAGACACTTGTGAAGAGCTATCTTTTAAGGTAAAATCCTCGAAGTGGGATCTCTCCAACATGAAAAATGTTCTTCAAGATGACACCTAAGTTTAAGTTTTGGAGCGGCTCATTGCCGTCGGGGCTTAGTCCTTTTGTGCAAACAAAAGGATCAAAACTTGCTGGCTCGCTAGATTTCTTTTGAAGGCAGTGGTTAGGCTAATTGTTGCATCCCGAAATCTAGACCATGCCGGTGGAAAAGCGGAACGAAAAAACAGTGCGAAGGCTTAGCTGGGTGCTTAATTAGCCTAAATGTTGTCATCTCGAACGAGTTACGAGGAGAAATCTATTTGAATTGAAATCCTCAAGTGAGATCTCTCCAACATGAAAATGTTCTTCAAGATGACGCCTAAGTTTAAGTTTTGGAGCGGCTCATTGCCGCCGGGGCTTAGTCCTTTTGTGCAAACAAAAGGACCAAAAATTGCCGGCTCGCTAGATTTCTTTTGAAGGCAGTGATTAGGCTAATTGTTGCATCCCGAAATCTAGACCATGCCGGTGGAAAAGCAGAACAAAAAAACAGTGCGAAGGCTTGGCTGGGTTCTTAATTAGCCTAAATGTCGTCATCTCGAACGAGGCACGTGGAGAGATCTTTTTGAATTAAAATCCTCAAGTGAGATCTCTCCAACATGAAGAATGTTGTTCGAGATGACACTTAAGTTTAAGTTTTGGAGCGGCTGATTGCCACCCGTCTTCATTCTATTGTAATCAATAATTTAGTAGTTCATCTCAGCATTTCATCATTATGAAAGCGCATTGAGTCCGCAATAAGTCCACCTTTTTAGGGATTATGGTGGAGTTCCAATGGTTTTATACTATCTTTAATACGAATAGGGATTACCTGAATGTGGCTTAAGCTATAGGGTGTACCTGAATCATCCCGCCTTTGTTGTTAATTTAATTAAACATTTATGGCAATATTTGATGGGAAAAATCTGAAAGTTTCAATCGGGAACCTTGTTTTTAGTCAGCATGGCAAAAAAACTGTAGTAAAATCGAAACCTGGTGTCGGGGGTGTGAGGCAAACAGCTGCCACTAAAAAGAGTGCTTCTGTATTCGGCAAACATATTAGTCCTTTTGCAAAACAAATCCGGCTTGCATTTAACGCGATACATCAGGGTTTATATGATGGTACGATGGTTAACCGCATGAATTCTGCTATTTCTACTGTGATACACCAACATCTAGAAAATGAAGACGAATTTAATTTCAATGAAAAGAGTTTTCAGAGACTAGAGGGTTTTGACTTCAATATCCATTCACCTCTATACCAAAGTTTATTAGTCAAACCTGATGTTTTCTTCTATGAAAATCATGCTGAATTTTGTTTGCCATCATTTTCCATTTCGAAAAACATACGTTTTCCTAAAAATTATACCGCATGTACTTTGCAAATTCAGGTAGCGCTCATTAACAAAGCACAACACCGAACTTTTTTTTATCCCATTGATCATATTTTGTTGCATAAATATTCAAGAATTTTTGAAGGAATTAAGCTGAGTTATGATTTTGGTTCGGGAGAATTGGTTCTGATTGGGATTGCGATGCAGTTTTCAGAAAGTTCTGCACTCATTCATCAGTGTCACAACGGGAAATTGTTCCACCCTTCCGGGATAGTCGCTGCTTGGTTAGTCGGTTAGTCGGTTAGTTGGTTAGTTGGTTAGTTGGTTAGTTGGTTAGTTGGTTAGTTGGTTAGTTGGTTAGTTGGTTAGTGAAAATGATTCAGGATCAAATGGTTTTAAAAAAATTTTCTTTTTCTGATCACTATCAAACCCAAAGCAGAGGCTGAAGCGCCGAGTGCCCAGGAGTAATCGTCGAGATCGCACTCCAAGACATAACTTGAGTAGTAAACTCCATTATCTACCCTTCTGAACAAGTCTAACCCCAAAGTGCACACTAATACCTTTACACCTAGAATATTAAGGCCAACGGAGGGATTGCCGTGACAAACTTGGCAGGTGCCCTGAATGGTTCCGGTAATGCAGTTATTGATTCCAACCGGAAAGTCTGATTTAAAAACATTCATTCCGTTCGCTAGCAAATCAACCTGGATAGCGCTAGTTGTTCTTGTTGAATATATTGTATTACCTACAAGACACCCATCTAACGCAAATGCATTTAATGTACTGAAAAACAGCATTAGTAGGACAACAGATATCTTGATCACATTCAAATTTAATGTGATAGAAGAACTAATTAGCCGTTCACTTTATTCAATCTGGTGACAATTAATCATCAAAGAAAAATTATCACCGGCACAACTCGGTTTCAGTCGGTTTCTTGAGTAAAATGAAATAACCTAATAATCCTGCAATTAATATTACATAGGGTATGTAACTGTCAAGAGGTAAATTGCAAGTTTCCAGTGTATTTCTATCATAATTAGTTAATGCTCCTTGTCGAAAATTACCTCCACCTACATCTACCCAACAAGTTACACCGGCATCAGTGGTTCTTCCTCCATAAGGATTAATCGTACCACATAATTTTTTTTCATTATCAACCACTTCATAATTGGGACTTGCAGTAGTGTAATATTCATGAGGCCCCCACCCTGAATTTCCAGGGGCATGGTCTGTCTTAGACCAAACAGTGAAAAACCTGTAATTCCAAACCAAACATCCTTTTGTAGGCCCAGGGTCACCTGCTATTGCGACAGATATGTTAAAAAATGATAAAAAAAACACTCCAATGAAGAGAATTAGCTGAAAGGGTTTCATAAAAATGGGACGACATTAAAATCGATTTTTGTATGACAACTATTACAAAATCCCTGCGAATATGAGCAATAAATTTTAAAGATTTTATGTGAAAAGTGCCCGGTGGAGATTATTTATAGATTTTTTCAAGCCTTTGAATAACACTACACTTAATTGTTGTTTTAAGAAAAATCATGTTTATTTCGCAGCTAACGCATTTAAGCGATAAATCATGTCAAAGATCTTCAGCTTTTTGAAGGAGATATATTGGTAATACTTCTTAATAAATCTTTGACAATTGTCATGAACAAAATGAACAGCCGTATCTAAGGGATTGTGTAAAATTATGATATATGAAACTTTTAGATTGAATTTTTAAGCTTAAAGTTTGCCATCTTATAAGTAATCTTATTAGTCCGTCAAAAATTTTATGATATTAGGTTTGCAAATGCTAAGAAATTGGCTCCTCATACTAAATTTCGATTATTTATTGTGTAGGTTTCCAAATCCAAAATGAGGATCACTTAATTATATTTTAATGTTGAAAAATAGCAATATGGAAGAATTTTATATTTACGTTGAACATAATGACTGTTTTCGGATAAACTCCTATTAAATTGTCAAAATTGGAAAGTGAATTTTTTAAGACAATAAATTAATAAACACTAGAATTTCTAGACTTGTATTTTAAATTCTCCATAGCTTATTTAGTTAATAAGCATATCGAATTAGCAAAAATCAAAAAAGAGGATGTGGAGCAGCTACATTACAAAACGATTCTATTTGTAATTTGTCTCAATGCAGAAATTTATACCATTATATTGAAAGACTTCTCTTACGCATGTAATAAAATCCGAAAACACCAATGGGTAGGATTAACCAAAAGATATAATTATCTATAGGGCAAGGATAAACAGTAAAATTAGAAAAAACCCCAGACCTTTGAACTCCCATAAAAGAACAAGAGGTGCAGGCATTGGTTGTTTGATTCCTAAGCAATACGAAATTGCCAGTTGTAGAGCTAGCGCAATCTTGCCATCCTCGCGTACAAATTCCATTTACTATAAGATAAATTCTTCTTTCACTTTGTACGTAACAGCCATTACTATATTGGGTTTGACTGTAAATATTTGTTCCAGTCATAAGTAATAAAAGAGAAAATAAGATTTTAAGTAATTTCATTAGAGGATATGGAACGGGACAGTTTCCATATGCAAAAATATGCAACTGTGTATTACTTACACTATATCCGCTAGATCATCATACAACTTACATGTTTTTTGAAGCAAAAATGGTTAAAAAGGCCTTACATACTCCTTTTAGGAATTAAAATATGAAATTTTATGTAAAACAACTATTAAGATAGTAATACAATTTCATTTACAAATTGCTTCATTTTCCTAATGCTAATTATGGGGGGGGAAATTGATTCCAGTAATGTTTACTTATTTAAATATTCTAATAGCAAGTTAATCTCCTCTTTCGAAGGTACGAAGCTCCTAAGATCCCTATCGGTAAAATTAAAACCTGACCGTCGACAGGACAGACAACCGAACTGGCATTAAAGTTAGCTCTAGCTCCTGTTTGAACACCTGAATATGTATAGCAAAAACATCCTAAACTAAATGTTCTACTTGCAGCTACCTGACATAGAGACGTTGCCCCGGATGGTATCCAGCTACATCGATTAATTGATAATGTTTTAAAATCTCCAGTCAAGTCATAAATTGATGTCAGAAAGTAAGTATCTTCATAAATAATATTATTCGATAAGAGACAGCCTGTAGCAGGAGATTGTGCATTGGCGTTAGAGTAAACTAAGCTTAAAAACAGAAAAGAAACAGCTAAAAAAATAAATTTTCCCATAAATATTTAAATAATTTCGGGAGGATATGCTTAAAATAGACGTCCAAAATTACCCCTAAAAGGAGTAGATAAAAACGTATTCTCATAGAATGTCTTTGACAAAAATCATGGAATTTCAAGGATCTAAAACTCATATATGCTTCATTAATTTTCTATTAATAATCTGTTATACAATTCATTTTTTTCTTCAATAAGTCATTTTAAAAAGTATTTTTGTGTTTCCAAACATCAAAAGAGGGCGGCTTACATGGCGATAACTTTCAAGAAGCAATTATTATATTTTGTTACTTCTATTCTATTTTTATCTATTCTTGGTGCCTGTTCAGCCAGAAGAGAACGTAGTTTATTTAATGCCTCAAGCGATGTGGTAACAGACACCATAAAACAGGTGTATGTTGTTAACGACCAAGGCATTAGCGATGCTTATTATAAAATCAGAGTAAACGACAGGCTGGCGATTCGCAACGTTCAAAATGCTGAATTTGGTGCAACAGGAAATGCGAGCGGGACACCTGCATCCAGTAGCAATCAAACAGGCTCTTCTGGAGGTATAAACACCGTGCTTTCTTATCCGGTAGATTTAGATGGGCAGGTTAATTTGCCTGCCATTGGTAAGATTCTGGTTGCAGGACTTAGCAGAAGAGAGGCTGCAATTAAGATTCAGGATTTATATGCTAAACAATTGCTGCGTAATCCTATAATTGAATTAAGTGTTGTAAATTTAAAAGTTACATTGTTGGGTGAATTTGGCAAGCAAGGTAATTTCTTACTCGAAAGGGAAAATACTACACTCATAGATATTATTGGAGAAGCGGGAGGTATTACAAAAACTGCAGATCCGAAAACCCTTAAAATTATTCGCGGCGACCGCAGCAATCCTGAAATTATTTATGTTAACCTTAACGACATTAATAGTTTAGCCAGCAAAAAACTTGTTTTGCAGAATGATGATATTATTGTACTACAGCAAACAAAAAGTACAGCTACAACAGAAAAACTACAGAGTTATAATAATATTTTACAGCCTCTGTTGGTGGTGGTGAATTTTGCGGTGCTGATATTTACGGTAACGAGGTAGAATCAAAATCTTGCTAATAATTGATTTTTTCTTTCGCCTTACCGGCGGCGGCCTCTTACCTTTTTCTTGATAAAAAGGCAACCAAAACCGAGCTCTTCAACGAGCTCATTAATACAATTTAAAAACAATAACAACTTATTAATAAATCAAGGCGTCCAGAAGGGTCGGGACAGGTGTATCTTTTTTCGGACAAAGCGAGCAGAATACAGTTTGCGGTAATTTGAGGCCATCCCCAAACTCAATCCTCACACGGCTGCAAATTTCCTTGGCTAGTAAGATATGTTTGTCATTGCAAGTATTCTACTGCTTTCTCCTTCCAAAATCTGCTATGCCGGAAGATGGGTGGCTATAGCGATAAAGTTAGATTCTCTATTCGTAAGTGGTTAGATTTTATACCGCACATTGTTGTCGACCAACTCACCACACTTATTTTCATAATATGAATTCAAAACAAATAGATTGAAATTGAGATTTTTTCCTTCGCCTCGCCGGCGGCAGCCTCTTTCTTTTGTCTTGATAACAAAGAAGCAAAAACCGAGCTCTTCAGCGAGCTCATTAATACAATTTAAAAGCAATAACAACTTATTAATAAATCAAGGCCTCCCGAAGAGTCGGGACAGGTGCATCTTTTGTCGGATAAAGCGAGCAGAATACAGTTCGCGGTAATTTGAGGCCATCCCCAAACTCAATCCCCACACGGCTGCAAATTTCCTTGGCTAGTAAGATATGCTTGTCATTGCAAATATTCTACTGCTTTCTCCTTCAAAAATCTGCTATGCCGGAAGCTGGCTGGCTATAGCGATAAAGTTAGATTCTTTATTCGTAAGTGGTTAACTTTTATTACCGTACATTGTTGTCGACCAACTTACCATTCCTATTCTCATAACATGAATTCAATACAAATAAATTGAAATTGAGATTTTTCTTTCGCCTCACCGGCGGCTGCCTCCTTCTTTGTTCTTGATAACAAAGAAGCAAACAATCAAGGCTTGGATTTCATTTAATCATCTCCTATGCCATATAGCGGGGTGGCGATAGCGGGGCGTAGAAATACCCTTCTCTTGATCATAATCCTTGCTTATGCGGGGATCTTAAGGCGCTAAACAAGTTTCCATTATCATCGGAAGTTTGTGTTTTTCGTTCGCCTCGCCGGCGGCGGCCTCCTTCTTTGTTCTTGATAACAAAGAAGCAAAAAATCAAGGCTTGAATCTGATCTTGAATAAACCTACCAACGCTTTTTACTGCATTGCAAGGCTCAATGAAAAATTGAGCATGCGCACTGCAGCTTTTTTGTGTAATAAAAATACCTATTGAAAAGCTTTTGGTGGTTTCTTCTGCGATCATCTCCTATGCCAGATAGCGGGGTGGCGATAGCGGGGCGTAGAAATCCCTTCTCTTGATCATCATCCTTGCTTATGCGGGGATCTTAAGGCGCTAAACAAGTTTCCATTATCATCGGAAGTTTGTGTTTCTCGTTAGCCTTGCCGGCGGCGGCCTCCTTCTTTGTTCTTGATAACAAAGAAGCAAAAAATCAAGGCTTGGATCTAATGTCAGAGAAATTCGGTCAGTGATTTTTTCTTTCGCCTCACCGGCGGCAGCCTTTTTCTTTTGTCTTGATACAAAAGAAACAAAAAATCAAGGCCTGCATCTTTTGTCGGATAAGGCGAGCAGAATACAGTTCGCGGTAATTTGAGGCCATCCCCAAACTCAATCCCTACACGGCTGCAAATTTCCTTGGCTAGTAAGATATGTTTGTCATTGCAAGTATTCTACTGCTTTCTCCTTCCAAAATCTGCTATGCCGGAAGCTGGGTGGCTATAGCGGGGCGTAGAAATCCCTTCCGTTTATCTTCATCCTTGTGTAGGCGGAAGATTGCCACGAAACGGTGAGAAATCGTTTCCCGCAATAACGATGAACATAGCCAGATGGCATCCAGTTAATTTTTTGACCATTTCCTATCTTATAAAATTACGCTTATCTTAGGAGCTAAATTGTTTTGTCCCAACATTTATAAAAACGATATCCATTGACTGAGTTAGTGCAAGAGAAAAAGGCTGTTAGCCAGAGTATTGATTTCTACAAAATCTTTAAAGTATTTTTAAGTCGCTGGTATTGGGTTGCCGCAACAGTTGCCATTGCGCTTTGTGGTGCCTGGTTATATTTATGGTATACCCCTCCTATTTATCAAACCGGAGCTTCATTAAAATTAGAGGAAAGCAATCCTGCAATCAGCACTGGCGGAAGCCAGGTGGCCATGCAAAACTATAATTATACGGATAAAATTCAGGCTGAAAGTTTTACCATCCGCAGCAATGAAGTAATTTCTAACGCTGTAAAAACACTCGATTATAAAATCAGTTACTATTTAAAAGGACGTGTTCGTACCACCGAACTTTACCCTAATGTGCCTTTCGTCATCGAAATCATTAAACAAGATAGCGTGAATTTTGGTCGTTCACTTTATACTGTAAGAGGCATCGATGCCAATAGTTTTGAGATTTCATCGGAAGAAAATGAAGATGCGAAAACAAAAATAAAATATGGCCAGGTGATTAATATGGGCAATATGAGCTTCCGAATCAAAGATAAAATCCCTATTAATAGTACCTATCAATTTAAATTTAACAGTAAGGAGGATTTTATCGGCAGAGCCATGGGTGGTTTGAACATTGGCGAAGCTGCCCGATTCACTAACGTAATGGGTTTGAGTCAGACCGATGCCAATGCCGTTTTTGCTGCCGATATTTTGAATGCCATCATGAAGGAGTACGTGAAGTATGATGTGATTCAAAGGCGGAGATCTGCCCGACAGACAGTTGATTTCATTGACAACCAACTTGGTTTTATCAACACCGAGGCCGGAAAATCAGGTGCAACACTCGCGAATTATAAAACCCAAAATAAAATGGTAGATATGAATTCATCTACCTCCATGACGGTTGGAAAACTCGCTGATTTCGAAAAGCAGAAAACGGAACTCAATTTAAAGTTGCTCGGCATTAAACAACTGGAAGACCAAGTAAACAATAACCGCAATAAAGTAGAAATCGGGGTTGATTTAGAAGGCGACCTGAGTACAGGTTTGGGTGCTTTGGTTACACAATTAAACACTTTACTGGCCAATAGAGAGATCAAACTGAATCAGTTTAATCCGGAGTCGCAGCCTGTAAAACAAGTCGAACAGCAAATTGCCAATGTAAAATCGGGCATCCGGAATAGTATACAGGGCATGCGTAAAAACAATGAAGCAACTATCCGATACATCGAAAATCAAATTGCCGGGGTAACACAAAGCATGAGCAGTATCCCCGTAAAGGAGCAGAATTTTGTTAAGCTGCAAACCAATTTCGAGGTAAACAATAAGGTGCGTTCTTATCTTTCGGAGAAAAAACTCGAAGCAGAAATGAACGCTGCGGCCATTGTTCCTGGAGCATCCATTGTAAATCCGGCCTATCCTTCTTACTATGCCATTTCTCCAAACAGCAGCAAGGCTTATAGTACGGCCATGATGTTGGGTCTCGCTTCGGGTTTTGGTTTGATTTTATTAGTCAGATTTTTGAATCCATACATTTATGATAAGGAAACGGTTGAAGGGTTAACACATACTCCAATCATTGGCGTAATCAGGAAATTTCCGGATTATATCGATCAGGATAGTCGCCAGGCCTTATCGTTGGCGAAACCAAAATCGGTTTTTGCAGAGTCTGTGCGTTCCGTCCGTACAAATTTAAGCTTTTTAGCGAGCCATAAAGCAAGTAAAGTGATCTGTATTACATCGGAAATTTCTGGTGAAGGTAAATCATTTGTCACAATCAACCTGGCCAGTACTTTGGCTTTGATCGAAAAAAGAGTAATCCTGATTGCAGCAGATTTAAGAAAATCAAAATTACACAAGGCTTTTGGAAGTGATAATAAAAAGGGTTTAAGTTCACTGCTTTCTGGTCAGGCCAGCTTGGAAGAAGTGATGATTCATGATGACGTACACCATATTGATTTCATTCCTTCTGGCCCCGTTCCACCTAATCCTTCAGAGTTGTTGCACACTGCAGCGATGAAGGATTTATTGCAGCAACTGGAAAAAGACTATGATTACGTATTGGTAGATACTGCACCTGTTGGATTGGTATCGGACGCGATACCTTTGATTCGTTCGTCAGACATCAATTTATTTGTCATCCGTTCGGGAGTTTCTCAACAAAGGGCGGCCAACATTCCCGAACGTTTATCGAGGGAATATGGTTTAAGTAACCTGGCAATTATCCTCAACGCCTTTGGTGATGACGCACTTTATTCTAATTATTACACCACTGATTACGCTCGTGGTGGCGGAAACAGCACCTATTATTATTCTGATTATAGCGGCTATTCAGGCTCAGGTTATTATGATGATGAGAATAGGAAGTGGTGGATGTTTTGGAAGAAAAAATAGGTTGGGTTTTTTGTTAGTTAGTTGGTTGGTTTTTGGATGTTTGGTTTTTGGTTGGTTGGTTTTTTGGGCTCTATTCAGCGCATTATATCGATCGCAGCGGAGAAGTTTTAAAAAGTTAATAACTGCAGGAATGATGTCTCAAAATCTGAGAAATATTCCTCAGAGCATAACCAAATTAAACTAAGAGGCACACCACCTTTATACTTTTCTCCGATAATCACTCAGGTAAGCATAAAAACCTTAAATTGACATTACTCAATAAATAAACTAGAATAAAAACCAATATTGCTACCAGAATTAAGTAGTTTTGATTCTGTATTGTCCCGAACAAAAAATAGTATAAAACAACAATCTCATTGATGATTGCTCGTCCCGGTAGTTTAAAAATCTTGCATAAAAATCCTGATTTAAGTCGCCAAGACTTACCCATGACTGCTATAGTCCATTTGCCGAACTTTTTACCTGATGTATTATGATCGACCAAAACTATAGATGGTATCCGGTATATACGCGTTCAAGAGCCGAGAAAAAGGCATATGATGAGTTAATTAGAAAAGGAATCATTAGCTATTTACCCTTGCGAAAAACGCTTAAACAATGGAGCGATCGCAAGAAAATCGTTGAAGAACCCTTGATTAAATCTTATCTATTCGTCTACATTTCATCCAAAGAGTACGCCGAGGTTTTAACGACAAATGGTATTGCCAGGTTTATTTATTTCTCGGGAAAAATCGCCGCAATGCCAAATCAGCAAATTGATCATCTTAAATTGTTATTGGCTACCGAAGAGGAACTGGCCGTTTTTGATTACGAGATTAAACCTGGTGAAAAAGTATTGATTAAAGCTGGTCCGTTTAAAGATATGGTTGCAGAAATGGTATCGGTACATAATAAACAACGCATTATTTTACGTTTAGATAATATAGGTTACGCAATTGAGATTAATACCTCGATGGCGTTTGTGGAGCCTTTATGAGGAATGGGGAAAACAAAGTTCGCATTTTGATAGTGATGAGGAGATTATGAAAAGATGTCGTGAATAAGGTTTCTCGAACTACAATACCCGTCATCCCGAACGAGGTACGAGGAGAGATCTTTTAGAGAGATGAGTGGAATGACATCTCTCCAACATGAAGAATGTTGTTCGAGATGACGGTTCAAACAAAATTTTGTTCGAGATGAACGTTAGAAGTAAATCACAGATTGAATAGTTGCTATAAACTGTTTAATTTTATAAAATATAAAGCTTGTGCCATGCTGAAAAGCCAATAACAAGCGCATGTAATTAGTCATTTTTTGAAAAGAAACGTGACTGAGGGGGCGAAGCTGTGCCAGGTGAAAAATGGAAATTGGGATTGGAAAATAGGAAATAGCGAATAGGAAATAGCAAATGTGTCGGATAGCGGGAATAATTGATCAAAATCAAGACCCAGCCCAACTTGAAGAAGATGTTCGGGCCATGTGCGACAGCATGAAACATGGTGGCCCTGATGACGAAGGATTTTTCGCTGATCGTAAAATCGGATTGCAATTTGGTCACCGCAGATTGGCTTTGATTGATCTCTCTCCTGCCGGACATCAACCTATGCCTTACAATCATGGAACACTGATCATTACTTTCAACGGCGAAATTTACAATTATCAAGAATTGAAGGCTGAATTAATCACTTTAGGATTAACTTTTCACACGCAGACAGATACGGAAGTGATCTTGGCGGCTTACCAAACCTGGGGTACAGCAAGCTTTAGCAGATTGGTAGGCATGTTTGCCTTTGCCATTTATGATCAGCTGAAACAAATAACGCATCTGGTACGAGACCAGATGGGCATTAAACCGCTTTATTTTTCCACCGCTGATGCCCGATTGATATTTGCTTCTGAAGTAAAAGCTTTCAGAAAGACTTCCTACAAATTCGAGGAAAATGCCCACTGGAAAGTCTATTTTCTAGCCTTCGGACATATCCCTCACCCATTCACCACCATTGAGAATGTGCGTTCTTTAAGTCCGGCACATTTTTTAACCTGGGATCACGGACAGCAAACTTTTCAAATCAGCTCCTTTGAAAATATTGAATTGAAAAAATCTATTTTCAATGATCAGGAAGCCAAAAAAAAAATTGAACAGGAATTGACCAAAGCAGTGAACCATCAGTTAATAGCTGATGCACCAGTTGGTGTTTTCTTGAGTGGAGGCATTGATTCCAGTATCATAACGCTGATTGCCAATCAAAAGGTTGGTAGCAACTTGAATAGTTTATCCATCAATTTTGAGGAAAAACAATTCTCTGAAGCGCAGTTTCAGCAAAGGGTTGCCGATCAGACGAGCGGAACACATCACTCCTATCAGGTAAACAAAAACGATTTGGAAGTTCATTTTAATGATATTTTATCGGCCATGGATCAGCCCACCAATGATGGTATTAATTCCTGGTTCGTGAATCGTTATGCAAAAGCTGATGGATTAAAAGCCGTACTTTCTGGCATTGGTGCAGATGAACTTTTTGATGGTTATCCATCTTTCAAAAGAATGAAATTGATTCAAAAACTTAAGCGTTTCCCTAATTTTTTGCTGAAATCAGCAACATTTCTGCCTTCTGAGCGGTTGAAACGCATCGCTTACCTAAGTTATCAAAATCCTATAGGGGAATATCTTTTTTTGAGGGGATTTTTTGTTCCGGAAACAATTGCCAAAATCTTACAAATCGATAAACATCACGTTGATAAGTTAATAGAAGCATTTCCCATCGGCAAATCGCTGGGGCTGTTGCTCGGTGAAGAGAGAGCATCCTGGATGGAAATTCATCTTTTCATGCAAAACCAGTTATTAAAAGACACTGATTTTATGAGTATGAGTCATGGTGTAGAAGTTCGGGTTCCATTTTTAGATCAGCACTTTATGGACGGCGTCTCTAGCGTCGCAAATAAACAAAGATTTCAAGACAAACCAAAGGGAATTTTAATAGAAGCCTTTAAAAATATACTGCCGGAAATCATTTGGAACCGCCCAAAAATGGGTTTTACCTTTCCTTTGCAACAGTGGTTTCAACATGGTAACTTAATCACAAATGAAAATCATTATAGTGGCTACTCGCTTCAGCTGATCAGGAAATTTAAAACCGGGAAACTGCATTGGTCGAAAGCCTTTGCCTTATTTCAGATCGCCAACAGCAAATCATAAAATTGAGAAACGAAAAAGTTCTTTTTTTGACTTTATATACTTTTAGCCTAACCGGTGGCATTGAAAAAGTGTGCAGAAATTTATTACAGGTACTGGATAATTTTAAAACCAGGCAAAAACTAGGAGATTACCGCAACTTAGCCCTTCATGACAAAATCACCAAACAAAATCATAAGGGATATGGTGGAAATAAAATCAGTTTTGGTTTAGCAGCCTTAAAAGAGAGCTTTAATGCGGACATCATTATATTGAGCCACATCCATCTGCTGATTTTCGCGAGAATGATTAAGCTGATAAAACCTCAAAAACGGATCATATTATTTGCACATGGCATTGAGGTTTGGAAACCTTTAAAAAAATGGCAGCAATCGTTTCTAAATGAGATTGAAATCTGGGCAGTTAGTCAATATACCGCCGCACAATTACACAAGGTGAACGGGATTAGCGGTAAAAACGTGATGATTCTGAACAATTGTTTGCCCTTAGCGCCGAATGATATCGCTACGTCCAAAGATACATTGCGGCAAAAACGTCATCTATTGACAGGACAACAGGCTATATTAACGGTATGCAGACTATCGTCGGGTGAAAAATATAAAGGTTATGATCTGGTTCTACTGGCCTTAAAAGATCTGATCAAAATTTACCCAAATCTAAGATATTTCATTGTGGGTGCAGCAGATGACTTGGAACAAAAAAGAGTGCTGAAACTGGTTCAGGATTGCCGATTGGAGGCACATGTGACCTTAACAGGCTATGTTCCAGAAGCTAAAATTGAGGAATACTATCAACTGGCAGATATTTTTGCGATGCCCAGCAAGGGTGAAGGTTTTGGCCTTGTCTTCCTAGAAGCCATTGCCCATGGCTGCAAGGTCTTGGCTGGCAACAGCGATGGCAGCAGCGATGCCTTATTGAATGGCGAATTGGGTTTGCTGGTTGACCCGGATGATGGTGACGCGATTTATCAGGCTTTGTTGCAATTGCTGAAAGAACCAGCAAGCCAAGAGTTGATCAATGAACGCCAGCAAAAAGTAAAAAGGCATTTCGGGTTTGAAAGGTATCTAGAACAGGTAGATGAATTGCTTTTTTGAAAATTGCAAAAATCCGTCATCTCGACCGTAGTGGAGAGATCTTTTAAGTTGAAACTAATTACGAGTGATTGGATTCCTGGCCGGACGACTTCTTTTCTTTTGACAACAAAAAGACCAGCGAAGCTAGCTTGAACGCCAATAAATAAAATATTAAAAAGTGAAAAAATAAAATTGCCGGCTCGCTAGACCTCTCCCCCACACGCTCCTGAAAGAGAGGGGCTGACAATTGGAATAAATTATTGAGCCTTTAAACCATATCGGTAAAAAAAGTGAACGTAGAGAAAGTAGAAGGGCTTAGCCGGGTGGCAAAGCATAAATATCGTCATCTCGATCGCAGCGGAGAGATCTTTTAAAGGTGGCTATTAAAACGAACAACAAAATAATGGATCATAAAGAAGAATATCATTGGACCATTGAAGCAAAAGCTTCCCTGTTCGACCTGAAACTAAATGAAGTTTGGGCATACCGGGATCTGTTATGGTTACTGGTGAGGCGAGACTTCGTTTCCTTTTACAAACAGACCATCTTAGGTCCGCTATGGTTTTTTATACAGCCATTATTCACCACCATTATTTTCACCTTTATATTCGGAAACCTCGCCGGAATTTCGACAGATGGCTTACCAAAACCCCTTTTTTACATGGCGGGCATTACAGCGTGGAATTATTTTGCCGATTGCCTAACCAAAACTTCAACTGTTTTTAAAGACAATGCAGGAATATTTGGAAAGGTCTACTTCCCTAGGTTAATCATGCCCCTGAGTATCGTGGTGAGCAACCTTGTTCGCTTTGGTGTACAGATGTTGTTATTCCTCCTGATGATGGCATATTATTATTTATCAGGTGCGGTTTTCCATATCACATCAGCTATTTTTCTTTTCCCATTGATTGTTGCTTTGATGGCACTACTGGGATTAGGTGCCGGAATGATTATCTCAGCCATGACGACCAAATATCGTGATCTTGCGTTTTTGGTTACATTCGGTGTTCAGCTGCTGATGTACGCAACAACTGTGATTTATCCGCTCTCCGAAGCTTTTAGTAAATACCCTGATTACGCCTGGATTATTGCATATAATCCGATGACACCAATTATTGAAACCTTTAGGTTTGGTTTTTTAGGTGAAGGTAGCTTTAGCTGGGGAAGTTTGGGTTATGCCACCGCTGTTACTACTGCCCTACTCCTATTTGGGATTGTGATTTTTAATAAGGTGGAACGGAATTTTGTTGATACGGTTTAGGACAAAATTTTTGTTAACCCATATACTTAAAACCTGTGTTGATAATCTATAAAAATAAAATTAAATACTTATTCAGCGGCCCATACCGATGCCCTGATTTTTTGAATAAAAGTTACATACCGTCTTTAGATGGTTGGAGGGCAGTAGCAATATTAATTGTAGTTATAGCACATACAAAATTAGGCTTGGGAGATCTTACGTTATTTCGTAATTTATTTAGGCCTATATTAGGAGAGTTTGGGGTAAGAATATTCTTCGTACTGAGTGGTTTTTTAATCACATCCTTATTAATTAAGGAGCATTTAAAAAATGGAAAAATCAATTTAGCTTCATTCTTTATTCGACGATTTTTAAGAATTTTTCCCGTTTTGTATCTGTATATATTTACAGTATATATAGTTAATCTAACTTTTAATTTAGGTTTATCTTTCGAATACTTTATAGCTCCAATATTGTATATTAATAATTTCCCAATTTTCCCTGCTACTTGGTTGCTAGGTCATACCTGGTCACTTGGAGTTGAAGAACAATTTTATTTAATTTGGCCTTTACTCTTTAAATATTGTAGAAACTATATTCAGATATTGTTTATCCTACTTTTAGCAATGCCATTCATAAGTATCTTAAACTACCTTTATCCTAAATTTTATCTTGTTTTTTTAAGCCCCTTTCTAATATATGCACACTATATTTTCTTTGGTGCAGCTGTATCAATTTTATGTTTTAAAGGATTCTTAGATAAAGGTGTTCCACTTAAAATGCTTAAAAGTAAGTCCACAATCTTTATCCTTTTTATTACTGTTGTAATACTAACAGCATTTACTCACAAAGGCTTATTCGGAAAAGTTACCATTCCTTTCGGAGATACTCTAAATGCACTTCTTATCTCTACTCTAATATTAAATTCAATAATTTATAAAAAAACAATATTGTACAAATTATTGAATGCAAAAATAATGAAAAGCTTAGGAACCATTTCTTATAGTTTATACATATGGCAACAACTTTTCATTTTGCCTACAAATTCCTATCCTCGGATAGAAAACTACTTTTACTTCCCATTTAATATAGTGCTTGCAATAATAGCAGCTATTATTTCTTATCATTTTTTTGAGAAACCAATATTAAAGTTTAAAGATAAATTCTCTCTTAAGTAATTTTCATGAATCACAGTACCGCGATAAAAGTAGAAAATCTAAGTAAGGCCTATCAACTTGGTCAAATTGGAACTGGAACAATAAATAAAGATATAGAACGATGGTATGCAAAAATGCGTGGAAAAGAAGACCCTTTTTTAAAAATTGGAGAAAGTAACAATCAAAGTATTAAAAGTAGTAGTGATGTTGTTTGGAGTTTAAAGGATATCAATTTTGAAATTGAACAAGGTGATGCAGTTGGTATTATTGGTAAAAATGGGGCAGGTAAGAGTACACTCTTAAAAATATTAAGTAAAGTTACCGCTCCTACAATCGGTAAAATTTCGGGAAAAGGTAGAATTGCAAGTCTATTGGAGGTAGGGACAGGTTTTCATCCTGAATTATCCGGACGTGAAAATATTTTCCTCAATGGCGCTATACTAGGTATGCGTAAAAAAGAAATCCAGCATAAACTGGAAGAAATTGTAGATTTTGCAGGGATTGAACGTTATTTAGATACGCCAGTTAAACGTTATTCTTCGGGGATGTATGTTCGATTGGCATTTGCAGTTGCTGCTCATTTAGAATCTGAAATTTTAATTGTCGATGAGGTCTTGGCAGTTGGTGATGCGGAGTTCCAGAAAAAATGTTTGGGTAAAATGCGGGAAGTAAGTAAAGGTGAAGGCAGAACGGTTCTTTTTGTTAGTCACAACATGGAATCTATTTTAAAACTGTGCAATAATGCGATCCTTTTGAAAAATGGTAAATTGATTAGCTTCGATTCTTCTACTCAGATATGTGAACAATATTTGATGGAAGACTCAAAATTTCAGATAGCCAAAGCAATAAAAAATCATAAATTAAATGATTTTTTAAAAATTAATTTAATGAAAATTGATAAAGACAATTACAATCAATTTGATAGCATTAAGTTTGAAGTTGAACTTGAATCTTTAGAAAAAAATAGGTTCGATTGTATTGCTGTAATTGTAATGGATAGTTTAGATAATCGGGTTTCGGTATTAGACTTGAGAACTGAAGAGTTGTTGGATTACTCAAAAATTTCAAAAAAAATAAACATAAAAGGAGTAGCAAAAAATATAGGAATTATGACTGGAAATTACAGAATCGGGCTTGCTATTGGTTCAGAACGGTGTATCGGCGATTTTTATAATCTTATTGGATTTCAGGTGATGCCAAAATCAATTTACAAAAACGTTTTTCTTCCTTTCGAAAAAAATGTATCAGGAAATTTAGCTATCGATTTCAATTTTAAAACAAGTTATGAGTAGTACTTATTATAGTCAATCCAATCAAGATAAGTATCTAAATGAGCGCCTATTTAAAAATAAACCTGGTGGATTTTATTTAGATATTGGAGCGAATGATGGCATTAGTTATAGTAATACCTACTTTTTTGAGAAAGAGCTTAATTGGTTTGGAATCTGTGTAGAACCTATATCATCAGTATATAGTAAATTACAAGATTCTAGAAAATCGATTAACGTCAATGGCTGCATAGCTGATTTTGAGGGTGAAGGTATATTTTACGAAGTTAGCGGCTATGCTGAAATGTTAAGTGGCTTAAAATCCAAATATGATTCCCGTCATTTAAAAAGAATTGAGGATGAAATTAAAAAGCATGGAGGAGTATTAACAGAAACAACTGTTAACTGTTTTAACTTAAACAATCTTTTAAAAAAATATAACATAAAAAAAATTGATTACTGCAGTATAGATATTGAAGGTGGAGAATTAGATGTTTTAAAAACTATTGATTTTGATCAATTTGATTTCCATTCTCTTTCTATTGAAAACAACTATCATGATGTTCGAATTTATGAACACATGAAAAAAAATGGATATAAAAGAGTTGCAATTTTGGGTGGTGATGAGATTTATATCAAGAAAAGAACTGGGGTTATTGGGTATATAAGAGATCTCCTTTTTTTTAATTTCGGATTTGCATATTAATTCTAATTAGTTGAAATTACCTATATCTGCAATAGTCGTTGGGCATAATGAAGCTAACTTATTGGCAAATTCCCTTCCAAAACTTAATTTCTGTGACGAAATTTTATATTTCGATTTAGGTTCAACCGATGAATCAAAAGAAATTGCAGAAAAAAATAATGCGAAAGTAATTGAACACAATATAGTGCCAATATGTGAATGGATACATGCAGAGTATCTTCTAACAACTAAACATCAATGGGTATTGCTTACCGATCCTGATGAAATATTAAGCCAAGACTTGATAAATAATATAATGTTTCTTTTTAAGGAAGAGTCACATTTATTGAAAAATATCGGCTGCATTATGGTTCCTTGGATATTTCATTTTAAAGGAAAAAAACTTCAGGGTACTGTGTGGGGAGGAACTCGTTCAAAAGTTTTAATTATTAACAACCAAAGATTAACCTATGAGCCTTTGGTACATATTGGAAAAAAATTAAAAGAAAACTATGACAGCATGGAGGTTCCATTTGATGGTAAAAATTCTTTAAATCATTATTGGATGATAGATTATAAGCGGCTGATTGAAAAGCATAAGAGATATCTTAGAAATGAGGGAGAAGCAAGATATAAATCAGGTCAGCGAACAAAGATTGTTGCCATTTTATTTGAACCAATAAAGGCATTCAAATATTCTTATATAGATAGACAAGGATTTAAAGATGGATGGACTGGCATCTTTCTATCTTTTTTCTGGTCTTGGTATCAGACTATAGCCTCATTCCAATTGTATAAATATCAAATAAAAGAAGAAAATACTCCCCAATAATAAGAGATAATGCAATAGGTAAAAATTTAGATAAATACTTTTACTTATTGTAAAAACAAATTTGATATATATTTAAATCAAGCATTTCAATCGTTAGTATATCTACATGAAAATTAGCATAGTTACTATTTGCTTAAATAATGACTTTTTAGAAAAAACAATAGAATCTGTTATCAATCAAACATATATTGACTTTGAATTAATCATTATTGACGGTGGATCTACAAACGAAAAATGTATTGATACATTATCCAAATACAGTAGCTTTAAAAATATTATTATCGTTTCGGAAAAAGATAAAGGGATTTATGATGGAATGAATAAGGGTATAGCAAAAGCTAAAGGAGACTATATTATTTTTGTGAACGCTGGTGACGAACTTATATCTAACAATATACTAGATATCGCAATTCAGCAAATAGATAATTATGATGTTATATATGGTAATCTTGAAGTAAAAGAAGAAAATTTCAAGTGGACTAAAGAATATCCCTCAGAATTAAGTTTTAGCTATTTTTTGAAAGATACACTTCCTCATCCATCTACTTTTATTAAGCGGTCGCTTTTCGAAAAATTTGGATATTATGATTGTAATATGAAAATTTCATCTGATTGGGCTTTCTTCATTAGTATAATTTGTAGGCACAATATATCATACAAACATATCTCTGATGTAATTTCTATATTTAGATATGACGGGATAAGTTCAAAAAGTGAAAACCAACAATTAATAAAAATAGAAAAGATAAACTTTCTAAAAAAGAATTTTTCAGCATATCTTACTGATTATAAACAACTTAAAAAAGTTGAAGCCATGCAAACTGCACTAAAAAACTCTAGACTGATAAAGTTTCTTTCCATTATCTTCAAACAGCTTAGATTCTGAAATAGATGAAATTGGTTTCAATTATAATTCCTTGTTTTAATCAAGGAGAATTCTTAGCTGATACCTTAGCATCTGTTTTAAAACAGTGCTACACAAATTGGCAGTGTGTTATTGTAAACGATGGTTCTGAAGACCGAACTGAAGAAATTGCTCTAGAATGGTGTAGAAAAGATACCAGGTTTATTTACTATTCTCAACTAAATCAAGGAGTATCAGTAGCAAGAAACAATGGGATATTTAAATCAAATGGATTTTACATTTTACCTCTTGATGCAGATGACCTTATTCATGAAAATTATATATTGGAAGCTGTTTTAGCATTTGAGAGTAATCAAAATATTAAATTGGTTTACTTTAATGGTAGAAAATTTGGTTTAGAAAGTAGTGCCTTTAAGCTTAATAAATTTAACTACCGGGATTTATTAATTGAAAATATGATTGTTTGTAGTGCTTTATTTAAAAAAGCAGACTTTTTAGATACTAGTGGATATGATAAGGAAATGCAAATAGGATTAGAAGATTGGGAATTTTGGATTAGATTTCTAAATGAAAATTCTCAAGTTGTTCAAATTGATAAAGAATATTTTTTCTACAGAATACGAAAAAGCTCGAGGAACAGCATACCATTGGATGCTTATGAGGAAATTAAATGGCAAATTTTTTATAAAAATTTCGAGATATATAAAACCCATTTTATAGATCCAATTAGTCAAATAAAACTCGCTCAAACAAATAAAGAAATGTTTCAACTTTCCGTTGATTACAGGTTGGGAAATTTCTTAATAAATCCATTCAGGAAGATAAAAAAAAGGATCTTTAGTAAATGAGTGAAGCCAAAAAACCTCTTCTAAAAATTCAATTTACTGATTTTTGGGCTGGTTTTGTTCCAGAAGAATCCTTTTTCTTTAAAAGATTATCTTTGAAGTATTCACTAGAGCTTAGTGATAACCCAGATTTACTATTTTATTCTGTTTACAGCAAAAATCATCAAAAATATAGCTGTACCAAGGTACTTTTTACGGGTGAGAACATTAGACCAAACTTTGAAGATTGTGATTTTGCATTCAGCTTTGATTATCCAATAACGAATAGAAATTATAGATTACCGTTATATGCATTATATCAAGACGCCGAAACTCTAACAAAAAGGAAACTAAATTTTGTAGAAATTTTAAGTCAAAAATTTAAATTCTGTTGCTTTATCGTATCTAATCCAGATGGTCAAATAAGAAACGAATTTTATCTAGAACTTTCTAAACAAAGGCATATAGATTCTGCAGGCAAACTATATAACAATACAGGGTTTGAATTGACTGATAAAATAGATTTTATCAAAGATTTTAAATTTGTTATCGCTTTCGAAAACTCAACATACCCAGGTTATGTAACTGAAAAAATCTATGAACCATTTATTTCTAATTGTATTCCTATTTATTGGGGTTCCGAGCTAGTAATAAAAGATTTTAATCCAAAAAGATTTATCAATTGTCACGACTTTAAAAATTTTACCGAAGTAATTGATTATATCGATTATCTTGATAAAAATGATGATGCATATTTAGCTATGCTAAAAGAACCAGTGTTTAGTAACGACAGAGTAAATGATTTTGTTAACGAAGACAATATTAATAAGCGATTAGAAGAAATTGTTAGTTTCACTCAGCACAGGTCATTGAGAAAACTGTTAACTGCATCCATTAGAATGCTTAAACATTATTTTAATATCGTACTATCTCAATTTCATCTTAACAGAACCTAATGGGTATTCCTTCAGTTTCTGTAATCATACCGAATTATAATCATGATAATTTTCTTGAAAAAAGAATAGATTCGGTAATTAATCAAACCTTTCAAGATTTCGAGATAATAATTTTAGATGATTGCTCTACAGATCAAAGCATTAGTATTATTGAAAAATATAGACATCATGAAAAAGTTTATAGAATTGTTTATAACGAATTCAATAGCGGAAGTACCTTTAAGCAATGGATTTTAGGCATTAACATTTGTAGAACCAAATATATATGGATCGCAGAAAGCGATGATTATGCAGAAGCAGATTTTTTACTATTATCTGTAGAAAAACTGAATTCAATAGAAGATTTTAACTGTTCATTTGTTCAATCAAAATGGATAAATGAAGCAGATCAGATATTTGCTCTTCCCGAGCATGAAAATTTCACTCCCGAAGAATTGTTAAATGAAAATTTTATAAGGAGTAAAATGTTAGCTGGTTGTTATCTCTATAACGCGAGCGCTGTTCTTTTCAAAAGTACCGCTTACTTTAAATATAAGAATGAGATTGATTTTTATTTAAATAGATTAAAATATTGTGGTGATTGGCTATTTTGGGCTTACATATTAAAGAACAGCAAAGTTGGATTAATTTATAATTATCAAAATTATTTTAGAAGGTTAGAAAATGCTGTTTCTGAAAAGAGAAAGCTTGACTTTATTGTTATATCAGAAATAATAGAGATAATAAAACAAATTAAACACTTGTATAAAATAAATTTAACTATTATTGATGCTTCTTTAATAACAAATAGGTTAATTAATTTTTGGAATGATTATGAAGATAAAAACCCCTTAGTGTTTCTCAAATTATTAGAAAAATCAGCAACTATACATAAATTAATTCCAACTATTTTGATATTAAAAAAAATTAAAAGAATTGGAAATTAATCTCCATCCGGAGTCAGGATATAATTGGACCACCTTCCTTGAAAATACATACTTTGAAAAAGTAATTGAAGAATTGTTTTTTATTCTGGGAGATAGATACAATGATTATTTTTTTCAATTTTATCTATATGATGGGACATTAAAACAAAATATTGCACCACCAAAAAATATTGTAAAGATTAAAGTTCTATTTCTTTTATGTGATGAACGAAATCATTTGAATCATGAGCATATAAAGGGCTATGATTACGTTTTCAAGAGTTATTTGCCTGATGGACACTGTAGCAGCTTCATTCCAATTCCTGTTGGGTATAATGCTCAAATACCAAAATTACCAATTAAAAATGTTATGGAAAGAGGTATTGATGTGTTTTACTCTGGAAACTTGAATTCAAACAGATTAACTGGGTTATACAAATCACTACATAAGCTTAGTTGGTTACCAAAAAGATTATTCTTGGCAATTTATGCTCGCCCAAGAATTAGAAAACTATTTAATTTATCATTCCCTATTTACTTTCAATCTAAAATATATAAGTACAATATTTCTTTTAACGATGGATTCAATTTAGGATTAAAAAAATCATTGTATGCTGATGCATTAAACAATTGTAAAATAGCGCTCTGTCCGAAGGGATATTTTGTTAACGAAACATTTCGATTTTATGAGGCTTTAAGACAAGGTGCTATAGTCGTTTCCGAACGTTTACCTAATCATAGTTTTTATAAAGATGCGCCAGTATTACAGACGGAAACCTGGAATGATTTGCCAAAAATTATTAAACAGATCTACATTAAAAATATGGAAGAGCAACAAAAAGCATCGTTAAATTATTATGAAGCAAACCTTTCAGAAATGGCAGTCGCACAATATGTAAAAAAAATAATTGTGAATTTTGGGTAACATTAGTATATCTATAATCATTTGTTGCTATAATAGTGCAAAGCGTTTGCCTAAAACTATTGAACATATTTTCGAAATGGAAAATATTGAAGATCAAATTGAAATAATTATCGTTGATAATTGTTCTACTGATGAAACATCTAAAATTGCTGAGGTTGAACTTAACCGGCACTCAAAAAAGATAAGTTATCAAATGGTTTACGAATCAAAACCTGGTTTAAATAACGCAAGAAAAAAAGGAAGTGAAGCTGCAAATTATGAATGGTTATTATTTTGTGATGACGATAATTGGTTGGAGAACGACTATTTAATTAATTTCTTAAAAAATTTAAAAGAGTTTCCATCTCTTCAAATCGTTGGTTGCGGTATATCTACTCCAGTGTTTGAAGAACAGCCAGAAAAATGGTTCGAGAGATATCAATATTTGTGTGCAATTTTTGATATTAAAGAAAGAAAAAAAAATGTAATGATTTCAAATTCTTTGGAAGAGGAAAGTTTTGTATGTGGGGCTGGAATGTTTGTTAGAAAAGGTTTCATGAATAATTATTTTCTTGATCAAAACTTAAAACTTCAAGGAAGAGTTGGAAATCAACTTTCTTCAGGGGAAGACACAGACTTGGTTTGGTTTGCTCTTAGCAACAACTTGCATGTTGGACAATTTTCAAACTTAAAATTAAAACACTATATAACAGCTAATAGAGTAACAAAGGCATATATAGTTAGGCTTTATAAAGGTATCAATTTTTCTTTTGCACTTTTAGACTACAAATACAAAACCATAACCAAAAACCCAAATATATTCGAGTTCATTTATAATTACTTTAACAACTTATTTCACTTCAATTTCTTAATATCGAGATTGATATATGCGGAATTTGTGGGAAGGTATAAAGCCTATCGTTATATAAAAACAATTTGAAACAAGTCCTTCACATCATTTCGAACAAAGATAATAGCGGAGGTACTATTGCTGCATTGAATTTACATTATGCTTTACAGCATAATGGAATTAAAAGCTCCGTTTTGTCGAGTGATGAGTTGGAAGGTTCTGAACATGGGAATGGTTACAGAAGATTTGGAGGTGTAGTTGGCAGAATTCAACAGGAATTATTAAAAGTTGAAAATCTATTTGCGAGACCTGGATGGATAAATTCTATAGATAGATTAGTTTCTCCGGATATTCTAAAAAATTATTCAGGTATTGTTCACATTCATGTAACGCATGTTGCGCAAATTTCTTTCGATTTAATAAACAGATTGGCTAAAGGCAATAAAGTAATCTGGACACTACACGATTTGTGGCCTTTAACTGCAAAATGCATCCACCCTATTAATTGTGATAAATACTTAAAAAATTGCTATCAATGTCCCAAATTGCAGGAATATCCAGTATTAAAGTGGGATAACACTCCCTATTTACATGGACAAAAAAAGAATTTTATCAGACAACATAAAATTCATTTTATATCTCCATCAAAGTGGATAACAAAAGAAAACGAGCAATATATTCATAATCTTGGTGGAACAATTTCAACCATTCCTCATGCAGTAAATTTCAATTTCACTAAAGCGCTTATTAGCAAAGATGAGATCCGAATAAAATATAATTTGCCATTAGATGGTGATTTAATTCTTTTTCCACAAGGAAGATGGGATGACAATAAAAAAGGTGCAAACTGGTTTGAATCGATAAAAAACAATTTAGTAAAAAGCTCGAATTTAAAGCGCAAAATCTGTCTCATAAAACTCATTGGAAACAAGCTTCAATTTAATAAAGTAAACGATTGGATAACAGAAATACATTTGCCAACAACTTCAGATAAAGAAATTATGGCAGCTTATTATCAATTAAGTGATGTTAGTATTTCCTTAAGTGAAATTGAAACTTTCGGATTCTGTGTAGCGGAAAGTTTAGCCTGCGGTATACCTGTCCTAGCCCGTTCTTCAAAAGGTGTGAATGAACTTTTACATGATGAAATTATTGCCAATAGCGAAGAAGAATTAACTCAATTTGTATTGGAACAAAAATGGCTTAATTTTAATTTTGAGTCATTATTCTCACGAATAAGTATTGATATGAATACCTGGGCTAAAGATCATGTAGAGCTATATAGCCAATAAATCATTTGCGAATAGCTATAAATTCTAAAGATAACCCTCTAGCCAAAATATTGTTAGATATGATTCAACTTTTATACATTTTTGCTCATGATAATGGATATGCTGTCTTATAGAAATTTAAAAAAATTATGAATTTCAAAACATTAATTAAATGACAAATAAGAAATGGCTGATTATTGGTGGTGGTGCGGTGGTTCAGGAATATTACCTGAAAGCATTTGAACATCTTAATTTATTGAATTCGATTACTATAATTGAACCAAATGTTGAGACCTATCAATATCTAAAAGCTAAAAACATTTCAGTAGTTAACATTGGATTTAGAGATTTTTTTAATCAAAACAAAACAGGCTATGATCACGCAATCATCACCCTGCCAAATCATCTTCATGAGGAAGCAATAGCCTTATGTCTTGCCGAAAACATTTCGGTTTTATGTGAAAAGCCACTCGTTTTAACTGCGGCTGCATGCGACAGAATCAGTGATTTAGAAGCAAAAGCAGATGAATACATTTACACTGGAATGGTTCGTCGATATATGCCATCTTACCTTGCATTAAGCAAAAGTTTAAATCTTTTAGGTGAGATATATGAAGTTAGAATAGAAGATGGAAATCCTTTTACCTGGGTGGCAGATAGTTACGCTTTTTTCGACCCAAAAAACGGTGGTGTTTTAGCCGATATGGGCGTACATTATCTTGATTTAGTTTATCATCTTTTTGGCTCGCTTAAGCCTATTAAATACGAGGATGATTATGAAGGTGGAGTTGAAGCAAATGTAAGCTATACCTTTAAAGGTGAATCTGGAATAGATGTTTCGTTAAAGCTTTCCCGAACTGAAAAGCTAAAAAATACTTTTGAAGTTATTGGTACAAACGGACGGATTTGGATGGAAAAGGATAATTTCGAAAGTTGTTTCTTTTCGCCTGAGTATGGCATTATCCACGAAATAAAACTAAATGATGCCTTTAATGATGCATCTTTACAATATGTATTTGGAGCTTGCTTTGTTGAGCAATTACTTAAGTTTTCATCGAAGGATAAATCACTTGTTAAAGTTGCTGATGCAAAAGCAGTTATTTCGCTTATAGAATGGGCATATGAAAATCGAAAAACAGTATTAGCCAAAACAAGTGAAGATACTTATCTGATCACGGGAGGAACCGGATTTATTGGTACAGCTTTAACCGAACGTTTATGGCACAAAGGGGTTCAAAATATAACTGTGCCTGTTAGGGGTTATAAAAACTGTGCACCTGTAGCCCGATTTGAAATCGATTTACCAAAAGTAAATCTATTAAATTATGAGTCGGTACTTCAAACTGTTGCCGGAAAACAATTTATTATTCACCTGGCCTATTCTACTGATGGTAAAAATGCTTATAACATTAATGTTGAAGCCACAAAAAACGTGGTGAAAGCAGCTTGTGAACAAGGTGCTGAAGCTGTTGTCATATTGAGTACCATGAATGTTTATGGTTTTCCAAACGGAATAGTAAACGAAAATACAAATGGAAAACCTGCTGGTAGAGATTATGGGAAATCGAAAAAAATAATGCAAGATTGGTGTTTAGAATTTGCAAAAACTCAAACCAGAACCAGAATTATAGTGCTTAATCCTACCTGTGTTTATGGCCCGAATGGGAAAACTTATACTACTTTACCACTTACACTTGCCAATTCAAATCGTTTTTGCTGGATTGATAACGGTAAGGGAAAGGCTAATATTGTTTATATAGATAATCTGTTAGATGCCATAGAAACATCATTGAAGGTAAAGGAAGCACATGGATTAAATTTTATCATTAATGATGATACATTAACCTGGAAAAGTTTTCTAAGTCCGCTATTATTGGATAAGGCTAGCCAAATTGAAAATCTTGATGCAAACAGCTTACTCACACAAAACTTTAAGGAAAAAACAAATCTTAAAAAAATTGCCCGTTACTTGGTTGCCAACTATGAATTTGTTTCCTTAATTAATCAGCACCCTGTTTTGGGTGGCATTAAAAAAGCGCTTTTTAAAAGAATTCCGAAATTTAGAAATAAGTTAGATGGCGAGCGGGATATTGAATGGACAAGTAATGGAACAGAAAATCTCACAAATGATTTCAGCCAACCATTTAACCCTCCTATCTGGTTAAACGAACTTTTTGGAAATACAAACAGTGAATTTTCTTCAGAAAAAGCGAAAGAAATTTTAGGTTGGAAGCCTGCCGTACCTACAAAAGAAGCACTAAAAAAAACTCAGCATTGGCTATCTCAGCGAAATTAGTTTCAGTAATTATTCCGGCATATAATGCTGCGCAGACTATTGTCGAAACATTAGATTCTGTTTTTGCGCAAACCTATAAAAATTTAGAAGTCATTGTTGTTAACGATGGCTCTACTGACGATACGTTAGCTGTTTTGGAAAACTATCCAAATTCCATTAACGTATTATCAACCGAAAATAAAGGTGTAAGCCATGCCCGTAGTTTGGGTTTTAAACATTCAAAAGGAGGTTTTATACAGTATTTGGATGCTGATGATTTATTAATATCCGAAAAAATCGAGATACAACTCCAGGCTCTATTAGTACAAAATGCTGATGTCGCTTATGGCGATTGGCAAAAAGTTAGAACTGAAAACAATCAATTAACCATCTCAGAAACCATTGAACGCAAAATAGATGGAGATTTGGAAATCGCACTTTTTACGTATTTCTGGTGCCCTCCTGCTGCCATATTATACTCAAGAGGATTATGCAACCGCCTAAAATGGAATGAAAATTTACCCGTTATACAAGATGCAAGATATTTTTTGGATGCTGCTATTGCCAAAGGCAAATTTGTGTATACCAAAGGGATAATGGCTAAATATAGAACTGCTCAGTTAAGTTCGTTGTCGCAAAAAAGCGATTTGAATTTTGTGCGTGATTTATATGAGAACACAAAAGGTATTTATTCAATATGGAAAGCAGACGTTGATACTGATAAGAAAATGGCAATTATAAAATCTTTAAGGCATTGTATATACCGACTAAGTGTTTTGGATAAAAGTTTAGCAAAAGAGGCTATTGAATTTCTGCTTCAAATTGAGCCATATTACTTACCTCCGGAAAAAGGGTTTCTGAGGGCTTTGTCCAAAATTATTGGCTACGAAAGTGCCGAAAAAGTAGCTGGCTTTAAAAGAGCCATTAAGTCATGAAAATTGCTTTGGTAACGGCTTATTTTTATCCAATAAGTTCAGGTGGAACTGAAAAATATGTATTGAGTCTTGCTAAAAGCTTAATCAAGCAGCACCATGAGGTTCATGTTATTACCACTGGTCCTAAGAGTAAAATTATCACATATGATGATATAACCGTTCACTATGTAAAAGACGAATTATCTAATAATTCAGATATTGTTTCAAGCAGAAAAGCATCTGGTAATCTTAATGACTTTATAGGAATATTAGAAGAAAACAAATATGACTTGGTTCATTTTCATACTTTAACACCTGCCTTTAATATCTTTCATCTATCCGCAGCAAAAAAGTTAAACAGATTAGTTTATTTTACCGCACATGTACCAAGCATTACCTGCATTCATGGTGATTTAATGCAATTTGGAGAGTATGCCTGCGATGGTCTCATTCAAAAACAAAGATGCACAGCTTGCTATCTAAGCAAAAAAGGTTTAAGTAAGTCACTTAGCAATGTAGTTGCAAGAATAGGCACTACTTTAAATTATCCTGTTAGTACGGCTACAGTTGTTGATAGAAAAATTGAAGACCTATCAGAGTTAAACAGACTATGTGACAAAATATTTCTATTTACAAGCTGGCAGAAAGAAATATTTATTTCAAATGGCTTTGAACCTAAGAAAATATCGATTACTAGCCAATTATTGGATAAAGATATAACTCCACAAATTCCAATTAAAAAAGTGATTAAAAATATCGGTTTTATTGGCCGGATTAGCCATGAAAAAGGTCTACATATCTTGATTGAGACATTTCAATCATCAAAAAGGAAAGATTTGCAACTTCATATTGCTGGTATTGTAAATGATAAAAAGTATTTTGAAGAGCTAAAATCAAGAACTGAGAGCGATGGAAATATAAAATGGCATACCAATTTATCAGAAAGGCAAACAAATGAGTTTTATGAGAATATAGATTTGCTTATTATTCCTTCTATATGGTTCGAAACAGGCCCATTTGTTCTATATGAAGCTTTTGAAAGAAATATTCCAGTTATAGCAAATAATTTGGGAGACATGATTCTTTGGAAAGATCGAGGATTTGATATTAAAATTTACAATTCAAATGAAATACTAAAAAATTATATTCTCCTCTTAGATTAATCTTTTTTTAAAATGCCTTTCAACAAAACCTTCACTCTTGCTATCAGTTTTTTAACAATTTTATACTTTATAATTTCTTTGATTATTAAACCATCCATGTACAATGATAGTGCACTTGGTTTTATCACAATGAAATCTATGCTATCTGGAGCACCATTTAATTATATTTCTACTATTGATCTTGGATCAATAGATAAAAACCTTTTGGTATTTAATAGTACATGGGCACCAGGACAATATCTAGTCCCAATGTTTTTTATAAAATATATTGGATTAAATATTGGAGAAGGAATCTTAATTACAAATTTTTTGATGAGTGCATCTGGGCTTCTCGGATTTTATTTTCTCTTCAAAGCCCTTCAATTTGATAAAAACATAATTCTAATTTCATTATTTATAATTGTCTGTCAACGATTTTATTCAATTTCTTACAGTATATATAATGGTGGAGAAACTATTCTGTTTGGTTGTTTGCCATGGATAATATTGATGCTGATATCTCTTAATTACGACAAATTAATTGATTTCTTATATTTCATCATTTTAAGTTATATCGGCTTTTTGAGTAAATTCTCATTTATTATTATAGCCTTTGCGTTAACATTATTTTTAGTCATCCGTGACATAAAATCAATTAGTAAAACTCGCTCAAAAGAAGCCTTATTTATTTTGATAAAATACAGTGCTTTTTATATTATATTCTTAGTAATATCTTATATTACTTTTATTAGTAGAGGATTGTACAATGCACAAACTTTTAATTTTAAATTAAATATTACCCATTCTCTCTTCGTATTTGCTGAGCCTGTAGGCTCAATTTTTTCGCTAGATGACTTATATCAAAGAATATTTGAATACCCCGGTTACAATATTTCTGAATCACTATTATCTATTGCAAAGCCTATATATTATTTTATCTTAGGAACAATTTCTATTTTTACTGTAAAAGAAGTTTTAAACTTTAGTTCAAGCTATAATTACAAAATTTTATTAATTTCATTTTTAACATCATTTACAGGTATATTTTTATTATTCTATAACAAAACAGAAATTACCAGCTCCATGGAAATGAGACATTTCAGAAGTGTTGGCTTCCTCGTTTTGCCAGGCTTATTACATTATTTAAAATTTAGTAAAAACTCATTTTTGAGCTTCATTTTATATTCTATTATTGGAATAAGTTGTTTATATGGGGTAACTTCTTTTTTACAACGTGAAAAAGGACTGCTTAAAAAATCTAATGAAGGCTATAATGGTTTCAGTCATACGCTCATTGATAAGGCCACTTTAGTCTTTTTAAAACAGCTAGATAAACAAAATAATAGGGATGGGTTAATTTATGTGCCTGATGCTGCAACGGCGTTAGAATTTGATAATATTAGAACCTTAATTTCTCATGCTGATTTTGAATCATTATCAGATTTGAAGACAAAAAGTTATTCTGGAAAAACTATAAAACTTTATGTCCTTATTCAAACCAGATTTAAAGACAATGGTAAAACAAAAGCAATCCTTAGTTCTTTTAAAAATTATCAAAACTTTATAACATTGTTCAAAAATGATGAATTCACAATTTTTGAAGGCGTAAGATAAATGTCGGTTCAGAAAATAACATTAATAAGTTCAAGTCATTTAAGTTCTAACCCAAGATTGGTAAAAGAAGCTAAGGCGCTTTTTGAAGCTAAATTTTCAGTCTCAATTATTTTTCTGCAGCATATCAGTTATCTTGAAAAATTCGATAAAGAAATAATTGATGATTTACCAGGTATTAACTTTTCTGCTATAAATTATAATCGGTTATACTGGAAAGGAAAAATTTTAAATGCGAAAAGACTTTTTAGAAGATTCTATTCAAAAATATTCCATTCTTCATGTTATAAGGAAAATATTTTCTTTCCTGAATTTAAAAAACTTATTAAAGATAATTATGCTGATTTATATATTGGACATACGCTGTCTGCCTTACCTATTGCTGCGTGGGCTGCAAAACATAAAAACTCCAAGTTTTCATTTGACGCAGAGGATTATCATAGGCAAGAAACCAATGATAAAACCAAAAATGATTTAGCAAAATCTATTGAAGAGAAGTATTTAAATGAAGTTGAATATATTAGTACAGCTAGTGTATTCATATCGGCGGCATATGGCAATCATTTTCCAAATAAAAAAATTATAACCATAAACAATTTTTTTGAGAGTCAAGAATGCAACCAACATCAAAAATCAGCAGCTAACCAACCACTTAAGATTGTCTGGTTTTCTCAAACAATTGGTTTGAACAGAGGGCTACAAAATTTTCTTAATAAATTAGTATTATTAGAATATAATCAATACGAGTTACATTTGAGAGGTTCACATGATGAAAGTATCAAAACGGAATTATTAAAGTTTATTCCACAAAATTGGCAAAATAAAATATATTTTTATCCTCAATGTTCATCAGATGAGTTAAGATCTTGGTTAAAAAAATTCGACGTTGGCCTTGCCCTTGAACCTGGTTTTAGCATAAATAATAACATTGCAATCTCCAACAAAATTTTTCAATATTTAAGTGCTCGACTAGCTATTATTGCAACCCCAACTATAGGACAAATGTGGGTAAATCAACAAGCTCCCAATGTAGGCTTTATGCTATCGCCAGATTCAGATTTATCCTTACTGAAAAACTGGGCTACTAACAGAGACAATTTAGATGAAACCAAAGAAGCTGCCTTGTATGCTGCAAAAGCAAAATTTAATTGGCAATATGAAAAGAAAAAACTTATTGAAACGATAAAACTAATTACAATTGAACAAAACACTGAAGATAATCATCTAATAAATTCTGTAGTTCATATTTCTCCAGGCATAGGTAAATTTAGTGCTGAAACCGTAAAAGCATATGAAGAATATAATTATCTGAAATCAATGTTTACTACTTTAGTCATTCATCATAATAATTTTTTTGTATCGTATCTTTTAAAATTGTTTCCCTCTTTCAAGGCAAAATTTAAAAACAGATATTTTTCAGAAATTCCTTTAGCTAAAATTAAACTTTATCCATGGAAGGAACTCTGCAGAGTATTGGCTGTTAAGTTTTTGACCTTAAAAAACACTGATCTGATATGGGAATGGGCGGAAATAAATTTTGATAAATGGGCGTCCCGTCAAATCAATTGTGATGTGAAAATTTTGCATTGCTACGAGCACGCTGCACTCTTTTCATTCAAAAAGGCTAAAAATTTAGGCTGTTTCAAAATTCTAGAACAAACCAGCCAGCACTACAATTTTTATGAGCGAATGATAAAAGAACAGTTTGCTAACTATCCTAATTTGAAATCAGAATATAATGAACATATTTCTGGAGATATAATGTCTCGGCGAAATAACAGAAAAGCTGAAGAGCACCATTTGGCAGATTTAATAATTTGCAATTCAACCTTTACAGAAAAATCTTTGATTGCAGAAGGAATTAGCGAGAGTAAAATAATTAAAATCCCTTTAGCGTACCCTAACGTATCTGATAATTACTTGAATAGAAATATTTCGGACACATTTACATTTATATGTGTAGGTTCTATTAGCCTAACCAAAGGCACCCATATTCTAATTGATACATGGCGAAATTTTTTTTCTGAATGCCCCGGAGCAAAATTAATATTAGCTGGAAGTAATTCCCTACCAAATAATTTTTTACAAGATTTGCCTGTTAATATTGAACTTACTGGTTTCTTAAATAAAACTGAATTGGATATTATTTATAAAAAAGCAGATCTATTAGTTTTTCCAACTTTAGGCGATGGTTTTGGCATGGTTATAACCGAGGCTATGGCTAAAGGTTTACCTGTTTTAACAACTGATAATTCAGCCGGCTACGATTTAATAGAAAACGATATTGATGGTTTTATCATTGAGGCAGGCGACGCTGATGCGCTTGCTAAAAAGATGTTATGGATTATGAATAACAAGTCTGTTTTACTAAAAATGAGTAAGCTAATCATTGAAAAAGCTCGGCAATATCAATGGACTGATTATCATAAGTTATTAATTGCTGAGGTTGAAAAAAAATATATGGAATTTAAAATAGAAAACCACAGTTGCTAACTATTTCTTGAAACGTCTTTTAATCATATCCCCGTATTTTGCTCCAACTAATTCGGCAGATAGTCACCGGATCAGAACAAGTTTACCCTTTTTTAAACAATTTGGTTGGGAAGTAGAGGTAGTTACCGTTAATGATATCTATTCAGATCTACCAAAAGATGGATTATTATTACAGTCCATTCCTCATGATATAAAAATTCATAGGATTAGAGCTTTCTCAAAGAAATGGACAAGTAAATTTGGATTTGGAAATATTGCCTTCCGCTCGTTCTACTTCTATAGAAAATATGTAAATCAAATTTTAAAAACTAGTCATTTCGATTTGATATACTTTTCGACAACGCAATTCCATATCACTACATTAGGTTCATATTGGAAAAGAAAGTTCAAAATACCTTATGTAATTGATATGCAAGACCCATGGCATTCAGATTATTATTTTAACAAACCTAAAAATGAGCGACCTCCAAAATTCAAGCTATCTTATGCACTAAATAAGTTTTTGGAGCCTGTTGCACTGAAAAATGTAAATGGATTAATTAGTGTTTCTGATGAATACATTACTCTGTTAAAAGATAGATACAAAGAGTTAAAAGAAATACCATTTAAAATAATTCCTTTTGGTGTGCATTCCTTAGATTTTAAAATAGCAACAGAAAATAAATTTGATGATTTTATAGAACTTGATCACAGTAAAAAAAATATAGTGTACACAGGCGCCGTAGGAAACATAATGAAAGAAAGTATTGAGTTTTTTTGTAAGAGTTTATATACTCTAAAAGAAACTCGTAGAACATGTTATGACAAATTAAACTTCTATTTCATTGGAACAAGTTATACTCCAAATAATTTAGCTACAGAAAGTGTAATTCCGATCGCTAAACGATTTAATGTTGCTGATTGCATCAAAGAGTTTCCAAACAGAATTGGTTATTTTAATTCCATTAATTTGCTACAAAGATCTGATGGATTAATAGTTTTAGGTTCTGATGACAACTCCTACAACCCTTCTAAATTATTTACATACATTTATACGAAAAAAAAAATCATTGGAATTTTCAAAAAACAATCTACCGCTTCATGTATGATTGATAATCTTGGTAGTGGTAGTGTTATTTATTATGACCATCCCGAGAAATCTCTAAACGATTTTTTAAAATTCTTTGAACGAATCGTAAATGATATCGATACCTTTCCAAAAGAATTTTCAGAAAAGCAATTAAAAGGCTACGATTCAGAATGCTTAACTGAAGAACAATGTTTATTATTTAATGCTGTAGTATGAAAAAATATGTTCAATACGGTTGTGGCTTTAGCGCTCCTCTTAAATGGAAAAATTACGATTCTTCTCCAACGTTAAGATTCGAGAAATTGCCAATTATTGGTAAATTTAAGTTAAAAAACGCACAGAAGTTTCCTAGAAATGTATTTTATGGAGATATTGTTAATGGTTTACCGGAGGTAGAAAATAGTATTGATGGCATATACTGCAGTCATGTATTAGAACACTTATCTTACGAGGACTTTTTACAGGCATTAAAAAACACCTACAAAATTTTGAAACCTGGAGGGATATTTAGATGCGTGGTTCCGGACCTAAAGCATGCTGCAGAGGAATACCTTAAGAATTTTGAAGGGGATAGTAATCCTGCTAAAAATTTCATGACTTCAACTATGTTAGGAGTTGAGAAGAGAAATAAATCTATCTTCGGAACATTAGTTTCATTATTTGGAAACTCTAAGCATTTGTGGATGTGGGACAACAAATCTTTAACTCAAGAACTAGATAAGGCAGGATTTATAAACTGCAGAAATTGCTCTTTTAATGATAGCAGCGATATTCATTTTAATTATGTAGAAGAGCAAAGCAGATTTCTTAATGCTGTAGCAATCGAATGTTATAAGTGAAAAAGCTGTCCATCGTTATCTCCCATCCTATTCAATATTATGCACCGGTTTTTAGACTATTAGCACAACAGTGTGAGTTAAAAGTTTTTTATACACTTGGCTCAGATATTGAAAGTGGATTATATGATAATGGATTTAAAAAAATCATAAAATGGGATATAAACTTGCTTGACGGATACGAATATGAGTTTTTAGAAAATAAAGCAAGAGAACGTGGATCGCATCATTTTTTGGGCATAAACAATCCTGACATTATTCAGAGAGTAGGTAATTTTAAACCGGATGCTATATTCATTTACGGATGGGCTTATTATAGTCATTTAAAGGTACTACGCTATTTTAAAGGTAAAATACCTATCTGGTTTAGGGGTGATAGTCATTTATTGGACTCAAAACCTGTTTGGAGAAACCTGGCTCGAAAAGCTTTATTGACGTGGGTTTACAGCTACATTGATAAGGCATTTTACGTAGGCTCTGCAAATAAAGCATACTTTAAATCTTTTGGATTAAAAGAGCATCAGCTCATTTTTGCACCTCATGCAGTAGATAACGAACGATTCTCGGAGGTTAGAGCTGAAGAAGTAGGTTCTTTGAGAAAAAACTTAAAGATTGGTGAACAGGAAACTTTAATTTTATTTGCAGGAAAATTAGAAAGAAAAAAAAATCCAGAACTATTATTACAGGCATTTCTCGATTTAAAAATGGATAATGTTCACTTACTGTTTGTGGGTAATGGGGAGTTGGAAGAAAGTTTAAAGCTGAAAGCAGAAAGCTTTAAACCGAACATTCATTTTATGGATTTTCAAAATCAAAGTTATATGCCTGTAGTTTATCAAGCTTGTGATTTATTTTGTTTACCTTCTCAAGGACCAAATGAAACCTGGGGATTGGCTGTAAATGAAGCCATGGCCTCGGGAAAGGCAATTCTTATTTCAGATAAAGTTGGTTGTTATATAGATCTTATTCATGAAAATAATGGACACATCCTCAGAAGTTCTGGTCTTTCTTCACTACAAGAATGTTTAATAAAAGTCCTAAACAATGATTTAAATGAAATGGGACAATATTCAAAGCAAATCATTAATAAATGGAGTTTTAAAAATCAAGTTTCTGTAATACTAAACAGCCTTTGTGAGGAATAGAATAAAAATAATAGACGCTTTAAGGGGTGTTGCAGCATTATTTGTTTTACTTCATCATTTTATGGTTTTCTTTAGTGATGCCTTGGAAAACGCAACAAATGACTCTATAAATAAAATTTTAATTTTCATTTCTGATTTAAATAGCGAGGCTGTTTTATTCTTTTTCATAATCTCTGGTTTTTGTATAGGACTTTCACTAAATGGAAGTTTACCTCATAAAAAACGAGATGTTCTACTTTATATTAAAAAAAGATTTATCAGAATTATGCCCATTTATTTTTTAGCTCTATTTATAACGTTTTTAGTTGGAGTTTTCACTAATTCTACAAATTATGATTCCAGCTATAAACTCAGTAATCTTCTGGGCAATTTATTTTTTTTACAAACACCAGAAGGTGTTAAACATTGGTTTAGTCCTTATGGTCATAATGGCCCTCTATGGTCATTAAGTTATGAAATGTTTTTTTATTTGTTTTTTCTACCATTTTCATATTTCCTGAGAAAATTATCTTTAAAAAATATCAATCTAATTTCCTTCTTATTAATGGGGGTTACTATAATTTCTTTGGCGCTGAATCACTTGAATCTCTTTACCCCCTGGTTTAGTTTCTTAAGCATATTCATAATCTGGTATTACGGTTATCTTTTGTTTTCTAATCACGTTCATATGAAACGATATGATGTACATTTTATTTTTCTGTTCTACATTTCCATAATCATCTGTCTAAACAGATCATACATTCCATCAGATACCATTTATTTGGTTTCAAAAGGGCTAATAATGGTAAGTTTACTTTACAGCCTTATTTTTATGTATCGTGTAAATCGAGTTAAAATAGTGCTTAATACGATTGAAAGAATTACTATATTTCTTTTTTACCAAATTGGATTAGGGAGCTATGCTTTGTACGCATTTCATTATGTCATTTTATTAATGTGCGCTTATTTTAAATTAACATTAATCGAAACGATTGTAATTTTAATAATATCAATCATTTGCTGTATTCAGCTTGAAAAATTTATAATTAAAATTGCATCAAGATTTGGTTCTAGTAAACGATTAAATAAAGAAATTTACCCATCACATTGAAATAAATCTAAGTGTTAAGATTGTTTGATAATTCAATAAAATTAGGAAGTTTAAAAATTGGAATTGGGATAATATTAGCACTATCACTTTTTACAATAAATCCAATAGCAACTTTTTTTGCCATCCTCTTTGTTCCTTTTGCTGCAAAATTATTGTGGAGAAAAAATGAACCACCAATTCTGTTCTTTGGTTTACTAATGCAATGGTCGCAAGTTTGTTTGAAAGTATTCTATGCAGATTATTTATATAAAGATTTTAGCGACTTATTTACTTATTATCAAAACATTAATAAAGCCTATTACTACAGCTTAACCGCTCTGTATATTATCAGCATTGGCATTTTTATCATTATTCATAAATTACCTCAGCTGGATCGCACTGATTTTAAAAAACAATTAGAAAGTTATAATTTAAAAAAAATAGTAACGCTTTACATTGCCGCGATTTTTTTCACTCCCTTTCTTATTATCTTTTCCCATGCCCTACCAGGCTTGCAACAGTTTTTTATTAAGGTACAAGATTTAAAGTGGGCTATCTTCTTTTTCTTCTTTACTTACTATTTTGTTTTTAACAAAAATAAGAAGCTATTTTATATTATTTTAACTGGAGAAATCATATTTAGTTTAACGGGTTACTTCAGTTCATTCAAAGATTTTTTTATTATTGCTATTTTACTATATGTTTTTGTAAAAAGAACTTACACTTATTTTAATTATGCATTATTTGGATTACTTATCGTCCTTCTATTTAATTTAATGATAGTTTGGCAATATGTAAAACCCGAATATAGAAGCTATCTTTCGGGAGGAGAAAGTGCTCAAGTTGTAACCGTATCCAAGGCTGATGCTTTGGAAAAGTTATATGAATTGACAAGCAAGTCTGGAAATTTGAAGTATGAGGATGGGATTACCAATTTGTTAGACCGCCTTACATATATTGATATTTTCTCTGCTTCAACTTCTTACGTACCCTTAAACAGACCACATGAACACGGACGATTATGGCTAGATGCCTTTAAAAGGATTTTCATGCCAAGGATTTTATTTCCTGAAAAAACCGTAATTGATGATACCGAAAAAACAATTACCTATACTGGTGTTGGGTTTGCTGGTGCTAGCTCCGGAACATCTGTTAGTTTAGGTTATGTTACGGAAAGCTATATAGATTTCGGTTTTCCTGGCATGCTTATTCCATTATTGTTATGGGGTATGGTTATTGGATTATCATATAAATTTATATTATTAAAATCTTACAATAAAATATGGGGATTTGCTTTCTTAGTACCCTTTATTTTCCAAATCAATTTGTTCGAAACCGCATTAGACAAATTAGTTGGTAGCTTTTTTGCCTTTTTCTTAATCTATCTCTTCTTGAACAAGTTTGTGATAAAGCGACTAGATAACTATCTAAAAAATTGAAAATCCTTCACCTCGCTGCTTCTTATAAACCTGCTTACATTTACGGTGGGCCGATTATGTCTATTGCTAAATTGTGTGAGGGGTTGGCGAAGAGCGAAGGGCAGAGAGCGGAGAGCGAAAAGCTGAAAGCTGAAAGCTCAAAGCTCAAAGCTGAAGGCTTAAAGCTCAAAGTGGAAAGTGGAAAGTTTGATCTTGAGGTTTTTACGACTACTGCAAATGGCAGGAATGAATTAAGTTTGGAAGCTGGGAAGCCTGTATTGGTGGATGGTGTGCGGGTTACATATTTTAAGCGGTGGACAAAGGATCATAGTCATTTTTCGCCGGGCTTGTTATGGAGATTAAGGAAAGTTCTTTTAGAGAGCCGAAATAGGAAAGCAGAAAGCAGAAAGCAGAAAGCGGAGAGCGGAATGCACAATCCCCCCGCAAGCTTCCGAACGATTGGGTCAAGCTCTTCAAAGAGAGGGCAAAAACCACCCCGCCTTACAGGCACCCCTCCAAAGGAGGGGAATGAAATTGTAATACACATCCATGCCTGGTGGAATCTGGTCTCAGTGTTGAGTTGTTTAGTTGCTAAATGGCATAAAGTTCCGGTTGTATTATCTCCTCGAGGAATGCTGACTTCATATAGCCAAAATAATCGAAATTCGCTTGCGAAAAGCATTATTCATTATTCCATCGGAAAAAGACTACTGCGATATTGCCACATTCATACAACCAGTGAGCAGGAAAAAAGGGACGTTCTTCAGCTTGTTCAGCCAAAAAGTATTACTGTGATTCCGAATTTAGTTAGAACTGGAGGAGAAAAGAGCAAGGAACAAAGAGCAAGGAACAAAGAGCGTGAAGAAAAATTACTAGATACACGAAACTTAAAGACTAAAACGCAAAGCGCCATTCATAACTCAACCTTTAAAATTTTGTTTCTTTCCCGAATTGAAGAAAAAAAAGGTTTAGAGTTGTTATTTGAAGCACTGGCAACGCTAAATATCCAATATTGTTTAACCATAGCCGGAAGTGGAGAGGAAAACTATATCAAAAGCTTAAAGCAGAAAGCGGAAAGCTTAAAACTTGATGATCGCGTGACATGGATTGGGCAAGTAAGCAATGAAGAAAAATTTTCGGTAATGGTTGATCATGATTTATTGGTTCTTCCCTCTTACAATGAAAACTTTGCCAATGTGGTGATTGAATGTTTAAGTGTAGGTACACCTGTTCTGGTTAGTGAGCGTGTTGGTCTCGCTGATTATGTAAATACAAATAACATGGGTTGGGTTTGTAAACTAGGGCCAAAGGTCATTGCCCAAAAAATTTCTGATGCTTATGCAGATGTGGTTAAAAGAGATTCAATAACCCAGCTTGCGCCTGGCCAAATAAGAAGCGATTTCAATGATGAGGTTTTGGCGAAGCGGCATATGGAGTTGTATGAAGAGGTTCTTCGACTACACTCAGAAGAACAGCATCGAATTTAAATACAATGAATAAAAATTTCAGTTTTATTATTCTGACTTATAATGAAGAGATTCATCTGCCAAGGTTATTAAATTCTATCAAAGGATTACAAGCACCTATTTACCTTTTAGATAGTGGAAGTACAGATACTACAGTTAAAATTGCGGAAAATTTTAAGGCTGAAGTTAAGGTTAATAAATTCGAAAACCATCCTAAACAATGGGATTATGCACTTAAAAACTTTGATATCCAAACACCCTGGACTATTGGACTAGATGCCGACCAAATTGTGACCCCAGAACTGTATAAAATGCTGGAAGAATTTGATGCTGAAAAACATCGTGACATTAATGGTATTTATTTCAACCGCAAGAATTTCTTTCAGGGCAGCTGGATCCGTTATGGTGGCTACTACCCTATTTATCTGCTGAAGATGTTCCGTACCGGTATTGGGTTTTCCGATTTAAATGAAAATATGGATCATCGTTTTATTGCTCCAGGCAAAACCGTGATCTGGAAAAACGGACACATCCTGGAGGAAAATCTAAAGGAAAACGACCTCAATTTCTGGTTTGCAAAACATGAGCGCTATAGTGACTTAATTGCTCAGGAAGAAATTGAACGCATGAATAAATTGCGGATTCAGTCGTTAAAACCGAATCTTTTAGGTAGCCCTAATGAGCGGAAGGCCTGGTTAAAACGCTTATGGTGGAAATTGCCTTTGGGCATACGTCCATACCTGTACTACTATTTCCGCATGTTATTTCAACTTGGATTTTTGGACAATAAAACAGGCAGGCACTTTCACTTTTTGCAAGCATTGTGGTTTAGGAAATTGATTGATAAAAAAATCAAAGAACTGAAATATGGACTTAGATCATTCACCAAGTAGGTTAGACCTACAAAAAGCAAAGGACTAACTGTTTAACGCTAAAAATGAATAAGGAAAATAATTTTATCTTTACAAATACTATAATTATGGACGAAATACAGATTAAAGCAGCGAAAAAACAAGCCGATAAAAAGGCAATCAAATTTGTAGTGATATTATTTGTACTCTACATTCTTTTTAGTCAGGGAAATATTTTCATGAATAGTGTAATGAGTCCTGGTGGTAAATATTACAATGCTTTTATCGCGGAACATTTCGACTATATCCAGGGGTTAAAAACCGCACTGATTAAACCAGCAGTATGGATTATCAAACTTTTTGGTTTTTATGCCATCCATAACGAGATGGATGTGATGGTGGTTAATGGCCCCTATCTACGCATCAATTATTCTTGCCTTGGATTAGGTGTAATGAGCTTTCTTGCAGCCTTTGTACTGGCATTTCCAGCTTCCTGGAAAGCTACCATCAAAATGCTCGTTATCGGAATCATAGCCATTTACCTTTTAAACATCGCCAGAATTGCTGGTTTAGGACTTCTTTTTGGTGTTTTTCAAAGCCAGCGGAATTACTTTGAATATCATCATGAAATTTTTAATGTACTGGTTTACATTGTGATCTTTATTATGCTTTATATCTGGATTAGAAAAAACACAAAGCCAAGAAAAGCAACAGCAGTTGACAATATAAATGAAAATCAGTCTGGTACGATATAAGCAATAATCAGCTATGTATATTTTAGGATTAAATGCTTACCACGGCGATTCTTCAGCCTGTATTTACAAAGATGGAGAAATTATTGCTGCATCAGAAGAAGAGCGTTTCAGGAGAATTAAACATTGGGCTGGTTTTCCTACAATGGCCATAGAATTCTGCTTAAAAGAAGCTGGAATAACGATTTACGATATCGATTTCATTGCCATTTCCCGAGATCCTAAAGCCAACTTTTTAAGAAAAGTATTCACAGCCATTAAAAACCGTTTGAGCTTAAGCAATATCATCAACCGGGCGCAGAATTTAAGAAAAGCGGGTAACATTAGTGATGAAATCCACAGATACTTTGAGGTACCAAAGGGATTATTAAAAGCACGAATTGTTAATGTAGAGCATCACCGCAGCCACTTAGCAAGTGCCTTTTTTGCCTCTCCTTTTGAAAAGGCTGCCATCTTATCCATCGACGGTTTTGGCGACTTTAGCAGTACGATGATTGCAAGAGGCAGCGGTAATCAAATCGATGTAATCGATAGTGTTTCTTACCCGCATTCTCTTGGTGTTTTTTATACCACACTTACACAGTTTTTAGGATTTCCGCATTATGGAGATGAATATAAAGTGATGGGACTAGCGCCTTATGGATCGGCAAAATATACAGAGGCCATTAGAAAATTAATCATTTTACAAAAAGATGGTCTCTTTAAATTAAACCTAAAATATTTTAATCATCCAAAAAATGGTGTAAAAATGGTTTGGGAGGGTGGAATTCCTACAATGGAAAACCTTTACACAGATGAACTAATTAAGCTTCTGGGCAAACCGAGGGAAACAGATGAGTTGCTATCAAAATACCATAAAGATTTAGCAGCCTCTATTCAACAGGTTACCGAGGAAGTTATCGCCCATATTCTTAACAGTTTACATCAAAAAACAGGACTTGATGCGATATGTATTGCCGGCGGCGTTGCACAAAATTCAGTTGCCAACGGAAAAATTCAGCTCAACACACCCTTTAAGAAAATTTATATTCCTCCTGCCGGTCATGATGCAGGAACTGCCATTGGCGCTGCATTATGGGTTTATAATCAGCTGGAGAAGAAACCAAGAACAAAACCCATGTTACATGGTTACTTTGGCAACAAATTCGATAACGTCTATATTAAAAATCTTTTAAATGCCCGGGGAATAAGTTATACCGAACCTGGTGAAAAAGATTTTTATGCAGAAGTAACCAACTGTTTAATAAATGAAGGCGTAGTTGGCTGGTTTCAGGGAAGGGCCGAATTTGGTCCGAGGGCACTTGGTCATCGTTCGATTCTTGCTGATCCCCGCAATGCTCATGCAAAGGAAATACTTAACACCAAAATCAAGCGGAGAGAATCTTTCAGACCTTTTGCTCCGTCTATTTTATCAGAATTTGTTGAGGATTATTTTGAGCAATCAGACGATGTTCCGTTTATGGAAAAAGTATTTAAGATCAAGCAAGAAAAACGAGCTGAAATACCAGCAGTAACCCACCTTGATGGAACGGGCAGATTGCAAACGGTTCATAAAGGCACTGATGTAAAATACCATAACCTTATTGGTGCATTTTATAGCGTAACCGGAACCCCTATTTTATTAAATACCTCATTCAATGAAAATGAGCCTATCGTAAATACGCCAGAAGAAGCATTGGATTGTTTTTTAAGAACTGGGATGGATATGCTGGTGATGGAGGATATAATCGTCAGGAAATAATAGGACTAAACGCCTAACTATCGTAAGCCACCTTTGCGTGGCTTTTTTTATGCTGTCTAAATCAAAATAAGAAGTTGGTAGGCGATAGCCTTTCTGGAATTTACCTAACCGTTAGGCAAAGCGGCTAATCAGTTGCCACTTAGCTTCGGGAAAAAAATTTACTTTTGTTTACATATTTGTAAATGATCCAAGATAAACCGATGTATAAATTTTTCGTGGCCATTGGCTTCATGCTCCTAATCAATCCAGCATTTTCACAGCGTAGGCATCATTTGCCAGAAAGCTCATCCATTAAATTCGACAGTGCCGCATTTGCCGTTCAAAGGCAACACCTCAATAACTTATCTGCCCATGATTATCAAAAAAAGGAATTTAAGCATAAGAAAATCTCCATCCCTTACCGATTATTGAGCCCGTCAAACCTCAAGTCGACAAAAAAATACCCGCTGGTGATTACCCTACACAACTCCACCAGATTAGGAAATGATAATGAAAAGCAACTGGAACCGCTATCCAGGATCTGGCTTGAGCCCGATATCAGAAAAAATTTTAAAGCCTTTGTACTTGCGCCGCAATTCGAAACGCGATCAACCGATTATTTTTTTGATCAGGTCAGAAATTTACAAGTTCCAGGCCAAATGCAAATCTTTCGATTGTTATCGATTTAATTGAATAGTTAAAAAAGGAGTTCAATATCGATGAAAACAGGATTTACCTAATTGGTTATTCGATGGGTGGTTCATCTGTACAGAATTTGTTGAGCCTAAGTCCGGGTACTTTCGCAGCAGTGATTTCTATTGCCGGGGTTCCTGATTTTTCATCGATAAATGCCCTGAAATCAAAACCCATCTGGCTTATTCATGGAGAAAAAGATAATGAAAATCCATTTAACGGAAGTGAAGCCTTATTTAATGAACTGAAACAAAACAAGAAAATCCGGTTTAGTATTTATGCTAATCTTGATCACAATACCATTAATTACCCTTTATTAAACACCGATGAACTGCCAAAATGGTTGTTCCAATGGAAGAAATAACCCATTATCATCATGAACATCATACTTGCTTCAACCTCCACCCTATTTGGCGGCAAATACCTGGAATACCTCAAAGCGGAAATCATTTCGCTTTATCAAAATATCGATGAAATCATATTTATTCCCTTCGCCAGACCAGGAGGAATTTCACATGATGAGTACACTTCAAAAGCTAAATCCTTTTTTGCCACTTTGAATATAAAAGTAACCGGGTTACATGAATTTCAAGATCGAAAAGCGGGCATTAACCAGGCGAAAGGATTTTTCACCGGTGGCGGTAACACCTTTCTTTTGGTTAAAACGTTACATGAATTAGGGCTAATGGAAGTTTTAAAAGCAAACATTGAAACTGGTAAACCTTATCTCGGATGCAGTGCAGGCAGTAATATCGGCGGAATCAATATGAAAACCACCAATGATATGCCTATTGTTTATCCGCCCTCGTTTGAGTGTATGGGCCTTGTTCCCTTTAATATTAATCCACACTATTTAGATCCAAATCCGGATTTAAAACATAACGGAGAGACCAGGGAAACCCGGATCAAAGAGTTTTTGAATCAGAACGAAACTAAAGTAATTGGCCTGAGGGAAGGAAACTGGATTAGAAAAATTGGCGAAAAAATTACTGTTGAAGGAACCGAGTTAACCCGCATTTTCGAGCAAGGGAAAGCCCCTTATGAGTTGAGTCCTGGTGCTGTTTTGCTTTGATCAATACAAAAGCTGCTTACATAAATGAAGATGACTAAAGCCAAATCGAGCCCAAAGACCTAGCATTGAACAGTGAAAGCTCGATCATAGTGTTATTGATAGTCGACTACGTTTGGAAAATGAAGTTTTTGTAATGAATATTTACATCTTAATAGCGTGGTAACAGATTTGTCAAATCGAACTCGTCAAAGGGGTATACATTTAAAAACCTTAATCTGGTTAATACCGTATCTGTAATTGTACATCTGGAACTAACTGATGTATAATTTAGGTTACCTCAGGCTTAAGCTTGAGAAATATAACATGACGCACTATCACTTTTAACACACAACTTAAAAGGGATTTATGAGCAGATACATTCAGTTGTATCTGCTTTTTTTTATGGCAAATGATGACGATCGCTTAGATGTAATGATATACAAATGTCTTCAACCGGATAACGAATTAAGTCAATAAACAAGCATTAATTAGACGACTTTTTTGTATCATCATTGTTAATACTGCGCTCACTCTTTTTAATTGATCCTTTAAGTTTTCCGAATTTCCAGTTCAGTGAGCCACTTATCCTTCGGAATGGATTTTCACGAATGCGCTCCTGGGTAAAGTTTACTCCTTCCGTAAAACTTCTATATTCCCGGTTTTTTTGAAAAGGGTTTGCCACCATGGCAGATACCGTTAATTTATCTTTGATAATATCCTTACTGCCACTAAATCCTAAGTAATAATAATTGTTTGATTGCCCTTGCAACATTACATCAGGCGCTCCATAATTGAAGGACACACTTGTTTTCCAGGTTTTCTCAAATTTATAACTGGTGGTAAAACTAGAGTATCCGGTTACGCCACTATTTTGTGCCAGCACTCCGTTTATCATACCTTCCAGCCAAATGTAATTAATATTGGCACTTACATTCAGATTCCATTTTGCCGTTAAGGGATAATTAAAATTGGCATTGGTACCTAACAATCTGGTTTTACCGATATTAAATGAGGTAACACGGGTTAGGTTTTCTGCAGGAAAATAGGTCGAAACTTCCTGCTGAGTATTGTTTGCAAAATTATAGCTTAAGCTTAAGTTCAGTGATCCTTTTTTAAAGTTGCTGTAGGTCAGTTCGAAATTGTTACTTAACGTGGCTTCTAAATCAGGATTACCAAAATATTCAAAATTGGGCCTAGATTTATCTACAAAGGGGTTCAGGTTCCATATCCCTGGTCGTTGGATCCTCTGGGTAAAACCAAGGCTTAAACTCTGACTGTTTTTTAAAGTCCGGTTAAACGATACCGATGGGATTAGGTTGAAATAATCTGTTTTTACACTTGTGCCGGTAGTTTCAAAATTGCCTGTAACATAAGTTCCTTCCAGGCGGGCTCCTGCTTTGAAAGTCCAGTCTTTAAGTTTGAGCGTATAGGTATTGTAAACGCCAAATATATTCTGATCATTTCCATAGACATTGCTCTGAGCCGGATCTATGATGTAGCTATTTTGAGCTGAATTAAAACCAAGGTATTGGAAATCACTATCACCCCGCCTTAATATTGCCTTTACTCCGGCTTCCAGGGTTAATTTCTTCCAAGGGTTTACGTAATCAATCTGGGCCGTTTGTTCCTTCGAGCTGCTCACATTATCTTGCCTGTAATTTACACCTGTAAAATTTAACCGGTTGTTAAACATTACATCGTTGGTTTGCGGCTCTGAACTGTCGAAAAACTTATAGGAAAAAGTTAACAGGTGTTCTTTTTTATCTCTGAAACCTTTTTGATAATTGAAAGTATAATCTGTTCCTCCCCATTCATAACGGGTTTTTCCATCAAGATCATAAGAGGATAATACCGAACCATCCCGCAAATCAAAATGCTGATTCAGGTTTTGCTGGTTATAACCCCCGTATGGATTAATTTCTACTGTTATCAGATTCAATGAGTCGATCTCATAACTCAGTTCTCCTCCACCCCAGGCCCACTTATTATCGGTTTGCTGAAAACCTAACGAATTAAGGCTTGATGGGATCGCTACGCCGCGGCTGTTTCTTGCATCGGTAATTTTTACGCCATCTACCTGCCAAACGCCGGTCCCTGCATAAAAGTTTGCACCAAAATTTCCTTGTTTAATGGTAAAGTTCAGGTTTCCGCTGGGTCCACCTGGAGATTGGTAACGGGCATTTAGGTTTCCGTTGTAGCCATTGTCCATCTTTCTGGAAGTGATGATATTAATTATTCCTGATAATCCTTCGCTCTCATACTTCGATGGTGGTGTGGTAATGACTTCGATTTTTTGCACACCGGCTGCAGGCATACTTTTTAAATATTCTTTTGGATCTCGTGTCAGAATTCCTGAAGGCTTTCCATTAATTAAAATACGGTAATTACCAGTTCCTTTGAGTTTGACATTGTCATCCGCATCAACTGATAATAGGGGAACTTTTCGCATCATATCCATCACAGAAAGCACCTTACTTTCTGCATCTGCCTGAATATCGTAAACGATTCTGTCCGGCTCCTGTTTAATCAGCGGCCTGCTGGCTGCGACAGCAACTTCTCTAAGTTCATTACCTGATGAAACCACTAGGATTTTATTCAGATCCGTATCACGGCTGAGCTTCACCAGAATAATTTTCGATTTATATCCCAAGGCGCCAATAATAACTTTGTAGTTTCCTTCCACAATTCCGGAAAAAGAAAATTTCCCATGTTCATTGGAAACAGCGCTTTTGATCACGGTTGAATCCTTGCTAAGCGCAATGGTAAAAAATTCCCCTGGTTTTCCCGAAACACTATCTATAAGTGTTCCTGAAAGCTGAAATTTGTTTTGCTGGGCCGTAGCCTGATTTGAGATGAGAATGCATTGAAAGGCAATGCATAGCGTTAATAAGTACCTGCTCATAAAATAGTTTTGTCTGATCGGCTATATGCGACTTGTTATATACTAGATGCAAAAAAATTGAAAGTGTTGCATGGACAATGAATATTTTTCAGAATACTTTGAAAATCAATAAGATATTTTGTCTTACCATCGCCATGCTGATGATGAAATTAGTCTGAAAACCTGTAACCGCTACTACTGAAAACAGCATGACTCTGTTATAATTGATCGTTAAGTTTAACAGTTGTGCAAAAAATTAGATTGGAATAATGGGCCAAAGGGCATTAAAATGTGAGTCTTGAAGTGTTCCTTAAAGCAATATTGAGCTTTTTTGGCGGCATCAGGCCAGCAAACTCTTTTATATTGCGCAAAAATCACTTGGACCTCAAGAATAAAAAACGTTTAAAAACAATTCTCGGAATAGATTGTCTTAGTATTTAGTTTGTTTGGTTTAGTTTTAAAGACGGATGTCAATAGAACATAAAATATAGCCCCTTAGAAATATGGGGCTTTCTCCTTTTATAGACTCACTGAAAAGCATTCTAAACGAATAACATTCCTTTTCAAACAGATAAAAATAAATTGATGGGTAGAAAGCATGGTTAATATAAACTTTGTCAAACCTAAAGAGCGATTTTGTATTTCCTCACGGCCTGGAAAGCAATCGTTACCTAGACATCAATCATACAGCCCTGATTTTAAGACCAATGTTATCTTTTAAAATTAGCAGAATTTGTGTGTTCATTAACTTCCGTAATGATATCCGGCGTCTGAGTGGACGGGATGGCTAAAGGCTGAAGATTGATCTTTTTCATTTCTGAAAAGTCTGGAAACAGTTGCTGCTTGGTCAGCAGAACCATTTCAGTATTGAAGACGTCCAGGCGTTTAAGCTCCGGGTTTGCTGAAACATAGACAGGAATCTTCTTTCCATCAAGCTCCATAGATAGAGAAATTAAATTGCCGTAACTGAGTGCCTTAATGCTCGCCATTTTTTTCTCCTCGTCCTGAAAATCCATAAACGGATATTTTTCAATGGTTTGCTGAAGGTTAAAGCCATATTCAGGAAAAAACCATTTTAGAGGATGCTCGCCACTTTTATCGGTTACTCCAAGATCGAGCTTGAACCAGACGGTCACTCTTTTCCGGCTATCTTTTTCTAAGTTATCCAAATCCTTGACAAAAATGTCCTTTTGCAAAGAAAGCCCGCACATCAGCTTATAACACTGAAGGGCGGTCATTCTATGATCCTGTACGATGTCGAATCGTTTATTTACCGGTTCAGTGGAATAATAGCGTTGCAGTTTAGCCTCAACGGCATTTAAAAAATAGACCTCACTGGTCGCTGAGCGGCTAAAGCGAATTTCAAAGTGCATGATGTCAACTCCTTTTGAAGGGTCTGAGCGAAATTCTGCCGGGATATAGCGTTGATTGATACCGATAGAGAATGAGCGGGATCCTTTGTAAATCGCATCCTCCAATACCGAATTTAAGCGTGTCCCAAAGCCTAAATAGTCGAGTGATTTCTGCAAATACGCTAAGTTATTCTGGTCCATGGATTTTCTGTTTTAAGTGAATTGATAATTGAAATGAACTTACTCACCTTGATACTTTTCTTATCGCAGGTTCTGTCTGCAGGGCAGGGATATCTTCGGTCCGGTGCCGCAACTTTCTTGCGCCCTCCATTTCTGAAAGCGCCTGATTAAACGCTGGCGTTCGGTGATCGAGCTGCTGGGTGTTCTCTTGCAGCGCAGCAATGCCCCGAAGAAGCAGATAGCTGATACCGCCATCAAGTAGCACCGAAAGCACCAGCGCTTTGCGGTTAGATAATATCCCATTAAGCGCTGTAGCGCGATGCCTTAAACGGGTGCCGTCTTCAAGTTCCAATACTTCTCCTCTGCGAAAAGTGGATTTTTCCTCCTCAGATAGCAGCATGCCATTTACCCGGTCAGGGGCCTGGACTTTGGAAACATCATAGCTGACAAAGTCTTTAGTTGCCGGATCGTATTCAATGTTCAACATGGTTGACCTGCCCTCTTCCTGCTCGACAGCTTTGCCTATAAAACTTCGCTTGCCGCTGATCAGGTCCTGGGTTTCCTGCTGATTGAGGAAAGGATGAACGCGCGGCTGTTTGTAGATAGGATGAATGAATAGTTCAACTTCGCCTGAATCCTGCCTGCGCAGGGAAAGCCTGGCATCTAACCGCTCAATAAGAAAATCTGCCCCTTTGATTTCCTGCAGGGAGATCAGATCCGTTCGTCTTCCAGCAAGGAGGGCCTGGACCTGCGAGGGAGAAAGCAGCAACTGTTGATCATGATAAATACCTAACGCTTCAAGCTTGGAAAGCGGAAGCTCCTTCACATCAAATGGTGTTTTCATTGTCTATCTTTTATTGGTTGATGATGGTAAATTATTTTTTAATGTTTCGGCTGAACTCTGCTCAAGGGAAATCAATGGATGCTGAGCGATTTTTTTCTTTAGCAACTCACCGTATAGCGGGTCTGCACTGGAAAGGGTAAACTGTATGCCAGAAGGCAGTTGCTCCATGCGAAGCCGCCCCTGTTTCAAATGCCCCTCGACCTTATAAATCCGGTCCTTATATAGGATCTCATCGCCCGTTGAAAGAAAAGGTCTTGGAGTCTCCATTGCTGAAGCCAGCATTGTGGGATCAAGCTCAATACTTTGTTTTCGCTCGATGGCTAATAAATATTCAAAGATCTTTTCCGCATCAGCCGCCGCAGCATGAATTTCAAATGGGGTATCCTCAAGTACTGAAACCCAACTTTCCACATAAGCAGCATGTTGTCCGGGGTCATGTCCGATTCGAAGTTCTGATCCGATTAGCATCGAGGCAATTTCTGCCCTAAGTTCTTCCTTGCTGTACTCAACCATACCATTATGGAGTAGACTTGCCCGGTCTAACCTGGAGGGATGTCCTGTCCAGTGCGCCAGTTCATGCAGCGCAGTGGCATAATACAAATCAGCCGCTGCAAACTGGGACCGCTCAGGCAAAGTAATTGCATCGTATCTCACATCATAGTAAGCCGAATCAATGTAGCGGTGATTGATTTCTGCACTGCTGTTTTTAATCAGCGCTTCTGCGCGTTCCATGGGATCCCATGAAATTTCTTTGGGGCCCGTTTTTACTATCGCTTCAAGTCCTGATATTTGCTGGGCATTGAAAACCCAGGCCGATGAAACTATAGGCCGGGACAGCGGAAGCCTTTGCTTTACTGGATTCCCCAGCTCATCAAAGACCACGCTACCCTTTTCATCCCGCATCGTTTTTTGCTCATGGGTTTTGACGAACTGAATCATGGTTCCTTTTTCGCCTTTAAGGATTTTGGCGCCCATGGATTCAGCCTGCTTAAAGGTGAGCCACCTGGGGTCCTCATAGCCCGAGAGCAGCAAATTCATGGCATTAATCCCTTTATACCTGTTACCACTTTGCGCATTGTAAGGCAGCATCTGAATGGGCATTCCCTCTGTATTCCATGGTTTCTGCCACGGGGCAGTCCCTTTCTTCAATTGCTCAATGAGTGTTGATGCAACCTGTTCATGCAAGGGGCGTGATTTATTTTCCATCATTCGCCTCCTCTTCTGTTGGTAACTGATCTGCCACTTCTACCCCATACTGTTTTGCCTGGAGCGGAGATAAAGAAATCGAACTGTGATGGTTAAGCAAGGAAAGCAGCACAGCTAAAGGCAGCTCATCATTTTGAATGGGCGCTAGGTTTTCCATAAGATTGTTTTGGTTTGTAGTTTTCAGAATTTCAAGGGTTCGCACAGGGTCAATGAATTTTCCGGCTACTTTAATAGATAGATGCAAATGAGGCGCAGTGGATCTGCCGGAGTTTCCTGAGATGCCTAGTACCTGCCCACTGTGCACCTGCTCAGAGGGGATGACAAAAACTTTGGAGAGGTGAGCATAAATGCTTTCTATCCATCCATGGTTAATTTTCACATATCTTCCAAGAATGTTGTTCTCTCCGCTATCACTCACCATGCCGGCCATTACCGACATCACCGGCTCATAGTGAGCGCGCAGGTCTGTTCCGGAATGAAACTGCCATATTTTAGTAATGGGATGTATTCTCAAGCCAAAGGCGCTGGTTGGAATAAATCTGTTCAACGGCCAACTTACCTGGGCTTTCAGCGGGCAAGTGCAGCATAGCGAAGTTAAAAGCACAGATAGTGGAAAGACGGAAGCAAGCGTTCTCATCGCTTAGGATGATGAAGATTGGCCTGCTGCGGAATTTCAGCCACATGCAAACGCTCACCAAGCGGATCAGTAGCCAGTGCAGCGGCAGATGGGGAGAACTTTAAAAGCTGAAAGGCATCCAGCAAAGCGGAAGGGTCTCCCCGATCCTGAAGCATATTTACTTTGAAAAGGGTTTTAAAATCTCCTAAAGGTATACTGCCGGAAGCCGACATCAGCAGCTGATACAGCGAATGCCTGTCTTTAAGCACATGGATCTGATGAAGGGCAAACTGCTCTTTTTGCAGACTGGCAAAGGTAATGTTTACTTTGCCAAGCAGCGGGTCAATTGCGGATATGATGCCGATTTGCATCTGTTTAACTACGCCACCATTTATTTCGCTTACCAATGCGATAGTTCCATTAAAATTTTCCATAAAAATTTTGGTTTAAAAGTTTGGACTTAGCTGTTTGTTCTCAGGCAACGCAAAACCACGCCGGCCACTTCTTTATTGATTCTTGCAAAATTCTCTGTGAGAACTTTCTGTTTATTGCCTTTGAAATCATAATACCGGGGAAGTTCTATTGGCTGGGATTCTTCCTGAGCGATCGCTTTTAGGTCCAAATTGATTTTGCAATTGACCACTGAAGGCGAAAAACTGCCTTTATATGCATGATCGGCTTCTCTGGCCAGCATCCCTACCATCTCTCCAGTTCCAAGTGAGGCAATTTTACCTGATGGGATGAGGTATTCCAGGCGCTCAGATAAAGAAAGCGAGGTTTTTGAACGGTCAATGGAGAGACTTTCAGATTCCTGTTTGATCTTGCCAAAAAGCTTTTCCAGCCAGTCCAGTGTTTCTTTGCTCCTGACAGATCCTGAAAGCACATTTCCTACGACCGAACAGATAGTATTGGCGACCTCTTTCCCGTAATGCTGATGGAACTGCGGAAGTTCCTGCAAACCCATCAGTACGGCCACTTTATTAGACCGTGCAGTGGCGATCAGGTTTTCAATGCGGTGTACAAAAATGGTCGGAAGCTCATCCAGTATCAACGCACTTGGCAGATTGCCTTTGGAATTGATGAGTCTGGTCAGGCGGTTAAGCACTACTGAATAACAGGCGGAATTGATATTCTGAGTAGAGGGATCATTTGCTAACACCAGTATCGATGGTGAATTCTGATCGCTGATCTTGAGCGAAAAATCATCGCCCGAGAATACCCAGAATGTTTCCAGGGTAGCGAGCCGGGAAATAAATATTTTCAAAGTGCCCACCTGCCCTTCCAATTGATCGAATGCCTTGGCGTGGTAAGCGCTCATGAATGGTGATAATAGTGAGGCCAGCTCTATATTACTTACCAGGCAGTCGAAAATTTCCTGATAAGACCGGTTTAAAAAGGCGAGCACATGAGGAAGCGAGGAATAGCGGCCTGATTCATAGCGGGCAAAAAAATAAATGCAGGCGGCCAAAAAATTTATAGCACTTTGGGTAAAAAACTGGTCACTTCCTCCTGACTTATCGCCTTTTTTTAGCGCTTCTACCAGCGCTTCAGCCGTCTCGGCAGCATCTGCCAGGGTGACAATATAATCACGCCGGAAAACATTTACCCTTCTGCTCATCTCGACCTTGTTTAAGTTCACGACATTAAATTTGCGACCGGATGGCGAAACCTTTTCTGTTGCTAAGTAGCGGCGGTAAGCCAGCGAAGCCAGATCGGGAAACTTAAAATCATAAAGACACATCGCGTATCCCTTATCGATCAGCTGCCGGATAAAGGGAATCACTACGCCAAAAGATTTCCCAGAACCAGGCGTACCAATGAGCAAGGTTCCCCTGAATATATTTTCAATATTGATAAATCCTTTTCTGACTTTTTTTTCATAGTAAAACAGCATAGGGATACTCACCGCGTGCGGGATCCCGCTTGGCCTGGTCTCCTGCATAAAAGCTTCTCCTTCCACATTCCACTTATCTTTGCCCAGTTTGGAAGAAATGATTTTGGAAATGTTATCCATCGAGATGTGCAGGGCAATTGTTCCACTTAAAAGCAGCATACCATATATTGCTTGAAAAACCATTGGTGAGAAATTACGCCATGAAACTTCCAGCGAATAAACCAGAATACCTGCAAAGAGCAGCACAAGGCTGATAAATAGCGGAAGAAGGATATGCCGTTTTGGGGAAAGCGTCCTTTGCTTTTTACTCCTTGTTCCAATAGCTACCAGCATCACCAGCAGCATGATAAAAAGCCTGCTGTATAAAGGATGCCTGTAAATCTGAACCCGGCCCATCACCTGGTGCAGATTCACCAGCGCCTGCATCGATTGCAGATGAATCCCGGGAATGCCTGGAATGATAATAAAATACAGCAGATCCAGAAATACAAAAAAATAAATGCTAAACTGCATAAACCGGTGTAGCCCGATCAGCTCGCTGCGTTCTTCCATAATGAATTAAGGTTTGATGATGAAATTCACTCTCGCGTGATCAAGCTTTGGATGGCTCGAAAGCAGTGAATTTTCTAACGCTTTAAACAGGCTAAAAATCCTAAAAACTATCTGCAGAGAGGATGTCGCGATAATTTAATGATAAGCTGACCAGTCTGGATGAGGGCTGTTTTTCACTTAACTCAATGACCAGTTTTTTATCCGAAGAAAATGTAGCTTTATCAAGGACATAAATGTTTCTCCCCTGCTTGGAAAATTTATCCAGGGGATGCAAGGCTTGTTTTATTTTCAGGGGGAACTGCTGAAAATTGGTGGCCTTAAGGATCTTTTTATCGCTGATACTAAAGCTTATCCGATCAATCTGATATTCCAGTGCCGTAGCATTTTCAAAGCCAAGATCTAAAAAAATCAGCTCCCCGCAGCTTAATATCTGATGCACGCTGAGGCTGATGCCCTGGTTGCTAGCTTTAGCCAGCGACCTTATCGGCTTACTGGATATCACCTCCATGGCCTTTGTCCGGATCTGGGGCGTAGACAATGATGATGCAGCAGGCACAAGCGGAAGCATATGTTGGGGCAGTATTTCTATTTCGCTATTCGCCTGCGCTGCTTGTGGTGAGACCAGAATGATGCGATACTGGGCCAGAAACTGTTCCCCGGTAACAGTCAGAATACCCAGTTCACGGGGATAGCTAACAGAAGAATCCTGACGCAAAATCCGAAGGCGAAGCAGATTTTTCAGTGGCAGGTCTCCGGAAATTTTGCCAGTGGGTAAATCGACATAACTGATGGGCTCTGGTGAGCGTAAATGGACAGCACTTGTAGTGCTGATGTAAATAACAGGCAATGGATTTGCGGATGCATGAGCGGAAAAAATCCAGCTGCAGATTGCAAAAAAAACGATGATGTTGGCGCTTAAATTTTTCATAACAGCGGTTTATTTTTTAGTAGTGATTGATGCATCTATCAGATAGACCATTGAAGGATAGCGTATCTTTGCTTTGTTGGAACGGATCAGCCTATTCACCGCTCCGGTAGTCGACTGAAACATCCGCCCGAGTAGACTCATGAGCTGCTGGTTTTGATCAGTGGATGCTTGCATCGTGATTCCTGAAACCGAGCCAGATGCAAGCTCCCGGCTAAATTCACGGTAAGCTGAGGCCGGTACATAGATACCCTTAATCCCATCCAGATCATAAATCTCCAGCTTCACCGGGAAGATAACACCCTGATTGGCAATTGAAGATATGCTCATCAGTACCCTTTGAGCAGAAAACCCGGTAATGAGCGCATAAACCAACGTGCCTTTTTTGACTAATTGCTCCCCGATGCGGATATCATCGAGCAATCTGATGCCAACCCGCGAGCCATTGAATCCTGTCAGCGATTGATCAATCATCGCCTGCATCAGCTCTGGAGATTCCCTACTTGCAAGCACCGTCAGGGAATCTGCAGGCCGGTATTGCTGCTTTCTGGTTTTTAGTGCCGGAGGATCTTCTTTTAACTGGCCATTGATCATTTGCGTCTTTAATTTTTCAGTTGATTTTATTGGCGCCAGTGAGGCTTTGTTCATGCTATCTACAATGGCCATCTGCGCGCGGAATAGCGTCATGGGATCAGCGGGCCTCGTGGGTTCTTTTTTTACTGACCGCTGATAAGCCGATAATATTTCCTCAAGTTCTTTTTGAGTAGCGCTTTTGTTTTGAATCTTGGAACCTTTATCTGGATAGATTGACCCGGTTGCAGCCAGATTGGACCCCTGTGCCAAAGAAGCATCTCTGCGGGATTTCAGGGCGGCGCTAATGGAATCAAGCATTCTTTTTTCCTTGTTATTATAAACAGATGTCATTTCTTGCTCATCACTTTTTTCAAGATCAATGGTTTCCAGGGCGGTATATCCATCTCCTTTTTTATATCGGCGCTTAAAGGCTTCAAGCTTATCTTCAATTCCCTTACCGCGGACCTCCGCGGATACCCCGGAAATGCCGGTCTGCAATTCAGCCCCGGGCGTGCGGGTATCTTTATTTATTGACCTGCTACGCTGATAGACATAAAACAAAAGCAGGATGAATGGCAGACATATCAAAGGGATGACGTAGCGTGGCTTTTTAAAGTCTATTTTATTCATGGCCGTTTTAATTTTGAATGGAGTTGCTGGATTCTGTCCAAGATTTCCTCCATCCTTGAACTATCTTGAGCATCTGGTGTTTTTTTATCTAGAAAGGTTTTAAGTTCTGCCTGCAAGGCCACTACTTCAAGCAGTGCTGCAGGACCCGCCGGCATTTTAAGCCCGGGCGCAGTTTCAGCCATATTAATCATTGGATTAGCCGAAGGCGGCTGGCGAAGTACAGTGAAGCTCATCAGCGCCGAGAAGGCCATCGTGAGCACCATTGCCGAGAAAAAAAACCTGGGGTGGGATTCACTATGTGATTTCAGAAAGGAGATTGCCCGGAAAAAAAACATGGCAAAGCCCGTCCGGGCAGCAGCCAGATAAATTTTTGGTTTGTTCATTGCTTATCGGATTAAAGTGGATTTTTTTCAACCGTAGAACGGTCCTGGTTTTCAAGGGTTTTCCAGGCGGTGATCAATACTGCATGGGGATTATGTTCTGAGCGTGCAGGCAGGTCCCGAAGGCGTCCCTCGGTGATCAGCGATCTGAGGGTCACTGCACTTTTCCGGTCAATCCGCTGAGTGGCGTAATACCGGAAGTAACCCCGCTTTTCATCAAGGGAAATCGAATCCATACGGATGGTGAGTACTGCAGAAGAAGAAAGCACGGCACTGAAAAAATTTCGCTCTTTTAAGTTATTATACTGCTGGGCGCCACTTTCATCAATCAGGTACATCGCCTCACGCATCTGAGACTCAATAAAGCGCTCATCAGGAATGAGCGAGAAAAAAAGGCTATGAAATCTGGCGATATGCGCCCTGTACTCCGCGCCCCTGTTGAGTTCAATATCAGTTCTTTTTGCCAGCATGGGATTGACGCCATCCTGAAGCACATAAATGGATTTTCTGGAATCAGAAACCTGCCGGTAAGCAAAATAGGAAACTGCCAAACAGATGGCTAAAGCTAAAACAAAGCTCATAGCGGATAGAAATGTAGCCAGGCGTACCTTGGCCTCAATGTTTTTGACAATCATTTTCGCTATCCTCCCGAGATTGCGGCCGTAGCCATGTGACTCATTCTGGAGGCCCCGCTTCCCATTGCGCTCGCTGCGGAACTTACGCCCGAAGTACTCACAATCCAGGTAGAGATACTCGGAACGGTAAACATGGTGAGTGCGCCGATAATAAAGGTTATGATGACAACACCGAAAGAGAGTACTCCGTTTGCGGCAAACCAGCTTAATTTTTCAATACTTTCTCCATCCCCGCTGAGCAGCTCGGTGTATCTGGAAATCTCCGCTTCCAGCGCATACTGCTGAAAGAGTGAGGCTACATACATCACAAGATATGCAATACCTGAATATAAACTTACCGATATAAACCGGGCAATCCATTCGGTAAAAGATCTTTGATACCAGGGCAAAATGCTGGCCGCTACAGAGAAGGGTCCCAGGATAATTAAGATGGTGGAAAAGATAATCTGTACAATAAAAATCACATATACACTAATTCTCAGCACCCAGATAGCAAGGGTTTCCAGTAGCGAACTGGCCAGTAACTGAAGACTAATCTGCAGCCGGTTCCGCATCTCAACGACCGGGTTCCAGACTTCAGCAAAACCTTCTTTAACCGAACTTTTCACTGATTCCCAGGCATTTTCATACCAAGTATCCGCCTCAGTTTTGGCCACTTCGGTGCTCGCCTGAAGCTTAAAGAGTTCATCGGCAACATCGACCATGAGCTTTGCCCTTTGCATGCGAAGGTCATTGATGTGCGTCTGGCTTCCGTCAAAAAGTTCTTCGGTTCTATTTTCGACCAGTTCCCCCGGATAGGCAAGCACTTTGGTAAAAGCTGGCCACCAGAGAATTACCATGACCAGCCCGAATGGGCGCAGCAGGGGCATAATTTCCAGCCGCTTATCCCCGGAAATCATCCCGTAACTTCTCGCCGCGAAAAAAATGAGCATAAATATTGCGCTCAGGGCCTGCGCATCTGCTAAAAACACGTCATAATGACTCCATATGGTCTGCTTCATGGTTTTTAAAAAATGCATCATTCCCTCCTCATACACGCCGTTCCCCTGGAGAAAATTGAAGGTTTCTTTAAATGAGTCTGGCACATCAGCCGCCAAAGCATTTACTTTAGCAATTGAAGAAAATACAAAATATCCGGTGTTCATAACTTTGAGTTTTTGAGTACTTTATCTGCGATCTCTATATCATTTAGACCTTGGTCTTTAAAGCCCTTGGACCTTTCCTTGATCTTTTCTCTTTGTAAAGAAAGACGCAGGTAAGTTTTGCTTCTCCGAATTTTATCTTCCCATGCAGCCTGCAATTTGCGGTATTCTAAAAGTAACCCGTGGTATAAAAGAATTCTTGATCCTCTTTCCATATGGGTTGTCCTGGCCAGGTGAAGCCGCTCGGCTAAGGCCTGATGCTGCTGGGTATACCAGGAAATCATGCCTGTTTCGCTTAAGTATTTTCTTTGCGCGGATGTTAATGAACCTAGAGGAATTTTCGGTAAGCCATCTAGTGGGGATAGCGCTGAACGGTAATAAATCTGCCATAAAGGATCGGCACTAGATAGCGCGGCAGAATAAGCGGCATAGCTGGATAGCGCTGTATTGCGGATCGTATCGGCATGAAGCTTATAGGCATCTGCTGAAGATTTCATTGCCGCAATCAGTGCAAGCCGGAGCGTTTGCGGCCCGGTGGGGCTCAAGGGGCGAAGGTCAGTATCAGGATAATTGGGATGCAGCCCCCAAGTCATCCAGTACATGGGATTGAGTCCTAAAAATCCGGGTTTTGGTGTAAATTTATCAGCGTCCCAGGATTTAAACACCATACGTTCCTGCTGATTGATGATGGCCTGATCATGGATGGCCACCTGAGCGCTCAGGGTCATGGGTAGCCAGGCCAGGCAAAATAAAAAAGTTAAAGCTTTCATTTTTTTAGCGTTTTATAGTTGTTAATGATTTTTAAAACCAGTTGTCTGTCAATGTTGATGAAATTTCTGAATGGGTTGAGCTGGGAAAATAGTGAGCGTTGTGAAGCCCAGTACATACTTTTTCGCATCGAATAAACCAGGGCCCTGATCACCCTTAATTCTAAAGAAATCTTTTTAAGCAGCGCGTCACGTTTTTCAAAATTTAGCAGCAGATCACTTTTCTCGGAAAGCACTACTGAGGATACGTTTTCAACCAGCGCTGCACCCCGCTGGCGAAGCTGGCTTGATACCTGCTCTGCAAAAAGAAGAAGATGAGGATGTTTTGATGCAAAGGCGATCATCTGATTGGTTTCTGAAAAAATCTCCGCGATGAGTGTGGAAATTTCTTTAACCGCAAGGATACTTTTCATTCCCTGATCTACCTGGGTAAGTGAGCGGTAGATGAGCTCCTCGGTCAGCACCAGGGCCCCGATATTGATTTTAATATCAGAAAGCCGCTCATGAATGGTATCGTAATAATTATGTGTGGCCATTTCAGCAGAAATCCTGACCATCCCATTCTCATTTACAGTTAGAAAGTGATCACGATCAAAAACAATCATCTGCGCGCTGGAAGACCCAAAGAGCCCTGCAGCTAAGAGTAGCAATATCCACTTTTTCATTTTTTGCTGATCTGTTTGAGTCTGGATAGAATACTTGATGCCAGCTGCTTATCCCGCGTGCCGGTATCAGAAAAGAGTTTCGCAGCAGGCTTGATTTTTCTTTTGGCAGCCGTCAGGGCATTGACTAAGCCAGAGAGATTTAGCGAAATGGAATGAAGTTCACTGATGACAAAGCTGGTGAGCATTTGACGGTCTGACCGGGACATGGCGTTTAATTCTCCGGCGCTTAAAATCAGTCCATAAAGGTATCGCAGCAGCATTTGCGAGCGGTCCGCAAAATCAATTTCGCTACTTATCGCCAGCTGTGATAAGCCAGGTGAGGCGCGTAGAAGTTGTATCAGTTTCTGCTGATCGGTGCTAATTTTATCCACCAGCGGAATGGCCTCCATTCCAATCTGTACACCCTCTATAGCCATGCCCACGGCAGAAAACTTTTTCTGGATATTGCGGTAAGTTGTTTTGAGCTGACTCGCCTGCGACCTGTTGATCTCTTCAGTGGCGGAGGAAATGGCCTGTTTGCCTCTAAGCTCGGTTTGCCTGGAATGCTCCGAGCGGCTGTTATCGACGAGCTGATGGAGTAAAGCGACATTGATCTGCGCCAGGCTGCCGGTCCAAATCAGCACCAGTAGCGAGATAAATACCATTCTCATCTTTTCAAAAGTTTACTTTTCGCCAACACCTCATCTGCAATGCGTTTATCTAAATTGATAAAGCCTGCATAAGGATTGATTGAATTCCAAAATCCGCGTATCGAGGCCCAATACATCACCCGGTAGATTCCATAAACCACTCCCCTGATAATGGAAAGCTCAGTGACAATTTTTCCAAGAAGCTTGGCGCGCTCGCCGGAATCCATCAGGTTATCTTTAGATCCGTGCAGCACAAAACTGCTTACCTGTACAGATAAACGCAATGCCCTGGCGTGAAATTCTTCTGCCCCGCTTTGGGCAAAGAGCAAAAGGGCCGGATTTTTACCCGCAACCGCAACCGCTTTCTGACCATCGCGGATAATATCTTGGGTGATATCATAAATGTCTGCTACGGCAAGAAGCGAACTCACCGCGGAAGAAACTTCACTTAAACCGCGAAAGATCCGGCTTTGCAGATCATTGGCAATGCCCAGCTCAGCGCTTACTGCAAGTTGTGCGCGTTGTAAGAGGGTAAGTTTTTCACCAGAAGAGCTCAGCTGGCTATTGATCATCACCGATTGGGTGGCCATCGCAGCTGAGGTAGTAGGGTCTACATAAATCTGCGCCTGTAGCTTGACTGATCCCAGGATCATAAGCAGAAAAAAGAATATTGTTTTCATGTCTACTGGTTTAGGTTAACTTTTTTGATGAATTCGCTTAAAGGAAGATTAGCGGCCTGAAAATCTGAGATAAAGGCATCCAGGGCTTTCCTGTATTCCCCATGTAGGCTGAGGTATCGCTCTAGGGCCCGCTTTTCAGGTTTTTCGGTAGAAAAGGTCATGTACTGTTTTAAGGAAACCTCTACGCCGTACACCTCCCCAGAGTTGCCCCTTTTTATATAGACTTCCTTAAATTTACTACGGCCTTTTTTATTGTCAAGCTGATTGATGGTAAAGATTTTTTTCTGTTCTCCCTCGCTAAGCGAAAGCAGTGAGGCAACCTTTTTATAGTCATCCCTAAATTTGCCCTGATCTAAAAGACACACGGTGTCGGAATTGGCAATGATGCTGTTTTTTACGGTTTTACTCGAGATAATATCTTCCAGTTCCTGGGTTACTACAATCGCCTCTCCATAGAACTTTCTGACTGTTTTATACATGTACACCAGGTAGGAGGCCATGAGCTCTGAGGCGATCGCTTTCCAGGCCTCTTCTAAAATCAATGCTTTACGCTGGTGGTGGCGAAGCCGCATTTTTTGAAGAAAGACATCCATGATAATCAGGGTGACTATTGGAAAAAGGACCTTGTGCTCACGGATGGAATCAATTTCGAAAACCACGAGTTTTTCTTCGAGTAAAGATGCATCAGTGGATAAATTAAGCAGCTCCCCGAATTCTTGCCCAAGACAAAACTTTTTAAGCACAAAGCGGTAGGAGACGTAATCAAAAGAGATGTGATCTTCCTGACAGATGCTTTCGATGCGGGCAACTGAATAGTGATAAAATACATCAAAGTTCAGCTGCGCAGAATTATTATTACCGTCAAAATGATCGCTATAAAACGAAGCGATGACGCCGGAGATTACCGTATCTTCCACCGTCGAAACCTCGCCCTGAGGTCCTTTAAGCAATAAAAATACGAGCGTTTTTAAAAAATCGCGCTTTTCAATATTGTATTCATCGATACTGAATGCAAAAGGATTCATGGTAATGGGCTTCTGCTCAGAATAGGTGAGGTACTTTCCCTGGTAATAAGCGCAGAGCCCGCTGTAAGAATGCCCGGTATCTACGATGACCACATCCATGTTATACAGCAGATATTGTTCTACCAGGCTGTTCATAAAAAAGGATTTTCCGGATCCCGACCCGCCAAGCACGAATTTGGACCGGTTGGAAATTCTTCCCGATTCCATTGGCAGATCTGCCGGATCTATCGCGATCGGAATGCCCATCCGGTCAGTGAAGCGGACCAAAAAATCCGATTTTTCATTTTGCTGCAGCTGCTCTTTGAACATCAGGCATAACGCTGCCTGGCTCGGCAGCAGCACCAGATCATAGCCTTTAAGCATGGTTGCATTCGCAGGCAAAGAAGCCCTGAAGAGTTCCAGCTGGTTATAGGCATTTTTAGAAGGAATGATGCCGATAGAAAATAGAGCAGATTCAATAAAGTTGGAGACCTCATCAATTTTATCCGCTTTCGCGCAGAGCATGATATTGAAGTGTGCATGAATCAATAGCTGATTATTCCTTGCCACCTCAGCCAGCAGCGATGAAATATCTTCCATGCATAGCCTGTTTGCCGGATCGGGAATCCCGGAATGACGTTTTTGCTTTAATGTTAATGAGGAGATGACTAAACGCTGAGAGGGAATGGAAATCACCTGGTTATAGATCATGCAATCATAACCCGGTGTCTGATGAAGGAAGGCCAAATTATCCATTGCAAAGTCACGCATACCTTTCCCGTCATTTTTGAGCTGATAGGCAGCCATGGAACCGGGCAAATCCATCCGGTCACAATCGATCAGGGACAGGCAGCGAACAGATTGTTTTCCGATATCAATCTGGTTATCTCTCACGGAAATATTTTCTCTGGCCACCTGCCTGAAGGAAAAATCCATTGCCAAACACTGTCCGATATAGCGGTCCATCTGGACTTTACTCAGTAAAGTTGGGTTAAGTCCCGAATCGTTCAGTAAATCCAGGATTTTAAAGACCGTCCTGGAAAAGGCATTTAGAGATTTGGCATCAAAGACATAAAATCTGCCGCGGTCAACCTGCCTGGTTAAAATAAAGTAGGTTCTAATCTCATGATATCTCCGGCCTGAAAAATGCGCATCGTAAGACTGCTGAAGATATTCTTTGCTTTCCGCAGGCTTATAGTTTCGCTTGATAAATACATCCTGCTTTTGTAGCAGATGCCCCTCTCCCATGATCTTAATCACCTTTAAAAGCAGCTCATGGTAATGCAAATACCCCCGCTCATCAGCGCAAAGCAAAGTGACCGGATTTTCAATTTGCATGATCACCGAGAAATCTCCCGCCGCCGTGTAAAGCAGGTCAATCCCGGCAGTACTGCTATAACCAATGTAGGGTAATTCGAAAACCTTCCTTTTCATAACCTGATCTTGTTTTGATGAACAAAAACTCCAGTTTCCCGTCTTTTATCATGCAGTCCTTTCTTTTGCCGGTATAAGGTATACCAGAACATTCCACCCCCTAACGCCAGGCTTAAAAAAACGCCCAGGTACATGTTGAAGATCGCTCCAAACAACCCTCCGGTAAATATCCCTGAAGCCAGGGAGCCAATCCCCCAACCAATGTATTTTCCTTTAAGTCCCTTGTAGCTCAAGGGCTGCTGGAGCCCCTTGTAGATTAAAAAACGCTCCATAATTTAGCCCTTAAACCCCAAAGAAGGCTTTGATGACTACCGAAACCAGCACTAAAAAAATGCAGGATCCTCCCCAGCTCATCACTTCTTTACTGATATCCCTATCCCCTGAATTCCACTTGATATACACCATAATCCCTCCTATAATACCCACCACCGCACCTATGGCCAGCGTCAGTGTGGATACCGGATCAATGTAGCTGGTCAATGTGGAAGTTGCGGCATTGATTCCGGTGGTTCCTCCCCCAGTTTGTGCATGCGCATTAACAGCAATGGTGATCATTCCTAGAATGACAATTGCGCTTTTGATTGTTTTTTTCATTTTTGATTTTGTTTGATGCTTGATTGATTAATCATAGCCCGAATAATCCCCGTAGAAATATCCCGCAGAGGTTTAAAAAAATACAGGAGAACAGCCATCCGGCTACCTGCCGGTCCACATGGTGGCGCCCCCCCTGCCAGTTGGCATAGACCCTGAGCCCCCCTAAAAGTCCGGTGATTGCTCCGATGACGAAAATGAGATCTGACAGGGAGAAATAATAGTGCCTGATCTCAGCGCTGGCCTGGTGAAACTCGGACAGGCCAGGCACCTGAGCAGCGCTGCTTTGGGCCAGAATTAAGGTAATCAGGTTAGCTACCGAAAAGATAACTGCGACACGCGGGCCCATTTAATAAGCAATTTTTTTGATGCATTCAATTGATTCACTCCTTGCCGCGGCCATTAGTCCATCAAAATCCAGCTCACCCGTTGCGCTAAGGGGTCCACTTTGAAGGCCAGTATGATCGCCTATCACCTCACCGGCCTCGATCAGCTCCGAGCTGTCAATAGGTTCTTGCAGATCAATCACCTGGAAAGACTGGTTTTGAAGATTTGACTGGGAAAGTTCACTTTTTTTCAGCCACAGGTCTGTCGATAGGTTAAGGGCATAATAAATAATATAAGCTATTCCCAGATAGGAAATAAAGTTGGTCCAGTTCATATTTTAAATTTTAGCGTTTAGGTTCTATATATTTTGAGTAGAGCAAATCCAGGGAAACTGCCAGTTCATACAGGCAGGAAGGTGGCAGGCTCATGCTTGGGAGCTCAAGCAAAGCCGGATGAAGCGAAATCGCGCTTGAAAGATCGCCGAGTGATCGCAAAGATTTTTGCTGGGCAGATAATTCATCATCATAGCTAGCTGATGAGCTCATATTCGGGAGGAATATACTGCTTGACATGGGAGAAATCTTTGAGCTCAAAAGGGCAAATCTGCTTGCAGCGCTAGTGTTTAATAATCCATACTGGATGGGAATAATGAAAATTTCCACACACCTCATTAGCCCCATCAGGGATGGATTGGCGAATACCTTCGGCAGATCGAGCAAAATAATCGCATTCTTTTCAGCTTGAAGCTTATCAATTAAAACTTCGATCCTGTTGAGGTCCGAAGTAAAGAACTCAAATGGAAGCCCCTCGTTTAACAGCATCGATTTAGAATACAATACCTCCAGTGATCCTTCATAGGTCAGATCGATGAGGAATACCTGCTTTTTCTTTTGGGAAAAATAATGGGCCAATACAAGAGAAAGTGTTGTGCAGCCGCACCCGCCTTTTAGGTTACTTAGCGCGATAATCATGTTTTAAAATATTAGAATGAAACAGATCCTATCTCAACAGGAGCTGCCGCGAGATACTTTCCTTTTTGACCGGAGAAATGAGCCGATCCAGATCCATGATTTCCGTTCCAGCCGCAACACGGCGTTTATGATGGTCAATGATGGTGAAGCCGGTGATCTGATTTTTATTGGAGTGATAGCAAATTTCTATGTTTTTTTCAGCAAGCAGGTAATCTGAAAGCTCCGAACGAAATGCTTTGAGCTTCCTGGATGAACCATGAGGCAATGATTGGTAAACTGGAATGCAGGTATTATCCTTAGTAAGCAAATTAGAATTAATCATCCACCGGATTTCATCCAAATGCCCGGTTTCTATCTGGGGCTTTAAAACCATATGCTGAATTTTACCTTCGCTGATTTTAAGCAAAACCTGCCCATACTTGACCATGTAAAAATATCCTCGCCTGCAAAATCCACGATAACCTTTTTGCCCGAGTAAGGTGGTAAGCTGATGAAGGTCTGAAAAGTGGTAAGCGAGTAGGGGCGAAATATCACGTTTAAATTCAGCCTGTACATCTACTTTTAAAATACGGTGGATGGCCGCAATCGCCCGGGGGCGATCAAAACTGTCGCTAATCTTTGACCTATCCAATCTGACATCAGTGGATACGATATGTACATGCGTATTCGGCGTATCTGAATGGGAAAAAATTAAATAAGGCTGTTTATTATAGTCCATTTCAAGCATCCATCTCTCAGCGAGATTTTTCAGTGCATCTACAGACATCGATCTTCCTCTAGCTGATAAAACTGCATGAAACTGATCAAAACGGCTACGTGAATTGAGCGTTGATAACGCGCCAAGATAATGTTCAAAATCTGCACAACCCGGATTAATCAACCCATGAATGACGCCAAAATTCTTATAGCAAAGGAGTTCCGCGCACCCGCTAGTGACTTTTTCCATATTGTATCTTACCGCAGGAAAACCTGTTGAAGTTGTAAAAAGCCTCACAATTAATTTCATTTTAGCCCTTTCGTTCTATTCTCATCAATAATTTACGAATCTGTTGCTCCAGTTTTTTCTGCTGCAAATGGTAGGAATTAATAAGCGCTTCCAGTTTTTCAGTATCGCCTTTTTTGCAGTCAACACCTTTTTGCTGATGATCAATACTGGCATTAAGCAGGCTCATTTGCATCCCGATTTCACTTAATACACTCAGCAGTTGGGCCGAATTGATATTAAGTATATCCGGATGCAGAAGACGGTTCCGCAACAGCTCAGATTTATTCCAGCCCAGATCACTGCAAATCCTGTTAATCGCTGAGAGTTCCTCATCTGAGAGATAACACCTGACAAGGTTGCCGCGGTTTCCACTTCTTCGCTTGCTCATACTGATTTCCTTTTACCGGTTCCGTAGTGGAACGTTATTTGGGTTTGCTTTTCTTATTTCCGGATCTTTCTCAGCATGGATCATCGCGGTCAACTTCTCATTAAAATCATTATACCCTTCATATTTAGCAGACTGATCCACCGCCTGGGGGAGCTGAGATAATGCCAGCATCGTAGCTTTTTTTCCTGCGGAGTCATGATCAAAAAAAAGCTCAATGGTCCTGTATTTACCTGCTCTTTGTATTGCGGAGTCGAGAAATGAAAGTGAATTGAGTACAAGTACACTTGCATCCTGTAAAGGAGAAAGCTTTTTCCAGCTTAAAAAGTCTAGCATACCCTCAAAAAGTACGATGGTCTCCGGATTACCTGAAATAAAACTCATTGCTTTTTTCCCTAAACATCCTTTGAAATAAGCATTACGCACCTCCCATCCACCTAGCTCATTTTGCCAGCCGGCTGCGAACATTTCACGTCTGGTACCATCTTTTAACTTTACACTGTAATAGAGTTCTTTTAAATGGTTAGCTGAAACATCCATCACCCCTCTTCCCTGCAGATAATTACTGATGGACTTGTTACCACCCAGTTCTTTGCTTTCCCTGATGATGTAGCTGGGTAAGTGGAGTATCAGTTCAGTTTGTCTGGGGACAAAGGGCCTGCCCTGAATTTCATTGACCGAATTTCCTGAAACTTTGATCAGTTCCTCCACCGCTTCTTTGAAAGTTAGATTTGGCCAGAAATGAACAGCAAAATCTATCACGTTACCTCCTTTACCCATACCGTGATCATACCACAGACCCGCTTTTTTATTGACGCAAAACGAAGGAGCGGAATCATTGTCTCTCAGCATGGACAAGTAAAAAAGTTCTCCTCCGCTCTTTCTTAAGGGTTCATATCCGAGCCTGCTTAAGGTGTCAACCAGATTAACGTTTTCTCTAATCTGGTTCAAATCAAATCTGGGATTTTCCATATGTCAGCATTTTGAAGGAGCGGAATGGTTGATATTGGTCTTATACCTTAAATAAAAAACAGGTTTGCCGCTTAATGCGACAAACCTGTTTGGATGAGGATAAAGCCTCAATATATTTCCGGAATTACTCAAGTCAGTTTCTAAAAACCGGGCCCTCGCCTGCCAATGCGTTTTCAGCTCGGGACTCTCACCTCCGCCTTCGCAAAATTTCCGGCTTTCGCCGGATAATATTTCATTCCCCAATGTCAAAGACCAGTAGTTTGCTGGTCAAAAATCATGATGAAATCATTGGGGATTTGACACTATGGCCAAAGTGCCTGCGATTTTCAAAAAATTTGAGTCTATCGAAAAGATGGAAGGAAAAAAAAGTTAAAGCTAAATGAGCAACGGGCCCGACGCCAGAAAAGGAAACTGAAAAAATTTCAGCTTAGCAACTGAAAAAAATTCAGGAAAAATGAAAAAAATTCAGAAGAACGCCCCTGAAAAGCCCCTGAAACAGGCTGGCACAAGAGTTGAACAGTAAATAGCGGGACAAGTCCCAATGTAAGTTAATTGATTTATAGTCCATTTTTTTATTAAACCATTAAAAGGAGAACACACTATGACATTGGTTAAATTCAATCCAGAAAAGAAAAACAGCGCATTATTACCAGGCTTTAATGACATTTTCGAATCCGTACTTGGCGACACATTTTTCACAGATCGCCGCACCGCAAGCGTTCCTGCGGTTAACATTTCTGAATCAGCAGAAGCTTACCAGATTGAGCTGGCAGCGCCAGGGCTTAAAAAGGAAGACTTCAAGGTATCTATTGAAAAAGATGTACTGAGCATTTCTTCTCAAAGGTCCGAAGAAAGCAGCTCAGAAAGCAAAACTTACAACAGGCGTGAATACAGCTACTCCGCTTTCACCAGGTCATTCACCCTGCCTGAAAGCGCAGATGCGGACAGGATCCATGCCAGCTATACTGACGGGGTATTAAAAATGACCCTTCCTAAAAAAGAAGAAGCGAAAGCAGTATCCAGACAGATTGAGATCAGCTAATCGCCGTGGAGAAAAGAATGCCGCCCGGGGCGGCATTTTTCTTATTGCACCAATATAAGACTGAAAGCCACCAAAGCCTAAAAGATAAAGCCCATGGAAACCGCATTTTCAATCACGTTTACGCTCCATCTGAAGCATAATAAACTTCCCTATGGAAAATTCAGCCTTGGCAGGGATAAAGTTTCTTCAATGGAGATATTTTCAATGCTAAAAGGGAGAAGTGGATCCGAGCATTCCTGCTCCATTCAGATGGACCTTACTCAGGAAATCACCTGCCTTCCCGTTCCCATAGGCATGATCCATTGCAGCCTTGAAGAGTTAAAGGAAAATGTTTCAGTCATTTCTCGAGAAATCTTTCGCATAGCCCAGCTCGAAGAGGGTGAGATCATTCCACTCAAATAAACAGAAATCAGCAGATGGAATTTGGCAATTGGCATCAGCGTTTAAATAATGAAAAAGAACGCAAGCTGCCAAAACCATATCTAACGACTAAATCTCTTATATACAATCAAATCAGCAAGAAAACAATGACAAAAAAGAAGATATTCATCGTTGAGGATGACCTAATGCTCCTAGAAACTATCCAGGATATCCTGCGCGACTATGGCTATGACTGCCAGGGATGCTATCATCCGGAAGATGCACTGCCATTAATTGAGGCTTATCATCCTGATCTGGTGATATTGGACTACATGCTTCCTGAATGGAACGGCGGAGAATTGTGCAGCGCGATACGGGCCATCGATCGTTTTGAATACATTCCTATTATCATTACCTCAGCATATGCCAAAATCCTGCTTTCGCTCTCTGAATACGGTTGCGATGCGGTACTCGAAAAACCCTTTGGCATACCAGAGCTCATGGGACTGATCGCATCACTATTGTCTTCAAGGCGAACGGATAGTGGGTTATTGCCCAAAATCAAATCCGTCATTAAAAGTGCACTGCCGGAGATATAAATGCACCCAACAAGCGGATCTTCTGCCTGATCACAAAAAAAGGCTTCATTTATTTTGCAAACGAGCTAATGTAATCACCATCCGGAGTCAAGGTTATGCCGGAATATCTCATAGTATCGAGCTTTGGGTGCTGGGTAGCGCATAGGGTTACATCTAGAAAACTCGCTAAACCAATTAAATTTACTATTCCTCCCTAATGAACACTGCCATCAAGATCCGCACGTTTGTTCAAATCCATCCTATTCATCTTACATTGAACCATCTTTTATTTTCTCTTTTAACTCTGAGCCAGCCGCCACCCATTCTTCAAAAACTTTGATGGCATCACTAGCCATGATTCGCTCAAAGCAAATATCCTGCTCCTCTATCTTTTTCCCTAACTGTTCACTAATAAATTCATCACCAAATCCTGCCCATTCAGCATCCCGCTTGGTATTCCCATAATATACCTGAGAGATATTTGACCAGTATATTGCGCTTAAGCACATTGGACAGGGTTCAGCGCTTGTATACATAATACATCCACTCAAATCAGCCTTCCCAATTTTTTTTGAAGCAGATCGGATGGCATTGATCTCAGCATGGGCAGTAGGATCGCAGTCACAGGTAACGGTGTTTGGCTCCGCACTCAATATTTTTCCATCTCTGACGATAACGCAACCAAATGGGCCGCCATCCAGGGTTTTGAGATTTTTCTGGGATAAGGAAATCGCCTTTTGCATAAATTTCTGATGTGTTTCCATAGCCAATCAACAGATAGAAAAGCAAGAAGTTTCCACAACAATGATTAGGCTTTAAAAGACTTGGGCACATATTTATTTTTCTCAGAAATATACCCTACAATTTTATTTCTCATCTCATCGAGATATTTCGTGTAGCTTACATTCTTTCTTCTGCCTATCGAAATAAACTTCCGGTACGCCACTCCCAGATCAACATTCAGGCTCTGCTCCAGCCAATGCACCACCTCTGCAATCTCCAGCTTCCCATTATTTAGTGAACCAGAGAGAAAAATTCCATAGGCAAGCTCCACCAGCTTAATTTTTTCATCAGTCCACTTCAGCTTTCCTGTTAACAGAAGCGCATCGGGAATAACCGGCTCAGGACGAACGTAAATCAGCCTGATTCTTTCCAGAATATATTCCTGTAATTTCTCCAGTGCCCGGAATTTAGCGAAATTATAATCCTGATTCGTTGAGAAACCATCATCACAGATCCCGATAACGCCGATTCCCGCCACATCAGGCAGCAGCGAATCCAGGTTACGGCGAAGAAAAAAAGTATCATCCATCACCTCTTCTTCCCTGGAATAATAATCATATAAAAAACTATGTAGCGAATAAAAACGCTTTATAAAGCTGAGCTCGGAAAGATAATAATCCCGGATCATATCATCTGTGCCAACGGGAACCCCTGAAATCAGATTAAAAAGTTCCACTTCATAAATATAAAGCATATAAAACCTGGGCTTCACAAACTTAAAAAACATCACTTCATCCAAATCACTTAAAAATCCAGACCGGACAACATGCGCTTTCAATTCTTTTAACGCGCCTGAAATCGCGGCAAGGCGGCGTGGGTAAAACTCAATGTTACTCCCCAATTCGAGTAATTCACCTTCAAGCCTATCATAAAGTCCATCAACAAATTTAGTATCCATAAATAAAAAATAAAGTATGTTAAAGAATCGGCCACTTGTTATGATGATCAATCCACCCTACAGGTATGATTATCAAATAAATAAGTTCTTACTTGTATATCTGTGTAGCAAAATATGCGGCCAGGTATTACCACTTCAGTCCTTTACTAACATCACCAGACAATCCGGTTCTGGCAATTGCAATCTTGCCCGACCTGATATCTGCAACCAGCTTCTCATTATAATTCTTGAATCCTGCATAAATCCAGGAGTTGTCCCTGCTGATATCCAGATCGGCTATAAATGCGCTGGTCGCCGCCCTCCCCGCCCGGTCATGATCGAAGTACAGTTCAATATTATCATACTTAATAGCCCTGGCTTTTGCAGTCTGCAGCATAGCGAGAGAATTAAGTACCAGAATAGATGCAGGATCCATCGGATGCTCTACCCTCCAGCTTAAAAAATCGAAATATTCTTCGAATACGCAGAGCCTTTTCGCTGAGCCCTGCAGAAAGCTTACACCTTTATGGCCCAGGCAACCCCTGAAGTTTTTATTCCTTACCTCCCATCCCCCGTTTTCGTTAGGCCAGCCAGGGGCAAAATATCGCCGGAGCTTTTTTCGATCATCCAAAGCAGCATAATAAACCTCATACAGATGGCCCTTTGCTACCGAGCAAATTCCCCTGCTGGCTAAATACCCGTTTATGGCGGCGTTACTCCCCGGTTCATCCATCCGTTCGATTTCATAACGCTGGAACCGGACCGGTCTCTCCGTTTTAGCCTCACCGGAAGCCCTGTATTCTGGGGAATCAATGTCGACCTGGGCATACTCCACAATCTTATGCAACACTTCTTGAGGACCAGAGGGATACCAGTAGGCCAACGCAAAATCAATCACACTTCCGCTCCTGATTCCTGAAACGCCTGCCCCACCGTAGTCAAACCAGACACCAAGTTTTTCGTGAACACACAGCGAAGCTGTATATTCCTCCCTAAGCATACTCAGGAAAAAATGTTCGCCATTAGATACTTTCTGTGGGAAATAACCCAGATTCCGTAGAAAATCAAGTAGGGATACCTTTTCCTTGATCTCGTTAACATTTAAAAAACCAGACATAGTATTTAATTTAATCATCCAAAAATCTGAGTAGAAAAAATTAACTTTTCAATATATACACCGACGACCAATTAATAAGGGCCAATGAGGCGCAACAATCCAGCAGGTCACATATTGCTGTGAGATAAACATTTCGAAAAATTATGCCTGCACTAAAATTATCACATCCGCTGTTTTGGAACTTGCCAAATCCTTAGTAAGGATCATCCACCAACTGTTGCCCTATGCAAAAGAAACATAAATTCATTGTGATACAAGCCAGAGCGTGGGGCTGAAATGTTTTGAATGATTTTGACCACATTTGATTCAAGCCAGGGTTAAATGGTGAGCACTTTACTTTGATCTTAGCGCGGGAAATCTAAGTTCAACAAAAAGATTCCTATCCCTATGTTCATATCTCAAATGTCCTTTTTCTTTAAATCGCCCTTTGAGGTATGCATCAAGACTGGCGAATTCAGTTTTTAATTCGGCAGATAGGAAATGAGCTTTCAGGTTTTCAAAAATAATAGACAGCATTTGATCAGTTTCCTTTACTGAAAGCGTCGGCACTTGCTTTTCACCTGTAAATTCGCAGTTTTTAAGCAGCGTGATAAATAACGGCATAAGAAGCGATTTTGGAATGATGTAGTCTATACTTGGCCGACTTATTTTTAAGTAAATGGGTTGACTCGCAATTATATTTTTGAGTTCAAGTCTGATACTTAACTGGTCTAATTCATCCGATAAGCGCAGCAATGTTGCAGAGGATTTTGTTGAAGTAGTGTAACGTAGAACGTCAACAAATTGATTGATCACTTGCCGACCAATTTGATCTTTTTTGATTAGTCGGCTACTGATAAAACTCATCATACTAAAAAAGAAGTGATAGTCAATGTGATCGTTTAACATTGTTCCTTTATGCCGGTCCAGTAACCTCTGGTTGATTTGATCCTCGAGCATTTTATTGTATTGCGACTGAATAAACAACAGCTTGTTTTGCTTTTCTTTTTCAAACCTTAATAAGTTATATATCCCGATGGCTGGAAAGGCGAAAGCAGCCGAACGATAAAAATATCCGGTAATACTTTGCATGCTAAATAGTTGCTGACCAATTTCACGACCAGTTCCTAGCATTAATAGCATATCTACCACCAGTTTCAGTGCGACGAATATCGATGCAACAAGTAATATCAGCGCTGCTGAAATGGCAATACTTTTAGGATTTGACCAGGACAGTCTGGGGAAAGTTATCTTATAAAGCACATAAAACAGCACAATATTCACGGTGAAGTGTGCGAGGGAATTCATGATTTGGGGCATCACACCTACATAGCCCCAGGCGAGTAAATATTCAAAAATAAAATATCCAGCCCATAATGCAATGTGCCATATCACATTATACGCTGGTCCGGGATATTTTTCCATATACACAATATTGGTATTTCACCCCCCAAAAAAGGGCTTATACAATTAAACAAAGCATTAAATAACGATGAGTCACATGTTTACTGCATGAAACAAAAGATCATCAAAAAGCTTAATGCAAGAACAGTTTTTGTATTTAAACAAAGGTGTAACATGAATGTAAAGACAACTGACCCTACGACAGTATTTACCACCCTGCTCACCCATGTTCAGCAGGACTTTAAATAATCAACCGAGCTTGCCCAATAGGCGATCTGAGAGATAGGCATGGAAAATTTCTGCATAATCGGCGCCGATGGACATCTTCTTTTTCATCGGCCCCATGATTACTTTTCCCGCGCTGAGGGTGACAATGTGCTTTAAGTTAATAATGCAACTCCTGCTAATCCGCATAAATCTGCTATCCTGCTGGAGATATTGTTCGATAGCGTTTAGCGTCACATGCATTTCATGTATTGTTTCTTCCGTATATATTTTGGTATAGTTCGTGCCCGTTAGTGGTTCAAACATCACAATATCCGCCCTGCGGACCCGCGCTGATATTCCTTTGATCTCTGTAGGTATAAATAGGTCATCATCGATCTCGCTATTCGATTGCAGGGGCTGAGCTGACCTGGAAATCACTTTAGAAATACATTCCACAAAAGCCAGCTTACTGACCGGCTTTAATAAATAATCATCCGGACTCGCCGAGAAAGATTTCAGGGCATATTGCTCGAATGCTGTGATAAAGACCAGATGCCTGGTATTTGCTCTTATAAGTTTCGCGAGATTTATTCCGTCCAGTTCCGGCATCTCAACATCCATAAAAACGATATCGATGTTGTCGTTTTTTTTAATGCCAGCAAGCGCTTTAAGTGAAGAAGAGTAAGTCTTCAATAAGATTAAATCCGGATGGGCACGTATTAATTTTTGTATTACTGACAACTCATGAGTTTGATCATCGACAGCAACACATTTAAGTTTTGTGGTCATCATGAACAATGGTTTTCAGCAAAATTAGCAATTACAGGAATATTTGCGCCTATTTTATCACACAAAACTCAAGATCTTTGGTAATTTAAAAAAATTTCATCCTTAAATATTCTGTTTCCATCATGATAATATGGGTTTATACCACTTTTATCTTTTGCTAAGAAAAAAGATGTTAAAATTCCGCAACTGAGGTAAACTCACTTGAACATGTTTTTATCCATTGTATTTGAATTCTTCAAAATCCGGAAGTCTATAATACCATTTACCTGAGATTTTGGCGGACTGAATGGTTTTAGACCTTCTAAGCCTGAAAAGTGTGGCTGTACTAATATTTAGTAGACGTTTGATATCTGCACTATCGTACCAATTGGTTATCAGGCTTTTCCGATAGATATCAAATGAATTGAGTTTTAGAAGGATATGCTGCTGGACTCTCATCAGCTCATCAATTCTTTTAATGATGTCTTCATTCATGGGAAAATGCATTAGGTGAGAATAGATAAAATTACATGGGTTAAAATAGTTTGCCGATGAATAAATAAAAAGTTGATTACCTAAATTATTGCGAAAATGAGTTTTGAAATTTTTAAAGATTATCTAACCAGCCATATTCCGTTAGAGGAAAATCTGCTGGCTGAACTACAACTCCGGACAAAAGAATTTACTATTAGTAAAGGTAATTTCCTGCTTTTACCAGGAGAGGTAAACAGATATACCTATTTTATCGTCTCCGGGTTCTTCAGAAGTTTTACACATGAAGAAGGCTTTGACAGGACGCTGGGCTTTTTTGGCCCCGAAGAATTATGCTGTTTAACAACCAGTTACCTCAAACAACAAAAAAGTAAAGAGGGCATTCTATGCGAACAAGAAGGAACAATTTACAGGGTGAGCTATTATGACTGGAGAGCATTGGAAGATATATCGCCAGAATTTTTACGACTAACCAAAAAAATATTAACAGATGAACTACTTAAACTCATTGATTATAATGAGTTAATCAGAACCTCATCTACCACAGAACAATATTTATCGCTAAAGAACAATCATCCAAATATTTCCATGCTGGTCAGCCAGAAAAGTATTGCTTCTTATTTGGGTATTTCAGAATCCACAATGAGCGGGATTATCAAATCATTACTTTTTAGTTCAAAGAAATAAGCAGGCTGTTTCTTTAAATTTTGAACTGCTGTTTTCCCTCGCAGCAGCAAACTTTGTATAGACAATCAGTTCATATATGTCTATAGTTACAAAAACAGCACGCCTGGAAAGGCTGCTCTCACTCATTCGGCGAGGGATGGTCAGTACTTCGGTTAAAACCGGGGCACTGATGGCCTGCAGTGACCGCACTATAAAATCTGATATTGCTCGGTTACGAAAAAGTGGATTTGATATTCGTTACAATCGGGGTATGAGAAAATACAATCTCATTGAAGACTAATCAAATTATGGCAATACCAGCGTGATGACTTCCATTGCTGTGGGAAATAACAGAAACAAAATTGGCGAGGTGTCCGAGACCGAGCCTGCAGATATTCATAAAGCCCGAGGTGCTGGAAAGAGAAAGCAGGGGATCTGGTAAAGGGAACGTGGAGACAACGATAAAGTACAAAACAACGGGAAGGGCAGTTCAAGGCTTGCACCGCCTTTTTAAAAGAAAAATAAATCAGGCTAAAGAAATGAAAATTTTAGACAAAGCAAAGATGAAACAGGTAGCAAGGATCATTTCCATCAGGGCCACTGCCTATGTGGTGGTGGTGCTTATCGTATTTATTGTTTGTTTTATCATTGTGCTGATCCGGATTGGACTCCATCTGTGCAAACTAGCCTTGACTAATTCCAATACCGAAAAGAGGGTTATCCATAAATTCATTCACAACCGTAAGCATGGCCTATTCACGGTTATCCCGGATGATGCCGGCAACATTATCCGGGAAATGGAAACCACGGTCATTATGTTATGAAATAGTTTCCGGCGAGGTCCGCCAAAGGACAACCTTAAATAAATAAAAAACAAAAGTTTTTGGAACACTTTTTTGATGCTATAAAAAGTCAAAACATATGAACAGATTGTTCAATTTTAGAAACATTGCTGTAGCAGCAATATTTTCCCTTGCAGGTGTGATTGGCTTAAGTGCCTTTACTCAACCTGAAAAATCAGCAACCGTAAAAGAAAAAAGAGCCAAACAATGGTTCGTATATACAGGAAGCGACATAGCTGGTGAAAGCAATCAGCTGAATTACACCGAATATACCGCTGGTGGAGAGCCTGAGGATTGCGGTGGTGGTGAAATGCGTTGTGCCATCTATGCAGAGCCGGTAACCGTTTCAGGTACAGTAAGACCTGACTTGTCTCAGATTGATGCTTCCCAAACCAAGCACCAACTGCAACCTTAATTTTTAAGGGATCAAACCGTTGGCGCCAATCACGCCAGCGGTTTGTTTTTTTGCAATAGTTTTCTCGTGAAAATTCATGTAAACTAATCGTATCCATCTTCCAAGGTCAGTTCTGGGGAATCCCGCTCAGCTCGATTACACTATTTGGTATTGCCAGCGCATACTTTCGGTCCCCAGGTAGCAATTCAAAAATATTTCCATTGAGATTTCGCTTCAGGGTTATCCTAAACCGGCTTTCTTTATTAAGCCTTTTCAGATCTGCCCATCTTAAACCTCTAAATAGCAATTCCTTCCTTCTCTCAGTGAGTATAAGACCCAGTACATCTGCTGTATTGGTAATGGTATATGGAACAAATTTACCGGTGGCGTACCTTTTTAAAAGCAGGGTATTCAAGTCTTCCAATGCTTCTGCACCAGATCCTTTCCTGGCCTTGCTTTCTGCACGTATCAGCAGCATCTCATCTGTTGCAATGCCATTAAAGAGGTTGTTGGCAGCATAATAGCTCCCCTTGAAACCAAATCCTCCGCCCGTAGCTGCAGTGAAAGCCTTGAAGTATAATTTCTTCCGAAGATCATTTTCTGAATAGGAACGGTAAAGCGTACTGTCAATCCGGCCATTGACTGAGTTGGTCTGCGGGATAATGGCAGTGCTGAACACAATTTCAGCATTAAAGCGGGGCAATGGAAAAGCGGCAGTGCTATTTAAAACGTTATAATCAATCAGTGTATTTTTTAATTGAAGGCATGAATCCGCGTAGCGTCCTGCATTCTCATAATCTTGCATCACCAGGTAGGTCCTGGCCAGTAAACCAAATGCGGCAGGACGCGAAGGTCGCATCACATGTTGCGGAGTAACAGGAAGCAGCGTTGCAGCCATTTTCAGATCCGCTATAACCTGGTCATAACATTGCCGGATACTGGATCTTACGGAGACTTCATTAAAATCTGATCCTAGCCGCAGCGGGATTCCTAAAGTATTAGTTGCCGAGTTATGATCATAAGGCAATGCCCATACCTGCAGCGCTTCAAAAAACGACCTTGAACGATATAAAAGTGCAGACCCCTTGATCTGATCATATTCACTAGCGTTTGAGGGAATCCTTTCTAGTTTCTCTAAACCCTCCAGCACCACATTGGCCTTGTAGACAGGAATGTAAGTGGAAGCCCATTCTCCGGGCGTTATATTATCGTTGAACACATCCCTTTCCCATATATAAAGATTTTTTCTGGACACTGAGGTAAGGGAATTCCAGACATTATCAGGAAGATAATAGTCATCAGAGCAGACCTCAAGAGCGGGCGCGGATATGTTATTCATATCATCGGCATAGTCCAAAAGTGCCTGCAGGTCGGCTGTCGTTTTAGGAATCTGAATGGACTTTTCCGGTTTTGCATCCAGGTATTTTTTGCAGCTGCCAAATAGAAGCAATATTGCCACAAGGTGAAAAAACGTTAAAATTCTAGCGTAGTTTTCGGTTGGTTTTAATCTTTTTCTCATCATCTTTATTTTAAAATTGAGCCCTTAATCCAAATGAAAGCATTTTTGGCGGGCTGATATCATAAGGGTAGTCCGGGTCGATGCCGTCTTTATTGGCGGTCCAGAGCATTCCAAGATTCGAAGCATTCGCTGTTATACTAAGATCCCTGACAGGTAGTTTTTTTAACTTTATACCAGGAACATTGTAAGCTATAGATACATATTGAAGCCTCAAATGGTCGGCACGCCTTACCAGCGTTTCTGATCCTGCATAAAAAGCGTCCCTGTTTGGATCAGCCGGATATACAAGAGAAGGGATGGTCGTAAAGCGCTCATCACCTGATTTTTGCCATCGGTTCATATAGTCAGCGTGTTGTACCCAGCCCCAAAACAGTGAATTGTAGGAAACTGAACTCTTACGTAAATAATAGCCGAGTTTATAAGTGATGTTAACGGAAAGTTCAAAATTTTTATAGTTCAGCGTATTTCTGATCGCCCCGGAGACAACCGGTGTTGATGGGCCATTGTAGACAAGATCTGAAACCTGGGTGCCACTACCTGTAATCGCTGTGTAATCAGTACTGATTTTATCCCCAAGGTATCCGAGTGGATCTCCCGTTTCCGGATCAAGGCCGGCTGCTCTATAACTAAAGATTGAATATACCGGGTATCCCGCTACCGGGGTAATCAGGTTACCCTGAGGCGTAATGTAATTAGATCCCTGATAAGTGCTCAGGTAATAATTCCGGACCCGGTTCTGGTTGTAGGCCATTAATAATGTACTTCTCCATTTTATCTTGGCGTCTATATTTATTGTATTCAATGTCAGATCAATCCCCTTACCACTCATGGCAGCGACATTTTTACGCACAGTAGTGACCTTCAGCCCGGTTGTGATATCAATTAAAGCATCGCCCAATAGGTCTGTCCCTCTTTTTTGATAGTAATCCAGGCTTCCGGAAATCCTGCCGCCGGAAGTTGCAAAATCGATTCCGATATTAAACATGCCGGTTTTTTCCCATCTTAAATCAGGATTCGCAAATTTGTTGATCACTGCCTGGGTAAACCCGGTGAGCGAATTTGGACTTCCTGTGTAGCTCATCGTCGTAAGGGCAGAGAGCGAATTATCAACATTCCCGCTGGTTCCATAAGTGGCTCTGATCTTAAAATAGGAAAAGGTAGCATGCGAAAAAAACGCTTCCTTTATCAGGTCCCAGGCTACTCCTGCTGACCAAAAAGGTCTTCCCTTTTGGTTCGTTTTTACTGCAAAAATATTGGACTGGTCTTTTCTGATACTTCCTGAGAAACTGTACCTGCCTAAATAAGTATATGCCCCACTGGCATAATAGGCTATAGATCGGTTATCTGTCCCGAAAAAGGTATTATTGTTTCCAATAGTCGCCGTCCCGCCGTAAAATAACGGATAACTGTTGACCGGATCGACAAGTCCTGTTGCTACGCCAAGTTCATCATTGTAGCCAAAAGTACGGTAAGCATTACCATTCGTCCGGCTCTGTCCTACCTCAGCACCTATTACTCCGCTGATGCTGTGATCGCTCCATGATTTATCAACATCGATTTGCGTCCTGAGATTCTGAGAGGATAGATCAATCTTATTGAGGTCTAAAATGGAGCCCCTAGGAATGATGTATTTTGGTACACCAGTCACCTGATTGAGCTGGGTAAATTGATTAATCATGTTTCTGGTGAAAAAACTGCCTTCCGTATTAAGCGTTTTCCCCTCTGTAATTTGTTTTTCAAACTGATATCTCATCCCGGCTTTCAGCCATGGCAAAATCCGGTACTCCAGATTGACATTCGCCAGAAAATCCTGTGATTTTCTTGAACTCTCTGAGTTTTTATAGTCTTCAAGTGGATAATACTTCCAGTCCAACAGCTTTCCACCGCCAGCTGTTGCGACATAACTTTCACGATAGATCTTAGGAATAGGCAAAAAATTACCTTCCCTGTCAGCAAGCATTGCATAAGGGTATAGACCTTGAGATACTCCTGACCTAATCGATGCAGGATCCGGCTTTCCAGACAGGTTTGTGGTTGCTGTATACAATAGACCTGTTCTCAGTGAGAGCCTGTCGCTCAGGTTAAAGGCGTTTTGGGCTTTGATTGACACCCTGTCGTTTGTGGCAGAAAGTTGGTCTTTGCCCCTATCGTATCCTGCTGAATAAAAATAGGTGTTTTTTTCACTACCGCCATTAATGCTAAGCGCGTACTGCTGATTGTAACCTTTGGAATATAAGTAGCGGTCGATATCCCCTCTTACATCATTTCCTTTCAGATCCTCAATTTGTTTATCAATCTGAACCTGTTCTGCCGCTGTAGCCGCTGAACGCTTCCTAAGCAACTCGACTACCGGTGATACTACGGGATAATTACTAGTGTTCTCCAGCAGGGACTGGTAATAGCCTTTTGAATATAGAAACTTTTCAAGATCAATATAATCTGAAGACGATATAAAATTTTGATTTTTATAAATATCCAGCCTAGATGTTATACTCAAATTGCTGTTCAGCGCGATTGACATTTCCTGATTCTTGCGTCCGGCTTTGGAAGTGATCACAATAACGCCGTTTCCAGCTCTTGCTCCCCAAATAGAGGATGCTGCTGCATCTTTTAAGACAGTAATGCTCTCGATATCATTTGGATTGATGTTGCTGATTTCACCAGCGTATGGGAAGTTATCCAATATGATAAGAGGAGATTTTGAGGCATTGATACTACTGATTCCCCTTACCGTTAATCCCGGACGCTGGCCATCCCTGTCAAAGGACACTGCCGGAGTCATCCCCTCTAATCTGTTTAAGATGTTAGGTCCAAATTGTGCATTCAACTTTTTATTATCAACCAGATCGACCGAACCGGTTACCCGTTCCCTCCTTTTCTGTTCATATCCAGTGGAAATTTCCACAGAACCGAGATCGAGTGAATCCACTTCGAGGACTACTGATGTTACCGGGCTTTTGTTGAGGTCAAAAGGAATCAGTTTTGTCTTGAACCCAACAAAGGATGCTTTCAACTCTCCTCTTTCCATAGTGGTAGAAATAGAGAATTTTCCATCGTTATCAGAATTAGTGGATTTTTTTCCGATTGTGAGTATGGCTCCGGATATAGGGTTGCGGTCATTGGAAGAAATGATAGTTCCAGACAGCAGTCTTTCTCTTTGCTGTGCTAGCGTTTTACCAGGACAGGAAAAGTAGGTTAAAATGAATAGCGTAGCCGAAAAACCAACACGCATGCAATGGTTAAATATTAATTCTTTCATTCTTTATTTAGATTAGAGCGTGGAGCAAAGTCATCCTTGAGCGGGAAATTAATTGGATTTCCATTAACGATTTGCTGAATATTTTTGATTGTGGCTCCATTAATTCCTGTGATAGCCCTAACAATCCCTTTACTGTCAATAAAGATTTGATGTGATATGCTTCTGTGAGGAAAATGGCTGTTGAGAATGGAGTCGTTGAGTATAAAGGGCAATGTTACTCCCTTGGCATAATCGTTATTTTTCAGGAATTTGCTTAGTATTTCGTTGGTGTTTTTGGTAACCAGTATTACCTGTACTTTATCTCCGAACATTTTGCCTATTGAATCGAGTTCAGGTAATGACCGGATGCATGGCCCACACCATGTGCTCCAGAAGTCCAGTATCAAAAGTTTCCCTTTGTATTGTTCAAGACTATGATTAATAATCTTTCCCTCCTTGTAAACAGTATGGTACGAGTTCCACAGACTCTCTGGAACAGTATCTCCAATGGAAAGGACTTGCTTTTTTGCATTCTGTGCGCTGGAGTTCAATGCCAATGAAAAAGCCAGACTGATAAAAAGAAAAGTTTTCGCGAGATTTTTCAAAAAAGGTAGCCTGAGTTGTCCCAACATTTGCAACAGTAACATCTTGGATATACCTGGACGGGGATCTTTTTTGAGATTGAAATGAAAGCAACTTATGAGTAAAAGGCATGACACAGCCATCACGGCTATAATTATTGGTTTTTCCATGAGTTTGTTTGATTTGTTGAAGGAAATTTTAGATTTATTCATAGAAAACCAAGGCAGGTTATCATTAAAGAACCTATTTCTATTTAACCATTCAGGTTACCTACCTTAGTTTTGGTAAATTATACCGGGTTTTTAGGCTTTAAAGCGTAAAGCCTATCGAAAGGATAGTGGTTGCTTAAGCTCATGTTGTTAAATTGAATTGATATGGTGTGTTAGAAAATTTAGGCAAAAACCAGCCCTTCCCCCATAGAAACATGCGGATACGGGAAACCGTATTTGTTATTAGGAAAAAGATACTTACCTTGGGATTGCGAAAAACCATTGTGCTGCACCTTTGCCTAATTAGCAATAAAGGGCTGGTACCAAGCTAAATAACCCGCCGGGACTTTGTGCGCTCTCTCTTTCACACAGCCTCCGCTCTTTTGGGCTATATTTTGACTTGGAATTCTGGCACGTATTACGATGGAGAACAGATAACGTTCTTTAATAATAGTTGTAGGGAATAATTACGAATCATTTCCTGGAAGTGAATCAATTTGATGGCGGTTAATTTTTTCGTTTTCATAAACGGTTAATCTTTATGTAAAACGATGTGAACTCAATAAAAGCAGAAGGTAACCAAATTGGTGGAAAACCAATAGGGCGAACCTCAATGCTTTTGCCAGTGGTACCGTCAAGAACCCCTAAGCCGAAGCTTAAGTTCACAAAAGACTGACATGAGGTTCGCCCTATTGAATAAGTATGCGAAGATACAAAATCCAATAGATAGGCGAACTCACGATCGGCTCATGTGAAAGTTTGACGGTTTTCTGGCATGAGTGACATCGTTAAAGCCAGGTTATACCCAACTCTATTCGTCGCTATAAATAACTGATAACAAATATAATAATAATTAACAAATGTTGCAATAGTCCAACAAAATATTTTTTCAAAAAATGGAAAAACACGAGAAAATATTCAGCATTGTAGGTTCAAATATTAGAGCTTACAGGAAAAAGGCAAAGTTAACCCAACAGCAATTGGCTGATAAGTTTTCTGGTGATCGAACAAAAATAAGTTTGATAGAAAATGGAAAAGAAAACTTTATGTTTTCAACTCTATTAGATATTGCAGAGGGATTAAATATGGATGTGAAGGAATTATTCGTGCCGATTAGGGAAGATTAAATACAGTTTTAGCTAAAAATAGAAGCAAGAAAACAAGCTGCAAGGGAAATTATTAAAAGTAACATACCAATAGATATTTCAGCCCAAGAGTAATACCAGTGTTTTTCTTTCGGGATGATTGAATTTTTAATATTTGGAGATTATATATAAGTAGGTTGTATAAGATTAAAAACTGAAATATGAGTTCGAGTCCCAGCGGGATAATGAAATCAATGTCAAAACGCTAAAAACCTGCAAATCGAACATTTGCAGGTTTTTGTTTTTTACGGAAAAGTCATTTCATTCATCGTTTAAGCGTGTTTTGGAATAGTCTGGCGAGTAATCTGGTGAGTTGAGCTAAATTTTTAATTTACTCACCAAATCGGCTTAACAAATTGAATCACAAGCCGTTAACCTCCCGCACATCTTGTAAAGGTCTTACTGCAATGCTAATTTTGTTTCACTTTTAATGTTATCATTATGAAAACCAATTTTAGTGTGCTTTTCTATCTGAAAAGACAAAAAAACTATGAAGGAGATGTAGCACCGATTTACATCCGGCTAACACTCAACGGTAAACGAACTGAGATTTCTACTGCGCGGTTCTGTCATCCTAATCTGTGGAATTCATTCTCCGGCAGAGCCAGCGGTAAAAAAGAAGAATCCATCATTCTCAACTTTCAGTAGACCAGCTGCAACGTAAGGTTTTTGATGCCTACAAGTCGTTATTAAATGCAAATGAAGAGATTTCAATTGCATCAATCAAGGCAAAATTCCAGGGAAGGAGATTAATATGCTATCAATCCTCGATGTTATCGATGAACACAACGATGAGATGAGAGCATTGGTTGGAAAAGATTATGCGCAGGGTACGCTCAAACGTTTTCTGGTACTCAGAAAGCATGTGCATGAATTTATACAGAAAAAATACAAGCTTGAAGATTTGGACCTGAAAAAGGTAGATCAGAAATTTATAAGTGATTTTGATTTTCACATCCGATCGGTAAAAAAGTGTTCTAACAATTATACTGTTAAAGTCTTAAAAAGCGTCGGTAAGATCATAAACATTAGTCACCACAATAAACTAATTGAAAATAATCCTTTCATCGGATATAAAGGCAAAACAAAGAAGACCGACAGATTTTTTATGGACGAAGAGGAACTTCTGAAAATCACTGAAAAAGAATTGTCTTCTGAAAGACTTGGCATGGTTCGCGATGTATTTTTATTCTGTTGCTATACTGGTCTAGCATATACAGACGTGAAGCATTTAAGAGAAAACCACATTAATAAAGGTATCGATGGTGAGCAGTTGATAGTAAAAGTAAGGCAGAAAACTAATACCCGTTCTGCAATACCGATTCTACCGCAAGCGCAAGTCCTGTTAGATAAATATGCTGATCATCCCTTGTGCAGCGGAAATATGCTCCTTCCTGTTCCAAGCAACCAGAAGATGAATGAATATTGTGCGCCCGTAAAGGTTTTGTAATGAATGTCTCTTTGGAAGAGACTAGACTAGGTTCCAAGTCTACTCCCGACCGACTTATCTGGAGGGGAAACCCGAGAGGGAGTGTAGCATGTCGGCGTACAGCATGGCCGCTTTAATTGCCAAAAGCGAGTGCACAGCTGGGGAGAAAGGCAGTTGTATTGTCACACCGTGGCTCTCTCATTTGTCAGGTACTCAATGAGAGCATAGAACGCTGCTACGGCACAGCCGCAATAAGCGGAGAAAAGAACGAAAGTCGCATCCGACATTCTGTCCCGCTAACAGTCATTACGAAACTAAACGGGGATTTCCTAAGTCGGGATGGCTATTTTTTTTTTAGGGCTATGTATGAAGATACCGAATACCCGATATGGAAACGGAGCTTCCGTAGTAGTCCGAGCAGGGTAACACCCTGTACATGGCGAAGGGAAGCAGTTGTCAACTTAATACAAACAAAGGAAAACGTAAGAGACGTATGAGAGATCCAGTGCAAGTATTAAACGCTTTATGCGAACATAGTAAAGTTTCGGCTTACCGATACTAAAGGCTCTACCGAATTGTGTTTAACGAGGAAATGTTCTTTATTGCCTATCAGTAAATATGCTAATCAAGGCAATATGGCGCCTGGCGCCGACGGCAGAACCGTCGACAGAATGAGCATTGACCGCATTCAGAAACTTGTGGCAAGTCTGAGGGACGAATCGTATCAGCCTTATCCTGCCCGCCGGGTGTATATACCCAAGAAGAATGGAAAGAAACGCTCGTTGGGCATTTTATCTTTTGAGGATAAACTCGTGCAGGAAGTAGTATATATGATTCTGGAAGCCATCTATGAGGGTCAATTTGAAGATAACTACCATGGCTTTCGCCCCAACAGAAGATGCCACACAGCACTAAGGGACATTAAGGCGAACTTCAAGGGAACCCGATGGTTTATTGAGGGCGATATCAAAGGCTTCTTTGACAATATCAACCATAATGTAATGATCGATATCCTCAGAGAACGTATCTCTGATGAACGTTTCCTACGTTTGATCCGTAAGTTCCTGAATGCTGGCTATATTGAAAACTGGACGTACAACAAAACCTACTCTGGAACACCACAAGGTGGAATCATTAGTCCGATCCTGGCTAACATCTATCTTGACAAGTTCGACAAGTATGTAAAAGAGTATACAGAAAGTTTCAATAAGGGAAAAAGACGTAGACTAACCACTGAGTATCAGCGTAACCGGAATCAGAGAAATGCATTACGATGGAAACTGGAAGCGGAAACAGATGAAGGCCGCAAAGCCGAACTAGAATTGAAAATAGCCGAAAAGCGGAAGGAAATGCTGGATATTCCAGCAACAATGGACATGGATGATACGTTCAAAAGATTGAAGTATATAAGGTATGCTGATGATTTCCTCATCGGAGTAATCGGCAGCAAGGGAGAATGTGAGAAAATCAAGGCGGATATCACGACTTTCATGAGTGAAAAGCTCAAATTGGAAATGTCTGAAGAGAAGACTTTGATTACCAGCGCACATGTGTAAGCTCCCCCGTTTTTCAGACCATTTAAAAGTATAATTTTGTCCTCAAATTTCCTGTAATAAATCTACCGGAGATTTGAAGTCTGATGCCTGGTGTGGTCGATGGTAATTGTAATCCACCATCCATTCCTCCACTTTCTCCCTTACATCATCCAGGGAGTGAAATATGTAAGCATTTAATAATTCTCTTCTGATGCTTCCATTCAATCTTTCAATATATGCGTTTTGTGTTGGCTCTCCTGGCTGGATAAAAACTAGTTCACATTGTTTTCCTTTGCCCATTCATCCAACTTATGCGAGATGAACTCCGGCTCATTATCCATTCTTATTTTTTTTGGGAGCTACCTATATTGTTTTAGTTCACCCAAGGCTCTTATAACTCGCAATGCCGGAAGTGAGGAATCTATCTCCATATTAAGCATCTCTCTGTTGTAATCATCAGCGATGTTTAACAGCCTAAATTTCCGTCCATTCCAAAGTGCATCACTCATAAAATCCATAGACCATACCTCATTTACCGTGTCTGGCACGAATAAAGGTTTTTTGACTCTTTCTGGTAGCCTCTTCTTAGCCCTGCTGCGGATATTAAGCCTCATTGAAGTATAAATCCTATAAATCTTTTTATGGTTCCATTTAAGCCCTTTTCGACGCAATCGGTAGTAACACTGCCAGAAGCCTATGGAAACGTGGTTTTCAACAAGAAGTGAAAGCGCATCAACTACGTCACTGTCATCGCGTCGTTTATGTTGATAATAATGCTTGCTTAGGTTCAATCCAACGCATTTACAGGCCTGAAGATGGGTTATTCTTTTTACCATTTCATCCACTAGATCCCTTTTCTCGTCAGGCGTTAAAGCTTTTTTTCTAAAGCCTCCTTGAAAACTTCATGCACGAGGCTAAGCTTCGCATACATTTTTTTTAAACGTGCATTTTCTTCTTCCAGTGCCTTTAATTTCGATAGTTCTTTAACTTCCATTCCGCCATACCTTTGTCGCCATTTGTAAAAGGCTGCAGTGCTAATTCCCAACTCTCTGCAGAGATCATGCACGTTTTTTCCGCTCTCATGTTCCTTGATTGCTTTTTCAATCTAGGATTCCGTAAACTTGATTCTTTTCATATTACCAGTTAAAATTAATAGTTTTTCTAATAGCCTCGCTGCGCCCGGTCTAGAATTCTACTTTTAAATGGTCTGAATTTTGGGAAGTGCATAACATAATGTTGTATTTTTGTAAGATATAGCCCAAAGATTACCATGATAGATACGATTACTTTTAAGAATTATAAGATTTTCAAGGAAAGGCAAACGATCAAACTCAAGCCGATTTCCATTCTGATTGGAAAGAACAATTCGGGAAAGAGCGCGATCGCAAAACTTCCGACCTTGATCGAGAATTCCCTCGAAACGGATTTTCCCGAACCGATAATCTTATCTCAAAACGATATCGAGCTAGGCGCAGAACTGCGTGACCTGGTGTACGGAAAAAGCCTGCGCGTGTTGGAATTTGACCTTGCTTGCAAAGAGCAGCGCTTATCGATCGGTACGCTGATCTCCCAGGAAAAGAACAAACAGATTTCGACGATTGCAAGCTGGAAACTAAATGGGGAGGTTAGTCTGGAGGATAACGGTGATAAAAAGACCTATACCGATTTGATTTCTGGAAAGCAGGTGGACTGCGCATTCCAGGGCTTTAGGCTGGTGCAGTCGGAAGACCCGGCTATTTTGGAAAAATCCGAAAACGCCGCCCCTGCTTTTAGCTTGAGAACAGATTTTATAGGGCCGATAAGGACAAGTCCTTTAAGGGACTACAGGCTTCCGGCATCCTTTAACCTGGAAAAATCCGGTGCCTTTGGAGAGAACGCTTATCTTTTCTTGATCGAGGACGCCCTGACAACAGACAAGCGTTTGCTGACAGATGTGTCCAAATGGTACAGGGAGAATTTTGAGGGCTGGGAACTCAAGGTCAACCAAGACAAGTCCCCCCTCTTCCAAATAGAAATCCATCGAAAAGATCTGAAACAAAATATTGTAGATACCGGTATTGGGATGGGACAGGTTTTGCCTATCGTGGTGAGGGCTCTCAAAAAGTGTTCAGAGGAGACTCTGGTCATTATCGAAGAACCCGAAACCCACCTTCACCCTGCCGCACATGGAAACCTGGCCTCTTTGATTGCCGGTTCGCTAAAGCAGGGCAATAAAAAATACCTGATAGAGACGCATTCCTTGAATTTTGTATTGAGGCTGCGCAGAATGGTTGCCGAGGGTACGCTGGCAGCAGAGGACTTGGGCATCTATTATGTTGACTTTTTGGAAGAAAATAACTTCAGCGTAGTGAAGGAAATCGAAGTGGACAGTTTCGGACGGGTAAATGAATGGCCAGAAGGCGTTTTCAACGAAACCCTTACCGAGACAGTCGGCATCCGCACCGCCCAACTGGAAAACCCTGACTATGGTAATTGAGTTTTCGCCAGAAATCTTTGAGGTCAAGGATTTCAAATCTTTCAACTATTTGTTCCAAACCTGTACCATTGGGGAACGCTACGAAATTCTCGCAGATTACGTCAAGGTTGTCGGTTCCCCCGTTTTTAAGCGGATGGATATCGAGGATCAAGAGCTAATCATTAGGAATTTCGATGCGCAGATGACCAAACAAGGCGGTTCAGGTAAGGTCGGAAGGGCAATGGCAGTAGCGGATTACACCGTTGGGCCTAACCCAAACGGTGCGGGCAACATTTTCAATATTGCAGAAGCCACAGCCTTTTTTGGCCAGCGGATTTCAGTCATCATTGAGAACAGCCTAAACGACTCCCACTTCATCAAGGCGGTCATTGCCTATTTTGACCAGGCTGGTGCATTGCGGCGCCATCTGGACAACAAATGGATCTCTTTTGAGAATGCTGGGGGCTGTACCAACGTTGAAAACCTCATCAAAGGAAAACTGACGGATTTTGAAGGCCTACCGAAAGATCCAAAATATTATTTCAGGGCACTTGTTTTCCTGGACAGCGACCGGGAGTACCCAGGGCAGCACCTTCACTATAAGCACCGGAACCTGTTGACCTACCTTCGGGAACAAGGGATCGGGTTTCATGTGTTTGAGAAAAGGATGATGGAGAATTATATGCCGGACGAGGTGGTTGCCAGCTATAGCGAGTCTAATCTTCAGCCCTGGATCAACGCCTATATCCACCTAAGCGATGTACAAAAGGATTTTTTGGGGATTGTGAAGGGCTTTTCTAAGAAGGATGGTACCGGGGCGCCTAAGAAAAAGCGGGATGAACTGGAGACTGGTGTAATTGCCTTTTATAGCGATGTTTCTGACAAAAATTTTGATATATTGGATCAGGCTTTTAAGTTGGAGGACTTTAAGGAGGTTTTTCCCCTTAATTTTACTACTAACACCTTGGTAAATGCCAATAGCTTAAGCCAAAAGATTGCGCACCAACAAGATCCCCAGGAATTTAATACGATTGTGACAAAATTGAACAACTTGATATGAGTACCAACCTGAATATAGAGCCAAGGGTTAGAAGCCTGGTGAGTTACCTTGATGAGATTGAATTTGGGATTGTACAGATCCCTTCCTTTCAAAGGGACTACGTATGGAGCCGGGACGACATCAAGGATCTGTTTGACAGTATCAAGAACCGCTATCCTATTGGCTCGGTACTGTTTTGGAAACCAGAATTTACCATCGGCCCAAATAAGGAGAAAATCGGGTCTTATTACATTAACGAAAATAAGGAAACCATCTATATTTTAGATGGCTTTCAACGGCTTTCCACGCTTTTTGGCTGCCTGACCAATCCCAACAAGACCAACCTCCGACGGGACATGAAGGAATGGGAGGACTATTTCAAGATATTTTATGACCTGGAGGACGAGGCTTTTGTTTACCTTAGACCTAAGGGGACGCCTTTGCCCTGGCAGGTACCCCTGTATATCCTGATGAACTCCAGTGATTTTAGGCAGTATGCGCGCCGCGAGTTTGAAAAGGTCAGCGACGAGGACAAGATTGAAACCTACTACGACCGCGCCGACAAGCTTTCCCGTATTCTACTGGAATACCAGATTGCGTCGATAGATATCAACAATGCGACCATTGAGGAGGCCGTGGAAATCTTCTCCCGCGTAAACAACAAAGGCCAGGACATTTCATTTGACTGGATGGCAAATGCGCTCTCCATCAAAGAGGGTTTCCGCTTTGGTACCGAGATCGACAACCTTATCGAAGACCTAAAGCAATATAACTTTGAGAAAATAGACCGTAACCTGCTTTTTAGGTGCATCCAGAGTTCTTTCGGAAAGCTCTACATCGATAACCCAAAAATTGAGGTTTTGGCCAGGCGGGAGGACTTCAGCGAGGTGACCAAGTATACAATACCGAAGATCAAGCAGGCGGTAAAGTTCCTTTTCGAAGAGCTGCTGGTGTTGGAAAGCAAGTTGCTTCCCTATAACATCCAGCTGATTTTCATCATGGATTTCTTCAAGAAGATTGAGGATCCAAGTCCAGAACAGCTCGAAAAGCTGAAAACCTGGTTCTGGGTAACCTCTTATGCGAACTATTTCACTATTTATTCCCTTGCCAACCACAGAAGGGCCTATGAACATTTCCATCTTTTCCTTGAGGGGAAAGTTGATGACCCTGTCTATAATGACACCGTCACGCTTAAATTTAGTGTGGCCGATTTTCCAGATAAGATCTCCATGGGAAGCGTTAGGGCAAAGTCGCTGACGCTTTTCCTGCTCAATTATTCCAATGGCTTTGAACCGGTTAACGCAGATGAGGTATTTGGCTATAAGTTGCAAAAGATTTATACCTCACTAGTTGTTCCAGAAAACTTTATCCCGGTGATCCAGCGTGCGAACGAGGAACTGTCCGCTGGCCGTTTGGAACCGGGCAAGTTGAAGTCCAAAGAGCTTTCGTTATGGATAGCGCAGTCCCGGGGGCAAGACCTAGAACATTATTTTGTCTCTGGGGAGATGGCAACCGATAAAACGCTGTCCGACCTATCGGAATTCCTTCGGATCAGAAAGTTGATGATCATGAACGTGGAACGGGATTTTGTCGAGGCTATGGACATGGACTATGGTTCCGGGAACTATATGTACCTGTATTCCGAAGACGAACCCCCGTTTTAGGTCTTTTGCGCGCGCAGGCCAACGATGTAAGCTATTTTAGTCTGGCATTTGCACTGGTGCTGTCAGTGCCTTTGAAAACCAGTCACTTACACACCGATTCTGTTTCGCCTCTTGTTCAGGTTGAATAACCAGGCAGCTACCCGTTCTACGAGTTCCCGCTGGAAACCCTCCAGCACGGACTTGGTGAAAGTGACTGGGTTGCCGTGTCTCATAATGGTGTTATTCTTGCTTTTTTTCTGGAATTTCAAGATTTATCCAAACTAACTTATTTAAATTGGCAAAAAGATTATATTTGTGGGACAAGCCGCAACGCGGTAAAAATAAATTGATTGAATACCCGTCCAAAAATTTTGATTTTGCTAGTCGTCGAACGCAAGTGAGAGAACCGATTAGTAGTTGCAGCCTGGCTGCAACTGAAGGTCATAGCGGTCATTACGTGACTTCTCCTTGACTTTATAATTTTACTCCTTTGAGTAATTACCTGATAAATAAAGAAAACACGGATGGGTATTCATTTCAATCTCGAAATATGCAGATTACTAAATCACAACAGGAATCCATAAGAAAATCATTTCAAGAGATTTCGGGCGTTAATGATTTTCTGGAATTGTGCAATGAGGTCAAAAAGTTAATCTACACAGACCGCTTTGTCCCTTTTGAGCTCCGCCACCTGGGTTACCACAGCAACCCAAGATTAAACAAAAGGCGCTACACTACTTTTGAGATCAAGAAGAAGAACAAAGGCACCAGGACCATCCATGCGCCAAATAAGGGCTTAAAGAGTTTACAAACTTGTGTGAATATCATTCTACAATGTGTTTTCACACCTGGCACGTCGACCTTTGGTTTTGTGGCAGGGCGCTCGATCACCGACAATGCCCGGATCCATACGGGCAATATTTACGTCTACAACATTGACCTTCAAAATTTCTTTCCCAGTATCGACCAGGCACGCATATGGGGGCGCATCCAGCATCCCCCTTTTAACCTGTCGGGTTCAACAGCAAAGGCCAGGGTTGCCAATATCATTGCTGGGCTCTGTTGCCACAAGATGGAGGTAAGCCGGATGAACGATAAGGGTGAAATGGTGTTGATGGAACGGCGGGTGCTGCCACAGGGTGCCCCAACATCACCGGTATTGAGCAATATCATCTGTCAAAGGCTTGATTATTACCTATCTGCAATGGCCAGAAAATTTGGTGTCAAATTTTCGAGGTATGCAGATGACATTACCTTCAGCTCAATGCACAATGTATACCAAACGGGCAGCAATTTTTTGACCGAATTGGAGCGGATTGTCATACAGGAAAACTTTCTGATCAATACTTCAAAAACCCGCTTACAGAAAGATGGGTTTCGCCAGGAGGTTACCGGTTTAACGGTAAACAAGCACGCCAATGTTTCCAAGCGCTATATCAACCAGGTCAGAAGGTGGGTTTATTATTGGGAAACCTATGGTTATGAAAAAGCGTCGGCCATTTTTATCAAGAACCTGAAGAAGGACAAAAAATTCGTTCAGGGCAAAGCGCACTCATTGGAGGAGACCTTGCGTGGGAAGATCGCCTTTATCAAGATGGTCAAAGGTTCCGATGACACAGTTTACCAGGGCTACCTTCGCCGTTTTGAGCAGCTCTTGGAAAATGCGCCTACATCCCTACCAGGCCTAGTGGATATTGGTCAGGAAGTACAGGTGAGGCATTCCCCATCAGAGACGGTGAAGGCCCTAAAATATTTCAAGTATGAGAACGAGTATGCTTTCAAGGAACTAGTCCACCGTCCCTTGGATTACAAAGGCTTTGACTTCGAGCAAATCCTTCGAAAGGCCAATGCACAGTTCAACAAAATATCAATGACGGGCGATGAGCGACTTGAAATGTCAAAAGGGGCGTTCGCTGGGATCAAGGGGCTCCTCGGCCAGCTTCGAGAACTGGGGGTGCCTTTTTTCAGGCGCACAGGACAGCATCCTTTGACCGACCGAAAGCTGGGCCTGGTGATACAGGAGTTCAAAGGGAACTATCGGTTCGGAAATGAAAAAAGCGAGTCGTCGGTCCTTGCCGACCTCATCCTCAATACTGCGCGGAAACGTCAATTTGAAGACCATAAGACGGGCGAGGTATTTTCGTTTGGGGAGACCGATAGCTCTGGTGCCTTCAACATTGAGCAGCTCTGCTTCTTGCCTGAAAGGCTCAAATTCCAGTCCAAGGCCAACTTTTTCACCTGGGTACCTTCCATCAGGATTGCCCTATCGGTTATTTTTGACTCAATCCTCCAGCATTCAAATATCGGTGGTACCAGACCTTTCAAAGCCAGCGATAAAAAAATTGAAGTTGACATCGCCCGCAGGCTGGAAAATGGGGTGATCAAGATTGACCTTTCCATCCTTGACCGTGGTTCTGTCTATATGGGCGGCACCGAGGATATGATGAACCTTATGCGAAGGGATTACCTTCAACTGCTTATCGGTGTTGCGGATTTCAAGATCCAGTATTCCACCATAGACGGCAATTCCCATGAGTGTAGGATATTGCCTTTCGCGGAAAAGCCAACATCCCTGAATGCACCGGTTGGCGGCTTTAAATTTATATTTACTTTCTACGATTAATGAACAAGATACTTATCATAGACGATCGGACCGAAAGATGGGCCGAATATGCGAAAGACTTTCGAGCCTATGTTGTGGTCTCGCAGCGTATCGAGGATTATATTTCCTTTGACCCAGACGGCAACAATGTTGCCGTCAAGTTTTCGGAAAGCACCTATTTGCTCATTTTTATTCACCACAGCCAGCGTGGTGACAGCATTATCCCTTCCAATATCCTTGATAGCGTAAAGGCTTTAATGGGTTTCAGGCTAATTTTGTTCAGTGGTACGTTGGACAATATTTTTCATAATCAGGAGAACCCTGGATTTCCTTTCAACAGCCTTCGGCGCGAAACAATGGCTGCCCGTTTTAAGCTTTTTGTGGGCAAATCTATCTTGATGGGCAGCTGGGAATTGGAGATCCTTTATTATGACTTCCTGACCATTTTGAAGGGGAGGCTGATGGAACAGCTCGATTCAGGGGATCTTTCCACTGCATCTTTACTTGGCCTTCGGGAAATGGACATGCTTTTGAAATACCAACGGGTAGACAAGACTTCCCAACTATACCTCAAGCTCCCTGAAATGTTGCCTGAAGAGGTTTTGACCACATTAACGCAACATTGATGGAAACATTCATTGTCACCAAAGATACAGCAGCCTACAATCATCCAGGCTTAGCGCATACCATTGATCCCCAGGGCTATTCCATAACGGTACCTACTTCTTGGGGAAATTATGCCCATGAATATCCGCCCTACCTCACCGCATCCCATATCCTTGGTCTTGCAGGGGGCCAGGCCAACGTATTCATTGACTTCTCCCTTGAAAGCGGATTTAAGTATTTGCTGGCTCATCAATTGTTGTCCAGCGGTAGTATTGCGATATCTTTTTTTACAGACCTAATCCCGGAAAAACTTCATCTTGAACAGGATAACGGCCTGTTCAAGAACTTGGCAGTAAAGGTGCTCATTTCGGCCGATATGCTGAAAGTCGCCACTGGCGCTGATGAGGAAAAAGTGAGGTATAACAAGCTTTTTTTTGACGATTTCTCTTTTAGTGGGTATGTTGGGGGCTTTAGGAGGACTTTGGTCTATGACCGGCACCAGGCTACCAATGAGTGGGCTGCGGTGCAATTGCTCCTCAACCATGGTGAGACATTGTCTGCGGTAAGGGCTGTTTTTGATTTCCCGCAGACCGTACTGTTCAGCCAAGGGTTAAAAGAAAGGGGAATAGTTGAAACGGTCGCAGTCAATTTGTCCCCTACATCCCATTATCCGCAGATTGTGGCCGAGCGCAGCAAGCTGGCTGGCCGGTTGGCCGGCCTCTCAAAAATACTGTTGGTGGACGATAACGCAGACCATGGCTGGGGCTTGGCAATCAAAAAGCTCTTCCCTGGCAAACAGGTGGATACAAAAAATAGTGTAAATAGTGCAAAGACTTTAACTTTCAAGGATTACGACCTGATCCTGCTTGACCTCCGCCTGCCATTAAACGATGGAGAGGTTAATAAGCCCATTGAAAATGGGCTTGACCTGATGGAATTTATTAAGAAAGACCGTGCCTGTTTGCATGTGCCCATCATTGCATTTACCGCTTCCCAGAAAGCAACCACAATGGACATTGTCCAACAGAAAGGTGGCGATGCCATTTACATCAAAGAACCTATCGACATGCCCGTTGGCAAATCGGTCGAAAACTATCTGGTGCTTTTGTCGCTCATCAACAAACAGCTTGATAAGGGAGAAATGCTTAAAAAATATAACAAGGCCATTATCTCGGTCAAGTCAAGCTACCTAGGTGAGATCGCAGATACTTTGGGGCTCCGTTTGAAGTCCAGGATTTCAGAGCGTTTGGAGATGTTCTACGGCCTATTGAAGAAAAGTTTCGAGGAAACGGACTATGACAGGAACATGTTCCACTTTTCGGCCGAATCCCTTGCCTTTATGACACTATGGAGCTTGCTTAACGAGATACAAGAGTGTTTCTACGAAAAAAGTAAAGGGACTTCCAGGGTGAACGTTGGATCAGGCACATTGATGTCGGACAACGACTGGAAAATAAAAAATACGACGGACAAGTACTTTCTGTTGCATGCGCGTACCGTTGCTGAAACCATCGACGCTGGCGGGAGAAGGGTTTTACCAAGGGGCGGTCCAAAGAACGTGGGTTATTCATCACTGGTTTACCAACCTGCGGCTTCACCCCCATATGCCTTAGGCAACTATAAGGCCGCGTTCAGTTACCATCAGAAGATTTCCTTCCAGATTGCCTATCTGCTACTGGCCAGCCCCCACTTTCTTAGCGCAACCAAGAAAAAACAATACTTGGGTTTGCTGAAGCGTGTGAACGATTTCCGTAACCACTTATACTTGGTGCATGGGGAAAACACTGCTGGTAGTTTCCACAGGCAACTTGAAGCACAAAAACCAATGAACATGCCATTAATGGCCGATTTTTTCGGGCTGATTGCATTTTTGTTGACGGGTGATGAAAATCTCGCTTAGGCTGCACCACGCCCGGTGTGTTCCTCAATGCTTACCGGACGGGATTACTATAGCAATTCCAAGTTGCCGTTTTTAGGCCTATTTCGTGGGTTTCAGGGTGCACCAATTTTCATCAACTAACAAAACGCTCGATTTCGAAGCGGTAAAAATCGTTAACAGTTGATTTAAAAGCATCGAATGCGGGTGTGGCGCGCAGGTTATTGTACTGGTCGATCTGCAGGTTGCCAATTTGCCCTTCCCGCTCTAGCCTGGTAATCAAACTTACATTTAGCCCGATTTTGGACATGGTAATTTTTTTTGTGTCCGTTGTGCCGTAAATTTACACATGGTATTCATCGGCACTGATCAGTCCGAAATCGTACATCATCACGATAAACCGGTTGATTTTACACTGATAAACTCATCCTCAAGTTTAAGCTTGACAATGGCAAGGTTTACCAGTTGGTTCTGGTCTTTGGTAGAGAGGTCGACATAGGCCTTTTCGTTGCTCTGGTACTCTCCGGATACATAAACTTCTTCACCATAGCTTTTCCCGAAATACAGTAGGCTGTTGTCATTTCCGACCCTTGCATTAAAATAGGTGACCAGTTCGTTGATGTTTTCATGAAGGGATTTACGCTGACCGATGTAATGTAGGCCTCGTAGTGTGCCCTGGCTTCCTTAAAGGACAGACGCTTAAACTCCAGGTCTGTTATGGCCACTTCATCCCCTAATTATTGATGAATAGCCTAAAGATTTTTTCAAGCATATTCAATCGGCCCCATTCTGATTACTTGCGGCTCTGAACCAGCGCTATCCTTTCTGACAACAGATTAGCCAGTGGGGCGATATCATGATAAAACTCGGTCATGCCGGATTGGATCAGGTAGATTTTCAACTGATCAAGCGCTGAAGCCGGGATCGATGTCAAAAAGTCCTCGTTGGCTTTGATGACGGCTATTTTTTCCAGTGATGCTTCCCTTTTTTTCTTGTCCTTGGATACTAGCTTAGGGTTAAAGGCCTCCAATATTGGGTTTTTCACCGCATCTTTGAATACATTGCTCCTCAGTAGCGAAATCTTGCTTGACATGTTGCTTTACAGCTTGTTGTATTGTTCGTCGTTGACGGAATGCACCTGTGGCAATAGTTTCGGCAGTTGGTTGCCCTGGTCATTAAAGATGGTGTTCAACCGGTTCACGCGGCCGATGAGGTTGGTGAGTCTGGTGGGATCTGATGGTGAGGAGAAGAAACTGCGTATTGAGGCGGTGCCGCGATATACGAACCTGAATTTTTATGGGCTTAATGGTAGGCCAGTGAAGCATGAGGCTTTGTAGAAAGAGAGTTGAAGCGAGCGCTTAAATTGGTTCCTGAGAAAAGCTACCGGATGATATTCATCTCCGAACTGCTGATTCACCTCTCATCAGTAAGAGAGGATTTTGTCAGGGACTATGAATCTAACATGCAAAGTATGGATTTGTTGAATGATATTGTCCATTATCAGCAAGATTATCGTGACATCATGAATAGTTTTGGGTTAGGCAAAAAACCCTTTTTTCAGCGTTTCGCAGGTGTCGCTGGCAGCTATGTCGGTGAGAAAGGTGCTGACCAGGCATTCGATGCATTGTTACTCATCTTAAAGGAGATTTTCAATAAGTCATACCATCTGCTCATAAAATAAGGTAGCTTTAACAGTTAAGCTGACGACGGGACAAGACCAAGCACATAGCAATATTATTAACAAGTTTAAAATTAATTGAGCCCTTTTTATCGCATGTAATGGATGCATGTTTTACTTTTCCTTTAATTTTTTACTTTCCTTGTTTACAGGCAGCCGTTGCTGGTGAGGATTGCTGCTAAGTCCTGGCTTTCTTCCTCTATCCATTGATTGTTTTGAATCAGGGAGGCGATGAGCTGGATCTGACTTTGGGTAAAGCTTTCTTTTTGCAGACCTGAGAATGGCTTATCCGGTTTCCATTCACTATGGTGGTAGGGTGAGTTGACGGGCAGTCGCTTAATAGGTTCCGAGGGTTCAAGGAGTTTGATCGAAGTGTTTTTTTCTTCCATGATCCGTTTGACGTTGGTATAGATGCGCAGGCCGTCATAGTCCCAGTCGCAGTGGTAATGGATGGGTAGGGCGAGTTTGCCCTGGGAAAGGTTTTTTAAGATGCCGGTATTGTTTCCCCCAACATACCAGAGCTCGACCTCGAGCCGGATGGCATCGTCCGGGGACTTAAGGATGTTGAGGTTTTCGCAGAGCAGGATACAGACTGGGTTTGGGCAGTCGACGGTGAGCCGCCAGGTGTGGTCTTTGGGGTTGCTTTTTGGGAACTGTTCGACCCCGAGAACCTTAAGTACGGCATTTTGGAGGCTGACGTTGTTTTCCAAATATTTCGAGCTGTTGAAGAGCTGTCCGGCAAAGGTTCTTTCGGTGGTGAGCTTTGTGCGGAGTTCCCCGCGGTTTTCCTGGATGTAGATCAGGGTTTCCAAATCATAAAGTCGGTATGGACGTCGCCCGTCTGATTCCACGCCGGTGCTTTCAAAGAATTTTAGGTAACGCTGGTAGGCTTCCAGGAAGTTTTCCTGATAGAAGGCCTTGAAGAGCGGGGTAGCCTCGATGATGCCGTGGTTACCGCTTCGATGGCGCAGGAGACGTTTCTGGGTTCTTAGCCTCTCCAGGTAGCGATTGGCAAAGAGCTTGCTTCGGGTGCTGCCGATTTGGTAGATCTGGTGCAGTGCCTTGAGTTGTGGCCAGTTGATATCGATGTGTAATAGGTTCAATGCGGGTGGTCTGGGTTTTTGGTAATGTGATTTAATTGGCTTCCTGGTCGGCGTCACAGAAAATGGCGAAGGGTGTATGGTTGACTTCTTCGGTGGCTTGCCGGTTGTTGCTGAGCATGTAGATGTACTGTTCGCCTTCCTTGAAACGGCCCAGGGGCTTGATGCCCATGGTGAGGATCTGGTAGTCGAATTTCCGGGCGATGTCGTAGAGCAGGTCAAAATTGCTGCCTAGTCCTTCGGCCTCGTCGATGGGCATGAAGCGGATGCCTGGACGTGGGGTGTTGTTAAAGGCGCCCTTGTTGACCAGGGACAGACGGGCGATGCAGAGCAGGGCGATGGCGGCATAGACTTGTCCGGTGCTGCCGATATTGGTCTTGCCCGAGGCCTGGGATTCCATTTTGAAGGTGAGGTCAAAGTAGTAATTGGGGTTGAGCAGTTCTTCGACTTTGGGCTTGCTGCCGCGGTGGCCGCCAAAGGCGTGGAAGGCATTGATCATTTTTTCTTCCAGGCTTATGCTGTCACTGAGCAGTTCGGTGAGGGTCTGTCCGGTGGTAAAGAGGGTGTTTTCTTCGGTGAGTTTTTCGATGTAGGCGTTTATCCAGCCCTTTGGATAGCAGTTCAGGGTATTCACGCGAAGGGAAGCCCGGTGACCGCCGGTGATCTCGTGTTCGCGGTTGTCCAGAAAATTATGGATCTGACGGACGGTGTCCTCACGTTGGCTCACCTCGTCCCCTACCTCGTCGAGGATGTCGCGCAGCTTGAGCAACTTGCGGTTATTGAGGCTCTTGTTTTTGTCGTTGATCTGCGAAAGGTATTCTCCGATGATCTCTATGGAGCTGTCTTGCTCAATTCTCGCATCCAAAAAGGCATCCGGTAAGACTACGGTGCAAAGCTCCAAGTAATTTTGGGCCGCCTGGAAACGGTAGGCTTCCGATGGGGCATATAGGCCGGCAATTTCTTTGAACTTTTCCTCATAGATGCCCTTATTGATTTCATAGCGTTTTTCTTCTTCTTTAGGGTATTCCAGGTGGTGCCTCTGGTGCTCGCTGATGTCGGGTTCCTTTTGCAAACGAAGACGGGCTTCTTTGAAAGTATCCTCGCAGGCTTTTTTGCTGTCCTGATAATCTTCGAGCTGCTTATTGATGTCCTGCGAGCTGATGTTCCGCTGGGGACCGGAAATGGTATCTTTTGCCCATTGGTCAGGATTGGCTGATTTTTTGAATTTTGAACTGAGGTGGTCTAGCTGTGCCTGGTTACTGCCCAGGGCTTGCGAGAGCGTTGGAAAGATGATATTGATGGTGTAGAGAATCGCTTGCTGTCCAGCACCGGCGAAAAAATTATGGAGTTTTTCTTCGCTGGCTTTCAGGCTGTTCATGACACGCCCATAATCGCTCAGTGCTTTCTGGGTGGCTTTCCAGTCGAGCGCTGCGGCCTCAAATTCCGCTATGGTCTGCTGAGCAGCACTCAATTTGTCCATTCCGGCCTCGAATTCCTGACGGTGAATGTCCAAGCTGGCAACCGGCTCGAAAGGCTCGTGCCAACAGTGGAGCTGGTCATGCTGATACACCAGCAGGTATTCAGCAAACCTGGCTTCGCCAAGGATGAATTCCCTCAAGCCGTCCAGTTTGGCCAGTTTTGCGGATAATGCCTTGATTTCCTCGGCAAGGTTGCTACTCATGGTGGCTAGTAAGGATTTGAGTTCTTCCACATTTTCCGCGGCGAATAACCTTTTGCTGACGTAGGGGATAAACTGTTTGAGGGCGCCAAGGGAAACCCAGAACCCGCGTTCGTTTTTTTCGGTTTCTCCCACCTGGATAAGGAGTTGGTCTGGAACAGGAATATAACGGTCGCTAGTTTCCTGCGCCTGGATGGCGGGCAGATCTTTAAAGAACATGAGCAGGCTTTCTACTTCCAGTGAGCGGGACTGGTAATGCTGAATGGCCCAGTAGCCCATCGACCCAGCGTTATTGAGGTCTGCAAAATCCAGCAACTGTTGCTTTTGTGCATAACTGCCCTGGGTGCTTTCCCGCTCCGCTTGTAGCGCCTCGAGTATTTTGCTCACTGAAGGCTTTTGTCCGTAGTTGGCAAGTGTCTGGGAAAGCAATGCATTTTCGAGCGCGCTTCCAATAGTTTCCCGGAGCTGATGGCGATGTTTTTGCTGCTGGTAGTCCTGGTAGATTTCCGACAGCGCTTCCGGGCTGCATTGGTAGCTTTCCATCAGGGCAAGAAATGGCTTAATGGCCTGGTGGCTGATCAGGGATTTGTTGTACCGCAGCTGTGCGGCTTCCTGTTCCAAGGTTAGGGTGTCCAGGGTTTCCGCTTGAGATTGTCTGGCTTGGGAAAGGATTTCCAAAACGGTCTGCAGGGTGGAGATGGCCTGAAGGTATTCCTGGCTGCTTTCCTTAAAACCCAGGTAGGATTCGTTTTGCTGTTGAAGGGTGTAGGCGCAGGCTTTGAGCAGAAAATCCGCTTCGTCCCGGGAAAGTTTTCCCCTGAGTTCATCGAGGGATTTTAGTGCCTGGTATTTTTTGGTCACCAGTTCGATCTCGCTTCGGTTCTGTGCATATTCCCTTAAAGTGATCTGGAGCTCCTCTACGGCAGTCCTGTATTTTTCGGCGATTTCTTTTGCTTTTTCATTACCGAACAGGAAGCGCTTCAAACTGCTACTGTCACTGATATCGAGACTTTTGCCACGGGAAAAGGATTGGATGATCATAGCATAGTCGCGCAGAATCTGGCTGCTCTGGCTGAGGTCTATCGATAACAGGTCATGTTTGAACAGGTAGGCATGGAATTTCTTCCGGCTGGAATAACTGTGCAGGACCAGGTCTTTATTTTCCAGCGATTCTCGAAACCATTCCATGGTCGGGATCTGCTCATTGATGTAGATATCCGATACGGTGAGCGGCTGGGTGAATGAGCTCAACTCCTGTTCGTTGTAGTCCTTATGGATGATGAAGGAACGGCTCTGACGGGTGGAGGATTCCAGATAGGCGCCCAGGGCAATGAATTGCTGGGGCTTGACTTCGATGTTGAGTAAAACATAGGCCATATCGGTCCCGCGTCCACCGGCGGTGCGCAGAACCATTCCGTCCACTTCCCTTTTGTCCATGGAGTCGGTTCCGGAATGAAATACTTCGGAGCCCACGAAAACCAGTTGAACTAGGTCGGCGATCATGCTCTTTCCGCAACCGCTGTCGCCAACAAAGTCGGTGCGGAAGCCATGGAACTGGTAATCGAATTCTTGGTGCTGACGGATGCCCAATGTGGAAAGGCTGTATAATCTGGGGTAGTTTTTCATGGTTTAGTTCTTGATGAGCTCCGGTAAATTGTTGATGTAATCACCATAGACTTTGTTGAGTCTGGCAAAGGAAGGCATGAGGTCGAAAAAGTCTTCGTCCAAAAGGATCCAGCCCAGTTTTTTGAATTCCTTAAGTGCTTCCAGCACGATGTCCCTAACCTTGTCATTGTTCATGGTGGTGGGATTGGTTCGTCTGAGCTTCGCCAGCAGCCGATAAACATCTTCAATCAGCTCTTCATAATCGCTCAGAATCACTGATTGCAGCTTGGCAACCGAGGTGAGCTCGAAGTTTCTGTCGATGTAGATGATCTTGTGGATCATAAAGCCGATGATGACATATTCCGGGCGCAGAAAGTACCGGTGGTCGCCATCGATGCTGCCCCGTTCACCGGGATTGAAGTCCAGGAAATAATACCGGTCTGCACCTTCTCCCCCATAACTGAGGTTGACCTTATGGTATTTCTGGTAATAGGCTTCCAGACTTTTGGTGTGTTTTTTAAGGAAATAGAACTGGGCGTACTGGTGTTCCTTTTCCTGAAAGTGCATGCCGTCCTTTAACTGGAAGTCTAGTTTGGCGAAGATGTCCTCTGCATCCGCATCATCGAAAAAGGCCAGTGGCGTTATTTTTGGTAGTTGATCGTCATTTCCCATAGTGAGGTATTTTGGCTTGGGTGCTTAATTTTTTGTGTTGTGATTTCAATGTGGAGCTTTTCATCCTGATCCACCCGGCGTATCAGTGCATAGGCGACATTGAGAGCCAGTTCTATTGCGCCGGACTGTTCATCAATGATGCGAAAAAAGTATTTGGAGAATACCCGCTCGCCCAGGGAGGCTTCGGCCAGGATGAGAGCGATCCATCTGTCCACCTGATTGTACATTGAAAGTTGGTTTCTGGCTACTGCCAGCCCTTTTTGCTTTTCCTGTTGGTTTTCCTCCACCCTCAGCCTGGGCTTTGGTTTGGTGGGAAAAAGGTCGTCCCGGCGCTCAAAGATGGTAAAGTTTGAGCGCGGTTGGTGAAAGGCGAATATGGGGATGCCCGCTGGCAGGGTGACCTGCTTTTGTGCATAAAGGCTCGAGGAGGACAACAGGAAGTTGAGGAATTTTTCAATCCGGATGTTGAACGAAGGTTTGTTGAGCATCGCGAAGAACTGCCTGAGTTTGGGCTGGATCCGGTCGAGCCGTTTATCGATCAGGTTAAGGGTATACTTGACCTCTGGAAAGAAACCCCTGACCTCGGCGATGCTGTCAGCAATGTCGTGATCGCTGACGATGTGCAGCAGTTGTTCTAAAACCAGGTTGATGGTCTTCATTTCACGGAAAGCAGAGCGGAGTTCTTCGTTTTGTGTACGGAGCCTGTCGAGCTTTTCGTCGATGGCCTTGAGCACCTCGATAATGGAAAGGTCAGAAATCTGCGTGGTGGCGCGGATGTCCTGTACCGACTGGTCGATGTGCCGCTCGAGCCGGTCGACTTGGCTTTTCATCACGGGCTTGAAGGGGCTGAAAAAGGTACCGATCCAGTCCATGACCTGGCCTTCCTCTTGGCAGGCTTCAAGCTTGGCGCGTAAATCGTAACAGATCGCCTCAATCTGGGTTGGGTTGAAGTTGGCCATTAAGGTGTCTTCGGCATGCTTGCAAAAAGTTTCGGCATACTCTTTTAAAGAGTAGAGCTGTTCGTCGGTGTCGTAACGCAGAAAATAAACCTGAAGGTCACTGATAATGGTATTGAAGCGCTGTTGGGGAAGCCTGTCATATTCTTCTTCCTGCATCAGCAGCTTTGATCCCTGCAAGGCAGCATAGATATCGGGTTCCTTGAACCGTTTGTTCGCGAAGACGCCAGAGCGTACTTTTTGGTAAAGGTTCAGTATGGCAAGGCCGGCCTGTTGCGGCGGAAAAAGTAAATGGTAAGTACCTTCCTTGCCAATCTCATGGATGAGATTGAACTGGGTTTTATTGATTTGGTTGGAGCGCATTTCGGTAGTCCCTTGTCAGTTCATGGGTATTTAATTTTGCATGAATATATTAGTTTTAGTACTAAATTAAAAGTAATGTAGCTTATTGTGCCCTTCGACCCTATCATTGGTCTAAACGTTAGTGCCCAAAAGGGCAAAACTTTACGAGAGGTTGTGGCCTTTGCGCCTCTGGTTGCGGTCTACGGCTTTCCTATAAGCTTGTCCCATCGGCCGGCATGCGGCTGGAGCGGGCCGTGGTTGACCGTTTCCCGGACTGAGTCCAGACTGGCGCCGTAATAATGGGGAAGGTTTTCCAGAAGTTCTCTGCCGCTGAGGATAAAGTGATGGGGGTTTTGGTCGGTGACGTTGAGGTAGACGAAGATATAGGTAAAAGTGGGCTTGATCCTGCTAGCCTTAAGGGAGAAACAGTTGCGTTTGCGTAGGGTCTTGACCTCGATCTGAAAGGGGGTATCGCTGGTTTGGCTGAGGGCGAAGAGGTCGATGCCTTTGGCATTGCCCAGTGAAGTGGAAACCTGAAAGTTGCGTTTGGCAAGTTCGGCAGCGACAAAGAATTCGCCGGCAATGCCGGTAAGCTGTTTTTCTATTTTTTCTTCTTGCATCTTCTGTATTTGGTCTGGTCTGTTTTTATGGGTTTGGACTTGCTGTTAAAAGCTGCCGCGGTATTGTGTGGGTTCCAGGTTGCAAAAGCTGTCAAAGCTGCCCTGGAGGGTAAAAAGCTTTGGTGCCTTGGCAAAGTCGAAAATCCGGTATAGGTGGTAGTCCCCGTGGTTTTGGCGGGAAAAGTGGTATTCGTTTGCCGAAAAGTAAAAGGGGGCTTCTTTTCCCAGCTTGGTGGTCTTGACCTCAATGTATTTGTCTGATCCATTGGGTTTCCGGGAGCGGATGTCATAGCCAAGGCCGTCGCCCTGGGACTTCGAGGCCCATTCGACTTGGTCGGCCAGGTTGGCTTTTCCCATTTCGATGAGTTGGTAGCGTTCATAGGCGAAGGCCAAAGCCTCGCCTTTTTCGCCCAGGCTGGCGTTGTTTTGTTCCCGTTCAAGGTAATTGGTCCTGATGGGGTTTGGGATGGGTGTTTTGTTTTCTTTGGGTTGGGCTTTAGGGGCGGCTACCTTCCAATTCTTGAAGGAGACGTTTTCCTTGGTTTCTGGGCTGGCCTCGGCGAAGCTGGCAAAGGTATTTTTGAGCTGTGGGCTGGCGGCGAGGTATTCCTGGATGACCGATACGATCATTTCCCGCTGAAAATTATAGCGGGGCTTGTAGCCTGAGATGAAGGGCAGTCCCATCAGGCTGAGCGCGGCGCTGATGTTTTGGTGCTTGAATTCAATGGCGCCGTGGTTCCTACCGGTGAGCTGGCTGAGCAGCAGGCTACGGTGCTGGGTTTTGTTTAAAGGCTCCATGCGGAGCTCTTTGCCCAACATGGAAAAATAATCGGCGATGATAAGGGTGACTTCTTGTCTGGTCCAGTCTGCGTTCATGTGGTGTTTGGTTGTCTTAGATTTTTTTTTCCAGGAATTTTTTAAAGGCTGTTTGGATTTTTTTGTCCTCTGCAACTTCTTTGAAGGTGTCCAGGATGAGCTTTCCGGTTCCTGTATGCCCAGAAAGCTGGTCCCAGAACTCGTCTTCTACTAGGCCTTCGTTTGATGCCTCAAGTGGCCTGCCCCCGCCGATGCAACAGTCCCAAAAGTTTTTGTTCTGGTAAGGGTTGTATGGGAACACAATTCTGCATTCGACCGATTGGTCGGGGAACTGTGCATAAAAGTAGATGTACCAATCTACGATCTGCTCGTATAGGGAATTAAACTTTGCCATGTTGGGCTGTACGGTTTTGATGTCGTAAAGGTAGTTTGTTTCGTTTTTGTATAGCCAAATGTCTACGCCCACACCCTTTTTGGAATCGCTGAAGTTTTCGATTTTGTTTTTAAGATAACGCTGGCAGGTTGATTTTATCCTGTCGTTTACTTCTTGGGCTGTAACCCCGATGGTTCCCCTATCTTCGATCAGCCCATCACGAACTTCCTCTAACTTGCTCAGGTTGTGTGTGGGCTTTTGCAGTCTTTGTTTCTTTACCAGAAAACCGTTTTTGCTGGCAATGGACTTGGCGAGTTTTTCCCAAAAGCTCTGCCCTAGAGAGGTTTCCAGTCCACCAACCTTGGACCGTATGCGACGTTGTTCTTTGATCATGTAATCCAGGGGGTGAAAAGTGGCTGGTTCTTTGTCCTTGGTAATGTAGTTGAGGATGCTTGTGGTAATCTGTTCCTTGATGATGCGATATAGTTCTTCCATTGTAAACAGGTTTGTTGTGTTTTCTTCTTCCATTGTTTTTTAGCTGTTTTGGAGGTTTTCTTTTTCTTTGGTTTCGAAACTGACCAGCCAGTCGTTGGGTACGGCCGAGTAGCTGCCGTTGATCTTGAAGGTGGCTTTCCATTGCGGGTTTGCAAAAAAACCTTCGCTTAGGCGGATGTCCCTTCCGTTGACCAGAGCCAGGTGGTAATGGTTTGCGTTGGCGATCCCTACGTTTACCTCGTTGGAGGAGATGATAAAGGTGTTGCCCGAGGTGTTTTTGACCTCCAACAGGTTCCAGGGGGCGGATTCGCTTATCCGGTATTTCAGGTCGTAGCCCAGGGAGTCGTCATTTTTGCCCTCGTCGCTGTTGCCTGAGACCCATTTGACGTTTTGTCGGCCATAGGCTTCCACGAAGGTATCGCGTACCAGGCGTTCGGCGCTGCTGCCGGCCTGGCTGTTGTGGCGGTTGCGCCTTTGGTCGAAGATGTGGCCATTGCCCCTGTTTGCCGTTTTGGGCGGTTGGGGTTTGGATGCGGGGCTGCTGAGCTCGGCCGGGACGATCCTGCCGATGGTAACGGGCGGGGTTTCTTCGGGCGTGCCTTGGTTTTCTTCTACGGCCGGTAGGGTTTCGTCGGTGGTGCCGCGGGCTTCCAGCAGTGCCTGGAGGATGGTGGCCCTGTGCCCGGGAAACAGGGCCAGGCTCCTGAGCTCCTGGGAGAGTCCGCTCCATTCGAAAGGGTATTTTGCCTGGAGGTTTGGGTAGCGGTTCAGGTTGGGACCAGGAATGGGCTGTCCAGCGGGTATGTTGATGCCTTTCTCGCGTTTAAGAGCTGTCCTGAAGCATTTTTTGTAGTCTTGGAGGATGTCAAAACCTTTGGCTTTGGCGAGTTGGGGCAGCAGGTTGTTGATGCTGTTCTTCAACTGGTTCAAGCGGCCGAGGAAAAGTCTCTGGCTTTTTTTGTCGGTCAGGCAGTCTTTGTAGGCCTGTGCCTCCAGGTAGGCCTCGTAATGTTCGTGCCAGTGCTGGAGGTTTTCCAGGTGATGCTGGGCGATGCCTTCGGGATGGGTGACTTGTATGGGGATGCCCAGTTTCTTATTGAGCAGGGCGCTAAGGGAAAGTCCTGCGCTGCTGATAGGGTTGTTAAAGTCGATGGTGGCATAGTCGGTTGGGAGCTTGAGGCCGAGCAGCTGTTGCAGGCGGAGGCAGTAGCCTTCTTTACCAAGGCCTTCGGTGTTGATGGTTTTGCCCAGGTGTGCCAATACCCTGCGCCAGTAGGCCAGTTCGGACGGGTGGAGCTGGAGGAGTTGCCTTGCGCGTTCGAGCAGGCCGCTCCCATATTCCCTTTCGATCAGGTAGGCGGTGTCTTCTAGGCCGTTGGCCAGGACGTTCCTGAAAGCGGTGCCGAGGTCGGTGACCTTAAAGAGGATGCTCAGGGATTCTGCGAAGCAGTCCCGGAAGGGGTTGAGCTTTTCGAGTTGGGCAAAGCTGGTGGTCTGGGTAGGCACGCGGAAGTAAAAGGATTTTTCGGCCGATAAAAATTCGCCCTCTTCCAGGGCGAGTGCTTGGCGGCCCTCGATGCTGTAGCTGCAACGCTCGACCAGCAGGAACTGCATTTCCTCGAGCTGTGCGGCGCTGGAGGCCTGAAAATCCGGGTTGGTCATGTCCTGTATCCTGAGGGCAAGTAGGTAAACCCTGGCCTGGGCAATAAAGTTGTCCATTTCAGCCTGCAGGTGGCTCATTTTCAGGGTCGCGGTGTTGATCTTTGGCCGCAGGGCAGAAAGGGATCGGGTGCCAAAGAACTCGGCAATCTGTCTTTCGCCCTTTCGTTTGGGGTATTGGAACATCCATAGCCCGCTGATGATTTTTTCGGGGATGTTGTGGTTGTCCGAATAGTATACCTGCGCTGCCGGCATAAAGCCGGACTGCTTTCCGAGCCTGGCCGGGAGCTTGACTTTGGGGTGCGCTGCCGCCTGCGCTCGTTTTTGGGGCTGGGACAGGTTCTTGATGGCCAGTTTGTAAATGGCGGTGCTGATGACCAGCATTTCTTCGGGGATGCCGACGGACAGCCGCTCCAGGATCGCAAAGGTTGCGGCGACGCTGAGCTCGTCAAAGCTTTTGCAGGCGCCCAGGTGTACCAGTGCCTTTTCGACCGCTTCGGGTTTGATGCCGTTCTCGGTGAAGATGCGGTGACCGAAGTCGACCTGGAGGGTGTTGACCCCTGGGGTTTTGCGTTCATCGATGACGTAGTGCTCAAAGAGCCTTGCGTTTTGGAGCTGCCATTTGATGTAGCTGGTTTCGGCCGGTATGATCTGGCCGCGCTGGTTATAGCTGCACTGGATTTTTTCGGTCGGAAAGGCCAGGGCGCGGCCGACTTTTTCGTCCTTGATCACCCAGGTGAGAAACTGTTCCGGGGAGATCCCCGTGCCAAACCGGGAAGTGACCTGTTCGAGCCCCTTTATCCGGATGCCCGAAACGTTTACGCTGGTCAACAAGGTGGGTCTCCCCTGCTTTTTAAAGATGTAACTAATGTAGGGGTGGGTGTCGGTGTGCCCCCGCCAGGGCTCTACCTGTGAATAACTGTCGACCTTAAGCCATTTGAAGAATTGGGTGACCGCTTCCAGGTCTTCTTTTTCCAGGTCATAACGTGCCGGCGGAGCCAGGTAGTCTGCGCTGGTGTGGGTCAGGGCAAAAATGTGTTCGGCCAGGGCGCCTTCGGGGTATTCCCGGCCAAAGATGAGTTTATTGTTGGCCGTTACCTTTCCGCCCCTGGAGATCAGCGGGACGCCGCCTGCGATGAGTTCGTTGATCCGCTGGTTTTCCAGTTGGCTGGCTTTGGAAGAGAGTACCCCTGAGACTTCATAGAGGCAGCTGACCATTTCCTGAACGAGCTTTTTTGCGGCAGTTGGCTTGCTTTCCCCGATGGCCGTGACGGCCGAACGGATATAGTTTTCGATGACCGGGGCAGGTTCGTATTCCTTGATGTTGAAGTGTTCTTTAAGTTTGTGCTCCAGTTCCCTTGCCTGGCGGTTACCAGTAACCCCGAATTCTGCCAGCAGGGCTTCATAAAGTTGCCTGTTGATAAAATCGAGTTCAACAAAGCTGGGTTTTCTGAGCTCCTTTCTGCGGCTGACCGGGGTGAAGGCGATTTCGCTTACCGGTATGAACTTTTTTTGTTTGTTCAGCAGCAGCGGGTATGGAGCCTGTTTCCCTGCCCGGAAGGCCGGGGAGATGAGCAGGCGGATGAGTTTGGCCAGCAGAGCCATGTCCGGGTTTTTCCGGAAAGGTGCCTGCAGCGAGGTATGTAAGCTACTGGTTGTGTAGCGGCCGCTTTCTTGGAGCAGCAATGGGTCGGTGGCGATACTTTCCGGTATGGGCAACATCAGCTGGCCAAAGTTGGCGCCCAGGCCATGCTGTTGCACAAAGGCAGAGAAGTCCTGTCCGTGAAATGCGGATTGCCCAACGGTTCGGTATTTGCCGTCCATGGTCGGGACGATGGGCAGTGGGTTGCGTTTTTCTAGAAGCAGGCCGTAAAACCGGCGGACAATATCCGAGGGCGGGCCTTGTGTTGGGCTCAGGAGCCTAAAGGCCTTCCAATTGGAAACTTCTTCCCTGGTTCTCAGGGCGACCGCGCCAAGGAGCCCGGCCAGTTGTTCAAAGAGGTATGCGTTGACCGGGTCGGGGGTCAGGTGGTTGCGGCTGGGCTCCAGTTCAAAGGTGCCATGGATCAGGCATGGCAGGTGGATGCTGAGCTGGGTGGGAAAAAAATTAAACAGTTTGTTGTCGCCCTCCTCAAGCGATGGGCTGATGGCCACTTTGATGCTGTAGTGTTTTAGGCCTTCCTGGTTGGCCTCCTGGTATTTTTCGGGCAAAGCTGCACTTTGCTCAAAGGTCTGCCAGCGCTCCCCGCCGATGGTGATGTGCTGTTGGGTGAGGGCGGGTGTCCCGCCCTGGATGTTTTCGGGCTTTCCTTTCTCCACTTTATAGGTGATGGTTTCCAGGTCCTGGATGGTCAGGGACTCGATGTTTGGCAGAAAAATAAGGATTTCTTGCTTGAACGCCTTGAGCTGCTTTTCGATGCTTTCCTCGGTGTGGCCGGAATAGAATATTTCTACGACAGTGTCCCAGGGCGCTATCTGTTCTGGATTGGGGCTGATCTCGGGTATGCCCAGAAAGGGAAAGGTGGTTGCACCTGGGGGGTAATTGCCTGCCTTGAGCATTGCCGCCCGCTCGGCCTGATCAGGGACGAGGGCGAGGAATTCTCGCCTGGCGATCTCATGTGAGAATTCGAGGCTGTTGCCGTGGCTATGGATCAGGATCCGGGTTGCCCAGTTGAGCAGTGAGCGGAAGCCGAGGCCTTTGTTGCCAATGAAGTTTTTCTTGCCACGTTTGGTGCTCAGGTTACGGACCATGAGCGAGGCGATGCCGGCCGCGCTGAAGGGTACGCCGGTGTTGGAAAAGCTGACGCATTTGCGCTGGCGGTCCAGGTTGATGTTGACCGCTTTGGCGCCGGCGTCGTCGGCGTTCTGGAGCATTTCGAGGAGTTGGCGGCCTTCATAGGCCTTTCTTAGGCTCTCCTCCCCCTGATAGTCACTGATGATCCTGCCTTTGGACTGGAAGGTGTTATAGTTTTCTGCGATGGAGGTTCTTACCGCATCGGCGAACTGTTGTGGTGTCTGTTTGGTCATTTAGAGCGTTTTGATACGCTAAAATAAGGTTTCGGGCTTATTTTTCGGTTTTTGTGGCCAGGTTATGGGCTGATATTTGTCAACATATTTTTTTTTGGCCGGTTACTGCATTGGCTGTCAAGCGGTTGGGTTTTCATTGTGCGGCACCGGGGATGGTTTTTTGTCCGTTCAGGGACGGATGTTGGCCGGCAGTGGGGAAAGTTAAAGGCATTTGTTATTTTAGCAGGATAAATTAGCGCTATGGCCAATACATTTTTATCTTACGTGAGTGATGAACACCTATTGGGCTGCATTGCCAATTTGCACGGGGCTTACCTGAGGGCAAAGAACAATGTTTCCAAGAGGGATTTTTATAAGAACAAGGTGGATACGGTCAAGCTGACCTTTGATACCAAGTTCAACGATATCGGTGAGGAGGCGCTTATCGAATCGGAAATCTTAAGGCAGATCGACAAGTCGATCAATAATTCGATCGGTACCTTTCATGAACAGGTGCTTGGGGGCATCGAGGGTTTTGAGGTGGGAAAGCTGAGCGGCTTTGACATTAAGGCCAGTGACGATACGCTGTTTGCCGATATCAAGAACAAGCACAATACGATGAACAGCAGTGCGGCCGAGGCGCTTTTTCAGAAGCTGGCCAAATATGCCGATACCTATAAGAAGTCGACCTGTTACTGGGTGCAGATATTGGCCACGGACAGTTTTGATGGCAGGTGGGCCGGGATCATCAACGGCAAGGAGTATAGTCACAGTAGGGTGAACAAGATCTCGGGCGACCGGTTTTATGCGCTGCTGAGCGGTGAGCCGACGGCACTGGCGGACCTTTACCGGGTGCTACCCAAGGCGACGGACGCCTACCTGGCCACTATTCCCGCTGCCGAGGAGGTTGCCCAGAACTCTGCGCTGGCAGAAATCAGTGAGGTGGTCAAAGGCACCGGCCGTTCGATACTTGACCAGATTACCTTTGACAATTTCAGTTATTATAAGGGGTTTGAGGCTTTATAGGGCTTCTTCCAGCACTTCGGGCTGAGCCTGTTTGGCGTAGGCCTCGTTGAGGAACCGGACGATTGCTCCGCCCAGAGCCTTGGCCAGGTTGACCGGTACGGCATTTCCGATCTGCTTATATTGGGCAGAAACCGGGCCGCTGAAGGTCCAGTCGTCCGGGAAGGTCTGTATCCTGGCGTATTCCCTTACCGTAAAGGGACGGGTATGGTCGGGGTGGCAGCGTTCGGTCTGCTTTTGTGCCGGGCTGCAGGTGAGCGTCAGGGAGGGTTCGTCCCATTTGATGCGGCGTGCCATGCCGGTTTTTCCCCCGCCCAGGTAAAAGCTTTTTTGCATATAGGATTTTTGTTTGTCCAGTGGCAGGTCCCGCCAATAGCCGCCCGGAGGCACAAGTTCCAGTATGGCCGCTTTGGAGGCTGGATATTTCGTGCCCGGGGAGTCGGGTACGTCGGTATTAAAGAGCGGCCCTTTTTTAAGGGCGTCGATGAGGTTGTATACGGTCTTGCCCGGCGCTGGGTATTCAAAATTGGTGTCCAGGTCTTTTCTGACCCCGACCAGGATAAGCCTTTCGCGCTTTTGGGGCACGTTGTAAAATATCGCGCGGAGCACCTTTGGGTCTACCACGCGGTAGCCGATCTCGTCCAGGATGGCGATCATGGTTTTGAGTGTGCGCCCGCCGTCATGGTTGAGCAGGCCTTTGACGTTCTCGCCGATGCAAATTTTGGGCTGGGTTTCCTGTACGGTCCTGGCGAATTCATAGAACAGGGTCCCCCTGGCGTCCTGGAAGCCAAAGCGCTTGCCCGCATAGCTGAAGGCCTGGCAGGGAAAGCCGCCAGTGACCACGTCCACTTTTCCATTGTACTGGGTGAAGGTCTGTTCGCGGATGTCCCCTTCCAACACCGTCCAGTGCGGGCGGTTCTTTCTTAAGGTGGCCGCTGCGTATTTGTCAAGTTCGTTTAACGCCAGGCATTTCAGCCCGGCCTGTTCCAGGCCAATGGCCAGTCCGCCGGCACCGGCAAAAAGTTCAAGGACGCTGTAGGTATGTTCTGGCCGCCCGCTGTGGGCGTTTGGTGTGGCTTGTGGGTTCATGTTCTGGAATTCGTCGAATGCTTCGAGTTGGCTTTTTAAGTAGTAGCGGAAATTGCTCATGGGGTCACGTTTGGCAACCAGCTTGCCGCTGGCGTCCCATCTGCGCAGGGTCTGTTTGTTCCTTCCCAAAAGGCCTGCGGCCTGTTCAAGGGTAAGCAGTTCATTCATAACCATGTTATACAACCTTATACATGGTTACAAACATAATGACGGCCGGCGAGATTAGCAAGAAAACTAATAAAATTAGTTTTCCACATTTCCGCTTCCAATCTTAAGGCTAACTGCGGGTGTTGAGGTATAGTTAAGCTTGAGATTTGGCTATTATTTTTAGCACGGCATTATACGTTTATAAAGACTTATAAAGGGGCATCTGGCCTTTGCGCATAGTGCGCAACGGTATTGCCTGCCGCTACCGGCAGGCAATTGATGGGGTCAAAAACCGTTGTCCATGCCTTCGAGATAGTCTGTGGCGATGCCCAGAAAGTCATTGTCCATGAGTTCGATGGCGGCGGAGATTTCGCTTTTGGAGAGCTTTTGCATCTCTTTGAAATGGTTCTGAAAAACCTGGAAGTTCATCAGTTTAATGGTCTCTTCCTCTTTATTGTCAAAGATCAGTTTGATCAGTGGCTTAACGGGGATACCGGTCAGGGTGGCACCAAGCCCTTCGAGCAGGGGCTGCAGAACCTGCATCAACATGCCGCCGGCCGTGATTTTCATGAGGGTATTTTTGACGCCTTTATTGAGCAGGACGTTTTTCAGGTTTAGAAAAGCGGAGATGAGCAGGTAGTCGTTAACACCGAGTTTTCCTTGGGCGTAGGCATAAAAAAGGAGGTCTGCGTAGTCACCGAAGATGACCGCGCCGGTTTCCCGATGTTCATTGAACATGTGGGAATACAAGTTTTCGGCGGCCCAGTTGGGCTCCAGTACGGTTTTGGCCTGGTAGAGGGCAAAGATATCCCCCATCCGAAGGGGCAAGGAAACCTTCAGGGCATCAATGTATTCCTGGTTCAGCTGGTTCAGCTGGCTCAGGGTCGGCTCAGGCCATTCGGCCTTGACCGAACTTGCCCAATTGAAGATCGACCTGGAAAGTGGGATTTTTTCGCTACGCAGTTTCTCGTCCTGTTCATCCATCAAACGGGCGGACAGGTACCAGCCTTGCGCAGATTCAAATTCCTGCACCATAAACTCGAGTTCATGGACGGGGGATCCGGAGAAACCTTTTTTGGCAAACGAATCCACCTGGCCACTCAAGTGAAGGGCCTCTACCAACTGTTTGGCCTTGTCCTGTTCGCCCAGGCGCAATAGGCATTCCAAAAGTTTGAAACTGGAGGCAAAATATTTGCTTTGGCCTTTTAACATCCCAAAACCTTGCACAGCAGGGGAAAGTTCTCCGTTGAGCATGAACAGCGAGGAAATATAATAGACTTCTCCGGCATTGAGCTTGCCTTCGTCGATTCTTTTGCGGGCAGACTCCAAGGCCTGGGAAAGGATTTTTTCCGATTCCGGGTGCAGGGTGTCCCTTGCGCTCAAGGTGAGAAAGTAATGGTGGCGAAAATCCGGCCTATCGCCTTGAGGATAATCCAGAAGATCAAAAGATTTGATGGGGTCCCCGCCCAGGTAGGCGGTTATCGCACCATACAGTTTTGAGGCGGCAGACCGGGTTGCGGGCGGGGTCGCCTCCCCGAGCCCTTCCAGGAGGGCGACCAGCCGGTTCCGGTCTGTCCTTGCTCTTTCCAGGCATTCTTTGATTTCTTCGCCTTTACGGGGTATAAACAGCAATTCCGGGTACAGGGAAAGCATCCTGTTCAAAAACTGCGGGGCATTGAAGTTGTCCATGACAAAGAGAAACAGGTCATAGGCCGAATCTATTGACCCCTGATCCAGGAAGAAAGCCCTGAAATAGTTTTCGAGCGCCTCTGCCTTCTTTGGCTGCCCATACTTTTCAACGATAAACTCGTAGGCCAGTCCACGGTAATAATAGGCATTGGCGTAGTCGTCCTTTAGCCCGATACTTTTTTGATAGAGCACCAATGCCTGTTCAAGTTCTGCCAGCCCAGCCCAGTTTTTTCCCAGTATGGCATAGGCCTGTGCCAGGTTGAAGGTAAACATGGCACCATCCTTAGTACCAGATGCCTGTACCTTTTTGTAATGTATGATCGCCTCATGTATTTTGTCCTCTTCGAGAAAGGCTTCGGCAATATCGGCCAGTACCAATGCCGTGTTGTTGTTGTACAAGGCCTCATTGCCGGGCAAGCGGCCAAGGGCGGCAAATATTTCGATTGCTGCCTCGAAGTAGGTGCGGACTTTATATCTTTTTCCGGCCTTTCTTAAGAAAATGCCTTTTCTGTTTTTAAAGCCATCCTGATCAGGGTTCAGACCGATTGCCAGGTCAAAATTAGTAATTGCAAGGTTAACGTGATCGTATTGACCGAAACGGATGGCCATGGTCTGGTTCGCCTTGGCAAGTTTATAATATGCCATTTCGTTTTGCCCGTCCAGGCTTATGGCCTGGTCAAAGAAGTTGATTGCCTGTTCGACCATGGAGGCCTCATGGTTGGCTTTGCCCAGATAATGCAGGGTTTCGGCCAAACCGATGTAGGTTAGGGAATTTTCGCCGTCCTTCGCCAGGGCATCTTTATAGGTATATAAAGCTTGGTAGAGGTTGTCCACCTCGAAACGGGAAAGTTGTAAAAAGCCATAGGCCAATGCGCGCCTGAACTGCTTCTGCGCCGGATCCAGTCCGAGGGCGGCTTGGTAGGACACGATCGCCCGCTCGATATAGGCGCTCCTAGAATGGTTGGTAAACAGCTTCATTTCCGTCAGCCCTTTATGGTAGTGGAAAGTGCTGACCGAAGGGTTTTCTGCGATGGCCTGCTCAAAGAACCCGATGGAGGCCAACAGTAAGCTTTCATCGTTTAACATGTCTGCCATTTTGCTATAGGCCAAGCCCCTTGAATTGCTTGCGTTAATGTAACCGGGGCACAGGGCGAGCACTTGGTCAAAGACCAAAATTGCGTCTTCAAGCAGTGATACATCATCGTCATGTTCACCGATCTCGGCCAGCGCGTCCCCATAGATCTGAAAACTTACCGGATCCTGTTGGTTCCTGTTTAGGTATTGCCCGAACCAATAGGCCGTTTCCCGGGCATAGGCTATATCGTTGTTGCCGTTGAAAACCCTCCAGTTGGAACTGCCGATGTTGCGGTAAAGAAAGTCTTCTTCTGGCGCCAAAGCCAGGGCTTCGGTGAAACATTCTATGGCCAGTGTATGGTGTTTGACCTCACCTGTGGCCATGCCGATTTCGGCGTGCAGGGCACCCTTGTCGACAATGATGTCCGCCGCTGTGGGAAATTCTTCCAGCGCATGGTCATAGGCCATTAGGGCAGAAACCAGGTCTTCAAGGTCGTTTCGGTGCCTGCCAAGTGCCTCAAAGCCGCCTATTACGGCAATATGATAAGGGAGCTCGCCGCTGTCCAGGCTAATGGCCTTTTTAAAGTCGGGGATTGCATCAATGAGCATCTTTTCGTCTTGAAAATAGTCGAACAACAACTTTTTTGTACAGCCCCGGTTATAAAAATAAACCGCGTTTGAGCGTTCCAGATCGGCAATGGCTTCAAAATGGTGCAGCGCCTGCCGAAAAAGCTGTGGTTGTCGCGTGTCCTGGCCAATCTGCAGCAGGCAGTTGGCTTTGTTATAGTGACAGGAGGTCAGCCGGGGATCGATTGCCAGTGCGCGGTCGAACATGGTGACGGCCTGCTCGAACTGTCCTGACAAGGTCAGGGAAATGCCCAGGCCGTTTATCAGATCAGGGTCGTCCGGTGATTGGTTGAGTTTTTGCCTATAGCAGTTTATTGCGCCGACGTAGTCGTTCGCGTAGAGAAATTTTTCGCAGTCGGTCATGTGTTGTAGAGGTTAAAATAGTTTGGTACTTCAATACATAAACTCTTCACTAAAAAGCAGTTGAATAAATTATTCGCCACAAAAAGGTTACTTTCCCCATATGGGAAGTTAGCTGTTCCGGTTGATCCTTCGCTATTGGTTTACTTTTGAGTATTCATTGTTGTGCCCCACTATGTACTAAATAAGCGCTTATGCTTCAACAGCGGTGCAGCTTGCCCGGGGCAGCGTGAAAGTCCTTCGGGGCAAAGTTTTCTTGTACAGGTTCAGCTGGTAAAGGTTTGGCGCTGCAGGTGATTTCAGTAAGGTTTTCGAAAAACCATAGTGTTCCAAAAACCCGGCATAGCTGTTTTGGACTATAGTGGTGCTAGCCAGGAGCTTTTTTTTGCCCAGGTAGCGGGCATAGTAATATGCTATTCCCTTTTTGATGTACTTTTTCAGGAATAGCATAAGCATATCTACCTTGACCTACATGATGATGCCTCAAGAGTTGATTTCTATAAGCCTTATGCATTGGATTATACTTTATCCATTGATTATTTGCAGTTTAAACCGAAGCGGGGTGGTCAATTTCAGCGAAATCTCCACTTGAGTCAAATTTTCCATTTACGTAGGATTCGATTATAATCTTTCTGTACTACTTTTCGAATATACAGCTATGATCCTAAGATTTGATAATAAATGCTATGCACTAATTTATTTTAAATCTTTTGAAAAAATTCGTGTAAACTTGCTAATCTAAATTTGAGTTTTGAACCAAGTTAGGTAATTCTCGATTTGAGATACCAGATAATAAGGGAGATTCAATAGTTTGTATTTCTTGCCACCGGGGGTAACGGCATCAGTAATGTGCAGCGAGCCTGCATAAAATCGGATGGCCATATTATGTGGGGACAGATCCATAAACATATGCAGAGATTTTAATTTACCTTCAGCTCCTGATTTCACTTCTACCGGAATTAGTTGCCCTTCAAAAGGTACAACGTAATCCACCTCCGCACTTGAAGTAGTCTTCTCCCGTACCCAAAAATGGAGTGCACTTAAGGATTTAAACTGTGTGGCTAATAACTCCTGGCCAACCAAGTGCTCAATTAAGGTTCCTTGATAAACTTTATTTAAATCATCAGTTCCTAAAACCTCTGTCTGTATACCAGCAAAATAATTAAGCATTCCAGTATCCAGCACCTGAAGCCTTGGAGATTTCCGATAGTCTGGCAGCAAAGGCAATTTTACATCACTTGACGGGTAAATGAGCTCAATTAACAGAGCCTTTTCTAGCGTTCTTAATGCTTCTCCCATATCCCTGGATCGGTAGGGCGAATTTCCAAAACCTTCAAATTTAATACGCTGACCGGCCTGTCCAAATGATGCCCTTATTGCATGACCCATATGCAATGCCTGTGCATTTGTACCAGCATATTTCTCAACATCGTCCATATATGCCGAAATCAACGAATCGAAGATTGATGACAATTCCAGTAGATCTTTGTTTTTACTATACTCTTTAATAACTTCTGGCATTCCCCCTATAAGTGCATAGGTATGAAATAGCTGCATGAGTTTATCATGTGTAAAGGATGGTGCGGGTACTTGTTGTAAATAATTTATCGCTTCCCGCTCATCCATAGCACTCAAAAATTCTGGAAAAGAAACAGGTCTTAAAACCATATATTCCACTCTTCCGACCGGAAAGCTAAGGTTTTTATCAAATAACGTTTCGAGCATACTGCCCGCGGCTATTACCGCAATCCCTGGTTGGTCTTCATAAAAATAACGTAGAATGTTTAAGGCCTCAGGCACTTCCTGTATTTCATCAATAAACAAAAGTGTATCGTTTCTTTGGGTAAGTGATTGATTTTTAATAAAAAACAAAGACTGAACGAGTAGTTCGATCGTTGTGAACTCTTCAAAAGGCTTTCTGTCATCAGCAAGCTCGAGATTGAGATAGATGTATTGCTTAAATTTTTTTGAAAATTGCCCAACAACGGTCGTTTTACCTACCTGTCTAGCGCCTCTTATCACTAATGGCTTACGATTTGATTTGGTAAGCCATTTTTCTAACTCTGTAGATATTATCCTATCGAACATTTGACAAACTTTAATTCCAAAATTACTTGTTGTTACAAAATTAGGGTTAATTAATGAATGTTTTGTCACAGAATTAGGGTAAATTAATAGTTTTTCTGTCACAGAATTAGGGTAAATATAATTAATAATTGTAATAGAATTAGGGTAATTGTAACTGTTGTTGTTACTGAAATGTTCGCGAAAATCATTTATTAATTTTCTTGATATTTTGTAGCTAGTTGTGTTTAGACGATTTTTCTTGTGTTAAATGAATTCATTTCGTAAATTGGGTGGTAACATTTGAGCCTAGTAACAGTCATTTTGGAACATTAGTGAGTCGTAATTTTATTTTATAAGTATTTGTTAGTCAGGAGGTTGTTTAAATAAAGCTTGTTCTGGCTTCGTCGGAACATATTGATGACTGCATTAATTTGCCTACTTCGCCAAAGACGTTTCATGCCTCACCATTCCCAAGCCCCTAATTCTGTACTATCCTGCCACAAAGCTTACTTTATTCTTTATTGCAGTAATTTCCAGTTGAGCATAAAGTTGATTGTTGGAGTGTTTTTAAAATGCCAGGCCAACTAAGAATTAAAAGAGAAGAAAATAAGTTACTCAATTCTCAGCCTAAGCGATCTGATCTTAAAGCATTAAAAGGGATTTTGAAGAAATTGGATGTGAATGCATCTGAGGAAAATATTTGTAATAATGATGCATGGAATGGTTATCGCCAAGATACTGCTAATAGCATTATAGCTTATCAATATTTTAGTAGGTTATCAAAAAATAAAACTCTCGATAGCGATATTAATTTAGCTTTGGGAAGAATCAATTTTCAACTAGAAAAATTTACCGACTTTATGTGCTATTCATGTATCTGTCTACCCGGCTGGCTTCCTCTTACCTTTCAAAGATGGCAAGCGAGATAAAGCCTGAATAGATTCTGACAAAATGAATAACCTTTCAAATAAAGCTCATGTAGAATTTAAAGCATTAATGAAGTTATTAAAGAAAAAAGGTATAGTTTAGGCTTAATAACTGATTTTAATATTCTGATGGTTTAACCACCAACCAAAACTTATACAAAGGGTAATTCGATGTCCATGCTATTAAAAATATTAACTCTAGTCATTACAGTAATAATTATAATTTGGCTTTACCTTACTAAGCAAAGTAAAAAAAAGTACACCAATCCTACTTATTTGGCTAGGCTAAAAGAACTTGTAGAATTTCTAAATCTGATTAAATCTTTAGAAGGTTATATCACCTCGGTAGAACGCGATAAAATAAAATTAGCATTTGCAGACACAGGCAACTTCTTTAATAACAAAAACAAATTTTATAAGCAAGAAGAACGCATTAGCGAGTTTAACAATGCTTTTGAAAACTTTAACCATAACATTAAGCAGCACAATTTAAATTACGTTAAAGCAGAAAAGGAAAAGCTAAAATTATATTTTGATGATATTGAAGGTAAAAGTTTAGATGATCAGCAGCGTACCGCATTGGTTACAGACGAATATTCTAACCTCATTATTGCTGGTGCAGGCTCTGGCAAAACACTAACTATACTGGCGAAAGTAAAATATCTTATTGAGCAAAAAAAAGTAAATCCGGATAATATTTTATTGTTATCGTTTACCAATAAAACAGTTGAAGATTTAAACAATAGATTAATAGCATTGGGGTTAGGTACACGTGCGGTAACTTTTCATAAGCTCGGTTATAATACCATTAAGCAATTTGAAGAAAACATTCCAGTTACCACCAACGAAAATACCTTAAGCAAGGTAATTACCTCATATCTAAAAACGGATATACTAAGCGATAAAAAAGCGCTAGAAGCCTATGTGGAATATGTAGCATGTTACATGAATATACCTGAAGAAAATGATAGTTATCATTCGCTTGGAGAGAAAATAGACACCGAAACAGGTATCGATTTCCAGACCTTAAAATCGAAATGCGAACCTTCAAATCTGGTTAAAAACGTAAAACTAGACACCATTCAGGGCGAAAGGGTAAAAAGCGTTGAGGAACTAATTATCGCAAATTTCTTATACGTAAACGGAATAACATATGAGTATGAAAAAGCATACCCACATGGGACTCTAGTATATCGACCAGATTTTTATCTTAATGATTACGACATTTATTTAGAACATTTTGGTATTGATGAAAACAACCAGGCGAAGTGGCTATCACCTACTAATGCAGAAAACTATGTGGAAGAAATACGTTTAAAACGTGAAACCCACACAACATATAACACCAAACTGCTTGAGACATACTCCTATTACAATAGAGATAAAATATTGCTCAGTAAGCTTAAAGAAATGTTGGAAGCAGAAAAAGTGGCATTTAAACCATTAAAAGCAGAAGACATTTACATGCAGGTTTTGGCCAATGATCAAAATTTCGGGAAAGAGATTCTTAAACTTATTGAAGCTTTTATTAACCTGAGCAAGTCTAGAAAATTGGAGGAGCCGAGTTTAAAACAAGTGTACACAACAAAGTTTAGCATTAAAAATCTGTTTATGGCAGAGCGACATGAAATGTTTCTAAGATTCACACTACCGATTTTAAATAAATATAGCCAAACTTTAAGCGAGCGGTGTGAGATTGATTTTAACGATATGATTAATAGGGCAACTGATTTAATTAAAATGAACCAACCGAAATATAACTATCAGTATATTATTATTGATGAATACCAAGACATTTCATATTCTCGTTTTAATTTAATTAAAGAAATTAGAGATCTTTCCGGTGCTCGGTTAACCTGCGTTGGCGACGACTGGCAATCTATCTATCGCTTTGCCGGTAGCGATATTTCCTTGTTTAGCAACTTTGGGGAATATGTAGGCCACTATGAGCAATTGTTGATTGAACAAACTTTTAGGAACTCGCAAGCCTTGATAGATGTATCTGCAAATTTTGTAAAAAAAAACCCTAAGCAAATCGCTAAAAGTCCTATTTCAAAAAAAGAGGCTATGGCTTCGCCAGTAAAATTTGTTCATCATAATCCTAAAGATATTGAAACCGTATTTTTTACAGAATTGCAAAATTTAGTTAACCGATATGGAAAAAAGTCGATTTTGGTTTTAGGAAGACACAGCTTTGACATTATTGATTTAATAAAATTTTCTAATGGCAATATAAACTTAATAGAAAGAACAGGCAAACTAGAGGTAAAAGGTTTTGAAGATGTAGAAATTAATTTTTTAACTGTTCATAAATCTAAGGGAGCAGAGGCAGACAATGTAATTTTGCTGAACCTTAAAAACGATTGGCTTGGTTTCCCAAACAAAGTTACCGACGACCCAATTCTATCGCTACTTTTAAGTGATGACGAATCTTACAGGTTTGCCGAAGAGCGTAGGTTATTCTATGTAGCATTAACACGTACAAAAAATGAAGTAGTATTACTCATACCTAATGAGGCCAGCCCGTTTATACAGGAATTACTTGAAGATGGCAACTATCTTTTAACAAAAAATGGCGAATCCTATCAAAGTACCAACTGCCCCTATTGTATAACGGGCAAATTGGTGATCAAAAAAAATCCTGCAAACAATAGTCAGTTTTTAGGCTGCTCGCATTACCCAAGCTGCAACCAAACTTTCAAAGATGTAGATATTTTAAATAACAGCATGCTTTGCTCAAGTTGCAGTAGTGGTTTTATGGTTAAGCGAACTGGCAAGCATAGTGTTTTTCTGGGCTGTACCAAATATCCAAAATGCAGAAATACGGTGAATGTTAAATAGTGAAGGTTAATTGAGTATTTAGATACAGCCACTAATGAAGTAAAATGATCGTAATTGGATTAATCACCAATGAAATAATCTCTGTAAAAAGATCATTTGGCTATTAATGATGGTAGAAGAGCTGCCACAAGCAAAAACATTGAAATTGCAGATTATCACCAAAACGATTAACCATTTGGACAAAACTAAGCCGTTCTACCAATCTTTCGACTGGAGTTTAAAAGTTACTTTACGGAGCTTTCCACGTTTCGTTCTGAAAACCGGTTTCAGATGCTTGGACACAATAGCTTAAAAACCACCCAGCATTATGCGAAGGTTATCGATACAAAAGTTAGTACTTAGATGTCTGCATTGCAGGAGAAACTGTTGGAATGAGATAAGGAAGAAGAGGATACTGGCAATATGAAAGTTATGAAGCTCTTTAGGTAAAGATAAAATAGCTGTAAATGGATAATATTATGCTCATTTCCGTGATTATTGAGTATAATATTATCCATTTAATTTTAGTATTTCTTCTTTGATAGCACACGATGTCCAAAATTATTTGGAAATATGGATATATACGTGGGTGTGCTTTCGGAATTTGATTTTATATTATCTTGTTTTAAAAAATTACGTATTTTTTTTACAGAAAGAATCAAGCTAGAATTATTAAATCTTAAATATATCTGTTAATTCTATTCATTTTATATCATCGCATACTATGTAATAAGGTACTCGGATATTGCCAGTAATTTTATTGACACTAGTGAGATAATTTTACACAAGGGTTTAAAGAATCAATAATTATAATACTAATAGTATTACTTTTTATGCTTTTTTAAACTGGTACAGAGATGTCTGCATTAAAGGAGAAACTTCTGGAAGGGAATAAAGAGGATGATGGTGTGAAAGTTATGAAGCTTTTTAGATAGATTGTTAGCTATGTAGCAGTTATAGGGTTTGAAGATTGAAGCAATGTTATTTAGATTCCTTATTCATCTTAGTTTGGCAAAATCATTAAAATATAATTTATAGTGTAACCTTGCCAGGGAACATTTTGCCCGTCAATTTTGGGCCATGACTTATCGCTTTAAACCATTTTATTTTTGTTTATTGAGCAAAAAAAAATATAAAGTGTCACAAATATTTCATGAATTTGTGACAAAATAATTCATTTTAACGTTAAATATTTAGCACATAATCAGATAGTTAACAGGGTAATTCAGAATAAACGCGGAAAGGTATTTTTCCAACCGACTTTTCCATGCATTCATACTACTAATGTGATTACGAGCATCCTACACAGGCTTGAAAGAGATCATGTAGAATGTATATATCTGATATCAAATGATTTTTAATTAAATATTATATGATTATTCCGAACAAATGGTAGCCCAATTAACTAAGAGGTTTTGGCCTTTTATTTCAAAAAAGTTATAACTATAATTTTAATAGGTTCGCTTGAATAAGCGTTAGTATTTCATCGAAATCAGGCTGCCCTAAGTAATAAAGTCCTGATGTTCCGCTATATCGGTTCCTAAAATCTTCCCTTATTTTCTCGTCAGTTAAAAGGAAAGCCTGCTTTTCCACTAATGGAGTATCAAGATCGACCTCCGGGAACCAGTGCGATTTATGGTCCTGATATTCTCTTGTTGAAATAAACTGCTGGATATCATCTTTCTGTAAAAGCTTATAGACATCATAATATTGCCGCATAAAATTGACCTTTGGCCCACCACGACCCACAGTTTGTTCTCCACGGAACTTGGTTACGATTGTCTGTAGTTTTTCCACTAATGTATAGCCGGGATGGTAGCACGCGATATTAAAGCCCTATTGTCAAGCACATCAAGACCAGCTTCCAATGCTCTATCGTACATCCATGAACTAATATTAACATTTTGGTTAGGAGTAACCTTTGCAAAGCCGACCTCAAGCTATATGCCATCCTTAATTCCTGGCACAGAACCAAAATAGCCATTGTATTTCAACCGAATACCACCGTTCCTTCCTTTTCGTCATCGAATTCGATGTCACGCTCTGGCTGAATACCGTCTATAACAATATTGTCCGACAGCCAATCAAAGAACTTCATCCTATTTTCTACGGTATTCTTACCAGTTGATTTCGGATTTTCATTTACCTAAATACCCGTCTGGTCAAAAAATGCCCGTGGCGGGATGATATGCAAGTCAATGTCTTCTGAGAAGCGGTCGATGATCTTAAAGCCCTTCGATAGAGAGATCCCCCCTTAAGCTCAAAACCGAGTCCCAGATTTTTCATGCCATAAAGTACGTGCATGATCCAATAGTCCTTTTCAATCAACGCATCAAGTATACTAGTCTCAGCTGACAATGTACTAATCAGGCTTTTAAAATCCTTTCGCTGGTGAAGAAACTTGCTGCTCATATAACTTAGGTAATTACTTAGTTCATTGCTAATAATTTTCTTGTTTTTGGGTTTCCATATTTTTCAGCGGCATATCCTAAAGACTACTGATCCAAGCTCCTCGCTGTTTTCAATGCCTTTTCAAGTACCTTGGGCTGATCCTCAGCAAGTGAATCCAAATTATTGATTAGGTCAATGGGTGGTTTTTTTTTTAAGACAAATTCTTATTTAGATATTACTATTAATTCTTAAAGATGTTTTCCCTGTGCCATGTTATTGCGGCAAGCTCAGGAAAATGGATTCGTTCTTTTGGTAATATAATTTTTCTATGGATTAGGCTATTTCTCACGCGGATACGATTGCGGTGTTCCAGATTGAAAGCCGGGCGCAGCATTCGATGCTCCCCCGATTGCGTCCCAACTGTTTTTATGATCTGGTGATTGAAGTGGCTATTGTTCGGCCGGGACCGATTCAGGGGGATATGGTACATCCTTATCTGCGTCGGGGGAATGGAGAAGAGCCGGTGGAATATCCTTCGGCGGAATTGAAAGAGATTCTGGGTAGAACATTAGGCGTGCCTTTATTCCAGGAGCAGGCGATGAAGATTGCGATCGTGGTGGCAGGCTTTACTCCTGCTGAGGCTGATGCCTTGAGGCGAAGCATGGGGACTTTTAAATTTAAAGGTTTAGAAATTCCTGTAACAGAATTATGGTAAATATTTGCAATTCCTGTAATAGAATTAGGGTAAATGCATCAGGTGTTACCTAAAATTTTGGTTTTTTAGTGGACAAAACAACCTAATAAAAACAGCATTTTGAATCCCTTTTGATACCTTGTACTAAGGCACAAACAAATCATCCATGGTAACTTTGTTCTGTACCAGGCCAATAGAATACATATTGTCTTTGATGCCATAGGTTGTAACCGTGGCTAAGAAAAGTGCTTTTTTAGTTTTACTCTCCCGACGAAATATATCAAGTTTGTTCTTTAACTCAGTCGCATAGGTTTTATCTATGGCAAACTCAGCATTTGAGAACTTCATTTCACATATGCTTATCACATTATCCTGTCTGTCCAGCAAAAGATCGATCTGTGCACCATTTCCATCTTTAGGAGAATGCCGCCAAGCTGATGTTTCAGTGAATACTCCAGAAATACCAAGCGCTTGTTTAATATTATCTGTATGCTTCATGCAGATCGCTTCGAAAGCGTAGCCACTCCAACTCCTCCAGGAAGACGTTGATGATTTTTTTAACCATGTACCTCCACCGGTGGCTCGGGAATGTTCAATAAATTTAAGGTAGAAAAGGCTGTATTCATCGCTAAGCTTGTAAATGCTCTGATTGGCATTCTTCTGGAAAGGCAGGTGCGGTGTAATGAAGCCAGATTCCACAAGTTCCTCAAGTAAAACACTGGTAGTCCCCCCACTCTGTAGGTTGCATGTCTGTATGATTTCGTTTCTTGTCAATCCCGAGGGTTTATCCGCGAGTGCCTTAACTACGGAAATATGCCTGTCTGCGTTTTCGAAAAGAGAACGGTATAGGTTTGCGAATTCTGTTGAAAGTAGACCATCCTTGGTGAAGCAAAGCCTGTCAATGACCTGGGTAGCACTTTCCCCTTTTTTTATTTCTTTCAGGTAATGGGGGACACCCCCCATTGCCATAAAAATGGTTAGCACCTGGTAACGGTCAATATGGATATTATTACTTTTTAGGTACTGTTCTGTCTCGTACAATGTGAAAGGTAACAGGCGGATTTTACGTGTTAAGCGATTGTGCAGGCCTCCTTTGCTATTGACAACTTTTTTGATCATCCAAGTGGCAGCAGATCCACAGATAGTAACAATCAGGTTTGGCTGTTGTGAGGCCCATTGGTTCCAAAAATATTCAAATGCAGAAAGAAATCCAGATTTATGCGAACTTAGCCAAGGGAACTCATCAAAGAAAATTACAGCTTTTCTTTTTTTAAGTATAGGGGTTGCAAATTCCCTGAGTTGCCAGAAAGCTTCCGTCCAGTTCTTAGGAGCTGCAGGAGGTAATCCTGAGCCTAATGCATCTGCGATAGCCTTGCTAAAATTGAGTAATTGCTCGCTAGCATTCGCGTCGTGAACTCCCGAAAGTTCAAAAATGAGCTGTTTGTGGAAGACCGATCGGATCAAGAAAGTTTTTCCGACTCTTCTCCTGCCAAAGACTGCTAAGAGCTCTGATGAGGACGAAGCAAGCGCCTCAGACAATATTTTCTTTTCCGCTATTCTTCCGATGAGCAATTCCATATTTCTTCTTCTAAGAGATTAAAATAATTTTATCCGCAGCCAAAACATTGTTCAAATATAATGTTTTGGCTGTGGATAAAAAAATATCTTCAGCCAAAACGTATATAAAATGAGTTAATTTGGCTGTTGATAAATAGATTTGCCTGAATAAAAGTTCTTTAAATCGCCCTATCATTTGCTATTCCTCAGCTAAAGTCATATCCTTCAGAGATTCTTGCAATTTCAGCTCCACTCTCTTTCCGGCAGCAATAATATGCCCAGGAATGACATTTACATTCAAATTATAATCAAAGCAATTTTCAATTTTCACAATTTAGATATACTGCCGAGTTTTTACAGACAAGGGATTGGAATATTTCTGATATCTAAAAAAAACTAAACTGCAGTAACTTTCGTAAGTTCCTTTTAAACTATCTTCAATAGTTTGTTCTCAACCAAATATTACTGTAAGTGAAGAAAAAAGAAAAAACTGAGCTTTTAAAACAAGAGCTTATTTACCAAGCAATTGAGTCTGAAATCTTAAGCCCAACTCTAAAGTTATTAATCAATCAGGCTAACAATCTTCTCTCAACAAACCATCATATGAATGAGCATACTGTATGCCTCTTCAAAAAGCTTATAGATTATTTAGAAAGAACTAAATCCATGGAATCGATTTGTTTGGAACTATCAGTTTCAAGTTATCCCGATGCGATCATAAATTCGATGAAGATGGCCAAAGTATTTGCAAATAGAAAAGCGCAGCTCAGTATGAAAATTCGAATCTTAAGACCAATCATTTTAAATTGCATCATGGAAAGTACATCCCTAGAAACAAAAGTATTGCTTGACTCCGAATTATACGGTCGATATCTCAAACGATCGGAAGATTTCATGTTCGAATCGATTAAGGGCTAATACATATAAAAACTAAATGATTTGATTTTTTACAATATTTGTGTTTTCGAGGCGCCTATATTAACTTCTCCCCTGTATTCGGCATCAGTAACGTTTTGATGCAACTATAGATTACCTAGAGCCATAACGTTCCAAAAAAAATATCTGATGATTAAAGTTCCAAAGTGCAGTACTTGTAAACACACAAATTACAATATGATAAGAAAATAATCGGATTAACAGGTGTGGATAGCTGTATCAATAGTATATTTTTTTATAAATAATAATAGCAAGGCAGGTAATTGGTAAGTCCACTACGTCGATAATATCATACAATTGGTTTTAAATCAAAATTTTAACTTTGAGAACTTCATTAGATCCGGGACGATTTAATTAAAAAGTATGAGCCTTGTAGGATTGCAAGTTTTTTTATAATACTAAAGGGCTATTTAGCTAATAAGCTAAACCTGTATTTTTGTAATGCGAATCTATATACATTACCATTTATTAACTTATGCCCGGATGGGATAGGATGACTTTAATTGCAAAAGCTTTTTAAAGCTTTTGTGTTTGTTTGAATCAGAAAGCCTTGCAGTCATGTAAGGCTTTTTGTTAAGCTTTTATTTTAGTAACCCGTATTTGTAAGCAAATGAGATCAGGGATGCGGAATTTTTTGTTCGGGTTTTAATAATGAGATTTTTGCGTAGTTTTTCCACCACACCTGGCTTACTCTGTAACTCTTCACTAATTTCCAAGTTTGTAAGGCCCTTGGCAACTAATTCTATAACCTTTCTTTCTGTTTCATCGATTCCCATAAAATCAGGGATAGGGGCATTAGCTTGATTCATAGCGGATGCAATGTCTAATTTTATGCCATTTTTCTCTTATCAGACTAATTAAACATACAAGTTTTAGACTCATAGTATCCGGTGAGCCCCGTACTGCTAATATTTTGATATAATAACTAAAATTTAGTTGAGCTTCATGTAAACCCTAAAAAACTCAACAAAGAAAATAATTAAAAATTGATACCGAGTAAAAGCATTTAAGCATATACACAGGGAGATAAAATTTGTTTGTTGAAGAATTTCAATGTTGTCGTGGATGTAAGTTTATCCAATTAGGAATTCCCTTTAGTACAATCGATTACCTTTAACATCCAATATGGTATTATTCGCCAGCAGACTGAACTTATTAAGCAATTTGACCTGGTGTTTAGTATTCTTTTCATATTTAGTGCGCTTGGTAATTACCCTAACCATGTCAAATAAGGATAAATATTCAAAATTAAACTAAGTTACACCTCTTATAGGGTGCAAAATTTACAGTGAGCAAAAAATTATAATCCGTCAGGCGATATGGAATATGTTGCCTATTAGATCATAGCCGGAAACGATAGGTAGTGACTGCTAGGCTATCAACAGTCTTTACCTAAATAAAAAGACAGACAAGCTGAAATCAACTTTAACGTATTAGTACCCTATTTTTAGTCTCGCTTTTACTCGTAATATGAAATTTTTATTATTGCATGGACAATTCAGTCTTGAGGATCAATGGATGACGATCCTTTAATTCTTTCGGATGAAAGATATAAATCCCTCTCGCCGTTTTGCTTGAGGGATTTTGCTATAGAATTTTCCATTTGTAATGTGCTAATCGCGCACTGCCATTCACATTTTACCCACTGATTTTAAGGACAAATGTCAACATTTTCTATCTTTTATATTTACGTTATCTTTAGGATACAGATTATTCTACTATTTTGTCAATACAGCAAAAATGCTGATTCATTATCTTAGTTTATTTTTTGACTGTAGTATAGACACTGAGACTATCATAATAAGCAAAAAATTGACACGCTTCTTCCTAGCTATTTTCCAGATTAATGATAACCTCACTATCTTCAAACTGGAATATAGCATTAATGTACTAAAACCCCACAGTATCTATCTTACTCTTGTTCTCACTGCTAGCCATCGCGTCTGCTCATGGATATACTCCCCAAAGCTCAATCTGACTTATTGCGATAACAAGATAAGCTAAAGGTTTATTTGAAATATTGGCAATAGGAAATCGTAATGATTAGCGCTAGATATGCACGCTAGGAAGAAATATTTAGAATCAATTTATTAAGCAAATTTTTGAGATCGTGCGCCTCCTGAGCAGTAATGCCCAGATTCTCTTTTATTCGGCTATGCAGGCGATGTGCCTGCTGTTTCAGGTCTATCCCTTTTTTCGCTAGAGATACAATGATACTACGTTCATCTTTTTCAGATCGGATACGTTCTACCAAGCCTTGCTCCTGCATGCGCTTTAGTAGTGGAGTAAGTGTATTCGACTGCAACCTTAATTTATCGGCTAAGAAACTCATGCTGATATTGTCGGTTTCCCATAAAACCATCAGGACAATATATTGCGGATAGGTAATTCCCAGATCATCCAATACGGGTTGATAACATTTTGTAACCATGCGAGATGCGGCATAAAGAGGGAAGCAGAGCTGGTCTTCCAGTTTAAAATATGTATCCATGTTTACTGCTTTATCTATTTATTGGTAATAATATGATTAACCAAAGCGCTCAAATATAAAAAATGTAAAGCATAAAGGGCCGAAATGTCCCTTTATGCTTTACTAAGGTTTATACTAGCTCTAATGCCACTTCAATATTTCCACGTATTGCATTCGAATAAGGACAAATGTTATGTGCTGTATCTATTAGTTCCTGCGCTCGAACAGTTTCAATACCTGGTAAGCTTATCTGCAAGTTTGCACCCAATACGAACCCACCTTTTCCGTCCGGATGTAAAGAAATATTTGCCTTAACAGCTGTTGGTTCAGCAGCCTTCACTCCTGCCTGATGCATTACCAAATTAAGGGCACTATCAAAACAGGCAGCGTAGCCCGCAGCAAATAATTGTTCCGGGTTGGTATATCCTGCCCCGTTTCCTCCAAGTTCCTTTGGCATTCTCACTTCAAGTGATAATGCACCATCTTCACTGGTTACTTTTCCATTACGGCCACCTGTTACTGATGCGCTAGTCTGATATAATGTTTTCATTTTAATCATTTAGATAATTTGTATCGCAAGCGATTATATCGTTTACGATACAAATATCGTATATTTAGTTAATCTGTCAATAGATTGATCGAAAATTGTTTCGTTAAAAAATATAGAGGACCATGTAGTGCAATCTAAAAACACTCATTTTAAAGTTGTTAAGTGTATGTCTTGCTTTATTTTGAAAATGTTAATTTTTTGATGCATGATAATATTTTTCGTAAATTGATTAACCAAAATATAAAAGATTATGAACCTGCTTAAGAAAATTCAACACTGGGGCGATCAGCATCACCCGAAATGGCTTGATTATTTTAGAATAGTACTTGGCGTAATTCTCATATGGAAAGGGATTACGTTTTATACCAATATGGAAGCGTTCAGTCATTTGATGCGGGGCGCCATGTTGGGTGCAGCGGTTAGTATCAGTTTACTTGCACATTTGATTATCGTGATGCATATTTTAGGAGGAATAGCCATTACGTTAGGTACACATACCCGATTATTTTGCCTGCTAAACCTTCCTATTCTTATCGGAGCCGTGTTTTTCATCAACATATCGGGAGGGATTTTTAAACCCTACGCCGAATTCTGGCTATCATCTTTGGTTTTAACCGGATTAGTTTGTTTTATAGTAGAAGGCAATGGAATTTTATCTGTTGAAAGCGAAAAAGCAGTGAGTTAGTCGAGTATTTTAAAGCGAAAATGAAATAAAAGGCAAGCTAACTAAATGATAAACAAGCGGTAATGTTTTGATTTAAATATTATAGTAAAAATCATTTGCAGATTGGCGCCAAATTCCTACTTTTGCAGCGGAGAGCTGGCAGAGTGGTCGAATGCGGCAGTCTTGAAAACTGTTGACTGTAACAGGTCCGGGGGTTCGAATCCCTCGCTCTCCGCCAGAAAAAAACATAAGCCCTTTATCGAATGATGAAGGGCTTTTTTCATTAGCGTGGCATAATTTCTTCATTTGATTGAAATAAGAGATCAATTAATAACTCACGTCCAAAGGATTAAAAAGTCCTTCTGATCCAAACAGGAAGTGTTTTCATTTGAAAAGCAGATTGTATGGTGTGTGTCGGGCTGCTGTTTTCAATAAACAGATGTGAAATAAATTATGTATTTTTACCCCCTGAGCCTAAGAAATCATCCAAATTATCACACCATTATCTTTTAGCCTTTTATCGAAAAAAAAATGAGTGTACTGGAAAGAAATAACGTACATCAACTGGGTAATGGAAGTACTACGATGATGTTTGCCCATGGGTTTGGCTGTGACCAGAACATGTGGCGCTTAATTGTTCCAGCTTTCGCTGAAAATTACAAAATCATTTTGTTTGACCATGTTGGAGCAGGGCTTTCAGACCTTAATGCGTATGATCCTGTAAAATATAACGAACTGGATGGTTATGCCCATGATATCGTAGAGATTGCGGAAGCGCTTCAGTTGAAAGAAATCATTTTCGTAGGTCATTCGGTTAGTGCAATGATGGGTATTATGGCCGCAGCACAATCTCCGGGATTATTCAAAGCGCTGATTTTAGTTTCTCCTTCACCATCATATATTAACGATGGCGATTATATTGGTGGTTTTAGCAGAATAGAAATAGATGAATTGTTGGCTTCATTGGATCAAAATCATTTGGGTTGGTCGATGACCATGGCACCAATGATTATGGCCAACGCCGACAGGGCTGAGCTGAGTGAGGAGTTAACCAATAGCTTTTGTCGTACCGATCCAACCATTGCCAGGCAGTTCGCCCGTGCGACATTCCTAACCGATAGCAGAAGCATTCTGAAAACCTGCCAAACCCCTACACTTATTCTCCAGTGTTCTGAAGATATTATTGCTCCTGTAGAAGTTGGAGCGTTTATCCATCAGCAAATGGATAATAGCAAACTTACTATTCTCGAAGCAACGGGTCATTGCCCACACTTAAGTGCACCGGCAGAAACCATTTCTGCGATCAAAGAGTTTTTATAATCGCCTTACCAATTAACCCGATGAGCAATTTATCAAACGAAGATCATCTGGACGAGTTTTTAGAAAATTCGCTCTCCGGCTATATTTTGACCACGCTAAAAGGAGAAATCATTAAAGCCAATTCCAGAATAGCCATGTGGCTGGGATTGGAAAGGGAACAACTCATCGGTAAGCGAATGACCAGTATTCTGGCGGTAGGAAGCAGGATATTTTACGAAACACATTTGGCTCCAATGTTAAGGCTTAAAGGCTTTTTTGAAGAAGTTGCCGCAGAACTTTTGTTAAGCGATGGTAGCAAAATGCAGGTATTGATCAATGGCTATGCCAAAAAAGACGAAAACGGGCAGCCGCAGGAGATGCGACTAAATATTTATCGTGCCACAGAAAGAAAAGTTTATGAAGATAATCTCCGTCATGCCATCAGTGATGCTGAAAACACCATTCAAACTGAACGGGAGCTGGCTATTTTAAGGGAGCAGTTTATTGCAGTTTTAGGTCATGATCTTCGTAATCCTCTTGGTGCGATTAAAACCGGCTCATCGTTACTCGGGCGTTCCGTATTGTCCGATCGTGACAAATCCATTGTATCTACAATTGCTAAAAGCAGCCTTCGCATGGAAGAATTAATTGCCAATGTAATGGATTTTGCCAGGGTAAGATTAGGAGGTGGTATTTTGCTGGAGCTTCATGAGGTAATGATTGAACCCATTATTACCCATATCATTGATGAATTAATGATCTCTTATCCGGAGCGTAGCGTGATTACTTATTTTAATGCGAAAAAATCAGTGCGTTGCGACATCAACCGCTTATCTCAAATGTTATCTAATTTACTGGCCAATGCACTTACCCATGGATCAGTAGATACGCCCGTTAAAATTATTACTGAAATACAAGATGATATTCTGAAAATTACAGTAATCAATGGAGGGAGGGCAATTCCAACGGATGTACTCGAAACGTTATTTGAACCCTTTACCAGGGAAGCCAACACGCCAAGCAAACAAGGTTTAGGATTGGGGCTGTATATTGCCTCACAAATTGCCAAAGCACACGGCGGACATTTAACTGCCAGTTCTGACACCAAAGAAACAAGTTTTACATTTCAGATGCCGCTGTAGCATTTGCTATTGCCAGTATTGATATCAATTTAAACAGGATACAGAGATCTGCATCCTGTTTAAGATTGTAATTATTGGGTTGGGTTTTGGGTTAATTTTCCAGGATAAGAGTTGATGGCACTCTGCGGAATATAATACACTACCCGAAAGTCGTTGGCAGATATATCTGCCGTTTGATTCTGCGGTCCCGGATACCGGCGTACCAAAGGTTTCCCATTACGGAATACATCAAAACTTCGTTCTGCCTGATAAGCCAATTCCAGCTGACGCTCCTTATCAATCAAATTGCCTGCATTTGCTGCCGTAAGCGATGAGTAGCCTCCATTTACAATTGAACGCGTACGAATGGCGTTCAAATCACTAAGTGCTTCAGTATACCGCTGCAATTTCGCATAAGCTTCTGCCCTGTTCAAATAAACTTCTCCAAGCCTGCTGACTACCGGCGAATGAAGGTGCGAATTTTCGCCTTCACGAGAATCCTTTACAATATAGAATTGCGGATAAACCCGGTTCAAGGTAATGAAGTTATCAATTACTCCAGTATACGTTTTTCCGTTCTTATAATTAATGCTGTAAATTTCCTGAGCAGCATCAACCGGTATCAACGTATACACATCTGTACCTTCTGTACAGATTATTGTATTTCCATTTCTGGTAATATTGGCCTGCACATAGTTTAAGGTATTGGCGGCATCATCTTTAATAAACCGGAACACTTCCGTAAACGCACCTGAAGCATTTGTTGCATAAGTTGGCTCAATGAAAGCAGCCCGGGCATCTACAATTTTATACTTTGCGGGGCGCCAGTCGTTCCTGCCGGTTTCATTTAACAAATCGATATATTTTGCACTGGCATACATTTCTCCCCAGCCCTGGCCGCCAATATTTGCATACATCCCACCAATTCCATAGTAATGATCTGATCCGGAGAATTCGGAAGCAACACGTTTAATGGCAAAAATGGTTTCTTTATTGGTTTCGGGTAAAAAGGTATTATACTTCATAAAATCGGCACGTGGAAGTAAGCTGTAACGGGTTGAGCCTGAAATTACCTTTGTGGCATAATCTACCGACAGTTGAGCGAATGCCTGATTAGGATTTTCATAAGTTCCACTCATGTATAAATAAACCCTTGAAAGTAATGCCTGGGCAGCTTCCTTCGAAGCAAAAATAGAACCCTTATTTACGTTAATCAGTTCCTCGGCTTTTTTCAAATCAGCTATCACCTGTTCGTAAGTTGTTTTCACACTGGCCCGATCCGGCAGATTTAAATTGATGACATCGGCTGGTGTTCCGTTCACAATTGGCACGCCAAGGTTAGTTTCAGGGTTTTGGTAATATGGGCGGCCGTATGCCCTCACCAGATAAAAATAAATTAATCCGCGGATAAAATAACACTCTCCTAACTTACTGTCTAATGTAGTGCTTTTACCCTGCGGTATCATACTGATGATGTTTGACGCCTGTGCGACGGCTTTGTAGCCGCTATCCCAAAAAGTAGATAACCTGGAATTGTTCGGTGTTCTCGCAAAAGAAATGAACTCATAAAAAGCATCTGTAGAGGAACCCCTGATCATGATGTTATCTCCGGCATATTCACCTAAACGGTGCATAGGATCTGACCATGCTTTCAACTGGGCATAAGTTCCGTTCAGTAATGCATCGATGGATTCTTCCGGATTGCTATTTATTTTTTCAGACTGTAATGAACCGAATGGCTCTCTGTCTATTTTGCAAGATGATATTGCGATCACCGCAAACAATATAATTATGATCTTTTTCATTTTGTATGAATTAGAATGAAACATTAAGACCGAACATAAATTTTCTGGTCATTGGATAAACTGACGGACCTGTTGAGAAAAGCACATTTCCGGTATCTTCTGCAACCGGAATCTCCGGATCAACACCTGAGTATTTGGTGATGACAAACAGGTTTTCGCCGGAAATAAAAGCTCTCAGATTTCTGATTTTATACTTTTTCAGCTCGAAGTTATAGCCTAGCGCCAATGAACGCATTCTGAAAAAGTCATTGCTTTCGATATAACGTGAAGAAACTGAATTTCCCTTATCCTGATTATTGTATCGTGCTACCGGATGGGTGGCGATATCGCCAGGCTTTTGCCATCTCGACCAACCTTCCATCAATTGCATTTGATTTCGATCCGTATATGTACCATCGGCATCATATTCCTGACGGGAGTAGTTGTAAATTTTTCCACCAATAGAATAACCAAAAACTGCATTTAAATCGAATCCTTTATACCTCAGATAAGTGGTAATGCCACCAAATAAATCAGGAGAAGCATTGTCTAATTTTTCTTCCGTAGCTTTTGAATAATCTGAAGTTGTAGTTCTTGATATCTCATTACCCTCAGCATCTCTTGTTACCGTATACCAGGTGGGTTTACCATCTGCCGGGTTTACGCCTGCCCATTCCCTCATGTAGTAGGTATCTACGGGAAGGCCAATCTGGATTACCCTGTTAGCTGATCCGGCAATCCCCAAGCCATCACCAACAATCAGTGGCTTTGCGGTATAAGTTCCATCCAGATTTCTGGTTTTATAAATATCAGTAAGTTTATTGCGGTTGTGACCTAAGTTTACATCTAAACTCCAGGTCAAATCTTTCGTTTTAAAAATATCACCTCCCAGCGCAACCTCAATTCCTTTGTTGCTCATTTTACCAATATTTTGTGAAATACTGGTGATACCTGTTAAGCCGCTAATGGGTACGTTGTATAAAATGTTATCTGTGTTTTTGATGTAATAATCTACTGTTAACCTTGCCCTGTTGTTAAAGGCATTTACATCCAGGCCAATGCCACTGGTATAGGTTTGCTCCCAGGTTAAATTCGGGTTACCCAACTGACTGATTAACAAGCCAGGAATACCATTATAACCTGCCGCCGGGTTAACCGCATATAAATCATATTGAGGATATAAACTCGACGGACGGTTACCTACAGAACCAAAAGCTGCACGAAGCTTAAGTGTATTGATATATTTTGCTTTGAACCATTCCTCACGGCTGATATTCCAGCCCCCACTTACAGAGAAGAAATTACCGTACTTCTTTCCAAAATTAGAAGCACCATCTCTGCGAAGTGATACCTGAGCCAGATACCGGCCATCGTAATCATAATTGGAATTAAACAAAACGGACTGTACCGCCCACTGGCTAATTCCACCTCTTGTTCTTTCTGGTTTTGCAGTTACATCCAGCACTTCAAAGCCCGGAACTATACCCGTTCCATATGCATCGAGTGTTTTGCTCGAAAAATCATTAAATTCATAGCCCACCAATGCATTTAGATTATGCTTTGCCCAGTTATTGCTGTAACGTAAAATCTGGTTGGTATATCTACGGGTGTATTCTGAACGATAATCCGTTACCCTTCCATTCACACTCAATCCGCCATTAGATCGTGGATCGGTATAACCTGCAGCTGCATAACTGTTATAACGATAATTGTTAACGGAGGCGAAAGTGAGGTTTTTAGTGATTTTGATATCAAAATCCAGGTTCCCCATAAATTCATAATTCACGTTCGAACCTTTATTCCATTGCAAATCATACAAATAATTGGTACTTGCTGTATTCACCCAAAGGGATGAACGGTGTGGCACCAAATTTCCGTTGGCATCATAAGGGCTATCCCACGGCAGGTTTGAATAAATTGAGGTAACTGAATATTGCTGATCGAAAACGCTGCGTCTGGAGCCAACCACCGATGGCTTAATCGTTAGCCATGAATATGGCATATAAGTGGTATTTAACCTGAAATTATAGCGTTCATAATCATATCCTCGCACTGCTCCCGATTCATCATAATACCCTACCGATAAGAATGATTGCAGTTTTTCTGTTCCGCCCTGGAGCGATATATTGTGATTTTGGTTAAATCCTGTTTTGGTAGCCAAATCCCACCAATCGAAATTGCTGTTACGTAACTCTGGTTTCCAGCGTGGAAAGCTGATGGTGTTGGCGTTCGCGAAGGAAGAAAAGTAATCATATAATTCCGCCCCGTCCATCATCTGCAAATTGCCGTTTGTTAACTGGTTTACCCCTACACGTGAAGATACATCAATCGTCATTTGACCAGACTTGGCTCTTTTGGTGGTGACTACAATGACCCCGTTGGCACCCTGCGAACCATAAATCGCAGTGGAGGCCGCGTCTTTTAATACTGTCATCGATTCGATATCCTCCGGGTTTAGTTCTCCAGGGCTTGATCCTACAATTACACCATCTAAAACCCATAGCGGGTTGGTTGTTCCATTCAAAGTAGCCTGACCACGAATGATGACAGAAGCTGCCGCACCGGGCTTGCCTGAACCTGGTGCTACAAATAATCCTGGCGCTTTACCAGCCAATAGATTCTGTACGTTTGGTGAGGTTACGTTTTTCAGTTTATCTCCACTGATGGTACTTAAGGCGCCGGTTAAACTTTGGCGTTTTTGTACACTATAGCCCACTACAACAAGCTCGTTTAGTGTTTCTGCAGATTCGGATAAAGTAATGACACCTATCGCTGCACCGGTAACGGTTACTTCTCTGGTGGTAAACCCAATTGAGCTGATCACAAGTGTTTCGCCAGCCTGTGCATCAATACTGAACACACCTAAATTATTGGATGAAGTGACACGAGTAGTTCCTTTTACCGTAATACTCGCTCCGGGGATGGCCCCGCCCTTTGCATCCTTTACCGTTCCGGTGATGATATCAAAAGCAGTGGTTTCATTTAAACCTGCAAATTCATACTCTCCTGCTTTGTTTATCAGAAGATAACGAGTTCCGCTCACCGGTTTTACTTTGGCATAAAGTGATGTTTCTGCATGTGCCGCAACGGAGATACCCAGATGGGCCAGGATCAGCATCTTTAGCGGCGCCAAAAATCGCTTCTTGTTTTGTTTTTGGTTAGTTGTTGGTTTCATTGAGTTAAAGTTTGTTGAATGGTTTTAATCAATTTTTTGTTTAGTCTTTTAATGGTTTGTTGGTTATTGGCATACGCTTTTATTTTGGTTAATCATTAAATTCATAATCGCTCCCGGCTTTCTACAAGTCACATCGGGTAAGGCTGATAAAATCAGATTTAATCAACTTGTTTAATTTCTTTTGTTGCTATAAATTTTTCGAATGCAGCAATCTTTTCAGTGTATTTATTTAAGAGATGGATCTGGTTTTTTGCCCGGTTGAGGTTATGTTCAGGATAAGTGGCGCCGTAATAAATATCGCCGTTCAAAAAGTCGGTCAAAAACCGTAGCGCCTGCATAAATATGATAAACTGACCTGCGTAGATGAACAATTCACGTTCGGACGATGAGAGTACCGCATCCATCTCACTCATGTAACCCCGATAGATTGCTTCAAAAATCTCGACACGAATATCGATCAGGCTAAAATCTGTTTCTTCTTCCGTAACCGGCGAAAGATAGGTCCGCATCATATCCCCAACATCGCTTATAAAATATCCCGGCATCACCGTATCCAAGTCGATTACGCAGATTCCAAGCCCTGTATCCCGATGCAGAAGCACATTACTGATCTTCGTATCGTGATGAAATATCCTGACTTTGAGTCGGTTACTTGCGATGATCTCATCATACTTTTGAGCAATATCCATATGGTTAGCCAACTGTTGAATGGCCCAGGCCGCAGCTGATAATCTGGCCTCATCTGCCAGTTTCAGTGCTTGCCTGTATTGCGCCACACGCAGGCTTAAATTGTGAAAATCGCGGAGCGGAAAATTGATTTTGCTTACATCGAAATCTTTAAGCAATCTGCTAAACTGTCCGAATTGATTCGCCGCCTGATAAGCCTGATTCGGATGTACCACTTTATCTATCGTAATCGATTCAGGAACGAAGGGAAAAATCCTAAAAGTGTAGCCCCCGATATTCAGTACAGATTGGCCCGAACTGGTTTGAATCGGCCCAACAAACAAATATTCTGGCGCTGTCTGGTGCAGGTAGCTTTTTAAATTGACGATATTTTCGATAATCTCTTCCGGGGATGTGAAAATATCGGTATTGATTTGCTGAAGGATAAAATCACCATTTTTGGTGCTCACCTTCCAGGTATTGTTAATTAATCCCCCACCAAAAAGACTGTATTCTGTTTCCGGCCCATCTAAATTAAAGGCTTTTAAAACTTCTAAGATCATATTGTGATTGTTGTCTGCTTTGTATCAAGAATTAAAAGATCAGTCCGGAACAATTAAAAGCCGCTATCATCAAGAGCAAAAACATTTTTCCGTTCTTTCCACTTCCCGTTGGTAAAGTCAGGGAATTTTTGTGGCATGTTGCCTTCTATTAAAGACTGTGTAGATAGCGGAGTGATCACACTCATGGTTACCGAGTCGTAAACATCAATTGGAGTCTGTTTTTTCTGTTTTACAGCCTGAATAAAACCATTAAATACAAACCAGTCCATGCCGCCATGGCCAGCCCCTACGGCTTCTTTTTCGTATTTTTTCCATAGCGGATGGTCATATTTCTCGAACCACTCTTTTACCGGCTGCCATTTGTGATCACCTTTAGACTCTTTTTCGATATAGATAGATTTATTGACGTCCATCCAAATCCCATCTGTTCCCTGTACCCTAAAACCAATAGAATATGGGCGGGGCAAATGCGTATCGTGGCTAAGCATTACGGTTTCGCCATTGGCGCAATTGATGAGTGTTGTTGTTACATCGCCGTTTTTATAATTGATTTTGGCATTTGGGTGGCCTGGAGACAAATCTTCCACGTAGGCCGCGAGGCCTCTTGCTTTCGAACTGAAAGATACCAGGTTGGTGAACCGGTTTCCGCGGTTAATATTTGCGTATTGCATAATCGGCCCGGCGCCATGAGTCGGATATAAATCACCATCCTGATCGATGTTAAATTGTGTTCGCCATTGAGCCTCGCTTCGTGCATTCGGGCCAAATTCTACTCCGCCCCCGTAGTAGGCCTTACCATCATTGAATAACACATTTCGGAGGTTATGCTGATAGCCACCCTCAAGGTGCACCAACTCTCCAAAAACGCCTTGCCTTACCATGTTTAAAGCAGACATGACATCCCTTCTATAACATACATTCTCTAAAGTCATGTATGGCATTCCGGTTTTTTCTGAAGTTTTTACGATATCCCAATGATCTTGAACCGTTAGGCCGGCAATTACTTCGCAACCTACATACTTGCCAGCTTTCATCGCATCAACCGCCTGGTCTCTGTGAAATTGCCATGGTGTGGCAATGATTACCGCGTCGATATCTTTCCGATCTAAAAGTTTTTTATAAGCATCAGTGCCACCGGTATATTCCTTTGCTGCAGCACGCCCAGCTTTTGCAATCGCCGCCCTGCAGATTTTAAGTGAACTTTCCTGCGTATCGCAGATTGCAACGATCTCTACATCATCGCGTAAAAGGCCTTCAGAAATATGGCTCATTCCTCTGGCGCCCACGCCGATATAACCAAGCTTAACCTTACTGTTATCTGATTTCGCAAATAGTGCCCCGCCAGGTAAAATCGTCAGGCCGGCAGCTGTCAACGTACTGTTTTTAATAAATTCTCTACGCTCCATTGTTTACCTAATTTGTTTGTTTTATGAGTTTTCCGCTTTGGAATTAAGATAAAACTAGGCGCAATTGAAGCGAAAAACGATAAATGAAACATCCAAACAACAGACAAAAGAATGAATGATTAAAATTTTGATTTTCAGCTACTTAATGACAAATTTTAACACAGATGGATGATAAAATTTATGGATTAGCATGCAGAAAAAGGTATAACAGCGATGAAGTAATTTGAAAATGAAGGCTGATTAATAAGATTCACCGGTATTGAGGTCGGATAATTCGGGAGATGCAGCAGTGCCTATTCCATTAAATAGAATTTTAACTCCCAATACTTTACCAATAGATTTATCATAGGTAGTATTGAGCAAATTTTTATCATTAATAAATAACGACACTTTTTTATTTTTTACTAAAAGTTTAACATTACCTCCGGCACTAAAATCATAACTCATGTTGCTTAGATTTTTAGAGGTGCCGTTCACATGAAGTTCAGAAAAGTTATATTCAGAAAAAGCAGAACAACTGGGTTTTACCATTAATACACGGTGCCGCCCCTCACTGCCGAGGATAAAGATGCTGGCTTGCATACAGGCAATTCCGGGCCTGCTTTCTTCAGTTTTTAATTCACACTTAAATAAAAAATTATCGCCGCTGATGTTACTGGTATGAATGTTACTAAAACCTATCATAAAAGGTTTGGACAGGTTTATACCGGCCGAATCCAACTGTTTGGCTGAAACAAATAATTTTTGCTTCGATAGCGGTTGGAGGCGGGCGATTGGGAACGCACTGAGCGAATCATGACCAGAATTTGCTACCCAACCCTTGGTTTGCATGGAAACAGCAATCGTATCGATCGCTTTATTTTTATAGAGCAACCGAACATGTACTACACCAGGATTTTTAAAAAACTGCACCACTTCCTGGTTTGCAGTGATTGTTTTCAGCGGTCCTTCATCCATAAAGTTTATTGTAAACTGCTTATCTTCGTTTACGTTACCAAGTCGGGATAATTTGAATATCGCCGTGTGCGGCACCTCACCATTTGGGTTTTCGCAAATCAGACTAACTTCACCAGGTTTAACCTGATCAATTTGGTTGAAGACTATAAACCCACCCACTGCAACGGCCAGTATAAATTTAGCTACACCAATAATTAGCTTTGAAGTGCGGACTTTAGAAAGCTTTTCGTTGGGGGTGACATGCCCGAGATCTGCTACTTTAATTTCTTGTTGAATCGCTGGTGCCACCTGAGGTGCGAAACGGTTAATCAGCTCAAATTCCTGCCAGTCTCTATAACCGATAAATTGCGCCAATGCATCCCGGGTAGCTTTTTGAGGATAGTATCGGGTGGGCGTTTTCAGCCTTCCAAAAATCCTTTTTAATGTATTTTCACTCAAATAAACTTTGGTTTGCCTCCCTAGCTGGCTGTTTAAAAGATTATAATCCGGAGATCGCCAATCTGCAATTGGCTTAGTGCCCATTTTTTCTTCGATCTTTTTACAACATAAATCTAAAATTTCGAAGAACCGTTTATCGTCAGATGGTGTAGGGATAGTTGTCATTATTAAGTATGATCTGAAGCTGTTTCAAAATTAATTAATGTTGTTCAGGATATTTAAAACTTATATGAAAAAATGCCAGACCAAGGATGATTCAGAAACCAGGAATGTGCTTTATCTCATCAACCCTGAGGTCTTGTACCCAAATAATCAATGCTCAATATCAAACCGAAAACCGATTGACAAGTAATAGCAATCATGATGTAGGGAATAATTTTAGGTAAGATGGCAAAAAGATTGCTAAAAAAGCTACGCAAACGTTTGTCCGTTTTCTCAACATTAAAAAGCAAACAGTTGTGGCTGGGGAAAAATTAAAGTTCGAGCATATTCAGGTAAACAACAGATTGAAGATATCAACCTGGAGCTGATTTGAAGCAAAAAGGGCTGTATCATAAATCATGTATCCTTTAATGCTTTTACCTGAAATAACCCGCAAAGGAGAATTACAGGTTTCAGACACTTATTCTGATTTCTCAAAAAGCAAAGGACGCCATTTCGTATTGATGATACAGCCGCTTAAATATTTTATATTTGGTTAGAAAAAAAACGCTCTACCTTGAGCGGCAGAGCGTCCACTATTTAATCTATCGTCCCGGAAAGACTAAAGTCTAAAGTTATCGCATATTTATTTTATTTATTATAGCCCTTTTGAGCTATGAGAATCACAAAACAAAGTGAATATTTTTATGGTTCAATTTAATTAAATGAGAGAAACTAATAATTCCCCAAAAATAATGGGTATAGATGACCTTGAACTCAAAATGATAGAATTGATTGCGCAAGGATTGACTTATACTGAAATAAGTGAAAAACTTAAATTAGAAGAAAATAAAGTTGAAAACATCAGGAAAAATCTAATTATTAAAACCCGAACGAAAAATACAGCATCGCTGGTGTCGTTTGCTTACAAGTATGGTTTATTAAAGGTTTAAAATTATCCAGCTCAATTGATTGATTTCAAATTAAATCTGGTGATACTTGGATAGTTTCTGAAAATACCAAAAACAAAAAATGCGCTGCAAGTAGACAGCGCATTTTTTTTGATTATTATTTCGCTATGAGTGATACTCAAAGCTTAATTTTTTGGATTAAGGTTTAATTTCAATCACATCGCCGGCAGTAAAAATTCCAAATTCAGCCTGACTGAACTTTATCAAGCCTTCACCGGTTTTTTTCAAATTCTTCGGTTTAGCTAAACGGATTACCTGGCTTTCGCCTGCAACTGTAGCGTTATTGCCGTGAACAATAATCGCGGTGCTTTCATCAATGCCGACACATACCAGATCAGGATAAGCAGCCAAAGCTGAAATCAGGCGGTTGTAGCGATTGCGTTTTAGGAAATGCTGATCGATAATGGTATTTTCCAACAAACCCATACCCTGAGAAAACTCGATATTTTTATCCCAAAGCTTATTAAAGGTCTCTTTGTAAACCGTATCCAGCAATTGCTTTCCTGTAATCATGTACTTACTCATTACCGCAGCGCCTGCGCTTGTTCCGGCAATGGTTGCACCGTTTTGGTAAGCTTTATGAATGGCTGCGTACACTGGAGTGTTCAATACTACATTCATAAAACGACTTTGATCACCTCCCAGAATATAAATCAGCTTTGCATTGGCTAAAGAATCGGTCCATTTCCTGTCATTTACATCATGCCTTGCGAAATTGAAATTTTTAATGGTACGTGGATCGAGCTTTTGCAACTGTGTGGAAAGCGTTCCAAAACCGGCATCAGGAACTTCACTTGCCATCGGTAAAACTATGATGTAATCACTTGGTTTCAGTTCGGCTGTGTGGAGCATCTGCTTCATCAACTCATCAGAGCGATTGCCACCGCCGATAATAAATAGATTTCCTTTTGCTGTTTTGTTTTGCGCATTGGCAAATAACGAAACCACAAGTAAAAAGGCTAAGAAAAAAGCGTTTTTCATTATTTATAAATGTTGACTTCAATTTTACCATCGGCAGTAATTGCACCGCGATACATTCCTTCGGTATTAAAAAGCATCGAGATATTTCCCTTTTTATCCAATGCAATTAAGCCACCATCTCCTCCCATTTTACCCACTTTATCCAACACAATTTTAGAAGCTTCATTTACAGATAACCCTTTATATTCCATTAAATCGGAAATGGTTTTCGCCACAACGTTACGGATATAAAATTCTCCCCAACCAGTACATGAAACGGCAGCTGTTTCATTATTACAATAAGTTCCAGCGCCAATAATTGGTGCATCACCAACGCGGCCATATTTTTTATTGGTCATGCCGCCTGTTGAAGTTCCGGCAGCCAGGTTACCTGCTTTATCTAAAGCTACGCAACCCACTGTACCAAATTTGTAATCGTGGTTTTTGCTACCCAACAATTCTGATTTTTTGCTGCCATGATCTAAAACCGCTTTGGTAGAATCCTCTTTAATGGCTTGTTGTAAGCCATCCCAGCGTTCTTTAGTCCAGAAGTATTTCGGATCTACGATTTCTAAACCTGCTTCTTTAGCAAACTGATCAGCTCCGGCACCTACCATCATCACATGCTCAGATTTTTCCATCACCGCTCTTGCCGCAGAAATTGGATTTTTTACGGTAGTTACGCCGGCAACTGCTCCTGCCATCAGTGTTTTTCCGTCCATAATTGCTGCATCCAATTCGTTTCTGCCGTCATGGGTAAAAACAGCTCCTTTACCCGCATTAAAATGGGGATCATTTTCCAAAACATGAATGGTGGCTTCCACCGCATCTAAGCTGGATTTCCCGGCTTTGATTTGGGCATAACCGGCCTGCAAAGCCTGTGTTAAAGCCGCTACATAAGCAGCCTCTTTCTCAGGCGTCATGTTTTTCTTTAAAATGGTTCCGGCACCGCCGTGAATTACCATTACATATTTTTTCTGCTGCGCCGAAACATTCAATGTAAGTACACTGAATAATACTACCGCAAATAATTTTAATGCTCTCATTTTTATCTATTGATCTTTTTTATTTAACACTCCGTTTTCAATCCACCACCAATACCATTTTCCACCTGTAGCTTCATTAGCCTTAAAGTTAGCAACATTAAAGTTTCCGCCACCATTAACCGAGGCCGTAATTTCATAAACTGCCAATGCTTTTTCACCGTTGTTCCAGATTGCTTTTTTAAAAGCTTCCATTTGCTCGGGCTGTTTGCCTGCATCAGAAGAAATGAAATAGGCATAACTGTAAGGTCTGGTTACCGAATAATCTCCAAAAACTTTGGCCATTCCATCTTTATCAATACATACAGCGGTACGTTCATCAGCTGCGATACATTTAGCCGGGGTTTTCCAATCTTTATTGATCCTGCCTAGAAACACAGCAGATCTTCCATCGCGATCGCGGGTTAAGTAATGCTGATCAGTAATTACATTTTGCAAATACGGTGCTTTCAAAAAGTCGTTATTGTAGAGTGTAATATTGGCATCATAAGGATTGGGTAAAGCTTGTGCAGAGGTAACGCCACCAGTTTCGCCGCTATAATAAAAACCACCTAAAATGGCACAACCGGCGCTTGTTCCGCCAACGGGCGCTTTTTTATCATTTAACAAATAATTTAATGCCTGTTCAGTTTTAGTTCCTTTCCAATTTCGCATGTAATCAGATTGATCGCCACCTGCGATGAAAACCATTTCTGCATTCCTAATGATGTAAGCCACCGTATCATTATTCGCCAATGCTTTGGTATTGATCAGCAAAGTTTCTACAGAATTTACGCTACCCAATCCGTTAATGTACGGGTTGTAAGCATCCGTTCCGGTGGCACGTAATACGACAACATCACCTCCTCCGCTTCTTTCAATCATCCATTTAAAAGCCGCATCCACATCAGCACCACCACCCATTAAAACCATTCCACCGTTCGTAGACTTCACTACATTAGAAGTATCGCCAACAACGCCAATAGAAGCTGGACGGCGTTTAGCAATTGGTGTTGCTGTACCGCCGCCTGTTGGCTGACTCGGTGTTTCAGTAGTTTTTCCGCAACCCGTTACTGAAAAACAGATGGCCATGAAAAAAATAAATAAGGATTGTTTCATCATTAACATTTAAAAGACTGTATCATTATTTAGTTTGTCAACCTGAGCCTGTCAAAGACTAAAAGATTATCTTTTTTCGTTTCGACAGGCTCAACATGACAAGGCACAGGAATAATTATTTATAATTAGCCTAGTAATTAGGGTTTTGAACAGTTTGTTTATTTACAGAAATTTCTGCGGCAGGAATTGGAAACGCATACTGCGCCTGAGTAATTGGCAAAGTTATCGCTCCAGAGGCATTTGCAGCATCAGCAGCTAATCTTACCACAGGTAAACTTCTTCTTTTTAAATCAAAAAAACGATGACCTTCGAAAGCCAGTTCTTTATAACGCTCTTCTAAAATAGCCGCAATTAAAGTTGGCTTATCAGCGAAAGTAGCATTTACATAACCATTGATTCGGGCATTACGTAAAGCGTTCAAATCTCCTGCTGCATCGCCAGTAGATTCTGCTTCAGCTTCTGCTTTAATCAGATACATTTCTCCGGTTCGGAATAATTTAATATCAGTTAAACCTGGAGCTGTTGAAGTACCACCAACATATTTATTTACCAAATATTGAGATCTGGTTCCTGTTCTTGTTGCATCAAATCTGATGTATGCTGGATAGCGTAAATCGTTCACTTTATCAAAAGTGTTGATTAATTTAAAAGCTGGCGCATATAAAACAATTCCCCCAGTTTGGCGGAAATAGAAATCGCCTAAACGTGAATCTGTTGTACCAACACGTTTTGCTTTCCAGATGACTTCGCTATCATTTGCATCCGTCCAGATGCCTGGAAACTGTGCTTTTGTAGCCAGTGGAAAAGCTGCAATCGCCTCGTTCGCATACGTGATGGCTTCGCTCCAGTTTTTCTCATACAAAGCCAATCTGGCCTGAATGGCTGAAACAGCCGCCTTGGTAATCCGGGTTTTATCTGTAAATGTGGTCGGAATTAGTGGTTTTGCAGCCACTAAGTCTGCTTTTGCGTTGGCCACAACCACTTCGAAATTATCTCTTGCAGGATAAATAATCGCAGAGGCTTTCATATAAGGAACACCCAGGGCACCTGTTTGATAAGAAGATGCGTAGTTACGCAAAAGTTCAAAATGAAAGTAAGCCCGTAGCGCCAACAATTCTCCACGATAACGAGAACCGGTAGTGGCATCGGCTCCTGTTAACGTTAGTGCATCCAAACCCGCCAAGGTTCTGTTGATGCGATCGATAGCTACATAGAAGGTATAATACTGAGAAGTAACAGAGCCACTTCCGGCATTATATAACCATCTGAACGCATCGCTATTTCCAACCGTGTTTTCTGTTGGGAAGGTTGCTTCATCTGAAACGGTAGAGACTACACCAATGGTGCCGCCATCTAAAAGTGCATAAGCACCCAAAACGCCTAAATTGATATCACCAATATTTCTGTAGGCCTTATCAGGGGATATGGTATCTGTTGGGACTAAATCCAACTTTGCACAAGACGATGTTAAAACTAACAACGAAAATATAAGTACGTATTTTTGATAGATTTTATTAATCATTGCTGTAAATATTAAAAGTTAACGTTTAAGCCTGCTGTGTAAGTTCTGGTATTTGGATATTGAAAACGACCGTAAACTGCATTATTTTCAGGATCTAATCCTCTCCATTTTGTCCAGGTTAATAAATTCTGACCTTGAACGAAGATTTTAACCCCTTTAATGAATTTGGTTTTTTCCAGTAAGCTTTTTGGTAAAGCATAACCAATGTTTACATTTCTCAATCTTAAGAACGAAGCATCCTGAATATCTTTTGAAGTAAAGTTTCGTGGAAGATCGAATTTTTGTAAGATGGCATCATTTCCTGTATCACCTGGTACCTGCCATCTATTGTCTAACATCCTCACCGATTGGTTACTGGTCGCATAACGTTGGTTTTCATTATAAAAATCTTCATTATTCCAACGCATTACATTAGATACGAATGAAAATAATGCAGACGCAGTGATGCCTTTGTAACTTAATGAAGTATTAAAACCTCCTGTAAAGGTCGGATATAAACTTCCGGAATTGGTGTTACTTTGCGTATTTACGTTGTATGCTGTAGTAATCGATCCATCCAGATTATAATATTGAGGTTCTCCGGTTTGCGGATTAACACCTGCCCAATCCGGAGCATAATAAGTTCCGTATGGCAACCCAACTTTCAAAATTCTGGTGTCACCATCAGGATAGGAATCCACTAAGTCGGTAACATGCAGGATTTTGTTTTTGTTGTAACCCGCGTTAACACCAATTGTCCAGATGAAATCCTGGTTTTTGATCACATCTCCGCTCACCTCAAACTCTATCCCTCTGTTTCTCATTACACCAGCACTTAAATTCAACTCACTGAAGCCGGATGTTGCTGAAAGTGGTTGATTAATGAACATATTGGTGGTCTTTCTATTGTAGTAATCAACTGTTACACGCAATCTGTTTTTCAACATGGCTAAATCAAAACCCGTGTTAAATTCTTTTACATATTCCCAGTCGAATGCATCGTTACCTGGCGTAGTTGCCCTTAATGCTGCCGCACCGCCGTAAGAGGTGTTTACTGCGTAAGTTGGTAAATACAAGAAATCGCCACCGAAAGGACTCGCCGTGATGCCGTAACTCGCTCTTAAACGTAAATCATTAATTAATTCATTATTCTTTAAGAACTCTTCTCCTTTAACATTCCAGTTTGCACCAAATGAATAGAAACCATGCCATTTATTTTCTGGCGCCACTCTGGTCGATCCATCGTAACGGTAGCTTCCTGTCAAGGTATATTTATCATCATAAGTATATCTCGCTACTCCCATGATTGATGCTAAAGCATTTTTAGTTTTGCCACCAGTAGTACTTGGTAAAAATGTTGCACTACCATTTGTTGCACCTGCCGGTGTTTCTGGTAAACGACCATCAATACCATAAGCGCTAAACCCAAATGAGTTGTAATTATTATAAACGTACTCATAGAAAGCAGAAGCTTCAAAATCATGAACTTCGTTGAATTTCTTAGCGTAAGTTAAACCAGTTGTTGAAATAATGTTGAAGTTTCTTCTGCTTGCATCCGTTAAACGACCTTTTCCACCCAAGGTGTTTGCAACACTTCTTGATCCGTAATAAGAATCCGGATTTACAAATTGCTGGTCGGTAGATTGACGGTAATCGATACCTGCCCTGGTTGTAATCTTCAATTCTGGCAAAATCTGATAAGCAAAATTGGTGCTGATGATTGATTTAAACTGTTCTGTTTTATCTGATGAATTTAGCAAACGTTCTAAAGCCTGACTACCTTCACGCTGATCTAAAATAAAATATTGAGATCTGTTTCCTGGGTGTACCAATGTACCATCAGATGCATAAGGATTTTCGTAAGGCAAAGCATAATAAACAGAGGCCATTGCTGTTCCTGCTCCGGTTCCACCCTCGCCTTCAGTAAAGCTGGATTGCGAATAACCGATGGATACATTTGTGCTTCCACTAAATTTACCATCATTAAAATCCAGGTTACTTCTTAAAGAGTAGCGGTCCAATCCAGTACGTTTTGCTACACCTTCCTGGCTATAATAATTCAATGAATTATAAAAACGTAGTTTCTCGTTTCCACCGCTGATGCTTACTTGCTGTTCCTGGAATTTACCACGTTGGAAGAAAATATCTCTCCAATCGGTATTAATTTGTTTTAAACTGTCAATGATATAATCCGCACGGGCACGAGATGCTGCCGTTCCTGCAGCATAGGTTGGGTTTTTTGGAGAATATGTCCAGCCTGGACCAATGTTACGGCCGAAACTTGCACCTATTTCCTCTTCGAACTGTAAGCGTTGCGAAGTGTTCATCATTTCGAAATTTGGTCTGCTTAAGTTAGAGAAACCATATTGCGAAGTATAATTAACAGCAACTTTACCGGCTTTTCCTTTTTTGGTTGTGAGCACGATTACCCCGTTCGATCCTCTTGAACCATATAATGCTTTTGCTGATGCATCTTTTAAAACCGTCGCAGATTCAATATCTTCTGGATTGATGGTTTGAAAATATCCGGCTTCAATTGGCACACCATCTAAAACAAATAATGGTGTAGATGAACCATTTACGCTACCAATACCACGGATCACTACCGAGGCACTTTGGCCTGGCTGACCAGATGTAGAAATAACACTCATACCCGGAACGCGACCCTGTAAAATTTGATCCACTGTTAATCCCGGAACGGTATTAATTTTTTCAGCACTAACCAAAGAACTGGCCGCGGCAGATTGCGTTTTGGTGTAATTGGTATAACCTGTAACCACCACGTCGCTTAATGTTCCGGCAGACGGTGTTAGCTTCAACGATCCCAATTGTGATCTTGCAGTTACTTCCCTATCGGTATAACCGATATAAGAAATAACTAAAGTTGCGTTTTCATCTACATTTCTGATGATGAAATTTCCATTAGCATCTGTTACAGAAATTGCAGACTGTCCTTTAACACGTACTGAAGCGCCCGGCATTGGGTTTCCGTTTTCATCAACAATTTTACCTGTTACATCAATGGCTTTTGCAGCTTCATTGCGATTTGCTTTTGGGAAAATTAAGATGGTGTTCTCTTTAATCTCCCAACCAAAAGGCTGCGATTTTAAGGCTTGGGTCAACACATCATTCAGCTCAGCGTTTTTTAAGTCGATGGTTACTGGTTTCGATTGTTGCTGAACCAAATCACTATCATACAAAAAGAAATAGCCGGTTTGGCGTTTGATTTCCTTTAACACACGTACCAATGGCACATTTTTTTGGCTAATATTGATGCGTTGAGAAAATGCAGCAGCACTTACCTGAATGCATAAAACAGTCATTAGAAAAATAAAAATTTTCATAGCCCTAATAAATTGTTGGTTTAAGTAATTTGTAGTAAAGCCCATTGGTTTTTCGGCCGTGGGTTGACTACCTTGAGTGTAAAGATTCATACATTCAGTTGGGTTTAAGGTGGTTAATTGATTAGTTATTGTTTGGTGGCGGTTAAGCCGATTATTCTTTATTTATGATCAGCGATTACTTTTAACTGCCGACCTTCTATAAGTTCAAATTTGATATTGCCTGTTTTTTCCAGCATTTTTAACACTTCAGATAATTTCGATTTTCTGGGTACCATACCATTGTACCTTTTGTTTGGAACCGTAGAATAGTCGATTTTGATATTATACCACCTTTCAAGTTGATTCAAAATGATCTTTAAATCAGAATCATTAAACTGGAAAAGGCCATTTTTCCAGGCAGTTTCGTCGTTTATATCTACATCAGTTGATACATTGATTGTTGAGTTTTTTGCTAAGCCGGCAATGGCTTGTTCACCTGGCTTTAAAATTTTGGAAGATTTCAGATTACTGACTTTCACCTGGCCTTCCAGCAATGTAGTTTTAATGGTATGATCATCCATGTAACCATTGATATTGAAGTGGGTACCTAATACCACCACATGTTGATTTTGAGTCTCCACCTCAAAAGGTTTTGCCTTGTTTTTTGCCACTTCGAAATAGGCTTCTCCAGTAAGGGTAACCGAGCGTTGTTTACCCGAAAATACTTCAGGATATTTTAAAGATGATGCTGCGTTTAACCACACTTTTGTGCCGTCGGGCAATATAACCTGGTATTGACCGCCTTTTGGCGTGCTTATGGTATTGTATGCCGTAGTATTTAATGAATCTTGGCTACCAGCAACAGTATAAACCAGTAGACCATCTTTGGTTTTTGAAATTCTAACGCCATGCCTATCACTGATGTTTTCAGGCGTTTCATCGTCCAATACAATTTTTGCTCCGTTGGCTAATGTTAAAGTGGCTTTATTAGTACCTGGCAAAATATCAAGATTTTCAATTTTTGCTGGGGGTAACGTTGCCGTATTAAACGATTTCTTATTTAATAAAAAATACCAACCACTCAATAGTGTGATTAATAGTGCGGCAGCCGCTGCATATTTATAGAAAGGTATACTTCGAGGTTTCTGCTGAGAAGCAATATTGGCCTGAATAGATTTGAAAGTCTGTAATTCAAGATTACTGATTTCATCTGTCTCACCGGTTTTATCCCCTCCCTCCCCCAAATAGTTATAATATTCCTCTATGAAACGTATTTCTTCGGCGCTTGCATGGCCGGCAACATAACGTTTAATAATATTTTGTAGATCTTTTTGAGGAAAAAACTTACCCATAGTCCTGGTATTTATATATACATGTACCAGAAACCTAAAAATATCCCAAAATTATTTTAATTTTTTTTCAAAGGATTAATTTCGATGGATGATTTATTTCAAGAATGAGAAGCAAAATGCTGCGACAAGCAAAAAAAGGTGGGTTAAGCGGAATTTTAAGGCATGCGTCGCCGTGGTTAACTGATTTTGAACTGTTTTTTGAGAAATATTAAGCTTTACGGAAATTCTCGCCGTTGATAAACCTTCAAAATAATGCATTAAAAAAATCTTTCGCCGTTTTTCGGGCAGTGCTTTGATAAATAATTCAATTAAAAGCTTTGCTTCTCGATCTAATAGTGCACCATCTGCATCAAGCGGAGAGATCAATTGATTTTCAAAAGATGTAGCGAAATAGTTGTTTTTTGGCGTTCTGGCAATGTGTTTCAACACTTGAAAACGAACAGCTGTATGCAAATAAGCGAGTGGTTTTTCTAAATCAAGCTCCGTTTTCCTGTTCCAGAGATCGGTAAAAACGTTTTGAATAACGTCCTGACATTTCTCTTTTTCGGGCAAACGCTTGTAAGCCGCGTTGTAAAGTTCTACCCAATAAAGTTTATAAATTTCACCAAATGCGGCCTCATCTCCTTGCTTTAATAAGTCAAAAAGTATTTTATCGTGCTCACTATTTCTCGAGGCGTTCAATGATCAGGTTTGTTAGGAAAACCAAACATAATCATTTTTAAGAACTTTTTGCTATTCCTCCTGATGAGAACTGAAGATCGTAAAGCTTTTTGTAATAACCATTTAGCTTCAGCAATTGTTGGTGGGTTCCTTTTTCCTTAATTTCACCTTTATCTAATACTATGATCTGATTTGCCTTTTGAATGGTAGATAAGCGGTGTGCAATCACAATTGAAGTTCGTCCATCCATTAAATTATCAATGGCCTTTTGAATTAACAATTCGGTTTCAGTATCAACAGATGAAGTTGCCTCATCTAAAACCAAAATGGCAGGGTTGTGCACCAGGGCACGAATAAAAGATATGAGCTGTGCTTGTCCGGCAGAAAGCGTAGCACCTCTTTCCATCACATTGTATTGATAACCGCCAGGCAAACGTTCGATAAATTCGTGTGCACCAACTTTTTTAGCTGCATTTACCACTTCCTCAATTGTAATTTCAGGATTATTTAAAGTGATGTTATTTAAAATGGTATCTGAAAAAAGAAAAACATCTTGCAGGACGGTAGCAATATTACTCCGCAAATAGTCGAGGTCAAAATCTTCGATACGAATTCCATCCACTGTAATTTCACCTTTTTTCACTTCATAAAAGCGATTCAGAATATTAATGGTTGATGACTTTCCGGCACCGGTTGCGCCAACCAACGCCACTGTTTCTCCTGCTTTAACATCGAAAGACAAGTCTTTCAACACGTAATTTTCATCGTTATAGGCAAACCAGACATTTTCGAATTTAATGTTTCCATCAAGTTTGGCTGGTTTTTCCGTTCCGGTATTCACCGTAACTTCATCTGTATCTAATACTTTAAATACCCGTTCTGCACCAACCATACCCATTTGCAGGGTATTAAATTTATCAGCCAGCTGGCGGATTGGCGTAAAAACCATCCCTAAATACATGATGAATTGTGTAATGGTTCCAGGTGTAACATCCAGCGGTTTCTCCAGAATACTTTTTGCACCGTACCACACCAGCAAACCTAACGACATGGCAGAAATTAATTCAACAACAGGAAAAAATATGGAATAATACCAATTGGAACGGATGTTCGCATCGCGGTAGCGTTTATTAATGGCGTAAAACTTTTTGTATTCCTGTCTTTCTCTTGCAAAATACTGAACGATAGAAACACCTGTGATATGCTCCTGCAAAAAGGTATTGAGGTTAGAAACTTCATTTCTGATTTCCTGAAAGGCAACTTTAATGGCTTTCTGAAACTTCCGTGTTGCGATAATTAACAACGGAATTGGCAAAAGCACCACTAAACTCAGCTCCCAATCGGTGTAGAGCATTACGCCCACGATTACCACCACCTGCAGTGAATCGCCAATCATCGAAATTAATCCTTCAGAAAAAATATCAGCTATGGTTTCTAAATCAGAAACGGTGCGGGTGATTAACTGGCCAATTGGGGTTTTATCAAAATACTTTAAACGTAAACTGGTAATATGGTTAAAAACTTTGATTCTTAAATCGCGGATTACCGATTGCCCAAGTGTGTTGGTTAAAAGCGTATGGTTATATTGAATCAGCGTTTGCAAGATCAACATAAAAATCATCAGCATGGTCATCTTTACCAAACCTGAATAATTACCCAGTAAAATATAATGATCAAGTGTGTATTTTATGAGGAAAGGACGAACCGGAGAAATTGCAGCAAGCAGAATGGTCAGAATAACCGACCATACAAAAACAGCACGGTAAGGCTTCACATATTGAAAAATACGTTTTAGCAATCCTGTGTTGTATACTTCGCCTGTTACTGCCATTTTTAAGGATTATAGGTTATAGTTTTGAAAGTGTTTCTAAAAAGGTTTAATAAATATTTTCATGTTTTATCTCGAATGGTAAATGAAACTGCCAACTCATTACTTCAAATACGGATATTCTACTTTAACTAAATACAAACCACAGGCAGGTACCGATTGTCCGGCTTTGCTTCGGTTTTTACTTTCAATTACTGCTTTAAATTCTTCCAGGTTGATTTCATATTTCCCTACCCTTACTAAAGTACCCATAATTGCCCTCACCATGTTACGTAAAAAACGATCGGCTTCAATGGTAAACAACAAACCCCCATCTGTTTCTTCAAAAACAGCTTTTACAATTTTACAATTATTGGTAAAAGTTTGGGTATTTGATTTACTGAAACAAGAAAAATCGGTATAATCCAGCAACGAAGCAGCCGCCTGATTCATTAAATTTAAGTCGAGCTTGTCTTTAACCAGCCATGACCGGTTTAATTTAAAAGGATCTTTTTCGAAATGAAGGTAATATTTGTAAGCTCTTGCAGTGGCATCAAATCGGGCATGCGCTTCTTCGTGAACTGGAATAATTCTTTTTGCGGCGATTTGATAGGGTAACATTGCGTTAATTCCTGCAACAGCTTGCAACACTTTTGATTCTTCCAGATTTTCTACGTCGAAATGCGCATAAAATTCAGTAGCATGAACACCAGCATCCGTACGACCACAACCTAACGTTTCAATCGGCTGTCGATAAAAAGTAGACATCGCTTTATCCAACAACTCCTGAACGGTAATGGCATTGGGTTGAATTTGCCAGCCGTGATATGGGCTGCCATCGTACGCGATTTGTATGAAATACCTTTTTTTATTCAAAACGATGCAAAAATACTTTTTCCTTTTATTAGATAAGCCTGTAAAATGGAATTAAATATATATTTGTACACTTTATTAACTTAACATGATACAAAGAATACAAACGATCTGGCTTTTACTGGCAACAATTGTTTTAATTTTAATGTTGTTTTTACCAATTGCAACCAACCTTGGTGTTCAGGAATCAACAGTTTATATAAAAGGAATACAGCAATCTTACAGCGGTGATGGTTTACTGGTAAAAACGAATATCCCAATATTATCCACCGCTATACTCATCACACTAATTTGCTTCATTAATATCTTTAATTTTAAAAGAAGAAGCCTACAAAAGAAGATAATTATTTTTACCATCGTTGCAATTATAGGCTTTGCTGTCTGGTGTAGTATCTACCTTAAACAACTTCCCGGTGGCATCGAAGGTGCATCTTTCGGCGTTGGTGCTTACCTGCCTGCGGTGGCAATCTTATTTTTAGTGCTAGCAATTTTCGGTATTAATAATGATGAAAGGTTAATCCGCTCTGCAGAAAGGTTGCGTTAATATTTATACAATTTTGCCTTTTAAACCCGGTTGTAACGGAAACACTTTTATCAGTTATCCATAACGTCATGCTGAGGACCGAGGCATCTGCAACTGAATGAAAGAGATGCTTCGTCCTCAGTATGACAGCAACAATTAAAAAGATTGCAGTGTAAAGCAGGCCTATTTTACAGCACAGCGTACAGGTTATGCTTTTCAAAACGAAATGTTTATAGAAGATTTTAAGAAGCATTTTTAAACTTGCACATCATCCACTTTTCATCTTCTTTTTTGTATCTTTTGTTTCTTCCTTATTTTCAAATATTTAGCCCAAAAAACTATTTCCTTAACTATCAGTAAAATACGGATTATTAACCGTACCTTTGCGGCTCAATTAAAAATAAAAGACGAATGACAAACCCATTTCAATTATTGGGGATAAGTGATGACGTCGTTAATGCCGTAAAAGAGCTTGGATTTGAAACTCCAACGCCTATTCAGGAGCAAAGTATTCCTGTACTGTTAGAAGGCACTAATGATTTTGTTGGTTTGGCCCAAACAGGAACAGGAAAAACAGCCGCATTTGGTTTGCCGCTGTTAGAACTAATCGATTTTAAAGTTAATAAACCACAGGCATTAATTTTATGCCCTACCCGTGAGTTATGCTTGCAGATCGCTAACGACCTTAAAAACTTTTCTAAAAACATTGCTAATGCCCACGTTGTTGCCGTTTACGGTGGCGCGAACATTATGCAACAACTACGCGAAATACGCCAAGGCGTTCAAATCGTAGTGGCCACGCCCGGCCGTATGTTGGATATCATTGGCCGTAAAGCCATTGATTTTTCAAATGTTAAATATGTGGTGCTTGATGAAGCAGACGAGATGTTAAACATGGGTTTCCAGGATGACATCAACGATATTTTATCAACTACTCCTGATGACAAAAAAACCTGGTTATTCTCGGCTACCATGCCGGCAGAAGTTCGCCGTATTGCTAAAAAATACATGCATGAGCCTGTTGAATTAACCATGGGCACAAAAAACACTGGTAACGTTAACATCGAACACGAATATTATATTGTTCGTGCCCGTGATAAATATGCTGCCTTAAAACGTATTGTAGATTTCAACCCTGAAATTTTTGCAGTAGTATTTTGTAAAACCAAATTGGATACACAAGATGTTGCCGAGCATTTAATTAAAGATGGTTACAATGCTGATGCTTTACACGGCGATTTATCGCAACAACAACGTGATAAGGTAATGCAACGTTTCCGTGAGCGCAACATGCAATTGCTAATTGCTACTGATGTTGCTGCCCGTGGTATTGATGTAAACAACGTTACTCACGTAATCAATTACTCTTTACCTGATGAAATTGAAAGCTATACCCACCGTTCTGGCCGTACTGGTCGTGCCGGTAAAACAGGTATTTCAATCTGTATCATCAACTCTAAAGAATTAGGAAAAATCCGCCAGCTGGAGCGTATTATTGGTAAACAATTTACCAAAGCTGAGCTTCCTACAGGATTTGATGTTTGTGAGAAACAATTATTCTCATTGGTACATAAAGTACATAATGTAGAAGTTAACAACGAACAAATCGATCAGTACATTCCTCGTATTATGGATGAATTTGCTGACTTAACTAAAGAAGATGTAATCAAACGTTTCGCTTCATTGGAGTTCAACCGTTTCTTAGACTATTATTCTAAAGCACCTGATTTAAATGCAGCTGTTGGCGATGACCGTGGTGAAAGAGGTGAGCGTGGTGAAAGACGCGGACGTGGTAGCGAAGGTTACACCCGTTTATTTATCAACTTAGGTTCGGTAGATGAGTTTACCCGTGGCGACATGTTATCATTTATCTGTAACAACGGAAAAATTGCTGGCAAAAGCGTTGGTAAAATTGATTTAAAAGGTGTTTTCTCTTTCTTTGAAGTAGAAGATGATGTAGCTGATAAAGTTTTTGAAGGATTTAAATCTGTAGAATTCAATGGCCGTCAGGTTCGTATCGAAAAAAGCGGAGATGGTGGACGTGATGGTGGTGAAAGACGCGGTGGCGGAGAAAGACGTAGCGGTGGTTTCGGCGGTGAACGCAGAGGCGGCGGTGGCGGTGGTTTCCGTGGCGGCGACAGAAGATCATCTGGTGGTAGCGGAAGACGTGAAGGCGGCAGTCGTGAAGGTGGAAACGCTGGTGGTGGTTTCAGAGACTTCTCTGGACGCAGCCGTGATGAAAAAGGCGGAAGCGGACGTAGAGAAGGTGGAAGCAGAGAAGGTGGAAGCGGCGAACGCAGAAAAAAATGGTAAATCACTAAAACCAAATATTTTACAACCGGTCTTGTTTATTCAAGGCCGGTTTTTTTTTGCTTAAATTCTTCTCAACTAAAAAATATTAACACAACATTTAAGCTGCGCAAATCAATGTAAGTCGGGCTATTTGTTATACATTATTTTTTACTGTTACTCTGAGCCGTCGAGTGCAGCAAAAAAATATGCCACTCCTATCCCGTTTAATTGGTTTCTGGTGCTACAACTATTAAAGGTTTCATGTCAAAGTGCTAAAATATCTTCATTTTTTTCAGCCAAAGCGCTATATTTAATCGTCATCTAAAAAAATTAAATGAGCATTTTAAATCGGCTGTTAACTTTTATTTTGTTAATTAGCATACAAGCCAGGGCACAAAATAATAGTCCAAAACCACAAAAAATGCAGTGGTTTGCTGATGCCAAACTGGGCATTTTCATTCATTGGGGTATTTATTCTGTAAATGGGATTTCAGAATCGTGGTCATTTTTTAATAACTACATCAACCACGACGCCTACATGAAACAATCAGCTGGATTTGGTGCCGAAAATTATCGTCCGCAGGAATGGGTAAATCTTATTAAAGAAAGCGGTGCTAAATATGCGGTGATTACTACCAAACATCATGATGGTGTTGCGCTTTGGGACAGTAAGGCCTCAAAAGCAACCACAACCTTAAATCACAGTGCAGCAAGAAAAGATTTAATTACGCCATTTGTTAGCGAACTTGAAAAATCAGGATTGAAAACAGGGCTTTATTTTTCACTTCCCGACTGGAGTTATCCAGACTATGATATTTTTACCCGGGAGCGAAAACGTTACGACATTAACAAGGAACCTAAACGGTGGGATACCTTTGTAAGCTACTATCATGCACAACTTAAGGAACTTTCCTCAAGGTACAATCCTGATTTGCTTTGGTTCGATGGCGATTGGGAACATACAGCGGAAGAATGGCAAAGCAATAAAGTTCATAGCATACTAAAAGCTAAAAACCCGAATATCATCATCAATGCAAGATTAGATCAACATGGTGACTATGAAACGCCAGAGCAAGGTGTGCCCACCATAAGGCCGCAAGGCAAGTATTGGGAACTTTGCTACACCATGAATGATTCGTGGGGCTATCAACCATACGACAGCCATTACAAATCATCAAACATGATCATCAGAACACTGGTAGATTGTATCAGTATGGGTGGCAATTTGTTGTTGGACATCGGCCCAAAAGCGGATGGAACCATCGCACCGGAGCAAGTTAAAATTTTGAAAGATTTAGGGCGCTGGATTAAAAAACACAGCGAAGCTATTTACGAAACACAAGCCGGAATTCCAGATGGACATGTAAATGCAAAAACAGCATTATCAAAAGATAAAACACAACTCTACATTTATCTTGATTTCAAAACCACAAAAGGCATCTTGCTTAAAGGCATTAAATCAACAATAAAAAAGGTTGAAGTTGTGGGCAGCAAATCTGAAGTAAAATCGACAAAGGTTAACGATACGGATTATATTTTTGATCTTCAGGAAAATGACTTTGATCATGATGTCACCGTGCTAAAAGTTTCCTTCAATAAAGAAATTTTGTTCTCAGAGAAAAAGGAGCAGCCACTTTCTTTACAGGCATTATTTGAAGTTACGCATGCCATGGATTTTTCTAACTTAAATTTGCGAACCCTCGCCGGTGATATCAATAACGGAATAAATATTTTCGATAACACAAATCTTGCAGCAGATGGTTTAGGTTTTAAATCGGAAGTGAAAAATGCAAAAAACAGTATAAATGCCTGGGTAGTTAAAAATGCAGAAGCGTTATACAAAACTACCGCAGGAATTCCTGCTGGTCATTATATCGGCAATACGGCGCTAGCTGCAGACAAGCAAACCTTGTATCTTTTTGTAGAGGGCACACCAACCGGACCAATTGCTATCAAAGGGCTAAAAAACAAGATCAGCAGAATAAGAGTTGTTGGCGAAGGTACAATGCTCACCCATGAGGTTTACAATAAACTGTACTGGAGTGAAGTTCCGGGAATCGTTTATATCGATATTCCTAAAGATAAATTGGATAAAGAGTTAACCGTTATCGCAGTGCTATTAGACAGACCGATTGATTTATACAGGGAGAAAGTGGGTGCAGTGGAAAGCAATCTATAATTATTTAACAATTGTAAAATAGTAATTCAGCATGATGAATATTCTTAATTTGCAGTACTTTCGCTAATTATGCAGGCAAAATATATCTCCTACCAGGAAACCGGTTCATTTTCGAAACTGGTTTTGGATTATATCAATAACGAAGAAGCCCTCAAGGCTTTTTACAGTTATCGCCCTGATATGGAAGGCTTGGCCGAAGCCATTGAAAAACGGAATTTCTTGGGTGACAGAAACATCCTGGTTGAGGTGCTTAAAAAGCAATATCAGCACATCCAAACCAATAAATCAGTAACCAAAAACATAGAGCTTTTAGCATCAGACAATACGTTTACCGTGACTACTGGTCACCAGCTTAACCTTTTTACCGGACCGCTTTATTTTATTTACAAAATTGTAACCGCCATCAATTTAGCTATTGAATTGAAGATGGCACATCCGGATAAAAATTTTGTGCCGGTATATTGGATGGCCACCGAAGATCATGATTTTGATGAAATCAATCATGTAAGCGTTGATGAAAAAAACATCAGCTGGATACAAACTACAAATGGTGCGACAGGCAGATTGAGTACCAAAACTGTTGCCGCTGCTGTTACCGCTTATAAAGGCTATTTGGGCATCTCTAAAAATGGAAAACACATTGCTAAACTCGTAGAAAAAGCTTACCTCGAACATGATAATTTAGCGGATGCCACCAGATATTTAGTAAATAAACTTTTCGAGAAATATGGCCTGGTGATCGTAAATGCTGATGAACGGGCATTAAAAAAACTATTTGCTCCTATCATCACCACCGACATTGTTGAACACAATAGTTCAAGAAATATCGAAGAAAGTTCAAATAAGCTGGAAGAATTAGGGTTTAAGGCTCAGGTAAATGGTCGTGATATCAACTTTTTCTATTTGAAGGATGATTTGAGGGAACGTTTGGTTTTTGAAAATGGAAAGTATTTGGTTAACCATACTGACATCAGTTTCACTGAAGATGAATTGAAAGCTGAGATTGGATCAAATCCAGAAAGGTTTAGTCCGAATGTGGTGATGCGCCCCATGTACCAGGAAGTGATTTTACCAAACATTGCCTACATTGGCGGAGGTGCCGAAGTAGCTTATTGGATGCAATTGAAAGCAAATTTCGATTTCTATAAAGTTGATTTCCCGGTATTGTTGTTGCGAAATTCAGCTTTGCTGATTGATAAACGCAGTGCGGAAAATTTATATCATCTGGGTTTTTCGCTGGAGGATGTTTTTCTGTCCACCGAAGAATTAAAAAATCTTTGGGTAAGGAAAAACTCAACCGCTCAATTAAGTTTAGCCGACGAAACCAGGGCAATCAACAGTATTTTCGATCAGATTAAGTTAAATGCCTATAAGATTGATAAAACCCTTTCTGTTTCTACCGATACGGCAAAACAAAAAACCAACCGTTTAATTGAGAATTTAGAGAAGAAATTATTCAGAGCTGAAAAGCGCAAGCATGAAACCGCTTTGATGCAAATAGAAAATGTAAAAAGGCGCCTTTTCCCGAATGGAACCATGCAAGAAAGAACCATGAACCTCGCCCCCATGTATGTAAACTATGGTGAAGATTTTCTTTCTTCCTGCATCGAAAATTTTGAACCTTTAGGTGGCGATTTTACTTTGCTTTTGCCGTAGACAAACCGTCATTGCGAGGTACGAAGCGATCTGATTATGAGATTGCTTCGTACCTCGCAATGACGACAAACTAATATATAATGAACTTCATTACTTTTACCGAATCACACCTCCGTAACTTTACCTACAACGTTTTTAAGAAAATGGGTTGCTCTGATGAACATGCTACACTCGCTACAGATGTATTGGTTCGTTCTGATTTGCGTGGGATAGATTCGCATGGCGTTGCCCGGTTGAGTGGCTACGTTCGCTTATGGGAAAAGAACAGGATTAATGCAAAGCCAAACATTAAAATCGTTCATGAAACCCCTACCACAGCAACCATTGATGGTGACGCTGGTTTAGGATTAGTTGTGGCGCCATTCGCCATGAAAGTAGCGATCGAAAAAGCCGAAAAATATGGCAGCGGCTGGGTTTCCGTTAAAAATTCAAACCATTTCGGTATTGCGGGTTACCATGCTTTAATGGCCGTTGAAAAAGATATGATTGGCATCAGCATGACTAATGCGAGTCCGCTGGTTGCCCCTACCTATGCGAATGAACGTTTATTGGGTACAAATCCAATGTGTTATGCGTTTCCGGCAGGTAAATACCCCCCGGTAATTGTAGATATGGCTACATCAGCTGCAGCAAATGGAAAATTAGAGATTGCACAGAGAGCAAACAAACCCGTTCCTGATGGTTGGGTTCAGGATAAAAATGGAGAAAATTCTATTGATCCAAACGAGTTGAAGAACGGCGGCTCACTTTTACCACTGGGAAGTGATAAGGATCATGGCAGCCATAAAGGTTATGGATTAAGTGCAACGGTTGATATTTTATCAGCGGTACTTTCCGGAGCGAATTACGGACCTTGGGTCCCGCCCTTTGTAGCGTTTTTAGAGCCCTCAGCAAATCCGGTTGGCGAAGGCTTAGGTCATTTCTTAGGCGCCATGCGTGTTGATGGTTTCCGCCCAGCTGAAGATTTCAAAAACCACCTCGATAATTGGGTAGAACGTTTTAAAAATGCTCAAACCATTGATCCTGATAAAAAAGTAATTATTCCCGGTGAACCGGAGCATGAGTTTGAGCAGGAAAGAAAAGTAAGCGGAATTCCATTAATTGATGTAGTGGTAAATGATTTGAATGAATTGGCCTTAAAGTTGGGCATTCAAGGCCTCAGTTAACCATAAAAAAGCCGCGAGTGTAACCAGCACTCACGGCGATAACTAACTAAGTACATATGGTTAACCTACCATAAAGAGGCAAAATCTTATTGAACCCGAAGCGTTTCCTTAAGGATTAATGCTTTACTGGAAGCGCCAATCATAATTCTAAAGTCGCCTGGTTCCACAACAGCTTTCATATTTGCATTGAGCATTTTTAACATATCTGGTGTGATTTCAAAACTAATTTCTTTTGTTTCGCCTGGTTTAAGAAAGATGCGTTTAAATCCTTTTAGTTCTAAAACAGGTCTTGCAACTGTTGCCAGCATGTCTCTGATGTATAGCTGAGCAACTTCTTCTCCGGCCAAAGCACCAGTATTTTTTAGTTTAAATGTAGCAGTGATTTTCTCATCCGCTTTAATTTCCTTTTTACTTAAAATCAAATCACTGTATTCAAATCTGGTATAGCTTAATCCATAACCAAAAGGGAATAATGGTTCGCCACTCAAATTATTGTAGTCATCTCCCCTTCCGGTGGGCTTGTGGTTATAAACTAGCGGTAGCTGAGATTCGTGAATGGGATAAGTAATTGGTAATCTTCCGCCAGGATTATAGTCTCCGAAAAGCGTTTCCGCTATGGCGTTGCCACCTTCTTCGCCAGGATACCAGACATTTACGATAGCCGAAACCTGATCCATCCAGTTGCTCATGGTAATGGCACTTCCTCCTACCAATAGAACCACCACTGGTTTGCCAGTCTTGGCCACTTCAGCGATTAGTCTTTCCTGGTTTCCCGGAAGACTGAGCATGGCACGGTCCTGGAATTCTCCTTCTTTAATTCCCGCAGCAATAACCACAGCATCCGCCTGTTTTGCCAGCGCAACAGCTTCCGTTAATTCCTGTTCCTGGCGATCTTCAACATCTAAATTGGAAATTAATTTGATATAAGCATTACCCTTTGTTTCCTGAAATTCTACTCGAATAGTGTATTCTCTGCCTTTTTCGAATTTGTATGGAATCAACCGGGTATGGTAAGATGTTTTTTCCCATTGATCGATGGCCAGTTGATCATTGATGAATAAGCGGAATCCATCATTTCCTTCCAGACCAATTTTAAATTCTCCTGTTTTCGGAGCCATTAATTTGCCTGTCCAGCGGGCAGAATATTGATCTTTTGATAACTTCCTATCCGGCGCATAGAGTGTCCACATGAAGTTGATTTGTTCATCAATTCTGATGAGATCGGGCTTGCCAGATAATGATAAATTATTAAAATATTCCCCTTTAAATCCACTGGAAGTATCTGTTTTCAAATAAGCTTTTGGAATGGGCTTATACAATTGTGGATCGCGGCTACTGCCTTTTGCATAATTTACTTTTATCGTAGCGCCTGCTCTTTTTTTAATTCCATCTAGCATGTTCACTTTTCCATTGCCTGAACCACTGTAACCACCAAGACGAGCTTCAATGGCATCTTCGCCCAACACAAGAATATTTTTGACGTTTTTAAATGGCAAAATGGCTTCGTTGTTTTTGAGTAATACGAAAGATTTCTGAGCCGCTTGTTTGGCGATGATTTTATGGCTTTTATCTGTAACTGCCTTTTGTGCATCCTTTTCTGAAACATAAGGATTTTCGAATAAACCCAGTTCAAATTTTGCCCGCAGCACCCTGGAAACCGCATCATCTATGCGTTGTTTCGAAATGGAACCATCTAAAAAAGGTGGAATAAATAATTTGTAATGATCAAATTCTGTTTGAAAGATCACATCTAGTCCGCCTTCCATAGCTTGAATAGTTGATTGCGAATATCCGCTTGCAGTATGGTGCAACACACTTGCTCCTCCAACAGCGCCTGCATCAGAAATTACGAATCCTTTAAAACCCCATTCGTTTTTCAATTTTTGGGTAAGCAACTGATAATTGGAAGTTGCAGGAGTTCCATCCAGGGAGTTGTAGGCTGTCATTAACGACCGGCTTTTACCTTGTTTAATGGCAGCCTCGAATGGCGGAAAGTAAATCTCTTCCATCAACCTGGCGTTATAATGTATCGGATAACTATCCCGGCCACCATCGCCAACATTGGCAATAAAATGTTTGGGTGTGGTTACGATATTTTGTTTTTCAAATGCACTAACAAAGGCAAGTCCCATTTGCGAAGAAAGAAAGGTATCTTCGCCATAAGTTTCTTCGGTTCTGCCCCATCTCACATCTGAAGCAATATTGACCACAGGAGTCAAAATATCCCTTATCCCTCTTAATTTGGTTTCTCGGGCAATAGCATTGGCAACGTTAGCCATGCTTGATGTATCAAAACTTGCAGCCAAACCAATTGCTTGCGGAAAAGCAGTAGCGCCTTGTCTCACTAAGCCATGAAGGGCTTCATCAAAAGCAATAATTGGAATGCCTAAACGGGTTTCATTAATAAAATATTTTTGTATGGCATTGATTTTTTTAGCAAGCGTAAAGGCATTTTCAGTGGTATTGTAACTTAACATTTGGTTGGCTCCGCCACCACCTTGTGCCACGGCACTTACCTGCAAACCAAATATTCCGTTTTGATACCGCTTTTTATCTACGCCATCCAAATCTCCAGGAATCATAAACAACTGCCAGAATTTTTCCTCTGGTGTCATTCTGGCCAGTAAATCTTTTACCCGATCATCAATACTTGCCTTTGCGTCTTTGTAAATTAATTTTGTTTTTTGCTGAGCGGATGCAGAAAGACCTCCAAGAACGAAAAGACTAAATCCAACAGAAAGGATGATGTTTTTTATTTTCATTTTAACTGGGATATTATGGAGCCGTAAATTCGAAAGCTAAGGCCGCGGTTTGTTCAATCTTTGGAAGTGAAACAATAATTTCACCATTCACATTTTGCCACTTTATCTTTTTTCCCGTCGATAAAAGCCTTATATCGCTTCCTTTTTTAGGTGTGTTAACTTTCCATTTTAAGTTTGTTGGAACAGATTCATTAGGTTTTAAACAATAGATGGCGAAGATTTTCTTGGCATCCTTACTTTGAGTAAACCAGGTTTGTCCATCATTATAGTATTTTGTAATCCGGGTACCGTAAATGGCCTTTCCATTTTTTGAAGTCCATTTTCCTATTTCATTGAGTTGGTGCGTAACTTGTTCTGGCAAGGTTCCGTCTGGTTTCGGACCAACACCGAGTAATAAACTTCCTCCCTTGGCTACAATCTCCACCAGCTTGTGTACTACTTCGGTTGATGATTTATATTGATCATTGGGAACAAAACCCCAGGCGCCACCCAATGTCATGCAACTTTCCCAGGGATAATCCAATTGCTTTTCTGGAATTCTTTGCTCGGGTGTTTGGTAATTCTCGTAAGGTCCGTGAACGGTACGATCAACCATCAATAAACCTGGCTGTGATTTTCTGGCCATTGCAGCAATCTTAGGCATATCGATATCCTGGCTCCATTTCGGAATATTGGCGCCCCATGACAGCACTTCTTCGTTTACCGTTTCCAACGGACGAACCCATCCACCATCGAGCCATAAGATATCTACACTTCCGTAGTTGTTCATCAGTTCGCTGATCTGGTTGTAAGTAAAATCCTTGAATTTGTTCCAGCGCCATGGATATTTCCGGATATCATAGTTGTTATTGCGATCTGCTGTAGCATATTTTTGCCACCAATAATATTGCGAGTGCCAATCGGGTTTAGAAAAGTAGGCACCAATCATGAAACCATCTTTTCTAAAAGCATCAAAAACGTATTTGGCTACATCAGCTTTGGGGTTATGGGCAAAAGGACCTTTGGCGATGCTAAAATCACTTTGCTTGGTGTCGAACATGGCGAATCCATCGTGGTGTTTCGTGGTAAAAACCAGGTATTTCATTCCGGCATTTTTGCCAGCGGCCGACCATTGTTCAGGATTAAATTTCGTGGGATTAAATTGTTTACTGAAATCCCAGTACCACTTTTTATAGTTTTCATAAGAAACTGTAGAGTCTCTTTCAATCCAGTCTTCTGAACAGATAGACCACGATTCGATGATACCCGGAATGGAATATAATCCCCAGTGGATGATCATTCCAAACTTTTTATCCTGCCATTGATCTAGTTTGTCTTTTACCAGTTGATCTTTTGGCCATTCGTAAGTGGCCGATTGTTGCATGATATCATTGCGTTCTTGTGCAAACGAAAACACGAAGCAAAATAGTAACGCAAAAACAATAATTAATTTTCTATTCATCTTAAAATATAAAAATCCCAGCCAACTGACTGGGATTAAATGAATTATTCAACTAAGGCATCCAGAAGATTTTTGTTTTTCTGGTGTCTTTACTTACAACTGCCTGATAGTTTTCACTGTTGAGTGTTTTTTCCTTCGCAGGATAAATCAATCTTGTTGGTGGCGTATCAAAACCTGATAACTTTCCTGCCGTTGGAAAAGTTAAAAGAGGGAAGCCGGTTCTTCTATACTCAGACCAGGCTTCTGTTGATTGTAAAACCCCGTAATGAAGCCATTTCTGGTTGTAAATCAAGGTGAGTTTGGCCGCAGAAGATCCTGTATAAGTTGCTGTAGAGGAATTCACCCATGCATCTACAACTGATGCAGAAGGTGCTGTTACATTTCGGTAACCGCCACCTTGATTCAAATTATTAAGATAATGATAAAAAGTAACGGATTGTCTTAAAGCCTTATCATATGCTGTTTTTGCAGAAGCGGTATTTCCCCATCTTTCAAAGGCTTCTGCTTTTAGGAAATTAACTTCTGATGAGGTAATTAATATGCCTGGTAACTTTTGGTTAAACAAAAACGTTGCTGAATCCAATACAGAATAATCCGCGAAGCTAGATTCTTGCTGAGCAGTTGTAAATGTGATTGGCATTGCTCTATAGTTGGCATTCTGAACAAATACATCCCTGTTGTTAATCTTTACTGTTCTACCAAATTTATCATAAATAACCGGAATCCTTGGATCATTGGCTGGTAACATCAAAGTATTTAACGCATAATCTGTAGCATACCAGCTACCTTCAAAAAAGGCATCTCTCAAATCACTAGTGCTGTTTGTTAATGTTTGCAATAAAACATCTGATGTTGCCGGGTTGTATTCGGCTGTGTTATCGCCATCTATTAAAGGCGAGGTAGCCTGATTAGCAAGCATGGCTAAAACTGCTGTTCTGGCGGTTGCTTCATCAGTTCTGGAAATACGCATTAATAAACGCAGGCGCAATGAATTTGCATAGCGAGCCCACATATTCATACTTCCCTTTAACAGAATATCAGATTTTGAAAAAGCCGATGTTGTCGTATTGGTGTTGAAGTAAGTTGCTAACGCTTCCAAATCAGCAATAAAAGAAGTATACAATGCCTTTTGCTCATCGTATTTCGGATTGCTAATTGTACTGCTTAAGTTTAAGCTACCTGCTGCAGAGTATGGAATATCACCCCATAAATCTACCATTTTCGCGGCCTGTTCAATCAAAACAACTTTGGCAGCTTGCATGATTGCTCTCTGATTGGCTTGTTCAGCAGCAGATAACGATTTATATTTAACCTCCATTGTTCTATATTGAGCCAATACACCACTACCATTTCCACCAGTGCTGTAAAAATCATCCCAATATTGTTGAGAATAGCCATCGCTTTGCTGATAAATGGTATTGCCATTTGCTATATAACTTGTTTGCGCATAAACACCTGGCATTTGTGTTAAAAACGTACGTACATTCCAATATTTAGCCGCAACACGGTCGTTATTGAGCATACCGGTGAATAATCCATTTAAGCTGGGATCTAAAACCTTTTCCGGATTATTAAATTTTTCATCAAGTTCTTTTTTACAACCAACTACAGTCGATATTGCAATTAAAAGAAAGCTTGCTTTTATAAATAACTTTTTCATAATTTCTTATTGATTAGTTGGTTAAAAATTAGCGTTAAGTGAGAAACCAAAGTTTCTTGAAGCTGCTGTAGAACCTACATCAACACCTTGAGACCACCATTTATTTCCCAGAGGTGCCTCAGGATCTAAATCCTTCAAGGTACGGTGGATGTAAAATAAGTTACGTCCAATTAATGAAAACCTAAGGTTTGTGATACCTATCTTTTTGGTAAAGCTTGCAGGTATTTTATAGCTTAGGGTGATCTCCCTCATCTTAATGTAGTTATTTTTGAAAATTTCTGCTTCCGTCAACGAACCTTCACCCCAGTTATAAGTTGTGATATAGTAATCAGCAGCAGAAAGTATTTTGGTATTTGGTAAGCCTGTTGTTTGGTTAACCCCTTGTAACAATACGCCATCATTGTAGGTTTTACCATTGCTTGTATACGTTAACCCACCGTTTTCAGCATCTCTAAATTCCATTGAATTTTCAAGCATACCTGCACCACGCATGTACTTTAAGTTTGGAGCAATCATTTTGCCTCCAAAACGATAATCAATAGTGAAATCTAAAGCAAAATTACTATAGCTTAATGTGTTGGAAAAACCACCGACAGCCTTTGGCATAATATTTCCAGCTTTAACATATACCGAATTATCCATTACATAAAAACCATCATCATTAATTAAATAATTTCCGTTAGCATCCGTTTTTCTTGGGCGAATGTAAATGTTACCTAATTCTTCACCTGCTTTTGCTACGATTTTAGCAGTAGCCTGATCCGAGCTATAGAAGTTAATTTCTGAATTAGCATCTTTTAAGGAGTTCACTTTAGATTTGTTGGTAGAGAAGTTTAAACGGGTATCCCATCTAAATTTGCCGGCAATTGGAGTAGCATTTAATGCCACCTCAAAACCTCTGTTCCCAATTTCGCCTACATTTATGATTTGACTTTGTGCACCATTTGTTGAGGTTACATCAAGCGGTAAAATCTGGTTCTTGATTTTGTTGTCATAATAACTAACATCAAAACCTAATCTACCTTTTAAGAAACGTGTTTCTAAACCAAATTCAGCCTCATGTTTTTTCTCCGGTAATAAATTTAAATTACCAAAAGATCTGGCGGTAACAATCGATGGAACTGAACCATTTACACTTTGAAGCGAGTTTTGAGTGTAGGCAATGTTAGCTTCATAAATTGGAGGGGCATTACCCACTACACCATACGATGCCCTTAATTTACCATACTCCCAGAATGATGGCAACTTAACAAGATCGCTAAATACAAAACCGGTATTTACAGAGAAATAAGAATATTGGTTGTTTTGAGGAGGTAATGTAGAAACATATTCTCTTCTACCAGTAGCTTCCAAAAACAGGAAATCTTTATAACTGAAGTTTGCAATTCCCAGATAAGCATATTTTAATTGTTCTTTTCTTGTTTCTGCTGTTTCTGCAACGTTAAATGAGTTGGATAAAGCAAAGAAATTCTCAGAAACTAATCCATCTCTGGTGTTTGATCTTAAATCTTTAAATGTTTCTTTTCTTCCCTGATAACCTCCGCTTAGAGATAATCCGAAATCTTCACCTATTTTATTCGAATAAGTTACCAATGCATCACCATACAATATAGCATATTGGCCTTGATTAGTAGTGTAAGAACCGGTACTTGTGTTACCATTTAATGCACTTGGAATTTCAGTAAACTGTCTGTTCTCCGCTTTTATGCTTGTATAGTCATTACCAATACGACCTCTAAATTTCAGGTTTTTTGCAAAATCATAATTTAAAGTGAAACTGGATAATAACCTATTCTCGTTTTCCTGATAATTGTTTTTTAATTGTTGCCAGTAAAAATCCAGCAAATTTGTCGCTCTGATATTGTAAACAAATGGTTCAGGGCGAGCAGTTTGATCAAAAGTAGAATACTTGTAACCATTACTGGTTTGGTATTTTTCTTTCATCAAACTCATATCTTCTGCACGACTAAAAAAACCAGCGAATGAGCCCAAAACCTGACCCAACTGATAAGGTCTGTTTACCGTTTTCGTGTTAACGTAACTTACGATAACATCAGCAGAAACTTTTGGAGCTATTTTGATTGTAGAGTTTAAATTGAAGGTATTTTTAGAACCCGTATTACCAGGCTGTGTACCTTTATAATCCAACCTTGTTGCAGAAAAGCGATAATTTAATGCATCAGTTTGGTTTGATATGGCAATATTCGCATTTGAGGTATATCCATCCTGATAAACATCTCTGTAATTGTTGGGTTGAGGTGAATAAGGGCGAATAGAACCATCCCACCATCTTACTTGCTGTCCTTCCATTTTAGGACCAAAATTGGCATAAGCTCTAAAGTATGGTCTTAAGCCAGTTGGCGATAATGGATCAGCAATCCAACCATCTTCTGTAGCACCATTCGCTACGTTAGTTTCTCTATCGTATCCAGGCCCGTAAGTATTCTGAAAATTAGGCAAGAAAGCAACTTGGTCAATCGAACCCTGATAGTTAAAATCGATGCCTAAACCGCGACTTTTTGAGCCTTTTTTAGTTGTAATGACAATCACACCACTTGCTGCATCAGACCCATATAAAGCAGATGCACTAGCACCTTTTAATACTGTTAAACTTTCAATATCTGCCGGGTTAATATCTAAAATACCATTTCCACGAACACGCTGATCATCCCAGTAGTTGTTATTATTAGCCCCTGCAGCGCCGTTTTGACCATCATTTCTAATCATTACACCATCAACAACATATAAAGGTTGCTGATTGTAATTAATGGAATTAATACCACGAATCTGAACGTTTACCGCACTACTTGCACCACCAGGCGCCGTCGTAATTTTCACACCTGCTGCCTTTCCATACAATGCAGATGCAAAATTTGTATTACCCGCCTCTGTTAGTTGCTTCGCTGTAACAGTGCTCACAGCATAACCCAAAGATTTTTCTTGTCTTTTGATGCCTAAGGCAGTTGTGACAACACTAACCTCATCTAACTGATTAGTACTTTCCTTTAATGTTACGCTTACTGTAGCTTGATCATTGTAAGCAACTTCCTGTCTCAAATAGCCAATTGCCGAGAAAACCAGGGTTTCTTTTGTAGATACGGCAATAGAAAATTTTCCACTACCATCTGTTTGGGTAACTTTTGTTGTTCCCTTGATGGAAACGCTCACACCTGGAAGCGGTCCAGATGCATCTCTCACCGTTCCGGTGATTGTTTTTTGTGCGTAGGATGTTATTGTTAACATGGTTAACAACAAGATACTCAAGCACCTTAAGTACACTCTTTTCATATTTTTTTAGTTAGGGTTTTGATTAGTTGTTTTAGGGATTTGGTTTTGGTTCTTTTATATATCCATAATTAATAGTTTATGCTTATTCAAATTGACTATGTTCTACAATCAGACTTGCGGCCGCCAATAGCTCAGCCTCATCAGTTAGCGTAGATAATTTTATAGTGGTTTGCCCTGCAATACGAGGAATACAAAATTGATTAATGGCTTGCTGAATAGAGGGCAACAACATTTGACCAGCCTTGGCACCTCTGCCACTCAACACAATACATTCCGGATTTAGAATATGAATTAATGTAGCCAGTCCTTTGCCAAGCTGAAAGCCCGCTTTTGACAGAATAGAAATGGCCAGAGGGTCTTGTGCAATCACAGCATCTATAAAATGATCTCTGGGATGTTTGCTTTTATCTTTGAAAAGCTCTTTCATGTTCGATTCACTACCCTCTGCAAGTGCTTTTTCAGCCTTCTCCGCCATCACCAGCAATGAGGTATCTACTTCAAGGCAACCCCGCCGCCCGCACGAACACAGATTATTGCTGTCTGACAAAGGGATATGGCTAAACTCACCTGCATATCCGCTGCTTCCGCGATAAAGTTTACCGTCCATAATCATCCCTAAACCTGTACCCCATCCAATATTCACCACCATAGCATCTTTCAGATCAATCGCTTCCCCAAAATTTAATTCAGCCAGTGCAATTAAACTGGAGTCATTATCGATAGATACTGGTAGTTTTATTTTTTTGCTGAGGTATTCGCGGAGGGTATCGCCCTTTTTAACAGGCAGGTAAGATAAGTTTACTCCTAATTCTGCATTTACAAAACCCGGCATACCTACCCCAACCCCTACAATATTTTTTCTGTTGATGCCTGATGCGTCAATACTTCGGTTAATGAAATCGATTAGCGCTGAAACATCACTGTTCTCATCAGACATGTCAAACTCCAGATATTGCATTGGAATCACCACATTTCTGGAAAGGTTATAGATGGTTAGCCTGGTAATGAGCTGATCCATGGCTACGGCAACAATATATTTTTGATGATCAGCATTGAGCAAATACATCGATGGCCTTCTGCCACCCGTTGAAGGCGCTAAGCCTTGTTCAAGAATATAACCTTCAGCAATTAAACCATTTACTATTGAGGTAACCAATGGCAAACTTTTTTTAGTAAGCTTACTTAAATCAGTTAGCGATAAAGCCTTTTTATAATAAAGATGTTTGATAATGTCGGCCCTTAAGCGTTGACCTTTCTCAATGATGACAGACATATTTATTTGGTTTATAAACAAACTTAATAAATAATTTTAAAACATCCGCCAACTTATTAAATTTTTTTAAAAGTATTTTTCCAAACAAAAAAAGGCCTAAATTTCTTTAAGCCTTTTTTTGTTTGGATTTAGATCATCAAACTAGTCAATTCCTTTGAATAACCTGCTCCAGCGTATTTTACTAAAGAACGAAGCGTCGCTGTCAATGCTCATCCAGATAAATAATGCTTTACCTACAATATGGTCTTCAGGAACGAATCCCCAGTAGCGGGAATCGGCAGAATTGTGGCGGTTATCACCCATCATCCAATAGTAGTCCATTTTAAATGTATAGTTGGTTGCAATTTTATCATTGATATACCATACACCGTCTTTCTTCTCAACCTTATTGCCTTCATACGTTCTGATAGCTCTGTAATATAGCGGCATGGTGGTGCTATCGATTTTGACTGTCCACCCTTTCGAAGGAACTTTAATCGGACCAAAGTTATCCCGATTCCAAACCCGATTTGGATCGTGTGGGAAAACACCGCCTTGTTCAGGACCTGGTGCATCAGGACTTAAGGTTACCGAGCCCACAAAATCAAATGCCTTCAGTTTTTCAGCAATTTCCGGTGAAGCATTTACAATATAGGTTTTATCTGCAATAGCCGGACTGTTACCTAAATCAAGTTTGAATTCATCTAACACAGCGTAGTTAAAATCCATTGTTTTAAAAACGACGCGATAAGGCATCATGCCGGTATTTTTTAAAGGTTCTAGTTTGCCATTTACCGATGCCACCCCATTACTCATGGAGATTACATCTCCAGGAATCGCGATGCATCGTTTAATGAAGTTTTCGCGTTTATCAACCGGACGATCGACAATGGTGAAGTTGCTTCGAACCTGTTCACGCCCCATGTTGCGTACCATGTTGTAATAACTATCTGACTGATTTTCTACCGCTACCGTATCTCCTTCAGGAAAGTTAAACACCACTACATCATTTCGCTTAATTTCTGACAAACCTGGTAGACGATGATATTTCCACTGAACGCCGTCCCAATAAGCCTTTGTTGACGTTGTAAGTGGCATAGTATGATGCGCAAATGGAAATGCTACAGGTGTCATCGGGATGCGGGCACCATAGTTTACTTTACTCACGAAAAGAAAATCGCCAATTAATAGAGAACGCTCCATTGATCCTGACGGAATGGTATAAGCCTCGATAAAGAAAACACGGATGATGGTAGCTGCTACAACAGCGAAAACAATGGCGTCAACCCATTCCCTTGTCTTTGTTTTTTTCTTTTTTGTGGCATCCTTTTTTCGTTGCCAGAATTTATAATTCATATTATTTTTTATTGGTTAACTGTTATATAAACCGGTTAACTGTTATCTGATTTTATTCGATTTTAAGCCTATTAACTCCTGCTCTTTGCTCCCTCGTCTTTGCTCCTTATTCTTTGTTCTTTTCTTCCTGCTCCTACTCAAAAATATCGGTAATACTGAAAAACCCTTTTTTATCCTTTACCCATTCTGCCGCTACAACAGCGCCTAAAGCAAAACCAGCCCGGCTATGTGCAGTATGTTTTATCTCAATATCATCTACCTCACTGCTGTAAATTACCGTATGCGTTCCAGGTATATTTTCAATACGATGCGATTCGATCAGCAATTGTTCCGCTTTCGGAAAAACTTCCACATCAGTTCCAATTACTTCATTCAACCATTCCGCTTTCCGTTCCAGATGATCCACAATCCCTTCAGCTAAAGTAATGGCTGTTCCACTTGGTGCATCAAGCTTTTGTGTATGATGAATTTCCTCAACCTGAACTTCATAAGCCGGGTAGTTATTCATCAGCTTTGCTAAAGTTTGATTTAATTTGAAAAACAAGTTAACGCCAATACTAAAATTAGACCCATACAACAGTGTATTGTTACTGGTGTTGCAATCATTTTTAACCTCCTGAAGTTTGCCATACCAGCCGGTGGTACCTACCACAACCGGAACATTTGCATCGAAACAAGCATTGATGTTTTTTAAAACCGAATCAGGCGTACTAAAATCAATGGCCACATCTGCTGATTTTAAATTTTGCCTGGTTAAATCTTCCTGGTTATCTATTGATATTTTTAAGACGATTTCATGACCACGTTCAAGGGCAAATTTTTCGATAATTTGTCCCATTTTGCCATAACCTAAAAGCGCAATTTTCATGAGTTGGAATTTAAAATGTTAGGGAGAGTTTTATTGCAGGTGTAGCGTTAAAACTATACGTGCTATTGGAGTTGATCATTGTTGGCAACACCTTAAAAGATAAGGTATCATCGATATTAAAGAAATGTAAACGGGCAGCCACATACGCATCAACTACATTGGCGAAATAAACCAATCCATAAGAGAAGAGCACAATTTGCTTATTCCTCCGGTAAGTGTCTTTACCGGTTGTAATTCCGGCGGTAGAAAATCGGGTACCAAAAGGTCCTGCAGGATCTGGCTGGCCCTTGTTAAGATCACGATATTGCAACTCCTTCAAATAAAGATTATATTGTTTACTACTCTCCAGGTATGACAAGGTTAGCGCTGTAAAACCACCATAAATAGCGGTGATTTTGCTGATGGTGTAAATGCGTTGAAAGGTGAGGTTTTTGCCTGCCCTTGATCCATCATTTAGCAATTGCATGTTATAAATTTGCCCCAAACCAGGTAGAATGAGCGATTTAATGACAGCTTTTCTTCCGGCAACCTTGCCTGGATTAACATATTTAGCCTTCATTGAATCTCTTCTGGTCATTACCTTTGGAGAATCTACTTTCATAGGCCTGTAGTTCCGACTCTTTAATGTGTCAGTAGCTTTTGATACAGTATCTTCTACCTGAGCCGAAACTTGGTTTATAAGAAAAAAAGTAAATAAGGAAACCAGTATTAAAAGCCTATGAAGTTGCATTACCAGTCTAATAATTCTAAAATCCTGTTTAAATCATCATCGCTCATAAAAGGAATTTCGATTGCACCTTTACCATTCTGGCTCACTTTCAGTTTTACCCTTGTGGCAAATTTTGAAGCTAAATCATCCTGTAGTTTTTGGTATTGGAAAGAAACAGCTTTTGTTTTTGGCTGATCTTCCACTTTTAGCGGCGCATGTTGCAAATTACGAACGAGTTCTTCTACTTTTCGTACGGATAAACCTTTTTCTAAAATTTCCTGGTGGATGAACAATTGTTTATCCACACCATCAACATTGATTAATGCCCTGGCGTGCCCCATGGAAATGCGCTGATCACGGATGGAAGCCTGAATAGCTGGGGGAAGTTTTAACAAACGCAGATAATTGGTAACGGTTGTACGGTTTTTACCTACCCGTTCACCCAATTGCTCTTGTTTTAAACCCACTTCATCAATCATCCGCTGAAAACTTAAAGCTACTTCAATGGCATTTAAATTCTCCCTCTGGATATTTTCAATCAATGCCATTTCCAGCATTTGCTGGTCGTTGGCACTACGAATATAGGCCGGAACCTTTGTTAGTCCCGCAAGTTTCGAAGCCCTGAATCTACGTTCGCCAGATATTAACTGATATTTATTGGCAGATAATTTTCTTACTGTGATTGGCTGGATCAAGCCTTGAACTTTTATGGAATCAGCAAGCTCGTTTAATGCTACCTGGTCAAATTCGGTACGTGGCTGGTAAGGATTGGTTTCAACTTCCGTTAAACTTACATGACTGATGTTGCCAATCTGCTCAGTTTCGCTCACGTCATTCACCTGCTGTTTTGGTGGATGAGAAGATTCGCTATCATCTAAAAGCGCACTTAACCCTCTTCCTAAACCTGTTTTTCGCTGAAAAGATGTCATCTATAATTTATAAAGTTGCTGTATTTATGTTTTCTTCTTCCTTCAATAATCCGTTTTTCTTCACGATTTCGCGGGCAAGATTCAGGTAGTTAATGGCACCTTTGCAGTTTGCATCATGCATAATTACCGATACCCCATAACTCGGCGCCTCACTCAAGCGGGTGTTTCGTTGAATAATGGTATCAAAAACTAGTTCGTGAAAGTGCGTTCGTACTTCTTCTACCACCTGGTTCGATAAACGTAAACGAACATCGTACATGGTCAATAAAATCCCTTCTATCTCCAACTGAGGATTTAAACGGTTTTGAACAATTTTAATTGTATTAAGCAATTTACCTAAACCTTCCAGGGCGAAATACTCACATTGAACCGGAATGATTACCGAATCGGCAGCTGTTAAGGCATTGATGGTAATTAAACCCAATGAAGGAGAGCAATCTATAATAATAAAATCATACTGATCTTTAATTTTCTCTAAAACCGCTTTCATTTTGTACTCACGGTTGTTCAGATTAATCATCTCGATTTCAGCACCCACCAGGTCGATGTGCGCAGGAAGTAAATCCAAATTTGGTGTATCCGTTTTCTGAATCGCCTGTAAGGGATCAATATCGTTGATGATACACTCGTAAATACTGTCTTTTATATTCCGGGGATCAAAACCAATGCCTGAAGTTGAATTCGCCTGAGGATCAGCATCTACCAATAACGTTCTGTATTCTAATACGGCTAAACTCGCAGCCAGGTTTATAGATGATGTTGTTTTACCAACGCCACCTTTTTGATTTGCTAATGCAATAATTTTGCTCATCTATCTATCCGAAATTTACTTAAAGCTTATACGGGCGTTGCTAAATCATGCCTTTTAATCGGCAAAAAGTTCTATTTTTGCGTTGTTTACGCCCTTTTTCTCAATCAGCTAAGATACAAACTATATGGCAATTTTAGCAATAAGGGCATTTGGGTTTTGAACATCTTATTAACAATTCATCCATGATTACAATTATAGCAGCCACCAACAGACCCAATAGCAATACGTTAAAAGTTGCTAAATATTACCAGCAACAACTTAAATTAAAAGGTTCGGATGCTAACTTGTTCAGCCTTGAACATTTACCTGCAGATGTTTTAAATACTGATATGTATGGTAAACGCTCGGTGGCATTCCAAAAAATACAGGATTTGATTTCATCCACCGAGAAATTTATTTTTGTTATGCCAGAATATAATGGCAGTTATCCTGGCGTTTTAAAAGTATTGGTTGATGCCTGTAATTATCCGGATAGCTTTTATGATAAAAAAGCCGCTTTAATTGGGGTTTCATCTGGTAAGTATGGCAACATCCGCGGTGTAGATCACTTTACAGGCGTTTGCCACTACGTTCACCTGCATGTTTTGCCTTTGCGCATCCATATTCCGAATATCAAGCAAGAGCTGAATGAAAACGGAAATTTGTTTAAAGAAGATACCCTTAAGTTTACGGATGAGCAAATTGACAAGTTCATCAAGTTTTAAACAGGATTTTTGATTTCGAAGTCAGGGTCTGTTAAATTTTCCTTTAGATTGCATCATAGCTATACGATTCTATCGTATTTTACTTTCCACCTTACTTTTCTAAAGCATAAACAGCGAAAGATGCCAGCCAATGGTCGCCGCCATAATTACCAGCAAACACCAATGGAATCGCATTGGCTAGAAATTTATCGGCAGTAAGTTCAAAGTGTTTTTTCCACTTATGGTTGTTAGGCAGCTCTTTGGCAATACCCTTCATACACCAGGCCCGGGTAAAAGATAAACCAACTAAATGAACACCCTGATAATCGTTAATATCGCTGATGATAGGCAAATCACTGATGCGCTCGATGCTTCTTTTCTCGTAAAATTTATTTAACCAGGTCACAAAATCATTATTTGGAAGCACCCTTCTCATTAAATCAGCTATTTCTAAACTCGGCGAAAAAAAGTCTGAACCATCTGGCTCCAGATAAGCAGGAGTTGCAGTATTATCTAAATAAAAGGCTTTTGCCTTATCGTTGATTTGTTTTTCAAAGGCCGAATCTTTAAAAGTTCTTGCCCAATCCAAAGCAAAGACCAAACCAAATGCAGTGTTTGGATGAACGCCCGTTCTATTTGGGTAAGTTTGTTTGGGCAGATAAGCTTTCCAAAGTTTTAATATCTGCTGTGTTAACGGTTGCAATGCAGCATACCATTTCTTTGCATCCGGATTATCCCAGGTATACAATTCCTGATCGAGCTTTAATAACCAGGCCCAGCCATAAGTACGTTCATAAGTATTGGCTACCTGATACTTGGTAAAATATTCGGCCTCTGCCTGCATTTTTTCAAGCTTAAAAGTTTTATTTAAAATGGCGATGATCTCCGCCTTATTCTTCAAATCTGGAACCGTTTTGAGTAAACGCAAGAGCATCCAATGCCCATGAACTGAACTGTGCCAGTCTAAACAACCGAAAAATGCCGGATGTAATTCACCTGGAAGCAAACGCCCGTCAACTGCGGAATTTGCTACATGCGAAGTTTTATTCGGAAACTCCTGTCCAATACAGCCTATAGGCATTTTGGAAAGTTTTTCTGCAACATCGGCCGTTAATGTTGGTATAGCTTGCGAGTGAGCAAACAAAGAGATAAAAAGAAACGTTGCGATAGCGAAAAACTTCTTCATTGTTGAATTGACTAATAAGTTATGATTTCTTTTTGCGAGAATTAAACCATGTTATCCCCGAATACCACACATCATCTATCTAATTTAGGCGCCAAATCTAATCCATTTATCACCCTCATGCCCAAAAATAAAGGATCCCGGATGCAGCATCTCAGCCATATCTTCAATTAGTGAAACCGCATTTTCTGCATTTCGCTCACGATCAATATCATCGTTCAATAAAATGATTCTGTTGTTTGTTACGGCCTGCCAATCGGCACTTAAAACTGCAGGTACTTCTCGCATCAGATCAGTAAGCGTTTTACCAGGCTGATAATAAATAATAAAAACTGCACTCATAATGTCTGATTCTACCATTCCTCCTGCAAATGCAATCTCTTCTGAAAGGAAATAACTTGGATTATTATTCACATCTAACAAAGCAACCGGCATTTTATCCATAAACTTAATCTTATGCTCCACAATATCTAAACGTTCTTGTAAATCTTCTTGCTTTGCGGCATCCAGGCCAATAAATAAATCGTTTAAAAAAGACATCTCCATTAAATTTATTAATTTGTGCAAAAATAACATTCCTGATCGCATGCGAGGTTCATTTCATTATATATTTTGGATTTTTAGTTGTTTAATTTTTGCCGGATGCAGGCAAACAGATGATCATAGCGACAAAAAAGTCTTTAACATTAATCTGGATCAGGGCTTAACCTCCTTAGATCCGGCTTTTGCCCGCAATCAGAATGCGATCTGGATGACCAACCAAATCTTTAATGGTCTGGTTCAGATCGATTCTTCATTGCAAACTGTTCCATGTATTGCAAAAAGCTGGGCGGTTTCCAAAGATGCTCTGACTTATACTTTTAATCTTCGTGATGATGTTTACTTCCAGGATGATCCTATTTTTAGAAAGGGTAAGGGAAGAAAAGTAATTGCCAGCGATTTTGCTTATTCATTTTACAGGTTAATTGATCCCAAGGTAGCGTCTTCAGGCGGATGGATTTTTAGCGACAAGGTGAAAGATCAAAATAGTTTTATCGCCGTAAACGATACTACCTTTCAAATTAAACTGCAACGTCCATTCCCGCCTTTCATGAACCTGCTAACTACTCAATACTGTTCGGTTGTACCAAAAGAAGTGGTAGAACATTATGGAAAAGATTTTAGAAGTCATCCTGTTGGAACCGGGCCATTCAAATTTAAATACTGGAAAGAAGGAGAGATTTTGGTGCTGCTTAAAAATGAGCATTACTTCGAAAAAAATAAGGCCGGACAAAAACTACCTTATCTCGATGCGGTAAAAGCTACTTTTATTACCGATAAGCAAAGTGGCTTTATGAGTTTCTTGAAAAAAGATCTGGATTTTTATTATAACGTTGATGGCAGTTACCGCGACGATATTTTAACTAAAAACGGGGAAATGAGTTCCAAATATAAAGGCAAGTTTACATTAACCAAAAGCCCGTATTTGTGCACAGAATACGTCGGAATTTTAGTCGATACTAATTTAGCACTTGTAAAAAATTCACCATTAAAAGTTAAAAAAATCAGGCAGGCGATTAACTACGCCATTGATCGGGATAAACTCATCAGATACTTAAGAAACGGGATTGGTATTGCTGCTACCTCCGGCTTCATTCCAAAAGGGATGCCTGGTTTTGATAGTCTGGCTGTTCGTGGTTATTCGTACAACCCTGCTTTAGCTTCCAAATTATTAAAAGAGGCCGGTTTCCCGGAAGGTAAAGGAATGCCAGAAATAACGCTGAATACCACTACAACTTATAAAGATTTAATCGAATTTATTCAGGGCGAGCTTACTAACGTGGGCATCAAAGTAAAGATTGATGTTAGTCCGAGTGCTAGCTTGAGAGATTTGATGTCGAAAAACAGCGTTAATTTTTTCCGGGGTTCATGGCTTGCAGATTATGCAGACGGCGAAAATTTCCTTTCGATGTTTTACTCAAAAAACAAAGTTCCCTTCGGACCCAATTATTTCGCATTTTACAATAAGGAATTTGATCAGCTTTTTGAACAAAGTTATTATGAAACCGATGATGAAAAACGTTTCGCACTTTACCGGAAAATGGATCAGTTGGTGATGGAAAATTCACCTGTTGTGCCGTTATTTTATGATCAGTCTGTTGTCATGCTACAGAACAATATCAGCGGTTATGGTTTTAACGCTTTAAGTTTAATGATCCTGAAAGAAATCAAAAAAGATTGATTGGTTGCATTACTTTTTGTCTATGAGTTTACGCTTTAAAAAATCGGCTGTAGCTTCGCTTACTTTTACTCCGTTAGAGAACTTCATCCAATGATGGGTATCATCAGGAATCACCAGAAACTCGAATTCGAACCTTTTGTCTTCAAAACGTTTCGCAAGGTCTACACTTTGAGAAAATGCAACATTGCGGTCATCATCCGCATGTATAATAAGTGTAGGTGATGCCCAGGTATTGATATAAGTTACCGGCGAAGATTGCATGGCTAGTTTAGCAGCCAAATCTGCATCTGGCGCCGGTGCTTTACCTTCCACCCCACTATTGCTAAATCGATTATTTACGCCATGAATATCAACACCCGCAGCAAATAACTTCGAATCTTTCCCTAATGCTAAAGCTGTTAAATATCCTCCATATGAACCGCCGTAAATCCCAATTCTTTGGCCATCTATATCAGGTTGTTTGGCCAGCCACTCGCCAGCGGCTTTAATATCCTGGTATTCTGAAGCACCTTGAGCCCCGGCATTTGCAGGCTTATGGAAGTCGTAACCATAACCTAAACCTAAACGGTAATTCACAGATAAAACTGTAAACCCCAGCTGAACCAAATATTGATTTAATGCATAATCAATAGAATAATAATCCATCGGACTCCAGCCCAAATACATTTGCCGCTGCGGCCCACCATGAACATATACAATTGCCGGATGGTTTTTTATAGCATTTTTAGGCGAAAATAACTGGCCATAAACCGGTTTCCCATCCGGAGCATTAAAGCGAACATGTTTGGGCTCAACCATTTCATTTAAAGGAAAATCAGCTGGAATGAGCTGCTCACCTATCAATTCCACCTTTTTATCTTTCGTTATTAACGCAGGTAACAATGGTCTTTCAGCAGTCGAACTTAAACAAATTACAGTCTGGTTATCTCCGGCCATTACCGGATAAGCTTCTATTCCTTTACCAGATGTTAAGGCCTCCATGTTTGCCCGATCAACCGAAACTTTGTAAATATGCCTTCTGTCCAGATCATGAACATCTCCAATTTTGTTTGCAGCGAAAACAATCGTTTTTTTATCATAACTCAGTTTAATGTTTTCAACAGTGAAATTTCCTGGCGTCAATAAAATTTTATTTGACCCATCCGGATTCATTGAATATAAATGTGGCCAACCATCTTCATAGGAAGAAAAGACGATTCTATTTGCTGCCCAAGTTAAATTTGCCCCACCTTCGATTGAGGGATATGAGCCCATAATGGTTTCTGGTGCTTTCCATATTGGTTTCCCAATTCCATCGTTAACGTTAACAGTCCATATTGCCCAGGGCTGATGTTTTCTAGCTAAAATCGAATCCGTTTCTCCACCAGATCCGGGCGTTCTGATAAAGCTCAAGTATTTACCATCCGGAGACCATACCGGTGCATTATCCTTGGAAAAAGATGGTTGTAACCATTGTATCGACGTTTTCTCTTTGCTGTAGATGCCAATAAAAGAATGATCTGTTCGATTACTTACAAATGCAACCTGTTTACCATTCGGCGACCATTTGTAGCCTGAATTTACACCTTTGGCATAAAAAAGATTTTTTGCTGTTATCGCCCCATCTACAGGAACAGTTTTTATCTGGCCTGCATTTACAAATAAAACTTCGTTACTTTTCGGAGACAACACGGGATAATCACCCTCGCCTAATGGAATTAAATCTCCGCCTGTAAATGGAATAGAAAACACCTGAACTTTTGGTGCGGTGATTGATGAATTGGCATTAACCGGACCGCCATCTCTACCCCCATGATCCCCACCTCTTACAAACACAATCCATTTCCCATCAGCTGAAATAGAAACGCTGGTTAATTCCTGACCATCATCTTCTTTAAAATCGGTAACCTTCTTCGCTTTAAAAGATGGGGCTTCTGCCGTGTAAATATTTCTTATGCCTTGTTCATTAGCAGCCCATGCAATTTTAGCACCGTTAGCGGATGCTGTTAACTGATTCGGGAATGGATATCTTAGTACTGATTTTAATGTGAAGGATTGAGCGAATATCTGAACCGATGAAAGGAGCAGCAAGAGAAAAAGCAGAGATTTTTTCATGTTAAATATTTAACGATAAATTACAAAAAAAGCCCTAACCGACATACGATTAGGGCTTCATATTTATTCTTTCAATAAAATTGTTACTGATCCCACCATAACTTAGTTGTTCTAGGCACTTCTGCAGGAACGTTAGCACCATTTTTACTACGCTCACCTTGAGGATAATCATTTCTTCTGATGAAATCAGGAAGGGTAACGTTCACCGGTAGTGTGAAGTCTTTGTATTTATAATCGTAACGGCGGGCATCATTCCAGGCTTCTGGATTTAAGTATGTAGCTACATATTTTTCTTTAAAAATTAAATCCTTAGTGAATGCCGCCACACCAACTGCCACTCGCGGATCTGCAAGGTAAGTTGCCTTATCGGCGGCTGCTACCTGAAATTTATCCATATTGGCTGAAATTGCTGCCAGGTACGCGTTGTAAGAACGTGTCTTATCTGTTGTGAATGCAGCTTCGGCTTCGATAAATTTCATCTCTGCATAGGTGGCGATAAAAATTGGTGAGGTTGGACTGGTCCAGGGTGAATTTACAGAAATATAACATTCATCTTTTACAGTATTTGCTCCCGGCAATCTATTTCCAGCACCGTTTACGGTACCAATATAAACGTTATTAACTGTTCTATCTGTAATCTTCGCAATACGGGGATCAAACAAACCATAAGTGGTACCGTTTAAGTGATCAATTAATTGTTCTGATAACCATCCACCTAAAGATTGTGATGCATTACTGATGGCAACACCTGCCCAAAAGTTGCGGACACTGAAAGTTGCCATTTGAGCATCTTCCGCGTTAGAAGCAAATGAACTTCCAACTGCTGATAGCACTGCTGTAGGATTATAAGTGCTCGTTTTGCTGACTTTATTTAATAACCGGGCTTTCAACGCATAAGCAAATTTTAACCAGTTTGCCCTTTCATTAGCACCTGTTGTTCCGTAAATCAAATCGCTAGTTGCGGCTAATTTTACAGTAGCATTGGTTTTAGCCAACTCAACAATAGCCTCATCTACTAAAGCCATGCTTTGGTTATAAATTTCCTGAGCTGAATCGTATTTCGGAAAGAAATTCGTAATGTCAAAAGCCTGAGAAAATGGCGCACTTCCCCACATATCATTAACCATAATCAGGTTATAGGCCATCAGTACATCCGCAACACCTTTGTACTCACTCGAGCCCTGGGCAACGGCCATTTTTTTCATTTCATTGGCATCGGCTATGGCAAAATAAAGTGCATCCCATGTGCCACTAAAATCTATTGACTGATAAGTATCACCTGCACCTGCAGCAGCAGGATTAGCGGTGTACTGAACATATGGAACGATGGCACTTGCAACATTATAGTTATTTACTCCAGCTTTACTGGTTGATGTAGCCAGCAAAGACGCTAAAGTTGGCGTAGTTACTTGGTTAGGGTTTTTAGCAACGTTATCAAAATAGCTGTCTTTACAGCCTTGAAGTGCAATACTTGCCGTCAAAACCGATAATACTGTATATTTTAAAATCTTTTTCATCATGATCAAATTAAAAACCAACATTTAGAGAAAACATAATTGTACGGGCAGTTGGATAGGTAAATCCGGCTGAACCATCATTGTTACTACCCGCATCATACGAACTTGACTCCGGATCTACACCGTAATATTTGGTCCATAACCAAAGGTTATTTCCTGTTACTGAAACCGAAGCAGATCTGATTGCTTTTTTAGGCAACCAATTTGTTGGCAAAGCATAACTTAAACTCGCAGAACGAAGGCGAACCCAAGATGCATCTGTTACAAAAGGCTCAGAAACGTTTCTGTAAAATCTGCGGTAGTAACCTTCACCATAGTCTACACCATCAGGACCAAAGCGCTGACCTAACCAAACTTGCTTTGTGTTTGGCGTTCCATTTGCAAGCACACCTTCAAACGTTCTGAATGATCTTCTGTCGGCAGTGTAATCTGGCAAACCGAAAGCAGAATAAAAATCTTCCAGCCAGTTATATTTTTCGAAGCCTAAACGGGCATCAAACAAAACATTCAAACTAAAACGTTTGTAGCTAAAGTTATTCCCCATACCGATTACGTAATCCGGTTGTGAGTTACCTAAAATTCTTTGTGTACCACCAGAAATGATCGGGAAGCCATCAGCTCCAATAAGCAAAGGCAAATTTTTATCCAAGAAGTTAGGATCTTGAGGTTGTCCACCTGAATACCTGTTAAAATACGAACCATAAATATTACCAAATGCCTGCCCTTCAACCAATTTCATGGTCACACCAGCATTTCCATAACCCCTTGCGGCACCATAAATAATATCAGTTGGTAAGTAAAGGATTTTGTTTCTATTTGCTGATACATTTAAGTTAACACCCCATTTAAAATCTTTTCCATCAATAGGTTTTCCATTGATCACCAATTCGACCCCTCTGTTACGAATATTACCAGCGTTGATTGATGTGGTTACATAACCTGTTGCTGAGGTAATTTGTGCCTGGATAATCTGATCCTTACTCAATGAATAATAATATGTAAAATCAAATCCTAAACGACCTTTAAAAAAAGACATCTCCAAGCCGGTTTCGAAAGTATTTGTAAATTCAGGGCGAAGGCTTGGATTTCCGAGGTTAGACGCAAGCGTTAAACCTGTGGTTCCCGTTGGTAAACTGCCATAAGTAGCGAAACCTGAAGATGCACCTGCATAAATTGGTGCGTCTTTTCCAAGTTTAGCATACGATAATCTTAACTTGGCCTGGCTAATTGCCGAAGGAAGTTTAAATTGGTCAGAAAATACGTAACTAATACTTGCTGATGGATAAAAGAATGACCTGTTTTCTTTAGACAGGGTTGACGTGATATCATTTCTACCAGTTAAGGTTAAAAATAAGTAGTTCTTATAATCGAAAGTAGCCTCTCCAAAATAACCTACTAATCTTTTCTGCGTGATGGATTGCGACACGCTAATTACTTTTGCATTAGCTAGGTTAAAAAAGTTGTAAATACTCAACTGACTTCCTAAACTACCGATGTTTTTTAACCGGCTATCATACATCTCCTGTCCCAACCTCAACGTACCATTAATATCACTTGTTATTTTTGAAGTTAAGGTTGCTAAGAAAGTACCATTTAATGTTCTAACTTTTGAATTATACTCGCCATAGAATCCCTGATCATTGTCATACACTTGTTCGCCTGTAATACCCATTGGTCCCGGTGCGGTTCTTACACGGTTATCATTATAGGTATCTAATCCAAAACGGTATGAAAAGTTCAACCATTTAGTTGGCTCGTAAGTTAATGCTGCTCCGCCAATGAAACGATTCACATCACTTTTCAACTGGTTCGTTTCTGTTCCCCAAATTGGGTTATTTGTTCCGATATACTTTTGTGTGCCATTTTCGTTGATGTAATCTGCAACATCATAGCGAGGCGACCAATATGCCAAACCTTCACCAAACCGATCTGCACTGTAAGTATAACCACCTGCATTGCTAAAGTTCATATTAACTGAAGCTTTAAACTTAGGGCTAATGGTGATATCTGTATTTAGCCTACCTGAAAGATTTTTGTAATCAGTATTTGGCATCATACCTTTTTGATAGAGTTGCGATACCGAAGAGAAAAACTTTACCGCTTCACTTCCACCGGCTACTGAAACTGAATTTTTAATCTGTTGACCCGTTCCAAAAGCCCTGTCATAATTGTCGTAAAGTTGATCCGGATGTGTTGGATCAAGTAGTTTTGCTTCAGCTATTGTTGGTCCCCATGCTGGCCCAATACCGCTTGGCGGATTTGCATAAACACCTAAAACACCCTGAGTATATTCAGTTTGAACAGCAGGCTTCTTCAAAACCTCATCAAAACCATAACTACTATTTAAATTGATGCTCAAGGCACCTGCAGCACCTCGTTTAGTGGTGATAACCACTACACCATTTACACCTCTTAACCCATATAAAGCGGTTGCCGCACCACCCTTCAAAATGTTAATTGTTTCAATATCTTCCGGATTAATATCTGACGCTCTGTTGCTTACTCCTCTGGCTCCGTAAGCGGTGCCACCCGGATTTGCGCCCAATGTAGAGGTAGAATTATCAATCTGCACACCATCAATAACATAAAGCGGATCACTTGGAATACTTGGATCGATGGAGTTAACGCCTCTGATTCTAATATTCGCACCCTGACCAGGGCCACCGCCCATACTGGAAATGGTTGCACCTGCAACTTTTCCTTGCAAGGCATTGATTAAGTTAGGTTGGTGGTTAAAGTTTAAAGCTTTGTTGTCAACCTGTTGTGCAGCATAACCAAGTGATTTCGCCTGTCGGGTAATCCCTAATCCTGTAGAAACCGTTACCTCTTCAAGTTGTTGCGAATCTGAAGCAAGTGCCAGGTTTACGGTGGTTCGATTCCCTACTGTAATCTCCTGTGTTTTGTAACCAATTAAGCTAACTACTAAAACCGCGTTCGAGGAAGAAACCTGAATGGTGAAGTTTCCGTTTCCATCTGTTGAGGCCCCGGTATTTGCCCCTTTGACTTTGATACTTGCTCCAGGTAAAGGTCCGTTATCATCTGAAGAAGTGACTTTCCCTGTGATGGTTTTTACTTGCGCAAATGACGAAATGCCAACAAGCAACATACACACGAAAAGTAGCGAGGTAAAGATTTTTCTCATATCTCTATTGTTTAGGTTAATGTTTGTTAGTTAAATGCAATATATAGTTTTTAAAAATAAATTGCCGCATAAAACCTAAGCAAAAACTCAACACCTTCAAGCAAAAATCACAAAACACCACAGATTATCACTACAAGGGCATTAAGCCTAGAAATAAACTGCGAAATCAGGCATAAAAAAATACATTACTGCAAAAAGTTAACAAAAAACAAATCCACTAAGTGTATTTTTTACACACCACACAAAAAAAGTCCCCGATTTTACAACCGGGGACTTAAATTTATAATTGATTTGGGTTTTTATTGTTGTACACCGCCCATTCCACCACCACCTTGTTGCTGGTCTTGCTTAATGTCGTCGTTTTTGATTTTCTTTTTCTCCGTGAATTTCAATTTACCAAAGCTATAGCTAAAGTTAACACCAAAAGAACGTAAAGGATAGTAAACATTGGTACTTTGATAAAGTGTACTTACTTTATTGCCAACAGTTGTAACCGAATTGTTTACTGTTTTAATGTGTAAATCACGGGTGAAAGGATTTAGGGTATTGATACCAATTGAGCCTTTTTTATTTAGAATATCTTTTTTGAATGATGCTCCATAGAATACCATGGCATCAGTTTTACCTTGATAGGTTCTTCTTGGCGAATTAACAACACCAAACAATTCAAAATTATAGCCTTTACCAAATCCATAAGCTGATCGTCCGAAAATGTTATAATTTAAAAATGTTCCTGTACTTACGCCTGTTTGAGTATTGCTTACTTCGTAAGTATTTACGCCCAGGTTGGTCATCAATGTCCATTTTGGTTTCGGGTTGTAAGATGCAAAAACATTTGCTCCATAAGTTTGTGCGGTACCTACGTTAATATAGGTTGTTAATGTTTTATCAAAACCATTCTCTCTTAATGAAATAATTGAACTTTCAATTACATCGCCTGTTCTACGGTAAAATACCGAGGCGTTAATCACAGAGCCTTTAATGAAAGTAGAATAGCCTAACTCGAAGTTATCACTTAACTCAGGATCTAACGTAGGTTCTCCTTGTCTGATGTTAAACTGATCACTTTCGTTACGGAAAGGATTCAGGTAAGCTAAACTTGGTCTTTGTACCCTACGGTTATAACTCAATTTTAAAGTTGCATTACCTTTTAAAGTTTGTGAAATGATGGCACTCGGGAATAAGTTAAAGTAGTCGTTTTTTTGAATTCCACCTTGTGCGTTATTAAATCCGATACTGGTATATTCAGATCTTAATCCGCCTTTAAAGTTTAGCTTTTTACTCAGCTTAAAGCTAATTACGCCGTAAGCAGAAGCTACATCCTGGTTATAATCGAAATTTTGGTTTGCATTATTTGAAAACGCACTGCTGATATCGCGAAAAATTCCTTTAGCTCCAACTTCAAGAATAGTTGATTTTGTGAAAGGATAAGTGTAATCCGTTTGAACAGTATATTCTTTGTTTTTACCAGTATTATCGTTGTTTACTGCCGGAAAATTACTGCCAATGATTTCGTTTTCAAATTCAGTGGTATTCCTGCCTGAAGATAATTGACCAGCAACAGTAAACTCCTCTCCTTCTTTTTTCGTAGTGTGTTTATAATCCACATTCCAATCGAAGTTGTTAAAGCCCATATCCATTGAACTGATGTTTCTGAATTGTGCTCCGTTCAGGATATAATTAGCACTTCCTGGACCTCCATTAGAGAAATTATTATACTTAATGGTGGAGCTTAGATTATTGTAAGCATTAAAATCATAATCAGCACCGAAGCTACCATTATACCCATTACGGCTCCATTTTGACACACCATCCTGGAAAATACTGGTGATATTTGTTTTGCCGACAGAATCTGTTCGAGTATTGTTTTCAAATAAAACTCTTGAATCCTGAGCATAAGCAAGGTTAGCACCCAAACTTGTATTGACACTTAAGCGCCCGGTTTTTGCAGTTAGGTTAAATGCACCATTATTTTGGCGGGTTCCGGCAGATAAATTTACCGTACCACTTACACCTTGCGCATTTGATTTTTTAGTGATGATATTGATAATACCTCCAGAACCTTCTGCATCATACTTCGCTGATGGACTGGTTATTACCTCAACACTTTTAATTTGCTCTGCAGGTATCATTTTCAACGCATCGGAAACGCTGCTGGCCATGGTACCAGAAGGTTTTCCGTTAATTAACACACGAACGGCACCACCACGAAGCTGAACATTACCATCAACATCCACAGAAAGCATAGGCACTTTACGCATCACATCTGTAGCATCGCCACCAGCATTTGTACCATCGGCCTCTGCATTATAAACCATTCTATCAATTTTATTTTCGATAACGGCTTTGGTTCCCTGAACCTGAACATCGGCAAGTGTATTTTCTGAGGAAGAAATATAGATTGTTCCTAGGTTTTGATCAGGCTTAGCTGGTGTTGTAGTCACCAAAATAGCTTTGGTTTTGTAGCCCATAAAGCCAATCATTAATTTATAAGCATCTGGCGCAACATTTTGCAACGATAATTTACCTTTTGGGTCTGTTACCCCACCATTTACCGATTTATTATCTTTTACAGCGATTAGCGAAACTGTTGCATAATCAATGGGTTGTTTTGTTACTGAATCTAAAATAGTAGCTGTGATACGACCGAAAACTGTTGGCTTCTTAGCACCCCCACCAAAACCACCTGCAGGAAACTGTGCATGTGCGTTTATGAAAATTCCGACAGAGAGGATTAAGAGTAAAATTCTTTTCATGTTAATTTGTTAGTATTTGGTATTAGTCTGCGCAAGTTGCAATTTGTTACAACAGAGTAGAATACTTTTTACGCGACTTCGTTAATTTAGTCGGCAAAGGTGCGACTTTTATCGGTAAAAAAGATGTCAGATTAAAAATGTTTGGTGAATGATGTATTTCTCCAAAAAAAATGGATAATTAGCCATCGCTTATTATCCATTCCAGTATTTATTAACTTTATAATTAAAACTCAATTCCTCATTACCATCTTCAAATTAACATAAGTAGATATTATCTCGAAGTATTATTTGGCCTCGTATAAACCAGTTGCATTACATTGATGTTGCGCATGGCGAAAGCGGCCTCACAATAGTTTAAGTAATAATTCCATTTGCGGATAAAATTTTCATCAAAACCTAAGGCTTTAACTTTATCCAAATGTTTGTTAAATTCCAGATACCAAAGATGGAGTGTTTTTGCATAATCTAAACCCATATCCTTCAAATCGACCATGGTCAAATCTCCGGTATTATTAATGGCTTTATTGATTGCAGAAACCGACGGCAAGAGTGAGCCCGGAAAGATGTGTTTTTGAATCCAATCTACCCCGTTTCGTAATTTATCATACCGGCTATCTGGAGAAGTAATCACTTGAAAAGCGAAAATACCGTCTTTTTTCAGCAACGACTGGCATTTCTCAAAGTAAGTTTCCAAATATTGATGACCGACTGCTTCTAACATTTCAATGGAAACGATCTTATCAAACGTTCCTTCGATTTTGCGGTAATCCTGAATGATAATTGAAACCCGATCTTCAAGTCCCTCTTCCTTTACTCTTTGTAGAGCAAGCTTTTGCTGTTCTTTTGAGATGGTTACTGACGTTACTTTACAGCCATAGTTCTTTGCCAAAAAAATTGCATTCCCTCCCCAACCACTGCCAATTTCCAAAACATGATCTGTAGCTTTGACCTTTAATTGTTTCGCAAGGCGATCATATTTGGCATATTGCGATTCTTCCAAACTGACCTGATCATTAATAAAATAACCACTCGAATAGGTCATGGTTTTATCTAAAAATGTTGCAAAAAAATCATTATTAAGATCATAATGTGCTGAAATATTTTTCTGAGAACCGGCAAGCGTATTGGCCCTGCGGACATGGGCAAGCTTGTTTACCATTTTAAAAAGGTTAAGCGCAATTGATTTTGCTTTGCTTCCGGTAACCGAAGGCGCATTTTCGATATTTAAGAGAACCCATTTAATTACGTTTGTAATATTCGAAGTATCCCAAAGGCCCAGAGTATAACCTTCTCCGAAGCCGATATCGCCGTACAAAGCTATTGATTTGAAAAAATCAGGATGGTTCACCTGAATATTAGCAGAAATTTTGTCTTCATGGTTACCAAAAGTGAGTGTTTCGCCATTTGGCAAGGAAAGCTCCAACTTACCTAGGGTCATTTTGGAAAGCGAATTTAATACCACTTTTTCAAAAAAACCAATATGTGTTTTGGTGGTGGCAAGCGTACTCATAATCTAAATCTATTTTGTTTGTGGTTTATAGGGCTTATATACGTTGCGTTGCAGTTCAGGGTTTTCAGCTTTTGGGTGAAATGGTATTTTTTTCATCCACAATTTAAAGGCCTGCCAATGAATCATGCCCATCACCTGCAATGGAATAAAAGGAATAGAAAAAAAATGTTTTAGCAAGCTGGCATTGGTTAATGCTTTACTGCTACCTAATAAGGTACTGATAAAAAACCGCTTACCATTCTTATCAATGTCATCTATTTTAATTTCCAGTTTCTCTCCGGGAATTTTCAGATTAAAATCAAAGGAATCGTCATGATCAATAAATGGCGAAACGTAAAAATATTTTGTCGTAATTTTTTTGAAGCGATCACCATCCAGTTCTTCCTTCCCAAAGAAAAAAAGTTTCATTTCTCGATAGGTATTGCTAATTTCTGCAACACAACACACCGGATTTTCGTTTTCATCAAAGCAGAAATAAAATGAAACCGGATTGAAATTATATCCTAAAACATTGAGATTAGTTAGCAACTTAATTTTCAGTTTTGTTCCATCAACACCATATCCCTTTAAATAACTTTCCAAATGCTGGCGAGTGTTTTTTGTTGAATCCGGATTACTTCTTGGCAATTGTAAATGTTCCGAATCGCGAAATGAAAACAGGTTAAATTTGTTGCGACTAAACCACCGAAGTTTTTTTGCCAGCAAATCAATCTCGTCTAAATCGATATAAAACATATATACATTGTACCAAAATGTATGTTTTTTTGGTGCCAGCCGATGGTGCATGACTTTGGCGGTGTATATGTTGGATGTAAGATGTGAAATGGATGATGGATGATGGGACATATTCGTTAAACCGGATTCAAAAATTTCTATTTACTAGATGAAATCTTAATGGTAGTAAATATTTTCTTCAACTCTAATGCTTCTGCTTTAAACCTTTCAAAATCTATTTGATATTTATCATCAGGATAAAGCTCACTTAGTGTCTTTAACCAATAAACACTTTCTCTCGCTTCTCTGTAAGAAATTCCAATCTTATAACTGAAATCTCGTTTACTAAACGCTCCTTGAGCTTCTTCATAATTTGCACCTATTGATGTTGAACACCTGCTTAACTGTAACATGGGTACTTTATAAATAAAATTATAAGGAAGTGTGCTTAAGAATTTCAACACATCAACGCCAAAGCGAAATGTTCTTTCTAACAATTGAGTAGTTTTTTCGTTCATCTTTAAAAAAAATTAATACATAATATTTCGAAGGATGACCAATTAAAACTAACAAAAAAAATGGAGAACGTAAAGATGTAAGATGAATGACGGAATTGAAATGGCTTCATTAGTTAAATCGTCATAACCATTATCCATCTAAAACAGTCCATCAACATCATGCTACCCCATTCCCATCTTATATCTTACATTAAACATAATGCTACTCCATTTTCCATCTCACATCTTACATATTAATTCATTAAACACCTTACATCTTTAAACATAAATCCACTGCACTTTTATACGCATCTTCATGAAAACCATATTTAAAATAACTTCCGCAGTAGTAAATAGGGCCATTTTCATTTAACTCATGTAATCGCTCTTGTGCCCGCATGGCCGGAACGTCAAATAAAGGATGATGGTAATCTATTTGCTTTATGACTTTATCCGCATTTAAAGTTGCCGAAGGGTTAATAGAAACAAAGTAATTCGTTTTCTTAGAAACACCCTGCAAATTATTCATCCAATAAATAGTGCTTGGCAACAATTTATCGCCTTGTTTTTCTACACGATAATTCCAACTGCTCCAGGCCAGTTTAGCTTTTGGCATTTGCTCTTCATCGGTATGCACCACGGCTTGATTAAGCTGATATTTAAACTTCGATAGCAATTCCGTTTCTAAAGTTGTTTTATTTTTTACGGTTTCAAAAGTTTGGTCTGCGTGGCAAGCCATAATTACCTTATCAAATTCAAAACGTTCGTTTATTGAATTTACCACTTCTACCTTTCCGTTCTCTAATCGTTTTACGGAAACAATTTTATTATTAATTTTAATTCGATCGCGGAATGGAGCAATTAGTTTTTCACGGTAAGCCTGACTTCCATTTTGCAAAGTGTACCATTGGTGCTGTGTATCTAAACCCAAAAAACCGTGATTTTTAAAAAAACGGATTAAAGTCACCGCTGGGAAATCTAAAATCTGTTCCATTGGTGCACTCCAAACCGCTGCACTCATGGGAATCAGGTATTGCCAAAGCATATCATCGCTATAACCAAATTCTTTGAAAAACTTTCCAATAGAATAGTCCTGATATGCTGGTTGATCTAAAATTTCGATGCTTTGTTTGTTGAAACGATTAATCTGCATCAACATTTTCAGGTAAGAAATATTAAAGATATTTTTCCGCTGTGCGAATAAATGGTTTAAACTGGAACCGCTGTATTCTAACTTTTTTGGCAGAAACTGAACACTGAAAGACATATCGGTTTTGATTACCGGAGCGGTAATCTCAGCAAACATTTCCGTCAGATTTGGATAAGTTTCATAGTTAAAAACCATGAAACCAGTATCTAAATAAATGGGTTTACCATCTTCTTCGAGTGTAATTGTATTGGTATGACCCCCAATATAATCGCCTTGCTCAAAAACTGTGATATCGTATTGATGTTGCAGCTTATGGGCGCAACCCATTCCTGCTATTCCGGAGCCAATAATGGCTAATTTTTGCATTTTCTTAAATTAAATTGAATATTTGGCTTCAGTCCTTTAGCTTTCCTTTAAGCTGTTTTTTCAAACAAATAATGACAAACCATCCATTCGTTTCCCTTATTATAATTAAATAACTCGGCACAACTCATGTAAAATAAACGCCAGTAAACCCACCATTTCACGGCCTGATCTTTACCATAAGTGTTTTCCAGAATTGGCATGATTTCTTGTTTGTGCTTATCCATATTACTCAGCCAGGCTTCAGAAGTTTTTCCGTAATTGGTTCCGTTTACTACCCAATGCCTGTCAATTTTAAGATCATCATTGAAATAGAAAAATAAATGGTTGGAAGGCATAATACCACCTGTAAAAAAGTATTTGCTCATCCAATCGGTTTCATCAATTACCTCGAATTTGTATGCCAGCGTTTTATGCGTAAAAATGTGAACGAACAATTTTCCGTCAGGTTTTAAGAAACCGGCAACCTTGTTCAGCAAAAATTTATAATTACGCATGTGTTCAAACATCTCAACAGAAACCACCCTATCAAAAGTATCTGCAATGGTAAAAGTATTCATATCAGCAGTTAAAACGGTTAAGTTTTGAATGCCTCGTTGCCTTGCCATTTCATCAATAAAAACTTTTTGCGTTGCTGAGTTTGAAACTACAGTAAAGGTGCTTTCAGGAAATTTCGACGACATGTACAATGATAGCGAACCCCAGCCACAACCCAGTTCAAGCACATTCTGACCATTTTGCAAATCTGCCCGTTCGCAGGTTAAAGCCAACATATCATCTTCCGAGGTATCAATATCCTTTACGCCCGGTTTCCAATAACCGCTGCTATATTTAAGATTTTTGCCTAAGCAATACTGGAAAAATTCTGTAGGCAATTCATAATGTTGCTCGTTAGCCTCGGAAGTATTTACCGCAATTGGCGACTGTTTTAACTCGGCAACCAGATCCATAAATTTCTCTTGTTGCAAAGCTTCATCGCCTAAGGTTTCATCATCTAAACGTTGTTTGCAAAGTTTCCTAATCCCCATACGCAGAGCGGTATCAGGAAGTTTGTCGTTTTCTAAAAGTTTATCGTACCACATTTGAGTTGTAAATTATATTTAAAAGTGATCGGTTCGGATGCAAAACCAGGGTATAAGGTTTAGGCCTGTAATCCACTACCGCTAACTTTTATAACCTTTTTCCATGGGAAAAAGGCCGAAGTTGTTTGCTGGTATTTTTTGTAAGCTTCGGGTTTGCTCCTTAAATTTTGTTCTTCATTGTTTGGAACACCTGTAACCCGGGTTAATAGATAGAAAATTATTGCCGGACTGATGATGGCAAGGATGCCCCATGGCGACGCTAATGCGAAGATGAAATACGCCATCCAGGTTAACCATTCAAAAAAATAATTGGGGTGGCGACTGTAATACCACAACCCTGTATCGCAAACCTTTCCTTTGTTTTTGGGATCTTTTTTAAAAGCAGCGAGCTGTTTATCAGCAACCATTTCACCCACAAAAGCAATTGCCCAAATGGCCAAGCCGACATATTCGAAAATAGAAATTTCTGTAGAGGTATTGGCTGTGATAATAAAAAATGGGATAGCGAGAATTACATTAGAGATAGCTTGAAACTGAAAGAAGACAAAGAAGTTTCGGTCGGCATTTTCGCCCCACTCACTGCGAAGTTGCTGATATCGGCCTTCCTCTTCATCTAAATGACCGATTACCCGTTGCCACAAATGAATACCTAATCTCAATTCTGCAATTAAAAAAATAGCACAAATTAAAATCTTGCGCATTTCATAACCTTCAGCTAAAAAGAAAGTGATAATGGTAATTACCGGAAAATTTAGCGCCCAAAAAACATCTACTACACCAGCATTTCTAATTTTTTTCGCCCATAACCAAACCAATACCATAATGGTACAGCAAGCAATTAACGAAATGAGTACAATAAATAGTAGATGTTGGTAATCCATTGTTAGGTTTAAGTGTTAAGGCGCAAGGTTCAAGGGAACGCATTTCGCCATTCACTTTCTACCTTTTTACCAGCAATTCTTTAATGCCCTCGCCTTCTTTTAGTCTATATAAATGAACCAAAACATAGGCTAGAGTGGCTATACTACCTAAACATACGAACAAAATTGTAACAGAGATTTTAAGAATAATGCTTTTTTCTTTGTAGAGCATCCATAGCGTGATAATGAATATGTTAGCATAAAAATCCCAAAGCGTGGCTCGCATCCATGGTATGGAACCGAGAAAATCCCACTGATCAAAAAGATTACTTTCTAAAGAAGTAGCAATTACTTTATAGCACATGAAAACTAAAAGTGCAGAGAAAACGATTTTCAGGAGGTTGATCATAGGGTATGGTGTTATAATATTTGAAAAGCAAGTTCCTGTTCATTTCGGTTCCGAAAGTCCCGCCATCTGCTTTACTTCGTTACACTTCGTGCTCGCTCCTGTCGGGTTTAACCAATAAAAAACCTGTTTAAAAAAAATTTAACCGTAACATTTAACCATCCCAAAAATCTTCCTGGACGGTGGTGAAGTCTCACTCAAACAGGATCACTGTACCACTTTAAGCAGTGGCCAACATAGAAAGATTTTAAGCTGGCAATTCTTCATCTTTTGCCTCGAACAAAAAAAGCCTATGATCAGGACAACAACAAAGAAAGAACCAATACCACCTACAAGCTCAGGATGAAGAATGAATTTAAACCTTTCTAATCTTGATAATTTTCATCCAGTGCAATACTTTCATTACCGGATAAGTCGGGTCAAATTCCCACCATTTAGTTGCAAAGTTCGGGCTATTTGGTTTCTTGTGATGGTTATTTTGGAATAACTCACCCATTAACAGGAAATCCCAGGGTAATGAATTTTTGCTATGGTCATCATTGTCGTGATTGGAGTAACCATATTTATGCCCGCACCAGTTCACAATAGCACCATGCAATGGTCCCATTAAAAAGTGAATGGGTAACAAAATAAATAACCACCAGTGGTTGGCAAACATAATATAAAAACCGATGTAAAATAAGCCACAACCAATTCTCCAAAACCAAGAATCACCAATTCGGTCAATCAGCGGCCATTCAGGATAATTGCCCTGAAATGCAGGTTCTGGTTGAATTTTGAAATGCAGGTAATTCATGTACATATTTTTTGTTGCGATCATCATCCCAAACACATCCTTAAAAAAATGTGGAGAATGAGGATCTTTCTCTGTATCGCTATATGCATGGTGCATGCGGTGTAATATAGCATACGCTCTTGGATTTAAAAATGATGAACCCTGAGAAATCAGTAAAACGAGATAAAAGAACTTTTCCCAAAAAGGCTCCATTTTAAACATCTTATGGGAGGAGTAACGGTGAAGAAAAAAAGTTTGACTGAATAAGGATAAAAACCAATGGCAAACAAAAAAAAGGAAGATAATCATGTATGGTGTGTATACTTTATAAACGTATTTTTTTAACGTTTAGTTTTTCTTATGGCTGGAAACCAAAAGCAGAAGTGTTGGAATAAATGAGAATCCTGCACTGAATAGTCAGAACAGGATTCTAATGGAATATTTTTATCTACCGAAATCGTCTTGAACACGAACGATATCGCTTTCATCGGATGGATTTGAAGCATCAGTATGTTGCCAGATCTCCGCAACCACACCCCAATCATCTAAACCTATCAAACGATGGCGTTCGCCTTGTTGTAGTTTTATCTGATCTTTTGGCGCATATGTTTTTACTTCACCCTCTTCATCAGTTTCGCTGGTTTTAATACCAACGGTACCTGTAACTACCTGCCAAATTTCAGCTCTGCGGTGGTGATATTGCCATGACAAACGTGTGTTTGGTGCAACTATTAATATTTTTGGGCTTAATTTGCCACCTATTTTTAAACTTTCTACATCTAATCCGTCAAAGTAGGTATCTGCAAACTGCTGAGCCTGTGCCTCATCAATAACAAAGAAACCACCCCAAGGGCGTGTCTCATCGCGATTTACTACATTAAAACCTTCAATTTTTAAACGTTGCGCAACGTTATCGAATATTTCTTTTTTGTCGTTTTCCATAATTGGCGTAAAAATAACGCTTTGAAATTAAAAAAGCCCTTTCGGGCACTTTATTTTTTAAGAACTATTGATGTAGTGTTTAATTACTATCGCTGATCGCCTATGCGGCTTGATAGCAGCTATTTTGTCTCGGCAAACAACACTTCCTGCCTTATTGAAGAATTAGTAAAGATCTGAGGAACATTTACTTTATCCATTGCCAGTTCGATTGTTACAGAGGCATTCGGCTTACGTAGCTCCCGAGAAATATCACCAGTAATAGATGAGATTTGTTTCAGAGAAGAGAAATATTGCCGATCAAGGTTTTTAATATACCGGAGATTTCTTTTATCCTTTTTGTATTCTGCATTTACGGTTTCAGCACAATTTTTTTGAAGATGATCCAGTAATGATAGTTTATTCGTAATTGCCGCCAAGGCAGTTTTAGAGAGTTTAATACCGCTGATTTCTACAACCTGTTTGTTATTTATCACATAATCACGTCCGGCAAAAGTAATGGTAAATTTCCCTGATTTTAAAATGGATTGCGATACTGGCAACCGGGTTAAATCACCTTCATGCTTGATCAATCTCTTATTAAATTGATACCGGTCGCTGTGCAGTTGTTCAATTAAATTACTTCCATCAATCTTCTCGGAGTTGAGCGAACTTTCCTGAGCCAAAAGATGGTTTATGGAAAAAATGGAGAGAAGGGCGATAAAATAGATGTTTTTCATTTATAAATGATTGAACATCAAAATAACACAAAAGATTTGATTATATGTATAATTTAGTTTACAATTTACTTTACAACTGAACAACCTGAGGTTGTAAGATGTTTTTTGAATGATTTAAGGAAAAGCAGAATTATTGTTTTACAGGATAAAATTGTTTATTGGTAAAAGCATGGGCTGCGAAATAAAAATCATAGTAATTCACGGTGAAAAACTTTCGGCTTACTACGTTTGAAAAGATACGCGTTCGATTAAGAATTTTCTGCTAATAATTCTTTTACTGAAATGTGAAATTATGAAAGGAAGTAATACAATCTGAAGCTGAAATCACAGCTTTCGCTTGTTTCTTCACCTAGATAAACATACATTTTTAGGTGTATTGAAAGTTTTCAGAAGATAGGCATAAAACGATAGCTTGCGATATTACTTCAAACTGAGATTAGTTTAACAAATGAAATCTATTTAAACATCGATCACACTTATATCGTTTTACGGGAATAAAAACTAAAATATGTTTAAATAAGAAACTTCGTGGGATACGATAAGTTTCAAAATTATGGCACCTCGGACAATTATGATCGCCCGGCGTTTTTACTAAAGAATTCATGTATAATAAGGATAGACATAAAAGTACTTAAAAATCTGCATGTTATGTTTTTTTCAAATTCTTTTTTTTCATTTCTTTGATAAATATCAATTTTGATGTAATAAATGTTAATTGATAAATTCAAACGAAAATTGAGCAGGGAGTTCGAAACTTCTATAGATAGTTGAAGCTTGCGATACATTTTTTCAAAAAAACCAATACTGAGAGTCAATATTGATGAAATAAAAAAAGCCTCATCATTTCTGACAAGGCTTGGTGGAGAATATCGGATTCGAACCTTTCATAATGTAATATAATAATGTAGACTAAAACAGCTTATAAAGGCTTTAAACACTCAAATTGATGTATTTCCATTAAGTAATACTTTACTTTATTATACATTTTATTGCACCACTAATTGCACCACTAAATTTTATTTACTATTTTCATGCCATTCACTTAACATTATGATTGGTACAATAAGATACGAAGTAAGAAAAGGCGTAACAGCAAAAGATGGTAAATTTCCAATAAGTTTGATCTATTCAATAAGCGGCCAAAGGGTTCGCTACAGCACTGGCTTGATAACGTATGCTGAATATTGGGACTCAAAAAAACAGAGCTTAATTTTCATAAATCAAAGGTTAGCTAAAAAACTTTTACCAGAAGTAAATCCCCATTTGCTTTTAAGCGAATTTGAAGTAAAAGAATTTAACAAAACATTATCTGATATTTCATCTGCAATAATTGATATTGAGAAGAAGTTTAGCGCTTTAAAAATTGTGTTTTCGTCCGCAATGATTATCGACGAATTGAAAGCTCAAAACAAAGTAGTAACTAAAAAAGAAGAGCCGAATAACTTTCTTTTTGATTTCATGGAGCAGTACATTAAAGATCATGAATCAACAAGAGTAAAAGGAAGTTTATCTGTTTACAAGTCTGTAAAGAGGCATTTGGAGGCTTACCAAAAAGAAACAAAGCATAAAGTTACATTCGAAACAATCGACTACGCTTTCTTTAACAAATTAAATACATTTCTTATAAATCGTGTAAAGACTGACAAGAAAGGGAATTTAAGTCCACAGCTAAACAATACAACTATTGCCAAAGCACTAAGCACACTTAAAACATTTTTAGGTTATGCACGTAAGCAAGGCATAAAAGTTAGTGATAGCTACAAGGATTTTAGCATAAAGAAAGAAAGTTTAGAAGTTATTGCGCTAGAACAAGCAGAATTAGATTCACTCATAAGCATCGATTTAAGTAACAATAAAAGACTAGACCAAGTAAGGGATGTATTTGTGTTTGCTTGTGCCACAGGGCTTCGTTATAGCGATGTTGCACTATTGAAACGCGAACATATTATTGATGATACAATTACAATCGTAGTTAAAAAGACAAAGTCTAGATTAACAGTACAGTTAAATCAAGTCTCTTATGATATACTAGAAAAATACAAGAAACACCACAAAATCCTACCAATCATTAGCAACCAAAAATTAAACGATTACATAAAGGAACTATGTGAATTAGCAAAGATTACTACCCCAATAGAAATTGTTCGCTTTTACGGTGCTAAAAGAAGCGTAATAACTTTTCCCAAATTTGAATTAATACATTTCCATACAGCAAGAAAAACTTTTTGCACATTATCCCTAGAAAAAGGAATGAGCGCAGAAGAAGTCATGGAGATTAGCGGACACCAAACATATAATTCTTTTAAGCGTTACATTAAAGTTACTGAGAATCGCAAAAAGACAGTTATGATGAAAGCGTGGGGAGCACCAGATAAGTTAAAAGTCGTAAGTTAATAAGGTATGGCTGATGAAAATTTTAAAAGATATACCTAGCTAAATTATTCATACACAACATTAAAATTTAACCTCAACATACTCACTGTTTGTAGCACTTAATATTAAAACTTTAACTCAGTTTTCTCTTTTATCGAAATAAACTTCGACAGCTTTATGGTAAATAAATTTCAAATCAAAATTAATAACGCATGGTTCCTCTCGTCTTTCGCGGTGCTTAAAATAAATTTTAGGCGGTCCGTATTCAGATTGATCAAAATTTCCTAAAATGCTGTAATCAAAAAGTTGGAGCAATGCCAATTCAGGCTCATACTCCAACCCGACTTTAACAAAATCATTAATAATCTGTGACTTGGTTAATGGCTGTTTAGTTTTTAGATTTTTCAATGATCGAAATATCCTGGAGATATCTTGGTCAGAAAAGCTTGCTGAGAGTTCATTTTTAATCTCGAGAACTAATTCTTCAACATAAGCGTTAATCAAGTTTTTAGAATTGTTAAAATTTATAGGAATTCTGTAAGCATTTTTCGGCAAAGGCTTGAATAATAAAATTAAATCCCTTGGGCGAAAAAAAGTATAATCTATTAAATATTTAAAACTACTACCGTTAAATTGATATTCTTCTTTAAATAGACTACTCCAAGGATCTAATAAAGAATAATTTTGATTTTCTTTTTCAAAATTAACCGCTATTCGCCTGTTAATAAGCTTTTTAAGACCCACTAAATTCTCGTTAGACTTGAAATTTTCATGTTCGTACCAGACTAAAGGTATCTCATAAGAAGAAAAAAGTTTTGCAGTATCAGCGTTATGTTTAACAATAATTCTTTTTAAATCATCCCTCAGAAGAATTATAACTTTAGCTTTGAGTCCATTCTTTCCGAAAATGTCAATATTGTAATCTTTTGCTACTCTGATAACATTTGTAACGCTATCAATGCTACCTTTATCACTTTCTCTAAATCCGATGTCAAGATCATCAAATATCAAATGATATTCGTTGTCTGATGTTACATTTTCTTTTAATAATTTTACGACAACATCCTGAAGCGGTTGCAGAATTTTGTAAAATGGCGCTTTGTGTTCTTTTATTCCGATATCTCTTTTAAATACCGAGCTAAATACCCTTTTAAAATACTCAATATTGACCTGTAATGACTTATTTTTTACCACTTCTGTAACTTCGAAACTTTTTATGTCTACTAAGCCTGAATTTCTTTGTAAAAAAATCTTTAATTCCTTGAATTCTTTAATGTGCTGAACAGACTGATCATCTGTAAATAATTTAATAAGTTTAGTTAGAATAATCCACTCAAATAATAGCTTCTCTTCGATGGGTAATCCTTGCTCTTTACCAATTTGAACAATTTTATTGCTATCTAAGTCTCTCGTCTTAATAAATTCACAAAATGCATTAGGTTCATTCGATGCAGAAAAAAATATATACTCTGCAATTGCAGACTTACCCGCTCCTTTCCTGCCTGTTATTATAAATTTCTCACTGTCTAATTCTGGAAATACGTTTAAATAGTCACCAAATATTTCTCCAAGTTTTATTTTAGAATTATAAGTTGTCTCCCCTTCGGCCTCTGGCGTACCAATAAAAAAATTTCTCGTTGTTCCTTTCTCAAACGATTCTTCGTTATTTAATCTTTTAAAAAAACCCATTTTATTATGACAATAAGAAAGTTAGAGTATTAAAGCCTTTGAATTAATTTCGTTAGTACTAACGAATTTGAATCGATCATGCTTTCTAAGCATTTTAGATAAAGAATTTTCCGGTGAGGATATTATAAAAGAGAGCATATTAAATTAGTTTAATTTTCACTAATGTATAAAAAAAAACATACACCGATAAATGTTCAGCACGTTTATATGTATCAATATTACAACTTATCCAAGTCACACCAATAAAAAAGTAGTATTAAACCTACAAATCATAACAATTAATAACACATCTCAAAAAAAAGTTTTTTCAAAAGCATTATTGCTTGACACTAATTTTGTAGCAATTTATTAATTACTATACATGAAAATACAAAAAACAGTTGACGTTGGAAGCATAAAAAGCGTAGATACGGAAAACAAAACCATCATGAAGAATTTATTTCTTAATCAAAATGAAGTTAAAAATCTTTTTAGGACTACTAAAAACACAATTGTCGTTTGGGGTAAAAAAGGAATTTTAAATCCAATCAAAATTGGCGGTAAAGTGTACTACAAAACAAGCGATATCAAGTCATTAATTAATGAGAAAGGAAATTCTAAATAATGGAATTAGCAGTTTTAAACAAATCAGAACTTAATAACTTTTTCGAGACTTTAAATGTCAGAATTGACAAACTCATGGAGGCTATGCAATCAGCACCAATTAAAGAATCAAGACTTATCACACAAAAAGAACTTGCAAAGTATTTGAGTGTTACCGAGCAAACTATTATCAAATGGAAAGCGAAAGGAAAAATTCCTTACCTCCAATTTGGTGATGTTATTCGCTATGATTTAAATGAAGTTAATAGGGCGTTAGAAGTACCTTGCAAAAAGAAAGGAACTTATAATGCGTAGATTAACGCCGCGATCTATAATGCCGGATGGCATATTTAGAGGAAAAAAAATGGAAGATGTGCCAGCAGAATTTTTATTGAAAGGATTCTATGCAAACCGACAATCACCACAGGTGGCGCACTACGTGAACGACAACCTCAAGGAACTAGAAAAACTAACAAGAAAAAATATAGCTAATGGACAAAGAACAAAATCACATAAAAGATCTCAGTAACTATATTTTTGCAACATACAATGTTCGATACAATATTCTTACACACGAGTTAGAGTTAAATGGAAACCCAATAACAGATTTAGACAAAAATAGCATCTATATCGATTGTAAAGAAAAATTCAAAAGAGTTATAAAGGTTGATGTATTGAGTATTCTGGAGTCAAATCTAACTCCAAAATTTAATCCGCTTGTTTCTTTTTTTGAATCAATGCCAATAGATAAAACTTTTTGCGGTAATATCACAAAGCTTACAGACTGCATTTTGTCCGACACTGAAAATCACGATATGTTTATAAAGAAATGGTTAGTAGCTATGATAAGAAGCGCCTACGACGGAAAACATTCTCCATTAACACTAATTTTATGCGGCGGTCAGAACACGGGAAAAACTGAATTTTTTCGGCGACTCCTACCAGTCGAACTCGCGTCTTACCATGCCGAAAGTAAGTTAGATAATGGCAAAGATGATGAAATTTTGATGACTAAAAAACTAATTATTTTGGATGATGAAATGAGTGGAAAAAGCAAGAAGGAAGAAGCGCACATTAAGGCTGTCACATCTAAACAAACTTATGATATCAGACCGCCCTATAAGACCGTGAGTATAAAAATGAATCGACTTGCGATGCTATGCGGAACTACTAACGAAATAGAAATACTTAATGACATAACTGGAAATAGAAGGTTCTTACCTATCAGCGTTAAAAGCATAAATCATAGCTTATATAACAGCATAAATAAAAAGGAATTGCTTTACGAATGCTTCACTTTATATAAAAATGGTTACGACCCGGATTTAAGTAAGGAAGAAATTACGACTCTTAACAAAAGCACAAGTCAGTTCGAGGCTGTATGTACAATACAAGAATCAATTTGTAAACTATATTCTCTGCCTACGCATGAAACACCTTCCCATAAAATAGACTACTTGACAACGACACAGATACTACATCAGATCAAGCAATGGTTTTCTATCCAAGTCTCGCCAAATAAACTCGGCACTGTCTTACGTCAACTCGGTTTCACAAGTGAACAGAAGAGGATCAATGGACATAAAAGCAGATGCTACTCTTTGATAACACAATCATTAGGTTAATAATCATTGTAATGCTCAACCAAGTGGTTGAGCATTTTTTATTATGGAACAGTCCAAGTATTACGTAGTGTTCCTAAAAAAACCATTAACACTCACCGTAAGAACTTCTGGAACAAAGGAACAGTGGAACAGTAATATATCAAACTTCCTACTACGTCATCTACAATAATATCATTAGTAGATTGACATATAGCTATATACACTTTAAATGTTTTGTTCCACTGTTCCTGTGTTCCAAATTACGTTTAAACCCATATATAATGGTTTCAGATGGAACAATCGTGGAACAGACTTCGTTGTTATGTTTAGTAACAAAAAGCGACTACCATTTAACAAATTTCCTTTCAAATTTTTAATAATCATAACAGTCTCTATTACTGGCCTAAATTCTAGCAACAATATATTGTAGAGTGTTTTACTTTTTGGCTAGTATAATCAATACATTTTTATAACTTTAAAATCAGTCATCACTCTTAATGGCTTATACTAAATTAATGTCTCATTTATGAATTATCAAGATTGGATTACAGACCTTAAGGCAAACAACAATGATTTAGCCGATTTTATTACAAAACTAGAACCCTTCATTTCAGATGTCGGCCTTAATGTGCCAAAGTTTGAAAAAGCTATAGAAAGCGGTTTGCAAAAGATAGAGAATGATCTATTAGATTCCTTCAAACAAAAGCAGAATGCTAAGACTTAGGAAGGTTACAATTGAAAACTTTAGAGGATTAAGACTGCCCATTGAATTAGATTTTTATAAAGGAAAAACTCCAACATCAGTTTTAATTTATGGTAGAAATGGCACTGGTAAAAGTTCTATTGTCAATGCATGGGAATGGTTTTATCGGTTTGAGATAGCCTCTTTAACTCGTGAAGGTGTCTCTATAGCGGATTACTCACATAGAGCCTGCGGAGGCAAAGATTGCTACATTTCTATTGACTTTGAGCACCCAACAATTAATAATGCTAAGGTATTATTTAATCCAAAAAAGATAACTAGCCCAACAGTTGGCGGTAGTTATTTAGAATTTAAAGAATTAAGTACATATCCAAATTACCTCAGATATTCAGATCTACAAGATTTCGTTTATAAAACAAAAGCTGAAAGGTATAAATACATCGCGAAATTTTTCGGGTTGGAAAAGTTTTCTTTTCTGCAGGACACATTACAGAAAACCATCGGAAAGCAAGCGATAAGCCTCCAACAATATAAAGGTTTGCTAAATGGAAATGAAGGAGAGATTAAAGCGATTAGTCAGTTACAGTTAGTAAATGAAAAAAACGTACTTACTTTCTTAAACATAATAGCTAAACGACACAACCTAAGACAAATTACAAAGATCCAGGAATGTAGCATTTTAATTGAGGATTTGGGAAAAATAGTTTCAAATAACCCAATTGCAAAGGAGCTTTCTGAATGGCAAAACTTTCAAGCAAAGCAAAGCAACTTCTATCCAATTCAAAAGCTTAGCACAAAATGCGATGAACTAGAAAAATCCTTCGAAAAGCTAAAACAAAAAGAAGACAATATTAAAGATTTAATTCTATCCCAACTATATGAATTAAGTATAGAGATTCTACCTCATCTTGAAAGCTTTTCAAAGTGCCCAGTATGTGATAATACTTTTAAAGGGGATTTATTAGCGCACATAAAAAATAAACATTCTCTATTAGATGAACTTAATATAAATAAGAAAGAATTTGATGATCTTCGTAAGGTAATAAAAGAGTTAGTTGATGGCGTTGTAAAAAAAATCGCAGGAATCAAAGATGAACCAAGTCAAAATATAAAAGCTGATCTTTCACTTTTTTTCAGCGATATAAAAGAGATAACGAACTCAGTAAAAGATTTAGTAGCGTTACTAGATAAACCTTTAAAAGATATTGCAGAGTTAAAAATAGTTTCTCATACAGCAGTATCGACAGTTAACAAGTTGATTGATAATGAATTTGCTAATAGGAAAATAGTTACAGATAAAATTGAACTATTGAGTAAGGATGAGAATACCCAAAGACTAGCCAAGGACTATTCAGATATGATAGGTATTTTTACAGCCTTCAAGAGTTTTGCTATTAATGCATCGAAGCTTGACTACCTAACAACCATTCATTCCAAGTTGTCTGCAGTACTTGTCGAGCTTAGTAAGTTTATCTCTCAAACTATACAAACAACCTTCAATACAATCTCAGCAGATGTTATTGATTGTTTTAATTTTTTGGAGTCATCAAATCCATTTTTAAAGAATCCAGAACTAAAATTAATCACAGGTAAAGACAAAGCGGTAGAGTTAGAAATAGAATTTGTCTCAGAGAAAGTTACGCCTGCATTCAAGTTTCTAAGCGAAAGCCAAGTTAATAGTTTTGGATTAGCAATATTCCTTTCTGCTGTGAAGCACTTCAATAAAGAATTTAAGTTTTTCATTCTTGATGACGTTGTCAATAGCTTTGATAGCTTCAAACGGCCGAAAGTTTCTCAGTTAATAGCAACCAGATTTAGCGACTTTCAGACTTTGATGATAACCCATGATCAAGTATTTTTTGATACTGTACAAAGGGATTTCCCTTATTGGCAACGTTATAAATTTACTTCATGGGACTATGCAACTGGGCCTAAATTTAGGGTGGCTAAAAATTATTCCGAAGAGATTAAAGAATATCTCGATGAAGATAAACCAATCACAGCAGGTCAAGCACTGGGACGGTATCTAGAATGGACTTTTGGAGTCTTAAATGAAAACCTACAATCACCGATTAGATATAGGTTAGAGAATACATATACTCTCTCTGAATTCTATGAGCCGCTTCTCAAAAGATTAAAAGACAAGCTAAAATCTGGCAATAGAACGCACATTGTGATCAAGAAGTTTGATAGTTTTGAACAGGGAACTATATTCCGCAACTACTGCGCACACTGGAAAAACGAGTCCAACCAGTTCACAACTCCAGAAATTGCATCAATATTTAATTTATGGATTGAAATTGAAAGCCTCTTGTATTGTCACGATTGTAAATCATTTATTAAATTAGATTCCTCGACCGCCACAGATTATGTAAAATGCAATTGTGGCAACCTAGACTTAAAGTCTGCCAATTATTACGAAGAGTAATATAATGTCAGAAAAAATTATAGCTTTTTAGTACTTAAGCTAATATATTATTAATTAAGTCGTTTGCGAAATGGGAAACACACTATTAAAACCGTGTACCCCCATTTTGCAATTTGATGTATATATTCCTTTATTATCTTTAAATCAACTACAGAAATCTTAAAAGAATCTGATCCACAAACACTTGACTAATAATTATCTTTTTTAATTTTAAACTGCAATTTTCAAAATAAAATATACATATCTATTTCGCAAAATGGTAATGTATTTTAGCCCAAAAGTACATTTAACCCGTTATTTCAAGCATAGCCTCACTTTTTTGAGTATTTATAGAGGCGATAAGTCAGCCCTGACGCATGAGACTTTAACTTATTGCAACTTTATATGAACGAATGCTCAGATTACGAAATGCATAATCATCTAAATAACTAGAATAAAATAATTTAGATAGATTTTAAAGTAAGCAAAATTGCACCACCAATTGCACCACCAATAAAAAAATCAAACAAAAAAGCCCTCAGAAATAAATCTAAGGGCATAAATAGTGTTTTAGTGGTGGAGAATATCGGATTCGAACCGATCACCTCTTCACTGCCAGCGAAGCGCTCTAGCCAAATGAGCTAATCCCCCAAAAAAATGTTAATGATTAATTGTGGAGCAAAAATAGTAAATACTTTCTCTAAAGCAAATGAAAATTAATCTTTCAGCTTAAAAGCAAATAAAGCCATGATACAGATGACGCCTATCGCCGACTGCAGCGGATAATTTATAAAAAGAAAAAGCACAAAGGTTGCAATGAGTAGCATCAGGAAAAACATTAGTGCTTTATGCCATGAATCCATGAAACACATGGAAATAATTGCAAGAATGTAAATTGGAATAATAACTACGGCCAGAAACATTGGCCGAAATTAATTTCCCTGTGTTAAAAATCAGTTAACCTCTTATTAACTTTCAGCTTTCTGCTTAAGTAAAGCCTGGTATTCATCAACAAACTGACTCACATGAAAACCATCCATTAAAGCGTGGTTTACATGAATGGACACCGGCATAATTTTGCTTCCTTGTTCATCCCGGCACTTTCCGAAAGAAATTTTCGGACAGCTATCGTTAAATGAAAACTTTCGGGCATGAGACATTGATGAAAAATCTAACCAGGGCAATGCTGAATAGTGGATAACATTTTCTCCTGATGACGAAGGAATTAACCCGGTTGTTTGTTGCACCTTTTCAATTTCTTTACCTGCTGCGATTTTGAAATCTTCAAACTGCGAAAAAAAATCCATGTAGCCGAAGCCAAAAGTTCCATTCGGACGATTGATTGTTGTAGCTGCATTTACGCTATCGAATTTCCAAACTTCCCCATCTATAATCCGGTACTTAAAAGCCTCGGTTCTATTTGCTGCCAGCAGCGATTTATGTAAGTAAAGCAAGAAAAAGGAAATGCCTTTTTCTTTTGCCTCCTGATAAGTTGCTGTGCAATCTACATCTACAGTAACACCGAAAAAAGGCTCTTCAAAAGTGTTAAAAAATTCAAAATGATCTTTTCTGATCCAGGTGTTTATATCTATTTTTTCTCTCATTTAATTAGTTGGGGTAAAACATCGGCAAGATTTTCTACCTGGTAAAAATTTGCATGCTCAACAGTGTGATCTATACGCTCATGCACCCAGGTGGTGTGATACGGTATATGAACTGCATGACCACCTATGGCCAACACGGGCAAAACATCCGATTTGAGTGAATTACCCAGCATCAGAAATTCTTCAGGTTTGCAATCAAGATGTTTAATCAGCTTTTGATAATCCCGCTCTTGTTTATCGCTCATGATTTCAATGTGGTGGAAATAATGGTCCAGACCTGATTTGGTTAACTTTCGTTGCTGATCTAACAAATCGCCCTTGGTTGCCACCACTAACCGATATTTCCCGTGAAGTGCTTTCAAAACCTCTTCTACGCCATCTAATAATTCGATCGGCTTGTTAAGCATGTCCTGTCCGAGTTGGATCGCTCTGCTAATTACCGCAGGGTTAACTTTCCCATCAGTAATTCTTAATACGGTTTCAATCATACTCAGCATAAAACCTTTTATACCATAACCATATAGCGGCAAATTGTTAATTTCGGTTTTTAGCAGTTCCGCTACAATACTGTGATGTGGCATAAAATCTTCCAGCAGACCTGCAAATTTTTCTTCCGTTTCGCGGAAATAAGGCTCATTAACCCAAAGCGTATCATCGGCATCAAAAGCGATAACGGTAATTTGATTGTTCATTGTTATGCTGTAATTTCGTGATGCAAATGTAAACCGCTCTGGCTACAGAATAAAGGACATTTGTCCATTTTCGAAAAATATGTTGAGAACAAACCCTACTTTTTTATCTTTCATCGAACGATTTTATGAGCACAACCAGGACACCGGAATTACGCTCAAAACATTTCGAAAGGGCTTTAGATTTGTTGAGCAAGGAGAAATAATCAAAAACATTTATATTGTTAAAGATGGAATTACGAAATGTTTTATCTCTGAAGAAAATGGTAAAGACTTTATTATAGAATTTTTGGGTAAAGGTGAAATTGTTGGAGAACTGGAAGCGATCAAAAAAATTAATTGCCTTTGTAATGTAGCGGCCATTAGTGAAGTAACAGCTTATGCCATTCCCAATCATGTTTTCCTATCTCTAACAGAAACGAATCAAGAATTTACCAGAATTTTATTGCAGGAGCTTTCTACAAGAATCATTCAAACAAGTTCTAGAGCTTCATTTCAGCAACTATACACGCTTGAATATGGTTTATTAAAATTATTAAGGCTTCAAGCTGATGAACATTTTTCTATTTCGAAAGAGGATATGGCCGCCTACTTGGGTATTTCAGTACGCAGTTTCAATAGAACTTTGCAGCAGGTAAAATCTAAAAACGAAGATGAAAAATTCACTAAATTTCTAGAAAATTTAGGTTAGATTCTACAGTTAATAGAACATTTAAACCATTAGCTTGTTAATCAGCTATGCCTGAAATGCTAATTATTAATGGAAGTGCCCGATTAAATGGAGATACACAAAAATTTATCGGCCGGTTAACTGAAGGCACGGATTATACTCTGATTAGCTTGGTTGAGCATTACATCCTTCCCTATCATTACGAAAGTAGTTACCCTCCAGAGGATCAGTTTGAGCTATTAGCCAAGGAGATTTCGTATCACAAATACATTGTTTTTGCTACACCGGTTTATTGGTATGCCATGAGCGGAAGGATGAAAAATTTATTCGACCGTTTAACGGATTGGGTAACTTTGAACAAAGAAATTGGTAGAAATTTAAAAGGTAAAACTTTAAAAGTAATTGCGGTGGGCACTGATGGAGATTTGCCCGATGGATTTATCACACCGTTTTCAAGAACAGCTGGTTATTTGGAAATGGATTTCAAAGGGTATCAATATTTTAATAGTGCTAATACAATTACAGAGGAAGAACTTACAGAAATTCGAAAATCTTTTTTTAGTTTTATATCAGTTTGACATTTACAACATTTTATATCATAAATAAATTTAAGAATAATACACATGAATGTAGAAGAAGTTTTCAAAAATAACGAAGAATGGATTGGCAGAAAATTGGCCAATAATCCAGATTATTTCACTGAATTAGCGAAAGGACAGACTCCAGAGTTTTTATATATTGGATGTTCGGATAGTCGTGTTACTGCTGAAGATTTAATGGGTATACAGCCTGGTCAAGCTTTTATCCATAGAAATATTGCCAATTTGGTTAATAATGTTGATTTAAGCGTAATGACGGTTTTAAATTATGCTGTTCGTCATCTAAAAGTTCAACATATTATTGTTTGTGGTCATTACAATTGCGGTGGCGTAAAAGCGGCTATGCAACCAGCTGACATGGGTATTTTGAACCCTTGGTTACGTAACATCCGTGATGTTTACCGTACACATAAAGATGAATTAAATGCAATTGAAGATGAAGGTGTTCGTTACAACAGATTAGTGGAATTGAACGTTCAAGAGCAATGTGTAAATTTACTAAAGACAGCCGCTGTACAAGAAGCGATTACACTTAGAGGTTTAACCGTGCAGGGATGGGTTTTTGATATCCACACTGGCCGACTTATTGATTTAAAGATCGATTTCGAGAATATTTTGAAAGATATTAAAGAGATTTACAACCTATTTGAGCCGAAAGAATCAAAGATTTAGACTTACTATGATCGCTTCCTAAACCTGTAAATTCATGGAAGCATTCTATTCCAAAAAAATGAAAAGACCGATGTATGAAAATATGGAAATTCACTCCATACTTCAGACATCGGTCTTTCTTACTATTGACGCTAAACTTTAGACTTTACACGATCAGCTAGCGTCCCATCCAACCACCATCAACGGTTAAAATTGTTCCATGAACGTAGTCGCTTGCGCCTGAAGCCAAAAACAAAGTTGGTCCTTTAAAATCTTCAGGTGTTCCCCATCTTCCGGCAGGGATACGGGCTAAAATTGAGCTGCTCCTATCGGCATCTTCCCTTAATGCAGTTGTATTATCCGTTGCAATATAACCAGGCGCAATGGCGTTAACATTTACTCCTTTTGATGCCCATTCATTTGCAAAAGCTTTAGTTAAGGAAGCAATGGCGCCTTTACTGGCTGCATAACCAGGCACGGTAATTCCGCCTTGAAAGGATAAAAGTGAGGCCGTAAAAATTACTTTTCCACTTCCTCTCGCAATCATATCCCGACCAATTTCTCTGGTTAAAATAAATGGCGCAGTTTGGTTTACGGCGATTACCTCATCCCACATCTCATCAGGATGTTCTGCAATTGGCTTACGTAAAATAGTACCGGCATTGTTCACTAAAATATCAATCACCGGATGCTCATTTTTTACTTTTACAGCAAAATCTAATGTACTTTCGCGTTTACCAAAATCACATTGATAAGCATAAAATTTTCTGCCCAAGGCAAGCACTTCTTTTTCAATTGAACTTCCTTCGAGTTCCAAGCTTGCAGAAACGCCGATAATATCTGCACCAGCCTCTGCCAATGCTAAAGCCATGGCTTTGCCAATGCCTCTTTTACAACCCGTTACCAATGCAGTTTTACCTGCTAAATTAAATATGTTTGACATTTTTCTTTTCTTATTGATACTCAGACTTGTTTATCAAGTCATCTTCATTTCGACCTAAGCGGAGAAATCTTTTAAATTTATTCGCTAAGAATATCTGTGAATTAAAATCTATTTCAATTCCGTGATGGCACAGTGATCCATATCGCCATAATCCAGGTTTTCGCCTGCCATACCCCAAATGAACGTATAGTTGCTTGTTCCCGCTCCGGAATGGATAGACCAGTTTGGTGAAATTACCGCCTGATCATTTTGCATCCAAATGTGGCGGGTTTCTTGCGGCTGCCCCATAAAATGACAAACACTTTGACCCTGCGGAACTTCAAAATAGAAATAAGCTTCCATTCGTCTATCATGAGTGTGTGCCGGCATGGTATTCCAAACACTTCCAGATTTCAGCTCGGTCATTCCCATTTGCAACTGGCAGGTTGGCAATACACTATTTACCAAAAGTTTGTTAATAACCCTATGATTAGCGGTTTCAGGTGTACCCAATTCTACAATTTCAGCATCAGCTTTGCTCACTTTTTTTGTTGGATAGGTATGGTGTGCAGGTGCCGAATTTAAATATAGTTTTGTTGGCTGAGCGGCATCAGCAGATTCGAAAGTAACTTCTTTTGTACCTTTTCCAATATACAAAGCTTCCTTATATTCCAGTTCAAAAATAACGCCATCAGCAGTTACAATAGCCTTTCCACCTACATTGATCATCCCCAATTCCCTTCTTTCTAAAAAATAAGTGGCTTTAAGGTCATCAGGATTAGGCAAAACCAACTTTCCGTTTACTGGCATTGCGCCACCAACAATGTACCGATCAAAATGAGACAAGGTTAAGTTTACCTGGTTCGCTTCAAAAACGTTTTCGATTAAAAAATTTTCCCGCAGTGAGGCGGTATCCATTTGTTTAACTTCTTTTGGGCTTTGAGCGTAACGACTTTCGAATTTATTCATTGGTTAAAGTTTGAGATAAGATTTAGAATCGAAATCAATTCTTGTTCGCAAATATATTTATACGATACTTATTATTGGAATTAATACTCAACTTTATAATCTTTTTTACCGCCTCTCCGGAATTGGAATAATTATCTTCCGCCAAAAAGCATAAGTAATACCAGTAACAAAACCGAAAGTATGCCAATATTAGCTAAAAACTTGTTTGTCAACTTTCTCCGGTAAAGCCAAATTGCTTCGATAGCTAAAAATAAAACGCCGATAATCGCCAGGGCTAAAAAAGCGTAAACTAATCCCAAACCCATTGAGTCTGATCTCCCACCCAAAATAACCATATATAGCATTATAAAGGCAATGGGCAGTGCAAATATCCTGATGAGCAAATGACCAATCCAATTCTTATAACCCATATATCTGTTTTAATTTTATGCTATATTTTCCAGGTATCTTAAAACCTCTTCCTTCTTCCTGCTCGAAACCAAAATATTCTCCTTGTTTTCCATCTGCAGATAACCCTCTCTGTAGTACTTTTTTACATATTTAAAATTTACTAAATAAGATTGATGGCATCTTAAAAAGCCAAAAGGTGTAAGCAAACTTTCATATTCTTTTAGACCTTTGGATACCACAATTTCACGCCCGTCATTAAGATAAAAACTGGTGTAGCCTTTATCGCTTTTACAAAACATGATATCCTCAATCGCAACCACTTCTATATATTCTACACTTTTTAAAGCAATGCGCTTGCTTGCGCTAACCCCTTGCGCTAAATAATGTTCTTTTGCAATTGCTAGTTGTTGCTGCCCGAAGCTTTCATGTTCTCGGTGATGATAACACTTATTTAGTGTTGTGGTTAGCGAAACATCATCAATAGGTTTCAATAAATAGCCAAAAGCGCCTAAATTTAGTGCTTGAATGGCATACTGATCATAGGCAGTGAGAAAGATGACCTGAAAATCCAATGTCCCTATCTCATCAAACAAATGAAAACTGTCGCCATCTTTTAATCTGATATCAGCAAGAATAATATCGGGTTTTAATGCAGGTATCTCCTTTGCTGCAACAGAAATTTCTCCGGCAAAGCCGACAACTTCCAGGTAATCAATTTTTTTTACGATTTGCAGGATATGCTGCAAAATGCGGATTTCATCCTCCAGTATATAAAGTTTCATAACATTTTATTTAGTCATTAATTATTGGGATCAGGATTTTTACCAAAACACCCTTTTCTGCTGACTCTTTTTTATCTTCTACCTTAAAGTGTGCAAGCTGTCCTTTAGAAGTAAAAAGCAAATCGAATCTTTCCTTTATAATAATTTGTGCAAGTGATTTCTTTTTTTGTTTATCGGCAACTTTCGCAGTGAGGCCACTACCATTATCATCTACCTCAATTAACAAACAATTATCTTTTGTTTTAAAAGCGATGTTCAAAAAACCTTTGTGCGAAATGTTTCTGAAACCATGTTCTATTGCATTTTCTACGAAAGGCTGTATTAGCATTGGCGGAATCAGTGTTTCGTTTAAATCCAGGTCATTATCAACAGCTATTTTATATTCGAATGCACCAGCATAGCGCATTTGCTGAAGCTGGATGTAATTATTTAAGGAAGCAATTTCTTCTTCAATTTCAATAAAATCTTTACGGTTTTGCTCTAAGATGCTTCTTAATAACCCAGAAAAAGATTTCAGGTACTTTACTGATTCATCGATATGGCCCGAAGCTACCAAACCCTGTAAATTGGCAATAGCATTAAAAATAAAGTGTGGATTTAATTGCGCCTGCAACAGTTTTTGTTCCATATTGAGGCGCTGGTTGTCAGATTTTAGCAAGTTATTTTTTGCTTTTAAACGTTGCTGACGGTAGAAAATGAAGAAAAATGAGATGACGCCGAGGAAAATCAACACTATCAAAAACATTGAAGAACGTTGCTGTTTAATGATGGTTTCATTCAGCTTGTTACGCCCATTCAGTTCTGCTATGTTGCGGTCTTTTTTTTCAGTTTCATATTTTTCGCTCATTTCTGCAACTTTAACTGCTTCAATGGCTTCGTTATTCTTAAGCTCTATTTTATGGGCAGCCTGGGCCGCTTCCAGAGCCCGGGCATAATCGCCTTTCATTTTATAGGCATCAATTAATCCCGCATAATGAACTTCTTTTTGCTTTCCGGAAACATCACGTTTTTCAAATTCAATGCCCTCCTTATAATATTTGATAGCAGAATCAGGTTGGTTATTTCGAATGAAAGTGGTTGCCAGATTATTAAACGCGATATCATTTAAATTATCCGTTTTCTTTAGATAATTAAAATATGTTTTGCTGGAAACCAATGCTTTTGCGGGTTCGCCTTTCTGACTGTAGAGCTGCGCTTCGTTATCGTATGTGCGGGCAAGCGCAAGGCTATCGCCAATTTTTCCGGCCAATAGGCGGGCTTGATTATTATAGTAAGCCATCTTTTTAAAATCATTTAACCTGGAAGCCAGTAAAAACGATATATCGAAATAGCGTTGCTTAATTACCGGATGAAAGTTAAATGGATGGTTCTGAAAGTAGATCGCTGCATATTTTAAAGAATTTTTCTCATTATGATTTTGAAAGTAAGCCTGCGCCAGTAAATCGTAAAACCTATAGGTTAACCGGCTTTTCATTTGCTCAGATTCTTTTAAAGCGTTAAATATTTGACTGGTTAGCGCCGATTCTACCATTGACCCATTGCCCATGTTTTGAGTTAAAATACCAAAGGTTTTCAAGAGCGCAACTTCATCATTTGCTTTTGCAGGTTTTATCTTTTCATATTCTAATAAGGCGCTATCACGCTTTTTTTCCAAGCTATATTTTCTCGCTCTGAAATAACGAAAGTAAGGATTGGCGGCTTTATCAGCGGAAAGGCTTAATATACTATCTTCCTTAAGAATGTTTTTTTTAACCTTAAGTGCAGATAATGTATCAAATGAGATGATGAGGGATATATAATCTTTTTTTACCGCGGGATTTTGCGTGGTTGATTCGGCCGTTTTTGTGGTGCCATTTTTATTTCTGCATGAAGAAATAAAAAGGGTACTGCAAATGGAGCAAAGTACAAATACGGTTCTGGCATTTAATATCATTAACGAGAGATTGATTTAATAAAATCTATAAATAATCTTTAAATATATAAATAGAAAACTTCCATCAAGAAATCAGTTAAACATTCGCTGCTTTTCAATCTATATCCGTATCGGATCGATGCTTATTTGAAAATCAACATCTCTCCCACCACTAAACTTTCGGAAATAATGATTAAACAAACGAATATCAGTTGCCAGTAAGCAGTTGTAAGTTGGCCCTCTTTCACTCCTCTTTTTCTCCTCAAATTCAAATCAGAAATAAGAAACCATCCTCTGATTTCTAAAAATTATTAACCATTTACTTAAAACAAAAAAAATCATGAAAAAACTATTCTTTGCATTGATTTGCACCGCGTTTGGATTTACCGCTTCGGCCAACGATTCATTGCCCAAAAATCAAACCACAACATCTACAAAGCTGGAAACTGTAATAGGCTCCAGATCTGTTAACACTATTGAAAACGGAAACCTTACCACAGAACAGTTAGGGCTTTTTCGCCGTCAAATGAACTTCGTATTTACTGATGCCTGTGGAAAGGCCACACGAGTTTATGTTTCTGGCGCAAGTGCTGCATCAGACCATGAATTGTGGTGGTTTGCATGGAGGTGGTTTGTAGATGCAACCATAGATGCCAATCATGGCTGTTTATAATTAACTGATTTTATAACCTCAATTATACTTAAATGAAACGTATATTTTTAGCATTACTATTATGCGCATCAGTAGCCTTTAATGCTGCTGCAAACAATCATACCCCTAAAAGTCGTACCGCTTTAATCAATGAGGCGATCACACAATCAATATCAATTGGCGACAAACAATCATCAAACCAAGTGAATTTAGTGCGCCAGGAAATGGTGTATAGATTTACCGATGCCTGTGGGGTAAGAGTGTATATACACGTATTTGCGTCAGATGGCACTCCCGTGAGAGACATGCACCTTGCTGCAATGCAACATTTTCAAAATGGTACCTGGACCAGCGATGGCTGTTATCAAAATCATTAATAAAAATTAAATAGAAACGAGGATGGTTCCTTTAAACAAAAACGACATGAAAAGATATTTTAAACTAATAATACCGGCAGCTATATTTTGCATTCTGATGTCTTTTAGATACAAAACCCACACCGGTTCTGAGCAACCTTCAGGACTAGCCTACTACCATTTCTATCACATAAAAGATAGTACCCAAACAGGTAAGGTTTACAGTGAAGATTTTATACTCGGCTTTACAACTAATAAAAGTATTTACAGCAGCCAATCCAAGCTAAAACAAGATTCTACTATGGAAGCGGCATTGCATGCTGCTGAAGTTAAGAAAAGTGCTTCGGTAGATTTAGGTGTAGTTTTGCCTGTTACCGAAGAAGATATTTATGTTGATAAGGGTAAACTTTTCACGGTAAAAACTACCTACTCACAAAGTTATCTAATTGCGGGTGAGGGAGATAAAATCGACTGGAAAATTGATAGGGAAACCAAATCCATATTAGGCTACACCTGCCAAAAAGCCACTGGCGTTTGTAAAGGCAGAAAATATACTGCCTGGTTTACAACAGATATTCCGGCAAGTTTTGGCCCATGGAAACTACAAGGCTTGCCCGGACTTATTCTCGAAGCGTACGATGATCGCTACTTCATCAAATTTACATGTACAAAATTCATTGCTCAGAGCAATTTCAGTCAGTTGAAATCGGTAAGCATCCCTGCAAACGCTACGCCCACAACAAAAAAAGAATATGAAAAGATGAAAAAAGCTCAAGCAGAAGGGTTTTTAGCTGGCGGTTTTAGTGATAATGTTACCATTGACAAAATCACTACCGAAGGCGGAAACAATACGCCGCAGGCAAAGAAATTTACCATTAACTATCCTTTAGAATTAACCGACTAAACCAATCGTTTTGTTCAAAAAAATTGCCCTTTCATGTTCATTCTTACTTATTTGTGCGAATTTTTTATTCGCACAAAATAGCTTCACAATAAGCGGTTCCGTAAAGGATAGCATTGGTAATCCAATTGCCTCAGCATCAATAGCTGTTGTGAATCAAAATGGTGCAGGAATAATTTTCAGTAAAACAAATGATAAGGGCTTGTTTAAATGTGACTTTCAAAATGGCAATGAAAGCTACTTCATTAAAATTTCAGGGATGGGTTATCAGCAATTTAGCCAGGCGCTTCAGCAAAAAAATGAACAGAATTTTTCGATTATACTCAAACAAACGGCATACAAACTAAACGAAGTAACGGTAAAATCAAATGTTAAAATCAGCCTTTCCAGCGATACGCTAAAATATAATGTAAAAGGTTTTCAGGAATCAAACGACCGGGTAATTGGTAATGTGATCAACCGCCTACCGGGAATTCAGGTTGATGAAAACGGAGCCATCACTTATAATGGTAAACGCATCACCAAGGTTTACATTGATGGGGATAACTTATTGGATGGCAGATACAAAATGGCCACCAATAATGTTCCTGTGGGTGCTGTAGAACAGGTGCAGGTAATAGAACGCGACCAGCCGGTAAAGGCTTTGAACGGTTATGTGAGCAGCAATAATGTTTCGCTTAACATTAAACTTACCGATAGTGCCCGAACCATGAGTGTAAATACAGGCTATGCTGGCGCCGGGAACAACGCTTATACAGGTGAATTGAACAACCTTATTTTTAACAAAAAAATCAAGGCGATAAATACTTTTAAAACCAACAACATTGGCGAAAACCTCGAAGCAGAACAGGCAAGCCTGGGTGCAACCTTTAACAATGAGGTTGGTTTGAAAACACCGCAAACCCTCTTATCTATGGAAAGTGAAAACTTACCTAATACGAAAGAGAAGTATTATTTGCTAAACAATGATTATTCGGGCAGCTTGAATGCTTTGTTTAAATTAAAGGCTGATTGGGGATTACGCTTAAACTTATCTGCACTGCAATTGAAAAGAAAATATAAATACAATAATGCAGTTAGTTATTTCCTGGGAAATGCCGATACCATCCGGTTCAATGAAATTCAGGATAATGTATACAAACTTAACCAGTGGCATGCGGAGGCACAGATAGAAAAAAACAGTAAATCCATTTATGTAAAATCCATCACTAAGTTAGAAATACCAAAATGGAATCGTAATGGAAATACACGTCAAAATGAACAAGCGTTTGGGCAAAATCAACCCACTCATCAAATATCATTAAGCAATGAAACGAACCTGGTTAAAGCTTTAGGCATAAATAACATTTTACAATATAATGGCCTGGTACAATATTATAAGGTGAACGAAAACTTGAAAATTACACCCGGCATTCAGGAAGATATTGTAAATAACGGCATGGCGTACTTACTTCTTAACCAGCAGGTGAACACCGGGAATGTTTTTATCAATCAATCGGCCACTTTCAAAACCAGATTTGACCGATTGGTTTTATCTGCTGCTGCTGGCGGCTCATTTGAGCACAATCGATTAAACACTCATCTTTATAAAACGGATATTTCCAACATTGTTACGCCGGTTGGAAACGAATTTAAAAACAACGTTAGTTTTGATAATTTTGGTTTTTACGGAAAAATATCAGCTCTTTATCTTTTAGAAAAAGGATCAATCAGTGTAGAGGCGACTCCGACATTTAGCAACATCCGTTATTCAGATGTCGAAAAAAATCATTCTGAAAACAACAGCTATTTTCTCTTTAATCCTCTAATAGAATTCAAAAAAAACCTGGGAAAATATAGTGAGTTGAATGCGAGGTTTGCACAACAAACCGAGTTTGGTAAGGTTAACGATATCTACAGGGGCAGTGTATTGGTAAACTACCGGCAGTTTAATTTTAATGACAGGCCATTGCCTAAAACCGATATCAGTAATTTTAACATCAGGTATGCGTACAGAAAACCTATAAAAATGCTGTTTTACAATCTTAACTTCAGTTACGATCGTACAAAGCAAAATTTTATTAATTCTTACACTATCGATAATGGGCTGACAAAATCTATTGCGGTTAACTTCGAAAATAAACTGGATCAGTATTCCCTGAACGGAAATTTTTCAAAATATTTATTTCCACTTCAACTTAACTTTTTAATTCACGGAAGTTTAAATATGCAAAGGGGAAGTAATTTTTATAACGATGAAATCACACCGTTTATTGGCCGACAGCTTTCGGCAGGCATGGTTCTGAGAAAAAAGCTATTTTCAAAAATAACGTTAACATTAAATGGAGATCTGAGCAGATCTGTGAATAAACAGAAAAGTATAAATAGTTCAATCAGTAACGAAACTGCAAGTGAAAAATTTAAAGGTGAATGGAACCAAAACATCAGTAGTGCCATTTCTTATAGCCTTGCTTATTACTTTACAACTTATCGCCAAGGCTTGCAACAACCTGTTCAAAACCAGTTTTTCGACTTTAATATCAAAGTGGCTCCAATTAAATGGAAAAGTTTTTTCGAATTCCAATGCATCAACCTGGTGAATCAAAACCTGTACCGGCAAATCAATTCCAGTGCTAATCAACTATCAACCTATGAAATGCCTTTACGTGAGCGAACATTTTTGCTGAAATATGCTTTTACTTTTTGATGCTCTGAATCATTTATCCATTCTTCGAATAATTAAGCAAGCAATGGGGATAATAATCCAATATTGGCGAATAATAATCCCAGCAATATTTTTCACACAAGAGGCTTATATTTATTTAAAATTTAAAATCGATGAAAACTTATAACTACCTGGAAGTAAATGCTGGCAAAGGAATTGGTTTTGCCCTGGCTTACGTAGCATTAATTGTGATTATATTATCTTTTGTTTTTGGAGGTTTCTTAGGTCTTGCTGATGCTGTAAATAATTTTGGCAGTAGCAAGGTACTGGGGTTTTTAGTGGGTATTGCCTGCATCGCTCCCATTTTCTTCCTGATGAAGTTTATTTACCCGAAAATCAATTTGACGACAAATGATAAATATGTATTGGTGAATCGGAAAAATCAACCCGATCTGGTAATTAACTATGATCAGATTAATGCCATAGCATTAAATGCACAGCGTTTAAATACATTAACTATTTATGGTCAATCAAATGAAGTATTATTCCATATTCAACCTTTTAATAATCATCATTTCATGGCTGAGTTAGTGAAAGAGATTACCTCGAAAAACAGCTATAAGAAATCTGTAACGCAGAAGAGAATGTTAAACACGAATTATGACATGGTCGTTTATCAACGTGGTTAAGTAACTGTAAGTTGCATCCTCCGTTTTCCTTCATTCCCCTGGTTTTTAAATAGCAAACTAACACATTGAGAAATTTGAGAAGACGACTAGAATTAGAAAGTCTGTACTTCATCTATGCAACTTGCTCTTCAACCCAGATCCTTTCTACTTCTTTAATTTAATCAGAAATAACTCCTTAGCATTTGGCGAATAAAAAGAAAAACCATTTGATGAATGGTAAAAAGCAGGCTTGTAAAGATTGGTTGCAGCGCCTGCTTCCTCAACGGTAAACAAACTTGGCCGGTAACCGTTATGTTTTTCCTTTTCAACAACCAGTTTGGTCACCATGAATTGAAAATTCTTATCCGCAACAGTGGTTTCGAAAAATCCCTTTCCACGCCAATTGTAAACGCTGAAGCCACCATCTCCACCACCAATAATATGTGAATATTTCATTTTTTCTTCAGGATGAAAATGCAAAAGTTTGACGTCTTTGGGAATTTCAAAACTCACTTCTCCACTGCGAAAAACATCTTTACGATATCGGCTTGCACTTTCCTCATCAGGTATTTGGGTATAACCTGGCATCTTTTGCCACAGCAATTGCCATTTTTTATCCGCATAGAAATAACATTGACGATACCAGACGTTTTCATTGGATAGTGAGCTGAAAAAATAATATTTCGCAGCAGACTTTATCACCTTAATTTTTGCCTCCACCCTGTCAGCATCCCAGCTTAAATCAGCATTTAGCTCTACTACTTTATGTCTGGTAGTATCACCATTTAGCGGCCAAGTATTGTAGTAGCTATTTCTATCGCCTGTGTAAACCATAAAATCGTCAATAAACTGACCCCAGTACCCATTATAGGCTACATAAATTGAATCGATAACTGTTCCCCTTTGATCTATTTTGTAATAACGAATATCATGTTTTGTTTCCTCATCAACCTTTGCATCGCAATCTAAAATAAGTTGATGGTTTACGGATGGAAATATCCGAATGGGATTTGGCGATGCGGCACTTGATACCACCACACGGGCTACCCGCTTTACTTCAAAAATACCTGATTTATAATGTTCATCAATTTTCTGAAAGCCAGAGTACCTGTAACCCACAGGTTCGTTATTTCTTTCTAAAACCAATTTCTCAGTCGCAAAGAAAATGTAAATCCCAAAGCCCAGGATAAAAATAATACCGATCCCGATCCACATTTTCTTCATCTCCTATTCAACAAAAATCTATTTAAAAAAAGTATAAGTTACCTGAACGGCACTGGGCGCTGCATGGTCACCCTCACCTCGTTTTTGAGTACTGTTAAAGGCTTTAATGATTCCATTTTCCAATCTATAAATTCTTTTTGAACTTTTGTATTTATTTACATTTTCCAACTGTAATGCTCCGTCTTCATTAAGGCTAAAAGTTCTGGTTTGAAGATCGCCACCAAAAGTTTCAGTTAGGGTAAGTGGTAAAGTGTATTGATTGTTGCTATAACATATAGTAGAGGCAAGACGATTATCTAAAAATGGATACTCCAAACAGGTTTGTCCATTCTGCTTAATAATTTGATAAACACCATGCGATTTGATTTGTAAGTTTTCATAATCCATTTTTTCGGTAGCATACCGAATGGAATCAAAAAATACTTTGCCGATTAATTTGTAACTTTTAAGTTGATAAGGATCTTTTACTGATATCGTGTTGCCTTGGTAATAGAAGTGTTTTTTTACGGTTCCTTTCTCGGAAATGGTAAATGGCAGATTATTTTGATAAGTAATAATATTGTGTTCCTCCCTACCATCTATAAATTCAACCCATTGCCCCAATGTATTAAATTTAAAAGTGAATTTTTCTTTTCCATTGGGCTGTAAGGTAATGCTGCTTACATTTTTTAAATCCATAAACTGAAACGGCAATATATGTTCCCGCAAAATCTCGTCTTGTAAGAAAGCGTTCATGTTTGGCTGAACCTCCTCATTTGCTTTAGTTGTTTTCATCAGCTTTTCAACTGCTAAACTATCTTGCATAAAGCTGCTATAATATGATGAGGTTTTATCGACACCCGTAGCCTTTGCAATCTGTTCGGTGAGTTTAGTCATTTTACTGCCTTGCAGAATTTTAGCATCAGGTTTACCATTCCAGAATAAAAACCCTTCATGACGCTCCTGGCGGTTGAGCAGGCTTAAATCCTGTTTCCCAACATTTGGTACTTTGATGAAAGTATTGCGGTAAATGTGATGGTAATTGACATCCTTTGCGGGGAAATTTAATTGCAATTCATCCCATTCTCTTTTAACAAGACCTCGCATGCCGTAATAATCCTTAGTCAAATCACTTTCTGTAGGTTGTTTCCGGTAAGTTCTGCTTTCCCGGTCCGACATCCATTTCACATCATAAATCACAATGTGGGGTTTGCCAACTTCCAAGACCAAGGTATCGCAATCTGTACATATTTTCTCGCGTTCGTATTTGTCCTCTTGTGGCGAAACAGAAATCATTGGCGCCTTGCTTTCAAAAATTGCAATCGATGGTGGAGCGGCTTCGTGTATCGTTTTCACAACCGGTGGCGGTGGGGGCACAACATAGATCTTAACAGGTTTTGGTTTTTTCTTTACCACTTTCTTTTGTGCGGAAACTGTTCCCACTGTTAATACCGCAGTGATCATTAACAGTATTTTTTTAATATTTCTCTTGAGCATCATATTTACTGCTTTTTAATTCCATTGCCTGAGCGAATCGATGGCCTTGTTCATTTATGTATCTCCTCAACTTATTCCTTATGATTTAATTACCATTTTTCAGCACCATGTAATTCTTTACCGAATTCATTGTAAACTACACCTCCATTAACTTTTATTTTCCAGGAGTTGGTATCTTCATCGTAATCCTGGCTGTAATAATCGCCACTCAGGTTTTTCACAACCACACCTTTTTTATTGATTAATACATACGATTCATTTTGCAATTGAACCAGCGCCAACTTTGAAGTTGGGTAAAAACTATTGGCATACTTAAATTTAAACGGAATGGCCAGATTACCTGCGGTATTGATAAATCCTTTATCTCCGCTGGCATTTTCCACAAGAGCCAAACCTTCGCTAAAAGGTTCTGGATCTTCGTAACCTTTATCAGTAGCTCTTATTTTGATATTATGCTGTTTATCAACATAGTAATATTTAGTAACGGTACTTTCATCTTTCTTTTCTGCTTTCTCAATTAAAAGCAAACCATCATGGTAAGTTCCCTTAATCGTTTTGAATTTATTTTGGGTCAGGTTCTTGCCACTTGCATCAAAAATATTCACCTGATTATTTTCTTTCACTTTAAAATAATCACCATCTATATCAATATCGTCATATTTTAAAGGCAGAATAATTTTAAAATTCCGATCAAGAACACCCTCCATACCATTTTTTAACACCCACCAGTACTTGCTGTTTTTAAACTTTACATTATCATATTCCATTGGCAATACAATTTGCCCTGTAATGGCATTCACCACACCGTTATCTCCATTTACACGAGGCTCAATCTTTACATATTTGCCATCATAAATTTCTGACTCATCGATTTTATAAGACACTTTCTCCACTTTCTGGCTTTTATAATTGATCCAATAAGTATTATCAACGTTATCATATTGGTCCCAGTAAAAATATTGATTCAGTTTGCGGAAATGCTTATTAAACTGCGGCTGTATAACCCACTTACCTTCCTTATTGATAAACCCGGCTTTTTCTTTAGCAAAATCCATCGCCAGAAAGTAGCCGCCATCTCCCTCTTCATAATCTAAATTGTAAGTGGCATTGAAAGTTCTCATCTGTGGCAGGCTGTCGCTAACTGAAAAACCGACACTACTTACCGGACCGGCAAAGGTGTAAATAACTTTTTTGCGATTACCTTTTTCAGCATCGGCTAAAGCTGCAGGCGCATTTGATTTTAGCCATTTTTCAAGATCTTTTTCAGTTTTTATTGCATCAGCATTCACCTGCTCTTTTGCCTTATCCAGTATTTTAATATAATCTTCGTAAAGCTTCCTTTTCGCCGGTGTAATTTCAGTGTTGCTGCTACTTCCCTTCTGAGACAAAACCCTGCCATCTTTGTAATAAGCCTGTATTTTAATATCACGATCGTTTTCAACATCAGGCAAGCTACAATGCACCTGATTACCCACAATGGTATCTAGGCGGATAATTCCGTAAGGTGTTTTAACTTCTGGACTGGCCACACTAACCTTGTACAAAGTTTTACTGGCCAATGGGAGACTAATTTTAAATTGAATGCTTTTAATTGGTTTAGGTGACAGCACTGCAATGTTATAATCAAAACTACTGGCTTTCCAGATGTATTTTTCCAATTCATTCATTCCTTTTTCATCCACAAATTCATAATCTTCGCCCTTATCTTTTTCAATTTTTGTATGCTTTTTCGCGATACTATCACGGGTTAAAAAACCTTTATTTGTTTCGGTACCATCTAAAAAAACAAATCTCTGAGGAGCGTAGACAGGCTCCATGTCTGCATTGTCCATAAAGTAAGTGCTCTTCTCTCCCATTAATTCCAGCAAATCATATTCATCCTTATCTAAAGCAATAATATTATATGGGTATAGCAAACTGTTGTTCACGCTACGGTTTGTAAAAAACTTATTCAACACACTGTCGCTAACTTTTTTGGTATTGTCTGATTCAAAATTGCTTTGCTGATCTGGCGAAAATTTTTCAGTCGTTGCCGCAGTGATCATGATTCTGGTTTCGCTGATCTTAATGATGGTTTTTAAACCATTGATATCATCATCAATTTTTTCGATCAGATCTTTCTTTGATTGCGCCACGCAGGAACTAAAGCACACCACAATAAAAACGGTAAGGTATTTTTGAATTTTCATCATATGAGATCAACAGATTTGGCTTATACACAAAGCATCTTTACGAATTTATTGATCTTTCAACTAGTAAATTGAAGCGATTACAATTCGTAGGGTTTGAAGTAATATTTGGTAGGTTTAGGCTATTATTTGCCCTTATTGGAAATCTTATTGACTTACTTTATCATGCAAAAAGTATTAAGACCTATCTGTTAGTATTACTTTCAAAACAATTCAACCGCTTCTCTGCTTTTATAAATACGAAACCATCATGATTTTTTGATCCACAGATCTGATCGCTTCATCATTACTAAAAGATATATACAATGAAAGTTTTGAAAGCAATTGTGGCGGGCTTTGCCGGTGCCGCAGCCTTAAATATATTACATGAAACAGTGCGTAGATTTGATGCCGATGCACCTCGGGTTGATTTATTAGGCGAAGAAGCTTTGACCCGATCCATGAACAGTTTGAACCTCGAAGCGCCAACCGGAGATAATTTGTATGCCGCTACTTTAGCAGGCGACATCATTAGCAATGGCATTTATTACAGTGCGATTGGTATGGCCGGTAGTAAAAACATTTATTTGAAAGGTGCCGTTGCGGGCTTAACCGCTGGCTTGGGAGCAATTAAACTTCCTGATCAAATGGGATTAGATGATAAACCGGTAACCAAAACCGATAAAACGAAGGTACTGACAGTAGCCTGGTATTTAATTGGTGGCCTGGTTACCGCGGCTGTTTTTGATCAGTTAAATAAGCGATAAGTACATTGATAATCGCCTAATGGTGCAGTTTTCGTTCCTTTAAATATTGAATTAAATCTGCAGGACGATCACTTTGAATAAACACAGGGTTAAAATCGGTTAACCAGCCCCAGCTTTCTTTCTTTTGATTTTGTTCTACTGCCCGATCATCATCATGACCGCCATTGAGCGATGGCCATAAACTGTTTAGCCAAACGATTTGATTTTTGGCAATTTCAGGAAGCTTTTGTAAACTGGATAAAGTATCGGTATTGAAAACCGGTTGGATTACACTTTTTGCAGCGGATTGATAACCCTTAATAATTTCCATTGCATCTGATTTGGCCATGTTCACCACCACCATGATATAGGCATCCGCTGGAATTTTTTCTGCTGAAATCAGTTTTTCATAAGGAATATTGTCGCCGACATTTACGACGGCTTCCTGCATAGTTTCTGTTTCCCTCAAAACTTTAAAAATCTCCGGGAGATGATCATTTCCCTTATCTACATTAATTAGAATCTTCCCTTTTGCCTGCAGCATCATTTCTTTAAAAGTTGGTATTGGGTTTATCGTAACTCTGCCCAAACCATTTTTCAGCTTAAATTTGCTGATTTCCTCCAAAGTGAAATCGCTCACTTTCCCTTTACCATTTGTAGTGCGATCAATGGTATTATCATGCATCACCACCAACTGACTGTCTCTTGTCATTTTAACATCCAGCTCCATCATATCAAAGCCTTTGTTGATACAGTTTAGCAAAGCATTCAGAGAGTTTTCGGGTGCATTTCTCCAGTCACCACGATGCGCTGCAACAAAAATTTGCTTGTTGGTGCGGTTAAATGCAGCACTTAACTTGGCCGCAGGACTTTGTGCGAAAACGGCAGTAAAGTCTATCGCTATCAAGAAAAAAACAACGAAGTAAAATCTATTTTTCATCATTCTAATTTAAAAATAAAAGGCGGTTGATTGCTCAACCGCCTGATGCAAACAATCATTAATAACCAGGGTTCTGATACATTTTTGCCGGGTCTAACTTGTACTCGTCAAAAGGAATAGGAAAATACCTGTCTTTAGTCGAAAAGTTACTCAGTTTGGCGTTGCCAAAATTAGCTTGAGATTTTGCTCTAAAATAAGTGACCAGTTCAGCTGTGGTAAAGTTACGCAACAGATCGAACCATCTGTGGTTTTCAAAAGCCAATTCCACTCTACGCTCATGTAAAATAGCCAGTTTAAGTGTTGGATATTTTGCACTATAAGTTGCATTATTACGAACCACAGCATACAGAGGCACTCCTGCTCTCGCCCTCACCATATCTAAATATTGAATTGCCATAGCATCATTACCTTGTAGCATATTCACTTCTGCCAGCATTAAAATGATATCAGCAAAACGCATTAAGGGGAAGTTATTTCCACCATAACCGTTTACTGTTGCTGCTTCACTCGCATCGCGATATTTGGTAATAAACCAATCTAACACTCTGGTGTCAGCAGCATATTTGATTGAAAAATCTTTACGGGGATCACCGCTTTCATAATCCAAAACCAAATCTGGCGTTACATTACCCCCAACACCTGTTGGTGCTCTTCTCGAATTAAGGGTTTCGCCAAAGGCCTGGTTATTTGCTGCAATGCTAGAAGCATAAGTAATATTTCCCTGGAGATTTACAATCTCGAAAATGACCTCCGGATTGTTTGTTTTCTTTGTTACATCAAATACATCTGCGTAAGGAATAGCTGCAAGCGAGTTGAAATTTTTCAGATTATAAGCCGCCAATAAATAAGTATTTGCATTGGTTAAATTCTCTGCTTTACCACTTTCTAGCGTAGTAGCCATGGTTAAATAAACCTGACCTAACAATCCATTGATAGCTGCCTTTGAAGCACGCCCGGCAGATGCACCTGTGGCTAAATTTGGCAGGTTGCTATTCAATGCATCTTTTAAATCGGCTACTATCTGTGCATAAACTACTGACTGCGGTTGTCTGAATGTATTTTCAACCACTTCATTATTGCTCGTTAGTTGTTTGGTTACCAATGGCACATCGCCCCATTTTCTCACCAGATGAAAATAGATCAATGCCCTCACAAATTTAGTTTCTGCCAGGTATTGCGCTTTTAAATTGGCATCGGCAAAAGGTACTTTATCGATATTCGAAGTAATCACATTACACCTGGTAATGGTTGAATACAAACTTACCCAGTGATTTTTTAAATAAGTATTACTCGGTAAGATACTAAAGTCACCGAACTGGAACGGTTCACCGGCATTTGATTGGTTATCATTGGTACCGGTATTATCTGAACGTTGCTCCGTATATAAATTACTGCTCTCGCCGATATTATTGCTGCTTCTCAAAGATTGATAAACGCCATTTACAGCAAGCAAAACATCATTGGGTGAAGTGAAAAACTGATCAACCGTTATTGCATTTGGGTCCGTTTGTTCAAGAAAATCTTTTTTACAGGCCGATAAAGAGATCAATCCTATAAAAACTATGAATATATTTTTTCTCATTTTGATATATTTTAATGGTTTCATGGAAGATTAAAAAGTTAGTTTGATACCCAAATTATAGGCTCTGGCCAGTGGATAGTTACCATAGTCTACGCCAGGCGTTAAATTGGCACCAGCGTTATAATCTACTTCCGGGTTATAACCCTTGTAATCGGTAATGGTAAAAGCATTGTCTACACTTCCAAAGATTCTGATGTTTTCTACATGAAGTGTTTTCGCAGCCGATTTTGGAAAATTATATCCCAAGGTGATGTTGGTACATCTTAAATAAGATCCATCCTGCACATAAAATGAGGATAAACGGGTACTGTTACTTTGCGTTCCTGCACGTGAAGCACGATAATTTAAACCGCTGCCGGGATTAGCTGCATTTCGGTATCGATCTGCTACTTCTACATACTGATTACCCGATCCTTCAAAATTGTATAAGTAATAATCCTGACCATCCAATACATCGTTTCCTTGCGATCCATTGAATGAAGCCCTGATATCAAAAGATTTAAAGTTTGCATTCACGGCGAAACCATAAGTAAAATCCGGATATGGGTTACCAATTACTTTTTTATCAGCATCGTTCACCACGCCATCGCCATTGGTATCTTCAAAATATAAATCGCCTACTTTATAAGGGTTAGACTGTGCAGATGATGGTGCAACTTTACCTAATAGTTCCGGCGTTACCCTGCCTGCAACCTGGTAACCGTAAAACATACCAATCGATTGACCTTCCTGTGTCACGTGGGTAATGTACTGTCTTTCTGCCCCAACACTAAAAATGGTGCTGTTACCACCCAGATTTAATACTTTGTTGCTGTTGAACGAAATATTTCCGCTTAAGCCCAAATTGAAATGATCGGTGCTAACCACACGACCATCCAACTGAAAATCGAAACCTTTATTTCTTACTTTACTATCCCTTAAATTGGTTAGAATGGTTGATGATCCTGAAATAGCAGATATCGGTTGGTTAAATAATAAATTGTAAGATAAACTGTAATAATAATTGGCGATCAATGATAATCGTCCGTTGAAAAAGCTGAGGTCTGTTCCAAAATTATACTGTGAAGTTGATTCCCAACCTAGGTTTTGATCTTTGATACCTCCTGCCCAAACCGCAGTAGCAATGGCATTACCCGGACCAAAAACAACTCCACCCGGCGAACTCATGGTTTGGGTGTGGTTATAATCGCCGATGTTGTTGTTACCACTTAAACCCCAACTTGCTCTTAATTTAACCGAAGAACCTCTGCCTAAGAAATCATTATACCAGCTTTCTTGTGATAAATTCCATCCCGCCGCGGCCGATGCAAAAGCACCCCACTTATTGTTCGGACCAAACCTTGATGAACCATCCATACGGAAAGTTCCACTTAGATAATATTTGCTGTCGAAGTTGTAGCTGGCACGACCGAAATAAGATAGTAAAGTGGTTACTGATTTGTTTGCTTCATTCAATACAAAATCTGTATTTGCAGCGCCTTTGTCTGATATTTCACCGATTTTATCACTTGTAAATCCAGTCGCAGTTACCCTAACTAAATCGCTCGTGGTATGTTGTGCAGAATATCCTGCCAAAACATCTAAATTATTTTTGCCAAAACTTTTAGCGTAATCTAATGTAAACTCAGCCAGTTTATCTACCTGAGTTAAATTTCTGGCCACCGCATTTGCTGCTGCAATAGATGATGGCGAACCTGGTGCATTACCACCTCCGTTACTCAAACTGGTCGGGCGATAATAATCATACTTTTCGCTATAGTTGTTGGTACCTAAATTGGCTTTGAAATTTAATCCACTTAAAATTTCGTAGTTAGCGTAGGCATTGTAAGTATTTCTATTACCCAGGCGATTTACTTTCATTTCAGTAACGGTAGCTACCGGATTCTCTAGACCCTGATAACCAAACTGGTTGGCCAATGCAGACATGCCATATTTCATTGGATTTCCGTTGACATCATTTGCAGGTAAGTAAGGTAAATAAAGCAATGCCGACATCATCGGACTAAAACGACCTTCGCCCACTTCTTTATTATTGGTTTGCGTTAACGAGATATTGGCACCTACTTTTAATTTTTTGCTGACTTGTCCTTCGATATTCGAACGAAAGTTTAAAGCCCTCATTGCGGTGTTCGTAACAATACCATCCTGATCCTGATAACCACCGCTTACAAAATACTTGATGTCTTTATTACCGCCAGAAAAGGCTAAATTATGACGTTGAAAAAAAGCGTTTTGATACAATTCATCCTGCCAATCGGTATTGAAAGCCGGGGCTTTCGCTGTTTGGCTGGCGAAATCGTAAATATCTTCCGGAATACTTACTGATGATCCATTACCCACATTTGTGGTTCTGGTGGTATTGTTATCAGAAAACATGGAATCGTTCCACGTCAGTCGCCCGCCATTTACCACTAAATCTTTGTAGGCATTGTTGCGGCCATCGATCATTAACTGAATAAACTGCGATGCATCCAAAAGCTTTACCTTTTTGTGCAATTGTGTAACACCGGCCTGCACATCATATTGAAAACGGCCTTTTCCGTCCTTACCGCGTTTAGTGGTAATCATCACCACACCTCCGGAAGCTCTTGAACCGTAAATGGCGGCAGATGCGGCATCTTTCAAAATGTCAATGGTTTCAATATCCTCCGGATTGATGAATACGTTATTACCGGAAGGATAACCATCAATTACGTACAATGGATTTGAACTGGCATTGATGGAACCTACACCCCGTACCCGAATTTTAGTTCCCGCATACGGTGCTCCACTGGTTTGCGAAACCTGAACCCCGGCAACTTTACCTACCAAGGCCTGACCCACAGTTGGTGCACTTAAGTTCATTTCAATAGCTTTCACGCTACTGATTGCTCCGGTTACATCCGATTTTCTGATCTTTTGATAACCAATGGCCACCACTTCATTTAATGTATTGCTGCTTTCCTTAAGTTTTACATTAATCGTTTTACCAGACGCAACCGAAACTTCCTGCGTTTCGTATCCGATGTACGAGAAAACCAGAGTTGTTCCATTAGGAACGTCTAACGTAAATTTACCATCGCCATCTGTGGTGGTACTTTTTTTACTTTGCCTGTCGTAAACGCTAACGCCCGGAAGCGCTTGTCCTTTTTCATCCGTTACCGTTCCACTAATTGCTGCAAAAAAATTGTTCAGCTTTATGGTGGGATTTAGTTTTCCATTGCCTACGGCCATGGCAGTTGAATTACAAACGGCCAATAATCCAAGGGGCAAAAGTAATTTCCTACAAGTGCTTTTAATACCTGGAGCTAAAAAAAATGATACCATCTTTTGTGTTTAATGATTGTTTTTGAATAATAATTTGTTTGGAAAGTGATTTTACTGAGGGCAAAAGTATATGTGTACTTTTAACACTATGTATGCCTGAAGTTAACTCTGGAATAACAAATCCCAGTCATTGTTAAATGATTATTAACAGTGAAATTGAAACGATAAAGTATGTCAATCATAATGGTGTTGGTAAAAACTTGTGATCCAAATAATTGTTCTTCTACTATACACACCCTGAATATGCAGCTACGTTTTTCATTATTTATAATTCTCCTTACTTCAATTACCATCATTTCCTGTAAGTCAGGAACGGTTAATCTATTCAAAGCAGCTAGCCCACATGAGCAATATCGTAGAAAACTCGAAACGGCAGGATTGGATAAAACCGCGATGGGATCGGCATGGATAGCTGCCTCATCAAACAGTTTGCAAAAGGCATTGAACATTAATATTCCCTATCGTGAAACCGGTTATTTCGATGCAGGTAAAGTTCCTGCAGCTGCTTACCGTTTTTCAGCTACTAAAGGACAAAAAATCACGATTGGTTTAATAAAGAAACCCACCACTACTGCACTCTATTTAGATTTATGGGAGCTGAATGATGTGAATAATCCTAAGCGCATTGCATCTGCAGATACATTGAATCGCCCCATTCAATACGAAATTGATGTGACAGGGAATTACCTGATCAGGTTACAGCCAGAATTATTGCAGAGCGTGGAATATACGTTGGAAATCACTTTAGGGCCATCGTTGGCCTTTCCTACACAATCAAAAACAAAAAGCATTGGCAGTTACTGGGGAGATGGAAGAGACAATAATGCCCGGAAACATGAAGGCGTTGATATTTTCGGAAGTTTTAGAAGTCCGGTTGTAGCGAGCGCCGGAGGAACCGTTACCAGAGTTAATGAAAATAATTTAGGTGGAAAAGTGGTTTGGTTAAAGCCAAATGGAAAAGATTATACCTTATACTATGCGCACTTAGATGAGCAAATCGCCGTTGAAGGGCAAGAAGTAAAATTAGGTGATACTTTAGGCTTGATGGGCAATACCGGAAATGCCAGAACTACGCCAACGCACCTACATTTTGGCATTTATACTTTTGGTGGGGCAATTAACCCTTTACCATTCATCGATCCAGTGACCAAAACACCAGGTAAAATTAATGCATCAGTTTCCAATCTAAACAAAACACTGAGAACAACTGGCAAAGTGAATTTATACTCACTGCCTCAAAATAAATCTACACCCATTACTAACCTAACTGCAGGTACAATAGTGAATATTAGTTCGGCTACAGGAAACTTTTATAAAGCTGAATTGCCAGATGGAATTACAGGCTTTATTAATAGCAGTGAATTGGCACAAACCTCTAAACCTTTGCAAAGGTTTAAAATAAAAGCGGCTCAACAGAAAGTATTTGATCAACCGGATAGCCTGGCTGCTGTGAAACTGAATTTAAGAACAGGTGAAACGGTAGAAGTTTTAGGGAATTTTAACAACTATCAATTAATCAGCAATGAAACTGCACAAGTTGGCTGGATTGTTAAGTAATTTTGAAGATGAATATTTATCAGCAGACACTATCACTTAGCGAACGAAGGAGAGGTTTTCACATTATTACCGATGAAGTAGAAAATGCGTTACCTGAAATTAGGGGAATGAAAGCCGGTATTTGTCAGGTATTCATTCAACATACTTCGGCATCATTAACCATTAATGAAAACGCAGACCCAACAGTTCGGGTAGACTTTGAAATGTTCTTCAACAAAACTGTCCGGGAAAATGACCCGGATTACGAACATGATTATGAAGGGTCCGATGATATGCCTGCCCACTTAAAGGCGGCACTCCTGGGCAGTTCGGTAACCATTCCTATCCGCAACGGAAGGTTGGCACTCGGAACCTGGCAAGGAATTTACCTTTGCGAACACAGGAATCGTGGCGGGCAAAGGCGCCTAGTTGTTACCGCATGGGGAGTGTAGAAAAATACGATTGTAAATGATCGTCTCGAACGCTGTTTTTAATGGTGAAGCAATTCACTTTAGCAAGCCTATTCGTTAAATTCTCAACAGCAAAACTCGTTGGTTTACAATCATGAATTTATTCAAAATTACTTCTCCTCTTCTTTTTTAACCTGGTCTATAATTTCCGGATGATTATCCTGAATGGATTTACGGGTAGACTCAACCTCCACCTCTTTTGTTGTAACGGCATAGTGGGCGGGATAAATCTCCGATCCATAAGCAATGGCATAAGCTTTTGTAAACTCCGCCCCAAAATAAAGAATGATAGACGAATAGTATGTCCACAACAGCACCACAACCAGTGAGCCCGTTGCGCCGTAGGTGCCGCCCACATCACTTTTTCCGATGTATACCGAAATGGCAAACTTACCGATCATAAATAAAACAGCCGTAACTACGGCACCGGCCAATACATCTTTCCATTTGATAATTGCATCTGGCAGAACTTTGAAAATCACCCCAAAAATCAATGTGATGACACTTAAGGTGACAACCAGATTGATGACGTAAAAAACATAAAACGAAACATCAGCAAAACGTGCCTGTAATCTATCGCTGAAAGCATCTAAAACTGAAGTTACTGCAAGTGATACGAGTAATACAAATCCTAAACTGATGATTACTGAAAAAGATAGAAAACGGTTTTGCAGCATCTTAACCCAGCCATGTTTGGGTTTTGGTTTTAAACCCCAAATCGTATTAATTGAGTCCTGAATATCACCAAAAATCGTAGTCGAACCAATTAACAAAGTTACTATACCGATGATTAATGCCATCGTTCCCTTGTTATCGAGATAAGCATTTTTGATTAGTTCCTGTAGCGATGTTGCTGACTCGCGGCCCAAGAAACCTACTAGCTGATCATAAACTTTTCCTTCTGCAATTTCTCTTCCTAAAAAAATACCGCATAGCGAGATAATTACCACTAAAAGTGGCGCCATAGAAAACACCGTATAGTATGCGAGCGAGCCACTCAATTTTGTTACTTTATGATCGCCGAATCCTGTGAAGGCTGCTTTTAATACACCCCAAATTCCTTTTAATGTTACTTTTTGCTTCGCCATGATAAGAATAGTATTACGTTTATCTAAAACTTAAACCTCTTATATTTCGAATTGTTTGTATTAATTATTCCTAATGATTGTAAAAGCATTCTTATCTGCCTATTCCTTAATCACCGGAATATTAAAGCCAAAAGTAGAACCTTTCCCTTGTACCGAATTTACCCAGATTTTGCCGCCGAGGCGTTTTACGATTTCTGAAGAAATATAAAGACCTAAACCTAAGCCAGGAAAAGTATGCTCTTTGTTTCCGCTTACCCGGTAAAATTGTTCAAAAACATGATCTTGCAGGTCTGGACTGATCCCGATACCGAAATCCTGTACACAAACTTTAACAGTATCCTGTTCATCTTTGGTATAAATCACTACCTCATTGGCATCTGGGGAGTATTTTATCGCATTGGTTAACAAGTTAGTAACTACCTGGCAAATGCGGTCGCGATCGCCGAAAATAGTTTTGTTAAAGCTCAGTTCCTTTTTAATAATGTGCCTGAAGGAAGTCCGTTGAACATCCTCAATCACCTCTTCTACCATTTCGTTGAAATCAAATTCGGCATTGTTAAATTGAAGGCGGCCAGAATTAATTTTCGTTACATCCAATAGATCACTAATCAAATTGGTGAGGCGATCTACTTGTTTGTTCATTTTACCCAGAAGATCTGCATTTTTGAAATCGCCCGAGCGTTTAAACATTGATTCCATTACCTGAGCATACGCTTTTAAACTGGTAACAGGCGTTTTTAACTCGTGACTGGCGATACCTAAGAAATTATCTTTCTGCTTTTCGAGTTCTTTTTGATGATGGACATCATTATTGGTGCCATACCATTTCGCAATATTGCCTTCAGCATCTTTCAGTGCCATGGCTCGCACCAAATACCATCGGTAGTTTCCGAACTTATCTAAACACCTGAATTCGATCTCATATGGCGATCCGGTTTGTAAAGCCACCTCCCAGGCTTTTTTGGCTAGCAAAAAATCATCCGGATGGATACTTTCCATCCAACGGCTGCCCAGGGTTTCCTCAACTCCCTTGCCTGTTTGATCAAACCATCGCTGGTTAATGTAATCAAGATTTCCATCGGGCTTACTTGTCCATACTACTGAGGGTACCGTGTTCGCCAAAAACTCCAGCTCATTTACCACGCTTTGCAAGGCAAGATTTTTATCAGCCAGAATTTTTCTAATGTTCAACTCTGGTCGTAAATCTCTGGCTATGCCAGCAATGGCAACAGGTAAATTTGTAATCTCTTCCCTAATCATATACAATTGTTTATGAATGGGAATAATCTCTTTGGTTTCCTGATGAAGCAATTCTAACTCACCCGACCAACGTCCTTTAGAAAACAGGAGAGGTAAAATTTCATTCTTTATTTTTTCGTTGGATGAATCGCTATGGTAATCAAACAGATTACTTTTCGGAATATTTTCTTCACTGATGCCGATTAAAGCCCTACCCGACGGATTGATGTAAACTGTATTTCCGTTCGTATCACAGTAGTTGCAAAAATCTTCGCTACTACCTACAATTGAAGCGAGTTTTTCCAGCTCAGCCTTCGCCTTAAGTTCCGGTCGTAAATCTCTGGCGGTCGCTCCCCTGCCGATAATTTCACCGGTCGCCGGATCTTCTATCAATAAATAACTTACCCTACAAGGGATAGTTTCCCTGGTTTTTAAATTCACAAGGCTAATGTTTCCTTGCCAACCTTTCACCTTATCTATTTCCTGAATGATGTGGTTTTGAACCCGATCAAGCTCTTCTGAAGTATAAAAATCTTTGGCGCTAAGTTGAGTCACGTCTGCTGTAAGTTCAACGCCGAGCATCAGTCGGGATGCTTTGTTCATGTATATCACATTACCTTGCATATCGGCAACAGTCATGTGATCTGCATTATTATTAATCAATGTAAGCAACTGCTGTTCACGCCTATCAGCGGCAATTTCATTGGTAATATCTTGTGCAATACCGGCAAAACGGTAAGCAACACCATCTTCATTGAAATATGCTTTACCTTTACAATGGACCCAGCGCAATACCTGCCCAATCTTACTTAACGTTCTGTATTTAATATCATACTGCCCGATGTTACTAGGATTGATGGCTTTAAGCACCGCCGCATTTACCAGTTGCACATCATCTGGGTGGATGCAACTTAATACATCTTCATATTTTATTTCGCCATCGCGGGAGAAACCAAATAGCTCCCTGCAACGGGCATCCCAGTTTACAGTATTATGGATGGGATCTAAGTCCCAGGTTCCAATATCAGCAGAAATCAATGCGAACGTTAAACGTTCCTGAGTATCGGCAATTTGTTTTCTTGCTGCAACTAGTTCTGTTAGGTGAGCAGCAGTATTTATAATGGCAAAGGTTTCGCCAGCCTCATTTTTTAGCGGCTTATAGGTAAACGTGAAATAGAAAGTTTGCAGCTGGCCATCCACTACTAAATCTGCAGGCGATTCTTTGGTATGGTAGGTTTCCCCTGTAGCGAAAACCTCATTTAATATTCCTATAAATGGTTGATCTTTTAACTCTGGAATACCCTCGATAAGTGGTTTTCCGATAACAACATCAGTTTTACCCCATAAATCAAGCATGGCCTGGTTAGCCGCACTGATGATCATTTCCTTTCCCTGGTAAATGGCAGTAGGCATCGGTGATGCTTCAACCAAAGAATTGAATCTATCCTGCTCTGAATATAGCGTTGTCATTTTTTGTTAAGTTCATTAAAGATAGGAAATCTGGGAATATTAAGGTAAAAAAAAACAGCCCTGGCTTTAGCCAAGGCTGTTTTTTTAAAAATTTTCTATTTTCCTTTTATCCATGCTGATAAATCATTGACCAGCACTTCCGAAACACTTACAGGCGTTTGGTATTGGCCCATAGTTCCTTTTTCAGTTTGTGGACTTAGCAAATGATTCAAATCGGGGTAAAACTTCAGCGTTACGTTTTTTTTCTTCGCGAGTGCGGTATTCCATAAATCGAAATCCGTTTTCCCTACCTGAAAATCGTTGCCACCTTGCAGCACATAAACTTTTTTAGTTAAGTTTTTGGCAGTAGCAACCTGGTTATAGGCATTTAAATCAGCCCAGTATTTTGCCGGCAAACCTAATATCACCGAATCAGGCTTGATGGTTGTTCCAAGTTGGGTGATTCTACTTTTATTAATTTGAAGAATCGCATCGTTCAGGTATTTTTTATTTTCTGCAGTGGTATCTTTTGATAAGTCAAACATATACCTATTCTGATCGATAATAATGTCGCTCATTTTTCTTGCCGGAGCCGCTGCAACTACGATACCCGCCACATCCGGAGAAGTTGATGCTATTTTCGGTGCCAGCATGCCCCCTAAACTATGCCCAAAAACATAAATTGCTTTTGGATTAGCTCCTGCTACCGTTTTGGCAGAAGCAATCGCTGCAACTGCATCATCAAGTACTTCTTCTTTAACGGTATAAGGTTTTGAGAATTCGTTTGGATAAATCAACGTTCTTTTCACATAACGGATAGAACCAATGCCTTTTGACCCTAAACCACCAGCCAGATCCTTAAAAGGTTTATTTGCCCCAACGCTTTCATCCATATCGCCCGGGCCAGAACCATGAACAAAAACTACCATTGGAAAGTTTTTTACATTTTTGGGCACTGTTACAATTGCGGCGAGCTGTTTCCCTGCCGGGCCAATGTAAATCTGCTTTTCGCTATACAAATTGGTATCTGCATAAATGGGTTTTGCATAGGCAACCGCACTTTTCGGCGGCGCCAGAAAAATGCCCACTATCTTTTGTAACTTATTAAAACCTAAAATGAAATTTTGCTCGCCATTGGCAAACTTACCTTCAACAGTAACGGCAAAAAATTCTCCTTGCGCTCTGCTTTGAATTGCATCAAATGTTTCGGCCTTACCATATTTGGTACCAATATCAACCCAAAGTTTTTTTAGGTTATCTTCTGTAAGCTTTGTTTTGAGCGTATCGTCAAAAAAGGCATGTGCATCAGCAAATTTCTCTTCCTGCAATACTTTGAAGAAATCATTTGCACTATTGAATAACTGGATAACATTTTGAGAAAATGCTGTGGTCGTAAAAAGTAAGGCAATTACAAATAAGATACTTCTCTTCATCATAAATCTTGTGTCATGTTTGGTTAAATCACAAGTATCAAAGTTAAGAATATTTGCCTCTTAATAACCTATTGGATAACTAACAAGTTTGTTTTAACTATTTTTAACATTTTCATACTTTTTCCATAAGATGTATGGAATAAACATAATCATTAGTGCTACAACCGGTGGGATAAGCAACGCGATCTCATCGGCTACCAGGGCTCTTGAGGCGAAAGCACCGATAAAATTAATGGCAAAACCTGCATAAGCCCATTCTTTAATTACTTTTAAAGAATTCTGTAAGATGGCAATGGCCCCTAAAATTTTCGCCACCCCACAAATTTCAAGCAAATACATAGGATAACCCAAATGCCTGAATACTTCTTTTCCGGCTTCTTGCTGGGTAATGCCTCCAAAGCCGTCCATTAACATCAACAGAGCGAAGATTATGGTAGCCACCCAATACCAGGTCTTGATTGATTTCATTTTATAAAAATTTCTTATCATAATTAATTAGCCAGTTGTTGCCGTAGCGATCTACTAAATTCCCAAATAGCGAGCCCCAAAAAGTTTCCTGCAAGGGATGACTGGCTTTTCCGCCCCTGGCCAATCTTTCGTAACAAACTTTTGATTCGAGCACTGTATCACAATTTAACATTAAGGCAACGGTATTGCCACTTACCAAACCGCTATCATCAATCATATCAGTTCCCATGATTACAATATCGTTTACTATGAGTACAGCATGCAATATTTTATCGGCCATAATTTGTGGCATATCACCTGCCATTGCAGATTCACCAATACTTTGCAGGGTTAACTCTCCACCCAAACAGTCCTGGTAAAAGCGCATGGCTTCTTTACAATTGCCATTAAAAGTTAAATATGAATTTATACTTGCCAATCTATTTTTCTTTATTAATACCCACCATACAACGCACATCATTTTCATTGATGTATTCTTCTATACAATACCCTTCTGGGTCGATATCCGGCTGCCTGATTAGCTTTTGAAATGTGTTACCAATCTTTGGAACATCATTCATAAAATCTGTAATTAATTCTGCCAGATATTCTCCTTTTTTAATTGTAAACCTCTCCAAATCAGAATGATCAAACCTATCGCCTTCCCCTAGCTCTGCTGCAGCTTTGTAAATAATCTCTGCACCTTCTGGTCTGCTGATTCCGAACACTCTTCGTTGTTTGATATCAGGAATCAGGGCATGAAGTTTCTGATGTGCAGCCATGATCCCGTTTGGAAACGAGCCTGCCTGAACACAAACTACATTGATATCGCTTACTAGATTATATTTTTCCATTGTACCACTTTTAAGCTAAACAAACCTACCAGCTAAGGATGTGAATATAAAGATGCAGAAACGACAATTGATGGGGTTGTTTCCGACAAGCCTCATGATTGTATTTGTTTAAGAAAAAAGCATCTAGTCATAACCAAATTATAAGTGATGAAACATATATCCATTTTAGTTCCTCAAACTGCAGTAATCGAAGCGATTGCCGATCCGCGATATTTATTTACAGCAGTAAATGAGTTTTTGCAGGCATCAGGAAAACAACCGCTTTTTAAGGTTGAACTGGTGGCGGCAACTAAAGAAGTACGCCTGAATAACAGCGTGTTTTCTGTTCATGCAGATAAACTATTGGAAGATATTGATCACACGGATTTAATTTTTATACCGGCCATCAGCGGAAATATGACCTGTGCGCTTCAGCTCAATCAGGAATTGTTGCCATGGATTACTAAACACCATTCCAGGGGTTCGGAAGTTGCTTCTTTGTGCATGGGCGCATTCTTGCTGGCATCCACCGGTCTGCTTGACGGGAAAAAATGCTCTACCCATTGGTTATTCGCCAATCAGTTCAGAGAAATGTTTCCGAATGTTGATTTGGTTGATGGAAGTATCATCACAGAATCGCAGGGAATTTATTCTAGCGGTGGCGCAAATTCTTATTGGAATTTATTGTTATACCTGGTAGAGAAATATACCGATAGAGATACCGCAATTTTAGCAGCCAAGTATTTTGCCATTGACATAGATCGGGAAAGCCAGTTGGCATTTATGATGTTTCAAGGCCAGAAAGGCCACGAAGATGAGAAAATTAAAAAGGTGCAGGAATTTATCGATGGAAATTATCAGGAAAAACTTACTGTTGATCAACTGGCAGACATGCTGGCTTTAGGTAGGCGAAGTTTCGAACGCCGGTTTAAAAGTGCGACAAAAAATACGGTGATAGAATATATCCAGCGTGTTAAAATTGAAGCTGCAAAAAGAAGTTTCGAATCGAGCCGTAAAAATATTACAGAGGTGATGTTTGATGTGGGTTATACTGATAATAAATCTTTTAGAGATGTATTTAAAAAAATCACAGGATTAACGCCTATTGAATACCGAAACAAATACCATAAAGAAGTTCCGGTATTACAAGCCTGATATTTTTAAAAAAAATTACTGCCCCGTACAATATTTTCAGATCTCGGCGTTTATATATGTGAGAGCGTTAATTTAGATGACGGGGATGCTGCCTATAATGGTGGAATCCCCGTTTCTTTTTTCTAGCGGTTTTAAAGTTCGGTCACAAAAAAAGGGACAAAATGTCCCTTCTTGATATATGATGGAGTTACGAATTTTAAGTATTTAAGTCTGAAAAATCTGCTTTCTTTTCTTGCTGGGTATTTTGAAAATTGATCTTTCTTTCTGGTTTCAACATTAGATATAAGCCGAGGGCGATAAACGCTAAAGCGCCGGTTATTTTTGAGATTTCAAAATCGAATATCACAATATGTTTCAGCGTAAAAATTGCTCCTATAATGGTTAAAGCTAACCAGCCACTACCCTGAAAATTTTTACGATAACCCATCCATAAGCCAGCGCCTAACATAATGGTGTGCCAGCTTAAAATCCAACGTGGGATATCGAGGCCAGAGTTTCTAAGTAAGAATACTGAACCAATTACAACAATTAAAATTCCTAAACCTAATTGTTTGTCTGCCTGATTTTTTTTGATGAAAGTTTCCATAACCGTTTTGTTTTATGATTCAAATGTATCATGGAATTAATAGCTGAAGAATGGCTTTTCCACCAATCAGTCAAAAACGTCGGTAAGTGAAATCAAATCGTCGGTTAAAATTTTTAGATGTTTTCAGTAAGTTCTAATTTACCGGTAGAAATTACTCGAAAACCATGATTTGATCTCCGGTACTCATCATTACTTTAGAAGTCAGGTTGATGAAAATACCGTGAGCCAACAAACCATCTACCTGGTTTAGTGCTGAAGCAAGTTTGGCAGGATCATCAATCAATCCAAAATCAGCATCAATAATGAAATTACCATTGTCGGTAATGAAAACCTCATTATCCTTTATTCTTTGAACGGCTTTGCCTCCCAAAATCAATATTTGATTAAACACATATTGATAAGCCTGTGGAACAACTTCAACAGGCACCTTAAATGCACCCAGCTTCTTTACCTTCTTTGATGCATCGGTGACAATAATTGAATTTTTACTTAGTGAAGCCATGATCTTTTCGCGAAATAGCGCTCCGCCTCCACCTTTAATTAAGTCTAATGATTCGGTAAACTCATCAGCGCCATCAATACTGATGTCTATCGAAGATAACTCCCCCAGTGGAAGAATTTCAATACCTAAAGATTTTGCAAGTTTTTCGGTATGGAAAGAGCTTGCAGCAGCTTTAATTTTCAATCCGTTTTTTACCATGATTCCCAGTTCCTGAATGGCAAATGTTGCTGTGGAACCGGTTCCTAAACCCACAATGTCACCATCTTTCACAAATTTTACCGCAGCTTTTGCAGCAGCCAGTTTTTCAGCATCTTGGTGGGTTGTTTCCATGAGTTAAAAATAGAAAATTTTTTCTGCGGATTTGAAATTGAATATACAGCTGGAATAAACATACTAAGTTAAAATTAGTGTTGCTCACCGAAAACGAGCGAAAGCAGAAATGAAAAACACCTTAAACAAAAAAAATTATTGCGGCTGTGCAATAATTTCATTTTACAACGTTTATATAATTGAGAGCGTTAATTTAGATGATGGGGATTCTGCGATAATGTGGAATCCCCATTTCTTTTTTTGATCTTATTTTTGGGGTAAAATCGGACTGTAGGTAGCAAACTTCAGTCCGATTTTTTTTATTTTTCTGTTGATAATGAATAAGGAAAATCAGCCGGGTTTGAACCTCTCGTTTTATTCGGCGTTGCCGACATGTTAAAGTTAAACACTGCTCCTTTTTGCAAACCACTATGGCTGATCCAGTTCTTGCTGTAAGGCTTACCATTCATTTGCAATGATTGTACATAACGGTTGCTATCGCTGTTCGCCGCTGCATTAATTACAACTTGCTTGCCATTCTCTAATGTTAAGGTTACCTTTTTGAATAAAGGCGCACCTAATACATACTGATCTACAGCAGGTGTTACCGGATAAAATCCCATCGCAGAGAAAACATACCAGGCAGAAGTTTGTCCGTTATCCTCATCACCACAATAACCATCAGGCGTTGCTTTATACATTCTGTTCATGGTTTCGCGAACCCAATACTGTGTTTTATAAGGCGCACCACCGTAGTTGTACAGGTAAATCATATGCTGAATAGGCTGATTTCCGTGAGCGTACTGACCCATGTTGGCAATCTGCATCTCACGTATTTCGTGAATAACACCACCATAAGCGCTCTCATCAAATACTGGTGGCATAGAGAAAACAGAATCCAGTTTGGTTACAAATTTATCATGACCGCCCATCAATTTTGCTAAACCATCAACATCCTGGAAAACCGACCAGGTATAATGCCAGCTGTTACCTTCGGTAAATGCGCCACCCCATTTAAACGGGCTGAACGGACTTTGGAATGTACCATCCTGGTTTTTACCTCTCATCAACCCAGACGCCGGATCGAAAAGATTTTTATAATTCATGGCTCTTTTCTTGTAAATATCAATTTCGGAAGCAGGTTTATTTAGCGCTCTGCCTAGTTGATAAATCGTGAAGTCATCATAAGAATATTCTAAAGTTTTAGCTGCATTTTCGTTTTTCTTTACATCGAAAGGCACATAGCCTAATTCATTGTAATATTTTACACCATCACGTCCAACGGCCTCCATTGGACCTTCATTGTTAGCACCATGTTTTAAGGCTTCCCACAAAGTCTGAATATCGTAACCACGCAAACCTTTAATGTAAGCATCAGAAACTACAGACGCTGAATTGTTGCCGACCATAATATTTGCATAACCCGGGCTGCTCCACTCAGGCAACCATCCACCCTCTTTATAATCGTTAATTAAACCTTCCTGCATTTCTTTGTTAATCGATGGATAAACTAAGTTTAAGAAAGGATATAACGCTCTGAAAGTATCCCAGAAACCTGTTCCAGCAAACATATAACCTGGTAAAATTTTTCCATTGTATGGACTCCAATGCACAATTTTATTGTTAGCATCTAACTCATATAATTTGTTAGGGAAAAATAAGGTACGGTACAGGCATGAGTAAAATGTACGCATCTGATCAATAGAACCACCTTCTACGGAAATTTTGCTTAAGGTTTTGTTCCAGATTGCCCTTCCTTTAGCTTTTGTTGCATCGAAGCCATCATTGGCCAACTCTCTTTTTAAATTTAAATCTGCCTGTTCAAAACTGATAAATGATGAAGCAACTTTAGCCGTAACCTGTTCTCCTCTTTTAGTGCTGAAACCAATAATAGCACCGCTATGATCACTTTCCAGCTCCAGTTCATTATCCTTAAGTTTATTTCCGCTCCAGGTTTTAGCCAGTTTAAAATCTTTATTAAAATAAATAACAAAATAATTTTTGAAATTTTTAGGCAACGGCCCACGGGCATATTTAGTGGTATAACCTATAATTTTGCGTTCGGCAGGAATAATTTTAATGTATGATCCTTTATTAAGCGCATCTACTACTACATAAGAACTATCCGTTTTCGGGAAAGTGAATCTAAATTGAGCAGCTCGCTCTGTTGGTGTAATTTCAGTAGTTACATCAGCATCTGCTAAATAAACGCTATAATAATATGGTTTAGAAACTTCAGCTTTATGGCTAAACCAACTTGCACGTTCATCATCGGTAAAACGTAATTTACCGGTAACTGGCATAATTGAAAAAGCGGCATAATCATTCATCCATGGAGATGGCTGATGCGTTTGTTTAAATCCGCGAATTTTATCAGCATCATAGGTATACGCCCAACCATCACCCATTTTACCAGTTTGTGGAGTCCACATGTTCATTCCCCAAGGCAATCCAATGGCTGGATAAGTGTTACCATTTGATAAGCTGGGTTTGGATTGTGTACCCATTAATGGATTGATCCAGTCTACCGGATCAGTAATTTTGCCAACTGTTTGCGCAAAACTTGCAGATGCTGCAAAGCTCAACAGGGCGATAAATAATTTTTTCATTTGTTATTCTTATTGATGTGTTTTGGTTGTACAATTTTAAAGTTCCGGATTTTTCACATATTCTGCCCAAAGTGCATCCAAATCTTTACCTGTTAAGGTTGTCCATAATTCTGGTTTATAACTATGGTTTCTTAATGATGCATCTACCGCTTTGATGGTACCCGCTTTTACATGTTTTTCAATCCAGGCAAAAAAACGGGCTGTAATTCTATAGCTGTTTTTATAAGTATGTTCTGGTTTTAGTGCTGGCAAGGTCCATTTAGCGCCGGCATTATCTACGCCGAATTTGTAACGGGCATAATCTGCAATTCCTTCAGTTAACCAACCCGGCCCAACACTGTTGCCATAATCCTGAACAATGTGCATGACCTCGTGTGTCACCACATCAATATCTTCCGGGTGTTTGTCCATCCAGATTGAACTGTAGGTTACTTTTCCATTCGATGTTGCCGCTACACCTTTGTAAGCGGTATCAACTGAAAACTTAACAGATTTTAAGGTTTTAGGATTATATTCTTTTGCCAGTTTTGGATAGACTACAAAAAATGTTTCAATTAAACGAGTTTTCAACTTCGGATCCAGTGCTGAATAGTTGCTCTCGAAAGTTAGTGCATAGCCGTTGCGCTTGATAACTTCTTGTGCATTCGATTTAAATACCGTTGCACAAGTGAAGATAAATAATAAGGAAAGAAATGTTTTTTGTTTCATTTGATAAGGTTTGCTTATTTAGTTAGCATATTGTTCTGCAAAATAAATATAATATGTAAAACGTTTTAGTAAACCTTAAAATATTTTTATAACATTTTTGTTCGGGAGATTTAACAGCATTTAAATCCGCCTTAAAAATAAGAAAGGAAGTTTGCGAAATACCTTTCGGCATAAGCAGACTTCCTTTCTTATCAATTGAAAAAATTAGTTTTTTTAATCGATGTCTTTATTTACCAGGTACATTGCCCAAAGTTCGTCGACAGTTTTTCCTGTAATTTCTTTCCAGGAAGCCGATGAATACGTGTCATCTTTCAGTTTCGCATTCAGCATAGCAATGGTATTCGGTTTTTGATATTTATCTATCCACAGCAAAAACCGGGCAGTTACTCTGTACCCCATTTTATAGTGCTGAAATGGTGCAGCTGGAGGCAAACCCCAATCGGCAGCTACGTTATTAAGACCGTACTGAAATCTACCGCAATCTGCCAAGCCTTCTGTTAACCATTCCGGGCCAAGCGCTTTAAAATTCTGGACAATGTGCATCAGCTCATGCGTTACAATATCAGTGTCTTCCTGATGCTGAGACATCCAATTGGCGCCAATCAATATCTTTCCATTTCCAGAGATGGCCACTTTTTTATAACCCGTATCAATTGAAAGAATAACCCGTTTAGGTGCTTTTGCATTATATGCCTTTACCATTTTAGGGTATACTTCGAAAAATGTGTTTATCAGTTTCTGACCAAGCTCTTCGGAAATCATGCTTGAGTTATCCATAAAAGCAAGTGAATATTCACCACGTTCTATGAGTTGATCGCCCTGGGCGGCTGCCTTTATGGTAAACAAACCACAAAGAAAAGAGAGCATTATTAAAGATTGTTTCATTTCTACTGTTATTTACTTAGATTTTTTATCACTATATTTTAGGTTAACCTTGTCAGGATTTTTACCATAATCGTCCCAAAGCTGATCAATATTTTTGCCGGTTAAATTAACCCACGATTGCTCGGTATACTGATGTGCCCTTAACTGCTGATCGAGACTAGCAACTAAGCCTGATTTAACATTTTGTTCTAACCAGGCAAAAAACCGGGCCGTGATGCGGTAACTGTTTTTGTAACTTTGTTTCGTGTTATAAGCTGGCAAACTCCATTTCGAGCCCACGTTATCAACGCCATATTGATAACGAACATAGTCAGCTATGCCTTCTGTTAGCCATACCGGACCAGCGCTATAACCATAACCCTGAACAATATGCATTGTTTCATGTGTTACCACATCAATATCCGTTGGATGAGCTTTTAAATAATTGGCACTAAATAAAATACGGTTTCCGCTGGCTTCTGCAACAGCCTTGTAAGCTGTATCAACCACGAATAATACATCATGAGTTGATTTCGGATTGAATTTTTTTACCAGTGTAGGATAAATTTCGAAATAGGTATCGATCAGGTTCTGTCTCACTATGGGATCTAGTAACGGATCTTTACTGATAAAGGTAAGCTTGTAACCCCTGCTTTTTTTAGTACTGTAAAAAGACCAGCTTTTTGTCAATGCCTCTTTAAATTCGGCGTTGATTTTCTTTAGTGATTTCCCTTTAATCCATTCACTGTTAACCTTTATTTCTCCTGCTTTCGCCTTGATCGTTTCGGTTTCATTGTTTGCTACCTCGAGCATCACATCTCTTTTCGTTCGATAGCCATCAGCCGAAGCAAAACCAGGGTATAATACATTAAACGCAAAAGTTAAATGACTTTTAGTCTCCACATCCAATACATTCGAAGGATCGGCAATGGTAATCGTAAAGTCGCGTTTTTTCTGAGCCATTGTCGCAACACCGAAGGAAACGAACAAAAACAGAATGAAAAGTTTTTTAATCATGATCATGGATTTCAAAGTAAATGAGCCTGCATTCGCAAGATCATTGCAAAATTTATTGTTTTTAATTAGTAAGTAATACCCGGAAAATCGGTTTTGGCTTTGGCCAACATTGGTGCCCAATCTGTGCCTTTCTCATCCTTTGCGCCAAAGGCACTTAATGCCAGCGGTGCCAGATTAAAGTTAGCAGCGCCGCTCCAGAAATGTATAAATTCTCCGAAGTTCATTTTCCTGGTATATTGCTGATAGCCTTTACCCTGCACAACTATGGCTTGTTTTGGGAAATGTTGAGACAACAAGGTGAAGAAACCATTTAAAACCTTTGTTTTACCATAGTTTTCGTAAATGGGTAGAAACCAGTTTTTGAACCACTGGGTACCTGCTTTGGGATAACTATCGGTAACTGTCATCATCTTATTATACCAGCGTTGTGCATCAGCAGTTCTGTTTAATCCAATATAGACATCATACTGATAAATTTCCATCCACTTGCTGTCATGCCAGATATCGAAAGCAGGCGACTCCTTAATTCCTTTTGAAGCACCTTCTACAATATGTCCGATTTCATGTGTAGATAAATCAATATCATTTTCTACACCAGTAACCCATGCATCTAAGCTGTTGCTGCCACAATCTGTCACGTTTCTAAAATCGTGGCCACCATCTAAATAGGTTCCCGGATGGCCGCCACTGTATTTCCCGGCGTGATATATAACAAATAATCGGCTATCATCTCCAAATTTACCATAGTTTTTTTTGGTATAGTTCCACGCTTCAGCCATATAAGTTTGTGGCCAGGAAATGGTTTGCTTTACGTCGCCATCATAGTACACAACTACACTGGTATCATAATAAATTCTATTTAGTAATTGATTATGTTCAAACCAATGCTCTTTCCAGGTTTTCGATGGCGCATCAGGCGGATCTACAGCCACCACTAATGGTGGAGCAGGTTTCGCATTTTCAACCGGCTCGTCTTTGCTATTGCAGGCAAGCAATGCAAAAAGTAAAAGGATAGATGAAGCAAAAATGTTTTTCATAGTGTAGATATAGGATTAAAATAATAGCACCGGATTTTGGTCCGGTGCTATTTGCTTATATAATTACCAACCTGTATTTTGAACAATTACAGGCACTTTTTGTATTTCACCATTTGGTATTGGCCACAAATAATGTTTCTTTTGAAACACTCTGTTTTCTACCACAATAGGTGTAAAAAATCCAGGTGCATTTTGGGTAATGTTTAAACCTCTGATTTGAGTATCCGTAGTTTCAGCAATTTTCCATTCCCTGGTGTAGAAATAACGGTCCCATTCAAAAGCAAGTTCCACACGTCTTTCTCTGCGGATGGCCTCTCTCATATTTGCAGGAACAGCAATCGCTCCCGTACCACTTCCATAAGGTGCAATACCTGCTCTGGTTCTAATTCTGTTTAAATAAACTAAAATATCAGGATCTGAAGGATTTGTTTCTTGTAAAGCTTCAATATAATCCAGATAAATTTCTGCCAGCCTGATCACAGTAAAAATCGGTCTGCCAGTTGTCCAACCCGCAACAGTAAGGTGCTTTCTTGAAGTATATCCTGTTTTAGTGTAGTCATTATTAGCAATGGCACCTTTACCAGCATTACCGTTATTGGTAAAATCGGTGATGATGTTTGATTGCGGATTGATCCATTTGCGACCACTGTAAGTAATGTTAGCATAAAAACGCGGTTCACGGTTTACGAACATATTACTTATTGATCTTGCCGCATTTTGATCATTTGGGTCTGGCGCCTGAAAACTTGAAGTTCCGTTAGCGGTATAAGTTGGATCGCTTTCAATTGGCAAACCATTAGCGGTAAAAAATGCATCTACCAATTGTTGAGATGGTGACAGGAATGAACCGCCTTTATCACCACCTGAAGCACCGTTATGATTTGGTGCCAAAGAGTATTGGTAAAGCGTTACATCACCACCTCTACCAAAAATAACTTCCGAATTCCAGCCATTTAAGAAAACATCTCGAGTGGCGATGAAAGCCCTGTTAAAGGCTGTATTCGGTAAGCCAGATGGCGTAGCGGAAATACTGTAAAGTGCATAGCTCGAATAATTAGGATTATCTAAAAACGCTTTAGCTGCAGTTGCCAATCTTGTCCATTTAGCTGCGCTGGCTGTTTGACTAATCAATTGTTTACCATCTTGATTTCTTAACGCTGCGTAATCTGTATTTCCATTAAACAGCGGGCGAGCTGCAGTAAGTAAAGTCTTAATTTTATACGCGTCAGCAACTGATGCCGTGATATGCCCAAAATCTTCATTCGCTTGTGGGGTTGCCGGTAGACCTGCCGCTGCTGCTGTGAGCTCAGCTACTACATAATCTACACACTCATCCATTGAGTTACGCGGTTTACTGATTACCTCTAAAGGTGCATCTGATTGGATCGGATCGTTGCCCAATAAAACAACCGGACCATATTGTCTGATCAGATGATAGTAGTATATCGCTCTTAAGGCTCTGGCTTCATTGAAGTAACGATTCACAATGTCAACGCCTCCTATGTTACAATCTGTACATCTGGTTACATTGGCCATAAAGGTACTTGCAGCCTGAATTCCCCGGTAATAATTTTGCCAGTGATAATTTACCTGACCGCTGGTTGCATCCCAGGCACCTGTGTTAATATTTTCGGTAAAATTTGGTAACGTATAATCAGCTTCATCAGAAGCAGCTGTCCATGGGCCACTATTTCCCAACGCACTTGGTGAACGATCTTGATTTTGATCAGGTAAAGTTGAATATACGTTAGCCAAAGCCTGATCTACAGTACTTTTACGTTGATATTGTTGTTCGAACGTTAACCGATCATCGGGCACTTGATTCAAAAACTTCTTACAGCTGTAATTACCAATTACCAGTAAAGCCCCAGCAGTATATATAAATATTTTTTTCATTCTGTTATGTTAAAAATTTGCGGTTAAACCTAAAGAGTAGTTAGAGGTTAATGGGTATCTGGTACCATTATTAGTGTTTAGCTCTGGATCCCAAAGTTTGAATTTACTGATGGTAAACACGTTGTAACCCATACCATAAATCCTCAGGCGTTTAATACCCAGTTTCTTAATTCCCTCTTTCAGGGTATAACCTAAATCTGCATTTTTCAATCTTAAGAAACTGATATCACGAAGCCACCAGGTACTTGCCTGATAGTTATTGCTGTTTGTTCCGCCGTATGATAAACGAGGATAAACAGCATCCTGACGTGGGTTGGTTGGGGTCCAACGATCTGCAGCAACTGCCAACATGTTACCTAAACCACCAGAATTTGCAAATGATGGTATATTTAACAAGATATCAGCATTATCCTGCCCTTGGAAGAACATCCCGAAATCAAAGTTCTTGTAGGTTAATGAAAACCCAAAACCATAGGTTGTACTTGGCAAATCGCCTCTTCCAATAATTGTTCTATCAAATGAGTCGATTTTTCCATCGCCATTTAAATCTTTGTATTTGATGTCACCCGGCATTAATGTACCAAACTGCGTTGGACTTGCATTAATTTCTGCCTGGCTATCAAATAATTTTTCAGCGATATAACCTACACGGGTAGCAGCCAATACGTTAAATCCTCTTTGCTCCATCCATGGATAAGCTTGTGGTGCCTGATCATTCTCAATCACCTTATCTTTATTGAAAGTAACGTTTGCTCTTAAATTTAACGCCCAGTCTTTATTTAACTGTGCATCGTATTGAATGGTTCCGTCTATACCTTTATTCTCTACAATTCCTAAGTTACCGATTGGTGTGTTTGCTAAACCGATGTAGTTTGGCACTGTTCCTCTGGTAATGAATTGATTTTTTCTACGTTCCTGAAAGAAATCGACAATTAATGATAAGTTGTTATTAAGGGTTTTCAATTCGAAACCTAAATCCTGTTTGCGGGTTTCTGCCCAGGTAACGTCTACACCATAAGCCGTTACGCCCAAACCACCGTTTGTAGTATTGCCTCCTGGAGTTATATTTCCGTTTTGACCAAAGGTATAACTTGGAGAGCCGCCAACTTTTGTTAAATAGTAGAAACGCTCACTTTCGTTAAGTACATATCCTCCACCACTACCACCACTACCTACAATACCATCAGAATAGCGGAATTTTACCATTTGAATTGCGTTTTTTAAAGGCTCGAAAAATTTCTCGTTCGATAATAACCATCCTACACCAAAGGCAGGAAAAAATCCGTAACGCTTATCAGGTGCAAAGTTTTCTGAACCATTATAACCAACGTTTGCCTCGAAGAAATATTTATCATCATAAGCATAAGTAGCACGACTGGCGATACCCTGCAAGCGATATGGCAATGAAAGCGTTAAATTACCGGCAAAAGGTGTGGTATTGTCGTTTTGATTATATAATAATAAACCAGTTACCGCATGTTTACCGAAGGTACGGTTGTAGTTAACGGCAGCCTCCAGATAAATCTTTTTATCGCCACCGTTACCAATACCATAATTCAAGAATTCCTGTCCCTGAAGGATCAATCCGTATTTGTAACCCGATGCTGGATTTCCAGGTACGATGTAAGGATCATTTGGGTTAATTCTAAACAAACTTTCTCTTCTTGTTCTGTTCACAGAACTGTTGGTGTTTACATCAAAAGAGAACATTGTGGTTGCTGATAAACCAGGCGTAAGTTCTTTTAAATCTTGCGTTAAACGGATATTTGAATACAGTTGCGTAGTGTAACCTACACGATATCCATTTCTGGTTACATCTCCATAAGGGTTACGCTGATCGGCTTGCGGACTAATGCCGGGCAAACTTCCGTTTGGATAAAGCACTGGAAACGAAGTTGGGTTAATTAAAAAAGCCTGATTAAAAATATCTTGGGCTAATAAATTACTTGGATAACTTGTTTGTGCCAGAATTCCTTTAATCCCTAAATCCAACTTCGTTGTTCCGGTAATGTCCCAATTTAAATTGGCACTCACATTATATCGTTCAAAATTTTGTTTAGCAGCATCATTTACGGCCTCGTCGGTTTTAAATAAACCATCTTCACCATAATAACCTAGCGAAACATAGTATTTTGCGTTGCTAACACCGCCTGATAAATTTGCAGTTGCAGATCTGTTTCTACCAAAATCATTGTAAATGGCATCAAACCAATCTACATTTGGATAAAGAATAGGATCTACACCCGATGCAGTTTTTTGAATTGCATCGATAGAATATGCCGGAGTAAAGGCTCCTGCTGCACCACTTCTTAAATAATCAGAATATCTGGCTTCGTTAGCAAGGTTCATATAATCCACCCCATCAATTAAATCTGGTTTTTTAGTGAAGCGACTAATACCTTCATAATATTCAACGTTGATACGTGGTGCACCGATTTTTCCTTGTTTGGTATTGATTAGGATTACCCCATTTGCACCGCGAATACCATATACTGCCGTTGCAGCAGCATCTTTAAGTACAGTGAAATTCTCTACATCGTAAACGCTGATATCGTTCAGGTTACGGTTTGGAACACCATCAATAATTACCAATGGACCCCTGTCATTCGCAGTTAAAGAAGATACGCCACGGATGAAAATATCTGAGCCATTCTGACCAGGTTCGCCATTTCTGGATACGTTAACTACACCCGGGATACGGCCAGCCAATAACTGACTCATACTGGAAACCGGCTGTCTTAGTTCGGAAGCTTTAACAGAAGATTGAGCACCTACCAAACTTTCTTTCTTTTGGGTACCAAAACCCACAATTGCCACCTCTTCAAGGTTGGAACCAGTTGTTTCTTTCAAACGAATGTCTAAAACAGTTTGCGTACCCACTGTAATTTCTTGCGTGTCGTAACCTACGTAAGTAATAATCAGTACTGTATTTTGATCAGGAACGGTAATGGTAAAAGCGCCATTAACATCAGCGGCAGCACTGATAGATGACCCTTTTACCTTTACACCAGCACCTGGTAGTGGTAGGCCTGCGGCATCTTTAACAATACCTCGTATGATAATATCAGCTTTGGAAGGTTTAGCCAATACTGAACTTTTTATATTAACAGCAGTGGCATTGGCGTTTGCATAAGAGAACCCACCTAAGGCTATGGTTAATGCGATAGCCTTTAGTGCGCAATCTTTAAGCCTGTGCCTGCCCTTGATTAAGTTTTTCGTTTTCTTCATAATATTTATAGTAAACAGGGTACTGTTGTTTGGTCTATTGATTAGTTGTTTTTGCTTTTATGAGCAATGCAGAAGTATTTGTTTTTATTCAGCTTAATGATATTATTGATCAACTATTGCTGTTCTGCAGGCACTTCAATTAAACGCCATTCAGATAATTGAAATAAGGAGCCACTACTTACAGCAGAAATGCTAATTCTGTAATGGTTGTACAATACCAGGTTTTTAAAGCTGTAGGTTTTAGTTAAGTTACGGCCGGAGAATGTTTCACCAGTTCGGGTATCTAAATCTACCCAGGTAGTACCGTCCATTGAGCCACTAAATTTCCAGTCTTTCGGATCTCTACCCGGTGCATCGCCACCAGAAGTTAAGGTGTAAGAAGCAACCTGCTGAGGAGAAGGGAATGATAACTGCATGTAGAAATTAGACTGATAAGGATTGATCAAGAATTTTGAATTGAAATCATTATCAATCACTTTTGCCGATCCTTCTCCTCCCGAAGCCCCAGCGCCATTTTCAATGTTTACTGTTAGATTGGCTTTAGCGGTAACATCTACCTTAGCTTTCCAGGTAAAAAGATCTACTGCCGGATACTCTTCCTTACCGCAACCCAGCAATAATACTACGGCCAGGCAGAGACCGAAAGCCCTTTTGGTCATTTTTAAAAGATTCATAAATTAATTGGTTATAGTTGTTTAGTTATAAATTTTTCAATGTTTTGCCGTTCCATCAGGCATGCAGCGTCGCTAATGGAATATTTATTAGTTTCCCATTTGATGGTACTCAGTTTGCACTTTCCATTCCTAAATGAATAGTCATCGGAAATACAGCTGATTAGAACTTACATTGATTCGAATTTGCTTTCGAAAAAACAAATTGATTTAACGCTATGCTTCAGGTTTGAAAAGTCATTACGTGCTGACTTGAAGCATGCGTTATGTGCTTTGGTTAAGTAGAGTTTTGGTCATAGTTGTTTTGGTTTGGTTTGGATTTAACAATAGTGGAATAAGAAATCAATTTTTTTAATTCATCGATTTGGTTTGTTAGTCAATAATTATTAGTTTGGTATCAGACTAAAACGTTTTAGTTTTTTATCCTTAAAAAAAAGTATCGGCCAAACAGCGGACACCTTATTTGAAAGCAAGGAATTTCACCCCCTTAAAACTAAAACGTTTTATTAAACAATAATAAAGATTTACTTTTCAAAAGAAAAATTTATTTCAACATTATATGAATTTTTATTTTTTTAGGTAGAAATACGGATGAAATTGCAAATTTTCAAGATTAAATGCCGATATCAAAACTAAATTTCGATAGATCTTTAAATATTTTATGCAGAAATTTTGATTTTATCGAGATATCTTACCAAAATCACTGGATATTGCATAAATAGGCTAGGCAATCAGTTAAATCAAGCTTACATCACATCTACTGGCTGCACCTATCAACGCAGCATGCTCTTTCAATTCAGATATTTTAATTCCCGCATAGATGTCATTACCCTTTAAGGTCGCAATAAGCTCTGGCGAGAATTCATTAAATGCCTGTGCAATATTTCCACCAACAATTACTGTATCAATTTTATGTTTATTAATAATCGGAATTAAAAATTGCGCCAGATTATAACCAAACTCCATGAAAACCTGTGTTGCCAAATGATCGGTTTTTGCAGCACTAACCAACTCTTTCACGCCATCCAAACTAATCCCACTTAATTGAGAATATCTTTTTACAAACCAGCGTGTTGCTAAATAATCTTCAGCAATACCATCTAAAAATGGAGAGTTCCACAGCGCTGCATCAGTTGCTTTATGGTTAATGCAAAGAGAAGAGCCTAAACCTGTGCCTAATGTTAGTCCTAAAACATTGGCATTTCCTTTCGCAGCACCAGCAAAAACTTCACCCTGCAAAAAGCCCGCTGCATCGTTAATAAAATGAATATTTTCTGATGGAATATCTAATCGCTTTGCTAATTCGTCTTTGACGTTAACCTGGTACAATGATTTAAACTTATCCTGATCTTTAATTAAGGAAACGCCAAGTTCATAATCGAAAGGACCCGGCATTGCGATTCCAATCAATCTTGATTCAAATGGCAAGCCATCAAAAGCATCATTAATAATCTCCACCCAGGCGTCTAATATCACTTCTTTACTTTCCTGCGAATTTACAGCACTACGCTTTATCGAATTCTCAATCAAAGTTCTTTTTTCCAAATCAATTAAGGCGGCTGTGATGTGCGAGCCACCAATATCTACACCTAATGCTACAGGCTTTTCCATTCTTTTCTCTAAATATTTCTGTAAAAATAATTTTTTCTAACCATTACTAAAACGTTAAACTAGTTTGTTAATGAAAATGGCTTATCACTTTCTGTTAAACCTTTATCCAAAGCAGGTTTATCGCTCATTTCTAATTTTAATGTTCCGCCCTTGAGTAAATCCTGATGGGTAAGAAAAGTGCGTGTGTAAGATTTACCATTCAAGCTGGCAGACTTGATATACACATTTGATGCACTATTTCCCGGAGCATCGATCACAAACTTTTTCCCGTTTTCCAGGTTAATGGTGGTTTTTTTAAACATTGGGCTACCGAACACGTATTCTCCTGTTCCAGGCGTAACGCTGTAAAAGCCCAATGCACTTAATACATACCACGACGAGGTTTGTCCCTGGTCTTCATCTCCAGGATACCCGTTTTCGGTCGCGTTGTATAATTTGCTCATTACCTCCCGTGCATGAAACTGAGCTTTCCACGGTTGATTGGCATAATTATACAAATAAACCATGTGCTGAATCGGTTGATTACCATGTGCATATTGCCCCATGTTGGCCATTACCATCTCCGTCATCTCGTGAATCATACCGCCGTATGTACCCACTTTCACTTTATTCGGCTGCGAAAATACAGAATCTAACTTAGCAACAAAATTTTCATTGCCGCCCATCATGTTAATTAATCCTTTTGTATCCTGAAAAACCGACCACTGCCAATGCCAGGCATTGCCTTCTGTAAAGGGTCCACCCCACTCGATCGGATCGAAATTTGGCGCCCATTTTCCATTAACATCTTTACCTCTCATAAAACGGGTTGCAGGGTCATAAACATTTTTATAATTATACATCTGGCGCTCGAAAATATCCATATAAAATTTATTACCAGTCATTTTTGCAAGCTGATAACCACAGTAATCATCGTAAGCATATTCCAACGTTTTTGCTGTCGCTTCGCGATATTTTGGATAAGGAACATAACCAAACTGATAATATTCTTTCCAACCATCACGCCCGTTTGCAGGCCCCCAAGGCCCTTTATTGGTTGCTTCATGCAGATAGGCCTCTAAAGCTTTGTTCGGATCGAAAGTGTGTAAACCCTTCGCCCATGCATCGGTAAAAAGTGAAATGGCATGATTGCCGATCATGCTTCCAGCCTCGCTCGGAAACGACCATGAAGGTAGCCAGCCACATTGCTCATAGGCCTCAGTCATTGCTTGCATATATCGTCCGTGCATCTCTGGTTGAACCAAAGTATTCAGTGGAAACTGGGCCCTGAAGGTGTCCCAAAATCCTGTATCCGTATACATATAACCTGCATGAACCGTTCCGTCATACGGACTAAAATAATGCGGTTTACCATTCGCATCGATTTCGTAAAATTTTCGTGAGAAAAGGCTTGCCCTGAAAAAACACGAGTAAAACGTTTCCATGTCGGCTTTAGTTCCGCCTTCAACCACTATCTTCCCTAACGATTTATTCCATACTGCTGCAGCTTTAGCTTTAGTTTGTTCTAAAGTTTTGTCGGCCCCTAGCTCTGACTTTAAATTTAATTCGGCCTGTGCCAGACTAATGTATGATGAAGCCGTTTTAACCTGAACTTTTGTACCGGCTTTAAATTCGATATAAGCACCCTTACCAAGTCCATCTGCCAAAGTTGAATCAGGATTAATGGTGTTTTTTCTGTTTTCCCAGGTTCCGTAAGCTTTAATCGGTTGATCAAATTTCAATACAAAATAACTCTTCCAGCCTTTTTTAAAACCTTCGCCATTATTTACATAACCCGTTATTTTATTTTCCTTCGGATAAATTTGAACGCCACTTAAACGGGTGTATCCATCCAGAATCAGAAAACTTTTCTTTCCCTTTGGATAAGTAAATCTTAAATGTGCGCCACGTTCTGATGGCGAAATTTCAGTGGTAATCTGATTATCTAAAGTAACCTTATAATAATTAGGTTTAGCAATTTCATTGGCATGACTAAACTTGGTTTCACGTTGATTTTCATCAACAACCAATTGGTCAACCATCGGCATTAACGAAAACACCGCATAATCTCTACTCCATGAACTGCACTGGTGCGCCTGCTGAAAACCCCTAATCTTATCTTTAAAATATTGATATTTCCATCCATCTCCGTTTCTGCCCGTTTGAGGTGTCCAGGTATGCATGCCAAAAGGCAGCGCTGTAGTGGGATAAGTGTTCCCCCGGGTCAGTTCGTGTTTGGAGTTTGTTCCCTGAAGGGTATTGACATAATTTACCAAATCTATCTGTTGCGCCAATAACCCTTTGGCAGCAAAACAAATTAAAATGGTGGCTAAAAATTTAAGTTTCATTTGTGTGGTTGTGTTGTTGTGTGGTTGATCAATTGTGTATTTATTTTTCGCCTCAGCGAAAATCAATGTCTTGTTAATGAATGCTCTCTGCTCAAACAACTGCTTGAGCGATGTTTTTCCAGCGCAGAAAACTCATTTATTCTCTCTTAGGAAGGCATAAAATGATAAAGTATTTAACTTACCAGCTGATGTTAACGTTCACGCCTTCGCTAAAATTTATGAAGCCCAATAAAAGCGTCTTCGATTTTTCATCCCAATTATTTTGCGTAAGCGATAAATTTTTACCCCCTGTACTGGCTGTAATTCTTGTGGGTTTACCAGCTAATAAGATGCGCATGATGTTATTTGTTTTAGATGGGCTCTTTGCTAAAAACTGATAGGACTTTTTGGCCGAAACTTCATCGGTTATTCTCGCCGCTGCTGCCAAAACCTGCGGTTTATTTTTATTTTCAGTTTTGTTAACATCAAATAAGTAAGCCTGGGTATTGGGTTGGATAGTTTTAGTATTTAACACAGGGAGTGCAGGATCAAATAAATCAATAAAAGTTCCATTTAAAATTAAAGGTTCTTTGCTCTGACTTTCATCTAAAACAGCTGCAATAACAAATGGGCCACGCTCTAAAACAAAGTTGTTCTTTATAATAAATTTACCCGCTTTCGCATCGTTCTCGTACGCTCGTTTAACGTTAACCATAAAATCTTCATCGCCATTGGCTTTTAAAATAAGTTCTTTTGGATCTTTACGAACCAGATAAACCTTACCTTTACCCACTTCATAAATGCCCCCACTTTCGCTTTGCGGAACATTCAACAATCCAAACAGATGTTCAGAAGGTGCCTTAAAAGTATTACCATTACTGTTCCACCATTCTTTTACATTTTGAAAAGGATCGTTATCTCGTCCATAATAAAGCAGTACGCCCCCATTTTTCACCCATTTAGCCAACTCCAGGTGAAAATCAGCTGATAAAGGTTTCATGTTTGCATAACTCATGATCAAAACCTTTATGTCTTTTAAGGTATTTTTATTGGCAAGATTTTCAATATGTACGGTTTCTACCGGAATACCTTGCTTCAGCAAGGGAATAGCCATTCCATAAAAGTTTGATAATTGTGGATCATCATATCCCTGATGGGTTGGAAAACGCTGAAACATCATAGAATTTGATAGCAAAACGCCAATACCATGACTTCCATTTAATGTATTTTTTGATAATGGCATTTGATTTAGGGAATTGACCATTACCTGCATCTGCGTGGCATAAGCTGGTGAAATCGGCTGACGTTCTTTCATTCCCTCAACCGGAAATTTACCTCTGTAGATACGGTTCGGCCATGGCATCACCTCATAATTATCAACCATTGGGTATAACAGTTCTGCTGTGAAAGTAGCCTCATAGTTCACTTTGTAATCATCCCATGATCTGGATCTGTCTTCAATAGGGTCGGTTAAAAAATAAATCTTCCGGCCTGTTGGTGCGGTCATCGAAACCATTGATCCGTATTCCAGAAAGGCATTTTCGAAAACACGTTCCTTTTCCAGTCCATTATAATAAATCGGTTCACGCGAAGTTCCTGTCCACACCTGGGCAATGTAACCATCCATACCTTCCAAATTGGCTAAACTAGCCTCCGGACTTACAATTTGCCATGAGGAGTAGTTGATTAATGAATGCGTAGGCACGAAACATTTTACCCTTTTACCTTTGCTTTCACTATAAGTTTTTACATAACTAAAAACTTCTTTAAGCGCATTGAAGTAAAGCTGATATTTCAATTTAGAAGATAAATAAGTTGCCTCTGGCGATTCATGCTGAGCCATCCACGGGAAACCATAATATTTTTGCCACTCGTCTTTAAAGGTCTGGCTGTAACCGGCCCGGGCCCAGAATTCTGGCTCCTCGAGATAAATTGCTGTTACACCAGCATCAATAGCCCGTTTTACATGGGTTTTCATATACGTAAGAAATGTAGCCGTTGGTACAATGTAAGGTACATTTTTACCATGCCAGATGGTTTCGCCATTACGCATCATCTGGCCTTCATCCAGATGATTTTTTCCATCCCATTCACCCAGGAAGTAATCTTTATATTGTCCCCAGGCAATTCCAGTCATGAATTGGACTTCATAGCCTTTATCACGATATCCCTTCACTCGCTCTTCAAACTTTCCGCCATCATCATTTATACCATACACCATTGCGATATCTGAACGTACATCGTAATCAGGACTCCAGGGTGCAGAAACCTGAAAGGAAGTTTTTTGCTTGGATTTTACCTGAGCAGCAACATTGCCTTGATGAATGCAGGCCCAAGCCAAGAATGAAATTGATGCATAGAATTTTAACTTTTTCATAGCTGCATCTAATTAGTTGGAGCAAAAAGCTGCATAAATGCAACAGCACTACTCGATTCATACGATTGAACAATTCCTGTTGGGCAAGGAACTTTATAGTTTCTGTGCATAATGCCGCGGCCGAAATCCCGGTTGCCCCAAGCGGCATTAGCATTAAAGACAGCCCATTTTGCATAATCACCTGCAGGATAAGCTTTGGCTAAATCTGCTAAGTATTGAGCAAAAATTGCTTTTAACACGCCTTGTTCGTTCCAATCTCCCTCAGCGGGTAAAATCCCGCTCGGATCGCTCATGGTATTTTTGGTGTAATTTGCAGCAATTTTGGCATCGTCTAAATAACTTTGCGTATTGGTATTTTTATACAGCATCACCGCAGCACCAATCGCTGTTCCCTGGTTGTATGTATAATCTTCGAAACCCGGATTATTGTCGCCAACCTTATGGTCAGCCACTCTGCCTTTCGCAACATCAAACAGGTTTATTCTAGACCACGCATAAATATCTTTTGCTTTAGTGAGATAAGCTGCATCTTTCGTAACGTCGTATAATCGCATAGCCGCAATTACCGTTGGATAATTAATACAGGCATTTTTACCGCTGTGTTTAAAATCCCAAAACATGCCCCCTTTTACCGGATCGTAAGAGCCGCTCCAAACTTTTGCAAAACCAGATTTGGCTTTATCTAGATAGACTTGATTTTTAGTGATTTCATAAGCACGGGTGAGCGACATTACCCACCACATCATGTCATCATAAATAAACCATTCTACGGAATTATCCCAGTTGTAATTGTCGTAACGTTTTGCACCCCCATCATATATATCTGTAATCATTTTATAATAAGCGGGATCTTTGGTCCGCTCATAAGCATTCATCACAATATCCCAGTAAATTGCCTGCGTCCAGATGGCTGCAAGCCCCTTTTGCTCTGTGGTACTGTAATAAAGTTTATCGGCAGTGCTGTAGTAAATTTTATTGAATGAATTAAGTGCAATGGTTGCATCGCCAGCAGAAAAACTCGTTGGCACATTTGGAGGCAAGGTTGGTGGATTTGGCGTAGGTTCTTCGGTGCCTTTTTTGCTGCAAGAACTGAAGGAAATGAGCAGGATTAAACTTAGAAACGCAGCAATTATTTTTGATGTACGCCATTTTTTAGGTACAAAGATGTTTTCCATAATTTGTGGTTCTGAAGGTTGAAATATCAGGGCGGCACTTACATAAGTAGATGAATGTAAGCGCCACCTGATTTTAGTTAATTGATTCCAGAAGCTGGTTTACCAACCTGGATTCTGCACCATTAGATCATCCGAATTAACGTCTTTCGCAGGGATTGGGAATAAATAATGTCTTTTTGTAAACGTTCTCGTTTCAAAAGGAATTACGGTTAAGAAAGCCGGTAAATTCTGAGTGATATTTAAGCCATAAATTGGTCCGTTATCGGTAGTTTCAGCAATTTTCCATCTTCTGGTATCGAAATACCTTACGTTTTCGAAAGCCAATTCTGATCGGCGTTCGTTTCTGATGGCTTGTCTCATAGCTGCCTGATCTGCCGGAGCAGGAATTTGACCAGCGCCACTTCCATATTGCGGAATACCAGCTCTTTGTCTGATTTGGTTTAAGTAGTTTAAAATATCAGGATCACCAGGGGTAGATTCATTCAAAGCCTCGACATAATCGAGGAATAAATTTCCAACACGGTATAAAATAACCGGACGGTTACCTTCATTCCAGTTCCCTAAACCTTGTGCTTTTCTTACGGCATAACCAGTAACAGTATAATCATTACCACCAGTAGCTTTGCCTGAATTACCGTTATTATTAAATTGAGTAATAATATTGCCAAATCTAGTATTTAACCATACACTATTATGATAGGTAATATTAACATAAAAACGGGGTTCGCGGTTAACCCATTGGTTATAGGTATCTGTTGCAATTGGACTTCCCGGAGCCTGGAAGTTTGTAGAACCCGTCCTCACATATCCAGAAGCCGGATCATCAATGGTACGACCGTTAGCTGTGAAAAATGCATCAACCTGATTTTGTGTTGCACCTAAACCTGCCGATCCTCTCACCTCTGAATTTGAACCATTATGATATGGAGTCATTTCATATTGACGAGATCCGATTGAAGCCTCAACCCGTGTCATGATAATTTCATTGTTGAAACGATCGATAAATAAATCACGGCAAGATAAATATGGATCGAAATTACCTGCAGCATTATTTTTTCTGAACAAACTGTATGTACCTGGTACAAACTGTGTAATATATGCTTTAGCCGCATCAGAAGCTCTCTTCCATTTAGAAGCATCAAAAGTTTGGCTAATTAACTGCTTACCATCTTTGTTCTTGAGGTTAGCCAAGTCAGTATTACCATTATATAATGGGCTAGCTGCCAATACTAACGCCTGAACTTTATAGCTCAAAGCCATTCCCTTGGTAATACGGCCATAATTATCAATACTTGAAGCATTAACAGGCAGGTTTGCTGCTGCTGCATCTAACTCGCTAACAATATAGTTAATACACTCATCAAAACTGTTGCGTGGTAATCTAAGCGTTTCGGTTGGTGCATCAGGCTCAATCACACTCTCCCCTAAAAGCACTACTGGTCCGTAAATACGTGCTAGGTAAAAATAATACATGGCTCTAAGCGCTCTAGCTTCATTTTTATATTGGACTGTTAGTTGGGGTGTAATGTCTTGCGTTACTCTATCAATATTGGCGATAAAGAAACTAGCAGAGCGAATACCACGGTAAAAGTTGTTCCAGTAGTCGTTTACAAAACCACTGTTGGCATCCCAGCTACCAATATTAATGTTATTACACTGGTTAAAACCCCAAACCCATTCTGCTTCGTCAGATGAGCCTGTCCATACACCTGCATTACGCCCTGTATTTGGGTTACGCTGACCAAATTCATCTGGAATTTGACTGTAAATATTTGCCAGAAATTTTTCAGCTGTTTGACGGGTTGTAAAAGTTTGGTCAAGTGTTAACCTATCATCAGGTACTTGATCCAGAAATCCTTTTTTACACGATGTTGCAAAGGTTAAACCTGCTACAAGTGTGATGTATAATATTTTTTTCATTGTTGTAATCTTTAAAATTTAAGATTTAATCCTAACGATAATGTGGCTGTTTGTGGATAACGGTTACCGTTTGCTCTACCTCCCGTATTTAATTCCGGATCCCAAAGTTTCCAATCGCTGAAAGTAAATAAGTTGGTACCAATTAAGTAAACCGCAGCATTTTTGATTTTAACTTTTTCGGTTAAGCTTTTTGGTAAGTTATAACTTAGCTGTGCCGTTTTAAGCCTTAAGAAATTTACATCCTTAACCCACCATGAACTTTCCAAAGTATTGTTGGTATTATCTGCTTCGCCGTAAGCTAAACGTGGATAAAACACATCCTGGCTTGGGTTAGATGGAGTCCATCTATCTGTTGCAATAGTATAAGCATTACTTAAACCGCCGCCACCATTAAATGGAAATATACCTGAACCACCTAACATTATATCTGCTCCGTGTACCCCTTGAAAGAAAGTGCTTAGTGCAAAACCTTTGTATGAAACGTTGACGCCAAAACCATATACTTTGTTCGGAATATCACCACGACCGATGTAGGTTTTATCATAATCGTTAATTAAACCATCACCATTCAAATCGGTATACTTAATGTCTCCAGGTCGGATAGATGCTTTTGATCCGGGAGTTGCACTGGCATCAATTTCCGCCTGTGAATCAAACAATTTCTCGGCAAGATATCCATATCTTCCTAAAACGTTGTTTCCGATACGATTCATCCATGGGTAAGGTTGCGCCGGGCGATCATCTTCTACAATTTTATCTCTGTTGTAAGTAAATGTTCCTCTGAAACCAACATCAACCTGACCCAATTTCACGTTATATTCCAAAGTTGCATCGAAACCCCGATTATCAACCACACCTAAATTACCGAAAGGCTGATTGGTCAAGCCAATATAACCTGGGATAGATTGGCGCTGGAAAAAGATACCTGTTCTATATTCTTTAAATAAATCTACAATTAAATAAAGGTTATCATTTAATGTTCTAATTTCCATACCTAAATCTTGTTTACGAGATTCAGCCCAACTCGCATCGATACCATAATCGGTAACGTTAATTCCACCTGGATTTGCAAAATTCTGTCCGAATTGATATCCATTTGCATTATCCGCAACTAACGTCAAGTAGGCAAAACGACGACCTGGTAGATCTCCAATACCGGTTACCCCATCAGAGTATCTGAACTTCAGGAACGAAATCGTACTTTTCATCGACTCCCAAAATTTTTCATTTGATGGAATCCATCCCACACCAAATGCAGGGAATACACCAAAGCGTTTGTTAGGTGCAAAAGATTCTGATCCATTGTAACCCAAATTTAACTCAGCAAAGTACCGGTCGTTGTATGAATAAGTTGCTCTGGCCGCTAACCCTAACTGTCTAAATGGAATTGATGATGTGAAATCGCCGGCGAAGGGCTCTGTACGATCTTCTGAATAACCTAAAACTAAACCGCCAACACGGTGTTTACCAAATGCTCTATCATAATTAATTGAGCCCTCAGCATAAAACTTACGGTTACCACCCCTTCCAGGTTCGTATGATAGATAATTTTGCGAACTAGTAAAACTCTGAATTAAATCCAATGATCCATCCGCTTTATAAGGATTGTTAATATCTCTTAAAAAGTAAGTACTTTCCCTTTTTGAACGTTTAATGGAATTGTTATTGGCATTATCAAATGCTGCCATTACGGAAGCAGATAATCCTTCAGTAAGCATTTTTAAATCTTGCGTAACCCGTAAATTACTATATAACTGATTGGCATACTCTGTTCTATAACCACGGCGTGTTAAATCGGCATAAGGGTTTCTGAAACCTCCGTTGGATGATCTTCCTGGTACTAATCCTCCTGGATACTCTAATGGATATTCAACAGGAGATACATCTAAGGCTGAACCGAAAATAGATTCAGTAGTTTCACCAGGATAATTACCTGTAGAAAGAAAACCCTGTAAACCTAAATCAAGCTTAGTTGTTCCGGTTAGTTTTAAGTTCAAATTACTAGTAAAGTTATAGCGCTTATAATCCATAGCTGTATTATACGAAGCTAAATCAGACGTTTTTAAGAATCCACCTTCATTATAATATGCTAATGACACATAGTATTGTGCATTATCTACACCACCACTAGCATTTAAATTAGCCCGACGCAGGCGGCTATAGTCTTTAAATAATTCATTCATCCAATTTACATTTGGATAAACCAACGGATCGACACCAGATGCCGTACGATTGATATAATCTTGAGAATATTTTGCTGCCTGACCTCGACCTGTTAAAGCTTCATTGGCAAGATTCATATAAGTTATTCCATCTAATGCTTCTGGATGGCGAGTAAATGTGCTTAAGCCTTCATTATAATCAAAAAAGATTGATGGTTTTCCAACTTTACCTCTTTTCGTATTTACAATGATTACACCATTAGCACCACGGGCACCATATACTGCTGTTCCAGAAGCATCTTTTAGCACAGTAAATGATTCAATATCTTCTGGATCAATATTGGAAATACTACGTTGAACCCCATCTACTAATACCAGTGGCGAGCTGCTACCGCCGCCAAATGTAGAGATACCACGCACCCAAATATCTGCCGCACTTCTTCCTGGTTCACCAGTGCGCTGTACACCAACTACACCTGCAATTCTACCAGCTAGCGATTGGGTAACACTAGCTACGGGAATCTTGAGTTCTTTTGAATCGATGGTAGACTGGGCACCAATTAATGATACTTTTCGTTGGGTACCAAAGCCCACAACTGCTACTTCTTCAAGCGAATTCGAACTCGGTGCTAGTTGAATGGTCAAGTTTTTCTGATTTCCAACGGTCACCTCTTTAGGTTCGTAACCTACATAGGAAATGATTAATACTGAAGATTCAGATGGTACACTAATGCTAAACGAACCATTTATGTCAGTAGCGGCGACTACTAAAGAGCCCTTTAACTTAACACTTGCCCCAGGAATTGGTGTTCCGGTTTCATCCTTAATTATGCCTCTAATCACAATATCGGCGGCAGGACGCTTTGATTCCTTTGTTGCTATTGGCGAAGTATTAATATTTATTGCACCCGCCGATGCATTAAATGTTAATCCAAGTGCCAGAGAAAGTGCACCTAACTTGCAGGCGCTCTCCTTAGTCATAAGCCTTAGCTTAATGAGCCTAGTAAATTTTTTGTTCATAATGGTTGGTTTTGTACTTGGTTAGTTATCTTTTCAGATAGATTAGTTATTCTTTTTGCTTGTTCTTTTTATATGTTGGTTAGTACTTTACGGTTTATTTAATTCCCCAGCTATCGGCCAGCATTTTGATAAAATATCCACCTATAACACTCCTGGCCTGGAAGCCTGCTTTTTTTCCTGATATGGTTTCGTGCCAATCACTTAACGGCACTTTATCAGTGGTTTCAGCAGCATATTTGTATATGGGTTTTATAAATTTTTGAAATTCCGGTTGATTATCGGTTAAGGTTGCAGTCCACATTATCCAATCCGATTTGGTGTAAGCTTTACGACTGTCAAGCGGTAAGCCGAAAGAGTTCTGTTTGGTTAAATAGTAGTTAATCTCTTTGCGATAAACATCATTAGGAAATAGATTTAACTTCAGTAATTTATCCCAAACGAGGTTATATTTTTGGCTCCAGGTATTTTTATCGTTAAAGGTTAGTGCATAATGATCTCCCGCATCAGCCAATTTCTGCCAGTTCTTAACCATATCCAAAGCCGCACTTCTATATTTGGTGGCGATTTCAGTTTTCCCTAATTGCTGAGCCAGCTGGGCGTAAACACCCAAACCTACAATTGCTTTTACCGATAAATTTGCATTACGGGCTAAGTGACCGGCAAAATCATCTGTACACAACTGGTTTGCCGGATCAAATCCTTCTTTTAATAAGTACTCTGCCCATCTCGACATTTCCTTCCAGTGCTTTTCTGCGTAGCTCGCATTTCCTTCAGCTTTGGCAATTGCGCCAACTAAAATGATCATGTTACCGGCTTCTTCCACAGGCATATCTTCGCCATAAATCTGCCCGTTGGCAACTGGATAGGTACCAATATCATGTGCAGGATAATCTTTTTTCCATTTCCCACTTTCTGAGTAGTAGAATATGCCGTTCAGCATACCTTTTAACAATTCAGGATTATACAGCAGATACTGTGGTGCCGAGGGATAAGTTACATCCACCGTGTTGATAAAGCCTCCGCTAAAATTTTCTTTTGATAAAAATAAAATATCACCATTTGGTGCGTAAACAATCTTGTGTGCCGCGATACTTTGGCGGTATGCAAACTTGCATAAATCAGCATATTCTTTGCCACCAGCTTTTAGGGCATCGGCTGCTAATTTCGCATCAAAAGCTTTTGTTTTTGCTTTTAACGTTGCATAATCGTTATTGGCCTGTGTAAGTTGATTTTCGAAAGTACTTGATGCTGATGTTCTCCAGATTGGTAATAACTGATCGCCGAAATACTCTATAGATTTCAAATCATCGTAACCCAGCATCACATATTTCTCAACCGATTTTGGACCAACAGTGCCAAAAGGTATCACCGTACTCAAGTCTTGTGTTTTTACGTTTAACGCCTGACTTTGCTGAGGATATTTAGCCGATTTAAAACTGTTTAGGTTGTCGATTTGATTACCGATGTATTGCTTTGCACCAAATTTTGTCGGCACCGCAACATACATATAACCCCAATCGATTCTTAAATCATCATTTTTCTTTTTCAGTACTGGTTGTTCAACTGTACCTGCTTTTAAAATCGACAGATTGTTATTGGTATTTTTCCAAACAGAAACCGGTTGATTCGGCGTGTTTACCGCCAAATTTGATGATGCACTAAAATATACATCAACTTTATGCGCTTTTCCATCAGCAGATTTGGCAGCATAGCTGATATAACTAATTGGTCTGGCTGTTAGTTTAATATCGTTCAATAATAACGGAGAAGTAAAAGTTACCTTCAGGTTTACGCCACCACATTTAAAATCGTAAATGGTGTTGGTTGCCTCAACAGCAACATTGGTTTGAACAGCTTTTAACACTTGGGAGCCATTAGGAATTTCTTCTACAATTCCAGCATCCAAATGCCTTCCTCCCGCAGTATTTTTACAATTGATCGCCAACAAATTTTCACCTTCTTTTAAAAGGTTATTTTCAATCGGGATATAAATATACTCATGCACCCAACCATCTTTCTGGAAAATCATTTTTCCGTTCAGGTAAACAGTAACATTATCATCATGACTAAGCTTTAAATATTTCTTCGCCGAAGAAGTGGAATGGAAAGCAAATTTTCTGCGATAGTAAATCTCGTCTGTGTTCCATTTTGTTTTAGCTGTTTGATCGTCTCCAAATGGCGCATCATCTTTTTTCCATGAACTATCATCGAATGATAAATTGTTCCAGCCATCAGCTGCTTTTTTAGTGAGGTAACTGGCCTGATAACTGGTTTCATCTGCTGCCGGAAGAATAGTTTTGTAATTTTTGGATTCAGCACCTAAGAATCTGTAAAACTTTCCATCTACCTTGATTACACCCAAAAGCGATTGCTCTTTTCCAGTCCAGTGTTTGGTAACGGAATTGTTTAGTCCATCGCCGAAAGACCAGATGCTTAAATAGGTGTCATGTGCTATTAAAGGATACGCAGGAATTTTGTCTTGCGCCTGAACGCTAAAATGTAGGACGTAGCAGCATACTAACAGGTAGAAATTTCTCATAAATGGCTAATTTGGTTAATATCGTTAAAACGTTTTACTAATCTTACCAATTAAAATCTTTCAGTTTGTAACGAAAGAAAAATGTTAATGTATGATATTGGTTAGCGACTAGTTAAGCCTGTTTGGCGTAAAACGTTTTACTAGATCAATATTAAAGAATTAAAATTCATTTTGAAAGCTCCAAAATGCAACATTTATGTGACGATGAACTATTAGTTATCTCTCGATTAGCTTTGCCGGAATAATCACCTTTTGGTTTTCCAGTTTATTTTTAGAAGAAAGCTGATTGAGTATTAGCTGAATAACGGTTTCGGCAATCTCTTCTAATGGTTGCTGCACAGCAGAGATGCTTGGTGTGTGGAGTTCGAAAACTTCATGATCATCGTAAGCGATAACGGAAAGTTCATCTCCTATTTTTTTATTAAGCTGCTTTAAAGCCTTTAATCCACTGATAGCTAAATAGTTGGTTGCGAAGAGTACAGCGTCGATATCCTTAGAGCTGAATAATGATTTCATCTGTTCTATGGTTTCAGCCTCATCCTGGTTGAAATGTATTTTAAGTACCAACTCATCATTGTACGGGATATCATGGTCAATGAGTGCCTTCTTATATCCCTCAAAACGTTCTATAATTTGTTCTACATCAATATCGGTAGTTACCAATGCAATTTTCCCTTTGCCGTCTTTAATGAAGCTTTCAATAGATTGATAGGAAGCCTGGAAATGATCGGCGCCCACGTAATGTGTATCAATATCTGATAAATTCCTATCAAATAAGATCACTGGTTTATTATCTGAAAGGAGCACCTGAATATCTTCTTCAATGCCTTTGGTTGGCGAAATGATGTAACCATCTACCTTCCTCGATTTGAACATATTGATCAGTTCCTTTGCCTTTTCTACATTGTTCTCCGTACTGGAATAGATAATTTTATATCCTTTTTTATATGCTTTATCTTCTATTAAGCGAGCAATACGGGAAAAAAATGAATTTGAAATATCTTCAATAATTAAACCTATAATATTGGAATTGCCGGTTCTTAAACTCCTGGCGATCTGGTTGGGTTTATAACCACTTTCTTTGATAATTTTTTCTACCTTCTTAATAACAGCTTCACTAATCGATTTTTCTTTGGCTTTACCATTGATGATAAATGAAACAGTTGTGATGGAGACACCTGCCTTAACAGCAATATCTTTGATTGAAAGGGTTTTCATTATTGGGCGTTCAAATTATTACATTTTCAAAAAGATACCATCCTCAGAATCGTTTTTGAATTTTTGCTAATATAAAGTATAATGATTAATAATTTTGAAAATTAATCGATTTAGTTCTGAGGCGCTTAAGAAACTCATTTTTAAGATTTTCAATTGCATTAAACGAAAAAAGGCACTTTAAATAGTGCCTTTCTTCGTTTAATTAGTAACCTGGATTCTGTTTAAGATTAGAATTTAGTGCAATCTGCTGTTGTGGTATTGGATACAACTGTCTGTTTGCATTGGTAGGCTGATGATCCCACCAGCTTCCGGTTGCAAATTTTCCAAAGCGAATTAAATCATCGCGGCGGAAACCTTCGAAAATAAACTCGCGACCTCTTTCAACTAACAATTCATCGAGTGTTAAACTTGCTACCGTATACTGATTGGCTGGCCAATCTGCAGCAGCAAAAGCCCTCACCTTACAATCGTTAATTAACTGAACAGCTTCTGCAGTTGCAGTACCACCATTTTTGCGCATTAATGCTTCTGCTTTGGCAAAATAAATCCACGTTAAACGGTAAATGTTCCAGTCGGTATTGTTATAAACCGTACTTGGCTGTGTGGTTGCATTGGCTACCTGGTTACCCAACTTGTATTTATTAAAACGAACACCACTGTTTTCTTCGCCTTCGCTCATGTTTGACACGGTTGAGCCAGTTTTATTTTTCCTGATGTTATCAACAAATTCCAATTGTTTACCATCGTACTCATTTCCACCGGTAGCAATTAAAGGCTGTCCGTTATCAAAACGAGTCATTTTGCCTTCTAACAACCAGGTTCTTTTCCTTAAATCGGCATCCTTATACTTTGTAAAGTTGTCCGGTATCACTACAATTCCGTCATTACCGTTTCTACTTCCACCGTAAATAAACTGCTGATTAAAGTGATAAAAATCGCTAGGGAAACCGGGCTGAAAATTTGCTCTTTGAAACTCGTAAGCAACAGAAAAGATGGTTTCTTTACTTAAGTCGTTATCTGGCTTAAACTGGTCTGTAATATTTGGATCTAATGCCATGTTACCGTTCATTCCGCCAGCCTGGTTGGTAATAAGCTTATCTGCAGCAGCGATACAGTCATCCCATCTGGCTGTTCCAGTCCATGCCTGGGCATTTAAGTAAAGCTCCACAAGCATTGCGTATCCACCTGCCTGGCTCATTCTACCAAGCATAGCTTTTGACAGTTTTGGCGCTTTATCAATATTATCTTTAATTTCTTTTTCAATAAAATTAAAAACCTCAGTTCTGCTTAGTGTGGATGGCCTTGCAGGTTCGCCCACAACAGTAACCACCGGGATATTGCCGAACAAATCCATTAGTTTTAAATAATGGTATGCTCTAAACAATTTCAGTTCAGCCAAAAAGGCGTCTTTTTCCTGTTGGGTAATGCCCAGTTGTGCAGCATCGCGTTTCTCTAAGTTTTCGATAGGCACGTTACATAAGCCTACACCCCAGTACATTAACGACCAGGCACTATTTATGCCACCTTCGTCTACCGTCCAGGTATGGTAGTGCAAACGCTTCCACTTACCACCGTCTTCTCCGTGCCTGCCTTTTGTTGGCCAGGCCAATTGGTCGGCAGAAAGTTCTGCTAAACGCCACCAGCCATCCTGACCAGACGAAGTACCCCATGCATTGGCATGCGTGTAAGGTCTTAATACTGCAGAAATAATCTCATTTTTATTTTTGTAGAAATTTTCGCTGCTAATGGTATCATATAAATTCTCATCGAGTTTTGTACAACCATTTGCCGTAATTAGCAACATAGCTGCTAAACAGGATGTATATATTTTATTTAATGTTTTCATGTTATTCAGTTTAAAATCCAAAGGTTACGCCTAATAAGAATGATGATGTGCTTGGATACGGACCCCTTCCATCAACTCCTAAAACGCCATCATCTGCTGGTTGACCTAAGCCTGTATCTTTCACAAAATCAGGATCGTTACCGGTATATTTTGTAAAGGTAGCCAGGTTTTGTCCCGTAATGTATGCTCTTAAATTGCGGATGTTTTTCGACTTAAGTTTGAAAGTGTATCCGAAAGTAACCTCATCAATTTTTAAGAAACTACCGTTCTCGATATAATAATCAGAGTACATGTAGGTATCATTGATTTGAGCATACTTATCAAAAGCAGAGTTTAAAAGATTGGTACCAGAAACTTTATTTCCGTATGATAGTGCGGTTGTATTCAGAATCTGATAGTCGAACTTACCTCTTAAGAAAAGACGCAGATCGAATTGTTTGTAATTAAAGCTGTTGGTTAACGACAGGTAATATTTTGGAATGGCGTTTCCAATAACCGCTAAATCGGTTTGATCTCTAAAGAATGAGTTATTAATCTGGTCGTTCCTGATTGGTTGTCCGTTTCGGTTAAAGAATAACCATTTTCCATCGCCGGTGAAGCCCGCAAAACGTTTACCCCAGAAATCGCCAATTTTACCACCTTCATAAATACGAATAGAGTTACCTAAATCGCCAAAACCACCAATTGGAGCGGTAGATAAATAATCTCTTCTGTACTCGCTATTTGAATAAGAATCTAATTTATTGCTAGTTGTACTTGCAGCCAGGTCGATATTATATTTGAAATCTTTTCCGTCAACTGCTTTGTAGCTTAAAGCCAATTCAATACCTTTCGCCGAAATTGAACCTACGTTGGTGTAAATAGAAGATCTTACAAATGGCGGTTGAGGGGAATCGTAGCTATCTAATAAATCTTTCGTTACACGTTTAAATAAATCCAATGATCCGGATAAACGGCTTGAAAACAAAGTAAAATCTAAACCTAAGTTAATTTCCTGTTTCTTTTCCCACCTTAAGTCTGGGTTTGGATTGCTATTTGGGCCATAAGTTTCGCGGTACTGACCATCAGGATATAGATATACCCCTCCTGTTCCTAATGTTACCAATGAAGCATAGTTGGAAATACCGGAGTTACCTGTTTCTCCGTAACCTAACCTAACTTTTAAGTTATTAACCCATTTTACGTTTTCCATGAATTTTTCTTCGGTAACGGTCCAGCCGGCAGAAACAGCCGGGAAGTTTGCCCATTTATTATTGGCACCAAAACGGGATGAACCCTCTCTACGTAAAATTGCCTGTAAATAATACCTGTTTTTGAAAGTGTAGTTTACCCTTCCAAAAAATGCGATTAACGTGTTATCATTTTTAAAACTTCCTAAAAAAGCCTTACCTGCCGCCAATTGGTTACCGGCATTTAAGTTATTTTCCTGGAACTGATCGTTTAAGAAACCAAGGTTACCGGCATTGAAACCTTCGTTAACCTCATAACGATAACTGTAACCACCAATGGCAGTTAAACTATGGTCTTCACCAAAAGTTGTAGCATATTGTAAGGTTGGCTCAACGTTAAAATTTTGTTCTAATACTGTGGAGCGGGCGGCATAACCTCCATTTTTGTAAATATCATTTTCTAAAGAATACTCTCCAAAAACCGAACGGTAAGATCCATCAACATAACTGTTTCTTTGAACGGCACCAAAAACTGAAGCTTTGAAACCTTTAAAAATTTCATATTCGGCTTTAGCATCAATCGAGCTGGTTTGTTGCTGGCGTTTATTGGTTTCTTGCTCTAACCTTGCAATTTCATTTGTGGCATTTGGATCAAAGAACCAGCTTCCATCTGGGTTATAATAAGATTGTGTAGGATTTCTGGTGAGCTGATTTTCCCAACCACCGCCACCTAATAAATCGCCTTTATTAAAATTGGTTGATAAGTTTATCTGTGTGAACAATTTATCATCTAATCCTTTAGAGTTGAGGTTTAACCTGATACCATATTCTGTACGGCGGTTATTTTTTGCAAAACCCTGCAAATCGCGGTAGTTGATACTGGCTCTGTAACTTGTTTTTTCGGAACCGCCAGACATTGAAAGGTTGTGATTTTGACTCAAGTTACCGTGATTGACCAAATCATCAAAAGGATCGAGTGAAGCACCATAGTCTTGACGATCAAACTGACCGCTACGGATTTTCTCTCTAAACTCATCTACGGTTAAAAAGTCTGGGCGCTGATATAAGTATTCTTTACGCAGATACCCGGAATAATCAAAACGGGCAGGACCAGCTTTACCTTTTTTGGTGGTGACTAAAATTACCCCTGCATTGGCTCTGGTTCCATAAATTGCTGCACCTGACCCATCTTTTAACACACTAAAGGAAGCGATATCATCCTGCTGTAAAAGGTCCAAGTTTCCTCCGGGAATACCATCAATTACAATTAACGGGCTTTGACTACCTGTTACCGAAGTTACTCCACGTAATTGGATACCGACGCCAGAATTGGGGTTTGAACCGCCCGTTCGCGTAATCTGCAAACCAGCCACCTTTCCCTGCAATAAATCGAGTGGGTTTCGCGATCCACTTTGCCTGAACTGTGAAGTATCTACTGTTGCGATGGCTGATGTTACCTCTTTGGCTTTTAACGTACCGTAACCAACTACTACCACTTCATCTAACTTTTGCGAAGCTGATGGAACGAGGTTAATGGTCAAGGGTGCAGCACCGTTCCCGGCTGGTACTGATCTGCTTTGGTAACCAATGTAACTGAAAACCAAAACATCGGTTGGAGCAGTTACCGTGATACTGAAACGCCCGTTTTCCTGGGTAACAGAACCACCTGTTTTACCCTGAATTTTAATTCCGACACCAGGCAATCCGATTTTCTTTTCATCTAAAACTACACCGGTGATCGTTTTTTGTCCGGCAGCATTAGCTGGAGCTGTTGCAGGACCATCTTTTGGTGGTGCTGAAGGTACAGGACTTGCACCACCAAGCGGATTTACCGGAACTTTAACCGAATCGGCAGGTTTGGCGACAGGAACTTTTTTTGTAGTGTCTCTTTTTGTGGTGTCTTGCTGAAAATAATAATTGAAACTCCTGGTTTCTTTTATTGATTTAGCAAACAACTGGGGGCTCGAAATTAGGAACAGGCAAAGGAATCCCGTAATCCTGAGTAGAATGTTTTTCATTGGCACTCATTAGTTTAGTTTATAATTAGTTACGCTGTGCGGTCTAATAATTCGCTTAATTAATGAGAACGTGAAGAATTAATTAGGGAAGAATATAATTACGCAAAACGATTTAGTAACGCAGAAACGCCTCATTTGTTTTGAAAAAATTTAAAAAGTTTTTGTTGGAGAAATTATTTGCCAGCCGAATACTGGTAAATTAGTTTTGCTGTTTTTTCAGATGCGCCGGGCTTTCCCATTAATAAAAGTAAATCCTCGTAATTACTAAGCATGGTTTTTCGTCCCTCACCTGAAACTATTGCCTGAAGTTCTTCGCTTAATTTCTTTGAATTACAATCCTCCTGAATGAGCTCTGTAACAATTTTTTTATCGACGATCAGATTGACCAGTGAAATGAACTTAATTTTCACCAACATCCTCGCGATAGCAATAGAAATGGCCCCACCGCGATAAACTACCACTTGCGGAACCTTAAATAAAGCCGTTTCTAATGTTGCAGTTCCCGAAGCCACTATTGCAGCGTGAGCTTGATGAAGTAGATTGTAAGTATTACTAAATAAAAGAGTGACTTTTTTGCCTTTTATAAATTGATGATAATATGCCTGATCAAATGTTGGTGCAGCAGCAATTGCAAATTGATAATCCGGGAACTGATCAGTAATGCTTAACATGACGGGCAGCAACCGCTCTATTTCCTGCTTTCTGCTGCCAGGTAGTAGGGCGATAATTTTTTTGCCGCTTAAATTGTGATTTGTTAAAAATTGAGGATCAGGTGAAAATGCTGCTTGCTCATCCAAAAGTGGATTTCCGACATAATCCACGTCCATGCCCCACTTCTTGTAAAAATCTACCTCAAATGGAAGGATGCAAAACATGTGATCAACAACCTTTTTAATTTTTAACACACGCTTTTGGTTCCATGCCCAAATTTTCGGAGAGATGTAATAGCAAACCTTGATATTATTTTCTTTTGCAAATTCAGCAATTTTTAAATTGAAACCAGGAAAATCGATCAGGATCAGCACATCTGGTTTCCAGCTTAAAATATCTTCCTTGCATTTTTTAAGATTTTTGAAGATCGTTCTTAAATTGAGTACTACCTCGGTAAAACCCATGAAAGCCATATCGGCATAGTGTTTTACCAATTCACCACCTTCAGACTGCATTTTATCGCCACCAAAATAACGGAACACGGGATCATGATCTTCCAGCTTTAAAGCTTTCATTAAATTTGCACCGTGTAAATCGCCTGATGCTTCTCCGGCTACGAGGTAGTATTTCATTTAATTAACTCACTTATCGTCATTGCGAGGTACGAAGCAATCTTAAATCGGATGTCTAAAATAAGATTGCTTCGTACCTCGCAATGACGGTTATAATTTTAAAAAACTTTATAGGCAAAAAAAATGAAGGCACACAAAAATGTGGCGGCTAAAATTCCCCGGCCAATATTTAATTTATTGTATTTGAAAAAGTGTTGCATCACATAAGCGTTAACTGCTATGCCACCGATGTATAATAAATCGGCTTTTGCTAACGATGCGACATGATGAATGATGTACCAGGCAATGGAGCATAAAATTGCAGGGATCATCAGTCCGATACCTAATCCGATCCATACCGAATCGTTCAGTTTTCTTAGCTTTTCGTTCATCGCTGAAAACTAGCCCAGATTAATCCCGTCAGGGGCGGAAATGGTCGTTTTGCCTTGATCAGATTTCAATTGATCAGCACCTGTAAAATTCCATCCGTTTAAAGTTTGAATGGCGTGGTGTGCCGTTAAATCAAACTGAACCGGAACAACTGAAACATACCCGTGTTCCAACGCCCAAACATCGGTATCTTCGCCTTTATCAAAATTCTCAAAAACTCCGGTTAACCAATAATATGGACGTTTGTATGGATCAACGCGTTCTTCGAATTCTTCCATCCATTTTGCATTTGCCTGGCGGCAGATTTTAACACCTTTCAATTGATTACCTTTTGGAAAATTCACATTGAGCAAAACACCTTCTGGCAAGCCATTTTCCAGCACCTGTAAACAAATATCTTTAATGTATTTTTTGGTATGACTAAAATCTGCATCAGCTGCAAAATCATCCATGGAGAAACCAATAGATGGAATTTTTTCAATAGCTCCTTCCACTGCTGCCGACATGGTGCCAGAATACAAAACGTTAATTGAATTATTTAAACCATGATTGATTCCAGATACACATAAATCAGGTTTTTGGCCTTTGAATATTTTATTAACGCCAAGTTTAACGCAATCAACCGGCGTTCCACTGCATTTATACATTTCCACGCCGTTGTAAAGGTCAACTTTATCAAACCGGATCGGCTTGCCAATCGTAATCGCATGCCCCATCCCGCTTTGCGGACTATCTGGTGCCACCACAACTACATTACCAATTTCCTGCATTACTTCCATCAGGTTTTTTATTCCTGTAGCAGTAATTCCGTCATCGTTAACAACTAAAATATTTGGTTTTGCCATGTGCTTTGTCATGTCGGTAAAAATACAGAATATAAAATCAAGGCACAATAACGCATAGTTTTATCTGCTAAAATGATTTATTACTACATGATTAGTTAGAAAATTCTTAAAGCATTTCATTCCATGATTGAAACCATATATATTTGGATAAATAACTTATTAACTGACTGCTGTAATTGGTTTACAGTAACCAAATGCTCCAATCACAATCATAAACCAAAATCAAATAAATGAAAATCAAACTATTTACGTTAGCTTGTTTTCTTGTTGCAAGTTCGGGCGTGAAAGCTCAAACCGCATACCAATGGAAAACAGGTAATTCTGGTGGCTACCCTTATAAGTATGTAACCAACGACCCTACAAAATCGCGTTTCTATACGCTGAAAAACGGATTGACCGTCATTTTATCGCAAAATAATAAGGAGCCGAACATTACTTACAAAATGGCAGTAAGAGCGGGTAGTAATACCGATCCGAGAACCAACACGGGTTTGGCCCATTACTTAGAGCACCTTTTGTTTAAGGGTACTGATAAGTTTGGAACTTTAAACTATGCTAAAGAAAAACCATTATTAGATAAAATAGAGTCACTTTACGAAACTTATAATAAAACTACGGACCCAGCCAAACGTAAGGAAATTTATAAAGAGATTGATAAAGTTTCTGGCGAGGCATCTGAATATTCAATTGCAAATGAATATGATAAGATGATGAAATCGATTGGTAGCAATTCTACCAACGCCCATACATCAGTTGAAGAAACTGTTTACGAGGAAGATTTGCCATCAAATGCAATAGATAAGTTTTTGTCACTTCAGGCTGAACGCTTCCGTGCTCCGGTTTTCCGTATTTTTCATACAGAATTAGAAGCCGTTTATGAAGAGAAAAACATTGGAATGGACAATGATGGACGTAAAATGTATGAGAAAATGCTTTATTCATTATTTCCAACACATAATTACGGTCAACAAACTACCATTGGTACCATCGAGCATTTGAAAAACCCATCACTGGTTGAAATCAGAAAATATTACAACAAATATTATGTGCCAAATAATATGGCCTTAATTATGTCGGGTGATATTAACTACGATGATTTAATCAAAAAAATCGACAAGAATTTCTCATACATGGCTTCGAAGCCACTGGCATTGTACAACCCGGCACCTGAAAAACCATTAACTCAGGTTCAAAAGGTTGATATTTATGGCCCAAGTGCCGAAAGTCTTTATGTAGCTTATCGTGGTTTTGCACAAAACAGCCGCCAGAGTTTATTGCTTGATCTGATTGGCAGCATCTTATCAAACGGTAAAGCTGGTTTAATGGATATCAACATTAATAAACAACAAAAAATGTTGAGAGCTGGAGCGGGTTATAATCAAATGAAGGATTATGGAATCTTTATTTTGTCTGGATCGCCTAAAGCCGGACAAAGTTTAGAAGACGCACAAAAACTATTATTAGAACAAGTTGATTTGCTTAAAAAAGGTGAATTCGACGAAAGTTTAATAAAAGCAACGGTTGCCAATATCAAATTAGCAGAACTTCAGGGCTATGATAACAATGATGTTCGTGCCAACGCAACCATGGATGCTTTCATTCAAAATCGTGGTACCGAGTGGGACAAAACTTTAGCTGCAACCGATGCGATGGCAAAAGTAACGAAGAAAGAAATTGTAGATTTTGCCAATCAGTTTTTCATCAATAATTATGTATCCATCTTAAAACATAAAGGTGAAGATAAAAGCATTATCAAAGTTGAAAAACCAACCATCACCGCAGTAAAAACCAATGCTAATGAGGTTTCCCCTTTCACCAAAACCATTATCAGTTCTCCTGTAAAACCAATTGCACCAAAGTTTTTAGATTATCAAAAAGATTTGAATTTTGGTAAAGCTGGTATTGCAGATGTGATTACCGTTCAGAATACAGAAAATGGTATATTTCGCATGAGCTACCGTTTTGATATGGGTTCTTACAATTACAAATTATTGCCATATGCATCGCAATATTTAGCATTTTTAAGTACAGATAAATATTCTGCGGAAGACATTAGTAAAGCATTTTATAATCTTGCCTGCAGCTATAACATTAATGTAGGCACAGAAATCACAACCGTTTCTCTAAGTGGTTTACAAGAGAATTTTGATAAAGCAGTAGTGTTGTTAGAAGACGTGCTGGCAAACTGCAAGCCAAATGAAAAAGCTTTGGAAGATTTAAAAGGTCGCTTATTGAAATCGAGAGAAAATGCAAAATTAAACAAAGCTTCTATTTTAGGAGGTTTGATGAGTTATGCTCAATACGGCTCGGATAACCCTTTCAATTACGGATTAAGCAATGACGAAATCAAAAACATGAAATCTTCAGATTTGATTTACTTGTTGCATAACTTAACCAATTATAAGCACACCATCACTTATTTTGGCCCGAAAACCTTACCTGCATTTTCTGCTGATATTACCAAAGTTCATGCATTAGCTAAAGAATTTACGCCTGCAGCACCAATGAAAAAGTTTGTGTACACCAAAACCGATTCTAACAAAGTTTACTTTGCTGATTATGATATGGTGCAGGCTGAAATCCGCTGGGTACGTAATTCTGGATTATATGATCCGGCAAATGCGGCAAAAATTGGCTTATTCAATAATTACTTTGGTGGTGGCATGGGTTCTATCGTGTTTCAAACCATCCGTGAATCTAAAGCTTTAGCTTATTCTACTTTTGCAGTTTATTCTTCGCCAAACAGCAAAGAAAAAGAAAATACGATGATTGCTTACGTAGGTACGCAAGCTGATAAAATGAACGAGGCTGTAGCAGGAATGAACGAGTTGTTGACGGTATTACCAGAGTCTGATAAATCATTTGATCTTTCTAAAAGTAATTCGTTGAATGGAATTGAAACGACAAGAATCACAAAAGATGGTATCATTTACACTTATTTAGCTGATCAGAAATTAGGTTTCGATCATGATTCAAGAATTGATGAGTATGCAGCTTTAAAGCCGTTAACTTTCGCCGACGTTAAATCATTCCATAATGGTAATATTTCAGGTAAACCATACAGTTATTGCGTTGTGGCTTCAGAGAAAAAAATCAACCTTGCAGATTTAGCTAAATTCGGCGCTGTTACCAAACTAAATTTAGAGCAGGTTTTTGGATACTAAGAGAAAGCTTAAAGCAGAAAGACCAAAAATTAAGGCAAAGCCTAGTAAATAGAAAAGTGTTCCGGTTTAAACCCGGAACACTTTTTTTATGCTGTAATATTTTTATATGCTTTATTATTAATTAGAAAAGGAACGTTCATAATTTCATGGCGGTCTTCAGCCCCGCCATTCGCTATAGCCCTCATTGAAAAAATTTCGGGGCTGCCGCTACTGTCGGGTTTAAGAAGAAAGGCCGTGTAATAAATGTACAGGCACTAACTTCTGTAAACAAAAAAAGCACCACCCTAAGGCAGTGCTTCGTTAATTTAAGCGCATAAGTAGATACTTATTTCTTCATATAGTCGATCACGATTCCGTTTGCGACTAGTTTTTTATTAGTGGTTATTAATTTGCTTCCGGCAGGTACTTCTACAATTAAAACAGAATGATTGCCAGCAATAGAAACATTACTTTTAGCGGCAATATTTTTAACAATTACCTTTTGACTAATTGCATCGTATAGATCAACTTTTTTTATTCCTTTTACTTTGTAAGCAACGGTTTTACTTTGCGCAAAAGGGTTATAAATTAAATAGGTTGGATAAGCTTTATTTCTGTAAAAATCAGTAGCCAAAACATCCAGTTTCAACACACCTTCGATGTTAGTTTTCTCCACGATGGCGCCGAATATTCCGACGTGGCCGCTACCATAAACACTAAATTGGGATACATCAGGGTTTTTACCTGGTACCCATTTTGGCCCATCTCCCTGCGCAACCGGCCCTTTTTTGTCCATGTAAAGGGTATCAAAAGTAGAAGTTTTGGCAAAGCCTTCATAAGCGATTACACCTTTAGTCACAGCAGCATGTTGCGGGATGGTCTGTCGATCAGCAGGCATATACTGCGGATAAAAAAAACGTGAAGCGTTTACGGCATTTAACATCCATTTCCCAATTGCATTGGCATAAGATGGATCATAACGAACCGTTGGGATCAATGGCCAGGCTGCATCAAAAGTATTCATCAAAAAGCCATATCCGCCATGATCTACTGTACTTCCGACCACGCCAGAAATATCATATCCATTCCACTTCCCCGTTAAAACACCCCAACCCTCACGGCAAACGGCGGTTCCATCGAACGTCCACGTAAGTAGCTTTTGCACATCGAAATTCGTACCCTGCTCAACATTCATTCTTGCTGCTAGATAAGCACCAAATGGCATCAGCAATTCGTAAGTAGGATTAATCTTATTGCTTTCCAAGGCCGTCATCGCACTGATAGCACCTTTTAAATAGCGCTTATCGCCAAACTTTTTATAAGCAGCATATAACACCCAGGCATGACCAGCCGCAGCATCTTGCTGTGCACAAATCTGGTTTTTCATAGGCTTCATTGCGGCATAGTCGAAATACGAATAGTTGTAATCACCTTTTAAGATGGAATCGGCCTGATAAAATTTTTCAGCAATACTTTTTGCCATCCAATCGAAATCTTTCTCTTCCGGATATTGCTCACAAACGGCATAAAACAACACATTCGGATACACATCATACCACCAGTCTCTGCCATAACCACCACCTAAAAGGGCTACTTCCGGAGCAGTATTGTTCATCATGATATTCCATTTGGTGTCGCGATTAAAATAGTTTTTCAACATCGCAGCATAGTTTACACCATTTTGTTTGCTCTTGTCTATCCCCACTAAACTTGCGCCCATTACTGCACCCATGTTGGCCAAAGCCTCGTGGAACATGCCTTTATTGTTTTTACCCTGACGAACATCGCCAACAGCTGTGTAAATGCCCATTACCGGCTGATCGAAATTTTTCCGGGTGCTGTCCATCCAGATCATTGGCCAATATTCACCTTTTGCATTAAAATCGTAAACGGTTTTATCGAAGTTTTGTGCCATCAATTTCCAGTCAATAATTTTTAATGGCTGAGGCAAATTCGCCATTTCTTCTACCCTACTTAGCTTAAGCTGTTTTACCTGGGCATGAGCAAAGTTCCAGCTTGAAATAAAAATAATTGCGTAAAGTACCTTGAAATTCAATCTCATATTATTTGATATGTTTCGACCTGTAAATACAGATCAATTGGTTAATCTATTTGGTTTAAACTGGCGCAACAACGCCAGGTTCTTCATTACTTAAAATTGGTGCTTGATCAACATTTTCAATTTTGCCCTGTTTAATAATGTCTTTGGCCACCCAGTAAGAAGCCAATTGTAATATCGCTACAATAACTATGGCGTATCGCAAGGCAACTTCAACTGAAAAATAATAGGCTAAGATTAAAAATGTACCTGCTCCGGTTAGGCGTCCAATATACAAACCAGCCTCGTGATTTAAGATGTAGGCGAATTCACTTCTTTTCTCCTTTTTGGTTAAAATATCAATGACGCTAAACTGAATCGGAAAGTAAGCTAAATCAAGAAGCGGCTTAGCTAACAATAAAAATAACATGAAAAGAATTACGCCTAAACTACTGTACAATACACCGTTGATTATCGCAGCAATTGCAAAAAGCACTAAGCCTGTTCCAAAAATATATAACCTGTGTTTCGGTGATGTATTTCTTCCGATGATGTACATGGCTATAGCCGCAATGATGGCACCGATTGATTGCGCAGTTCCTAATGCTCCTTCTTTACCAACCAAAAGCATAATTAACATGGCAGGTGCAGTAACCAAAAAGCCCTGAACCAAGCCTTTTAGTGTAGCCAATTGCAATAACTTGTACCAATATGGATCAAACTTAAAGTAAACAAATTTCTTTTCGGTCGGATTTTGAAAGTTCCCTCTGAAACACATGATAGAAGCTAAAATCGTAATCACGAAAACCATCCCGGTTACAATTTTATAAGCCAGATGCGCACCGCCACTTACCGCGTTAAATTCGATAAACCAACCAATCAGTACTGGAATTACAACTGCAATAATAGTGTAGAAAAACGTTTCCAAACCATAGTAATAATTTCGGTTTTCATCATTTGTAATGGCAAGTGCTAAGAAGTCTCTGTTCGCCCAATAAAAACCAAAAGACATCCCCATAATTAAACCGGCAATACCAATTCCAGTATTATCCAGGGTAGTTAACGACATCATTACCATCATGGAAACGCCGCTCAGCATCATACCCAACGAATACAAGGTTTTGATGGAAAACTTGCTGAGCAGAAAACCGTTCAGGAAAAACGTGATTGGAATGCCTGTATAGATCGTTAATTGATAAATGACAACTTTAACAGGATCATTGGAGCTACGCATAACGTAGGCTGCCACAAAAATATCGATTACAGGAAGTACAATACTGTAAATTAAGTTGGTAAGGGTAAGTACCCTGAAATTATACGACTGATTTTTGAAGTGCGTAATTTCTGATTTAAGTTTAGTCAGCATGGTTATATTCTAGTTGCGATAAAATATCTTGAATAGAGAATTTAGCACCGCAAACAAATTCATCTGCAGCACCATAGTAAATGGTCAGTTCATCGCCGTTAACGGTGTGGCCATTGGTAAAAACTACCTGACCAAAGAAACCGCACATCTCGTATTCAGCAATTGGGCGCATAACAGGTTCATTGGTTTGAGCGATTACCTTAGATGGATCACTCAAATCCATTAAAAATGCGCCTAAACAATATTGATGTTCTGCATTGGCACCGTGATAAATCTCCAGCCAGCCTTTTTCGGTTTTAATTGGGGCTGCACCGGCACCCACTCGTTTACTATCCCAGTTAGTTTTGCGGGTTTTAATAATGCACTTATGATTTCCCCAATGGATGCCATCAGGCGATTCGGCCAGCCAAATATAATTACCACCCAAATCGACACTGCTCGGGCGATGAAGTGTATAAAACTTCCCGTTGATTTTCTCTTCGAAAACAGCACAATCTTTATTATGTGGCGGAATGATCATTCCGTGTTTTTCGAAAGTTTTCCAATCTTTAGTTGTCCGCATGCCCACGCCGACACCTTCTGCTGAAACGGCAGTAAAGGTTAAGTAATAGGTATCATCAATTAATGCTACCCGGCAATCTTCAATTCCGAAAGCTTCAGCCGGTCCTTCGCCCTGCAATAATGGGTAGCCCTCTGGTTGGTAAAAATTGATACCATCATCACTGCAAACTAAACGTAAATGCGAAAGTGTAGTTAAGTAATCGGCCCCTTTGTAATTGATTACACGAGGATCGTCGGCAATCAAATCAGGATCATTTTCCCTGATCTCAATAATTTCTATACCGTCACCTTTTAAAATTGGAAAAGAGATAATACCTTCTTTTTGTCGGGGTCTTTCTGCTACGCGAATAAGCAACCAGGTTTTATTTTGAAAAGTAAAAACACCTGGGTTAAGCAAACAAGCAATTTCTAAACCTGGCCTGCTTGGAACTAAATCTTTTGGAGATAAAATTGGGTTCTGAGAAAATCTTTTAGCACTATCTGTCATAATATTTAGGGAATAGTTATCCAATAGCCAATAAAAATTGACCTGAAATGAATTTAAAAATTAATTGCTGTCTGTTGCATTTATAACAGACAGCAATTAATTAACGATTAATAACCTGGGTTTTGTTTTAGCGTACCAGCAGAAGCATCAACTTCGGCCTGTGGTAGCGGATATAGATAATGTTTATCCTGGAAATTTTTGCCTTTCGCTGTCATCACAGTTTTAGCTAATTTCCAGCGTTTAAGGTCTAACATTCTTTGCGATTCGAAACCTAACTCTACTCTACGCTCAGAAATTAACCAATCTTTAATAACGGCTTTATCTGTTGATGCAGCACGATTAAGTAAAGTTCCAGCTGGAGGCAAAATACCTGTTGCGCCCACACTGGTTCTTGCTCTTGTTCTGATTTGATTGATGATGGAAACCGCATCAGCATATTGACCCAACTCGTTTTGAGCTTCAGCTTTCCATAATAAAACATCGGCGTACCTGATGTAAACTTTATTGTTTGCAGCATCATCATTTCCCTTGTTCGATCCGTTTGTGCTACCCAATAATTTATTTACATTTTGATTTGGGACATCAACCGTATAAAGTTTTCTTGGGTCATTTGCTTCAAAAGCATTTAAGAAATCGGTACTTGGTGCAAAGAAACCCCAACCTAGTGGTGCACAAATACCATTACCTTTTAATGGATTTTGGTTTGACTGGTGATCGTAAACAAAAATATTTTCGTTTTCTGTAAACTCTTTTGTTTGATTAAAACTATCAAAATAATTGCTGTTCAAGCTGTAAAAGCCTAAACCTTGCAACTCATTAACGTTCGTTACCACATCTGCCCATTTCTCTGTATAAAGCGCCGCTTTGGCCAACAAAGCAATAGCAGAACCTTTATTGGCTCTCCACTTCTCAGTTGCTGAACTGTATTTCGCATTTGGCAACAAACCTTTAGCTAAGTTTAAATCTGATTTGATTTTGTCCCAAACTACATTTTTATCAGCTCTCACTGCTACTTCGAAAGCTTCCTGGTAGGTACTTACTGGTTTTAAGATTAATGGCACATCGCCAAAATTGGTAACTAAAGAAAAATAGTAATATGATCTTAAAAAATAAGCTTCACCCAATAGTTGATTTTTGCGGGCTGTTGTTATACCAGTAATCGCTTCAATATCAGGCTTGGTTAGTAGCTCAATGGCAATATTTAATCTTTTAATCCCCTCGTAATCATATTTCCATAACCCGTTCGGACCTCCGTTTGTAGATGTAAAAGTGAAATTGTTTACATCGTCCATCCAGGGCTGATCGCCATCCGGGTTCCATTTTTTCTCCATATCATCTGACGCGATATCCTGCATCACCAAATCATTTTGAAAAACCAAACCTCCAGACCAATCCCATTGTGCCAGAATATTTAAGCGGTTTGATAATAGTTGATAGGCAGAGTTAACCGAATTTTCTACTGTTCCTAACGTTGGTGTCGTATTTACCTGCTCTAAAGTTGTTAAACCTATCGCTTCGGTAGTAAGTTGCTTTTTGCAACCCGCGAATGTTACCACACTGAACATTGCGCCTATAAATAATATCTTTTTCATAATAATTGCAAAAAGGGTTTACAGATTAATTTTTAATCCTAAAATAAATGCTTTTGATTGTGGGTAAGTTCCCTGATCAATCAAAGAAGTCGACTCCGGATCTAAACCTGTATAATCTGTTACGGTGAACAAGTTTTGACCTGAGGCATATAAACGAACATTTTTAACACCTATTTTTTTAACATCGAAAGTATAACCAACCTCGATATTTTTTAACCTTAGGTATGATGCATCCTCAACAAAAACGCTGGAAACATTACCGCCACCATTATTATTAAAAGTTACTCTTGGTAAGGTGTTGCTTGTACCTGGACCATTCCAGCTATCTAAAACAGAAGTCATGGAATTGAAAGGGCGGCTATCAAAATTGATAATTTGTTTTAAATCATTGTAACGATCTACACCTTGAACACCCTGAAGTAAGAATGAGAAATCGAACTTTTTAAAAGATGAAGAAAAAGCAAAACCATAAGTTAATTTCGGAACCGGGTTACCGATTGTTGTTCTGTCATCAGCATTGATCTGTCCATCGCCATTCAAATCTTTAAACTTGATATCGCCAGGTAATGCACCATTTGCATTTGTAAATAAGTGACTGCTTACTTCAGCTGGTGTTTGATAAATACCATCGAAAACTAAACCGAAATAAGAATTGATTGGCTGCCCAACTTCAGTTCTGGTATGCGTTCTGTCATCATTGATATTTTTCACAAACTCCTGCAATTTATTCACACGATTTGTTAGCGTAGCGATGTTGGCATTTACGTTATACTTGAAAGCATGTTCCTGATTTCTGAAATTTAAACCAAATTCGAAACCTTTATTGGTTACTTCACCCGCATTTACGTAAGTACGATCAATTACCCCTACCGATACAGCTGGCAAGCCTACGGTTAACAAAATATCATCGGTTTTTTTCACAAAATAATCAGCACTTAATGATAGTCGGTTTTTCAACACCCCGAAATCAATACCGAAGTTGGTTTGTGTAGTTGTTTCCCATTTCACATCTGGGTTACCATAACGTACCACGTTTACGATACCGCCAGATTCTGAAACTAAAGTTTGGTAAGTATTATTTGGAATTTCCTGATTACCTGCTTGTCCCCAACTTCCTCTTAATTTCAATTCAGAAATCCATTGCGCATCTTTCATAAATTCCTCATTAGAGATAATCCATCCTGCTGATGCTGAAGGGAAATAACCCCATTTATTTGAAGGTCCGAAACGTGAAGAACCATCGGCCCTTAAAGTAGCTGTTGCAAAATATTTATTGTCGAAGTTGTATGTTCCGCTACCGAAAAACGATACCAAATTAAACTCACTTGCTGAACCTGAATTATAAATATTGGTTAAACTTCCATAGTCTAAGTACTGGAAACCTGAAGTGCTTTTATTAAAATTTTGTCTGCTGCCACCAATTGCTGATGATTTACTGGAGATATTCTCAGCACCAAGCAAGAAGTTTACATTGTGTTTTTGTGCGAAAGTTTTTACATAATTCAAAGTATTGGTGAACGTGAAATTCATTACTTCACCTCTATTCTCATCTAAATTATTAGGCTTGTTATTTCTGCCTTTACCTGGATAAAGTTCATCAGGATTGTTGTCATTATCATCACCATAATTCTGAGCAAAGTTTTTATTGTGAGAAAAACTGATATCAACACCCACGCTTGATCTGAAGGTTAAAGATTTATCGCTTAAAAAAGCATATTCAGCATATAAATTTCCGAATGTTTGGAAAGTTTTACGCTTATCGTTTGTGAAGTTTACGATCGCAATTGGGTTTGAACTGAACTCGAAATTTTTATCCCATCCGTTATTATTACCAGTGTAAAAAGGTAAATCGGTATAAGGGTTTGCAGCCGAGTAAGTAGGATCAGTAACGCTTTTGTAAACACCCAAAACTGGCGGGCGCAATAATGCATGACGAATTACACCAGGAACATCGCCGCTTGAGGACAATTTATCTTGCTTTGCAAAACTTAACTGCAGATTTGTACCTACTTTGAAGCGATCTGTAATATTTGCATTTACGTTTGATCTGAAATTGAAACGTTCGTAACCATCATGATCTTGAACCACAATACCATCCTGTTTGTAATATCCTGTCGAAATTAAATACTGAACCTGGTCAGAACCACCATTTACAGATGCCTGTAGATTTTTTGATTTTCCGGTTTCGAACAATTCGCCTAACCAATCAGTATCTGCTAAATCCGTTCTGCTTCTGGCTGCCTGATAAGGACTCACCGCGTTTGCCGCATTACCTAAAGTGTTATGCCATGCCCGATCTTTAATGGTTAAATACTGATCTGCATTTAACATCTTTGGCAAATTAGTTGCCTGATGAAAACCTGCAAAATATTCAAAATTGATATTCGCTTTGCCTTTCGTTCCGTTAAAAGTTGTAATTACCACCACACCATTAGCAGCACGGGAGCCATAAATGGCGCCGGCAGCAGCATCCTTTAAAACCGTCATCGATTTTACATCGCTCTGGTTTAAAAATGAAATATCGCGAGTAGGAACACCATCAATTACGTAAAGTACATCGTTATTACCTAAGGTTCCCTCACCCCTGATTCTCAGCTTGATACCATCACCAGGAGCACCCGTATTGGCCGCAACGAATACACCGGCAACCTGACCCTGAAGGGCTTGCGCTACATCAACAATTCTGGTTTTTTGTAAATCGTTCATATCAACCGTAGCTACTGATCCGGTAATTGAAGCTTTCTTTTGTGAGGTATAACCCACTACCACAACATCGCTTAACGATTGCGAAGCTGGCTTTAAAGAAATATTCAAACTACCTCCAGCTGGTGATAAAGTTGTGGCATTGTAGCCAATATAAGTAAAAGTTAAAGTTTGTGCTGAACCTGGCTGAAGTGTTAAAACATACACCCCGTTTCCATCAGTTGAAGTTTTGTTTTGTGTGTTGGTTTGCATCACTACTACTCCAGGCAAAGGCTGATTAGTTTCATCAGTTACTTTACCGGTTACCCTAGTTTGCGCATAGCTTGTAAAACCTGTAACGGCTAAAAACAAGAAAACCAACGTTGCATAAATACGTCTGTTTTTTTTCATAAAGATTTATATTTGATTGAGAGCAAATATAGAAAGTGTAGCAGGCAAGAGTAGTGTACTATAATAACATTTTAGTTCACTATTCTTGCAAAACAGCCATTTAAAGCTATTTTAATTAGGAAACCTCCGTGGTTGCTGTTCCTTCGTGTTGCTTTTGCCGATAATCGTTCGGAGCCAGATGATAGATCTTTTTAAACTCCCTGAAGAAGTAAGATTTGTTATTAAAACCAGTTAAGTAGAAAATTTCTGAAACGTTAAGCTTTGAATTTTGGAGTAAAACCGCAGCATGTTTTAATCGGATTCTTTTAATAAATTCAGATGGTGTCATGCCCGCTAAAGTTTTAAGTTTGCGATACAGCTGCATCTTACTGATGCACAAAATATCTTCCAGTTTGGCAGCATCTAAATCAGGTTCTGCCAAATTATCTTCAACGGCCTTTACCAAGCTATTCAGGAATTCTTTATCACCCTGATCCATATCTACATCAACAAATTGGTTGTTAATATTTCTATCCCTGATTAAATGATTCATGCGGTTGCGATAATCTAAAAGTTTACGCACACGCATTTGCAAGTAATTTACATGAAAAGGTTTGGCAATGTAAGCGTCGGCACCAGTTTCATAGCCTTCAGTTTTACTCTCTTCTGTTCCTTTGGCTGATAACATGATAAAAGGAATATGACAAGTGGCAGGTGCAGTTTTAATGTGTTTGCAAAGCTCAAGTCCGTTCATATCTGGCATCATCACATCGCTGATGATCAAATCTGGTGCATTATTTTTCAGAAAATCGAGGGCTGCTTTTCCATTTTCGGCTTCATAAACGGTATACTGATCTTTCAAAATATTTCTAATCAGGAAACGGAGCGACGCATCGTCTTCCACAATTAAAATGACAGCCTCTCTATCGCTCTTCAAATCGTTTATCAAGGCTTCCTTGTTATTCTCTTCAACTGTATCCTGATGATAAGGCTTCAAAATCGATTCAAACAAATAAGAAGGCGCAGATGCCACCACTTCGTTTTCTTTGCCCTCTATACTTTGTTTTAGTTGCAACTTAAAGCTAAAATAAATCCGATCGTTCTCCAGGTTCACTTTAATATCGCCATCCATAATGGAAATCAGTTCTTTGGTGAAAGCAAGGCCAATGCCTGTGCTTTGATTATTGATCTGCTTATTGTTCCCGATATGAAATTCCTTAAAAATGTTTTTTAAATCGCTTTCTTTAAGCTTGCAACCCGAATTGGCAACTAAAATCTCCAGCTCATTTTTATCTCCTTCGCAGTTTGCTTTGAATATAATTTCATCTCCTTTACCAGAATGTTTAAAAGCATTTGATAATAAGTTGAAAAGAACTTTTTCAAACTTATCTTTATCAATAAAACCGGCAATCCCCTCTGGAATTTCTCTTACAAATTGCTGTTCATTTTTTTCAGCAGCAGGAATAAACAGTTGAGTTAAGCTGTTAAGTAGTTTACTGATATCGAAATAATCATCACTTCTTTTCAGGTACCCTGCTTCGGCTTTTCTAAATTCTAGTAATTGCTGTACCAAATAAGTTAAGCGAGCCGTATGCTGGTGCACAACTGACAAGAAATAATTTTTATCTACAGATTTATCCAGTAACGATCTCTTTTGCATAAAATGCTCAACAGACCCTAAAATGAGTGTTAAAGGCGTTTGGATTTCATGAGCGATGTTGGTGAAGAAATTAATCCGCTGGCGATGTACCTCTTCATCTTTTTGCCTGAATAAATATTCGCGTTCAAGCTTAAATTTCATCTCCAGTTTATTCTTGCGGTAAAGGTGAAATGCATATCCCCCAGCAATTAAAAGCAATAAATAAAAGGCGTAGGCCGGATAAGTAAGCCAAAAATATTGCTTTACATCCAGTTTCAAAGCAACAATATCTTTAGTCCAAACGCCCTCGCCGTTGCTCCAGCGCACTAGTAATTCATATTTCCCCGGCGGAATATTGTAATAAGCTATTTTACCATCACTTCCAGTATAACGCCAGGCCTGATCTAAACCTTTAAGTTTATAGGCAAACTCATTTTTCGATGCATTAAAATAATTTAAAGCGTTGAAGGAGAATTGGAAAAAATTACTTTTTCGTTCCAGCTCGTAACTTTGGATAGTTTGCTGCTTTGCCTTTACAATTAAATATTGATTATTTTGGAATGCCTTGCCTCCAAGTTGTAAATCGGAAATGAGCAGGTTGGGCTGTTTTGTATTTTCAATAATATCTTTCGGATAAAAATAATTAAAGCCGTATATACCACCGAAAAATAAATTGTTGTTGGCTGCCATAAAAGTTGCACCATCGCTAAATTCATTGCTCTGTAAACCATCGCTCTCCTGGTAATTGGCAATGCTATTGTTCGCGGGATTGATTTTAGCCAACCCTTTATTGGTACTCACCCAAATATTCCCTAGGCCATCCTCCTGAATAGCATGAATAGTATTGTTTGGCAACCCTTTATCTGTCGTAATTTTTATAAATTTTGGCTTCTCTTTTAACGATTCTTCATTCGACAAATAATTCAGGCCATAGCTGGTACCAATCCAAAGCCGGTTTTTACTATCGTAGAATAACGACAATACATCACTATGTGATAAACTTCCTTCGTAACCGAAGGCCTTGTAAGTTTTAAACTGACCAGTTTTTTTATTTAACACACTTAAGCCTCCGTAACGACAGGCAATCCATAAACGATCATCCTTCCCTTCTGCTAAAGCATAAATAATATCATTAATGGGCCCGTTATTTTCTGCTGATGAGGCAAACTGTTTAAAGTTTATTACTGCTAATGATTGGTCTGCGTTGCGAACGATGTTGGCGTGAATTAAGCCGTAACCGCTGGTCCCCATCCAAACTGACCCATTTTTATCTTGTATAATCGAATAAACCGACTTAAATTCAGGCAACTTCTCGGTGTTTTTGATGTCTTTCCAGTTAATGGTTCTCTTCAGCTTTAAGTCGTGTACGGAAAGCCCTCTGCCATCTGTACCAATATAAATTAACTGATCTGCACCTTTTCTAATGGCAAAAACAGAATTATTCTCCAAGCCAGAACTTACGTCTATTTTTTGCGGTTTTTTATTCCCGTCCGACCAGAAATTATTAAAAATAAAAACGCCGTTACCTTTTGTTCCTACCCATAAATTGCCAGAATCTTCTGCAAACGCCCTTATTGGTTTATTAATTTTAGTGCCGTTTATTTTCGTTAGCAAACCGAAAAAATTTTCTTTCGGATAAATTTGAATTAACCCGTTACCATCGGTTCCAACCCATAATACCTGATCATTTCCTACGTTAAACCCTGTAATTTTCAGATTTTCAAGCGCAGTGACTTCATTTCTTAAAAAATCAGTTTTTTTGAAAGTCTTATCAAAAACACTCATTCCCTGATTTTCCCATGTTATCAAATAGTGTGCTTTGTAAGCTGCAATGGCTTTAATTTTTCTAAGCGGTAAATCAAGTGGTTTTACAGCTAAGTTGCCATCCACTATAAATTGATGCTCCGTATTAGTGGTATAAATGATTTGGTTATTAACGCTGAAGAAATTGCTTATACCAGAAGGATCTGATATAGACTTTACGGTTTGGAGTTTATTTTGGCTAACTTTTGTTACAGTTAAAATACCCTTTTTATTCAGGTAACACAGCTTGTCGCCAACGAAATTCATTTTAACAATGGTCTCTTTGGTAGCAAATTTTTGAAATGAAACAAATTGATCATGATCAAAATCAAACTTGCTTAAAACGCCATTCACAGCAAAACAAAAAACTTCACCTTTATCATTCACAATCAAATCATACTCGTTTTCACGTATTTTTTGAGGTGCAGTTTTTTTATAAAAATATCGGCTGAATTTTCCGCTTGGCTTATTGTAACGCGAAATTCCGCCAATCGTACTAATCCAGATGTTTTGATTTTGATCTCCTTTGATAGACAATATCACATTGCCGCCGATGCTATTTTCAACCTGATCTATATTATGATTGTACACACTGAAATGTGCACCATCATAACGATTTAGCCCATCCCAGGTTCCTACCCACAATAGTTGATCCTGATCCTGGAAAATAGTGTTAATCGAACTGTTTGAAAGACCATTTTTACTGTCGATTTGCCGATAATAAAAGGATGTTTTTGGCTTTGTATCGTTGGCCACAACATATTTAGAGGTTGTTAATCCTATAAGTAAGAAAAAAAATAAAAAATATGCTTTGCTCATATGAAGCTGGTCAATCAAAAATTTTACTGGCTAGAAATTCTGGGATGATTAAAGCTAGGCAAAAATATTCAATTCAAATTAAAAAACACCATATACCAAAACAGGCGATCAATTTCTTGACCGCCTGTTTTGATTATAATTGATGAAATTATAGCGAGTTAATCCACTTCACCAGTTCGTCTCTTCCTTTACCGGTTTTTTGCTGAAGTTTCCCTAACAACTCATCATCCTGCCCGTCTTCATGTTTCAAATCATCATCAGTTAAATCAGCATAGGCTTGTTTAACTTTTCCTTTTATTTCGTTCCACTTTCCTTTAATTTCTAACTTATCCATTTTGATATATTTTATGTTTATACTCAATATTTGATATAACTAATTAACAGTGTTTGGCATTTTTTGTTTTCAAATAAGCTATTCAGCCGATGTAAACTGTTAAATCGAATTATTCCTAAAGGTTTTATGTGTATTTTTTATTAAATTGAAATATCATTCCCTCAATAGCCAAAACCTTATTAACTAAAACTAAAATTTGATGAAAAAACTACTCCTAAGTATGATTTTATCTTTCGGATTGATTTCACTTGCTTTCGCACAAAACAAGGTCATCACCGGAAGGGTTACATCCAGCATGGCTGGAGCAATTCCAGGTGTGAGCGTATATGTAAAGGGGGCTCCAGCCAACGGAACCCAAACAGATGCCACAGGTGCTTATAAGTTAAGCGTTCCGGGTGATGCGAAAACTCTGGTATTTACTTTTATTGGTTTTAAAACCAAAGAAGTATATATTACGGGCGCTACGGTGAATGCTAATTTAGATGAAGAAAATACAACACTTTCTGATGTTGTAGTTGTGGGTTACGGAACGCAAATTAAAAGAGATGTTACCGGCTCAGTTGCTTCAGTAAAATCCAAAGATCTTGAAAACCTCCCCGTAACGAGCTTTGAACAAGCTTTACAGGGTAAAGCTGCTGGTGTACAGATATCAGCCCAAAATGGAAAACTGGGCCAGGGAATCACGGTTCGCGTTCGTGGTGCAGCCTCGGTTACCGCTGGCAGTGAGCCATTGTATATTGTAGACGGAATTCCGATTACTTCCGGAGACTTTTCTAGTACAACCGCACCAACAAGTGCCTTAGCTGATCTAAATACGAACGACATTGAATCAATCGAGGTATTGAAAGATGCATCAGCTTCTGCTATTTACGGAGCAAGGGCCTCTAATGGTGTTGTGTTAATTACCACTAAACAAGGTAAGGCGGGAAAAACGCTTATTCAATTTAATGCTCTAGGCGGAATTAGCACGCCATCTAACCACAGAGAATTTCTGAATGCCGAACAATATGTACAAATTATCAGAAGAGCAGGTGCCGGTGCTGCAAACCAGGATTTTCTAAACGGCGATTATGCCACTCTTCAGGAAGGTTTAGATGATTACGCATCAATTGTTGAAGGCAGATTAAACCGTTACTCTGCAGGAAATAATGATTATCAAACATACAAAGTGAATACCAATTGGGAAAGAGAATCATTTCAGAGCAACCCGATTACGCAACAGTATGACTTAAACTTAACCGGTGGAAATGAAAAAACGAAGTTTTATATCGGTGGACAAGCACTCGATCAAAAGGGTATTGTTGTAGGAAATAGTTATAAGCGTTACAGCGGAAGGCTAAACCTGACCAATAAAGTTACCGACTTTCTGGAAGTAGGTGTAAACCTGAATTTCTCCAACAGCATTAACAATCGTTTATCAAATGACAACGCTTTTTCAAGTCCGCTACAATCCGTTGCCTTATCTCCTATTACGCCTTTTATCGATCCAAGATCAGGTTTAATTAGCGGAACACTTCCAGGTGCTGCATCTAATTACCCGGTTTATTATAATCCTTTCATTGGAATTGAAAATGCAGCCTACAAAGCAACTGTTTATCGCACCATAGGAAAAGCATTTGCCAACGTAAACCTGGCAAAAGGATTAAAATTCAGCACTGATTTCTCTATTGATAATTTAAACCAGAATGAGGAAAGTTATTATGGATCGTTAACCTTTAGAAATACTGGTACCGCTAATGGCGATGGTCAGAATATTTCCACTTTTGTAATTAACACCAATACCAATAATTTCTTTAGCTACAATACAACTGCTGGCAAGAGCACTTTTGATGCGATTTTAGGAACCAGTTATCAAAAATCAACTACTAAATACAGTACGATTGAAGGACAGGATTTTCCTAGTGATGCCTATATCAAATTAGGTTCGGCAGCAACTAAAGTAATCGCGACCAGTAACGAAAGTGCTTTTAGTTTCCTTTCTTATTTTTTCAGAGCAAACTATAAATACAATGATCGTTATTTGGTTGGATTTAGTGTAAGAGCAGATGGTTCTTCCAGGTTTGGAGAAAACCATAGATATGGATACTTCCCGGCAGGATCAGTTGCATGGATTGCTTCAGAAGAAGATTTCTTAAAGAGTAGCGAAACCATCAGTTTGTTAAAATTAAGAGCCAGTTATGGATTGACAGGTAACGCTGAGATCGGTAATTATTCTGCCAGAGGATTATTTAGTGGAACAGGTGCTTACGGTGGAGTTGCAGGTCAGATTCCATCCCGCATAGCTAACCCTGATTTAACCTGGGAAAAAACCAAACAATTGGATTTAGGATTGGATTTCGGTATTTTAAAAAATAGAATCACAGGTACATTTGACTTCTATCAAAAAAATACCACCGATTTATTGCTTGATGTGCCTATCCCGCAAACAACTGGTTTTGCAACTATCACACAAAATCTCGGCAAGTTGAAAAACACTGGTTTTGAGCTGGGAATTAATACGGAAAACTTTGTTGGTGCTTTTAAATGGTCTACTGCACTTACGGCAGCAATTAACAATAATAAAATCACCGATTTAGGCGGACAAGTTTTAAACAGCAACGAAATCAATGCTGCCATTGCCGGGCAACCCATTGGCGTATTTTACTTACCGGAGTATGCAGGCGTAAACCCCGCTAACGGAGATGCTTTGTATTACCGCAATACCACAGATGCTGCAGGCAATTTAGATAGATCGACGACAACAGATATCAATCAGGCACAAAGAATTTTTGCCGGGAACCCTAACCCAAAATACACCTTCGGTTTTAATAATACGTTTTCTTATCAAAACTTTGATTTGGGTGTGTTTTTTCAAGGAGTGGCTGGCAACAAAATATTCAATGCTGGTGGCCAATACATGAGTGCGAATGCATCTAACGGTTATGATAATCAAACCGCTGATCAGATGGCTTATTGGGATAAACCTGGTGATATTACTTCCGTTCCGGAACCAAGATTATTTTATGGAAACGGAATTGGAAATTCAACAAGATACATATCAAGTGGAAATTTTGTGCGCTTAAAAACGCTTACACTGGGCTATACCTTTCCTGCATCTGTTTTAACAAAAATAAAACTGAGTAGGTTGAGATTGTATGCTACTGCACAAAACCTGGCAACCATTACGGGTTACAAAGGCTGGGATCCGGAGGTTAATGCAGACTATCAATCAACCAATATTAATCAGGGTGTCGATTTCTATTCTGCACCTCAGCCACGCGTAATTTCTTTTGGTATTAACATTGGCTTATAATTTAAAGACGAACAGACATGAAAAAGACATATATATATAAATTTCTATTGGCATCAACGTTACTATCAGTAGCGTCATCATGTAAAAAAGCGCTTGAAATTTCTCCTGTAGATACCATTGAGCAAAGCAAAGCACTATTAACTTCTAAAGATGTAGAAGTTGCTTTAGTTGGATCATATTCAGCATTGGGAAGCAGAAATCTTTACGGTGGAAGACCTTTTTTAATGGCAGATTTCCTGGCCAATACCAATGCAATTGAATGGTACGGAACTTATGAGGAGCTTACGCAAACCATTAATAAATCACTACTGAAAACAAACACCTTTGTTAACAATGTTTGGGCAGCGGGTTACACGGCTATTAATGATGCTAACAACGTTTTGGCCGCCATTGCAAAGGTTGATGCAGCGAAAAAGGATAAAGTTGAGGGAGAAGCTAAATTTATCAGGGGATCAGTTTATTTTGATTTGGTTAGATTGTTCAGTAAAGCCTATAATGATGGATCACCAACAACCAACCTGGGCGTACCCATCGTGTTGACACCAACTACAGCTGTTAATGATCAAAGTTATGTAAGCAGGGCAACTGTTGCTGCTGTATATGCCCAGGCTATTGCCGATTTAACGGATGCTGAAACTAAGCTACCTGCAACAAACGGCTTTTTTGCAACCAAATCTGCAGCAGCAGGAATGCTGGCCAGATTGTACCTGCAGATGGGCAACTATGCCGCAGCTGGTGCGGCAGCGAACAGGGTAATTACCTCAGGAAATTATTCCTTAACCTCATCTTATATTGCTGCTTTCCCAACCATGGGATCCAGTGCCGGATCAAATACTACCGAAGATGTTTTTTCTATTCAGGTGACCACCTTAACAGGATTTAATGGTTACAATGAATTTTACGGTTCATCTACTTATGGAGGTCGTGGAGATGCTGTAATCTCTCAAGCCTGGATCGATGCAAATTATGTTGGAACAGATGATAGGGTAAATGCATTTTATGATGATGGAGATATGTATACCTCAAAATTTGCAAATCCATATGGCAATGTTTCCATTATCAGGTTAGCCGAGATGTATCTGATTAGAGCAGAATGCAATGTTCGTTTGGCACCTGCCGCACCAATTGGAGGTAGAACACCTTTACAAGATTTAGCAGTGGTAAGAAGCCGGGCTGGCCTAACCACCACGAGTGCAACACTTGCAAACATTCTAAATGAACGTAAACTGGAACTTGCTTTCGAAGGTTTTGCCCTGCATGATGCAAAAAGGACGCAAACTAATATTGGATCGATTCCATGGAATGCAAATAATTTAGTTTTCCCAATTCCTCAAGTAGAACTGGATGCAAACAAAAACTTAACGCAAAACCCTGGGTATTAATCAAGTTAAATCCAACAAAAAAAGCCGATCAATTGATCGGCTTTTTTTGTTAAAGCATTTTATTTTAAAGTTTTCGAAGCTTCGATAATTTGCTCCACTACCGCCGGATCCAATAGCGTTGAGGTATCACCTAAATTTGAGGTATCGCCCTCCGCAATTTTTCTTAAAATTCTACGCATAATTTTACCTGAACGGGTTTTAGGCAAGCCAGAAACGAAAAGTATTTTATCAGGCTTTGCTATCGCACCAATTACCCTGGTTACGGTTTGCAGAATATCTTTTTTAGTTAGCTCCTCTTCTCCATGCATTTCGGGATTTATTACGAAAGCGTAAATCCCTTGTCCTTTAACATCATGTGGATAGCCAACTACAGCGCTTTCTACCACACCTGCATGCATGTTGATGGCATTTTCTACTTCTGCAGTTCCAATTCTATGTCCGGAAACATTCAACACATCATCTACACGACCCGTGATTCTATAATATCCATCTTCATCACGTAAGCAACCATCACCAGTAAAATATAAATTTTCATAAGTAGAAAAATACGTTTGTTTACAGCGTTCATGGTCTCCATAGGTGGTCCGCAGCATGCCTGGCCACGGAAACTTAATACAAAGGTTTCCACTCACACCATTTCCTTCAATTTCCTTCCCATTTTCATCAACTAAAATTGGCTGAATGCCAGGTAAAGGCAAAGTAGCATAACTAGGTTTGGTGGGCGTTACGGTTGCAATCGGCGAAATCATAATGCCGCCGGTTTCAGTTTGCCACCAGGTATCAACAATTGGCGCTTTTCCGTGTCCGATTTTCTCATCGAACCAATGCCAGGCTTCTTCGTTAATTGGTTCTCCTACCGAACCCAGTACGCGGATGCTGCTCAAATCCTTTCCATTTAAAGGATCATCACCAAAACTCATCAACGAACGTATGGCCGTTGGTGCTGTATAAAGAGTATTTACTTTATGCTTTTCTACGATATCCCAAAATCGCGAAGCATCGGGGTAGGTTGGAATGCCTTCAAATAATACCGATGTAGCACCTTGAGAAAGCGGTCCGTAAACAATGTAAGAATGGCCTGTTATCCAGCCAATATCTGCAGTACAAAAATAAACTTCGCCAGGTTGATAATTAAATACATTGGTAAAAGTATAACCTGCGTAAACCATATAGCCGCCGCAGGTATGCACTACGCCCTTAGGTTTGCCGGTTGATCCTGAAGTGTAAAGAATGAAAAGCATATCCTCCGCATCCATTTCTTCTGCTTCGCAGATATCGTTCACGTGTTTCACTTCATCTTCCCACCAAACATCACGGCCTTTCAACATAGAAACGGGAGTACGAACATGCGTTAAAACGATACATTTTTCAACTGTCGGGCAGCCAATCAAAGCATCATCAATTACATCTTTAAGCGGAATCTGTTTATTGCCACGGTAGGCGCCATCAGCAGTGATGACAAGTTTGCATTGAGAATCATTAATACGGTCGGCTATTGATTTTGCTGAAAACCCGCCAAAAATAACAGAATGAACTGCACCAATTCTGGCACAAGCTAAAACGGCAATAGCCAATTCAGGCACCATCGGCATATAGATGCATATGCGGTCACCTTTTTTAGCTCCGTTGCGTTTTAACACGTTAGCAAAACGACAAACCCGCTCATGCAACATTTTATAAGTCAGGGTTACACTTTCTTCTTCCGGGTTATTAGGTTCCCAAATAATAGCGGGTTTATCCCCATTTTTTTCTAGGTGTCTATCGAGACAATTTTCAGTAATGTTAAGCTTTGCCCCTTCAAACCATTTAATATCCGGCTCATTAAAATTCCATGATAATACTTTAAACCAAGGTTTGCGCCATTGAAAATTCTGTGCAACCTCTCCCCAGAACTGCTCGGGGTTTTCTATACTTTTTTTATAATCTTCTTCGTATTGCTTAAAAGATGTGATTTGCATGGTGCTGGGTATATATTTTGTTAGTAGCGGCTAATTTAAATAAATATTGATGGAATTAAATATTCGAATTGTATCAAAAACGTTGTGGTTAATTAACGCGGAAAAAAACCGACAATTGCCGAATTATCTTAATTTTGAATTATGAGAAAAATTATCGCCATCATCTTTTGTCTGTTACTTACAAATACATTGGTTTCATCGGCCAGTGAACATCTAACAGATACCTTAAAAAAAACAAATCAATACATCTTGTTTGCCAAAACAGCAAAGATCGATGATGTATTTTTTAGTAAAAACAAAAAATCCAAAGAGGAAATTGTCAATGTAAAGATCAGTTTTGCGACAGCAGAATCAAATTCCAATGCGATTAAAACTGCGGTTTTACAGGGAAATAAACAATATGGAGATGATAACCTTCCAACCATTTCTGCTGTGAAAATTCTGAAGGGAAAATATGGGGATATGAAGGGTGAATCCGCCACTAAAACATCAAGTTTATATACGTTTACCAAGCTCGAATTTCCCTTACATTTGCAAATAGTAACCATGGGTGAAACCCTTGATTTTGAGCTTTTAGAATCAGGGAAGTGGGATATCAATCTAAATTTAAAAAAATAAACACAGTACTATTGTCTTTTTAAATTATTATTCAGATATTTGCACACTCTTAAAAAAATTAAGCGACGATATTTTAACAACTATATTTACAAGTCATGTCAAGAGTTTGTGATTTAACAGGAAAAATGGCAATGAAAGGTAATAACGTATCACACTCGAACGTTAAAACCAAACGCAAATTTTATCCTAATTTGAAACTTCAGAAATTTTATATCCCTGAAGAAGACCGTTGGATTACGTTGAAAGTTTCTACTTCAGCGATTAAAACCATCAATAAAGTGGGTATTAGCGAAGCGATCAATCGTTTTGTAAAAAAAGGATTTTTGTAAAAACATTAACTGTTGAGATTAACAGTTTACAATTAATATTAAAATGGCAAAAAAAGGTAACAGAGTTCAGGTTATTTTAGAATGTACTGAGCACAAAGAAAGTGGCATGCCAGGTATGTCTAGATATATTTCTACGAAAAACCGTAAAAACACTACTGAGCGTTTAGAATTGAAAAAATTCAACCCAGTATTGAGAAAAGTAACAGTACACAAAGAGATTAAATAAGATTGGTGATTTAACGGTAGAAGGTTTAGGGTGTTTTAACCCGCATTCTATCAATCTATCATTCAATCATTAAAATTATAAGAACATGGCAAAGAAAGTAGTTGCAACCCTTAAAACCGGTACAGGTAAAGAATATTCGAAAGTAATTACAATGGTTAAATCACCTAAAACTGGTGCTTATTCATTCAAAGAACTTATCGTTCATAACGACCACGTAAAAGATGCTATCGCATCTAAATAAGGTTAATATTTTTTAATCAGAAAATATTAAAGGCCGTTCCGTTTTAACCGGGAGGGCTTTTTTTGTTATATAAAATTTAGATATGGGCTTATTTGATTTTTTCAAAAAAAAAGAAACTGCACCTGAAGCTCAGGAAGCACTTGATAAAGGTTTAGAGAAAACCAAAGATGGTTTTTTCAGCAAAATTACCAAGGCTGTTGCAGGAAAATCAACCGTTGATGATGAGGTGCTCGATAACCTGGAAGAGGTTTTGGTAACTTCTGATGTGGGTGTGAGCACCACATTAAAAATCATTAAACGCATTGAAGAACGCGTTTCTAAAGACAAATATCTCAATACTTCAGAGCTTAATTTTATTTTAAGAGATGAGATTCAATTGCTGCTATCTGAAAATAACAGCAACGATTTCCGTCAGTTCGAGTATGGCGATCATAAACCTTATGTAATAATGGTGGTGGGCGTTAATGGCGTAGGTAAAACCACAACCATTGGCAAACTTGCACATAAACTTAAAGAATCGGGTTTAAAAGTGGTGTTAGGCGCAGCAGATACATTTAGAGCTGCTGCCGTTGACCAGATTAAACTTTGGGGACAGCGTGTAGATGTTAGAGTGGTTGCACAGCCAATGGGTTCGGATCCAGCATCTGTTGCTTTCGATACTTTACAATCGGCTGTAGCCAATGGCGAAGACGTTGTGATTATTGATACTGCTGGCCGATTACATAACAAAATTGGTTTAATGAACGAACTCGGTAAAATTAAACAAGTAATGCAAAAGGTGGTTCCGGGTGCGCCACATGAAATTCTGCTGGTATTGGATGCCTCAACAGGACAGAACGCTTTCGAGCAATGCAAACAATTTACCGAGGCTACTGATGTAAATGCCCTGGCGATTACTAAACTAGATGGTACAGCTAAAGGCGGCGTGGTGATCGGTATCTCAGATCAGTTTAAAATTCCGGTGAAATATATTGGGGTAGGCGAAAAAATAGGCGATTTACAACTTTTTGATAAAAAAGACTTTGTGAGTAGTTTGTTTAAATAACTGAACTAATTAATTTCTTTCAGCCCTTATTGGCAAATAAAATACTGAAATAAACTCAGGGTGCGGGAGGCTCCCACTTGTTTAAGTAATAGTAAGATTAAGTGTAAAAGATGAATACCAAAATAGTAAGAAATAAAGCTGCAATTAAACAACCTAAAATCAACGTGATTACGTTAGGTTGTTCAAAAAACATATACGATTCAGAAGTATTGATGGGACAGTTACGTGGCAATAACCTAAATGTTGTTCACGAAGCTGACAAAATGGGCAAGGATGATATTGTTGTGATTAACACTTGCGGTTTCATTGATAATGCTAAACAGGAATCTATTGATACCATTCTGCAATTCAGCGAGCTTAAAGAAGCGGGTAAAATTGGCAAAGTAGTGGTTACCGGTTGTTTATCTGAACGCTACAAACCAGAATTAGAATCAGAAATTACAAATGTTGATGCTTTTTTTGGCACCAATGATTTACAGAATATTTTACACGAATTAGGTGCAAACTATAAACATGAGCTGATTGGCGAACGTTTATTAACTACGCCATCGCACTTTGCTTATTTTAAAATTGCGGAGGGCTGTAACCGTCCATGTTCGTTTTGCGCCATTCCTTTAATGCGTGGGAAACACATGAGCAAACCAATGGAAGAATTGGTAAATGAGGCAAAAATATTAGCTAAAAACGGTACTAAGGAACTGATTCTTATTGCTCAGGATTTAACTTATTACGGTTTAGATTTATATGGCGTTCGTAAACTTGATGAGTTGATGCGTCGTTTATCTGACGTTCCGGGAATTGAGTGGATTCGTTTACAGTATGCTTATCCAAGTGGTTTTCCGATGGAGATTTTAGATGCAATGAATGAGCGTGATAATATCTGCAAATACCTGGATATGCCATTGCAGCACATTACCGACAATATGCTAAAATCGATGCGCCGTGGTACAACGAAGCAAAAAACGATTGATTTGGTAAACCAGATTAGGGATAAAGTGCCAAACATCGCTATGCGTACTACATTAATTTGCGGTTACCCTGGCGAAACTGAATATGACTTTCAAGAAATGAAAGAATGGGTTGCCGAAACCAAGTTCGACCGTTTAGGTTGCTTTACTTATTCTCATGAAGAAAAAACACATGCACATACTTTGGTCGATGACATTCCTGAAGAAGTAAAACAACAACGAGTTGACGACATTATGGAAATTCAACAGGGTATTTCTTTCGATATTAACCAGGACAAAGTTGGACAGACTTTCAAAGTTTTGGTTGATAAGAAAGAAGGTGATTTTTTTGTAGGCAGAACCGAATTCGATTCACCAGAAGTTGACAATGAGGTACTTATTGATGCAGCAACAGGATATGCAGGCAACGGAAGTTTTGTACATGTAAAAATTGATAGAGCTGAAGATTTTGACTTGTACGGAACGATTGTTTAAATGCGTTTAAATATCTAAAGCCCAAAGACACACCTTTCGGGCTTATCTTAAGTGTTTTTCTTTAAAACATATCCGATAGTATAAAAAAAACCGATATTAAAGTATCGGTTTTTTTTATTATTAGTTTTTAGGCTCTGGTCTGTTTTTAATCTGGCTAGGTTTTAACCAAATTTTTGCACCCTTAGCGTTCACGTAATATTTCTCATTTTTAGAGTTGATATAAACGTTTGAGCCATCTGGTGCCATTTTACCTTTCCAGGTTTTATCAGCAACTTTTGAGCCCCCTTTTACAGCAACTTCAGCCGTTTTATTACCAACTGATTTAGCACCTTTACCTATGGCTTTACCAGTTTGATCTAATGCTTTACCAACTTCTGTTTTTTTCTCTTGTGCATTAACACTTAAGGTTACACCGCCAAACAATGCGAGCGTTAGTAAACCTATTGCAAATTTCTTTTTCATGACAGCTATACTTTTATTTTAATCAACAACAATTGCCTGGGCAATTTGTTTTAAATAGCAGTACAGCAACTTGTTAAATAAACCTTCTTGGAGCGGTATCCCCCGATTTTTCATCGGGGATTTAGCGAAAAGAAGGACTGCATTAACCGATTAGCATCAAAATTGCTTTTCAAATCTTAATTTAAGCGCTCTGCAAGTAGTTTCATCTCAATTTGTGGCGATCGGTTTTCATACAAAATATTATGAACGGCCTTGCTGATGGGCATATCTACATTATAAGCTGAGTTTTTAATGTGCATGCATTTAGCCGCATAATATCCTTCAGCAATCATATTCATTTCCAATTGTGCCGATTTAACGGTATAACCCTTGCCTACCATGTTGCCGAAAGTACGGTTACGACTGAATTGTGAGTAGGCTGTAACCAATAAATCGCCCAGGTATGCTGATTCCATAATATCGCGATTAATGGGATGAACAGCGTCTACAAAACGTTTGATTTCCCGGATGGCGTTACTGATTAAAACCGCCTGAAAATTATCGCCATAGCCAATGCCATGGCAAATACCGCTGGCTACTGCATAAATATTTTTGAGCACCGCAGCATATTCCGTTCCAAAAATATCATCCGATACGTTGGTTTTAATATACCTCGTATTTAAAAAAGATGCGAAAACATTTGCCGTTTTAATTTCGGTGCAAGCAATTGTGAGATAAGATAATTTCTCCAGCGCCACCTCTTCCGCATGGCAAGGGCCACTAACCACCAGGATATCTTCGAAAGGGACATCGTATTTTTCATTTAGAAATTCTCCGATAATCAGATTATCTTCCGGAACGATACCTTTGATGGCAGAAATGATTTTTTTGCCTCTCAAATCTGCACTCGTAACAGAGGTTAAGGTTTCTTTCAAAAATGCAGCAGGTACGTTTAAGATAACAAAATCGGCTTGTTTAACAATAGCGTTAATATCTGAGGAAATATTGCTTTCCGTGAATTTTATCTCAACCGAACTTAAATAGTGTGGATTATGCTTAAACTTCTTAATATGATCGATTGCTACCTCGTTGCGCATCCACCAAAAAATTTCCTTTTCAGATAAATTATCTGAAAGCATTTTTATAATGGCAGTCGCCCAGCTTCCGCCCCCTATCATTGCTATTTTAGGTACCATGTTATCAAAAAATGTTAAAGGTAAAAGGTGTGATTAATGGCAGAAGGTTTAAGAAATAAGGCTAAGGATTAGACACCACGTTCTTAAACCATAAACCATACCACCTAAACCTTTATTTACACCTTAAGGCTGCAAGTTACTATTAATGGCAAATATTAAAGCAAAAAAAATAAAAGGCGCAAGGTATAGACGCAATTATGCATCGTAAACCTTGCGCCTTAACTCTTTAGCTTAAACCTACTTTTTACCGTCTTTGCTAAATAATTGGTCTTTTGCTGTTTTTTCTACAACCATGCCGTCTTTTAACTTGTTTTGGATTGCAGAATACGGACCAGTTACAATCTCCTGGCCTGCTTTTATGCCAGATTTCACGATAATAAACTGATCGTTCTGAATACCGGTTGATACTTCAACTTTCTTCACTTTTTTAGTTTTATCATCAAAGCTATACACAAACTGTTTAACTTTTTTATCTGTTAGCTTCGATTTTTGTTTGCTGGCGTTTTCATCATTTCCCTGATTTTTCTCGCCATCGCCACCTTTGCTATTTTCGGTAAACACAGCTTGAATAGGAATAGCCAAACCTTTAACCGTTTCACTTTCGATATCAACAGTGGCTGACATGCCCGGACGGAAAATAGACTGCTGTTTACCTTCTATCTCCTCAGAAATCCTGATTTTTACCGAGAAGTTGGTTACCTGATCAACAGAACTGGTAGTAGTAGTTCCAACAGCAGTTGATGAACTTGCAATTTCTGTAACCACACCCCTAAACTTTTTATCAGAAAAAGCATCAACTTCAATAGATGCTTTATCACCAACTTTTACACGGGTAATATCATTTTCATTTACATCAACGTTCACCTCCATTGAGGCCAAATTAGAAATACGCATGATTTCTGTACCAGCCATTTGTGAGGTACCTAAAATACGGTCGCCCAATTCGATTGATAATTTTGAAACCACACCATCTGCAGGTGCATAAATGGTTGTTCTGGCTAGGTTGGCACCCGCCTCTTTCACATTTGCACCAGTTTGCTCTAAGGTAAATTTAGCTCCCGTTACGTTTTCTTTGGCGCTAGCTAAATTTGCTTTAGCTGTTAAAAATGCAGCTTTTGCGGCATCAAACTCTGAAGCAGAAATCACCTTTTTGTTAAAAAGCTCCACGTTGCGTTTGTAAGTAGCTTCTGCATTTACAAAGTTAGCCTGGTTTTGCACCAACTGTTGTTGTGCAGAGGCTACACTTGCTTTTTGGGCATTGTAAGTGGCTACGGTGCGTTCGTATCCTGATTGTAAGATATCAGGGCGAACCTTACAAAGCAATTGTCCGGCTTTTACAATATCGCCTTCTTTTACTTTCAACTCAACAACCTCACCCGATACTTCTGAACTTAGTTTAACTTCGGTTTCCGGTTGAATCTTACCACTTGCCGTTACTGTTTCAACAACAGTTTTATCTGATGCTTTTTCGGTAGTTACTTTTTCGGTTTTATCACCGCCAATAACTCCGGTTAATTTTAGTACTACTAAAATCGCAACGATAACACCAATGGTAATTAATATGTGCTTCAGTTTCATAATTGTTTAATGTATTTCGTTTGTTTGTATTAAAGTTGTAATTTTTTGAAGTTTGAAATGTTAATTCTTTCTTCTTTTGTATGATGCTTAAAAAGTGATTTGCTTCCCTAGATAGTAATCAATTACTTTAGCCCTGAAAATCAAATCGTATTTGGCCAGGATAAAATCGATTTCAGCTCTATTTCTATTGGTTTGTGCGGTGCTATAATCTAGTGAATTTACTAAACCCACGTTATAACGCTGATCTATCACATAAAAAGCATCTTTTTGAGCCTCGAATGCGTTCTGTGTAGAACTGAAGCGGCTTTTTGCTGCATTCAAATCTGCAACAGCCTGATTGATCACTTTAATTAAATTGTTTTTAGCTAATGCTTCATCTGTTTTGCGTTGCAATAATGTAATCTTCGCCCTTCTAACATTTGATCTCGTCGAAAATCCGTTTAAAATCGGAATTTGAATGCCCATACTTACAAACTGGCCAAAGTTATCTGTTAACTGGTTACCAAAAGCTGCATTCGGACGAAGTGAACTGGCATTAAACTGGTAATAGTAGGCAGAACCTAAACCTCCACCGAATGTAATTTGAGGAAAATAACTACCTCTCGCTACATCAACTGCCTTTTCAGCTGCTTTGGTATAATTCCAGGCCAATTTAATATCTGGGAACGTTTCCATAGCTTGTTTATAGATATCGTTCGGAACGTATGTTGTTTTTAAATTTTCGATTTCATTTACCAAAGGTGGCTGCACTTTGAACGTCATGGGTGGCTGAATTTCCATGAGCTGACCTAATGTTAAATAAGAAATGGTTAACTGGTTTTGTGCGTCAGTTAGGTTTAATTCTGCAGTTGCAGCCTGCGATTTTGCCTGAGAAATATCTGCCAGTGTTTTATTACCTACATCGAGCAAGGCCTGCTCGCGTTTCAGAGTAGAATTTGCAACTTCTAATTGTTGCTGTGTCGCTTTTACCTGATCCTGATTATTAAGTACCTGTAGATAAGCAGTTACCACCTGAAGAATCAAATCATTTTTTACTTTGTCTACATTGGTTTTTCCAGCATCTAACAAAAATTTATTCTGTCTGATCTGGTTTACCCTTGTACCGCCGCCGAAAAGTACCACGTTGGCATTAAGGTTTGGATTCAAATTATAATTCTGCGTGTTTTCGAATAAACCAGAAACTTGCTGACTCCTTCCCCATTGCATGGATTGATTAATACTTCCGTTTAAGGTTGGCAACAGTGCGTTTTTAGATTGGCGTAAATCTTCTTCACTAATTGAGGCGCTAAATGCAGCCTGTTTAATATTTAAATTATTTTTTAAAGTATTTTCAACAGCCTGTTCGATGGTAATCACTTCTTGCGCCTTAATATTCTGACTAAAGCTTAACGCCAATAATAATGCAGATCCGGTAATAAACTTATTTTTGGTAAACATTTTCATAATTTGTTTCAAATCTATATAAACAACTTTAATAATTTCAATCTGTACAGGCATTTACTAACTTTGGTGTTAAATGTACCTGATCAAATCGCCGCTTCTGCTAAAATGGTATTATCCATCACTTCTGTGGAATAAATCCCGTACCGAAAAAGTTATTTATTTGACCTTTGACGATGGACCTATACCCAATGTTACAGATTTTGTGCTAAAAACTTTAAAAGCCTTTAATGCAAAAGCCACTTTTTTCTGTATCGGCGATAATATTTTAAAACATCCCGAAGTTTATGCTCATGTGATAAACGATGGGCATGCAGTCGGCAACCATACTTTTAACCACTTAAAAGGATGGAAAACTGATGATGAAACCTATATTGAAAATACCTTAATGTGCCAGCAACTTACACGCACTAACCTTTTTCGGCCACCTTACGGGAGGATAAAAAAGTCTCAAGTCCGTAGGCTCAAGTCTTTAGTTTTAGATCAAAGTGACTCCAGACTTTCCACTTCCAGTACCGGACTGCAAATCGTCATGTGGGATGTGCTTAGCGGTGACTTCGACATTAATCTTTCCCCGGAAAAATGCTATCAAAACGTTATAAAACATACGGAAAATGGTTCAATTGTAGTTTTTCATGATAGCCTGAAAGCTTTCGATCGACTGGAATATACACTACCGCGGGCTCTAAAATATTTTTCAGATAAAGGTTTCACTTTTTCATCGCTCTAATCTCAGCGATTGCTATGCCAATTAAAACAGATGGCATTGCGAGCAAATTAATCGGCATTTGAATGACTGTTAATATTTGTAGCGTTCATAATTGAACAATGCTGTTCGTTAATGAACAGTTATGAAAGGGCTTTTACTCGGTATCAGTTATTGCGATGCATATTATATAGAATCCAGATATTTTTATCCCTGTTTAGAATAATTCTAAATTATGTAATCGACTGCCTAAATTGGTTTTAAGGGTAGTTTTTTGCTATTTTTGGCTTTAGCCAAACAACTGTGTTTTATCAATCCAGTTGAAACAAATTAATGTATAAAACCATATCCTTTTCAAGAAGCTAATGTATTTTCCACGTAAGCTCCTATTGAACAGGGTAAAATATCTAAGATGAGTATTTATAACGATTATATCCAGGAAATTGAAGATAGAAAAACTCAAGGTCTTCACCCTAAACCTATTGATGGAGCTGAATTAACAAGTGAAATTATCAGCCAAATTAAGAGTGTAAATAATTTTAACAGAGAAGAAGCTGTTAATTTTTTCATATTCAATACTTTGCCAGGCACAACAGCAGCGGCAGTTGTAAAAGCACAATTTTTAAAAGAAATTATTTTAGGCGAAGCTGTAGTAGCAGAAATCACGCCCGATTTTGCTTTTGAATTGTTATCACACATGAAGGGCGGTCCTTCAATCAAAGTATTGTTAGATATCGCTTTGGCTGACAATGGTGATCGAGCTAAAAAAGCAGCAGAAGTACTTAAAACTCAGGTTTTCTTATATGATGCGGATACAGACCGTTTGAAAGAAGCTTACCACAATGGAAATGAAATTGCCACACAAATTTTAGAAAGTTACGCCAATGCTGAATTCTTTACTAAGCTACCTGAAGTAGCAGAAGAAATTAAGGTAGTAACCTATATTGCGGGTATCGGGGATATTTCTACAGATTTATTGTCGCCAGGTAACCAGGCGCACTCTCGCTCAGATCGTGAACTTCATGGTAAATGTATGATCACGCCACAAGCTCAGGCGGAAATTAAAGCCTTACAGGCACAACATCCAGATAAAAGTGTGATGTTGGTTGCTGAAAAAGGAACAATGGGTGTAGGCTCTTCACGCATGTCGGGTGTAAATAACGTTGCTTTATGGACAGGAAAAAGATCCAGCCCTTATATTCCGTTTGTGAATATTGCCCCTATTGTTGGTGGTACAAATGGTATTTCTCCAATTTTCTTAACAACAGTTGATGTAACTGGTGGTATTGGTATTGATCTGCAAAACTGGGTAAAGAAAACAGACGAAAATGGAAATGTAATCCGTAACGAAAATGATGAGCCTGTTTTAGAAGAAGTATTTTCGGTAGCAACAGGAACGATATTAACCATTAATACCAGAACTAAAAAATTATACAACGGCGATCAGGAGCTGATTAATATTTCAAAAGCATTGACTCCGCAAAAAATGGAATTTATCAAAGCAGGTGGTTCTTATGCCATTGTGTTTGGTAAAAAAATTCAAACATTTGCTGCTAAAATTTTAAATATTGAAGCACCAACCGTATTTGCTCCGGCTAAAGAAGTATATATTGAAGGGCAGGGACTTACTGCTGCAGAAAAAATATTCAATAGAAATGCAGTAGGTTTAACACAAGGAAAAATTTTGCATGCCGGATCTGATGTTCGTGTAGAAGTGAACATTGTGGGTTCTCAGGATACCACGGGTTTGATGACTGCGCAAGAGTTAGAGGCGATGGCTGCGACCGTAATTTCTCCTATTGTTGATGGTGCTTATCAATCGGGTTGCCATACCGCATCTGTTTGGGATAAAAAAGCGCAGGCTAACATTCCTAAACTGATGAAGTTTATGAATGAATTCGGTGTAATTACAGCCCGTGACCCTAAAGGTGAATACCACGCCATGACGGATGTGATTCACAAAGTATTGAATGACATTACCATTGACGAATGGGCCATTATCATCGGTGGCGACTCACACACACGCATGTCAAAAGGTGTAGCATTCGGTGCAGATTCTGGCACGGTTGCCTTGGCATTGGCAACTGGTGAGGCGGCGATGCCGATTCCTGAATCCGTTAAAGTAACTTTCAGGGGTGAAATGAAACCCCACATGGATTTCCGCGATGTAGTACATGCCACACAATTACAAATGCTGCAACAATTCGATGGTGAAAACGTGTTCCAGGGTCGTATCATCGAGGTACACATTGGTACGCTATTAGCCGATCAAGCTTTTACTTTTACCGATTGGACCGCTGAGATGAAGGCAAAAGCTTCTATCTGTATTTCTCAGGATGATACCTTAATTGAGTCTTTAGAGATTGCAAAAAGCCGTATCCAAATCATGATTGATAAGGGAATGGACAACCATAACCAGGTTTTGCAAGGATTGATTAATAAGGCCAACAAACGTATTGAAGAGATTAAAACAGGTATCAAACCAGCTTTGATGCCAGATACAAATGCGAAGTATTACGCTGAAGTAGTAATTGACTTGGATATTATCAATGAGCCAATGATTGCCGATCCGGATGTAAATAATGTAGATGTTTCCAAACGTTACACGCATGACACGATCAGAGATTTAACTTTCTACGGTGGTGATAAAAAGGTAGACCTTAGCTTCGTGGGTTCCTGCATGGTGCATAAAGACGACTTGAAAATTGTTTCTCAAATGCTTAAAAACATAGAGACCCAAACCGGTAAAGTTGAATTCAAAGCGCCGTTGGTGGTAGCTGCTCCAACTTATAACATTATTGATGAATTAAAGGCTGAAGGAGACTGGGAGTATTTACAAAAGTATTCTGGATTTGAATTTAGCGATGCATTACCAAAAAGCACTGCTCGTACAGAATATGAAAACATCATGTATTTAGAGCGTCCGGGTTGTAACCTATGCATGGGTAATCAGGAAAAAGCTGCCAAAGGTGATACAGTAATGGCTACTTCTACACGCTTGTTTCAGGGCCGTGTAGTAGAAGATAGAGATGGTAAAAAGGGAGAGTCATTATTAGCTTCTACACCTGTTGTTGTTTTATCGGCTATCTTAGGTCGTATTCCGAACATTGAAGAATATAAAACGGCGGTAGATGGCATTAATCTAACTAAGTTTACGCCAATTTCTACAAAACAGTAGGAAACAATTAAACATATTTTTTGTTAATAAAAGGAGGCTGTCTGATGTATCGGATAGCCTCTTTAATTATGCAAGGAGATGCATAGAATGGTTTTAAATAACATATTTTGACAAATCTAAAAAATAAGTGTGTCAAAAATTGTTTAATTTAGTTAGCGTCGTTATTGACAACAATTTTAATAAAAATAGAGTATGGCTTTTGACATAGACATGATTAAAAAGGTATATGCAAACTTTGGTTCACGTGTAGACGCGGCCCGTAAGATTGTAGGTAGACCTTTAACATTATCTGAAAAAATATTATACGCTCACCTTTGGGATGGCGATCCTAAAAAATCATTCTCCCGTGGAACTGATTATGTTGATTTTGCCCCAGATAGAGTGGCGATGCAAGATGCAACCGCTCAAATGGCACTTTTACAATTTATGCAGGCCGGCCGTCCACAGGTTGCCGTACCTTCAACTGTACATTGCGATCACTTAATTACGGCTAAAGAAGGCGCTTCAATAGATTTACCTCACGCTAAAACTGAAAGTGCTGAAGTTTTTGATTTCCTATCTTCCGTATCAAATAAATATGGTATCGGTTTCTGGAAACCAGGAGCAGGTATTATCCACCAGGTGGTTTTGGAAAACTATGCCTTCCCTGGCGGATTAATGATTGGAACCGATTCACATACCGTGAATGCTGGTGGTTTAGGAATGGTTGCCATTGGTGTTGGCGGTGCGGATGCTTGTGATGTGATGGCTGGTTTACCTTGGGAACTTAAATTTCCTAAGTTAATTGGCGTTAAATTAACCGGTAAATTAAACGGCTGGACTGCTGCTAAGGATGTGATTTTAAAAGTGGCTGGTATTTTAACCGTAAAAGGTGGCACGGGTGCCATTGTAGAATATTTTGGAGATGGTGCAGTTAACCTAAGCTGTACTGGTAAAGGTACCATCTGCAACATGGGTGCAGAGATTGGTGCGACCACTTCTACTTTTGGTTATGATGAAAGCATGGAACGTTATTTACGCTCTACAGATCGCAATGATGTTGCTGATGAAGCCAATAAAATCAAAGAATATTTAACCGGTGATGCTGAAGTTTATGCTGATCCTGAAAACTATTTCGATCAGGTTATCGAGATTGATTTAGATACCTTAGAACCATACTTAAATGGTCCTTTTACACCAGATTTAGCTACTCCGGTTTCTCAAATGAAAGTAGAAGCAGAGAAAAATGGCTGGCCTTTGAAAGTGGAATGGGGTTTAATTGGTTCTTGTACCAACTCTTCTTATGAGGATTTATCAAGAGCAGCATCAATTGCTAATCAAGCCATTTCAAAAGGTTTAGTTACTAAAGCCGAATTTGGTATTAATCCAGGTTCTGAGCAGGTACGTTACACAGCTGATCGTGATGGTTATCTGAAAACTTTTGAAGATTTAAACGCTACCATCTTTACTAATGCCTGCGGACCATGTATTGGGATGTGGGACAGAACTGGTGCAGAAAAAGCAGAGAAAAATACCATCGTTCACTCTTTTAATAGAAACTTTGCAAAACGTGCCGACGGTAATCCTAATACTTTTGCTTTTGTAGCTTCACCAGAAATGGTTGCAGCCATTGCAATTGCTGGCGATTTAGGCTTTAATCCATTGACTGATACGTTAACCAACGATAAAGGCGAGCAGATTAAATTAGATCCGCCAACTGGTTTCGAATTACCAACTAAAGGCTTTGCTGTTGAAGATGCAGGTTATCAGGCACCGGCAGAAGATGGCTCGAACGTGGAGGTTTTAGTTTCTCCAACCTCGCACCGTTTGCAATTGCTAGATCCATTTACACCATGGGAAGGTACAGATTTAAAAGGTTTAAAACTATTAATCAAGGCTAAGGGCAAATGTACAACGGATCATATCTCTATGGCTGGTCCTTGGTTAAAATTCCGTGGTCACCTGGATAACATTTCAAACAACATGTTAATTGGTGCAGTAAATTACTTCAACGATAAAACAGATAACGTAAAGAATGAACTGACTGGTGAATACGGCCCTGTTCCAGCAACACAACGTGATTATAAGGCAGCTGGTTTTGGCTCAATTGTAATTGGCGATGAAAACTATGGTGAAGGCTCGTCTCGTGAGCATGCAGCGATGGAACCTCGTCATTTAGGTGTTCGTGCTGTGTTGGTTAAATCTTTCGCCCGTATTCATGAAACTAACCTTAAAAAACAAGGTATGTTGGGCTTAACTTTTGCTGATAAAGATGACTATGATAAAATTTTAGAAGGTGATACGATAGATATTTTAGGTTTAACAGAATTTGCTCCAGATAAACCTTTAACACTGGTTTTACATCATTTAGATGGTACTGAAGAGCGTTTTCCGGTGAATCACAGTTATAATGCTCAACAAATCGACTGGTTTAAAGCGGGTGGTGCGTTGAACATCATCAGAGCTGAAGCCGCTGCGAAAGCTGGAAATTAGTTTTAAAGTCGGAAGTCTTAAGTCCGAATAGTTAAAATCCCGTTTTGAGTAAAATCAAGACGGGATTTTTTGTTTAAATCTACTGGATAAAAATAGGCTTCCCGTTCACACACGCTACGCCTTTTGGTGGGCCTACAATTGTACAATCTGAAAAAGCATCCCACTTTTCATTAAATGCTTTCGATTTATCGTTGTATTCAGCAACTATCTTTAAAAATAAAGCTCGATCAATTTTATTTGAATATGCTATGTATTCCACCGGACCACCACACGGCTTGTTTCCCAGTGCTGCAAATTGCCAATCAGATGCATTTTCGCAACTTACACTACCAGAAATTTTTTGGATATCAAGTTTTAAAAGTTCAAGTTCCTTCTGTTCTATTTCCTTAATTTTCTCGTCATCTTTTTTACAAGCAGTGATAATGGTGACCACGAATAATAAAATTAAAACTTTTCTCATACCAGTTGTTTTTAACTAAAACGAAAGTTGATGTAAAACGCTACATAAATTTTTCCAAAACTTGAAATAACCAATTAACCATCACCATATAATGGAACTAAATTTGAGACCTTTTAAAACTTCAACTGTAGAAAAAGACGCTACTTGAAAAACAGTTTTAGTTAAACTTTCATGTTACTCATATATTCATATCCACAATCAATACATTTGATTGATTCATTTTTTTCTAATCGATAATTGAATATTCCAAATAAATTAAATTTATTATTTCTTGTTTGCAACCGGTAAAGATTTTCTGATCCACATTTGGGGCAAATTAATAATTCTTCAGCAAGAGGTTTTTCCTTAACTTGATCGTCAATGACAATGCCTTCTAAATCATTTTCCTCACTCAACAATTTATTAATTTCTTCCACATCTCTTTCAAAAACGATAAGTTTAACGCCACCGATGGCTTGATTATAAAGTGGATTTATGGTTGCTACATTTTCATCTGCAAGGAAACATGCAAAACCCGAATCTTCCAATTTAGCTCTGATAATATTTGCTTCCATCGGATTATAATAAGTGCTATAAACTATGGTTTTATCATTCATGATATCAAGATAATTATATTTCCAGCGGATTCAAAATGATCACTATCGCAGATCCTCATCCTTACACCGAAAAAAAAATCATCTTTTAAATCTGCAAATTCTGATCGGTGAAAATCTATAGAAAAATTAGTTTTTCAAAAATTCCTGCCACCAATAACCAGAATATTTGATGGTACGTTCAAGCGTTTTAAAATCAGTATGCACCAACCCGAACCTGGCATTGAAACCTTCTGCCCATTCAAAATTATCCATTAACGTCCAGGCCATATAACCTGAAATGTTTATACCCTCGTTTTTTGCTTTCAATAAAGCAGCCAGATATAGCTCAAAATATTCAATCCTTTCTGCATCCACAACGCTTCCTTCAATCAGTTTATCATGATAAGCGGCACCATTCTCTGTTATCATGATATTTTTAACATTTGGATAAGCAGCGAATTGTTTAACGATATTATAAAAGCTATTGGCATTTATTTCCCAACCCATAGCTGTATGCGGTTTTTTTCTACTTTTTGCCTTTACCTCCCAAGCCTGTATTACCGGAATAAAAGCATTAAATTTAACCGTGAGCGGAAAATAATTTTGCAACCCTATAAAGTCAAAATCGAATTTCATCCGATCATTTAAACGCCAGGTTCCATATTCAATTTGAAATTTTTCCAGCACATCCCAGTCAGCTGTCGGAAAACCTAAACCCAAGGCAGGTTCTATAAATAATCTATTCATTAAACTATCTACCCGTTTAGCGGCAAGAAGATCATTTTCACTTTGTGTATAAGGAATAATTTCTGAGCAGGAATAGGTGGTTCCAATATTTGCCTGGCTGATTTCTGCCCGCAGAATTTTTCCACCCTCAGCCTGTGCCAAAGCAGTATGTAAAACAGCGGGAAAGAAGTTGCTTAATCCGGTTTTTCCAGGCGCATGAATGCCTAGCATATAACCCAAAGAAGTATAGCCAAAAGGTTCGTTTAGTATAATCCAGTTTTTAACTTTATCGCCGTACTCCAATGCACAAATACTAACAAAAGCATTAAATGCAGCATTGATGCTGAAACTTGTCCAACCGCCTTCATCTTCTAAAGCTTGCGGCAAATCCCAATGGTATAGTGTAACATAAGGTGTGATCCCTTGCGTTAAACATTCGTTAATCAGGTGATGATAAAACCGTATTCCTTCCTGATTTACCTCTCCCCTTCCTAAAGGCAAAATCCGCGGCCAGGAAATAGAAAACCGAAATGTTTGAAAACCAAGTAATTTGACCAAAGCTATATCTTCCTGGTAACGATGATAGAAATCGCAGGCAAGGCTAAGCTTATGGTTATTCTTAATTTTTCCCTTGCGATTGGTAAAGGTATCCCAAATAGACGTACCCTTCCCATACAAATCTGCCGCCCCCTCAATTTGCGGCGCTGCTGTGGCAACACCCCAAAGGAAGTCAGGTCCAAAATCACTGGCTTTGATCATAGTTAATTCTGCTGGGCTTAAGTTGCAACTTTAATATTAACAAAACATTAAGTATTTAGTATTCAAAATGAAAACATTTTTTAATAGTTTTACTTTATGCGCTTATCATTAACTCTCTTATTAATTGCCATATTTTGCGCTAAGCTATGGGCAAATTTTGCGCCACCAACTAATGATGAGTTAGCTAATGCGATAAACATTTCAAATACAACAGCTTTTTGTAGTGCAGAGGGGGCATACAGTAATATCGAGGCTACCTCCAGCAGCATGTACAATAAGCCCACGAGCTGGATAGAAACCGGTAAGGATGTTTGGTTTAAATTCACAGCCACCAAGTACGACGTCAATATTTCAGTTAGCGGCCAGGTTAATGCCACTAGCACAAATACATTGGTAAACCCGTTAGTCGCACTTTATACGTTTGAAACTGGAGCAACCGGAATTAGCGAATTGATTGGATCCTCTACAACTTCCAGTAATGTTACTTCATTTTACAAAGGTGCACTAATACCCGGGCAGATTTATTATGTTCGGGTAAGTGCTGCAAATGAAAATACCGGCACATTTAAACTTTGCCTTGATAATTATTTTCCACCCATGCAACCCGGGCAAGATTGTGGCACTGTTTCTATTCTCTGCTCCAAAGAAACGTTTACGCAATTAAATGTTACAGGCACCGGATCGAGCAGAAATGAATCGGCAGGTACGTGTCTAGGCACGGAGTCAAACTCGGCCTGGTATATGTTCAAAGCATCCAAAGCCGGATCTTTTACTTTTGTAATCACACCAACGGTTATCTCTAATGATATCGACTGGATATTCTATGATTTAGGGATAAATGGTAATTGCAGCATGGTCAATGCATCAAATGCAATCAGGTGTGCTGCAGGCAGCGGGGTTAACTGTTCACCAAGTTATTATAAAACCGGTTTGAGTATGACCGAAACGGATTTAACTGAAGCGTCTAGTTGCCCTGCAGGGCAGAATGGTTTTGTGAAATATGTTGATTTGGAAGAAAACCATACCTATGCTATTCTCATCGACAATTTTTCCAGCGGAAATAACGGTTTTACTTTGGAATTTGGGGGAGATGCTGATTTAGCCGGTCCGAGTGCGGAGATTGCTGTTCAAAAATTAAATCCCTGTACAGATAGCCAGTCATACGTTTTTGAAGCTGTTGCTTCTAACTATGCTGATTTAAAATGGTCGTTTGGTGAAGGTGCAAGTGTGACAACAGCAAATGGAATTGGTCCTTACACCCTTACTTATAGCACACCTGGCGAGAAGGTTGTCGTTTTGGAAGCAAAAGCAGCAAACGGTTGCAGCGTAATTACCACCCAGAGTTTTATTGTGGCTAAAACACCAGAGAAACCAGCAATTACTGCATCAGATATTAACCTCTGTCAGGGAGATCTATTGCAACTTTCAACACCCTCTGTAGCGCTCGCCACATACCATTGGAGCGGACCGAATGGGTTTACATCTGCTGACCAGAACCCTTCTATACCAAATGTTGGTCCGGAGCAAGTTGGCATTTATAAACTATTTGTTCAGGTTGGCGATTGCATTAGCCAGGAAAATTCGGTAGAAATTTTATCGGTAGACTTAAAACCTGAAGCTGCCTTCTCTATTGTGGTTAATAATAAATGCGAACCCAATCAAAGCTTTTCTTTCGTCAATGAATCGAAGAATTACACCAAAATAAACTGGAGTTTTGATCCTTCGGTAAAGACAAATGTTAATGCTGCCAACGATAGCAAGCTCATTACTTTTAATGCTCCCGGACCGAAAACCGTTACATTAACAATTGAAACCAACAACGGTTGCACATCTGTTTTCACACAGGATATTCTGGTCGAAATTAAGCCTGAGCTGCCTGAAATTACGATTAACCAACCTGCATTCTGCTTGAATGATGTAATTAAGTTGTCGGTACCTGAACAACAAAATATGAGTTATGTCTGGAGTGGTCCGAACAATTTCACGGCGACAACCAGCAGCATCGAAATTCCGGTAACTAACTTCAATCAAGCTGGAGAATACCGTATTGTGCTCACTTCAGGCACCTGCAGTTCAGATCCTGCCTCGATCATTATTCCGCCAATTGCCAACGTTCCAGTTGCCAGTTTCTACACTGAACCATCATTCAATGTTAAATTTTCGGTACCTGCACCTGTCAGTTTTGTCAATACTTCTAAATATGGCGATTATTTCGAATGGAATTTTGGCGATGGCACCCTTTCGTCAGAAAAAAATCCAGTACATACTTATGAGACAGATGGCACTTTTCAAATAACCTTAACCGCATTTTCAAATAACGGCTGCTCAAATCCCATCACGCAGGGCGATCTAATCATCAGAAAAGAAGCTTCCATTTTTACGCCCAATGCATTTTCACCAAATGGCGATGGTGTAAATGATGAATTTGTGGTAGGTATTACCAATTTAAAACGCTACAGAATTCAGATTTACAACCGCTATGGAAGCCAGGTATTTTTTACAGATAACATTTTCGACAACTGGAAAGGAACTTTCAAAAATAACGAGCTACCAACAGGCGTTTATTACTACGTAATTTTCGGCACACACCTAAACAACACCACTGTAAAGTATACCGGATCGGTTACGCTATTGAGATAAGTTAAGTTAAGCTTAAACCAATTTGCTTTAACAAGATTGCGGCATTAAAAGTTGAACACGGTCCTTGCTTTAGTTTATAGTCAAATTTCATTTCACCATTAGTAAATTGAATATCAAAGTGAAAATTGCGAACCGCTTGCGGATAGTCATCTTTTAAATCTGCCAGCTGCAAATCGTGGGTTGCAAATAAACCAGGCGTTTTTTCGGCAATTAACTTCTCAATAAAAACTTTTGATCCTAAATATTTATCCTTGCTGTTGGTTCCGCGTAACATCTCATCGATCAACACAAAGGTATTGTTATCCTGTTTAATATTGTTCAAAATCATTTTTAAACGATCAAGCTCTGCCTTAAATGTTGAAGTACTTTCGTTCAGCGAATCTTTAATTCTCATGTAACTATTAATCGAGAACACAGAGAGCTGTAATGATTTGGCATTCACCGGTGCTCCGGCATAGGCCAAAACCATATTAATACCAAGCGTACGTAAAAACGTACTTTTCCCAGCCATGTTCGATCCGGTTAGAATATCAACTGTAGGAGATTGTTCTAAGCAAAAATCATTATTCACTCTTTTATCGGAAGCAATTAAAGGATGACCTATTTCTGTTCCTTTAAGGCTGAATACATTTTCCATTTCAGGAAATACCCACTCCGGATGATTGTGTGCCAATGTAGCGAATGAAATAAGCTCTTCGAAATCACCCAGATGATCTAAAGCAGTAATCACATCTTTTGATGATGATTGATACCATTTATCGAGACTGATGCAACACTCCAAATCCCACAGAAACAAGCCATTTAAAAAACCTCCAACGATCAAATTCAATCTGGCATCAAACTTTTGAATCACCTTCGACAAAGTCCTGATTTCTTTACTCACAGTGATTTCTGAAGTGAACAACCGGCGAATGTAACTGCTTTTCCACTGATGTTCTTCAATCCATTTTATGGCTTTGGCATAACTGTTTAATAAACCTGATCCACCACCAAAACTGTAAAAAACCAAATTGATTTTGGAATTGAGGAATATATTCATCCCCAGATGGATGAATACAAAAAGCCCTAGCAAGTTACTAAACAAACCACCGATAAAAATTGCAGCCAGAACCAATGCGAAGGTTAAGTAAGGCGCAGTGGCTACATAAAAACGCAAAAATTGCCCACGTACAAATAAGAGTTGCTGACCAAGGCTTCCTTCTAACTGGGTTTTTATTTGTTCAATTTTTTCAATGTCGTGGCCATGCAGGTTGGCCCTAAAATCATATGTTTCTGCTATTTTTTCCTGTATTTCTTTAACCGCCTCTTGTCGGGCTAAAATTTCATCTTTAGTTAATTTGTTTGCCAATCGATTTGAGAGCAATATTTTACCTGTTTTGGTGTAACACCTGCTAATCAATTCGAACAGTGAAGCCCTTCCGAAAATATCAAGATCAGAAGTGTAAGGATGAGACTCCGATTCAAACTGGCTACCGTCATCATAACCATTTGGTTGAGCATTCAATTGATTCCACTCGTTCTGATAAACCCAAAGCAACTGTTTTTGGTATTCGATTTCACGATCGAGCTTAGCTTGTTTTCTAACAACATATACAAATCCAACCACAGGCAATAGGAGTAAAACTTGGATTAGCGTCCTGCTGTTATCATCTGCTGAATTTAATAGCAAAACGAAAAATAGAACTTCAGCTAAAAACAAGCCTATCCGTACTAATGAGAGCTGATCTACCAGCTTTTTGGTTTGGTTAATTTGTGTGGTAACTTCAGTTATTTTTTGGCCATAGCCAGATATTATTTGTGCTTGTGTTTTTAACATTATCTTTGAATCGCGGAAAATTCTAAAGATAGGAAAATATTAAATGAAGATTACTTTAATAGCCATCGGGAAAACGGAGGATAAGTATTTAATTGAAGGCATAGAAAAATACATCAATAGGTTAAAGCACTATATTAACTTTACTTTTTTGCCTTTGCCTGATGTAAAAAATGTTAAAAATTTAAGCGAGGCACAGCAGAAAGCAAAAGAAGCCGAACTGCTACACAAACAAATTAATAATGGTGATGTTGTTATTTTGTTAGATGAAAAAGGAAAGAAATATTCATCGGTTGAATTTTCCAATTACCTGAACAAACAAATGATTGGCAGTGTGCAACATTTGATTTTTATTATCGGCGGGCCATATGGGTTTGATGAAACCATTTATAAACGGGCAAACGGTTTAATCTCACTCTCAGATATGACCTTTTCACACCAGATGATCAGGTTATTTTTTGTCGAACAGCTATACCGTGGATTTAGCATTTTGAAAGGCGAACCTTACCATCACGCTTAGAATAGAAATGACGAATAGATATGAATAACTCAGTATGGAATTAGCCTTTCCAAATCATCATAAAATAAAACAACATGTACGATAAATATAAAAGACAATACAGATTTAAAAGTAATCAAAGCGGCAATAATAAAATGCTTTGGATTAGTATCATCATTTCTTCAGTGATCATAGCCATCCTTTATTACTTTTTTTAAAGTGCATAAAAAAACACCAGACGATAAATCTGGTGTTTTCAAATCGACTAGGAAAAAGCTTAAACGCCTTTTTTACTTGTCATGTTTGCTTTTTTAGCAGGAGCTGAAGTCTTAGTGGTTGCTTTCGCACTTCCAGCTGCCTTTGTAGCAGTAGATTTTGCTTTCTTATCAGCAGCTACTTTCTCTTCAGCCAATTTAACTTCTGCCGGAGAACCTGGAGTTTCAGGAGTTTCTTCAGTAAATAAAGGCAAATCTTTCAACAGGTTATACCAGGTAACGATTTTCTTCATATCAGAAGCATAAACCTTTTCCTGATCGTGACCTGGTGCCACTTCTAAAAAGAACGCACGCAAATCACTTTTCAAATCTGGTGTAGATCCTTTTTCAGAAATTTTAGCAAAAATATCCGCCAATTTAATTTCTTCCTCTTCACCGTAAACCGTAATATCTTCTAATGAAGCCAGTTTAGTATTGGTGATATTGGCTACAACTTTGGTTTTTTGAGCATCTAAGCCTTCCAAAATGTAACCTACTTTATTTTGTCCAACCAGTTTAAATAAACCTGGTCTGCCAGATACGGCAACAATTCCTCTTAAATTCATAATTTTTTGCTTAGAGCTTTGAGCTTAGGCGATAGAGTAAACCCTATGCGCCAAACACGCTGCTATTAATCTTCAATAATTTCAATTCCTAAAATTTTATCGCCCTGGCGGATATCATCCACAAGATCAACATTCTCAACTGCTTTACCAAAAACCGTGTGGTTACGATCTAAGTGCGCAGTATTGGTTCTGCTGTGACAGATAAAAAACTGAGAACCACCAGTGTTTCGGCCTGCATGTGCCATTGACAACACACCACGATCGTGGTATTGGTTTTCGCCAGTTAATTCACAGTCAATTTTATAACCCGGACCACCAGTACCTGGCATTCCTGTTGCACCATCTTTTGAATTTGGGCAACCAGTTTGAACCATAAAATCAGGAATTACGCGGTGAAAAGTTACACCATCATAAAAGCCTTCGTTTGCTAATTTTTTAAAGTTTGCAACTGCCTTTGGAGCATCTTGTTCAAAGAACTCAACAGTCATATTTCCTTTTTCGGTTTTTATTATCGCTTTACTCATATCAAATGTGGGTACTTATTTAATTTTTAATTACTTAAAAAACTTCATGTTTTAAAAGTAGAGGGCAAAAATAGCAAATTTGTATTAATACAACATCTTTTATATTTAGTAAATGATCGCAATTCTATTCCTGGCGGCGAGCAGCCCCGCCATTTGCTATAGAAGCACATAAAACATTAAAATTTTCGTTAACGTAGTAAATAAGTTATTTTAGTGTTTTATCTCATGATGTCCATCCAAAGAAAATATATCATTTTGGTTATTTGCTTGCTCGCGAGCATTTGCGCAAAAGCCTCTTCCCTATTAATTTATATGGATGAAGACCAGAAAAACCACCTCAAGGCTTATGGAATCGCATATTGGACCATCAGCAAACAGGTAGAAGTTGATTGGCTGTTAAATTACCGCGGCGGCAGTTTTTTAATCAAATACAATAAATCAGTTGAAGATGAATTAAAAATCAGAGGGGTTTCTTATGAGGTAATGGCTGATGGGAAAGTGGTGAACTTACTCAATGAAATCAGTGATCCATCGGTTAATATGGAAATGGTTAAGCTGGAAAAAACACCCAAAATTGCCGTCTACTCACCTAAAAGCAAATTGCCTTGGGATGATGCCGTTACGCTGGTTTTAACTTATGCCGAAATTCCCTATGATGTAATTTATGATGATGATATTTTACAGGATAAGTTAACCAAATATGATTGGCTACACCTGCATCATGAAGACTTCACCGGTCAGTATGGACGTTTCTGGTCATCTTTTAGGTACGCTACCTGGTACCAGGAAGACGTAAAGAACCAGGAAACACTTGCCAAAAGACTTGGGTTCAAGAAAGTTTCAGAAATGAAGTTATCGGTAGCAAAACACATTAAAGAGTATTGTGCTGGTGGTGGCTTTATGTTTGCCATGTGCTCCGGAACGGATAGTTTCGATATTGCTCTGGCAGCCGAAGGTGTTGATATTTGTGCGCAAATGTTTGATGGCGATGCGGCTGATCCAAATGCCCAATCAAAACTCGACTTTAATAAAAGCCTGGCTTTCCAGAACTTTCGATTGGACAACAACCCGATGAACTATGAGTTTTCGGACATAGACGCCACGCAAACCCGAAACCTCAATCAATCAAACGACTATTTTACCTTGTTCGATTTCTCTGCCAAATGGGATTTGGTACCCACCATGCTTACACAAAATCATGATAAGGTGATTAAAGGTTTTATGGGCCAAACTACTGCTTTCAAAAAATCAGTGGTAAAACCTAGTGTAACTGTTTTGGGCGAAAATAAAGGCGCAGCAGAAGTTCGTTATCTACATGGTGAAATTGGTAAAGGCCAGTTTACATTTTATGGCGGTCATGATCCTGAAGACTATCAACACGCAGTTGGTGATCCGCCGACTGATCTCAACCTGCATCCAAATTCTGCAGGTTATAGATTAATACTAAACAATGTGCTTTTTCCTGCTGCAAAGAAAAAGCCACAAAAAACTTAAGGTTATTTCCGTTCATCCGTATTTTGTTGACAATACATGAATATTCCTGTTATCTATACAATAAAGTACGCATGACATAAATACGCAGCGATACAACTTCAGGCTATCAAAATATTTAAAAACTCATTGCAAACCAACGCTTTAACAAGTCTTTTCGTAACACGCATGATACTTTGGCACAGCTTTTGGAAACAGGGCTTGTAATTAACATTTAAACAAGATTCTTTACCTAAAGAAAAAATATCATGAAAAAGTTATTATTAAGTGCTTCAGTAGTATTATTAGCAACGGGTGCCTTTGCCCAAACAACAATGTCTGGTTCTGACGCAAGATTCGGTTTGAAAGCAGGTGTAAACTTATCTAAATTCCGTGCTAGCGATTTTAATGGCAGTTCAGAATTTAATGACAATGTGCAAAACAACGTAGGATTTAACGTTACAGCATTTGCAGATTTTGGTGTTGCAAATAACTTCTTTATCCAACCAGGTGTATCGCTTCAAAATAAGGGAGCTAAATTTGAACAAACAACCACAGTGGCAGGAGTTACCAATACTACATCAAGTAAAGCAAATTTGATGGCTATTGAAGTGCCTATCAATGCTGTATTCAGAATTCCTACGGGTGATGCTGGTGCCATTCAAATTTCAGCTGGTCCATATGTTGGATTCAACATTTCTGGAAAAAATAAGTACGAAACAGTAACTACTGGCGGTAACGCGGCTGGAACTGTTTCAAATGAAGATGATTTAAAATTTGGTAGCAGCACAGATAAAGACTATAGTTCAACAGACTTTGGTGCTAACTTTGGTTTAGCGTATCGTACCAACTCTGGCTTTTTAGTAGGGGCAAATTATGGTTTAGGTTTATCTAACCTGGTACCAAAAGATTCAAGATCTGGTGACGGTAAATTAACTAACCGTGTGTTAGGTTTTTCTGTAGGTTATTCATTCTAAGAAATACCTCTTAACAAAAAAGCTTCCTGATTATAGAATCAGGAAGCTTTTTTTATGTTCATCACATTTACTAATCGTAAAAATTCCAGCTTACTCCGAACTTAATTAAAGCATCCTGCATTGGGTAACGGTTTACGGTATAGTATCCCGGAGAAAATAATCCCTGGTTAATATAGTCGTATTTGATAAATAGATTAGCCCGTTTTAGGTTTGCTTTAATATAAACATCAACAACTGGTTCGGATTTAAACACGCGGTCGCTGCCTATATAGAACTGTGCGGTTGCCGGCGAATAAGAGTAATTTGCATACTCCGAATTGTATCTCACATCAAAACCGATGTTCGCTTTAAGCACTTTAAAAAAGGTTTGATCCAGGTAAAAACTGTTATAAGTATAAAATTCCGGCGTTCTTAAAATTGCATTTTTATCTGTTTTTTGATAGGCGATATAGTTTTCCAAAACAAACTTGCCAAAACGCCATTTTTTTGAGATATCCAGGCGAATCAAGCTAATGTCGCTACTTTCCTGAACAGGCAAAATTGCATTGGTACCATAACTATAATCAGCCATAAAGTACAGATAGTTACTGGTTAAAAAATATTTGGCCCCAGCGGTAAAACCATACTTATCATTTATAAAGTTGAAAGATAAGTTATTAACTTTAGTTTTACTAAAATCCTGACGATCCCAACGATAATGGTTACCATGATAATAGTTAAATAGTGCCGCAGGACTTTGGTTTTGGGCATAAGCACCTAATTCTATTCTCCCTACAGATTTACTCAATAGTATTCTGCTTTTAGCCTCGTACAAATAATCTCCGGCATTTTCGCCCTGCAATATCTGCTGAACATCTAAATTTAAATCGATATTACTGGTAAAGCGATAACCGGCAGCACCCAATACAGTGATATTTTGATAACTAAACTGGCTCTGCTCATATTGCGTTCCATCTTCTTTATTACCTAAAAACTTATGCTGGTAATAATCATGACGAATTCCGGCATCTACCTTTAATTCATTTTTAATAACTGTTGAGTTTTTTGGACGAAGAAAAAAACTATAAATAAATTCGTTCTTTAAATGCTGTACGTGAGTGGAATCATTGGTAAAAGTTGTACTGGCAAAACCTTCGGGCATTACGCCATAAGTATCAGCTTCGTTTTTCGCAAAGTCGTAACTGTCATTATTATATTCTACCGTATACGTTACCTTATTTGTTGGCAAAACTGCACTGCTAAAATTAGTCGAAGTATCAATCCGGCCTACATAGTAAGTCTGTTTTAAAAAGACGGTATTTTTGCGGTACAAGTTGCGGGCCGTGGTTAGTTTAACTGGCTCAGCTTCCCTGCTGATTTTATTGTAACCCGGCTCAAATATAGTTGAGTCTAAATTAGATCCGTTTTCGTAAGCACGCATGGTATTAAATATAGCTGAGGCCCACATGTTGTAACGTTTACTCGGCGATTGATACCAGGAAAAAACGGCAACATTCAAGTTATCGCCACGCTGCCTGCTGTAAAACCCTCTTGAATCGCCACGATTAAAGTTCACTCCGGCATTCCAGTTTTTCTTAATATTCTGACTATGCGTTGCCTTAAATAACTGTTCCTTTTGCCCGGCACTAATCAGATATAAACTGGTGTATGGCGCACGGGCCTGATAATAAATAATATCCTCTGGAGTTAGCGCATAATAATCAAGTGAATGAAATCCTACATCGAAACCAATTCTTTTACTTGGCTCGAAAAGTAGTGGCCTTGCAGCTAATCCCATATTTCCATTATTGATAGTAGGATGTTGAGGCTGTAACAGCGGACTATAATTCTGGATGTTAGTTGTAGAGGTATCAAGCGGCAGCAAAACGATACTATCTCTGCTTAAAGCCAGTTTGGTAAAACGGATAAACTTTGCCGTGTAAATAATGGAATCTTTTGCATCAAGTTTTTTTCTGATTGAATCTGCCTCCGACTTATCATTTATACTCGTTTTTAAATCCTGGGCAAAAGTCTTTTGAATACCCGAAAGCATTAAAATTAGTAAACAGATTTGAACAACGATACGCATATTACAGTTCAGCAATTAAACGGGTTAAAATCTCCGTCATTTTAGGTTCAGCCTTCGCGGCAGCTTCCAAAATCTCCTCTAAATTAAAAGGCTGCAAATCTTCCGGAAAGCCTTCATCGGTTAAAACCGAAATGGCAAAAACAGGTAAAGCTGCATGGTTTGCCACAATCACTTCAGGAACAGTGCTCATACCAACAGCGTCAGCGCCGATTAACCGTAAGTATTTATATTCTGCTTTGGTTTCTAAATTAGGGCCAGATACAGCCACATACACGCCTTTGTGGCATTTAATATCAACAGTTTTAGCAATCTCTAGAGCCTTTGCAATGATAGAACGCTGATAAGGCTGGCTCATATCAGGAAAACGTGGGCCTAATGAGCTTTCGATTAAACCACGTAGCGGATTGTCTGGTTGAAGATTAATGTGATCTTCAATAATCATCAAATCACCCTTTTTAAATTCAGGATTCAAAGAACCAGCCGCATTGGAAACAATCAGGTTTTCGATTCCCAGGCCTTTCATTACCCGAACAGGAAAAGTAATTTGCTGCATGCTGTAACCTTCGTAATAATGCAAACGGCCTTGCATGGCTACAATTTTTTTACCGTTTAAGGTTCCAAAAATTAATTTGCCACTATGAAATTCTAATGTAGATATCGGAAAATTTGGAATATTGGAGTACATCAATTGATGCTCCACTTCAATTTCTTTAACTAGGCCGCCCAATCCGGTGCCTAAAATAATGCCTATTCCTGGTTTAAAGTTTTCGGTTTTACGCTTTATATACTCAACGGTTTCTTCTATTGCTCTTAACATAGTTTAAAATAAGTTCATCAAAGGTAATCTTATCTTCTTCAAATAAATCAACCTCGATGGGTAAAAAATATACGGGTAAATTTACCAGTAAATCTTTAAATCCCGCAGCTTTTAAACGTTTGCTATCCTTTTCTGTTGTGATGATTATTTTTTCTTTTTTCTCACTAACATCAAATGCCGATTTGAACTTTTTAATATCTTCAGTTTTGAAGCTATAGTGATCCGGAAATTTTTCATGCTTAATATGCTCTGTGTACTTTCCAAGCTCTTCAATTAAGGGATCTGGGTTAGCAATTCCTGTTAAAAGAAAAATTTGACGATCTTTTATAGACTCCAGTGGAAGACTTTCTTCAGTATATAGATGCTGAAGATCACCATATTTTAAATAAGAGTGTAATACCTTTTGAGTGTTATTTGGCTGCAATTCATTGATTGAGGCTTGCTGAGCAACATGTAATAAAGGAACAGGTGCCTTTGTTACCAGCAACACGTCAGCCCTTTTCCGCGACGAGAAAACATCCCTTAGATTTCCTGCCGGAAGTAAGAATTGCAATGTCCCAAGTTTTCTAAATTCGAAGAGCAAGATGTTTAACCCCGCAGTGACGGCACGATGCTGAAAAGCATCATCTAAAATGATCAGATCATGATTTTCCTTCAGCTTCTCAATCCCAACCACCCGTTCTTCGCAAACTGCTACTGTAACGTCCTCAAATTTTTGATAATATTGTAAAGGTTCATCACCAATAGTTTCTGCTGTTGCGGTATCGTCAGCAAGAATAAAACCTTTTGTTTTACGCCCATATCCCCTACTCAAAATGGCAATTTTATAATCGGCCAGCAATCTCACCAGATACTCGGTTGTAGGCGTTTTCCCTGATCCACCAACAGCTAGATTACCCACACAAATTATAGGTAAATCGAACTTTACAGATTTCATAATGCCCCAGTCATAGAGTTTCTTTCGAAGCGTAATGGCTAAACCATAGATAAAAGAAAAAGGGAGGAGTAAAAGGCGTAAATAGTTAACTAGCATACCGTGTTGTTTTCAAAAATAGGGATTATTTAAAATTTAAACACTGCTTTTTTAGCAATGACTATTAAACCAACCCTAGTAAGCAAAAAAGGTTTGTCAGAATATTATTGAAATGCTGGCGTTATCATATTTTATCACTATAATTTTTTGCATCAGTTCGATACTAATACTTAAAATTCAGTATAATTGTTAATTAACAAACTCAATTCAATGTCTCCAAATAAACGTTTAGTAGTTGGTCAAGGTCAGATCAGCGGCTACATTTCGATTTTTTTAGCGGTTTTAGCCTTACTCGGAATTTTATGTTTTCATTATCCGGAAAAACTAACTACCCCCGAATTCCGTGAAATTTACACCAAAGATAGTATGGAAGCACTAATGCTCGGCGGTGTCATTACCTCTTTCTTTTTTGCTGCATTAAGTGTTATCCTGAGTAAAAAATTAAAGTGGGGTTGGCCGGGTTTTGCTTTGGCAGCATTAGCAGTAATTTTAGGCGCATTGAGCGTTGAAGGAAGAGATGTGGCCAAATCGAGCTGGCATTTTGGCTTAGACTGGATGATACTGGATTTATTATTGATGGTTGCCATTTTTGTACCATTGGAATTATTTTTCCCAAAAAACAATGAACAAACTAAATTCCATGAAGAATGGCGAACAGATTTAACTTACTTTGTGATTAGCCATTTATTTATTCAGTTTTTTGGGATTGTAACACAAAAACCTGCCGTACTATTTTTTGGCTGGATGGGATTGGACAAATTACATACCTGGGTGCAGGGCCTACCTTTTATTGTCGCATTGTTTTTAGCTTTCTTTACTACAGATCTGTTTCAGTATTGGGCACACCGTTTTTTCCATACCCGAGTATCTTTGTGGCGTTTCCATTCCATACACCACTCTACTCAAAATATGGATTGGTTGGCAGGCAGCAGAACACACTTCATTGATATATTTTTCACCAGAGCGATGACCTTTATTCCGCTTTACGTCTTGGGGTTTTCATCAACGGTTTTTAATGTTTACATCATTTTCATTGCAATTCATGCCGTATTAATTCATGCCAATACGAGAATTAATTTTGGCTTCTTAAAATATATCTTCACTACACCACAATATCACCATTGGCACCATTGCGAAGACCCAAAATATTACGGGCATAACTTTGCATCAATATTTCCTTTTATTGATATGATGTTTGGAACCTATTATTTGCCAGGAAAAGAGTGGCCAGCAGGCACAGGCGTTCATGAAGCTGAATATCCTAAAGGTTTTGTAAAACAAACTATTTACCCCTTTACCAAAAGTCCGTTTGATACGGATTTGAAAATGGAAGAGAGAAGTGACCGGTAGTTTTAAATTTAGTTAATGCCATAATAAATTTTCGAACAAAGGGATAGATATAATTGTTACATTCTATATCTGCAATCCCTTATGCCCTTTCAAACAGAAATCTTAATTATTGGTGGTGGATTAGCAGGATTAACTGCAGCGCTTCATCTCAACAAATTAGGTTTTGATGTCACATTGATAGAAAAATCAGCTTATCCTCATCATAAAGTTTGCGGAGAATATATTTCAAACGAGGTCCTTCCCTATTTTAACTGGCTCGGTATAGATCTTAAAAATCTATCGCCTACCCAAATTACAAATCTGCAATTCACTTCTGCAACAGGCAAGCAAGTGAACACAATTTTACCGCTGGGAGGTTTTGGCTTAAGCCGATACAGCATCGATTATTATTTGTATAACCTGGCCAAAAGCCGCGGAGTAAACGTAGTAAACAAAGAAGTTAATGACGTAGTTTATGCTGAAGATCAATTCTCAGTGGAAACTACATCGGGTGAGCGTTTTAAAGCTGAATATATTTTGGGTGCTTATGGTAAACGTTCGGCTATCGATAAAAGATTAGAACGTAACTTTATCAATCAAAAATCTCCATACCTGGCTATTAAGGCGCATTACAAATCAGATTTCCCCAATCATCTGGTAAGTTTAAATAATTTTAAAGGCGGCTATTGTGGAGTTTCTAAAGTAGAGAATGCTATTTTAAATGTATGCTATTTGGCAAATTATGAAAGCTTCAAAAAACATAGGGATGTTCAGGCTTATCAGGAAAATGTGCTTTATCAAAATAAAAATTTAAAGAAAATACTTGAAGAAGCTGAAATGATTTTTGATGCGCCTTTAACTATCAGCCAAATTTCATTTCATCAAAAAGAGCCGGTATATAAGCATATGTTGATGATTGGAGATACCGCTGGCTTGATTCATCCTTTATGTGGAAATGGAATGGCAATGGCTATCCATAGTGCGAAAATTGTTAGTGAACTGATACAGAAAAGAAATGAAAATAAGATCTCAAGAAGTTTTTTGGAAAACGAATACTCGGCAAGGTGGCAAACAATTTTTGGAAGCAGGCTAAGGTTTGGAAGGATATTAAGCATGATCCTGCAACACAAAACTTATGAGCGACTGGCTATAAATTCAATGACTGCAATGCCTTTCATACTAAATAAAATAATAAAACATACCCACGGACAACCCATAGAAACTGTAAATTAATGCCGATAGATACCAGATTTAGAAGCAATGCCCAGGAGTTGATGGATGATTTTGAAATGGAAGGCGAAGTATTACGTGATGCATTAGATAAGATTGCAAGCATCAACAAGCTACTCGGCGGAAATAAAGTTACTCTTGAAGGCGTAAAAACGTTATTAAAGAGCAAACCAAAAACTCAACTGGTGCGTATGACTGATATAGGTTGTGGCAATGGCGATATGCTTAGAACTTTAGCCGACTACGCAAATAAAGAAAATTTAAATTTCACTTTGAAGGGTATTGATGCCAATCTTTTTACAATTGATCATGCTAAAAAGCTATCAGAATCTTATCCGAACATCAGTTATGAATGTTCCGATATATTCGACGACTTGCAGGAAACAGAGGAGTGCGAGATTTATCTCTGTACGCTAACCTTGCACCATTTTAAAGATGACGAAATCATAAAACTGATGACTCGGCTGAAACAATCTGCTAAAATTGGAATTGTAATAAATGATCTACACCGTAGTGCTTTGGCATACAAACTTTTTAGAGCGTTATGCGTCGTTTTTCGGTTAAATGATATGTCTCGCGACGATGGGTTGATTTCCATCCTCCGCGGATTTAAAAAGGCAGACCTGCTGGAATATGCCAGAAAATTAAATTTAAAATCAAGTTCAATTAAATGGAAATGGGCTTTTAGATACCAATGGATAATTAAAACATAATGAGCGTAATTGTAAAAGCAGCGGCTAAGGCCTTACCCGAATTTTGGCGTGAAACAGCGGATATTATTCCTTTTTTAGATGGTTGGCTGAAAGATCAGGATGAGCGTTTTGTGAGAAAAGTAAAAAAGATTTTTGAAGGTGCTGCTGTTGATAAGCGTTATTCCTTTATGTCGCCTGAAGAAGTTTTTAGCGATTTGAGCTTCGAGGCCAGAAATGACATTTATATCCGTGAAGGGATCAAGTTAGGCGCAAAATGTTTAGAAAATGCGCTCGAAAAAGCAAACTGGAAGCCACAAGATTTAGACTATATTATCACGGTAAGTTGCACAGGCATTATGATTCCATCGTTAGACGCCTATCTAATCAACCTGCTTAAACTCCGTCAGGATATTGTGCGTTTGCCGGTTACAGAAATGGGTTGCGCAGCTGGTGTTTCCGGAATGATCTATGCAAAGAACTTTTTAAAAGCAAATCCTGGCAAAAGGGCTGCTGTTGTAGCTGTTGAATCACCCTCTGCCACCTTCCAACTGAATGATTTTTCAATGGCAAACATTGTTAGCGCTGCTATTTTTGGCGATGGCGCTGCATGTGTATTACTAAGTTCCGACCCTAAAGATACAGGCCCCGAAATTATTGCAGAAGAAATGTATCACTTTTATGATGCAGAAGAAATGATGGGTTTTAAATTAACCAATACCGGGCTGCAAATGGTTTTAGATGTGGAGGTTCCAAATACCATCGAATCACATTTCCCACAAATTATTCATCCATTTCTGGCAAAAAACAACCTTGAAATTAAAGATATTGACCATTTGATCTTCCATCCCGGGGGAAAGAAAATTATACAGCTCGTGGAAGAATTGTTCAATAAATTGGGCAAAAACATTGATGAAACAAAAGCCGTTTTGAAGCATTACGGCAATATGAGTAGTGCTACAGTTTTATATGTATTGGAAAATTATATGGATAAAAAGCCGGCGCCCGGAGAAAAAGGCTTAATGTTAAGTTTTGGCCCAGGTTTTTCAGCACAGAGAATTTTATTGCAATGGTAATATGAATGCACAGGAAATTATCAATCAGCTACCTTACGGAAAAGAATTTTTATTTGTTGATGAGCTTTTGCAGGTTAATGAGGAATTTGTCAAAGGAACTTATAGCTTCAGCAAAGACCTTAATTTCTATGATAGTCATTTTAAGAACAAACCGATCACTCCGGCGGTAATTTTAACGGAAACCATGGCTCAAATTGGTTTGGTATGCCTGGGAATTTTCCTGTTGAAAGATCAGCTGAATGATAAAAATCTGGCCTTCGCCATGACCTCCAGTGCGCTTGATTTTATGCAACCTGTTTACCCTGGTGAACAAGTTTGGGTAAGTAGCGAAAAAAAATATTTTAGGTTCAATAAATTAAGTTGTAGCGTGAAGATGGAAAACGTTAAAGGCGAAATTGTGAGTAAAGGAACTATTTCTGGAATGTTACTTTCCCAAGGCCATGAATAGCACTCGTGTAGTCATCACCGGTTTGGGCGTATGTGCACCGAATGGAATAGACATCGCTTCATTTACTCACGCGATTAAAAATGGAATCTCAGGCATCACCCACCAGCCTGATTTAGAGCGCTTTGGTTTTTCTTGCCAGATAGCTGGGAAGCCAAAACTAAGCGACGAGCGGATTGCTCAATATTTTTCACCGCTTGAACTTAGGAATTTAAACAGCACCGGAATTGTTTATGGAGTAATTGCGGGCTTAGATGCCTGGAAAGATGCTGGTTTAGAAAAAAGCGCCGATGATGAACCAGACTGGGATAGCGGAACCATTTTTGGAACCGGAACATCAGGGATTGACAAATTTAGATGGGCAATGAATAAAATTGATGATATGGAAATCCGAAAAATCGGAAGTTCTGTAGTGATTCAAACCATGGCTAGCGGCGTGAGTGCATTTCTTAGCGGCAAGATCGGTTTGGGCAATCAAATCAGTACCAACTCTTCTGCATGCGCAACCGGAGCCGAAAGCATTTTACTCGCCTTTGAAAGAATTAAGTCTGGCAAAGCAAAACGAATGCTGGCAGGGAGCACCAGCGATAGCGGACCGTATATCTGGGGTGGTTTTGATGCCATGAAAGTTTGTACATTTAAGCACAATCACGAACCCGAACAAGGAAGCAGACCCTTAAGTGCCACGGCCAGTGGTTTTGTGCCTGGAAGTGGCGCCGGAGCCATGGTACTGGAAACACTTGAATCGGCACTGGCCAGAGGAGCAAAAATTTATGCCGAGATATTGGGCGGCGATTTAAATTCTGGTGGTCAGCGGGGTTTAGGCACCATGACCGCTCCAAATCCACAAGCTGTTCAGCGATGTATTAAAAATGCCATTCAAAATGCCGGAATTCGTGCTGATGAAATTGAGGCAATTAACGGACATCTTACGGCAACAACAAAAGATGCGCTTGAAATCGAGAACTGGAAAACGGCTTTGAACGCCACAGCTGAGAATTTTCCTTACATCAATTCTTTAAAGGGAATGGTCGGCCATTGTATCAGTGCAGCAGGCAGCATAGAAAGCGTAGCCGCAGTTTTACAGCTTACGCATGGTTTTATTTTTCCAAATATCAATTGCGAGGACTTAAATCCCGAGATCACTGCCTTGATCAATGAGAACCGCATCCCGCAAAAACTTTTTAATAAACCAATAGAGATCGTTGCGAAGGCTAGTTTTGGCTTTGGCGATGTCAACGTATGTGTAATTTTTAAAAAATACAAGTATGACTAAAGAAGCAATTATCGCAGCACTGAAGATGATCATCAAACCCTACAGCGAAGAAACAACAGTGCTTGAAACGCTCAGTGAAAACACAGATTTCATCAAGGATCTGAAAATTAACTCTGCCAACCTGGTTGATATTGTATTAGATGTGGAAGAAAAATTTGGTATTGAAATCGACAATGATTCGATGGCAAAAATGCTCACCGTACAGGCAACTATTGATGTGATACAATCAAAGCTTGGGAACAATGCAGGGGAATGATATTGTCGATTTATCGTTAGCTCAAACCCAAAGTAACTGGAGACGGAAAGGTTATCTCGACAAAATTTATAATGCGAATGAAATATTCTTAATCTCATCGGCAGAAAATTCAGATGTGATGGTTTGGCTGCTTTGGAGCATGAAAGAGGCTGCCTATAAAATACATAACCGCAAAACTGGTATTCGTGAGTATGCGCCTAAAAAACTAGTTTGTAGCATTTTATCCAAAGCAGATTTAACGTTAGGAATGGTAAATATCGATAAGGCGATATATTTTACTAAAAGCAGTATAAATTCAGCATATTTACACACCATTTCATCTCCTGTTCAGCATCAGCTAGATAAAATTAAAATCTCTATTTACGAATTCCCAAATCATCTTTCAAACTATAGGGACACCAAGCCAGCCTGCGTAAGCCATCACGGAAAATATCTGGCATTGACATACTAAAATAATTGCGGCTGATATTTACAATTGATTACTCTTATTTTAACCATCACAACTTAAATAATAACCACCGCATATTGTGGTTGCTACCCTAAGGCTATTGCCCCATTTTCTTTACAGAAGAATAGAATTGCATCCCTCAAAAAGCCTTATCTTTGCCCAAATCATAAAAAATAAAATATGCTTAAAGGATTTTTTAACGTACCCACTCCGGTAAACGAACCTATATTAAATTATGGCCCAGGCAGTAAAGAACGTGTTCTTTTAAAAGAAGCGTTAGCTGAAGCTCGCTCGCACCAACAAGACATCCCGATGTATATTGGCGGTAAACAAGTTCATACGGCGAAAAAGGGTAAAGTGGTTCCACCACATGATCATCAACATATTTTAGCGCAATATAGCATTGGCGATAAAACACATATTCAACAAGCAATTGATGCCGCTTTAGCTGCGAAAGAAAACTGGGAAAACCTTCCATGGGAACATAGAGCTGCAATCTTTTTAAAAGCTGCTGATTTAATTGCTGGCAAGTATCGTTACAAATTGAATGCAGCGACCATGTTGGGTCAAAGCAAAAATGCCTACCAGGCAGAAATAGATGCCGCTTGCGAGCTGATTGACTTCTTACGTTTTAACGTAAGTTACATGAGCGATATTTACAAACAACAACCTCCGGTTTCACCTCGTGGAAGCTGGAACAGAGTAGAGCAACGCCCCTTAGAAGGATTTGTTTTCGCCCTAACCCCATTTAACTTCACGGCAATTGCAGCAAATTTACCAGCATCAGCAGCGATGATGGGTAACGTTGTGGTTTGGAAACCTGCAGATACACAAGTTTATGCAGCTAACCTTTTAATGGAAATTTTCCGTGAGGCAGGTTTACCAGATGGTGTAGTAAATTTAGTTTACGCTGACGGACCAGAAACCGGTGATGTAATTTTCAACCACCCTGATTTCGCAGGTATTCACTTTACGGGCTCTACAAAAGTGTTCCAGGAAATCTGGAAAACGATTGGAACGAACATTCATAAGTATAAATCGTATCCTCGTATAGTTGGCGAAACTGGCGGAAAAGATTTTATTTTGGTTCACCCTTCAGCACAAACTGATATTGCAAGTACGGCAATTGTTCGTGGTGCTTTTGAATATCAGGGACAAAAGTGTTCAGCTGCTAGTCGCGTTTACATTGCCGAAAGCCTTTGGCCTGAAATTAAAAAGTTGATGTTACGCGATTTGGCTACCTTTAAAATGGGTGGAACTGAAGATTTTACGAATTTTATTAATGCTGTGATTGATGAGCGTTCATTTGATAAGTTGGCGAAATATATCGACCAGGCAAAACAGGATAAAGGCGTAGAAATTATTGCTGGCGGAAATTACGATAAGAGCAAAGGTTATTTTGTGGAGCCAACTGTTTTAGTGGTTGATGATCCGAAATATACCACCATGTGCGAAGAGTTGTTCGGTCCGGTTTTGACGGTTTACATTTATGCTGATAAGGATTTTGATTCGATTTTGGAAGTAATTGACACCACTTCGCCATACGCTTTAACGGGTGCTTTAATTGCACAAGACCGTTACGCGATTGACAAAGCGAGTCATGCTTTACGCAACTCGGCCGGTAACTTTTACATTAACGATAAATGTACCGGAGCCGTTGTTGGTCAGCAGCCATTCGGTGGCGCCAGAGGTTCGGGCACTAACGATAAAGCAGGTTCAATGATTAACTTGTTGCGTTGGGTTTCGCCACGTACCATTAAAGAGGTTTTCGAATCGCCGACTGATTATCGCTATCCGTTTTTAGCAGAAGATTAAAATCTTTGCAAAGATAAATATGTAAAAACCTCTGAGCAATCGGAGGTTTTTCTTTTTAATTGGTTCGGATAGTTCTGAAATAATTAAATAATGTCAGTCGGGCTTTGCGCTACACGTTATACCCGCTTCAATCTCCTTTAGGTAACATTTTTTGCTGGTATTTAGGGTTGCATGGAAGAGCACAAGCGTTAAACCTAAACCCGACAGCCGCGGCAGCCCCGAGTTTTTCACGAGGGCTAAAGCAAATGGCGGGGCAACAGAACCCACAAAGAACAGAGCTTTCATTTCCAAATCCTTTAAAACTATCCCCATTTCCAGCTGTTCTATATAAAAACAACATCATGGAAAATCAAGATAACGAAAACTTAAAAGATAAAAATGCTGATAATTCGGCAGATAGGACTAATATGCCTGATCAGTTGGTTCCACGCCACCATAGTGATGAACATAGTGATAAAAATAAGGTAAAATCTGACGCAGGAAATTTAGGTAGAAATTTTGGAAGAGGCGATTTCGGCTCGGAAGAAGCACGTGAAGATGCTGAAAAAGGAAATAAAGGCCACGCCGGCAACATGCCGAACACCGAAGAAAAGTAAAGCCCTGGCATTAGCCAAGGCTTTTTTGTTATTTATTGATATCCTCTAAAACCTTATTGGTTAACTTTGGTACGGTATAGTGTTTCTTAACATTTTCAAGGGTAACAATGATTCCTTTGGTATAGGCGTTATGCTTGTAATTGAAAATCGTTTCTAATACATCAGGATCGATATAGCGGGCATTTGATCCATCAATAATTACATTGGTTTCGCGAGGAATATTGGTTAAAACCACTTGAATTGCTGCTTTGTTTAAAAATGATACCTCTTCAGCCAGTTTTATTCTGATGTTCTTTTTATCACCTTCATTGGTAATTCTGTAAAAATATGGGTTACGCATGTTGGTGCGTAGCAGATAGAAAATGGATACCAGCATCCCTACAGCAACACCTTTTAACAAATCAGTAAACAATACGGCAACAATAGTGACCACAAATGGCACAAACTGATCCCAACCTTTGTGGTACATGTGCTTAAATAAGCTAATTCTGGTTAACCGATAGCCGGTTACCAATAAGATGGCGGCCAGACAAGAAAGCGGAATCATGTTGATAATTTCAGGAATGAATAACAACGAGAGCAGCAACCAAACACCGTGAAAAATTGCCGACATTTTGGTTCTAGCACCTGCATTAACATTGGCCGAACTCCGAACAATTACCGAAGTCATGGGTAAACCACCAATCATACCGCTAGCAATGTTTCCTATTCCCTGCGCAAGTAATTCTCTGTTTGTTGGCGATACCCGTTTAATCGGGTCGATTTTATCAATGGCTTCAATGCTCAACAAAGTTTCTAAACTGGCTACAACTGCGATGGTTAAGGCTACGATGTAAACGTTTTTATTGGTCAGCTGCGAAAAATCGGGTGTAGTAAATAATCCCATAAATTCAGAGAAACCACCAACGACTGGTATTTTAACCATTTGATCGTCCCTTAAAGCGTTAGCTGTTCCTGCAAAAACTAGTGTACCAACCACACCAATGACTACAACAATTAATGGAGCAGGCACAATTGCCAGTTGCCTCACTTTCGGCCAGAATAACAAAATTAAGATTGACAGCAAACTGATAACCACCGCAGCCAAACTAAAATGCCCGATTGCAGCACTAATGGCAGAAAAAGTGTTTTCATGATCCTGCTGAAAGAAGCCTTCATCGCCGCTAAAATCTGTATCTACGCCTAAAGCATGCGGAAGTTGTTTTAAAATTAAGATTAAACCAATCGCTGCCAACATTCCTTCTATTACGCTCGATGGAAAATAATTGCCGATTGTTCCGGCTTTTACCAGACCCAAAATAAGTTGAAAAACACCTGCCAGTACTACTGCCAGTAAAAAAGTTGGATAGCTACCCAATGAGGTAATAGCGCCTAAAACGATTACGGTTAAACCGGCCGCGGGCCCGCTTACGCTAAGCTGCGATCCGCTACAGGATGCAACCACAACACCACCGATGATGCCCGTGATTAAACCGGCAAATAACTCTGCACCTGAAGCCAGGGCAATACCTAAACAAAGTGGCAATGCCACTAAAAAAACAACAATACTTGAGGGAAGGTCTTTCTTCAAATTCTTGGCAAGAAAATATTTCTTCACGTCCGAACCTGAAAAGGCCGGGTTAAACTTTTGCATAACGATAGGATTATCTGGTAAATTTTAACGATTAAATCGTGGAACTATCCGCATAAATCACGATCACAAAAGATTTTGCCAAAAGCAAGGCATCGTCATTTGTAAGAGAAACTTAGAAGGATCAGTTCAAAAAAGAAAACTAAATGAAGTTGGGTGGTGGTGTTGGAACCGTTGGATGATATGGATCTACATATCGCTTGAAATGCTCAATAAAACTGCTCTTCAAAATAAAATGGCTTGAAGAGAACTCATAAGATAAGATCGGGTGGTTAAGCTCTAAAAGTTTAAAATCTGAAAACTTGGCGATGTCTTTGGCAGCGTCTTTTCCACCTTCATGCTCCAATTCGATTTGCATGATCACCGCATTCATGATTTCTTTATCAATACTTGTACAAAATACCGGCGCACCAGAAATGATCATCTTCGCAGAGAAGATTAGCATGAATGCTGCAACGATGCTGTATTTGTATTTTCTTAAAACCATTCTAAAATTCTAATCTTATTCTAATGTGGTATTACAAAAATAAACGGATAATTGGTTTTTCAATACTTTAAGTTGTAAAAAATATTGAGAAGCCTATAATCCTCGCCCCCAGATCAATTTATCTGATATTTAATTTACGAAGAAAACATCAAAGTTCAGCGTTGAACTTAAGTTGGTTTGGTTCAAATTAAATCTTGATATAACTTATATCGGGTTGCTTGTTGATGATTAGATTACTACTGACTAATATTAAATCGATATAATTTGTTAATCGTCAGTTTGTGTGTGAAAATCGAATGCTGAACTTGCATTACCGCAAGTAATTTTTAATTTTAAATTCTCAACCCTCGGTAATGGATAAGAAAATAGCAACACTTCAAGATAAAATCAACCAGGCAAAGCTTGGCGGTGGGCAGGCAAGAATTGATAGTCAGCATCAAAAAGGAAAACTTACTGCCCGTGAGCGTATTCATTTTTTAATGGATGAAGGAAGTTTTGAAGAAATTGGCATGTTCGTTACCCATCGAAGTACTGACTTTGGAATGGAGCGTGAAAAATATCTGGGTGATGGCGTGGTAACAGGTTATGGAACTATTAATGGCCGACTGACCTATGTTTTTTCTCAAGACTTCACTGTTTTTGGTGGTTCATTGTCTGAAACCCATGCCGAAAAAATTTGCAAGCTGATGGACATGGCCATGAAAAATGGCGCTCCTTTAATTGGCCTAAACGACAGTGGCGGCGCCCGGATTCAGGAGGGCGTGGTTTCTTTAGGTGGTTATGCTGATATTTTTTATAAAAATGTACAGGCTTCAGGCGTTATTCCGCAGCTATCTGCTATCATGGGTCCTTGCGCCGGCGGTGCAGTTTATTCGCCCGCTATTACCGATTTTATTTTAATGGTAGAAAATACCTCTTACATGTTTGTTACCGGGCCAAACGTAGTAAAAACGGTTACGCATGAGCAAGTCACTTCTGAAGAACTGGGCGGCGCAACCACGCATGCCACTAAATCGGGTGTAACACATTTTGCCTGCGCCAATGAAATTGAGGCGATTAATCACCTGAAAAAATTATTGAGTTATATGCCTCAAAATTGTGAGGAAATACCGCAGCACCTGGATTATGAAACCGGCGATGAAAGTAGATTATCATTAAATACGTTTATGCCAGAAAATGCTTCTCAACCTTATGATATTCGCGAAATTATAAATGAAGTTGCTGATGATAACAGCTTTTTAGAAGTTCATGCTGCATATGCCGAAAATATTGTGGTTGGTTTCGCCCGTTTAGCAGGTAGAAGCATTGGTATTGTTGCCAACCAACCCGCATATCTTGCTGGCGTTTTAGATAGCAATTCATCTGCTAAAGCCGCCAGATTTGTTCGCTTTTGCGATTGTTTTAATATTCCGTTATTGGTTTTTGAAGATGTACCAGGCTTTTTACCAGGAACCGATCAGGAGTGGAATGGCATCATCAGCAATGGAGCGAAGTTACTTTATGCTTTTAGCGAGGCCACGGTTCCACGCATTACGGTGATTACGCGTAAAGCTTATGGGGGCGCTTACGATGTAATGAACAGCAAACATATTGGTGCCGATATGAATTACGCCTGGCCAAGTGCTGAAATTGCCGTGATGGGCGCTAAGGGTGCTGCTGAAATCATTTTTAAAAAGGAAATTACAGCATCAGCAGATCCGCAGGAGAAATGGCTAGAGAAAGAAAAAGTTTATTCAGATATTTTCGCAAATCCCTATCGTGCTGCAGAACGTGGTTTTATCGATGAAGTGATTGTACCTGATCAAACGAGAATAAAGTTGATAAAAGCTTTCAAAATGTTAGAAAACAAGGTGGTGAATCATCCCCGTAAAAAACATGGTAATATACCTTTGTAATAATGTAAAATGGATGAAGCGGGAAGATGAAAAGTGGTAAACGTTGTATCGCAGACAATATGCTCATCATCTTTCTGACATCTTAAATAGTTACATCCTACATCTCAACACATGCTAAAACGAATAGATATTCTCCTGATGGCTTTTTGCACAGGTTTGATTGTCGCAAATATTTACTACTGCCAACCGCTGGTTATTTTAATTGCCAAAGATTTTAATTTAACAGAAACCTATGCAGGACGAATTACCTATATCACTCAAATAGGATACGCAACAGGTTTGTTTCTGCTTGTTCCGCTAGGCGATATGTTTGAACGTAAAAAACAAATTCTGATCATTACTGCAATGGCAATTTTAGCTTTGCTCACCGCGGCTGTTTCGCATTCGTTTTTCCTGCTCGAAATTGCTTCGTTACTGATCGGGATTTGCTCCATTGTGCCACAGCTTATATTACCACTCGCCGCAAACCTGAGTACTGATGAAAATCGCGGGGCAAATATCGGCATGATTATGAGTGGACTATTGGTTGGTATTTTGGCATCAAGAGCTGTTAGTGGTAGCATTGGTTTCTGGTTGGGCTGGCGGGCAGTTTACTACATGGCTGCAGGAATCTGCGTATTGCTTATTCTCTTAATGGCGAAACGTTTTCCCCAAAGTTTTCCAGCGTTTAAGGGCACCTACAAACAGTTAATGCGTTCGATGTTTGGTTACATTAAAACCCAGCCTGCATTACGAGAAACGTCAATCATCAACTTTTTAGCTTTTGCCATCATTAGTGCTTTCTGGACCACGATGGTATTATTTTTGGCTAATCCACCTTTCAGTTTTCAAACACTACAAATCGGTTTATTCGGAATTGCTGGTGCGGCAGGTGCTTTGGCTGCTCCTCTTGTTGGTAAACTGAGTGATGGCAACAATCCTCGCAAAAACCTGATGATTGGTTTCATTTTGCAAATCATCAGCATTGCTTTGTTTTATTTCACCGGCAGTCATTTGTATCTGTTTGTTATCGGAATTGTACTCATCGATATTGGTCAGCAGGCCATTCATGTAACCAACCAAACCCGGATTTATACTTTAATTCCCGAAGCCAGAAACCGCCTGAATACCATCTTCATGTCAGTGAGTTTTATCGGTGCCAGCTGCGGCTCGGCACTGGGTTTATGGCTTTGGGGCCACGGCGGCTGGGCAATGTTTTGTTACGGTATGGCCGGAATAATTATTTTCAACATCTTAATCTATCTGTTTTACGGAAATAAAAAATCCTCAGCTCACCTTTAAATTATTTATGAAATCTAAATTCGCTACTCCACTCATCTTAATCATTTTAATCGGTATTTCTTGCTACACAAGAGCTCAGGAAAAGCCAAATCAAACATCAACTGTTCAATCATTAAATAAGTTTAAGCTGTATTTGTTAGGAGTAGGAATTGAACGTGAACAGAAAATTTCTTCTTCATCTTCAATTTATTTTGGTGCGGCCATTGAAAGCGTTGTGCCATTCTACCCGATTCAACCGTTGGATGATAGTGATATTGTTGGCATTACCAAGAGTTTTAATTTCGCTCCCGTTTTTTCAGGTGGATTTAAAAACTACTATAACTTAAGCAAAAAAGCAGAAGATGGAAAAATAACTGCGAATAACAGCGCAAACTTCGTTGGCTTTGAATATAATTTAATTGCACCTATTTTGATTAATGGGCGATACGTTACCCGATATTTTAGTTCATTTTCTCCAACCTGGGGTTTTCAAAAAAACACATTAAAAAACATGAACATTGAATTCGTTATCGGGCCATCGTTTCAAACTGACTTTGATCGAAGTCGAATTTCTGTATTGGCCAGAATTGGCTTAAACTATTTACTATAATCCATGCCGTTAGTACAAATTGAACAAATATTTCCTTCACTCACCTGGCGTATTCGTCATGAGGTGATGTATCCGGAACTTCCTTTCGACAGCGTAAAGTTACCAGATGATTTTGATGGTTTACACTTTGGCCTTTACGCCGACCATAAACTGACTGGTGTAGTTTCGTTGTTTCAAAAAGGAGACGTTTATCAATTCAGGAAACTGGCCATTCTGGCTGATGTGCAAAAATCAGGTTATGGATCTCAACTGATGAATTATATCTTAGATTTTTGTAAAATTCAGAAGGCAAGTAAGCTATGGTGTAACGCCAGAGTAAATGCTAAAGAATTTTATTATAAATTTGGATTCCATGAAACTGAAAAAACCTTTTTTAAAGATGGGTATGATTTTGTTGTAATGGAAAGGGATTTACAATTGTAGATTTACAAATTACGATTGATAGCATTTCGCCTGTCTAAAGTCGTGAAATCATAGTTGATGACCTGGTCTGCAACATGTAAATCTAGAATTAAAAGTGGAATAAGATGGACGGACTGATCTGCTACAGGCAAATCTAAATCGTATATCTAAAATCTTAAATAAAAATATGGCTAAGAAAAAAGAAGACACTAACCTGCCTAAGGCGCAGGATAAGAAAAAACATGTTGCTGTGGTAACCAAAAAATCGCTGCAGTTTTTAGAAGAATACATCAATAATCCTGCTCCTACGGGTTATGAGTGGGAAGGTCAGAAACTATGGTTAAATTATTTAAAGCCATATATTGATGAGCATTTTGTAGATAATTACGGGACTGCGGTTGGTGTAATCAATCCAAAAGCACCCTATAAAGTTGTAATCGAAGCCCACGCCGATGAAATTTCATGGTATGTGAATTACATCACGAATGATGGTTTAATTTACGTGATCCGCAATGGCGGCTCTGACCACCAGATCGCCCCATCCAAACGTGTTAACATCCATACCGAAAAAGGTTTGGTTAAAGCTGTTTTTGGTTGGCCTGCCATTCATACCCGCCACGGCGAAAAAGAACAAGCCCCTGAGTTAAAAAACATTTTTCTGGATTGTGGGTGCACAACAAAGGAGGAAGTTGAAAATTTAGGCATCCACGTGGGTTGCGTGATCACTTACGAAGATGAATTTATGATTTTAAACGATCGGTACTATGTTGGTCGTGCTTTAGATAACCGTGTTGGTGGTTTTATGATTGCCGAGGTCGCTCGTTTGTTAAAGGAAAACAAGAAAAAACTTCCTTTCGGTTTATACATTGTAAACTCTGTACAGGAGGAAATCGGCTTACGTGGTGCTGAAATGATTGCGCAACGCATTAAACCCAATGTGGCTATCGTTACTGATGTAACTCACGACACCACTACGCCGATGATCAATAAAAATACACAGGGCGATTTATCAGCAGGTAAAGGTCCGGTGGTTTCATATGCTCCGGCAGTGCAAACTAACCTAAACAAGCTATTGATTAAAACTGCTGAGAAAAACGAAATTCCGTTTCAACGCCAGGCCTCTTCGCGTTCTACCGGAACAGATACCGATGCTTTTGCATATTCAAACGGCGGTGTTCCATCGGCATTGATTTCTTTACCATTGCGCTACATGCACACTACGGTAGAAATGGTGCACAAGGAGGATGTTGACAATGTGATCAGCTTAATTTACGAAAGCTTGCTAAACATTAAAGACGGACAGGATTTCAGAGAATTTAAATAATTGGTAAATAAATTAAGGCTTGAGGTTTATCTTCAAGCCTTTTTTTTTGCACTAAAAATCAATGAAATCATCAATGAAGAAACTCGTATTAATCCGCCATGGTGAAAGTGTGTGGAATGTAGAGAACAGGTTTACGGGGTGGACGGATGTAGACTTATCAGCTAACGGCTATCTGGAAGCCAAAAAAGCAGGAGAAATTTTAAAGAAACACGATTACAATTTTGATATTGCCTTTACCTCACTTTTAAAAAGAGCAATCAAAACCCTTCATATTATTTTAGAAGATCTTGATCATTTGTGGATCCCTGAATATAAAAGCTGGCATTTAAATGAACGTTTTTACGGAAACCTGCAAGGATTAAATAAGGAAGAAACAGCCAAAAAATTTGGCGCAGAGCAAGTTCAAAAATGGCGAAGAGATCCGGATGAAGAACCGCCGGCGATTACCACAACCGATGAGCGCTGGCCTGGTAACGATTTGAGATATCAATCTTTAACACCTGATGAGTTGCCATTAACAGAAAATCTCAGCGATACGATTGCCCGGGTACTTCCCTTCTGGAATGAATCGATTGTACCAGCCATTAGTAGAAATGAAAAAGTGATTATCTCGGCTCATGGAAATAGCCTGAGAGCTTTGATCAAATACATTGACAACCTATCGAATGAAGAGGTTACCGCATTGGAAATTCCAACCGGCGTTCCTTTAGTTTATGAACTTGATGACGATCTTCGAAAAATTCGCCATTACTATCTGGAGTAGGCTTAAAAACAAAAACCCCTCAAATGTTTCCACCTGAAGAGCTTTGTTACTTTGAGAAGCGTAAAAGAAATTATTTAATATTTAAATCTGTTGCACCCTTTACATCAGTTGATATTTCGCCTAGAATGCCTGCATTAACATTTTGAGCAGTATAAACTTTAACGAAGTCGACCGTATTTAAGGTTACTTTTTTACCAGTGGCATCAACAGCCCACGAGATATCAAAGCTGTTGTAAAGATTGGTTTTATAATCATCACCTGTAGAGTAACTATCGGTGTATCCCCAATCAAAAGCCGCATTGGATACAATACCAGTATTATTTAGTGTAGATGGTAATAATGTTCCTTTAAAAGTTATTTTCTCCTGATTTGAGGCAAACAAAGGATAAAAATTAATCCGCTTTGCACTGTTATTTACAAAACCGCTATTCCCCTGATTATCTGTCCAGGCAACATTTGCAGCCGCTTTCGGATTAGTGTAAGTAATTTCATAATTTTTAATGGTGGTTGCTTTTGCATATTCACTTCCAGCCAATTCAAACCATTCATCATCAGGCAAACCATTGCCGTTTTTATCCTGGCTCACCATCACGATTCCTGGTTCAGCAAAAGCATAAGGTGGGCCAAAAGGATTTCCATAAATTGCTAAATCGGCTCCGGTTTGATTTACCACTGAGTGGTCAAAACCAAAAACGATGTAACCACCAAAACCACCTAACGAAACCATATTTGCAGTACTGCCAATTAATTTCTGTGCCTGCTCCGGAGAACCTAAAGAAGCATTATTAATATGCTGGCCAGGTGCAGGTGTATATTCGAAAACTTTACTAATAAATTTACTACTGGTTGGCGTAACAGCAACTACCGGAACCGGGACAGTAATGGTATATTGATATGTAAAACTTCCAGCCTCATTATATCCCTTGTAATCTACAATATAGGTTCCGGCTGTAGTTGGCGTAAATGCAAAATTGTAAGCTGTACTTACTACTTTACCATCCAGCTTCCATTCATGTTGAAAACCTTTTCCGTTGTTTGAAACTGCATATAATTCAGTTTTTGAATTTACCTTTCCTGTAATGGCATTTTCTGTAATGCCCATTTTCCCGTCAGGTGCAGTTACTGAATCTTTTTTACATCCGAAAATAAATAGTGATGCAGCAAATAAAACCAATAGGTGCTTGTTAATTTTCATTTTATTATATATTGAAGGTTAATTATTTAGTGTAGAAAACCAGATGAGCTGGTACATCTCCTGTAACTACAGAAAATTTCTTTTTACCGGTTTTATCAAAACAGTACAATGCACCAGGTGAAACATAATCCTTTGCATCGGTAAGGTAAATGTCTGATGAGATCGGATCCACAGCGATTCCATACGGCATCACAATATCTTTTTCACTACCATCTTTTATGAAACCGCCGGCAACAACAGTTTCATCTTTAACATTTATTTTTGAGTAGGAAACCACCGTTGACATGGTTACATTGCTCCAGGCTGTACTGATGATGTAAGCGAAATCTTTATCAATGGTAAAGGTGCTGGCTTCGATATCAAATTTTTTCTTTACGGCGTCAGTTTTGGTATCCACGACATAAAGGTTTGACTTTATATTATAATAATCACCTCTTGAAGTCACGTATAAATCACCATATTGATCAGCTTTTAAGCGATTAAGATTGATCGCAACATCAATTCTTTTGCTTTCTAAATTAGTGGTTAAATTTATTACAGAGATTGAACGCTCATAATCGCTGCTGGAATAACCGCCAGAATTCGCCACGTATAATTTATCGCCAACTACAGCCAAATCTTCAGGCTGGCGACCAACCGTAATTTTTGTATCGATTTTGAATGATGCCGTGTCGATTACGCCAACGTAGCCATCGTATGATGTTACGTAAGCCTTATTTTTGTAAAAGGCAACGTAACGACAATTTGGAATATCAACCTGTGCCAATTTCTTCGTCGATTTTACATCCAGAATCTCGAGTTTATTGGAGCCATTTACCACTACATAAAGTTTAGATCCATAGATTTTAATATCATTACCCACATCACCTAAACCTAAAGTTACACTAGGATTTGCAGCTCCGTAAAGGTTTCTCCGGTAAACACCTGTTGCGTAATCATAATAATCTAATGATGCTTTATTCGAACCAAAATTACCTTCGTTCAAAATGTAAAGGCCATTCACGGCGGTTACACCTTGGCCAGGTAACTGAACTTGTTCCTCTGGCGTAACTGATTTATCTTTCCGGCAAGACCATAAAACGGTACTTAGGCCGAACAACATTAACATTTTAACTGTAGTAGAATTTTTCATTTTGTATTAATTAAATTTTGTAATAAGGGTAATTCTGAAATTTCTTCCAGGCATTGGGTAGTTAAGCACTACATCATAATACTGGTTAAAAACATTATTCACTTCAGCAGCAATGCTGTAGTTTATTTTTGAAGCATTGAAGGAGTATCGGATTGCCAAATCATGAGTGTACCAGGGTTCGACATAGTTAACCGGAATATTTGCTTTCTGGCTATAGCGTTCGCCGGTGTAGATGTAACTGTAGCTTAAACCAAAGTTCTTATAATCTGATGCCAACGTAAACGAGGCACTATTCACTGGAATGTAAGGAATTTGCTGTCCAAAAAGCTCACTTGCAGGTGTAACATCCAATGGTCGCTCATAGGTATAATTGGCCTTTGCAACGATGTTAAGCTGGTTGAAACTCCAATGGCTCTGCAAACTTGTTTCTAATCCTTTTACCTCCACTTTGCCCAAATTTAACATGGTCCAGCGGAATAAAGTTAAGGTAGGTATGGCAACAATCTTATCTCTTACATCGCTGTAATAAACATCTGTTTGAAGCGAAATATGATTGAGTTTATTACCTTCAAAAGATTTAGAATAGGTAAAGCCGAGGTCGTACTGACTCGTATATTCTGGATTCAGTTTGCTGTTACCGATAAAAGTATAGTACAGATCGTTAAAGGTTGGCATCCTAAAAATCGACTTATAAAATGCCCGCAACCTGAGATTATTTTTTGCAAAGGGCTGCCAGGAAGCCATTACTGTTGGTGTATATTCAGTTTTATCGCCTGCGGGTATATTACTTTTCACCTGATCGTTAACCAAAGTAGCTAAAACATTTCCCTGGATATCGAATCTTGGCCAGCTAAATTTTGTAGCCAGTGCGATTAAACCGGTTTGCCTTTGGGGGTAGGCAAAGTTTTCCAGGTTAGCATCCAATTGTTGATAGGTATAATCTGTTGACAGCGAAAGATCCCAGAATTGAGTGAAGTGATACAAACTTGCAAGCGACAAATAAAATTCTTGCTGCGTATATCGGTTATCTAAAGCGCCAAATATTGAAACCCGATCCGGATCAAGGTATCTGGTAAAATCATAAGCATATTTGGCATTCACTAAAAACTGAAGTTTTCGATCTGTTTGAGTTTCGAAGGAAGACTGAACAAAGAAGTTATCATCCCACTGTCGCTGGGTAAAGTCGAATTTATTAGCAACAATGGCACCAGGTACTCCCCTCTCGCTGTTGTAGTTGTATAACTTGATTTGCCATTTGCTGCTGTCAGAGGTTGTCCCATAAAGGCCACCTTCTATACGCTTAGCAAAAATATCTGCGTTGCGCCTCACTACCGTAGTATCATAAACACCATTGGTGTAACGGTAATTATATTTTCCATTTGCGTTTATCAGCTCAGCATTTAAACTTAACGCTAAGCGGCTTCCCAATTGCTGGTTATAGGTAACTGAAGGATCAATTAAGCCGAAAGAACCAGTTTTCAAAGCCAACCGAAAATTCCTGTTTTGATCAGTCTCAAATGTTGGAACAATTGTTTTCAAATAGAGGGAGCTGGCAGATGCAAAAGCTTTAGCCGGCATTAATAAATCACCTTTTTGCCCGCTGTAAAGCGAAATCTCTTCAATATTATCAAGAGAATATTTACCCAAATCTACCTGACCGTTTTGAGCGTTGCCTAATTGTACGCCATCATAAAATACCGAAGTGTGGTTGGTACCCATGCTCCGAACATTAATGGTTTTTAAACCACCGATGCCACCATAATCTTTCAATTGAACACCTGAAAAATAGCGAATGGCATCAGCCACAGATAAGGCGTTTAGATTTTTTAATTCTTTACCATTTAATATTTGGAGGGGTGTGGGCGAAAGATTTTGTGTAGATCTTCTTTTCTGTTTGATTTCTACTTCTTTCAATACATTAGCTTTTAAAGAATCTGTTTGTGCAACAGATAATTCAGGCATGAGCATACCTGTCCAGAAAATGAACAAGCTGATAGAACAATATTTTACGCCATTAGAGGCAGGTAAAAACCTAAACATTTTGGTGTGAGTTTAATCCCCACAGCAAACAGAATTACAAGAAATGAAAATACGGAATACCAAAAGTACCTCATCTCTAGCTTCAATCCCCGAAAGCTATGAAATATTGCTAGAGGCAGGTCTTCTGACTTACTCCCGGGTTTCTTACCTTCCCATTTCTTGAATGTGAAACAGTGGCTTTATGAATAGAAATCCGTTATGGAGCTTACAGCTGCGGGACAGTTTTGGATTTACACCAAATTCCCTTTTAATTCCGGGTGTGAAGCGGAAACCAAAAGCATGGCAAAGGTAGCCAAAATTTGAGAAGAATTCTGAAAATATAAATTTGTGTGAAAAATTCACGAAACGCAATCATTCAAACAATAATCTCCGAAACACATGTGCTGAAGTGAATCTCGAATTACTCTGTTTCAGAGTCAGTAATTTCAATCCAAACCGGGCAATGGTCACTTGTTTTCTCCCATCCACGAACATGCTTGTCTACCCCTGCGTTTAAAAGCCTTTTCTCCAGTTGAGGACTAAGCAGAAAATGGTCGATTCTTAAACCTGCATTTCTGCCATAAGCATTTCTAAAATAATCGAAGAAAGTGTAAATTACTTCATTAGGAAACAATTTTCTAATGGCATCTGTCCATCCCTGGGCAACAAGATCATGAAATGCTTTACGTACTTCAGGTCTGAAAAGCGCATCTTCCACCCAACGTTCCGGTTTGTAAACGTCGAGTTCAGTTGGCATTACATTATAATCTCCAGCCAGTACAACAGGCAATTTATATTCTAAAAGCTTTGCTGCATGAAGCGTTAGTCGTTCAAACCAAGCCAGTTTGTAATCCAGTTTTAAACCTGGCGCAGGGTTTCCATTAGGCAAATATAAACAGCCAATAACTACCCCATTTACCATGGCCTCAATATAACGGCTGTGCAAATCTTCCGGATCGCCTGGTAAGCCTCTTTTTAATTCCTTTATTTCGTGGCCACGAGAAAGAATGGCCACGCCGTTCCAGCTTTTTTGCCCATGCCAAATTGCATTGTAACCTGCATCTAAAATGGCTTGGTGAGGAAATTTTTCATCGGGAGCTTTCAGTTCCTGCAAACAAACCACATCTGGCTGAGTTTCTTCGAGCCATTTTAACAAAACCGGTAAGCGTCCGTTTACGCCATTTACATTGTAGGTTGCTATTCTCATCTTAAACAATATTGGTGCGCTAAATTAAAGGAACAAAATAATAATCAAATTAAAATGATATTAGAGATTTTGCGATTTTGTATATAAAACCATCTAAAACAATTAAAGTTGACTCTTTTTTCTTTTTGAATAAAAGTATTTTAAGTTTTTGCGCTTATCTTGCAATTATATTTAATTACTCCCGTTAATAAATGTCTGAAGTTGCTTTAAATATCCGCAAAGATAACGTAAAAGATATTCGTCAGTTATACGATAAATATGCTGCCATGCTTTTAGGTTTTATCCGAGGAACAGTTCAAGATCATAAGAGGTCGGAAGAACACTTAATTAAAATTATATCTGCATTTGCTATAGAAAGCAACGGCCGCCCAACCTCTTGGTTAGCGCTGAGGCAGTATGCACAATATAAACTGATTGAGTTTTCTTCAGCAGACCATGAAGGTGGGAAGTTACGAGATGCCAACGAGATTAATGATGATTTAAATTTATTAACTAATGACGAACGCATTGTTTTTCAGGCGGTTTATTATCAGAAAAAATCAATCTCTCAGTTGGCAAGCCTACTTCACAAAAAGGAAGATATTTTGCGCACCCAATTAAAATCATCAGTAGATAAAATCAGGAAAGCTCGTGGAAATTAAAAAATTGATAGATAGCGGCCTAATGGAAACCTATGTAATGGGCGTGGCAACGGATGATGAAGTTCAGCAGGTGTTATTGCTTAAAAAACAATATCCTGAATTTGATGAGGCTTTAACAAAACTGGAGTTGGATATGGAAATACTTGCCCAAAGCATGGCTGTTCCTCCACCTCCCGGAATATTGTCTAAAATTGAGCAAGAGGTAAATGAAATTAAACTTCGTGAGCAAAATTTAGATCGTTATACTTCACCTGAACACAAATATCAACAAGCTGAACAGGAAAAAGTAAAGCAAGATCGGTACATAGAGGTAGAGTCTGAATCAAACCAAATGCGCATTCATAAAGCATGGCGATGGGTTTTTGCTGCTGTTTTTGTGTTGGGGAAAATATTTCTGGGTTTTGCCATTTATTTTTATCTGGAAAACCGTCAGGCGCAGGAGCAAATTAAAGATTTAAAATTAGAGATTAAAGATATCCGATCCATCAGATAAAAACGCGTTAAATAATATTTTTCAAAACGATAAGATCAATTGCTGGTTATAATATCTATAATTCAGCAATATGAACGATCAGCTATCACCAAACGGAAATCCAAAATTATATATGTTACTTTTAGGTTCGAAAGCACCTAAAAGAAATGTAGAGCAACACGATTATTTTTTCGGAATTGCTCATTCTTTAAAGGAACTTGTTCCAGATATCAAAGCCTTCTGGCCTGAAGCTGGTAATAGCATCCATATTGATGGCTGGCGTGAAGTAAATGAGGTTGATGGTTTCCAAATTCAGGTTAAGCCAAGAGTTCCCGGTCATAACACTTCTCAACACAAATTATTTTTTATTAATCTGGGTGGTTACCAGTCTGGCAAGTTAGAAGAACAGCACTATATTGTTTTAGGTGTGAAAGATGATCGTGCTGCTGCCATTCAGGATGCAAAAAAAACAGTGTTTTTTAAAACGAACTCTGTAAAAGGCGCCAATTCTCATATTGATGAAAAATACGGAATTGACATTGATGATATTTATCGGGTGGAAGATATTTTGAGTCCGCAGCATAAAGAAAAGTATCATATCGAAATTACACCGAATGCAGACCTACCAGAGGATGAAATCCATCTGGGTTATTTTAAACTGGATAAAATTTAAGGGATAGTTTGCTGAAGCAAGATTATACTAAACCTTTCCAAATAAATCATGTTATTAGAATACAACAAAAACCAATAATATGAAAAAGTTAATTTATTTAATGGCCGTTTCAGTTTCGGCCCTGGCATTTCAAGCGTGTGGCGGTGGAGATAAAGATGCAAAGGAAACAGCAGATAGCTTAAACATGAGCAAAGACACCACCACAAATACTGCTGCAACCGGTGGTATTGCCGTTGATGACGCTGATGCAAAATTTACCACAGCTGCTGCAGTAGGTGGAATGGCAGAAGTTGAACTTGGAAAACTGGCGCTGCAAAAAAGCAGTAATCCGCAGGTAAAAGAATTTGCGACGATGATGGTGAATGATCATGGAAAAGCAAATACCGAATTAATGGAAATCGCTGCAGCTAAAAACATTACCTTACCATCTACAGTTGATGAAGAACACAAATCGAAAATGGATGACTTAAGCAAAAAATCGGGTACTGATTTTGATAAAGCTTATGTTGACGCCATGGTTGACGGGCATAAATCTACATTGAAATTAATGGAAGATGAATCTAAAAGCGGAGCGGATGCCGAGTTAAAAGCATTTGCAACTAAAACTGCCCCTGTAGTTCAAACACATTTAACAATGATTAATAAAATTAAAGATGGCATGAAATAAGGTTTCATCACATTATAAAAAAAACCGAGGCGTTTGCCTCGGTTTTTTTTATGCTTTTATTTTTTTCATGACCTGTTCTGATGCTGCTTCGCAGAAGTCAATACCCGAGTAATCTGGATTGTAACCCCCAATATAGGGAACCGCTAGAATATAAATACGTTCATTTGCTTCTCCCTCTTTATCCACTACCTGGAAAAAATCGTTAATGGTTATTCCAGGAACACTCAAAAAATATTCTCCGTTTTTATGTTTCTTAACCAGTTTATTTTTTTGTTTCAGTTCCTTCTCAGCTTTTTCAGCGTCTTTAAACCGCAATGTAGCCGGGCTTATCGTACCATCGTCAATTAAGCCCTGAAAAGGGAAATCTTCAAATGATAAGTGAGGTTGTCCAACGCAATCAACAAACATGCTGAAGCTTTCGGAAATCTCCTTTCCATTTTCATCTTTGTAGTAATAGGTTGCGCCGCCTTCAGGATTTGGTTCAACGCGACTATCATCGCCTACAGAAACAATATCCAATACGCCGGCATCATGAAGGGCCATTAAATCGCGACATGAACTTTGAGGTACGAAAGCAATCACTATTGAAATCAAAGGCATCAACACCTTTTGCAGTCTCAACATATCTTCTGCGGGCAAGTATTTCGCCGGATAATTCATTGCAAAACTCAACACTGCCAGTACTTCCTTCCAATAAATCGATTCTTTCTTTTCAATAGATTTTTCGGCTTCCAAATATTCTTTTTTAAAGAGATCAAAAGGCGGCAACTTTTCCCGATAGTCCATCATGGCATCAACGAAAGTTTCCAAATCCATATCCTTTATCCGTTCATAAAATTTTGGCTCTTTCTTTTTAAATTGTTCCTTGAAGTTTTTTTCAAAAACATAATCGAGTGCAATGAAACCCCCATTTTCTTTAATATGCTTTTGAATCTGTTTTTTGCTTAGTGTGGTATCTTTACCTAAATGACTATCTTCCAAATGAAAGCGAATGGCAGGTAACAATCCATTTCTGGAATGCATGACAATCTTAAACTTACTGCTTTTTGGATCTAGTTTAAACAAATAGGTACCATCATCATTTTGCGTAAAAACACCATTATTTCTGGCCAGCGTTCTAATGGCATCAACGGCAGTTAACGATGAACCTTTCAAGGCAATAGGCGCATTAAAATGTTTAGCCAACTTTTTTGGTGGGTACGGGGCATCAAAATAACCAGGAATTTTACCTTCATATTTTTTGGGCCAATGGTGCCCGGTACAGATCATGATTTCGTCAAAAATCAATTCGTCTTTATTATCTATTTGTACCTTAACTTTTTTATTCTCTTTATCATCGAAAACGTTTGTTACCGTTGTGCGCAAATGAACTTTAGTAGAAATCGCCTTTTTTTCTGCCGCGGCCATTAAGAGATCAAATTGAGCTGAAAGATACTCACCAAAAAAAAGGCGTGGTAAAACCTTGTATTCGTTAAACTTTGAAGAATTGATGTCAAACTTTTTCAATATAGATTGAGGTGCAATTTTTACCCAATCTTCTATTGAATTATAGATGATTGGAATCTCATTATCCGATACGTTTGTAATATGCTCCTGCGCTGCACCTTCGGGACTATAGGGCATACCCGACCCTAAAAATGCTTTTCTTTCAAAAATCTCTATTTCGATATTTTTTAAGCCTGACTCAATAAGTCGTTTATAGATAAAAAGTCCGCAAGGACCTCCGCCAAGTATTGCAATTCTTTTGGTTGAAACCTTTTTGCTCATGTATTAGGAGTAAGAAATTTAAAAAAATTATAATGCTTAAACAGATTTACCATTTTAAGCTTTCCTTACAATCCTAAAAAAAGAAAATTGTTTTGTGCATGAGGAACTATCTTGCTCGCTAAGTGATCGAATAGCCTTTTTGTTTCTTTTCTTTTTGCAGAACATCATCAATTGCAGCAGCAAGTTTTGTAAATACAATAGGCTTAACTAAAAATTTATCGCCATTTACGCCAAACGCATCGATTGCATACTCTTCATACGAGGTTACAAAAAATAAAAACCGAACACTATCACGCAAAATCTTTGCTACATCTAAACCTGATATGTCCATTCTGATATCGAGAAATAAAAAATCAATATCACTTTCTCCTTTCAGATCCATAATAGCCTTTGCAGGATCGACATAGGTTTTAACATTAGCAAAATCGGGTATTTTGGAAAGAAAGTTTGCAAGAATATCAATGCTGAGTTGATCATCATCGATAATTATACATTTGTAAGGAGATTTATTAGCGTAGTCCATTTAGAATTTTCAATAGTGGAAGCAAATGGTAAGCCAAATAACCTGATACAGGCTGTAGTTTTTTGACTACAGAGCATTATTGTCGGATTTGATCGTAAAACTATTGCAATTTAGATGAGTTATTATATCAATTAAGATATTATGAAATCACTAGACAGGTTTATCACAGCTCAGAGCGATAGTTATGATCATGCGCTTTCGGAAATTAGAAAAGGTAGAAAAACAAGCCATTGGATGTGGTATATTTTCCCGCAAATTGAAGGTTTAGCCCATAGTGATACTGCAAAATATTATGCCTTGAAGGATACAGTGGAAGCGGAAAATTATTTAAATCATCCTGTTTTAGGGAAAAGATTAATTGAAATTTCTGAAGAACTGTTGAAACACAAAAATAAAACTGCCAATGAAATTTTCGGATATCCCGATGATTTAAAGCTTCACTCCAGCATGACGCTTTTTTCGATTTTACCGAATAGCAATCCGGTATTTAAAAATGTTATTGCAGCTTATTTCAATGGCGCTGATGATGAAAAAACAATCAGAATTTGTAACGCATAAATTTGGATAGTTTAAAACCAATGTGCTATTTTGCTGTTTCAATTATAATTCATTCATGTTTGAGCGCATGTTTGGGTTTAGATATGGGATAGGCTTCGCAGCCTGTCCCTTTTTTATGATAATGGTAAGGTGAAATAAAATACTGATCCTTTGCCAGTTTCGCTTTCTACCCAAATCCGCCCGTTATGGCGCTCTATAATTTCAGCACTTAAATATAATCCAATGCCGAAGCCTGATATGGTGTGATTGGTTTCTACGCGATAATAACGTTCAAATAATTTTTTGGCATCATGTTCCGAAATACCAATGCCTTCATCTCTTACACTAACAATCACTTCAGTATCCGTAATTTCGCAGTTTACTTCGATATTGGTTCCATTGGCTGAATACTTATGTGCATTGCTTAAGAGATTTGAAATTACATTTCCAATTTTATCTCTATCTCCGTTAACTGTTACCTCACATGAGCTATCAAAGTTTATTTCATGTGTTGATGGAGAGATAAAAGACTCATCAATGGTTTCTTGCAGTAACTGATCTAGCCTGAAAGGTCGTTTATCTACCAGCAATTTCCCGGATTCTAACCTGGAAACATTCAGGAAACCATTAATCATCGCCGTCATCTTTCGAACCTGAATGTAAGCCTTATCCAAAGCATTTTTAGAATAGTCATCATCTGCATTCTTCGCTTTGCGCTGCAGTACCTGCACAAAACCATTAATGGCAGTGAGTGGTGTTTTCAGCTCATGGCTTACCATCCCAATGAAATCGTTTTTGCGAAGTTCATCAAGCTTTCTTTCGGTAATATCCATAAACATTCCTGAATATTCTGTTGGATTGCCCTGTTGATCTAAGAAGACCTTACCAGTAGCTTTCACCCATTTTTCTTCTCCAGTAATTAAATTAGTTATCGGATACTCGGTATCACTTGATACATGATTTTTTAGTGCATTATCTAAAGCATTAAGAAGCATCTGGTGGTAATCATTATCCACTGCTTTCATCACTTCGTCAATATTTACTGAACGTTCCATACTCAAGCCAAGCAAATCTCTTACGAACGCCGACATGGTTATCTTCATGGTTTCAGGGTTGATACTCCAGGTGCCCATTTTACCGGTTTCAATCGCCTGAAGCAGCTTTTCTTCGCTATCTGAGAGTTTTTTGATGTATGCAACAAGATCACTATGGGTTTGCGCAAGTTCTTGATTGGTGGCTGCTAACTCCTCATTGGTTGCGGCAAGTTCCTCATTTGCCGCTGCCATCTCTTCGTTGAGCTCCTGTAGTTCTTCCTGGTGTTTTTTCCGATCGGTAATGTCAATACATGAGCTGATATAACCTGCAAAAGTTCCATCAGGGTGCAAGCGTGGTGGGCCATTCGCCAAAAGCCATCTGTAGTTTCCTTCCTTACTTAGAATCCTGAATTCTCCTGTAAAAGGTGTTTTTTTTGCTAATGCAGAAAGATATATGCCCACATAACGTTCTCGGTCATCCGGATGTATCAAATCAGCCCAACCAAATTCAAGAAGATCATCCATAGATCTACCTGTCAGTTCCACCCAGGGTTTGTTGAAATATATTGCATTTCCGGTTTCATCGCCAACGGCTATAAAAATATCTGTTCCCTCGGCCATTGTTCTAAACCGTTCTTCACTTTCAGATAATTCACGTACCCGTTTTAAAACCCGTTCTTCTAAATCATTATTTAATGATGAAAGCTTATCCTGAGCCACTTGCAACTCTTCGTTTGTGGCCAACAGCTCTTCGTTCGTGGCAGCAAGTTCTTCATTAAGCTCTTGTTCCCTTTGCAGCGCCATCTCTTTTTCAGCAGCTCTTTCTTCAGCCTCTTTTTTCAAAAAGCGCTCCGTAACATCAATGGCTGTATGTAGAATACAAATTACCTGACCGCTTTCATCCTTTACTGCTTTATATTCAAAATCAAAATAAAAAGTACTGATTTCACCTTCGATCTCCAAATCAGCAGCAGTATCTTTTCCAGAAATAGTCAATCCTTCACGCCAAACGGCTTTGAACATATCTATAAATGGTTGCCCTTTGAGTTCAGGAAGGGCTTCCTCTAATGACTTTCCTATCACGCTTCTATCCTTGCCCCAAATACGCAGCATCGCGTCATTCGCTTCCTGGATAATAGCATCTTCTGTAACGTGAATGGCCGTTGCGGTATGTGTTAAATTGAAAACTTGCAACAATTGCTCGTTACTTAAGAGGTAATTATGATGACTCATTCTTTGATCAGGATGAAGTTTTGACGATAAATATTTTTAATTTTCAACAATTACTATTCCAACAATGAAAATATTAATTCCTTAGAACATATAGCTCTGATTTACTTGGCTGTTAATAAATCTGAATTTAACAACTATGAAGGGCAAAATAATGTTTGATTGTCTGTTTCGAAGTTATTAACATTTTTATGAAGTTGTGTAAAATTATTTCATTTGAACAAACCAACATTTCACTAAATTGTTAAACATAAAACAACAGATAAAAAAGTCCTGTGAGCGGGCAATCCGCGGAGGGCAGGCACACCATAAAAGGATACTTCCTTTAACAAAAAAAGATAGCCACTTAATATTTTAAGTGGCTATTCTTTTAGAAATGCTTAGCAATCTAAAGAGCGTTAAATTGAAGCAAATTATTTTAAACGAAATTAAATTTAAAAGCAATTAGATCTTTTAGATTTTGCTTATTGATAAATGAAAGTACCCGTTCTCCTATTTCTTAGTGGTATGGTTTTAGGCTGAATCCCATCTAAAGGATCTTGCTCCTCGGAGTTTAACAAATCGTTATACTTTTCTAACAGATGGATGTATTTATTCATCCAAAAATAAACAGAATTTGGTTCAGCAGCCGGCTGTGTAGGTGAATCGGCGTTTGCTGTGACGTAGGCATTTCCATTAGGAAAAACATCAGGGAAAGAATCAGAGAGATCTTGCCCCAGCAAATTACCAATTTGCCAGATAACCTCATGGCTCAGCCGATCTTGGCCAAACCAGTTGTAGATTGTTCTTCTGCTCACATTCAGTTTCCTTGAAAGTTCGCTAATTCCCATACGGTCTCGGCGCACTATGCGCTCAAGAATTTCACCATGTTTTGATTGAGTTGTCATTGAGATAATTAATTTCCTTTGGTTAAAAAAATTTATTAAATCAAATATCGGGGACGACTGACATATCAAATTTAATAAAAACCGTGTAAGGATGTATAAAACATGCGCATTATTTGACTTTTGTCAATATGAAGGCTAAAAATAGTGTGCAAAAGGCCTTTTAAAGGGTATAAATACGTGGCTAAAAGAAGTAAATCTACGAATACAAACTACCGTTATTTTACATTTTTAGTGCGATTTGTGGACCGTTAGGTGAATTTCTTAAATTAATAACCTGCTTAAAATTTAGGATGAATTATATAGCTGAACAATGACTTCAAACAAAACTAACCAAAACGACTTAGCGGTAAGCTAATTTTTATACCGCCTTGATGATCAGATTAAAAGACAAAACAGTTTCGATTTTATCGAGATTATGAAAAAAGTAACCAGTTTCGAAGCCAAGATGTGGGAACCGCAATCATCTAGCTGATATTGATCAAAATATATTACTATTGATGATTGTCAATTCTTTAAACACATCTAAAATCTATATCCTTGAGCCCTTATTTAGAAACAAGAGAAGAAATAGGTTTCAACTTCTGTAAATAAGAAGTTACGCATCATCAAGTTTAATTTTGCAATATTTGGGCATTCCTTATTTCAAATAAACTAACTGAGATGATTAAAAAATTACAGCTTTATTTTTTATTGGCGGGCGTATGTGTTTCGTTGAATGCAAATGCACAAGATGCCATCAGCTATCAAACACCACCGAAAGAAATCGCTGACCTATTATTGGCAAAGCCAACACCTGGGGTAAGTATTGACGGGAAAGCAGAATGGATTTTATTCAGTGAGCGCAATTCATATCCATCAGTCGAAGAATTGGCAATGCCTGAATATCGTATTGCAGGTTTAAGGTTAAATCCGAATAACTATTCACCGAGCAGACAAAATTTCATCAACAATTTCAGTCTGAAAAATATTAAATCAAATCAAACTTTTCAGGTTACTGGTTTGCCAAGCCCATTATACGCTGGTAACATCAGCTGGAATCCTGCTGAAAATAAGATCGCATTTACCAATACCACTCAAAAGGGCGTAGATCTTTACATCATTGATCTGGCCACTAAAAAAGCAACTAAAACTAATAAAGCATTTTTAAATGTTGTTTTGGGAAGCGGTTTAACCTGGTTAAATGATAATACAATCATTTATCGCACTGTAACAAAACCTGCAAGTGCCGCTCCAGCAAAACCTTTAATGCCAAAGGGACCTACCATTCAACAAAATTTAGGTAAAGCAGCACCAAGTGCAACTTACCAGGATTTAATTAAATCGCCTTTTGATGAGCAGTTGTTTGAGTTTTTCGCAACATCGCAACTGGTTAAAAATACAGCGGGAGTAGAAACTCCTATTGGCAAACCAGCAATATATCAAAGAGTAAACTTATCACCCGATAAAAATTTTATGATGATTGAAACCATTCGCAAACCATTCTCTTATTTGGTTTCGGCTTTTGGCTTTCCATCTACAGTTGCTATAACAGACTTAACAGGAAAACCTGTAAAAGTTATTGCAGAATTACCCTCATCAGAAGGTACGCCTTCAGGTTATGACAATACACAAAATGTGCCGCGTGGGTTTGATTGGAGAGATGATGAGCCGGCAACAATTGTTTGGGCAAAACCACTCGATAGCGGTTTAATTAAAAAGAATGTTCCTTTCCATGATGCTGTTTATGCTTTGAGTGCTCCATTTACAGGTGCTGAAAAAGAACTTTTTAAAACGCAAACTCGTTACCGCGGTGTTCAATGGGGTGATGCGAACCTGGCTTTAATTATGGAAGGTTTAAGAAGTAAGCAAACTTCGAAAGTGAGCAGATACAACCCTGCAACAGGCGCTGTTGAAGAATTATATAGCCGCAACCAAACCGATGCCTATGGCAATCCAGGTTCTCCGGTTACCGTAAAAAATAAATATGGTCGCCAGGTGATTAAAACGGTTGACAATGGAACCAAATTATTGATGAATAATCCGGTTGGTTCATCAGAGAAAGGTGATTTACCATTCCTGGCCAAATTTGATCTAGCATCAAAGAAGAATGAGATTGTTTGGCGCAGCGCTGAGGGAACTTTCGAATATGTGAGCGATGTGATCAATCCAGATAAGTTGGTTTTACTCACACGCGAGGAAAGTCAAAAACTAGTTCCAAATTACTATATAAAAAATTTAGTTCTTCGCGTTGCCGATCAGCCAATTACAAATTTTGCTAATCCTTACCCATCATTGGATGGCATCACGAAAGAGAAAATTTCATACAAACGTGCCGATGGAGTTGATTTAACTGGTGATTTGTATTTACCCAAAGGTTATAACAAAGATAAAGACGGGCCGCTTCCAACTTTAATATGGGCATACCCTCGTGAATTTAATTCGGCTGCCGATGCAGCACAAATTCGTGGTTCAAAAGATAAGTTCACCGCAATCAGCTGGGGTTCGCCAATTTACTGGGTTAGCAGAGGTTATGCTATTTTAGATAATGCGGAGATGCCTATTGTTGCTAAAGATGGTAGAAAACCGAATGATACTTTTATTGAGCAATTGAAACTAAATGCAGAGGCTGCGATAAATAAATTGTCTGATTTAGGTGTAGGAGACAAAAAACGTATGGCAGTTGGCGGTCATAGTTATGGAGCTTTTATGACGGCAAATTTATTGGCGCACACCAACTTGTTCGCCGCTGGAATTGCCCGTAGTGGAGCATACAATCGTACTTTAACGCCATTTGGATTCCAAAATGAAGAACGCACATACTGGCAGGTACCTCAATTGTACTATGAAATGAGTCCTTTCAGTTATGCAGACAAAATCAAAACACCTATCTTGCTCATTCACGGAGATTCAGACGATAACCCAGGAACTTTCCCAATCAACAGTGAACGTTTATTTAACGCAATTAAAGGTGCCGGCGGTACAACCCGTTTCGTATTCCTACCTTACGAAGCACATGGCTACCGTGGCAAAGAAAATATTCTTCACACCCTTTGGGAAGAAGATCAATGGCTGGAAAAATACGTTAAAGGCAAAAAATAATTCTCTCTATTGTTATCAAAAAGCTCCGATTCTTCGGAGCTTTTTTTATACACCTCACATTTTCCACAGGCTAAACTAGCTTATAAAATCCCTGATTTCACGTATCTTTATCTGGGCAAAACTGAACATTCCACAAACTTATTTGTTTATATTCCATGGACTATATTGACTATTATAAAATCCTCGATTTAAAAAAAGATGCTTCAAACGATGATATAAAAAAAGCATATCGGAAGTTGGCAAGAAAGCATCACCCTGATTTAAATCCAAATAATGAAGAAGCGAACAAAAAATTCCAACAGATAAATGAGGCTAACGAAGTTTTAAGTGATCCCGAAAAAAGGAAAAAATACGATAAGTATGGCAAAGACTGGCAACACGCTGATCAGTTAGATGCTCAGGAACAGCAACGCCGGCAATACCAATCTCAAGGTGGTGGTTATAGTGGCGGAGGTGGATATTCTGGAGGTTTTGGTGGAGAAGATTTTTCAGATTTTTTTTCATCAATGTTTGGTGGTGGTGGCGGACGAAGCGGTCGAAATTCACCATTCAAAGGCCAGGATTATAATGCCGATTTACAACTGAACCTGATAGATGCCTACACTACCCATAAGCAAACCCTAACTGTAAACGGTAAACAGGTTCGAATTACAATCCCTGCAGGTGTGGAGAATGGCCAAAAAATTAAATTACCAGGCTATGGCGCTGCAGGTGTTAATAATGGCCCTCCAGGAGATTTATACATCAAATTCAACATTTCAGATCATCCCCGCTTTAAAAGGAAAGGAAATGACATTTATATCCAGGAAGAAATTGATTTGTACACCGCAATTTTAGGTGGAGAGAAAATTGTGGAAACCCTCAATGGTAAAGTAAAATTAAAAATACCAGAAGGCACGCAACCCGATACTACACTCCGCTTAAAGGGAAAAGGTTTCCCTATTTACAAAAAAGCCGATGCATTTGGCGACTTGTATGTTAAATGGCAAATTAAATTACCTACCAATTTAACTGCCGAACAAAGAGAATTATTCGAAAAACTTTCCAAAAGCTAACCAATATGGAAAATAATCTAATATCAGTTGAAGATGTGTGCATACATCATCAGGTCAAAATCAATTTTATTCAGTCACTGGAAGAATTTGGTTTGATTCATACCACTATTATTAAAAAAACGGTTTGGCTGGATAGTGATGAACTGTCCAAACTTGAACGTTACTTACGACTAAGTAATGATCTGGAAATAAACCTGGAAGGTTTACACGCAGTAGCGCATCTATTGTCTCAATTGAGTGAAATGCAAGAGGAAATTATCTCACTTAAAAATGAGCTAAATCATTATAGACCGTTAAACTAGATCCTTAAGACAATCGTTTGTGCAAAAATTTGATGTGAAAGTGAAAGCCAAAACGCAATCTTTTTAAATTAGTTTCTTAAATTGGCGATCTAATTTTTAAAAAATGAGTGATTTGTCTTCAAAATTCATCGAAAAAATAAAATCATCCTATAGCCCAACAGGGTCTTATATTTATTTGGGAGCAGGTATTTTGGATGGGCAAGTGTACAGCGAAGCTGAAGTTAATCTGTCGTTAAAAATGATGAACAGGCATGGACTAATTGCAGGCGCAACAGGTACCGGAAAAACCAGAACGCTGCAATTACTGGCCGAGCAGTTATCAGATGCCGCTGTACCTGTTTTCATGTTAGACGTTAAAGGAGATTTATCTGGCTTGAATCAGGCCGGTTCTATCAATCCGAAAATTGAAGAAAGATCTCAGCAACTTAACAAAACCTTTTCTCCTTCCGGATTTCCGGTAGAAATATATTCTTTATCTGGAAAAATAGGCGCTCAGATGAGAGCGACGGTTTTGGAATTCGGCCCAACACTTTTATCGAAAGTATTGGATTTAAACGATACTCAATCTGGCGTAATGGCGGTAATATTTAAATATGCCGACGATAATAAAATGCCAATTATCGATTTAAATGATTTAAAGAAGCTCGTTTCCTATTTATCAGAAGGCGCAGGAGCCGCGGAAATTAAAGAGGTATATGGCAGTATTTCTACTTCAACTTCCGGTACAATTCTTCGAAAAATTGTTGCCATTGAGCAACAAGGCTTAGGTGGGATGTTCGGAGAGAAATCTTTTGACATTAAAGATTTATTTGAACGTGTAGACGGAAAAGGAACTATTAGTTTACTAAATATAGCTGATGTTCAAAATCAGCCAGTTTTGTACTCAACTTTTTTATTGAGTTTATTGGCCGAATTATTTAATACCATGCCCGAAGTTGGCGATTTAGACAAACCTAAACTGGTTTTCTTTTTTGATGAAGCGCATTTGCTTTTCAAAAATTCGTCGAAGGCCTTTTTGGAGCAAATCGAAACCATTATCAGATTAATCAGGTCAAAAGGAATTGGAGTTTTCTTTTGCACACAGGCACCAACTGATGTACCAGAAAGTGTTTTAGGGCAATTGGGAAATCGTGTGCAGCATGCTTTGAGGGCTTTTACACCGAACGATGTTGATGCGTTAAAGAAAACAGTTAATACCTATCCTAAATCAGATTTTTACCAGATAGATAAAGTTTTAACATCATTGGGAACTGGCCAGGCTTTGGTTACCGTACTCAACGAAAAAGGTATTCCAACGGAAGTCTCGGCAACAATGCTTACTCCGCCACGTGCCATCATGGGACCGCTAACTGCAGTTGATTTTGAGAAATTGGTGCAGGCAAGTGGAATGTATTTAAAATATAAAGATGCGGTTGATCCGGAAAGTGCTTACGATATTTTAACTAAGAGAATTAATGACAGGGCCGCAGCGGAAGAACAAGAAAAACAAGAAGTTGCAGCCCAAAAGCAACAGGAAATAGAAAGTAAACCTAAACCTGGTGAAAAGAGTTTTATAGAAAAGGTGATGGGCGCTACAATTACTCGCCAAATTGGTAAAGAGATTGTAAGAGGCATTTTTGGAATGCTTACCGGCAAAAAAACAAGAACAAAAAGTGGTGGCGGCTTATTTGGTTTTTAACACCATTTTAAATTTTAATAGTACTAAATACCTATATAACAATTAGCACCCAAAATAGTATTTTCGCAATAGGAAATGCTGGATACTGAAACAATTTATACGTAAACCGATAACTTGTTATAGTTAGGCGTGCTAAACGAATAACATAAAAAAATAGATGAAACCTACCTTATTAATATTGGCAGCTGGGATGGCTAGCCGCTACGGAAGTATGAAACAAATTGATGGCTTTGGTCCAAATGGAGAAACCATCATCGATTATTCAATTTACGATGCTATCCAGGCTGGATTTGGCAAAGTAGTATTTATCATCAAAGAAGAATTTGTTGAGAACTTTAAAGCCATATTTGAACCCAAATTGAATGGTAGAATTGAAACAGATTACGTATTCCAGAATTTCGATTTGAAACAATTCGGTATTGAAGAAGAAATTTATAGAGAAAAGCCATGGGGAACGGCTCACGCAATTCTTTCAGGCAGAAAAGTAGTTAAAGAACCTTTCTGTGTGATCAATGCCGATGATTATTATGGCTTTGATGCTTTTAAAAAAATGGCTGACTTTCTTACTACAGAAGCCACAGACAGTAATTATTCAATCATTGGTTATGAGATCGGTAAAACCCTTTCTGAGTTTGGAGCAGTATCAAGAGGTGTTTGTAAAGTAGATGATGCTGGAAATTTAACTGAGATTGTTGAACGTACAAAAGTTTACCCTAAAGATGGAAAGATTTTTTACGAAGAGGATGGCGAAGAATATCCTTTAGATTTCAGCACTCCGGTTTCGATGAATTTCTGGGGCTTCACTCCTGCCGTTTTTAAAATTACTGAAGAACTTTTTGTTGAATTTGCGGAAGCAAACAAAGATAAACCTAAAGCTGAATTTTTCATTCCGTTAATTGGTGAAAATCTGGTAAAAAGCAATACCGCAACATTTAAAGTTGTACCAACATCAAATAAATGGTTTGGGGTAACTTATAAAGAAGATAAACCGTATGTTCAGGATTCGATTGATCAATTGGTTAAAAACGGAACATACCCTGAAAAACTATGGAGTTAAATTTAGATTCTGAAGTTTTACTAGCCTTCGGATATACTAAAGAAACTGCCACAATTACACAAATAGGTTCGGGTTTAATAAACCGAACTTATTTGCTTTCTCCCCTATCTGAAGATCAAAAGTACATTCTTCAAAACATCAATACTTCAGTTTTCAGGAAACCTGAAGACATTGCTAATAATTTAAAGGCAATTGCCGATTATCTATCAATAAACTACCCTGATTATCTTTTTATCAAACCTGTTTCTACCGTTGATGGAAAAGAAATGGCTATGATTGAGAGCGAGTATTGGAGGATGTTGCCTTTCGTTCCCAATACCGTTTCTTTAGATGTTTTGAGTGAGCCTCAGCAGGCTTATGAAGCTGCCAAACAATTTGGAAAGCTAAGTGCTTTGCTAAATAATTTCGATGCAAGCCTACTTGAACCCACTATCCCCGGCTTTCATGATCTGGGTTTACGATTTGAGCAATTTACGGCTGCGCTAAACACCACAACCAAAGAATTAAAAGGTAAGGCTAAGCCACAAATTGATGATGCGTTAAAACATAAATACATCCTCGACTATTATGAATCATATTCACACCGGGAAGACTTCCCTGATCGTGTTATGCATCACGATACAAAAATTAGCAACGTATTATTAAATGCAGAAACTTTTGCGGGTATTTGTGTGATCGATTTAGATACCATTATGCCTGGTAAGTTTATCTCTGATTTAGGCGACATGATGCGGACGTACCTTTGTGCATTCTCAGAAAATGAAAAAGATTTAAGCAAAATCAAAATCCGCCTTCCATATTTCGAAGCCATGGTTAAAGGTTATTTATCAGAAATGAAAAATATTCTTACCGAGACTGAAAAAGAACTTATCTTATTTTCAGGCAAGTATATCATTTACATGCAAGCTTTGCGTTTCTTAACCGATTTTTTAAATGGCGATATTTACTATCCGACAGCCTACCCTACACAAAATCTCGATCGGGCTAAAAATCAGTTTAAGTTGCTTCATGAATTAACGGTGAACGAAAAAGAATTACAGGATATTATTGAAGAGCATCTAGCTTAGGTAATAGGTAACCAATTTTGATAAACCCGACAACAGCGAAAATACTTTTGATTTGCAGTACCTTGAAAATACTGTTTTGCTGCAACCCATGAAACAGATGCTTCATTCCTCCGCATGACAGAAGTTTGAAAAAGATTGTAGCAAATGGCGGGGCTGCCGTTTCCGAAGTGTACTGAACCATTCATTTTCAAATAAAAGAAAGTCGTCATTGTGAGGCACGAAGCAATCTTATTCGTTTATTATCAGTTCATATCTGTAAGATTGCTGCGTGCCTCGCAATGACGAGCACATAAAAACAAAAAAGCGTTCCTGAACTTAATCAGAAACGCTTTTTATATTTAATCTTCGGTCTTCCGACTAAAAACTATTTCTCTTCTTTTACCTCCTCGAAATCAACATCAGTAACGTTATCACCGCCACCTTGAGGCTGACCATCAGCTTGTGGTTGTTCACCACCTTGAGGCTGACCGCCATCTTTGTACATTTCCTCAGATGCTGCATTCCATGCATTTTGCAATTCAGCTTGTGCTGCATCGATATCTGCGAAGTTACGAGCACCGTGTGCTGCTTTTAATTTCTCTAAACCAGCTTCGATTGGTGCTTTTTTATCAGCAGATAATTTATCACCAAACTCTTTTAGTTGTTTCTCAGTAGAGAAAATTAAAGCATCAGCTCCGTTGATTTTATCAGCTTCTTCTTTTTGCTTAGCGTCATCTGCAGCATTAGCTTCAGCTTCTTCTTTCATTTTTTTGATCTCAGCATCAGTTAAACCTGAAGATGCTTCGATACGGATTTTTTGCTCTTTACCGGTAGCTTTATCTTTTGCACTTACATGTAAAATACCGTTTGCATCAATATCAAAAGATACTTCTACTTGAGGCACACCACGAGGTGCTGGTGGAATACCATCTAAAATGAAACGACCAATTGTACGGTTTTGACCAGCCATTGGGCGCTCACCTTGTAAAATATGGATTTCTACTGAAGGCTGGTTATCAGCTGCAGTTGAGAAAGTTTCCGATTTTTTAGTTGGGATTGTTGTGTTAGACTCGATTAATTTAGTCATCACACCACCCATAGTCTCGATACCTAATGATAAAGGCGTAACGTCTAATAACAATACATCTTTTACATCACCAGTTAACACACCGCCTTGAATAGCAGCACCAATTGCCACAACCTCATCAGGGTTAACACCTTTACTTGGTTCTTTACCGAAGAAAGCTTTAACAGCATCCTGAATTGCAGGAATACGAGTTGAACCACCTACTAAGATAATTTCATCGATATCGCTTGTGCTTAAACCAGCATTTTTCAAAGCAGATTTACAAGGTTCGATAGTACGTTTGATTAAACTATCTGCTAATTGCTCAAATTTAGCACGTGATAATGTACGTACCAAGTGTTTCGGGCCGCTCGCATCAGCAGTAATGTATGGCAAGTTAATTTCAGTTGAAGTTGTGCTTGATAACTCAATTTTAGCTTTCTCAGCAGCTTCTTTTAAACGTTGTAATGCCATTGGATCTTTAGCTAGATCCATGTTGTTTTCAGCCTTGAATTCGCTGGTTAACCAGTCGATAATAATGTGGTCAAAGTCATCACCACCTAAGTGTGTATCACCATCAGTAGATTTTACTTCGAAAACACCATCACCTAATTCTAAAACAGAAACGTCATGTGTACCACCACCACAGTCAAACACAACAATTTTCATGTCTTTGTGTGCTTTATCTAAACCATAAGCTAAAGCAGCTGCAGTTGGCTCGTTAATGATACGTTTTACAGTTAAACCTGCAATCTCGCCAGCTTCTTTCGTAGCCTGACGTTGTGCATCATTAAAATAAGCTGGTACAGTAATCACCGCTTCAGTAACTTCCTGACCCAAGAAATCTTCAGCAGTTTTTTTCATTTTTTGTAGAATCATTGCAGAAATCTCTTGTGGAGTATATTTTCTGTCGTCGATTTCTACACGAGGTGTATTGTTATCACCTTTAACAACTTTATAAGGTACACGTCCAGCTTCTTTCGCACTTTCGTCGTAGCTGTTACCCATAAAGCGTTTAATCGAATATATCGTTTTTGTTGGGTTGGTTATAGCCTGACGTTTAGCAGGCTCGCCAACTTTACGCTCACCGTTTTCTGCAAAAGCAACAATAGACGGTGTAGTACGTTTACCCTCACTGTTCGCAATAACTACAGGCTCATTGCCCTCCATTACGCTTACGCAAGAGTTTGTTGTTCCTAAGTCTATTCCAATAATTTTTCCCATTGTATTTTATTTTCTCTTTTTAAGTATTATAATTTCTACTCCTATTAAACAATGCTTGTGCCAATTGGTTTTTGGCAGAAAATATACCTAAAAGACTGATAAAATGTAAAAAACAAGGCAATAGTTTACTGACAGCATGACAGAAACGGAGGAGATGTCAAACAAGTGAATGTGCGAAAAAGGCCTAACATGCGAAAGAAATCATCAACCTAATCAATTTTAGGTCCTTGACAACTGAGTAAAAATTTGGTACTTAGTTAAAGGAAAATCTTTATTTTGAACTATGACGGTTTAAGGTTAACGCTGGCAAAAGACACTGGTTAGCTTAATTTGACTTTTTTACTTTAAACAACCTAAAGTCTTGCTTATATGTTAAGAAAAATGAGTGATTAAACTGAAGTTGTTTATCGGTATGATCCAAATCAATGTGTGGTTCAAATCGAACATCGAGGTATAAATGCGGAATCAATTCCTTTTGGTAAGCGTAACGTAGCGAAACAATGTTTCGGCCGCTCTGCTTTAAACCATTGGTATATAAATTACTTGAAACTGATTCGTATAACGGCATACCTTTAATCGAAATGAAGTTATTTCCTTTCCAGTAAGAAGCAACTAAACTGCCCCACTTACTCTCTACACCCGCATTTAACCAAAGACCAAAACCACCTTCGTAGGCTCTCCTTTTATCTGGAGATAAATCTTTATAAACCGCAATATAGTTACCAGTATAAACTTGTTTAATATTGGTATTAATTTCCTTATGCAATTTCAATCCAGCCGCACCGTTTAAAACTGTACTAATCGGAATCTCCTTTAATACATCAATTTGTCCACCTTGATGGAAAGCTAAAAACTGTGCGGGAAAACTAAATTTCCATCCATTATTTTCGGCAATTGTTGTTTCTGTAGATAAACCTCCAACAATTTCTTCTTTTGCGGCTTCACCTTTATCAATCATTTTCTGCCAGGCAATCCAGGCATCTAAATTAAAGTTCTTTCGTTCAACCAATAGCTGTGTTCCATATTCTATCGGATTGGTAATTGTTCTTTCGAAGTTGTAAAGTGGTTCAATGTATTTATGTTGAATACCACCCTCCAGACTACCAAAAATCAAAGTTAAATTGCGTTTGTGATATTTTAAACTAAATAATGGTTTTGCATCCGTGATTCCGTTTCGTCCAAAATCTTTTCGGATAAAAGCACCTGCGGTTATGGCCAAATTTGGATGTGCATAGTAAACAATTTGCGGCTGCAACTGCGTTCCATACAAAGTATAACCATCGTGGAAATCATTGGTGTATTCGTAGTTCCGGACGTAGTTGAAGTTGTAAAAATTAAAATGAACTTCATTTGTTAAACTGCTATCCGGGCGAATCCTGTTCTCTAAAGCAGATTGGTTAAACTGTGCAGAGGCAACATAAGAAATAAATAAAAATGATATGAATAGTAAGGCCTTTCTAAGACCTGTGTTTGTAAACATGTGCTTGGTTTTTATCGCTCAAATTTAGGATAGTTTTTTCGTAAAGTGTAAAGCAGAGCATATCAAGTATCAAGAATTGAATACAAGTTGACGCAAGGGAAACAAAGAACTTTCTTTCTTTTAACTTTGATCTTTTTGTGTTACTCTTTAAGCTTGTTTTTCAACCTGTAATTCTTATACAACTTTACAGCAATCATAATTGCCATCGCAACGCCCATGATGCCAATCAAACCGTAAATCCAATTGATGGCACTTTTTAAAATTACGATAAACACAATGGCAATCATGAAAATGGTAGCTAACTCACGCCACAAACGGAGCTGAAAACTACTTAACTTAAACTCACCTCTTTTTAGCTGCTTAACGATGTTTTGGCAAATAAAATGATAGATGAGCAAACCCACTACAAAACCAAGCTTAACGTGCATCCAGGGCATTTGTAATAACATTGGATGTAATGTGAGCATAGAAACCCCAGCCAAAACGGTGATAATCATTGCAGGTGTAGCAATAATTTTCCATAATGTAGCTTCCATCTTCGTAAACTGATTCACGAGAATACTTTTCTCGGGTTCTGGTTTGTCGTTAGCTTCCGTGTGGTAAATAAAAAGACTTAAAATATAAAATAAACCCGCCATCCAGCTAATTACAAATACAATGTGTACTGCAACAAAATAATAATAATACGGCTGTAGGGTTTCGATCATTGTCTCTAGAATTTACGCTCGCTGTTCAAGTCCCCTTTAGGGGATTTAGGGGATTAATACCTAAATTCCTTTACCACATCAATTGCGTACTTCACATTATCAAAAGGAATATCTGGCATAATACCATGACCTAAGTTGAAGATAAAACCCTCAGTGCCACGCATACGCTCAAACAATTTATGAATTTGTGCTTTAATTACAGCTTGATCAGCATATAGAATGTGTGGGTCTAAATTTCCCTGAACAGCAATACCTTTTGGCAAAGCATTTTTAATGTTCAATAAATCTGCATTCCAATCAACAGAAATAACATCAGGCTTTGCCTCGGCCATAATTGGTGCAAAAACCGAACTTCCTTTACAGAAAGAAATTACCGGAATATCTTTTCTATTTAAATTCGCAATAATTTCCTGGATATAACGGTGTGAGAATTCCTGGTAATCATTCCAAGACAATGCCAACGCCCAGCTATCGAAAATCTGAACGGCATTCACTCCCGCAGCAATCTGTAGATTTAAATAATCAGCCGTTACTTTAGCAATTTTAGCCAGAAGCTTATGTGCTAATTCAGGTTGGTTATGAATAAAAAGTTTGGTTAATTTAAAATCTTTGGAAGAACCTCCTTCAATTAAATAACTCATTACCGTAAAAGGCGCACCAGCAAAACCGATTAAAGGAATACTTCCATCTAAACGTTGTTGAATCACCTTAATCGCATCCGCAACATATTGTAATTCATCCAAACAATCAACATTTAAGTTTTCGATATCTTGCGCATTACGCACAGGGTTTGCAAACTTAGGCCCTACACCTTGAGTGAAACTCAAATCGCCACCCATCGCCTCGCCAGTTACCAAAATATCGCAGAATAAAATCGCCGCATCAATATCCAACAAATCAACAGGAAGCATCGTTACATCTGCAGCAATTTCTGGAGTTTTACACATCTCTAAAAAAGAGTACTTGTTTTTAATCTCCCAATATTGTGGCATAAAACGACCTGCCTGACGCATCATCCACACGGGTGGGCGTTCTGTTTGTTTAGAAAATGCTGCGTCTAAAAATAAATTATTCTTCATGATTTGTTGTTGCTACCCCCTTTTATTCGTCATGCTGATGACGTATGGATAAATTTTAATTGCGCAAAGGTATAAATAAAAAAAAAACGAAGTACCTTTTTATTCCTAAAGCGGTGCCTCGTTTCTCAAAATGACAATACGAATATTATAATTTGCTTATTTCTCTTTCTATTTTGGTAATAATGTCTTTAGAGCGTGAAGATTCTGAAAGTTCTTTAGCTTTTGCAACATAAACTTCTGCCCGTTCTTTATCTTTTCGTCGTAGAGCGAGATTGGCCAAATGGATGAGCACATACGACTTCTCATTTTTACCTCCAACAGGAAAACGACTGGCCAGCTGAAAATGATATTCAGCCTTTTCGTAGTCTTCCTCTTTCAAAGCCATATTTCCCTGCATAAACTCGTAATACCCCCTACGATTTTTCGATAATCTTTCCGGGTTGGGTACTTCGGCCAGCATCAGCTTTGCTTTTCCAAACTCATTATTCTTAAAATATTTAGAAGCCATTAAAACAGAACTGTGCCTGAAATGACTCCAGATAACAAAGACAAATAAAAAGCCGGCCACAGCGGCCAACTCATATTGGGTGAAAAACACGCATACCAGTGCAGCCAGTAGGAAAACGGCCATCAATGCATACCTGCCGAGACTATTGTACATTAATGACTATCTGTAAATTTATAGCCTACACCACGAATGGAATGGAAATAAACTGGATTTTTCTGATCTGGTTCGAAATATTTACGGAACGTTAAAATGAAATTATCAATCGTTCTGGTTGATGGATACACATCATAATTCCAAACCGTTTCTAAAATTTGCTCACGAGAAACGGCATCATTTTTACGCTCAATTAAAAGCTTTAACAGCATCGTTTCTTTCTTGGTTAAAGGTGTAATCGTCCCATCATCATGTTTTAATTCAAAAGAGTTAAAATAGATTGTTTTATCACCAATTTTGTAAGAGTTTAATTCTTTTAAATCATCAGATTTTAAACTGCGTTTAACTAAAATACCCACGCGAAGAATCAGCTCTTCTAAATTGAAAGGTTTAACTAAATAATCATCAGCACCTTTTTTCAAACCTAATACACGATCTTCTGATGTATTTTTAGCGGTTAAAAACATAATCGGAACTTCTGCATTTTCTAAACGAATCGTTTCACAAACCTGGAAACCATCCATTTCTGGTAACATCACATCTAAAACAATTAGATTGAAACGTTCCTCTTTAAATATTTTAAGAGCCGTTTTGCCATCTTTAACGGCGTGAACTTTATAACCCTCCAGTTCTAGGTTTAATTTAATAGCATCCAACAAGTGGTCCTCGTCTTCAACCAATAGAATTCTTAATTTTTGTGACATAATTGAGATTAACTAAATGTTACTTCAAAAATACTTCCTTGAGGCAAATTGTCTTTTACTGTAATATCTGCATCATGGTATTGTAAAACCTCTTTCACAATAAACAAGCCTAAACCTGTTCCTTTCGCTTTCCTGACATTCTCATTACCAACGCGGTAAAACTTATCAAATATCAACATTTTTTCGGCATCTGAAATACCTGGTCCTTTATCAATCACACTTAGCTGAATATGTCCGTCAACCTTATCTAAAAGCACATTAATCTCGTCACAAGGGCTGGAATACTTTACCGCATTTTCTATCAAATTCGTCACAACTGACGATAAGGCAAATTTGTCACCCATGATCTGCAAATTTGGCTGAATTTGAGCATTTATCAATTGTTCATTTCCACATGAATGAACCTGTAACCGATCCGTAATCTTATAAACCAGTTCCGAAAAATTAAATTCCTCTTTCGGAAAAGTATAAGAACGGTTTTCAATTTTTGTCGCCAGCAGCATATTTTCGACCAAATCATCTAAACGCTCAATATCTTTTAAAGAATTATTTAACAAAGAAACCTGCCGTGCTTTATCCAAATCTCTTTTAACAATGGTTTGGATGGAAAGTTTTATCGCAGCCAAAGGCGATTTCAACTCATGTGTAATCGACATTAAAAAATTCTGTTGCTGCTCCCTTAATTTATCTTCCCGTTTTAACGATTGGTGCAAAAAATAACCACCAATGCAAAGCAAGAATAAAAACACAGAGCCCTCTCCCATAATCATGGTCATGCGGCTAGGCTGCAAACGCACCACCAAAGTCCCCCATGATATAAGCTGGATTAAAGCGTAGAGCAGTAAGGCGTAAAATATGATAATGGATTTTTTCATTTGTGTTTAAAAGGATAACAAAGTACTTCTTATTACTAAATTATATCAATTGGAAAGCAAATTCCTGTTCATTTTGGTTATTTCAGTCCCGCTTTTTGCTTCAATCTTTTTGCGATTGTCAGTCTGAGCTTGTCGAAGACCTACATCAAAAAGTATTTCCGCTTCAATCGGGTTTAGGGAACTTAGGCTTCTGAAAGAAATTAAAAAACCACCCCAGGCTCCCAATAATCGGGCAATGTTTCATCATGCTTCCATCATTGCGAGGAACAGCCTGCCCCGACATTTCGGGGAAGCAATCCTACAACCATCGCTGTTTTACAAACCAGAGCTTAAAAATTGCTCCGTTCTTCGCAATGACGACTTGGCGAGCTCATAATTTCCTGCCTACTGCAGGCAGGTATGTCTTATATGGTTAAATTACTTCTTAAACACCAAATCCAGCGCTTCAAAAATTGCTCGCTTCGCTTTTTCCAATTCTATTTTTGTGTGTGCTGAAGATACGAAACCAACCTCATATCCCGACGGGCCCAAATAAATCCCTCTATTCAACAATTCACGGTGCATCACTTTGAACTTCTCCATGCTGCTTGCATCAATATCATCTGCCGATTGAATTTTATCCTTGTCTGTGAATGCAAACCAGAAAATTGAGCCAACCGTAAAAACCTTAAATTTATAATTTCTCGCGGTAGCAAAACGTTGAATACTCGCCACAAAATCCTGAGTTTTGTTATTTAAATCTTTATAAAAACCAGATTTATTTAGTTCTGTCAGCGTTGCAATACCCGCAGCCATCGCTACAGGATTACCAGATAATGTACCAGCCTGGTAAACGCCTCCATCAGGTGAAATATGCGCCATTATTTCAGCTCTTGCACCATACATACCGACAGGCAAACCACCACCAATGATTTTGCCATAGGTTACGATATCTGGTGTGATGCCGTAATATGCAGCAGCGCCCTCAAAACCAACTCTAAAACCAGTAATTACCTCATCAAAAATTAAAAGCGAATTATTTTCCGTACAGATTTTACGCAAGAAATGAATGTATTCTTCAACCTGCATAATGAGACCATTGTTAGCAGGAATACCCTCGATAATTACCGCAGCAATCTGGTCTTTGAATTGTGCGAATGCCTGTTCAATAGCCGTCTTATCATTTAGAGGAATCACAATCGTTTCCTCAGCAAAAGATTTTGGCACACCAGCAGAAGAAGTTTCGCCAAATGTAACCAAACCCGAACCGGCTTTTACTAAAAGCGAATCACTGTGACCATGGTAGCAACCTTCGAACTTTAATATTTTATCTCTGCCAGTAAATCCTCTTGCCAAACGAATTGCCGACATTACCGCTTCAGTACCAGAACTGGTAAAACGAATTTTTTCTACGAAACGATTGTTTTTAATAATCAATTCTGCCAGTTCATTCTCTAAGGCTGTAGGTGCACCAAAGCTCATTCCGTTCTGCATAACCTCAGTAACTTTCTCCCGAATTTTAGGGTTGTTATGACCTAAAATCAATGGACCCCAGCTTCCACAGAAATCGATAAATTGGTTTCCATCAGCATCCCAGATATAGCACCCATCACCCTTTTCAATAAAAAGCGGTGTACCATAAACAGATTTGAAAGCCCTAACGGGTGAGTTTACGCCTCCGGGGAAATACGTTTTTGATTTCTCATACAACTCCGCAGATTTAACCCTCGAAATATCAGGTTTACTTCCAGTATTTACCGGAACATCGGCCTCATTGCCTGAAAACATTTTCTTTAATGAATCTAACATCATAGTAAGTTTTAAGTTGTACGTATTAAGTTTTAAGTAAGTGCCAAACGCATAAACTAAACCTAAATTTCAACTCGTCGTTTAAGTGGTGAGTAGTAAGTTCTAAACTTACGTTAAAACGTAAAACTTAAAACCTATAACTTACAACTCTTTAAAGCCAATTGTTATTTAAAATATCTTTAATGTGGTAAGTAGTAATTATGCTTGCTCCTGCTCTGGCAAAGGCATGCATCGTTTCCATCACTACCTTTTGTTCATCAATCCAGCCACGTTCTGCTGCTGCCTTAACCATCGAATATTCACCCGAAACATTGTAAACCGCAATGGGCAAATTCGTGTCTTGCTTTAAACGCTGAATGATATCCAGGTAAGCCAAACCTGGTTTTACCATTAATACATCTGCACCTTCCTGTTCATCCAATTGTGCTTCACGTAAAGCTTCCAGCGGATTTCTGAAATCCATCTGGTAGGCTTTTCTATCGCCTTTGCTTGGTGCACAATCAGCAGCCTCTCTAAACGGACCATAATAAGCTGATGCAAACTTCGTGGCGTGACTCATGATGGCCGCGTTTACGAAACCATTTTCATCCAATAGATTACGCATCGCTTCAATCCTGCCATCCATCATGTCTGACGGTGCAAACATGTCTGCCCCGGCCTGTGCATGTGTTAAAGCCATTTTTGCAATTACGTCAACGGTTTTATCATTCTGAACGTAATCGTTCTCCATAATTCCGCAATGACCGTGATTGGTATATGAACAAACACAAACATCGGTAACTACATATAAATCTTCCCCGAATTGTTTTTTCAATTCACGAACAGCAGTGGGTACCAACGAATGGTCGTGATAAGCAGATTTGGCATCTGCTGATTTTTCATCGCCCACCCCAAAAAGCATGATTTTATTCAGGCCTTTTTTCATTCCCGCTTCTACATCTTTAACCAAAGTATCAACCGAATAGTGGTTAACACCGGGCATGGCATCAATGGCATGCGTAACATTCGTTCCTGGCACCACAAAATAAGGGTACACAAACATATCTTTCGATAGTCGGGTTTCGGCTACCATCTCTCTAACCAACGGGTTTTTCCTCAATCTTCTCGGACGATGTAACATTTTTTTAGTATCAAGTATATTGTATCAAGTATCAAGACTTGAGTATTATTTTTATGAGCGCCATGGTTCGTTTCTTCACGAAACATTATCTAATATTTTATTTTGAAAAGCAATTCCAGTAATTCTTAGGTTATCTTAGCCCCGCTTTTCGTTTCAATCTTTTTGCGGTTGTCAGTCTGAGCCTGTCGAAGACCTGCGACAAAAAGTATTTCCACTACAATCGGGTTTAGCTCTGTTAGGTCATTGCTATGCAGTCATGCTACTTTCGCAATTATAAAACGCAACGCTATAAGATTCCTTCGTACCTCGCAATGACGATGGGGTCTTGCTTATCGCTTTAGTCTTTGGTCTTTCAGCTTTATCCTTCTGCTCCCAATTAACCTTAAACCTTTAAACCTTCAACCTCTATTTAATTTCTATTCCAAAAACTGCTTCAGATAATCCGATTTCATCAGGCGAATAAGGCAAAGTATACTTCACGCCCATTTCATCGAACTTCTTCCCTGTAGAATTACCGATGGCAATCACCTGCTGACCGGGTTCTAATAAATTATCAGCAAAATAAGCATCCACATTTGATGGACTGGTAAAGATTAAAACATCTGCATAACTCTGGTCGATATTTTCTTCAATTACCGTTTCGTAAATTGGCAAATCGATCACCTTTGCGTCAGCGGGTAATGATTTTTGTATCGATTGCAGCGAATCCTGTGCTCTAGGAAACAGTACATTCTTCCCTGAAACCAACTTTGCGAAATCTTCAGCAACTTCCGAAATATCGCCACTTGCGCCAACAAAATCGGCGAAATGATTGAACTTACGTAAAGCATCTTCAGAACCTCTACCCACCACACCAAATTGTGTTTTCTTTGGCAACTGAGGCTTTAAATTGAAGAAATATTCAACACTGTTTCTGCTACTGAAGAAAATCCAATCAATATTTTTTAAAATGAACTGGTCTAAAACGGTAACAATAGGAAAAGTGCGAATTAACGACCTGCCTTCAATTTCTATATTATTACTTTCTAAAGCTTTGCGGAAGTAGCTGTGCTCGCCAATTTCACGGGAAATAAAAACCTTTGCGGGCTTTTTGCGTGTTTTATCAAATTTAGCAACGATTTTTTCAGCTAAACCTGCAGTAGTTTCTGAGCGTAAAAATAAGCGCTCAGGAAAATCATCAGCTGTTTCAGCTTTTGAAGTCCATACTTCAAATTCATTATCTTCTTTTTTGCAATAACAACCTAAAGGCATGTGACAGCCACCTTCAAAAAGATTCAAAACTTTGCGTTCTACCCCAACTTCTTCTGCTGTAGCCGGGTCGTGAAGTTTTTGCAGGGCATCGAAAAGCTCGGTATCATTTTCCCTGATTTGAATGGCCAAAGCACCTTGAGCTGGGGCCGGAACAAATTCAGTTGGCTCTAATTCCTCAACATGAAATTCACTAACATCTAAGCCTAAACGCTTAATGCCAGCTTTTGCCAGCATAATCGCATCGTAGTCTTCATCACGCAGTTTTTGGATACGGGTGGGAACGTTTCCTCGTAAATCTTCGATTTCCAAATCAGAACGTAAGCCTAAGAGCTGGGCTTTTCTTCTGTTTGATGATGTACCCACCATTGCGCCTTTTTTTAAAGAAAGCTTTTGAGAAACATCAACACAATCTTTTAAAATCAACAGATATTCCGTTGCCTCTTCGCGTGGAGGAATCGCAGCTATTGTTAAGCCGGCAGGATGCGTAGTTGGCAAGTCTTTTAAGCAGTGAACCGCTAAATCGATTGTACCAGCCAAAAGTTCTTCTTCCAATTCTTTGGTAAAAAAGCCTTTTCCTTCCAATTTATCTAAACGTAAATTCAGGATTTTATCACCCTGCGTTTTAATAATTTTAATTTCCGCTTCAATTCCAATTGCCGCCAATTCACTTTGAATGTGATTAGCCTGCCATAATGCAAGTTCGCTACCGCGTGTTCCGATGGTTAATTTCTTCACTGTGTTGTTAAATGATTTGCAAATCTAACTAAATACGGCCTTATCTAGTAAATTGTTTAAAAATGAGACAGTGAGGTTACAGTTCGGAGTGAAAAACTGAAAGTTGGGAAGTTGAAAGCTGAAAGCTGAAAGTAAAAAGTTGAAAGTTGAAAGTTAAAAGCTAAATGGTTTATATAATATTGAGAGAATTTTATGCGATTTGCAATTCCCCAGTCTTGGAGGGGTGCCCGCAGGGCGGGGTGGTCTTCATTTATCCAACAAATATAGATGTTACTACTGTTTCCGTTATTGCGAAATCGATTTTTCATCTACTGAAGCAATCTTATTTATTATATTATTTATTAAAAGAGATTGCTTCCCCGAAATGTCGGGGCAGGCTGTACCTCGCAATGACGAGTGCTCTAAACAACGCCTTATGAGAGTTTTTAAGTTCCTTATACAAACAGAGTATTCTGAACCTGATTGTAGCGAAAATACTTTTTGTTGCAGGTCTTCGATAAACTCAGACTGACAATGACAAAAAGATTGAAACGGAAAGCAGGACTGAACCAACAGAAAAGCACAGAAAATTGCTTTTCCAAAAAATAGAAAATTAACTTGGCGTTATTTGCGCCTAAACTTTATGAACTTTGCGGTAAAATTAAGATTCTTTAACCAAAATTTCTTTGGCCATAATCATCGGAACGCTGATACATTTTTTCTCCATGTAGTTCATTACACGTTCCAGAACCTCACGGGAAGCTTCATCCATTTGGCTGATTTCATCGGCAAAAACACCATTTAAAGCGGTATTTTTAATTTCTTTAATCTTCCGGGGAACTTCCTGCATGGCCAATTCGATGCGGCGTTGTTTTAAAACCGTAAAGAACTCTGCAATATTTGTGTTGATGATATCTTCTGCGTGAACCAGTTCGTTGTATCGCTCCTGAATATTTTTACGGGCGACTTCTTTTAAAGATTCTACCTCTATGTAATGAATTGGATTGTTGTGAATAACCGCTGGGGCAACGTCATTTGGGATAGCCAAATCAACAATTACCTTCTTGCCGGTATCGCCATTAAGCAATTTTGAGTAAAGTGCCTCATCAATAATAGCTTCTGTAGCACCAGTGCAAGTAATAATCACATCGAAACCTTCCGTAAAGTTTTCTAACTCGGCTAGTGAATAAGCCTTACCATTTAGTTCTTCAGCCAAAGTTTCGGCTTTGGAAAGCGTACGGTTAAAAATTGAGAAGTTTGAATACTTATGCTTGTTAAGATATTTCGCAATGTTTTGGTTGGTTTCTCCAGCACCAATAATTAATACGCGTGAATTGCCACACATGTTTAATTCTTTAAGCTTACGATAAGCCAGAGAGACCACTGAAACGGGATTTTTGGAAATATTAGTGTGCGTGTAAACTTCTTTCGCCGTTTTCACTACCCTATCCATAATCATCCGCATGTAATCGCCTGTAAAACCTGCATCTCGGCAATTTTCATAAGCTTTACGAATTTGCGCCAGGATTTCTTTTTCACCAACAACCAAACTTTCTAAAGAACAAGACGTTCTTAATAAGTGATTAAAGGCTTCTTCGTTTTCATAAACCGTAACATTATCAAGAAAACGCTCCATGAATTCTGGAGGTAAACCCATATCCAAAACAGTAAGAAATTTGGTGACGAATTCTTTATCGGTTTTTTCTTTGGTAAGGAAAACGAACTCAACACGATTACAAGTACCGATGTAAAAAATTTCGCTAACGGGAAGCTCTGCTTGAAGATTCTTCAACCTGTTATCTAGACTCTCGTCACAAATAACTAATTTCCCTAAAGATTTCAGGTCGATGTGGTGATGCGTAAAAGCTATTACTTTTAAATATTCCAAGTGCTTCCGTTGTTAACTATTATCGGGATACAAAAGTAACACGGTTGGTGCATGTCAACGTCATTAATCTGTAATTTACATTAATTTAGAACGGTTTTAAATAGATGCATAACCCTGACAAACCCAATGTTACTTTCAAAATTCTATTATGGATTTACGCCCTGTTCTATATGCTGGCAGGCTTTAATCATTTTATTTCTACTACCGGATATTACGCAATAATGCCAGAATGGTTGCCGGCTCACAAATTTTTAATTTACTTATCGGGCATTTTAGAAATTTCCTTTGGAATAATGCTGCTTTTTTCTAACACAAGGAAGTTGGGCGCATGGTTAATTATGCTGATGCTTATAGCCTTTATGCCCGCACATATTTACATGATTCAGAAAGCGCCATTCATGTTGAAGTCAATTGAAATTACACCCTTCATAGCATGGATGCGGATTCCCTTTCAGGCAATGTTTATCTGGTGGGCATGGATTTATACGAAAAAATAGGATTATTTTGAAAAGCAACTTCAGTGGCGTTATTTAATGTTAGTCCCGCTTTTCGCTACAATCTTTTTGTTAACCTCTGTCATTCTGCTCCACTTCCGACATTGCAAGGAGGAACGACGCAGAAATCTTTCTCTTAAAACCAACCAAAAGTATTTCCGCTACAATCGGGTTTAGAAAAACTGGCTTGCATAAGAAACCTAAAAAGAAAATCAGCAAGCTCCATGGGCGCCTCTTCAATGAAACGGAATTGCAAATTGCCGACTCCTCTGCAAACAAAAAAAGGTAAAACTTAAGTTTTACCTTTTGCAACTTGGGTATTAAATTATTTTTTTTCTTCTTCTTTTGAGGTTAAATCTTCCCATTTTTCCTCAGCTTGTTCTTTCAAATCTTCAGCCTTTTCTTTAGTTTCTTCCCAGATATCTTCTGCTTTTTCTTTGATATCATCAAAAGTATCTTCTGCCTTGTCTTTAAATTCGTTAAATTTATCCTTCAAACTATCAAAAAATCCGTTTTCTGATTCAGGGTTTGGTGTTTGGTTTTCTGTTGCCATAATTAAAAATTTTATAGCGTAAAACAAACACTATTCCACAACAGCTGTTAAAATATTATGATTGTACAAAATGATTTCAGCCTAAGCGGTGCAGACGGAAAGCTAATTATCGGAGATATTACTTTTGATGATAAAAACCCAAATACGCCAATAGTACTTTTTGTTCATGGTTTTAAAGGCTTTAAAGATTGGGGCGCACACAATTTAGTTGCCCGATATTTCGCAGCCAATGGTTATAGGTATATAAAATTCAACTTATCGCACAGCGGCGTACCGGCAGATAATCCAAAAGATGTGAGCGATTTAAATGCCTTTGCTAATAATACCTTTTCGAAAGAACTCTTCGATGTGAATGCCGTACTTGATTATATTGAAAAGGTTTATGGTAACAATACTAAAGTGAATTTAATTGGCCATAGTCGCGGCGGTGGTTTAGCGATAATTGAAGCCGCTCACGATTTGCGGATTGATAAATTGATTACCTGGAGTGCCATTTCGAATTTTGATAGCCTTTGGAAAAAAGAGCAGGAAGCGGAATGGAAAAGTACAGGCAAAATCTATGTAACCAATGCCAGAACAAAAGAGCAAATGCCTTTAAATGTTGAGCTATTGCAAGATTTTGAAGAAAACGCGGAGACACTAAATATTATCGAAGCTGCCAAACGAATCAATATTCCATGGTTAATTATTCAGGGTGATGAGGATGTAAATGTTCCTTTCGAAAATGCACAAAAATTAGCCGATGCGAATCCAGGTAGTAGATTGATAAAAATCGAGGGCGCAAATCATGTTTACGGCGCTTCGCATCCTTATGAAAACGAAACCTTGCCTCCACTTTTATTTAAGGTTTGCGAAAAGGTTTTGACATTTTTAGGGGAGTAAATCTCTAGATGATGAGACGAAATTTTTAATTAAGGCACAGCCAGAAAATGTACTTCTGTATGCTAATGCAGAGTCAATAGGTTAGAGATTAATCGGTACGTTCAGAATGATAACAGCAATCTTAATCATTGCCTCTGCTTACAAAACCACGCATATCGCTTCCACTCGGACTTTGGAAAATTTCTAAATCAAAGTAAGGAACCGCAGCAAGTAAATGGTCAAAAATATCGGCTGCCACCTCCTCGAACTTCCTTAAGCCCTTCTCTTTCGAAAACACGTAAATTTCGATAGGTAAACCATTTTCTGTGGCTTGTAACTGGCGCACCATAAACGTTAAATCGGTATTGATGAAAGGATTGCTTTCTAAATATTTTTCTGCATAAACTCTAAATGTACCAATGTTCGTCATGTGCTTCCCGTTAACCAGATTATTTGGATTTACTGCATTTTCAGCGTTAAACTTGGCAATTTGCAACTGGGTTTCCGTTAAATAATCTTTCAGAAAATCGATGTTTTGCAAACGGGAAATGAGTTCATCATCGCAAAATTTAATGCTCGAGATTTTAATATTGATGTGGCGTTTAATTCTTCTCCCCTCACTTTCTTCCATTGCCCGCCAGTTTTTAAAAGATTCACTCACGATGGCATAACTCGGAACAATGGTTACGGTTTTATCCCAATTACGCACTTTAATCGTAGTCAGGTTAATTTCTGTAACCTCGCCATCAGCACCATATTTTTCGACTGTAATCCAATCGCCAACGCGAACCAAATCAATGGCGCTCATTTGTACGGAGGCTACAAAACCTAAAATGGGGTCGCGAAAAACCAAGATAAAAACTGCCGTTACCGCTCCAAAACCACCAAAAATATACAAAGGAGATTGGTTTAATATGATAGAGAGTATCAGGACAAATCCTAAAATATAAATAATGATTTTCGCAACCTGCTTGTAACTTCTGATGGGTTTATCGGCATATTTCTTGGAGGCCTCCATGATGGAAACCATGGCGTTTAAAAATGCATTGATGGCAAACATTGTGGCTAGCACCACGTAAATTCTGGAAAATATCAATGCATAAAAAAGCCAATGTTTGAAATCAATAAATACGAAAGGAACAGCATTGTAAATAATGTAGGCTCCAAATATTAAAGCAAAGGCTCTGAAAACCCTGAATTCGAAAAGTGCTTTTTGCCAATCGGTTTTGGTTTTAGCACTTCTTACTGCAAAAATAAATACCTGCCTGGTTAAGAATATGGTAATAAAAAGGAATAGCGTTACGCCAATTAAACCAATAAAAAAATATGAATAAACCAGTTCGGCGCCAGAAAGGTCTTTTTCTACCAGCCAGTTTCTGAATTCGCTAAATATGGTTTGAAAGGTTGGAATATTCATTGAGTTAATTTAGTATTTATTGGCTAGAAAAGTAAATTGTATATTGACTTACGCCATATTGAGCTTCTTAAAACATATTTACATATTCTCTTCAAGAGACTAACTGCTCTGTTTTACAGGCCACCATTAGAAATAAGCACTTCATTGATTGAAGCAATTTCATTTTGATATCGAAATAGAAAGAGATAGCTTCGTACCTCGCAATGAAGACAACCCTGAACATCACTGGCATTAATTTCTTAAATAATAACAGGCTATTCTTTCTCTATCCAATTGCCATCACCTTTTATAATATCAATTAATTCATCCAAGGCAAAAGCTGTATTTACATTTTTTTTCACTACTTCCTGACCACGGTACAAAGTAATTTTATCAGGTCCTGTACCTACATAACCATAGTCAGCATCAGCCATTTCGCCCGGTCCATTAACAATGCAACCCATGATTCCAATTTTAAGGCCTTTCAAATGGTCTGTTCTCGAACGAATCAATTGAGTAGTTTCCTGTAAATCAAAAAGCGTTCTGCCGCAACTTGGGCAGGAGATATATTCAGTTTTACTGATTCTGGTTCTGGTAGCCTGCAAAATTCCAAAGCTGGTCGAGTTAATTAATGCTAGATTCTGACCTGAAGCGTCGATCCAGATTCCATCGCCAAAACCATCAGTAAATAATGCTCCAAAATCAGTCGATGCATAAAGCTGTAGACTATCTGCATTCAAATCCTCATAAGTTCTTTTAATAATTACCGGAACTTGAATGTTTTTTTCTTGCAAGGCGATAAAAAATGACCTTTGCTCTGCCATTCCATGCGCTGCTGATGTTTTCAATATCAGAACAACATTGGTTAGTTGATGAAGCGACAAATGATTAAAATGCTCAATATCAACCTCTACGAAATTTAAATGCTCATCTTTAACCGCAGCTTCGTTGAACTCATCCAAAGAAAATAATGGATGGCAGTTATTTTTATCTTGAAGTTTCAACCAGGTTTGATAGTTGTAAACCTGTTTTAAATTCCCTGGAAAAGAAAATGACGGTAGATGATCACCCAAAAAAGCCAAATCGCAGGCCTGATCGGCAAGGTTATATTTATCTAAACCAGCACTATAATTGTAACCAATAGCATTTAAAAAATAAGGATCTTTCAGGTTTTCTTTAGAAACATCAATCATCACAACCGGATGATGGTGACCTCCGATGTGCTGAACACTTTCTGTAATTCTTCGCGAATATTGGTATGGATTGTAAGTTGGTGATTGTCTTTCGACAGGCTCAGGATGACATACGACAGTATTGCTTTCAACTTTCAACTTTTGACCTTTAGCTCTATTTACATATCTATCTGCCAATGCTTTTGCAACAGGCGCTTCAAATTCCGGGTCTTCGGTTAGGGAAACACGAATGGTATCACCCAAACCATCTTCTAACAAAGTACCAATTCCAACTGCTGATTTTATACGTCCATCTTCCCCGTCGCCAGCTTCGGTTACGCCTAAGTGCAAAGGGTAATTCATGCCTTCCTTCACCATGGTTTCAACCAACAAACGATATGCTTGAACCATTACTTGCGTGTTGCTGGCTTTCATCGAAATCACCAGGTTATAATAATTTTCGGCTTCGCACATGCGGATAAATTCCATAGCCGATTCTACCATACCCCTTGGTGTATCGCCATAATGACTCATAATTCGATCAGAAAGAGAACCATGATTGGTACCGATTCGCATAGCAGTACCATATTCTTTACAAATTTTAATTAGGGGAACAAACTTTTTGTTGATGCGCTCTAACTCCGCAGTGTAGGCATCCTGCGTATATTCCAGGTTCTCAAATTTCTTTTTATCAGCATAGTTACCTGGATTCACACGAACTTTTTCCACAATCCTTGCCGCCATTTCCGCAGCATTTGGCGTAAAATGTATATCGGCAATTAAGGGAACATCGTATCCGCGAAACCGTAATTCATTTTTGATGTTGGCTAAATTTTCAGCTTCTTTTATACTCGGAGCAGTAATCCGAACATAATCACAGCCAGATTCTACCATGCGAATGGTCTGTTCAACCGTTCCAATGGTATCCATGGTATCAGTAGTTGTCATCGATTGGATGCGAATGGGATTATGGCCACCCAATGCGATGTCACCAATCTTTACCTCACGAGTTAGAAACCTCGAATATTGCGTTAAACTATTGCAATATCCACCTGCTAATTCAGGTTTTACCGATATATTTTCCATGCGACTGCAAAGATAAGGATTGTTAGAATGTTTTGATGTTGGAATGTTGTAATATCTAATTATAGAATTAGTGAATTTTGAATGAGTGAATGATAACCGCAACTTCTGAACTCAAAACTCAATCATTAAAAACTCAATAATTAATTATATCAGCCTGTCTTTTATCACCAGGCAATCAGCCGCTATATCATGCCAGCATTGATTTTTACGGTTTAAAAAACTATATAAGTATCCGAAGAACACTGGGATAACCGATAAAATTTTAGAAAAATTTCTGGCTAATGATCGACCAAATGAAATTTGCGAACCCTCAAGGTCAGTCACCTTGATGTTAAGTATCTTTTTACCGATGGTAGCTTGGGTTTTTGATGCTTCGGCAATGCTTCCATAGATAAGTTTAATGACAAAAATGGATGGAAACGGAACTAAATAAGCCGTGATCCGTTGATCTTTACCTTCTATAAAAATGAAACTTAGCAGAATAACGATGCTGTAAATTCCGAAAATGATAAAGTGATCGATCACGGTTGCAAGCAATCGCTGATCGAATGCGGCAAAGTACTGAGGGGCCGTTTTTTGATATATGAAACCCAAAAGCTCACGCAATTCAGGTATTGCGTGAGCCTCTTTATAATCATCCATACCAGGTTTTCGGATGAATGTATTTGGTGTGATGTTTAAATCACTAAGCTGTGATAAATGATAAGGCCCTTGTGGCTTTCCGTTTATAACTACGGTATATTGATCGTTCATTAGATTAAAATTTAAAGATTTCGGCTGATGCTTTAGTCTTTAAGCTTTCACCTTTGAGCTTCTTAATATCTACTAACCTCAAAGTTACTCAATCCTCCATCTAAATTAATAAAGATTTTTTTGGTTGATGTTTTGTAGTTTGATGTTTCATAAACACCATCACTTAATTTTTCAAAACCATCAAAATCTTTGGCTGATAAGCCGGTTTTAGTTTTGATGCGACAACCAGAATTTGTCGGAACTTTTATTTTCACATCGGCTACGCCGGATTTGACCACCACATCGGTTATCGGCAGTAAATCACCAAACTTAATGTCTAAAGCAGCTGCACCACCATCAAAACGAAATGTACGAACTTTGTAATCAGCAAAATCGAAATTTGCCTCGCCTGCACCAAGTTTCATCAAAATATCCCAGTTTGCAGCTTTGTTTAGCTTGAAATTTACATCATTCCCGCTATCACCAAACTTCCATTTGCTTTTTCTATCGTCCATGCTAAAAGTTAACACGGTTGCTGAATCGGTAATGAGTTTTTTTAATGAGAAGTTTCCATGTCTTTTCTTCACATCAGCATTGATCAATTCAGCAGTTTCTCCATCTAAATTGAATGAAATACCTCCACCAGAAATATTTAAAACTGTTTTTTTAGCATTTTCAGTCGCTACAAATGGCTCAGCTAATTTCAAACTATTAAACGCCGTATCATTGCTATCCTCATCGTTGTCATCATCACTGTCATTATCATCAATACTAATATCAACATCCTTTTTAAATTTATTGCCCCACCAGCCACTTCGATCGGGTTCCTGCTGACCTTTAAAAAACAAAAATCCTAAAGCAACAACCAAAACCGCAAGGGATACCATGCTTCCGGCTTGTGAATTATTTCTATTGAATAAAATGTTAACACCAGCAATGATTAAAAATATTGGCCAAAAACTCCATACGTTGCGCCAGTAAAAATCAATGATACCAAAGTTTTCGAGTAGAAGTACACCACCAATAAAAAGCAGTAATATACCCCATATTAATCTATCTAATTTCATAACGTTTATGCTTGAGGGTTAGTTGATGTTGAATTATTGTCGTTTTTTGTTTCTTCCCCGGGTACTACTGTCTCCGAAAAATCAGCGGCTTTTTTCTGCTCTTCCTGATTTTGTTGGTTTTGAAAAGCTGCCCATTCGTTTTTTCTTTTAGATTTTGCGATAATGCTAATCCCTAAAGCAATAAAAATCAATGGCCACATGAATTTGAAAAGATTTCTAATGGTGAACCATTGGGGAATAAAATCGAGTTCATGCATTAAAAAGAAACATCCTATTACCAATAAAAGTAAACCAGCTATTGTTCTGCCTGCATCATTAGATTTATTTACCCTGTTAAAATCTGGCTGTGTTTCAAATGGTTTTTTCTCAAAATCATTTACCGGCTGAGACCAGTTGGTATTGCCTGTGGCTGAACCTGAAAAAGGATCTGGATTACCAAAGGGCGGTGTATTGGGATTGTTTTTGTTAAAATAATCATTAAATTTTGAGAATCTTACTGCCGGATCGTTGTTCACCGGAACAATTATCCACATGATGATATAGGCGATTAAACCGCCGCCTGCCATAAATATGGTTGATAGTACAAATAATAGCCTAACGATGGTAACCTCAACCTGCATGTAATCTGCAAGTCCTGAAGCTACACCGGCAATCATCTTATCGTGTTCATTTCTAAAAAGCTTCTTTTCCATAACGCTGTTCATTTTGTGTTTAAAAATTCAGCGGCGTAATTAAAACCTCATCAACGTTAACCCCTTTACTTAAGTTTAAAATGGTGTACAAAGTTTCTGCTATATCTTCGGGCTGAACAAATTTTTCATCTGGTATGGTTGTTCCTTCCCATGATGAAGTTTTGGTTGAACCCGGCAAAAAAGCAGTTACTTTAACGTTGTGTGGCGCTAACTCTTGCCGCAATACATTGTTAAGACTTAACATCGCTGCTTTTGTTACACTATAACTGCCACCATTTTCAACGGGTGCTTTACTGGCTACTGAACAGATATTAAAGATGTGCCCACGATGCTCTGAACGCATTTTTTTTCCAAAAAATTTGCTTATGTAATAGCTTGCATTAACGTTTAATGATTGTTGTATTTCAAAAGTTTCATCATCCTCATCAAGCAAACTACCAGGAATATAGGCGCCCACATTATTTACCAAAACATCGGCAAAACCAAATGCTGAATCTATTTGATCTAGAAATTTGAGTACCTCTTCCTTTATTGAGCAATCCACTGAATAAATCAAAATTCTTCGATCCGCATCAAATAATTCATCCCGTAATTGTTCAAGTTCTTTTAAACCTCTGGCTATTAATGCCAGTTGGTAGCCTTGCTGCCAAAGTTTAATTGCAATAGCCCTTCCAATTCCTTTTGTTGCTCCTGTGATTACAGCTTTCATCGTGTACGGATTAGTTTTTGTTAACAAAAAACCATATTTATATTGAAAACCACGAATATTTTTGTAATTATCAAAGAGGGTCAACTTTTTTATCGTTTCTTTGTAGTACTATAAATGATCATTTAAATTAAGCAATACATACGGAATGAATTTTACCAATTTCGGCAGATACATCCTGCTACTTAAGTCTGTATTCAGAAAGCCGGAAAAACTGAAAATATACCTTAAAGAGATCGCCAAACAAATGGATTATGTTGGTGTGGGCTCTTTAGGACTTATTGCCATCATCTCTACTTTTATTGGTGCCGTAATGACTTTACAAATTGCTTTCCAGCTGGTTAGTGATTTTATCCCAAAAACAATTATCGGTTCTGTTAACCGTGACTCTAGTATTTTAGAATTAAGTCCTACCATTAGCGCAATTGTTTTAGCCGGAAAAATAGGCTCAGCAATTTCATCAGAAATTGGTTCGATGCGTGTTACCGAGCAAATTGACGCTTTAGAGATTATGGGAATTAACGCCCCGGGTTATCTGATTCTTCCAAAAATTATTTCAGGAATTACAATGGTACCGATGCTGGTTATCATTTCAATGTTCTTAAGTATTTCTGGTGGTTATATTGGTGGTTCAATTTCAGGTGCTGTTACTCCTGCAGAATATATTCAGGGTATTACAACCGATTTTAATCCTTATACCATTACCGTAGCGCTGGTTAAGGCATTTGTTTTCGGCTTTATTATTACTTCCGTACCAGCATACGAGGGTTTTTACGTTCGTGGCGGGGCTTTAGAAGTTTCACAGGCAAGTACCAGAGCAGTAGTAATTAGCTGTATCTCTATTCTTGTTTGCGATTACCTGGTTACTCAATTGTTATTATAATGATCGAAGTTAAAGATATATACAAATCATTCTCCGGAAACGAAGTTTTAAAAGGCATTTCTGGAAAATTTGAAGAAGGTGTTACCAATTTAATTATTGGTGGATCTGGCTCAGGAAAAACGACTTTGCTCAAATGTATGGTGGGTTTACACCAGCCCGATTCAGGATCAGTACTTTACGACGGTCGCGATTTTACCCCAATGACTTACGAGCAACGCATTGAAGTTCGTAAAGAAATCGGGATGCTTTTTCAAGGATCAGCGTTGTTTGATAGTATGACGGTGGAAGACAATATTATGTTTCCATTAAACATGTTTACCGATCAAACCAGGGCAGAAAAAATTGAGCGTGTAAATTTTTGTCTGGAAAGGGTTAATCTGGCCGGAAAAAATAAACTGTTCCCTGCAGAACTTTCAGGGGGGATGAAAAAGCGTGTGGGTATTGCCCGAGCCATTTCTATGAATCCCAAATACTTATTTTGTGATGAGCCTAACTCAGGTTTAGATCCAAAAACTTCCATTGTAATTGATGAATTGATTCAGGAAATTACCGAAGAGTTTAAAACTACAACCATTGTAGTAACCCACGATATGAACTCCGTAATGGGTATTGGCGATTACATTTTATTTTTACACGAGGGGAAAAAATTCTGGGAGGGCAGCAACAAAGAAATTGCGCACACGGATATTCAGGAGCTTAATGACTTCGTATTTGCGAGCCGTTTTATGAAAGCCGCTAAAGATAAGTTTTAACTTTAATCGTCATTGCGAGGCACGAAGCAATTTTATTAGATAGTTAGATTGCTTTATATTTCGCCGTGACGGACCACATAAAATAATACATGATACAATTACTTGCCCCTACTCATTGGAAAGATTATGAACTGATTGATTGCGGGGATTTTGAAAAATTAGAACGTTTTGGTAATGCTATTTTGATCAGACCTGAACCTCAGGCCGTTTGGAAGAAAACGTTATCAGAACAAGAGTGGAAAAAAACAGCTAATATTACTTTCAGAGGCCGCTCTGCAACTTCTGGAGAATGGGTTAAAAAAAATCAATCCATACCAGACCGCTGGCATGTAGAATACAAAAACAACGAAGTTGCCATCAAGCTTAGGTTAGGGCTAACCTCTTTCAAACATGTTGGCGTATTCCCGGAACAGGCCGTTAACTGGGATTTTATCTCTTCTTCTATCAAGAAATTTAAAACCCCACAGCCAAAAGTGCTAAACCTTTTTGCTTATACCGGGGCGGCATCTCTAATTGCAAATGCCGCTGGTGCAGACACAACACATGTTGATTCAATTAAACAGGTGGTAACTTGGGCAAACGAAAACCAGGAACTTTCGGGCTTGAAGGATACCCGCTGGATGGTAGAAGATGCCTTAAAGTTTGTCAAAAAGGAACTAAAACGAGGCAAAAAATACAATGGCATCATTTTGGATCCTCCAGCCTATGGCCACGGCCCAAATGGCGAAAAATGGAAACTGGAAGATCACATTCAGGAAATGATGCAAGATGTTGTTCAGCTTCTGGATGAAAAAGAGCACTTCTTAATCCTGAATACCTATTCTTTAGGATTTTCTTCAGTTATTGTAGAAAATCTAATCCGCACATCATTCCCTAGCGTTAAAAATTTAGAAACAGGTGAATTATATTTACAAGCCACTGCAGGCGTTAAATTACCTTTAGGTGTTTTTGGCAAATTCTGCAATGTGTAAATGTTGATTACTTTATTTTAAACTTCCAGATTTCCATCCTACTTTCATGCACAACAGATTCGGAAAAACTGTCTAAACTTTAATACTTTATAATATCTATGAAATTTCCTCAATTAGCGGGCACTCTAATCCTTGGGTTTGCTGCAATCAGCTTATTTGCCAACTGCAACGCAGATGGTAAGAGCGGAAGTGGCGCAAGCGCTGACACATCCAAAAAGAAAACAGATTCTACTGTCAACATTATGAAACCCGTTGACAGAAAACTGTATGATTCACTAGATAAAAAACTTGCTAACGGAGATACTACAGGCAGATGGCCGGTAAGAAATCAACCTACACCATTGGCTGGTGCCATTTTACCATTTAAACGTATTGTAGTATATTATGGTAATCTTCATTCGAAAAAAATGGGTGCTTTGGGCGAATATGCACCAAAGGAAATGTGGCAACGCCTAAATACAGAGGTAAAGAAATGGGAAAAAGCAGATCCTACTACTCCGGTTCAGCCAGGCTTGCACTACATTGCAGCTGTTGCAAGTGGAACCGCAGGTAAAGATGGAAAATATATTAACCGAATGGGCAACAAGCAGATCGATTCAGTTTTGAAGATCTCGAAGATGCAACCTAACACAATCGTATTTTTAGATCTTCAGGTTGCATTGAGTACCATTAAGGCAGAATTGCCGCATATTGAAAAATATTTACAGTTACCATATGTTCATTTAGGTATCGATCCGGAGTTTTCGATGAAAGATGGTTCTCTACCAGGCAAAAAAATTGGAACTTATGATGCGGCCGATATTAATTACGTTACCGGATACTTGGCTGATATGGTTAAAAAATACAATTTGCCTCCAAAAGTTTTTGTGTTACACCGTTTTACCAAGAAAATGGTAACCAATTCACAAAACATTAAATTACGCCCTGAAGTACAGGTAGTGATGCACATGGATGGATGGGGTGAGCCGGAATTGAAAAAAGGAACTTATAGACACTTTATCCAAAGTGAGCCTGTTCAGTTTACTGGTTTCAAGTTGTTTTATAAAAACGATCTGAAAAAAGCTCCAAATAGATTAATGACTCCGGAAGAGTTATTGAAACTAACTCCAAAACCAATTTACGTTCAATACCAATAATATACTTTCGTAAAATACTAGATCCTCATTCATTCATTTGAATGAGGATTTTTTTATTTAGAATAAGTCATCATAGCACTTACTGTCTGGTAGAAGTCTTTGATGCCTGAAATTTAATGCACTGAAAGTCAATTCAATGCACAATATCTTTACGTTTCAAAAATCTATACTGGCATAGTTTTCGTTAGATTATGCTTATGCAAAAAGCAACATTTGGCGGCGGCTGTTTTTGGTGCACCGAGGCAATATTTCAAACTATTAATGGTGTGAAAAAGGTGACTTCAGGTTATATGGGCGGTGAGTTAAAACACCCAACCTATATGGAAATTTCTCATGGGGATACCGGCCATGCAGAGGTTGTTGAAATTGAATTTGATGAAGAAGTAATATCTTTTCGTGATCTGGTACTCATCTTCTTCAAGACACATAATCCCACAACACTTAACAAACAAGGGAATGATATTGGCAGCCAATACCGTTCAGTAATTTTCTATCACCACAACATTCAAAAACAGGAAGTTGAACAGCTTGTTGCTTACCTGGAGCAAGAAAATGTTTTTGAAAACCCAATTGTAACTGAGATTCTTCCCGCTACCGATTTTTATGAAGCTGAAGATTATCATCAGGATTATTTTAATCAAAACCAAAGCAAGCCTTATTGCACGTTTGTGATTCAGCCGAAACTAAATAAGTTTGCCAGCGACTTTAAAGAAAAGATTAAACCTGAACTTCTGGAATAATTAGTTTTCGAAGGTGAGTAAAGCATGTTGACTTGCAGTATGCATATCTCGCCAAACGCGATTAATTTCACTATCTTTTTTCGCTGCTTCAAGGCCGCAGTAGGGAAAAAGCAAATCTGCTGATCTCCGGCATGCATGAGCGAGTTTTCTGCTCAATGCACTTACTTGTAACAATACATTCGTGTCGATTATACCTGTATTGATCAACTGCTCCCACGACTGATCAAATGCGGCATAAAATTCAATCTTTACATCGGAAACTTCTGCTTTACAAGTATCGAGTACGGAAGTAAAATAAGTAATCTGATTTTCCTGATATCTTTTCAAACCTGATCTTGAGAAGAATGCATCTTCCACTAATCTTATAAAATGATTTGCCATACCTAAACTATTCACCGCCAAAGTGGTTTCAGCGAGTTGTAAAAAAGGATAGTCAAATCCCTCATCACTTACTTCTATAGTATCGTTAATTTTGAAAGTTCTGTTTAGAGGAACTTCAAGGTTATTCACTTCAAAGGCGTGACTTCCGGTGGCAATTAAACCAAAATAAGACCACCCGGCTAAAATTTCTACTTCTGCTTTTTTAAGGATAAATGATTTAATTTCCGGATTGCCATCCACATCCAGCACATCTGATCCATCATCATTTTTAAGCAAACAATTAGCCGTAAAAATTGTGGCATGCAGGGCACCACTGGCGTATTTCCAATGCCCATTTACCAGGTAACCGTTACTGCTTTTTACTGCGGTACCGCCAACTGCACCACTGCCTGCAAAACAAACGCGTGGATCTGCAAAAACTTCTTTTGCCAGTTCATTATCTAAAAATCCGGCAAACCATGCCGCTCCTGCACAAAGGGTAACGGTCCATCCCAAACTTCCATCGGCTTCCGCTAGTTCTTCTTCCAGCCTTAATATTTCAGGAAGTTTTTTACCTGCACCACCATAAATTGCTGGTACAAACAGCTTAAACCAGTTTTCCTGATAAGCAAGCGTTAAGATTTCGGGATGCAACGCTCCCATTTCTTCAGATTGTGCTGCGAATGCCCTTACTTTCTCTTGCCAGGTTGGGGTTAATGTATTTTGCATAAATGAATTATAATCTAAGAACCAACGAAAATTCATGTGATTCTTCAAGTTTCAAATATTAAACTGTTTTCAACGTTTTCTTTCCGATGATTTTTTTCCAATCCATAAATCCAAAGATGGCTACCACGAATAGAAATATGGTTAAACAGCCCATTAAAGGAAGTTTTTTGTGAAACAACAGTGGGATGGCTACGATATTGGAAATATTGAGAAAAATCCAGTTTTCTATTTTTCGTTTGGCTAAAAGCCACATTCCGGCCCAGGCTGTTGAGGAAACAAAGGCATCGAGCAGCGGAACATCAGAATCGGTATGGTTGCGCAATGCAAAGTAAAGTATCCCAAATCCAAGCACCGATATGAGAATAGCAATTCCAATTTCATTTTTGGTGCTCCATGCCACCTGGTTTTCGCCATCTTGTTTACGCTTTTTCCAGATCATCCAGCCATAAACACTCATCACCAAATAGTATATACTCAAAAGCATTTCCGCATATAGCTTTACATTTAGCAGTAAGTACATGGAAAGCAAAATAGATACAATACCCGTTGGATATAACCAGATGTTGTTTTTTTTCGCCAGTAAAACTTCTGATACACCAAAGCCCACTGCTAACCATTCGATAATTGATGTGTGTAAAATCTGCTCTTGAAAAAGCCTGAACCACTCTTGAAAATTCATTTACAATACTTTTTGTCTTACGGCCGATAAAAATAATTGAAACTGCTTTCAGGGCGAAACAGCATTGTAAATTTAACCTCTTCCCTACGTCGGCATTATCCGAATCAGGTGCATCAAAAGGTAAAAGGTGTAAGTTAGAAGGTATAAGGTCAAAACCCTAAACCTTAAGACTAATGCCTTAAGCCTCTTAAATGGGTGTAATCTCAGCCTTTTGTTTGCTACAGAAATTGCAAAATTCAAAAAGCACCCCTTTGAGTAGGGCAAATATAGTTTTTAAATTGAAAGATTTTGGTTTTATTTCAATTGTCACCGTCGAAAATTTTCGGTCATTGCGAAATCAATTTGCCTTCGATTGAAGCAATTTCATTTGTGATGATTGCTTATTTCAATAAACTGCCAGGTTCCAATAAAATATCGGAACCTAGCAACAACGATTGATAAGTTAACAGTCAGATTGACAAATAGCAGAATTAAACCCTACTAAAACAATCCTAGCTGCCCTTTATCATCAATTTCTATATCATTAGGGTTAGTAATTTCGAAATCAACTTTCTTAACGGGTTTTTCTTCTACTTTAGGCTTTTCCTGAGTCTTTGGTTCCTCTTTTTTCGCAGGAGCTGGTTCTGGCGCTTCAACCGGCTGTTCAACAATCGGCTTTTCTTCCACAACAGGTTTTTCCTGCATTACCGGATCGGCTTTACGTTCAAATTTCGGTTTTGGTTTTTCTTCAGCAGGCACTTTTTCAGCCCCTTCGGTTTCTACTTCGCCGGCAACTGCTGGTTCCGTAACTTCATCCTGCGTTAAATTTTCATCTTCACCTGAAGGTTCATTTCCTCCCCCATCTTCATTTTCATCAATTTCCTCAGGCTCAACTTCAGGTTCTTCCAATTGTACCTTCTGCACATCGTGTGGCGACAAACGATTGCCATTTGCTTTCAGGCCTTTCACATCAATCAACTCAGCCAACACTAAATCCAGTGTTTCCGGAATTTGGGTTTTACCTTTCAGCACATCAACAATTACTTTGGCCCCGGCGTTAGCGGTTAAAAACAATAATCGCGATTTTGGTTCTTCGCTGATAAATATAACTTTCTTACCATTAGATTGTAACTCGAAATTGAATCGTTTAATGAAGTAATTTTGTGCTTTGCCATCAAAATGTACAGCCGCAAATACCTTTTCTGCATCGAACTTCTCAATTAAAAGCAAGCCATCATCAAAGTGGTTACTTAATTCGAACGAACTCAATTCATAGTAACCATCCTTATGCACCTGTAAAATCCGGTCATCACCGTCAAATTCCCCGAGGTACTTCCCTCTGCCATCAACATTTAAGCGTTTCAGCAAGTCATCATACCAAATTTTAAGTCCCGACAAGGTGGAAACACCTTTGCTTTTCAGGATAATTTTTTTAACCGGATATTTAGAAACGATATTTCCCTGAGAACCCCGACCTTTAATTGCCACTTCAGCAAAATCAAGGTCGAATTGTAGTTTGCGTAATTTAGAATGCGGTTTCAACGCCACGTTGACCACTTCAGCTTCACCATTTGGGTTAGCTGTGAAATATAAAATTTTCGATCCTTTTGAACCCTTTGTTAAATCGTATTCTTTATCGCGTGTTACGCCAACAACTGCAAAACGTTTAATGTAAGATGTGCCTGTAGAGCCATCTTTATAAATCATATTGTAGATGGTCCGTTCATCGTTTTTCTTAAATACCTGCGCATGGATAATTCCCTTACCAACAAAAGTTTTATCAGCCACCTTAGTGATCATGCATTTTCCATCTTCGCGGAAAACAATTACCTCATCAATATCCGAGCAATCTGCAATAAACTCATCTTTACGTAAGCCCGTTCCGATAAAACCATCCTGGCGATTCATGTATAGCTTCACATTTGCCAACGCCACTTTCGATGCTTCTACCCGATCAAACAAACGGATTTCCGTTCTTCGTTCTCTACCTTTTCCGTACTTATCCTTTAAACGCTGAAACCATGCAATTGCATAGTCGGTTAAATGTTTCAGATGATTTTTAACGATCTTAATTTCATCTTCCAAGTTTTTCATCTGCTCATCGGCCTTTTTCACATCAAATCGGGTGATGCTACTCATGGGCTTATCAATCAGCTTTTTAAAATCCTCAGGTAAAATTTCGCGGTAAAGTGAAGGTTTAAAAGGATCGAACAATAAATGTAAAACCTCTACTACCGTATCGAAGTTGGATGAATTTTCATATTCAGGATTTTTATACATCCCCTCCTGAATAAATATTTTAAGTAATGAACTGAAGAAGATTTTCTCCTGCAACTCGTGCAAGCGAATCTCCAGTTCCTTTTTTAGGAGACTTTTGGTATGTTTTGTATTCTCAATCAGGATATCGTTCACACTTAAAAAATGTGGCTTATCATCCTGAATGATACAAGTATTTGGTGAAATGGAAACCTCGCAGGCAGTGAACGCATAGAGGGCATCAATGGTTACGTCAGGTGAAATGCCTGGCGCCAAATGCACAATAATTTCCACATTTGCGGCGGTACTGTCTTCAATTTTTTTGATTTTGATTTTGCCCTTATCATTGGCAGCCAAAATACTGTCGATTACTGAACTTGTGGTGGTACTGTAAGGCACCTCAGTAATTACTAAAGTCTTTTTGTCTTTTTCGGTAATTTTAGCACGTACGCGGATTTTACCACCACGCTGACCTTCATTATAATTCGAAAAATCTGCTGCACCGCCTGTAAAAAAATCGGGTAAAATATTCGGCCGGGTACCTTTCAGCGCATCGATAGAAGCATCAAGAAGTTCAACAAAATTATGCGGCATTACTTTGGTTGCCAAACCAACCGCAATACCTTCTGCCCCTTGAGCCAATAACAATGGAAATTTTACTGGTAAAGTAATCGGTTCGTTGTTTCGCCCATCGTAGCTCAACTGCCATTCTGTGGTATCAGGGTTGAAAACAACTTCATTTGCAAATTTTGATAAACGAGCCTCGATGTAACGTGGTGCCGCTGCACTATCACCAGTAATTGGATCGCCCCAGTTACCCTGCATATCAATCAGTAAATCTTTCTGACCAATCTGCACCATCGCATCGCCAATCGAAGCATCGCCATGCGGATGATACTTCATTGTATTACCAATTACGTTTGCCGCCTTATTGAAACGTCCATCATCCATCTCTTTCAGCGAGTGCATAATCCGGCGCTGTACAGGTTTTAATCCATCGTGAATGTGCGGAACCGCCCTATCCAGAATTACATAAGAAGCGTAATCGAGGAACCAGTTTTCGTACAAACCGTTAATTGGGGTAATCGTATGTTTATGTTCTTCGTTTGGATTTAGGTTTTGGTCTGATTCTTCACTCATTTATCTACAGAAATTGGCAGCCGTAAATATAATAAAAATGATCGCACAGTGTAAATACAGGTTATTCACATTTAAAAATCGCCATTTCTTTACTTGTGATTTGGAAAGCAGGGTTCAAATCTTTTTTTGAAAGCCTCGTCCTGCTTTCCGCTTTATCTTTTAGTCATGCTTCGCCTTCGCTCAGCATGTTAACTAAAAGGATGCCGCTGCAATCAGGTTTAAGAACTCCTTTCAGCGTTTTTTAATTCAAAACCAGCAAAAAATTTATCAGATACTCCAGAATAATTTTTACAGTAAGCGATAGGTGATAATGTCAGTGCCCTGCATAGCCTGTACCCTCTTTTTTACATCGCTAATCACCATTGGGTAGGCATTATTGAAATCTCTGCTATAAGCTATGAAATCGCCACTTTCACTTTTGCCATCAATAACCCACATATGCCACAAGTTTTGACCGGAAACTAGAGAAATAATCACTTTACGTCCGCTTGCCAACTCATCTGAGATGGTTTTATAAAGTGCGTTAAAAGGAAAATTAGCATTTCTCTGGTTTTGAAATTGCTGCTTAAATTTAACTCCGTTTATTGTTTTACCATTGAAGTTACCAAATGTTCCATCATTCTTATTTCTCCAACTATTCTGCAAGCCAAAATAATTATCACTCAACTTACGATTGTATTTCAAAATCATTTCAATTGATGAAGGAATGCAGGAAGAAGGATAAATCTGTTGATGTTTATTTACCGTTTCTAAAATTGAATGTCTTTGTTGGGCAATTGAACTAAAAGTTATTAAGCCAAAAGCTACCCATATACGAAGAGAGCGAAAAAATAATGTCTTCATTGAGGATGATTAGATTCATTAAATGTAAACCTAATCATTCTATTCTCAAAGAAATTTATTCGCTTGAATCTGACAGTGCAATCAACACCGCTCCTGCAATCATTACCGTACCACCTACAACAAGTTGCCAGGTGATTTTTTCTTTCAAAAAAATAATGGATAGCACAATGGCAATCACCAGCGAAGTTCGCTCAATGGTTGCCACGTAAGATGCCGGCCCCATTGATAATGCTTTGTAAGAAAACAATGTAGATAGTGATGTAAACACGCCTGCCGATAGGAGGAATATCCAGGCATTTTTTTCTATTCCTTTCCAATCGCTAAAATTTCCCTGATAAAATACTACGGCCCAGGTGATTAATAAAATCAATACTGCCTGAATCGCAAAAGCCAGACTCGAATCTACATTTTTCAATCCTGCTTTTGTGAGCACAATTACCAAAGCTGCTGAAATTGCGGCCAGCGCCGCCCATACAATCCACATAGTTATCTCTTTTCTACATAACAGTAGAAACGATAAATAGATTGTAACAAAAAACAATAAGGCAATAACAGCTAAATCCTGTTTATGCTTTTACCGCCAGCCTATCTTCTACGAAGGAAAACGGCAACAGACTTTGAACACTTGGTACTTTTAAAATCTCACCTTTCAAACAATAAAAGATCACCTCAATTGGTGCCGATTGCTTACGCTCGAACTCAGCCATTACCTGCAGGCAACCGCCACAGGAAGTTACGGGTTTTAAAATTTCAAAAGCATCTGTTTGAGCGGTGATGGCCATACTTTCAATTACAGCATCTGGATAATTGGAGCCAATTGAAAATAGGGCTACGCGTTCAGCACATAAGCCTGATGGATAAGCAAGATTTTCCTGATTGCTACCCAGAATGATTTCTCCTGAGGCTAGCCTGATTGCTGTACCCACTCTAAACTTTGAGTATGGAGAGTAAGAACCAGCCAATGCCTGTTCAGATAATTTGCAAAGTTCAGCATCATTTTCTTTCAATTCATCAATTCCGGCGTACTGCTCGAAGCTTATATTAAGATTTAATAATTTCATTTTTAATTGATTATCAAACCGCCAATGTTAAATTTTTATAGCGGGCGAACAATTTAGTTTATTTTTTGTATTAAATATAAAATCTGCCATAAAATTAATTTTAATGGCATGCTTTTAGCATTTCACAACCACCAAACATGATCCGCTTTGAATAAATACGTACGTAAAAGTTTAAAAGTCCTGCTTTGGGTTATTGCCTCAATCATCATCCTTGTTGTTGGTATAGCCCTCTCGCTTAACATCCCTGCTGTACAAAATTTTGTGAAGGGTAAGGCTATTAACTACCTCAAAACCAAAACTAAAACAGAGGTCAGCCTTGAAAGTATTAAAATCGCTTTACCAAAAGATGTAGTACTAAACAAGTTTTACATTGAAGATTTAAAAGGCGACACCTTACTATATGCCGAAAAATTAGCGGTAGATATCAGCCTGTTCAAGCTGCTGAAAAATACAGTTGAAATCAACAACGTTGAACTAAAAAATATACGGGCCAATGTCAAAAGAATAAGTCCGGATACTACTTTTAATTTTTCTTTCCTGGTAGATGCTTTCATGAGCGACCAAAAAAAACCGGAAGAAAAGGTTGATAAGGATACTACTTCCACATTAAAATTCTCGGTTGATAAGGTTTCTTTCGAAGATATCGGTTTAACTTATCGTGATGATGTTGCAGGAAACGATGTTAAACTATATTTAGGTGCATTTAAAACGAAACTGAAAACTTTTGATTTAGCCGGTCAGCATTATGTTATAAAAGACTTAAGCCTAAATAATACTTCCCTCAGATATCTTCAGCAAAAACCTTTGGTAGAATTGGTTCAACATGTAACCAACAGCGTAGACAGTAGCCAGAAAGCTGCCGGAAAACTTCCTTTGATCGAGGTAGAAAATTTTGCTTTTAGTAATGTCAAAGTAAATTACGATGATCAGATTTCAACTACCAAAGCCATAGCTGATGTAAATGAGTTAGGCCTGGTTAACCTTAAGGTTGATTTAACAAACAGCAAATACACCGTTGAGGATGCAAAATTGAATAAATCAAATATTTTGTTTGCTTTCAAACCAGCTCCAAGTAACGATTTGAAAAAGGTAAAAGATACTGTAGTGCCTGAAAAATCGCCTTTGGGCTTAATGATTAAGAATATTAGCCTGGCAGACAACAACGTTCAGTTTAACAATTTGGGGGCAAAAGCCGCTCCTAAAGGAATGGATTTTAACCATTTAAAAATTACCGGGCTAACATTTGGTGCCGGCGATGTCAGCTATAGTGCCGATGGAATAAAAGCCAACGTCAAAAATGGATCGCTAAAAGAAAAAAGTGGCTTTGCCTTAAATGAGCTGAAAGGAAACGCAGTTTACAACGATAAACAAATTAAGCTGACCAACTTTGTTTTAAAAACGCCTAATACAACTATTGAAAATGCCACTGAGTTGAATTTTACGTCAATGGATGATTTAACAAAACATCCGGAAAGGGTAAAATTAGCTTTGAGCCTGAAAAACACTTCGATTGGTTTAAAAGATGCAGGTTATTTTAGTGATGCCATTCCAGCAAATTATCGCAATGAAAAAATCAAAATCAATGCTGATGTTAATGGATATTTAAATAACCTTAACATTCCTCGATTACAAATTAGTGGGTTAAAAAATACGCAGATTGATATTAGCGGTACCGCAAAAGGGTTGCCTGATATTAATAAAACCTTCCTCGATTTAAACATTAAAAAGCTTTATGTTACCAAGAGCGATATCCTTGTTGCCGTACCAAGAAAATCACTTCCGCCAAGCATCGAACTGCCAAATGTGATCAATGCAAAAGGAAAGTTTACAGGCTCCATGACGGATTTCAACACCAATATGAATATCCAAACGGATATGGGTGGGGCCATTTTAACAGCAGCCATGAAAGGCCCGAAAGGGAGAGAAAGTTATAAGGCAGATGTCGCTTTAAATAACTTCAACGTTGGTCGATTGTTGAAGATGCAACCTAAATTGGGGCGTGTTTCGGTAAAGGCCAATGTTGCCGGAACCGGATTGGACCCGAAAAAAATAAATGCAAAATTTAATGCCCGTGTTTTAAGTGCTTATTATAACAAATACACGTACCGCAATTTAAACCTTGCTGGTACCTATGCCAATCAAAATGTGGCCATAAAAGGCAGCATGCCAGATAGTAATGCTAATTTTGTACTTGATGCGAAAGCGAGTTTGGCGGGCAAATATCCTGCAGTGAAGGCTGATTTGAATTTAAAGTCGTTAAACCTTCAGGCCCTAAATTTCAGTCCAACTGTTTTAAGTGCTGCAGGTTTGGTAAAGGTTGATTTGAAAACAGCCGATGCCGATTATCTAAATGGTGCCGTGGATATTACAGGTTTACAACTTGTAAAAGATGCGCAAAGAATTAATGTTGATACCATTTCTGTTAGAGCGAAAACTACCGATACAGAAAATGAACTTACACTGAAATCCGAAATCATATCGGCCAAAATTGATGGTAAATACCAGTTAACTAAAGTTGGCAGTGCAATCATCAATGAAATAAATAAATATTACGCTTTCGGTACGGTAACTAAAATTCCTGATCAGCGTTTGAGATTTGCAGTACAAATTTATGATTCTAAATTATTAAAACAGTTTGTACCAGAATTAACGGTTTTCAAACAGTCTCAGTTTTATGGATTAATTGATACGCAAAAAGACAGCTTGCAAATTAAGGGGAACTTCCCACAAGTGGTTTATGGCGATTTTAAAGTAGACACCACGGTTTTAAATATTAATAATGACAACAACAAACTGGCTTATGCATTAACTGTTAAAAGTTTGCAAAGCCCGTCAGTTGCACTATTCAATACCGAAGTAAGCGGCGATGCAGCAAACAATAACTTAGGTGTAAACATATTCCTTCGGGATAGACAAAGAAAAGATAAATATGTAATTGGCGGAACATTTCAATCCATTAACAAGGACTTCAAGTTCAGCTTAGATCCTCAAAAATTACTGTTGGATTATCAGAAATGGGTAGTTTCTCAAGATAACTATATCCAGTTTGGCGCTTCTGGAATTTTGGTTAATCAGTTTCAAATTAGCAATAGTGGTCAATCTTTAGCTATTAATAGTAACCCTACGCAGCCAAATGCACCACTATCGGTCGAATTTAAAGATTTTCAACTGGAAACTTTAACCAAGTTTGCCGAAACTGATACAACATTAGTTGGCGGTCGATTGAATGGAACAGCGAATGTAAAAGATTTGGCTTCTACACCAAAGTTCGAAGCAAATTTAACCATTGATCAACTGCGTTATCAAAAAGATGAATTGGGAACATTGCGTGTTGCGGTGAACAACAATACCCAAAATGCTTTTGAAGTTAATGTTGCCCTATTAGGTGTGCATGAGTTAAGGGTAAATGGTTTTTATTATACGGCTCCGCAAAGCGCATTGGATTTAACGGTTAATATCGATAAAATAGAGATGAAAAACATTGAAAGTTTATCGCAAGGCCAACTGAAAAACGGAACAGGAACGTTAACTGGAGCACTTTCGGTTAAAGGTTCTTTAACTGCGCCAAAAATATTGGGCGACTTAACGTTCAATAATGCTGGTATAAATGTAGCTTATGTGAATTCTTATTTCCGTATGCCGAATGAAAAAATATCGTTCACTAATGAAGGGATTGCGTTTAATAACTTCACCATGCTGGATTCATTAAATCAAAAAGCGACTATAAATGGCAAGGTTTATACCACTGATTTTAAAAACTATCGTTTTGGGTTAGATATCAGGATGAATAATTTCAGGGCCATCAATTCTACCGCAGCCGATAATGATATGATTTACGGTACCGTGTTTTTAACTAGTGACATCAAAGTTAGGGGCGATTTAAATCAGCCCGATGTGAACATGAACATCACGGTAAATAAGGGAACTAAATTCTTCTTCGCCTTGCCGGCTAATGATCCATCAATCATTGATCAGGAAGGAATCGTTCAATTTATTGATGCAGATGCGCCACCATTTAATGGTCAGAAAGCCTTGAAGGTGGATAGCATCAGCAAGTCTCCGATTAAAGGGATAAACCTGGTTGCTGCAGTTAAAATTGATCCTGAAGCGGAATTAAATGTTGTTGTCGATCCAGCAAATGGCGATGCGCTAAATATTAAAGGCGATGCAGATCTAAACGCAACCATGGATCCTAGTGGAAAAATTAGCTTAACTGGTCGTTACGAAGTTGTTGATGGTTCATACAATCTTTCTGTTGGTCCGTTAGGTAAAAAGGAGTTTAGAATTGTTAAAGGAAGTACAATTATTTGGACAGGCGAACCAACAGAGGCCAATGTTAATTTATCGGCTATGTATGAGGTTAATGCTGCCCCTATCGATTTATTAAACCAGCCTGACCTTGTTCAGGCTAAGACGAAAATTCCTTTCCAGGTATATTTGATGATGAAAGGAGAATTGCTAAAACCTATCATATCATTCAAAATTGACATGCCGGAAAATGAACGGGCTACAGATATTGGAAGTTTAGCCTACACCCGACTTCAAAATGTTAATCGTGATGAAAGCGAATTGAACAAACAAGTATTTGCTTTACTGGCGCTAAACCGATTCATAGCCAATAACCCTTTCGAAAGTTTATCTGGAGGTGGCGGCGGCGTTTCAACACTTGCCCGTTCAAGCGTAAGCAAATTATTAACAGAGCAATTGAATAATCTGACTTCGGATTTAATTCAGGGCGTGGATCTTAATTTTGGAGTAAATTCTTCTGAAGATTATTCAACAGGATCATTACAACAAAAAACCGATTTAGAGGTTGGCTTATCGAAAAAACTATTAAACGACAGGTTAACAGTTTCAGTAGGTAGTTCATTTGCACTCGAAGGCCCACAAGCGCCAGGAGAAAAATCGACAGATATCGCGGGAAATGTGAATGTAGAATATGCCCTATCTGCCGATGGAAGATATCGACTAAGGGCTTACAGACGTAATCAAAACGACGTTATTGTACAAGGACAAATTATTGAGACAGGTTTAGGATTTACCTTAGTTGTAGATTACAACAAATTCAGAGAGATTTTCCAGAAGAAACGAAATAGAAGAACAAGAAACATTGAACAGAAAGCACAAGATGAGAAAACTAACTAGACCTATTTTATTTGTATTGGCCTGTTTAGTTTATGCGGGCTGTAGCAGTACGAAATCCCTAAAACCCGGACAGATTTTATATACTGGAGCAGATATTATCATTAATCCTGATTCTTCGGGAAAAATTGACGATGAGAAACAGGTAAAGGCAGATCTGAAAAGTAAAACCAGGCCTCGCCCGAACAATAAAATAAAACTGGCTATATATAACTTTGCCGGCGAACCAAAAAAACCAAAAGGGTTAAGAAACTGGATTAGAAAAAAAGGTGAGCCACCTGTACTTTTAAGTGAAGTAAAACTAAAATATAATAATGATGTATTAACCAGTTATCTGTTAAGTGAGGGTTACCTGCAAGCTGCAGTCACCGGTGATACAGTAGTAAAGGATAAAAAAGGTAAAGCAATTTATACTGCAGTTACCGGTGAAAGATATAAAATCAATAAAGTTACCTTTCCGCCAGACTCAGGCGTTTTAACCAGAATCATTAATGCCAATAAAGATAAAACTTTACTTAAAGTTGGCGACTTTTATGACTTAGACGTTTACAAAAATGAACGTGTGAGGATTGACAATGATTTAAAAGAAAATGGTTATTTCTACTTTAGTCCTGATTATTTAATTATGCAGGTAGATAGTACCATTGGCAAAAACCTGGTAAATGTTACGGTGAAAGTTAAAGATATTGCACCTGATGCAGGTCTGAAACCTTACACCATTAAAAACATCAACATCTACCCTAATTATTCCTTGCGCAGAGATTCCACGCTTCGTCAGTTAAAACCTTTGCAGTATCACGATTTTAATATTTATGATGATCGTAATACATTCAAACCAAGATTATTTGATCGATTGGTGTTCTTTCAAAAAGGAGAAGTTTACAACCGTAAAGACCACAACCAATCATTAAACCGAATGGTAAATGTTGGTGCTTTTCAGGATGTAAGGGCAGAATTTTTACCAGTTGACAGTTTCAAAAACAATCAGCTCGATTTAAATATCTACTTAACCCCATTGAAGAAAAACTCGCTTTCATTCTCGGTTACGGGAACCAGCAAATCGAACAATTTTGTGGGCTCGGAAGTTAAAGTTACCCAAACCACTAGAAACCTTTTTAGGGGTGCTGAGCAACTGGATTTAAGTGTTAGCGGTGGTTTTGAAACGCAAACGAGAGGAACATCTTTGGGCAGAAATTCACTTTCTTTAACTGCAGAAGGTAAATTGACCTTTCCGAGATTTATTGTACCTTTTTATAAACCGAACAGTACCACAGCGTTTATACCAAAAACAATTGCCTCATTGTCTTACCAAATGTTAAATCGTGGTTCTGAATACACCTTACACGCTTTCAAAGGAGAATTTGGTTATAATTTCAAAGAAAATCAATACAAGGAACATAATTTGAATCCTATATCTGTGAGTTATATATCTACAGGTTTTCCATCCACAAAAACCAGAGACAGCTTATATGAAGTAAATCCACTTCTAAGAACAACTTTGGAGAACCAATTCATCATTGGAAGTAATTATAACTTTACCTACACCAACCAAATGGAAACCAACCGCAGAAACAATACTTTCTTCTACGGTGCTATTGAAACTGGTGGTAACTTATGGGGAACATTTGTACCGAAAGATGCTGAAGGAAAACGTTCGATTTTTAATGTGCCTTTATCTCAGTTTGTAAGGTTAGAGGCGGATTTAAGAGATTACTATAAAATAACCAGAAACCTAACCTGGGCCAATCGGTTGAATGTTGGTTATGGTTACGCCTATGGCAATAGTACTTCTTTGCCATTTGTTAGACAGTTTTTTGCTGGCGGAAGTAACGACATCAGGGCGTTTCCGGCCAGAACATTAGGCCCGGGAACTTATAAAGTGTCAGATGACGCTATTTTTGCCGATCAGGGCGGTGATATCAAGTTAATGCTTAATTCAGAACTTAGGTTTAAACTGGTAAGCATTTTATACGGTGCCTTGTTCGTAGATGCGGGTAACGTTTGGCTACGTAAAGAAGATACTGGTATACCTGGAACAACAAATAATGGGCGGCCAGGTTCAGAATTTAAACTTAAGAATGCACTCAGCGAATTAGCCGTGGGAACGGGAGCAGGTTTACGTGTTGATGCCACTATTTTCGTGATCAGGTTAGATGTCGCATTTCCTGTTCGTAAACCTTACCTGGCAGAAGGCCAGAGATGGGTATTTGATGATATTGCCTTTGGCAATAAAGACTGGCGCAGACAAAATTTAATTTTTAATATCGGGATAGGTTATCCATTTTAGTTTTTCAATGAAAGTAATCAAGAAGATCAAGCATTTTTTTATAGCACTTTATCATCTTTTTATAGCAGCCGGAAAGGGTTTTGCTGAAGACAGAATTACTAAACTGAGTGCTTCGTTAGCTTACTATACTATATTTTCACTCACACCATTAATCATTATTATTCTATCGGCTGCTACTATTTTTTTAAGCGATAAAAGTAACACCGATACTCACAATAAGTTCTTCGCCCAGGTTACCGACATGGTTGGTCCTGATGCTGCTTCGCAAATACAAAGTTTTGTGGAGCATTCTACCAAAAGTGGTCAATCAACCATTGGTTTAATTATTGGTATTGCCACCTTGATATTTGGTTCGACGGCAATTTTTATCGAAATTCAGGATAGTATTAACCTGATCTGGAAGGTAAAAGCAATTCCAAAAAAAGGCTGGCTAAAAATGATTACCAACAGGCTTTTATCCTTTTCGCTCATTGTTTCGATGGGATTTTTGCTTCTCGTATCGCTTGTAGTAAATAGTGTGGTGGTAGGCCTTGGCGACAAGTTGATTTCTTTATTATCAGAAACCGAAATTGATAAGGTAGTACCCGTTGCTGACGATACTATGGCATTGCTCATTTACATCTTAAATAACGTGATTACATTGGCTGCAGTTACGGCAGTTTTTACTGTAATTTTCAAAGTGCTGCCCGATGTAGTCATTAAATGGAAATCGGCTATTATTGGTGCATTATTTACAGCAGTACTTTTTAGCTTGGGTAAATATCTGATTGGCATTTATATCGAAAAAGGAAACCCCGGGTCAGCATTTGGTGCCGCCAGTTCAATTATTGTTATCCTTCTTTGGATTTACTACACTTCTATTATCTTATATTTCGGAGCAGAATTTACACAGGCTTATGCAGAAAAATACGATGGTGGTATTGCCCCAAGTAAATATGCTGTATTTACAAAAATCACAATCGTAGAGAAAAAGGTTGATGTATTACCGCCGCAACATCCCGAAGATACCGTGAACGCACCTGATAAAAGTCTTTAGACGCTAGCCTAATTTCTTTGGCGATAGCTAATTTACTTTCTGATAAACTTCACAATTTTTTCCAGTAACTCCTGTTCCAGAAAAGGCTTTAACACCAGTTCGTCCATTCCGGAAGCTAAATATTTTTTGCGGTCTTCCTGCATCACGTTCGCCGTAACACCTAAAATTGGTGTTGACTTTCTGATCACATCTTCGCAGCTTCTAATTTTTTGTGTCAGCTCTATCCCACCCATTTCCGGCATTTGAATATCAGTTAAAATGATGTCATACACGTTTTCACTGAATAACTCAAATGCTTCCTTTCCATTGTATGCAGCATCAAATTCAACTTTGTGTTTTTTCAAAATTGTACTGGCCAGCAAAATATTCAGCATGTTATCATCGGCCAGTAAAACCCGCTTGCCTTCCAAAACCTGAGCTTCAATGCCAAGTGTTGAAACTGGTGCTCCTTCTGTTTCAGGCTTTGCTGCATTCTGGTACGGCAGTTCAAAAGAGAAAGTAGAGCCTTTTCTTTCCACACTTTTAACCGAAATAGTTCCCCCTTGAAACTCAACAATTTTCTTACAGATGGCTAAACCCAGGCCAGTACCCTGCTGCTTTTCTTTCGTGGAAGAATAGTATACCTGTGCAAATTCATCAAAGATTATTTTTTGATCCACCTGATTAATCCCCATACCTGTATCGGTGATACTCACATTTAATTTCGATCCGGTAGCATTAGTAGCGATTAAACTTGCGGTTAGTGTTACTTTTCCTTCGCTGGTAAATTTAATTGCATTACTTAATAAATTCATCACCACCTGCTTCAGCCTGAGCGGATCTCCTAAAATAAATCTATCGCGGGCAATATCCATATCCATTACAAAACCTATCCCCTTTTTATCAGCCTGGATTTTCATGCTATCAAAAACATCCTTAATCGCAATCGCGGGCGAAAAGGGTACTTGCTCCATAGCAACCTTGCCCGTTTCATATTTCGAAAAATCGAGAATATCATTTACCACATCAAGTAGCATTACAGATGAATTTCTGATGGCACCAATCTGCTCCCTTTGTTCCGTCTGTAAATCAACTTTAGTTAATTGTTCAGAAAAACCAACAATAGAATTTAGTGGCGTTCTTATCTCATGACTCATATTCGCCAGAAAACGACTTTTTGATAAGGCATACAATGATGCTTTATCGCTATATTCAATTAATGCTTTTTCATTCTTATAGAAATTAAAAACCATATATAACACAAACAGAACCAAGCCACCCGACAAGAATAGCAAAACCCAGGTAAAGCGATCGAGGTTTTCGACTGTGTTAAATGTTGTATTGCTGACTATTTTTTGCACTGATGCATAATAATCATTTTCACTAATCTTGTATTGCTTTAAACCGTTTACAATAGTCAAAATTAAACGATGATTGACATCGAGCAATTGTTTTTCCTTGGTTTTAAGTTGTTTGTTGGTACGATAAAGCTTTAAATAATAATCATTAATGGCTTTAAGTTGAAGTTTGTTGTAGGCAAGGTTGAGTGAAGAGGTATCGGCTGTAATAATTGTTTTAATAAATGTTAATCTGGAACTGTCAGCAGCAGCAGCCTTAGTTTCTTTGTTATTGATAGCTGCCATGATTCGTCCAAAAAACTTCTTTTTAGGCTGGGCTGTGACTTTTGGCTTTAGCGTGTCAATTCTAACAATACTTTTAAATTGTCTGGCTGTAAAAAGTTTACTTTTCGGATTAATTTTCTCAACATCTTTATCAACTTCGACCGAGAAGTTAATTAAACTGTCTGATAATCTTTTAAGCTGAATGAATTGTGTAGTACGAAGTTTCTTTTGCTTAATCAGCGCATCAAAACTATCTGATGAAAATGCGTGTTCTTTTGCATTTTGCTGCTCAATCGTATCCATAATTAAGGAGATCTCCTTAATTTCATCTACAAACTGGTTATAATAATTCCGCTCCCCACTCACCACATACATTCTGCAGCTATTCTCTGCATTGTAAAGTTTAAAGATACAGCTGTCGAGTTTTGTAAAATCATTCTTTACCTGAACAATTTTATTTACCGATTTTAATAGTGGTATTTTAGAAAAATTAACGAATAACCCTGCAGTTATTCCAAAAATGGCTAAAATTAAAAATACAACTATTAAATATTTTCCTGCTGAACTTTTAGTGGGTTTCAATTTGCGTTGATTTAATTCGCGATTACATCAACGCCGAATTTTATGCTACTTCGTCAATTATTTTGGGTTCCTCTTCTACCTCGTCTTTTTCTACACGCAGATTTTTGATGATGTGTTGCTGCCTGTCCGGAGTGTTTTTACCCATGTAGTATTCCAGCAAACTTTTAATGGTTTGATCTTTTAAAATAACAGGATCGAGCCTGATATCTTTACCAATAAACAAACCAAATTCATCAGGAGAAATCTCTCCCAGTCCCTTAAAACGAGTAATTTCTGGTTTGTTCCCTAATTTTTCGATGGCATTTCGGCGCTCTTCATCGCTATAACAATAAATGGTTTCCTTTTTATTTCGAACCCTGAACAAAGGGGTTTGTAAAATGTACACATGTCCTGCTTTTACTAAATCAGGGAAAAACTGAAGAAAGAAAGTCATCATCAATAACCTGATGTGCATTCCATCCACATCGGCATCGGTAGCGATCACAATGTTATTGTAGTGCAAACCTTCCAGGCCATCTTCAATGTTTAAAGCGTGTTGCAATAAATTAAATTCTTCATTTTCGTAAACCACTTTTTTGGTAAGCTCATAGCAATTAAGCGGCTTACCTTTTAAGCTGAAAACGGCCTGGCAATCTACATCACGGGATTTTGTGATAGAACCCGAAGCAGAATCTCCCTCAGTAATAAAAAGGGTAGTCTCGTAACGTTTCTCATGCGTAGAATTAAAATGAACCTTACAATCGCGGAGTTTTTTATTATGCAATGAAGCTTTCTTAGCCCTATCGTTTGCCAGTTTTTTAATTCCGGCGATGTCTTTACGCTCTCTTTCTGATTGATTGATACGCTTTAAAAGTGCATCGGCAACATCTGGGTTTTTATGCAGATAATCATCCAATTCCTTTTTAACAAAATCATTAATAAAGGTCGCCACAGATGGCCCTTCAGGCCCCATATTTTGCGAGCCAAGCTTTGTTTTAGTCTGCGATTCGAAAACAGGCTCCTGCACACGAACGGAGATGGCAGCAATAATGGATGAGCGGACATCAGAAGCATCGAATTCTTTTTTGAAAAACTCCCTAACGGTTTTTACCACCGCAGCCCTGAAAGCTGCCTGGTGTGTTCCCCCCTGTGTAGTGTGCTGGCCATTAACAAAAGAATGATAATCTTCTCCATATTGCTGACCATGGGTCATCGCAATTTCGATATCATTACCAATCATGTGAATAATTGGGTAACGAATTTCTTCTGGCTTATTAAATTTAGAAAGCAAATCGTAAAGACCTCTTTCTGAGAAATATTTCTGATTGTTGAAGTTAACTGTAAGGCCGGTATTTAGGAATACATAATTCCAAACCATACTCTCTACAAAATCAGGGATATAATGGTAGTTTCTAAAAATGGTTTCGTCAGGATAAAAGGTTATGGCTGTTCCATTACGCTGCGTGGTATCAATTACCGGTTGTTCGTTTACAATTTCTCCTTTAGAAAACTCAACTTTCTTTGTTTTACCGTCGCGGTAAGATTGTACGGTAAAACTTGTAGACAAAGCATTCACCGCTTTTGTACCCACACCATTTAATCCAACTGATTTTTGAAAGGCATTACTATCGTACTTACCACCAGTGTTTATTTTGCTTACGCAATCAATAACTTTTCCTAACGGAATACCACGGCCATAATCGCGAACGTTTATTTTTTGTTCCGAAACAGTAATTTCGATGGTTTTTCCTGTACCCATCACAAACTCATCGATAGAGTTATCTACAATTTCCTTTAACAAAACATAAATTCCATCGTCTTGCGCAGAGCCATCACCAAGCTTACCGATATACATACCGGGGCGTAGTCTGATGTGTTCTTTCCAGTCTAATGATCGAATACTGTCGTCGTTATAAATTACTTCTGCCATAAGGTTGCTTATTTTTTATCAGGTTGTTTGAACTTTGTTTTGATACAAAGCAGCCATACCGAGGGATGTTCGGAGCAAGCTTTAACGTTCAACATGACAAGTATTTAGGAATGATTTGATATCGGGAATTTAAAAAATTGTTGGTGTTTAATTTTACAAATTCCGGGTAGCAAAAATTATTATGCAATAATAGATTTATTCTTTGATGCTCGCAAAATAAAATTTCAACAAAAAAACAGGAAAATTTTGAAAGTAAAATGGATGAAGAACGGATACGAATCCATGCCTATCTACGATCCAGCATCTCACATCACCCATAATTTCCTTATCTTCACCCGTCAATTTATTTTTCCCTTAATGCAACAGAAAAAGCAACTTTCGCTCTTCGATTTATCTATGATTGTGGTCAGTTTGGTAATCGGAATGGGCATTTTCCGCACACCGGTAAATGTGGCCGCAAAAGCTCAAATTCCTGAATTATTTTATCTGGCCTGGTTTATTGGCGGTTTTGTAGCGTTCTGTGGTGCTTTAACTTATGCAGAAATCGGATCTCGTTACCCGGTTACTGGTGGTTACTATAAAATTTTCTCCAAAGCTTACCACCCATCAATTGCTTTTGCCATTAACTGTATTGTATTAATTTCTAGTGCGGCATCGGTAGCAGCAATTTCCATTATAGGCGCTGAATATCTGAGCAAAATTATTTTACCTGTAGAAATGCAGAATGAAACCTATCGTGTAGCAATTGCCATCGCCACAATACTATTGTTTTACCTGATTAATCTGCTAGGCTTAAAAGCGAGCTCTAAAACCCAAAATGTATTAACCATTATTAAAATAGGCTTAATCCTGATCTTAATCTGCGCAATTTTCTTTGCTGAAACCACACAAAGCATTACACCAGCTTTTAAAACCCCAAACAATACTTTGCCAAGCTGGGCAGATTATGGGAAAGCTTTAGGCTTATGTTTGATTGCCGTTTCATTTTCATATGCCGGTTATGCGCAAACCATAAATTTTGGAGGCGAAGTTACCGAAGCGAAAAAAGTAATTCCACGTTCTATCATTATCGGCTTAACGATAATTGTAATCCTTTACATGGCCTTAAACTATGTTTATGTACAGGTTATTGGTTTCGAAGAACTAAAAACTGCTGAAAGTATTGCCGCAATCCTGGCTTCGAAAATATTCGGACCAGCGGGTTTTAAGATGCTTTCAGTAATTATTTTTGTTTCAGTAATGGGTTATGTAAACGTTAATTTATTAAGCAACCCAAGAGCCATGTTTGCTATGGGTGAAGAAGGCGCATTACCAAAAGTATTCGCCAGAATGAACAAAAAAGAGGTAATTAGCGTTAGCTTAACCGTTTTTGCGCTTGTTGCAGTTGTGATAATTTTCTTTGCCAAAACTTTCGATAAAATTTTAAATTACACCATTTTTTTAGAAAGCATCAGCATGGCAAGTTCTGCCGCAACAATTTTTATACTACGAAAACGCACCGCAAACTTAGATAATAAAACCATTTACACGGTTCCACTTTATCCAATATTGCCAGTAATCTTTATTGCTGCCTATACATTTGTGGCTTTTAGCATTTATGCTGATGACCCAAACGCAGCCCTAAACGGCTTATATATTTTTATTGGGTTTTTAGCCATTTATTTCATTTCGAGACTGTTTAAAAAGAAAAAATTTTGAAATATTTGAAAAGCAATGGTAGTGCTCATCGGCTTCGATAGTCCCGCCATACACTACAATCTTTTTGAAATCTATCGCCCTCATTAACTTATTTTTATGGAAGGGGAACGATGAAGCAATTTACTACTACAATTTTACAAAAAGTATTTTCGTTGCTGTCGGGTTTAAGTGGCAAATTACGCCGCAATGGTTAAATAAAAACTTAAATTGCAGTGCTATTCTGATTGATGAAACTGAGGGATTTAGTTTAAGCGACCAACCGAAAACAGTAAGGTTATCCTGCATAAAACAAACCTGATTGGAGTGAACATCCCGTTAATCTGAAGCAGATTCAGCACAGAAATGCCATCGGGATAAAACGAAAAGCAGGACTATCGCAACCAAATATTACAGGAATTTGCTTTACAAAATAGAAAGTATAATTTTAATCTATTAATGAACAAAACACTCTCACTCAAACAAGAAATTGCTTACGCTGCCGGTATGATTGGCTGGAGTACCATGACGAACATTATCATCGTGATGCTCCCCTATTTTTATTTGCCACCGAGCAATGCCGGTTTGCCGCCGCTGGTTCCTCAACTTGTTTTTTTAGGATTGTTCAATATTTTATCCATCATTGCAGCGTCGGGCAGATTAGTTGACGCGATTTTCGACCCTTTTATCGCATCGAGAAGCGATGCAAGTCAAAACCCTAACGGACGAAGAATGCCATTTATGAAATGGGCAATTATTCCATCGATGATTTTTTGTGGACTGGTTTTTTATCCGATTAATAAAGGAGAAAGTTTGCATAATGCTTGGTGGCTAACCATTACGCTTTGTTTATTTTTTGTTTCGGTTACCACCTATATTATTCCTTATAATGCATTATTGGCGGAGGTGACCAACACGCCAAGGCAAAAAGTTAAATTATCTAGTTATCAGCAAGTTGGTTTTGTAATCGGGATTATTCTGTCGGCCTGCACCAACAATTTTGCTGATTTGGTTCAAATGAACTTTGTAATTGCTAACCGCAGCGAGGCCGTACAAATTGCCATCTGGGGTCTCTGTATTTTATCTGGTTTGGTGATGTTGCTTCCCGTATTTTTCATAAACGAGAAAGAATTTTCTGTGGCTAAACCCACGCATATTCCACTATGGCCAGCCATTAAAAACACATTCAAGAATAGTAATTTTAAATATTATTTGGTTTCAGATTTTGCCTTTTACACCGCTTTAAGTATTATTTCGAGTGGCTTATTGTATTTCTGTACAGTGCTTTTAGGATTGGATGAATCTCAAGGCGGAAAATTTATGGGCGTTATGGTCTTAGCTTCATTAATTTTTTATCCTGTGGTTAATTTCGGCTCGGCTAAATTTGGCAAAAAACCGTTCGTGCTTTCTGCTTTCGTTGTTTTATGCTTAATATTTGTTACTATTTTTTTCTTAGGCAGATTACCTTTGTTACCTAGCACCCAACTTTACATCCTGGTTTTATCGGCCTCTTTTCCGCTAGCTGCATTAGGAATTTTGCCTAATGCTATTTTAGCAGACATTGCTCAAAAAGACACCATAGAAAGCGGCGAAAACCACGAAGGGATGTTTTTTGCCGTAAAGTATTTATTTGTGAAGCTCGGGCAAACTTTAGGAATTGCAATATTTGCGATGCTTACCATTTATGGCAAAGACCCTGGAAATGATTTTGGTTTACGTTTAAATGGTATTGTTGGCTTCGGCCTTTGCCTTATTGCATTAATTTGTTTTAGCAGGTTTAGGGAAGAAAAATAGTTGAATGATAGGATGATTGAGTGATGGTATGATTGAATGAAGGAATAACCAACACAAATTCATTCATTCAAAATTCACGCCTTCAATCATTTTATTTATGTATCTTTGCCGCTGAAGCAGGAATAAGGGCTTGTCATTCTGAATGGCATATTCTCTCCGCAAGTTAGTCCTTCAACAATTGATTGTTCTAGCTTCTTCGATAAATATTACAAAAAAACATACATGTTATTCAAAGAATTAAACCTCATTGAGCCAATTTTAAAGGCCCTTGAGAAAGAAGGTTATACACAACCTACACCAATACAGGAGCAATCCATCCCAACAATATTAAAAGGAAAAGATTTATTAGGTTGCGCACAAACAGGTACAGGTAAAACTGCTGCTTTCGCCATCCCGATGTTGCAATTACTGCACGAAAAACACATCAATACTAAAGCAACAAAAAATATAAAAGCTTTGGTTTTAACCCCAACACGTGAGCTTGCCATTCAAATTGAAGAAAGTTTTAAAGCTTACGGTAGTAATTTAAATTTACGTCACTTAGTTATTTTTGGTGGTGTAAACCAACACTCGCAAGTGGAAGCTTTGCGTAAAGGCGTTGATATTTTGGTGGCTACACCCGGTCGTTTATTAGATTTAATGAACCAGGGTTTTATCACTTTAAACACCATCGAACTTTTTGTTTTAGATGAAGCAGATAGAATGTTGGACATGGGTTTTATCCACGATGTGAAAAGAGTGGTGGCCAAGTTGCCTGCAAAACGCCAGACTTTATTTTTCTCGGCTACTATGCCCGATGAAATCCAGAAGCTAGCCAACACCATTTTATCCAGTCCTACGAAAGTAGAAGTTACGCCAATTTCTTCTACTGCAGAAACTATTGTTCAATCGGTTTATTTTGTTGATAAGCCTGATAAAAAGAAGTTATTGATTCATCTTTTAGAAGATAAGAACATTCAAACGGCTTTAGTTTTTACACGTACAAAACATGGTGCAGATCGAATCGTAAAAGATTTAGGTCACTCCGGAATTAAAGCTGCTGCAATTCACGGTAATAAATCGCAAAATGCCCGTCAACGTGCTTTAACAGATTTTAAAGATAGAAAAATACGCGTTTTAGTGGCAACCGATATTGCTGCCCGTGGTATTGATATCGACCAGTTATCTCACGTTTTCAACTTCGAATTACCAAATATTCCAGAGTCCTATGTTCACCGCATTGGTCGTACTGGTCGTGCAGGTGCAAACGGAATTGCCATATCGTTCTGCGATGCGGAAGAAAACGAATATTTACTGGATATCCAGAAACTGATTAAAATTACTTTGCCGATTGTAGATGACCATCCTTATCCTCTAAGCTGGGAAAATATGCTGGCCAAAAACCAGGTTAAACGCAAACCTCAGGCGCAATCGAAAGGTGGCGGTGGTAAAAAAGGTAACGGCGACGGAAACATGAGCGGCAAACCTCGTAATGCGAGTAATAACCGAAGGTTTGGTGGAAATAGAAGAAAAGCTGAAAGGTAAAAGTCTAAAGCAGAAAGACCAAAGCGGAAAGCTGCTTTGCAAATTACTGAAAAACCGAGTTGTAAATTACAGCTCGGTTTTTTTTATCCGTCGGCCGAAGCCGGACGGCAATGAATTGAGCAGTTTCTATCATAAACCTTACATGATCGGTCGTCATTGCGAGGCACGAAGCAATCTTACTACTAAATGTTTATAGCAATTCATTGAGATTGCGTCATAGCTCGCAATGACGGTAGCCCTAAAAGGAAAAACCCAGAATTGACTTTCTCAACTCTGGGTTTATTTTTTACTAAAAATCGCTAGAAAGCTTTTTGCTTTATTCGTTAATCTTTCAGCTTAAAAACTTAAACCACCACATTAATAATCTTTCCTTTTACAAAAATGATTTTCTTAGGTGCTTTGCCATCCAAAAATTTCTGGAATTGTTCATTCGCCAATAAAATCGCTTCCACTTCTGGTTGTGACAATGTTAAACTTAAATTTAAGTTCATTTTCATCTTACCATTGATAGAAACCGGATAAGCAAATTCATCTTCTAACAAATGTTCAGGGTTAAATGTTGGGAAGGCAGTATAAGACAATGTACCTGCATCATTACCCAACTGAACCCAAAGTTCTTCGCAAATGTGTGGCGCATAAGGTGATAAAATTACCACCATATCCCGCAAAATGCTACGTTTATTACATTTTAAATCTGTCAATTCATTTACTGCAATCATAAAACTAGAAACAGAAGTATTGAAAGAGAAACGCTCAATATCATCCTGAACCTTTTTAATAATTTTATGTAATGATTTCAGCTCAGCTTTGGTTGGCTCTGCATCAGAAACCGTGAATTCCCATGCTTCGTTGTGGAATAATCTCCAGAATTTACGCAAGAACTTGAACACACCTTCAATGCCGTTTGTATTCCAAGGTTTACTTTGCTCCAATGGACCTAAAAACATCTCGTACATACGCAAGGTATCGGCTCCATAACGCTCAATCAAATCATCGGGATTAACCACATTGAATTTTGATTTGGACATCTTTTCTACCTCAACACCGCAGATGTATTTTCCACCTTCAAGAATGAATTCTGCGTTAGCGTATTCTTCTCTCCAGGCTTTGAATTTATTTAAATCTAGTGTATCGTTTTCGACGATATTCACATCAACATGCAGTGCTGAAGTTTTATATTCCTTTCTTAATCCGGCAGAAACATAAGTATTTGTTGGTTTGCCATCAGTGTCATTAATTCTATAAACAAAATTACTTCTGCCCTGAATCATGCCTTGATTAATCAATTTCTTGAAAGGCTCTTCCTCTTTGGTATAACCTAAATCTTTCAAAAACTTGTTCCAGAAACGGCTGTACAGTAAGTGGCCAGTAGCGTGTTCAGAACCGCCGATGTATAAATCAACATCTTTCCAATACTCAACAGCTTCTTTTGAAGCAAAATCTGCGTTGTTCTCAGCATCCATATAGCGATACCAGTACCAACTGCTACCTGCCCAACCTGGCATCGTGCTTAATTCGTAATGTCCACCATCTGTCGGCACCCAGTTTTCTGCTCTCGCTAAAGGCGGTTCGCCAGTTTCTGTTGGTAGGTATTTATCAATTTCTGGCAAGATTAAAGGCAATTCTTCCTCCTGAACTAAATAAGGTAAACCATCTTTAAAATAAACCGGAATTGGTTCTCCCCAATAACGCTGACGACCGAAAATTGCATCACGTTGACGGAAATTAACCTTCGCCTTTCCAACATTTTTTTCTTCTAACCAGTTATTCAAAAACGGAACCGCTTCTTTATAAGTCAATCCGTTGATGAAACCTGAATTAATATATTTCCCTTCTTTGGTTGGGTCGGCTTGTACTTCTATTTCTTTTTGGCTATCCAAAATCTGAATAATTGGCAAGTTGAAATGCGTTGCAAATAACCAATCACGTTGGTCGCCACTTGGTACGCCCATAACCGCACCTGTTCCATAACCTGCAAGCACGTAATCGGCGATCCATAACGAAACACGTTCGCCACTTACCGGGTTAATTACATAAGTTCCTGTAAAAGCTCCAGAAACGGTTTTAGTATCCGCCATGCGGTCTAATTCCGATTTCTTTTTAGTTTGAGCAATATAGTTTTCGATATCTTGTTTTTGTTCTGGCGTAGTTAATTCAGCAACCCATTCATGCTCTGGCGCCAAAACTAAATAAGAAACACCGAAAATGGTATCTACACGTGTAGTGAAAACTTCTATATTGTCTGGAGTCGGAAGTCCGGAGTCCAAAGTCTTATTCGTCAATCTTAAATCGTCAATCTTAAATCGAACTGATGCTCCAACACTTTTCCCAATCCAGTTGCGTTGCATTTCTTTAATTGGTTCCGGCCAATCGATGGTATCTAAACCCTGCAAAAGCCTATCAGAATAAGCAGTAATTCTCATGCTCCACTGCATCATTTTCTTCTGCTCAACCGGGAAACCACCACGCTCTGAGAAACCATCTTTCACTTCGTCGTTTGCTAAAACCGTACCCAAAGCCGGGCACCAATTTACCGTACTTTCCCGAAGATAAGTCATGCGGTATTTCAACAACTCGATTTGTTTTTCTTCTTCAGTAAATGTGGCCCAATCGCTCGGTAAGAAAGATTTCACATCTTCATCGCAAACCGCTTTAACATCGGCTGTGCCAGATGCATTGAATTTTTCAATCAGCGTGGTTATATCTTCTGCCCTATCCGTTTCGATGTTATACCACGAATTAAACAACTGCATGAAAATCCACTGCGTCCACTTGTAATAAGATGGTTCACTGGTACGCACTTCACGGCTCCAATCGAAAGAAAAACCAATTTGATCTAACTGGCGACGGTAAGTGGCGATGTTTGCTTCTGTTGTAATTGCCGGATGCTGACCCGTTTGTATCGCATATTGTTCTGCCGGTAGACCAAATGAATCGTAACCCATTGGATGCAAAACGTTAAAACCTTTAAGGCGTTTGTATCTCGAAAAAATGTCTGATGCAATGTAACCCAGTGGATGACCAACGTGTAAACCTGCTCCCGATGGATAGGGAAACATATCTAGCACATAATATTTTGGTTTTTCAGAATTGCTTTCGGCTTTAAATGTTTGATTATCGGCCCAAAACTTCTGCCACTTTTGTTCTATTTCTTTGAATTGGTAATCCATTGCAAGTTTTAAATTTTTAAAGGGGCGAAATTACGGAAATTAAGGGGTTTAGTGAAACATAATTTTTAGCAGCTTCTTGCAGCGAAAACACGGATTTTCACGGAATTCTAATTTTATTTTTTCATCAAAGTAGATTTCAGATCGATCGTCATTGCGAGGCACGAAGCAATCTCATCAAACAGATTGCTTCGTGCCTCGCAATGACGAAGAACCCATAAAAAAAATGCGCCATTGATTTAAAACCAATGGCGCAAGCAAATAATCGGGATTAAGATTTTTATCTGGTTAAGTAATATTTTTTAACGATGTTGGTTTTATCAATTTTGGCGGTAAATTCGAGCTGTGTAGCCGACAATGTAGAAACTGTACAGTAAGAACTTCCTTCTGGGAAAACCATACCAAATTCGTTACCCAATGATGCCGTATAAGTTCCGATGGTACGTTGATTGGTTAAGCTTAATTCAACCTGATCGTCCTGGTTCGATTTGAAATCTATATAATCATTCATGGTATAGTTAAATGTTCCGTTAAGCGCCTGACTGCTATTACCAGATACTTCGATTTTATTAACGGTCCACTTTCCCATTATTCTAGCTTTAAGTGAGGTTTCATCTTTTTTGCACGAAAATAATGTTGCCGTGACTAGCATTAGCAGACCCAGGAATGTAATTTGTCTTTTCATAGTGATTAATTGTTTTAGGTTGATTTAATAACGCCGTTTAATCAAATTTCGTACCGCTTAGACAAATCCACTTAATATTTTTATGTTTTTTGATGGAACTAATTTTGGCTTTAGGGCGTTAATGATGATAATATTGGTGTTTATCAGGTATAATTTATATTTTCGCAAAAACAAAATTGAAATACATGGAAGAATTCGAAGTAAGTGACGCATCTAAGAAAACCAAAACGGTATACATCTCTACTATTATTAGTATTGCGTTGGTTTTATTAATGCTTGGGCTGCTTGGGTTGGTACTTGTACATGCCAAAAACCTGTCTAACTACGTTAAAGAAAATATCGTTCTAAATATTATTGTTGATGAAGGTGCTAAAGAAACCGATGTTTTAGCGTTCCAAAAAGAATTAAACACCAATAAAGCGGTAAAACAAACGCAATATGTAAATAAAGAGCTTGCTGCAAGGAATTTAACTCAGGATTTGGGTGAAGATTTTGTTAATTTCTTAGGCTATAATCCGCTTACCTCAACTTTTGATGTTTACTTAAAAGCTGAATACGCAAATAACAAAAGTATTGATGGTTTAAAAGCATCAATTTCAAAAAATCCTGTAGTGAAGGAAGTTGTTTATCAAAGTTCGCTAATAGATATGGTGAACAAAAACATCAACACCATTGGGTTAATTATTTTAGCCTTCGCTGCATTATTACTTGTAATTTCTATTGCATTGATAAACAACACCATACGCTTAGCAATCTATTCTCAAAGATTTTTAATTAAAAGTATGCAGCTGGTCGGTGCAACGAAAAATTTTATCAGACGTCCTTTCTTATTATACGCAGCCTTGCATGGTTTAATTGCAGCCTTTATTGCAATTATAATTTTGCTTGCTACCTTGATATATGCCCGCAAAGAAGTGCCTGAGATCATTATACTAAACAACTACAAAGAATTTGGTTTTGTATTTGTTGCGTTGATCATTATCGGAATTTTTATTACAGGCTTAAGTACATGGTTTGCAGTAAGCAGATATTTACGTTTGAAATCTTATAATTTATATAGATAATGGCATTAGAAAAAAAATCAGGTCCTGTAGTTAAGGACGTTAAAAGCGAATTGGTTTTCACTAAGAAAAATTACCAGTTATTGTTAATCAGCATGGCAATTGTTGCTCTTGGTTTTGTTTTAATGATGGGAACTGAAGGCGACATTTATGATTTTAGAAGAACCTTATTGGCTCCGCTTGTGGTATTGTTCGGTTTTGCTTTCGGAATCTACGCCATATTAAAAAAATAAATTATTCTTAAGAATATGAAAATGAGAACGCTTGATTTGATTGGGCGTTCTCTTCATTTTTACGCCACCTAAAAACATTATGAACTATTTCGAAGCTGTTATTCTCGCAATAATTGAAGGACTAACTGAATTTTTACCTGTTTCGAGTACGGGGCACATGATCATCGGCTCCTCTTTTATGGGCATAGCCAGCGATCCTTTTGTTAAACTGTTTACGGTGGCCATCCAATTAGGTGCCATTTTATCAGTGGTGGTATTGTATTTCAAAAGGTTCTTCAAATCGATTAACTTCTATATTAAACTGATCGTTGCTTTTATTCCTGCGGCAATTTTCGGTTTATTACTCAGCAAAAAAATTGACGAACTTCTGGAAAGTCCGATGGCGGTAGGAATTTCGCTTTTGGTAGGCGGAATTATTCTTTTGTTTGTAGACAAATGGTTCAACAAACCAACCATCAACGAAGAAGAAGATGTTACCTACTTAACGGCCTTAAAGATTGGTTTTTTTCAATGTATTGCTATGATTCCGGGTGTTTCCCGCTCCGGAGCAACAATTGTAGGTGGTATGAGCCAAAAGCTAAGCCGAAAAGTAGCGGCAGAATTTTCATTTTTTTTAGCCGTACCCACCATGTTTGCCGCCACAGGGAAAAAGCTTTTTGATTTTTATAAAGAAGGAAATACCATCACGCCAGAGCAAACCAATTTATTAATTATTGGAAACGTTGTGGCTTTCATTGTTGCTTTATTAGCGATTAAAAGCTTTATTGGCTACCTTAATAAACATGGTTTTAAAATGTTTGGTTGGTATAGAATAGTAGCGGGTTTGATCATTATCATCTTACTGATGACTGGCCATAACTTACAAATTATATAATCTGTATCTTTGCGCAAAAAAGATTTGTGAGTACAGAAAATTCAAAATTCAAAGATTTCAATTTTGCCGAAGGCGAACTGTTGTTAATTAATAAACCCTACAAGTGGACCTCATTTGATGTGGTAGGCAAAATTCGTAATTCTTTAAAGCCCTTAAAACTGAAGGTTGGCCATGCCGGCACACTAGATCCTTTGGCAACTGGTTTGCTGATTATTTGCACCGGTAAACTCACTAAACAGATAGACACCTTCCAGGCAGAAGAAAAAGAATATACAGGTACGATGATTCTGGGCGCCACTACACCATCATTCGATATGGAAACAGAAGTGGATGCAACATTTGATATCAGCAATATTTCCAACCAGGATATTTACAACGCCTGCAAACCCTTTATTGGAGATATAGAACAATATCCGCCTGCACATTCGGCTGTAAAAGTAAATGGTGAGCGTTTATACGTTAAAGCCAGACTGGGCGAAGAAGTGGAACTGCGCAAGCGTTTTGTAAGCGTACCAGAATTTGAAATTACCCGAATAGAATTACCTGAAATAGATTTCAGAATTGTTTGCAGCAAGGGTACTTATATCCGCTCTCTCGTATCTGATTTCGGCAAACAACTCAACAGCGGCGCTTACTTATCGAAACTCACGCGTACACGTAGCGGAAACTTTTTGCTGGCCAATTCGTTTGAGGTTCTGGAGCTCGTTAATTATATTCGTAGCAAGAAAGAAGAAGCTAAAACGGAAACGCAGATATGAACAACATCAAAAACCGAAACACACGATTTGTAAAAGAAGTTTTGCTGATCGTAGCTGGCGTAACTTCTGCATGTTTCGGTTTGAAGAGCTTCTTAATGCCAAATGAGTTTATTGATGGTGGAGTAACCGGAATTTCGCTTTTAATCAGCACTTTAACAAAATGGAATCTCTCCTACCTCATTGCAATCATCAACATTCCATTTGTAATTTTAGGCTATAGGCAAATCGGGAAAGCTTTTGCCATCAAAACTGCGATCGCTATTGCAACCCTTGCTGTTGCGCTGATCGTTCTGCCATTTGAGCCTATTACCCACGATAAATTGTTAATTGCTTTTTTCGGCGGATTGTTTCTGGGCGGTGGTATTGGTTTGGCCATGAGAGGCGGTTGTGTGATTGATGGAACCGAGGTATTAGCACTTTACATTAGTAAAAATAGTGTGTTAACAGTTGGCAATATTATTTTGATCCTAAACATCATCATATTTGCTTTCGCTGCGTACTTTTTAAATATCGAAACCGCACTGTATGCCATTTTAACTTATTTATCTGCATCAAGCACTATCGATTTCATCGTTAATGGCTTGGAACAGTACACCGGTGTAACCATTATCTCTGAGCGTCAGGATGACATTAAGAGTTTTATCATAAATGACATGAAACGTGGGGTTACCATCTACAAAGGAGAAGGTGGTTATGGAGAGAAAAAAGACCTCGACATTATTTTTACTGTGGTAACCAAACTCGAAATGAGCAAACTGCAATCGGCCATCAGGCAAATCGATGCTGATGCTTTCGTAATTCAGCAACAAATCGCTGATTTAAAAGGCGGAGTAGTTAAACGCCATTCTTTACATTAATTTTCCCCATCCCTTGAAAATATATCAAAACCTTTCAGAATTTCAAAGATTAGACAATGCTGTGGTAACCATTGGCACTTTTGATGGCGTACATTTTGGCCATCAAAAAATCATCAGGCAACTGGTAGCAAAAGCTAAAGCTGATCATGGCGAAAGTGTCATTTTAACATTCTTTCCGCATCCGAGAATGATTATTGATCCTGAAAACCAGGATCTGAAATTGATTAACACCATTAATGAGAAAGCAGCGATTTTGAAAGAACTCGGTGTAGATCATTTAATTATTACCCCATTTACGAGGGATTTCTCTAATCAAACGCCGGAAGAATATATACAACATACATTGGTTGAAAATATCGGCACCAAACATATCATCATCGGTTATGATCATCGCTTCGGCAAAGACAGAACGGGAAACCTGACTGATTTGAAAGCCGCCGGGGTCCATTTTGGTTTTACGGTAGAAGAAATCATGGAACAAGATATTCATGATGTGGCAGTAAGTTCAACTAAAATCCGTCAGGCACTTTTGGCAGGCGATGTTAGTTTAGCTGCTGACTATCTTGGCTACCCCTTTTCGATATTCGGCCGGGTAATTAAGGGTGATAAAATTGGTCGTACAATTGGTTTTCCAACTGCTAACCTTTTTGTTGAAGAAACCTACAAGCTTATTCCGGGCGACGGAATTTATGCCGTAACGGTTGAAATGAGTTTAGAAAGTGAAAAGCTAAAAGGTGAAAGTGAAAAGTCAAAACTTCAAAGTGGAGATACCGACATAAAACGTACGGCTTCAACCCTAAGCCTTCAACCTTCAACATTCAGAGGCATGGCTTACATCGGGCAACGCCCAACCATTAACGGAATGACCAGGAATATTGAGGTAAATATTTTTGATTTCGACCAGGAGATTTATGGACAAGATATTAAGATGAACTTTTTGAAATTTTTGCGCCACGATGTAAAGTTCACCGGTTTGGAAGCACTCACCTTACAATTACAAAAAGATAAAGAGGCTACACTTGCATTCTTTGCATCACAAGATAGCAATTAATCAAAATTCCCGTCCAATAAAAGCCTCAAAATCGTTATATTAGCGGCAATGAGGCTTTTTTACATCATCATATTTATCTGTTCAAGTTATTGTTTTGCCAGTGCTTTGCCACATGCAAAACATCATGACAATCAGTTTAAAAAAGCCAAATTGAGTTTTCTTTCTGATAAAAAGCTATTTAAGCTCAATGCAGATTCAGCCATGGAAAATGAAAGCCTGGAGAAAGATTTGATCAATAATATTACCCCAAAAATTGCACTCGCTTTCTTATTGCTGATGGGTATTGTGGTCAACTTTTTCAAAAGCCACTTGTTAACCTGCAAAATAATTCTCAGAAAATTAAAATACAGCTACTGGTGTTTATTAAAAATGCTGTACCCTAAACATGTTTTTTGGTAAATAAATTGATTTGCTCACAGCAATGTGGATATTAAAATTCAAACCTAAGAAGCGTTTGAAAAATTATTTTAATCATTACCATTTTATCAATGCATTTACCCGATTTAATTGCCGATTTAGGATTAATTCTTGCCGCCGCAGGAATCACAACCCTCATTTTTAAAAAAATAAAACAGCCTTTAGTTTTGGGCTACATCCTGGCGGGCCTTTTGGTTGGCCCACATCTTGATTTTTTTCCATCTGTAACCGATACCAAAAGCATCAATATTTGGGGAGAAATCGGCGTAATCTTTCTTTTATTCAGTTTGGGATTAGAATTTAGTTTTAAAAAACTGGTAAAAGTTGGGGGCTCCGCCTCCATTACCGCAGTAGTTGAAGTTGTTTTCATGTTGTTAATTGGCTTTGCCGCTGGTAAATTAATGGGTTGGAAAACCATGGACAGCATATTTCTAGGTGGAATTCTTTCGGTTTCATCTACTACAATTATCATCAGGGCTTTTGAAGAACTCGGCGTTAAACATAAAAAGTTTGCAGGTTTGGTTTTTGGTGTGTTGATCGTAGAAGATTTAGTGGCGATTTTACTACTCGTTTTACTTTCGACGCTGGCTGTAAGTCAGCAGTTTGAGGGCGGCGAAATGCTGATCTCGATACTAAAACTTGCTTTTTTCCTTGTGCTTTGGTTTTTAGGTGGAATATTCTTGATTCCAAGTTTTTTAAAGGCAACCAGAAAGTTAATGAACGATGAAACCATGCTGGTAGTTTCCCTTGCTCTTTGTTTAATTATGGTTTTATTAGCCGTGAAAGTTGGTTTTTCTCCAGCTTTAGGTGCTTTTATCATGGGTTCAATCCTGGCAGAAACTACTCAGGCAGAAAAAATAGAGCACCTCACAAAATCCGTTAAAGATTTATTTGCGGCAGTTTTCTTCGTATCGGTTGGAATGCTCATTGATCCAAAAATTTTAGTCGATTACGCTTTGCCCATTGTTGTGGTAACCCTTGCTACCATACTTGGAAAATTTCTGAGTTCAAGCCTTGGGGCACTCCTTTCCGGTCAACCCTTAAAAACAGCTGTACAATCTGGAATGAGTTTAGCACAAATCGGAGAGTTTTCATTCATCATCGCTACATTAGGATTAACCTTAAAGGTTACCAGTGATTTTTTATATCCAATAGCAGTAGCGGCCTCAGCCATTACTACTTTTACCACGCCATATCTCATTAAACATTCCGAGTCGTTTTACAATTTCTTAAACAGGATTTTACCCAAAAAATGGCTGGATGGCATAGCAAGATACAGCTCAAGCACAGCCGGAATTACCACCTTGAGCGACTGGAAAATTCTGTTAAGAAGTTATGCTTTCAATACCATTATTCACTCTGTAATTATTATTGCTGTCATTTTTCTGGCGTCCAGATACCTGCAGCCGTTTATAGCAAAAAATGTTGTTAACGGTATTCAATCTACCATTATCAGTTTAATCGCCTCATTTACCTTAATGGCGCCATTTTTATGGGCATTATCCATTAGAAGAATACAGAAAACAGCCTATTCTCATCTATGGCTAAACAAAAAATTTACCCGCGGGCCGCTAATTGCCATTGAGGTTTTCAGGATTGCTCTTGGTATATTTTTCGTTGGTTTTTTGATGTACGAATTTTTCGATACCTGGATCGCCGCAGGAATTGCATTGGCATTGATTGTGTTGGTGATGGTTATTTTTTCCAGAAAATTACAGGCCTTTTATAACAAATTGGAGAAACGCTTTATGCTCAATTTAAATGCGAGGGAAAACCAGAAACCTGACATTTTACCTTGGGATACGCATTTAACAGAGATTAGGGTATCTCCTGAATCGGATGTAGTTGGGAAGACGCTTGCGGAGCTAATGATTAGAGAAAAACACGGCGTGAACATCGCCCTGATCGAACGTGGTAGAATTAATATTCCTACCCCGGGAAGAGATGAACGGCTTTACCCAAATGATAATCTGCTTTTAATTGGAGCAGATGATCAACTCGCTTCAGTAAAGGCATTACTGGAAGTTGATACCCCTGAAACAGAACAGGAAAAAAGTTTCCCTGATAAAGAAATGACGCTGCAGAAAGTTGTGATCAATACCGAATCGCCCGTTTATGGATTAAGTATCAGAAACGCAGGTATTCGCGAGAAAGCTCAGGCTCTAATTGTAGGCATCGAACGTGGCACCGAGAGAATTTTAAATCCCTCTTCTGAGTTTGTTTTCGACAATGGAGATGTAATCTGGATTGTTGGAAATAACAAAAAGATCAAAGATGTCATTTAATCAGCTAGTTGTCTTGCTACCTGATACCAATATCTTGATACTAATTTTATATCTTCGTGTATAACCTAACCTATGAAAGTTGACAGAGAAAAGAGTGAGTTTCTTGATGAAGTAATTGAACAATGGCAAAACGATGGCCTTATTACTGAAGAAACAGGCAACAAACTCCGCAAAAGTTACGAAGCCAAAAATTTTGATTGGCTTCGGCTGGCACAATATGCTTTCTGGGTAGCACTGGCTTGCGGCTTTATCGCCCTGGGCTCGCTTCTAATAGATAATTCGATATTGAATTACCTGAAACGGGTTTACAATACGCCGAATATTGTAATTGCAATTGTTTCCGGAGGTTTAGCCGCCTGGCTGTATGTTCTCGGCTTTAGGAGAAAGAAAAAACTGTCACATTTAAAATTCAGCAATGAGACAATTGTTTTTTCGGCCATTTTGCTCACCGCCAATGCAATTGCTTATTTCGGCAAAGCATTAGATAATGGTTCAGGCAATTTCTCTATTCTTATTTTAATTTCGGTTTTTATTTACGGTGGTTTGGGTTACATTTTCCGTTCCAGATTAATTTGGATATTTGCTTTAATCTCATTGGGAGCCTGGTTTGGAACAGAAACAGGCTATTTAAGCCGCTGGAATTATTACTTCTTAGGCATGAATTATCCGCTTCGTTTTGTGGTATTTGGTGCAACCTTAACCGCAGCGTCTTTTATTATGAAAGCGCTGCCTAAAACGCAACATTTCTTTCAGGTTACTTATATCGCCGGAATGGTTTATCTGTTCATTTCACTTTGGGCCTTATCTGTTTTCGGCAACTTTGCCAGCTTAGAAGAATGGTACTCCGTAAGACAGTTAAGCCTTTTTTACTGGGCACTAATTTCGGCAGCGGTTTGTGTGGCCAGCACACTGTTTGGCTTAAAATACCATGATGACATTGCCCGGGAATTCGGCATAACTTTCTTATTTATTAACCTCTACACCCGCTATTTCGAATACTTTTGGGATAGCTGGCACAAAGCAATATTCTTTTCGGTACTGGCCGCATCATTCTGGCTAATTGGCAGAAAGGCTGAAAAAATCTGGAATGTAGAGTTTTTGAAATAACAGATAAATATCAAAGCTAAGGTGTTAGAACCAGGGTTATATCCATCAAGCTCAACACCAACCAAAAATAATTTGTAGCGCAAAAGCAGTAGCAATGAGGTTGCGGCAGTCCCGCCAATGCTGCAATCTTTTGGTTAAAGTTTGCCTGCATTTGAATAATGTCCAACCAAAAGTATTTCCGCTTATGTCGGGGCTATTTAACTCAATGTAGTATCCCTTCGGTTGGTTTTTATGCACAAACCATTGTACCTAAACCCGACATAAACGAGCATCCCGAATTCTTCGGGATAAAGTGTTTGGCGGGACTGAAAGCCCCCTTGCAACCAAACTTTCTTTTCCAAATGATAGATTGATAACTAAAGAAGATTCAGAAACAAGTTTAAAATCACTACTTATTTTCGTTTTTGAGTAGAATCAAATTGTAAATTATAACAGAATCACCAGTTGCTTAACCACGAGGTAAGCTGCCAAAACATATAAAAATATGGCGATTGATTTGTTAATGATTAAACTGCTTAAAGCGAACTTTTCTTGAATGAATGTTGCAAAATGAGCGTAAAGATATAGCGCTCCAGCCGAACCAAAACCCGACCCTAAAGCAAAAATAACGAGTGATAAATAGTCCGTTTCAATCCACTCGTGCAGGATAACGTAGTTGCCAAAAAATAGCCAAAAAGGAATTTGAACAGGATTTAACACACCAAGTATCAATCCATATAATACGCTCCCACTACGTTTATCTTCCTTTTTACTGCTTGTTTTCGGCGCTTTTTTACGGTTTACCCAGGTAATGGTACCCATTGTAATAAACATCAGGATCATAAAACAGTCCACCAATGTCCCCAATCTAACTTCACTAACCGCTTCATTAGGATTTATATCGCTCATCGCCCACCGGGCAAAACGCATCATACCGAAAGTAAAAAATACTTCAACGCAGGAGAACGATATAATAAAGTACCAAACCTGGCGCATACCTTTATTAATGGCAAGCTGCGCCACAGTTAGATTAATATTGCCTGGAGGAATATAGCCCATGGCATTGAGAACGATGCCTATTAAAAAGGTTAAAAAAAGCATTGCCGAAATTATGGATTTAAATTTAAATGCGATGCTAAATATTTTCCGGTATAGGAGGTTTTCTCTTTAACCAAATCTTCCGGAATACCTTCAAAAACTAACTGGCCACCACCATCGCCACCTTCCGGACCAATGTCAATAACCCAATCGGCACATTTAATCATGTCCATATTGTGCTCAATTACTAAAATGGTATTTCCTTGTTCAATCAAGGTATTGAGTGCTTTCAAAAGCTTTTTTATGTCGTGAAAATGCAATCCGGTAGTTGGTTCATCAAAAATGAACAATGTTTTACTTGCATTATTTCCTTTGATTAAGAACGAAGCAAGTTTAATACGTTGTGCCTCTCCGCCCGATAAGGTGTTGGATGATTGCCCTAAATGCACATATCCTAATCCAACATCAACCAAAGGGTTTAACTTATTTAGAATTTTCTGATCATCTTTAAAGAACTCTACAGCCTCATCAATGGTCATATCAAGAATTTCAGAAACGTTTTTCTCTTTGTAAGTTACATCCAGCACCTGCTGTTTGAAACGCTTTCCACCACAGGCTTCACAAGGAAGATAAATATCGGCCATAAACTGCATTTCAATCTTCACTTCTCCCTCTCCCTGGCAAACATCACATCGGCCACCCTCTACATTAAAAGAAAAAGCAGCAGGTTTTAAGCCGGCCGCTTTCGCCGAAGCCAGTCCAGAAAACAAAGCACGAATGTCATCCCAGGCTTTTACGTAGGTCACCGGGTTTGATCTGCTCGAGCGGCCAATTGGGTTCTGATCAACCAATTCTACAGCACTGATTAAATCATAATTGCCAAAAATTCCATCATAAGCACCGGTTTGTTCTCCGGCATAATTGCCAATGGCTTTTTGTAGAGCAGGATATAGAATTTTCTTGACTAAACTTGTTTTACCTGAACCCGAAACACCACTTACAGCTGTAAACACACCCAGCGGAAATTTTACATCAACATTCTGAAGATTATTTTCACGGGCACCTTTAATCAGAATATGATCTTTCCACTTACGGCGTTTTTCCGGGATGGCAATTTGTTCCACACCAGATAGGTATCGGCCTGTTAAACTTTTTTTATCCTTTAAAATTTCTTCATAATTACCGCTGAAAACTAAATTTCCACCATGTGTACCTGCTTCAGGACCAATGTCTATAATGTGATCGGCAGCACGCATCATCTCTTCTTCGTGTTCAACCACTAAAACAGTATTGCCAACATTCCTTAACGAAATCAATACCTCGATCAGCTTATTGGTATCACGTGGATGCAATCCAATACTGGGTTCATCCAATACATAAATAGAACCAACCAAACTACTTCCCAAAGATGTTGCGAGGTTAATTCTTTGCGATTCGCCCCCGGATAAAGTATTCGACAGACGGTTTAATGTTAAATAACCTAAACCAACATTGTTTAAGTAGAGAAAACGATTATCAATTTCTGCGAGTAAACGTTTAGCTACTTTTGTATCAGTAGCATTTAATTTTAAATCATTAAAAAAAGTTAAAGCTTTTGACAATGGCATCAATACCACATCAATGATTGATTTTTCTGCAATTTTTACATACGAAGCGTCTTTACGTAAGCGAGAACCTTTGCATTCCGGGCAAGTTGTTTTACCACGGTAGCGTGATAACATCACCCGGTATTGAATTTTATAAGTTTGTTCTTCCAGTTCTTTGAAAAAAGCATCCAATCCGGCGAAATATTTATTGCCCGTCCAAAGTAGTTGCTGCTCTTTTTCAGTTAGCTGACTGAATGGGCGGTGAATTGGAAAATCAAATTTTGATGAAGCTTTAATAAAGTTTTGCAACCAAACATTCATCTTCTCTCCTCTCCATGGCGCAATCGCATTATCAAAAACACTTTTGCTCTTATCAGGAATAACCAAATCTTCGTCAATACCAATTACATTTCCATAACCCTCGCATCTTTTACAGGCACCGTATGGATTATTGAAAGAGAAAAAATTAGGTGTTGGCTCTTCAAACTTAATTCCATCGAGCTCAAAGCGATCACTGAAATGTTTGGTTTTACCTTCCGCTTCTACATAACAATCACCTTTGCCTTCGAAAAATGCAGTTTGTGCCGAATCAGCCAATCTGCTCAAAGTTTCCTCCTCCTGGTTGGTTACAATCCGGTCAATTAAAATCTGTACAGTTTTATCGTCGGTTAATTCCGCATCTTTAAAATCAGCATCATCTAAAACAGACTCTATTTTCAAAATCTTGTTTTCAATCAATACCCTAAGGAAACCTTTTTGCAACAAAATGGCTAGTTCCTCTTTAATTGTTCGGTTATTGTGCGGATATAACGGGCAAAAAATTGTTACCGTAGTATCTTCAGGCAGGCCATTCACATAATCTACCACCGAGCTTACCGAGTCTTTCTTCACTTCTTTTCCCGAAACTGGGGAAATGGTTTTTCCAATTCGCGAAAAAAGTAGTTTTAGATAATCATAAATTTCAGTTGATGTACCAACTGTTGAACGTGGATTGGAAGTAATTACCTTCTGCTCGATGGCAATAGCCGGAGCAATACCTTTAATATAATCTACATCCGGTTTATTCATCCGCCCCATAAACTGGCGGGCATATGATGATAAACTTTCTACATATCGGCGTTGCCCTTCTGCATATAAAGTATCAAAAGCGAGAGAAGATTTGCCCGAACCCGACATGCCCGTAACCACCACCAGTTTATTTTTTGGAATGGCAACATCAATGTTTTTCAGGTTGTGCACACGAGCACCTTTTATAATTATATTTCTATGCGGATCTTTTTCGGCTTCTTTTTTGCTCATGTATGATTAAGATTTTAAAACATAACCCAATAAGTAAACATTGGGTTTTTAAAACATACAAAAATAGGGTACTGAGACGGTTAATTTATTTTTTAACATTTTATTTTTTGTTTTTTGATAAAAAAATAACTTTCTTTGGATATTAACAACCTCAGAACCAAACTAACACAATCTAAAAAAGCATAGGAGAGACGCTATAGAAATTAAACATCTACAAATTAATTTTTAGCAAACAGTACGGGATTTAGTGTAGGTAAACCTATGAATTTACAATCATACAATGATCAGGACCTGGTAAAGTTATACATTACCGGGAACGAGAATGGATTGCAAGAACTTTTAAGAAGACATAAAAGTAAAATTTATACTTCTATCTACTTATTGGTGAAAGACCAATATTTGGCAGAGGATATTTTTCAAGACGCTTTCATAAAAGTAATTAACACATTGCGATCAGGGCGATATAACGAGGAAGGCAAGTTCTTACCTTGGGTAATGCGTATTGCACATAATTTAGTAATTGATTACTTCAGAAAGGAAAAAAGAACGCCAATTATTACGAGTTCTGACGGAATGGATGTATTCAATATGCTACACTTTTATGATGAGAGTGCAGAAGAAAAAATGCTTCGCGATCAGACACATAAAGATTTAAAGGAAATGATCCATTTATTGCCTGATGAACAGAAAGAAGTGCTTTTAATGCGTCATTATGCAGACTTAAGTTTTAAGGAAATTGCTGATTTAACTGATGTGAGCATCAATACAGCATTGGGCCGGATGCGTTATGCGCTAAGCAACCTCCGTAAGATGCTTAAAACAAAAGAGATGACCTATAAGGGGTAATAAAAAAGTTACAAAAAATGTTTTAGGGATTGAAATAAAGCATCTGAACAATCGTTAAGTTTATAAAACTTATCACATTTAGTTGCTTATGACAAAAACCTCTACATCAAAAAACAATGTAAATTTACCTACCCACAGTATGTTTCAGCCTAAAACTGATATTGAATCTGACGCCGAAATTGACTTATTTTATGACCAAATTAAAAGTAAGTTAGATCGCCTCGCTAAAAATCCGCAAGATGAAACCATCAATAAGATTTTAGCATACAGCAGATCAAAGTAAATTCTACACGAGCCAAAAAGCTGCCTCAAAATGAGGCAGCTTTTTTTTTTTGCAAAAATGTAAGCAGATTTTAGAAATAAAACTTCTCTAAAAATACTATACCACATTCCCATTTTCTAATTCCTATTTTCTCTCAACCTTTCAAATATCTTTTTACATTCCCGTAACGCAAAAACAGCTACCTTTACATAGTGTAATTTTAACACTAAGCAATATATGAATAAGAACTTACTACCACTTACCCTTGGTGGCTTAGGCATTGGAATAACTGAATTTGTGATGATGGGTTTACTTCCAGATATCGCAAAAGATTTGAGCGTGACCATTCCCCAAGCCGGATATTTAATTTCTGCATATGCAATGGGTGTAGTAATTGGCGCTCCCTTGTTAATTATGATTGCAGGTAAGTATCCGCCAAAAAAAATATTAATTGCACTGATGGTGATGTTTACAGCTTTTAATGCTTTCTCTGCTTTCGCACCAACCTTCAATACATTATTTATTGCTAGATTATTATCAGGATTGCCTCATGGTGCATTTTTTGGTGTCGGCTCGGTAGTGGCGAGCAGAATCGCTGAAAGGGGCAAGGCTGCACAGGCTGTTTCACTCATGTTTATGGGTTTAACTATTGCAAACATTCTCGGCGTTCCACTTGGAACATTTATCGGTCATAATTTTTCCTGGCGAATTTCTTTTGCCGTAGTTGTTTTTGTGGGATTAGTTACGCTGTTAAGTTTAAAACTTTGGCTGCCTGCATTAGAAGCCACTAAAAACCGCGATTTAAAATCAGAACTCAGTTTCTTTAAAAAGAGAGAAGCCTGGATGATAATCCTCATGATTTCCATTGGAACCGGAGGTTTATTTACCTGGTATAGCTACATCGCCCCTTTAATGACTGACGTTGCCGGTTTCTCTGCTGGTTCGGTTACCTACATATTAATGCTTGCTGGTGTTGGAATGTTAGTTGGCAACTACATTGGTGGAATTTTGGCTGACAAATTTTCTCCGGCAAAGGCTTCGGCAGCGTTACTGTTAGCCATGGTAGTCACGTTAACAATTGTTCACTTCGTATCGTTTAGTCAACCGCTTGCTTTAATTATGACATTTATTACCGGAGCAGTTTCATTTGCTTTGGCAGCACCAATACAAATGCTAATGATCCAATCGGCAAAAGGATCAGAAATGCTGGCTGCATCTGCCAGTCAGGCAAGTTTTAATATCGGAAATGCCTTAGGTGCATTTTTCGGTGGTTTGCCGTTGGTTTACGGTTTCGATTATACTTCGCCAGCATATGTTGGTGCCGCAATGGCTTTGATTGGTGCATTTTTCGCCATCTGGCTGATTAGAAGCACAACAACCAAAGGAGTTCCTATAGCTAAAGAAAAATATGTAGTGATGCATTAAAAGCCTGGCGCAAAACGAAGAGATCAATTTTCTATATTTGCCCATGCTTAAAAAAGAACGTTATAAACTTTTTGTAGAACATTTTTCGGCAAAACAACCTGATGCGGAAACCGAACTGCATTACCACAACCCCTATCAGCTTTTAGTTGCTGTTATTCTTTCTGCTCAGTGTACTGACAAGCGAGTAAATATGGTTACGCCGGCGCTTTTCCAACGATTTCCTAATGCCAAAAGTCTTTCAGAGGCAACTCCAGATATTGTTTTTGATTACATCAAAAGTATCAGCTACCCAAATAATAAGGCAAAACACCTTGTTGGCATGGCTAATATTCTGATTAACGAGTTTAATGATGTTGTTCCTTCAGGTATTGATGACTTGCAAAAAATGCCAGGTGTTGGTCGCAAAACCGCTAACGTTATTGCATCTGTAATTTATAATGCACCGGCAATGGCTGTGGATACACACGTTTTTCGGGTGGCCAATCGCCTGGGACTTACAAATGGCAAAACGCCCTTAGCCGTCGAGAAAGATTTGGTTAAAAACCTACCGGAACATGATATTCACATTGCTCACCATTGGCTGATTTTACACGGGCGTTATGTATGCGTAGCCCGAAGCCCAAAATGCGATGTTTGCGAAATTACTTACATGTGCCGGTATTTTGAGCGTTTAACGGCAAGAAATGAGCGAGATAAGCACCAAGCCTGAATTATTTTTAAAATACTATTGACATTAGCTAGAAAACTATTATCTTAGCTAAATATTTTAGTAAAACAATTATCAACAATCAAGTATATTAGCCGACAATTCAGTTATATTTACCGCAACAAATCAAATAAAAATGGCAAGCGCAAATCCAGATAAATTAAAAGCATTACAGCTTACATTAGATAAGTTAGAAAAATCTTATGGTAAGGGTACAATCATGAAACTTGGCGATACTGCTATTGAACCTATCGATTTTATTTCTACAGGATCAATTAGTTTAGATATTGCATTAGGTATTGGTGGTATTCCTAAAGGTAGGGTTATTGAAATTTATGGTCCCGAATCATCGGGTAAAACAACTTTGGCTACCCACATTATAGCTGAGGCGCAGAAAAAAGGTGGCATTGCTGCATTTATTGATGCGGAACATGCATTTGACCAATTCTATGCGAAAAAATTAGGCGTTGACACAGACAACCTTTTAATCTCTCAGCCAGATAACGGTGAGCAGGCCTTAGAAATTGCTGATAACCTGATTCGTTCTGGCGCTATTGATGTGATTGTGATTGACTCTGTTGCCGCATTGGTTCCTAAAAGTGAAATTGAAGGCGAAATGGGTGATAGTAAGATGGGTTTACACGCCCGTTTGATGAGTCAGGCTTTACGTAAATTAACAGGAACAATTTCTAAAACAGGATGTTGCTGTATTTTCATTAACCAGTTACGTGATAAAATCGGTGTAATGTTCGGAAACCCTGAAACAACTACCGGTGGTAATGCATTGAAATTTTATGCATCTGTACGTTTAGATATTCGTCGTATTTCACAAATTAAAGATTCTGATGAGGTTTCTGGTAACCGTGTGAAGGTAAAAATTGTTAAAAATAAGGTAGCTCCTCCATTCCGCATTGCTGAGTTTGATGTGATGTTTGGAGAAGGTATTTCTAAAAACGGTGAAATTATCGACTTAGGTGTTGACTTTGGTATCATCAAAAAGGCAGGTTCATGGTTCTCTTATGGCGATACCAAACTTGGTCAGGGAAGAGATGCAGTGAAACAACTGTTAAGCGATAACCCGGAATTAGCCGAAGAGCTTGAAACCAAAATTAAAGCAGAAGTTACTGGTGAGCAGTTAGCTGAAAAATAATTACCAAAATTAATTTATAAAAAAACGCCTGATCAGATTTGATCAGGCGTTTTTTATTCTAGCAGTAATTCTAACTAACCCTGGCTAAATATAGCGTTGAAATCTTTAGTGATGTAAACGATAACTAAAAGTGCAGCGATTACCAACGCACCCAGAATAATAACTCCCCAACTTCCGTTAAGTTTATTCTTATCCTTTCTAATCAGATAATATAAGAGTCCGATCAATGGTATCGCACAAACAATCCAAAATATTAATGATGCTCCAGTCATGAGAAAAGTTGAAAGTTTAAAGTTAAAAGTTTAAGGTACAAGTTAGATATTAAAGTATCTGTTAAAATTCCATTCTCGCTTTGGGCGAAACTTCCTGCCCCACAAAATCCTTTGTTAAAAATTTCTGATAACCTGCAATGGCGATCATTCCTGCGTTGTCTGTACAATATTGAAATGCAGGAATATAAACCTTCCAGCCCAAATCGTTAGCAGTTTGCTGTAGGCTATCTCTAAGCCCAGAATTTGCAGATACGCCACCTGCTATTGCAATTTCATTAATATTAAACTGCTTTGCAGCTTTATTAACTTTATTTAGTAAAATCTGAACAATGCTATGTTGTACAGAAGCACAAATATCATCTAAATTTTCTGCAATGAAGTTAGGATTCTCTTTTTCTTGTTTTCTGATGAAATATAAAATAGATGTTTTAAAACCACTAAAGCTGAAATTCAAATCAGCAATTTGTGGCTCAGCAAATTTGTAAGCAAGCGGATTCCCATTTTTTGCATGTTTATCAATTAATGGGCCGCCTGGATAGGGAAGCTGAAGGATTTTTGCCGTTTTGTCAAAAGCCTCTCCTGCTGCATCATCCAAGGTTTCACCAACAATTTCCATATCAAAATAATCCTTCACCAAAACAATTTGAGTATGTCCTCCTGAAACGGTTAAACACAAAAATGGAAAATTTGGTTTAGGATCATCAATAAAATGCGCTAAAATATGCGCATGCATGTGATTGACAGAAATTAAAGGTATATTTAATGCCAGTGCAAACGATTTTGCAAAGGAAACCCCTACTAGTAAAGAGCCTAACAGCCCTGGGCCCTGGGTAAAAGCAACGGCACTTATGTCCTGTTTTGTAACCTGTGCATTTTTCAGTGCCTGCTCAATAGTAGGAACAATATTTTGTTGATGTACTCTGGATGCCAATTCAGGGATTACACCACCATAATTTTCATGAATTGTTTGGTTTGCAATAACATTGGCCGTAATTTTGCCGTTGTTACATATGGCGACTGAAGTATCATCGCAAGAAGATTCGATAGCAAGTATAACAGACAATTTATTTAATTTTTAAGCTGCAAAATTATTAAAAAACTATTTAAAATACTCCTTTGGGTAATTGCATCAATAATTTTGCTGCTGGCGCTTATTATTTTCTCACTACAGTTTAAGCCTGTTCAAACTTATGTTGCCCAAAAAGCTGCAGCATATTTGTCTAAAGAGCTTAAAACTACCATATCCATTAAAAGTCTTTACATCAAACCTTTCAAATCAATCGTATTGGAAGATTTGCTTGTGCTCGATCTTCAAAAGGACACTTTATTGAGTACTCCGCAATTTATGGTAGATATTAATCAGCTATCAATTGATAAAAAAATAATTAATATCAATACCGTCCAAATTAATAACGGCCAGTTTTTCCTAAAGGATTTCAAAGATAAGTCTTCTAACCTCGATTTCATCATCAACTACTTTGATTCTGGTAAACCTACTGTAAAGAAACCAGATAGCAAACCTTTCGATGTTACGATAGGAAGGGTGATCTTAAACAAATTTGCCTTCAGGTATAAAAATTATGCAGCGAAGGATACCGTTCAGGGTAAGAATGTAAATTTTGATAATGTTGATGTAAAAGAACTTAGCGGAATTTTTGATGGCTTGGATACCAAAAACCATTTGGTTAAAACCAATATCAAAAATTTAACTTTAAGAGAGAAAAGCGGATTCTATTTAAAAAATCTGACCGCAGAAACAACAATTGACAGTAACGCCATTGAACTCAAAAAGCTGCTGCTTGTTACTGATCATAGCCGCCTGACTGATTATTACCAAATGAAGTTTAAAACCTACAGGGATTTTAATCATTATGTGGATAGCGTGAGGATGAAAGCGATTTTTAAGGAGAGTCATTTATCGTCAAAAGACGTGGCCTTCTTTGCGCCGGAGCTTAATAGTATGAAAATTGAGCTTGATGTAGACGGACAGATTACTGGCTTAGTAAATAATCTTCGGGCAAAGAAACTCTCTATTCGCTCAGGAAAAGCAACACATATTAAAGGCGACTTCATCATAAAAGGGCTTCCAAAATGGAAAGAAACCTTTATGGATTTGAAGATTGAAATGGCCGGCACCAATAAAAAAGATTTGGATGAAGTGCTCGCCGGCTTTACAGGAAGTAAAAAAGCGATTATTCCATCCATCGTAAACAAATTCGGAAACATCAATTTTAATGGAAACTTTACAGGTTTTCAGAACGATTTTATTGCCTATGGTGAATTTAAAACCAAACTGGGAAGAATTGTTTCTGATGTAAACATGAAAATTGATAAAAATGATGTTCCTTCTTATACCGGAAACGTCAAAACCTTTGATTTTAACATCGGAAATTTGTTGGATGAAAAATCTCTCGGACGGATTTCTTCCTCATTATATGTGAAAGGACGAGGAACTGAATTAAAAGATTTAACTGAAAAACTCAATGGCGACGTAGCTTACATTGATTTTAATGGATATAGATATCGCAATGTTAAAATTGACGGCACGTTCGAGAAGAAAAACTTCGATGGAAAGCTCAGCATCAATGATAAAAATGTGAAATTGATATTTGATGGTGGCGTTAACTTAAATCCAAAACTTCCGGTTTTCAATTTCAATGCGACCATTACGAAAGCAAGATTGAAAGCGCTTAAACTGCTTAATGATTCCTTACTGGTAGATGCAAAGTTTAGCACCAATTTTTCTGGCACGAACTTAAATAACATTGAAGGTCAATTGCTTATTCAGGAGATCAGGTTGCAGAATCCAAAAGGCATTTACAATGTGGATTCGGTACAATTAATGGCCCAGGGAACCGGAGTCGACCGGGTTTTGGACATTAAATCAGATATTCTAGACGCAAGTATACGCGGGGAATATGATCTAAATTCGATTGTTTCTTACTACAAAGCCATCGCCAAAACTTATGTACCCTCACTCCGGGCAAACATCATTAAATACAAAAATCAAATATTTAAGTTTAACCTGCGGGTGAAGAAATTTGAGCCATTGGCACAGTTTATTTCGCCTGGCTTGGAGATGGCAGAAGGCGCAACATTGATTGGAGATTTTGATTCGAGAAATAATACCGCCACATTAAATGGCTATGTCAAAACCTTAAAATACAATGGAGTTGTCATTAATAATATTATTCTTGATGAAAACACGACGAAAGAACAGCTACAACTTATTGTTACGTCAGATCGCGTACAGCTAAACGATAGCCTTTTTATTAAGGATGTTAACATTTCCAATATTCTCCGCAACGACAGTCTTGCTTTCAACGTGAAGATGTCGAATTCAGATGAAGCCAATCAACTGGATTTAAACGGATTGGTAGAATTTACAAAAAATGAAGATACCATTGCCCGATTGAGTGTATTGCCATCCATTCTAAAAATTAACAGCGAAGAATGGCGCATACAGGAAAAAGTCCGTTTTGCCATAAATAATGGCAAAACACTAATCAGTAACTTCGATTTAACCAATGGTAAACAGCAAATGACTATCGATGGATTGATTTCTGAAGACCAAAAGGATTTGCTGGTTGTTGGCTTCAAAGATTTTAACCTTAAAACGCTTAATCCATTTACTAAAGGTTTTGGGGTGAAACTTAGCGGTAATGTAAATGGAATGACCAATTTATATGGCATTTTAAAAGCACCAAAGGTTAATGATGATCTAAAAATCGATTCGCTCACTTTCAATGACATCTATATCGGAACGCTAACAGATACTTCATCATTCAACAATGAATCTAGTAAGATTAATGTTTTCACCAGAATTACAACAGAAAATTCGGAAAGCTTTAAGTTAACAGGTAACCTTGATTTGAAAGAGAAGCTAATTGATTTGAATGTGAAAATGAAGGATAGCAAACTCACTATTCTGGAGCCATTTGTAAAACAGCTTGTTTCAAATTTAAAGGGTGATATTTCAGCTGACCTCACAGTAAAGGGAAAATTGGATAAACCCCAGATCGATGGAAATATATCCTTTAACAAAGGGGAACTAATGGTTAATTATCTTAAAACTACCTATGTGATTACGGATGAAGTAAAGGTAGCCAATAGCGTAATCGATCTGGATGATTTAGAATTAAACGATTTGGAAGGCCATCAGGCTGTTGCGGTGGGAAGTGTTGACTTGAATAACCTTGATGACCCAACCCTGGATGTGACAGTAACCGCAAATAGCTTTATGGCTCTAAATACAACTTCAAAAGATAATTCGGTGTATTTTGGAAAAGCCTACGGCACTGGTGTTTTCAAATTCAGCGGCCCAACGAGTAAGATGAAGATTGATATTAAGGCGAAAACTGAAAAAGGTACTGTCTTCAATCTTCCGTTAAATAGTTCAGAAACTGTTTCTGATAAAGACTTTATTAACTTTATTAGCCGTGATTCGAGCAAAGTAGTAAAGAAGACTACCAATTTTGATGGCTTGACGTTAACATTCAAATTAACAATTGATCCGAACACTACGGCCAACATTTATACTACTCTAGGTAATTTAAGTGGAAAAGGAAACGCTGAACTGAATTTGAACATTAACAGTCTGGGCGATTTTGAAATGTCTGGCGACTATATTATTGAGACCGGAAGTTTCGATTTTACTGCTCAGGAAGTAATCAATAAGAAATTTGAGATTAGACAAGGTGGAACTATACTCTGGACAGGGAACCCCACTGCAGCGCAGATTAATTTGAAAGCAGTATATGCGTTAAGGGCAAATCTAAACGAGTTGTTTAAGGCAGCCAACAGAGATGCGAGCAGTAATGCCAACCAAAGGGTAAACACAGAAGTAGAAATGGGCTTAACAGGACTGTTATTGCAGCCAGATATCAAATTGGATATATTTTTCCCTGCTCAGCCCGCCATTAAAGAAGAGCTACAAACCTATCTTAGTGACCAAAATAACCTGAATTTACAGGCATTTAGTTTAATTATCAGAAGAAGTTTTGCCCCTGGTAATGGAGGTGAATCAATCGGTAATCAATTGAGTTCGACAGCAACGAGTACTGCAACTGAGTTAGTTTTTAATCAATTCAACAACGTTCTATCATCACTAAACCTAAACTTTGTCGATCTGAACGTTCGTTCATTAAGTGAAGCAAGTGCATCGGTAAAACTGTTTAACGATCGTTTAATTATCAACGCCGGTATTGTTGACCGGAACAGTTTGAATGATTTTACCATCATCGATTTTAACAGGAGTAACGTTGGTGGTGAGGTTGAAGGGTTATTCTTGATTAAAAAAGATGGAAGCTTATTGGGCAAGGTAGCCAATAAGCCGCCTACTATTCAAAGTATATTCGCCAATCCAGGTATAGATCAAAATAGAAATGTAACCTCATTCGGAATGGTTTACACACAGCAGTTTGATACCTTTAAGGAATTTCTCCAAAAGATTACCGGGGCTTATCGCAGGAATTTGAGAAGAAAACGAGAAGGAAATCCTGTAAAAACAAATAAATCGATCAGTAAAGAAGCGATTATCAATCAAAGTAAAGGAAATCCAAGAAGGTAGATTTGAGTTGAGCGTTTTAGCTGTCAGTTACCAACAGACAAATTGAATTTGTTAGTTGGCAAATTCATTTAATTGAAAATTGCCAACTGAACTAAACTATCCTTTCATAATGGAATGACCCATTTTATCTCTTTTGGTTTTTAAGTAGCGCTCATTGTGCACATTACTTTCAATTTCGATTGGAATATTTTCTACTGCTTCTAACCCATAACCAATAAGACCCGCTCTTTTTGTAGGGTTGTTAGTCATCAAGCGCATTTTAGTTACGCCCTCTGATCTTAAAATTTGCGCACCAACACCATAATCACGTTCATCGCCTTTGAAACCTAACTTAATATTCGCTTCAACGGTATCAAAACCGGCATCCTGTAAATTATATGAGCGAAGTTTATTAATGAGTCCAATACCCCTACCCTCCTGATTCATGTAAACAACAATTCCTTTGCCTTCTTTTTGAATCATTTCCAGCGCTTTATGCAACTGAGGGCCGCAATCGCATCTACATGAACCGAAAATATCACCCGTAACACAAGAGCTGTGTACGCGTGCAAGGATCGGTTCATCGTTTCCCCACTCTCCTTTTGAAATAGCCAAATGAGTGGCATTATTATCCAACTGCGTGTAAGCAGTCATTTTAAAATCGCCAAAGGCGGTTGGCAAATCTATAGTGACTTCTTTTTTAATTAAACTATCAATATTTAAACGATATGCAATTAAATCTTCAATTGAAATAATTTTCAGCTGGTGTTGTTCAGCGATTTTCAATAAATCCGGGAGTCTGGCCATTTCGCCATCTTCTTTTAAGATTTCAACCAATAAACCTGCAGGTTTCATTCCTGCCAGGCGAGCTAAATCAACAGCAGCCTCTGTATGGCCTGCACGACGAATTACACCGCCATCTTTAGCGATTAAAGGAAAAATATGTCCTGGTCTGCCCAATTCTGCAGGATCGGTTTTAGGATTTACCAAAGCCAACATCGTTTTAGAACGGTCGCTTGCAGAGATCCCCGTGGTGCAACCATGGCCAACTAAATCTACCGAGACTGTAAAATTAGTTTCATAGGCAGCTGTATTTTTGCCGACCATTAAATCCAGTTTTAATTCCTTACAACGCTCTTCAGTAAGCGGTGCACAAATCAAACCACGCCCATAGGTAGCCATAAAGTTGATCACTTCTGGTGTGGCATTTTCTGCCGCTGTTAAGAAATCACCTTCGTTTTCTCTATTTTCATCATCTACAACGATGATCACCTTACCAGCTTTAATGTCAGCTATTGCCTCTTCTATGGTATTTAATTTTGTTTGCATTTGTATAAAAGCATATATGTAATGAGCATTTTGGAAACTTCTCGATTTCGTTGTTTCAAAAATTTGCTAGCACAAAGGTACAACCTAAATGAGCAATATGATGAACAAAATATCATCTGGAAGTAAATGATAGATCAGGCTTGTTTTTGTTTTATCCGAAGTAATTTATTGAAAACCTGCTTGTAATAATTAACATCAAATAAGGCCGAATCAACGGTAGCTTTATAAGTTAAAAATACGGCTAAAGGAGATAGGACAATCACAGCAATCCACATCGCAAATATTGGATTTAAGTTGCCCTCTCTTGCCGATTTTTCAGCTACCGTAGTAATGATATGATACACCAGGAAGAATGATATCGCAATTACTACGGGCAAACCCATACCACCTTTTCTAATGATGGCGCCTAAGGGCGCACCGATAAAAAACAATAAGATGCATGAAGCTGCAAGCGTAAATTTTCGCTGATATTCAATTCTGGTAAAAATTATTTCGCCCACCAAATCATCATGCCGAGGACCTGTATTGGCTAAATTCTGCATAATACCCGAAACAGTGTTTGATGCATTGTCTAATGCAAGTTTTTTAGAACCTCCCGGGATCGAGTTCAAAGTGGCTTCGCCGATTTGTTTTGGCGCCATTTTTACTTTTGAATAGCCTTTTGTAACGTTAAATTGTTTGAAATTATTGGCTACAACCCGATCGGTGCTCATGTTTAATGTATCTAGCAACTTGCCCAATGAATCGCCTTTTTTTGTAATTCCTTTTAAATTAAGCATAGGCGTACTGTTGCCAAAGGCATTAGGATCGGTTCTGTTCATTTCAAAAGAAGAAAGATCAAAACGCGGCTCTGTTTCTTTAAATCTGCTTCGGTTGAAAACCTGGCGAGGATTATAGGCACCACTGCTGCTTGGCTGCTCCTCATACTGCACACCATCTTTTAAATTCAACAATAGAAATTTACCGTCGGCCGTTTTATTCATCTGCCCCTGCTTGGCCATAATCACTTTGGGAACGCCGTTTGTGCCTTTATGATCGTAGATCATGATGTTATGCAAAGTTCCGTCTTCATCTTTCGCATCTACACGGATAGAATAATTGGGAATACTGTTATTAAAAACGCCGGGTTTGATAAGGAAAGCCAGTTTTTTATTTCGAACATCATAAAGCAAGGAACTGAATTTCAGGTTTGCTTTAGGAAGCATGTAGTTGGAAAACAAAAAAGAGCCAATGGTTAACATGATGATCACCACGAACAACGGCCGCATGGCTTTTTGCAGTGAAATTCCTGCAGACTTGATCGCCACGAGCTCGTAATTTTCGCCGAGTGTTCCGAAAGTCATGATAGAGGAAAGCAGCACAGATAACGGCAGTGCCATGGAAACATTCGCGGCAGAGGCATAGGCCATCAATTCCAATATGGTATACCATTCGAAACCTTTCCCAATTAAATCATCAATCCACTTAAAAAGAAAAAACATCAAAAGAATAAACATTACCACAAAAAATGTGGCAAGGAAAGGCTTTATGAATGCTTTTATGAGAAGAAGATGTATTTTTTTCACCTTACAAAGGTAAGCAATACGAAGCTAAACTAGGCACCTAAAACGCTAATCAAATAGTCAATTTGGTTATCCCAAATTAATTTTTTCTCAGCAAGAAGGTCATCTGTAGTAAAATCTGTTATGGAAAGCGCAACGTCGTTAGTTAATTCGTCTTGTACAATTTCCATTTCGAAGTAGCACTGCGGTTCGTCATCGAGCCATTTAAATTTCACTAATTTATTCTCTTTTATAGAAACGAGTTTAGCTTTTAGCTGTTCATCATCCCAGGTGAAGGTATAAACCTGATCGCGGAAATTTACATCATCGGCAAACCATTGCGATAAGCCATTTGGCTCACTTATAAAGCTATACAAAATTCGTGGTGACGATTTAACCTCGTACTCAAGCGTAAATTTTTTCTTTTCTGCCATGTTAATTCATTACCAGAATAACTCCGGAAGTATTTTTTTTATTTTATTTTTCTAAAGAAAGGTAATTTATTCTATATTTGCAACTCCAAAAAATAACCACCTAAATATTTGATAATATAAGCAAATATTTTTACCCGGCGGGGTAGCTCAGATGGTTAGAGCGCAGGATTCATAACCCTGAGGTCGGCAGTTCGATCCTGCTCCCCGCTACTGATCAAAAGCTCATCGAAAGATGGGCTTTTTTTGTTTACGCCGGTTAATTTATTCTTCAAAAATATTTTTTATTTTAGTTCAGGATTAAAATCCTGATTTATACTTATTTCGACATGCCCTGCGGAACATGTCGAAAAGCAGGATTGATAAGCCTTTCCGACTGACGTAAAACCAATAGCTTCGCCTTGCGGCTCTGGTTTGTATTGCAATTTAATCAGCGTACGCTGTAACGTCTGTACAATTGATTTTTTACCATTCAGCGTTTAATCATAAACGTTAGTGCAGGTTTTAGTATAATTTGCCGCCCATTTCGGGATATATCTGTTTTTTAGAATGTTATAGATTAATAAGGCCAATATTTTTAATAAGAGCTATTGGAAGTGCGGTAGTTTGAACTACCCAAAACAAGTGAACATCGGCTATGTTCTACCATTAAAAATAACTAAAATGGAAAACGAACAATCAGGCCGCAGAGACTTTGTAAAAAAGTCGATCACCGGAACAATTGCAATGGGAACAGGACTATCTCTTGCGGCATCACTATTTAGTGTCAACGAAGCAAATGCCTCAGAAGCTGAGTGGAACGGAGATCCAAACGCATCGAACGAAAAAGCTTTTAGAATGGGCGTTATCGGCCCTGCCGAGCTTTCATTGGCTACAAGCCAGATTGCTGCCAGTAAGGCAAGCAATAAAAATACAAAGGAATTTGCCGGCTTTGAGCTTACGGAGGCCATTGCCGTTACCGGTGTTTTAAAAGACCTGGGCACTCCAGTTCCACCGATGGATGCAAAAGCTAAAGCCACACTTGCAAAAATCAAGAATACACCAGCGGGACCCGAATTTGATAAAGCATATATTTCCGCACAACTGGAAAATCACGAATTCCTGCGTGATCTCGCTGCGAGTTATATCAGCAAGGGAAAGTTGGCAGGAGCTGCAGAAAATCAGGGCAGGCATTTGGCTACCTTGTCGCTTGCCGTGTTTAAAGAGCATGTTGCTATCACAAAACGCATACTTGGTGAACTTGGAGGCTAATATAAAAAATTAACGAGATCTGCTTTTTTTGGATCTTGTTAATTCAATCAGCTTGCAAATTGAACTCAAATCGGTTAAGAACAAACAATCTCCATCCCTTATAATAAATCTTCTTTCATTCCTTTAATATAAAAGATCGAGTTAGCTTTGTATATGTTAGGTAGCTCAGTCTCACCTCTTACTATATCTTGCGATCAAACTGATATTAAGGAAAACTTACAGTAATTTCTTTTTCCTGTATGCCCCTTATTTCATTAATCATTGCCCTAGCGAAATTTATTACTGCATCAAAATGCTCATAGCAGTTATAACGTGTTGAAGCTCCGCTACTGGTTAAAAGTTCATCTTTCGATGGGCTTTTTTTGTTTTCAAACCTTCCTTCTCAACTAATATACAGATTAAATCTCAAGCGGCCGATCATTTTAAAAATACCATTACCATCCACTAATCGCCACTGTAAAAATTCAGTCTGATAAAAAAATGTCAGCTATTTTTTCACATTTTGCGGTTATCAATGAAACCTGATTTAAATCCCTCACTGGCTACCAAACCTCATTACCCTATCCTGGATGGACTCCGTGGCGTTGCCGCGATAATTGTTGTTACGTTCCATTTGGCAGAGCCTTTAGGAACCGGTCATTTAGATATTGTTGTTAATCATGGTTACCTGGCTGTTGATTTCTTCTTCTTATTATCTGGTTTTGTGATGGGTTATGCCTACGATGACAGGTGGAATAAAATGAGTGTTGCTAATTTTTTCAAACGCCGTATCATACGCCTTCAACCTATGGTTGTTTTAGGAATGACGCTCGGTGCTATTGGATTTTATTTTACAGATTCTACGATATGGCCGCTCATCCACACCGTTCCAATATGGAAAATGTTGCTGGTGATGTTAATTGGTTATACCATACTGCCAATACCCCTGTCGATGGATATCCGTGGCTGGCAAGAAATGCATCCTTTAAATAGTGTAGGATGGTCGTTATTTTTCGAATACATTGCGAACATTCTTTATGCAGTCTGGATCAGAAAATTTTCTAAAACAGCCTTGACAATTTTAGTATTGATTGCAGCGGTAGCTTTGGCACACCTGGCCATTACAAACGGAGATCTTAGTGGTGGCTGGACACTTAATGTAGAGCAAGTTCGCATAGGTTTAACCCGAACCATGTTCCCTTTTTTTGCCGGGCTGTTACTTTCGCGGATAGCCAAACCAACCCGAATTAAAAATGCTTTTTTATGGTGCAGCCTTTTAATTGCAATCTTACTGTATATGCCACGCATAGGCGGAGCGCAGCATCTTTGGATGAATGGAATTTATGAATCAGTCTGTGTGATCATTATCTTTCCGTTAATCGTCTATCTTGGTGCCAGCGGCGTGATCCAAGGTCAGCGAGAACAAAAAATTTGCAAGTTTTTAGGTAATTTATCTTATCCGCTTTACCTCGTACATTATCCGATAGTGTATTTCTACGTAGCCTGGATTAGCAATAACAAGGGAATTACCATTTCACAAGCTTTGCCGTATGCATTATTGATTTTAGTAAGCGCCATTATTCTTGCGCACCTCTCATTAAAATGGTATGATGAGCCAGTCCGGAAGTGGTTACAGAAAAAACTAATGCTTTCTTCTAAAGTATCAAATTAGCTGTGGCTTGCATTGCATTAAAAAAGGAACATTTTAAATCAACAAAGCATTTTATCCGCTTTGCTGACTTAATAAATGAATTAGTAGCCCGGGTTTTGTATCAAAGCTTTATTGGTTTGAATTTCTATAGTTGGAAACGGCAATAAATAATCTCTGTCCTTGTTAAATAATTTCGTTTCAATTATACGCATATCTGCACGATTGGTTACATTACTATAATTGGGAGTTCCATTGGCATCAATAATTGGCGCATTGGAAAGCAATCCTTTTGAGATACGCCCGTATGCCGGACCAACCAATACTTGTTCCGCTATTCTCCACCTGCGGATATCAGCTAATCGCAAACCCTCCAAAGCAAATTCGTACTTACGTTCTTTGCGCACAATTGATCTTAGTTCGGCTTGTGTTTTGCCACTGGTGATGGCTGGCATTAAAACAGTTGCTCTTCTTCTCACCAGATTTATGGCGTCGTAAACCGTCTGATCAATTTGATTCGCCTCAATTTTAGCTTCTGCATACGTGAGTAACACCTCTGCATAGCGGACCAAAATAATATTCAATTCAGAATTCTGCCTGTCATTGCGATCAATTTCATCGGTATATTTTTTATAAACATAACCGGTAAAGGTTGCGAAAGCATGGGTAGCTTCCGTATTTGCAATGCGTACCGCAGGAGTAACATTATAATTCCAGATCTGTAAACTGTCTTTGTGGGTTTCGAACTGATAACCGAATATGATGTTCCCGGGAACTCCACAGGTAAAACTCAATCTGGGATCGCGATTTAAATATGGTCTTTGTGGATTATAAAGAGGTGATTTATCTATAGAAAGTCCATCGGTGCACTCGTATGAATCAATAAAACTTTGAAAAGGAACCTTATCGCAAACTCCGCCAGGTAAACGTGGAAGCAAATATTGAGGGGTAGTATGGGTGTTGATTGTTTTGGCAAACTGCAAAGCCAGAATAATTTCTCTGGATGATTCACCTGCGTATTTAAAAAGTTCGCCATAATTATTGTGAAGCGTGTATTTTCCTAAATCCATCACCGCTTTTGCAGCTTGTGCGGCAACATCCCATCTTTCATTATACAGCGCAACTCTGGCTTTAATGGCTAGCGCCGCTCCTTTTGTTGCCCGTCCATCATTTAATACCGCCTGATTTAGTGGAAGGTTTACGGCAGCAGCATCGAGCTCACTAAGTATAAAATCTGCTACTTCTTGCTTGGTACTTTTCGGAATCTGGAGCTGATCTATTGCTACATCAGTTTTAACCAAAGGAACCCCACCAAAAAAAGTAAGCAAATAACTGTAATGTAAGGCACGGATAAATCGGGCTTCGGCTATACTTTGGTTGTAAAGTGCCGCCGGAATGGTGCCTTCTAATTTTTTTACATTATCGAGTAAAAAATTACAGCGGGCAATACCTTTGTAACCTTCACGATAAAGCACAAGTGCCACGCGATTATTTGCATCTATACTTCCTTTGCCAATGTTTTGTAAATCACCATTTGTTCTATCCCAGCAGATATCGGTAGCTGCATCAATAAAAACCTGCCATGGAACTCTTAAATTTCCATTTCCATAATTTTGTTCGGAGTAATTCAGCTGTTGATAACAGCCCAACAAACCAATCAATAACTCATCCTGGTTGGAATAAAATGATTCCGACGACGGGTTAAAAGGAGATTTTTCGAGATAATCTTTCTGACAGGCAGAAAATGACAGCGAGAGTAACAGCACCATGGCTGTAAATATTTTTATTTTCATTTCGTTAAAAATTAACATCTAAACCAAAATTATAAACCCTAACTTGTGGATAGGTATTTCCTGTTCCAACCGGCGCCTCCACATCATATCCATCCCAAAATTTGTCTACAGTAAATAAATTGCTTGCATTTGCATAAATCCTTAAACCTTTTAAACCAATTTTAGCAATAACAGCCGATGGCAATCGATACCCTAACTGAAGGTTTTTTAAGCGGAGATAAGAAGCATCTTTCAGCCAAAAACTCGAGGTTTGCTGATTATTGGTTTCACCGAAAGCCAAGCGTGGAAAACTTGCGTTAGGATTTTGCGGTGTCCAATAATCTTTGTGCATTTCCTGAACGGTACCACCATTAAAAAATGGCATTACAGATTGTTCATACAGGTATCCGTCTGCTTTTCCTACCCCTTGCAGAAAAATTCCCAAATCAAAACCCTTGTAAGAAAGGTTAATGTTTGCACTATATGTATATCGTGGAATAGTACTCCCAATGATTACCCGGTCGTTATTATCAATTACGCCATCACCGTTCTGATCTTTGTATTTAATATCACCGGCCTTCACGTTTCCAATTTGCCTCGCACTGCCTGTAACTTCTGCATCAGACTGAAAATAACCAAGCGATTCATATCCAAACAACGAATTAATAGCCGAACCTTCGTTGCTTACCGTTATCGTAGTTTGGCTTACCCCTTTTAAGTCGATGATTTTATTTTTTACATCTGATACATTGATTCCGATGGAGTAGTTAAAATCTTTGATTTTATTTCGATAAGAGATGCCCGTTTCCCATCCCCTGTTCCGCACTACACCTGCATTTTGAAAGGGTGCAGTTTTTCCGTAAATCAATGGAACATCTAATCGCAATAAGATATTATCTGTTACACGATCATAATAATCGAATGAAATGTCGAAGTTTTTAAAAGCTGTTAAGTCGAAACCAATGTCTTTCATTTCCGTACTTTCCCAGGTAATCAGCTGATTGGCACCATCGTTTAATGCCCCTACAGTATAAATCTGGTTCGCAAACGAGTAAGAGCCAAGTTGGATGGATGAAATGGCTGGATAAGTGCCAATATTTTGATTGCCTAACTTACCCCATGATGCCCTGATTTTTAGTTGGGAGATCGTATTTTTTAGTGGTTCGAAAAACTGTTCTTCAGATAAGCGCCATCCTGCAGACACCGAAGGAAAAAAGCCATATTTTTTGCCATCCGCAAAGCGGGAAGAGCCGTCATATCTTCCGTTCAGCTCTAATAAATAACGTTCATCATAATTATAATTGAACCTGCCGAAGAAAGATTGTAATGCCCATTCCATTCTTGTTCCAGTGTTCTGTTGTGTTGCAGATGCTCCTGTAGACAATACCGGATAGGCTGGAAATATAAAGGTATTCCTCGATGCGGAGAGTACATCAGATGTATAATCTTCTCGTGAAGCACCAGCCAATAATTTAAAGGAATGTTTTGCCACAGATGTATTTCCGGTAAGTGTAGCCCTCATGTTGTTATAAAGAGCCCGACTGTTTGATACATCTAAAGTAGCCAATGCCGGTTGGGTAAAAGCCAGATTTCCATCGGCTCGATAAGTTTTAATGGCCGTAACAAAAGTATTGTCATCAACCTGATCATATCGGGGTGCAATGGTTACATCGGCTTGAAGCCACCTGAAGGGTTTATAAGTTAGGGTTGAATTAAGACTTGCCCCAGGATTGGAGGTTTTAGCCAATCCACCCTCGGGGCGGCTGTAAGCAATAGGGTTATTTCCATTTGAACCTTCGCCATAACTTCCATTGGAGAATATGCCGGCAAAAATGGGTGCAATTCTGTTCATTTGATTAAACACCGAGCTACTGCCTCGACCTGGCTCTTTGGTTACCCGGCTCAAAAGCTGTAAATCTATAGTTAGGTTCAGCTTGTCAGAAAACTTAATATCAGCATTATTTCGGAGGGTAATCCTTTTAAATCTGGATACTTCCAACAAACCAGCCTGATCGAAATAACCCAATGAGGCAAGGAATTTAACTTTTTCACCACCACCATTTACTGTTATAAAATGATTTTGCATAAAACCTGATCCGGTTAACACTTCTTTTTGCCAATCGGTGTTTGGATACAGATCCGGATTGGTGCCATTCCGGGTATTGTCAATCATCGCCTGACTAAAGGTTGGCGAGGCACCGGCATTCACATTGGCTAAATTAGTGAGCTCCATATGGTCAACCGCATTTACCATATCCGGCAACCGGGTTAGCTCCTGAAAACCTAGATAGTTGTTATAAGAAACAGAAAGGCTATTCGCATTGGCCCGTTTTGTGGTCACCAAAATAACGCCGTTGGCCGCCCGTGAACCATAAATTGATGCGGACGCTGCATCTTTTAACACTGAAACAGATTCAATTAAACTGGGATCGATGCTGTTTAATGATCCTTCAACATTATCAATTAAAACCAAAGGGTTAGCATCATTCAAAGTTCCGATTCCGCGTATTCTGATCGCTCCGGCATCGCCGCCCGGGCGACCTGACGCCTGCGTAACGGTTACCCCCGGTGCTAAACCCTGTAACGCTGCAGATGCTTGTCCAACTGGTCTCATGGTTAAATCTTTTGATGAAACTACTGATACCGCACCGGTGAGATTTACTTTCTTCTGCGTTCCGTACCCTACCACAACCACCTCATTTAGGCGTTGGTCATCAATTATCAGTTTAACATCAATTATTTTTCTCTTGCCAACAGCCACCGTAAGCGACTTAAAGCCGATAAATGAAAAGGTTAACGAATCATTTTCAGCTACACTAACAGAATATTTTCCATCTAAACTGGTAACAGAGGTTTTGTTGCCTATTTTACTTTTGACGCTTGCCCCGGGGATAGGACTACCCTGGGCATCATTTACTACTCCAACGACTACCGTTTGAGCTTGTGCAGTAATTGTAAGAAAGCAGCCCATAAAGAGCAGAAACCCTATACTTCTTCTTAAATTACCTTTTGTAAAGTTAATTCTCATATTGTCTGGTTTAGAATGTCGGGATGGTATATAAATTTTATCAATCCGTGATTTATAATTACTTGAAGTAAAACTATACGATACAGTTAGTGAATGATTAATATGCACCCATCGCTATGCGATGTGTAAATTATACTTGGTTATGAAACGAAATTAAATATTAAATAATTAAAAAGAAATATTTTTAAATTATATTTAAGTTAAATTAAAGTTTATTTAATATAATTCAACTTAATAACGTTTTTAGGTTTAAAATTTTGCTTCAATAGAACTTGGTGACAGATGACAAGTGAACCATCTATAGAACGGATAAGGAAACATAATACAGCTCTCTAAGTGCCCAATGAGCTATTCTCAAAAAATGCTTATATTGCAACACTAATCAAAATGGCAATATTACAACATCCCAAGTTTCATAAAGCGTTTAACTTTTTGTTAAAAAAAGAATGCATTATTGGGATTTACCTGATCCTGGCCATTGCTGCAAGTTTTAAACAATACCATAATCATTCTTACAACAATTACCTCATCTTTAAATATGTTTACTGGCATACGGTAGATTTGCAGAACTTATTTAATAACTATCCAGAATATGGAGATAGTAACCACTACGGCCCGGCATTTTCTATATTTATTGCGCCTTTTGCCCTATTGCCTGATGGTTTAGGGATGTTCTTATGGAATATAACCAACGTTTCCATATTGCTCTGGGGCATTTATAGTTTACCAATCGCCAGAAAAAAACAAACCATCGTTGCGTGGATTTGCGCACATGAAACGTTAACAGCGCTTTTCAGTTTTCAGTTTAATATTGCACTAACCGGCCTCATCATCCTTAGTTTTTCTTACCTCATTAAAAGGAAGGAAATTCAATCGGCGTTTTTTATTGCAATTGGCACACTAATCAAATTATACGGTATCGTAGGCCTGGCATTTTTCTTTTTTTCGAAAAACAAAGTTAAGTTTATTATTGCTGGCCTGGTTGCCTTTAGTATTTTGTTTGTGTTACCGATGGCGTTATCCTCACCTGCTTTCATCATGCAATCCTATGCAGATTGGTTCAATTCCTTGGTTCATAAAAATGCTACAAACGCATCTTTAACATCTTTTCAGGATATCTCCATAATGGGAATGGCCAGAAGAATAAGCAGAAATGTTGAACTTTCAAACACACCCTTTTTGTTGGGTGGTCTTGTTCTGTTTGGTCTGCCTTATTTAAGAATCAATCAGTATAAGCACATAGCTTTTCAGCTGATGTTATTGGCATCGACACTAATATTTACTGTAATTTTTAGCAGCGGTTCCGAATCTCCAACTTATATCATCGCTTTTGCAGGTGTGGCCATATGGTTTATTATTCAACAGAAGCCAAAAAGCAAATGGATAATTTCGCTGTTCGTGTTTGCTTTCATTTTAACCAGCTTGTCGCCAACTGATATTTTCCCCAGAAGTGTAAAAGAATTTATTCGTCTATATTCGCTCAAAGCCCTACCTTGCGTGATCATTTGGCTTACGATAGTTTACCAAATGCTGAAAGAAGATTTTGAATCTTATTTGATTGCCGATAAATGAAGAAGTTAGTTTCCATCGTAATACCAGCTTACAACGAGGCTGATAATATTTTCGTGATTGCTGAAAGTATTAAAAAAGTTTTCTCTTCCATAGCTTATCATTATGAAATTATTCTTGTAGATGATGGAAGCGCTGACCATACATTGGAGAAAATAAAAGAGTATTCATCTACGGCAGAAAATATCTTTTTCCTGGAGTTTAGTAAAAATTTCGGCCACCAGTTAGCAGTTAAGGCAGGTATGGATCATGCATTTGGCGATTGTGTAATTTCAATGGATTGCGATATGCAGCATCCACCGGAGTTGATTCCAGACATGCTCAAAAAATGGGAAGAAGGTTTTGAGGTGGTTTACACCATTCGCGAAGAAGATAAAAGCTTATCAAAGGGAAAACGAAGTTCATCAAGCCTGTTCTATAAAACACTCAACTGGTTATCAGACATTGATCTGGAGCCGGGTGCAGCCGATTTCCGTCTTTTAGACCAAAAAGTGGTGAACGTATTTAGAAACTTTCAGGAGAATGAACCTTTTTTGAGGGGACTAGTGAAATGGCTTGGCTTTAAACAATATGCCATTAGGTATAATCCAGCAGCACGTTTTTCTGGAAAAAGCAAATATACCCTAAAGAAGATGTTCAGATTAGCGCTACACGGCGTTACTTCTTTTAGCATTAAACCCTTGTATTCGGCAGTTTACCTGGGCTTTATACTGTCATTCGCATCAGTTTTGTATATTCCATATATTATCTATGCCTTTGCAAATAATGTTGAGGTTTCAGGTTGGGCATCTGTTATTATGACTATTGTTTTCTTCGGAGGTTTGCAACTAATCATTTTGGGCATCATTGGCATATATGTAGGTAAAATGTTTATGCAAACCAAAAATCGTCCGAATTACATTATCCGTTCAACAAATATCCCTCAAAAATAATGGTGCTTTTAAGTTTTGATATTGAAGAGTTTGACATGCCTTTTGAATACAACCGGGATATCTCATTTGCGGATCAGATTTCGATTTCGAGAACGGGTACAATTGCCATTTTAGATTTATTGGATAAACACCAGGTTAAAGCGACATTTTTCTGTACCGTAACTTTTGCTGAAAACATTCCTGACTTAATTAAGCGGATTACGGAAAGCGGTCATGAACTGGCTTCACATGGTTATTACCATTCCGATTTCAAGCCGGAGCATTTACTGCAATCCAAGATCAAGCTCGAGGAACTTTCAGGTAAAGAGATTACAGGTTACCGCATGGCTCGGATGATGCCCGTAGATGAAAAGGAAATAGAAAAAGCTGGTTATACTTACAACACATCTATCAATCCAACCTATCTTCCTGGTCGCTACAACAATTTTCATATATCCCGAACATTTTTTACGAAACAAAATGTATTGCAAATTCCAGCTTCGGTAAGTCCAGTCGTGAGATTTCCGCTATTCTGGCTATCATTTCATAATCTCCCGTTAAGTATTTACAAAGCCTTAGCCCGCTGGACTTATAGAAAAGACCATTATCTAAACGTATATTTTCACCCCTGGGAGTTTACCGATTTAAATGATTTCGAAAGGTTTGGATTTCCTGCCTATGTTCGCAAAAATACAGGATATCAAATGGTGCAAAGGATGGATAAATTTATTCATTGGCTGAAATCAAAAAACTATCCTTTTGGCACTTTTCAGCAATTTATCAAAACGATTAATTCTTAAACACCGGCACTTCACAAGTAATGATGGGCTAGCCAGTAAAAGTTATTTGTAATTTTCAGCTAGTTTTAATGCGTTATAGGCATTAACCACGCCGCCACTTACACATATTTCGTTGAACATTACGCGTACATTTTCGCCTTTTTCGTTTTTGTATTTTATTTTATGTGTAACCTTTGAAACAGATTTCATGATAATTTCCCGTACTTGAACAGGAGTTAAATGAGGATAGTAACTTAAAATTAATGCTGCCAAACCCGAAACTACTGGTGCAGCCATACTGGTACCATCGGCGTCTTCATACTTCCCATCAGGAACAGTAGAATTAATCAAAAACCCGGGCGCAAAAACATCAACATTATATTTTCCATAATTCGAGAAGCTTGCTTTTAAGTTATCATCATCTTTGTAAGCACTTGCCCCTACCTCAATCCAGTTTCTGGCATGAGGCAGCTTAAATTTTGCAGAATCTAACGGGATTGGCTTGATCAGAGGCGAACGACCTACTGTCGGCCTCATCCCCATACCATTATTCTGATTGTTTCTGGGTGGCGGAATAAAATCTGGCCGACTAGGCTTACTATTTGCTTTTTTATAATCTTCCGCCTCTTTACTTTGGAAATACTTGTTAGGATAATTCTCTTCAAGATCATTATTTTGATTATCATTTCCTGCTGCATGCACCAAAAGAACGCCTTTACTTTCCGCATATTTCACGGCTTCATCCACAACTTTTTTATCCCACTTGTAACCTTTGCCAAAGCTCATATTAATCACTTTTGCACCATTATCTACTGCGTAGCGGATACCACTGGCGACATCCTTATCACGCTCATCACCCGTAGGCACTACTCTAATGGCCATAATACTGACGTGGTTAGCCACACCCATAATACCTATTCCATTTTTACGATCAGCACCAATAATTCCGGAGACATGGCTGCCATGAAATGCATCTGGCCCTTTCACATCGCTGTTACCGTAGGTGCGTTGATTTGAATCCGAATAATCGTCGCCCACAAGTTCTGCCCGCATATCATACTTCGGATTTAAATTGTACTTCAGCATGGCATCGTACTGTTTGTATCCTTCCTTAATACTTTTATAAAACTTCTCGAAACCTCCATCTTCCTTTGAGCCCTTCCTGATAATCGTTTTCACATATTCTTCCTCTTCATTATCGGCTTTATATCTATCGATATCCTCAAGCGTTGGCATTGGCTTATTATTTACCCGAGCAACAGAATCAATAACTTTATTAATCGCCATTAATACGGGAAAAGTTTTACTGGCATCTTCATACTTCTTTCCAAAATCGCCAACAATTTTTTGATAGATACGATATTCTTCTTTTTGTGCACTATCCAGCGGTGTAAGGTTGGTGGTTGATTGATATTTAGGATGGTAGATTCTATATAACCGTATTAATTCCAGATTATCGAATTCAAGATTTCCTTTTTTTGACCCAATAAAGTTCCAGCCATGAATATCATCGATATAGCCATTGCCATCATCATCAATACCATTGTTTGGAATTTCTTTTTTATTCGTCCACAACACATTTTGTAAATCGGGATGGTTGATATCAACACCACCATCAATCACAGCTACAATAATATTTTCTTTGGGTTTCTTATCATTTAATAATTCACGATAAGCTTTTTCGGTACTAATGCCGAAATAACCGTTTTCAGTCAAATCCAGATTATACCAATTGGCAGGCAATTGTATATTTTTACTTTGCGCAAATGCGTTAGCACTAAGCAAAATTAAGGTAATGATAAAAACTATTTTATGGTGTATTTTATTCATCATGAATTATGTACGTAATACTACAATAATACGGTTTTATTGCCTCGGGGTTGAAAGTTTTTACATTTTTTAACAGATGTAGAAGCTGCCTAATACCGATTGAACGAAGTTTTAATGAATGATGGATCAAATTGATTTTGGTAGTTTTAGAAACAAAAAAGGGCTATCTCAAATTAGAGATAGCCCATGAATAAATTAGTAGAAAAATACTAGTTGCTATAGCCTGGATTTTGCTGAGGCTTTAATACAGGGTTAGCATTAAGTTCTGTTTGAGGTAATGGAAGAACCAATTTATTATCTCCAGGTTGGAAACTTACAATTGCCCAATGTCCATTTCCAGCTGTTCTAACTACCGGCGTTTTGGTCCTTAATAAATCGAAGAATTTAAATCCTTCACCATAAAGCTCTTTTCCACGTTCAGCCATAATTTCGTTAATGAGCGCCTGGCCTGTATTTGCCGATGGAACTGTTGCCACACCTGCTCTTTGCTGAATAGCCAATAAAGCAGTTTTAGCTGCAGCTTCATTTGCCACACCTTGTCTTGCCTCAGCCTCAGCTTCGATTAGATACATTTCAGATGATCTGATAATTACTTGATTTTGTGCTGGCGTAGTGTTGAAATCAAATTTATTAATTAAGAAACCCTCCTGACCTCTTCTGGCACCGATAACACCATTCACTCTGAATTGCTGCAAACGAATGTCATTCGATGCAAAGGAATTGAAGAAGTTATCAGCAGCCCTGAAACTTGAATATCCAATATCAAAAGGATCGTAGAAAGAGTTTACGGTTAAGAAACCTGAGTTGTCATCCGTTCTCGAATTTAAGGCATAAATCCATTCTGATGAAGGGTTGATAAAACCAGTAAGCAGTGATGCTCCAGTTCCAAGCGGCTTTCCAACTCTCGCAAGTTTTGCGTATTTACTTGCGTTTGGATAATCACCCATTGTTAAATATACACGAGCAAGAAAGCCTTGAATCGCCCCTTTAGTCATCCTGTAAACACTTGTTTTTGTTGCAGGAATGTTCGCTTCAGCAAACAAAAAATCGGAAAGAATTTGGGCGTAAACTTCTTTTACTTTAGCTCTCGGAGATAAAGTTCCGTTCGGACCTAATGGCGCCAGAACTAATGGTACACCTAAAGCTTCCGGATCAAGCGTGTATGGCTTAGCATACCATTGAATGAGCCAGAAATAAGCTTCAGCTCTAAGGGCTCTGGTTTCTGCGAAGTAAGCGCTCTTCTGCGCATCTGTAATAGGAGCAGTAGGTAAATTTGCTTCAAACTGATTTGCATTTGCAATCACTCTGTAACCTAGTGTCCAGTAATCTGATGGCTCAACAGAGCTTGGATTCTCAATAAACTGATACCCATTAATAAATCGTCCATAATTGCCGGCACCACTTACTACCAAAATATCTCCGCCTTTAACATCATTATTTAAAATCATGTTGTATTTATATGAAGGATTGGTAGAAACGTCATAAACGCCAGTTAAAGCTGCTGCAATTTTTTCAGGTGAAGAAAACGCTTCAGCTGCATTAATCTGCTGGGTAGGCGTTACTTCCAAAAAATCTTTCTTACAGCTAGATAAACTTGCAATTAGAATGAGCGAAGAATATATCCCTATTTTATTTATCTTTTTCATAATATCTTATCTTAAAATTAAAAACCAGCTGTTAAACCAATTGAAAAGGTTTTGATGTTTGGAATATCATTGTTACTTGTTCCTGCAATTGTTGCTTCCGGATCAAAACCTTTGTGGGCAGCATATGTAAATGGATTTTCAGCCATTACAAATAATCGGGCAGTAGATAACTTTACTTTACCAGCCCATTCTTTTTTCAAGGTATATCCCAACGTGATGTTTTTAACCCTCATATATGATCCATCATATAAAAATCTGCTGGAAGAACTATTTGATAAATCTGTATTAGATGCTGGCAAAAATCTTGGAGTTGTTGAAGTTGTATTTGTTGGAGACCAAGCATTTATCACATCTTTAGACATCTGCTGACCTGGAGAAATACCATTATGCATTAAAGCTGCGTACAAAGCATCATAAACTTTTCCACCTAAAGAGAAGTAAGTGAAAACGCTCAGATCAAATTCTTTATACGATAATGTGTTATTGAAACCACCATAATATTTTGGTAATGCCGAACCCAAACCAGTATATTGTTTAGCTTCTGCATACACCTTTGTAGTTACCTTATTGCCACTTGCATCATCTCTATACCACATTGGCCTACCATCTGCCTGATCAATTCCGGCATATTCTCTTAAATACCATTGATAACGATCTTGTCCAACTTTAAGAAGCTTGGTTCCGTCATTTGGATCAACAACTTCGTCTTGAGTGGATGAAATAACCTTATTTTTAATTTTAGTAATATTAAAAGCGATGTTCCAGTTGAAATTATCAGTTCTAATTGGTGTAGCGTTTAAGGCAAGCTCAATACCGGTATTATTCATCTCAGCCAAATTGGTGTTGATTGTACTAAATCCGGTTGTTCTTGATAGTGGCTTTGCGAATAGTAGTCCGTCAGATTTTTTCTCGAAATAAGAAATTTCTCCACTTAGTCTGCGGTCTAGTACAGCAAACTCCAAACCAAATTCCAATGCTTTAGAGCGTTCCCATGCCAATTCATCATTGGCTAACTGGGTATATGACATACCTGCAAGCCCCTCATAAGCATTCGCAAGTGAGTACAGTCCCTGAGCTGCATAACGGCTAATATCATTATTACCGGTTACACCATAACTTGCACGTAACTTTAAGTCATCAACAAATTTTGCATTTTGCATGAAATTTTCTTTGTTTATTCTCCATGCACCACCAACTGACCAGAAGTTACCAAATTTCTTGTCTGGACCAAAAGCCGAGAAACCGTCTCTTCTATAACTACCTGATAGATAATATTTGTTATCGTAGTCATAATTAGCTCTCGAGAAATATGATTCAAGTCTTGCTTCAGTATAAAATGATGAAGCAGTTCCTGGCGTAGATGCTGAAACTAATTCAGTTTGCCCCGCGAAACCATAACCAGTTGCCATTGCAGTAATTTGGTCGTATTTGTTACGATACGCTTCCTGCCCTAACAAAATGTCGAAATTATGTTTATCGATACTTTTATTATATGTTAAAGTATTAATAAACGTAGTGGTAATATCTTCCTTAGAATAACGATAACCTCTTCCTTTTACCCCCACACCATTACCATGTAACAAATTATAAAACTGATTCTCTCTCACTGCAGAATAATCTAAACTTACTGTTGATCTGGCAGTAAACCCATTAAGAAATTTTACCTGAGCATATGGAGATGTTGTAATACGGGTAATTTTGGTTAAGTAAGTATCTAACTCATTTAATCCAACTGGATTGAAATCTGGAGAAACCGGATTAACATAACTATATGTCGGATTACCATTCGCATCAGGAACCGGATTACCATTCGCGTCTCTTACATATAATGAATAAATATTTGAAATAATATCGGCAAAACGAACCGGATTCGCACCACCACCAGCTCCTGGAGGTGTGTTCTGAGTTGAACTTGCCAAAGTGTTATTAATACCGAATGAAAAGAAATCATTTACCTGATTGGATAAATTAAATTTTCCGGAATATCTTTTAAAGTCAGACCCGATTACAATGCCTTTTTGATCGAAATATCCGCCAGAAACATAATATTTCAGCTTCTCTGTACCACCACTTGCAGAAACATTCACATCTTTTGTTTGTCCTCTTCTTAGTACTTCATCCCTCCAGTCAGTATCGTAAAATAAAGCTGCACCTGGAGCCAGTGCACCACCAGCTACAAACGGATTTGGTGTATTGAATGGATTAACTGATAAACGTGTTCTTGTCAAAGTATTTGCTGCAACAGCTGCTGCATCTGGCGTTAAACCAGCTGCAATTCTTTGCGCATAATAACTATCAAAATACAGTTTGTAATACTCTTGGGCATTTAATACCTCGTGCTTTTTTACAGCTTGATAAGAATAACCACCTGTTACGCTTGCATTAAATTTTGTAGGACCAGCTTTACCTTGTTTGGTTGTAATTAATACTACCCCGTTTGCAGCACGAGAACCATAAACCGCAGTAGCAGCAGCATCTTTTAATATGGTTACTGATTCGATATCATTCGGATTTAATGACGATAAAACATCAGCAGTTTGAGCAACCGAAGTTAAATCTGTACCTGATGACGTTACTGCGATTCCGTCAATTACGTATAATGGTGTAGAACCTGCTGAAATTGACCCAACACCACGAACCCTCACTTGTGTCGCAGCACCAGGTTGCCCCGATACGCTGGTTACTTGTACACCAGCAGCCGCTCCCTGTAATGATTTTTGGAAAGATGTATTAGGTCGGTCTGCAAAGTTTTTTGATTCAACAACTGAAGCAGCACCAGTAAAACTTTCCTTTTTAACTGTTCCATAGGCTACCACAATAACATCATTAAGTTCGTTTGTACTTGCTGTTAATACAACACTATAGGTAGACGCTGCAGTTAAAATTCTAGTTTGCGAAACAAAGCCTAAGGCAGAAAATTCTAAAGCTTTGGCAGATGAATTTACTGAAACTGTAAAAACTCCCGTCGCATTTGTAATTGCTCCACCTGTTTGTCCTGTTATTTTAACTGTTACGCCTGGCAGCGGAAGCCCGTCCTCGCTAGATGTGACTGTTCCTGTCACTGTTCGGTCTTGAGCTAGTGCAGAAAATGCAATAAACATCAACACGAACAAACTTTGTAAAAGTTTTCTCATGAAATTTGGATTTTGTTTAGATTAATTAATGATTAATGCGACAAAAATAGAGGTTATTGCCATGTAAAACAAATTTTACATTAAAAATTAAATAGTTAAATGACAAATACAGTCAAATTTTTAATAGAAATCCAAAATATATCAGCTAATTCAAATAAAAAACAAAAATTATCACGAGAAATTCAGTAAAACGAGATTAAAACTACACATTTAGTTAATTTAATAATTAATTATAAAGAAAATGGTAGTAATATTCAACTATATTATTCTGATTGGCTTATGAAAAAATTTTAGTTCAATTAAAACTTTTAAAGCCCCAGCAGTGCTGAATATTTAGTTCCAGTCCTGCTGTCCCTCCAATCTTTTTGGGTAAATTTGCTACATGTCTGAAGGTTTGTAGCTCCAAAAAGGATTTCCGTACCATCAGGTTTAGGTGGCAGCGTTTGTAATGAATCGAGATGGGGAAAGTATATAAACAAGAAAGCCCTGCAACTTTGAGTTACAGGGCTTCTTTAAGATTTGGCACCGACCTACTCTCCCACGTGTTACCGCAGTACCATCGGCTCTGGTGGGCTTAACTTCTCTGTTCGGAATGGGAAGAGGTGGACACCACCGATATAGGCACCTAAATA